>Ga0102590_1000010_pt1 | contig 981933 bp, 823 predicted proteins | sample AraplaMF_Col_mMF_FD_76859 | JGI IMG/M metagenome (GOLD analysis project Ga0102590, IMG submission 76859) | Arabidopsis root microbial communities from the University of North Carolina, USA - plate scrape MF_Col_mMF | ecosystem: Host-associated > Plants > Roots > Endosphere | place: USA... | reverse complement strand
GCATTTCAGGCGCTGACAAGTTCAGTCCCAGCTCCCGTGGTTCAGCATTCTGTGCGATGGGAAAACGGCGGTGAACGGAGCTCATTTGTGCTTCAAGAGGCCTACCAGATTTACGATGTTGACCGCAGTGCGGGCGACCAGGAGATGACGCTGACGGATCTCGCCACAAGTTCTGGCTGCTACTGGGATAGCGATGAGAGATTCGTGCTTTTGGCGGGTGCCGAAGACTTCCTTTCGCAAGCCTGTCCTTATCCTGAGGACATTGAGCGGCATCGGTTCATAGAGGTTTCCTGGAAGCTGAATGGGATGAGCGACGAGGAATTGGATAGGTTCTACTGGGCGTTGAAGCGTGGAGATCTTCAAGTATCCGGCTGAGGATCGATTATTCATCTCCTCTCATGAGCTCGGTCGCGCTGCCATCATCAGTAAGCGAGCATTGATTCCAGATGAGGCCCGGCGGGAGTTCTTCGCCAGAGATTTTCACGGTGGCCTGAGCGAGGGGAGCACTTGGCCCGTGAGGTACTTGGGGGGCGAAGCCAGTGATCCGCTGCGTCAGGATGGCGACGCACTGGCCAGCTGCTGCGCGCGCTCACTGCGCAAATGGGTGCTTGCCGCCGGCGACGCCGTCGATCCAGCTGGCCAACTGGCTGACCACCAGGACCGCGCCTTACCAAGTGTGGTGCGAAGTGGGTTGGAGCGCGGTGGCGAACGCGACCGAGTACCAAGTCCAGAGCGGTGGCGGCGCCACCGTCAAATGGCAACGCCTACTGCAAGGCGGACTAGAAGGTAATCCGTATCGCTTTACTGACCCTGATTGGCGTCAAGACCGGGCGGCTGAACGATTCAGCGATGCCTATGCAAGTGATCCCAAGGCATTTGAACCATTTGAGCCTATTGCGATTCAAGTCACTGCAACCGCGATAGCTTTGACGCCTTTTGTAGGTCCGATTCTGACGCTTAGCTTCCGTACGGCAGCTAGAAATGCAGAGCAGCCGGCAGCCAGCGCGCCCAAAGGCGATCCTCATGCGCCTGGAGATGCGCCAAACGGTGCCGTGATTGTTCGGGCAGCATGTCAACGTCACAGAGGGCGGAACGACGAGTACCTTTAGCCCGCCGCGGCCAAATCCTGTGCCGAAGCCGGAGCGAGTCCAGTGATGATGATGCCGACTGGTGTATGGCTAACGATCGTGAGCTACCGAGACTTCTATGATGTGCCAAGACTGATGTTGGCAGCTGATCCTGAGTCCAGGTACTGGATCTTGGATAGTAGTTTTGATGACGAGCAGGACGAGTATTCGGCCGCCTATAGTGTGTACTTTGCGGGCAGACAACTTGAGCAGGCCAATGCAGCTTTTGATTTCCATGCCAAAGGCAACAAAAGGGAAGTAAGAGGAACGGTTCCCATTACGCATCTCAAATTTGATCCGACAAAGCGACTCCAATTCGTCTTGCAGCCAGCGCAGAACTCGTAGGGAGAAATTGCGCCAGGTATCCCAATGAGCTGAGGATTAGAGGACAATTCTGGTTGTGATGAAGCAATAAGGCCCGCAGTGCGGTGGAGTTGCCAGCATCCTGTGGACAGGGTCTAGCATCCATGCGATCAGCGGGTGGACCGACCAGCCTTTCGTAGACACCCAAGGGCCATAATTCATGGCAACGACAGAGGTGTTTATGAGCGTCAGGCAGTACACGGACGAGTTCAAGGCTGAGGCGATCAAGCAGGTGGTCGAGCGCGGCTTCACGGTTGTGGACGTAGCCGCGCGGATCGGAGCGCCCCAAGCACACGCTGTACGGCTGGGTGCAGGCGGCCAGGAAGACGCAGGGGCCGCTCGCCAAGATGCCGGCACTGAGCGATTCGGCCGAGATCCGGCGGCTGAAGGCCGAGCTCAAGCGCGTGACCGAAGAGCGAGGCAGCCAAAAAAACCGCCGCGTACTGTTTACAGGCTTCTTCCCGGCGCGCGATACCGTGTCGCCTGCGCCGTCCTCTGCACGCGACGGACTCGATGAAGGAGTCCTGCTTCGATCAGGTGTGCACGGCAATACCGCGAACGGACCCCCATCGCCGTTTCAACGGACGAGCGGCGGGTGCTTACGCGTCCGTCGGCCGTCCCGGCAACAGCGGACGCATGAACTCGCGCGTGTATCGAATCACGCAGCCGCTGCTGTCGCGGATCGCGTCGGCGGCGACGAAGTCCGGATGCACGCCGAACAGCCGGCGGTACTGCTCGTAGGCGGCCAGGCTGGGAAAGGAGAACAGCGCCAGCGCCTTGTCGCTGGCGCCTTCGGCCGGTAGGAAATAGCCGTGGTGCTGGCCGCCGTGGGCGTCGACCAGCTTCATCCAGGCTTTCGCGAACGACTCGAATGCCGCGGTCTTCGACGGGTCGATCTGGTATTCGACGACACAGGTGATCATGGTGGCGCCTCGCAGGGTGATGCAGGGGCATCGTTGTAGCCGCAAGTTCGCACGGTGCCAGCGACGGCGCAATTCCAGCGCGCCATCGCGGCCAACCGCCTGCGCGTTACCTCAAGGTCAGCACGTATTTCGCCGGCCCCGGCAGGAATGGCGTCGGCCGCCCCTGCGCCCAATCGTCGTGGCCGCTGCCCCAGAACGGCGACAGCGGGTGGCCGCTCTGGCCGCCGGGCATGTGGATGAAACCCTGGGCTTCGTGCCCTGGCGAGACCACCATGCGCTCGGAGGCGCCGAAGTTCGGGCCCTGCACGCGAGGCATGTCGCGGTCGCCGGGGAGTTGCTCGGCCGGCATGCACAGCGCGGGGCGGGCGAAGGCCGGCAGGGCGCGCGAGATGGGGTGGCAGATGGCGGTGGTATTGCGTGCGCCCCAAGTCCAGTCGGCCGGGTCCGTGGAGGCTTCGTTGAGCTCGCGCTCGACCTGGCGCGCGGCATCGGCGAGCAGGGCGTCCCAGCTGGCGTAGGGCGGCGCGCTGTGCGGCTTTGCGTCGTCGGCATCGGCCGCATGGCGGGCGACCGGCAGCAGGTGCGCCGGGCGCTGCTTGAGCATCGGCCAGGCGACGCCTTCCAGCTGGCTGCTCGGCGGGGCGATGTACTCGTCGCCGAGCTTGGCCTTCGCCTCGGCGGTCAGGCCCTCCTGGATGCGGTCGAGTACCTGGTCGCGGAAGGCGCGCACCACGCGGTAGCTGACCGAGCTGGTCGCGGCGCGACCGTCCCAGTCGCGGGTGGCGACTTCGATGCGCCGCAGTGCAGGGTCCTCGCTGTTCTCCACCACCTGCCGCAGCAGCGGCCACCAACGCTGCAGGAAAAGCGCGCGGTCGTCGAGCTGGATCGCGAGCAGGTCGCGTTCGCTGAAGGACTCGCGGGCGAACAGGTCGTCGCGGATCTGCCGCGCGCGGGCGCCCAGGTCATAGCCGCCGTCGCCGACCACCGCCAGGGTGGCGTCGTCGACGATGCGGTTGTTGGCGGTCCACAGGCGATGTTCGGGCGGGTCGATGATCGCTGGCGCCTGGTCGGTGCGCAGCGGCCAGGGGGCGCAGGCCGGCGGCTCGCCGGCTGCGGGCGGCACGCTTGGATCGCGTTCGATGCTGCCGGGGTGGCAGCCGGGGCCGCGGTCGGGGCGGGCGCCGATGATGCGCCAGGCGATGCGGCCGTCGCGGTCGGCCAGCATCAGGTTCTGCGCCGGGATGCCGGCGCGGTCGGCCACGGCCAGGGCCTGGTCGAGGTTGCCGGCGCGCGCCATGTCGATGAAGTCCAGGCGCACCGCGCCGGGCAGCTGGGCGGTCCAGCGCAGGGTCAGCAGGCTGCCGTCGGCGTTCTCGACCAGCACCGGCCCCCAGTCGCTTTCGCGCACCTTGAAGTGCTCGGTCGCGGCGCCGGCGACCTGGATCGCCTCGTCGTACTCGCGCAGCTTCGGCTGGCTGCCGGCGGGGATGCGCGCGTAGTCGGCGGTGTCGATGTAGCTATTGGTGAAGCCCCAGGCGACATGGCCGTTGCTGCCGACGATCACCGCCGGAATGCCTGGCAGGGTGAAGCCGGAGACGTCGACGCGGCCGCCGGGCGCATTCGGGTCGGGATAGCGCAGGCGGGCGCGGAACCAGATGTTGGGCGCGCGCAGGCCCAGGTGCATGTCGTCGGCGACGATGGCGCGACCGTCGGCGGTCAACGCGCCGGCGACGGCGAAGTTGTTGCTGCCGACGACGTCGCTTTCCGGTGCGATCGACATTGCGGACGCGGCAGGCACGGGCGACCGGCGCAGGTCGAGCGTGGCGGCATCCGGCAGCACGGCATCGCCGCGCGGGGCGCCGAGCAGCGGCGCGTCCCAGTCGCTGCCATGTGGGCGATGAGCGCGTACTGCGCGGCCGGCAGCACCTCGCGCAGGCGGGCCAGCGAGAGTTCGCGCCGGTTGCGGTTGTCCTGCAGGTCGCCGTACATCGCCAGGCCGACCAGCACCGAGTCGTCCAGCGCCCAGCTGCGCGGCGCCTGGCGCAGCAGCAGGTAGGGCCAGGGGCGGGTGCGCAGGGCGGCCAGGCCGGCGTTGGCGCCGGCGCGGTAGGCCTCCAGGATCGGCCGCTGGTGGCCGAGCGAGGCGTCGAGGTTGGCCTGCACGCGGGCGCGCAGGCGGTGGACGCGGTTCTGCCTGTCGGTGTCCAGCGCGGCGGGGCCGAACAGCTCGGAGAGCTCACCGGCGGCGACACGCCGCATCAGGTCCATCTCGAAGTAGCGCTCCTGCGCATGGACGTAGCCAAGCGCGCGCATGGCGTCGGCCTCGTTGGCCGCATCGATGGTCACCACGCCCAGGGCGTCGCGCTCGATCTTCACCGGCGCCGAGAGCCCGGGCAGCGACTGTTCGCCCTCCAGCGTGGCGAGACTGCCACGCAGCGCGAGCCACAGCGCGAGCACGGCCAGCAACGTGATGACGACGCCAATCACGGCCGCGCGAAGCAGCCAGCGCCCGGTTCCCTTGCGCATCGATCTCTCCCCCTGGGTTCGTCCCGATTGTATGCCGGGGATGAATGCGACGTATGCCAGCCGGACCGCAACTGAAACTGATTCCGATTAGAACGCGGCCGCTCCGGATAGGGCACCATGCGCGGCATCGCCCCCCGGCAAGGAGTTCCCGCCATGAAAGGCCACCCCGACGTCATCGAATGCCTCAAGCAGCTGCTGCGCGGCGAACTGGCCGCGCGCGACCAGTATTTCCTGCATTCGCGCCGCTACGAGGACCAGGGCCTGCAGGCGCTGTACGAGCGCATCGGCCACGAGATGGAGGAGGAGACCGAGCACGCGGACGCGATCCTGCGCCGGATCCTGTTCCTGGAAGGCGACCCGGACATGCGGCCGCTGCCGTTCGAGCCGGGCAGGACCGTGGTCGAGATGCTGGAGCGTGACCTGGCAGTCGAATACGAAGTGCGCGCCAACCTGGCCGCGGCGATGAAGCTGTGCGAGGAGCACGGCGACTACGTCAGCCGCGACATGCTGCTCAAGCAGCTGCACGACACCGAGGAAGACCATGCCTGGTGGCTGGAGCAGCAGCTGGGCCTGATCAAGCGGATCGGGCTGGAGCTTTACCAGGCTTCGAAGATCGACGGCAACGGCCCGGTCGCAGGCTGATCTGCAGTATCCCTGTAGGAGCGGCTTCAGCCGCGACCGCCGGACCCGTCGGTCGCGGCTGAAGCCGCTCCTACGTGGCGCATGACGCCATCGCACAAGGAAAGGGCGCGTTCTCACGCGCCCTTTCCGCTTACTCGACGTCCAGCCCGTCGACCTTCTGCCAGCCCCGTGGCAGCAGGTGGCCGCGGCTGGCCCGTGCGCCCAGGTAGGCGTCCAGGTCCTTGAACGACAGGTTCATCGTGCGCGCGCCGCTGCGTACCAGCAGGGTGTTTCCGGGCGACACCGCCGCCACCGCGACCACGCGCTCGGTGGCGAGCTTGGCCTTGGGGATGTCGATGATCTTGTTGCCCTTGCCCTTGTCCAGCTCGGGCAGGTCGGCGGCCGGGATCGCCAGCAGGTTGCCGGCGCTGGTCACCGCGACGATGCGGTCGCTGTCGGGCTTGGCCACCGCCGCCGGGCGCAGCACCTGCGAGCCGGGGGTGAGGTTGAGCATCGCCTTGCCGGCCTTGTTGCGGCCGGTGAGGTTCTCGAAGCGGGTGACGAAGCCGTAGCCGTGCGAGGACGCCAGCACGTAGCGGCTGTCGTTCTCGCCGCTGGCCATGACCTGGAACGAGGCGCCGGCCGCCGGCGAGAAGCGGCCGGTCAGCGGCTCGCCGTTGCCGCGCGCCGAGGGCAGGGTATGCACCGCGGTCGAGTAGCTGCGGCCCTCCGAATCGAGGAAGGCCACCTGCTGGGTGCTGCGCGTGCGTACCGCGGCCAGCAGGCTGTCGCCGTCGCGGTAGGACATGCCGGCCGGATCGACCTCGTGGCCCTTGGCAGCGCGGATCCAGCCCTTCTCCGACAGCACAACGGTCATCGGCTCGCTGGCGACCAGCTCGGTCTCATCGATGGCCTGCGCGGCCTGGCGGGTGACCAGCGGCGAACGGCGTTCGTCGCCGAATTTCTTTGCGTCGGCGGTGAGCTCGTCCTTGATCATCTTGCGCAGCTTGGTCCTGCTGCCGAGCACGGCGAGGATCTGGTCGCGCTCCTTGGCGAGGGCGTCCTGCTCGCCGCGGATCTTCATCTCTTCCAGGCGCGCCAGCTGGCGCAGCCGGGTCTCCAGGATGTACTCGGCCTGTTCCTCGGACAGCGCGAAGCGGGCCATCAGCACCGGCTTGGGCTCGTCCTCGGTGCGGATGATGCGGATGACCTCGTCCAGGTTGAGGAAGGCGATCAGCAGGCCTTCCAGCAGGTGCATGCGCCGTTCGACCTTCTGCAGGCGATGGTTGAGGCGGCGGGTCACCGTGTCGCTGCGGAAGCTCAGCCACTCGTTGAGGATGGTCTTGAGGTTCTTGACCTGCGGGCGGCCGTCCAGGCCGATCACGTTGAGGTTGACGCGGTAGCTGCGCTCCAGGTCGGTGGTGGCGAACAGGTGGCCCATCAGCTGTTCGGCATCGACGCGGTTGGAACGCGGCACCAGCACCACGCGCACCGGGTTGGCGTGGTCGGACTCGTCGCGGATGTCTTCCAGCCAGGGCAGCTTCTTGGCGCGCATCTGCTGGGCGATCTGCTCGATCACCTTCGACGGCGAGACCTGGTAGGGCAGGGCGGTGACGACGATGTTGGCGTGTTCCTTCTGGAACGTCGCACGCGCGCGCACGCTGCCGTTGCCGGTCTCGTACATCGCGCGCAGGTCGGCGGCGGGCGTGATGATCTCGGCGGTGGTCGGGTAGTCCGGGCCGCGCACGTGCTCGCACAGCTCGGCGACGCTGGTGTCCGGTTCGTCGAGCAGGCGCAGCAGCGCGCTGACGATCTCGTTGAGGTTGTGCGGCGGCACGTCGGTGGCCATGCCGACCGCGATGCCGGTGGTGCCGTTGAGCAGCAGGTGCGGCAGGCGCGCCGGCAGCCAGGAGGGTTCCTCCAGGGTGCCGTCGAAGTTCGGCGCCCAGTCGGTCGTGCCCTGGCCGAGCTCGCCCAGCAGGACCTCGGCGATCGGGGTCAGCTTGGACTCGGTATAACGCATCGCCGCGAACGACTTCGGGTCGTCGGTGGAGCCGAAGTTGCCCTGGCCCTCGATCAGCGGATAGCGGTAGGAGAACGGCTGGGCCATCAGCACCAGCGCCTCGTAGCACGCGCTGTCGCCGTGCGGATGGTATTTGCCGATGACGTCGCCGACGGTGCGCGCGGACTTCTTCGGCTTGGAAGCCGCGTTCAGTCCCAGCTCGCTCATCGAATAGATGATGCGGCGCTGCACCGGCTTGAGGCCGTCGCCGACGAACGGCAGGGCGCGGTCGAGCACCACGTACATCGAGTAGTCGAGGTAGGCGCGCTCGGCGTACTCGCGCAGGGGCAGCTGTTCGAAGCCGTGGAACGTGGGGCGGGTGAGATCGGTCATGCGGCGGTGGTACCTGTGGAAGGCGCCGCGGCATCAGGCCGCGGGCACGAGGCGGTCGATTATCCGGATGCGGCCGGGGATGCCAAGCCGGACGCGGCGCCGGGCTGGCGGCTGCGCTGCAGCCAGCGTGCCGGCGGCAGGCCGTAGCACTGGCGGAAGGCGGTGACGAAGGCGCTGGGACTGCTGTAGCCGAGCTGGTGGGCGATGCCGCCGATCGGCTGGCCTTCGTGCAGCAGGCGCAGCGATTCGGCCAGCCGGGCCTGCTGGCGCCACTGGGCGAAGCTCAGCCCGGTCTCCTGGCGGAAATGCCGGGTCAGGCTGCGGGTCGAAAGCCCGGCCCAGCTCGCCCAGTGCGCCAGGTCGCGGTCGTCCGAGGGGTCGGCCAGCAGCTGGTGGGCGATGCGCAGCAGGCGCCGGTCCTGCGGCATCGGCAGGTGCAGGCCGCGCGGGGCGGTGCGGGACAGCTCATCGAGCAGGACCTGCGACAGGCGCTGGCGGGCCGGATCGGGGCTGGCCGATAGGGTCCAGTCGACCACCCGCAGGGCCAGCTGCCGGGCCAGCTCTTCGATCGCCAGCACGCAGGGCTGGGCCGGCAGCGCGCCGCTGGCGTCGGGCGACACCAGCAACCCCCAGCCCTGCAACGGGCCGGAAATGTGCACGGTGTGCAATTCGCCCGGGGGCATCCAGCCGGCACAGCCGGGGGGAAGCGACCAGTCGCCGGCAGCGGTGCGGGTGGTGATCAGCCCGCCTTCAACGTAGATGAGCTGGCCACGCAGATGGCGGTGCCAGTCGACCTCGTGGGCCAGGTTGTCCGGGTTGCGCACCCGGAAGCCCACCAGTGGCGGGCCTTCCGCGCATTCCAGCCAGGCATGCCTGCCGGCTGGGTGCGCGATCAGGACTGGATCCTCTGGCCGGATTCCATCATTCATTGTCCGGATTGTAGTACCGGGCCATGGCGGAGAGCCATTAAGGTGGCGTCCCGCGCCGAATGGCCTCACCGATGCAACGCAGCATTTAATTCCGTTCGGGATATTTGCGTTGACAAATATTCCGGATGGAAGAAAATACGCCCCCATGAATTGTCCTGCCGACATCGATAGCCCCCTGCCGCCGAGCTTCGGCCTGCTGCTGCGCCAGCTGCGGGACGGGTTGGTGCGTCAACTGGATGCCGAAATGAAGGGTGCCCTGCCGGAGTTCGGCTTCAGCCACTACGTGGGCCTGAAGATCCTGTCCCATCGCTCGCCGTGCACGGCCAACGAGCTGGCGCAGGCGCTGGACCAGACCCCGAGCGCGGTTACCCGCCTGCTCGACAAGCTCGAGGCGCTGGGCTACGTGCGCCGCGAACCGCATGCGCTGGACCGCCGGGCGCTGCAGATCGTGATGACCGACGAAGGCCGGCAGATGTGGATCCAGCTCAAGGAACGCGGCGACGCGGCGATGGCCTATGCCCTGCGCGACCTGACGCCCGACGAGCGCGATCAGCTCATTTCCCTGATGACCCGTGTACGCGATTCCCTCAATTCCCCATGACCTCCATGCCCATTGAATCCCCGAACGCCGGCCGCGCGCTGCGTCCGCTTGCCCTCGGCCTGCTGACCCTGGCGCTGGCCGCCTGCGCCAGCAGCCGCGGGTTGGCGCCGCAGGACCATCCGCACGACCCGGCCAGCCTGCATGCCGAGAAGACCCTGGGCCAGGCAGGCCTGAGCCCGGCCGACTGGCCGGCCGCCGACTGGTGGAAGGGCTTCGGCGATGCCCAGCTCGATGCCCTGGTCGAAGAAGGCCTGCGCAACAGCCCCAGCCTGGCCGCGGCCGACGCGCGCCTGCGCTCGGCCCAGGCCCAGGCCGGTTCGGCCGACGCTTCGCGCAAGCCGAGCCTGTCGGTGTCCGGTGGCTATACCGGGCTGCAGCTGCCCGAATCGATGGTCGGCGACGAGATGGGCGGCCACTACGGCGGCAGCGCCCAGGCCATCCTGAATTTCAAGTACGGCGTGGACCTGTGGGGCGGCAAGCGCGCCGCCTGGGAAGCGGCGGTGGACCAGGTGCATGCGGCCGAGGTCGATGCGCAGGCCGCGCGCCTGAACCTCTCGGCGGCGATAGTGGAGACCTATACGCGCCTGGCCTACAACTGGCGCCAGCTCGATGTCGCCAATGACGAGCTCGCCCGTGCCCAGCGCACCCTGGACCTGACCCGCCAGCGCCGCAACGCCGGCATCGACAGCGACCTGCAGCTGCGCCAGGCCGAGGCCCGCGTGCCGACCGCTACCCAGCGTGCGCAGTCGGCGCAGCAGGACATCGACGACGCCCGCAACGCACTGGCCGCGCTGGTCGGCCAGGGCCCGGACCGCGGCCTGACGATCCAGCGCCCGAACCTGCCCGATCCGCTGGTCGCGCAGCTGCCGAGCGTGCTGCCGAGCGAACTGCTGGGCCACCGGCCGGACGTGGTCGCCGCGCGCTGGCGCGTGGAAGCGGCCAACAAGGACGTGCGTTCGGCCAAGACCAGGTTCTACCCCAGCTTCGACATTACCGCGCTGGGCGGTGTGGTCAACAACAACCTCGGCGACCTGCTCAAGAGCGAGTCGGTCGTGGGCATCCTGGCGCCGGCGATCAGCCTGCCGATCTTCGACGGCGGCCGCCTGCGCGCCAACCTGTCGTCCAAGGACGCCGCTTACGACCTGGCGGTGGCCGACTACAACCAGAAGATCGTCGGCGCGCTGCATGAAGTTGCCGACCAGGTAAACGCGGTGCGCTCGCTGCAGGCGCGCGTGCAGTCCCAGGGCGAGGCGCTGCAGACCGCGCAGGCGGCCTATGCGCTGTCCGAACAGCGCTACCGCGCCGGCATCGGCAGCTTCCTCGAGGTGCTGAGCGTCGAGGAACAGCTGCTGGTCGCCCAGCAGCGCATGACCGCGCTGCAGTCCGAGCAGATCCTCGCCTCGGTCCGCCTGCGCCAGGCGCTCGGTGGCGGCTTCGCGCCGCAGACCGCCGCCGTGCCGGCCGACAGCGCCAATACCGAATCCGCTAACCCGAATTCCTGATAGAGCCCCCCATGAGCCAGCCCACTCCTTCTACCCCCAATCCCGCCGCGGGCAGCAAGCGCGGCAAGGTCCTGCGCATCTTCGCCGTGCTGGTGATCGTGCTCGTCGCCGTCGTGGCGATCTGGTACTTCATGTACGGCCGTTGGTTTGAAGACACCGACGACGCCTACGTGCAGGGCAACCAGGTGCAGATCACCCCGCTGGTCGGCGGTACCGTGGTGAGCATCGGCGCCGAAGACGGCATGCGCGTGGAGCGCGGTCAGCTGCTGGTGCAGCTGGATCCGGCCGACACCCAGGTCGCCCTGCAGCAGGCCGAAGCCAACCTGGCGCGCACCGTGCGCCAGGTGCGCGGCCTGTACCGCAGCGTCGAAGCCTCGCAGGCCGATCTCAATGCCCGCCAGGTCTCGCTGGACCGCGTGCGCGCCGACTTCAACCGCCGCAAGGACCTGGCCGCCTCCGGCGCGATTTCCAACGAGGAGCTTGCCCATGCGCGTGACGAACTGGCCGCCGCGGAAGCCGCGCTGAGCGGTTCGCGCGAGAAGTTCGAGACCAGCCGCGCGCTGGTCGACGACACCGTGGTGGCGACCCAGCCGGACGTGCAGGCCGCCGCCGCGCAGCTGCGCCAGGCCTACCTCAACAACGCCCGCAGCGCGATCGTCGCGCCGGTTTCCGGCTACGTGGCGCGGCGCTCGGTGCAGGTCGGCCAGCGCGTGCAGCCGGGCACCGCGCTGATGGCGGTGGTGCCGCTGGAGCAGGTGTGGGTCGAGGCCAACTTCAAGGAAACCCAGCTCAAGCACATGCGCCTGGGCCAGGAAGTGGAGCTGCGCTCGGACCTGTATGGCGGTGGCGTGAAGTACAAGGGCACGATCGAAAGCCTCGGCCTGGGCACCGGCAGCGCGTTTTCGCTGCTGCCGGCGCAGAACGCCAGCGGCAACTGGATCAAGATCGTCCAGCGCGTGCCGGTGCGCATCGCCGTCGATCCGCAGCAGCTGAAGGAGAACCCGCTGCGCATCGGCCTGTCGATGAAGGTCGACGTCAACCTGCATGACCAGAAGGGCAGCGTGCTGCCGGCGCAGGTCGCCAAGGGTTCGGTGTTCGACACCAATGTCTACGCCGAGCAGCTGCAGCAGGCCGACGCCGACATCCACCGCATCATCCAGGCCAACCTGCCGGCCAAGGGCTGATACCTGATGTCCGCGCAAGCTCCCGCCGCACCCGGCGCACCGGGTGCACCGGCCGCCCCCACGGCGGCCGGCTTCAAGCCGCCGAGCGTGGCGCTGTGCACCGTGGGCCTGGCGATGGCCTCGTTCATGCAGGTGCTCGACACCACGATCGCCAACGTGTCGCTGCCGACCATTGCCGGCAACCTCGGCGCCAGTTCGCAGCAGGCGACCTGGGTCATCACCTCGTTCGCGGTCAGCATGGCGATCGCGCTGCCGCTGACCGGCTGGCTGAGCCGTCGCTTCGGCGAGACCAAGCTGTTCGTGTGGTCGACGCTGGCCTTCACCATGGCCTCGCTGCTGTGTGGCCTGGCGCAGAGCATGGGCATGCTGGTGGTCTCGCGCGCGCTGCAGGGTTTCGTCTGCGGCCCGATGTACCCGATCACCCAGAGCCTGCTGATCTCGATCTATCCACGCGAGAAACGCGGCCAGGCGCTGGCGCTGCTGGCGATGATCACGGTAGTCGCGCCGATCGCAGGCCCCATTCTCGGTGGTTGGATCACCGACAACTACAGCTGGGAATGGATCTTCCTGATCAACGTGCCGCTGGGCGTCATCGCCAGCTCGATCGTCGGCTCGCAGCTGCGGCATCGCCCCGAGCACACGGAAAAGCCCAAGATGGACTACATGGGCCTGATCCTGCTGGTGATCGGCGTCGGCGCGCTGCAGCTGGTGCTGGACCTGGGCAACGACGAGGACTGGTTCAGCTCGCAGCTGATCATCGCGCTGGCCTTCGTGGCGGCCATCGCACTGGTGGTGTTCGTGATCTGGGAGCTGACCGACAAGGATCCGATCGTCGACCTGAAGCTGTTCCGGCACCGTAACTTCCGCGCCGGCACGCTGGCGATGGTGGTGGCCTATGCGGCGTTCTTCAGCGTGTCGCTGCTGATCCCGCAGTGGCTGCAGCGTGACATGGGCTATACGGCGATCTGGGCGGGCCTGGCGACGGCACCCATTGGCATCCTGCCGGTGATCCTGACGCCGTTCGTGGGCAAGTACGCGCTGCGCTTCGACCTGCGCGTGCTGGCCAGCATCGCCTTCATCTTCATGTCGTTCACCAGCTTCTACCGTTCCAACTTCAACCTGCAGGTCGACTTCCACCATGTGGCGATGATCCAGCTGGTGATGGGCGCGGGCGTGGCGCTGTTCTTCATGCCGGTGCTGCAGATCCTGCTCTCGGACCTGGATGGGCGCGAGATCGCGGCTGGTTCGGGCCTGGCGACGTTCCTGCGCACGCTGGGCGGCAGCTTCGCCGCCTCGCTGACGACCTATCTGTGGTCGCGGCGCACGGTCGAGCACCATGCCAACCTGAGCGAGCACATCTCGGTCTACGAGCCTGGCATACGCGAGCAGGTACTGGCATTGGGCCACGGCGACCTGCAGCAGGGCGCGGCGGTGTTGAACAACATGATCAACCACCAGGCGTCGCAGATGGGTTTCAACGACATCTTCTACCTGCTGGGTTGGACGTTCCTGGCGATCATCGCGTTGTTGTGGCTGGCCAAGCCGCCGTTCGGTGCCGGCGCGGGTGGCGCCGCTGCCGCCGGCGGTCACTGACCAGCCGCGTCGCGGGGCTTGGACGCCTCGCGGCGCACCTCCACCGGTCGGAGTTTTCTCTCCCTCCCCCGAAGCTTCGACCGGGCCCCGCCGCAAGGCGGGGCTTTATTTTGGGGGACGGTTGGGGTTGGGCGGCCTGTGGCCGCCCTTGCTTTGGTTTGCCTTGCGCTGGTGCCGTTTGGCTTTCGATGTTCATCGGCTCGCTTGCTCGGCTGCATGGCCGCCGCCGAAGGCCCGACAATGAGCGCTGGCGGATGGCAAAAGCAGGGCGCAGCGAGCCTTTGGCAGTACCGCCAAAAGAAGAGGAAGAACGGAGAAGTGGAGGTGGTGGGGGCGAAGGAAGCCCCCTTTGTTAAGGGGGCGGCGGCGACAGCCGCGGGGATAGGCAGGGTGGAAGTCAGGGTCCAAGGTTTGCGCAGCAAACCTTGGAGGCGCAGCCCGCGTAGCGGGATGGGTCACGCCCCCTTTGTTAAGGGGGCGGCGGCGAAGCCGCGGGGGATAGGCAGGGTGGAAGTCAGGGTCCAAGGTTTGCGCAGCAAACCTTGGAGGCGCAGCCCGCGTAGCGGGATGGGTCACGCCCACTTTGTTAAGGGGGCGGCGGCGAAGCCGCGGGGGATAGGCAGGGTGGAAGTCAGGGTCCAAGGTTTGCGCAGCAAACCTTGGACGCGCAGCCCGCGTGGCGGGATGGGTCACGCCCCCTTTGTTAAGGGGGCGGCGGCGACAGCCGCGGGGGATAGGCAAGCAACGAGGCCCGGCACCGAACGACGCAAAAAAAACACCGCATAAGCGGTGTGTTTTTTTTGAGTCGTTTGGTGCCCAGGAGAGGACTCGAACCTCCACGGTTTTACCCGCTAGTACCTGAAACTAGTGCGTCTACCAATTCCGCCACCTGGGCGACTCAGGACGGGAATTTTCTACTGGCGCCGTCGCGCTGTCAAGACGGCGTCACGAAAAAACATTCCACCCGCATCGGCAAGGGCGCGCGCTTGTCCGCCGGCAAGGCCAGCGACCACAATCGCAGGGCTTACCCGAGGAGTGATGGATGATCATGCGTCACATGTTGCTGCGTGCAGGCCTGCTCGGCCTGGTGCTCTGGTTCTGTCCGCCGGTGGCGCTGGCGGCAGATGTGCCGGCCACCGCGGTTCCGACCGATCGCCTCGACCAGCCCTGGTGGGCGCAACGCCATGCGAAGGTGCTGGAACAGGTGCGCGCGCATCCGGAAGCGCCGCTGCTGCTGATCGGCGATTCGATCACCCAGAACTACGAAAAGACCAAGTCGCCGGACGAAGACTTCAAGCCCACCTGGGACATCTTCTATGGTGCGCGCGGCGCGCTCAACCTCGGCTTCAGCGGCGATGGCACCGAGCACGTGCTGTGGCGGCTGGAGCACGGCGAGGTCGATGGCCTGCACCCGAGGGCGGTGGTGCTGATGATCGGCACCAACGACACCAGCTGGCTCAAGCGCAGCGCCGAGGACACCCAGCTGGGCATCGACGCGGTCGTCGCCCGGCTGGAGCAGAAGCTGCCGGGCGTACGGATCCTGCTGCTTGGCCTGCTGCCCAGCCAATTGTCGGTGGAAAAGAGTCGTGCCGATGCCCAGGTCAACCGTTACCTGGCCGAGCGCTACGCCGACAATCCGCGCGTGACCTACCTGGACATCGGCTCGGTCTTCATGCGCGATGGCAAGCTGGACACCGCGCGTTTCTACGACACGCGTTTCAGTCCGCCCTCCGGGGCGCTGCATCCGGACACGGTCGGCCAGCGGATGATGGCCGAGGCGATCGAGCCGACCCTGGCCAGGCTGCTCGGGGAGCCCCCGCGCATCCCAACCGCGCGGCTGGGGACCTCGTTCAATACCGCGCTCATCCCGGTGCCTTGGCTGGAGCAGGATTCCTACGACTGGATCGCCCGCCACCGCGGCGCCATCGCTGCCGGGCGCGCGCTCGATCCGCAGGTGGTGATGATCGGCGATTCGATCACCCACTTCTGGAGCGGCACGCCGCGCGGTGTGCGCGCCAGCGGGCCGGTGTCATGGCAGTGGCTGTACGGCGATCGCCCGGTGCTGAACCTCGGCTTCGGCTGGGACCGCACCCAGAACGTGCTCTGGCGCATCCGCCAGGGCGAGCTGGACGGACTGTCGCCGCAGTGGGTGGTGATCAACATCGGCACCAACAACCTGGCCGGTACCGACAACGCGCGCACCAGCACGCCGGCCGAAGTCGCTGCGGGAGTAGAGGCGATCGTGACCCAGGTGCGCGAGCGCCTGCCCAGGGCCAAGGTCGTGCTGATGGCGATCTTCCCGCGCGGCCGCCATGCCAAGGATGCGCTGCGCCCGACCATCGCGCAGACCAACCGCCTGCTGGCGGCGCGCTACGGCAAGGATCCGGACGTGCGCTGGCTCGACATCGGCCAGCGTTTCCTCGACAGGGACGGCACGCTGCCGGAGTCGCTGTTCCCGGATACCACGCATCCGAACGAGGACGGCTACCGCATCTGGGCGCAGGCGTTGCGCGAGGTTGGCGTCGGCAAGCCGTGACGTGCCGGGTCTATCGGCGAAAAGCGGAGGGGTTTTGTTGGGCGGCCTCCGGCCGCCCTGGTATTGGTGCTGCGTGGCTTGGGCTGGAGCGGCCTTCGATAGAGATCGGATCGTTGTTCTCCGCGCGCGGCCTCCGGCGGCGGTGCCTGCCAGGACACGCCGTGAACCCATCCATGGGGGCTCGATGGCGACATCCATGTCGCCAACGGTCCTGGCAGGCACCGCCACCGAAGGCCCGACAGTGAGAGGTGGCGGATGGTAAAGAGCAGTGCGCAGCCGTGCCTTTGGCATTGCCGCCCAAAGAGGCGGGAAGAATGATGCGGGGGGATGGAAGAGATGCGGAGAGCCCCCTTTGTTAAGGGGGCGGCGGCAGCCGCGGGGGATAGGCAAGGTGGAAGTCAGGGTCCGAGGTTTGCGCAGCGAACCTTGGAGGCGCAGCCCGCGCAGCGGGATGGGTCACGCCCCCTTTGTTAAGGGGGCGGCGGCGAAGCCGCGGGGATAGGAAGCAACGAGGCCCGGCACCGACGAATAAAAAAAGCACCGCAATGCGGTGCTTTTTTTATTCGTGGTGCCCAGGAGAGGACTCGAACCTCCACGGTTTTACCCGCTAGTACCTGAAACTAGTGCGTCTACCAATTCCGCCACCTGGGCAGGTGCGAGCCGCGCATTCTGCCGATGCTGGCGGGGCTTGTCAACGGTTTTCGCATTTGGCGGGAATGGATGGCGCCGTGACATCGTTTTATGTTCGCGGGCGTTACCATTCCTGAATGACGAAGAAGACCCCCCGTGGTGCCGGCAAGGCGCCCAGCAAGTCCTCCGGCAAGCCGACGGGTAAATCCGCACCCGGCAAGTCCGCTGCCGAAGCCCCGCCGCGCAAGGGGGGCAGGTCCCCGAAAGCCAAGCTCCCACCCTGGATGCCCGAATCCCTGTCGGCGCCGTCTCCGCGCAAGGGCGGCAAGGCGGCCGGGGGCGAGCCGCGCGACCACGGCCGCCGGGTGCCGCCGCCGCAGGTCGAGCGCGCGGCGATGCCGGCTGGGGCCGGTGGTTTCCAGGATCCCCACGCCGCACGCGAGGCCGAGCGCTACGCCGATCCGATCGCCAGCCGCGAGGCCATCCTGCAGCTGCTCGAACAGTGCGACGGCCCGCAGACCGCCGAGGAGATCGCCGAGCGGCTCGGCCAGTCGCATCGCATCGACGCGCTGGGCAAGCGCCTGGCCGCGATGGTGCGTGAGGCGCAGCTGGTGCAGAACCGCCGCGGCGGTTATGCGCCGGTCAAGCACACCAACCTGATCGCCGGCGTGGTGATCGCCAATCCGGATGGCTTCGGCTTCCTGCGCCCGGACGAGGGTGGCGACGACCTGTTCCTGCCGCCGTTCGAGATGCGCAAGGTCATGCATGGCGATCGAGCCCTGGCCAACGTCACCGGCATCGATCGCCGCGGCCGCCGCGAGGGCAGCATCGCGCGCGTGCTCGAACGCCGGCTCAGCCGGCTGATCGGCCGGTTCTTCTACGAGCTGGGCATCGCCTACGTCGAGCCGGACGACAAGAAGATCCAGCGCAACGTGCAGATCCCGGCCGACCAGACCGGCGGCGCGCGCGAAGGCCAGCTGGTGGTGTGCGAGCTGATCGCCCCGCCGGACGGCCGCCGCCCGGCGATCGGCAAGATCATCGCCGTGCTGGGCGACAAGCTGACGCCTTCGCTGGTGGTGGAAACCGCCATCCACGGCCACGAGCTGCCGAACGAGTTCCCGCAGGCGGTGCTGGATGAAGCCGCGGCGGTGCCGCTGGTGGTCGAGCCGTCGATGATCGGCGGCCGCGTCGACCTGCGCGCGATGCCGCTGGTCACCATCGACGGCGAGGACGCCAAGGACTTCGACGACGCGGTGTACTGCGAGCCGACCCGCGACGGCTTCCGCCTGGTGGTCGCCATCGCCGACGTGTCGCATTACGTGCGCCCGGGCACGCCGCTGGACGAGGAAGCGCAGCGACGCGCGACCTCGGTGTATTTCCCCGGCTTCGTCGTGCCGATGCTGCCGGAGACGCTGTCCAACGGCATCTGCTCGCTGAACCCGAAGGTCGACCGGATGTGCTTCGTCTGCGACATGCAGGTCGACCGCGCCGGCGAGGTGACGTCCTCGCGCTTCTACGAGGCGGTGATGAACTCGCACGCGCGCCTGACCTATACCCAGGTCTGGCAGGCCGTGGGCGAGGACGATGCCGAGGCCAAGGCTGCCGTCGGCGCGATGCTGCCGCAGGTGCAGCAGCTGTTCCAGCTCTACCACGTGCTGGCCAAGGCACGCACGCAGCGCGGCGCGATCGAGTTCGAATCCTCCGAAGTGCGCTTCGTGCTCGACAACCGCGGCGAGGTCACCCAGGCCGGCATGCTGGTGCGCAACGATGCGCACAAGCTGATCGAGGAGTGCATGATCGCCGCCAACGTGGAGGCCGCGCGGTATCTGATTTCCCATCACGTGCCGGCGCCGTACCGCATCCACGAGAAGCCGCCGGAGCACAAGTACGAGGACCTGCTGGAGTTCCTCAAGGAGTTCAAGCTCAGCCTGCCGCCGTGGGCCAAGGTGCGTCCGGGCGACTACACCAAGCTGCTGAAGAAGGTGCGCGAGCGTCCCGATGCCGCGCTGCTGGAGTCGGTGCTGCTGCGCAGCCAGAGCCTGGCGGTGTATTCGCCGGACAACAGCGGTCACTTCGGCCTGGCGCTGGAGGCGTACGCACACTTCACCTCGCCGATCCGCCGCTACCCGGACCTGCTGGTGCACCGCGCGATCAAGTACGCGCTGACCGGCGGGCGCGTCGACAAGTACCTGTACAGCCAGCGCGAGATGGCCGCGCTGGCCCTGCAGTGCTCCGAGCGCGAGCGCCGTGCCGACGAGGCCGAGCGCGAGGTTGACGAGCGCTACCGCGCGGCGTGGATGGAGAAGCATGTCGGCGGCCAGTTCGACGGCGTGATCAGCGGCGTGACCAGCTTCGGCCTGTTCGTCGAACTGGATGAGTCCAAGGTCAACGGCCTGGTCCACGTCACCCAGCTGCCGCAGGACTATTACCATTTCGATCCGATCCGCAAGACGCTGTCGGGCGAGCGCCGCGGGATGGAGTTCCGCCTGGGCGACCGGGTCCGCGTGCTGGTGCTCAAGGCCAGCATGGAGGAGCGCAAGATCGATTTCCGCCTGGTCGAGGACAAGGCCGGCAAGGACGTCGAGGTGGTGCCGCCGCCGCCGCGTGGCCAGCCGGCCAGGCGCAAGAAGCAGCCTTACTGAGGAGGGCGGGCGATGGCGCGGCTGAGCGGAGGTTGCCAGTGCGGCGCGGTGCGCTTCCAGGTCGAGGGCGAACTGGAAGCGTCGATCTGTCATTGCCGGATGTGCCAGAAGGCCTTCGGCGGCTATTTCGCCCCGCTGGTCTCGGTGCGCGGGGCGCACTTTGCCTGGACCCGCGGGCAGCCGGCGCATTTCGCTTCGTCCAACCTGGTCAAGCGCGGCTTCTGCGCCGCGTGCGGCACGCCGCTGACCTACGAGGCGCCCGATGGCATGGCGGTGGCCCACGGGGCCTTCGACGACCCGGCGGCGGTCGCGCCGGCGCGCCAGTTCGGCCTGGAAGCCCGGCTGCCGTTCCTGGGCGGCCTGTTCCAGCTGCCGGGCAGCCGCACCGAGCAGGATGTCGAGGCCACGCCGTTCCTGGCCGAACTGGTGTCGCACCAGCACCCCGACCACGATACCGCCGCCTGGCCGCCGCGCATCGGCTGAGCCTGGCAGGGGCGGGAAGGGCGCCGGGCCGTGCCAGCGCCGGCCATAACCCCTACCATTAGCTCCCCCTTTGCCGTTCCCGCCCCCGCATGAGCAAGCAGAACCAGTGGATCGTCGGCGTCAACGCCGTCGCCTCGTCGATCGAGAACGACGCCGACCATGTGCGCGAGGTGCTGGTCGAGGCCGGCAGCAAGAACCCGCGCCTGACCGAAATCGAGGAAAACGCCCGCCGCAAGGGTATCGATGTGCGCCGGGTCAGCTCGCAGGCGCTGGACGGCGTCGGCGGCGCGGTACGCCACCAGGGCGTGGCCGCGCGCTATGCCGCCGCGCAGACCTGGGCCGAATCCGAGCTGCAGGGGTTGATCGAAGCCGCCGAGGGCAAGGCGCTGCTGCTGGTGCTCGATGGCGTGCAGGATCCGCACAACCTCGGCGCCTGCCTGCGCAGCGCCGCCGCCGCCGGGGTCACCGCGGTGATCATTCCCAAGGACAAGTCGGCCACGGTCAATGCCACCGTGCGCAAGACTTCGGCCGGCGCTGCCGACCGCATCCCGGTGGTGGCGGTGACCAACCTGTCGCGCTGCCTGCGCGAGGTGCAGAAGCTGGGCGTGTGGATCTACGGCCTCGCCGGCGAGGCGGAGGCCTCGCTGTACTCGCTGGACCTGCGCGGCAACGTCGCGCTGGTGCTCGGTGGCGAGGCCGATGGCCTGCGCCGGCTGACCCGCGAGCATTGCGACGGCCTGGTGCGGATCCCGATGCCCGGCGAGATCGAGAGCCTGAACGTGTCCGTGGCCGCGGGCGTGACCCTGTTCGAGGCGGTGCGCCAGCGGCTGGGCTGAGGCGTCAGCGTTCCGTCCCGGCGGACTGGTCCGGTTCTTGCCTGTCCGTGCGCAGATCGATCCCGCCGTCCCCTGCATGCGCCTGCTCCGCCTGACGCTGTCCCGGCTGTCCCGTTGCTTCCCGGCCCCGTCGTGGCGCCGGGCGGCGGCGTGCGTGCTGCTGGCCCTGTTGTTGCCGGCCACGGTCGCGCTGGCGGCCGGCACCGGGGCGCCGCCGCTGCGCGACTACGCGATCGACGTATGGACCTCGCGCGACGGCCTGCCGCACAACTCGATCCGCGCCATCGCCCAGACCCGCGAAGGCCACCTGTGGTTCGCCACCTGGGAAGGCCTGGTGCGCTACAACGGGCTGGAATTCACCGTGTTCGACCGCAGCACGCGGCCGGGCCTGCTCGACAACGGCGTCGGCAACCTGTTCGTGGACGGCGAGGGCGACCTTTGGCTGAGCGACTCGCGCGGTGACGTCGGTCGCTACGATCCGGCGCGCGCTGCCTGGAAGTGGTGGCCGCACCAGGACGGCGCACCGCAGGTCATCATCCAGTCGCTACAGGCCGACAGCCGAGGCCGGCTGTGGCTGCTGTTCGAAGGCAACGGGCTTGGCTACCTGGGTCCGGACGGGAAGATGGTCTATACGCCGCCGCCGGCCGACCTGCCGCTGGCGCTGAGCTACATGCGCCTGGCGGTGGATGCGCGCGACCGGGTCTGGGTGGGTACCTTCGACGGCCTGGTCTACCGCGACACCGACGGCAGCTTCCACCGCGCCCCGGCCAGCTTCCACCTGCCGGCCGGCCTGGCCTGGCCGTACCTGGCGCCGGACGGCGCGCTGTGGATCGCCGCCGGCGATGGCCTGTACCGGGTCGAGGATGGCGAGGCGGTGCTCAAGCACCGCGTGCCGGGCCAGGGCCATCTCACCTCGCTGCTGCAGGACCGGCGCGGCGAGTTGTGGGTGGGGACGGAGAACAACGGCCTGTTCCGCATCGGCCGGCGCGGCGTGGAGCGGCTGCCGGCGAGCAGCAGCATTCCGGGCGGGCGCATCAGCTGCCTGTTCGAGGATGCCGAGGGCAGCATCTGGGTCGGCGCCAATGGCGGGCTGTTCCGCCTGCGCGAAACGCTGGTCGCCAACGTCACCCGGCGCGAGGGGCTGAGCGGGGACTACACCCGCAGCGTGCTGGAAGACCGGCGCGGGCGCTTGTGGGTCGGCAGTTCCACCGGCCTGGACGTGATCGAGGATGGCCAGGTCCGCCATTACCCGTTGCCGGACAGCAACGGACGTGCCCCGGCCGTGCTGAGCCTGGCCGAGGATGCGCGGGGACAGATCTGGGCCGGAACCTATGGCGACGGCGTGTTCCGGATCGCCGAAGCGGGGCTGCAGCGCTACGGCTTCGGCGAGGAGCTGCCGGCGGGCAATATCCGCGCGCTGAGCGTCGACGATGCGGGACGGGTCTGGGTCGGGACCCAGCACGGCGTCGTGCGGATCGACGCCCAGGGGCCGCGACGCCAGCGCGGCGCCGGCATGCCGGCCGGCCTGATCACCAGCCTGGCGACGAGTCGCGGGTCGGTGTGGATCGGCACCATCGAAGGCGTGCGCATCCTGCGCGAGGATGGTCGCGTCGAACAGCCCGACCTGGCCCGCCTGGGCGGCGCGCGCACGGTATTCGGCTTCCACCGCGCCGGCGGCGACATGTGGATCGCCACCGACCGCGGCCTGTACCGCTACCGCGATGGCCAGGTGGCACGGGTCGGGCTGGAGCAGGGAATGCCGGTCGACGCGGTGTTCCAGATGGTTGCCGACCAGGACAACAACCTCTGGATCAGCAGCAACCGCGGCCTGCTGCGCACCGGACTGCCGGCGCTCAACGCGGTGGCCGACGGCCGCCAGGCCAGGATCGCCGTCGAGCGCTTCAACGAAATGGACGGCATGCTCAACTCGCAGGCCAACGGCAGCTCCGCGCCGGCCGCGCTGGTGCGTCGCGACGGCAGCCTGTGGGTGGCCACCGCAGGCGGCCTGGCGACGCTGGACCCGACGCGCCTGGATGCCTACCGCGAACGCACGCCGCCGCCGCCGGTCATCGAGAACCTGCAGGTCGACGGACGCGTGCAGCCGTGGCAGGGAATCGATCGCATGCGCTTCCCTGCGCGCGGACGGATCTCGGTCAGCTTCGTCGGCCTGAGCTTCCTGATGCCCGAGCGCATCGAATACCGCACCCGCCTGGAAGGCCTGGACAACGACTGGATCTACCGTGGGCGCCAGCGCAATGCCGAGTTCATCGGCCTGCCGCCGGGTGACTATGCATTGCACGTCTCCGCGCGCCATCCCGGCGGACGCTGGAGCGAGCGCGAGGCGGTGCTGAAGTTCAGCGTCGCGCCGCTGTGGTGGCAGCGCACCGACATGCAGGTACTGGCCGCGGTGGCGCTGGTGCTGCTGCTGGCCGGGCTGTACCGCTTCGGCATCCAGCGCTACAAGCGCCGCAACGCGCGCCTGGCCGAACTGGTCCGCGAACGCACCCACGACCTGCAGCAGCAGGCCCAGCGCCTGCTGCTGGCCAACCAGGAGAAGAGCGAGCTGCTGACCCGGCTGCGCCTGCGTTCGGACGCCTTCGAGCGCCAGGCGCACGAGGATGCGCTGACCGGCCTGCCGAACCGGCGCCAGTTCGACGAGGCGCTCGCGCGCGACCTCAGCCGCGCCCGCCGCAGCGGCCGCCCGCTGTCGCTGGTGATCCTGGACATCGACCACTTCAAGCAGATCAATGACGGCCACTCGCATGCCGCCGGCGACGCGGTACTGCATGACGTGGGGACGTTGCTGACCGCCGCGTGCCGTGCTTCGGACCTGCCGGTGCGCCTCGGCGGCGAGGAATTCGCGCTGCTGCTCACCGATACGCCCGCGAGCGAGGCCGAACAGGTCTGCCAGCGCATCCGCGAGCTGTTCCATGCGCGCGCCGACTGGGGCGGCGTCTCCGGACTGCGGGTGACCTTCAGTGCCGGCGTGGCGGAACTGCGCGAGGACGAATCCGGCTCCTCGCTGATGCAGCGCGCCGATCACGCGCTCTACCAGGCCAAGAGCCAGGGACGCGACCGCATCTGCCTGGGGTGATGCCCGCTGCGCGGACTGGCGTAACCCATCCCGCTGCGCGGGCCGTGTCCCCGAAGTTTGCTGCGTAAACCCTGGAGGCTGGCTTCTGCATTGCCTTTCCCGGGTCTATCGGCCGCGGGATCCCGAGGTCGCGGCTGAAGCCGCTCCTACAGGGGCGAGGGACGGGGGCGCCTACAACGGTCTTGCGACCGAGGACGCGGCGCCGCCTTCCCAGGCGTTGGCGATCTTGCAGAACAGCCGCGCGGTCTGCTCGGTGTCGTAGACCGCGCTATGCGCGTCGGCGGCGTTCCAGTCCATGCCGGCGGCCTGCGCGGCGCGGGCAAGCACGGTCTGTCCGTAGGCGATGCCGGCCAGGGTGACGGTGTCGAAAACACTGAAGGGGTGGAACGGATTGCGCTTGTGCCCGGTGCGTGCCACCGCCGCGTTGAGGAAATTCAGGTCGAAGTGCGCGTTGTGCCCGACCAGGATCGCGCGCTGGCAGCCGTACTTCTTCACCGCCGCGCGCACGGGCGCGAACACGTGGTCGAGCGCGGCCTTTTCTTCCTTGGCGAAGCGGAACGGGTGGTCGAGCACGATGCCGGTCACTTCCAGCGACTTCGGATCGATGTCGGTGCCCGGCGCCGGCACCACGTGGGCGCTGCTGGTCGGACCCGGGAAGAACAGCCCGTTCTCGTCCATCTCGATCGGCACCACGGCGATTTCCAGCAGCGCGTGGCGGTTCCAGTCGAAGCCGCCGGTCTCCACGTCGACCACCACCGGCAGGTAGCCGCGGAAGCGGCGTGACATCGGGGTGACCACGCTGGGACCGGGCGTTTCGACGTTCTCGTTCATCGCCATAGCCTAGCAAATGGCCTGGCTTCGGGCTTGCGGAGGGCTTTGCAGTGGCGGGCGGGATTCAGCCGCTGCGTGTTCCGAGCAGGCTGCCCTGCACGTGCATCCGCCGCAGCAGCGCAAGCGCATCGGCGAGGAAGCCGGCATCGCCGGGGCAACCGGCTTCGGCGGCGAGGCGGGCGGCCAGGGACCCACCCGTCTGGCCGTTGCCTTCGATCAGCATCGCCACCAGGCGGGCGGTCCAGGGGCTGAGTTCGGCGAACACGACGCGACCGTCGCCGTCGCGGCGCGCAAGCAGCCAGGTCGGCGTGGCCGGACGTGGCGGCTGGGCGTTGTCCGGTCCGATGCGGTGCACCGGCCAGGCATGCGAATGCAGGCGGATCCACGGTGACGGCACCGGGACGCCGAGCACGATGTCGCCGGCGGGATCGTGCGGCGGAGCGGGCGAGGCATCGGCGCGCAATTCGGTCTCGGTCCATTCGTGCAGCGCCAGCTCGGCCAGCCATGGCCAACGCGCCGGCAGCTCGCGGGCCTGCAGATGGCGTACGAATTCGCCGCCGATGCGCGGAAACAACGGCGTGGCGACGCTGCGGTCGCGGCAGAAGCCGGCGACCAGGTCGGCCCAGCTGTCGCGATCGACGGTGGCGTGGATGAGCGGGAAGTTCGCTGCCAGCAGCTGCGCGATGTTGGCCCGGTACAGCCGCCGATACACGGCCAGCGCTGACGGGTCGATGCCGGCCGGCGCGGCTGCGGCGTCCGGGTCGCGCAGGTATGCGCCCAGCGCGCGCTGCTGCTGTCCGAGCGTGCTCATGCCGGCGTCGCGAGCGTGGCGTGCAGGTCGCGGATCCGCTGCAGTTCGTCCAGCAGCACCGGCAGCGGCGGGATGCGGCTGTCGCGCTCGAGCAGGGTCGGGCGCGGCCCGTGCAGCGTGTAGGCCAGCCGCAGCAGCGACCAAACAGGTTCGTCGACCGGCTGGGCGTGGGTGTCGATCTTCAGCCCGTCGGCTTCATCGTCATGCCCGGCGACATGGTAGGAGGCGATGCGCGCCGAGGGCATCGCGGCGATGAAGGCCGCCGCGTCGCCGCCGAAGTTGCTGGCGTTGACCTGCACGTTGTTGACGTCGAGCAGCAGGTCGCAGTCGGCTTCGAACAGGACGGCGCGGATGAAGTCGGCCTCGGACAGCGCCTGGCCGCCGCCGCTCACCGGTAGGTCGACGTAGCGCGAGACGTTCTCCACCGCGATGCGGCGACCCAGCATGTCCTGCGCCTGGCGGATCCGCGCGGCGACGTGGTGCACGGCTTCCTCGCTGTGCGGCAGCGGCAGCAGTTCGTACAGTGGCGCGCCGTCATCGCACCAGCTCAGGTGCTCGCTGTACAGCCGCACCCGGTGTTCGTCGAGGAAGCGCCGGGTGGCGGCGAGCAGCGGGCGATCGAGCGGGGCGACGCCGCCAAGCGACAGCGACAGGCCGTGGCAGGTCAGCGGATGGCGCCGCGACAGCGTGCGCAGTTCCTCGCCGGCGCGACCACCGATGCCGATCCAGTTGTCGGGTGCGCATTCGAGGAAATCGAAGGCATCGACGGGCGCGGCGAGCAGTTCGGGCACCAGCGCCCGGCGCAGGCCCAGGCCGGCGGCACCCGGCGGCAGGGGGTCAGGGACTGCCGCCACACTTGCCTTCGCCGCACTTGCCTTCCATGCCCTTGTCGGCCTGTGCCGCCTGGTCGGTCGCGGCCTGGCCTTCGGTCGCCTTCGCCGGCGCGGTGCCGCACTTGCCTTCGGCGTGCTTGTGGTCGGCTCCACAGTTGCCTTCGGCCTGCTTGTGCTCGGCGCCGCACTTGCCCTCGGCGTGGGTGGCGGCGTCGGTCGGCGGCGGGGTCGGTGCGGCGCGCGCGGTCGGCGGTGCGCTGGCCGCGGCCAGCGCGTAGCCCTGCGCCAGGTCGTTCATCGCCAGGGCAGGCGGCGCCAGCAGGCTGCTGCCGACCAGGCCAAGGGCGGCCAGGCTGGCGGTCGTGCGCGTGGATACGGTCATCTCGGAACTCCTGCGGATATGGAAGGACCGTGGGGGTGGGCGCAGCTTAGCCGGTGGCGCCGCCGCCGCGCGAGCGCCGCAGGGCCCTGAAAACGCACGGGCCCCGCCTAAAGCGGGGCCCGTGGAACGACATCCCGCCGGATCAGTGGCTGGCGAGGATGACGCTGGCGATCACGCCGGTGGCGACGGCGACGAGCAGGTACTCGTTGTCCACGCGGCGCCACTGGTGGCCCGGGGGCGGCGCCTTCAGTCCGTAGTGGCGGTAGTCGGAGACATACGCGCCGCGATGGTCCTTCGGCAGGTGCTGGCCGCTCTGCCAGTGGCCGCGACCGTGGTCGTGGTGGCGGTCATCGTGGCGATCATCGTGACGGGAGTCATAGCCATGGCGGTCGTGCGGGTTGCCGGCGTGCCGGGGCGGGTCGGCCAGCACGCTGCCAGTGGTGGCCAGCAGCGACAAGGCCAGCAGCGGGACGAGGATGCGCTTCATGCGGTTCTCCTTGGGTGGCGCGGCGTGGGGCCGGCCTTGGCAACCACCCTATGCCGGACAACCTGAATAGGCGCCATGCCGCAGCAGCGATGTTCAGCTGCAAAGAGCCCCGCCGGAGCGGGGCTCTTGCAGACAGACGATAGCGCCGCCGGTCAGTGGTCGCCGAGCAGAACGCTGGCGATGACGCCCGTGGCCACGGCGATCAGCACGTACTCATCGTCCACCCGGCGCCACTGGTGGCCCGGGGGCGGGGCGTACAGTCCGTAGCGGCGGTAATCCTCGACATAGACGCCGCGGTAGTCCGGCGGCAGCACTTCGCCTTGCTTCCAGTGCTTCTTGACCTGCCCCGGCGGCGGGCCCTTGGGGCCGTGGCCGTGGCCGGCGTGGGGCGGTGGATCGGCCAGGGCCAGGCCGCTGGCGGTCAGCACGGACAGCGTCAACAACGATGCAAGCATGCGTTTCATGGGTGGCCTCCTCGGGAAGGCGGATCATCGCCCGCCATCGGAGGCCACGCTAGGTCCACGCATCTGAACCGTGCATCAAGGCACACCCGCCGCCGTGCACCACGCCTTCACGGAGTCACGGTCGTGCTCGTGTCGTCGCGCTTCTCGCGCGGCGGCAGCGGCTGTTCGCCGTGAATCAGGAACCAGACGTTCTCGGCGATGTTGGTCGCGTGGTCGCCGATCCGCTCCAGGTTCTTGGCCATGAACAGCAGGTGCGTGCACGGGGTGATGTTGCGCGGGTCTTCCATCATGTAGGTCAGCAGCTCGCGGAAGAACGCGGTGTACTGGGCGTCCAGGCGGGCGTCGGCGTCGCGCACGCGCACGGCGGCCTCGCCGTCGTTGTCGCGGTAGGCATGCAGGGCGGCGCGGACCTGGTCGGCGGCGAGCCGGCCGAGCGCGCGCAGGCCCACGGTCTGCGGCAGCGGCGGCACGGCGTTGAGCGCGATCGAGCGCTTGGCGACGTTGGCGGCGTAGTCGCCGATGCGCTCGATGTCGGCCGGGATGCGCAGGCCGGCGAGGATCTCGCGCAGGTCGCGTGCCATCGGGCCGCGCAGCGCCAGGCGCATGGCATCGTGGCTGATGCTGTGCTCGAGGCTGTCGATGACCTCGTCGTTGGCGATGATGCGGTGGGCGGCGTTGTCGTCGCGCCGCTCGACCACATCCAGTGCCGCCTCCAGCTGCGCCACGGCGGTCTCGCCCATGCGCACGATCTCCGAGACCAGGCGGTGCTGCTCTTCGTCGTAGCTCTTGACGATGTGTTCGTTGGGATGGGTGTTCATGGGTGTCTCTGGGCTATGGCGGAGCGGGAGGCGGGGGCGAAAGGCGGACTTCGGGTGGACCTTGTCAGCCGTCCCTGGCGAGGCTGGATCGGCTTCGGACGGTCCGGCCCGGCCATCCGTGGCCGGTCGTTCGGCAGTCCGCGCGGCAGTACCGCGCAAACGGACTACCTCACCCGAACCGCCCGGTGATGTAGTCCTCGGTCTGCTGCTTTGACGGCTGCGAGAAGATCGTCTCGGTGCGGTCGTGTTCGATCAGGTCGCCCAGGTACATGAAGGCGGTGTAATCGGAGACGCGCGCGGCCTGCTGCATGTTGTGGGTAACGATGGCGATCGTGTAGTCGCGCTTGAGCTCCTCGACCAGCTGCTCGATGCGGCTGGTGGAGATCGGATCCAGCGCCGAGGTCGGCTCGTCGAGCAGAAGCACGCTCGGGCGCAGGGCCACCGCGCGGGCGATGCACAGGCGCTGCTGCTGGCCGCCGGACAGGCCCAGCGCGCTCTGGTTGAGCTTGTCCTTGACCTCGTCCCACAGCGCGCCCTGGCGCAGCGCCTGCTCGACGCGGTCGTTCATGTCCGCGCGCGAGAGCTTCTCGTGGTGGCGGATGCCGTAGGCGACGTTCTCGAAGATGGTCATCGGGAACGGCACCGGCTTCTGGAACACCATGCCGACCTTGGAGCGCAGGCGGTTCATCGGGTACTTGGGCGACAGGATGTTCTCCCCGTCCAGCAGTACCTCGCCGCGCGCCTCGAGCTTGGGATACAGCGCATAGATGCGGTTGAAGATGCGCAGCAGGGTCGACTTGCCGCAGCCCGAGGGCCCGATCAGCGCGGTCACGCGCTTCTCCGGGATCTCCAGGTTGATGTTCTTCAGCGCGTGGAACTTGTCGTAGTAGAAGTTGAGGTCGCGCGCGGCCAGCTTGACCGGGGCCGGCGCGAGCGCGGCCTCGCCCGAGGCGGGGACGGCGATGCGCTGCATCGGCACGGCGTTGTTGAGGTCATTCATGGCTCGGTTCCGGGAAAGGTCAGTCATGGGAGATCTTGTTGCGCAGGAGCAGGGCGCGGGCGCCCAGGCTCACCAGCAGGACGAATACGGTCAGCACCAGCGCGCCGGCCCAGGCCAGCACCTGCCAGGATTCGTACGGGCTGCCGGCGAACTGGTTCATCACCACCGGCACGCTGGCCATCGGGCGGAATATGTTGCTGTTCCAGTACTGGTTGCCGAAGGCGGTGAACAGCAGCGGCGCGGTTTCGCCGCTGATGCGCGCCAGGGCGAGCAGGATGCCGGTGACGATGCCGGCCGAGGCGCTGCGGTACAGCACCTGGACGATCACCTTCCACTGCGGGATGCCCAGCGACAGCGCCGCTTCGCGCATCTGCGAGGGCACCAGGCGCAGCATCTCGTCGGTGGTGCGCACCACCACCGGCAGCACGATGAAGGCCAGCGACAGCGCACCGGCGAAGGCGGAGAACTGGCCGCCGGTCTGCATCACGTACAGGGTGTAGACGAACAGGCCGAGCACGATCGACGGCGCCGACAGCAGGATGTCGTTGACGAAGCGCACCACCGTGCCGGTCTTGCGCGCGTTGCCGTATTCGGCCAGCCAGGTGCCGGCGGCCACGCCCAGCGGCGTGCCGATGGCGATCGCCAGCGCGCACATCACCGCGCTGCCGAAGAAGGCGTTGAGCAGGCCGCCCTCGGCCATCGGCGCGGGCGTCATCTTGGTGAACAGGTCGAGGTTGACCCCGGCCAGGCCCTTGGCGGCCAGCGTCCACAGGATCCACCCCAGGAAGAACAGGCCGAACAGCGCGGTGGCGCAGGACAGCCCCAGCGCGACGACGTTGACGACGCGGCGGCGCAGGTACAGGCGGTCGGAGACGGAGGACATCAGTTGCCTTCCTTGCGCGACAGGCGCAGCAGCATGAAGCGGGCGATCGCCAGCACGATGAAGGTGACGATGAACAGCACGAAGCCGAGAAGCAGCAGCGCCGAGCGGTAGGTTTCGGTCGCTTCGCCGAAGTCGTTGGCGATCAGCGCGGCGATGGTGGTACCCGGCTCCAGCAGCGACGGCGACAGGCGCACGGTGTTGCCGATCACGAAGGCCACGGCCATGGTTTCGCCGAGCGCGCGGCCCAGCCCGAGGAACACGCCGCCGATCACCGCCGAACGCGTATACGGCAGGACGATGTCCCAGCTGACCTCCCACTTGGTCGAGCCCAGCGCATAGGCCGATTCCTTCAGGCGGGTCGGCACGGTGAGGAAGACCTCGCGCATCACCGAGGAGATGAAGGGGATGACCATGATCGCCAGCACGAAGCCGGCAGTCAGCGTGCCGATGCCCAGCGGCGGGCCCTGGAACAGCACGCCGACCAGCGGCAGCGTGCCGAGGTGGTCGTTCATCCACGGGGTGACGTACTCGGTCATCACCGGCACCAGCACGAACAGGCCCCACATGCCGTAGATGATCGAGGGGATGCCGGCCAGCAGCTCGATGGCGGTGCCGATCGGCCCGCGCAGCCAGCGCGGCGCGACCTCGGTCAGGAAGAAGGCGATACCGAAGCTGACCGGCACCGCGATCAGCATCGCGATCAGCGCGGTGACCAGGGTGCCGTAGATCGGCGCCAGCGCGCCGAACTTGTTCTCGACCGGGTTCCAGTCGGCCGAGTAGAAGAAGCTCAGGCCCTGCTCCTGCAGGGCGTGGCGCCCGCCCCACAGCATCGACAGCGCGGCGCTGGCCAGGGCGACCAGGACGAAGACGACGGTGGCGGTCAGCACCAGGCGGAAGAAGCGGTCGGCACGCGCATCGCGCAGGTCGTGGCCTGCGGGGGCGATCATCGCTTCGGGGATCACGGTGGCATTCATCGTGGGGGCTCGCGCGCCGACGGCGGCGCTCATGGGGAAGGGGGCCTTGCACGGGCGCTGTCGCCCGTTGACGCGGCGCCCGCCGGAAGACCGGCGGGCGCGCGTTGGATCACTTGAATTCGCTGCCCCAGTAAGCCTCGATCTGCTTGACCAGCTCCGGCGGCAGCGGCACGTAGTGCAGCTCGTTGGCCTGGGCCTGGCCGTTCTCGAAAGCCCACTTGAAGAAGTCCAGCGTGGCCTTGCTGCGCGCCGCGTCCTTGGGCTGCTTGTGCATCAGCATGAAGTTGGTGGCGGTGATCGGCCAGGCCTGGTCGCCGCCGGCGTTGGTGATGACCAGGTTGAAGTCCCTGGCATTGGCCCAGTCGGCGCTGGCCGCGGCGGCGGCGAAGGTCTCCGCGCTCGGCTGCACCCAGTTGCCGGCGGCATTCTGCATCGCCGCGTACGGCATGTTGTTCTGCAGCGCATAGGCCAGCTCGACGTAGCCGATCGAGCCCTTGATCTGCTGCACGTAGGAGGCCACGCCCTCGTTGCCCTTGCCGCCGACGCCACCGGGCCACTGCACCGTGGTGCCTTCGCCGACCTTGTCCTTCCAGTCCTGGCTGACCTTGGACAGGTAGTTGGAGAAGTTGAAGGTGGTGCCCGAACCGTCGGAGCGGTGGACGATGTTGATCTTGCCGGTCGGCAGCTTCACGCCCGGGTTGGCCGCGGCGATCGCCGGGTCGTTCCAGGTGGTTACCTTGCCGAGGAAGATGTCGGCCAGCAGCGGGCCGGTCAGGCGCAGCTGGCCGGCGGCGACGCCTTCCAGGTTGACCACCGGCACCACGCCGCCGATCGCCGAGGGGAACTGGCCCAGGCCGGCCTGCGCCAGTTCGGCGCTGTCGAGCGGCTTGTCGGAGGAGCCGAAATCCACGGTGCCGGCCTTGATCTGGGCGATGCCGCCGCCGGAGCCGATCGACTGGTAGTTGACCTTGTTGCCGGTGGCGGCGTTGTAGTCGGCCGACCACTTGGACACCAGCGGGTAGATGAAGGACGCGCCGGCACCGGAAATCTCCGCGCTCTTCGCGTCAGCTGCGGTGGGAGCGCCGGCGGCCGGAGCGGCCTGGCCGGCATCGGCGGCTGGCTGGGAATCGGTGCTCGGCTTGCAGGCAGCAAGGGCCAGCGCGACGGCCAGGGACAGGGCGGCGAGGCCGGCCTTGTGCAGTTTCATGCGAACTCCATAGCGTTGGCTGGCGGGGGCCAGCGGTCGACGCTATGAAATGATGTTTTTGTTACAGCGGGATGACATGGCGGACCGGGTGCCCATTCAGGGCGAAGCTTCGATCGCGTGAAGGGGCTCGTGGCTCACGAAATGCCGCTCCAGGGTCAGCCCATGGCGACCGCAATGGGTCTCGTTGCAGGCCAGCACCTGCACCGCGAGCACGGCGGCTACGCCAGGCAGGCGGAACACGCACGGGAGGCTGCGCCACAGGTGGTCGGTGGTGGCCTGATTCAGTACCGGCGTTTCCAGCGGGCGTTGCGCGCAGACATAGGGGCCGAATTGGGGGCGTGGAGGATCGGACAAGGCCTGGTAGGCCAGGAGTACCGCAAGCAGGCACCACAACAACCAATGCCGCATCAGGAAGTGGGCGATTGCCTTGAGCTGTTGCATTGACCGGTTGTGACAGGGGATGGGGGCGATTGCAGCGCTTGTTCGCCCAGAGATCCATTGGATCTTTCATGGATACGGACAAAAAAAGCGCGGACCTTGCGGTCCGCGCTTCCCGAGGGCCGGCCAGGGTGGGAGAGAGCACCCGGCCGGCCTTTGCTTCGAACGCCGATTACTTGATGTTCGCGGCCCAGTAGGCTTCGATCTGCTGCACCAGCGAGTCCGGCAGCGGGACGTAGTCCAGCTGGGCGGCCTGCGGCTGGCCGTTGTGGAAGGACCACTTGAAGAAGTCCAGCGCGGCCTTGGAGGAGGCGGCCTTCTTCGGCTTCTTGTACATGATCGCCCAGGTGGTGGCGGTGATCGGCCAGGCGTCGGCGCCCGGGGCGTTGGTCATGATCAGGTTGAAGTCCTTGGCCGACTTCCAGTCCGCGGTGGCGGCGGCGGCCGAGAAGGCCTTGTCGTCCGGCTGGATGAAGCGGCCCGAGGCGTTCTTCAGGCTGGCGTGGGCCAGCTTGTTCTGCAGCGCATAGGCGTACTCGACGTAGCCCACGCCGCCGCGGATCTGCTTGACGTAGGCGGCCACGCCCTCGTTGCCCTTGCCGCCGATGCCGGCCGGCCACTGCACGGAGGTGCCTTCACCCACGGCCGACTTCCACTCCGGGCTGACCTTGGACAGGTAGTTGGTGAAGTTGAACGAGGTGCCCGAGCTGTCCGAACGGTGGACGACGGTGATCTTGATGTCCGGCAGGGCCAGGCCCGGGTTGAGCGCGGCGATCGCCGGATCGTTCCACTTGGCGATCTTGCCCATGAAGATGTTGGCCAGGGTCGGGCCGTCCAGCTTCAGCGCGCCGGCGGCCACGCCCGGGACGTTGAACACCGGCACGATGCCGCCGATCACGACCGGGAACTGGCCCAGGCCGAACTTGGCCAGGTCAGCGCCGCTCAGCGGCTTGTCCGAGGCGCCGAAGTCGACGGTCGCGGCCTGGATCTGCGCGATGCCGCCACCGGAGCCGATCGACTGGTAGTTGACGTGGGTGCCGCTCTTCTCGGCGTAGGCCGCCGACCACTTCGACAGCACGGGGTACACGAAGCTCGAGCCCGCGCCGGTCACGTCGGTCGCACTCGCGGCAACGCTCAGCGAAGCCAGGGCCAGCGCGAGCGGCAGGCGGAACTTGGAAATGGAAGTCATTGTTGGATTCTCGGATGGGAGACGGCGCCACACGCCGTGGCGGCGCCATTGAATAAGCGTTCGATGGCGGTTTGGCGACGGTTGGATGACAGTTGCATGACGGCCCTGCGACGGGCCGTTCGGAGTTCCGGCCGTGGAGGTGGCGTGCAGGTCGCGAGTCGCTGTCGCCGGTCTGTCATGTTCGAGTCGCAGAACTGTCACAGATTTTTCGGAAATTTAACGAGGTCGGCGCACGCCCCCGTGGCGAGCACCCGCGCACACCTCAAACCACTCCGGAGAATCTCCAATGCGTTCCAGCTTGCTCGCAACGGCCATTGCCACTGGCCTCGGGCTCACCGCTCTTACTGCCGCCGGCAATGCTAATGCGGCTCCTCCCGCCGTGACCGCCGAGCAGCTGGCGCAGCTGCAGGCCCAGATCGCCGCCCTCCAGGCGCAGGTCACCGAACTGCAGGCGCAGAACGACGCGCAGTCGGAAGTGAACGTCACCCAGGCCAAGGCGATCGAAGCCACCGCCGACACGCAGAAGACGGTCGACAAGCTCAACAAGCTGGTCAATGACACCTCGATCAGCGGCCGCGTGTTCTTCAACCTGAGCACCATCGACGCGTCCAGCAACGGCAAGACCACCGCCGCCGACGGCACCGGCTTCGACATGAAGCGCTTCTACATCGGCATCAACCACAAGTTCAACGACATCTGGTCGGCGAACCTGACCACCGACTTCACCTACTCCTCGGCGCTGGGCAACACCGAAGTGTTCGTGAAGAAGGCCTACCTGCAGGGCAAGTTCTCCGACGCGTTCGTGTTCCGCGCCGGTGCGGCCGACATGCCGTGGATTCCGTATGCAGAGTCGTTCTACGGCATGCGTTATGTCGAGAACACCCTGGTCGACCGCCTGAAGTACGGCAACTCGTCCGACTGGGGCCTGCACGCCGGCGGCGACCTGGGCGGCGGCATGGCCAACTACGCGGCCTCGGTGGTGACCGGCGCCGGCTACAAGAACCCGACCCGCGGCAAGGGCATGGATTTCGAAGGCCGCGTCGGCTTCGTGCCGGTGCAGAACCTGGCCATCGCCGTCGGCGGTTACACCGGCACCCTGGGCAAGGAGACCGGTACGGTCGACGCCGAGCACGATGCCAATCGCTGGGATGCCATGATCGCCTACGCCAACAAGGGCTGGCGCTTCGGTGGCGAGTACTTCCAGGCCAAGAACTACGCCAACGTGCTGACCGTGGCGACCGACAAGGCCGACGGCTGGTCGGTGTGGGGTTCGGTGCCGTTGACCGACGGTGGCATCACCGCGTTCGGCCGCTACGACAAGGCCAACACCAGCAAGACGCTGGACCCGAGCCTGGAGAACACCTACTGGAACATCGGCGTCGAGTTCCCGGTGTTCAAGGGCTTCAAGGTTGCGGCGGTCTACAAGGACACCAAGAACGAGAACGACACCAACATCGACCAGCGCACGAAGGAGTTCGGCGTGTGGGGCGACGTGGCGTTCTAAGGGTCCCGCGATCCGGGTACGAAGGCGGCGGCAGGGCAACCTGCCGCCGCTTTTGTTTTGGGGGACGGCTGGGCTGCGGGGTAGGCGGGTGGGGTTGCGGCCTGGCGGCCGCTGGAGTTTTGGTCGGCTGCGGGCTGGGGCTTGGCTGGCCTTCGATGTGGATCGGTTGTTCGTGGTTTTTGCGCGCTGCGCGGACGTTGTTGCGAAAAGCTGCACGGGGTGGGTTGGTCGCGGGCGGCGGGGTGCGAGGCCTGCTGCCGCTCATGTCCCCCGGTTCAGGCCCGCTTCGCGGGCATGAACCTCCTCCTTTACTTCCCGTCAGCAGGCCTCGCACCCCGCCGCCTCGGGGTCAATGGCCGCCGAAAGGAAAGCAGAAACGAGTGGGTTGGGGGGAAGAAAAGCGGGTCGCCCGCTTAGCGGCTCGGTGCGTGTAGGAGCGGCTTCAGCCGCGACGCGAGGGATCCGTCGCGACGGGAGGTCACGGCTGTCGCGGCTGAAGCCGCTCCTACAACTCAACCCCACATCACTTCTCATCTCCAACTTCTCGCTCTTCGCTCTTCCCCTTCACCTTCCTCTTCGCTTCTTTCGCTTCTCGCTTCTCGCTTTCGCCTTTGCTTTCGCTTTGCTCTCCTTTCGGCGGCCGCGGATCTTGAGGCGTTGTGGCGTGATGCCTGCTGACGGGAAGTAAAGGAGGAGGTTCATGTCCGCAAGGCGGACCTGAACCGGGGGACATGAGCGGCAGCAGGTATCGCGCCGCAACGCCGGCGGCGGACCATCCCCTTGCCGCCCCAACGAAGGCCAGCCAACCAAAAGCCAGCGAACAACCAGAGCCCAGCGGCCGCCAGGCCGCAACACCACTACCCCCGCTTCTCGACGCAAGCAGCAAGCATCGCGCCGCAACGCCCGCGACCCACCATCCCCTGCCGTACCAACGAAGGCCAACCACCCAACAGCCAGCAACCAACCAAAAGCCCAGCGGCCGCCAGGCCGCAACCCCCACCGGTCAGCCCGGCGTCTTGTCCTTGAACCGGCAGATGTCCCTGATCACGCACTGCGGGCAGTCCGGCTTGCGTGCCTTGCACACGTAGCGCCCATGCAGGATCAGCCAGTGGTGGGCATCGTGCAGGAACTCCTGCGGGATCACCTTGAGCAGGCCGTCCTCCACCGCCCGCACGTCCTTGCCCGGCGCCAGCCCGGTGCGGTTGGCGACACGGAAGATGTGCGTATCCACCGCCATTGTCGGTTCGCCGAAGGCGGTATTGAGCACCACGTTGGCGGTCTTGCGGCCCACCCCCGGCAGCGCCTCCAGCGCCTCGCGCTCGCGCGGAACCTCACCGCCGTACCGGTCGACGAGGATCCGACACGCGGCAATGACATTCCTGGCCTTGGCGTTGTACAGACCGATGGTCGAGATGTACTGCTTGAGCCCGTCCTCGCCCAGGTCCAGGATCCCCTGCGGCGTGTTCGCCACCGGGAACAGCCGCCGCGTGGCCTTGTTGACGCCGACATCGGTGGCCTGCGCCGAGAGCGCGACCGCCACCAGCAGCTCGAACGGCGTGCTGTACTCCAGCTCGGTCTTCGGGTGCGGGTTGAGTTCGCGCAGGCGCGAGAACAGTTCGTGCACTTCGGCGCGGGTCAGGGTCCTGCCGCGTCGTGCGGTCTTCGTCGTGGCCGTCATGCCGGATCGCGTCCGGCGGCCCTGGCCTTGGCGCGCGCCAGGATCGCCGCGGCGGCCGCCGGCAGGGCCGGGGCGGCGGGGCGGTCAGGCGCCGTCGGCGGGGCACGCCGGGCTTCGCGTTCGGCGGCTCGGCGCGCCAGTCGCGTATTGCGCTGGCGGTAGCGCTCGCGGGCCGCCCAGGCCTGGCGCAGGCGCGCCTGGGCATCGTGCAGCCGCTGCGGCAGGTCGGGGTGGGCAGGGTCCAGCGCCGCATCGCCGGGCGCGGGGACGTAATCCATCAGGCCGGCGGCGAGGGCGCCGTCGAGGTCGTCGGCGAGCACGCGCGCAAGCAGGGGCAGGGGATCGGGGTGGCGCGCCATGTCAGCGACCGCGGAAGGCCGGCTTGCGCCGTTCGAGGAAGGCCCGCGTGCCTTCGCGCATGTCCTCGGTGGCGAACATCAGGCCGAACTGCGCCGCCTCGAATTCCAGCCCCTCGTCCAAACCGCATTCGCCCCCGATCACGATCGCGTCGAGCACCGCGCGCAGCGCCAGCGGCGCGCTGGCGGCCAGGCGCCCGGCGATCCGCAGGGTGGTGGCCTCCAGCTCGGCGGCAGGCACGACCTGGTTCACCAGCCCCAGTTCGCGGGCACGCTGGGCGTCGATCGGCTCGCCGAGCAGGCATAGTTCCAGCGCGGCGGCACGGCCGGTCAGGCGCAGCAGCCGCTGGGTGCCGCCGAAGCCCGGGAGCAGGCCGAGGTTGATTTCCGGCTGGCCGAGCCGGGCGCTGTCGGCGGCGATGCGCAGGTGGCAGGCCATCGCCAGTTCCAGGCCGCCGCCGAGCGCGTAGCCGTTGACCATGGCGATCACCGGCTTGGGCATGCGTTCGATGCGGCGCATCAGCTGCTGGCCGAGCTGGCCGAAGTCGCGGCCGGCGATCGCCGGCAGGTCGGCCATCGCGGCGATGTCCGCCCCGGCCACGAAGGCCTTGGGGCCGGCGCCGGTCAGGATCACCACCCGGACCTCGGGAGCCGCGGCCGCCTCGGCGAAGGCCTGGTCCAGGGCGGCCAGGGTCCCGGCATCGAGCGCATTCAATTTGTCCGGCCGGTTGACGGTCAGGGTACGGACCCCGCCCTGGGTGGCGACAAGGACGCTTTCGGACATGGAACAACCCCTGGATAAGTAAAAAAATAGTGAAGGCGGAACTTATGAAAGCCGCGCCGGTCCTAGCTTCCAGCGCTGCTGGCGGACCATCAATGTGGCCGTTATCCTAGCGCGTCACCTCAGGCGGCAGCCCCGTCCTGTGCCACCACCCTGGAGATATTTTTCAATGAAGTTGCGTTATATCGCGGTCGCCGTGGCGGCCCTGGCCCTGACGGGCAATGCGCTGGCCCAGGACACCACGTCCGAGAAGGGCAAGCTGAGCTATTACTTCGGTTACGACTACGGCAACAACCTTGCCGAGCTGACCGGCCGTGGTGAGCAGCTGGACATCAATTCGGTCATCAAGGGCCTGCAGGATGCCTACGCCAAGAAGCAGCCGGCGATCACCGCCGACCAGCTGAAGCCGGCGGTCGAGGCCTTCCAGAAGCGCGAGCAGGCCCGCGCCCAGCAGGCGAAGGCCGAGTACGACAAGGCCGCCGCCGAGAACAAGACCAAGAGCACCCAGTTCCTGGCCACCAACAAGGCCGCTGCCGGCGTGCAGACGCTGCCGAGCGGCGTGCAGTACAAGGTGCTGGAGAAGGGCACCGGCGCCAAGCCGACCGCGGCCAGCACCGTGCAGCTGGAAGTGGCCGGTCCGTTCCCCTTCGGCCAGCGTCCGGCCCAGGCGCGCGCGCCGCAGCAGATTCCGGCGATGAAGCTGAGCCAGGTCGAGATGCAGGCGATGCGCGACACGCTGCTGCAGATGCCGGCCGGCTCCAAGTGGGAAGTCACCCTGCCGCCGGAACAGGCCTACGGCGCCGATCCGCGCACGCCGTTCCCGCCGAACGTGGCGGTGCAGTTCGAGATCAAGCTGGTCAGCGTCAAGTAAGCGAGCCGACCAGGCAACAGGAAAGACGCCAGCTTCGTGCTGGCGTTTTTTTTTGGGCAGAGCTGCGGGTTGGCTGCGGTGCTTGTTGATGGCTGGGGAAGCGGGTGCCGCTCCCGCGCGCCAAGCGCAATCGCCCGCCCCGCGGTTCTGCGCACGAGCGTTTCGCGTTACGCTGGATGCACACTGGAACCCAAGGATCGCGTGAATCATGTCGTGGCAAGCCCCTGTGTCGGCGTCTGCAGGCTCGATGCCGGACGTCTGTGCCGGGGGTGCGGCCGCAGCATGGATGAGATCGCGCGCTGGTCGGTCATGAGCGAGGACGAGCGCCGCCACGTGGTCGATATCCGCCTGCCGGAACGCGCGCAGGGCGATCGCTTCGACCTGCAGCTGCCCGAGCGGCCGCGGCTGCTGCGCGCGCTGTATCCGCCCGACGCGGCGCCAGCCGGTCCGGGCTGGAACCATGACGATCTCGTCGACGTGCTGGCCGGCGGTGTGTCCTCGGAGGCGGCCGTGCTCGCCGGCCTGGTGCCGCGCCGGGACGGCACCCGCGTGCTGCTGACCCGGCGCAACGACAGCCTGCGCCACCATGCCGGCCAGGTGAGCTTCCCCGGTGGGCGGATCGAGCCGGCCGACAGCGATGCCGCCGCCGCCGCCCTGCGCGAGAGCTGCGAGGAAATCGCCCTGGGCGCTCGCCAGGCCAGCGTGCTCGGTTACCTGGATCCGTTCGTGACGATCAGCGGTTTCCGGGTGACGCCGGTGGTGGCGGTGATCGATCCGGCCTTCGTGCCGGTGCCGCAGCCGGACGAGGTCGCCGAGGTGTTCGAGGTGCCACTGGACTTCCTGATGGACCCGGGCAACCTGCGCAGCATCGACATCGATTTCCGCGGTCGCCCCCGCCGCGTGCTCGAATATGCCTGGCCGGGCCAGCGCATCTGGGGCGCGACCGCCGCCATCCTGCTCAACCTGCGCCGACGACTGGAGCAATCCGCATGACCGACTGGCAGACCCTGGTGGATCCTGACACCCTGGCGACCGCGCTGGGCAACGCCGACCTGCGCATCGTCGATGCGCGCTTCGCGCCGGCCACGGTCGACGATCCTGATTTCGGGCGCCGCGCGCATGCGCAGTCACACCTGCCCGGGGCGGTATACGCGGATCTCAACCGCGACCTGTCCAACCTCTCGCGGCCCGGCCTGGGCCGGCATCCGCTGCCGTTCGCGGCCGATCTCACCGCCGCCCTTGGGCGCTGGGGCATCACCCCGGACAGCCAGGTGGTGGTCTACGACGCCGTCGACGGCAGCATGGCCGCCGCGCGCCTGTGGTGGCTGCTGCGCCTGCTCGGCCATCGTCGCGTGGCGGTGCTCGATGGCGGCCTGGCGGCGTGGCGCGCCGCCGGCCTGCCAGAGTCCAGCCAGGCCAGCGCCTATCCGCCGGCAGAGCCGTATCCCGGCGAGTTCGACATGACCCGGGTCGCCGATGCCGACGAGGTGGCGCGGCGCGCCGGGGAGGCGCCCGGCTGGCTGGTCGACGTGCGTGCGCCTGAGCGTTTTGCCGGCAAGGTCGAACCGATCGACCCCGTCGCCGGCCACGTGCCAGGTGCGGTCAACCGGCCGCTGTCGCGCAGCCTGGCCGAAGGGCGGTTCCTGGCCCGGGCGCAGCTGCGTGCCGATCTGCTGCCGGTATTGGGTGGGCACGACCCGGCCGAGGTGGTGCTGATGTGCGGTTCGGGCGTTACCGCCTGCCATACGCTGCTGGCGATGGAGGCCGCCGGCCTGGCCGGTGCGCGCGTCTATGCCGGCTCCTGGAGCGGTTGGATCAGCGACCCGGCCCGCCCGGTCATGACCGCCACGGCGCCGCCTGCGGCACAATAGCGCCAGTGGGGACAGCGAGAAGGGGCGGCTTGATGCGTTGGCGGACGTGGATGCTCGGTGCGCTCGCGGCGATGTCGGCCGGATGCAGCGGCAGTGCCGGCACCGGGCCATCGATCGGCGCGGTGGCGTCGGCCGACAGTGCCTACCTGGCCCAGGTCGAAACATGGCGGCAGGCGCGGCTGGCGGCTTTGCGCGCGCCCGATGGCTGGCTCAGCTATACCGGCTCCGGCCGCCTGCGCCCGGGCAACTACCGGGTCGGTACCGCCGCCGACAACGACATCGCCCTGCCGGCTGGTTCTCCGCGCCTGGGCCTGTTGAGCCTGGAGAACGACCAGGTGACCTTCGAGGCCGCGCGCGATGTCGATGTCCGCCTGCGCGGCAAGCCGGTATCGAAGCTGCAGCTGGTGCCAGAGGAGGCAGGGCACAAGGCGGACCGGCTGGATGTCGGCGCCAGCCAGTTCTACGTCGTGCGCACCGGCCCGGTGTACGGCTGGCGCTTCCGCGACCCGAACGCGCCGGCGCGGCGCAATTTCCATGGCATCGAGCATTTTCCGGTCGATCCGGCCTGGCGGGTGCGGGCGCACTGGCGGCCGTATCCCCAGCCGCGTCCGGTGACCCTGCTGACCTCGATCGGCACGCCGCTGGCGGCGAGCATTCCCGGCGAGGCGGAATTCGAGCGCGACGGGCATCGCTACCGCCTGCATCCGGTGACCCAGCCGAACGACCCCAAGCTGTTCTTCATCTTCTCCGACCGCACCAGCGGCAAGGAGAGCTATGGCGGGGCGCGCTACCTGTTCGTCGAAGCGCCGCGTAACGGCGACATTGTCCTGGACTTCAACCGCGCGGAGAACCCGCCGTGCGCGCTGACCCCGCACCTGGTATGCCCGATCGCCCCGCCCGGCAACCGCCTGGACCTGGCCATCAGCGCCGGGGAGAAGACCTACGTATCGACGTGGTGAGCGGCCGGCGCGGCGCCGGCGAAGCTGGCGCGGATGCGTGGCCAGGGGAACATCGGTCCCGGGTCGAGCTTGCGCTGCACGCGCAGCGCCGGATCGTCGCTGGCCGCCTCGACCGTGGTGTCCAGCGCGTCGTGGCCGATGAGTCCGGCCAGCGCCGGCAGCTCGCCGCGCAGCCAGCGCAGCAGGCCCTCCAGCGCCTGCAGCTGTGCCTCCGGATAGGGGTCGACCATCGCCTGGTGGCGTGAATCCAGCCAGTGCGGATAGCGCCCGCGGTTGACCAGCTCGATGCCGATGCTGTCGCTGTTCTGGCCCCGCACATGGTGGGCGACGCGCTCCAGCGGCACGTACTGTTCGATGCGCCCGTCGCGGTCGATGTAGTAGTGGCCGCTGTTGCCGCTGCCATCTGCGTACAGCACGCGCTCGCCGTATTCGCGGGCCATCGCCAGGTCGGGCAGCTCGGTGCAGTGGATCACCACGCGGTGGATCTGGTCGCGCTCGCGCATGCCCAGGCAGGCGACGTAGGGCAGGGGGTGCAAGTGGATCGGCGGCGGGCTCGGCATGCCCGGATGCTAGCATTCGCACATGCCTCTGAACCCCGAAAGTCCCCTCGCCAGGCTGATGGCGAACCTGCCGCAGCGCGGCCGCATCGACTGGATCGGCGTGCGGCCGGCGCGCGCCATGCCCATGCAGGAAGTCGAGCAGGTCCAGGCCGTGGCCGGCGCCGGCCTCACCGGTGACCGCTACAAGGCCGGCAGCGGCAAGCGTGGCGTCACCCTGATCCAGGCCGAGCACCTGGCGGCGATCGCCGCGCTGTCCGGGCATGCCGAAGTCGATCCGGCGACGCTGCGCCGCAACCTGGTGGTGTCGGGCATTCCGCTGGTCGCGCTGAAGGGCCGGCGCTTCCGCATCGGCGAGGTCGAGCTGGAGGGCACCGAGTCCTGCGATCCGTGCTCGCGGATGGAGGAAGCGCTGGGTCCGGGCGGCTACAACGCCATGCGCGGCCATGGCGGCCTGTGCGCGCGCATCCTGCGTGGCGGCATCGTGCAGGTTGGCGACGAGGTGCAGGCGCTGTGAGTCGCGGTCACTGCATCCTCTCGCATGGTTTCGAAAGCGGCCCGGACGCGACCAAGGTCACTGCCCTGGCCGAGGTGGCGCAGCGCCTGGGCTGGACCCATGAGCGCCCCGATTTCACCGATCTGGACGCACGCCGCGAGGTCAGCCAGGTTGGCGACGTCCGCGCCCGCTGGCAACGCCTGCTCGAACTCGCACGCGCCGCCGCCGCCGCGCGCGGACCGCTGGTGCTGGCCGGTTCCAGCCTGGGCGCTTACGTCTCGGCGCAGGTCTCGCTGCAGGTGCCGGTGCGCGGGCTGTTCCTGATGGTGCCGCCGACGAAGATGGGCCCGTTGCCGGCACTGGATGCCGCCGACGTGCCGATCTCGGTCGTGCATGCCTGGCACGACGAGCTGATTCCGGCCGGCGAGATCATCGACTGGGCGCGCGCGCGTTCGGCGCGCCTGCTGCTGCTCGACGACCAGCACCGGCTGTCGGCGCACGTGGAGACTTCCGCGCGCGCCTTCGCCGAACTGCTGGAATCGCTGTGAGCGCCTGCCCATGAGCGACATCATGATCCGCGCCGCCACGCCGGCCGACGCCGAGGCGATCGAGCTGCTGACCCTGGTCGCCTATTTCGATGTGCCGGGCAGCCGCCACCACGAGCACGCCGCCATCGCCGCGATGCGCGAGGACGGCGCGTTGTCGCTGTCGCTGGTGGCCGATCACGACGGTTACGTGGTCGGCTACCTGGCCGCTTCGCCGGCCACGCTTTCCGATGGCAGCCGCGGCTGGCATGCGATCGGTCCGCTGGCGGTGGGACCGGGCCATCGCGGCCAGGGCATCGCCGGCCAGCTGCTGCGCGCGGCACAGGCGCAGCTGGGCGGGCTGGGCGCGGCGGGCTGCCTGGTCGATGCCGAGCCGCGCGGCCTGTGGCGGGCGGTCGGCTTCGACCTGGAACCAGGGCTGACCCTGGCCAGTGGCGAGGACGGCACGCCCCGGCCGATGCTGGCGCACGCCTTCGGCGACCGCCTGCCGCCACTGGCCGAAGTCACCCTGCATCCGGCCCTGCTGGCACCCTGATCGAGCCCGGCTGCGGGGCCGGCCGCGCAGCAGGGCTGAACCATCCGCCGGCCCCCGCACTGGCAATGGCGGCCACGATGGCCGAACATTCCCCATCCCCCGTGGCCGGCTTGCCGCCGCTGCTCCCTTCACGGTCCCCCGGCCACGCCGGCGTGCGGCCCTTTCGATTCCCCAATCACGTGAAATTCTTCGCTTCCTGCGCCAAGGGCCTGGAATACCTGCTGGCCGACGAGCTGCTGGCGCTGGGCGCCTCGCGCGCGACCGCCACCATCGCCGGCGTCAATGCCGAGGGCGAACTGGCCGATGCCCAGCGGGCGGTGCTGTGGTCGCGCCTGGCCAGCCGCATCCTGTGGCCGCTGGCCGAGTTCGATTGCCCCGACGAGGCCGCGCTCTACGACGGCGTCGCCGCGCTGCCCTGGCCCGTCCACCTGGCCCCCGGGCACACCCTGGCGGTGGACGCGCATGTCTCCGGCACCGGCATTACCCATGCCCGCTTCGCCGCGCAGCGGATCAAGGACGCGGTGGTGGACGTCATGCGCCGGGAAGGACTGGAACGGCCATCGGTGGACGTCGAGCAGCCGGACCTGCGCCTGAACCTGTCGTTGCGCAAGGGCAGGGCGGTGCTGTCGGTCGATCTGGGGGGCGGCTCCCTGCACCGGCGCGGCTGGCGGCAGGCGCAGAACGAAGCGCCGCTGAAGGAGAACCTGGCCGCCGCGGTGCTGATGCGCGGCGGCTGGCCCAAGGCCTACCACGACGGCGGCGGCCTGCTCGACCCGATGTGCGGCAGCGGCACGCTGCTGATCGAAGGCGCACTGATGGCCGCCGACGTGGCGCCGGGCCTGCAGCGCCATGGCCAGTCGCTGCCGACGCGCTGGCGCGGCTTCGACCGCGGCAGCTGGGATCGCCTGCTCGACGAGGCCCGCGGGCGCGAGCGCATCGGCCGCGCCGGGTTGCGCCCGGTGATCCACGGCAGCGACCTGGATCCGCGCGCGATCGCCAATGCACGCGAGAACGCCCAGGTCGCCGGCGTGGAAGGCGCGTTGCAGCTGCAGGTCGGCGACATCGCCCAGCTGGTCGCGCCGGGCGAGGCGCGCGGCGTGGTGGTCTGCAATCCCCCCTATGACGAACGCCTGGCCGCCGATGCCGCGCTGTATCGCCGGCTCGGCGACGCGCTGCGGCGCGCGGTGCCGGACTGGCGCGCCAGCCTGCTGTGCGGCGATGCCGAGCTGGCCCAGGCCACCGGCCTGCGCGCAGCCAAGCGCTACCAGCTGTTCAATGGCGCGATCGAATGCGCGCTGATCGTCTGCGACCCGGTCGCGCCGCCGCAGCGCGTGGTGCCGGCTGAGCCGCGCGTGCTCGGCGAGGGCGCGCAGATGGTTGCCAACCGCCTGCGCAAGAACCTGCAGAAACTCAAGAAGTGGCGTGCGCGCGAACAGGTCGAATGCTTCCGTGCCTATGACGCCGACCTGCCCGAATATGCCGCGGCGATCGACGTCTACCAGGAAGCCGACGGCGCCCGGCGGCTGTTCCTGCACGTGCAGGAATATGCCGCGCCGGCCACGATCCCCGAGGCCGACGTGCGCCGCCGTCGCAACGAGCTGCTGGCCGCGGCGCGCGAGGTCTTCCAGGTGCCGGCAGAGCAGGTCGCGCTGAAGACCCGCGAGCGCGGCAAGGGCGGCAGCAAGTACGGTCGTTTCGAGCAGCGCGGCGAGTTCATCCACGTGCGCGAGCATGGCGCGCTGCTGCAGGTGAACCTGTTCGACTACCTCGACACCGGCCTGTTCCTCGACCACCGTCCGCTGCGCGGGCAGATGGCGGCGCAGTCCAAGGGCCGCCGCTTCCTCAACCTGTTCTGCTACACCGGCGTGGCCAGCGTCGAGGCGGCGGTGGCTGGCGCCAGCGCGACCACCAGCGTGGACCTCTCCGGCACCTACCTGGAGTGGTGCGCGCGCAACCTCGCATTGAACGGCCATGCCGGCGCCCGCCATCAGCTGGTGCAGGCCGATGCGATGGCCTGGCTGGAAGCCGAGCGCGGGCAGTACGACGTGATCTTCTGCGACCCGCCGACCTTCTCCAACTCTGCACGCGCCGACGACTTCGACATCCAGCGCGAGCACGTGCGCCTGCTGCGCGCGGCCAAGGCGCGGCTGGCGGCTGGCGGTGTGCTGTACTTCTCCAACAACTTCCGCCGCTTCAAGCTGGACGAGGAAGCAATCGCGCAGTTCGCCAGCTGCGAGGAGATCAGCCCGAAGACCATCGATCCGGACTTCGAGCGCAACGCGCGCATCCACAGGGCCTGGCGGCTGTCGTAAGGCCGGTTTTAGCTCGTGCCGGGCTTCCCGAGGACAGCGGGGCGCCCGCATTCGCGGGCTGTGTTGGGGTTACTGAGGGCGCGCCTCGGTGTGCGGATGTTTGGCTCGGACTTGCGTTGGGATGCGCCGCCCCGACGGGCAGGGGCGCGTCGGTTTCGGCAGACGTCCGTGTCGTGACGAAACCGAACGTGGCACATCCCTGTGCCACTCGCGCCCCTACCCGCCGGGACGTCACCCGGCGCTTTTGTTTCCCCATTCTTTTGGAGCGCGCAGGAAGGGGGGAAGAGAAGAGCAGAAGCGTGCACTCCCCACAGACATTTGCCATCGGCCAGTTCGCGACTTCGCTGGCGTGCACTGTAGGAGCGGCTTCAGCCGCGACCGTGGGGTCCGGCGGTCGCGGCTGAAGCCGCTCCTACAGTGCGATAGCAGGCGGAGTGGTGATCGTTCAGGTCACCGCGAAGGTCGAAACCTCGCTCCTGATCTTCTCTTCCCCCTTCCCCGGCGCGCCCCTGAAGAATGGGAAAATCAAAGCGCCAAGCGTCGTCCTGGCGGTGATGGGCGTCAGCGGCACATGGATGTGCCGCGGCCGCGAGTCAGACAGGGACGTCTGCCGAGCGGTGACGCCCATTGCCGGCAGGTCGGCGCACCCCAACGCAAGTCAGCGCCAAGCCTCCGCACCCCCGAGGCGCGCCCTCAATAAACCCCAATACAGCCGCGAACGCGGGCGCTCCGCTTTACATCGCCGCCAAGCTAACCGGACAAGCCTGCCGGCAGCCACACCGAGATCGCATGCAGGATCAGCCCGATCAGCCCACCCACCAGGGTGCCGTTGAAGCGGATGTACTGCAGGTCTCGGCCGACGCCAAGCTCCAGCTGCTCGACCAGGTGGCGCTCGTCCCAGCCCTTCATGGTCGAGGCGATGTGCTCGGTGACGGTGTTGCGCAGGCGGCTGCTCAGGCGGTCGGCGGCGTCGAGCATGTGCTGGTTGAGCGCCTCGCGCAGCGCCGGATCCTGACCGAGACTGTTGCCCAGTGCCTGCAGCGACTGTTCCAGATGGCCGGCCAGCACCGAGTCCTCGCGTTCGAGGTCGCGGCGCAGTGCGGCGCGGATGCGCGTCCACAGGTCCTGCACGTAGTCCTGCATCGCCGGATGTTCGAGCGCCTGCAGTTTCAGTGTCTCCACCCGCGCGGCCAGTTCCGGGTCCTCGCGCAGCCGGCGCACGTAGTCGCGCAGCCAGTGCTCATAGTCCAGCCGCAGCGGGTGGTCGGGCGTGGCCAGCACCTGCTGCAGTTCCTCCAGCGCGGCGGCGGCGATGCGTTCGGCAAGGCGGTCGCCGATTTCCTCCACCGGCTTGACCCAGTCCACCGTGCTGACCAGCTTGGGCCATTCACGGCGCGCGTAGCGCACGATCAGTGCCGATACGCGTTCGCGCACGCTGTCGTTGTCGAGCCAGCGGCCCAGCCGCAGCAGGCCTTCGTCGAGCAGCTGCTGGTGGCGGCCGTCGGCGGTGAGCAGGTCGAGCACTTCGCCGGCGGTGGCCGCGGCGTTCCAGCGCCGCACGCGCTCGTCGACGAAGGCGCCGATCGCTCGGCGCACGGCGGTTTCGTCTAGCAGGTCCAGCGCCTGCAGCAGCCAGCCGCGGGCCATCTGCGCCAGCATGCGCGACTGCGCCGGCTGCGCCAGCCAATGGCCCATGCGGGTGGCCGGATCGAACACCCGCAGTTTTTCCAGCAGCGTGTCCGGGGCCAGGAAGTGGTCGCGCACGAAGGCCGCCAGGCCGTCGGCGAGGCGGTCCTTGCCGCGCGGCAGGATCGCCGTGTGCGGGATCGGCAGCCCGAGCGGGCGGCGGAACAGCGCGACCACGGCGAACCAGTCAGCCAGGGCGCCGACCGTGGCGGCCTCGCAGAACGCCGCCAGCCAGGCCCAGCCGCCACGCTGTCCCATCAGGTGGCTGAGCACGAAACCGGCCAGCATCAGCGCCAGCAGGCCGGTGGCGATGCTGCGCATGCGCCGCAGTTCGCGGCGCCGGGGATCGATGGGCGTGGCCATCATTCCAGCGTGCGGATGATCGCGCCGAGTACCTCGACGATGCGGTCGATCTGCGCCGGCTCGATGATCAGCGGCGGCGACAGGGCGATGACGTCGCCGGTGACGCGCACCAGCAGGTCGCCCTCGTGGAAGGCGCGCTCGAACACCTCGTAGCCACGCGCGCCGGGGGCGCCTTCGCGCGGCGCCAGCTCGATGGCGCCGATCAGGCCGAAGTTGCGCAGGTCGACCACGTGCGGCAGGCCCCTGAGCGACTGGATCGCCTGCTCCCAGTGCGCGCCCAGTTCGATCGCGCGTTCGAACAGGTTCTCCTCGGCGTAGGTGTCCAGTGCCGCCAGCGCCGCCGCGCAGGCCAGCGGGTGCCCCGAATACGTATAGCCGTGGAAGAACTCGATCATCCCCGGCGGCCCCTGCATGAAGTCGCGGTGGATGCGCTCGGCCACGAATACCGCGCCCATCGGCACGCTGCCGTTGGTGAGACCCTTGGCGGTGGTCATCAGGTCCGGGGTGACGCCGAAACGCTGCGCGGCGAAGGCCTTGCCGACCCGGCCGAAACCGGTGATCACCTCGTCGAACACCAGCAGGATGCCGTGGCGGTCGCAGATCTCGCGCAGCCGCTGCAGGTAGCCTTGCGGCGGCAGCACCACGCCGGCCGAGCCGCTGATCGGCTCGACGAACACGGCTGCAATCGTCGAGGCATCGTGCAGCGCGATCAGCCGCTCCAGGTCCTCGGCCAGTTCGATGCCGTGCCGGGGCAGGCCCGGGGTGAAGGCATTGCGCTGCAGGTCCAGCGTGTGGCGCAGGAAGTCGGTGCCCGGCAGCAGCGGGCCGAACCACTTGCGGTTGTTCGGCAGCCCGCCGATCGACATGCCGCCGAAGCCGACCCCGTGGTAGGCCTTCTCGCGGCCGATGAAGCGGGTGCGCTGGCCCTCTCCGCGCGCGCGGTGCCAGGCCAGGGCGATCTTCATCGCGCTGTCCACGGCCTCGGAACCGGAATTGGTGAAGAACACGTGCTCCAGCCCGGGCGGGGCGATCTCGGCCAGGCGCTCGGCCAGCAGGAACGGCAGCGGCGAGCCCATCTGGAAGGTCGGCGCGAAGTCCAGGGTCGCGGCCTGGTCGCGGATCGCCTCGACGATGCGCGGACGGTTGTGTCCCGCGTTGCAGCACCACAGGCCGGCGGCGCCGTCGAGGATCTGGCGGCCGTCGACGTCGCGGTAGTACATGCCCTGGGCCGAGGCCAGCAGGCGCGGTCGCGCCTTGAACTGTCGGTTGGCGGTGAACGGCATCCAGAACGCCTCCAGCGAGGCGGGGGCCTGCACCGCCTGCCGGGCGTATTCGCCGGTGGCGGGGGGGAACGACGGGTTGCCCATGGACTGCTCCCGGAGCCGGCGCGGCCGGCGCTTCGTTGAAAAAACTTTACACCAGCCGGTCGCGGGAGGGTGCACGTGCCGGGGCGCCGCCTGCTGTGTAAAGTATCCGCAACACCACTCGGCCCCGAGGGCGATGGACATCGGAGCACGCCTGCAACTGGTGCGGACCGGCCGCGGCCTGAGCCAGCGCGAGCTGGCCAAGCGCGTCGGCGTCACCAACAGCACGATCTCGCTGATCGAGCAGAACAAGGTCAGCCCGTCGGTGGCCTCGCTGAAGAAGGTGCTGGACGGCATTCCGATCTCGCTGGCGGACTTCTTCACCCATGACCTGGAAGCCGCGGCCGATACCCCGTTCTACGCCGCCGCAGAACTGCCGGACGTCGGCAACGACGGCATCCACTATTTCCTGGTCGGCCAGCGCCGCCCGCAGCGGCGCATGTGCATCCTGCGCGAGGTGATGCCGGCCGGCAGCGATACCGGCGAGAGCATGCTCAGCCACGATGGCGAGGAAGGCGGGGTGGTGGTGGCCGGCACCGTCGAAGTCACCGTCGGCCACCAGGTGCGCGTGCTCGGCGCCGGTGACGCCTACTATTTCGAGAGCCGGGTGCCGCACCGGTTCCGCAACATCGGCCAGGACGAGGCGGTGATCGTCAGCGCCAACACGCCCGCGACCTTCTGAGAACCCCGCCATGGAGCAGCCCGAACGCCTCCCGCTGGACCCCGCGCAGGCCGACGCCATCGCCGAGGCGTTGCTGGCCGAGGGGCGTGCCCGCCAGCACGCGCGCCTGCTGCAGCGCTGGGACGCGCGCCAGCGCGCCGCGGCCATGGCCCGTGCCGCGCCGCTGGCGCTGCTGGTGACCGCGCTGGCCTGGACGATCGCCCGCCTATGTGGATATTCACCCGGCGTCGCCGTACTGGCGCCGATCTGGGCCCTGGCCTGCGTGCTGGCCCGCAGGCGATTCCTGCCGCGCCGCAAGGCGGTCGCGGTCGTCGAAGGCTGAGCAGGGCGCGAGCGCGCCAAGGAGAGCCGCATGAGCAACCCCGAGACCCGCCAGGCCTGGCAGGCGATGGCCGAGACCTTGAAGCCGGAATCCCGCGCCTTCATCGACGGCCGCCATGTCGACGCCGCCGATGGCGCCACCTTCGATTGCCTGAGCCCGATCGACGGCCGCCTGCTCGGTCGCGTCGCCGACTGCAAGGCGATCGACATCGACCGCGCCGTTGCCGCTGCGCGGCGCAGTTTCGAGGCCGGCCACTGGTCGCGCGCCACGCCGGTCCACCGCAAGCGCACGCTGCAGAAATTCGCAGCGCTGGTGGCCGCGCATGCCGACGAACTGGCGCTGCTGGAATCGCTGGACATGGGCAAGCCGGTGCGCGATGCGCGCGAGGTCGACATCGCCGCCAGCGTGCGCTGCCTGAACTGGACCGCCGAGGCGATCGACAAGGTATACGGTGAGGTCGCCCCGACCGGGCCGCACGAGCTTGGCCTGGTCACCCGCGAGCCGCTGGGCGTGGTCGGCGCGATCGTGCCGTGGAACTTCCCGCTGCTGATGGCCTGCTGGAAGATCGCCCCGGCGCTGGCGACGGGCAACTCGGTGGTGCTCAAGCCCTCGGAGAAGTCGCCGCTGAGTGCGATCCGCGTCGCCGCGCTGGCGGCCGAGGCGGGCATTCCCGATGGCGTGTTCAACGTCGTGCCCGGCCACGGCCTGACCGCCGGCGAGCCGCTGGCGCTGCACATGGACGTCGACGGGCTGGTTTTCACCGGCTCGACCGCGGTGGGCCGGCGACTGCTGCAGTGCGCCGGCTTGTCGAACATGAAACGTGCCTACATGGAATGCGGCGGCAAGAGCCCGAACCTGGTGTTCGCCGATGCACCAGACCTGGACCAGGCCGCCGAAGCCGCCGCCAGCGCGATCTTCTACAACCAGGGCGAGGTCTGCACCGCCGGTTCGCGGTTGCTGGTGGAGCGCTCGATACAGGAGGAGTTCGTCGCCCGCGTGGTCGCCGCCGGCCGACGCATGCAGCCGCGGCATCCGTTCGACCCGGAGGCGGCGATGGGTGCGCTGGTCGACGAAGGCCAGACCCGCCGGGTGCTGGACTACATCGCCCGCGGCAGCGCGGAGGGCGGCCGCCTGCTGCTCGGCGGCAAGCGCGCCGAGGTGGTGGCCGGCGGCAGCTACGTCGAGCCGACCATCTTCGACCAGGTCGCGCCGGAGCATGCCATCGCCCGCGAGGAGATCTTCGGCCCGGTGCTGGCGGTGCTGGCCTTCGACGACGAGGCGCAGGCGCTGCGCCTGGCCAACGACAGCCAGTACGGCCTGGCCGCCGGGGTGTGGACGCGCGACATCTCGCGCGCCCATCGCCTCGCCCGCGGGCTGCGCGCCGGCAGCGTGTGGGTGAACTACTGGGACGGCGGCGACATGACCGCGCCGTTCGGCGGCTACAAGCAGTCCGGAAACGGTCGCGACAAGTCGCTGCACGCCTTCGACAAGTACACCGAGATCAAGGCGACCTGGATCCACCTGGGCTGAGCTCGGGCATTGGTTGCGGTGGCAACCGAAGCGGACGGGCGGCGCGCCGATCTGACAGAATCGGCCGATCGTTCCAGATCGATCCTTCCATGAGCGTTGCCGCCGTTCCCCTCACGCCCGCCAACCCGGCGCGGCGCGTGCTGCTGGCCAGCCTGGTCGGCACCACCATCGAGTTCTTCGACTTCTACATCTACGCCACTGCGGCGGTCCTGGTCTTCCCGACGCTGTTCTTCCCGGCGGGTGACGCCAGCGCGGCGCGGCTGCAGTCGCTGGCGACCTTCGCGGTGGCCTTCGTGGCGCGGCCGGTGGGCTCGGCGGTGTTCGGTCATTTCGGCGATCGCATCGGCCGCAAGGCGACGCTGGTCGCCGCGCTGCTGACCATGGGCGTGTCCACGGTGACCATCGGCCTGCTGCCCGGGTACGCGCAGATCGGCGTGTGGGCGCCGGCGCTGCTGGCGCTGTGCCGGTTCGGCCAGGGCCTGGGCCTGGGCGGCGAATGGGGTGGGGCGGTGCTGCTGGCCACCGAGAACGCTCCGCCGGGCAAGCGCGCCTGGTACGGCATGTTCCCGCAGTTCGGCGCGCCGCTGGGCTTCCTGCTGTCGACCTCGACCTTCCTGCTGCTGGGCGCGCTGCTGAGCGATGCGCAGTTCGTCGCCTGGGGCTGGCGCATCCCGTTCATCGCCAGCGCGCTGCTGGTGCTGGTCGGCCTGTGGGTACGCCTGCGCATCACCGAAACCCCGGATTTCCAGCGCGCCATCGACCGCGCCGAGCGCGTGCGACTGCCGCTGCGCACGGTGCTCGGCCAGCACGGCGCGGAGGTCGTGCTGGGCACCCTGGCCACCTTCGCCACGTTCGCGCTGTTCTACCTGATGACGGTCTGGGCGCTGGGCCATGGCACGGCGAAGCTGGGCTACGGCAAGGAGTCGTTCCTGCTGCTGCAGATGGCCGGCATCGTGTTCTTCGCCCTGGGCATCCCGATCTCCGCGCGCTGGGGCGACCGCGGCGGTACCGCGCCGGCGATGATCATCGCCAGCGCCTGCATCATCGTGTTCGGCCTGTGCTTCGCCCCGCTGTTCGTGGCCGGCGACCCCTGGCGCGTGCTGCTGTTCCTGGCCCTGGGTTTCTTCTTCATGGGCCTGACCTACGGCCCCTGCGGCACCCTGCTGGCCGAGCTGTACCCGGTGCAGGTGCGCTACACCGGCGCGTCGCTGTCGTTCAACCTCGCTGGCATCCTCGGCGCGGCGCCGGCCCCGTATGTGGCCACCGGCCTGGCCGAGCGCTACGGACTGGCGGCGGTCGGTGGCTACCTGGCGGCGGTGGCGGCGGTCAGCCTGCTCGCGCTGCTGCTGTCGCGGCGCTATCTGCGGCGTTGAACCGGCGCCTCAGCCGAACAGGCGCCTGAGCGTGCGCGGCAGCCAGCGGCCTTCCTCGTGGTCGCGGGTGAAGCGGTTGAGGTGCCGCTTGACCGTCCCGGCATAAGCCTGGTCGTCGCCGCGGATGTGGTTGAACAGCCAGCGGGCGAGCATCGCGCGCAGTTCGTCGGCGATGTCCTCGCCGGCACGCAGCCGCACCCGGTAATCCGACACGCGCTTGGCGAACACCTCGTGCACGCGCTTGTGCGCCGCGCAGAAGGGATAGCCGGCCTCCTCCATCAGCTCTTCCTCGAAGGCGAAGTGCGACAGGGTGTAGTCGATCAGCTCGTCGATGACCTCCGACACCGCAGCCAGTGCCAGGCCGTGCCGGGCCACGTGCAGGTGGTTGATCATCTCCACGATGCGCTGGTGCTGGTGGTCGATGACTTCGATGCCGGTGTTGAGTTCGTCCTGCCAGGTCAGCAGTGTCATGCCATTCCCCCTGTTGTTCGGGCAGGGGCAGGATGGCGGGCGGCGGCGGTGCCGGCCTTGATCAGGATCATTGCCTGCGCGGCGCCGCGGCGCCTGCTTCAAGCCGCGGCGATGACGGAGGGCGCGGCGTGGCTGATCCGGTTGCGGCCGCCGGCCTTGGCCAGGTAGAGGTGGCGGTCGGCGTCGCCGAGCAGGTGGTGCAGGGTCTCGTCGTGGCGCCGGGCGATGCAGAAGCCGATGCTGGCCGTCATCCGCAGTTCCGCCTCGCCGACCGGCACCCGCAGCGCCTCGATGCGCGCGCGCAGCGTCTCGAAATACTCGCCGGCCTCGTCGCAGGACAGGCCCGGCACCAGCAGGCAGAACTCCTCGCCGCCGAAACGCGCGACCAGGTCCTGCGGGCGGGCGTGCGCGGCCACCGCCGCGGCGACGGCGCGCAGCGCATCGTCGCCGGCCTCGTGGCCCCAGCTATCGTTGATGTGTTTGAAGTGGTCGATGTCGAGCATCGCCACCGTCACGCTCTGGCGCTCGCCGAGCATGCGCGGCAGCTGGCGCTGGCTCTGCTCCAGGAAGTGGCGACGGTTGGGCAGGCCGGTCAGGAAGTCGCGGGTGGCCAGGTCCTGCAGGGTGCCGATCAGCTCGAGCTGGTCGACGTTCTGCGAGACGCGGCAGAAGAACTCCTCGCGCGAGAAGGGTTTGCGCAGGAAGTCATTGGCGCCGTTCTTGAGGAAGCGCGGTATCAGCGAGGCCTCGGTGCTGCCGGAGATGCCGATCACCGCGACCTTGTCGCGGCTGCGCAGCCCGCGCAGGCGGCGGGTGAACTCCACGCCTTCCATGCCCGGCATCTCCTGGTCGACGATGGCCAGGCGGATGCTCGGGTTCTGCTCGATCGCCTGCAGACCCGCCGCGCCGTCGGCGGCGACCACGACCTGGTAGCCGTACATCTCCAGCAGGCCGGCGGCATAGGTGCGCGCCGACAGCGAGTCGTCGACCACCAGGGCGGCGATGCGCCGGTTGCGTTCCAGCCGCTGCACCAGCCAGGCCAGGTAGTCGATGCTGCCCGGCGCGTTCTTCACCACGTAGTCGATGATCTGCTGCTGCAGCACGCGCCGGCGCAGGTCCTCGTCGTAGACCCCGCTGACCACCACGGTGGGCAGGCCGCGCGCGGTGAAGAACTCCACCACCTGGTCGCGGTCGCCATCGACGAGCACCAGCCCGGTCAGGACCAGGAACCAGCCTTGCTCCTCGTCCAGCACGCGGGCCGCCTCCGACAGCGTGGAGACCACGGTGACCGGCAGCTCGACGCGCTGCTCGATCGCCTCGCGCAGCAGGGTGGTGAAGGCGCGCGAGTTCTCCACCAGCAGGATGCGCTGGGGAAGGTCGTTGCCATCGTCGTAGGGACTGGCGGGGACGAGCGCGTGCATGGATCCGCTGGCGTGCAGGGAGGGTCGCCATGGATAGCGGCGCGGCAGCCAGGAACTTGAGCGACGTGGGCAGGCGCGCCGGAACTTCTCCCGGGAGGCGCGAATCATTGGATTTTTCGCATGGTTCGCCCGGCAGCCTGCGTGTTTTCCTGCCCCGGTGGTCGCGGCCTGCGACCGTTCGACAGCTCGGGAGGGCAGCATGGATCCAAGGTACGGCAAGCAGGGCGTGGCGAGCGCCGGCAAGGGCCGCCACAGGCGGCGATGGGCAGGTGCGGCTCTGCTCGCGCTGGTGGCTGGCGCCGGGCTGGCGGCGTCGGGGAAAACGACGTTGCTTGGCGGCGTCATCAGGCTGCCGTCGCTGTATGGGGCCGGAGCCGCTGCCCCGGGCGCTGCGGGCGGAGGGCTGGACGTCCGGCGTGGGATCACGATGGAATCCACTGAGACCGCCTGGGCCCGCGCCGACCGTGAGCAGATCCGGCGCTACGCCGAGCAGACCTGGAACTCGATCGACCTGTTCATCAGCGGCCAGGCGCTTCCCTCCGACAAGCTCTGCTTCGAGCCCGACGGCAGCGTGGACCGCACCGGCTACACCTTCATCGCCAACATCGGCGCCTACGTCTGGAGCGTGATCGGTGCGCGCGACATCGGGCTGATCAGCGAGGCCGAAGGCCGGCAACGCCTGCTGCCGGTGCTGTCGGCGGTGGAGTCGCTGCAGCGCGACGCGGCTACCGCGGGCGCACCGGCAGGCATGCTGCTGTGGGCCGCGCTGGTGAAGACGCCGACGATCGACGGCAGCACCGTGTCCTCGGTCGACAATGCCTGGCTGGCCGCCGGCGTGGCGCTGATGGCCGAGGCCTATCCCGAGCTCAAGCCGCGTGCCGAGGCAGTGCTGGCGAAGATGGACTTCGCCGCCATGCTCAACAACGACAAGGGCCAGTTCTACAACAACTGGGACATGGACGAGAAGAAGTTCTCCTCCGGCACCTACGACCTGCTGACGGAGGCGCGGATCATCTCCTACCTGGCGATCGGCGAGGGCAAGGTGCCGGCCTCGCAGTACTTCCGGGTCGAGCGCTGGCCGTGGTGGCGCGGCCAGAACAACGCCGCGCAGTTCCGCGAGTACGAGGGCGTGCGGGTCTACGAGCACACGCAGACCTATGACGGCAAACGCTTCATGCCGACCTGGGGCGGCAGCATGTTCGAGAGCTTCATGCCGCACCTGCTGATCCCCGAAGCGGAGTGGGGCGTGGGCAGCTGGGGGCGTTCGCACCCGGAGATGGCCGCGGCCCAGCTGAGTTATGGCCTGCGCGAGTTCGGCTACTGGGGCTTCTCGCCTTCGATGATCCCGGCCACCCGCGGCTACAACGAGTATGGCGCGCCGCCGATGGGCATCGGCGGCTACTCGCCGCGCGGCCAGCACAACCCGCGCGGTCCGACCGTCACCCCGCACGCGGTGTTCCTGCCGATCGAATACCAGACCCGCGCGACCCTGGCCAACCTGGCCAAGCTTCGCCGTGCCTTCCCGTCGATCTACGACGAGCGCTACGGCTTCCGCGATGCGGTGGATACCGAGAGCGGAGACGTCAGCGCGTGCATGCTGATGCTCGACCAGGGCATGGCCTTCGGCGCAATGGCCAATCACCTGACCGAAGGCCGTCTGCGCCGCTACCTGGGCAACCGCTACGAGGCGCGCCTGAAGCCGGTGATCGCGCAGGAGCAGTTCTGGTATCCGTGATGCACGGCGCCGGCGCGGCGCCCGTTCACCACAGGGCGTCGCGCAGGCGGTACCAGGCCATGGCCGCGACCAGCAGCGGCATGCGCAGCAGGCGGCCGCCCGGGAACGGGCGGTGCGGGATGCGGGCGAAGGCATCCAGCCGCCGCGACTGGCCGCCGATGGCCTCGGCGATCAGCTTGCCGGCCAGTCCGGTCGCGGCGACGCCATGGCCCGAGAAGCCCTGGGCGAAGTAGACGTTCGGATCAAGCCGGCCCCAATGCGGGGCGCGGTTGAGGCTGATGTCGACATAGCCGCCCCACAGGTACTCAAAGCCGACCCCGCGCAGCTGCGGGAAGACCCGTTCCATGCGCCGCTGCATCAACTGGCGCAGCCCCGGTGGCGGCAGTGAGGAATAGCTGGCGCGGCCGCCGAACAGCAGGCGGTGGTCGCGGCTGAGGTGGAAATAGTCCAGCGCCCAGTTGGCGTCGGAGACCGCCATGTCGTTGCCGATGAGGCTGCGCGCGAGGGCTTCGCCCAGCACCGGAGTGGCGCCGATGTAGGTGCCGACCGGCATGATCCGCGACTCCAGCGCCGGGGCCAGGCCATGCAGCCAGGCATTGCCGGCGATCACCAGGAAATCCGCGTCTACGCGTCCGTGCGCGGTATGCAGGGCCGGACGCGCGCCACGCTCGATGCGGGTGACCGGCGAATGTTCATGGACGGTCACCCCGGCGGCGAGCGCGGCGCGCGCCAGCCCGCGCGCATAGGACAGCGGATGCAGGTGGCCACTGGCCGGGTCGAACGCGGCGCCCAGGTACAGCGCGCTGCCGAGCTCGGCGCGCAGCCGCTCGCGGTCCCACCATTGCAGCGGATAGTCATAGCGCTCGGCCATCAGTTCGATGTCGGCCTGGATCGCGCGCAGCTGCCGCTGCTTCAGCGGCACATGGGCATAGCCGTCGCGCCAGTCGCAGTCGATCGCATGCCTGGCGATGCGCGCGCGCAGCATCGTCATGCCTTCGCGCGAAAGGTCGAACAACCCGCGCGCGTCGTCCCGGCCGACCAGCGATTCCAGCGTGGACTGCTCGCAGCCGAAGCCGACGATGGCCTGACCGCCGTTGCGCCCCGACGCCCCCCAACCGACCTGCTGCGCCTCAAGCACGACCACCTGGTAGCCGGCTTCGGCGAGATTCAACGCGGCCGACAGCCCGGTGTAACCGGCGCCGAGCACCGCCACGTCCGCGCGCCGCTGCCCCCGCAGCGGGGCCTGCGCGGGCAGCGGTGCCGCGCTGGCGACGTACCAGCTGTCGGCGAAACCGCTGGCGTCGGCGCGGGTCATCACACTGTCCGCAGGTACCGCGCGTAGTCCAGGTCGGGCACCAGCGCCTGGAAATCCAGCATTTCGCGCCGCTTCTGCTGGCCGTAGACGTGGCGGAAGCGCTCGCCGAAATGGCGGGCGATGAAGTCCTCGCGCAGGAACGCCTCGATGCTCGCGCGCCAGTCCGGATGGGTCGGCTCGGCCTGTGCATAGGCATTGCCTTCGGTACGCGGGCCCGGCTCGATGGCCTGCTCGAGCCCGTCCAGGATGCCGGCCAGCACGGCGGCGGCAACCAGGTAGGGGTTGGCGTCTGCACCGCTGATGCGGTGCTCGATGCGGGTATTGGCCGGATCGCCGTGCGGAATGCGCAGCGCGACGGTGCGGTTGTTGAATCCCCAGCTGGCATCCAGCGGCACGAAGGCGTTGGCGACGAAGCGCCGGTAGCTGTTGGCATGCGGGGCGAACAGCAGCAGCGACGGTCGCGCCGCCTGCTGCAGGCCGCCGATCGCGTGCAGCAAGGAGGTGGCCGGCGCCTGCGAACTGCCGGCGAACACGTTGCGGCCCTGCCCGTCGAGCAGGCTGACGTGCAGGTGCAGGCCGCTGCCGGCCTGGTCCGGGAACGGCTTGGCCATGAAACTGGCGAGCCGCCCCTGTTGCTGGGCGATGGCCTTGATCGTGCGCTTGAGCAGCAAGGCGTCGTCGCAGGCGGCCACGGCGTCCGGGCGGTGGCGCAGGTTGATCTCGAACTGCCCGGGCGCGTACTCGGCCACCGCGGTGTCGGCGGGTACCCGCTGGGCCTGGCAGGCGGCGGCGACAGCGTCGAGGAAGTCGCGGTGTTCGTCGAGTTCCTGCAGGTAGTACACCTGCGTGCTGTCGCTGCGCAGGCCGCTGCGCGGGTCGGCCGGCGTCTGCGGCCTGCCGCGCGCATCGGGCAGGGCGTCGAACAGGTAGAACTCCAGTTCGACCGCCACCACCGGGGTCAGGCCCAGCGCATCGAAGCGCCCGAGCACGCGCTGCAGCACCGTGCGCGGCGCCACCTCGAACGCGCCACCGCTGCCGTCCTCCATCGACAGCAGCAGCTGGGCGCTGGGGCGCGGGGCCCACGGTACCGGCCGCAGCGTGCCCGGGATAGGCCGGCAGATGCGGTCCTCGTCGCCGATGTCGTAGCCCAGCCCGGTTTCCTCGACGGTGTTGCCGGTGATGTCGGTGGCGATCAGCGACATCGGCAGGCAGACGCCATCGGCATAGACCTTCTCCAGCGCATCGCGGGTGATGCGCTTGCCGCGAAGCAGGCCATTGGTGTCGGCCAGCAGCAGGTCCACCTGCTCGCAGCCTTCGATCCGCGCAAGCTCGCGGGCATCGGCGGCGGGCAGGGGCGAGGTCGAACCGATGGCCATGGGACGCAGCCTCCTGGGGTCGGGGCGAGCTTAACAGAGGGGTGAGCGTGTCAAGAATACTCAACGCCCCGGCGACCCGAAGAAGTGCATCGGGCCCGCTGGCGGGAGCTGCGATGTCGATGGTCGCCTGCGATGTTGTAAAAATAAAACGGCCGGGGTAAGTTGCCCGGAAGCCAGAACGAGCGATCCGCATGGCTCTTCCGCCCTGGGTCGGACTGCCTACCGACCGCAAGATCATCGGTCCGCATCCGTTTCTCGCCGTCGGCGAGAAATATGTCCGTGCCGTGGTCGAGGGGGCCGAGGCCACCCCGGTGCTGCTGCCGGGGATGCGCTCGCCGGTGCTGGCCGAGGCCTGGCTGGAGCGCCTCGACGGCCTGCTGCTGACCGGCTCGGCGAGCAACATCGAACCCCATCACTACGAGGGCGGCCCGAGCTGGGAGGGCAATCCGCACGACCCGGCGCGCGATGCCAACGCGCTGGCGATGATTCCCATGGCCCTGGCGCGCGGCATGCCGATATTGGCCATCTGCCGCGGCCTGCAGGAAGTCAACGTTGCGCTCGGCGGTACCCTGCATCCGCGCGTGCACGAGGTGCCCGGGCTCGACGACCATCGCGAGGATGTCGAAGCGGCGCTGGAAGTGCAGTACGGCCCGGCCCACGCGGTGATGCTCTCGGCCGGCGGCTGGCTGGCGCAGATCGCCGGCATCGCCGAGGTCCGGGTCAACTCGCTGCACGGGCAGGGCATCGATCGCCTCGGCGAGGGGCTGGTCGTGGAGGCGGTATCGCAGGATGGGCTGGTCGAGGCATTCCGCGGTACCGGGCCGGGCTTCCTGCTCGCCGTGCAGTGGCACCCGGAATGGCGGGTGCGCGAGAACCCGTTCTATCTCGGCCTGTTCCGTGCCTTCGGCCAGGCCTGTCGCCAATACGCTGCACGACGAAACCCGCACCCATGACCAGCCCACGATCCAGATCCCGCAAGAGCGCACCCCGCCAGGCCGAAAGCGTGCTGCTGCGCTGGCTGAAGGATCGCCACATCACCGAGGTCGAATGCCTGGTGCCGGACATCACCGGCAACGCCCGCGGCAAGATCATTCCGGCCGACAAGTTCTCGCATGACTACGGCACCCGCCTGCCGGAAGGGATCTTCGCCACCACCGTCACCGGCGAGTACCCGGACGACTACTACGAACTGACCTCGCCGTCGGACTCGGACATGCAGTTGCGACCGGATGCCGCGACGGTGCGCATGGTGCCCTGGGCCACCGATCCCACCGCGCAGGTCATCCACGACTGCTATACCCGCGACGGCCAGCCGCACGAGCTGGCACCGCGCAACGTCCTGCGCCGCGTGCTGGCCGAATACGCCGCCGCCGGCCTGCAGCCGGTGGTGGCGCCGGAGCTGGAGTTCTTCCTGGTGCAGAAGAACACCGACCCGGATTTCCCGCTGCTGCCGCCGGCCGGGCGCTCCGGCCGCGCCGAGACCGCGCGCCAGTCCTATTCGATCGACGCGGTCAACGAATTCGACCCGATCCTCGACCTCATGTACGACTACTGCGACGCGATGGAACTGGACGTGGACACGCTGATCCACGAATCCGGCGCCGCCCAGCTGGAGGTCAACTTCACCCACGCCGATGCGCTGTCGCGCGCCGACCAGGTGTTCCTGTTCAAGCGGACCATGCGCGAGGCGGCGATGCGCCATGGCGTCTATGCCACCTTCCTGGCCAAGCCCATGGAGACCGAGCCGGGCAGCGCCATGCACATCCACCAGAGCCTGCTGGACGCCGGTGGGCGCAACGTCTTCAGCGGCAAGCTCGCCGATGGCGTGAGCCGCACCTTCCTGCACTACCTGGGCGGGTTGCAGAAGTACGTGCCGATGGCGATGGCGTTCTTCGCACCGAACGTGAATTCCTATCGCCGCCTGATGTTCGGCGAGGTCTCGCCGAGCAACGTGCTGTGGGGCTTCGACAACCGCACCTGTGGCCTGCGCGTGCCGATCGACACTCCGGAGAACATGCGCGTGGAGAGCCGTTTCGCCGGCTCCGACGCCAATCCCTACCTGGCGATGGCCGCGACCCTGGCCTGCGGCCTGCTCGGCATCCGCGAGCAGCTCGAGCCGACGGCGCCGTTCACCGGCAGCGGCAAGGAGGAGGGCTACGACCTGCCGCGTTCTCTGGGCGAGGCGCTCGACGAGCTGGAAGGCTGCGAGCCGCTCAAGGAAATGCTCGGCCCGCGCTTCGTGCGCGCCTACATCGCGGTCAAGCGCAAGGAGTACGAAACCTTTTTCCGGGTGATCAGCTCCTGGGAGCGGGAGTTCCTGCTGTTGAACGTGTAGCCCCCGTCACGCCCGCGCCCGGCCGCCCGGCCCGGGGCAGAAGTGGAGTCCGCCATGGATCGCGCCACGCTGGACCAGCTGCAGAAGCTCGACGCCGCCCACCACCTGCACCCGTTCAACGACAATGCCGCGCTGGCGGCCAGGGGCACGCGCATCCTCACCCGCGGCGAAGGCTGCTACGTGTGGGATGCGGAGGGCAACCGGCTGCTCGACGCCTTCGCCGGCCTGTGGTGCGTGAACATCGGCTACGGCCGCGCCGAGCTCGGCGATGCCGCCGCGACCCAGATGCGCACGCTGGCGTACTACAACAGCTTCTTCCAGTGCACCACCGAGCCGACCGTGCGCCTGGCCGCCGAACTGGCCGAGCTGGCGCCGGGCGACATCAACCACGCGTTCTTCAGCAACTCCGGCTCGGAGGCCAACGACACCATCCTGCGCCTGGTGCGCCACTTCTGGGCGGTGCAGGACCAGCCGCGGAAGACGATATTCATCGGTCGCCACGACGGCTACCACGGCACCACCATGGCCGGCGCCAGCCTGGGCGGCATGAAGGGCATGCACAGGCAGGGCGGACTGCCGATTCCCGACATCGTCCACATCGATCCGCCGTACTGGTTCGGCGACGGCGGCGACATGGACCCGGAGGAATATGGCCTGCTCGCCGCGCGCCGGCTGGAGGACAAGATCCTCGAGCTGGGGCCGGAGCGGGTGGCGGCGTTCATCGGCGAGCCGATCATGGGCGCGATCGGGGTCTACATCCCGCCGCGCAGCTACTGGCCGGAAATCGAGCGGATCTGCCGCAGGTACGACGTGCTGCTGGTCGCCGACGAGGTGATCTGCGGCTTCGGCCGCACCGGCGAATGGTTCGGTTCGCAGTATTTCGGCTTCCAGCCGGACGTGATGACGATCGCCAAGGGCATGACCTCCGGTTACATCCCGCTGGGTGCGGCGCTGTTCAACGACCGCGTCGCCGGGGTGCTCGCCGCGCAGGGGGGCGAACTCGCCCACGGCAGCACCTATTCGGGGCATCCGGTCTGCGCGGCGGTGGCGCTGGAGAACCTGCGCATCCTGCGTGAAGAGCGGATCGTCGAGCACGCGCGCACCCAGATCGCGCCCTACCTGGCCGAGCGCTGGTGGGAACTGGGCGAGCACCGGCTGGTCGGCGAGGCGCGCATCGCCGGGTTGATGGGCGCCCTGGAGCTGGTCCCGGACAAGCACCGGCGGCAATACTTCCCCGAGCGCGGCAAGGTCGGCGCGCTGTGCCGCGACATCGCCCTGCGCCACGGGCTGATCCTGCGGGCCACCCACGACGCCATGCTGCTGTCGCCGCCGCTGGTGATCACCCGGCTGCAGGTGGACGAGCTGTTCGACAAGGCCTGGAAGGCGCTGGACGAGTGCGCCCGGGCGCTGGGCAAATAGGCCGGGGGTGGGTACGCTGGCGGGGTCCGCCCGGCGCGCCCGCCACCCCCTCCCATCGGCTCCCTGGAGACCCTCGATGAAGCTGCGCATCCTCACCCTCTGCATCGCCACCACCATGCTGGCCGCCTGTGGCGGCAAGGGCGGCGATACCGCCACCGCCAGCAAGGCCGCGGGTGCCGCCGCGCCCGAGGAAAAGGTGCTGAACGTCTACAACTACTCGGACTACATCGCCGAGGACACCATCCCCAAGTTCGAGCAGGCGACCGGGATCAAGGTCACCTATGACGTGTTCGACAGCGACGAGATGGTCGAGACCAAGCTGCTTGCAGGTGGCAGCGGCTACGACGTGGTGGTGCCGACGCTGAACTTCTTCGGCCGGCAGATCGAGGCCGGCGTGTTCCTGCCGCTGGACAAGAGCAAGATCCCGAACCTGGCCAACCTGGACCCGGAGGTGATGAAGCGCATCGCCCACCAGGATCCGGACAACAAGTACGGCGTGCCGTACATGATCGGCACCACCGGCATCGGCTACAACGTCGACAAGATCAAGGCGATCTTCGGCAGCACCGACATCGCCAACAGCTGGGACCTGGTGTTCAAGCCGGAGAACATCTCCAGGCTGAAGGACTGCGGGGTGACCATCCTCGACACGCCCTCGGACATGATCCCGATCGCGCTGAACTACCTGGGCCTGGATCCGCAGAGCAAGGACCCGGCGCAGATCCAGCAGGCCGCCGACCTGATCAAGAAGATCCGCCCCTACGTGCAGAACTTCCACTCCAGCCAGTACGTGACCTCGCTGGCCAACGCCAGCACCTGCCTGGCGGTGGGCTGGTCGGGCGACATCATCCAGGCCCGCGACCGCGCCGAGGAGGCCGGCAACAACGTCCACATCGCCTATTCGATCCCGAAGGAAGGCGCGCCGCAGTGGTTCGACATGCTGGCGATCCCGAAGGACGCCAAGCATCCCGAGAACGCCTACGCGTTCATCAACTACCTGCTGCAGCCGGAAGTGGCCGCGGCCAACACCAACTTCATCCACTACGCCAACCCGGTGCCGAAGGCCACGCCGCTGGTGTCGGAGGAAATCCGCAACGATCCGACCATCTACCCGCCGGCCGAGGTGGCGGCGAAGATGTTCACCTACTCGATCAACCCGCCGGAGGTGGACAAGCTGTACACCCGCCTGTGGACGGAGATCAAGACCGGGCGCTGAGCCGGTCGGCATGACGCGCCGTCCCGGCGGGCGGCGCGATGCGGGGAATGACGCACCCGGCGGGACAGCCCGGGGCGGGACGTGGTTCGTGGTCCGGAGGGGAAGCATCTGCCGTGGCGGTGCGGTTCCGGTTTCACCATTCCCCGTGGCGGTGAGGGCGCAGGCCCTCATCGCGCGGGATCCAGGGCAGGCGGCGCCGCCGTCGCGATGCCCGGGTTCGCGTTCGCCGCCTGCGGGCGGCCCTGGAGACCACGATGAAGCGGCAGGCATCCGGTGTGGCGCTGGTGGCGATGTTGTTGACGATGGCGATGGCCGGTTGCGGCCGCGGCAGCGGCGGCAAGGCCGCCGCGGACGGACCGGCGCAGCCGGTCGCCGAAGCGAAGGAACTGAACGTCTACAACTGGTCGGACTACATCGCCGAGGGCGCGGTGCCGGCCTTCGAGCAGCGCACCGGCATCAAGGTGGCCTACGACGTCTTCGACAGCAACGAGCTGCTGGAGGCCAAGCTGCTGGCCGGCGGCAGCGGCTACGACGTGGTGGTGCCGTCGCTGAGCTTCCTCGGCCGGCAGATCCAGGCCGGGGTGTTCCAGCCGCTGGACAAGGTCGCGATTCCCAACCTGGCCAACCTCGATCCGGCGATGATGCAGCGCATCGCCCAGCAGGATCCCGGCAACAAGTACGCGGTGCCCTACCTGTGGGGCACGACCGGCATCGGCTACAACGTCGACAAGATCAAGGCCGCGTTCGGCACCACCGAGGTCACCAACAGCTGGGACCTGGTGTTCAAGCCGGAGAACGTCGCCAGGCTGAAGGACTGCGGGGTCACCCTCCTCGACACGCCTTCGGAGATCATCCCGACCGTGCTCAACTACCTCGGCGAGGATCCCAACAGCACCGACCCGGCGGTGATCCACCGCGCCATGCGCGTGCTCGAGGCGATCCGGCCCTCGATCCGGACCTTCCATTCCTCCCAGTACATCGACGGCCTGGCCAAGGGCACGACCTGCCTGGTGGTGGGTTGGTCGGGTGACGTGCTGCAGGCGCGCGACCGCGCCAACGAGGCCGGCAACGGCGTCCACGTGGCGTACTCGATCCCGAAGGAGGGCGCCCTGCAGTTCTTCGACATGCTGGCCATCCCCAAGGATGCCAGGCACCCGCAGAACGCCCACGCCTTCATCAACTACCTGCTGGAACCGGCGGTGGCGGCGGCGAACACCAACTTCGTCAGCTATCCCAACCCGGTGCCGGCGGCCACGCCGCTGATCGATGCGGCGATCAGCGGGGACCGCACGATCTACCCGCCGCCGGAGGTCGCGGCGAAGCTGTTCGCGCTGAAGGTGCTGCCGCCGCAGGTCGACCGCCTGTATACGCGCCAGTGGACCGAGCTGAAGACGGGGCGTTGACGCCGGTTCGCCACATCATGGCAGTGACCCCGCCGGCCGCTTCTGCGATCATGCCGGCCAGGCGCGGGCACCACGTGGAGGGGATGCGCGCACCCCCATTCCCAGGTACCAATGCAGAGGGATCCGATGTCCCCGAACGAAGCCAGACCCGAGCGGAGCACCGGCCAGGCCGGCGCCGGGGACTACCTCTCGATCCAGAACGTGCGCAAGGAATTCGACGGCTTCGTCGCCGTCGATGACGTCAACCTGGACATCCGCAAGGGCGAGATCTTCGCCCTGCTGGGCGGCTCGGGCAGCGGCAAGTCGACCCTGCTGCGCTGCCTGGCCGGCTTCGAGCAGCCGACCAAGGGCCGGATCGTGCTCGACGGCCAGCTGATGAACGACCTGCCGCCCTACGAGCGGCCGATCAACATGATGTTCCAGTCCTACGCGCTGTTCCCGCACATGACGGTGGAGCAGAACATCGCCTTCGGCCTCAAGCAGGACGGCCTGGCGCGCGATGCGGTGCGCCGGCGCGTGGGCGATATGCTCGAGCTGGTCCAGCTCGGCAAGCTCGGCAAGCGCAAGCCGCACCAGCTGTCCGGCGGCCAGCAGCAGCGCGTGGCGCTGGCGCGCTCGCTGGCCAAGGGGCCCAAGCTGCTGCTGCTCGACGAGCCGATGGGCGCGCTGGACAAGAAGCTGCGCTCGAAGATGCAGCTGGAGCTGGTCAACATCATCGAGACCACCGGGGTGACCTGCGTGATGGTCACCCACGACCAGGAAGAGGCCATGACCATGGCCTCGCGCATCGCGCTGATGGACCAGGGCTGGATCCAGCAGGTCGGCAAGCCCGACGACATCTACGAGCAGCCGGCCAACCGTTTCGCCGCCGAGTTCATCGGCTCGGTCAACCTGATCGACGGGGTGATCGACGAGGATTTGCCGGAGTACGTCACCCTGAAGACCGACGTGCTGCCGGTGCCGGTCTACGTCGGCCACGGCATCACCGGCTTCGAGGGCCAGCAGGTTTCCTTCGCGGTGCGCCCGGAGAAGCTGGCGATCGGCAAGCAGGACCCGGCCCAGCCGTACAACAAGGCGCGCGGCACCATCGAGGACATCGCCTATTTCGGCAGCCACTCGGTCTACCACGTGCGCCTGCCCAGCGGCTTCAAGCTGATGGCCAACTTCACCAACCAGCAGCGCTGGGCCAGCGAGAGCATGACCTGGGGCGACGAGGTATGGGTGAGCTGGGGCGATGCCGATGGCGTGGTGCTGACCTCATGAACCTGGCCCCGCTCAAGCGCTGGCTGCCGGGCGGGCGCTGGGCGGTGATCGCGCCGCCCTACCTGTGGCTGATCGTGTTCTTCGCGATCCCGTTCCTGATCGTGCTGAAGATCTCCTTCGCGCGGCTGGCGATCGCGATGCCGCCGTACACGCCGATCCTGGAGTACGTCGACAACGCCTTCAGCCTCAAGCTCAACCTCGGCAACTACCTGGCCCTGCTGACCGACAGCCAGTACATCGCCGCCTACCTGAGCTCGATCAAGATCGCCGCGATCTCCACCGTGCTGGCGCTGCTGGTGGGCTATCCGATGGCCTACGTGATCGCGCGGATGTCGCCGGCGGCGCGCAACGTGGCGATGATGCTGGTGGTGCTGCCGTCGTGGACCTCGTTCCTGATCCGCGTCTACGCCTGGATCGGCATCCTCGACAGCAATGGCCTGCTCAACCGCGTGCTGATGGGTGTCGGGCTGATCGACGCGCCGCTGCGCATCCTCTACACCCCGGCCGCCGCCTACATCGGCATCGTGTACTGCTACCTGCCGTTCATGGTGCTGCCGCTGTACGCCAACCTGGTCAAGCTCGACCACCGCCTGCTGGAGGCTGCTTACGACCTGGGCGCGCGCCCCTGGCGTGCCTTCCTGAGCATCACGTTGCCGCTGTCGCGCAGCGGCATCATCGCCGGCTCCATGCTGGTGATGATCCCGGCGGTGGGCGAGTTCGTGATCCCGGAGATGCTCGGCGGCCCGGACACGCTGATGATCGGCCGGGTGCTGTGGGGCGAGTTCTTCAACAACCGCGACTGGCCGGCGGCCTCGGCGGTGGCGATCGTGATGCTGCTCCTGCTGCTGGTGCCGATCCTGATCTTCAACCGCTACCAGCAGCGCGAGCTGGAAGGACGGTTGTCGTGACCGGCGCGCGGCGCGGCCGCTGGCTGGGGATCGGCGTGCTCGCGCTCGGCTTCGCCTTCCTGTACCTGCCGATCCTGCTGCTGATCGTCTACTCGTTCAATTCCTCGCGCCTGGCTACGGTGTGGGCGGGCTTTTCGACCAAATGGTACGGCGAGCTGCTGCGCGACCGGCAGATGCTGGATGCGGCGTGGGTCAGCCTGCGCGTCGCGTTCTGGACCGCGACCGCCTCGATGGTGATCGGCACCATGGCGGCAATCGTGATGACGCGGTTGCGGCGCTTCCCCGGCAAGACCCTGTTCGGCGCGTTGATCACCGCGCCGCTGGTGATGCCGGAGGTGATCATCGGCCTGTCGATCCTGCTGATGCTGGTGTCGATGGGCGGCGTCCTCGGCATCGCGCCCAAGGGCGTGATGGCGATCTGGGTGGCGCACGTGACCTTCACCATCTCCTTCGTGACCGTGGTGGTGTCCTCGCGGCTGCAGGAGCTGGACCGCTCGCTGGAAGAGGCGGCGATGGACCTGGGCGCCAACCGGCTCAAGGTGTTCTTCCTGATCACCCTGCCGATCATCGCGCCGGCGCTGGTGTCGGGCTGGCTGCTGGCGTTCACGCTCTCGCTGGACGACGTGGTGATTGCCAGCTTCGTCGCCGGCCCGAGTTCGACCACGCTGCCGATGAAGGTGTTCTCCTCGGTGCGCCTGGGGATCAGTCCGAAGATCAACGCGCTGGCCACGATCATGGTGCTGGCGGTGTCGCTGGCGGCGGTGGTGGGGTGGTGGATCATGGCGCGCAGCGAGAAGCGCCGGCAGCGCGACATGCAGATGGCGCTGCAGGAGGGGGTGTGACGCAGCCCGCGCAGCGGGCTGTCGTGACGCCACCCGCTGTGCGGGCTGCCGTAGCGCCACCCGCTGCGCGGGCTGCGCCCCCAAAGTTTGCTGCGCAAACTTCGGGCCCCGACTTCTGCCTTGCCTATCCCCCGGCCTGTCGGCCCGCCCCCTTAACAAAGGGGGCTTTCCTCCAGATGGCGTGATGCGGGCAATTGCACTGTAGGAGCGGCTTCAGCCGCGACGGTGGGTCTGGCTGCCTTTGCATCGCCAGCGCCCGGAAAACGTCGGGGCTGAAGCCCCTCCCACAATCCCCCTCCCAAAGCGTAATGACGGGCGAAGGCGTGAGGTCGGAGATCTCGCGGGGTCGGGAGCTGCTCTTCTCTTCCCACCCACCCGGCGCGCACCAAAAGAATGGGGAAACCAAGGCGCCGGGTGACGTCCCGGCGGGCAGGTACGCGAGCGGCACAGGGATGTGCCGCGTTCGGTTTCGTCACGACACGGACGTCTGCCGAAACCGACGCGTACCTGCCCGTCGGGGGCGGCGCTCCCAAACGCAAATCAGGGCAATGTCCCCGCAAACCAAGGCGCGCCCTCACAAACCCCCAACACAACCCGCGAACGCGGGTGCCCGCTTTCCGAAGACGGAACCAAAGCCAGCAGCGCGGCAAACCGCCGCAAGCAGCGCGCCGCTGCGTTCCATCGCTGCAATGGCCCGCTGACATCCCCGATACCGCTCCGGGACTACCATGACCGCCTGATCTTCGCGGAGCCTGTCCATGTCCAGCTACCAGACCGTCAATCCCCACACCGGCCAGTCCGAGTACACCGTGCAGCTGTTCGATGCGGCGGCAATCGAGCAGCGCCTGGCCGCTGCCGCGCAGGCCTTCCCGCAATGGGCGGGGCGATCGATCGAAGAGCGCGCCATCGTGCTGCGCCGCGCCGGCGAGGCATTGACCCGGCGGCGCGAGGAAATCCAGCGCGCCATGACCGCCGAGATGGGCAAGTTGCGGGTGGAGGCGCTGGCCGAAATCGACAAGTGCGCGGCTGCCTGCGCCCATTACGCCGACCACGCTGCCGAGTACCTCAAGCCGGAGCAGATCCGCACCGAGGCGCAGCGCAGCTATGTGCGCTACGAGCCGATCGGCTGCGTGTTCGCGGTGATGCCGTGGAACTTCCCGATCTGGCAGGTGTTCCGCTTCCTCGCGCCGGGACTGATGGCAGGCAATGTCGCCCTGCTCAAGCACGCCAGCAACGTGCCGCGCTGCGCCGACGCGATCAAGGCCGTGCTCGACGAGGCCGGGCTGCCGGCGGGCGTGTTCGACGTTCTGCATATCGATAACGACCAGGCCGCCGAAGTGCTGCGCGATCCGCGCGTGGTCGCGGTCACGCTGACCGGCAGCGAACGGGCGGGGCGCTCGATCGCTGCCAATGCCGGCGGCCAGCTCAAGAAGAGCGTGATGGAACTGGGCGGCAGCGATGCCTTCGTCGTGCTCGACGACGCCGACCTGGACAGGACCGTGGTGGCGGCGGTGAAGTCACGCTTCGACAATGCCGGCCAGACCTGCATCGCGGCCAAGCGCTTCATCGTGGTGGAAGCGATCGCCGATCGGTTCGTGCAGGCTTTCGTTGCCGCCGCCGCGGCGCGCGTGGCGGGCGATCCGCAGCGCGAGGACACCACGCTGGCGCCGATGGCGCGTGCCGACCTGCGCGATGAGCTGCACCGGCAGGTCCGGGCAAGCGTGGACAAGGGCGCGAATGTGCTGCTGGGCGGCGAGCCGGTCGCCGGCACGCATGCTGCCTATGCGGCGACGATCCTCGATGCGGTGGGCCCGGGCATGCCGGCATACGAGGAGGAGCTGTTCGGCCCGGTCGCGGCGATCATCCGGGTCAAGGACGAGGCCGAGGCGGTACGCGTGGCCAACGACACCACCTACGGCCTGGGTGGCAGCGTGTGGACGGGCGATGCGGCGCGCGGCGAGCGCGTGGCGCAGCAGCTGCAGTGCGGCGCGGCCTTCGTCAACGCGATCGTGAAAAGCGACGTGCGGATGCCGTTCGGCGGCACCAAGCGCTCGGGCTTTGGCCGCGAGCTGGCCGGGCACGGCATCCACGAGTTCACCAACATCAAGACGGTCTACGTCGCCTGAGGGCAGCGCGTCTGGGCTGAAGCCCCTCCCATAGTGAGGCCCCCGCTGTGGGAGGGGCTTCAGCCCCGATGACTGTCAGCGCGCGCCATCTATAGCCAGCGCGCCCGCTTGAACAGCCGGTACAGCACCACGCAGGTAATCGCCACGGCGCCGGCCAGCAGCGGATAGGCATAGCGCCCGTGCAGTTCGGGCATGTTGGCGAAGTTCATGCCATACCAGCTGGTGATCAGCGTTGGCGCGGCAAGCAGCGCCGCCCAGGCGCCGAGGCGCTTGACCGTCTCGCCCTGGGCCAGCGTCACCAGCGAGAGATTCACGCTCAACGCGGTGCCCAGCATCTCGCGCAGGGTGTCGATGGCGTCGTTGATGCGCTTGGCGTGGTCGAGTACGTCGCGCAGGTACAGGCCGACCTCGTCGGAGACCAGGTTCTGCGGGTTGCGGCGCACGTGCGCGAGCACGTCCTGCAGCGGCGCGACCACCAGCCGCATCTTGTTGAGTTCGCGCTTGAGCTCGTAGAGCTTGACCACCGTCTGCCGGCGATAGCTCTCGGCGAAGATGTCCTTCTCCAGCGCCTCCAGCGTCTGGCTGAACTCGTCCATGATCGGCAGGTAGTTGTCGACCACGAAGTCCAGGATGGCGTACAGCGCGAAGGCGGGGCCAAGCTTCATCTGCTCCGGTTCGCGTTCCATCCGCGCCCGCACCGGCGCATAGGACAGCGAGGCGCCGTGGCGCACCGTGACCAGGAAGCGCGGGCCGAGGAAGGCGTGCGTCTCGCCGTAGCGGATGCGGTCGTTGACCAGCTGGGCGGTGTTGACCACCACGAACAGCGACTGGCCGTAGGCCTCGACCTTGGGCCGCTGGTGCGCCTTGGCGGCGTCCTCGATGGCCAGGTCGTGCAGGCAGAATTCTTCCTGGATCTTGTCCAGCACCGCCTGTGCCGGCTCGTACAGGCCGACCCAGACGAAACCGTCCGGCCGCGCCAGGCAGTCGCTGATCGCATCCAGGTGGATGTCGTGCCGCTTGCCCTGGCCGTCGTAGTAGGCGCAGGTGATCACGCACGCGGGATTGCCGGTGTCGCGCTGGTCGGCTGCCTGGGTCATGCCGGCGATCGTGCGTCAGCGCCCCGGCGGGGGCAAGTCCCGGCGCCCGAGCACGGCGGCCAGCGCCACGTGCACCGGCAACAGCAGCACGATCCACTGCAGGTTGTACTGCGGCTGGAACGACAGCCAGTGGATCACCAGCGCAACCACCCCGCAGGCAACCACCGCCCAGGCCACCAGGCTGAAGCCGGGCAGGGGCCTGCGACCGCGCAGCAGCGGCCAGGCACTGGCCAGCAGCCACAGGCACAGCGGGTTGAGCAGCAGCAGGTTGCGGTTGCCCCAGGCCGAGACATGGGCGCTGAATCCCCACAGGAACACCAGCAGGCCGCCGGCGATCACGCACAACAGCCAGAACGGCACGGCGAAGGCAGCGACCAGGCGCGGGCGCCGGCGCAGGGCCAGCAGCGCCCCGGCCACCAGCACGCCACATAGCAGCCAGGGCCACCAGTGGCGCGACTGCTCGGCCGGTTCCGGGGCGATGCGGTGCGGCAGCAGCTGCTGGGTCACCAGCACCAGCGGGCCTCCGCCGACCGGATTGCGTGCCTGGGCCAGGCTCTCGGCCAGGCGCATCGGCACGAAGGCCTCTTCCCAGCGCGACAGCGGCTTGTCCGCGTACGGGCCCAGCCCGACGTCGAAGCCCAGCCACATCCACAGCGCGGGGGAGGCCAGGCGCACCGCCTCGCTGCGGTAGGTGTTGCCGCGCGAGCGACCGGCCAGCTGGCGCTGCAGGCCGCCATCGAGCGCGTGGTCCACGTAGTCGCGGACCATGGTGGCGCAGTTGGCGGTGAAGTAGTCGTAGTGGTAGCGCGCGTTCTCGGGACGGGCGCGGTAGGCGAGCGCGTCGGCGAGCTTGTGCGCCTGTTCGGGGGCGAGGTCCAGCCATTGGACGCTGACCCCGCGGCCGGCATCGCGGTACGACGCCAGGTCCTGCTCGAACGGCAGCGCGACCAGGTAATACATCATCTCGCCCTTGACGAAGCGGCCGACGAAGTCCTGCTCGCTGGGGTCGAAGAAGCCGAAGTTGTACGAGGTCGCCTCGCCGCTGACCGGATCGACGACGACGATGGCATCGTGGCCGAAGCGTTCGAAGAACACCTCGCCCGGCTGCATCGTCGCCACGCCGATCCGCGGCGCCGGCGTCGCCGGCGGGGTCGCGGAGACGGCGGCCGGGGCAGGGGACGCGGGCGGAGCTGCCGCCGGCTGTGCCGACAGCAGCGGCGCGACCAGCAGCGCGGCCCAGGCCAGCCACGCGAGGCGGGCCGCGCGCAGGCGGGAGATCATCGGCTTCAAGCGTCGTCCTGGGTGAGCGGCGGCAGCACGTTGACGTGGAAGGCCCGCACGCGGCGCGCATCGGCGCGGGCCACGCGGAACACGAAGCGGTCCAGGGTCAGCTCCTCGCCGGTTTCCGGCAGGTGGCCGAAGGCCTCGGTGACCAGGCCGCCGATGGTGTCGTAGTCGTCGTCCGGGAACGTCGAGCCGAAACGCTCGTTGAAATCCCCGATCGGGGTCAGCGCATCGACCACGTACTGGCCGTCGGCCTGGGCGGCGATCAGCGCGGTGGCATCCTCGGCTTCGTCATGCTCGTCGTCGATCTCGCCGACGATCTGCTCGAGCACGTCCTCGATGGTGACCAGGCCGGCGACGCCGCCGTACTCGTCCACGACGATCGCCATGTGGTTGCGCGAGAGCCGGAACTCCTTGAGCAGGACGTTGAGCTTCTTCGACTCGGGGATCAGCACCGCCGGGCGCAGCAGCTCGCGGATCGTGCCCGGGCCGTTGTCGGCGACCACGCCGCGCAGCAGGTCCTTGGCGAGCAGGATGCCGAGCACCTCGTCCTTGTTCTCCCCGTGCACGGGGAAGCGCGAGTGGCCGGATTCGACCACCTGCTTCATCAGGTCCAGGAAGCGGCCCTCGGCCGGCAGGGAGACCATCTGCGAACGCGAGATCATCACGTCGCCGACGGTCAGCTCGGCCACCGACATGGCGCCTTCCATCATGCGCAGCGTGTCGGCGCCGATCAGCCCGTCCTGCTGGGCCGTGTTCAGCACGGCCACCAGTTCGTCGCGGGTATGGGGTTCGCCCGAGAAGGCCGCGGTCAGGCGTTCGAGCCAGCTGCGGCGTTTTTCGTGGGTATCGGGCGTGCTGTGACTACTGTCGTCTTCTGACATCGAATGCGGGGAGCGGCGCCGGGCGAGCCAGGCGGGTGGGGGTCCAGTCTAGCAGGATGCCGGCGGGGTCAACCGCCCCCGGCCGGCGCCCGGGTGTCGGCTGGCGCGGGCGCCGGGGCTTCCGGTTCCTCGGGCAGGTCCAGGCTGTAGCTGCAGCCGGCCAGGGTCTTGCCCGGGTGCGATTTCACGTTGGAGACGCTGAGGATGATCGACTCGATCATCGGCTCGCCGGTCTTCGGGTCGGTGGTGTCCTCGCTGCGGATCTCGCGGCCGTACATGACCTTCTCCTCGCTGTCGACGCCTTCCTCCAGCTGCAGCTGGCGGGCCAGCGGCCGCGGGTCGGGCAGGTCGAGGATGGCCATGATCGACGGCCCCGAGAAGGCGATCTGCGAGGTCGGATGGCCGAACACGGTGACCGGGTTGTTCAGCGCGTACTCGGTCATGAACAGGTTCCCCTGCGGCAGCGGCCGCCAGCCCAGCGCGACGGCCTTGAGCGGATCGTCCAGGATCGGCTGCAGCGCGGCAAAGTCGGCCTCGCGGGCGCGGCATTCCAGCAGGGCGGCCAGGTCCGGGCGGGGCGCGTCGGCGGCGTGGACCAGGCCCGGCGCCAGCGCCAGCAGCAGGGGGAGTACGGCAACGCGCATCAGCGCTCTCCGAGGTAGGGGTCTTCGATGCCGAGGTCGGCCAGGATCTCGCGCTCGAGCTGTTCCATCGCCTCGGCCTCCTTGTCGTCCTCGTGGTCCCAGCCCAGAAGGTGCAAGGTGCCGTGGACGGTCAGGTGGGCGTAATGGGCGGCGAGGGTCTTGCCCTGTTCCTTCGCCTCGCGTGCCACCACCGGCGCGCAGATCACCAGGTCGCCGAGCAGCGGCAGCTTCACGCCCTTGGGCAGGCCTTCCGGCAGCTCGGCCGGAAAGCTCAGCACGTTGGTGGCGTAATCCTTGCCGCGGTAGTGCTTGTTGAGCGCGCGGCCCTCGCGCGCGTCGACTAGGCGGATCGCCAGGTCGGCCTCGCGGATGCGGCCCTTCAGGGCGGCGGCCACCCACTTGCGGAAGCTGACCGCCGCCGGCAGGCCGGCGCGGGGCAGGGCGTAGCTGACCGCCACGTCGAGGCGCACGGGGCCGCGGGTCATGGCGTGTCTCCGCTCTGCTGGCTGTCGTGGTCGCGGCGTTCGTAGGCGCCGACGATGCGCGCCACCAGCGGATGGCGGACCACGTCGCGGGCCTCGAAGAAGGTGAAGCTCACCCCGTCGACGTCGTGCAGCACCTCGACCGCGTCGCGCAGGCCGGACTTCACGTGGCGCGGCAGGTCGATCTGGGTCAGATCGCCGGTGACCACCGCGGTGGAGCCGAAGCCCAGGCGGGTCAGGAACATCTTCATCTGCTCGATGGTGGTGTTCTGCGCCTCGTCGAGAATCACATAGGCATCGTTGAGCGTGCGCCCGCGCATGTAGGCCAGCGGCGCGATCTCGATGACGTTCTTCTCCAGCAGCTTGATCACCTTCTCCACGCCGAGCATCTCGTACAGCGCGTCGTACAGCGGGCGCAGGTAGGGATCGACCTTCTGGCTCAGGTCGCCGGGCAGGAAGCCGAGCTTCTCGCCGGCTTCCACCGCCGGGCGCACCAGGATCAGCCGCTGCACGCGCGATTCGTTGAGCGCCTCCACCGCGCTGGCTACGGCCAGGAAGGTCTTGCCGGTACCGGCCGGGCCGATGCCGAAGTTGATGTCATGCGTGGCGATGGCGTGCAGGTAGCGCGCCTGGTTGGCGCCGCGCCCGCGGATGGTGCCGCGCTTGACCTTGATCGCCACGTCCTGCGGTTCGTAGGCGCGCTCGGCGACATGGTCGACGTTGGCCGCGTTCAGCCGCAGGTGGATGGCGTGGCTGTCGAAGGTCGTGTCGGCGGCTTCCTCGTACAGCGCCTGCAGCAGCTTTTCGGCGGCGTCGGCGCTGGTGGCCGGGCCGGTGACGCGGAAGATGTTGCCGCGGTTGGCGATCTCCACGCCCAGCCGCAGTTCGATCTGGCGCAGGTTCTCGTCGAAGGGGCCGGCCAGGTTGGCCAGGCGTTCACTGTCGGCAGGTTCGAGGCTGAAGTCGCGCTGGGCGGGGGAATTGTTCGGTCGCATGGGGGGACGGAAGCGGCTGCGGCGGCTTCGCGGGCTGGATCAGGGAGGGAAAGGTTAGCGCGTTGCTGGCATCGGCGGCCAGCCGGGGGCGTGCCGGCGCCGGCGAGGGCTTTCACCCGGGCTTCATCGCCGCGGCGCGGACCCGGAACCGCTCGGTTCATTGGAAAAATCGCAGATCGGTGTCGGCAGGCTTTCGCTAATGTGGCCGCCCACCCGTGAGCGCCGCCGCACCATGACACCTGAAAACGACCGCATTGCCGCCAGCTACGACGACGTGCCCTACGTGTCGATGTCATTCGACTTCTCCGCTCCGGAGAGCCTGCGTTCGGTCGCCTGGCTGTTCGGCGTCGACGCCCCGGACCCCGGCACCGCGCGGGTGCTGGAACTGGGCTGCGCCTCCGGCGGCAACCTGATTCCCTTTGCCCAGCGGCATCCGGGCGCGCAGGCGGTCGGGGTGGACCTGTCGGCGGGCCAGGTCGCCGAAGGCAACGCGCTGATCACCCGCCTGGGCCTGGACAACGTCCGCCTGGCCCGCCGCGACCTGGCCAGCATCGACGCCAGCTTCGGGCAGTTCGACTACATCGTCTGCCATGGCGTGTACAGCTGGGTGCCCGACGAGGTGCGCGCGGCGATCCTGCGGATCTGCCGGCAGAACCTCGCCCCGCAGGGCATCGCCTTCGTGTCCTACAACACCTACCCGGGCTGGAAGACCCGCGAGGTCGTCCGCGATGCGATGCGCTTCCACGGCACACCGCGCGGCGCGCCGGCGCAGCAGCTGGCGCATGCGCGCGGCATGCTCGACTTCCTGCGCGAGCGCGCGGCCGGCGGCGAGCTGATGGAACGCATCCTGGCCACGCATTCGGCCGAAGTCGCCGCCGCCGACGACTACTACCTGATCCACGAATACCTGGAGCTGCACAACCATCCCTGCTATTTCCGCGACTTCGCCGAAGCCTCGCAGGCGCAGGGGCTGGCCTACCTGGGCGACAGCCACGTCTCGACGATGTTCGCCAGCAATCTCGGCAGCGAGGCGGCCGAAGCGCTGCGCGCCGAGTGCGCGGACCAGGTCACGCTCGAGCAGTACATGGATTTCCTGCGCCACCGGCAGTTCCGCAAGACCCTGCTGGTGCACGCCGAGCGCGAGCAGGACATCCAGCGCACGCTCGACCCGGCGCGCCTGCGCACGTTGTCCTACAGCGGCTGGTTCAGCGAGCCGCGCGAGGTCGAGGGCGCAGCGGGCAAGCGCAGTTACCGCACCCATCGCGGCGCGCGGGTCGAACTCGGCGGCGCGGTCACCCATGGCATCGCCACGTTGCTGACCGAGGCCTACCCGAATGCGCTGACCGGCGATGAGCTGGCGGCGGCGCTGGTATCGCGGGGGCTGGGCGATGCGCCGGCGGTCGCCGCCGAGGTCGCCTCGGTGCTCGGCCAGCTGATCGCTTTCAACGCGGTGGATTTCCAGCGCGATTCCTGGCCGCGGGCCGCCGCCTCGGTGGCGGCGCGACCGGTGGCCTGGCCGGAGGCAAGGGCCTGGCACGCGCGCCGGTTCGAGGCGGCGGGCAGCGGCAAGTCCTGGGTAGTGGCGCCCAACCACGAAACCGTGGTGCTCGATGCCGCCGCGCAGCAACTGCTGCCGCTGCTCGACGGCACCCGCAGCCAGGCCCAGCTGGGCGCGGCGCTGGTGGTGGCGCATCGCAAGGGCGAGCTGACCCTCATGCGCGACGGCGAGCATCCGCGTCTGGAAGATGGGGCGGAACTGAAGGCATGCGCGCGCGAGGTGGTGGCCAACACGCTTGAGCACCTGCGGATGCGCCGCCTGCTGGTTCCGTGAACCAGCAGGCGGGCGGTGTTGCCGGCCCGGTCAGGCCTCGACGGCGACCCGGCCGCGCAGCGAGTTGCTCAGCGCCTCGGTGATCACCACGTCGACGAACTGGCCGACCATGCGCGCATGGCCGGGGAAGTTCACCGAACGCATGTTCTCGGTCTTGCCGGTCAGCTCGTTCGGGTTCTTGCGCGAGGGACCTTCGACCAGGATGCGCTGGACCGTGCCGACCATGGCCTCGGAGATCTTCGCCGCATGCGCGTTGATATGCGCCTGCAGGCGCGACAGGCGCTCGTGCTTGACCGTTTCTGGCGTGTCGTCGGCCAGGTCGGCGGCGGGCGTGCCCGGGCGGCGCGAATAGATGAACGAGAAGCTCTGGTCGAAGCCGACGTCCTCGATCAGCTTCATCGTCTTCTCGAAATCGGCATCGGTCTCGCCGGGGAAGCCGACGATGAAGTCCGAGCTGATCGAGATGTCCGGCCGCACCGCGCGCAGCTTGCGGATCCGCGACTTGAATTCCAGCGCGGTGTAGTTGCGCTTCATCGCGCTGAGGATGCGGTCGCTGCCGGCCTGCACGGGCAGGTGCAGGTAGTTGGCCAGCTGCGGCACGTCGCGGTAGGCGTCGACCAGCGAGTCGCTGAACTCCAGCGGATGCGAGGTGGTGAAGCGGATCCGGCCCACGCCCTCGATCTGGGCGATGGTGCGGATCAGCAGGCCGAGGTCGGCGACTTCCCCGTCACCGTACGGCCCGCGGTAAGCGTTGACGTTCTGGCCGAGCAGGTTGATCTCGCGCACGCCCTGGGCGGCCAGCTGGGCGACCTCGACCAGCACGTCCTCGAACGGCCGGCTGACCTCCTCGCCGCGGGTGTAGGGCACCACGCAGAACGAGCAGTACTTCGAGCAGCCTTCCATGATCGACACGAAGGCCGACGGACCCTCGGCGCGCGGCTCGGGCAGGCGGTCGAACTTCTCGATCTCGGGGAAGCTGATGTCCACCTGCGGGCGGCCCGATTCTCGGCGTTCGCGGATCAGCTCGGGCAGGCGGTGCAGGGTCTGCGGTCCGAACACCAGGTCCACGAACGGGGCGCGCTTGACGATCGCCTCGCCCTCCTGGGAGGCCACGCAGCCGCCGACGCCGATGATCACCGGGCGATCACCGGCCTTGAGCGCCTTCCATCGACCGAGCTGGCTGAACACCTTCTCCTGCGCCTTCTCGCGGATCGAGCAGGTGTTGATCAGGATGACATCGGCCTCTTCGGGCAGGTCGGTGAGCTCCAGGCCCTCGGCGTCGGCGAGAACGTCGGCCATCTTCGCCGAATCGTACTCGTTCATCTGGCAACCGTGGCTCTTGATGTAAAGCTTGCCGCGGGCGCCGCCGGCAATGGCGCGGCGGCTGCCGGGCAGGGGCACCAGGGTCGGCGGGGTGGCGGGGGTGTCCACGGCGGGCGTGGCGGCGGATTCGACGGCGGGCGTCCCGGGCATGGCGGTTATTCCAGACGGGTGGCGGGCGGCGGCCCCCGGGCAAGCAGGCGGGGCCGGACTAAGCCGGGCATTGTAACGCGGCGCTTGGCATCGCTCGCGCGAGCCCGGATACTCGCGGCCATGAAGGGGATTTTGGGGATCCTGGGGCTGCTGCTCGCCATCACGCTGCCGGTCGCGCCGGCCAGCGCCGGTACCGTGTACCGGTGTATCGGCAGCGACGGCGTCCCCAGCTATGTCAGCAAGCGCCCGGCCGGGGCTGCCTGCAGCGTGGTCGGCTCCTACAGCAATGCCCGGCGCAGGCCCACGGCGGCGCGCCCAACGGCCCCCGCGCCCCTGGCCGCCTCGAAGGCGGTGTCGCCGCCCCCGGCCCTGGCGCCGAGCGCGCGGCCGAACATTCCCGCTGCCGCCGCGCCAGCCACCACGGCCAGCGCCACCGAGGCCAGCCTGGCCTCCAAGGCGATCACCCCGGCGCCGCTGCCGGTGGCCAGCCCTGCCAAGCCGCCACGACGGGTGGTGAGCGGCCAGGTCTACTCCTACATGCAGGACGGGATACGCCACTACACCAGCGCCCGGCCGACCCAGCTGGCCAGCATCCAGGGCCTGCGCACGATCCGCTACAGCTATATCGAGACCTGCTACGCCTGCGCCCTCAACCCGGGGGTGAACTTCGGCGCGGTGCGGCTCAACACCAGTGCGTACTCGACCGAGATCGCCGCGGCCGCGCGCGAGTTCGGTGTCGACGAGGCGGTGGTGCGCGCGATCATCCACGCCGAGTCGGCCTACAACCCGACCGCGCTCAGCCGTGCCGGTGCGCAGGGGCTGATGCAGCTGATGCCGGCGACCGCTCGCCGCTTCGGGGTCAGCGATTCCTTTGATGCAACGCAGAACATCCGCGGCGGGGTGCAGTACCTGTCCTGGCTGCTGAAGCGCTTCAACGGCAACCTGCAGCTGGCGGCGGCCGGCTACAACGCCGGCGAGGGCGCGGTCGATCGCCACGGCGGCGTGCCGCCCTACAGCGAGACGCAGCGCTACGTGCAGCGCGTCGGCGTGCTGGCCGATCGCTATCGCGGCGCCCTGGCCAGCGCCCAGTAGCCGGGCAGGATGTGCGACACGTCACTGATCGTCGCCGTCGCCAATCCGCCAGACGCATTGTGTGGCCATTAAGGGTTCCGCTATAGTCGGCGCGGATTCACTTCGCGGCTCGACCCCCAGCGGGCCGCTGGCAGCCTCAAGCTACCTAAAACAAGAATCGGAGAGCCGGATGGCCAACGATGGGGTTCACGAGCCCGCCAACACGGGGCGTCGTCGGTTTTTGACCGCGACAACCGCTGTGGTCGGTGCGGTAGGTGCAGGGTTTCTCGCGGTACCGTTCATCAAATCGTGGAATCCGAGCGCAAGGGCCAAGCTGGCCGGCGCGCCGGTGAACGCCGACATCAGCGCCCTGCAGGAAGGCCAACGGCTGATCCTGGAGTGGCGCGGACAGCCGATCTGGATCGTCAAGCGCTCCAAGGCGATGCTCGAGGCGTTGCCTTCGCTCGATGGGCGGTTGAAGGATCCCCAGTCCGAGAACAAGGACCAGCAGCCGGCCTACGTGCTGGAAAACCCCGAGTTCCGCTCGATCAAGCCGGAGATCTCCGTGCTGGTGGGGCTGTGCACGCACCTGGGCTGCTCGCCGGAGATGGTCGCCGAGATCCGGCCCGAACCCTACGACGCGCAGTGGAAGGGCGGCTATTTCTGCCCCTGCCACAAGTCGCGCTTCGACATGTCCGGCCGCGTCTTCCAGGGCGTGCCGGCGCCGATCAACCTGCTGGTGCCGCCACACCACTACCAGGACGACAACACCATCATCATCGGCGTTGACCCGTCCGCCGGCGGCGGCGCGGCCAAGACCACGGGGGCAGCCTGATCATGGCCAACATCCTTGTCCGTACCGCCAATGGCGTGTTCGACTGGGTCAATGCCCGCGCCCCGGGCCTGATGCCGGTCTATCGCAAGCACGTCAGCGAGTACTACGCGCCGAAGAACTTCAACCTCTGGTACTACTTCGGCTCGCTGGCGCTGGTCGTGCTGGTCAACCAGATCGTGACCGGCATCTTCCTGACCATGCACTACAAGACCAGTGCGGCGGAAGCGTTCTCCTCGATCGAATACATCATGCGCGACGTGGAGTGGGGCTGGCTGATCCGCTACATGCACAGCACCGGCGCCTCGCTGTTCTTCATCGTCGTCTACCTGCACATGTTCCGCGGGCTGATGTACGGCAGCTACCAGAAGCCTCGCGAGCTGGTGTGGATCCTCGGCATGCTGATCTACCTGGTGCTGATGGCCGAGGCCTTCATGGGCTACGTGCTGCCCTGGGGCCAGATGTCGTTCTGGGGCGCGAAGGTGATCATCTCGCTGTTCGGCGCCATCCCGGTGATCGGCAACGGGCTGACCGAGTGGATCATGGGCGACTACCTGCCCAGCGATGCCACGCTCAACCGCTTCTTCGCCCTGCATGTGATCGCCCTGCCGCTGGTCCTGCTGCTGCTGGTCGTGCTGCACCTGGGCGCGCTGCACGAGGTCGGTTCGAACAATCCCGACGGCGTGGAGATCAAGAAGGGCCCCAGGGGCAACCGCTGGGATGCGACCAAGCCGGCCGACGGCATCCCGTTCCACCCGTACTACACGGTCAAGGACCTGGTCGGCGTCGGCTTCCTGCTGATCCTGGCCGCCTTCATCATCTTCTTCGCCCCGGGCTTCGGCGGCCTGTTCCTCGAGCACGACAACTTCACCGAGGCCAACCGGTTGGTGACGCCCGAGCACATCAAGCCGGTCTGGTACTACACGCCGTACTACGCGATGTTGCGCGTGGTGCCGAACAAGCTCGGCGGCGTGCTGGTGATGTTCTCGGCGATCGCGATCCTGTTCCTGGTGCCGTGGCTGGACAGGTCCAAGGTCAAGTCGATCCGCTACCGCGGCTGGATCTCCAAGGTCGCGCTGGGCGTGCTGGCGGTGTGCTTCGTGTGGCTGGGCATCATCGGTTCGGGCCCGGGCACCGACATCCACGAGACCTACATCGGGCGCGTGCTGACCTTCCTGTACTTCGCCTTCTTCATCACCATGCCGCTGTGGACCAAGCTGGACAAGACCAAGCCGGTGCCGGAACGGGTGACGACGCATGACTAAGACGCGATGGACCACCCGCCTGGCGCTGCTGGCGTCGGGCCTGCTGCTGGGTGCCGGCATGATCGGCAGCGCCGGCGCCAACGAGGGCGGCGGCCTGCTCCAGGCCGGCAACGACCTGGGCGACCGCGCCTCGCTGCAGCGCGGCGCGCAGCTGTTCATGAACAACTGTTCCGGCTGCCACTCGCTGAAGTACCTGCGCTACTCGCGCATGGGCAACGACCTGGGCCTGAGCGAGGAAGAGGTGATGCAGAACCTCAACTTCACCGGCGCCAAGATCGGCGACCACATCGAGTCGGCGATGCCGCATGACCAGGCCACGCAGTGGTTCGGCAAGGCGCCGCCGGACCTGAGCCTGATCTCGCGGGTGCGCGGTTCGGACTGGATCTACACCTACCTCAAGTCGTTCTACCTGGACCCGAGCCGCCCGCTGGGCTGGAACAACAAGCTGTTCCCGAACGTCTCCATGCCCAATCCGCTGTGGGAGCTGCAGGGCACGCAGCAGCCCGAGTACGGGCAGGCCGAGGCGCCGGGCATGGACAAGCCGGTGGTGGCGCTGAAGCTCGCCAACCCCGGCAAGCTCAGCACGGTGGAGTTCGACCAAGCCGCGCGCGATATCACCAACTTCCTCGAATACGCCGGTGAACCGGCCGCGCTCAAGCGCCAGAGCATGGGGGTGTGGGTGGTGCTGTTCCTGGCCTTCCTGACCTTCCTGGCCTATCTGTTGAAGAAGGAATACTGGAAGGACGTGCATTGAGGCCGTCGCCGCGTCGGCAGGCGCGGCGACATGTCCCGGGTGCAGTGTCGCTATTGGCTTTTGTGACGACAAATTGCACACTCGGGGAAACGGGGCGACCACCGGCAAGGGGTCGGTGGCGCCGATGCGACCGGCGGATTCCGGTCGTTGGAGAGCCTTGAATGGCGACGAGTGTGCGCATGCGGAATACCCTGACGCTGTTTTCCTCGAACGACGACGTCCTGTGCCATCGCGTTCGGCTGGTGCTGGCGGCCAAGGGCGTCACTTACGATCTGGTGCCGGTCGATGCGCAGAACCCGCCGGAAGACCTGATCGATCTCAATCCCTACCATTCGGTGCCGACGCTGGTCGAGCGCGAGCTGGTGCTGTACGCGGCCTCGGTGGTCAGCGAGTACCTCGACGAGCGCTACCCGCATCCGCCGCTGATGCCGGTCGATCCGCTCTCCCGCGCGCGCCTGCGCCTGGCGATGCTGCGCATCGAGCACGACTGGGTGCCGCAGGTACAGGCGATCCAGCTCGGCAACAAGACCCAGGCCGAGGCCGGCCGCAAGCGCCTCAAGGAACTGCTCACCGCCTCGGTGCCGCTGTTCAAGGCCAGCAAGTTCTTCCTCAATCCGGAAATGAGCCTGGCCGACTGCGCCATGGCCCCGATCATCTGGCGGCTGCAGGCACTGGACATTCCACTGCCCAAGGACGGCAAGGCGATCGAGGACTACGGCAACCGGATCTTCCGCAACCCGGGTTTCATCCGCAGCCTCACCGACCAGGAAAAGAAGCTGCGCGACCTGCCGGTCTGATCCTGCGCTGTACCGGGGCCGCACCGGCCCCGTCCCGGCGTGTCCGCAGTCTCGTGCGGGCGCGTAAACTGTCGCGCATGAGCGAAGACTTTCCCCGCATGACCAGCCACCGCCCGTACCTGCTGCGGGCCCTGGTGGAGTGGATCAACGACAACCAGATGACCCCGCACCTGATGGTCGATGCCGGCCTGCCCGGCGTGCAGGTGCCGGCCGGCGCGATCAAGGACGGCCGCGTCGTCCTCAACATCGCCGAGCGCGCCGTGGTGCGCCTGCAGATCGACAACGACGGCATCAGCTTTACCGCCCGCTTTGGCGGCGTGAGTTACCCGGTGCAGGTGCCCATGGCCGCCGTGCTGGCTGTCTACGCGCGCGAGACCGGGCAGGGCATGGCGCTGCCGGACGACCTGCCGGGCACCGGCGGTACCGCCCATGAGGAGGACGTGGCCGATGCCGGCGCGCCGGATCCCGATGACAGCAGCCCGCCGCCCACCCCGGGCAAGCGCCCGCACCTGCGGGTCGTGAAATAGCGCCGGCCGTTCCCGTTTCGCCGGCCCGGCCGCCAAAGTCTGCTGCGCAGACTTCGGGCCCCAGCTTCCACCTTGCCCCTCCCCAGCGCCTTCGGCGCGCCCCCTCGACAAGGAGGGGGCGCGCCGAAGGCCGGATGCCGATGGCTGCGGTGGTTACTCCAGACCTTCTTCGCTGCGTGGGCGCAGCGGCGTCACCGTGGCCATCGACGGCCCGGTGAAGGACACCAGCTCGCCGCCACGCAGGACCAGCCGCCCATGCTGGCGGTCGATGCCGTCGTGCGAATAGTCGAAGCGGAAGGTCCGCTCGAAGCCGAGCTGGCCCCCGGGCAGGCGGCACAGCCGCACCCCGATGGCGTGGACGCTCTGGTCCAGCCACTGCACGTCGGCGGCCCGGCAGGCATTGCGGCCGAGGGTTTCGGCGCGTTCGGCGGCGGCCCGGGCGGCATTCCACCAGGCGAAACCGGCCGCGGCGAGGATCATCAGGACGATCAGGGTCATCCGTGCACTGTGCCAGCCGGGGCCGAGGCCGACAATCCGCCCCCGCGCTTCGCCGCGTGGCCAGTCAGGCCGGCGCACGCAGCGTGGCAGGGGGAGGGGCGAGGGGCGCCCCCGTGTGGGCTGAACCGATTCACCCCCAGCCAGCCCGCCAACGTTGCCGCCGCGGCGGTCGGCCCCCATCTCAATGGCTCAACCGCCCGCGGCGCTATCCTGGCGAGGGCGTCCCCCGGAGGTCCGGCATGCACCCGGTACTGAGCCGATTCCATCCCGTTACCGCGCGCTGGTTCGCGCGACGCTTCGGCGCGCCCACCGCCGCGCAGGCACGGGCCTGGCCGCAGATCCTCGACGGCCGCCATACCCTGGTCGCCGCGCCGACCGGCTCGGGCAAGACCCTGACCGCGTTCCTGGCGGCGATCGACGGCCTGCTGCGCGAAGGCCTGGCCAACGACGGCGTGCTGCCCGACGAAACCCGGGTGGTCTATGTCTCCCCGCTCAAGGCGCTGTCCAACGACATCCACGTCAACCTCGACGAGCCGCTGCAGGGCATCGCCGCCCAGCTGGCCGAAGATGGCCTGCCGGCGGTGGAGATCCGCGCCGCCGTACGCACCGGCGACACTCCGCAGCGCGAGCGCGCCCAGGCCCGCAAGCGGCCGCCGCACATCCTGGTCACCACGCCGGAATCGCTCTACGTGCTGATGGGCTCGGCATCCGGGCGCGAATCGCTGAAGCACGTGCGCAGCATCATCGTCGACGAGATCCACGCGGTGGCCGCCGACAAGCGCGGCAGCCACCTCGCCCTGACCCTGGAGCGCCTGCAGGCGCTGGCCGGCGACGCGCTGCAGCAGCGGATCGGCCTGTCGGCCACGCAGAAGCCGATCGAACAGGTTGCGCGCTACCTGGTCGGTGCCGGCCACGTCCATGACGGCGAGCCGGACTGCGCGATCGTCGACATCGGTTACGCGCGCGAGCGCGACCTCGCGCTCGGCCTGCCGCCGACCCCGCTGTCGGCGGTGATGTCCGGCGACCAGTGGCAGCAGGTCTACGACGTCGTTGCCGACATGGCGCGCGGGCACCGCACCACGCTGGTGTTCGTCAATACCCGGCGCATGGCCGAGCGTGCTGCCCGCCATCTCGCCGAGCGCCTCGGCGCCGACCGTGTCGCCGCCCACCACGGCAGCCTGGCCCGCGAGACGCGGCTGGCCGCCGAGCGCCGGCTCAAGGCCGGCGAGCTCACGGTGCTGGTCGCCACCGCCTCGCTGGAACTGGGCCTGGACATCGGCGATGTCGACCTGGTCGTGCAGCTCGGCTCGCCGCGCTCGATCGCCACGTTCCTGCAGCGCGCCGGGCGTTCCGGCCATGCCGTCGGCGGCACGCCGAAGGCGCGGCTGTTCCCGGCCTCGCGCGACGAGCTGGTCGAGTGCGCGGCGCTGCTCGATGCGGTCGCCCGCGGCGAGCTCGATGCGCTGCGCATTCCCGAGGCCCCGATCGACGTGCTGGCGCAGCAGATCGTCGCCGAGGTCGCCAGCCAGGACTGGGACGAGGACGCCCTGTTCGCGCTGCTCACCCGCGCCTGGCCGTACGCACGGCTGCCGCGCGAGCGCTTCGACGAGGTGGTGCGCATGCTGGCCGACGGCTTCAGCACCCGCTTGGGGCCGCGTGGTGCCTACCTGCATCGCGATGCCGTGCATCGCCGCCTGCGCGCACGCCGCGGTGCGCGGATGACCGCGCTGACTTCCGGCGGCACCATCCCCGAGACCGGCGACTACGCGGTGCTGCTGGAGCCGCAGGCCGAGAACATCGGCACCGTGAACGAGGATTTCGCCGTCGAGAGCCTGGCCGGCGATGTGTTCCAGCTGGGCAACACGAGCTACCGCATCCTGCGCGTCGAGCCGGGGCGGCTGCGCGTGGAGGACGCGCGCGGCGTACCGCCGAACATCCCGTTCTGGCTGGGCGAGGCGCCCGGGCGCAGCGACGAGCTGTCGCTGGCGGTCTCGCGCCTGCGCGCCGAGGTCGCCACGCGGCTGGATGCGCAGGGCCGCGCGCCAACCCAGGCCTGGCTGGCCGGAGGGCTGGGCCTGGGCGAGGAAGCCGCGCGCCAGCTGCTCGATTACCTGGCCGAAGCCGAGGCCGCGCTCGGCGCGCTGCCCAGCCATGAGTGCATCGTCATGGAGCGCTTCTTCGACGACAGCGGCGGCACCCAGCTGGTCATCCACACGCCGTTCGGCAGCCGCGTCAACCGTGCCTGGGGCCTGGCGCTGCGCAAGCGCTTCTGTCGTACCTTCAACTTCGAGCTGCAGGCCGCCGCCACCGAGGATGCGATCGTGCTGTCGCTGTCGACCAGCCACAGCTTCGATCTCATCGATGTCGCCCGCTACCTGCATTCCTCCTCGGCCGAGCACGTGCTGGTGCAGGCGCTGCTGGATGCGCCGCTGTTCGGCGTGCGCTGGCGCTGGAACGCCACCAACGCGATGGCCCTGCCGCGCTTTTCCGCCGGCCGCAAGGTCGCCCCGCAGCTGCAGCGGATGAAGTCCGAGGATCTGCTGGCGACGGTATTCCCCGACCAGGTCGCGTGCCTGGAGAACATCGTCGGCGAGCGCGAGGTGCCCGACCATCCGCTGGTCGCCCAGACACTGCACGACTGCCTGCACGAGGCGATGGACACCGAGGGCTGGCTGGAGGTGCTGCGCGGCCTGGAGGCCGGCCGCATCCGCGTGGTCGCGCGCGACCTTGCCGCGCCTTCGCCGCTGGCCGCCGAGGCGCTCAACGCGCGGCCCTATGCCTTCCTCGACGACGCCCCGCTGGAGGAACGTCGCACCCAGGCCGTGCAGAGCCGCCGCTACCAGGATCCGCAGAATCCGGATGACCTGGGCCGGCTGGATCCGGAGGCGATTGAAGCGGTGCGCGCCGAGGCCTGGCCGCAGCCCCGCGAGGTCGAGGAAATGCACGAGGCACTGGCGTCGATGGGTGTCATCGGGGCCGGCGAGGCCGCCACCGAGCCGGACTGGGCGGCCTGGCTGCAGGCGCTGGCGGGCGAGGGGCGGGCCGCGCTGCTGCAGGACGAGGGCCTGGCGCTGTGGGTAAGCGTGGAGCGGTTCGAACACTTCGCGCCGCTGTATCCGCAGGCCAGCGCGCAGCCGGCGCCGCGGATTCCGGCCGAATGCCGTGTCACCGACTGGGACCGCGAGCAGGCCCTGCGCGAACTGGTGCGCGCGCGCCTGTCCGGACTCGGTCCGACCGCACTGGCAAGCCTGGCTACCGCCTTGCACCTGCCGGCCGGTGATGTCGAGCAGGCGCTGTTCGCACTGCGCCGCGAGGGCTACGTGATGGCAGGGCGATTCACGCCCGGCGCGTTGGCCGAGGAGTGGTGCGAGCGCCATCTGCTGGCGCGCATCCATCGCTACACGCTGGGCCGGTTACGTCGCGAGATCGAACCGGTGAGTCCGCGCGACTACGCCCGGTTCCTGTTCCAGTGGCAGCGCGTGGACGAATCCACCCGCGTCACCGGGCCCGAATCACTGGCCGGCGTGCTGGGCCAGCTCGAAGGCTTCGAAGCGCCGGCGGCGACCTGGGAAACGGAACTGCTGCCCGCGCGCGTGAGCGATTACCAGCCGGCCTGGCTGGACGAGCTGTGCACCGCCGGCCGGATCAGCTGGCGGCGCCTGCGCCCGGCGCCGGCCGCGCGCGGCGGCAGCGGCAGCCTCAGGGCGGCGCCCATCGTGCTGCTGCCGCGCCGCGAGGGCGCGCGCTGGGCCGAGCTGGCCGGTGCGCCGCAGGAAGACGATGCACCGCTGGGCTCGCGCGCCGCGCGCGTGGCCGACTACCTGGCCGCGCACGGTGCCAGCTTCTTCGACGAGATCGCCGATGGCCTGCACCTGATCGCCACCGAACTGGAAGATGCGCTGGCCGAGCTGGTCACCCGCGGTCGCGTGCACTGCGACAGCTATGCCGGCCTGCGCGCGCTGCTGGTGCCGGCCTCGAAACGGCCGTCCGCGCTGTCGCGGCAGCGACGTCGCCTGTCGCTGCATGGCATCCGCGACGCAGGGCGCTGGGCGCCCTTGCGGCCGGTGCCCGTCGCCGGCGATCGCGCCGAGGCGATCGAATGGCGTGGCGAGGCCGTCGAGCATCTCGCCCGCACGCTGCTGCGCCGTTACGGGGTGGTCTGCTGGCGGCTGCTCGAACGCGAGGCGGCGTGGCTGCCGCCGTGGCGCGAACTGCTGCGCGTGTACCAGCGGCTGGAGGCGCGCGGCGAGATCCGCGGCGGGCGCTTCATCAGTGGGCTGTCCGGGGAGCAGTTCGCCCTGCCGGACGCGATCGGCCTGCTGCGCCAGGTGCGTCGCAGCCAGGCCGAAGGGCGCTGGACCTGCGTGTCGGCCTGCGACCCGGCCAACCTGCTGGGCAGCGTGCTGGCCGGCGAACGCGTCGCGCGCGTGCCCGGCAACCGCGTGCTCTATCTGGATGGCGTGCCCGTCGCCGCCTGGGTGGCCGAAGCCTTCGTCGAGCTGCCCGGCCTGGACCCGGCGCAGGCCGCCGAAGCGCGCCAGCGCCTGCGCACCGGCAGTGCGCGCATGCCGGGGGTGCCGTCACCCGGGATCGCCTGAGCGCGGATCAGCGGCGCGGACGCGAGGGGCGGCGCGACACATGCAGGTCGCCGTCCACGTGCCATCGCCAGGCCTGCTCGACCGCCTTGCTGATGCCGATGCGCGGCGACGCCACCGGCGCCTCCGGCGGAGGCGTGCCATCGTCGCCGATCCACAGCCGCGAGGTGCGCCGGCACAGGTCCAGGCCATTGTCGCGGGCATCCACGCCGAAGGCCTGGGCCAGCCGCCCGGGGCCGGAGGCCAGCAGGCGCGGGACCGCCGTGCCGCGCGCCTGCGCCATCGTGTCCAAGCCCTGCAGCGGCGACACCGCCCGCAGCAGCACCGCGTGGCCGGGCAGCGGGCCGCCGCATACCGCGTTGATCGCCCAGTGCATGCCGTAGATGAAGTACACGTACAGGTGACCGGGCGGGCCGAACATCACTTCCGTGCGCGGGGTCATGCCGCGGAAGGAGTGCGCGGCCGGATCCAGCGCGCCCCGGTAGGCCTCCACCTCGACGATGCGCCCGCGTCGGCCATCGGCGGCGATCAGGACCTTGTTCAGCAGGCGCGGGGCAACGACCAGCGAGTCGTCGTCGTAGAAGGCACGGGGCAGGGGACGCATGCGCGCAGGTTAGCCGATGCCGGCGCCGGTGCCGCCAGCCGCTTGGCTTTCGCCGGACGATCAGGCTAGAATGCGCTCCCACGTGGAGGTGGCCCGACTGGAAGGGCGCCCGGCGGCGATCGACGATTGCTCCGCGTGGACCCGGATCCAGTGCCCTCGTGGGGCCATAGCTCAGCTGGGAGAGCGCGTCGTTCGCAATGACGAGGTCGGGAGTTCGATCCTCCCTGGCTCCACCAATATTCCAAAAGCCCGCCTCACGGCGGGCTTTTTATTTGCGGTTCCAACCACCCGCGGCTGCGTATGGCCCCGATGGCGCAGGCGAGGATGGCACCGGCGAGATGCCGCGCTCGTTCGGCTCACGGTCGATCACGCGCGCCTGAAGGTGCCGCCCGCCCGAGGGTCGCGCACTTCCGTGCCGGTAATTTGGGGCGATGACCCGCCTTGGTCCCGCGCGGGTCGCAGCCGGAGAAGTCAGTGGCGAGCCCGCTCAGGTCTGGTCGTCTACCTGCGCACTGGGGCCGTTGCGCATCACCGACTGGATCCCCTGCTCGCGCGCGCTGACGGACGAGTACAGCTCGCTGCTGCCTATCACCTCGCCATTGGCTGCCTTGAGGTTGAACATGGGCGCGCCGTTGCTGGCGTTCTTGCGTTCGTAGCGGCTGTCGTCGGGCGAATTCCGGCGGACTGACTCGATGCCGCCAAGCGCGCTCTGCTTGGCGACGTAGCGTTCGCTGGTCAGGATGGTCTCGTTGTTGCCGGCCTTGAGGACGAAGCGGTACTGCGTCCCCGAGCGACTCAGCACGTAGCGTGCGGCCATGATGGTTCCTCGCGTGACATGCCCCGGTCGGGCAAGGCTGAGGATCCACAGGATGGGCAGGGTTGGGAATCGGGAGAACGGCTGGCTGGGGATGCAGAAAATTCCGAAATTCGCTTCAGGCCCAGCCATGGCACCATCAGCGCCATGACTTCGGCCGCCGGCTCCGATCCCCACCTGCGAGACCTCGCCCGGCTGCGGCGGGTGCGCGACCGCATCGACCGCGAATACGCCCGGCCGCTCGACGTGGAAGCGCTGGCCCAGGGCGTGCACATGTCCGCCGGTCACCTCAGCCGGCAGTTCAAGGCGGTCTACGGCGAGTCGCCCTACAGCTACCTGATGACCCGCCGGATCGAGCGGGCGATGGCCCTGCTCCAGCGCGGCGATCTCAGCGTTACCGAGGTCTGTTTCGAGGTCGGCTGCGCCTCCCTGGGCACCTTCACCACTCGTTTCGGCGAGCTGGTCGGCATGTCGCCCGGGGCCTACCGCCGCCAGCAGGCGCAGGTTCGCGCCGGCTTGCCGTCCTGCCTGGAAAAGGCGGTGGCCAGACCGGTCAGGAATCGAGAAGTCGCCGGCGACGACGCTGCCTAGACTGCGCGCACACCACCCAAACGGAGCGACACCATGGACCTGAACATCCACTCCACCTTCCTGGCGCACAACGATGGCGAGGCGGCGCTGGGCTTCTACCGCGACCTGCTCGGCTTCGAGGTCCGCAACGACGTCGCCCGTGGTCCCCTGCGCTGGATCACCGTCGGGCCGGTGGCCCAGCCGCGCACCTCGATCGTGCTGCATCCGCCCGGCGTCGGCCAGGGCATCACCGACGCCGAGCGCCGCACCATCGAGGAGCTGATGGCCAAGGGCAGCTACGGGATCATGGTGCTGTCCACGCCGGACCTGGACGGCACCTTCGAGCGCCTGCAGGCGGGCGGGGCGGAGATCGTCCAGGAGCCGACCGTGCAGCCCTACGGCGTGCGCGACTGCGCGGTGCGCGATCCGGCCGGGAACATGATCAGGATCCAGGCGCAGGGCTAAGGGTAGTCCCGCCGAGTATGCCCGCAGCGCAGCGGGGGCTTCCGGACGTGACGAGTCACGTTCGGAAGTCTCCCTGTCCGAGCGTAGTCACCGCAGGTTTGCAGTTTCGCAGGTTGTCACTTGACAACCGCCATGGCATACCTAGACTTCACCCTGAAGTCGAGTCCCTACACGAGTCCCTACATGAGGCGGAGGCCGCATCCCAAGCCTGAGTCGAAGCCGCGCTGCGGCACGCCGAGTCGCATGGCTGGCGGGTCAGTGAGGGCGGTGCCCACGCCTGGGGACGGATGTACTGCCCCTACAACGACCAGGAGTGCCTGGTGCGGTGAATTCTGCATCACCAGCATCTGGAGCACCCCACGCAATCCCGGCAGCCACGGGCGGCAGCTCATGCGTGTGGTCGACCACTGCGCATGGGAACGGCTGAAGCACACGTCGGCGCGGAGGATCAAGCAATGAACGAGTACGAATTCACCCTGAAATTCCGCCTGCCGGACCCGCGGTCCGATCCTGCCGGCTTCATCGGCGCACTGGCTGACGCCGGTTGCGAGGATGCCTTGGTCGGCATCGGCCAGCCTGGTCGGATCGCGCTGGATTTCGCCCGCGAGGCGGATACCGCGTTGGGCGCGGTGGTCTCGGCGGTGCATGCGGTCCGGCAGGCGATTCCCGGTGTGGAGCTCATCGAGGCTTCGCCGGATTTCGTCGGCCTGACCGACGTGGCCGAACTGGTCGGCTGCAGCCGCCAGAACATCCGCAAGCTGATGCTGGGTCACGCGGCGACGTTTCCCCCCGCCGTGCACGAAGGCGCGCAGGCGTTCTGGCACCTGCGGCCGGTGCTGGCCTGGTTCGCCGAAACCCAGGCGCGGCCGATCGACCGGGTCCTGCTCGAGGTATCGGAGGTGGCGATGCGGATCAATATCGCGCGCGAGGCACGCCTGGTTCCCGGGGCGGCAGTGCCCAGGGAGCTGGAAATGCTGTTTGCATGAGCGGAGCGGTCGCTGGACAAGGGCAGAACAGCCCGCGCCAGCGCCGATTCGCTCGCGATGGCGCTACGCCGGCAGCAGCGGCAGCAGGGCCGGTTCCAGTTCCGCGCGACGCCACTGGCCCAGGCCGGCTGGCCACTGCCGGCCCTCAATGAAGGCCTCCAGGTGCTTGCGAGAGGCCAGTACGCCGTCGGGCAGGCCGAGCTCGCGGCTGCGGTTGGCGACCGTTTCCTGCATCTGCTTGAGCAGCTGCTTGTTGTCCTCGCCATTGGCGGCCAGCGGCATGTCGGCCTCGTCCTCCAGCGGCGTGGCAAGCGCCTGCCAGATCGCGCCGGCAAGCTTGCGCGGGGCTTTCGGGAAGCGCTCGAACACGCGCAGCAGGGCGGCCTGGTCGGCCGGCGGATTGCGGGCGAGGGTGACCGCCAGTTCGTTGTCGAGGATCCAGCTGCGCGGGCGGTCACTGGCGCGTGCGGTCTGCTCGCGCCAGCGCAGCAGCCGCAGCAGGCGTTGCTGGGCAGCAGCATCGATGAACTGGGACGTGCGCAGGGACAGGTGCGGCCAGCGTTCGCCATCGTCGCGCTCGACCGTACCCAGCAGGCGCTCGGCATCTTCGGCCAGCCATTCGCGGCGACCGAGCGTGGCGAGTTTCGCCTCCAGGGCATCATGGATCGCGAACAGGTAGCGCACGTCGTCGGCGGCGTATTCGAGCTGGGCACCGGACAGCGGGCGGCGCATCCAGTCCGAACGGGTCTCGCCCTTGGCCAGCAGCGTGCCGGTGATCTCGTTGACCAGCTTCTGGTAGCCCATGCCGGCGCCGACATTGGCCAGGCCGGCGGCGATCTGGGTGTCGAACAGCGGCCGCGGCAGCACGCCGCAGGCGCACTTGAAGGCGACCAGGTCCTCGCTGGCGCTGTGCATCACCTTGACGATGGCCGGATCGGTTAGCCAGGGCTTGAGCGCGTCGGTCATGCCCGGCACCAGGGGGTCGATCAGCAGGATCTCGTCACCGACGGCCATCTGCACCAGCGCCAGCTGCGGCCAGTAGGTGCGTTCGCGGATGAACTCGGTGTCCAGGCCGATGCGGGTGGGACGTTGCTGCAGGCGCTGGGCGAGTTCGTCGGGGTGCTGGATCCAGTACGGCACGGGCATGGTCTGGGGGCTGCGCAGCGTTGCGCGGGTCGAGCAGGATAGCCTAACGTCGCCTGCGACCGGCGCGGGCCGGCGACACAGGAGGCCGGGCACGGCGATGGGCAGGCAATGGCAGGCAATGGCGGGGCTGGTGATGCTGACGGTGCTGCTGTCGGCCGGCTGCGGCCGCGCGCCGGAGGCCGCCGGGGGCGGGGATGCTGCAACCACCGCGACCACCGCGAAGCCGGCGGCCGGGTCGCCTGCGGCGCCCTCCCGGCCGAGCGTGACCATCGGTGATGCCGGCGGCGATACCGTGCAGCGCTGGCAGCCGCCGGCGGTCGTGTTGGGAGAGGAGTCCTCCGCCGCGGTCCGCCAGCGTGCGTCGCAGGCGCTGGCCGCCGGCCGCCTGTACCGCGGGCCGGAGGATGCGATCCCGCTGTACCTGGCGCTGCTGGCCCGCGATCCGTCCGACCGCCTGGCCCGCCAGGGCCTGCAGCAGGCCCGGCGCCGGCTGCTCGCCGATGGCCGTGACCTGCTCGCGCGCAGCGAGGCGCAGGGCGATGCGCTGGAGCAGGCGCGCGGCATGGCGATGGTCGCGCTGACGCTGGCGCCGGAGGATCCTGCCGCGCGCGATTTCCAGGCGCGGGTCGAGCTGGCGCAGCGCGTACTCGGCTACAACCGCGCCGGCGAGGAGGATCTGCGCAACGACCGCATCGGCGAGGAAGGTGGCGGGGCGATCGGCAATTTCCGCGAAGCCCTGCGGCTGGATCCCGAAAATCCGCGCGCGCGCCAGGGCCTGGCGGCCGCGGAGAGCGCCCTGATCCGCCGCGCCGAGGACGCCACCGCGGCCTGGGACTTCGAGTCTGCGGCGCGCTGGCTGGCCGCGGCCGGCAAACTGCGCGATGACGCCCCGTCGGTGGCGGCAGCGTACGCGCGCATGCAGGCAGCGCGGCAAGCCCGCATCGGCGCCCTGCGCGATGCCGCGCTGCGTGACCTGGCCACCCCGGCCGGGCTCAAGCCGGCCGGCGAGAAACTGGCCGAAGTGCTGCGCATTGCCGAACCGGGTGATGCGGTCGCCGCCAGCCTGCGCGAGCGGCTCGAACTGGCCACCCACTACGGCAGCTTCCGCCCGCGCCAGGTCTTCACCGACGCCATGCGCGATGGGGGGCGTGGCCCGCAGATGATCGTGGTGCCGCACGGCGCGTTCCGCATGGGCGCCGGCGACGACGAGCCCGGCGCCGCCGACAACGAACGCCCCGCCCATTACGTGCGCTTCGCGCGCGGTTTCGCCATGTCGATCACCGAAGTGACGGTCGCCGAGTTCCGCCAGTTCGTCGAATCCGCCAAGGCGCGTCCGCGGGCGACCCGGCGCGGGCATTCGATCGTCTACGACGAGCGCAGCGGCAATTTCGCCCGCCGCAGCGGGGTGGATTGGCAGTCGGACTACAACGGCGCGCGGGCCGCGCCCAACAGCCCTGTCATGCACGTCAGCGTGCGCGACGCGGAGGCCTATGCCAAATGGTTGTCCGAGCAGACCGGCCGCCACTACCGGCTGCCGACCGAGGCCGAGTTCGAATACGCGCTGCGCGCCGGCAGCCAGGGCCGCTACCCCTGGGGCGATGCCGGCACGCCGCCCGACGGCTCGGGCAACTACACCGGCGGCAACGATGTTTCGCCGAGTGGACGCCACTGGACCAACGCCTTCGTCGGTTATGGCGACGGCTTCTGGGGACCGGCACCGATAGCCAGCTTCCGCGCCAACGCCTGGGGCCTGTACGACATGAGCGGCAACCTCAGCGAATGGGTGGCCGATTGCTGGCATTCGAGCTACCGGCGCGCGCCGGCCGACGGCGCGGCGTGGTACAACCCGGGCTGCCGGCAGCGCCTGGTGCGCGGGGGCAGCTGGGCCAATTCGCCGCAGCAGACCCGCGCCGCCTGGCGGCTGTCACAGGACTCGGACACCACCAGTGCCAGGATCGGCTTCCGGCTGGTGCGCGGCATCTGAGGCGTGTCGCGGCCACCGGCATCGCAGGCAACAAGGGCAGCGCCGACAAGGACCACCACCATGCGCAATGATCCATTCGACGGTCGCCAGCAACAGGCACGGGGCCCGCGCCGTCCCGGGCTGTTCGGCAACATCCGCTGGTGGGTGCTGCTGGCCTTCGCCGGCTACGCGGCCTGGTACTGGATCTCCAACCGCACGGTCGACCCGTACACCGGCGAGAAGGTGCTGATCGATGGCTCGCTCGGGGTGGAGGACGAGAAGGCGATGGGCCTGCAGGCCTACCAGGAGATCCTCTCGCAGGAGCCGCCGCTCGACCCCAACAGCCAGGCCGCGCGGCAGGTGCGCGAGATCGCCCAGCGCCTGATCGCCAAGGTCGATCCGGTGGAAACGGCGATCGCCACCGAACACGGCCTGCAGCCGAACCACATCTCGCGCGGCTTCGACTGGGACGTCAACGTGATCCCGTCCGACCAGGCCAATGCATTCTGCCTGCCGGGCGGCAAGATGGCGGTCTACACCGGCCTGTTCCCGGTGGCGCAGAACGCCGACGCGATGGCGGTGGTGATGGGCCATGAGATCGCCCATGCGCTGCTGCGGCACGGCGCGCAGCGGATGGCGCAGCAGAAGCTCACCCAGATCGGCCAGATGGCCGGCGCCGCCAGCGGCATGGATGTGCAGCAACAGCAGATGGTGATGGCGGCGATGGGCTACGGCTACCTGCTGCCGTACGCGCGCAGCCACGAAACCCAGGCTGACGAAGTCGGGCTGATGCTGGCCGCGGCGGCCTGCTACGACCCGCGCGCGGCGATCCCGCTGTGGGAGCGGATGGAACAGGCCGGCGGCGGGCAGCGGCAGCCGGAGTTCTCCTCGACCCATCCGGACCCGGGCACGCGGATCCAGAACCTGCAGGCGCTGATGCCCAAGGCCATGGAATACCGGCAGCGCTTCTGCGCCGACGGCAACACCGCGCAGCGCTGATGCCCCTGCCGCCGGTGGCGATCGGCACGACCGCCCTGCGCCTGGCCGGCCTGGCGCTGGCCGCGCTGCTTGCCGGCGGCTGCGCCTCGACGCCCCCGATCGACGGCCTGCCGCTGGTGGAACTGCCGGTGTCCGGCAGCCACCGGCTGGCGATCCTGGTCAGTGGCGACGGCGGCTGGCGCTCGCTCGACCGCGGCATCGCCGCCGAACTCAACCGGCACGGCGTCGCTGTGGTGGGCTGGAACGCCCGCCGTTACTTCTGGAGCGAAAAGCCGCCGCAGCGCATCGCCGACGACCTCGCGCGGGTGATGGCGACCTACCGCCAGCGCTGGCAGGCCGACGACATCGCGCTGGTCGGCTATTCGTTCGGCGCCGACGTGATGCCCTTCGCCTACCTGCGCCTGCCCGGGGCGCAGCGCCGGCAGGTGCGCTGGGTGTCGCTGCTGGGCATGTCCCACCACGCCGACTTCGAGGTGCGCCTCGGCTGGATCGGGCGCGGATACGAGCAGCAGGCGCCGCTGCTGCCGGCACTGCTGTCGATGCCGGCCGAGCGGCTGCAGTGCATCCACGGCCAGGAGGAGAAGGACACCCTTTGCCCAGAACTGGCCGTGCACGGCATCGCGGTCGTGCAGCGTCCGGGCGGCCATCATTTCGATCGCGACACCGGGCAGCTGGCCCGGATCATCCTCCAGGGGTGGGATAGCGCGCCCCTGTAGGAGCGGCTTCAGCCGCGACCTCTGGGCAGGGCGGCCGCGGCTGATAGCCGCTGCTAGGGCTCTTCCACCCGCACCGCGATCGTGCCATCGGCGACCCGTGCGCGCAGGCGCTCACCGGGCGCGACCTCCGCCACCGACCGCACCACGCGGCCGTCCTCGTGGCTGACGATGGCATAGCCGCGGGCGACCGTCGCCAGCGGGCTGACCGCTTCCAGCGAGCGGGCCAGCGCGTGCAGGCGCAGCGTATCGTGGCGCAGGCGCGCGTCGATCGGCGGCTGCAGGCGCAGCGACGCCAGGCGCTGGCGCAGCGCGGCCAGGCGGCGCGCCGGATCATGCAGCTGCAACCGGGCACGGGCGTGGCGCAGGCGCGCCTGCAGGCGGTCGAGCCGGGCGCGCAGCTGCGCATCCAGGTGGCGGCCGGCATCGGCCTGGCGGCGCCGCAGCAGCTGCAGGCGCGCCTGCGGCGACTGCGCGCCCAGGCGCAGGCCGGCGCGGTCGGCACGCTGCATCCATTGCCGCAGCAGATGGCGCTGGCTGCCGTTCAACTGCGCCTGGGCGCGGCGCACCCGAGAAGCCAGCTCGCGCTGGTCCGGCACCAGCAGTTCGGCAGCGACCGAGGGCGTGGGCGCGCGCAGGTCGGCGGCAAAATCCGCCAGGCTGAAGTCGGTTTCGTGGCCGACCGCCGAGACCACCGGGGTGGCGGAGGCCGCGATGGCGCGGGCGAGCTGTTCGTCGTTGAACGCCCACAGGTCTTCGAGCGACCCGCCGCCGCGGGTGACCAGGATGGCGTCGTAACGGCCCGACGCATCGGCGCGGCGCAGCAGCGAGGTGATCTGCGCCGCGGCGCTGGCGCCCTGTACCAGCGAGGGCAGCAGGTCGACCTCCAGCAGCGGGAAACGCCTCGCCAGCACGCTCAGGACATCGCGCACCGCCGCGCCGCTGGGCGAGGTGATCACCGCCAGGCGGCGCACGTGCGCTGGGAGCTCGCGCTTGCGCGCGGCGTCGAACAGCCCTTCGGCGGCCAGGCGCGCGCGCAGCTGCTCGAACTCGCGCCGCAGCGCGCCTTCGCCGGCTTCCTCCAGGTGCTCGAGCACCATCTGGTAGTCGCCGCGCGCCTCGTACAGGGTGAGGCGGCCACGCGCGAGCACGCGCAGGCCTTCGCGCGGCTGGAACTTCAGCCACTGGCTCTTGGGCCGGAACATCGCGCAGCGCACCTGGGCGCGGGCGTCCTTGAGGGTGAAGTACAGGTGCCCGGAGGAGGGGCGGGTGACGTTGCCCAGCTCGCCCTCGACCCAGACCAGCGGGAAGGCGCCTTCGAGCAGGTCGCGCGCCAGCGTGTTGAGCTGGCTGGGGGTGAGAATCTCGTCTTCGCGGGCAGGCATGGCGCGATTATCGCTGATCGGCGGGATGTGCCGTAGCGGCCGTATCGGCGTGCTGCGCCAGCGCCCAGTCCACGTGCTCGCGCACCAGCGCCGAGGGATGCTCGCGCCGGCTTGCCAGTGCTTCCAGCACGGCCGGGCTGGAAGGCGCGTTGCCCAGCGCCACGGCGATGTTGCGCAGCCAGCGCTCGTGGCCGCTGCGGCGGATCGGGCTGCCCTCGGTGCGCTGCAGGAATTCGCTTTCCTCCCAGGCGAACAGCTGCGGCAGGGTGGCGGTATCCAGGTCGTTGCGGGCGCGGAAATCCGGCTCGTCGGTGCGCCGGGCGAACTTGTTCCAGGGGCAGACCAGCTGGCAGTCGTCGCAGCCGAAGATGCGGTTGCCCATGGGCTTGCGCAGGTCCACGGGGATCGCGCCGTCGTGCTCGATGGTCAGGTAGGAGATGCAGCGGCGCGCGTCCAGCCGGTGCGGGGCGATGATCGCCGCGGTCGGGCAGATGTCGATGCAGCGCACGCAGCTGCCGCAGTGCGCGGTGGCGGGGGCGTCCACCGGCAGCGGCACGTCGATGTAGATCTCGCCGAGGAAGAACCACGAGCCGCCGTGGCGGTCGATCAGGCAGGTGTGCTTGCCGATCCAGCCCAGCCCGGCGTTGCGCGCCAGCGCGCGTTCGAGCACCGGCGCCGAATCGACGAACACGCGGTGGCCGAACGGGCCGACCTCGTCCTGCAGGCGCTCGGCCAGCTTCTGCAGCCGGTTGCGCATCAGCTTGTGGTAATCGCGACCCAGCGCGTAGCGGGCGACGTAGGCGCGTTCGCCGTCGACGAGCGTGGCCCAGGCTGCGTCGTCGTCGCGGCGGCCGTAGTCCAGCCCGACCGAGATCACCCGCACCGTGCCCGGCACCAGCTCCTGGGGCCGCGAGCGCTTGTCGCCATGCTGCGCCATCCACTGCATCGTGCCGTGCAGGCCGCGCGCCAGCCAGTCGCGCAGGTGCGCCTCGTCCTCGCCGAGGGCGATGTCGCTGATGCCGCAGCGCTGGAAGCCGGCCTCGCGCGCCAATACGCGCACGCGACCGGCGAGCGCGGCAAGCGCGGCCGGGGCAGTGGCGTGGACGGGAACGGCGGACATGCCGGCAAGTATAGAATCCCGCCCATGTACGCACCCCTCGCGCTCCATGACACCGCCAGCGCCCGCATGATCGACGCGCAGGCCACGCAGCTGCTCGGCGGCGATGGCTACGTGCTGATGCAGCGTGCCGGCGCGGCGGCCTGGGAGCTGCTGCAGCGGCGCTGGCCAGGCGCGCGGCGGATCGCGGTGGCCTGCGGCAGCGGCAACAACGGCGGCGACGGCTACGTGCTGGCGACGCTGGCGCGGCTGGCCGGCCGCGATGCCTGGGTGGTGCACCCAGACGGCGGCGGGCCGGTCTCCGAACTGGCCCAGCGCGCCTGCACCGACTACCTCGCCCGCGGCGGGCGGATCGAACTGTTCCCCTGTCCGCCGGATTGCCCGCTGGAGGCAGCCGACGTGGTGGTCGACGCGTTGTTCGGCATCGGCCTGAACCGCCCGCCGGAAGGCGATGCGGCGCGCCTGGTGGAGGCGATCAACCACGCCGGAAAGCCGGTGCTGGCGCTGGACGTGCCCAGCGGCATCGACGCCGAGCATGGCGCCCGTCCCGGCGTGGCGGTGCGCGCGGACGCCACCGTGCAGTTCATCGTTGCCCATCTGGGCCTGCATACCGGCGATGCGCTGGAACACGTGGGCGAACGCGTACTGGCCCCACTGGACGTGCCCGGATCCGTGCTGGCGGCACTCAGGCCGCGCGCGCAGGCCTGGTCGGGCGCGGCACTGGCCAGCGCGCTGCCGCCGCGACGCCGCAATACCCACAAGGGCGAATCGGGGCGCGTGCTGTGCATCGGCGGCAACGAGGGCAGCGGCGGGGCCATCATGCTCAGCGCCGAGGCCGCGCTGCGCTGTGGGGCCGGTCTGGTCGGCGTGGCTACGCGTGCGCGGCATGTGGCGCCGTTGCTGGCGCGTTGTCCGGAGGTGATGGCGCGGGCGGTCGAGGATGGCGAGCTGCTGCCGCCGTTGCTGCACCAGGCCGACGTGGTGGCGCTGGGCCCGGGCCTGGGCCAGGACGAATGGGCGCGCGCGCTGTGGCAGATGGCCATCGGGGCCGAGGTGCCGCGGGTGATCGACGCCGATGCGCTGAACCTGCTCGCCGACGCGCCACGCCGGCTCGGCGCGGATGCGATCCTCACCCCGCATCCTGGCGAGGCTGGGCGCCTGCTGGGCATCCCCACGGCGCAGGTGCAGCGCGACCGCATCGCCGCCGCCGAAACCCTGGCCGCGCGCTTCGACGCGGTCGTGGTGCTCAAGGGCGCCGGCACCGTGATCGCCGCGCCCGGCCAGCTGACCCGGCTGATCGATGCCGGCAATCCCGGCATGGCGGTCGGCGGCATGGGCGATCTGCTCACCGGCGTGATCGCCGCATTGCGGGCACAGGGGCATGCGGCATTCGACGCGGCCACGCTGGGCGCGCTGCTGCATTCGGTCGCCGCCGACGAGGCCGCGCTGGACGGCGAACGCGGCCTGCTGCCATCGGACGTATTGCCGGCGCTGCGCCGGTGGGCCAACGCGGGAGCACATTGATGGAATTCGAAGGCTGGCTCGAAGACGCAGAAGCCACCGGGCAACTGGGCGCGGCACTGGCGCGCACGCGTCCGCCGCGCGCGCTGGTGGAACTGCAGGGCGACCTGGGCGCGGGCAAGTCCACGCTGGCGCGCGCGCTGCTGCGCGCGCTGGGCGTTCAGGGCGCGATCCGCAGCCCGACCTACACCCTGGTCGAGCGTTATCCGCTCGGTGCCGATGCCGGCGAGGCCTGGCACCTGGACCTGTACCGGATCGGCCATGCCGCCGAACTGGACTTCCTCGGCCTGGACGACGGTGATGTGCGCCTGTGGCTGGTGGAATGGCCCGAACGGGGCGCCGGCGCGCTGCCGCCCACCGACCTGCGGGTCGAATTGGCCGTGGACGGGCAGGGTCGCCGGTTCGCGCTGTCCGCCACCAGCCCGACCGGAACGGATTGGCTGGCTAGGCTGGAAAAATCGGGCCAGTTACCCGGGGTTCCTGCCGGGGGGCAGTAGAAAGTTCCCCCAGGTGGCGGATTCTTAAGGGAAAAGGGTGTTGCATTCTGGGCGAGGCGGTGATTGAATCCGCGCCATGGCCCCCGGATTCCGCCCGCTTGCCGTCCGCGTCCTCGTCAGTGCCCTTGGCCTGGCGGCGTTTGGCGTCGCCTCGGCGGGGGAAATCCAGGCGGTGTCGCTCAATGCCGGCAGCACCGGAACCCGCGCGGAGATCCGCCTGGCCGGCAGCGGCGGCTACAAGACCCTGTCGCTGGCCGGCCCGAACCGGCTGGTGATCGACTTCCCCGATTCCAGCGCCGTGCGCGGCCTCAAGCTGCCCGCGGCGGTTGGCGTGGTCACTGCCGTACGCACCGGCCAGCCTGAGCCGGGCACCTTCCGCGTGGTCTTCGACCTGGCCAACCAGGTCGCGGCGTTCAAGCCGCAGCTGGACAAGACGGCGGGCGAGTCGCGACTGGTGATCGAATGGCCGGGCGAGTTTGCCGCGCCCTCCGCCAGCGTCGCCGCGCGCGCCGCGACGTCCCCCTCAGTCCCGGCGCCGGCCAGTGCCGCGCAGGCGCGCGAAGAGGCTGCCCGCGCCACCGCCGCACTGACCGCCGCCGTGGTCGAGCGCGCCAATGGTCCGACGCCGGAGGCCGTCGCGCCCGCGCCGGCCAACCCGGCGCCGTCGCTGGCCGCCAGCACCCCGTATCCACGCGTGCCGGTGGCATCCACGCCGGCCACGACCACGACCACGGTTTATCCGGCGGTCGCCACCGCCACGCCGGCCACGGCCCCCACGACGCCAACCGTCGCCCCGGCGAGCGTGCGTCCGGCTGGCGCCTCGCCGCAGGCCATACTCAACGGCGCGCTCGCAGGCGGTGCCGCGCCGGTACCCGCCAACGCCACTGCAACTGCCACTGGCACCGCGGTCCCCGCGGCCGTCGCCACGCAGCCGGTGGCGGCATCGCCCGCCACCGCCGTCGCCGTGGCCAATGCCGCCAGCAGCACGCCCGAGCCGCCGCGTCCGGTGATGCCCAGCGAGGCCTCGCGGATCAGGATGAAGGCGGGCATGCGCCCGCTGGTGGTCGCGATCGACCCAGGTCATGGCGGCCAGGATCCCGGCGCGATCGGCCCGACCGGCAAGCGCGAGAAGGACGTGACCCTGGCCGTGGCACGCGAACTTGCCCGCCAGGTCAACGCCACCCCGGGCCTGAAGGCCTACCTGACCCGCGATACCGACGTCTTCATCCCGCTGCCGATGCGGGCCAAGAAGGCGCGCGCGGCCGGCGCCGACATCTTCATCTCGATCCACGCCGACGCCGCGGAAAACCGCGCCGCCAGCGGTTCGTCGGTGTTCGTGCTGTCGACCAAGGGCGCCTCCTCGCAGCGCGCCCGCTGGCTGGCCGACAAGGAAAACGCCGCCGACCTGGTCGGTGGCGTGCGCCTGCAGCAGACCGAGAACACCCTGGCCAACGTGCTGCTCGACCTGGCCCAGAGCGGCCACATGAAAGCTTCCGAGGATGCCGCCGGCCACGTGCTCAGCGGCCTGAAGGACATCGGCAACAACCACAAGCCGGAACTGGAGCGGGCCAACTTCGCCGTGCTGCGCACCTCCGACATGCCGGCGATGCTGGTGGAAACCGCCTTCATCTCCAACCCGGACGAGGAACGCCGCCTGACCGACCCCTCCTACCAGCGCAAGCTGGCCGGCGCGGTGCTGCAGGGGGTCAATACCTTCTTCACCCGCCAGCCGCCGCCGGGAACGCTGTACGCCGCGCGCGCGCAGGCGGAAATGGAAGCGGCGGCCGGCACGGTAGCCGGCGGCGGCCGCTGAAGCTCGGCTATCATCTGCGCTGACTTCGACGAAGACGGCGCCGCGCGGCGCCGAATGCCGTGCCCCGAAACCTCCTGCCTGGCCCCCTGATCGCATTGAATCCGCCTGCCGCACCCGGGGATCGGGCGCGATGAGCATCCGCCAGCTTCCCGAGATCCTGATCAACCAGATCGCCGCCGGCGAGGTGGTCGAACGGCCCGCCTCCGTGGTCAAGGAACTGGTCGAGAACGCCATCGACGCCGGTGCGGGCCGGGTCGATATCGAACTGGAAGAAGGCGGCGTGCGGCTGATCCGGATCCGCGACGACGGCGGCGGCATCGCGCCGGAGGAACTGCCGCTGGCGATCTCGCGCCACGCCACCAGCAAGATCGCCTCGCTGGACGACCTCGAAGCAGTCGCCACGCTGGGCTTCCGCGGCGAAGCATTGCCGTCGATCGCCTCGGTCAGCCGCTTCACGCTGGTGTCGCGCCGGCCTGGCGACGAGCACGGCTCGGCGTTGCAGGTCGATGGCGGGCGCGTCGGTGAAGTGCAGCCGCGCGCGCATGCGCCGGGCACCACGGTCGAAGTGCGCGACCTGTTCTACAACGTGCCGGCGCGGCGCAAGTTCCTGCGCGCCGAACGCACCGAACTGGGGCACATCGAGGAATGGCTGCGCTCGCTGGCGCTGGCGCGGCCGGACATCGAGCTGCGCGTCTCGCACAACGGCAAGCCCTCGCGCCGCTACCGCCCCGGCGACCTGTATTCCGATGCTCGCCTGGGCGAGACGCTGGGCGAGGATTTCGCCCGCCAGTCGCTGCGGGTGGACCATAGCGGCGCCGGGCTGCGCCTGCATGGCTGGATCTCGCAGCCGCATTACTCGCGCGCCAGCGCCGACCAGCAGTACCTGTACGTCAACGGCCGTTCGGTGCGCGACCGCAGCGTCGCCCACGCGGTGAAGATGGCCTACGGCGACGTGCTCTACCACGGTCGCCAGCCGGCCTACGTGCTGTTCCTGGAGCTGGACCCGACCCGCGTCGACGTCAACGTGCACCCGGCCAAGCACGAGGTGCGCTTCCGCGATTCGCGCCTGATCCACGATTTCGTCTACCGCACGCTGCAGGGTGCGCTGGCCGAAACCCGCGCCGGTGCCGAGGCGACGCAACCGGCAACGCTGTCCACGCTCGCTCCCGGCGGCACGCCGCCGGCCATGGCGCTGGCGGGTGGGCAATCCGGTTTCCGCGACTGGCGCCCGGCGCAGTCGCCGCTGGGCCTGCGGGTCGAGGATGCGCCTCGCGCCTACGCGACCCTCTACGGTGACGGGGAGGCCGCCACGAGCCTGGGCGAATCGGCATCGGCGCTGCCGCCCATGCCCGCCGCGCAGGCCGGGCTGCCGGCGACCTCCGCCGATGCCGGGGTGCCGCCGCTCGGCTATGCGGTGGCGCAGCTGCACGGCATCTACATCCTGGCCGAGAACGCCGAAGGCCTGATCGTCGTCGACATGCACGCCGCGCACGAGCGCATCGGCTACGAACGGCTGAAGAACGCCCATGACGGCATCGGCCTGCATGCGCAGCCACTGCTGGTCCCGATCACCCTGATGGTCGGCGAGCGCGAGGCCGACGTCGCCGAGCGCGAGGCCGACACGCTGGCCGCGCTCGGCTTCGAGGTCACCCGTGGCGGCCCGCAGTCACTGCACGTGCGCAGCATTCCCGCGCTGCTGTCCAGTGCCGAGCCGGAGGCGCTGCTGCGCGACGTGCTCTCGGACCTGCGCGAGCACGGGCAGACCCGCCGCGTGGCCAGCGCCCGCGACGAGCTGCTCTCGACCATGGCCTGCCACGGCGCGGTGCGCGCCAACCGGCGCCTGACGCTTCCGGAGATGAACGCGCTGCTGCGCGACATGGAGGCGACCGAGCGCTCCGGGCAATGCAATCACGGGCGCCCGACCTGGGCGCGGTTCTCGCTGGCTGAAATCGATCGTTGGTTCTTACGGGGGCGTTGATGAGTGGGAAGTTGCAGGGGCGTTGGATCGGCCTGCTGGCCGTGTTGCTGGCCTGCCTGGCCGGATGCAGTGACAACGGGGGCCGCAGTGCCGCCGCGGGCGATGCGGGCACCGGGTCGAAGACCGCGCCGGTCGCCGATGCGCAGTTCCTCGCCGACAACCAGGCCTGGCGCGATGCGCGCGTGGCCGAGCTGACCCAGCCCGACGGCTGGACCAGCCTGGTCGGGCTGCACTGGCTGGAGCTGAGGGCGCATTACGTCGGCAGCGGCCCCACCAGCGGGATCCGGCTGGCAGTGGGTCCGGAGAAGATGGGCATGGTCGAGACGATCGGCAACGAGGTCTGGTTCGTGCCGGAAAAGGACGTGCCGCTCACCGTCGATGGCCAGCCGCTCACCGGGCGGGTGCGCTTCTACGGCGACCGCGACGAGACTCCGACGACGATCGGCTTCGACGAAGGCAAGGGGCGGATGACGCTAATCCAACGCGGCGATCGGCGCGCGCTGCGCGTGCGCCATGCCGATGCCGCCACGCGCACCGGATTCGCCGGGCTGACCTACTGGCCGGTCGATCCGTCCTGGCGCATCCAGGGACGCTTCGTGCCACATGAGGTCGGCAAGACGCTGCCGGTCGTCGACATCACCGGCACCACGACCGAGCAGCCGAACGCCGGCGCGATCGAGTTCGAGCGCAACGGCCAGACCTATCGCCTGGAGGCGATCGGCGAGCCCGGACGCGATCTGTTCGTGGTGTTCGCCGACCGCACCAGCGGACAGGGCAGCTACGCGGCCGGGCGTTTCCTGGACGTGGCGATGCCCGATGCCGAAGGCCACGTCGTGCTGGATTTCAACCGCGCCTACAACCCACCTTGCGTATTCACCCCGTACGCGACCTGCCCGCTGCCGCCGCCGGAGAACCGGCTGGACCTGCGGGTCGATGCGGGCGAGCGCAATTACCAGCACAAGTCCTGACCGAAGCCATCCGTCATGAGCAATCGTCTCCCGCGCTGGCTGTCCCTGCTGCTGTTCGGCCTGTTGCTGGCCGGTACGGCGCTGGCCATGCCCGCCTCCAGCGTACCGGCCGATGCGGCGAAAGGGCCGCCAGTGCCGCTGCTGTGGCGGGTCACCGGCCAGCAGGGCGCCACGCTGTACCTGCTGGGCTCCTTCCACCTGCTCGGTGCGGAGGACTATCCGCTGGCCGCGGCGGTGGACGAGGCTTTTGCCGCCTCGTCGCGGGTGCTGTTCGAGCTGCCGGCCGAAGACGTGCAGTCGCCGGCGATCGGCCAGCAGATGCAGCAGGCGGCGCTGCGGACCGACGGCCGCAGCCTGTGCGAGGAGATCGGCCAGGCGCAGTGGTCGGCGCTGGAGGCGTATGCGGCCCAGCATGGCCTGTCGGCCGCGGCGATGGCCGGTTACAAGCCCTGGTTTGTCGCGCTGACAGTCAGCCTGGCGGAAATGTCGACCCAGGGGCTGGATCCGGCCCTGGGCCTGGACCAGCACTTCATGCGCGAGGCGGCCCGGGCCGGCAAGCCGACCGCCGGGCTGGAGACGGCGGCCCAGCAGATCGCGCTGCTGGACGGAATGTCGAGCGAGGAGCAGCGGCAGATGCTGGCCGAGGCGCTGGACGACGCCCGCGACGGCAACCGCCAGACCCGCGTGCTGCACGAAGTCTGGCGTGCCGGTGATGCCGCCCGCCTGTGGTCGGAAATGGCGATGGACATGCGGCGTGAGTACCCGGCGCTGTACCGGAGCATCAACGTCGAGCGCAACGATCGCTGGGTGCCCAGGCTCGAGCGCTTCCTGCAGGCCGGGCAGGGAACCACGATGGTGGTGGTCGGCAGCCTGCACCTGCTCGGCGCCGACGGCGTGGTCGAGAAGCTGCGCGCGAAGGGCTACAAGGTCGAGCGCGTGGGGCATGGGGGCGGGCAGGCTGCGGTGGCCGCTGGTCCCTGAAAGCGGGGCGCCCGCTGGCGCGGGCTTTATTGGGGATTATTGAGGGCGCGCCGTGGCGGAGGGGTGGCCCTGACTTGCGCCGTGGTGCGCCGCCCCGACGGGCATGGACGCGTCGGTTCCGGCAGACGTCCTGTCCGACGGAACCGAGCGCGGCACATCCGTGTGCCGCTCGCGCCCACACCCGTCGGGACGTCACCCGGCGCTTTTATTTCCCCATTCTTCGGGCGCGCGCGGGGGGGGAGAGAAGAGCAAGAGCATATATTCCCCGCCGGCGCTGCCATCTAATGCTCGCGGCTTCGCTTTCCGCCACTGCACCCTCTGGAGGAGAGCCCTCTTTGCCGACAGGCGCGGGGATAGGTAAGGCAAAGCGCGGGTCCCCGGGGCCGCGTAGCGGACCTTGGGGAGGCACAGGCCGCGCAGCGGCCTGTTCTACGCGGTGCTCGACCGCTGCGCGGCCTAACGCCGCGTCTTGGTGCCGGTAGCGGCGCCCGGACCGGGCGAAGGCGCGCCGGTGCCCGCGCCCGGCCCGGGGCCGGTACCTGGGCCGCGGCCGAAGCCGGCGCCGAAATTGCGCTGGAATTCCTGCCACAGCTCCAGATTGCGCTCGGTGAGCTGGTTCATCATCGCCCAAGGCGTCTGCCCGAGCAGGCTGCCCATCTGCTGGCGGAATTGCTGCTGCTGCTCCAGGAATACCTGCATGCTGCGTTCAAGGTAATTGCCCATGAAGCCCTGCAGCGAGTCGCCGTAGAAGCGGATGATCTGGCTCAGCAGCTGGGTCGACAGCATGGGTTCGCCGTCCGATTCCTGGTCGGCGATGATCTGCAGCAGGACCGACCGGGTGAGGTCTTCTCCGCTCTTGGCGTCGCGGACTTCGAAATCCTCGCCGTCGATGATGAGCTGGCGCACGTCCTCGATGGTGATGTAGCTGGAGATCTCGGTGTCGTAGAGACGGCGGTTCGGATACTTCTTGATGATGCGAAGTGCAGCCATGAAAGCAGTCACTCGGTACGGTCGAGTGGCGGAGGATGGCGCAGTGCAGCAGCGGTTGCAACCGCCGGAAGTCAGGGGAGGCGGGGCATTCGGGGGAAAAATTGTTGCGCAGCATGCGGTTGCGCGAATTTTCATGCTGCAGATGAATCGTGCAGCATGGGGGGCGTCCGCGGGCTACCAGCCCATGTGGTGGCCGCCGTTGATGTCCAGGTTCGAACCGGTGATCCAGGCCGCTTCCTCGGCGACCAGGAAGGCCACCGCGTAAGCGATTTCCTCCGGCTTGCCGAGGCGGCCGGTGGGGATGTCGGCGACGATCTTGGCGCGGACCTCTTCCGGAACCGCCATCACCATGTCGGTGGCCACGTAGCCCGGGGAAACGGTGTTCACCGTGATCCCATAGGCCGCATTCTCGCGGGCCAGCGAGATGGTGAAGCCGTGCATGCCGGCCTTTGCGGCGGCGTAGTTGGCCTGGCCGTACTGGCCCTTCAGGCCGTTGATCGAGCTGATCTGGATCACCCGGCCCCAGCCACGCTTGCGCATGCCCTCGATCACCGGCCGGGTGACGTTGAACACCGAGTTGAGGTTGGTGTTGATGACCTCGTGCCACTGCTCGGCGCTCATGCGGTGGAAGGTCGTGTCGCGGGTGATGCCGGCGTTGTTGACCAGGACCTCGATCGGCCCCAGTGCCGCCTCGACGTCGCGCACCAGCGCCTGGGCGTGTTCGGGAGAGGCGACGTCGCCCTGGAACAGCGCGATGTCGTAGCCGTCGGCCTGCATGCGCTGCTGCCAGGCGCGGGCCTTCTCCTCGTTGCGGTAGTTCGTCGCCACCCGATGGCCCTGGTCGGCCAGGCGCTTGCAGATGGCGGTGCCGATGCCGCCGGTGCCGCCGGTGACCAGTGCGACGCGGGATGTCATGGATGCTCCAGGAAGGGCGGGAATGCCCGTTGATTCTAGACAAGGTCGGGGCAGGCCGTCTGCGTCCGCGCCAGCGGCAGGCAGCTACAGGCGGCGGGGCAGCAACCGCGCGTCGAACGCGGCCAGCGCGGCGGCCAGCAGGGCGTCGACCGAGCCGGTGGCGGCCACGGCGCGCGGATCCTGGCCGAGGTCGCGCCAGGCGGCGCGCAGCGCGGGCAGCGGATCGGCGTCGTCCAGCGGGCGGGCCGCCTCGGACTTGGACAGCTTGCGGCCGTCGGCGCCGGTGACCAGTGCCAGATGCAGGTAGCGCGGGGTCGGCAGGCCGAGCGCGCGCTGCAGGAGGATCTGGCGCGGCGTGGAGTCGAGCAGGTCGGCGCCGCGCACCACGTCGGTGATGCCCTGTTCGGCATCATCCACCACCACGGCCAGCTGGTAGGCCCAGTGCCCGTCGGCGCGCTTGAGGACGAAGTCGCCGACCTCGGCATGGACGTCCTGCTCGATCCGTCCCTGCAGGCCGTCATCGAATCCGATCCGGCAGGGGGCTGGCACGCGCAGCCGGATCGCCGGGTGCGCGCCGCGCGGGGCATGCAGGCAGCGGTGGTGGATGCCGCCGCTGGCGGCCAGTTGGGTACGGCTGCAGCCACAGGGAAATGCCAGGCTGCGGGCGAGCAGGCCGTCCAGGGCGGCTTGGTAGAGGGCGTGGCGTTCGCTCTGGCGCGCCACGGGCCCGTCACCGGCCAGGCCGAAGGCGGCCAGGGTGCGCAGCTGGGCCTCGGCCGCGCCGGGCACCTCGCGCGGCGGGTCGATGTCCTCCACCCGCACCAGCCACTGGCCGCCGGCCGCGCGCGCGAGCAGCCAGCTGCCGAGGGCCGCATACAGCGAGCCGTAGTGCAGGGGGCCGGTGGGCGAGGGCGCGAATCGGCCGCGGTAGGAATGGTCGGGCATGGAAGGCTGAATCGTCTTTCAGGTTGTCGCTTGATTTCAAGCTGGCCGCCCCGCAGATTGACCGGCGTTCCCCCTTTAAACGTCCGCGGAGTCGGCGCTTCCATGTTCAGTCGCATCGCTTTGTTCCTGCTCACCAACCTGGCCGTGCTGGTCCTGGCGGGTGTGGTCATGTCGCTGCTGGGGGTTGACTCGTCCAGCATCGGTGGCTTGCTGGTGATGGCGGCGATCTTCGGCTTCGGCGGCTCGCTGATCTCGCTGCTGATGTCCAAGTTCATGGCCAAGCGTGCCACTGGCGCCCAGGTCATCACCGAGCCGCGCAGCCAGACCGAGCGCTGGCTGGTGGAAACCGTGCGCCGCCAGGCGCAGGCGGCTGGGATCGGCATGCCCGAGGTGGCGATCTACGAAGGTCCGGAGATCAATGCCTTCGCCACCGGCGCCAACCGCAACAACGCGCTGGTGGCGGTGTCGACCGGCCTGCTGCACAACATGAGCCAGGACGAGGCGGAAGCCGTGCTGGGCCACGAGATCAGCCACGTCGCCAATGGCGACATGGTGACGATGGCGCTGCTGCAGGGCGTGCTCAATACCTTCGTGATCGTGCTGGCGCGCGTGGTGGGTGGCATCGTCGACAACGCGATGTCGGGCAACCGCGAAGGCGGTGGCCGCGGCTTCGCCTACTTCATCATCGTGATGGTGCTGGAGCTGGTGTTCGGCCTGTTCGCGACGATGATCGCGATGTGGTTCTCGCGTCGCCGCGAGTTCCGCGCCGATGCGGGGGGCGCGCACCTGGCGGGTCGCAACAAGATGATCGCGGCGCTGGAGCGGCTGTCGCTCAACCATGGGCAGAGCACGCTGCCGGCGCAGGTGGAGGCGTTCGGTATCGCGGGCGGCATCGGGCAGGGGCTGCGCAAGCTGTTCCTGAGCCATCCGCCGCTGGAGCAGCGGATCGCGGCGTTGCGGGCGGCGAATTCGACGGTGGTGTGACGGCGCCAGTGTGCCGGTTGCGTGAAAAGCCCGCCTGATGGCGGGCTTTTTGTTGGCTGGGCTGCAGGAAGGGTGGGGTTGCGGCCTGGCGGCCGCTGACTTTTTGGGTCTTGGGCGCGTGTGGCTGGGCTGGCCTTCGATATCGACCGGCTGCCGTGGTGTTGGGCCCGACCGACAGGGCGCCGCCTTCCCTGGACACGCCGTAAACCCATCCATGGGGGCTCGGTGGCAATCAATGCGCCCCGCAACTGTGGACATCGTGGACTGTGGGAAGGGGTGTGGGGTTGCGGCCTGGCGGCCGCTGACTTTTTGGGTCTTGGGGGCGTGTGTCTGGGCCGGCCTTCGATGTCGATCGGCTGCCTTGGTGTTGGGCGCGACCGGCGGGGCGCCGCCTTCCCGGGACACGCCGTGAACCCATCCCTGGGGGCTCGGTGGCGCCATCCATGGCGCCACACGGTCCCGGGAAGGCGGCGCCCCGCCGGTCCGATGGGTCTTTGGGGACGGATGGGAAAAGCGGGAGCGCTAAGCGCCAAGCGGAGAGCCAAGCGGTGGGCCGTGAGCGGAAAGCGGAAAGCGGAGTAAGAGGGGGTGGTGCGGAGCGGGCCGGCTCCGCACCTTCCCGTCAGAACTCGTAGTTCATCGCTGCCGTGGCCGGGCCGATGAAGTCGCCCTGCACGTAGTCCACGCCGGCATTGAAGAACAGGCTCATCGAAGCGGCGTCGCCGACGAACTCGACGAGCGTGGTGATGCCTTCGGGCTGGGCGCGGCCGGTGATCTCGCGGATCTTCTCCTGGCTCTCGCGTGCCTGTACGGCGTCGCCGGTGAGGCCGCGGTCGAGCTTGAGGAAGGCAGGCTTGAAGTGCGAGAGCAGCTGGAAAGAGTCCAGGCCGGAGCCGAACTGCTCCAGGCCCAGCTTGCAACCAAGCGCGCCGACCTCGACCAGGAACTGCTGTGCGTTGCGCAGGTGGGTGAAGACCTTCGACTCGGGGGTCTGCAGCCACAGGCGGTGGCCGGGGACGCCATGGGCGGCGAGCTCCTGGCGGATCAGCGCCACGGTGGCGGGGTCGGAATAGGCGGCCGGGCCGATCCGCACCAGCATGTGCGTCTCGTGGCCGGCGCGCTGGCGTTCGGCCAGGGCACGGATCGCCGCGCGGATCACCCAGCGGTCGATGTCGGCGATCAGCGCGTGTTCCTCGGCGATGGTCATGAAGGTCGCCGGCGAGATCAGCTCGCCGTTGCGCTCCAGGCGCAGGAAGGCCTGGTAGAGCTCGATCGGCTCGCCGGCCAGGTGCAGCACCGGCTGGTAATGCAGCAGGAAGCCGTTGCCGACCAGGGCCTCGTGCAGCTGCTCGACCCAGCGCTGGATGCGTTCTTCCTCGGCGCGGTCGACTTCGCCCGGATCGAACAGCTGCACCCCGTTGCCGCCGAGTTCGCTGGCCGCGCGCACCGATTCGGTCACCCGTTGCAGCACCTGGCCGATGCTGGCGATCTTCTCGCCGACCTGCACGCCGCCGATGCTCACGGTCACCGTCGCCGAACGCTCGCCCACGCTGAAAACCTGCTGCGCGAACGCGGCGCGGATCCGCTCGGCGGTAGCCAGGCTGCGGCGATGGTCGCCTGAGACCAGCACGGCGAAGCTGTTCTCGCCGAAGCGGGCGGTACGCACCTCGGCGTCGACATTGGCCGCCAGGTGGCTGGCCAGCGCGGCGATCAGGGCGTCGGCCGAATCCAGGCCGATATCGGCCAGGATCCGCGCGTAATGGTCCGGTTCGACCAGCAGGAAGCCGGATTGCGGGCCGCCACGGCTGGCCTGGGTGACCGCGTCCTCCAGCGCGACCATGAAGGTCGGGCGGTTGAGCAGGCCGGTGACCGGGTCGCGCTGGCGCAGGTCCTCGACCTCGCGCGCCAGCTCCGGGTCGAACTCCTCGCGGCGGCGGAACACCACCTGCACGCAGGCCTCGCCCTCGTAGGTGGCGGTAGCGAATTCCATGGTCGCCGGGAAGGTATCGCCCTCCAGGCTGCGCGCATCGACCTTGTACTGCGGCGGCGGCGCCTCGCCCTTGCTCATCGACTTCAGCAGCTGCTTGAAGTCCTCCACGTGCTGGGCGGCGATCAGGTCCAGCAGCGAGATGCCCTCGACGTCCTCGAAGGACTCGAAGCCGAACATCTCCAGGTAGGCGTCGTTGGCACGGATGTGCATGCCTTCGTGGACGTAGGCGATGGGATCGCGCGAGGAGGCGATCAGGGCGTCGCAGCGACGCTCGGTCTCGCGCATCTGCGCCTCGATCCGGCGCAGGCCGCGGCGCGCCTGCAGGTCGGTGACCTCGGCGCGCACCACGTTGAGCAGGTGCTCCGGGCGCTGGCGCAGGGCCAGGGCGCGCACGCCATGGGCGGCGGCCTCGACCCATTCGTTCTCGTCGATGCGGTCGGTCAGCAGGATCAGCGGGATGTCCTTGCCGCTGCGCGCGACCGCCTGCTGCACCGCGCCGAGCGGCAGCGCCTGCGAGCGCGAGACCAGGGCCAGGTCGATCTGGCCGGACAGCATCGGGGCCAGGTCTTCCGGCGCCTGCGGCCGGGAAGGACGCACCGCGATGCCGCTGTTGCGCAGCGTCGTGACGATGCCCTCGGCGCTTTCGCCGCTGTCATCGACGATCATCAGGCGGAGGGTGAGGTCTTTGCCGTTCTGCATTCAGGGATTCCGCGGGAACTGGGTGGGGCATGGCCGGGGCCCGTGGCTGCCCTGCGGCGGCGCACGGCGCGCGCGCGGCCGGGTGCCGGTCAGCCCGGGGGAGAGCCGGCCGGCAGGGTATCCACGGATTTCCCCATGCATCATGACCCGCTGTAATACACGAAGGCGCGGGGCGTCGTCCATGCATCGGTCCCCGGGCTGGGACGGCGGTCAGGCTCCGGGGGCGGTCCCGGCCGGCACCGGGCTCAGGCGACGCTGCCGGCGGCGTGGCCGGAGGCCCAGGCCCACTGGAAGTTGTAGCCGCCCAGCCAGCCGGTGACATCGAGCACTTCGCCGACGAAATACAGGCCCGGTACCCGACGCGATTCCATGCTCGCCGAAGACACCTCGCGGGTATCGACGCCGCCCAGCGTGACCTCGGCGGTGCGGTAGCCTTCGGTGCCACTGGCCACCAGCGGCCAGTCGCGCAGGATGGCCGCGGCGGCGCGCAGTTCCGGTTCGTCGAGCTGGCGCACCGGCTTGTCCGGCAGCCAGTGCTCGCACAGGCGCTGGGCCAGCCGCTTGGGCAGGCGCTCGGCCAGCACGTTGCGCAGCTCGGTGGCGCCACGCTCGCGCTTGTGTCCGCGCAGCCAGGCCTCGGCGTCCTCGCCGGGCAGCAGGTCCAGGCGCAGGTCGTCGCCCGGCTGCCAGTAGGAGGAGATCTGCAGGATCGCCGGGCCGCTGACGCCGCGATGGGTGAACAGCAGCGCGTTGCGGAAGCGCGTGCCGTTGCAGCGCGCCTCCACCGGCAGGGCGACCCCGGCCAGGTCGTGCAGGCGTTCCTGGTGCTTGCCCGAGAGCGTCAGCGGCACCAGGGCGGCGCGCGTGGGCAGGACCTGGTGGCCGAACTGGCGGGCCAGCCCGTAGCCGAAGCCGGTGGCGCCGAGGCTGGGGATCGACAGCCCGCCGGTGGCCACCACCAGCGAGGCGGCATGGAAGCGGCCCTGCGCGGTATCGACGCGGAAGCCCTCGGCGCCGCGCTCGACGCGGGTCACCGCGCAGTGGGTGCGGACCTGCACGCCGGCGGCCTGGCATTCGTCCATCAGCAGCTTGACGATCAGCTTGGACGAGACGTCGCAGAACAGCTGGCCCAGTTCCTTCTCGTGCCAGGCCACGCCGTGGCGATCGACCAGGTCGATGAAGTCGGCCGGCGCATAGCGGGCCAGCGCCGACTTGCAGAAGTGCGGGTTGGCCGACAGGAAGTTGGCCGGGGTGGTGCCGGTGTTGGTGAAATTGCAGCGTCCGCCGCCGGACATCAGAATCTTCTTGCCAACCTTGTTGGCGTGGTCGATGACCTGCACCCGCCGGCCGCGCTGGCCGGCGGTGAGCGCGGTCATCAGGCCGGCCGCGCCGGCGCCGATGACCAGGACGTCGCAGTCGGTCACGCTCATGCCGCGGCGGTGCGCTCGAGCGGGGTGATGCTCAGGCTGTCTGCCTCGCCGAGCAGCTGGATCTCGCCATCCTGGATCAGCACGTTGAAGCGCATCGCCCGCGCGATCAGCGCCGCCAGCGCGGCCGAGTCGTCAGGGGCGATGTCGAACACCCGCAGGTTGCGATGGCGGGCCAGCGTGGCGGCGTTCTTCTTCCACCAGGTCTCCGAGGCCTGGCCGCCATAGCCGACCACGATCACTTCCCGCGAGCGGTTGCTGGCCTTGCGCACGCGCGATTCGTCCGTCTGGCCGAGGTCGATCCACTGCTCGATGTCGCCGCCATAGTCATGCCGCCACAGGTCCGGCTCGTCGTCGGTGCTCAGGCCGCGCCCGAACGCCAGGCGGTCGTCGGCGAACATCGCGAACGCCAGCAGCCGCAGCATCAGCCGCTCGTCGGTTTCCGAGGGATGCTGGGCCAGGGTGAGGTTGTGGGTGGCGTAGTAACCGCGATCCATGTCGCTGATCTGCAGTTCGGCCTTGCGGATGGTGGCGGTGAGGGCCATGGGGGCGCCGGTGGCGAAAGGGCGGCCATTCTAAAGGCCAGGGTCGGGCCGGAGGGGCGGGGCCGGCCCGTCGCGTTCATCCGGCGCCACCGACCGGCGGCGGCTGACGCGCCAGCCAGCGGTCCAGTTCGGCGGCGAAGGCCTGGCGGTCGCGCGCGTGCAGGGCGGCCGGGCCGCCGGTCTGGATCCCGGCGCCGCGCAGCTCGGCGAGGAATTCGCGCACCGACAGCCGCTCGGCGATGCTGTTGGCGGTGAACCGTTCACCGCGCGGGCTGATCGCCGCCGCGCCGGCTTCCAGCGCCCGCGCCGCCAGCGGGATGTCCTGGGTGACGACCAGGTCGCCTGCGGCCAGCCGCGCCACGATCTCGTCGTCGGCGGCATCGGCGCCGCCGGGGACCTGCAGCGTCTTCAGCCAGGGCCCCGGCGGGGTGCGGATCCACTGGTTGGCGACCAGCCAGGTCTCGATCCGGGTCCGGGCCGCGGCGCGGAACAGGATCTCGCGGACCTGCACCGGGCAGGCGTCGGCATCGACCCAGATGCGGGCGGCCGCAGGGACGGGGGCGGGGGCGTTGTCGGGGCGATCCATGCCGCTATTCTATGTGGCGCAGGAAATTGGCTGAATGGCGCTGAAGATGAATAGGTCAAAGGTCGCTTTTTCCCCCAAACCCTAGTAATGTGCGCCCCACTGTGTTTGCTAGTGGTCACCGTGAATCGTGGCCGTGCGGTTGATCCTTCGATCCGCTTGAACGTGTGCGCTTTACCAACGCCTGCAAAACAGTCTCGGTCCCCGGTATTCGGAGGCCGCGATCCATTCCATGTTCTCAGGAGTTAGTAATGTCCGATCGTCAGAGCGGTACCGTCAAGTGGTTCAACGACGCCAAGGGTTTTGGCTTCATCACCCCGGAAAGCGGCCCGGACCTGTTCGTGCACTTCCGCGCCATCCAGGGCAACGGCTTCAAGTCGCTGCAGGAAGGCCAGAAGGTCACCTTCATCGCCGTGCAGGGCCAGAAGGGCATGCAGGCTGACCAGGTGCAGGCGGTCTAATCCCCGCCGGCCACCGCAAGGTCGCCACGACGCCGGAAGCGCAAGCTTCCGGCGTTTTTCGTTTCCGGGGTCCGCCCGCGCGGCCGGCACCACGCGGGCGTGCAGGCGACCCGGCTACCATCGACGCCTTCCCCCACGCGGCCCGCCCATGATCACCGTCCACCATCTCAACAACTCCCGCTCCCAGCGCGTGCTGTGGCTGCTGGAGGAACTGGCGCTGCCGTACCAGATCATCCGCTACGAGCGCGATCCGGCCACCCTGCTGGCGCCCCCGGCGTTGCGCGCCGTGCATCCGCTGGGCAAGTCGCCGGTGGTGGTCGATGGCGAGCACGTCCTGGCCGAGTCGGGCGCGATCCTCGACTACCTGACCGAGCGCTACGACACTGAGCGGGTGATCTCACCGACGCCGCGCCCGGTGGATTCGCCCGAGCGCCTGCGCTTCCGCTACTGGATGCACTACGCCGAGGGCTCGGCGATGCCGCCGCTGCTGCTGACCTTGGTGTTCCAGCGCGTGCGCCAGGCGCCGATGCCGTTCTTCGCCCGGCCGATCGCCCACCGCATTGTCGACAAGGCGATGGGCCGCTTCGTCGGTCCGCAGGTCAAGCTCCACCTGGACTGGATGGAATCGCAGCTGGGCGCGGACGGCTGGTTCGCCGGCGAGCGTTTCACCGCCGCCGACATCCAGATGAGCTTCCCGGTGCAGGCCGCCGCGGCGCGGGGCGGCGGGCTCGAGCACCATCCCAACCTGCGCGGGTTCCTCGAACGGGTGCAGGCGCGGCCGGCCTACCAGGCGGCGCTGGCGCAGGGCGGTCCCTTCGCGCTGGCCGGTGCGCGCACGTGAGATTCGACAACCGCTTCATCGCCGAGTTGCCGGGCGACCCGGAAACCGGCCCGCGCGTGCGCGAGGTGACCGGCGCCCTGTGGTCGGCGGTCGCGCCCACGCCGGTGCGCGCGCCGCGGCTGCTGGGCTGGTCGCGCGAAGTCGCCGCCGCGCTGGGACTGGAGGCCTCCGATGTCGCCGACCCGGAATTCCTCGCCGCCTTCTCCGGCAACGCGCCGTGGCCGGGCATGCAGCCCTGGGCGGCCAACTACGGCGGCCACCAGTTCGGCCATTGGGCCGGGCAGCTGGGCGATGGGCGGGCAATCAGCCTGGGCGAGGTGATCGGCAACGACGGCCAGCGCCACGAGCTGCAGCTCAAGGGTGCCGGTCGCACGCCCTATTCGCGCGGGGCCGATGGTCGCGCGGTGCTGCGCTCCTCGCTGCGCGAGTTCATCTGCAGCGAGGCCATGCACCACCTCGGCGTGCCGACCACCCGTGCGCTGTGCCTGCTCGGCAGCGGCGAGGCGGTGGTGCGCGACATGTTCTACGACGGCCATCCGCGCGCCGAGCCCGGTGCGCTGGTGTGCCGGGTCGCGCCTTCGTTCACCCGCTTCGGCAGCTTCGAACTGCCGGCCTCGCGCGGCGACACCGCGCTGCTGCGCCGGCTGCTGGATTTCACCCTGTCACGCGATTACCCCGAACTCAGCGGCACCGGCCACGCGCGCGACGCCGAGTGGTTCGGCCAGGTCTGCGAGCGCACCGCCGAGATGGTCGCGCACTGGATGCGCGTCGGCTTCGTCCATGGCGTGATGAATACCGACAACATGTCCATCCTCGGCCTGACCATCGACTACGGTCCCTACGGCTGGCTGGAGGACTACGACCCGGACTGGACGCCGAACACCACCGATGCTGCCGGTCGCCGCTACCGCTTCGGCACCCAGCCGCAGGTGGCGTACTGGAACCTCGGCCGCCTGGCGCAGGCGGTGTCGCCGCTGTTCGCCGACGCCGCGCCGCTGCAGGAGGGGCTGGAGCGTTTCGTGCTGCGCTATCGCGCGCGCGAGCGTGAGCACGCCGGCGCCAAGCTGGGCCTGGCGGTGTGCGAGGACGCCGACCTGGTGCTCATCGAAGACCTGCGCCAGCTGATGCAGCAGGCGGAAATGGACATGACCCTGACGTTCCGCGGCCTGATCGACATCGACCCGGAAGCGCCGGCGCTGCTGCCGCTGGGGCCGGCGTTCTACGACGACGACAAGCGCGACGCGCACAGCGCGGCATTGCTGGCCTGGCTGCAGCGGCATGCCGCGCGCGTTCGCGCCGACACGCTGTCGCCTGCGCAGCGACGCGAGCGCATGCGCCTGGCCAATCCGCGCTACGTGCCGCGCAATTACCTGGCGCAGGAAGTCATCGACCGCGTCGAGCAGGGCGACATCGCCGCGCTCTCCGAGTGGCTGGAAGTCCTGCGCCACCCCTATGACGACCAGCCCGGCCGCGAGGCCTGGGCGCGCCGCCGCCCGGAGTGGGCGCGCGAGCGCGCCGGCTGTTCGATGCTTTCCTGCAGTTCCTGATCCCGACGACCGCGATGACGACGAATCCGAATTCCCCTGCCTGGGCCGCGCACCTGCGCGACGTGCCCGACTTCCCCAAGCCGGGGATCCTGTTCAAGGACATCACCCCGCTGCTCGCCGACGGTGCCGGCTTCCGCGCCGCGGTCGAGGCGATGTGCGCGCCCTGGCGCGACGCCGGCCTGGATGCGGTGCTGGGAATCGAGTCGCGCGGCTTCATCCTCGGCGCGGCGATGGCGCATGCGCTCGGCTGCGGCTTCGTGCCGGTGCGCAAGCCAGGCAAACTGCCCGCGCACACGCTCCGGCAGGAGTACGCACTGGAATATGGCCGCGACTGCGTGGAGGTGCATGCCGACGCGCTGCCGGCCGGTGCGCGCGTGCTGCTGGTCGACGACGTGCTGGCGACCGGCGGGACCCTGCTGGCGGCCCTCGCGCTGGCCGGGCAGCTGCGGGTGGAGGTGCTGGGCGCGGCGGTGCTGATCGAGCTGCCGGGCCTCGGCGCGCGTACGCGCTGGCCGGATGCTGTGCCGTTGCGGGCGACGCTGGCGTTCTGATTCGTGGGGGGGCTCCGGCCCAGAATCTGTAGGAGGGGCTTCAGCCCCGACGAGCGGGGCCGCGAACTGTCAGATGGCGGTCGCGGCTGATGGCCCGAGGCCACCCGAAGCCGCTGCCACAACAGCGCAATTGCATGCCGCGATGCGAACTGGAGGAATTGTGGGAGGGGCTCCGCCCCGAACTGTAGGAGGGGCTTCAGCCCCGACGAGCGGAGTCGCGAACTGCCAGATGGCAGTTGCGACTGAAGCCACTCCCACAGTGCAGTGGCATGCATTGCATGATGCCGGCTGGCGCGGACTTTGGCCGCAACCGCGGCGGCGGCCTCACACCAGCTTGCGCACCCGGAACCGACGGCCCTTGATCTTGCCGGCTTCGAGTTTGGCCAGCGCCTTGCCGACCTGGGCGCGCGCGATCGCCACGTACGAGCGGGTGGGCTGGATCACGATCTTGCCGATCGCCGCACCCGACAGCCCGGCCTCGCCGGTCAACGCGCCGAGGATGTCGCCGGCGCGCAGCTTGTCGGTCTTGCCGCCGTCGATGCGCACGGTGACCATCGGCGCCTGCGGCAGTTGCGGCGGCTTGCCGGTGGCCAGCGGGGTGCGCGTCAGCGACAGGGCGATGCCCTGGTCGGCTGCGATCGCCTCGGCGCGCGGCAGTTCGCGCAAGGACACCAGGCTCAGCGCCAGCCCATGCCGACCGGCGCGGGCGGTGCGGCCGATGCGGTGGCGATAGCCTTCCACGTCGGTCGGCAGTTCGTAGTTGACCACCGCCGCCAACGCTTCCACGTCGAGGCCGCGCGCGGCGACGTCGCTGGCGACCAGCACGTTGCAGCTGCCGTTGGCGAAGCGCACCAGCACCTCCTCGCGGTCGCGCTGCTCGATGTCGCCATGCAGGGCCAGCGCCGAGAAGCCGAACTGCTGCAGCGAGTTGGCGACCTCGTCCACCTCCTTGCGGGTATTGCAGAACACCACCGCCGACTCGGGCGAGTGGCGCAGCAGCAGGCCGGCGACGGCCTTCTGCCGGTGGGCGGGTTCCACCTCGAAGAACAGCTGTTCGATGCTGGGCGCGCTTTCGCCGCCTTCGATGGTCACCTCGACGGCATCGCGCAGCAGCTGGCGCGCCAGTTCGCGGATGCTGTCGGGGAAGGTCGCCGAGAACAGCAGGTTCTGCCGCTCCTTGGCGCAGCGGCCGGCGATTTCGCGGATCGGCTCCTCGAAGCCCATGTCGAGCATGCGGTCGGCCTCGTCGAGCACGAAGGTGCGCACCGCGCCCAGGTTCAGCACGCGCTTGCGCGCCAGTTCCTGCACGCGGCCGGGGGTGCCGACCACGACCTGCGGGTCGTGCGCCTGCAGCGAGGCGATCTGCGGCTCAAGCGACACCCCGCCGGTCAGCACGCTGAGCTTGAGGTTGGGAATGCCGGTGGCCAGCTTGCGCAGCTGCTGGCCGACCTGGTCGGCCAGCTCGCGGGTCGGGCACAGGACCAGCGCCTGGGTGCGGATCAGCGCCGGGTCCATGCGCTGCAGCAGGCCCAGGCCGAAGGCGGCGGTCTTGCCGCTGCCGGTCGGGGCCTGGGCGATCACGTCGCGGCCTTCCAGGATCGGCGGCAGCGCCAGCGCCTGGATCGGGGTGAGGGTGGTGTAGCCGAGGGCATCGATGCCGGCGGCCAATGCCGGCGACAGCGGCAGGGAAGCGAATTCAGTCATGGCGTATTTTCGCAGATCCGCCGGGTGCGTGCCGGCAGGCCGGCCGGATCAGCCCAGCGCGGCCTGCACGCCCAGGTTGATCGCCGCCCCGCCCAGCAGCAGCCAGGCCATCAGCGCGGCGGCCAGCAGCAGCGGGCGCAGGCCGGCCCGGCGCAGCGCCGCGACCCGCGTGCCCAGGCCAAGCGCGGCCATCGCGGTGGCCAGCAGCAGGTCGTCCAGCCACAGCAGGGGCACACGCCAGGCCGGCGGCAGGGCGACGAGCGAGTTGAGCGCGGTCAGCAGCAGGAAGCCGAAGGCGAACCACGGCACCTCGATGGCGCCGCGCCTGCCGCCCACGCCACGAGCGCGCCAGGCCGAAAGCAGCAGCAGGACCGGCGCCAGCATCATCACCCGCACCAGCTTGGTGATCACCGCGGCGCTTTCGGCCTCGCCGCCGAGCGCGCGGCCGGCGACCACCACCTGCGCCACCTCATGGATGGTCGAACCGGTGAATACGCCGAAATGCAGCGGCGCGGCGAGTGTGCCCAGGTGCGCGGCGCCGAGCCGGTAGAGCAGGGGATAGGCGAACATCGCCAAGGTGCCGAAAACCACCACGGTCGCCACCGCCACCGCGACCTGCTCGGCGCGCGCGCGCAGCACCGGGCCGACCGCCATCACCGCAGCGGCGCCGCAGATCGCGCTGCCGGCGCCCACCAGCAGCGCCGCGTCGCGTTCCAGGCCGAACCAGCGTGGCCCCAGCCAGGCCGCCAGGCCGAAGGTGCTGGCCAGCACCAGGACGTCGATGAGTACGCCGGCAAAGCCCACATGGCCGACGTCCTGGAAGGTCAGGCGCAGCCCGTACAGCACTACGCCCAGCCGCAGCAGGCGCTGCCGCGACAGCGCCACGCCGTCTTCCAGCAGCCCCGCGGCGGGGCGGTAGACGGTGTTGCCGAGCAGGATGCCCAGAGCGATCGCCAGGGTGAGGGCGCCCAGGCCATGGGCCTGCGCCCAGGGTTGGCGGGCCAGCGCCAGGGCCAGGCCCGCCAGTGCGAGGCAGAACAGCAAGCCGGGGGCGGGGCGCAACAGGGAAATACGCGGGGCTGATGGAGCCAGGGCAGGTGCGGACACGGTGGAGACGGCGGCAGTAGGAGGACTCCAGCTTGGACGCGTCGCAATTACTTGTGAAACGGATTATCCTGATTTGATTGATCTAAGTTACAGGTAAGTCGCCATGCGCCTGTCCCTGCGCCAGCTGGAAATCTTCCTCGCCGTGGCCGAAACCGGCAGCACGACGGCGGCCGGCGCCCGCCTGCCGCTGTCGCAGTCGGCCACCAGCGCGGCGCTGGCCGAGCTCGAGCATGGCCTGGGCGTGCCGCTGTTCGACCGCCTCGGCAAGCGCCTGCTGCTCAACGAGACCGGGCGCGCGCTGCTGGGTCCGGCGCGCACGCTGCTGGACGACGCCGCGCAGATCGAGCATCGCTTCGGCGGCGCGCGCGATGGGGTGCCGCTGCCGGCGCGGGTGCGGCTGGGCGCGAGCACGACGATCGGCAACTACCTGATGCCGCCGCGCATGGCCGAATGCCTGGCGCGCTGGCCGTCGATGGAGGTGTCGCTGCGGATCGGCAATACCCGGCAGATCGTCGAGGCGGTGCTGCGGCTGGAGGTCGACGCCGGCGTCATCGAGGGGCCATGCCATGAAGGCGAGCTGGAAGTACTGCCCTGGCGCGACGACCCGCTGCTGCTGCTGGCCGGCGCCTCGCATCCGCTGGCCGGACGGCGGCGGCTTCCGGCCAGCGAGCTGCGCGCGCAGCGCTGGCTGCTGCGCGAGCCGGGGTCCGGCACCGGCGAGTCGGTCGAGCAGGCCTTGCTGCCGCACCTGGGCGGCTTTGACGAGCGCCTGCAGCTGGGCAGCACCGAGGCGATCAAGCAGGGCGCGGTCGCCGGACTGGGCATCACCTGCCTGTCGCGCAGCACGGTGCAGGACCAACTGGCGCTGGGCCACCTGGTCGCGCTGTCGACCACGCTGCCGCCGCTGTCGCGGCCGCTGTACCGGATCCGCCACCGCGGGCGGCCATGGTCGGAGAGCCTGAAGCAGTTGCTGGACCTGCCGGGGTAACGCGCGGCGCCGGCGGCAACGCGGGGGCGCGCGGTACAATGCGCGCATGCCCTTGATCACCCTGCAAAACGTCGACTACAGCGTCGGCGGCCCGCTGCTGCTGGAAAAGACCGAACTGACGATCGAACCGGGCGAGCGCATCGCCCTGATCGGCCGCAACGGCGCCGGCAAGTCCACCTTGATGAAGCTCATCGCCGGCGAACTGCGCCCGGACGACGGCGAGATCCGCGTCCAGCAGGGCGTGCGCATCGCCCGCCTGGAGCAGGAAGTGCCACACGGTGCCGCCGGCAGCGTGTTCGACGTCGTCGCCGACGGCCTGGGCGAACTCGGCCAGTGGCTGGCGCAGTTCCACCATCTCAGCCACGCCGACGAGTTCGACGCCGATGCGCTGGCCAGCGTGCAGGCCAAGATCGAGGCCGCGCACGGCTGGGGCCTGGACCAGCGGGTGACCGAGACGCTGTCGCGGCTGGAGCTGGACGGCGAGGCGGAATTCGCGCGGCTGTCCGGTGGCATGAAGCGCCGCGTGCTGCTGGCACGCTCGCTGGTATCAGCGCCGGACCTGCTGCTGCTCGACGAGCCGACCAACCACCTCGACATCGAGGCGATCGACTGGCTGGAAAGCTTCCTCAAGGGCTGGAGCGGCAGCGTGGTGTTCGTCACCCACGACCGCCGCTTCCTGCGCGCGCTGGCGACGCGGATCGTGGAGATCGACCGCGGCCAGGTCACCAGCTGGCCGGGCGACTGGGCCAACTACGAGCGTCGCCGCGAGGAGCGGCTCAACGCCGAGGCGCAGGAGAATGCGCGTTTCGACAAGCTGCTGGCGCAGGAAGAAGCCTGGATCCGCCAGGGCATCAAGGCCCGCCGTACCCGCGACGAAGGCCGCGTGCGCCGGCTCAAGGCGATGCGCAACGAGCGCTCGCAGCGACGCGACCTCGGCGGCAACGTGCGGATGCAGGCCTCGCAGGGCGAGGCTTCCGGCAAGAAGGTGATCCAGGCCCGCGACCTGCACTTCGCCTTCGGCGAGCGCGTCATGGTCGAGGACTTCACCACCACCATCATGCGCGGCGACCGCATCGGCCTGATCGGACCCAACGGCAGCGGCAAGACCACGCTGCTGAAGCTGCTGCTGGGCGAGCTGCAGCCGCAACGCGGCGAGGTCGTGCTCGGCACAAACCTGCAGGTGGCCTATTTTGACCAGTACCGCGCCACGCTGCGCGAGGACTGGAGCGCGATCGAGAACGTCGCCGAAGGCGCGGACTTCATCGAGATCGGCGGCAAGCGCAAGCACATCCACGCCTACCTGCAGGACTTCCTGTTCACTCCCGAGCGCGCGCGCGCGCCGATCACCCGACTGTCCGGCGGCGAGCGCAACCGCCTGCTGCTGGCGCGGCTGTTCGCCCAGCCGTCCAACCTGCTGGTGATGGACGAACCGACCAACGACCTGGACGTGGAGACGCTGGAACTGCTCGAGGAGCTGCTGGCCGACTACGCCGGCACGCTGCTGCTGGTCAGCCATGACCGCGACTTCCTCGACAACGTGGTCACCTCCACCCTGGTGATGGAAGGCGAGGGCCGGGTTGGCGAGTACGTGGGCGGCTATACCGACTGGCTGCGCCAGCGCCCGGCCGGCACCGCCGAACCGGCGCGCGAGACGGCCAGGGCCACCGTGGCGCCGGCTCCCGTGGTAGCGGAAGTGCCGGCAGCCAAGCGCAAGCTCAGCTACAAGGACGCGCGCGAACTCGAGCAGCTGCCCGCGCGCATCGACGCGCTGGAGGCCAGGCTGGCGGACATGTCCGCGGCGATGAACGACCCGGCCTTCTACCAGCGCGACAGCGCCGCGGTGACCGCGCACACCCAGGCAATGGCCGCCGTGCAGGCCGAGCTGGATGCGGCCTACGCGCGCTGGCAGGAGCTGGATGCGTGATTGCATTCGCTGCGCGACCTCAAATCCCGGGGTTGCGCTGAAGTAAACCCGGCCCCGGTCTGCCTGTCCTGTGCGCCCCCGCGCCCTACCCGACAAGGGTGCTTCGCTGATCCGCGGCGACGGCAAGATCAGGGAGGGGAGGGGGTGCGGCCTGGCGGCCGCTTGGCTTTTGGGTTGTTTGCTGGCTGGGATCTGGCTGGCCTTCGAAGTGGATCTTTTGTTCTTGGTTGCTGCGCGCGGTGCGCGATGCGTTATTGCGGAAAGCTGCATGGGGTGGGTTGGTCGCGGGTGGCGGGGTGCGAGGCCTGCTGCCGCTCATGTCCCCCGGTTCAGGCCCGCTTCGCGGGCATGAACCTCCTCCTTTACTTCCCGTCAGCAGGCCTCGCACCCCGCCACCTCAGGGGCAATGGCCGCCGAAAGAAAAGCAGAAGCGAGTAGGGGTGGGGGAAGGAAAAGCGGGTCGCCCGCTGCGCGGCTCGGAGCATGTAGGAGCGGCTTCAGCCGCGACGCGAGGGATTCACCGACGGGAGATCACGGCGGTCGCGGCTGAAGCCGCTCCTACATTCAATCAATCATCTCCCACTCCCACTCCCCACTTTTCGCTCTTCGCTTCTCGCTTCCTGCTTCTCGCTCTCATCTTCTCGCTCTTCGCTCTTCGCCTTTGCCTGTGCTTCCGCCTTCCTTTCGGCGGTCGCAGATCTCGAAGCGTTGCGGCGCGATGCCTGTTGACGGCAAGTACAGGAGGAGGCGGAGGCCGAAGGCCGTAGCCGGGGGACATGGACGTCAGCAGGTATCGCGCCGCAACGCCGCGACCAACCCACCCCCGAGACAACAACGAAGGCCAACCCACCCCAAAGCCATCAGATAACCAAAAAACCAGCGGCCGCCAGGCCGCAACCCCACCCCTTCCCCGCACGAACCGTCAGCAGGCATAACGCCGCAACGCCGCTACCAAGCCACCCCCGAGACAACAACGCAGGCCAGCCAACCCAAAGCCAGCGCAGAACCAGAAAACAGCGGCAGCCAGGCCGCAACTCGTCCCAGCTCAGCTATCCGGCTCCAGGCAGACGAAGGCAGCAAACGCAATGCCAGCCCGCGACCACGCCCCCGCAGCCTCGTCGAGGATATCGAGCAGGGTATGGAAATCCTCGTTCGCCCCCGTGCGCAGCGCGTCGGCCGATTCGAGCAGCAGCGCATAGCCCGTGGCAGGCAGCCAGGACAGGTCGCGCAGGTTGTCCGACAGCGCGTCCCAGTTCAGCCCGCTGCCATGCGGAAAGTCCAGCTGCGTGGCCAGCCGCGCCAGCAGCGTGCGCTTGCTCCCGCAGCCGGCCAGGTCCACCCGCAGCACGCGCAGGCCGGCGTCGCGGGCGAGCGCGGCCATGGTGTCCAGCGCCGCCGGGTCGATGCGGTAGACGCCGGACTGCCCCGGGTCGCCCAGGTCGAGGTCGAAGTGCGCGCTCATGGCTGTACCTGCGCCGGGACGCTGAAGCTGCGGAAGCTGTCGTAGTGGTCGTCGCTGTAGTACCAGGCCTCGACCGGCTCGCCGCCGGTGACGATCCGCCGCGTGCCACGGTGCGACAGGCCGGGGGTGTCGACGGTGTACTCACGGTAATAGCCGCGCGGGCGCGCCGGCAGGTGGCCTTCGCGATTGGAGAACACGCTGCCGTCCTGGTCGTAGGGGAACGGCCCGCCACGCTGGATCAGCACGATGGTGTGGCGGGCCTCGGCCGGCAGGAAGGCGGGCAGGTCGGGCGACGCCGACGGGCGGCTGGCCTGCGCCTGCGGAGCCGGCGCCGCGCCGGTCAGCGACGGCGCGAACTGCGGGCGCGGCTGCTGCGCCGAGCGCATCAGCCACAGGCCGCCGATCAGCAGCGCGATGGCGACGATCAACAGGACGGGTCTGCGCATCATGGGCGGGGTCGCATCGGAAGGAAGCCAAAGGGTAATCCGCAACGCCGCGCAACGGACGGCCGTCCCGTACCCGGTTCACGCCGGGGTAACCGGTCGTTGCGGCATGGTGGCCTCCCCGCCGCGGCGCGCGGCATGCCCGTTGGGACGATCCATCCCCGCGCGCGCACTTGGTAAGCGGCCGCCGCGTCCTTAACATTGTCAACGCAACGTCCGCTCTGCCGCGGACGAGAGAGTCAGGAGACCCGCATGGCCTACACCCTCCCCAAGCTGTCCTACGCCTACGACGCGCTCGAGCCGAACATCGACGCGCAGACGATGGAAATCCACCACACCAAGCACCACCAGACCTACATCAACAACGTCAACGCGGCGCTGGAAGGCACCGAGTACGCCGACCTGCCGGTCGAGGAACTGGTCTCGCGCCTGAAGTCGCTGCCGGAGAACCTGCAGGGCCCGGTGCGCAACAACGGTGGCGGCCATGCCAACCACTCGCTGTTCTGGACGGTGATGTCGCCCAAGGGCGGCGGCGCGCCGGTCGGCGAGGTGGCCAAGGCCATCGACCGCGACCTGGGCGGCTTCGAGAAGTTCAAGGAAGCCTTCACCAAGGCCGCGATCAGCCGCTTCGGCTCGGGCTGGGCCTGGCTGAGCGTGACCCCGGACAAGAAGGTCGTGGTCGAGAGCACCGCCAACCAGGACAGCCCGCTGATGGAAGGCAACACGCCGATCCTGGGCCTGGACGTGTGGGAACACGCCTATTACCTGAAGTACCAGAACCGTCGTCCGGAATACATCGGCGCGTTCTACAACGTGGTCGACTGGAACGAGGTCGAGCGCCGTTACCACGAAGCGATCGCCTGATCCTTAGCGCAACTTATCGAAGCTGGAGGCCGGGTTCGCCCGGCCTTTCGCTTTCAGGGCGCCGCGCCCTGGCCGATCACCTGCAGGGTGGCGACCAGGCCGCGCGGCAGCGGGCCTTCCTCGCCGGGCAGGCGCAGCGCGGCCAGGCGCAGCACGCGGAAGCAGCCGCGTCGCACCAGGATGTGGTCGCCGCTGGCGGGCAGCGGGGCGCCCGGGACGCCGTCGAGCGCGATCGCATTGCCGGCCTCGCGCGCGGGCGGGGGCTGGGCCTCCTGGTACTGCTCGCCCAGCGCTGCCAGCTCGGGCGCGCCAGCAGGCACGGCGAAGTCGCCCAGCAGCACCGTCGGCAGGCCGTCGTCGGTGACTTCCATCCAGCGCAGCAGGTTGACCACCTGGCGTGCGCGGACCAGGCCGTCGTCGCTGTGCGTGGCGCCGGGATGCAGCTGGGTGACATAGGCGTTGACCGGCAGCCCGTCCAGGTCCAGACGCACCATGCCGGCGGTGCTGGCCATCTCGAACGGGTGCAGCAGGGTCACCGCGTCGCCCTGCACCGGGCGCCGGGTCAGCAGGGCGTTGCCGAGGCGGCGCGGTCGGCTGGGCGGGTCGGCGCTGATGAAGCTGCAGCCGTAGTCCAGCTGCGCGGCCAGCCAGCAGGCCGGGTTCGGCGCGTCCGGGGTCTGTTCGACGTCCTGCAGCGCCACCACGTCCGGCCTTAACGCGCGCAGCGCCTCGACGATGCCCTCGCGCCGCGTCGGCCACTGCGCGCGGTCGTGCGCCAGGCTGAAGGTGGCCACGGTAAGCACCCCGCGCATGGCATCCGATGGCAGTGCCATCGGCAGGCCGGGACTGTGCGCCTGCGCCCAGCCACCGACCAGCAGGGTCGGCAGCCAGCTCCAGCGGGCGAGGCGTTGCAGGGGGGCGAGGGACATGCCCCGATGCTAGCGCGTCAGGGTGCAGGCGCCGTGCATGGCGTCGCATCGGGGCAGTCGATCGCCAGCGTGGCGGCCGGCAGTTCGACCTGTGCTTCGGCCTCGATCGCGTCGGCCGCGCGCGCCAGGCTGACCCGGTAGCTGCCCGCGGCGATCTTCCATTGCTGGCTGGCGACGTCGTAGCTGGCCAGGGTGCGCGGCTCGGCCTCCACGTCGATGCGCTGCGACTCGCCCGGCTGCAGCATCACCTTGCGCCAGCCGGCCAGCCGGAACGGTGCGGCCGCGCCGCCGGGCAGGCGCACGTACAGCTGCGGCACCGCCGCGCCGGCGCGATCGCCATCGTTGCGCACGTCGAAGCTGGCGACCAGGCGGCTGCCATGCACGGCCAGCTTGAGGTTGCCGTAGTGGAAGCGGGTATACGACAGGCCGTGGCCGAACGCGAACCGCGGCTTCAGGCCACGCTGGTCGAACCACTTGTAGCCGACGTTGGCGCCCTCGATGTCGTAGTCGATGACGTCGCCGGCCGGCTGCGCGGGCTTGAAGCCCAGGCCAGGGATCGACGGACGCGGCAGCTGCGATTCGTCGACCGGCCAGCTCACCGGCAGGTGGCCGGAGGGGTTGGCGCGGCCGCTGAGCAGGTCGGCGATCGCCGGGCCGCCGCCCAGGCCCGGGTACCAGGCCTGCAGCAGCGCCGGCACCTTCAACAGCCACGGCAGGCGCACCGGGCCGTTGGTTTCCAGCACCACCACGGTGCGCGGGTTGGCGACGGCGACCGCCTCGATCAGCGCGTCCTGGTTGTAGGGCAGGCGCATGTCGGGCAGGTCGACCGATTCGGCCGACCACTGGGTGGCGAACACGATGGCGACTTCGGCCTGCGCGGCCAGGCGCGCGGCGGCGACGCGGTCGCGGCCGTCCAGGTAGTCGATGCGCGCGCCGGGGAAGCGCTCGCGCAGGGCCTGCAGCGGCGAGGAGGGATGGAACATCACCGGACCGGGCCAGGTGGTCGGGGCCACGCCCGGCACGGCGTTGGTGCCCAGCGAGGTCCAGCCGACCATCGAGGAGCCGCCGCCCCCGATCACGCCCTTGTCGGCGTGGCCGCCGATCACCGCGATGCGCTTGACCTCGCCGGCGATAGGCAGCAGCTGGCCTTCATTGCGCAGCAGCACGCTGCCTTCCTCGGCCGCCTGGCGGGCGGCGCGCAGGCCGGCGGCGGCATCGATCGGGCCGCGCTGCGGCGGATGATCGAACGCGCCGACCGCGAAGAACGCGCGCATGATCCGCGTGGCCATGTCGTCAAGGCGCGCCATCGGCACCACGCCGGCGTCCACCGCCATGCGCAGCGGCGCATCGAAGAACACCGCCTTGTCGAACACTTCGCCGGCGGACTGCTGGTCCAGGCCGGCCAGCGCGGCCTTCGAGCCGCTGTGCACGCCGCCCCAGTCGGACATCACGTAGCCGGGCCATTGCCACTGCTGCTTGAGGATGCGATTGAGCAGCTCGTCATGCTCGCAGCCGTAGGTGCCGTTGATGCGGTTGTACGAGCACATCACCGAGCCGGGCCGGCCGATGCCCAGGGCCAGCTCGAAGGCGAGCAGGTCAGATTCGCGCATGGCCTGCTCGCCGATCTTCGCGCTGTGGAAGTTGCGCGCGGTCTCCATGTCGTTCATCGCGTAGTGCTTCATGGTCGAGACCACGTGCTCGGACTGCACGCCGCGGATCGATTCGCCGACGATGCGCCCGGCCAGCAGCGGGTCCTCGCCGGCGTATTCGAAATTGCGGCCGTTGCGCGGATCGCGCTGCAGGTTGACGCTGCCGGCCAGCAGCACGTTGAAGCCCTGCTGCCAGCTTTCCCGGCCCATCGTGCGGCCGCTCTCGAAAGCCAGCGCGCGGTTCCACGAGGCGGCCTGGGCCAGGCCCGAGGGCATCGCGGTGGCGACGTCGCCGGCACGCATGCCGCCGGGATTGGTCACGCCCAGGCCGGCATCGACGATCTGCTGCGCCGGCACGCCAAGGCGCTCGATCGCCGGCACATAGCCGGCCGAGCCCAGCGACAGCGGCGGGCGCTTGTCGCCGATGCCGAAGTAGCTGCGCAGCAGGATGAATTTCTCGTCGGTGGTCATCGCGCTCACCAACAGCGCGGCGCGCCGATCCGGCGACAGGCCCGGGTCGCGCCACGGCTGCGCGGCTGGCGACGGCGGCAGCAGCTGCAGCGTGGTGAGCACGCCGTAATGATCCGAGGCCCGCACGCCGTCGCGGTCGCGCTCGCGGAACAGCCGCTCGCTGCCGAGCACCTGGAAGCCGCCGCGCTGCACGAACAGGTGGTCCACGCGCATCGGCGGCGCATCGGCCGGGTCCAGCGTGGTGTCCCCGGGGCGGTCGCGGCCCGGGTGCACGGCTCGGTAACCGTCGTCGAAGTCCCGGCCCAGCGCGGCCAGTTCCGGCGCCTCGCTGCTGGCGTTGAAGTCGCCGGCCAGCAGTGACGGCGCGCCGTCGGCGGTACGCGCGATCCAGGCCAGCAGGTCGTCGAGCTGCTGGCGCCGCATCCAGCCGCCTTCGGGCGTCTGCCGCCAGTGCAGGTGGGTGACGTAGGCATTGACCGCCTGGCCGTCGATGTCCAGGCGCAGGCGGGTGGCGGTGCGGCTGTCATCCAGCGGTTCCAGGCGCACGCTACCGGCGTCGATCAGCCGGTGCCGGGTCAGCAGCGCGTTGCCGTAGCGCAGCGGGCTGCCGGCGGCATCGGTGCTGACGAACTGCCACTGGTAGCCCAGCGCCTCGGCCAGCCACTGGGCCTGGTTCTGCTGGCCTTCGCGCTGGATCACCTCCTCCAGCGCGATGACATCCGGGCGCAGGCGCTGCAGGGTTTCGAGGATCTGCACGCGGCGGCGCGGCCAGTCCTCGCGGTCGTGGAACAGGTTCAGGGTCACCACGGTGAGCGGGCAGGCCGCGGCGGCCGTGGTTGCCGCCGGTTGCGGCGGGGCGGCGGGAGCCAGCGCGGGGGAAAGGGCAAGCAGGCAGCCGAACAGGGATGTAATCGTTTTCATTCGTGGGCGTGCGGAAGCGGAAAGGGGGAGGGGTCAGGTCAAGGGAGGGTCAGCGCAGCGTCTGGTCGCTGCGCAGCACGGGGTAGAGGCGGTAGCGCTCGTCCCAGCTGGGGTGGCGGCGGTAGAAGAAGTCCAGGCGGGCGCGCGGATCGGCGGCGAAGGCCTTGTCCTCGCGCAGCCGGCGTTCGAACTCGGCCTTCAGAGCCGGGTCGTCGGCCAGCATCTTCGCGGCCACGTCCTCGGCCACGTAGGCCTCCATGTATTCCTTGCGCTCGAAGGCGTTGTTGAACTCGCCCCACTGCAGCAGCGAGTCCGGCGCCTGCGGTTCGAGCATCGCCATCACCAGCCGCGCCTGCGGCTGGGCGATCGGCACGAACAGCGCGCCGGCGCCGATCTGGCGCGTCTCATCGTGCCACTGGCCGCTCGCGTTCAAGCGCTGGTGGCCTTCGGTGGACGCAGCGGAAAACTGCGCGTCCTCGGCGCGGAAGGCCTGCACGGGCAGGGCGCCCTGCGCGCCGAGCACGCTGAAGGCGATGCCGTGCTGGCGCAGCTTCTCGCCGACCCAGGCCGCATGCGCGGCGGGGACGACGTAGCCGCCGCGTGGCGCTGTGACCACCACCGAGGGCTGGATGTCGTCGCGCAGCGGTACGTGCCAGACCTGCGGTGTGCTTTCGTCGTAGCGGGTCACCAGCGCGCCGGAAATCGGCGAGGGCGTGCGCGTGTAGGCGTAGCCACGGAAATCGACGGTCCGGGCCTTCTGGCCGGTCCTGTAGTCGAGCACGACCGGTTGCCCGGCGAGCTCGCTGCGATCGGCGGCATCGGCCTCGGCGCGCCAGCGCTGGCCGGTGCGTGCGGCCTGTTCGAGCACCGAGACGATGGTGTTGCGCATGATCCGCACGCGCTGCGCGTACGGCTTCCACGAATGGGTTTCGACCAGCATGCCGTAGCGGTTGCGCAGCTGGAAATAGCCATGCGAGAAGCGTGGCGGCGCCACGCTGTCCTCGAAGCCGGAAGCCGGGTCGTCGTCGACCACGAACGAGGGATAGTAGGGCAGCGGCAGCGACCCTTGGCGGGACAGGTCGGCCAACACGCCGTCGCGCAGGCGGCGACCGTCGGTCGCCAGCGTGGGATTGCCGGCATGCAGCGGTTCGACCTGCACCGAGACGTCATGCTCGAACTGCGCGCCGTCGGTGGTGTGCAGGTCGACGTAGAGCAGCGGGTCCCACTGCTGCACCAGGCGCAGCATCGCCTGCATCTCCGGCGCATCGGCCTTGACGTAGTCGCGGTTGAGGTTGAGGTTCTGCGCGGTGGTGCGCCAGCCCATCTCGCGCGGGCCGCGCTGGTTGGGGCGGTTCCAGGCGTCGAAGCGTTCGTGGCCGTCGACGTTGAACACCGGCACGAACAGCCACACCACCTTGTCCAGCGCGCCCTTGCCGGCCTGGCCGTCGAGCAGCTCGCGCAGGGCCAGGAAGCCGGCGTCCTTGCCCTCGATCTCGCCGGCGTGGATGCCGCCCTGGACCAGCACGACCGGCAGCTTCGCCGCCGCAGCAGCCGCCGGGTCCAGCGCGCCCCGGTTCGATATCGCCAGCGCCTTCATCGGCCGGCCTTCCGGCGTGGTGCCGAATTCCAGGCAGCGCACGGCCCTGGGATAGCGGGCGGCGAAGGCCTCGCACAGGGCGATGACCTCGTCGTAGCGCCCGGTGTCCACGAAACCGCTGCGCTCGGAGACCGTCGTCAGCGCCTGCGGCGCGGCCGCCGCCAGCGGGGCGGCGAGGGCGCAGGAGAACAGGGCAAGCAACGCGGCGGACGGACGCATCCAGGATTCCGGAAGAGGATGAACACGCAAATCTACGGGATGCGGCCCGCCGGGCCAAGCTGCGGTGCGGGAAAGGGGGGGGGGCGGACGCCCCCGCTGATGCCTGGACCGCCCGTGGCCGTTCGGGGATAGCCATTTAGAAGAAGGGCTATGTTCGATGCACTTTTCGTAAACAAAGAATGTGCCGGTTCTTCGTTGACGCTGCTTGATAGCAAAGGCTAGATGGGATGGGTGCCGAGAAGAATGGCAGTCGTGCTCGTTGGAGCGTGCAGGAAATGCTGGCTTTCGGTAAGCATTGCATCTACTTGATTTCTACGTGCGAGCCGGACGGGTCTTCGGAAATGGAACAGCAGGCGGGCCCGGTGAAGTGATGAGAGGACTGGTCCTGTTGATGGCTGGGCTCCATCCTTGGTGTGCGACTGGTTCCGAGGGCCCGATCGACGTGGGAGAACACACGGTGAGGTCGCCATCGTCTTTGCCGGCAGCGTCTGACGTAGTAGCGGTACTCAGTCGCGAGGGCTTGCTGGCACAGCAGTCAGCGCTCCAGGCGATTTGTGCCAGGTTGGAGGATGCAAGGGGTCCGGTGCCGATCCGGGAGCTGGCTGGGAGTACCTTGGCCAACGTGTACAGCTTCCAGGGCGATTATCTCGCCGCCGCCCGCGCCTTTCCCGAAAGTCTTTCTGTTTCAGGCGGACTCGAGATTCCGCTGCCTACGCCGGACAGCTTCCGGGCACACGATGCCACGGAACACATATCGGAACTGGCCAGGTCGCGCCGACTGGTCATCGTCAACGAGGTGCATCATCAGGCACAGACTCGCTGGCTTCCCCTGCTGCTGTTGCCGCGACTCAGGGCGCTGGGCTACGAGTACCTGGCGCTGGAGGCGCTTTCCGAAGAAGGGGATGCGCTGGCCCGTCGCGGTTATGCGGACGCGCGCTCAGGGTCGTTCACCAACGAACCGATCTACGCGGAAATGATCCGGGTCGCACTGCAGTTGGGCTACAAGCTCGTCGGTTACGACGTAGTCCCCAGTGCAGGAGCGTCGGGTCGCGAGGCGGCGCAGGCCAAGACGCTAGCCGCAGTGCTGGCCGACAACCCCGCCACGAAGATGCTCGTACTTGCCGGTTATCGGCATGCCTCCAAGAACGATGACGGAGACAGGGGCGGAACGTTGGCCACACGGCTGCAGCGACTGGGCCTGAACCCGCTGACCGTAGACCAGACCGCTGCCCTGGACCCGCGGATGACCCGGCTCGCGATGGATCTCCGGATCGAAGCGCCCTCCGTCCTGCTCGGGAGGGGAGGGGACGGCTGGAGCGCTGCTTCCCGGCACTATGACCTGACGGTCCTGCTGCCGGACCCGCAGGAGCGTCGCGGGCGACCGGCATGGGTCGGCATGGGCGGGTTCAGGCGCGAGCTGGCCATTCAGGGATCGGTTTGCGGTGGGCGCCGCCCCTGTATGGTCGAGGCGCGACATTCGAGCGATGGCGACGATGCCGTGCCCGCAGACCGCTTCGTCCTGCGCGAGCCAGATCAGCGGGCCTACCTGTACCTGGCGCCAGGTCGCTATCGGCTTTCCGGCGTGGACGAGAACAATCAGCGGTTTGCAGGAGAGATGATCGACATCGACTGAGCGTCATCGCCTGGGCGAGGGCTTTCCGACGGGGCGATGGCGGCCTGGCATGTCCCTGCCCGGTGTTTCGGTGGTAGCCGGCATCGGCTAGTCTTCCGCTTTGCCTTTCCAAGTAGCGACACGATGACGACCTCTTCCCCGGCCGCCACCGCGCCGGCGCGCATGCCGCGCCAGATCCCCTTCATCATCGGCAACGAAGCCTGCGAGCGGTTCAGCTTCTACGGGATGCGCAACATCCTGGTGCAGTTCCTGATCACCTCGCTGCTGCTGCAGGAAGTGACCGCGCCCGGCCGCGAGGCCGAAGCCAAGCACATCATGCACAGCTTCATGATCGGCGTGTATTTCTTCCCGCTGCTCGGCGGCTGGCTGGCCGACCGCTTCTTCGGCAAGTACAACACCATCCTGTGGTTCAGCCTGGTGTACTGCGCCGGCCATGCTTGCCTGGCGCTGTTCGAGGGCCATCGCGACGGCTTCTTCCTCGGCCTGGGGCTGATCGCCCTGGGTGCCGGCGGCATCAAGCCACTGGTGGCCTCGTTCATGGGCGACCAGTTCGACCAGTCGAACAAGGGCCTGGCCAAGGTCGCCTTCGACGCCTTCTACTGGATCATCAACTTCGGTTCGCTGTTCGCTTCGCTGCTGATTCCGCTGGCGTTGAAGCATCTCGGCCCGGCCTGGGCATTCGGCATTCCGGGCCTGCTGATGCTGGTGGCCACGCTGGTGTTCTGGTCCGGCCGCCATCGCTATGTGCGCGTGCCGCTGCCGCCGAAGGACCCGCATTCGTTCGCGAACGTGGTGCGCACCGCGCTGCTGGCGCGCTCGCCCGGGCAGGCCCGCCCGGGGCTGGTGCTGGCCGGCGCGATGGCGCTGCTGGCGCTGGGCAGCTTCGCCTTCGTCGATACCCTGGGTATCGTGATCTGCCTGTGCCTGGCGCTGGTGCTGCTGTTGGCCGGTTTCGGCGGCGGTACGTGGTGGCAGCTGGAGCGGGCGCGCGGCGTGCATCCGGATGCGGCGGTGGATGGCGTGCGCGCGGTGCTGCGGATCCTGATCGTGTTCGCCCTGGTCACCCCGTTCTTCTCGCTGTTCGACCAGAAGGCCTCGACCTGGGTGCTGCAGGGGCGCGCGATGGTGATGCCGTCGTGGTTCACCGCCGCGCAGATGCAGGCGCTGAATCCGGCGCTGGTGATGATCCTGATCCCGTTCAACAACCTGGTGCTGTACCCGCTGCTGCGCCGCTTCGGCTACGAGCCGACCGCGCTGCGCCGGATGACCGCCGGCATCGCCTTCAGCGGCCTGGCCTGGGTGGTGGTCGGTGCGATCCAGGTGGCGATGGACGGCGGCGACGCCATGCACATCGCCTGGCAGATCCTGCCCTATGCGCTGCTGACCTTCGGCGAGGTGCTGGTCTCGGCGACCGGCCTGGAATTCGCCTACAGCCAGGCGCCAGCGTCGATGAAGGGCGTGGTGATGAGCTTCTGGAACCTCACCACCACGATCGGCAACCTGTGGGTGCTGCTGTCGAACGTGGCCGTGCGCAATGACACGGTGACCGGCCACATCGCCGGCACCGGCCTGAGCGAGGCCGCGTTCCTGATGTTCTTCTTCGCCGGTTTCGCCTTCCTGGCGGCGCTGGCCTTCGGCCTGTACGCGCGGCGCTACCGCGTCGTAGACCATTACCGCATCGCCTGAGTACTTCGATGATCACCCTTGTCCTGATCGCCATCACCGCCATCGTGTCCTGGATGGCGTTCAACAACCGCAAGCTGGCCGACCGGCTGGTGCTGTGGCCGCCGGCGATCGACCGCCACCGCCAGTACGACCGCCTGGTGACCTACGGCTTCGTCCATGCCGACTGGGCGCACCTGATCTTCAACATGGTCACGCTGTACTTCTTCGGCCGCTACATCGAGATGGCGATGACCCAGGTCACCGGTAGCTGGCTGACCTATCCGCTGTTCTACCTGGCCGCGCTGGTGGTCTCGATCCTGCCCAGCTACCTGAAGAACCAGAAGAATCCCAACTACGTCAGCCTGGGTGCCTCGGGGGCGGTGTCGGCGGTGCTGTTCGCCTTCATCCTGCTCAAGCCGTGGACGTTGATCTTCGTGATGTTCATCCCGGTGCCGGCGATCATCTACGCGGTGTTCTACGTCGGCTACAGCCTGTGGATGGACCATCGCGGCGGCGACCGCATCAACCACAGCGCGCACCTGGCCGGCGCCGCCTTCGGCGTGCTGTTCATGGTGGCGATGGCGCCGGGCGTGCTGCCGCTGTTCGTGCAGCAGCTGGGCAGCATCGGCCGCTAATCCGCGGAGCGGGGGAACCGCCCGCCCCGCGAGGCGGACGGCCCCCCCTTACACTTTCCGCATCGCCGCGATCAGGCGCCCGGCGGGTCGAACGGGGAATCGTTACCGGTGTAGGCCACCTGCAGGCGCTGGTAGACCTCGGCGTTGAGCTGGTCGAACTCGCGGCCGCCGGTGTGGCCGCTGACGACGAGCTGGTACAGGCCCTCGAGCAGGGAGCTGTCGGGGTCACGGTGCTGCGGGTGGGTATCGATGCTCATGATCGCTACGCTCCTTCCGGTTTTGTGACGTGTGCCGCAATTCCCGTGCCAACCCGGGACGCGGCTCCACGCCTCCTATCGGCCGCCACGCCGGCAACTTGAGGGCTGAAAGTGACGCGATGGGGCCACTTGCGCCGGCCGGCTTCACGCCGGGGTCGCGCCCCCGCCACCACAATGGCCGCCCATGCCAGGGGAACAGCGCATGAGCGAACACAGGCCCGCGGTGAGCGGCCACGACGAAGCGGCCGGCCGGTTCACCATCGAACTGGACGGGCACCGCGCAGAGCTGGATTACCTGCTCGAAGGCGGGGTCATGCGGATCACCCATACCGGCGTCCCGGCGGCCATCGGCGGGCGCGGCGTGGCCGGAAACCTGGTCCGGAATGCGCTGGAATTCGCCCGGGCCCACGGCTACAAGGTGCAACCGGATTGTTCCTACGCGCAGGACTGGTTCGGGCGCCACCCGGAGCATCGGGACCTGCTGGCCTGACCGGCCATCGATCAACAAGGAGAGAAGAAGGATGAAGCGGTTCGGCGTGCTCGGAGCAGGGATGTGTGGGGTGCTGGCGGTGCTCGCGCTGGCGGGCTGCCAGCGCGGCGGGGAGGCCGACGCCGGGAGCACGGCCAAGGCGCCGCCACAGGTCGACACCGCCGCCCCGCCGCCCGCGCCGGCCGCCGCCAACGGCGCGCTCAGGGACGTCATCGAGCAGACCCCAAGCTACGTGATCGGCATCAGCTTCCCGAAGGGCCTGGAGCGCTATCCGGGGCTGGCCGAGGCGATCGGCAAGTACGCGGACGCGGCACGCGCCGAGCTGATGCACGCGGTCGAGGGCCTGGGCAACGACAAGCCGACCGCGCCTTACGAACTGTCGCTGGCATTCGTCACCGTGCTCGACACCCCCGAGCTGGTGGTGGTCGCCGCCGACGGCAGCCGCTACACCGGCGGCGCCCACGGCGAGCCGCTCGTCAGCCGCTTCGTGTGGCTGCCGGCGCGCAACGAACTGCTGACCGCCCGCAAGCTCATCCCCGCCGAGGCCGGCTGGGCCACGGTCGGCCAGTACGTGGCCGGGCGGCTGCACGAGGCGGCGGCGCAGCGCAACGGCGCGGACAAGCTGCCGCCGGCCGACGCCGCGGCGCTGCTGCAGAACGCCGACAAGATGATCGCCGACGGCACCGCGGCCGACCCGGGCAACTTCGACCAGTTCGTGCCGGTCCTGGACGGTGCGGGCAAGATCGCGGCGATCCGTTTCGTGTTCCCGCCCTACCAGGTCGGCCCGTACTCGGACGGCACCCAGACCGCCGACGTCCCGGCTTCGGTGCTGCGCCCGCTGGTTGCGCCGGAATACGCCGGCCTGTTCGCACAGTAGGCGGCCATGGCGGAGCGCCTTCGCCACCGCGTCGAAAAGCTGCTCGCCGAGGCCGGCGTGGAGATCGGCGGCCATCGGCCGCAGGACATCCAGGTCCACGACCCGCGCTGGTATGCGCGCGTGCTGGCCCAGGGCTCGCTCGGGCTGGGCGAGAGCTACATGGACGGCTGGTGGGATGCCAACGCGCTGGACGTCTTCCTGCTGCACCTGATGCGCGCGCGCCTGGACGAGCGCGTGCATGGCTTCGGCGAGATCCGCGACGCCCTGCGCGCGCGCCTGTTCAACCTGCAGGCCGGGCGCGGCAGCTACGAAGTCGGCAAGCGCCATTACGACCTCGGCAATGACCTCTACCACGCCATGCTCGGCAAGCGGCTGGTCTACAGCTGCGGCTACTGGGCGCAGGCCGGCGACCTGGATGCCGCCCAGGAAGCCAAGCTCGACCTGATCTGCCGCAAGCTCGGCCTGCGAGGTGGCCAGCGCGTGCTCGACATCGGCTGCGGCTGGGGCGAGGCGCTGAAGTTCGCCGCCGAGCGCTATGGCGTCAGTGGCGTGGGCATCACCATTTCCGAGGAGCAGGCCGAGTTCGCGCGCCGGCTGTGCGCCGGGCTGCCGATCGAGATCCGCCTGCAGGACTACCGCGAGCTGGACGAACAGTTCGACGCGGTGCTCTCGGTAGGGATGTTCGAGCATGTCGGCGAGAAGAACTACCGCCGCTACTTCGAGGTCGCGCGGCGCTGCCTGCACCCGGAAGGGCTGTTCCTGCTGCACAGCATCGGCACCAACGTCAGCCGGCACCGCACCGATCCGTGGATCGCGCGCTACATCTTTCCCAATTCCATGCTGCCCTCCGAGCGGCAGATCGCCCAGGCCAGCGAAGGCCTGTTCGTGATGGAGGACTGGCACAACTTCGGTGCCGACTACGACCTCACGCTGCAGGCCTGGCGCACCAACGTGGAAGCAGTATGGGACCGGCTCGACGCGCGCTACGACGAGCGCTTCCGGCGGATGTGGCGCTTCTACCTGGCCGGCTCGATGGCCAGCTTCCGCTGCCGCCATGCCCAGCTCTGGCAGCTGGTGCTGTCGCCGGAAGGCGTGCCGGGCGGCTATCGCGCCCCGAGGTAAATCCCCCGAGATGCCCTCCTTGTAGGAGCGGCTTCAGCCGCGACCGCCCTGTATCCGTGGTCGCGGCAAGGGATCACCGCCATTCGTGGAGCACAGCATTCCACTGCCGGGACGCCAGGCCCTGGCCCATTTAGTTCATTAGTGTAATATATGGGCCTGACCTAAATACGCCATCCCGATGAGCAGCTTCGAACCCACCGAGCGCCGCCTGGCCGTGACCTGCGAACGCTATCCCGCCTTCCCGCGGGAGCCGGCGGTGCTCGTGCGCCTGGTCAAGCACCTGTACAAGCGCATCCACGCCAATGCCAACGCGCTGCTCAAGCCCTACGGCATCAGCCACCCGGAATACGACGTGCTGATGATGATGTACGGCACGCCGGACCAGTCGCTGACCCCGACCGAGGTGGCCGAGGCGGCGGGCGAGAAGTCCGCCAACGTCACCCGGCTGACCGACCAGCTCTGCGAGAAGGGGCTGATCCGGCGCGCCAGCAATGCCGAGGACCGCCGCAAGATCACCCTCACGCTCGAGTCGGCCGGCCAGGCACTGATCGAACGCATGCTGCCGGAGATCTGCGTGCTGCTCGACGAGGAGGTCGGCGGCCTGGCCGAGGACGACCAGCTGCAGCTCGAAGTGCTGCTCAAGAAGATGCTCGACGGCATGGAACGCCTGTAACCGCACCACCGCAAGAGACCCCATGTCGACCCTTCCCCTTCCATCCGCCGCTGGCCGGCGCGAGGCGCTTTGGCGATTCCTCCGCGAGGAGGGCGACGCCTGGCTGTTCATCGCCCGCACGGTGCTGTCGTACTTCATCGCCCTGTGGCTGGCGATGCGCCTGCAGCTGCCGTCGCCCAACACCGCGGCGATGACCACCATCATCGTCATGCACCGGCAGACCGGCATGGTGCTGGCCAAGAGCTTCTACCGCGTCTTCGGCACCCTGGCCGGCGCGCTGGTGGCGCTGCTGATCGTGGCCGCCCTCCCGCAGCAGCGCGAGCTGTTCCTCGGCGCGATGGCGCTGTGGATCGGCCTGTGCGCCGGCGGCGCCACGCTGTACCGCAACTTCAAGTCCTACGCCTTCGTGCTGGCCGGCTATACCGCGGCGATCATCGCCCTGCCGGTGATCGAAGCGCCGGGCTGGGTGTTCGAATCAGCGATGTACCGCATCACCGAGCTGATGCTCGGCCTGCTGGTCAGTGCGGTGGTCAACGACGTGGTGTTCCCGGTGCGGGTGCGCGACACCCTGCGCCAGACCGCCCGCCAGCAGTACCGCCACTTCATCGACTTCATGCGCGGCAGCACCGGCGGGGCGATCGACCGCGCCGACATGGAGAAGGCCCACCTGCGCTTCGTGCGCGACGCGGTGGCGCTGGAGGACCTGCGCAGCTCGGTGATCTTCGAGGATCCGCAGGCGCGTGCGCGCAGCGCCCACATGGAGCTGTCCAACCAGCGTTTCATGGCGGTGTCGACCAGCTTCCAGTCGCTGCACCACCTCCTCAACCGCCTGCAGCGTGGCGGCGGCGAGGCGGTCGCCGCCGCGGTGATCTCGCTGTACCGCCCGCTGGGCGAGGCGCTGGGCGACGCGGTGCCCTCGCGCGCGATGCTGCGGCGCCTGCGCGCGGCCCGGCACCAGATGCCGGCGCAGGCGCGGCTGGCCGGGGAGGGTATCGAAGCGGCGCGCGCCGAGGATTTCCAGACCGGCGCGCAGCTGGTACAGCGCTTTGCCCGCGAGCTGGAGTTGTACGTGATCTCGCAGCTGGACCTGGGCGGCGAGCGCATTGCCGGCAACCTGGTCGAGCGCGCGCGCTTCGTGCGCGGCAACGACTACGCCGGCGCGGCGCTGGCGACCGTGCGCACCGTCGCCACGATGGCGCTGCTGGCGCAGTTCTGGATCGGCACCGCCTGGCCGCTGGGTTCCAGCGCGATGCTGCTGGCGACGATCTTCTCCGGCCTGTTCGCGACCTCGCCGGGCCCGATCCGCACCACCATCAAGGTCGCCTTCGGCTACCTCGGCGGCATGGTGGTCGGCTTCTTCTGCGTGTTCTTCGTGCTGACCCGCATCGACGGCTTCCCGCTGCTGGTCGCCTGCCTGCTGCCGTGCTTCATGGTCGGCGCCTACCTGTTCACCCGGCCGGCGCTGGCGCTGTACGGGCTTGGCAGCTGCATGGGCCTGGCCTACATCCTCACCATCACCAACCCGATGGTGTTCAACCCGGTGCACTTCATCAACGACGCGATCGCGCAGATCCTCGGGCTCGGTGCGGTGGTGCTGATGTTCGGCCTGGTTCCGCCGGCGATCGGCAGCGCCTGGCTGCGGCGGCGGCAGATGGCCACGCTGCGCGGCCAGGTCGCGCTCGCCGCCGAGGCACCGCTGGCCGGATTGCGCTACCGCTTCGAGAGCGTCAACCGCGACCTGTTCCACCAGGTCGTGACCCAGACCGAAGCCGGCAGCGAGGAATCGCGCGCGCTGCTGGCCTGGGCGCTGGCGGTGCATGAAACCGGCCGCGCCGTCATCGAACTGCGCCACGACCAGCGCGAGCAGCCGCTGCCGCCGCGGCTGGACGCCGCCACCAGTGCAGCGGTGCAGGCGCTGGGGCGGTTCTTCGAACAACCCTCACCGGCCGCCTACGCCGCCGCGCTGGCGGCGGTCGAGGCCGCGCTGGCCTGCGCCCGCGACTGCCCGGAAGCGACCGCCGGGCTGGCCTTCGTGCGCGAACACCTGCACCTGATCCGCCTGGCCCTGGTCGACGACCAGTCGGTGATGGCGCGCTACATGCCCGTCGAACCGGGCAGCAAGGAAGTCCCCCATGCCTCGTGAAATCGTCCTCGGCGGCACCCTGGTGCCCGGCATCCTGGTCCTGTTCCTCGGCATGCTCGCCGTGTTCTGGGGCCTGGACTGGGTGGCCGGCCGCTACCACCTGTACCGCCACGTCTGGCACCCCTCGCTGTTCCGCATCGCCTTTTTCCTCGTCCTTTTCAGCAGCGTCGCGCTGCTCCTGCTGTGAGCTCCCCCATGAACCCCCGCCTGTTGTCGCTGCTGCGTTTCTGCCTGACCGCCCTGGTCGTCCTGGTCGCCGTGCTGGTGGCCTCGGTGCTGTGGAAGCACTACATGTATTCGCCGTGGACGCGCGATGGCCGCGTGCGCGCCGAGGTCGTGCGCATCGCGCCGGACGTGGCCGGCCTGGTCACCGAGGTGGCGGTCAAGGACAACGCGCAGGTGGAGAAGGGCCAGCTGCTGTTCGTGATCGACCAGAGCCGCTACCGCTTCGAACTGGACAAGGCCCAGGCCAATCTCGCCGCGGCCCAGGCCGCCGCGCGCGCGGCTGGCGCCAGCATCCAGGCCGCCGGTGCCAGCGCCGCCGAGCAGGCGGCCAACCTGGTCAAGTTCCAGACCCAGTACGAGCGCCGCCAGCGCATCCAGGGCAGCCTGATTTCCGACGAGGCGCGCAGCGACGCGCTCGCCGCCGCCAATGCCGCGCGCGCTGGCGTCGAGCAGGCCCATGCCAGCCAGCGCCAGGCCAGTGCCGCGCAGCAGGAGGCCGTGGCCGCGGTCGAGCAGGCGCAGGTCGCCCTCGCCGCCGCCGCCCTGAACCTGGAGCGCACCGAAGTGCGCGCGCCGGTGGATGGCTACGTCACCAACCTGGACGTGCGCGTCGGCGACTACGCCAATGCCGGCGCCGCCCGCGTGGCGCTGATCGACCAGCACTCGTACTGGATCTACGGCTACTTCGAGGAAACCAAGCTGCCGTCGCTGCACGTGGGCGATCCGGTCGAGGTGCGCCTGATGAGCGGCGGTGCCGAGCTCAAGGGCACCATCGAAAGCATGGCCCACGGCATCACCGATGCCGACAACCCGGCCGGCGGCGACCTGCTGGCCAATGTCGACCCGACCTTCAACTGGGTGCGCCTGGCCCAGCGCATCCCGGTGCGTATCCGCATCGACGCCGACCACCTGCCCGAAGGCACGGTGTTGGCTGCTGGCATGACGGCTACCGTGGTGGTTCATCCGCACGGGTGAGGCGGGGTGCCGGTGGTCGGTCGAGGCAGTCGGCCTATCGACGGAACAAGCGATCCCACCAACGGCGAGGCGAGCGACTGGCCGGACCCGTTGGTGGAGGGTTCTGCTCCAGGGCCTGTGCAATCTGCTGCTGTGCGGCTTCCGCGTAGAGAAGCGCGCCATCAGGGTGACAGTTGAGCAGATTGCTGACGCTGGTGCTCTGATTGAGGTTGAAAGGATTGGGTATCACGACCTCAATCGCCTCAAGCAGGCCGCATCTTTGGGCCACGGCCTCATCGACCGCGCGCCAGAACACTGGGAGCCTGCCATGGGAGAACAGTTGGTCGAGCTTTTCGCGTACGTACGCGTTCCCGTCGTACGCAAGGCGAAGCCTCGCCAATGCCTCTGGCTCCAGGAACACTCCGCCGCTGTAATTTTCGCTGGCATAGCCATCAATGGGTCGGTTTCGCATGGCGGGCGGCACCAAGCTGTTCCAGTCGCACCAGAATTCAGCGAATACGGGGTCAGCGGCAAGGAATGAAAGCGCTCCGCCTCGCACATAGTGGTACTTGCGCAGGAATCCGCTAATGATCGCGATGTAATACGCGTGCCCCTTACTGAAAGGGACGTCCTCTTCCAGTTCGCGTGCTTCTTTGAAGCGGATGGCCAATTGCTCGGCGAAAAAATCATCTACTTCGAAGCGTTGGACGAGCTCGGGGACCAGGTCAGCTTCTAGTCCTCGAAAATAGATGGATCCGATCTCGTCTTTTGAGATCGGATGGTAGGTCACGTCCCAGCCCATGCGCCTTCCTTTGTCGCTGCCACGATTGTTGGACCCATTACAGCCCATTTCAACCGAGCCATCCACGACAATGTGGCACGCAGTAAGATTTCCCTGGTTCGGTGTCCATGCGCTGGCCTTCTTCCGCGCGGCAGCACCGGTGGCGACTGGCAGTCGCAGTTTGTACTCACCCACCGCCCAGGTGCGTGCCGATCCACCACAGGTTGCCCTGCGGATCGCGTACGCCGGCGCTGCGATCGCCGTAGGGCAGGTCGCGTGGGGCCGACAGCGTGGTGGCACCGGCGGCGAGGGCCTTGTCGTAGGCGCTGTCGACATCCGGCACATAGACGTGGACCGAGGCTGGCAGGGCGGCGCCGGGTCGTTCGCCCAGCATGATCACCGAGTCGCCGATGCGTACTTCCGCATGCCGGATGTTGCCGTGCTCGTCGGCCACGCGGTGCAGTTCGGTCGCGGCGAAGACCTCGGCGAGAAAGGCCAGCGCCTCGCTCACCGAAGGCACCAGCAGGTAGGGGGAGACGGTACTGCGGCCGGGCGGGACGAATGCAGTGCTCATGGGCTTTCCGTGCGATCAGGGTGGGCGGGGCGAAGCGTCTATGGCTTGAACGCAGCGATAGTGCCACGGAAACGAAGACGGCCGCCCTGGGGCGGCCGTCCTCGTAAGCACCGGCTGCGGGCGGCTTACTTCGCCTGCGGCACCGGCTTGGCCTGCTCGCCGTCGCTGCCGCCGACGGTCAGGCCGCGCTTCTCGAGCAGGGGCTCGATCTGCGGCGCGTGGCCGGCGAAGTTCTGGAACAGCACCATCGCATCGTTGCTGCCGCCCCGCGAGAGCAGGGTCTTGCGGAAGTGGTCGCCGTTCTCGCGGCTGAGGCCGCCGTGCTGGCGGAACCACTGCTGGGTGTTGGCGTCCAGCACCTCGGACCAGATGTAGGCGTAGTAGCCGGCCGCATAGCCACCCATGATGTGGCTGAAGTACGGGGTGCGGTAGCGCGGCGGGACCGGCGCGTAGGCGATGCCGTCGGCGCTGAGCGAGCTGGCCTCGAACGGCATCACGCCGGCCGCGTCGGGGATCTGCTCTACCGACAGCTGGTGCCAGTTCTGGTCGAGCATCGCCGCGCCCAGGTACTCGGTGGTGGCGAAGCCCTGGTTGAACTTGGCGGCAGCGACGACCTTGTCGAGCAGCGCCTGCGGCATCGCCGCGCCGGTCTGGTAGTGCTTGGCGTAGTTCTTCAGGATGCTCGGCCAGTCGGCCCACATCTCGTTGACCTGCGAGGGGAACTCGACGAAGTCGCGCGGCACGCTGGTGCCCGAGAAGTACGGGTACTGCACGTCCGAGAACATGCCATGCAGCGCATGGCCGAACTCGTGGAACATGGTGGTTACCTCGTCCCAGGTCAGCAGCGTCGGCTGGCCGGCCGGCGGCTTGGGAATGTTGAGGTGGTTGGCCACCACCGGCTGGTCGCCGGTCAGCCTGGACTGCGACACGTAGGAGTTCATCCAGGCGCCGCCGCGCTTGGAGGCGCGCGCGTACGGGTCGTGGATGAAGATCGCCAGCTGCTTGCCGTCGGCGTCGAACACGTCGTAGACGAGGATGTCGTCGCGGTACTTCGGCAGGTCGTGGCGCTCCTTGAAGGTCAGCCCGTACTCCTGGTTGGCGGCGTAGAAAACGCCATTCTCCAGCACGTTCTTGTACTCGAAGAACGGCTTGAGCTGGGACTCGTCGAAGTTGTACTTGGCCTGGCGCACCTTCTCGCTGTAGTAGGCCCAGTCCCAGGCTTCGAGCTTGAAGGTCGGCTTGCGCGCGGCCTTCTGCTCGGCGTCGATCATCGCCTGCAGGTCGGCGGCTTCGCGCTTGGCATTGGCCACCGCCGGCGGGGCGAGCTTGCCGAGCATGGCGTTGACCGCTTCGGGGGTCTTGGCGGTCTGGTTCTCCAGCGAGTAGGCGGCATAGTTCGGGAAGCCGAGCAGCTTGGCCTTCTCCGCGCGCAGCTTCATGATCCGCGCGACCAGGGCGGTGTTGTCGTATTCGCCGCCGTGGCTGCCGCGGTTCATCGAGGCTTCGAAGATGCGCTTGCGCAGGTCGCGGTTCTTCAGCTGCGCCAGCGGCGGCTGGCCGGTGGTGTTGAGCAGGGCGATGACGTACTTGCCGTCGAGCTTGCGCGCCTTGGCGGCCTCGGCGGCGGCGGAGATCTGCTCCTCCGACAGGCCATCGAGCTGCTTGACGTCATCCACCACCACGGCCGAGGCGTTCACTTCGGCCAGCACGTTCTGGCTGAACTGGGTGCCCAGGCGGGCCAGCTCGGCGTTCATCGACTTCAGCGTGGCCTTGTCGGCATCGGACAGCTTGGCGCCGTCGCGGACGAAGTCGGCATGGTACTTCTCGACCAGGCGCACGCCCTCGGCGTCCAGGCCCAGCTTGTCGCGCTGGTCGTACAGCGCCTGGATGCGCGCGAACAGCTTGCCGTTGAGCGAGATCGCATCGCGATGGGCGGCGAACTTCGCCGAGTAGTCGGCCTGCAGCTGCTTGCGGGTATCGTTGGTGTCGGTGCCGACAAGGTTGAAGAACACCGTGGTGGCGCGGTCCAGCACCTGGCCGCTCTTCTCCAGCGCGATGATCGTGTTGTCGAAGCTCGGCTTGGCCTTGTTGCTGGCGATCGCGTCCACTTCCTTGAGCTGCTGGGCCATGCCCGCGTCGAACGCCGGGGCGAAGTCGCTGTCCTGGATCTTGTCGAACTGCGGATAGTGCAGCGGCAGGGGGCTTTCGCTGAAGAACGGGTTGGCCGGGGCCGGGGTGGCGGAGGCGTTGGCGCTCATGGTGATCACGGGATTGGCGAAGGCGGGGGCGGTCGCGCCGAGGGCGACGGCCAGGGCCAGGGCGAGGCGGGTGGTCAAGGAAGGCTCCTGCGAATGCGTAAAGCTCCGAGGCTACCCGATGCAGCGGCCCGCCCGCCCGTGACGAAAGGCATGCGACAGCCCGGTTCTACAGTACTTCGAACTGGCGGACGATGAAGAACAGCTGGTAGGCCAGGCCGGCCAGGGCGAAGACCGCGTGGTAGGCCGCGTTGCGGGTGGCGATGGCGACGAGGCTGAACGCGCAGAAGGCCAGGTCCCGCAGCAGCATTTCCTGGCCGACCACGGCGAAATAGCCGGCGCCCTTGGCCCGGGTGTCGCCGAGGTCGACCAGGTAGGCCAGGGCGAGCAGGCCGAAGAACCAGCCGCGGCGGGCGTAGAAGTAGTCGCGCCAGTCGGCGTATTCGTCGATGTTTTCCGGCAGCACCAGTGTGCACAGCAGGTAGAGCAGCAGCGCGTAGAGGGTGATGAACAGGTAGAGGTTGAACGTCCAGGTGGTGACGAGGGTCAGCCGGTACTCCCACCACCAGAACGACAGCAGGTACAGGAACATCGATGCCGCCCAGACCAGGTGTACCCAGTAGACCCGCTTGCGCCCGGGATGCTCGATGATCCTCGCCAGCTGGCGCAGCAGGTGGGTCAGGCCCAGGCCGACCACCATGCCCAGCACGATGCGCATGTGGACGAAGCCCTGGGAAAGCACGTCGACGGAGGTCTGCATGCCGGTGTCCGCGGGGGAGGCGGGGCCATGGTGCGCCGAGCGCGGGCGACGGTTCAAGGCGCTCGTCCGCCGGCACCGGCGTGGATTATGCTGCGTGCACGTTCCAGGGGGCGCCGTGACCACCATCTACGACTTCAGCTACCAGGACGGTGCCGGGAAGCACCATCCACTGGCGGCGCACCGCGGCAGCGCGCTGCTGCTGGTCAACGTCGCCTCGCGCTGCGGCTTCACGCCGCAGTACGCCGGCCTGCAGGCGCTGTGGCGCGCCTACCGCGATCGCGGGCTCATTGTCATCGGGTTTCCGTGCAACCAGTTCGGTGGCCAGGAACCGGCCGGCGACGACGCGATCAAGGTGTTCTGTTCGCTGGAGTACGACGTCGACTTCCCGCTCTCGCGCAAGATCGAGGTCAAGGGCGCCGGTGCCGATCCGCTGTGGCGCTGGCTCACCCACGAACGCCGCGGGCTGCTCGGCAGCGCGGCGGTGAAGTGGAACTTCACCAAGTTCCTGGTCGACCGCGACGGCCGCGTATGCGGTCGGTTCGCGCCCACGACGCCACCGCAGGCGCTGGCCGCGCATGTCGAACGCGTGCTCGGCTGACATGGGCCACTGGACCGGTGAGGGCTTCGGGCTGCTGTTCCAGTACCACGCGGTCGGCCTGCGGGTGGAGGTGAGCGGCGAGATCACCACCGCGCAGGCGCGGCGTGCCGGCTGGATGCGCTTGGCCGAGGAGGTCGGCCGGACCGGGGCAGCGGCGGTGCTGGCAGTGGATCGCCGCGGACAGGCGCTGGCGCCATCCGAGCCGGGGCGCACGCAGGCGCTGCTCGGTCGCCTCGACCTGCAGGCGCTGATGACCATACCGCTGGCCTATGTCGGACCATGGGCGCGCCTGCCCACGGGCGAAGCGCTGAACCAGGTGCTGATCGAGCGCGGGCTGCACGTGCAGGCGTTCGACGACGAGGCCGCCGCCGAACGCTGGCTGCGCTATGGCGAACACGGGCGCGTGGCGCGCCCGGGCGATCACTTCTCGACGAAGGCGCGCTCGAACACGTAGTGGCCGGGCTGGCCGATGCGCGGGGAGGTCTCGAACCCACGGGCATCAAGCACGTTGCGCAGGTCCGCCAGCATCTGCGGGCTGCCGCAGATCATGAAGCGGTCGTTGGCGGTATCCAGCGGCGGCAGGCCGAGGGTGCGCTGCATCTCCCCACTTTCGATCAGCTCGGTGAGGCGGCCGCGGTTGGGGAATTCCTCGCGGGTTACCGCCGGGTAATAGAGCAGCTTCTCGCGCAGCGTCTCGCCGAGGAACTCGTGGGCTGGCAGTTCCTTCTCGAAGTAGTCGCGGTATGCGAGGTCCTTCTCGAAGCGCACGCCGTGGGTGAGGATCACCTTGTCGAAGCGCTCGTAGGTTTCCGGATCCTTGATGATCGACAGCCACGGCGCCAGCCCGGTGCCGGTGCCCAGCAGATAGAGGTGGCGGCCGGGATGCAGGTCGCTGATCAGCAGCGTGCCGGTGGGCTTCTTGCCGACCAGGACCTTGTCGCCGGGCTGGATGTGCTGCAGCCGCGAGGTCAGCGGGCCATTGGGGACCTTGATGCTGAAGAACTCGAGCTGTTCCTCCCAGTTGGCGCTGGCGATGGAGTACGCGCGCAACAGCGGGCGGGTCTCGGTTTCCAGGCCGATCATGACGAACTGGCCGTTCTCGAAGCGGAAGCCGCTGTCGCGGGTGGTGGTGAAACTGAAGTAATCGTCGGTCCAGTGCCGGACCTCGAGCACCGTTTCGGCGCCGAAAGCGGAAGACATGCCGGGAATTCGATAGGGGAGGGAAATCGTCCCGATTATACCTGATGGGGGTTAGATGAGAAATGATCTCATTAAGGGTGGGTGAGCGGGGGGAAGCGGGGCGCCCGCTTGCGCGGGCTGTATTGGGGTTGTTGAGGGCGCGCCTGGGGAGGGGGAAGAGAGGGGCAAGAGCGAGCTTCGACCTTCGCGGCGACCTGAAGGATCGCCGCTCCGCCTGCAATCGCACTGTAGGAGCGGCTTCAGCCGCGACTGCCGGATAGCCCGGTCGCGGCTGAAGCCGCTCCTACAGTGCACGCCGGCGACGCCGCGAACTGGCCTGTGGCGTTGCCAATCGGGAGTGCATGCTTCTGCTCTTCTCTTCGCATCTGTCTCGGCGCGCTCCTTCCCAACCTGCGCGGCGACCTGAAGGATCGCCGCTCCGCCTGCAATCGCACTGTGGGAGCGGCTTCAGCCGCGACGCGGGGTCCAGCAGTCGCGGCTGAAGCCGCTCCTACAGTGCACGCCGGCGACGCCGCGAACTGGCCTGTGGCAATGCCCAAGGGGAGTGCACGCTTCTGCTCTTCTCCGCCCCCCTCCCGGCGCGCTCCAAAAGAATGGGGGAATCAAGGCGCCGGGTGACGTCCCGGCGGGTATGTGCGCGAGTTGCACATGGATGTGCAACGTTCGGTTTCGTCGCGACACGGACGTCTGCCGGAACCGACGCGCACATACCCGTCGGGGCGGCGCACCAAAACGTAAGTCAGAGCCAAGCCTCCGCCAACACGGCGCGCCCTCAACAACCCCCAATACAGCCCGCGAACGCGGGCGCCCCGCTTCCCACAGTCAACCCGCCGGCGGACTAAGCTCCAGCAGCTTGCCGTCTTCCTCGTCGGTCACCACGTACACCTTGCCGTCGGTGGAAACGCGCACGTCGCGGATGCGCTGGTCGAGTTCGCCCAGCAGTCGTTCCTCGCCGGCGATGCGGTCGCCGTCCAGGCTCAGGCGGATCAGGTTGCGCTCGGCCAGCGAACCGACGAACAGGCTGTTGTCCCAGGCGCTGCCGGGGTGGCCGACGTAGAAGGCCAGCCCGCTCACGCCGGGCGACTTGGCCCAGTAGTGGTGCGGCTGCTCCAGGCCGTCGCGGGCCTGGCCGACCGACTCGGAGATCGGCTGCCCGGAATAGTCGATGCCGTAGGTGATCAGCGGCCAGCCGTAGTTCCTGCCCGGCTCGGGCAGATTGAGTTCGTCGCCGCCGCGTGGGCCGTGCTCGCTTTCCCACAGCTTGCCGGTGCGCGGGTCGAAGGCCAGCCCCTGCGAGTTGCGATGGCCGTAGCTCCAGATCTCCGGGCGCGCGCCGGACTGGCCTACGAAGGGGTTGTCGGCCGGCACGCTGCCGTCCAGGTTCAGCCGCACCAGCTTGCCCTGCAGCTTGCCCAGGTCCTGCGCCATCGGCCGCAGCGTACGTTCGCCCTGGCTGATGAACAGATGGCCCTGGCCGTCGAAGGCGATGCGCGAGCCGAAATGGTTTTCGGTGTCGACCTTCGGTTCCTGGCGGTAGATCACCTTGACCTCGGACAACCCGGCATCACCCAGTACCGCGGTGGCCACGGCGGTGCCGGCGAGGATGCCTTCGCCGGGTTCGGCATAGCTGAGGTAGATGCGCCGGCTCTGGGCGAAATCCGGTGCCAGCACGACGTCGAGCAGGCCGCCCTGGCCGCGCGCGTAGACCGCCGGGACACCGGCCAGCGGGGCCGAGACGCTGCCGTCGGCGCCGATGCGGCGCAGGTTGCCGACGCGCTCGGTGACCAGGTAGCCGCCGCCGGGCAGCAGCGCCACTGCCCAGGGATGGCGCAGGCCGTGGGCCAGTTCGCGGACCTGGATCGCGCCGGCCTGGCTTGGCAGGGACTGCGCCGGGGCGCTCGCGGCGCTGCTGGCGGTCGGGGTGGCGGTGGCCGCTTCCTGGCGGCCGCAGCCGGCCAGCAGCGTCAGCGACAGGGCCAGCAGGAGGGGATGACGGGCAAAACGGCGGTGGGCGGCCTGGCGCATGCGGGGTGTCCTCGGTCGTCGGGGGCTCAACGATAGCCAGCGGCCTGCAGTTCGAACAACTCCGCGTAGCGGCCGCCCTGCGCCATCAGCTGCTCGTGGGTGCCGGCCGCCTCGATCCGGCCGTCGGCGAGCACCAGGATGCGGTCGGCCATGCGCACGCTGGAGAAGCGGTGCGAGATCAGCACGGCGGTGCGCTGTTCGGACAGTTCCTTGAAGCGCTGGAACACTTCGAACTCGGCGCGGGCGTCCAGCGCTGCGGTGGGTTCGTCGAGGATCATCACCTGTGCGTCGCGCAGGTAGGCGCGGGCGATGGCGATCTTCTGCCACTGGCCCCCGGACAGCTCCACGCCGGTCTTGAAGCGGCGGCCGATCAGCTGTGCATAGCCATGCGGCAGGCCTTCGATGACCTCGTCGGCCAGCGCGCGCCGCGCGGCGGCCTCGATCCGCGGCAGGTCGTCCATCGCCTCGATGCGGCCCACGCCGATGTTCTCGCCCGCGCTGAGGTGATAACGCACGAAGTCCTGGAAGATCACCCCCATGTTGGCGCGCAGGTCGTCCAGGTCGTAGTCGCGCAGGTCGCGGCCATCGAGCAGGATGCGGCCTTCGTCGGGGTCGTAGAGCCGGGCCAGCAGCTTGACCAGGGTGGTCTTGCCGGCGCCGTTCTCGCCGACCAGCGCCAGCACCTCGCCGGCGCGCAGTTCGAAGTCCAGGTGGCGCACCGCCCAGCGGTCGGCGTCCGGATAGCGGAAGCCGACATCCTCGAACACGAAGCCCTCGCGGATCGGCCGGGGCACGGCGATGGCGTCCGGCCGCGAGGCGATCTCCGGCTCGATCTCGAAGAAGGAGAACAGGTCGTCCAGGTACAGCGCCTGGCCGGCGACCTGCGAGAAGCCGATCAGCAGGCCTTCCAGCAGCTGGCGCAGGCGCAGGAAGCTGCCGGCCAGGAAGGTCAGGTCGCCGATGCTGAAGTCGCCGCGGATGGTGCGCCAGGCGATGTAGCCGTAGGCGGCGTAGTAGCCCAGCGTGCCCAGCGCGGCCAGCAGCGTGCCCCAGATCGCGCGTCGCCGCGCCAGCGCGCGGTTGGCCAGGTAGTAGCGCGCGGCCAGTTCGCGGTAGCGGTCGACCAGGAAACGATGGAGGTTGAATATCTTCACCTCCTTGGCGGTCTCGACGCTGGCGCCGACCTGGCGCAGGTAGTCGAGCTGGCGCCGCTCCGGCGTCCACTGGTAGCTGAGCGAGTAGCCCAGTGCGTTGAAGTGCGACTCGCCGACGAAGGCCGGCACCAGCGCCAGCGCCAGCAGCACGATCAGCCACGGCGCGTAGACCAGCAGGCCCACGGCGAAGCTGGCCACGGTGATGGCGTCCTGCAGCTGGCCGAACAGCTGGCTCATCAGGTTCATCCGGCCCATGCTCTGGCGCCGCGCGCGGTCGAGCCGGTCCTGCAGCTCGGGATCCTCGAAATCCTCCAGGTCCAGCTGCGCGGCGTGCTCCATCAGGCGGATGCTGGTGGCGTTGTTGAACAGTTCCGAGAGCAGGTTGTCGGCGTAGGCGATCAGCCGCCCGAGCAGGTCCGAGCCGATCGCCAGCGCCAGTTCCAGCGCCAGCAGGGTGAGCAGGTGGTCGAGCCGGCCGCTGGCCAGGGCATCGCCGAACACATGCAGGCCGGGCGAGCTGCCGGCCAGGCGGATCGCCTCGTCGATGATCAGCTTGCCGACATACAGCGTGGCCACCGGCATCAACGCGCGCACCAGGCGCAGGCCGAGGCTGCTGAGGGTCAGGGCGGGGCTGGTCTGCCAGATCTGGCGCAGGAATGGCGGCAGGTTGCGCAGCGCATGGAAGCGTTCGCGCAGGCTGGGCTGGTGCGCGGGAGGAGCGGGAGGCGTCATGGGGCGATTGTGCCGTCGCCGAGGCGGCGGCGTCGCGGGTCACCGTCGCGCGCGACGGCCGGCGCGGTGGTGCGCGGCGGGCCGATCAGCCGTCTTCGTCCAGGTCCAGCTCGGCGGTCGAGCCCGGACCGCCCTGGTGGTCGGCGCCGCGCACGGCTTCGCCGGGGCGGCCGAACGAGGCGCTGCCGTCATCGACGTTGATCAGGTTGCGCACCCCGGCCACGCCGGGCAGGGCGGCGACGATGCGTTCGGCCAGCGGCTTCATGGCGCGTTCGGGCACGTCGCCGCTCAGGGTGACCTTGCCGTCGCTGACCTGGACCAGGATCTCGCCGGCGTCGATGTTGTCGGCGTCGGCCAGGGCGCGGATCGCGTCGTCGCCGATCATCTGGTCGGAGCGGCCGGCGGTGCCGGGGGTGGAGGCGGACATGGCATTCCCTGCGAGGATGGACTGATCCGCAATGCTGGCGTCGCGGCCGTGACGGCGGCGGCAAGGTTGTCGCGGGGCCTCACTCGTCCAGGCGCAGGGTCAGGCACTTGGCCGCGCCGCCGGACTTGAGGAACTCGTCGAGCGGCGTTTCCAGTGCCTCGTAGCCGAGCCGCGCCAACGCCTGGCGCAGTGGCGCGCTGGCGCGGTTGAGGACCAGGGCGTCGTCCAGGTCCACCGCGTTGCAGGCGAAGGCCAGCGCATCGGCCTCGGCGACGGCGATGCGCAGGTGCGCCGGCACGCGCGCGGCGATCTGCGCCTGCGCTGCCTCGTCGAACGCGGCCGGGAAGTACAGCAGGCGGCCATCGCGCAGCGGGCAGAAGCAGGTGTCCAGGTGGTAGAAGCGGGCGTCGACCAGGCGCAGCGGCACCACTTCGGCGTCCAGCATTCGCTCCAGCTCCGGGGCCACGGCGGCGTCGCTGCGATGGCCGTGGCCGAGCCACAGCAGGGCCGGGCGGCCGCGGTCGAACAGCGCGTCGCCAGCGCCCTCGAAGCACAGCGGCTCGGGCAGCGGGCGGATCCGGAAGCCGGCGCGGCGGAACCAGTCGATGCACAGCGGCTCCTCGCCGCGGCGCTCGGCGTGGCGGAAGCGGCTGGGCAGGAAATCGTTGCCGCGCACCAGCCCGGCGTTGGCGGTGAACACCAGGTCCGGCAGGCCGGGCGCTGGCGGCAGCAGGGCGAGCTGTGCGCGCGTGGCGAGCAGGGCCTGCAGGTCGCGCCACTGCGCCGCCGCGCGCGAAGCATCGGCGGCGTGCACGTGCCCGGCCATCCACGGGTTGATGACGTAGTCCACCGCGAAGTGCTCCGGGGCGCACAGCAGCAGCCGGTGCCTGACCGCGACGGCCTCCTCGCGGGCGGCGAGCGGGAGGGTGGTTTCGCCGATGAATACCGGCAGGCCGTGCTTGTCGTCCATGGATCGTCTCCGCTCGCCAGGGAAGGCCAAGCTAGCGGCGACGTATTGCACGCAGGTGTCGGTGCGCCTGCGCCCCGGCGGTCAGGGCACTTCGGCCTGCAGGCCGACGCTGAGGCGGTTCCAGGCGTTGATCAGCGCCACCGCCATGGTCACCTCGGCGATGCCGCGTTCGTCGAAATGCGCCTGCAGGGCTTCGTAGAGGGCGTCGGCGGGGGCGCCATGGGTCAGCCGGGTGAGTGCCTCGGCCCAGGCCAGCACGGCGCGTTCGCGCGCGTCGAAGAAGCGGCTGTCGTGCCAGCCCGCCAGGGTGTCGAGCTTGCGCTGGTCGACCCCGGCCTTGCGCAGGGCGGTGGAATGCATGTCCAGGCAGAACGCGCAGCCATTCATCTGCGATACGCGCAGCGAGATGAGTTCGACCAGCTCGGCGCCGATGCTGCCGCCATGGACCTGCATGGCGGCAGTGGACAGGCCCTTGAAGGCGGCGGGCAGCAGCTGGGTGTAGTCGGCGCGGGAAAATTTCACGGGGTGTCTCCTGTTGCAGGGTGGGAGGGGCTTTCGGCAACAAGGACGGACCGGCGGGAGAGGCTGTGACAACCCGCAGCGGCGGCGGACGCAGTGAATCCTGAACGGAATGCCCGCCGCCCCCGGGCGACGAGGTGGAACAGCCCGTCGCGAAGGGGCCGGCGGCGGCGCGGGCGTCATTGGCCTAAAATGGGCGGGTTTACTTCGCAAGCCCCTCAGAGCCAGCCGTGACTTCGATCAAGCAGGAAGACCTCATCCAGAGCGTCGCCGACGCCCTGCAGTACATCAGCTACTACCACCCGGTCGACTACATCAGGAACCTGTCCGCCGCCTACGAGCGCGAGCAGTCGCCCGCGGCCAAGGACGCGATCGCGCAGATCCTGATCAACTCGCGCATGTGCGCCGAGGGCCACCGCCCGATCTGCCAGGACACCGGCATCGTCACGGTCTTCCTCGAGATCGGCATGAACGTGCGCTGGGACGACGCCAGCATGGGCGTGGAGGACATGGTCAACGAAGGCGTGCGCCGCGCCTACAACCACCCGGACAACAAGCTGCGCGCCAGCGTGCTGGCCGATCCGGCCGGCAAGCGCCAGAACACCAGGGACAACACCCCCGCGGTGGTCAACGTGAAGGTGGTACCCGGCGACACGGTGGACGTGATCGTCGCCGCCAAGGGCGGCGGCTCGGAAGCCAAGTCCAAGTTCGCCATGCTCAATCCGTCCGATTCGATCGTGGACTGGGTGCTCAGGACCGTGCCGACCATGGGCGCGGGCTGGTGCCCGCCGGGCATGCTCGGCATCGGCATCGGCGGTACCGCCGAGAAGGCGATGCTGCTGGCCAAGGAAGCGCTGATGGAGCCGATCGACATCACCGACCTGCAGGCCCGCGGCGCGTCGAACCGCGCCGAGGAACTGCGCCTGGAGCTGTACGAGAAGGTCAACGCGCTGGGCATCGGCGCGCAGGGCCTGGGCGGGCTGACCACCGTGCTGGACATCAAGGTCAAGGATTACCCGACCCACGCGGCCAACCTGCCGGTGGCGATGATCCCCAACTGCGCGGCGACCCGGCATGCGCACTTCACCCTCGACGGCAGCGGCCCGGTCGCGCTGGATCCGCCGTCGCTGGAGGACTGGCCCAAGCTGACCTACAACCCGCAGAACGCGCGCCGGGTGAACCTGGACACGATCACCCGCGAGGAAGTGGCGCAGTTCAAGCCGGGCGAGGTGCTGCTGCTCAACGGCAAGCTGCTGACCGGCCGCGACGCCGCGCACAAGCGCATGATCGACATGCTCAACCGCGGCGAGAAGCTGCCGGTCGATTTCACCAACCGCTTCATCTACTACGTTGGCCCGGTCGATCCGGTGCGCGACGAGGTGGTCGGCCCGGCCGGCCCGACCACGGCCACGCGCATGGACAAGTTCACCCGCCAGATGCTCGAGCAGACCGGCCTGCTGGGCATGGTCGGCAAGTCCGAGCGCGGCGATGCGGCGATCGAGGCGATCGCCGACAACAAGGCGGTCTACCTGATGGCGGTCGGCGGTTCGGCCTACCTGGTGTCCAAGGCGATCAAGGCCTCCAGGGTGCTGGCCTTCGAGGACCTGGGCATGGAGGCGATCTACGAGTTCGAGGTCAAGGACATGCCGGTGACCGTGGCGGTGGATTCCACCGGCGTGTCGGTGCACAAGACCGGCCCGCGCGAATGGCAGGCCCGCATCGGCAAGATCCCGGTGGTGGTCGAGGCCTGAGCCCCGGCCCGCGCGCTCCACCCGGGCGCGCGGGCATCGCATGCCAGGCCGGCGTCGACCCGGCGCGCCGTGCCGCCGATACTCGGGGGAATCCCTGTTGGAGCACCCCGCGATGAAGCTGTTCTTCGCCCCCGCCTGCGCCATGCTGCTGGCCGCCTGCGCCGGCAGCCCGTCCGCTGCCAGCGGGACGCGCACCATCGACCTGGCCCAGTGCACGCAGCGCTGCGATGCCGTGGTCGCCACCTGCAACAAACGCGCCTCGTCGGCCCCCGGCTGCGGCGGCGCGCGCCAGCAGAACTGCGAATCGCTGGTCGGCGAGGCACGCAATGCCTGCCGGGCGCAGCAGGCCGCATGCAGCGTCGAAACCCCGGCGACCTGCTCGGCCGAGCGTGGTCGCTGCATGGATGCGTGCACGCGCTGAGGGTGGGGCGTGCGCCGCGCGGCCGGCGCCTGCGTAGAATCGGCCGGCCCCCTTCCGGAGCCCGACCTTGAGCGCCATCCTCTACTACTCGCCCAGCACCGCCGCGCTGGTGGTCCATTGGCTGCTGATCGAACTGGACATCCCGCATGAACTGCGCGCGCTCGACTTCGAGCGCCGCGAACAGAAATCACCCGGGTACCTGGCGCTCAACCCGGCCGGCGTGGTGCCGACCCTGGTGCTCGACGGCCAGGTGCTCACCGAGGCGGCAGCCATCGTCATGCAGCTGGCCGACCGCCATCCGGGCGCCGGCCTGGCGCCGGCGCCGGGCAGTGCCGCCCGTGCCGATTACTACCGCTGGATGTTCTGGTGCGCCAACACCCTGCAACCGGCCTACCGCGCCTGGTTCTATCCGGACGAACCGGCCGGCGAGGGCAACGAACAGGCAGTGCGCACGCAGGCGCGCGCGGTGATCGAAGCGGCCTGGGAGCGGCTCGCCGCCCATCTGCGGCAACACGGCCCCTACCTGCTGGGCGCGGAGCTTTCCGCCGCCGATTTCCTGCTCACCATGCTGATGCGCTGGTCGCGCAACATGCCGCGCCCGAGCGACGACTGGCCGGTGCTGCGCGACTACGCCCGGCGGATGAAGGACCGCCCGGCGTTCCAGGAAACCTATCGGCGCGAGGGGCTGACCGACTGGACCTGAGGGCCCGGCCGGCGGTGCCGGGTCAGAACCACTCCAGCAGCGAGACGCCCACGCCGATGTAGGTTGCCTTGTGGTTGTAGTCGATCATGCTCTCGCCGTAGCCGTCGAACACCTGGATGTGGCCACGCAGCAGGTTGCTGATCGGGAAGCCGTAGTCCAGCTGCAGCGCGCCGTGCGAGCGATCGCCGGTGCGCAGCGAGTGCCGCGCCATCAACGACACCTCGTGGCCGTTGCGGTTGTAGACCAGGGTCGCGTCGCCGCGGCCCATGTAGTCCTCGATGTCCGGGTTGTTGTCGTCCTTGGCGTCTTCCTTGATGCGGTACCAGGGCCGCAGCATGATCGCCCAGTGCTCGCGGTCCAGGCCGATGTTGAGGATGACGCGGTTCCAGCTGCGCGAAAGCGGGTCGCTGCGGCCGTTGGACTGATGGACCAGGGCCAGCCCGGTCATGCGGCCGCGCCAGCCGGCAATGCCGTAGTTGTTGCGGAACACCAGCATCGCCTCGGGTTCGTAGTTGGTTTCGCGGAAGGGCCGCGATTCCTCCGAGTTGTAGGCCTGCCAGCGCGAGCTCTGGGTGTAGCCGACCCAGATGTCGCCGTTGTCGTTGAACAGGTTCTCGACCACCTTGGTCTTGAAGCTGAGCTGGAACTTCAGCTCGGTGCTGTCCAGCTGCTGCGGGTCGGTGACGGTGTTGTTCGGGTTGGGCGAGCTCGGGGTCTCGTTGACGTTGCTGGTCCAGAAGGCCGGTAGCAGGTAGACCGGCTTGTAGGCGCGCAGCTGGAACGTGCCCAGCTTGGAGTCCTTGGCCAGTTCCCAGCGGCTGTCCAGCAGCGAGCCGCGGCCGGCGTTGGCCAGGTTGGGGTCGTCGGTCTTGAAGATTTCCTTGGCTTGCTTGCGCTGTTCCCGGGTCTCGGCGCCGGCCAGGGTTTCGCGCTGCGCTTCGCGCGCTGCTTCGGCGGCGGCGTCGGCCTGCGCCGTATCGGCCAGGGTGACACCCAGGGCGTGGTCATAGCAGGCCAGTCGCAGGGCATCGCTGGAGATCGAGGTGCAGGCGGCCGGAGAAGCCGGTTGCGGGGCGATCTCCTGGGCGTGGGCGAGCAGGGGACTGGCGGCCAAAGCCAGCAGGAGGCAGGACGGGGGGCGGCTCATCGGGGGACGCAAGCTCCATGCGGTGCGGGGGCCGGGAAGCGCAGAAAATACCCGATCACGACGCGGGCGCGCTTGCACCGGCTTCACACGAACCAGGCCAGGGCGAAGATCCCCAGCATGCAGAAGCCCAGCGCGAGCTTCGAGGCAGTGCCGAGCGCGATGCCCAGCCAGGTGCCTAGGCCGACCCGGGTGGCATGGCCGGCCCTTCGGCTGTGCCAGTACTCGCCGGCCCAGGCACCGATGAAGGGGCCCAGGAACAACCCCAGCGGCAGGAAGAACAACCCGGCGATCGTGCCCAGCGCCGAGCCCCACAGCGCCCAGCTGCTGGCCCCCAGGCGCTGGGCGCCGTAGACCGTGGCCAGGAAGTCGATCAGGAAGGAGGCGGCGGTCAGCAGTGCCAGCACCAGCAGCGGGATCCAGCCGACATGGGCGAATCCATCGGCCCAGGCGGCCAGCAGCAGGCCAGCGAACACCAGCGGCAGGCCGGGCAGCGCCGGCAGCAGCACGCCGGCGAAACCGACCAGCACCAGGATGGCGGCTATCACGTAGTAGATGAATGCAGGGTCCATGGCGAACGGGCGAGCCTCAAATCAGGGGCTGATGGGGGTTGACATTGTCAACTCGGGGTGATTGACACTATGTTTTGTCCGGGTTAAGTTGCAGCCGCTGCGCTTGGCAAGGTCACCGTGAATCGTGGCCTGACGGGGCTTCCCGGCGATCGGGGGGTCCAGGTACCTCGCTTCCTCCTTGCAACCAGCCACCCGTCTATCAACCAGAATGTGTCAGGGAGTAGTCGAGATGTCAGAGCGTGAGACCGGTACCGTCAAGTGGTTCAATGATGCCAAGGGCTTCGGCTTCATCAGTCGCGAGAACGGGGAGGACGTGTTCGTCCACTTCCGCGCGATCCAGATCCAGGGCTTCAAGAGCCTGAAGGAAGGGCAGAAGGTCAGCTTCACCGTCGTGCAGGGCCAGAAGGGCCTGCAGGCGGACGCGGTCCAGCCGGTCTGACGGCTGCCGCAAGCCCAGCAAAAAGGCCCGCATGCGGGCCTTTTTGCATTCCGGCGGGGTAGTGCGCTGCGCTCAGCGCAGCACGACCTTGCCGTTGACCACGCGCACGTAGGTGTTCTCGCGGATGCCGCCGAGGTCGCGCTGGTTGACCACGATCACGCGGCCATCATCCATCTTGACCTGGATGTCGTAGGACTCGCCGGTGACATTCTTCTGGATGGCATTGCCGGCGACCGCGCCAGCACCGGCGCCGAGCACCGTGGCGACGTTCTCGTTGCCCTTGCTGCCGCCGGTTTCATGGGAAATCGTGCGGCCGGCGACCGCGCCGACGATGCCGCCCAGCACCGCGCCGGTGGCCGAGGGGGCGGTACGGGTCGGGGCCACCGCGTCGATGCGGGTGACGATGCCGCAGTCCGCGCAGCGGGCCTGCGAATAGCCCTGGTTGCTGCCATAGCTGCCACTGTTGTAACCGCCACCGCCGTAGCTGGGCTGGGTGGTGGCGCAACCGGCCAGCGTGGCCGCTGCGCCCAGTCCGATGACGATGCCGATCTGGCGGATATTCATGGGTCCTCCGTTTTCCTCAGGAAAGCGGCCTCGTCGCCGCTGGTGGCCCATCCTGTCTGGACGCGCGTGAACACCGGGCCAACTGCCGCAGTCAGCTGCGACTCAGCGAAAATCCTGGTGGCAGGCCTTGCAGCCCTCGCCGATGCGCGCGTTGACCGTGGCCAGCGCCGCGCAATTGCCCGGCGGCGATGCCAGCGCCTGGTCCAGCCCGGCGCGCAGCTCGCGCGCATGGGTGGCGAAGCGGCGGTCATCGCGCAGGCTCGGGAACGCCAGCTCCAGATCGTTGGACAGGGCGCGCAGCGACTGCAGCCGCGGCAGCGCATCGGAGACCGTGCAGCGGTTGGCCTTCTGGCTCTGCGCGAGCAGGTCGGCCTGCTTGGCCATGACCTGCATCAGGCTGTGCGGGAACGGATCCTGGCGCGCCTGCAGGGCGCGCATGAGCATCACCGTGGCGACGATGCCGACCAGCAGCCCGAGCAGGGCCATGAACAGATAGCGGTAGGCGGCGGAAGGACGGCGGGGCTGGCTGGACATGGCGGCTCCGGCTTGCGGGTGGATGTCAGAGGGCGATCGTACGACGCCCGCCGGCCGCTGGCGAACCGCTAAAATGCAGGCATGAATCCGCAATGGCTTGAACGGTTCGCCGGCATCGACCGGCTGTATGGCGCGGGCAGCGTGGCCCGCTTCTCGCGCTGCAGGGTGGCGGTCGTCGGCATGGGCGGGGTGGGCTCGTGGGTGGTCGAGGCGCTGGCGCGCACGGCCATCGGCCACCTCACCCTGATCGACGCCGACGACATCTGCGTTTCCAACACCAATCGCCAGCTGCCGGCGATGGCCGGCCAGTACGGGCAGAACAAGGCCCGCGCCATGGCCGAACGCTGCCGGGCGATCAACCCGGAGATCGAGGCCATCGCGGTGGAGGATTTCCTCACCGTGGGCAACATGGCCGCGCTGCTGGACCGGGATTTCGACCTGGTGATCGACGCCTGCGACAGCTTCCGGGTCAAGGTCGAGACCATCGCCTGGTGCCGGCGCCGCAAGCTGCCGCTGATCACCGTGGGCGCGGCCGGCGGTCGCACCGACCCGACCCTGGTACGGGTGCGCGACGTCTCGCGCACCGAGCACGACGCGATGCTGGCGCTGATCCGCAAGAAGCTGCGCGGCGAGTTCAATTTCCCCAAGAACCCGCAGCGTTACTTCGGCGTGCCGGCGGTGTACTCGCTGGAGAACGTCAAGTATCCGCAGGCCGACGGCAGCGTGTGCGGGGTGCGCCCGCAGCTGGGCGCCGACGCCGCGCTCAAGCTCGACTGCGGCGCCGGCCTCGGTGCGGCCACCCACATCACCGGTGCGTTCGCTTTCGCCGCGGTCGGCAAGGCGCTGGAAATGCTGCTCAAGCCCAGGCGCGAGCCGGCGGTGGTGGAAGCAGCGGCCGACGCCGCCAGCGCACGCTGAAGCCGCGGCGCCCAGGGCCTTACGCGGGCACTGGGCCCAGCCCGAACAGCCGGCGCGCGTTCTCCGTGGTCTGCGCGGCGATGTCCTGCGCCGGCTCGCCGCGCAGGCTGGCGATGGTGTCCAGGATCGTCGACAGCCGCGCCGGTTCGTTGCGCTCGCCGCGGATGCCGGCATCGGGCTGGTCCGGGGCATCGGTTTCCAGCAGCAGGTACTCCAGCGGCATCGTGGCGACGAGTTGGCGCAGGCGGTTGGCGCGCGGGTAGGTCACCGGCCCGCCGATGCCGAGCAGGAAGCCGAGCTGGTACAGCTGGCGGGCCTGTTCGGGACTGCCGGCAAAGCTGTGGATCACGCCGCGCAGCCCGCCCACCCGGCGGATCGACTGGATCACCGCATCGACCGCGCGGCGCGCGTGCACGACCACCGGCAGGTCATGGCGCCTGGCCAGCGCGAGCTGGCCGTCGAAGTAGTAGGCCTGCTGCGCGCGGTCCAGCGACTCGACGAAGTAGTCCAGCCCGCACTCGCCGACCGCACAGGGACGCTCGCGGGCCAGCCAGTCCTGCAGCTGTTCCAGGTGTTCGGGGCGGTGTTCGTCCAGGAACACCGGGTGCAGGCCGTAGGCCGGGTGCAGGCCAGCCGCGCTGGCGCAGACTTCGCGCAGCTTCGGCCAGCTGGCCGCGGTAACTGCCGGCACCACCTGGGCCACCACGCCGCCGGCATGGGCGCGCGCGATCACCGCGTCGCGGTCGCCGTCGAATTCGCCCGCGTCCAGGTGGCAATGGCTGTCGACCAGCTGCATCGGCTCAGGCGCCGGTCAGCGGGGGCGGCATCGGCCGGCGCTGGCGCCAGTTGGCCAGCAGCAGGGTGGCCGAGCCGAGCAGCATTTCGTCGAGGAAGGGCACCGGGTCGGGCAGGAACAGGTCGACCACGAACAGCACGGCCACCAGCTTGGCCAGGGTGGGAAAACGCAGGCGGCTGGCGCGGGCGAGCAGGCTGCTGGCGAGAGGCGTGGGCATGGGCGGGGTCCTTCGAACGGTTAAGCGTGAGTGAAGTCACTATGCCAGCGTCTTCACGTGCACATTCCGGAACGGGGCGTGGATTTGTTCAGCTGGTTCATGGTGGAATCCTGCCGAACACAACGCGGACCGTCCGCAGGGAGCTCGTCAATGAAAAGCAACACGACAACTATACTGGTCGCTGCAGGCGCTCTGCTGGTGGGCGGTGTGGCGACGGCCGCCTTCATGAACAACCGCAACAAGACCCCGGACATCGTCGCCCCGTCGGCGGAAACACGTCCGGCGCTGGACAACTCGCTGGCCGAGGATCCGAATGCGGTCGCCCCGGGCAAGGGCCTGGAATACGCCGACGTGGTCAAGGTCGATCCGGTCACCCAGAAGGAGAAGGTCTACGCCACGGTCATCGGCACCGAGCCGGTGCGCGAGACCAGCACCACCAGCACCCCGCACGAGGTCTGCAAGGACGTTGTGGTCCAGGAACGCCTGCCCGAGCGCGACGGCAACGTCGGCGGCACGGTGGTCGGCGCGGTGATCGGCGGCGTGCTCGGCAACCAGGTCGGCGGCGGTAATGGCCGCAAGGTCGCCACCGCGGCCGGTGCGGTGGCTGGTGGCGTGATCGGCAACCAGGTTGACAAGCGCCATGTCGGTGGCCAGGTGGTCAACCGTACCGAGCGCCAGTGCCATACCGAGAACGCGACGTCCGAGTCCTCGCGCGTGACCGGCTACAACGTGACCTACCGCAACGCCGACGGCAGCACCGGCACCATGCGCATGGACAGCAAGCCGGGCGATCGCATCGCCATGGGCAATGCCGACAAGGTGATCGCCTACAACGTCACCTACCGCTACGACGGCGAGGAGAAGACGGTGCGCCTGAACGACAAGCCGGCCAGCGACCGCCTGCCGGTGATCGACGGCCAGCTGGTGACGCAGACTGCTTCGGCGGGCAGTGCCAACCAGCAGTAAGGGTCTCGCTGCACAAGCGGGTATCTCGAGGGAGCCGGCATCATGCCGGCTCCTTTTTTGTCTTTGGGTTGGGACGGGAAAAGCGGGGCGCCCGCTTTCGCGGGCTGTATTGGGGTTTTTTGAGGGCGCGCCTTGGTTTGCGGAGGCTTGGCTCTGACTTGCGTTGGGGGCCCCATCCCGCCGGGGGCGGGGTCGTCGGGGCAACGGACGTCCTGTCCGACACCCCGAGCGCAGCACATCCATGTGCTGCTCGACCCCGCCCCCGGCGGGACGGGGCTTGGCGCTTTTGTTGTTCCCATTCTTTTGGGGCGCGCTGGGGAGGGGGAAGAGAAGAGCAAGAGCAAAAGCGGCGTCCCGTTTCTTGTGGTGACCTGATGCAGGTCCGCTTCGTCGGGGCTCCCCTTGTAGGAGCGGCTTCAGCCGCGACCGCGGGATCCAGCAGGTCGCGGCTGAAGCCGCTCCTACAGTGCAATCGCCAGCGAAGTCGCGAACCGGCCGATGGCAATGTCCATGAGGAGTGCACGCCCCTGATCTTCTCTTCCCCCCTCCCAGGCGCGCCCCAAAAGAATGGGGAAATCAAAGCGCCGGGTGCCGCCTCGGCGGGTATGTGCGCGAGTTGCACATGGATGTGCAACGTTCGGTTTCGTCACGACACGGACGTCTGCCGAAACCGACGCGCACATACCCGTCGGGGCGGCGCACCACAACGCAAGTCAGAGCCAACCCTCCGCCACCCGAGGCGCGCCCTCATAAACCCCCAATACAGCCCGCGAACGCGGGCGCGCCGCTTTCCCCAGCAGCAGCCAAGGAACCCCCAACCCGGCCATCGCAGTCCACCCCGATACAATCCCCGCAAACGCAACCCGAGTCCTCCCATGTCCCTCCCACCCGATGACCCGTTCGATGTCGCCTCGCTGCTCTCGGAGGATGAACTCGCCGTGCGCGACACCGTCGCCCGCTTCACCGACGAGCGCGTGCTGCCGATCATCGGGCAGGCCTTCGAGCAGGGGCGCTTCCCGCGCGAGCTGGTCGCCGACATCGCCGGCCTGGGCCTGCTGGGGGCCAGCCTGCCGCCCGAATACGGCGGCGCCGCGCTGGGCCCGGTCAGCTACGGCCTGATCTGCCAGGAGCTGGAGCGCGGCGACAGCGGCATCCGCAGCTTCGTCAGCGTGCAGTCCTCCCTGTGCATGCATCCGATCCACGCCTACGGCAGCGAGGAGCAGCGCCAGCGCTGGCTGCCGCGCATGGCCGCCGGCGAGCTGATCGGCTGCTTCGGCCTGACCGAGGCCGACGGTGGCTCGGACCCGGCAGCCATGCGCACCCGTGCCCGCCGCGACGGTGGCGACTGGATCATCGATGGCGCCAAGCTGTGGATCACCAACGGCGGCATTGCCGACCTGGCGGTGGTCTGGGCGCAGACTGACGACGGCATCCAGGGCTTCGTCGTCGAACGCGGCACGCCCGGCTTCAGTACCCGCGACATCGGCCAGAAGATGAGCCTGCGCGCCTCGGTGACCTCGGCGCTGTACTTCGATGGCGTGCGCGTGCCCGACGCCCAGCGCCTGGCCGGCGTGCGCGGGCTGAAGGGGCCGCTGGGCTGCCTGACCCAGGCCCGCTACGGCATCGCCTGGGGCGCGATCGGCGCCGCCGTGGCCTGCCTGCGCGAGGCGCTTGCCTACAGCGGTGAGCGGGTGCTGTTCGGTCGTCCGCTGGCGGCCAACCAGGCGGTGCAGCTGCGCCTGGCCGAGATGGCCCGTCGCATCACCGGCGCCCAGCTGCTGGCGCTGCAGCTGGGCCGGCTGAAGGAAGCCGGGCGGATGCAGCCCGAGCAGGTCTCGCTGGCCAAGTGGAACAACTGCCGGATGGCGCTCGACGTTGCACGCGACTGCCGCGACCTGCTGGGCGCGGCCGGCATCAGCCTGGAGCATGCGGCGATCCGGCATGCCTTGAACCTGGAGTCGGTGATCACGTATGAAGGCACGCAGACCATCCACCAGCTGGTGGTCGGTCGCGGCTTGACCGGAATCAACGCGTTCTAGAGGCGCAGGCGCGCCAGGGGGAGCAATGCACAAGGGATGGATCGGATGGCGGGTGGGCGTGGCCGTGCCCGGCAGCGCCCCGGCCTGGTTGAAGGGGCGCAGCCCGGCGATGCCCGGCCATGTCGCTCCCGGCAGCGTGGTCCTGCTGATGCCGGCGCGCCGGACCGGGGTGACCGGATGAACCCCGGTTCGGAACTGGAAACCGCACGCCTGTGGCTGCGACCGCCGCGACGGGAGGATTTCGAGCCGCTGGCCGCCTTCCTCGCAGATGAAGTCGCCACCGCCCACCTCGGCGGCCCGATGCCGGCGCCGATGGCCTGGCGCAGCCTGGCGGCGCTGGTGGGCAGCTGGACGCTGCAGGGATTTTCGATGTTTTCGGTGATCGACAAGGCCAGCGGCGAGTGGGTCGGCCGGGTAGGGCCCTGGCAGCCCTACGGCTGGCCCGGGCCGGAAGTGGGCTGGGCCATCCGCCGCGCCGACTGGGGCCGGGGCTATGCGGTCGAGGCGGCGAGCGCGGTGCTCGACTGGGTCTTCGATGCGCTCGACTGGCCCGAGGTGATCCATACGATCGCGCCGGAGAACCACGCCTCGCAGGCGGTGGCGCGCAAGCTCGGATCGACGCTGCTGCGGATGGATGCGCTGCCGGCGCCGCACGAAGGCCGCCAGGTCGAGGTCTGGGGCCAGACCCGCGCGCAGTGGCGGCAGCGGCGGCGCTGAAGCGGGACGCTGAAGGGGCTTTGCAAAGGCCGCGCGGGCGGTGACACTGCCGGACCCCTTCCCGGAGTCGATGATGTCCAGCCCGCGCGCGCCCCTGACTGTCTACGGCAAGTCCACCTCCGGCAACTGCTACAAGGTCCAGCTGCTGCTCGAGCAGCTTGGCAGCCGCTATGCCTGGGTGGAGGTCGACAGCGCGAACGGCGCGACCCGCACTGCGGAATACCTGGCGCTGAACCCGAATGGCAAGGTGCCGATCGTGGTGCGCGACGACGGCCGCGTGCTGGCCGAGTCCAACGCGATCCTGCACTGGCTGGCAGAAGGCACGCCATTCCTGTCCGGCGACGCCTGGCAGCGTGCGCAGACCCTGAGCTGGATGTTCTTCGAGCAGTACAGCCATGAACCGCACGTCGCCGTGGCGCGCTTCATCCGCGGCTGGACGCCGCTGGATTCGCCGCGTCGCGCCGACCTGCCGCGCCTGCGCGAGCGCGGCGATGCGGCGCTGGCGGTAATGCAGCAGCACCTGCAACGCCATCCCTGGTTCAGCGGCAGCGAGTACGGCATCGCCGACATCGCGCTGTACGCCTACACCCACTGCGCCGAGGACGGCGGTTTCGTCCTGGCCGACCATCCGGCCATCGTCGACTGGCTGGCGCGCGTGCGTGCCACCCCCGGCTTCGTGCCGATGGCGCCGATCGAGGCGCAGGCGCGCGAGCGCCTGGCCGCCTCCGGCCAGGCCTGACCGACGATGTGCGGACTGGCCGGACTCTGGCTGCCCACCCCGCGCCTGCATGGCGACGCGCTGGCCGCGCTGGCGTCGTCGATGGGCGCCGCGCTGCGGCATCGCGGCCCTGATGACGCCGGCACCTGGTGCGACGCGCAGGCCGGCATCGCACTTGCGCACCAGCGCCTGAGCATCCTGGACCTCTCGCCGCTGGGCCACCAGCCGATGGCCTCCAGCGACGGTCGCTACCAGCTCGCCTACAACGGCGAGATCTACAACTTCGCCCAGCTGCGCGCGGCGCTGTCCGCGCTCGGCCACCGCTTCCGCGGCCATTCCGACACCGAGGTCCTGCTGGCGGCGATCGTCGAGTGGGGCCTGGAGGAGGCGCTGGCGCGCTGCAACGGCATGTTCGCCATCGCCCTGTGGGACAGCCGCGAGCACTGCCTCAGCCTGGCCCGCGACCGCGTCGGCAAGAAACCGTTGTACTACGGCTGGGCCGGCGACACGCTGGTGTTCGGCTCCGAGCTCAAGGCGCTGTGGCGGCACCCGGATTTCGACAACGGGGTCGATCGCGACGCGCTGACCCTGCTGCTGCGCCTGGGCTACATCCCGGCGCCGTACTGCATCCATCGCGGCGCCTTCAAACTGATGCCCGGGCGGATCCTGCAGCTGCAGGCCGGCGACATCGCCGCCGGCCCCGACGGGCACCGGCCCGAGCAGGCGCAGCGCCCGTTCTGGAACGCCCGCCAGGCCATGCAGGCCGCGCTGGAGTCGCCGTTCCGCGGCGATGCGGCGGCGGCCGAGACGCAGCTCGATACCCTGCTGCGCGATGCGGTCGCGCTGCGGATGGTGGCCGACGTGCCGGTCGGCGTGTTCCTGTCCGGCGGCACCGATTCGTCGATCGTCGCGGCGATGATGCAGGCGCAGAGCAGCGCGCCGGTGCACAGCTTCAGCATCGGCTTCACCGGCTCGCATCACGACGAGGCGCCGCTGGCGCGCGAGGTCGCCCTGCACCTGGGCTGCGATCACACCGAGCTGTACGTGGACGGGCGCGACGCGCTGGCGGTGGTGCCGCAGCTGCCTTCGATGTTCGACGAGCCCTTCGCCGACGCCTCGCAGGTGCCGACCGCGCTGGTGGCGCGGCTGGCGCGCGGCGGCGTGACCGTGGCGCTGTCCGGCGACGGTGGCGACGAACTGTTCTTCGGCTACTCGCGCTATGTGCGCGCGCTGCGCAACTGGCAGATGCTGCGCGCGGTGCCGGCACCGCTGCGCGGCTGGATGGCCCGCCATGCCGGCGGCGAGGGCTCGCGCACCGGCGGCCTGGCCGCGCTGCTGGCCGAGGCCGGCGCGCGCGGCATCGGCGATGTGTACCGCAACCGCATCTCACGCTGGCGCCAGCCGGCCGCGGCGGTGCTCGGCGCGCACGAGCCGGAAAACTTCTACAGCCTGGCCGAGCCGCTGCACGGCGCCGGCACCGCGGCCGACGCGATGATGCTGGCCGACTTCGCCTGCTACCTGCCCGACGACCTGCTGTGCAAGGTCGACCGCACCACGATGGCGGTTGGCCTGGAAGCGCGCGCGCCGCTGCTGGACTGGCGGGTGGCCGAATTCGCCTGGTCGCTGCCGCTGGCGATGAAGTACCGCGACGGTGCCAGCAAATACCTGCTCAAGCAGGTGCTGCGGCGCTACCTGCCCGACAGCATGGTCGACCGCCCCAAGCGCGGCTTCGGCGCGCCGGTCAGCAGCTGGTTGCGTGGCGAGCTGCGCGACTGGGCGCAGGACCTGCTCGACCCGGCCCGGCTGGCGGCCGAGGGCGTGTTCGTGCCCGGCGCGATCCACGAGCCATGGCAGGCCTTCCTGCGCGGGCAACGCAAGTGGCACACGCACCTGTGGACCGTGCTGATGTTCCAGGCCTGGCAGCAGGGCTGGCGGCAGGCGCGGGCACAGGTCGGGGCGGGGAGCGCGCTTCACCTGGACTGAGCGGGTCGCTGGCTAGATTCCGGGCCGGACACCCCGTCCCGCCCGGAGCCTTCCATGAGCCAGTACCAGATCGCCGTGTTCGTCGGCAGCCTGCGCAAGCATTCGTTCAACCGCCAGCTCGCGCATGCGCTGGGGCCGCTGTTCGGCAACCGCGCCAAGCTCAGCCTGGTCGAGATCGGCGACCTGCCGCTGTACGACCAGGACTTCGACCACGATTATCCAGAGCAGGGCAAGCGCCTGAAGCAGCAGGTCCGGCAGGCCGACGCGGTCCTGTTCGTCACCCCGGAATACAACCGCTCCATCCCCGGCGTGCTCAAGAACGCCATCGACCTGGGCTCGCGGCCGTACGGCGACAGCTGCTTCGCCGGCAAGCCGGCGGCGGTGCTGGGGATCTCGATCGGCGCCATCGGCACCGCCCTGGCCCAGCAGCACCTGCGCAACGTCCTGGCCTACCTGGACATGCACGTGCTCGGCCAGCCGGAGGTGTTCCTGCAGCACAAGGACGGCTTCTTCGACGAGGGCGGCGGCTTCGGCGACGCCGGCACCACGAAGTTCCTGCAGGGCTACGTGGACAAGTTCCTGGCGCTGATCGCCCAGACCCGGGGCTGAGTCGCGGAAACCGAGACGGGGCGGGGGCACGATGACGGTCGTGCACCGGCTGTGCACCACTTATCCACAGACTTGTTCCTAGCGCGTGCAGCCAGCGCTGCCTATCCTTTCTGCCCCCGTCCCGCCGTCAGGTTTCCTTCCGAATGTCCGCCCGCCCCGGCTTCCGCTCCAATCGCGACCGTGATCGCGACGACCGTCCCGAGCCGCGCATCGACCAGCTGCGCGTGCCGCCGCATTCGGTCGAGGCCGAACAGGCGGTGCTGGGTGGCCTGATGCTGGCCCCGGAGGCCTACGACCGGGTCAACGACCAGCTCACCGAGAACGACTTCTACCGCCGCGACCACCGGCTGATCTACCGCGCCATCCGCGAGCTGTCGGACAAGGGCCGCCCGTTCGACGCGGTGACCCTGGGCGAGTGGTTCGAGTCGCAGGGCAAGCTGGAGCAGGTCGGCGACGGCGCCTACCTGATCGAACTGGCCAGCACCACGCCGTCGGCGGCCAACATCAGCGCCTATGCCGAGATCGTGCGCGACAAGGCGGTACTGCGCCAGCTGATCGAGGTCGGCACCGAAATCGTCAACGACGGCTTCCAGCCGGAGGGCCGCGAGAGCGCCGAGCTGCTGGCCAGCGCCGAGAAGGCGGTGTTCCAGATCGCCGAGGCCGGCGCGCGCGGGCGCACCGACTTCGTGGCCATGCCCAACGCGCTCAAGGACGCCTTCGAGGAGCTGCGCAACCGCTTCGAGAACGGCGGCAACATCACCGGCCTGCCGACCGGCTACAACGATTTCGACGCAATGACCGCCGGCCTGCAGCCGACCGACCTGATCATCCTGGCCGCGCGCCCGGCGATGGGCAAGACGACCTTCGCGCTGAACATCGCCGAGTTCGCCGCGATCAAGTCGAAGAAGGGCGTGGCGGTGTTCTCGATGGAAATGTCGGCCTCGCAGCTGGCGATGCGCCTGATCTCCTCCAACGGGCGCATCAACGCCCAGCGCCTGCGTACCGGCCAGCTCGAGGACGAGGACTGGGCGCGCGTGACCGGCGCGATCAAGATGCTGAAGGAAACCAAGATCTTCATCGACGACACCCCCGGCCTGTCGCCGGAGGTGCTGCGCTCCAAGTGCCGCCGCCTCAAGCGCGAGCATGACCTGGGCCTGGTGGTGATCGACTACCTGCAGCTGATGAGCGTGCCGGGCAACAGCGAAAACCGCGCGACCGAGATCTCGGAGATCTCGCGTTCGCTCAAGGGCCTGGCCAAGGAGCTGAACGTGCCGGTGATCGCGCTGTCCCAGCTCAACCGCTCGCTGGAAACGCGTACCGACAAGCGCCCGGTGATGGCCGACCTGCGCGAATCCGGCGCCATCGAGCAGGACGCGGACATGATCGTGTTCATCTACCGCGACGACTACTACAACAAGGAAAATTCACCGGACAAGGGCCTGGCCGAGATCATCATCGGCAAGCACCGTGGCGGCCCGACCGGCTCGTGCAAGCTGAAGTTCTTCGGCGAGTACACCCGCTTCGACAACCTGGCGCACGATTCGGTCGGCAGCTTCGAGTAGGCACCACGGGCGTCCACGGGCGGCGCCGGCCGCTACACTGCACGCCCCCTGCGCAGGCCCCGCCATGTCCGATTCCGCCCGTCTTGCCCAACGCGTCGCCCAGCTGAGCGGTTGCTCGCGTGCCGAGGCCGAGCAGTACATCCGCAACGGCTGGGTGAGCGTCGACGGGCAGGTGGTCGAGGCGCCGCAGCACCGCGTCGCCGACGAACGGGTCGAGCTCGATCCGGCGGCGCGCCTGGGCGAGGTCGAGCCGGCCACGATCCTGCTGCACAAGCCGGCCGGCTACGATGCGATCGAAGGTCCGCGCCCGGCCGCGGCGCTGGTGAGCCCGCAGTCGCGCTGGGCCGATGACCCTTCCGGCGTGCGCCTGCTGCAGCGCCACTTCCACCGGCTGCTGCCGATGGTATCGATGGACCGCGACGCCAGCGGGCTGCTGGTGCTGACCCAGGACGGCCGGGTGAAGCGTCGGCTCACCGAGGATGCGCCGCTGATCGAGCACGAATACGTCGTCGAGGTCAGCGGCGAGATGGCGCCTTATGGCCTCGGTCGCCTCGCCGTCGGCCTGCAGGTGGACGGCCGCACGCTGCCGCCGTGCAAGGTCAGCTGGCAGAGCGAGAACCGGCTGCGTTTCGCGATCAAGGACGTCCATGACGGCCAGCTGCGCGACATGTGCGCGCAGGTGGGCCTGGAGGTGTTGTCGATCCGTCGCCTGCGCATCGGACGGATCGCGCTGGGCAAGGGGCCGGATGGCGCGATGCCGCCGGGCGCCTGGCGCTACCTGCCGGCCGGCGAGCGGTTCTGAGGCCCGGCGGGGCTCAGCGATCCTCTTCCGCCGCCGCTTCGCGTCCCTGCTGGCGGATCATCGCTTCCTCGCGGGCGTCGTTGATGGCCTGGCGCACGCCGTCCAGGTCGACATGGCTTTCGTCGGGCTCGAAGCTGCCGGTCAGCGCCGTGTCGGCCTGCAGCGCGCCGGCTTCGAACAGGGCCCACATCTCCTCGCCGTACCAGGTGTCGAGCAGTTCCGGCGCCCAGCGGCCCAGGTAGGCGGTGAGGTTGTTGACGTCACGCAGCAGCATGGCGCGCGCGGCATTGTTGCCGGCGGCGTCGACCACCTGCGGGAAATCGATCACCACCGGGCCATCGGGGCCGACCAGCACGTTGTACGGCGACAGGTCGCCGTGGATGAGGCCGCAGCACAGCATCAGCACCACCTGGCGCACCAGCACGCGGTGGTAGTCGCGCGCCTGCGCCGGTGCCAGCTCGACCTCGCCCAGGCGCGGTGCGGAAAAGCCATTGGCATCGGTGACCAGTTCCATGACCAGCACGCCATGGAAATAGCCGAACGGCTCGGGCACGCGCGCGCCGGCTTCGCGCAGCTGGTACAGCGCATCGACCTCGGTGTTCTTCCAGGCAGCTTCCTGCTGCTTGCGCCCGTACTTGCTGGCCTTGCCGACCGCACGCGCCTCGCGGCTGCCGCGGACCTTGCGCCCCTCCTGGTACTGCACGCGCTGCTGGAAGCTGCGCTGCGCCATGTCCTTGTAGACCTTCGCGCAGCGCACCTCCTCGCCGCAGCGGACCACGTACACCGCCGCCTCCTTGCCGCTCTTGAGCGGGCGCAGTACTTCATCGATGGCGCCGTCGTCGATCAGCGCCTGCAGGCCTTGGGGGGTCTTCACGGTATCTCGGGTAGTGCGGGGGGACGCGCCGGGCAGGCCGGCGCGGGGGAATTCTCGCATGGGGGGCGGGCGTTGGCGCCGCCGGCTGACCCTGTGTAGGCTGGCCGCTTCCATGGAGGGGGATGGCTCATGCGCGGTGCGCTGCGGGCGATGGTCTGGATCGTGGGAGGGGCGTGCCTCTGCCTGCTCGTGGCCTACGGGTTGCTGCTGGCCCTGAATGCGCGCGACGAAGCGCCCTCGCCGCAGGCCGCCGCGCTGGGACAGGTGGCGGCCCGGCAGCCGGCGGTCGCCGAGGCCGACAATGGCTTCATCTACCTGCTCGGCATGGCGGGGGAAGGCGGTTCGCCGATGGCGCTCGGCCGCCTGCGCGCGCAGGCGATGGCCGCCGGTGGCAGCGCGCCGGCCCGCGATGTGCTTGATAGGCCGTACCGGAAGCAGCGCAGCGCCGACGTGATGGCGCTGAGTCGGGCCTGCGGCGAGGACCAGCGCAAGTGCGCAGGGGCCCTGGCTGCCCCCGCGAACGAGCCGGTGGCGCGGCACTGGTTGGCATCGGAAGCCTGGCTGCTCGCGCGCTACCACGAACTGATCGCGTTGCCGGGCTGGCGGGAGACCTGGACCGGCCTGTCCCAGCAGATTCCCAACTACGCTCCGGCGATGGACGGACAGCGACTGTTGCTGCTCCAGGCCTGGCTGGCCGCGCGGGCGGGAGACCGGGCGACAGGGGTTCGCCTGCTCGACGAGGACATGCGCTTCTGGCGCGTGATGCTGCGTGACACCGATACGCTGATCGGCAAGATGGTCGCCACGGCGGCGCTGAATCGAAATTTCGCCATGGGCAGCCTGGCCCTGAGCGAATCCGGCCCGGCCCGGGACGGGACGGTGCCGCCGGCCTGGCAGGTCCCGTTCGATGAGGACGAAAGGGCGATGGCGCGCGCGCTGGCCGGCGAGCTGCGCTATTCCCGGCAGGCCCTGGCAGAGCTGCTTGCGGCGGAAGCCCGCGCCCCGGCCGAGCCGGAGCAGCCGGCCGGCAGGCGTCTGCTCGATCACCTGGGCCGACAGCTGTTCCAGCCGCAGGCCACGCTCAACCTGGCCGCCGCGCGGCTGCAGGCCCTGGCGTTGGCCAGCCAGGTCGACTACCCCGCGTTGCCGGGCGCGGTCGCCAGCGCCGATGTCGCGCCGCATGCCACGCCATGGCAGTGGCTGTTCAATCCGACCGGTCGCGTGCTGATGAAGCAGGCCGACGGCATGTACGCCGGTTACGCCCTGCGCGTGGCGGACCTGGAAGGCATGCGCCGCGCGGCGCTGGAGGCGGCGCGCCTGCGGGCGGCCGGCGTCGCCGGCGATGACGTCGCCGCGCACCTGGCCGCGGCCGATGCGCTGCGTGATCCCTATACGGGCGCGCCACTGGCCTGGGCCGGGGAGGCGATCGGCTTCAGCGGACACGATCCGCGTCGCAACCTGCAGCTCATCGTCTACTGACCGCAGTGGCGCCTGGCCACACCAGTGTGGTCAGGCTGCGCGCCGGCAGCGCGTGCTCGACCTCCGCGGCCAGGCCGGTGATCCGGACACGACGCGGCGCCTGGCTGGAGTTCACCACCACCAGCACGATCGAACCGTCATCGGCATTGCGGAAGGCGACGTTGTCCACGCCTTCGGCGCCGGTATCGGTGGAGTCGATGCGTACCGCGCCGGGCCGCACGAAGCGGCTGGCGTGGGCGAGCACGTAGAACTCGTCGTTGCGGGTGACGCTGCCGTCGCGGGTGTCGATGGTCACCACCCCCGAGCAGGTGGCGCAGCCGCCTGCATGCGGGCCACGATCCTGGTCCAGCGCCAGGTTCCACAGCAGGATCCCGCGTGCCCAGTGGCGCAGCGGCTGCACCAGCATGCGGCGGGCGACCAGCGGCATCCCGCCGCTGGGCAGCGGCTCCCAGGTTCCGCCGGAACATTCGGTCATGTAGGCGTCCTTGTCCGGGAAGGCGTCGTGCACTGGCGATTGCGCCGAGGGCTCGCCCTCGTAGCAATGCCAGGCCACGCCATCGACGTAGCGACCGGCAGCGGGATCGCGCAGCACCGCCAGCGGTTCGCCGGGCTTGTCCCAGTTGTGGTCCCAGTCGAACAGCAACGGCTTGCCGCCGCGCGCGGCGAGCATCGGACCGAGGTGGTCGCCGATCAGGCGCGCGCGCTCGGGCGCGTTGAGCCGCATGCCGGGGTAGTCCCTGGGCTCGAAGTCGGGCTCGTTCTGCACCGTCAGCGCCCAGATCGGCACGCCCTCGGCGGCGTACGCGTCGACGTAGCGCAGCAGGTAGCGGGCGAAGGCGTCGTAGTAGGCCGGGCGCAGGCGGCCGGTGACCAGCTGCTCGCTGGTCTTCATCCACGCCGGCGCGCTCCACGGCGAGGCCATGATCTTCAGCTGCGGGTTGATCGCCAGCGCCGCGCGCGCCACCGGGATCACATCGGCACGGTTGGGGCCGATATCGAAATGCGCCAGCGACGGGTCCGGCTTGCCGTCCGGCGGGTCGTCCAGGCTGTAATGGTGGCGGGAGAAATCCGACGCCCCGATCGTCAGTCGGGTGAAGGACAGGCCGATGCCGTCGCCCTGGCGCCCGAACAGCGTCTCCAGCAGCGCCTGCCGTTGCCCGGGCGGGAGTTTGTGCTGGATCAACCACGCCGAGGCATCGGTGATCGCCGCGCCGAAGCCGACGATCGACTGCCGGGCATTGTCCGGTTGCAGGTCGATCCGCAGCGCCGCCGCGGCGGGAGTGCCGGCGTTCGCCGGACCCTGCGCCAGGCGCTGGGCACCGTCGGCGGTGGTCGTCCAGACCTGGGGAGCGGCCGGCGTTGCGGCTAGGGCGCCTGGCGCCAGCAGGATCAGCCAGAGCAGGGCGCGCAGGCACCGGTGGCGTGCGATGACCGGGGGCAGGGACATGGACCGCTCCAGCGGGACGGGCATGCCACCGTAACGGCGATCGGCGCACCACGCCTGCTGCGATGCGGCATGTAAGCGGTTTTTCCCGGGACAAAGCCTTGTGCGCCAATCATCGCCGCGGTGTCCGCCAGGTCTGGATAACGAAAAGTTGACAATTCGACGGGCGTGATCATATTCGGCCTGGTCAACGAGGCTGGAGGGAGCCGAATGAGCAGTCGTCCGAACGTTCCGCACGTGGCGTTCCATCGCCGCCATCTCGTCCTCGCCTGCGGGCTCGCGCTGGCCGGCATCGCCAGTGCGCAGGCCCAGCAGGCCCCCACGCAGGATCCCACCACGCTGGACGCGGTGCAGGTCACCGGCATCCGCCACGCGATCGAGACCGCGGTGGAGACCAAGAGCGAATCGACCTCGATCGTCGAGGCGATCTCGGCCGAGGACATCGGCAAGCTGCCGGACATCAGCATCGCCGACTCGATCTCGCGCCTGCCTGGCATCGCCACCCAGCGCGTGGACGGCCGCTCGCAGGTGGTGCAGATCCGCGGCATGTCCGAACAGTTCGTCGGCACCACGCTCAACGGCCGCGAGCAGGTCAGCACCGGCGACAGCCGCGGGGTGGAATTCGATCAGTATCCTGCCGAACTGATCAATGCGGTGACGGTCTACAAGACCGCCGACGCCGCGGTGATCGGCCAGGGCCTGTCCGGCACGGTCGACCTGCAGACCATCCGCCCGCTCGACCTGGGCGAGCGCCGCATCGTGGTGTCCGGCAACTGGGAGAAGAATTCCTTCGGCAAGCTCAGTTCCGACGGCGACGATACCGGCTATCGCGCCAGCGCTTCCTATGTGGACCAGTTCGCCGATGACACCTTCGGCATCGCGCTCGGCGTGGCGCGGCTGAACTCGCCGTTCCAGGAGAAGCACTACAAGCAGTGGTGGTGGGCCAATACCGATGTGTGGGGACAGTCGCAGCCGGGCAAGCCGGCCGATGCCGTCGCGCTGCAGGGCCAGGAAGCCTGGGTGAAATCGCGCGACCTGACCCGCGACGGCGTCATGGGCGCCTTCGAGTTCAAGCCCAACGAGCATTTCCACAGCATCCTGGACATCTACTGGTCCAAGTTCGACCAGGACGAGGTGATGCACGGCGCGATGTGGACCAATGACGCCTACTGGACCGGCATGAACGGCCAGCAGGCCGGTTACGAGAACATCGGCCTCACCGAGCGCAACGGCTTCCCGATCATCACCAGCGGTACCCAGACCGGCGTGCAGCCGCTGGTGCGCAACGACAACAACACCCGCGAGGACAAGCTGTTCTCCGCCGGCTGGACCAACACGATCCGCTACGATCCGTGGACGCTGAGCCTGGACCTGAATTACTCGCGCGCCGAGCGCGAGCAGTCGCAGCTGGAGACCTACGCCGGCATGCTGACGCCCCAGGACGTGGGCTTCCAGATCCCGCTCAGCGCCGGCTTCGGCCGCTATTCGCTGCCGGACCTGTCCGATCCGGGCAGTGTCTACCTGTGGGACGTGCAGAACTACGGCCATGACGGGCGCCTGGAGAATTCCTGGCAGAAGGACGAGATCAAGGCCGGGCGCGTGCAGTTCACCTACGACGTCGATACGGCGGTGGTGCGCAGCTTCGACGTCGGCGCCAACATCAACCGCCGCAGCAAGGACAAGCGCTCGGACGTGTACTTCGCCACGCTGCGCGACGGGCCGACCGCGGTGGATCCCTCGCTGCTGATGTCGCCGACCTCGCTGGGCTTCGTCGGCATGGGACGGGTGCTGAGCTTCAACCCCCGAGCACTGCTTGGCCGTTACTACGACGTGGCGATCTCCGAGAGCAACGACGACCTGCGCAAGGACTACGTGGTCGACGAGGACGTCAATACCTATTACGTCCGCGCCAACATCGACATGGACCTGGGCACACGCGTGCGGCTGCGCGGCAATGCCGGCATGCAGTACATCAGCACCGACCAGTCCTCCACCGGCTTCAACGCCAACGGTGGAGCGATCACCGGCACGCAGACCCTGGGTACGCGCTACAACGACGCATTGCCAAGCCTGAACCTGGTGTTCGACTTCGGTGACGGCTGGATGGCGCGCTTCGGTGCGGCCAAGCAGCTGATGCGCGCGCCGATCAACTACCTGAGCGCCGACTCCAGCGCCTCGGTCAGCACCACCACCAACCTGTGGGAAGGCAGCGGCGGCAATCCGCTGCTGGAGCCCTATCGCGCCAACTCGGTAGACCTGTCGCTGGAGAAGTACATGGGCTCGGCCAGCTACGCCAGCGTGGCGCTGTTCTACAAGGACCTGGAAACCTACATCTACCAGCAGACGATTCCGTGGGACTTCACCGGCTACAACCCGGACGGGGCGACGCCGATCTCCAACATCGGCACTTTCTCGACCTGGGCCAACGGCACCGGCGGCTACATGCGTGGCGTAGAGGCCGCGCTCAACCTGACCGGCGACCTGGTGGCCGACGCGCTGGACGGCTTCGGCGTGCAGCTCAACGGCTCGTACACCGAATCGTCGATCGATCCGGACCCCAACGACGACAGCCCCGGGACGGACACCATTCCCGGCCTGTCGAAGATCGTCTTCAACGCCACGCTGTTCTACGAAAAGCATGGTTTCGCCGCGCGGATCAGCCAGCGCTACCGTGATCCGTATCGCGGCGAGTATTCCTCGCTGTTCGGCCAGCGCCAGTACCGCAACACCCTCAGCGAGCGCACGGTGGACCTGCAGCTGAGCTATGACTTCGCGGAAACGACGGCGCTGAAGGGCCTGTCGGTGATGTTCCAGGTCAACAACCTGACCAACGAGCCGTTCCGCACCGAGGTCAGCGAGGCGACCAACAGCACCGGGCTGTTCCTGCCGGAGGAATACACCGAGTACGGTCGGCAGTACCTGCTCGGTTTCACCTACCGGATGTAGCCGCGCCCGGCCGCCATGCTCAGGGGGTGGCGGCCACTTCCACGATCAGCCGCGGCAACAGGCCGCCCGGCGCCTGCGCGGGCAGCGTGATGTGCAGGCGCGTGCCGTCGGACGTGAAGGCCAGGGGTTGCGCGCTGTCCCCGGCCAGATGCACCCGGGCCACCGGCTCGCCCAGCGGCAGGTCCAGCCGGCCGTCGCGTGGCCAATGCTTGAGGAACAGGTGCAGCTTGCCGGCCGTGGCGGTGCACACGCCGGCGTCGAACCGCGGCAGCGGGCAACGGTCGGCGCCGCGGATCGCATCGCCGTTCACGCGCATCCACGCCCCGACCTGGCGCAGGACCCGCACGCTGCCTTCGGGGATGCGGCCGCGCGGATCCGGACCGACGTTGAGCAGGAAGTTGCCGCCCTGCGACACGGTATCGACCAGGTGCGTGAGCACCTGCGAGGGCGACTTCCAGCGCGGATCGTCGGCACGGTAGCCCCAGGTGTCGTTGAGCGTCATGCAGACCTCGAAATCGGCGCCGCGGGCCGCCGCCTCGGGCACTGCCTGTTCCGGCGTGCCGAAATCACCGCCCTTGCCGCCGCCGCGGTCGTTCATCACCAGCCACGGCTGCAGCGACCAGGCCAGCGAGCGGAACGCATCGCCCTCGGCCTGGCTGGCATCGGACGGATAGTCCCACCATAGCTCGGCGATGCGGCCGTAGCGGCCGTCCAGCAGTTCGCGCAGCTGGGGCAGGGCCTTGCGCTGCATGTAGGCCGGGAAATCGCCACCATCCTTGCGGCGGCCCGGCTCCCAGTCGTTGCCGCGCGCATCCGGGTCGTGCCAGTCCAGGTTCTGCGAGTAGTACAGGCCCAGCGGCAGGTCGGCGCGGGCCGCGGCGGCGGCCAGTTCGGCCAGCGGGTCGCGGTGCCAGCGCGTGCGGGCGACGATGTTGTAGTCGTCCACCCGCGAGTCGTACATGGCGAAGCCGTCGTGGTGCTTGGCGGTGAACACCAGGTAGCCCATGCCGGCCTCGCGCGCCAGCGCCACCCAGGCATCGGCATCGAAGTCGACCGGGTCGAATGCCTCGGCCAGCCGCGCGTACTGCGCGCCGGGGATGCGCGCGGTGGCCTGCAGCCATTCGCCATAGCCGGAGACCGGCCTGCCGTGCCACTGCCCGGCGGCCTGCGCGTACAGGCCCCAGTGCACGAACATGCCGAAGCGTGCATGGCGGAAGCCGCGCATGCGCGCCTGGCGTTCGGCGGCGGTCTCGCCGGGCTTGCCGGGCCGCGCCTCGTCGGTACCGGCCGGCGCGTCGGCGACATCGGCTGCCGCCGTGGGCGTGGGCGTGGCGGCGGGATCGGCGCGACACCCGGACAACAGGAGCAGCAGCGGCGGCAGCAGGCAGGTCAGGCTTCGAAACAGTCGGCGCATGGGAATTCCTTGCCAATGGGCGCACGCCGACCGTAGTGGCCCACGCCGGGCCGGTCGAGCCGATTTCTACATCGCTGCACGGCATGGTCGCTAGAATCGCGGTTCTTCCATCGCGCCGCCCTTGCATGACCCACGCCCTCGTATGGCTGCGCCGCGACCTGCGCCTGGACGACCAGCCCGCCCTGCGCGCCGCGCTCGATGCCGGTCATGTCCCCATGCCGGTCTACGTGCACGCACCGGAGGAGGAGGGCAGATGGGCGCCGGGTGCGGCGTCCCACGCCTGGCTGCATCGTTCGCTGGCGGCGCTGGATGCGGACCTGCGGGCGCGTGGATCGCGATTGCTGCTGCGCCGTGGCCCCAGCGCGGCGACGCTGAAGGCGCTGGTGCGCGAGACCGGCGCGGTCGCGGTGTACTGGAACCGCCGCTACGAACCGGCCACGCAGCGACGCGACGCGGCGATCAAGCGCGAACTGCGCGAGGCCGGCATCGAGGCCGTGAGTTTCAATGGCAGCCTGCTGTTCGAACCCTGGGAGCTGGCGACCGGGCAGGGCACGCCGTACAAGGTGTTCACTCCGTTCTGGCGCAGCGCGCTGGCGCGCTGGCGGCTGCCGCCGTGCTGGGACGCGCCGGCGCGCCTGCCCGCGCCTCCCGCCCTGGCCGGCGAATCGCTGGAAGCGCTGGCGCTGGCCCCGTCGCGGGACTGGGATCGCGGCTTCTGGCCGCTGTGGCAGCCTGGCGAGGCCGGCGCGCGCGAGATGCTGCAGGCTTTCATCGATGGCGCGCTGGCCGGCTATCGCGAGCAGCGCGACCTGCCCGATCGCACCGGCACCTCGCGGCTGTCGCCGCACCTGCATTTCGGCGAGATCGCACCGTGGCGGATCTGCGCGGCGCTGCAGTCGGCCGGTGGCGGCGCGGTGGTCGCGGCCGACCGCGATGCCTACGTGCGCGAACTGGGCTGGCGCGAATTCGCCCATCACCTGCTGCATCATTTCCCACGCACCACCGACCACAACCTCGACACGCGCTTCGACCGCTTCGCCTGGGCCGGGCCCGATCCACAGGCGCTGCGCGCGTGGCGCGGCGGCCGCACCGGCATCCCGATCGTCGATGCCGGCATGCGCGAGCTGTGGGCCACCGGCTACATGCACAACCGGGTACGGATGATCGTCGCCAGCCTGCTGTGCAAGCACCTGCGCCAGCACTGGCGGGTGGGCGCGCGCTGGTTCTGGGACACCCTGGTCGATGCCGACCTGGCCAACAATACCCTGGGCTGGCAGTGGGTCGCCGGCACCGGCGCCGACGCCGCACCGTATTTCCGCATCTTCAATCCGGTCGCGCAGGCACGCCGCTTCGATCCGGCGGCGCGCTACATCACGCACTGGGTGCCCGAGCTGGCGGCGCTGCCGGTCGCGCAGCGCTTCGCACCGTGGGAGCATCCGCAGGCGCTTGCGGCCCTGGCGCCGTCCTATCCCCGTGTGCCCATCGTCGATCTGGCCGAGGGCAGGGCACAGGCGCTGGCGCATTACGCCCGCATGCGGGCCGGCAGCTGAACACCCGGTTCGGATTGCTGAACCGCGGCATCGCCGCGCGCGGCATGGCGCCGGTTTCATCATGTCGCGGTCGCGGCGGCGTGTTTATCCTCTGCGCACATTGGAAAGCCGGATCCGGCATGGAGGAAAGATGTTCCGAGCAGCCAGCAAGAGCCTGTGCATCGGCGTGGCCACCGCGATCGCGTTGTCGGCCTGCGCCACCGGTGGGTCCTACGTGCAGAGCGATCCCTACGGCAACCCCACCGAACAGAAGAACAAGACCGGCCGCAATGCGTTGATCGGCGCGGCACTGGGCGTGGCCGGCGGCCTGCTCACCGGCGACAGCGCCACCGAGCGCCGCCAGCACGCGATGGTGGGCGCCGGCATCGGCGCGCTGGGTGGCGCGGCCATCGGGCAGTACCAGGACCGCCAGGAGCGCGCGCTGCGCGAGCGCACCGCCAACACCGGCATCGAGGTCAGCCGCCAGGGCGACAACATCACCCTGAACCTGCCCGACGGCGTCACCTTCGACTTCAACAAGTCCACGCTGAAGCCGGATTTCTACAGCGCGCTCAACGGCGTGGCCGCCACGTTGAAGGAATACAACCAGACCATGGTGGAAGTGGTCGGGCATACCGACAGCATCGGCAGCGACGAGGTCAACCAGCGCCTGAGCGAGCAGCGCGCCAACTCGGTGGCGCAGTACCTGGCAGCCCAGGGCGTGCAGCGCGAGCGCATGGAGATCCTCGGCATGGGCAAGCGCATGCCGATCGCCGACAACAATACCGACGCCGGCCGGGCCAAGAACCGTCGCGTGGAGATCCACCTGATCCCGCTGCGCGAGGGCACTGCCGGCACCGCCGGTTCGCGCTGAGCCCAGCAGGTCGGGCATTGCATCGAAGGGCCGCGCAAGCGGCCCTTCGCATGTCGGTGGGGAGGCGCAGCGCTTCCTGGCCATCGTGGTGGTCGCAGGCAGGCAGCGGCTTGTACGGCCGCCAATACGTTGGAAATATCGCAGAGCCTTGAAGGCGGAATCTGCCTAGCATCCCCGGCTTCCTCAACCCGCCGAAGGTGCTCCCATGTTCCGCTCCCTGCTGCTCGTCGCGCTGTCCCTGGCGTCCTTCTCATCCGCTGCCCAGCAATCGGGCGGCGACTGGCTTGCCGGCACCACCTGGGTGCTGTGCGAAACCGCGCAGCAGGAAGGGGTGAAGCGCGATGTGATGGTGTTCGAAGCCGATGGCGGCGGCCAGCTGATCCGCCCGGAGGGCACGCTGGCATTCCGTCACCAGCGCAACGGCGACACCGTCGCGCTGAGCACGCCGACCTCGCGTCATCCGGTGCAGCTGGTGGCCACCGCCGCCCGCGACATGCTGCTGCTGCGTGGGCCCGATGGCAGTGCGGTGGCGAGCTACGCGCGCCAGGGCAGCGCGGCGATGGCCGCCTGCCGGATCAAGTGATCGGCGCCCTCAGAACAGGGTGCGTAGCCAGCGGGCATCGGCTGACTTCAACTCGCCGGTCCGCGTGATCAGGTGTACCGGGTTGGCGCATGGCGGCGATGAAGGCGGACGGCAGTGCAGGCGGGCGCCGGAGGCAGGCGCCCGTGCCGCGTCCGCCGGCACGATGCTCCAACCCCGTCCCTGCGAGACGGCAGCCAGTACCTCCTCCAGTTCCTCGTAGTGATCGCCGCGGCGCCACTGCTGCGGCAACGGCAGGCCGTGGTGGGCAAACCACTGCAGGAATACGTACTCGAACTCCTCGTAGGTGACGAAGCTCAGTGCGCCGACCTCTTCCGGGGGTGGCGGCCGGCTGTCCGGCGGCCCGACCAGCGCCAGCGCCTCTTCGGCCAATACCGTCGATTCCAGGCCCGGGGCCAGCAGCGGTCGATACGAGACCCCCACGTCGACCCGCCCGCCGAGCAGTTGCGCCTGCACCTCGTCGGCGCTGCACAGGCGCAGTTCCAGTCGCCGTTCGGGCGACAGCGCCGCCAGCACGCCGGTACCAGCCGGTAACGTCCAAAGCCCGAGACGGCGGCGACGCGCAACGGCGCGCCGGCGATGTCCCCGGCCGTACAGGCATCCCAGGCCGATTGCAGATCGAGCATCGCCCCTTCGATCGAGCGGGCCAGGGCGCGTCCGCGCGATGTCGGCACCAGGCCCCGGCCGGCCTTTCGCAGTAGCGTGACCCCCAGCTGCCGCTGCAGCTCGGCCAGGTCGTCACTGACCGCTGATGGGGACCGATGCAGCCGCGCGGCGGCGGCGTTGACGCCGCCGGCAAGCAACACTTCGCGGAATACCGCCAGCCGCTTGAGGTCGAGCCGGCGCTGCGTTCGGTTTTCGATCATGGTCATCCAGGGAATCCCGATGGTCCGTTCGCGACGTGCCGCCTAGTCTGCGGCAGTCCCTTCCGGAGCGGAATCATGCGTGCCATTTCCCTGTCGATCTTCCTGCTGGGTTCATCCTGCCTGGGCGCGGCGTGCGCGCAGGACGGTGGACGCGGTGACATGGCCCATGTGTTCGGCTACCGGCCCGCGCCGGGAGTGCGGCCGGCGTTCGAGGCCGGCTATCGCCAGCACCTGCAATGGCATGCCGCGCATCGCGATCCGCTGCCCTGGCATGGCTGGTACATCGTCGATGGCCCGCGTGCCGGCATCTTCGTCGATGGCAGTTTCGAGATCGGCTGGGACGCGCTGGACCGCCGCCCGGCGCCGGCCGACGATGCCGCCGATGCGGCCCGCACCTTCCTGCCGCATGCCGTCCCGGTCCTGCGCGAAAGCTGGCGCCGCGTCGCCGCCGGGCGGACACCGGCGCTGCGGCCGCCGGCCCCGCAGCTGCGGGTGCTGAGCTACCACCTGCGCGCCGGGCAGGGCGCGCGCTTCGATCGTTTGCTGGAGCAAGTGCTGGCGGCGGAGGCATCCACGCGCGGCGAAGCTTGGTACGCGCCGACCACCGGGGCGCCATTGCAGCGACGGATGCAGTTGACGGCCTGGCGCGACGGCAACGACGAGCGCCAGCCCGCCGACCTGGAAAGCCGCATCGCGCGCCATGCCGACGCGCAGGCGCGCGGGCGCTGGCTGCGCGAGTACGCCGACTGCGTGCACGCGGTCGAGGCGGAGACCTGGCATTACGAGCCGACCCTCAGCCGGTTGCCGGCGGAGGGCTGAGGCCGGCAGGTCCGCCGCGATCAGGCCGTGACCTTCTCCAGGATGCGCTTGCCCTCGGCCTGCAGTTCGCCCTCGGCCACCACCGCACCTTCGAGTGCCTCGCGGCGGGCCTGCTCGGCCTGCGCGGCGGCCAGTTTGGCGGCCGGGCACTGCGCCATCATGTAGTTGGCGTCGAAGTTGAGCTTGTCGACGAGGAAGTCGACGAACGCGCGCACCTTCGGCGAGATCAGCCGGCCGCCGGCGAACACCGCGTTGAAGTCCACTTCCGGGCCGGTCCAGCCGGCCAGCACGCGGCGGACCATGCCCGATTCGATGAACGGCTTGGCCATCACGTCGCCGGTCAGCATCAGGCCCTCGCCGCACAGCAGCGCGCCGTTGAGGGCCGACGGATCGTTCGCCACCATCAGCGGATTGACCGGGAAATCGCGCAGTTCCGTGCCATCGGTCAGCGACCAGAAGAAGCGGTTGTTGCTGACCGTATTGGTGCGGCTCTTGCGCATGGCGAGGGTGCGGTGGAACTGCAGCTCGTCCGGGTGCAGCGGTTCGCCGTAGCGCTCGATGTAGGCCGGGCTGGCGAACACCTGCGTGCGCAGGCTGCCGAGCTTGCGCGCGACCAGGTTCGAATCGGGCAGCGAACCCACGCGCAGGGCGAGGTCGGCCTCGCCGGCGATCAGGTCCAGCTTCTCGTTGCCCAGGTGCATGTCGAGCTGGATTTCCGGATACAGCGCGTGGAACTCTCCCAGCAGCGGTGCGATCCAGGTGATGCCGATCGAGTACGGCACGGTGAAGCGCAGCCAGCCGCGCGGGCCTGACTGCAGCTGGCCGACCGCGCTCTCGGCTTCTTCCAGTTCGCGCGCGATGCGCTGGCAGTGTTCGTGGTAGATCGAGCCGGCCTCGGTCAGGCCGATGCGACGCGTGGTCCGGTGCAGCAGGCGCGCGCCGAGGCGCTGCTCCAGCTCCTGCACCTTGCGGCTGACGGTGGTCTTGGGCAGGCCGAGCGAATTGGCGGCGGCGATGAAACTGCCCTGTTCGACCACCTTGACGAAGATCAGGGTCTCGTTGAGATCGCGGGTCATGGGGTTCTCTCCGGCGTGGGGAGGGGGAGGGTGGGGGACAGCCCGGGGGATTGGACCGTGTCCGGGACGATTATTCCCCTAAATCCGGACTAATCAAGTGCGGCTTCGGGGCGTAACTTGCACGCCATTCCAGATTCCCCCCGAGGTGCGCCATGTGGCTGCGTCGTCTGTTCGGCTTGTCGCCGTCCCGCAAGGAAGCGCTTGAAACCGCTTTCGATCCGGTCAATTTCAATGTGAATTCCCGTGCGCCGGCAGCTTTTCGCGAATTCACCCCGCCGCCGCGCCGCCAGGGCGGCGGTGGTGTCCGCCTGGTTCCGCGTCGTACCGATCGCTTCGGTGGGATCCGGATTGTCCCGATTTCGGGAGTTAAAGTCCCATGAGTGGGATGCTCCAGCCGGACGTGCTGGTCCTGGGCGGAACCGGCAAGGTCGGCGGCGGCGTCGTCGCCGCGCTGCTGGAAGCGGGCAGCCGCGTGCTGGCCGTCGGTCGCAGTGCCGAACGCCTGAAGGCACTGCGTCGGCGCTTCGCCGAGGCGCCTGGCCTGGAGACCCTGGTCGGTTCGGTGGCCGATGACAACAGCGCCGAGGCGCTCGCCGCGGCGATCGCCGAGCGTGAACGGCCGTTGTCGGCCGTCGTCGCCAGCCTCGGCAGCCCGCTGGCCAGCGGTCGGTTGATCGATCGCCCCGCTTCGGCGCTGCTGCGGCGCCTGCAGCGCGACCTGCTGCCCCATCTGGCCGCTGCCCGTCACCTGCTGCCGCTGCTGGCCGACCTGGGCGGGCGCTACGTGCTGCTCGGCAGCCCCTGCGCACTGCGGCCCTGGGCCGGCCATGGCGAGGCCTCGGTGGCCGGTTCGGCCACCCGGATGCTCGCCCAGGTGCTGCACGAGGAGGCCCAGCCGCTCGGCGTGCGCGTCCAGCTGCTGCAGGTCGAACAGCCGGTGTGTGATCCGTCGAACAAGGGCCAGGCCTGCGCCGAATGGTTCAGTCCGCTGGCGGTGGGCCGCTGCGCGGTCGCGCTGCTGGCCGGCCGCGGCCAGCCCGGGCAGGTGATCGTGAGCACAGACAGACAAATCGCTTCGCAACCGGTCGCAGGAAAGCTGGCCGGTATTCCTCTCCCCCTCTCCCTACACGAGGTTCCTTCCCCATGACTTCGAACGCCACCCCGTTCCTGTCCTCGATTCCGTCCCCCTTGCGCAACGCCCTGGCCGCGGCGGTGATCGCCGCGGTCCTGGCCGCCTGCGGCTCGCAGGCCGCAGAGCAGGGCGCGCCGCCGCCGCCGGCCGTTGGCGCCGCGCCGGTGCTGGTCAAGCAGGTCGCCCAATGGGATGAATTCACCGGCCGCGTCGAGCCGGTGGAAAGCGTCGAGCTGCGGCCGCGCGTGTCCGGCTACATCGACAAGGTCAACTACGCCGAAGGCCAGGAAGTGAAGAAGGGCGACGTGCTCTTCACCATCGATGACCGCAGCTACAAGGCCGAGCTGGCCCGCGCCCAGGCCGAACTGGCGCGCGCGCGCAGCCAGGCCGAACTGGGCCGCAACGAAGCGGCGCGCGCGCGCAAGCTGGCCGACCAGCAGGCGATCTCCACCGAGACCTGGGAACAGCGCAAGGCCGCCGCCGACCAGGCCGCCGCCGACGTGCTCGCCGCCCAGGCCGCGGTCGACACCGCCCGGCTCAACCTCGACTGGACCCGCGTGCGTGCGCCGATCGACGGCCGTGCCGGGCGCGCCCAGGTCACCGCCGGCAACCTGGTCAGCGCCGGCGACGCCGCCAGCGTGCTGACCACGGTGGTCTCGCAGGACAAGGTCTTCGTCTATTTCGACGCCGACGAGGGCACCTTCCTGCGCTACGGCCAGATGGCCCGCAGCGGCGAGCGCCCGAGCGAGCGCGACGGCAGCCTGCCGGTGCGCATCGGCCTGGTCGGCGAGGACGGCTATCCGCACACCGGCCGGGTCGATTTCCTCGACAACCAGGTCGCCCGCACCACCGGCACCATCCGCGTGCGCGCGGTGCTCGACAACGCCCAGCGCCAGTTCACCCCGGGCCTGTACGCCCGCGTGCAGCTGCTGGGCAGCGGCGAGTTCAAGGCCGTGCTCGTCGACGACAAGGCCATCCTCACCGACCAGGACCGCAAGTACGTGTTCGTGGTCGACAAGGACGGCAAGGCGCAGCGCCGCGACGTCGAGCTGGGCCGGACCGCCGAGGGCCTGCGCATCGTCACCGACGGCCTGGCCGCCGGCGACCGGGTGATCATCGATGGCGTGCAGAAGGTCTTCATGCCCGGCATGCCGGTGCAGGCCAAGGAGATCTCGATGGTGACTCCGCCGGCCGCGCGCAAGACCGCGATGAACTGAGTCTTCGCTTCCCACGCATAGAGCCGCAATGCGCGCCGGTCCCATCCACGGGACCGGCGACGGGCCCGCGCTGTCCGGATCGGTTCCGGCACGCGGGCCATACCACCCAAGGACCAACCCCATGGACTTTTCCAGATTCTTCATCGACCGGCCGATCTTCGCGGCGGTGTTGTCGATCATCATCTTCGCCGCGGGCCTGATCGCCATCCCGCTGCTGCCGGTCGGCGAATACCCCGAAGTCATCCCGCCCTCGGTGGTGGTGCGCACGGTATATCCGGGCGCCAACCCCAAGGTCATCGCCGAAACCGTCTCCACGCCGCTGGAGGAAGCGATCAACGGCGTCGAGAACATGATGTACATCAAGTCGGTCGCCGGCTCGGACGGCGTGCTGCAGATGACCATCACCTTCCGCCCGGGCACCGATCCGGATGACGCCGCGGTCAAGGTGCAGAACCGCGTCGCCCAGGCGCAGGCGCGCCTGCCGGAGGACGTGCGCCGGCAGGGCGTGACCACGCAGAAGCAGTCGCCGACCTTCCTGATGGTCGTGCACCTGACCTCGCCCAAGGGCAAGTACGACACCATGTACCTGCGCAACTACGCGCGCCTGCACGTCAAGGACACGCTGGCCCGCATCCCCGGCGTGGGCGACGCGCAGGTCTTCGGTGGCGGCGACTACGCGATGCGCGCCTGGCTCGATCCCGAGCGCATCGCCGCGCGTGGCCTGACCGCCAGCGACGTGGTCGCCGCCATGCGCGAGCAGAACGTGCAGGTCTCGGCCGGCCAGCTCGGCGCCGAGCCGATGCCTGACAGCAAGTTCCTGACCCTGATCAACGCCCAGGGCCGCCTGCGCACCGAGAAGGAATTCGGCGACATCATCCTCAAGACCGGCGAGGACGGCCAGGTCGTGCACCTGTCCGACGTCGCCCGCCTGGAACTGGGTGCCGGCGACTACACGCTGCGCTCGCAGCTGGACGGCAAGAACGCGGTCGGCATCGGTATCTTCCAGGCGCCGGGCGCCAACGCGCTGGACATCCGCGACAAGGTCATCGCGCAGATGGACGAGCTGACCCAGCGCTTCCCGGACGACGTCAAGTACGAGGCCGTCTACGACACCACGATCTTCGTGCGCGACTCGATCAGCGCGGTGGTGCACACGCTGATCGAGGCGATCATCCTCGTGGTGCTGGTGGTGATCCTGTTCCTGCAGACCTGGCGCGCCTCGATCATCCCGCTGATCGCCGTGCCGGTATCGGTGGTGGGCACCTTCGCCGCGCTGTACGTGCTGGGCTTCTCGATCAACACGCTGACCCTGTTCGGGCTGGTGCTGGCGATCGGCATCGTGGTCGACGACGCGATCGTGGTGGTGGAGAACGTCGAGCGCAACATCGAGGAAGGCCTCAGCCCGCTGGCGGCCGCGCACCAGGCGATGCGCGAGGTCTCCGGACCGATCATCGCCATCGCGCTGGTGCTGTGCGCGGTGTTCGTGCCGATGGCGTTCCTGTCCGGCGTTACCGGCCAGTTCTACAAGCAGTTCGCGGTCACCATCGCCATCTCCACGGTGATCTCGGCGATCAACTCGCTGACCCTGTCGCCGGCGCTCGCCGCGCGCCTGCTGCGTGCCCATGACGCGCCGAAGGACGCGCCGTCGCGGCTGATCGATCGCCTGTTCGGCTGGATCTTCCGTCCGTTCAACCGCTTCTTCAAGTCCAGCTCGGAACGCTACCAGGGCGCGGTGTCGAAGATCCTCGGCCGTCGCGGCGCGGTGTTCGCGGTGTACCTGGTGCTGCTGGTGGCCACCGGCGTGATGTTCAAGGCGGTGCCCGGCGGCTTCATCCCGACCCAGGACAAGATGTACCTGATCGCCGGCGTGAAGCTGCCCGAAGGTGCCTCGATCGAGCGTACCGACGCGCTGCTGCGCAAGGTGACCGACATCGCCATGCACACCGACGGCGTCGCCCATGCGATTGCGTTCCCCGGCCTGAACGCGCTGCAGTTCACCAATACGCCCAACACCGGCGTGGTGTTCCTGCCGCTCAAGCCGTTCTCCGAACGCCACCGCTCGGCGCTGGAGATCAATGCCGAGATCAACCAGAAGATCTCCGGGCTGGGCGAGGGCCTGACCTTCTCGTTCATGCCGCCGCCGATCCTGGGCCTGGGCAACGGCAACGGCTACCAGCTGTTCATCGAGGATCGCGGCAACCTCGGCTACGGCGCGCTGCAGAACGCGGTCAACGCCATGCAGGGTGCGGTCGCGCAGTCGCCGGGCATGAGCTTCCCGATCGGTACCTACCAGGCCAACGTGCCGCAGCTGGATGCCGAGGTCGACCGCACCAAGGCCAAGGCGCAGGGCGTGCCGCTGACCGAGCTGTTCGACACCCTGCAGACCTACCTGGGTTCGGCTTACGTCAACGACTTCAACCAGTTCGGCCGCACCTGGCAGGTGATCGCCCAGGCCGATGCACCGTTCCGCGACAGCGTGGAGGACATCTCGCGCCTGCGGACCCGCAACGACCGCGGCGAGATGGTGCCGATCGGCTCGATGGTGACGATCAAGCAGACCTACGGCCCGGACCCGGTGCTGCGCTACAACGGCTACCCGGCGGCCGACCTGGCCGGCGAGGCCGATGCCCGCATGCTGTCCTCCACCGAGGCGATGCACCGCGTCGAGGCCATCGCCAAGCAGGTGCTGCCCAATGGCATGGCGATCGAGTGGACCGACCTGAGCTACCAGCAGTCGACCCAGGGCAAGGCCGCGCTGGTGGTGTTCCCGCTGGCGGTGATGCTGGCCTTCCTGGCGCTGGCGGCGCTGTACGAGAGCTGGACGCTGCCGCTGGCGGTGATCCTGATCGTGCCGATGACCCTGCTGTCGGCGCTGTTCGGCGTGTGGCTGACCGGAGGCGACAACAACGTCTTCGTGCAGGTCGGCCTGGTCGTGCTGATGGGCCTGGCATGCAAGAACGCGATCCTGATCGTCGAGTTCGCCCGCGAACTGGAACTGCAGGGCAAGGGCATCGTCGAGTCGGCACTGGAAGCCTGCCGCCTGCGTCTGCGCCCGATCGTGATGACCTCCATCGCCTTCATCGCCGGTACCGTCCCGCTGGTGTTCTCGCACGGCGCAGGCGCCGAGGTGCGCTCGGCCACCGGCATCACGGTGTTCGCCGGCATGCTGGGGGTGACCCTGTTCGGCCTGTTCCTGACGCCGGTGTTCTATGTCGCCCTGCGCAAGCTGGCCGGCCGTCCCCTGGTTTCGCATGGCGATGCCTCCGTGCCGCACGCGGCCCCGCACGCCCAGCAAGTCTGATTCCCCCTATCTGGAGCATGGATAATGAATAGTTCGCAAAAGATCGCCCTGGTCACCGGCGCCACCCGCGGCATCGGCCTGGAAACCGTGCGCCAGCTGGCCCAGGCCGGCGTGCACACGCTGCTGGCCGGTCGCAACCGCGAACGCGCGGTGGCCGCGGCGCTGAAGCTGCAGGCCGACGGCCTGCCGGTGGAAGCCATCGCGCTGGACGTCACCGATCCGAAGAGTATTGCAGCGGCGGTGGCCGAGGTGCGCGAGCGCCACGGCCGCCTGGACATCCTGGTCAACAACGCCGGCATCCTGCTCGACGAGTTCGGTCGCGCGCCGTCCGAGCAGACCCTGGAGACCTGGCGCAAGACCTTCGACACCAACGTGTTCGCGCTGGTCGCCGTGACCCAGGCCTTCCTGCCGCTGCTCAAGGCCTCGCAGGCCGGCCGCATCGTCAACGTCTCCAGCCTGCTGGGCTCGGTCACCCTGCACAACGACCCGACCTCGCCGATCTACGACTTCAAGGTGCCGGCCTACAACGTCTCCAAGAGCGCAGTGAACGCCTGGACCGTGCAGCTGGCCTACGAGCTGCGCGACACGCCGATCAAGGTCAACACCATCCATCCGGGCTACGTGAAGACCGACATGAACAGCGGCGAGGGCGCGATGGAGATTCCCGAAGGTGCCAAGAGCAGCGTGGACATGGCGCTGATCGGTGCCGATGGCCCGACCGGCAGCTTCACCCATCTCGGCGAGGTGCTGCCATGGTGATCCGACAAGCGCTGGCCGTTGCGATCAGCGCGATCGTCCTGGCCGGCTGCGCGGTCGGTCCGGACTACAAGGCAAGCCCGGCGCCGGCGGTGGTGCTGCAGGAGGCGCGCGACCCGGCATTCTCCGCGCAAGCGCCGGTGGGGCAGTGGTGGGCGCAGTTCGACGACCCGGTGCTCGAGCAGCTGGTGCGCGATTCGCTGGTCGCCAACCACGACCTGCGCATCGCCGTGGCCCGGGTCAAGGAAGCCCGCTCTGTGTTCGTCGAGCGGCGCCTGGACCAGGCGCCGCATGTCACCGCCGATGGCCAGTACGACCGCAGCAAGGCGCCGGACCTGTCCACGCCCGGCAATGACCGCGTGCTGAGCGAAAGCTACAGCCTGGGCTTCGATGCGCGCTGGGAGCTGGACCTGTTCGGTCGCCAGCGCCGCGCCGCCGAGGCTGCGCGCGCGGACCTGGATGCAGAGCAGGCCAGCCTGGCCGACGCCCAGGTCACCGTCGCGGCAGAAGTGGCGCGCAACTACTTCGAGCTGCGCGGCGTGCAGAAGCGCATCGAGGTCGCGCGGCAGACCCTGGTGAACCTGCGCGACACCCAGCAGCTGACGCAGACGCGCTGGCAGCTGGGCGCCGGCAGCGAACTGGACGTGCAGAGCAGCCGCGCGCGGCTGAAGGCGATCGAGGCCGACATCCCGCTGCTGGAAGTGGCGCAGGCGCAGTTCCGCCATCGCCTGGCGGTGCTGGTCGGACGCCAGCCGGACGCGCTCGACGCCGTGCTGGCGCCGCGGCCGACCCCGGCCTACGCGCGGGCGCTGCCGCTGGGCGATACCGCCGGGCTGCTGCGCCAGCGGCCGGACGTGCGCGAAGCCGAGCGGCGGCTGGCGGCATCGACCGCGCGGGTCGGCGTGGCCACGGCCGACCTGTTCCCGCGGATCAGCCTCAGCGGCTTCGTCGGCTTCCTGTCCGGCGACGCCGGCTCGCTGACCAGCAGCGCCAGCAAGGCGTGGTCGGTGACGCCGTCGATCAGCTGGGCGGCGTTCGACTTCGGCACCGTGCGCGCGCGCCTGCGCGCCAGCCAGGCCCAGGCCGATGGCGCGCTGGCGCAGTACGAGCAGAGCGTGCTGCTGGCGCTGGAGGACACCGAGAACGCGCTGACCGCCTACGGGCGCCGCCAGGCCCGCCTGGCGATCGTCGCCGAACAGGCCGACGCGGCGCGCCGGGCCGAGGCGCTGGCGGAAATCCGCTATCGCGAGGGCTCGGAGGACTTCCTCACGCTGCTCGATGCGCAACGCACCCAGCTGCAGGCCGACGATGCCCTGGCCGATGCCGAGGCGCAGGTGAACGTCGGCGTGGTGGCGGTCTACAAGGCGCTCGGCGGCTGGCGCGCGCCGGCGGACGAGTCGGCCCCGGTGGCGATGCGCTGAGCGCGGTCCAGTCCGGCAATCCGGGAGCCCCGGCGCTTGCGCTGGGGCTTTTTGTTTCCGGGAGAATCGGGGTTTCCGGGTGCAGGCGATGCAGATGCACCCAGACCCACGGTCGCGGCTGATGGCCCGAGGCCACCCAGAGCCGCTCCCACAGTGCAATCGCGACCATCGTGCTAACTGGAGAAAAGCCCCCTTTGTTAAGGGGGCGCGGCGAAGCCGCGGGGATAGGCAAGGCAGAAGTCAGGGTCCAAGGTTTGCGCAGCAAACCTTGGAGGCACAGCCCGCGCAGCGGGATGGGTCACGCCCCCTTTGTTAAGGGGGCGGGCCGACAGGCCGGGGATAGGCAAGGCAAAAGTTAGGGTCCAAGGTTTGCGCAGCAAACTTTGGAGGCGCAGCCCCGCGCAGCGGGTTGCGTCATGGCAGCGGGTCGCGCCACCCCCTACAGGTTGTCAGCGATGCGGTAGTTGTCGCGGCCGTTGTTCTTGGCCAGGTACAGCGCCGCGTCGGCGCGCGAGAACCAGTCCTGCCAGTGCGTTTCGCCGGCGTGGCGGGCCGCGCCGAGCGAGACGGTGATCTTGCCGCCGGGGCCGCGCAGGGCGCCGCGGATCGCCTTGCGCAGGCGCTCGGTCGCCAGTTCCAGGTCGGCCAGCGACTCCACCCGCAGCAGCACCACGAATTCCTCGCCGCCGAAGCGGAACACCTCGTCGCTGCCACGCACCTCGAAGCGCAGGATGGTCGCCAGGTCGGCCAGCGCGGCGTCGCCGGCGGCATGGCCGTGGAGATCGTTGATCTCCTTGAAGTGATCGACGTCGAGGATGATCAGCCCGTTGAGGCGCTCGTACTCGCGGCGGTCCTCGATCTGCCGGGTCAGCGCCCGCTCCAGCATGCGCCGGTTGGGCAGCCCGGTCAGCGCGTCCATCGAGGCCAGCTCTTCCAGCTCGACGCGGTCGTCGTTGATCCGCAGCGTGAAGGCCAGCCCCAGCCCCATGGTCAGCAGGGCCACCGAGATTGTCGAGAAACCCTGGCCCAGGCTGGTCAGCATGCCCGGCAGCAGCACCGGCGCCAGCAGCAGCGGCAGGTTCAGCAGGACGGCGCGGCGCGGCTCGCAAAGAAAATAGTTGGTCATCATGACCGGGAACAGCCAGGGCAGGGCGGTCGCGCCGCTGTGGGCGCATGCCAGCAGGCAGCCGGCGACGTTGATGACCGCCAGCCACAGGCCCCCGCGAGTGGAGGGGGCGCGGCGCGCCCGCCACATCCGCCAGCCGGCCAGCGCCGCCAGCAAGGCGGCCAGGGTCGCGGGCACGACCTGGCCTGCCCAGCCCAGGGCAGCGGCATACAGCAGCAGGAAGGTCGCGGTCATCGGTGCCAGCGCCCGCAGGGCGCCGGTACGGAAATCCCGTCGCAGCTGAACTATCACGTCGACTTCGATCCGGGGGGCCGCCGGTATAGCGGCCGGTTTGTCGCATTCTGGAACCGCTGCTCCCAGCGCACGCCGGCCCGGGAGCCGGCGGGGGGCCGACTGCCGGGATCCGTCGAAGCGCGATGGCAGGTCACGGGCCGGGCCTTTCGTCCATCCCCGACGAAGGGCCTTCCGGATGCCCGGGACAGCGGGGCGCCGGCGGACCGATTGTAGCTGGCCCTAGGTCGGCGCGGCGGCCACCGCGACTGCCCGGTCATGACCGATTCGGCCAGATGACGACGCCCGCCGCGCCTCCCCGGCAGGCGCTCACGGGCAGCGGCCGCCCTCGTTGTCGGAGGGGACCAGCCCGGCCGCGCCGAGCATGCAGTTGGCCCGTTCCCGGATGAATTCCTGGTCCTGCGGCTCGGCCACTCGGATCAGCTCGGCCACCCGCGCCTGGAAGGCCGCGTAGTCGAAGCTGGCATCGTCGGCGGTGCCCTGGACCGGCAGCTGCTCCTCCAGCGCCCGCAGGTCGGCGGCTAGCTGTTCGCGGCTGGGCATGGCTACCTCGGTCGATCGTCTTCCCGCGGCACGTCCGCGCCGGGGCGATTGCGTTTGAAGAAAGCCCGGGTGATGAAGAACACCGCACCCGCGACCACGAGAATGATGATGCCGAGGAAGACCGGCATCAGACCGGAACCGGCGGACATGTGGAACCTCCGCGCCTAGCGCTTTGCCTTTACAGCGCTAGGGCAACAGATCGGCGGTGACGTACGCGTGCATGCCGGGCGCGTCATTCATCCTTGGGTATGGATAGGCGGGCGGGGCGCGGACGGGCACACTGGCCGCCTGGCCACAGCCGAGACAATGCCATGGACCGTGACATCGCCGTGCCGACTTCGCGCGAGCAGCTGTGGGGCTTGCTGGCCGAGGCCGCCGAGATCGAACACCACCTGATGTGCTGCTACCTGTACGCCGCTTTCAGCCTGAAGGAGCGGCTGGACGAGGACCTGGGCGAGGCCGAACTGGCCGCGGTCCAGCGCTGGCGGCAGGAGATCCTCGCCGTGGCGATCGAGGAAATGGGCCACCTGGCGACGGTGTGCAACATCCTCTCGGCGACCGGCGCGCCGGCGCACCTGGCGCACCAGAACTTCCCGGTCGCCGCGGGCTACCACCCGGCGGGCGTGGTGGTGAAGCTCACCCCGTTCAACCCGCAGACGCTGGCGCACTTCATCTACCTGGAGCGCCCCGAGGACAGCCGGCTGGAAGACGGCGCCGGCTTCGAACCGGCGCGCGACTACGTGCGCGACAGCCGCATGGACCGGCTGATGAGCGTGGCCACCGACTACGCCACCGTGGGCGAGCTGTACCGCTCGATCAACCTGGGATTGGCGCGGCTGGTGGAATCGCTCGGAGGCGATCGCGTCTTCATCGGCGATCCGGCGCACCAGCTTTGCGCCGATGTCGCGCGCCTGCCGGGATTAAAGGTCGTGCGCTGCCTGCAGACCGCGCAGATCGCCATCACCGCGATCGTCGAGCAGGGCGAGAGCGCCGCCGCCGCGCAGGAAACCTCGCATTACCAGCGCTTCCTGTCGATCCAGCGCGAGTACGAGGCGCTGCTCGCCGCGCGTCCCGGCTTCCGCCCGGCGCGGATGAGCGCGCACAACCCGGTGATGCGGCGCCCGCCCACCCCGGAGGGCAAGCTGTGGGTGACGCTGGAGCCGGCCGCCAGCCTGATGGACCTGGGCAACGCGCTGTACAACCACAGCCTGCGCTGCCTGTCGCTGGCCTACGGCGGCGTGGATGCCACCACCCAGCGCGTGCTGGTGCAGGCCAGCATCGACCTGATGCACGTGCTGACGCCGGTGGCGACCTGCCTGGGCACGCTGGCCGCCAGTCCTGAACTCCCCGAAGCCACCGCCGGGATCAGCTTCGCCACCCTGCGCGACGCTGCCGCGCTGCTGCCTGGCGTGGCCAGCCTGGACCTGCTGGTCGAGCGGCTGGAGGAAATGCGCATGCGCTGCGGCGAACTGCAGCCGCGGCACGCCGACGTCGCCCCGCTGCTGGAAGCCACCTGTGCCGGACTGGGCCACACCGTGGCCCGGCTGAACCGAGCGCGCGACACCGCGGCCAGCGGCGTGGTGCCGGCCACCAGCGCAGCCGTGGCCGCTGCGGTCGTGCCGGTGACCCTCACGACTGCCGCAACGCCTGTGCCTGCCGTAGTGGACGAGCCGGCCGCTCCGCACGCCATCCCCGAGCCGATCGACGAGGGCAACGGCGTCCAGCGCATCCCCGGCCCGGCGGTAGACCTGATCTACAACGGCCAGCGCTGCATCCACGCGCGCCACTGCGTGCTCGGCCTGCCGGGCGTGTTCAAGGCGAACGTGGAGGGGCCGTGGATCGATCCGGCCGCCGCCAGCGTCGAGGAACTGGTGACCGTCGCCCACCTGTGTCCCTCGGGCGCGATCGGCTACCGCCGCCATGACGGCGGCGCCGAGGAAGCCCCGCCGCCGGTCAACCTGGTGCAGCTGCGCGAGAACGGCCCGCTGGGCGTGCGCGCGCAGATCGTCCTCGACGGCGAGGCGATCGGCATGCGCGCGGTGCTGTGCCGCTGCGGTGCCTCGCGGCACAAGCCGTACTGCGACGGCAGCCACAACGACATCCACTTCCAGGCCAGCGGCGAGCCGGCCACGATCGCTTCCGAACCGCTGGCCGAGCGCGGCGGCGTGCTGCAGATCGACGCGGAGATCAACGGCCCGCTCTCGGTCACCGGCAACGTGGAGATCTGCTGCGGCACCGGCCGCACGATCAACCGCGTCACCACCACGCGGCTGTGCCGTTGCGGCGGTTCGGCGAACAAGCCGTACTGTGACGGCACGCACCGGCGGATCGGGTTTCGCAGCTGAGCATGCGGGAAAGGCGCCGAGGCACATCCGCGGGCATACGCGCCCGGGCGGAAGCGACCTGCGAGCGCGCTCTGGGCAGGCTAGCGGACGATCCGCTGCAACAGATCGATGATGCGATCCTGTTGCCCGCTCTCCATGCCCAGCCACAGCGGAAGGCGGATCAGGCGCTCCGACAGATCCTCGGTTATCGGCAGGCTGTCGGTCACCCGGCCGTAGCGAAGTCCGGCGGGGGAGGAGTGCAGGGGGACGTAATGGAATACCGGCCACATGTCCTGGTCCCGGAATGCCTGCAGCACCCGGTCGCGGTCCTCGGCATGCGGCAACAGCACGTAGTACATATGCGCGTTGTGCCGGCAGTCGGCCGGGACGAAGGGTCGCCGTAGCGCTCCGGCAGCTTCCATGCCGGCCAGCGCCTCATGGTAGCGATGCCAGATGTCCAGGCGACGGGCGGTGATAGCGTCGGCTTCCTCAAGCTGCGCCCATAGGAATGCGGCGATCAGTTCACCGGGCAGGAAGGAAGAGCCCACGGTCTGCCAGGTGTACTTGTCCACTTGGCCCCGGAAGAACCGGCTGCGGTCGGTGCCCTTCTCGCGGATGATCTCCGCCAGCTCGCCGTATGCGGGGTTGTTGACGAGCAACGCTCCGCCTTCGCCGGAAATCACGTTCTTGGTCTCATGGAAGCTGAAGCAGCCTAGATCCCCCAGGCTGCCCAGCGGGCGATCCTTGTAGTACGCCATCACGCCCTGCGCGGCGTCCTCGACAATCTGCACGCCGTGCTTGCGAGCGATCTCGATGAGGGTGTCCATCTCGCAGGCAACGCCGGCGTAATGGACGGGGACGATCGCACGCGTGCGTGGCGTGATCGCCTGCTCCACGAGCCGTTCATCGAGGTTGAGCGTGTCGGGGCGAATGTCGACGAAGACCGGGACACCGCCGCGCAGCACGAATGCGTTCGCGGTCGAGACGAAGGTGTACGAGGGCATGATGACCTCGTCGCCCGGCTGGATGTCCAGCAGCAGTGCGGCCATTTCCAGTGCCGCGGTGCACGAGTGCGTCAGCAGCGCCTTGGCGCTGCCGGTGCGTTGCTCCAGCCAGCGGTGGCACTGCTTGGTGAAGGGACCGTCGCCCGCCAAGGTGCCGTTGAAGTGCGCCTCGGCGATATGGAACAGTTCCTTGCCGGTCATATGGGGCCGGTTGAAGGGAATGCGGGATCCGTCGGTCATGTGGAGTGTGTGGTATGAGGAAGGCTCAGGCCTTGGCCGCCACGATGGTGCCGAGGACGATGAGGGCAACGCCCGATAGCCTGGTCGGGCTGAGCGGCTCGCCCAGCAGAAGTGCGCTGAGCAGGAGCACGACCACGAAGTTCAGGCTCATGAAGGGATAGGCGTGGCTGAGTTCGAACTTCGTCATCGCCGCCATCCATGCGAGCGAGGCGCCGAACGCCGCGGCAAACCCGGATAGGACCAGGGGATCCATCAGGAGCGTGCCCATGAAGCGGGCCTTCCCCGACAGGTCCGCGGGCAACGGGCCGAAGCTGCTGACCCGCCATTTCAGGACGAGCTGTCCATAAACCGTCAGTACGATCGTGGCGAGGATGTAGAGATAGTCGAGGGCGCGGGCCATGGAGGCTCCTGTGGAAGGGGAATCCTATCCCTTATGAAGGGACAGGTTGACGTAGATGCGCTCACCCGATGCTGGATCGACGAAATACGCGTTCCGGCTTTCGGGCAGGAACGACATCCCACGCAGCAGGTCGATCAGTTCGCTACCGCGGTACATCCGCTCGGGGTGGATCTCCCGCGCACGGTCGAAGTCGCGGCGCGACCGATAGCTGCCTGCCCGTTCGCAACCATCCTCGCATTTCCCGGGGAGATGGGGCAGCAAGGGGACGAGTTCGTCGAACAGCTCCACGGCCAGGTCGTCGAGCCGTAGCTGGAGGCTGCGCGACGTATCGCTGGCGGCAATCGGGATTTCCCTCTGCAGCAGTGCCGGGCCAGCGTCGATGCGACTGTTGACGAGGTGGAACGTCACCCCGGTCCGGTCGCGACCTTCGATCAAGGCCCAGTTGACCGGATAAACCCCGCGCAGCTCTGGCAGCAGGCTGTAGTGCAGGTTGACCGTGCCCAGGCGAGGCCATTCCAGAACACTGTCCGGAAGCAGGTGTTTCCAGCTCAGGAGCAGGACGGCGTCCACCGGGCCGGGGACCCGGGCGACGTCGAATGATTCGTCGTAACGCAACAGCGGCAGGCCATGTTCGCGGCAGAGTGCCTCCACGCCCGGCCACCATGTCTTTCCGTTCTCTACCGTCGTCACCACTGCGCTGAGCTGCAGCTGTTGCGACAGCGGGGCGGCGAGCATCTTCCCGAGCAGCCGGAAGCCGACCTCGTGGTCGACAAAGGCAGCGACGCGCATGTTCATGGTCACTTCCGGACGAGGAGGGTGAATTCGTACAGCCCGTAGTCGTGCAGCAACGCCACCTGGCGGGAATAGCGGCGCTTGCACAAGTCGAATATCTCGCACGGATCGGCGTAGTACAGGTCCGAGCGCATCCGTTCCGGGTCCGAGTACGAGGTCAGGCAGTTGAAAGCAAAACCCTTGGTGGAAAACTCGTGCATCTGGTCGAGCGTGTCGACCAGGTAGTGCTTCCACTGGTCGTCCGCGCGATCCATGCGGACATTGAAGATGCCGCTGGCCACGACGTAGTCGGTTCGATGGTCGGGAGCGCATCCGACGAGGAAGCGGGCATGCGGTTGCCCCTCGAAGCGCTCGTTGGCGGCATGGATCATCTCGTGCGAAACGTCGATCCCCAGGTAGTCGAACGCGCGATGCCTTTCCCGCAGGTACTCCAGGAGCGTGCCCCAGCCGCAACCCAGGTCGCTGATCGAGAATCCGGCTTCGGAATCGGCGATCAGCCGGCAAAGCTGCTCGAAGCGGACTGCCTGGCTCTGGTCGCTGTTCCAGTCCACGCCCCTGGCGGTTTGGCCGTGTGTGGCGAGTTTATCGCCGTAGTACGCGGCAACCTGCCGGTAGAGGTCATTCCTCTCGCTGTGCATGGACATGCCTCACGATGGTGTAAGGACGCTGCTTGGTTTCCGCGAATATCCTCGAAAGGTAGATTCCTACCATGCCGATGAAGGAAATGATCATTCCCCCCAGCAACCAGATCGACGCCATGACCGAAGTCCAGCCACTCACGGGTTGCGAACTCACCAGCCAGTGGCCAAGGAGATAGGCGATGTAGCATAGCGAGAGCAGCGAGATCAGGGTGCCGATGTAGAAGATCGCCGTCAGCGGCACGTTGCTGAAGGAGGTGACGGAGTTGATCAGCAACGCGGCCTTGCGCGAGATGCTGTACGTCGTTGCGCTGGTACTGTGCTTGCTTACGGTGACGGGCACCTGGGCGAACCCGGTGATGTGCCACAGGCCGGCAATGAAGACCTCGCTCTCCCGGTGCAACAGCAGGGCATCGACATAGCGTCGGGTCATCAGTCGCGCTGTAACCGCGTTTTCCGGCAGGCGCATTCCGGTGAGCAGATTGAATGCACGATAGAACCACGCGCCACTCCATCGCTCGAACCACCCCCCCTTGCGTCGCTCCTGCACGCCGTAGGCTACGTCGGCACCGGCCTGCGCCAGTCGGTCTGCGAAGCCGGCAAGCCATTCCGGCTCCTCTTCCAGGTCGCTGTCGAGGAGGAACACGAGTTCGCCGCGTGCATAGGAAAGGCCCGTCATCATGGCCTTGTGATGGCCGAAGTTGCGGGACAGGTCCACCACCACCAGGCGCGGGTCGGTCGCCGACAGCTCCACCGCCAGCGCCAGGCTGTCATCCGGCGAGCCATCGTTGACGAGCACGATCTCATAATCCTCGCCGGCGAGGGCTCGCGCCGCCGAGGTCGCCCTCGCGTGGAACTCGTTGAGATAGGGGCGCGACTGGTACAGGGTGGCGACGATCGAGAGCTTCACGGATGTACGTGCCTCATGAAGCGGGGGGCGTCCCGCCCACAGTTGAAGAGCAGGTCGACGATGCTGACCGCATGGTCGAAGTCACCCCATAACTGGGGGTATTCGGGATAGCCGGTGTAGTCGAACCAGCTGAGCTTCATGCCCGCGGCGGCGAACACGTCTTCTTCCATGTAGGCCTTGGCGGCCGGCCCGGATACGTACTCGTCAGCGCCGGCCTGCACGCAGAGATTGAGCAGGCGGTTGGTGCGGTCGCCCTCGATGTCGTAGTCCCAGGAGTTGGTGATCCGCGTGGTGATGCCCAGGTAGGCGCACACCGCTTCGATGAGCTTGCGATTGAGGTCGGAGAGGTGGGAATACGTCCTGCCCAGGTACAGGGGTGCGATCCAATCGCGGATCTCCTCGAAATGCGCGGCCCGACGATAGTTGTGGTCCAGCGTGTCCAGGTGGGAACGTGCCCAGGCGGTTCCGTCGATCTCTGTGTCCCTGATGCGCTGGTGGTAACGGCCCTTGACGATGACCGGTACCGTGAGCCAGGCCGCGCCGTGCGGCGTCTTGACCAGGTTGCGGTTACGCCAATCGCGACGGGTGTACTGCATGTCGTCGAACAGGATCAGCTCGTCGACGCTGGCAAGCAGGTCGAAATATCCCTTCCAGGGGATGTAGTTCGATTGCAGGATGGCGATCTTCTTGCTCATCGCTGCGCCTCGCGGACGTAGATCTCGTAGTTGGCGGGGGCGTCGTAAGGCAGGCGCCGGTAGGTATCCATTATGTGCTGGTAGAAGCGCGGATGCGTGTTGCGGAAGCGCAGTTCGTCGCGCCCATCCAGCGGGTGGTCGAAGATGATGACAAATCCTGGCGGGTGGTCGTCCATGCGCTGGATTTCCCTGCGTTCGAATGCTTCTCCGCGGGGGAAAAGTGAGTAGATCTCCCAGACCGGCGAGGGCTTGTGCAGCAGCGCATAGGCGCCAGGCCAGAACGGCGCGGCGAGCAGCGACGTGTCCGCCGGCGCGAACTGCTGGTCGAGGCTGCGAATCAGTGCAATGTCCCGTGCGGTCCCCGGATCGCTCGACAGCACGCTGTCGGAGACGTTGATCGGCACGCATTGGCCCGTTGCCCGGCATTGCCAGCCCGGGTGCATCGGCAGGATCGTCCAGGTGCCGGCTGCGGCAAGCAGCGCCAGCAGAATCCAGCGCAGGGTGGGGCGCAGGCCAGCGATGATCGCCAGCAGGCCAATCAAGGTCGGAAATATTCCCTGCGCCAGGTGGCTGACGTCCGCGCGGGAGAAGGCGAAGTGCGCGTAGGGAAGGGCGAGGAAAATGGACGCCACCACCACCGGCGGCGTTGTCCGGCCGGTGCGATGGCGCAAGTACAACGCGGCGAGGCCGCCAACGCCAAAGAGCAGTGGCAGCAGGAAAAAGAGGCCGACGAGAATCGCGCGCATCGCATCGGGCAGGGGCAATGCGGAGACCGGGACCGCCCACGGCCAAGGGACCGGCACGGGCAGGTTGGTGGCCTTGTTCTCGAAAAGAAAGACGATGCTCTCCCAGAATGCCGTCGCGAAACCCGGCACGAAGACCAGCATCAGCAGTACCGGCAGGAAGCCGGTCGCAACGCCGGCCAGCCATGCGCCAAGGTTCCCCACCAGGGAACCCCTGGCGGACCTGCCCTCGAAGTGAAGCCAGGCAATGCCCAACATGCTGGCGGCGGCGCCGTACACGCCATGGTTGCGGCCTATGACCGCCAGCAGGCCCACGCCAAGCCCGGAGAGGAATTGACGCCGCGGGCTCGGTTGCGCCAGGAGGAAGGCCAGCAGTCCCACCAACAGGATCGAAGCGGAGACGTCGAACAGCTTGTGCCGCGGTACCATCCAGGCCAGCAGCAACGATGCTGCGACGAAGGAAAACAGCAGGCGTTCCCAGCGGCTGCCGATCTGCGACCGCAGGACCAGCGCAATGCCCACCGCCAGGCCGATTGCCTGGAAGGCCGCCGAGGCCAGGCGCACGGCGATGATGCCGTCGTTGCCCAGCATGCCTGCGAAGGCGGCCGACCAGTAGTAGCGCCCGGGGTCATAGGCCATGAAGTCGCGGATGGGTACCTCGCCGGCATGGATCCGTTGGACGCCATACCAAAGGAAACCCTCGTCCCAAAGGCTGAATCCGGTATGCCCTTGCCACAAGAAAGAGGCGGCGACGAGCACGGTGGAAATGGCTGCCGCGACGGCGAGGTCCGGAACAAGACGCGAATTGCCGCCCAGCATGGGTGACTTCCAGGGGAAATGGGGGCAATTCTAGTCTGCAGAGGGGGGCGTCATCCATGGGCGCCCCGCGTTGCGCAGGGGCCGGCTGTGCTCGCGGCAGCCCGGTACGATTGCGTGCTGTCTGGATGCCGCGTCGGCGGGCTTCGACCCGCGGTCGACCAACCGGGCGGCTGACACCCTCACCTCAGCGCAGGTTCCCGGGGTTGAGGGCGGCGGTCCTGCAACGGATGCATGGCCGCGGCAGAGGCGACTATCCTGTCGATCGTGAAGACTGCCTTCGCGCGGTGGAACTGATGATGGCGGTGACGGTCTGTACGCCGGTCGTCGATACGCTGACCGGTCACCACCTGACCTACACCGATTTCGGCTGGCGCTGAAGTCGGCGGCCGGGTGTTCGCGCGGGGCACTGCAAGCATCGGAGGATCCATGACACCTGGTCGTCGCATCCTGTTGCCATCGCTGCTGCTGTCCGTGGGCCTGGCACATGCCGCGCCCGCCGCCGCGGCGCTTCCATTGCTCAACGCCACCTGCCCGGGCGGGCTGGACGTGCATGCCGACGAGGGCGGCCCGGTATTCGTCGGCGGGCGCGAGGCGGCCCTGAAGCGCTTCAACGATCGCTACTACGAAGCCCGCGACGCCTCGACCGGCACCACGATCTCCATTGCCCGCGACGACGGCGGCACGCAGGTTTCCTATACCGGCAAGGACGGCGCCAACGGCGTGTGCCAGGTCGCGGCGGCGGCCGGTGCCGCGACGGTGCCCTCGCGCGCGCAGACCGGCGCGAACGCCGGCAGCGCCCCGGGCGAGGTCACCTGCGAATCGACCGATTCGCGCCAGGTGTCATGCGACATGGATACCGCCGGCGAGGTGCGCCTGGTGCGCCAGCTCAGCCACACCCAGTGCCGCCAGGGCGAGAACTGGCGGCTGTCGCGGCACTCGGTATGGGTCAACGGGGGGTGTCGTGCGGTGTTCCGCAACGTCTCCCGGACGACGGCGGGTGGCGTGGCCGTCGGCACCGATGCCGGGCTGGCCGCCTGCAATGCGCGCAAGGGCGGCGAGGGCGCGCTGGTCACCCGCGTGCCGGTGGGCACCGACTACCAGGAACTGATCGTCGAGTATCCGGACGGACGCTACGTCTGCATGCTGCGCAACGACGGTTCGGTGATGAGCGTGGGTCGCGTGCGGGGACGCTGACGCGGCGGCGGCGAGCGTGCATTCGCGCTGAAGCCGGTCGCGAGGGTGATGCGGCGCTGGGGGCTTCAGGCAAGGCCGTCTGGCCGCGCCCGTGCCGATTCCGCCGTCGGGACAATCGCAGCGATGAAGGCGGGATGCCGGGCGCCCGGCCCCCTGCTGCATCCATGCCGGGCGTCGCGGTCGGCAGCCAGGCGCTGTCGCGGCGTTCGTGCGGCAATGGCCAGCCGGCCGCCGCACATGAAAAAGGCCGGAAACCCTGCTGGTGCAGAGGTTTCCGGCCTTTCATGGACCTCATCGGTCCGGCTAATGGTGGAGGTGGGCGGAATCGAACCGCCGTCCGAAGGCACTCCATCCCCGGCACTACATGCTTAGCTCATCGTTGAGTCTCGTCCCGGAACAGCACGATGTGCGAAGCGCATCCCGGAACCAGCCCGCTTTGTCTAGCCCATGGCTGGCAGGCAGCCACCACAGGCGATTCCGTGATGATGACCCTACGTCGCGAGCACGGACACAGGCGATTTCGGGGCTTAGGCCTTAAGCGGCCAGAGCGTAGTTGTCGTCGTTGGCAACTATGATTTTGCCGCTGGATTAACGAGGAAAGCTGCCCCCTCGGCATGCGCCAAGCGACTTTGCGACCCCCGTCGAAGCCAATGCACCCCCGGGGACAGCATCAAACGCTGACCTGCACAGTGTAGGGACGGGGCAGGGCGTTCACAAGGGCGGCAGCCCCGGCGTTGGGTGGGGCTTCACCTCGACGGCGCTGGGCGGGCGACTGCCGGACGCGCGGTCAGGCGTTCTTGTTGTGCGCGCGCATCGCCCGCTGCTTGTCGCGCTGCCAGTCGCGGTCCTTGGCGGCGTCGCGCTTGTCGTGGGCCTGCTTGCCCTTGGCCAGGGCGATTTCCAGCTTGACCTTGTTCTTGCTCCAGTACATAGCCGTCGGCACCAGGGTGTAGCCGTCGCGCTCGACCTTGCCGATCAGCTTGTCGATCTGGTGGCGGTGCAGCAGCAGCTTGCGGTCGCGGCGCTCCTCGGCCACCACGTGGGTGGAGGCCTGGATCAGCGGGGTGAACTGCGCCCCGTACAGGAAGATCTCGCCGCCGCGCACGAAGGCGTAGGCGTCGCCGATGTTGCCGCGCCCGGCGCGGATCGACTTGACCTCCCAGCCCTGCAGGGACAGGCCGGCCTCGAAGCGCTCCTCGAGGTGGTACTCGTGGCGCGCGCGCTTGTTCAGGGCGATGGTCTTGTTGGCCGTCGCGCCGTTTGCTTTATCCTTGCCCGGTTTCTTGCTCATCTAGTTATTGTCTCTCATTCGGGCCGGTTCGGCCCGTGGATCGAATCCGTAGTCCCCACGCATGCCTATCATCCGCCGCAGCGCCCTGGTCGAGCACAGCGCCTCGCGCATGTTCGACCTGGTCAACGACGTCGCCGCCTACCCGGCGCGCTTTGCCTGGTGCGACCAGGCCCAGCTGATCGAGCAGGGGGAGGACCGTCTGGTCGCCCGCCTGGACCTCGGGCTGGGCTCGTTCCGTACCTGGTTCACCACCGAGAACACCCTGCACCGGCCGCACAGCATCGACATGCAGCTGCGCGACGGCCCGTTCAAGCGCCTGCAGGGGCGCTGGGAGTTCCATGCGCTGGACGAGGATGCCTGCAAGGTCACCCTCACCCTGGACTTCGAGCCCGGCTCGCGCCTGCTCGGGCCGGCGCTGGCGCTGGGCTTCCAGGGCCTGGCCGACCGCATGGTCAATGATTTCGTCCGCGTCGCCGACCGCGAGTAGGCCATGCGGATCGAAGTGCTGATGGCCTGGCCCGACCACTACCAGGCACGCGTGCTGGAGCTGGCCGAGGGCGCCACGGTCGCCGACGCGGTTGCCGCGGCGGCATTGCCGGGCAGCGAGGCCAGCGACGGGGTGGCCGTGCACGGGGTGGTGGCGCGGGCGCAGCAACCGCTGCGCGACGGGGACCGGGTGGAGCTGCTGCGGCCGCTGCAGGCCGATCCCAAGGAAGCCCGGCGGCGCCGGGCCGGGTCCTCGAAGGGCGTCAGCCGCGCTTAGCGGCCGCGCTGGTTCTTCTTGTCCTTGGCCAGGTTGCGGCCGAACTGCTTCGGCGCGGCCTTGGCCAGCTGCTCGTCCTGGTCGGCGAAGTAGTCGCCTTCCCAGCGCACGACCTGGTCGTTCTCGAAGTACACGGTGAAGTTGCGCTTCTCGACCTGGCCCAGGCGGTTGGTGCGCTCGGTCGAGGTGTAGTCCCAGCGCTGGGCGTGGAACGGGTCGGGGATCGACGGGGTGCCCAGCAGGGCGGTGACGGCCTGCTTGCTCTGGCCGACCTGCAGCTGCTCCACGGCCCCCTTCTTCATCAGGTTGCCCTGGTAGATCGGCTGCTTGTAGATGATGCCGCAGCCAGCGGTGGAGAGGGCGACAACGGCGACCAGCAGGAGATTGCGCATCGGATCGGAGGACGAGTGAAAATCGGGTCGATGATACACTCCCGGCGGTCGCCGCGACCCACTCCCGAGGCAGCTGGCGCTAAATAGCCTATGAATGGAGACGGCCATGGAATCCCACGACCTGCGCAAAGTCGGGCTGAAGGTGACCCACCCCCGCATGCGCATCCTCGAGCTCCTGGAGCAGAAGGGCAGCCAGCACCACCTCAGCGCCGAGGACATCTACCGCCAGCTGCTCGAGCACGGTGACGAGATCGGGCTGGCCACGGTCTACCGGGTGCTGACCCAGTTCGAGGCCGCCGGGCTGGTGCTCAAGCACAATTTCGAGGGCGGCCAGGCCGTCTACGAACTGGACCGCGGCGGCCACCACGACCACATGGTCGACGTGGACACCGGCAAGATCATCGAATTCGAAAGCGAGGAGATCGAGGCGCTGCAGCGCCAGATCGCCGCCAAGCACGGCTACGAGCTGGAGGAGCACTCGCTGGTGCTGTACGTGCGCAGGAAGCGGCCGCGCTGAGTTGACCGGCGCGGTTCTGGGAAAAAGGCGGCCAATGGCCGCCTTTTCTTTGCGGGCTTGTCTGTCGGGGCTGAAGCCCCTCCCACAATCCGGCCCTGGGCATGCCTGGCAGCCACCTTGTGGGAGGGGCTTCGGCCCCGACAGCCCGAAAGGCCGGGATCCTGATTACCCGGCCGCCTGCAGCAGCTTCCTGGCCGCCGCCCGGGCTTCCTTGCTGACCTCCACGCCGCCGAGCATGCGCGCCAGTTCCTCCTGGCGGGCGCCGGCGTCGAGCAGCTCGACCGCGCTCTGGGTCATGCCTTCCACCGGCGCCTTGCTGACCCGGTAGTGGGCATGGCCCTGGGCGGCGACCTGGGGCAGGTGGGTCACGCACAGGACCTGGCGCTGCTCGCCCAGGGCGCGCAGCTTCTGGCCGACGATGTCGGCCACCGCGCCGCCGATGCCCGAGTCGACCTCGTCGAAAACCATGGTCGGCACCGCGTCCAGGCCCAGCGCGGCGACTTCGATGGCCAGCGACACCCGCGACAGCTCGCCGCCGGAGGCGACCTTGCGCAGCGCCCGGGCCGGCTGGCCGGCATTGGCGGCGACCATGAATTCGACCCGCTCGGCGCCCTGCGGGTCCGGGCGCCCGGCCGGCTGCGGCTGCAACTCGATCAGGAACTGCCCGCCGCCCATGCCCAGTTCGCCGATCAGCCCGGTAGTGGTGGCCGACAGGGCGGCCGCGGCGGTGGCGCGGCTGGCGGTCAGGACGGCGGCGGCGTCGGTCCAGCGGGCGGCGGCGGCGGCAATGAGCCTGTCGATCTGCTGCAGGCGCTCATCGGCGCCGCGCAGGCCCTCGACCTCGGCGGCCAGGCGGTCGCGGTGCTCGGCGAGGGTTTCCGGGGTGACCCGGTGCTTGCGGGCCAGGTCGTGCAGGCGGCCGAGGCGGCGCTCCATGTCCTCGAACTGGTCCGGGTCGGCATCCAGGTCGTCACGGATGCGGTCGAGCAGGGCCAGCGCCTCGTCGAGCTGGATGGTCGCCCCGTCGATCAGCGCATCGACCTCGCGCAGCCGCGGTTCGTGCTCGGCGACCCGGCCCAGTTCGTGGCGGCCGGCCTGCAGCAGGCCGAGCACGGATTCGCCGTCCTCGCCGTTGAGCTGGCCGGCGACCCGCTCGCAGGCGCCGATCAGCGCCGTGGCGTGGGCCTGGCGGCGGTGGGCGGTGCCCAGCGCGGCGATCGCGTCCGGGGCCAGGTCCTCGCGTTCGAGTTCGGCCAGCTGGTGTTCGAGGAAGCCGATGCGGTCGGAAACATCGCCCTGGGCCGACAGCGCCTCGCGCTCGTCCACCAGCGCCTGCCAGTCGGCCGCGGCCGCGCGCACGGCCGCGCGCTGCTCGCCGTTGCGGGCGTAGGCGTCGAGCAGGGCGAGCTGGCTGCCGCGCGAGAGCAGGGCCTGGTGCTCGTGCTGGCCGTGGATCTCGACCAGGAAGCCGGCCAGTTCGGCCAGCTGCGAGGAGGTCACCGGGCGGCCGTTGACCCAGGCCCTCGATCCGCCGTCGGCGCGGATGACCCGGCGCAGCTGGCACTGGCCTTCGTCGTCGAGCTCGCGCTCGGCCAGCCAGTCGCGGGCGGGGCTGGCGTCGGACAGGGTGAATTCGGCCGACAGCTCGGCGCGCTCGGCGCCGTGGCGGACCACGCCGCTGTCGGCGCGCAGCCCGGACAGGAAGCCGAGCGCGTCGACCATCAGCGATTTGCCGGCGCCGGTTTCGCCGGAAACAACGGTCATGCCCGGCCCGAATTCCAGTTCGGTGGCGCGGACGACGGCGAAATCCTTGATCGAGAGATGGGTCAGCATGGATAGGCGGGATCGGTGAGCAGGAGAAGCTTAGGGGCTGTGGGCGGTGGCGGGAATGGGCGGGAGGCGCTTGCCAAGGTGCCCGGGAGTCATTATCTAGTGTGCCGTCTCACCGGCTGATCCCATGCGCCCTTCCTCGACCCCCAGCCTCGATCCCCGTGCCCGGCACCTGCTGCGCACGCTGATCTCGCGCTATATCCGCGACGGCGAGCCGATCGGGTCCAAGACACTGGCCCAGTCGGCCGGCCTGGACATCAGCGCGGCGACCATCCGCAACGTGCTGTCCGACCTGGAGGACCTGGGCCTGCTGGCCTCGCCGCACACCTCCGCCGGGCGGGTGCCGACCGCGCACGGCTACCGGGTGTTCGTCGACAGCCTGGTGCAGATGCAGCCGCCGGCCGAGGACGAACTGCGCCGCCTGCGCGCCGAGCTGGCCAGTGGCGCCGGCACCCAGTCGCTGCTCGGCAGCGCCTCGGAAATGCTGTCGGCAATGACCCATTTCGTCGGCGTGGTCAGCGCGCCGCGGCGCGAGCAGTTCGCCTTCCGCCACATCGATTTCGTCGCCCTGGACGCCCGTCGCGTGCTGGCGATCCTGGTGTTCGCCGACAACGAGGTGCAGAACCGGGTGATCGAGCCGCGCCGGGCCTACGAGCCGGCCGAGCTGGAGCGGGTGGCCAACTACCTCAACGCGCACTTCGCCGGCCGGGCGCTGGCCGACATCCGCGCCAGCCTGCTGCGCGAGTTGCGGACCGCCAAGAACGAGATGGAGCAGCTGCTGGCGCACAGCGTCGAGCTGGCCGGCGAGGTGCTGGTGCCCGCCGCGGCCGAGGACATCGTCATGGCCGGGCAGACCCGGCTGATGGGGGTCCAGGACCTGTCCGACCTGGACCGCCTGCGCGAGCTGTTCGAGGCCTTCGCCAGCAAGCGCGAGATCCTGCAGCTGCTGGAGCGCACGATCCAGGCGCCGGGGGTGCGGATCTTCATCGGCGAGGAGACCGGCATGGTCCCGCTGGGCGATGTCTCGCTGGTTACCGCCCCCTACGCCGCCCATGGCCAGGTGCTGGGCGTGCTGGGGGTGATTGGTCCCAAGCGCATGGCCTACGACCGGGTCATCCCGCTGGTGCAGGCGGCGGCTCGTGAGCTGGGTGCGGCGATGGAGCCTCCCGGCGCGTGAGTCCCCAGCCGCGACCGCCGGATCAGGCAGTCGCGGCTGAAGCCGCTCCTGCAGGGATCGGCGGCGCTGCCGGATAGCCGGCCTCAATTGTCCCGATCGGTGCCTTGAAACAATCCCGGGGCGCCCATATTGGGCGTGAAGGGGGCGGGGTGTTGCCTGCCCATGGACGTGCACATGAACCAAGACCACCCGGAATTCGACTCTGAAAATCCCCAGCAGGCCCAGGCCGCGACCGACCCGGTCCAGGCCGAACTCGAGGCCCTGCGCAGCGAGGTTGCCCTGGTCAAGGCCGACGCACTGCGCGAGCGGGCCGACCTGGAGAACCAGCGCAAGCGCATCGCCCGCGACGTCGAGCAGGCGCGCCGGTTCGCCAACGAGAAGCTGCTCGGCGAACTGCTGCCGGTGTTCGACAGCCTCGACGCAGGCCTCAGCGCCGCCGGTGCCCAGGCCAGTGCCCTGCGCGACGGCCTGGAGCTGACCTACAAGCAGCTGCTCAAGGTCGCCGCCGACAATGGCCTGACCCTGGTCGACCCGATCGGCCAGCCATTCAATCCGGAACACCACCAGGCCATCAGCGAGGCCGATGGCGTCGCCGTGCCGCCGGGCCATGTCGCCCAGGTGTTCCAGAAGGGCTACCTGCTCAACGACCGCCTGCTGCGCCCCGCGCTGGTGGTGGTCGCCAAGCACTGAGCCCGGCCGCCGGGCCCTGAACGCACCGGCGGGCGAATGCAACGCAGTTTCGCGGGAATGGCTTGAATGGGTTCGCGCCATCCCCACATCTGAGCCAGCCGCCGGCTTCGCGCCGGCAGAACAGACAAGAAAAAACTCTTCAGGAGCCACCCCTCATGGGCAAGATCATCGGTATCGACCTGGGCACCACCAATTCCTGCGTGGCAATCATGGATGGCGGCAAGGCCCGCGTCATCGAGAACTCCGAAGGCGACCGCACCACGCCTTCGATCGTCGCCTACACCAAGGACGGCGAAGTGCTGGTCGGCGCCTCGGCCAAGCGCCAGGCCGTCACCAATCCCAAGAACACCTTCTACGCGGTGAAGCGCCTGATCGGCCGCAAGTTCACCGACGCCGAAGTGCAGAAGGACTTGGACCTGGTGCCGTACGGCATCGTCGCGCATGACAACGGCGACGCCTGGGTCTCCACGGCCGACGGCCGGAAGCTGGCGCCGCAGGAAATCTCCGCGCAGGTGCTGGAGAAGATGAAGAAGACCGCCGAGGCCTTCCTGGGCGAGACCGTCACCGAGGCGGTCATCACCGTGCCGGCGTACTTCAACGACAGCCAGCGCCAGGCGACCAAGGACGCCGGCCGCATCGCCGGGCTGGACGTCAAGCGCATCATCAACGAGCCGACCGCCGCGGCCCTGGCCTATGGCCTGGACAAGGACGGCGCCGACCGCAAGATCGCCGTGTACGACCTCGGCGGCGGCACCTTCGACGTGTCGATCATCGAGATCGCCTCGGTCGACGGCGAGAAGCAGTTCGAGGTGCTGGCCACCAACGGCGACACCTTCCTGGGCGGCGAGGACTTCGACAAGCGCGTCATCGACTACCTCGTCGAGGAATTCCAGAAGGACCAGGGCATCGACCTGCGCAAGGACCCGCTGGCGCTGCAGCGCCTGAAGGACGCCGCCGAGCGCGCCAAGATCGAGCTGTCGTCCTCGCAGCAGACCGAGGTCAACCTGCCGTACGTGACCGCCGACGCCTCCGGCCCGAAGCACCTGAACATCAAGCTGACCCGCGCCAAGCTCGAAGCGCTGGTCGAGGACCTGGTGCGCAAGTCGATCGAGCCGTGCCGCACCGCCCTCAATGACGCCGGCCTGCGCGCCAGCGACATCAACGAGGTGATCCTGGTCGGCGGCCAGACCCGCATGCCGAAGGTGCAGCAGGCCGTGGCCGAGTTCTTCGGCAAGGAACCGCGCAAGGACGTCAACCCCGACGAGGCCGTCGCGCTGGGCGCGGCGATCCAGGGCGGCGTGCTGGCCGGCGACGTCAAGGACGTGCTGCTGCTGGACGTGACCCCGCTGTCGCTGGGCATCGAGACCATGGGCGGCGTGTTCACCAAGATCATCGAGAAGAACACCACCATCCCGACCAAGGCCTCGCAGGTGTTCTCCACCGCCGAGGACAACCAGTCGGCGGTGACGGTGCACGTGCTGCAGGGCGAGCGCGAGCAGGCCCGCTTCAACAAGTCGCTGGCCAAGTTCGACCTGTCCGGCATCGAGCCCTCGCCGCGCGGCCTGCCGCAGATCGAGGTGTCCTTCGACATCGACGCCAACGGCATCCTGCACGTGTCGGCCAAGGACAAGAAGACCAACAAGGAACAGAAGGTCGAGATCAAGGCCGGTTCGGGCCTGTCGGACGACGAGATCCAGCGGATGGTCGCCGACGCCGAGGCGCACCGCGAGGAAGACAAGAAGTTCCACGAGCTGGTGCAGGCGCGCAACCAGGCCGACGGCCTGATCCACGCCACCCGCACCGCCATCACCGAGCACGGCAGCAAGGTTGGCGGTGATGTCATCGGCAAGGTGGAGTCGGCGCTGGCCGACCTGGAATCGGCGATGAAGGGCGATGACAAGGGCCAGATCGAGGCCAGGACCAAGGCGCTGGAAGAGGCCGGTCAGTCGCTCTACGCTGCGGCCGCGGCGGCCGAGCAGGGTGGTGCCGGTGCTGGCGGCCCCGACGCCGGTGCGCAGCCGCGCGGCGGCGACGACGTGGTCGACGCCGAGTTCACCGAGGTCAAGGACGACAAGAAGTAAGTCGTCGAGCCGATAAAGCGAAGGAGCGGTGCCCCCGGCATCGCTCCTTCGGCTCATCTGCCTTCCGTATTTCCGCTGTCGTTCCGGCGACGGCCTACACAGGTTCCGCAGTCCCTCCATGAGCAAGCGCGATTACTACGAAGTCCTGGGCGTGGCCCGGGGCGCCAGCGACGAAGAGTTGAAGAAGGCCTACCGTCGCTGCGCGATGAAGTACCACCCCGACCGCAATCCGGGTGATGCCGCGGCCGAAGCTTCGTTCAAGGAGTGCAAGGAGGCCTACGAGGTCCTGTCCGACGGCAACAAGCGTCGCGCCTACGATGCCCACGGCCACGCCGCCTTCGAGCACGGCATGGGCGGTGGCGGTCCCGGCGGCCCGGACATGGGCGATATCTTCGGCGACATCTTCGGCAACATCTTCGGCGGTGGCGGGGCACGCGCGGCGCGCCGCGGCGCCGACATCGGCTATGTGATCGAGCTGGACCTGGAAGAAGCGGTCAGCGGCATCGAGCGGCGCATCGAGATCCCGACCCTGGTCGAATGCGAACCCTGCCATGGCAGCGGCTCGGAGGACGGCAAGGTCGAGACCTGCACCACCTGCCAGGGCCGTGGCCAGGTCCGCATCCAGCGCGGCATCTTCGCCATGCAGCAGACCTGCCCGCACTGCGCCGGGCGCGGCCAGATCATCCAGAACCCGTGCAAGACCTGCCACGGCGCCGGGCGCATCGAGGACGAGAAGGTCCTGTCGGTGAAGATCCCCGCCGGCGTGGACAACGGCGACCGCATCCGCCTGGCCGGCGAGGGCGAAGCCGGCCCGCCCGGTACGCCGCCGGGCGACCTGTACGTGGAAGTGCGCGTGCGCGAGCACGAGATCTTCAAGCGCGATGGCGACGACCTGCACTGCGAGGTGCCGATCCGCATCACCCAGGCCGCGCTCGGCGACACGGTGCGCGTGGCCACCCTCGGCGGCGAGGCGGAAATCCGCATCCCGGCCGAGACCCAGACCGGCAAGCTGTTCCGCCTGCGTGGCAAGGGCGTGCGCTCGGTGCGCAGCCGCGGCCCGGGCGACCTGTACTGCCGCGTCGTGGTCGAGACCCCGGTCAACCTCACCGCCGAGCAGCGCAAGCTGCTGGAGCAGTTCGAGGCCACGTTTGCCGGCGAGGACGGGCGCAAGCACTCGCCGAAGTCGGCGACCTTCATGGATGGGGTGAAGGGATTCTGGGACCGCATGACGTCGTAGTGCCACCTGCTGCGCAGGTTGCACCCCACGATTTCGCTTCGCAAAACCGCGGGCCCCACTTCGCGGCTTCCTATCCCCGCGGCTGCCGCCGCGCCCCCTTAACAAAGGGGGCTTTGCTCCAGATGGATTGATGCTGCCTGCCGCAATTCCGATGGCGGGTCGCTATGAAAGATCCAACCGAAAGCATCCGGACCACACGCCCCCGGCGGTCCTAGAATGGCGGGCATGAACAACTCCTCCGAAAGCCATCTCGTCCACGGTCGCCGCCAGCGGCCCGACGGTCCCGTGCCGGTCGACGTCATCACCGTGCAGTCGCAGCTGGTCTACGGCCACGCCGGCAACAGCGCCGCGGTGCCGCCGCTGCGCGCGCTGGGCCTGCGCGTGGCCGAAGTGCCGACCACGCTGCTCAGCAACGCGCCGTTCTACAGCACCCTGCGCGGACGCGTGCTGCCGGCCGACTGGCTTGCCGACCTGCTGCTCGGCGCCAGCGAACGCGGCCTGCCGCAGCGGGCGCGCATGCTCGTGTCCGGCTACTTCGGCAGCACCGCCAACGGCGAGGCCTTCGCCGACTGGCTCGAGCGCGAGCAGGCCGGCGCGCCGCAGATGCGCTACTGCCTGGATCCGGTGATCGGCGACACCCATACCGGTCCCTACGTGGAAGCCGGGCTGGAACGCGTGTTCGCCGAGCGCCTGCTGCCGCGTGCCTGGCTGGTGACCCCCAATGCGTTCGAACTCGGCCGGCTCACCGGCCTGCCGGCGCTGGCCCAGGACGACGCCATCGCCGCTGCGCGCGTGCTGCTGGCACGCGGGCCGCAATGGGTGCTCGCCCACAGCGTGGCCGGCGGGCCCGGCGAACTGGTGACCCTGGCGGTTGGCCGCGAGGCAGTGTTCCGCTGGCGCACGCCGCACCTGCCGGTCGACGTGGCCGGCACCGGCGACGTGCTGATGGCGCTGCTGGTCGGCTTCGTGCTGCGCGGCGAGTCCATCGAGGTCGCGGTCAGCCGCGCGCTGGCCGGCGTGCATGCCGCGCTGGAGGCGACGCTGGCGGACGGTTACGAGGAATTCGACGTCCTGGCCGCCGCCCCGGCCGCGCTGTCGCCGGCCGATCGCTTTCCCGCCGAGCGCATCGGATGATCGAGGCGCCGATCGTCGGCATCGTCGGCAGCGCCGGCGCCTATGGCCGCTGGCTGACCCGCTTCCTGCGCGAGCGCATGCGCCTGGAGGTCGTGGGCCACGATCCGGCCGATCCGGACTCGCTGAGCGAGGCCGAGCTGCTCGAACGCGCCCAGGTGCTGGTGTTCTCCGCGCCGATCCGCCGCACCCCGGAGCTGATCGCCCGCTACGTCGCCCTGGCCGGGGGCCGCGAGCGCGACCAGCTGTGGCTGGACATCACCTCGATCAAGCAGGCCCCGGTCGCGGCGATGCTGGCCTCGCAGGCCGAGGTGGTCGGCCTGCATCCGATGACCGCGCCGCCGAAGTCACCCACGCTCAAGGGCAGGGTGATGGTGGTGTGCCAGGCGCGGCTGTCGCGCTGGCGGCCGTGGGTGGAGTCGCTGTACGTCGCGCTGGAGGCCGAGTGCGTGCCGGCCACGCCCGAGCACCACGACCGGGTCATGGCATTGGTGCAGGGCATGGTGCATGCCACCCATCTCGGCCAGGCTGGCGTGCTGCGCGACTACGCGCCGCTGCTCGGCGAGCTGCAGGCGATCATGCCGTTCCGCTCGGCCTCGTTCGAACTGGACACGGCGGTGATCGCGCGCATCCTCTCGCTCAATCCGACCATCTACGAGGACATCCAGTTCGGCAACCCGCATGTGCCGGAGATGCTCGACCGCCTGCTGGGGCAGCTGGCGGAACTGCGCGAACTGGTACGCCGGGGCGATGACGAAGCGCGCGCGCGCTTCCGCGAAAGGTTCCTGCTCGCCAACCGCGATGCGCTGGCGCCGGTCAGCCTGGAGGGCGGCAACTACAGCTACGAGCGCCTGGGCTACCTGCTGGCCGACCTGACCGAGCCGCTGGCCACCAGCGTCTACCTGCCCGAGGACCGCCCCGGCTCGCTGCGCGCGCTGCTGCACGTATTCGAACGGCACGGGGTCAACCTGTCCTCGATCCACTCCTCGCGCACGCCGGCCGGCGAACTGCACTTCCGGATGGGATTCGAGGCCGACAGCGACCCGGCGCGGCTGGCGCGGGCCAAGCGCGAGATCGACGACAGCGGCATTGGCCGCGTGCTGGACTGAGGCCGGGCGGTCATCCACAGGCGGTGTGGATGACCGTTGCACGAAGCTGTGGATAACCCTCGGCGCCCCAGGCGTGGCGGGGCGCTCTGCCGCTATGGCGAAATAATCGCCAGGTCGCGCGCCGGATCAGGTGATCGCGGTCGACAGCCGCAGCTCGCCGCCGGTGGTGGTGTATTCCTGGCCCTGGCGGACCAGGTGGCGGCCATCGGCCAGCTCGTAGCGCGGGGTTTCGGACGGCTGGCCCTGCGCGGCCTCGCGGAATTCGATGATGACGTACGACTCGCCGTCCGAACCGGTGGCGGGAAATTGCCGGAATGACATCGTGACACCTCCACGGAAGTACTACCGGCCTGCTGCCGGTGCGGCGAGGATGCGCAGCCCGGCGTTACCGCTGCGTGCTCAATCTATGAATTGCAGGCGTGCCAGTTCAGCATACAGCCCGCCCTGGGCGAGCAGTTCGGCATGGGTGCCCTGGGCGACGATCCGGCCGCGCTCCATCACCACGATGCGGTCGGCCTTGAGCACGGTGGCCAGGCGGTGGGCGATGACCAGCGTGGTGCGGCCGGCCATCAGCCGTTCCAGTGCCTGCTGCACGGCGCGTTCGCTCTGCGCGTCGAGCGCGCTGGTGGCCTCGTCCAGCAGCAGGATCGGTGCGTCCTTGAGCAGGGCGCGGGCGATGGCGATGCGCTGCTGCTGGCCGCCGGACAGGCGCGCGCCACGCTCGCCCAGTTCGGTGTCGTAGCCCTGCGGCAGTTCGGCGATGAATCCCTCGGCCTCGGCGGCGCGCGCGGCGGCCTGCAGCTGTGCGTCGCTGGCCTCCAGGCGGCCGTAGCGGATGTTCTCCGCGGCGCTGGCGGCGAACAGCGCCGGCTGCTGCGGCACCAGCGCGATCTGCTCGCGCAGGTGCAGCGGCTCGACCTGGCGCAGGTCCACCCCGTCGATGGATACCGCGCCGGCATCGGGATCATGGAAGCGCAGCAGCAGCGACAGCACCGTGCTCTTGCCGGCACCGGAGGGGCCGACCAGCGCCACGGTCTCGCCCGGCCGCACCTGCAGGCTGAAGCCGTCCAGCGCGGCCTGGTCGGGGCGTTGCGGGTAATGGAACACGACATCGTCGAAGCGGATCGCGCCGCGCAGCGGCGAGGGCAGGGCGCGCGGCTCGCGCGGCCCGGCCAGCTGCGGGCGTTCCTGCAGCAGCTCGGCGATCCGGCCCATGCCGCCGGCGGCACGCTGCAGTTCGTTCCAGACCTCGGCCAGGGCGCCGACCGAGCCGCCGCCGATCAGCGCGTACAGCACGAACTGGCCGAGCGCGCCGGTGGTCATGCGGCCGTCGACCACGTCGTGCGCGCCCATCCACAGCACGGTGACGATCGCGCCGAAGAACAGGATGATCGCCACCGCGGTCACGATCGACTGGGTGCGGATGCGGCGCCGCGCGGCCGCAAGCGTGGCCTCCAGCGCCTTGCCGAAGCGGTCGCGCTCATAGGGTTCGCGCGCGTGCGCCTGCACGGTGCGTACCGCGCCGAGCGTCTCGGCAGCCAGCGTGTTGGCATCGGCGACGCGGTCCTGGCTGGCGCGCGACATCTTCTGCAGACGGCGGGCGCCGAGCACGATCGGCAGCACTGCCAGCGGGATGCCGACCAGCGCCCAGGCCGCCAGCCGCGGGCTGGTGACGAACAGCATCACCAGGCTGCCGATCACCGTGACCGTGCTGCGCAGCGCTACCGACATCGTCGAGCCGATCACGCTGCGCAGCAGCTCGCTGTCGGCCGACAGGCGCGAGACCAGCTCGCCGCTGCGGCTGCGGTCGTGGAAGGCCATGTCCAGGCCGATCAGGTGGCCGTACAGGCGGCCGCGCAGGTCGGCGACCACGCGTTCGCCCAGCAGCGAGACGAAGAACAGGCGCGTGGCGGTGGCGATCGCCAGCACCGCGGTGACCGCGAATGCCAGCGCGAAGGTACGATTGATCGCGCTGCCGGCGCTGAAGCCCTGGTCGATGACCTGGCGCGCCACGGCTGGGAGCACCAGGGTGGCGGCCGAGGACACGCCCAGGGCCAGCAGCCAGCCGACGAACAGCGGCAGGTGGCGGCGCACGAAGGGCCACAGGGCGCCAAGGCTGGCGAGGCGGCCCAGGCCGGGGCGCGGGCTGTCCGGGGAAGAACTCATTCGGGGGGATGCTCGCTGACTAGGACCCGGTTGCGGGTGGCGTCGCGCAGCTGGATTTTCAAGGCATCCAGCGCCGCGGCGGGCAGGGACAGGCGCAGCACGGCGCCGTCGGCGTCGAAGGATTCGGCCTCCTTCAGGGCCTGGAACTGCGGCAGCGCGTTGTGGACGCTGCCCAGGTCCTCGAAACCACAGCGCAGCCAGGCCTGGGCCATGGCGGTCAGCGGCAGCCGCGGGGCCAGCCGCAGGCATTCGGCGGCGGTGCCGCCATAGGCCCGCACCAGCCCGCCGGCGCCCAGCTTGATGCCGCCGTACCAGCGGGTGACCACGACGACGATGCGGTCCAGGCCCTGGCCGTCGATCGCCGCCAGGATCGGTCGTCCGGCGGTGCCGGCCGGCTCGCCATCGTCGCTGGAACGGTATTCCCCGCCATGTCGCCAGGCCCAGCAGTTGTGGGTGGCCTCGGCGACGCTGACCCGGGCGATGAAGCCGGCCGCGTCGGCGGCGGCCTCGATCGGCGCGGCATGGGCGATGAAGCGGCTGTGCCGGATTTCCTGGCTGTGGGTGACGGCGCTGGCGAGGGTTTCGGACATCCCGGCCATTCTAGGGGGTGGGGCGTGGCAAGGTCGCCGCGACTGTGAATCACACCTGCAGCGGTTATGCTGGCGGCCACAGGGGAGAGACGCCGGCCGACGGCGATCTTGGGTATATCGATGCTGATCAGCCAGTCCGTCATCGCCAACCGGCAACGCATCGCGCGGGCCTGCGACCGTGCCGCGCAGGTGCTGGCCGGGATGATGCCGGCGGGCTCGGCGCTGGCCTTCGCCTGGCGCGACGGCCGCCTGGACGATGAGGGCCGCGGGCAGTCGGCTGGCGCCGCGGAAGCGCTGCAGGCGCGCGCGGTGGCGGCGCTGTCGCTGCGGCACGATCCGACCCCGGCCGAGCGCCTGCACCTGTGGCGCAGCGCCGATGACTCCGCGGTGCTGGCACTGGCCTGGGAGTGCCCGGGCGAGGTCGATGTCACCGCGCAGCGCGCCTGGCGCGAGCTGGCCGAAACGATGATCGTCGGCACCCTGGAGACCGCGCGGCTGCAGGGCGACATCGACGACCTGGAGAAATCCAAGCTGCTGCAGCAGGCCCTGTACGAGATCGCCGACCTGGCCGGCAACGAGCTCGACCTGGACCAGATGCTGCAGCGCATCCACGATGTCGTCGGTTCGCTGATGTACGCGGAGAACTTCTATATCGTCGAGTACGACGCGCCCACCGCGAGCATGCGCTTCCTGTACTTCGTCGACCAGCAGGACGTATTCGTCGCCGATCCTTCCCGTAGCTACCGGCGCGAGGAAATCCCCAACAGCCTGACCTTCGCGCTGCTCGCGCACGGCGTGGCGCTGAGCGGTCCGTCGGGGGAACTGGCCGAGCGGCTGAACATCGTCCACGATCCCACCCGTGGCCCGGAAAGCCAGGACTGGCTCGGCGTGCCGATGCTGCGCGACGGCCACGTCGCCGGCGCCATCGTGGTGCAGAGCTACGACGAAAGGATCGGCTACAGCGAGCAGGACCGCATCCTGCTGGCCTATGTGGCGCAGCACGTGCTGACCGCCATCGACCGGCGCCAGGCCAAGGTGCAGCTGGAGCGGCGCGTGGTCGAGCGAACCCGCGAACTGCAGCACATCAACCTGGAGCTGCAGGACGAGATCGCCGAGCGCAAGCGCGCCGAGCAGCTGCAGCTGGCGCTGTTCCGGATCAGCGAGCTGGCCGGCGCCTCGGAAAGCCTCAGCCAGTTCTATGCCGAGGTGCACGACGTGGTCGGCGGCCTGCTGGATGCGCGCAATTTCTACATCGCGCTGATCAACGACGCCGGCGATGGCCTGGAGTTCGCCTACTCGGTGGACGAACACAACGGCGTGCGGCCGCCGCGCAAGTTCAGCGGCGGGTTGACCGAATACCTGATCGAAAGCCGCTCGGCACTGCTGGCCACGCGCGCGGACATCGACGCGATGGTCGCCGAGGGCCGGCTGCAGGGCATCGGCGCGCAGGCGCACAGCTGGCTGGGCGTACCGTTGTTCATCGACGACGAGGTGGTTGGCGCGATCGTCGTGCAGAGCTACTCGCCGCAGGTGAACTACAGCGTGCACGACCAGCGCCTGCTGGCCTTCGCCGCGCACAACATCGGCAACGGCCTGGCCCGGCAGCGCAACCAGGCGCGGCTGCGGCTGGCCCACGCGGAGCTGGAGATCCGCGTGCACGAGCGCACGCGCGAGCTGGCCGAACTCAACGAGCAGCTGCTCGGCCAGATCGCCGAGCGCCTGCGTGCCGAGCAGCGGCTCACCCACCAGGCGCTGCACGACGCGCTGACCGGGCTGCCCAACCGTGCCCACCTGCTCGACCGCCTCGACGAGTGGATCCAGCGCGCCCTGCTGGGCCACGGCGAGCAGTTCGCGGTGCTGTTCCTGGACCTGGACCGCTTCAAGCTGGTCAACGACAGCGTCGGCCACGCCGCCGGCGACCGCATGCTCATCGAAGTGGCCCAGCGCATCGTCGCCACGGTACGCGCCGACGATGTGGTGGCGCGGCTGGGTGGCGACGAATTCGCCATCCTGATGCGCTGCCCCGAGGGCGTGGACGCCGCGCGCGAACTCGCCCAGCGCCTGCAGGGCGTGCTCGGCCAGCCGATGTGGGTGGCCGGGCGCGAGCTGTTTCCTTCCGGGAGCATGGGCGTGGCGATCTGGCACCGCCGCTACCGCACCGGCGCGGAGATGCTGCGCGACGCCGACGCGGCGATGTACCGGGCCAAGGCGCAGATCACCGAACGCTTCGCCGTGTTCGACGAGGCCATGCGCGAGGAGGCGATGCGCAGCCTGGACCTGGAAGCTGACATGCGGCGCGCGCTCAACAACCGCGACTTCCATCCGTTCTACCAGCCGATCGTGCGGCTGGAGGATGGCGAGGTGGTCGGCCACGAGGCACTGCTGCGCTGGGAGCACGAGACCCGCGGCCTGCTGCGGCCGAATGCCTTCATTCACCTGGGCGAGGACAGCGGCCTGATCGAGCAGGTGGACTGGCAGCTCTACGAGCAGGTCATCGAGCGCCTGGCGCATGCTGGCCAGGGATACGTGTCGGTGAACGTGTCGCCGCGCCACTTCCGCACCGTGGACTTCGCCGACCGCCTGCTCGGCCTGATGGATGGCGTGGGCGCCGACCCCAGCCGCCTGCGCCTGGAGATCACCGAGGTCGCGCTGCTCGACGACGCCCCGCGCACCCTGCGCATCCTGCGTGCGCTGCGCGACCGCGGCGTGCTGATCCAGCTCGACGACTTCGGGACCGGATACTCGGCACTGTCCTACCTGCACCGCTTTCCGATCTCGGCGCTGAAGATCGACCAGAGCTTCGTCGCCGGCCTGCACCAGGGCGGCGGGCAGGACTCACTGGCGCTGGTGCGCAGCATCCTGGCGCTGGCCGACACGCTGGGCATCGAGACGGTGGGCGAGGGCATCGAGACCGAGCAGCAGCGCGTGACGCTGCGCGAACTCGGCTGTCACTACGGGCAGGGTTACCTGCTGGGCAAGCCGCAGCCGCAGCCGGTGGGCGTGTCGGCGGCCTGACTCTCTCTGCGGCGTGGTCTTGCTTGGGAAGCGGGGCGCCCGCTTTCGCGGGCTGTATTGGGGGTTGTTGAGGGCGCGCCTTGGTGTGCGGAGGCTTGGCTCTGACTTGCGTTTGGGTGCGCCGCCCCGACGGGCATGTGCGCGTCGGTTTCGGCAGACGTCCGTGTCGTGACGAAACCGAACGTGGCACATCCATGTGCCACTCGCGCACATACCCGCCGGGACGCCACCCGGCGCTTTGGTTTCCCCATTCTTTCGGGGGCGCGCCGGGAGGGTGGGAAGAGAAGAGCGGTTCCCCGACGCTGCGAGCGCGCCGACCTCGCGACTTCGCCCGTGCTCGCACGATCCCCCTTGTAGGAGCGGCTTCAGCCGCGACCTGCTGGATCCCGCGGTCGCGGCTGAAGCCGCTCCTACAGTGCAATTGCAGCCGAACCCGCGAGCCCGACGATCGCTGTGACTGTTGGCAACGCGCGCTCTTGCTCCTGCTCTTCTCTACCCACCCCGCAGCGCGCTTTTGAAGAACGGGAACAACAAAAGCGCCAAGCCCCACCCCCGGTGGGTCGGGGCCCAAAACGCAAGTCAGGGGCCAACCCTCCGCAACCCGAGGCGCGCCCTCAACAAATCCCAATACAGCCCGCGAAAGCGGGCGCCCCGCTTTCCCAAAGGCAAACATCCCCGCAGTAAATCTCAACGAAGCGCGTTGCGCCGCTTCTCGTCGATCCACTTCGACGCCTGCGCCGGCGAATACCCGCGCATCCACTCCAGCATCTGGCCGATATCCTGTCCGTACCACAGGTCGGTACGCTGGTCCGGATGCAGGAAGCGCTCTTCCACCATCCGGTCGATCATGCCGATCAGCGGGGCGTAGAAGCCTTCGACATCGAGGAAGGCGCAGGGCTTGTTGCCGATGCCGAGCTGGCGCCAGGTCAGCATCTCGAAGATCTCCTCCATGGTGCCGAAGCCGCCGGGCAGGGCGACGAAAGCGTCGGAGAGATCAAACATGCGCGACTTGCGCTCGTGCATGGAGCCGACAATCTGCAGCTCGGTCAGGCCGCGATGGGCGACTTCCCAATCGGCCAGCTGCTGGGGAATCACGCCGGTGACCTCGCCGCCGGCCGCCAGCACCGCGTTGGCCACGGTCCCCATCAGTCCGACGTTGCCGCCGCCATAGACCAGGCGCAGGCCTTCCTTGGCGATGCGGTCGCCCAGGGCGATCGCGCGTTCGGTGTAGGCGGGCTTGCTGCCGGCGTTGGAGCCGCAATAGACGCAGATGCTCTTCATGTCAGGTTCTTGGTTTCTCGGATGCTGAAAAAGCGCGAACGCCGGGCTTGCACCCGGCGTTCGCTGGAGCGGAGCGGCGCGATCCCCTGCAGGGCCGCGCCGGATGCCGGGCTCAGTTGACCTTGTGGATGGCGCGCTTGCTGACCGCCATGGCGGCATCGTGGATCGCCTCCGACAGGGTCGGGTGGGCGTGGCAGATGCGCGCCAGGTCGTCGGCCGAACCATTGAACTCCATGGTCAGCACGCCCTCGTGCACCAGCTCGGACACGCCCACGCCCACCAGGTGCAGGCCCAGCACGCGGTCGGTTTCGGCATGGGCGATGATCTTGACCATGCCGGCCGGCTCGGCCATCGCCACCGCGCGGGCGACCGCCGCGAACGGGAAGGTGCCGACCTTGTACGGGATGCCCTCGGCCTTGCACTGCTGCTCGGTCTTGCCGACCCAGGCGATTTCCGGCTCGGTGTAGATCACCCACGGGATGGTGTCGAAGTTGACGTGGCCCGGCAGGCCGGCGATCAGCTCGGCGACCGCGATGCCTTCCTCGAAGCCCTTGTGCGCCAGCATCGGGCCGCGCACGCAGTCGCCGATCGCCCACACGCCGTCCACACCGGTATGGCAGTGGTCGTCGACCACGATCTGGCCGCGCTCGTTGACCTGCACGCCGGTGCCTTCGGCCAGCAGGCCCTTGGTGGCGGCCTTGCGGCCAACGGCGACCAGCAGCTTGTCGACGGTCAGGCTCTTCTCGCCTTCGCTGTCGGTGTAGGTGACGACGACTTCCTTCTTCTTGCCCTTGCCGGTGACTTCGGTCCTGGAGACCTTGGCGCCGAGCTTGATTTCCAGGCCCTGCTTCTTGAATTCCTTGGCGGCGGCCTTGGCGATGTCGGTGTCGGCGGCGGCGAGGAATTCCGGCAGCGCTTCCAGGATGGTGACGTCCGAACCCAGGCGCTTCCACACGCTGCCCAGCTCCAGGCCGATCACGCCGGCGCCGATCACCGCCAGGCGGGCCGGCACTTCGGTGAAGTCCAGCGCGCCGATGTTGTCGACGATGGCCTCGTTGTCGAACTTGGCGAACGGCAGTTCGATCGAGTCCGAACCGGCGGCCAGGATGACGTTGGTGCCCTTGAGCTCGACCTCGCTGCCGTCGTGCTGCTTGACCTTGACCACGTTGCCCGGCTGCAGTTCGCCGAAGCCGTAGTAGGCGGTGATCTTGTTCGCCTTGAACAGCATGCCGATGCCGCCGGTGAACTGCTTCACGATCTTGTCCTTGCGGGCGATCATGGTGCCGACGTCCATCTTGGCATCCTTGAAGCTGATGCCGTGGTCGCCAAAGATGTGGCCCATGTTCCAGTACTGGCGCGAGGAGTCGAGCAGCGCCTTGGACGGCACGCAGCCCACGCGCAGGCAAGTGCCGCCGAGGGCCGGCTGGCCGTCCTTGCCCAGCGCGGCGTCGATGCAGGCGACCTTCAGGCCCAGCTGCGCGGCGCGGATCGCGGCGTGATAGCCGGCCGGGCCGGCACCGATGACGACGACGTCGAAATTCTCTGCCATTTTCGGAATCCTTGTTCTTGCGCGGTCTTGCGCTGCGGCCGGTCCGGGGGCGGGCGGCCGGAATGGGAGGGCGGGGCGCTCATGCCTGGGATGGCGGCGCCGGGCCCAACAAGCAACCCCCTCGCCGTGCGGGCCGAGGGGGCGGTGTGGCTTGGCTTACAGGCCGAACAGCATGCGGCCGGGGTTTTCCAGCTGGTTCTTGATGTCGACCAGGAACTGCACCGAATCCTTGCCGTCGATGATGCGGTGGTCGTACGACAGCGCGATGTACATCATCGGCGCGATCACCACCTGGCCGTTCTCGGCGATCGGGCGCTCCTTGATCGCGTGCATGCCCAGGATGGCGCTCTGCGGCGGGTTGATGATCGGGGTCGACATCAGCGAGCCGAAGGTGCCGCCATTGGTGATGGTGAAGGTGCCGCCCTGCAGTTCCTCCAGGCTCAGCTTGCCGTCACGGGCCTTCTTGGCGTAGTCGGCGATGCCCTGCTCGATGTCGGCGAAGGACTGGCGTTCGACGTTGCGCAGCACCGGCGTCACCAGGCCCTTGTCGGTCGACACCGCGATCGAGATGTCCGAGTAGCCGTGGTAGATGATGTCGTCGCCATCGATCGAGGCGTTGACCAGCGGGAAGCGCTGCAGCGCGTTGGCGGCGGCCTTGACGAAGAAGCTCATGAAGCCGAGCTTGATGCCGTGGGCCTTCTGGAACTCGTCCTGCAGCTCCTTGCGCGCGGCCGAGACCTTGGCGAGGTTGACCTCGTTGAAGGTGGTCAGCATCGCGGTGGAGTTCTTCGACTCCATCAGGCGCTTGGCGATGGTCTTGCGCACGCGGGTCATCGCCACGCGCTCTTCCGGGCGCGCGCCGCCGGCACGGCCAACGCCGCCGGATTTGGCGTAGTTGACGATGTCTTCCTTGGTCACCGCGCCATGGCGGCCGGTGCCTTCGACCTGCGACGGATCCACGCCCTGGGTGATGGCGCTGAAGCGCGCACCCGGGGGCAGGCTGTCGGCGGCGGTCTTGGCGGCCGGGGCCGGGGCGGCGGCCTTCGGCGCGGCCGGGGCAGCAGCGGCAGGCGCGGCGGCGGCCGGCGCCTCGGCCTTCGGCGCTTCGGCCGGGGCGGCAGCGGCGACGGCGCCTTCCTCGATGATCGCCAGGATCTGGTTGCTGGTCACGGTGCTGCCGGTGTCGAACTTGATTTCCTTCAGCACGCCGTCAACCGGCGAGGGGACTTCGAGCACGACCTTGTCGGTCTCCAGGTCGACCAGATTCTCGTCGCGCTTGACCGCTTCGCCGGCCTTCTTGTGCCAGCTGGCGATGGTGGCGTCGGATACGGATTCGGGCAGTACCGGGACTTTGACTTCGGTGGCCATTGGCGGGGCGTCCTAGAGTTCAGTTCTTGGGGGTAAGGGTTATTCAGCGACCTGGTCGTTGAACGGATTGACCAGCGCGTCGGCGACCAGCTTCTGCTGCTCGGCGATGTGGTCGGCCATGTGGCCTGCGGCGGGCGAGGGCGAACGGGCGCGACCGGCATAGTGCAGCGCCTGGCCCGGGGCCAGCACGGCCTGCAGGTGGTGCTTGATCTGGTACCAGGCGCCCTGGTTCTGCGGCTCTTCCTGGCACCACACCACGTCGGTGGCCTTGCCGTACTTCTTCAGCTCGGCCGCCAGCAGGGCGCGCGGGAACGGGTACAGCTGCTCCACGCGCAGGATCGCCACGTCGTCCTGGCCACGCTTCTGCGCGTCTTCCAGCAGGTCGTAGTAGACCTTGCCCGAGCAGGCGACGACCCGCTTGACCTTGGCCGGATCGGCGGCATGGTCCGGGATCAGGTGCTGGAACTCGCCGTTGGCCAGTTCGTCCAGGGTCGAGATGGCCAGCTTGTGGCGCAGCAGCGACTTGGGCGTCATCACGATCAGCGGCTTGCGGGTGCTCATGCGCATCTGCCGGCGGATCATGTGGAAGCACTGGGCCGGGGTGGTCGGCACGCAGACCAGCATGTTCTCCAGGGCGCACAGCTGCAGGAAGCGCTCCAGGCGGGCGGAGCTGTGCTCCGGGCCCTGGCCTTCGTAACCATGCGGCAGGAACAGCGCCAGGCCGGTGATGCGGCCCCACTTGGCCTCGCCGGCGGCGATGAACTGGTCGATCACCACCTGCGCGCCGTTGGCGAAGTCGCCGAACTGCGCTTCCCACACGCACAGCGCGTTGGGATCGGTGGTCGAATAGCCGTACTCGAACGCCATCACCGCTTCCTCGCTCAGCAGCGAGTCGATCACGGTGGCGTCGTCGGGGTTCTCGACCAGCTGGCGCAGCGGCAGGTAGTAGCTGTCGGTCTTCTGGTCGTGGAGGATGGCGTGGCGGTGGAAGAACGTGCCGCGGCCCGCGTCCTGGCCGACCAGGCGCAGCTTGTGGCCCTCGCCGAGCAGGGTGGCGTAGGCCAGGTTCTCGGCGAAGCCCCAGTCGGCGGCCTGGTCGCCGGCCGCCATCTTCAGGCGGTCCTCGTAGATCTTGGCCACGCGCGGATGCAGCTCCACGCCGGCCGGGATCGTGTTGATGATCTTGGCCAGCTGGTCCAGCGCGCCGCGCTTGACCGTGGTGTCGACCTTGTCGCCCAGCTTGCCGGACAGGTACTTGGACCAGTCGATGGCGAACTCGTCGGGCTTGCGGGTCGCCAGTTCGGTGGTGAACTCGCCCGAATCCAGCTTCTCGCGGTAGCCGTCGACCAGGGCCTTGCCCTCGTCGGCCTTGATGACGCCCTCGCTTTCCAGCTGGGCGGCATACAGCTCGCGGGTGGTCTTGTGCTTGCGGATGGTCTGGTACATGACCGGATTGGTCGCCGCCGGCTCGTCGGCCTCGTTGTGGCCCCAGCGGCGGTAGCAGACCAGGTCGATGACCACGTCCTTCTTGAACTGCTGGCGGAAGTCGTAGGCCAGCTGGGCCACGAACATCACCGCGTCCGGGTCGTCGCCGTTCACGTGGAAGACCGGCGCGGCGATCATCTTGGCCACGTCGGTGCAGTACAGCGTCGAACGGGCGTCGTCGCGGGTGCTGGTGGTGAAGCCGATCTGGTTGTTGATGACGATGTGCACGGTGCCGCCGACGGCGAAGCCGCGCGCCTGCGACATCTGGAACAGCTCCATCACCACGCCCTGGCCGGCGAAAGCGGCGTCGCCGTGGATCAGGATCGGCAGCACCTCGTTGCGGCTGGCGTCGCCGAAGCGCTCCTGGCGCGAACGCACCGAACCGACGACCACCGGGTCGACGATTTCCAGGTGCGAGGGGTTGAACGCCAGCGCCAGGTGGACCTGCTTGCCCTCGCCGGTGGCGATGTCGGCCGAGAAGCCCATGTGGTACTTCACGTCGCCGGTGTGGGCGCGGTCGTCATGGGCGTGCTCGAACTTGCCCTCGAACTCGTCGAACAGCTTGCGCGGGTTCTTGCCCAGGGTGTTGACCAGGACGTTGAGGCGGCCGCGATGGGCCATGCCGATCACGATGTCCTTGACGCCGTCGTTGCCGGACTGGCGGACGATGCCGTCCATCATCGGGATCAGCGCGTCGCCGCCTTCCAGCGAGAAGCGCTTCTGGCCGACGTACTTGGTGTGCAGGTAGCGCTCCAGGCCCTCGGCGGCGGTCAGGCGCTCCAGGGTGCGGCGGCGGCTGTCAGCGCTGCCGGCGATGCGGCCGCCGGCGTTCTCCAGGCGCTGGTAGATCCACTGGCGCTGGTCGAACTCCGGAATGTGCATGAATTCCGCGCCGACCGAGCTCGTGTACGTCGCCTTGAGGCGGGCGAGCAGGTCGCGCAGCTTCATCCGCGGCTGGCCGCCGACGCCGCCGGTGCTGAACTCGGCGTCCAGGTCCGACGGGGACAGGTTGTGGAACGGCAGGTCCAGGTCCGGCGGGTTGACCGGCGGGCTCAGGCCCAGCGGGTCCAGGCGCGCGCCCAGGTGGCCGCGCGAGCGGTAGGCGGTGATCAGGCGGCCGACGTTGCGCTCGCGCTCATCGCTGGCGCCGCCGCCGAGACCGGCATTGGCGGCAGCGCGGGAAGCCTCGCCGATGTGGGCGATGACGGCCGAATGCGGAACGTCACCGGCCTCGCGGCCCTTGAAGCCGTCGAAATAGGATTTCCACTGGGGGCCGACGCTGTCGGGGGAAACGAGGTACTGCTCGTACAGGTCCTCGATATAGGCGGCATTGCCGCCGGCGAGTTGCGAAGACTGCGCAAACTGCTTCAGTAGATTGTCCACGATGGTAAGTCGGGTCGCTTGAGATATGGGGGCTTGCGAGTGGCAGGGCCACAGGACCGGCCGCAAGGCCGGGCGGGCGATGTCAGAGCCCGAAAATTATACCCCCCCGCGCCGGCAAGGGGGCGTATGCGAAAGCATCGCCGGCTTGCCGGCGGTCAGGCTTGCGACAGAGAACGCGGTTCCGGCGCTTCACAGGCCGAGGGCGCGATGCTCGCTCCAGGGCCGGCTGCGCTCCCATATCTGCTCGAAATGCGCGCGCAGCTGGCGCGCCCGGGCAGCGCCTTCGAGCCAGGTTTCGCCGTCGTCACAGCGATTGCCCGTAGGACGAAAGTAGTAGGCCGCGCTGTCCCCGACCAGGTAGGCCGAGGGGTAGCTGGCGTCGATCGGGTCGCTGACGGCGCGGAACTGGAACACCGAGGACAGCCGCTGGGCCAGCCGCAGCAGCGGGGCATCGAGCAGCTGTGGGCTGGTGGTGTCCTGCAGCAGCACGCGGACCTGCTTGTCGTGGCGCAGCGTGGCGAAGTCGCGCAGGGCAGCCTGCACCGCGGGCGCATCGAGCAGGCCCGGGTCCAGGGCCCGGCTGTAGATCCGCAGCTCGCGCCGGGCCTGGCCGACCAGCGCGCTGGTGGCGGCGATGGCCGCCGGCAGGTCCTCCACCGCCATCGGGCCATCGAGCCGGCGCTGCCGTTCCGCGCTCGCCCCGGGCACCGGCAGGAAGCCGGCGCGGGCAAAGAAGCCGGCGCTGCGCCCGGTGACGCGCAGGCGCACCTCGGGCCACTGCTGGCGGCGGGCGTCCTCCAGCAGGGCCTCGAGGATGGCCCGGCCCACGCCCTGGCCGCGCCAGTCCGGCAGCACGCCGAGGCAGGCGATGCGGTGGTCCGGCGAAAGCCGGCCGGCGCCGAGCGGGCGGCCGTCGTGGTCGCGCGCCAGCACGTGCAGGCTCAGGGCGTCCAGCGCCTCCCATTCGCGCCAGCCGTCCTGCTCGCCACCAGCCGGGAACACCGCCGCGCGCAGGGCGAGCAGATCGCCGGCCCGGGCGCTGCCCTGGCTTTGCTCGAGCAGGAACGGGCCGGACGGGCTCATGCCGGGCGCCCGTCCTCGTCCTCTTCCTCGTCCTCGTCGCTATCGGTGTCGTCGGCCAGGTCTTCGGGGTCGATATCCGGATCGATCTCGCCGCCATCGGTGTCGTCGCCGCCGTCCTGCAGCAGCGAGGGATGGGTGGCGCCGTTGCCTTCGCTCACTTCCTCGTCGAAGTCCAGCTCCTCGTCGTCCCCGTGGGCGCCGCCCGGTGCGTAATGGCCAAGCTCGACCAGTTCCAGCAGCGCCGCGCGGCCGCGCTCGGACAGCTGTGCATAGGCGCGTTCGTCGATTTCCTCGGCCGCGGCCAGGCGCTGGGCGTCGCGCAGCGGCAGGGCGATGGCGTGGCCGCTGACGAACAGCAGTGCGCCCTTGCGGGCACGGCGCCAGGCCACGCGCGACCACGGATGGCGGTACAGCACGATGCCGTCGGCCAGCGCCCCGGCCAGGCCGGCGGCGTCGGGGGCCTGCGGCGGCGCGGCGATGTCGCCGGAGGCGCGGTAGGTGGTGACGAAGCGGCCGAACCATTCGCCCAGGCGGTCCGGGTCGTTCATGCGGATGGCATTGAGCGCGGCGATCGCCCGGCCCATGGCGGCCTCGTCGATCTCGTAGGGATCGGCGGGCGCGGCCAGGTCCTCGTCGTGGTAACGGATGGCCTCGTCGGCATCGGCGATGAGGGTGTCCAGGTAGTCGCCGATCAGCTCGGCCGAGGAAGGTGCGCGCATGCCGACCGAGAAGGTCAGGCACGGATCCTCGGCCACGCCGTGGTGCGGCACCAGCGGCGGCAGGTAGAGCATGTCGCCGGGCGCCAGCACCCAGTCGTGGGTCGGCTTGAAATGGCGCAGCAGCTTGATGTCGACGTCATCGCGGAAATCCAGCGGCGGCGCCTTGCGGCCCATGGCGGCGCTGGCGTCGATCTGCCAGCGGCGGTGGCCGAAGCCCTGCAACAGGAAGACGTCGTAATGGTCGACGTGGGCGCCGACCGAGCCGCCGGTGGCGGCGAAGCTGATCATGATGTCGTCGATGCGCCAGCGCGGCAGGAAGTCGAACCGGGCCAGCAGGGCGCGCACGTCGGGGTCCCACTTGTCGACGTCCTGCACCAGCAGGGTCCAGTCGTGGTCGGGCAGGCCCGGGAAGTCGGTCTCCTCGAACGGGCCGCTGCGGACCTGCCAGTCGTCGCGGGCGCGGTCATGGGCGATCAGCCGCGCCAGCACGCCTTCCTCGCAGGCCAGGCCGGCCAGGTCCTCGGGGCTGAGCGGGGTCTGGAAATCGGCGAAGGCCTGGCGGATCAGCAGCGGGCGCTTGTGCCAGTAGTCGCGCAGGAAGCGCGCGACCGGCATGCCCAGCGGGTGCTGCGCGGTGGCCTGGATCTCGAAGGGAAGGGCGGCGGACTTCTTCATGGGATTCCTGCGGAAGCGGGTGCCCGCGGGGGGCATCGGATGGGCCATGTCGGCGCGATTGTGGCCGATGGCAGGTGAGGGTCGTCCATGCGCCGGATCAAGCGCCGGGGGCGGACGGCTGGGAGGGGCTGGCGATGGCGTCGTAGCCGGCGGCGGAGAACTGCAGCAGGCACCAGCCGTGGCCGAACGGGTCGGCCAGCCGGACCAGCCGTCCCCAGGGTGCCTGGCGGATCGTGGCCCGGCCGCTGGCCGGGTCGGTCTCCTCGGCGCGCAGGCCGGCGGCCAGGGCCTGGGCGAGGGCGGCGTGGAGGTCATCGACGACCACGTCCAGGTGCAGCGGGGTCCAGTGACGGGCATAGTCGCGGGGCTGGCCGGCCGCGCCGGGACTGCCGGCAGGCTGGGCCAGCAGGTAGATCGGCACCGCCGCGCCGAGCAGCTCGACCGCGGCGGCGCCCAAGCGCCTGCCGGGCCGCAGGCCGAAGGCCGCGGTATACAGCTGCTGCGCGGCGGCCAGGTCCGGAACGTCGATGTTGACCAGCAGTTCCATCGGTCCTCCGCGGTTCCGCCGGGCCGGGCCCCGGTCCTGGCGTCAGATCGCGCGGGCCAGGCGCTCGGCCAGGCCGGTGTAGCCGCCCGGGGTCAGCTCGCGCAGGCGCTGCTTGTCCTCGGCCGGCAGTTCCAGCGACTCGACGAAGGCGCGCATCGAGTCGGCGGTGATGCCCTGGCCCCGGGTCAGTGCCTTGAGCTGCTCGTAGGGATTGGGCAGGCCATGGCGGCGCATGACCGTCTGCACGGCCTCGGCCAGCACTTCCCAGGCGGCATCGAGGTCGGCGTCCAGGCGCTGCGGGTTCACTTCCAGCTTGCCCAGGCCCTTGGCCAGCGAGTCCAGGCCGACCTGGGTGTGGCCGAAGGCGGTGCCCAGGGCGCGCAGCACGGTGGAGTCGGTCAGGTCGCGCTGCCAGCGGCTGATCGGCAGCTTGGCCGAGAAGTGCTCGAACAGCGCGTTGGCCAGGCCGAAGTTGCCTTCGGCGTTCTCGAAGTCGATCGGGTTGACCTTGTGCGGCATGGTCGAGGAGCCGACTTCGCCCTCCTTGAGCTTCTGCTTGAAGTAGCCCAGCGAGATGTAGCCCCAGATGTCGCGCGCCAGGTCGACCAGGATGGTGTTGGCGCGGCGGGTGGCATCGCCGATCTCGGCGACGTTGTCGTGCGGCTCGATCTGGGTGGTGTAGGGGTTGAACACCAGGCCCAGGCCTTCGACGAACTGCTGCGCGAAGGCCGGCCAGTCCACGCCCGGATACGACACCACGTGGGCGTTGTAGTTGCCGACCGCGCCGTTGATCTTGCCGGTCAGCTCGACCGCGGCGATCTGCGCGCGCTGGCGCTGCAGGCGCGCCACGACGTTGGCCAGTTCCTTGCCCAGGGTGGTCGGCGAGGCGGTCTGGCCGTGGGTGCGCGAAAGCATCGGCTGCGCGGCCTGGGCATGGGCCAGCGAACGCAGGCTGGCGATCACGCCATCGAGCGTGGGCAGCAGCACCTCGGCGCGCGCCTGGGCCAGCATCAGGCCGTAGGACAGGTTGTTGATGTCCTCGCTGGTGCAGGCGAAGTGGACGAATTCCAGCGCCGGGCCCAGCTCGGCGTCGCCCTTCAGGCGTTCCTTGATGAAGTACTCCACGGCCTTGACGTCGTGGTTGGTGGTGCGCTCGATCTCCTTGACCCGCGCCGCGTCGGCGACCGAGAAGCCCTCGGCCAGGGCGCGCAGCGCCTGCACGGCGGTGGCCGGGAACGGCGCCAGCTCGACGATGCCGGGCTCGGCGGCCAGCGCCAGCAGCCATTCGACCTCGACCTTCACGCGGGCGCGGATCAGGCCGTACTCGGAGAAGATCGGCCGCAGGGCGTCGACCTTGCCGGCATAGCGGCCATCGAGCGGGGAAAGGGCGAGCAGGGCGGATTCCGTCATGGGGGCGGGCTGGGCTGGCGGCAGGGGGGCATATTCTACGCCGCGGCGGCGCCACGCTGCGTTGCGCGGGCGGCGGCTGGGCGCGACCGGGCCCGGCGCGTATGGTGTGGCGGTCAGCCAGCCGGGCGCGCCCGCAGCCAGCGCCCTTCCCCCTCGAAACGGCAGCGTGGAGACAGCGTATGAGCGAGAAGTACAGGATCGAACACGACAGCATGGGCGAGCTGCAGGTGCCCGCCGACGCCTTGTGGGGCGCGCAGACCCAGCGCGCCGTGCAGAACTTCCCGGTGTCCGGCCAGCGCATGCCGCGTGGCTTCATCCGCGCGCTGGGCCTGATCAAGCAGGCCGCCGCCCAGGCCAACGCCGACCTGGGCCTGCTGCCCAAGGGCCTGTCCAAGGCGATCCAGGAGGCCGCCGCCGAGGTGGCCGAGGGCCGCCACGATGCGCAGTTCCCGATCGATGTCTACCAGACCGGCTCGGGCACCTCCTCGAACATGAATGCCAACGAGGTGATCGGCAACCTCGCCAATGCCCAGCTCAAGGGCGGCGGGAAGAAGGTCCACGCCAACGACCACGTCAACCTGGGGCAGAGCTCCAACGACGTGATCCCGACCGCGATCCGGGTCTCGGCCCAGCTGGCCACGGTCGAGCAGCTGCTGCCCGCGCTCAAGCACCTGCGCAAGACCATCGACAAGCGCGGCAAGGGCCTTGGCAAGGTGGTCAAGACCGGCCGCACCCACCTGATGGATGCGATGCCGCTGACCTTCCAGCAGGAATTCGGCGCCTGGTCGGCGCAGCTGGCCTCGGCGTCCGAGCGCATCGAGGACAGCCTCAAGCGCCTGCGCCGGCTGCCGCTGGGCGGCACCGCGATCGGCACCGGCATCAACGCCGATCCGCGCTTCGGCGGCAAGGTCGCCAAGCTGCTCTCGGGCACCACCGGCACCCGTTTCGAGAGCGCGGACAACAAGTTCGAGGGACTGGCGGCGCAGGACGACGCGGTCGAGCTGTCCGGCCAGCTCAATGCGCTGGCGGTGGCGCTGATCAAGATCGCCAACGACCTGCGCTGGATGAACGCAGGTCCGCTGGCGGGCCTGGGCGAGATCGAGCTGCCGGCGCTGCAGCCGGGTTCCTCGATCATGCCGGGCAAGGTCAATCCGGTGATCCCGGAGGCGACCGTGATGGCCTGCGCGCAGGTGATCGGCCACCACGCGGCGATCACCGTGGCCGGGCAGACCGGCAACTTCCAGCTCAACGTGACCCTGCCGCTGATCGCGCTGAACCTGCTGGACTCGATCAACCTGCTGGCCAACGTATCGCGCCTGCTGGCGGACTCGGCGATCGCCGGCCTGAAGGTGCGCCAGGACCGCGTGCGCGAGGCGCTGGACCGCAACCCGATCCTGGTCACCGCGCTCAACCCGATCATCGGCTACGAGAAGGCCGCCGCGATCGCCAAGCGCGCCTACAAGGAGAACCGCCCTGTGCTGGACGTGGCGCGCGAGGACAGCGGACTGCCGGAGGCCGAGCTGCGGCAGCTGCTGGATCCGGCCGCGCTGACGCAAGGCGGCATCCATGCCGGCGGGGGCGGGGGCGGCTGACGCTCCGTGACCCTTCGCGTCCTGGCGGCCACCAGCGCCCGGTATTCGCGGCGAAAAGCGGGGTGGGAGGGGGTTGCGGCCTGACGGCCGCTTTGGTTCTGGTTCCTTGTTTGTTGTGGCTGGGTTGGCCTTCGATCTGGATCGGCTTGTTTGGGTTTCATGCGCGGTCCTTGGGCTACCGGCTTGTCGGGACACGCCGTGAACCCATCCCTGGGGGCTCGGTGGCGCCATCCATGGCGCCACACGGTCCCGACAAGCCGGTAGCCCAAGGACCCGACAGGTCGCTGGCCGCGGATGGGAAAAGCGAAAGCCAAAGCGAAAAGCACAAGCGAAAAGCGGGTAAATGGCGGGAGAGAAAAAACCGGGCGCCTGCTGCGCGGCTTCAAGTGCCGGGTCATGCCCGTCATGGCGTGGACGCGATTCTTCGAACCCAACGGGTCCCAGCCGATTGCGCACTTGCCGGAGCTGTCGGTCTGCAAAGCCGCGCAGCAGGCGCCCCGCTTTTCATTCTCCCCCCCACCTCATTCGCTCTTGCTCTTGCTTTGGCTTCTTGCCTGTTGCCTTGGCTTTTCCCCACCGCCGTGGCGGATCTGTCGGGCCTTGGGGAGACCGGTGGAGCGGGACCGTTGGCGGCATGGATGCCGCCATCGAGCCCCCATGGATGGGTTTACGGCGTGTCCCGCTCCGCCGGTCTACCCAAGGCGCACGCACAACCCGAACAAGCCGATCGACATCGAAGGCCAACCAACCCCACAACAAACAAAGAACAAAAAAAAGCGGCCGCCAGGCCGCAACAAACCCCTCCCCCCTCTTTACCCCGCAGATCGCGGTAACGCTGCTCACCACGACCCTGGCGGCAGTCCCGCGAGGCCGATACAGTTCGCGGCTGATGGCCCGAGGCCACCCGGAGCCGCTCCTACAGGTGCCAGCCCAGCCGAGGCAACGAGCATCGTGCCCCTGCGAAGGGACGGGCCCGCACTCGCGCAGCAGACTTCCGGAGCGCAGCCCGCGCAGCGGGCCGCGTCAGGCTATCGGCGCTCGCCGGTGATCGTGTTGAAGCTTTCGGTATACGGCCGCAGGTTCGGCACGTCGCGCAGCAGGCCGTCGCGCAGCTCGACGATCTCCGGCGTCGGCTGCAGCGGCACGCCGCGGTTCTCCGGATCGGCCGGCGCCGTCGCCAGCGCTTCCTGGCGCAGGATCTGCAGGCGGCCGAACAATTGCTGCAGGCGATCGCGCTGCTCCGGCGGCAGCGGTACCACGATGTCGTCGATGCGCAGGTCGCCGGCCGGGGTGATGTCCGCGTTCGGCGCCGGCGCGCGGCGGATCTGCACGACCTGGGTGGTCACCGACACCCGCGGCTTGGAGCGCTCGGCGCGCGCGGCCGACTGCTTGCCGCAGGCGGCGAGGGAGGCGCACAGCAGCAGCGCCGTGGCGAGGAGAAAGAGCTTCTTCATGGTCGGAACGCCAACGGGGGACCCGGCCATTCTAAACGCCGGCCCGCGCTCGCTGGCGCCGGCCGGCCCAGGGCTAGTTGCGACAATCCGTCACATCATCGTGGTCCAGGCCCGCATAGGGCTTGAACTCGGGCACGATCGCCACCGCCGCATCCTGCGCGACGCGCAGCGTCTCGATGTGGTCGCACAGCTTCAGCGCTTCCTGCTTGATGGCGTCGGCCCTGGCTTCAACCTTGTCGCCGACCTTGTCCGCGTCGCCGTTGAAGATCCCCTTGATCGCTTCGCTGGCCGCGTCCACGCCCAGCTGCGCCCCGGCCTTGCCGACCGCGATGCCCTGGCGGGTCAGGGCCTGCAGCTGCTTGCGATAGGCCGTCATGGCCTGGCGCTGGGCATCGGTGCGGGTGACGGTGCGATCGTCCAGCTTCAGGTCGCCGGCCGGGGTGATCACCGCCACCGGCAGGTTGTCGCGGCGCAGGGTGACCTGGTCGCCGCTGAAGGTGACGCCGCCGTTGAAGTGGACGCCGCTGTCGGACTTGCCGGCGTCGGTGCGGGCAGCGGTACCGGCGTCGCCGTCGTGGCGGCTGCAGCCGGCCGCGGCCAGCATGCCGATCAGCAGCGCGCCCAGCAGCGCGTGATGGGAAGGCAGGCGCATGCTCAGTCCTCCTTCGGCACGTTGACGCGGCCGCGGACGCCGCTGTGGTTGATGTCGCCGCTGCCCTTGTGGCGCACCACCAGGTCGCCGTCGATATCGCGTACGGTGAGGTCGCCGGAGCCGATCGTGCCGACGCTGACGCCGCCCTTGACCGACTTCAGCTCGACGTCGCCCGAACCCACGGTGTCGATCCTCACCGGGCCGCGGACGTCGGACAGGGTCAGGTCGCCGGAGCCGATCACCCCGACCTCGACCGCGCCGCCCACCTGGCGGGCGCGGAAATCACCCGAGCCGATCGACACCAGCTTCAGCGCGCCGATGCGTTCGAGCACGATGTCGCCCGAGCCGGCCTTGGCGGTGACCGGGCCCTTGATGTCGCGGCCCTTGACGTCGCCCGAGCCGGTGTCCACTTCCAGCGCGGCGATGCCGGCGACATCGACGTCGCCCGAACCCACGTCCAGCGCCACGGGCAGGCCCGCCGGCACGCTGGCGCGGATGTCCAGGTAGGCGTAGGTGTTGCCGAACCAGAAGCCGTCGTTCTTCTTGGCCAGGGTGACCACGAGCTTGTCGCCGGCCCTGCGCTGGGTGACGGTCAGGTCCTTCAGGCGCTCGGCGCTGGAGGCGCAGGCGCGGCCGCTGGCGGTGCCCGCCGTGCCGGGTACGCCGGCCACGTGCAGGTCGTTGTGGTGGACCTCGAACAGCACGCTCCTGACGCCGGCCAGGTCGAGCTTGAGCTCGCGCGGTTCACTGGCCTTGCACTGGGGCTCGTCGGCCTGGGCGAGGAGGGGCACGGCGAACAGCAGGCTGCACAGGATCGGGTTGATGCGCATGGAATTCCTCCGGATTCGTGGCGTTCAGGGGCAGGGCGATCAGTTGTCGTCGCGCCAGCGGCGCATGTAGATCGCGCCGACGATCAGCGCCGCGCCGATGACCGCGCCGATCCACAGGTCGGCGGTGGCCAGGGCGTGCAGCGAGTCGCGCACGTCGATGGCCTGGGCCAGTTCGTCGGGTGTGTTGATCTGGCGGCCGTGGCCTTCGCCGATCGCCGGGTACCAGGTGCCAGGGGCGACGCTGAGCAGGCCGCGGTAGACCACGATGTACCAGAGGATGTCGTGGCGGATGTGCAGGCCCGGCAGGATGTCCATCATGCTGACGATCACGCAGGCCAGGATCGGGATCAGCACCGCCCACAGGAACGGCTTGGTGCGCGACCAGGCCGAGCAGAACATCAGCCAGCCCACGGTCGGCAGCGCCCACAGGATGTACACCGGCAGCGAGGCGACCACGCCGCCGATGAGCCGCAGCGGGTGCGAGTGGGTGAACACCGCGGTGCCCGCCGGCAGGCCGTTGACGGTCATGGTCAGCGCGGTGATCAGCCACATCGCCACGCCGATCAGCAGGCCAACGGCCAGCGCGATCAGCGGCGCCAGCAGCAGGGCCCAGGCGGCCTTGGACAGCACGGTCTGGCTGTCGGACAGCGGCAGCGACTTCCAGAACAGCACGCTGCGGTCGCGGCGGTCGTCGTACAGGGCGCCCAGCGAGTAGAAGAACACCACGAAGGCGAACACCACGCAGGTCAGGATCACCCCGGCCAGCAGCACGCCGTCGCCGAAGGCGCCGAGCACCTGGTGGATCTTCTCCGGCGATTCGTCGATGTTGAAGCCGCCGCCGTGGCCGCCGCGGGCGGCGATCGAGCCGATCACCGCCAGCAGGCCGTACAGCACGACCACGATGGCACCGGTGATCACCGGCGCCCACAGGAAGCCGCCACGGTGCTCCCAGAACTCGCGCTTGAGCAGCCAGCCGAAGGTGCCGGCCTTGGTCACATGGGTCTTGGCGGTGTTCATGCGTAGGTTCCCTTCATGATGGCGACGAACAGGTCGGCCAGGCCGGGGGTGCGGGTTTCGCCGAGCGGGGCCAGTTCGGCCCGGGGGCGTCCGTCGAACAGCAGCACGCTCTTGCCGAACGGCAGGCTGCGTTCGTCGATGGGCGACAGGGCGCGGCCCTGGGGCAGGCTTTCGGCGGAGACCAGGACCTCGGTATAGCGGTCGGCCAGGTGCTCCATCTCGGCGCTGAGCACGATCTTGCCGTCGCGGATGAACAGCACGTCGGTGAGGATGTGCTCGATCTCCTCCACCTGGTGGGTGGTGATCAGGATCGTCTTCTCCTCGTCGAAATAGTCCTCCAGCAGGCGCTGGTAGAACTGCTTGCGGTAGAGGATGTCCAGGCCCAGGGTCGGTTCGTCCAGGACCAGCAGGCGGGCGTCGATCGCCATCACCAGGGCCAGGTGCAGCTGCACGATCATGCCCTTGGACAGCTCGCGCACCCGCAGCTTCGGGTTCAGCTGGGTGTTGGCCAGGAAGCGCTCGCACTTGGCGCGGTCGAAGCGCGGGTGCACGCCGGCGACGAAGTCGATCGCCTCGCCCACCCGCAGCCAGCGCGGCAGCACCGCCACGTCGGCGATGAAGCAGACGTCGTTCATCAGTTCGTCGCGGCGCTGGCGCGGGTCGACCCCGAGCACGCGCAGGTCGCCATCGAAGGCGGTCAGGCCCAGGATCGCCTTGAGCGCGGTGGTCTTGCCGGCGCCGTTGGGGCCGATCAGGCCGACGATGCGGCCGGCGCCCACGGTGAAGGAGGCGTTGTCCAGGGCCAGCTTGTTGCGGTAGGCCTTGCGCAGGCCCTGGGCGTTGACGACGGTATCGGGCACGACGGCATTCATGAGTGTTTCCCCTGGGGCAGCAGATCTTCCAATGACAGTCCCAACCGCTGGATGCGCTCGAGCACGGCCGGCCATTCTTCGTTGAGGAAGCGATCGCGCTCGCTGCCGCGCAGTTTCCTGGCCGCTTCCTCGGTCATGAACATTCCCAGCCCGCGCCGCTTCTCGACCAGGGCCTCGTCGGCCAGTTCCTGGTAGGCGCGCGAGACGGTGATCGGGTTCAGCTGGTACTCGGCCGCCACCTGGCGGACCGAGGGCAGGGCGTCGCCCGGCTTGATGATCCCGTCCAGCATCATCGCGATGACGCGATCCTTCAGCTGGCGGTAGATGGGAGCGCCGTCGCTCCACTGGATGTCGCTCATGATTCAGCTCCGGGGACGCAGGGCTTGCGCGAAGGAGAAATAGGGCATCGACAGCGAAGTCCTGCTCCGGCGGACCGGGGGCGGGGTGGCTTCCGCGGAAGTCGGTGCGTTTTCCTCTGCCGCCGCCGAGACGCCATAATCGGCGCCGGTGTCCTTGACCGAACCGGGTGCGGTTTCCAGCCAGCCGACCGTCAGCAGGGCACTCCCGGACAACAGGAGCAGCAACGAAGCGGATCGCCTGAATAGCTTGCTGTTCATCGCGGTTCCCCCTGCGGTGGGTGGCTGGTGTTGTATGTAACTATAACACCAACACGCAGGCCGTCAAGCCACTGTCATACCCAACCAACGGCAGGGGGGGTGTCCATCCCGCCGCCCACACAGGTGAAGCCCATGCGCATGCCCAGGAAGTTGATACTGCTGAGTTTTCTGACCGTCATCTTTGGCGCGGCGGTGGCCGCGGCGCCTGCGCTGCTGGACCTGGACTACCGTCCGCTGGCCGGCAAGGCCCCGGTGAACCTGAACAAGACCTATGGCGGCAAGGTCCTGCTGGTGGTGAATACGGCCAGCAAATGCGGGTTCACCCCGCAGTACGACGGCCTGGAGGCGCTGAACCAGCGGTTCCAGGGGCAAGGCTTCGCCGTGCTCGGCTTCCCCTCCAACGATTTCAAGGGCCAGGAGCCGGGCAGCGAGGCCCAGATCCAGGAGTTCTGCAAGCTGACCTACGGGGTCAAGTTCCCGATGTTCGAGAAGGTGCACGTGATCGGCGAGGAGGCCACGCCGCTGTACCAGCGCCTGACCGCGGCCACCGGCGTGGCGCCGGGGTGGAACTTCCACAAGTACCTGATCGCCCGGGATGGCCACGTGGTGGCGCAGTTCCCCAGCAAGGTCAAGCCGGATGATCCGGCCCTGGTGGCGGCGATCGAGCGCGAACTCAAGGCCGCACCGGCGAAGCGTTGACCTACTTGAACGGGCCGGTGCGTGCGACAATGCCGGCCCCCCGCGCCGGCCGCCGGCGTCCATGAACACATCCAGGAAATCGCAGCGAATGAAGATGGCAATGCGCGGCGCGGCAGCGTCGCTGATGATCGTGGCAATGGCGGCTTCGGCGCCGGCGATGTCGCAGCAAACCGCCGCGCCCGCGGCAGCCAAGGAGAAGTCCGCTTTGACCTCTGAGAAAGACAAAGTCAGTTACGCCATCGGCATGGATATCGCGCGTTCGTTCGAACCGATCGCCGATTTCATCGATACCGCCGCCATGCAGCGCGCCATCGAGAATTCCTTCAAGGGCGGCAAGCCGCTGCTTGGCGACGAGCAGGCGCAGGCCACCGATGCCGCGCTGCGCGTGGCCATCGCCACCCGCAACGGCCAGCAGATCCCGGGCCTGGCCCCGGGCAGCGCGCCGCCGGCGGTGAACAAGCAGAACGTCGGCCTGATGCTCGGCGACCGCATGGTCGGCCCGTCGCTGGCGCGGATCAAGGACGAGATCGAGCTGCCGGTGCTGGTGCAGGGCCTGCAGGCCGCGCTGGCCAAGGGCCCGACCCTGCTGAGCGCGCAGGAAGCGGCGGCCACGCTGCAGGCCTTCGGTTCGGCCAAGCAGGCTGCTGCCGCCGGCAAGAACCGCGAGCAGGGCAATGCGTTCCTGGCCAAGAACAAGACCGAGAAAGGCGTGGTCACCACCGCTTCGGGCCTGCAGTACATGGTGCTGCGCCAGGGCAGCGGCGAGCGCCCGACCCCGAGCAGCAAGGTGCGCGTCAACTACGAAGGCAAGCTGCTGGACGGCACCGTGTTCGACAGTTCCTACCAGCGCGGCGAGCCGGTCGAGTTCGGCCTGAACCAGGTGATCAAGGGCTGGAGCGAAGGCGTTTCGCTGATGCCGGTGGGTTCGAAGTACCGCTTCTGGATCCCCTCCAACCTGGCCTATGGACCGGACGGGATGCCGCAGGGTGGCATCGGTCCTGACGCAACTTTGACTTTTGACGTCGAGTTGATGGGTATCCTGCCGTAACCCCCCACAGGAGTTCCCCCCTCCATGCGAGTTGCGATCTTTGGTACCGGCTACGTCGGTCTCGTCACTGGTACCTGTCTGGCTGAAGTAGGACATCACGTGGTCTGCGTCGACATCGACCAGGCCAAGGTGGAAGGTCTCAATCGCGGGGTGATCCCGATCTACGAGCCCGGCCTTGAACCGATGGTCAAGGCCAACCACGCCGCTGGCCGCCTGCGTTTCACCACGGACGCGGCCGCGGCGATCGCGCACGGCGAGGTGCTGTTCATCGCCGTGGGCACGCCGCCGGACGAGGACGGCAGCGCCGACCTGCAGTACGTGCTGGCGGTGGCGCGCACGATAGGCCGCCACATCGACGGGCCGACCGTGGTCGTCAACAAGTCGACCGTGCCGGTCGGCACCGCCGACAAGGTGCGCGCGGCGATCGCCGCCGAGCTGCAGGCGCGCGGCGTCGATTACGACTTCGACGTGGTCTCCAACCCGGAATTCCTCAAGGAAGGCGATGCCGTGGCCGACTGCATGCGCCCGGACCGCATCGTCATCGGCGCCAGCCGCCCGGCCGCGGTGGCGCGGATGCGGCGCCTGTATGCCCCGTTCAACCGCAATCGCGACCGCATCGTCGAGATGGACGTGCGTTCGGCCGAGCTGACCAAGTACGCCGCCAACGCGATGCTGGCGACCAAGATCAGTTTCATGAACGAGATCGCCAACATCGCCGAGAAGGTCGGCGCGGATGTCGAGCAGGTCCGCAAGGGCATCGGGTCGGATCCGCGCATCGGCTGGCACTTCATCTATCCCGGCGCCGGCTATGGCGGTTCGTGCTTCCCCAAGGACGTGCAGGCGCTGGCCCGCACCGCGCAGCAGTACGGCCACGCGCCGACCCTGCTGGATGCGGTCGAGGCGGTGAACCACGCCCAGAAGGGGCATCTGTTCGAGCTGATCCAGCGCCACTACGACCGCGGCGAGGACGAAGGCATTGCCGGCAAGACCTTCGCCGTGTGGGGCCTGGCGTTCAAGCCCAACACCGACGACATGCGCGAGGCGTCCAGCCGTCGCCTGCTGGCCCAGCTGTGGGAAGCCGGCGCCAAGGTGCGCGCCTACGACCCGGAAGCGGCCCACGAGGCCCGGCGCATCTTCGGGGAGCGCGCGGACCTGGTGTTCTGCGACAGTGCAGGCGAGGCCCTGGAAGGCGCCGACGCGCTGGTCGTGGTCACCGAGTGGAAGCAGTTCCGCAGTCCGGACTTTGCCCGCGTCAAGGCGGCGCTGAAGGACGACGTGGTGTTCGACGGCCGCAATCTCTACGAGCCGGCGGAGATCGAAGCTGCCGGCCTGGCCTACTACGCGATCGGGCGCGGCCGCTCGGTGCAGGGGAATCCCTTCGATGCATGAGCCCGCGGGCCACGACGAGGCGCTGGAAGCGCGCCTGGTGGAGCTGGAAATGCGCCTGTCCTTCCAGGAACAGGCGCTGGCCGAGCTGAGCGAGGCCCTGGCCGATGCGCGCATGACCGGTGCGCGCAACGCCGAACTGATCCGCCACCTGCTCGATGACCTCGGGCGGGTGCGCAACGCCCTCAACGCGGACCCGGCGGACGAACCGCCGCCGCCGCATTACTGATCCGCTGCCGTCAGATCCACGCCGTCATGAGCGATACCCTCCGCGACCAGTTGCTGGGCCTGGGCTTCAAGCCCGCGCCCAAACCCGAGCGCAAGCCGGAAAAGAAACACGATCCCCGTCCCCAGGGCGGCCGTCCGCCGCGTCCCGGCCAGGCGGGCAAGCCGCAGGGCCAGGGCGGCAAGCCGCAGGCCCACGGACAGGGGCGCCCGGGCCATGGCGGCCGCGCTGCGCAGCCCGGCGGCGGCAAGCCGGCGCGCTCGCGCGAGGACATCGACCTGGCCAAGGCCTATGCCATCCGCGCCCAGCGCGAGAAGGACGAGCGCATCGAGGCCGAGCGGCTCAAGCAGGAAGAAGCCCGCCAGCGTCGCGAGGCGCGGGCCAGGCTCGAGGAACTGCTGAAGGACAAGGCGCTCAACCTTGCCGATGCCGACATCGCGCGGCATTTCCCCTACGGCGGCAAGATCAAGCGCATCTACGTCAGTGCCGACCAGCTCAAGGCGCTCAATGCCGGCGAGCTGGGCGTGCTGCAGGTCAACGGGCGCTACCTGCTGGTGACCGCGGCGGTGCTTGCCGAGGCCGAGGCGGTGTTCGCCCCGGCGGTGGCGCTGAAGGTCGATCCGAACGCGCCGGCCGAGGAAGACCCCTATGCGGATCCGCAGTACCAGGTGCCCGACGATCTCGTCTGGTAAGGCGCTGGCGGCCACGCTGGCGCTGCTGGCGCCGGCGACCGCCGCAGCCCAGGACGAAGTCTCCTTCGACCGCCCCGGCATCGCGTTCGCCACCGACGCGCTGCACGCCGGCGGCGCGGTGTGGGAGCAGGGCCTGCCGGATTTCAGCAGCGACGACGCCGGCGGCGAAAGCACCCGCCAGGACGTGCTCGACAGCCGCCTGCGGCTCGGGCTCGGCGCCGGGCTGGAGCTGCAGCTGGCCAGCGACAGCTACAACTGGCAGCGCGGCGCGCACGCCGCACACGGCGGCGGCGACAGCAGCATCGGCCTGAAGTGGCAGCTGCCTGGCGGCGGCGAGCGCTTCGGCTGGGCCTTGCTGGGCACCTACGGCGTGGCCACCGGCAAGGCGCCCTTCACCGACGGCGGCAACAGCCGCGATCTCGGCCTGAGCCTTTCGTGGGCGCTGCCGCGCGAGCATGCGGCCGGGCTGTACTTCGACTATCTCGACGGCCCCGACGGGCATGTGTGGACGTTCTCACCGAACTACACCTTCCATGACGACGGCAGGCTTGCCGCCTACGTCGAAGCCGGGCTCAGCACCGGCGCCGAACACGAACGCGTGGCCGGCGGCGGGGTGACCTGGCTGTGGACCCCACGGCTGCAGCTGGACGCCTCCTTCCTGCGCGGGCTGACTGGCGAAAGCACCGACTGGCAGGCGGGCCTGGGGATTTCGTTCCAGTTCCTGTAGGAGCGGCTTTAGCCGCGACCGCGAGATGGCGGTCGCGGCTAAAGCCGCTCCTACAGGAGCCAGGACCTGCCGCTTACTCCGGATCGTAGTCCAGGTTCGAGGCCAGCCAGCGTTCGGCCTGCGCCAGCTCCACGCCCTTGCGGCGGGCGTAGTCGGCAACCTGCTCGCGCGAGAGCCGCCCGACCACGAAATACTGGCTGCGCGGATGGCTGAAGTAGTAGCCCGACACCGCCGCGGTCGGCAGCATGGCGAAGCTTTCGGTCAGCTGCATGCCGGCATTGCGTTCGGCATCCAGCAGGTCGAACAGCGTGCGCTTCTCGCTGTGTTCCGGGCAGGCCGGGTAGCCCGGCGCCGGGCGGATGCCGCGGTACTGCTCGGCGATCAGCGCCTCGTTGTCGAGCGCCTCGCCACTGTCGTAGCCCCAGAACTCGGTGCGCACGCGCTGGTGCAGGCGTTCGGCCAGCGCCTCGGCCAGCCGGTCGGCCAGGGCCTTGAGCAGGATCGCGTTGTAGTCGTCGTGCGCCGCCTCGAAGCGCGCCACGTGCGGCTCGATGCCGATGCCTGCGGTCACCGCGAACGCGCCCATCCAGTCCTCGCGGCCGCTGTCCTTCGGCGCGATGAAATCGGCCAGGCAGAAGTCCGGGCGTTCGACCGGCTTGTCGACCTGCTGGCGCAGGAAGTGCAGGGTGGTCGTGCCGGCATCGGTGCGCAGCTGGACGTCGTCGCCGACGCTGTTGGCCGGCCACAGGCCGAACACCGCGCGGGCGGTGAGCCACTTCTCCCGCACGATGGTATCCAGCATCGCGCGGGCATCGCGGTACAGCTCGGTCGCCTGGCTGCCGACGATCTCGTCGTCGAGGATCGCCGGGAACTTGCCGGCCAGCTCCCAGGCCTGGAAGAACGGCGTCCAGTCGATCAGCTCGACCAGTTCGGCCAGCGGATAGTCGTCGAATACGTGCAGGCCCGGCTGCTTCGGCGCCGGCGGCACGTAGTCGGCCCAGCCGCCATCGAAGCGCTGCCCGCGCGCGTGGGCCAGCGAGACCAGGCGCTTGGCGTCGCCGCGGTTGCGGTGGCGCTGGCGGATCTCGGCGTAGTCGGCGTCGTTGGCGGCGACGAAGGCCGGGCGCAGTTCGCGCGAGATCAGCGACTGCGCCACGCCCACCGCGCGCGAGGCGTCCTTCACCCAGACCGTGGGTGCGCTGTAGTGGGGATCGATCTTCAGCGCCGTGTGCGCGCGCGAGGTGGTCGCCCCGCCGATCAGCAGGGGAATGTCGAAGGCCTGGCGCTGCAGCTCGCGCGCCACGTGCGACATCTCCTCCAGCGAGGGGGTGATCAGCCCGGACAGGCCGATCAGGTCGGCGTTCTCGGCGCGGGCGCGGTCCAGGATGGTCTGCGCCGGCACCATCACGCCCAGGTCGACGACCTCGAAGTTGTTGCAGGCCAGGACCACGCCGACGATGTTCTTGCCGATGTCGTGCACGTCGCCCTTGACCGTGGCCATGATGATCTTGCCGTTGCTGCGCCCGCCTTCGCCACCGGCGGCCTTCTCGGCTTCGATGTAGGGCAGCAGGTAGGCCACCGCCTTCTTCATCACGCGCGCGGACTTGACCACCTGCGGCAGGAACATCTTGCCGGCACCGAACAGGTCGCCGACCACGTTCATGCCGCTCATCAGCGGGCCTTCGATCACGTCCAGCGGACGGCTGGCCTGCTGGCGCGCCAGCTCGGTGTCCTCCTCCACGAAGGCATCGATGCCGTGCACCAGTGCATGCGCCAGGCGTTCGGCGACCGGCTTGTCGCGCCAGGCGAGGTTCTCTTCCCTGGCCGCGCCCTTGCCGCCCTTGTAGCGTTCGGCGATCTCCAGCAGGCGTTCGGTGGCGTCGCGACGGCGGTTGAGCACCACGTCCTCCACACGCTCGCGCAGTTCCGGGTCCAGGTCGTCGTAGATCGGCATGGCGCCGGCATTGACGATGCCCATGTCCATCCCCGCGGCGATGGCGTGGTACAGGAATACCGAGTGGATCGCCTGGCGGACCGGCTCGTTGCCGCGGAAGGAGAACGAAACGTTCGACACGCCGCCGGAGACATGGCAGTGCGGCAGCGTGCGCTTGATGATCCGGGTGGCCTCGATGAAGTCGACCGCGTAGTTGTCGTGTTCCTCGATGCCGGTGGCGACGGCGAAGATGTTCGGGTCGAAGATGATGTCTTCCGGCGGGAAGCCGACCTGGTCGACGAGGATGCGGTAGGCGCGCGTGCAGATCTCGACCTTGCGTTCGCAGGTATCGGCCTGGCCGGTCTCGTCGAAGGCCATCACCACCGCCGCGGCGCCATAGCGCAGCACCTTGCGCGCGTGCTCGATGAACAGCGCCTCGCCTTCCTTGAGCGAGATCGAGTTGACCACGCTCTTGCCCTGCAGGCACTTCAGGCCGGCTTCGATCACGCTCCACTTGGAGGAGTCGACCATCACCGGGATGCGGGCGATGTCCGGCTCGGACATGATCAGGTTGAGGAAGCGGCTCATCGCCTTTTCCGAATCGATCAGGCCCTCGTCCATGTTGACGTCGAGGATCTGCGCGCCGCTGGCGACCTGCTGGCGTGCGACTTCGACCGCTTCCTCGTAGCGCTCTTCCTTGACCAGCTTGCGGAACTGCGCGCTGCCGGTGACGTTGGTGCGTTCGCCGACATTGACGAACAGCAGGTCGGGCGTGATGACCAGCGGTTCCAGGCCGGACAGGCGGGTGTGGCGGGGCAGGGGCATTGGGGGCTCTGGCGCTCTGGCGGGAGGGGCGGCTCAGGCCGCCTGTTCGAGTTCGGTGGGCAGGCGGCGCGGCGGCAGCCCGCGCACCGCCTCGGCGATGGCCTGGATATGCGCCGGCGTGGTGCCGCAGCAGCCGCCGACCAGGTTCAGCAGCCCGGCGGTGGCGAACTCGTGCAGGGTCGCGGCCATTTCCTCGGGGGTTTCGTCGTATTCGCCGAAGGCATTCGGCAGGCCGGCGTTGGGGTGCGCGCTGACGTAGCTGTCGGCCACGGTGGAGAGTGTTTCCACGTGCGGACGCAGGTCGCGCGCGCCGAGCGCGCAGTTCAGCCCGATCGACAGCGGCCGGCTGTGCGCGACCGAGGCGTAGAAGGCCTCGGCGGTCTGCCCGGACAGCGTGCGGCCGGAGGCATCGGTGATCGTGCCGGAAATCATGATCGGCAGGCGGCCGCCGCGCGCGTCGAAGACCTCCTCGATGGCGAACAGCGCGGCCTTGGCGTTGAGGGTGTCGAAGATGGTCTCGACCATCAGCGTGTCCGCGCCGCCGTCGATCAGGCCTTCGATCGCCTCGCGGTAGGTCGCGCGCAGTTCGTCGAAGCTGGTGTTGCGGTGGCCGGGGTCGTTCACGTCCGGGCTGATCGAGGCGGTGCGGCTGGTCGGGCCGAGCACGCCGATGACGAAGCGCGGCTGCTCCGGCGTGCGTGCCTCGACCGCGTCGCAGCACTGCCGCGCCAGCGCCGCGCCGGCCTTGTTGAGCTCGTAGACCAGGTGCTCGAGGTGGTAGTCGGCCTGGCTGACCGAAGTGGCATTGAAGGTATTGGTCTCGACCAGGTCCGCGCCAGCCTCGAGATAGGCGGTATGGATGGCGGCGATGACGTCCGGGCGGGTCAGCAGCAGCAGGTCGTTGTTGCCCTTGAGGTCTTGGCCGTGGTCGCAGCCGGGGCCGTGCACGTGGCCGTCGGCGGCATGCTGGTGGTCGAAGCCGCCGGCGAAGCGTTCGCCGCGGTAGTCGTCCTCCTCCAGTCGGTGGCGCTGGATCATCGTGCCCATCGCGCCGTCGATGATGAGGATGCGCTCGCGCAGGGCCCGGGCCAGCTTGTCGGCGCGCTCGGGATGCAGCCAGGGGAGGGCGTTGCTCATGCGGGACTCCGGGTCAGGGCTTGTGGGCGATCAGCGAGATCACCTCGAAATGCGGCGGGCGCTTCTCGCGGGTCACCGTCTCCAGGCTGGACACTTCCAGTCCGGCCTTCTCGACGAACCTGCGCAGCTCCTTGGCGCTGAAACCGAGGTTGACGTGCCCATAGGCCTCCACCGCGGCGCGGTGCTCGTGCTTGGCCAGGCTGCACAGCAGCAGCCGGCCGCCCGGGCGCAGCACGCGCGCGGCCTCGGCCACGGCCTGCGCCGGCCTGGCGGCGTAGGTGAGTGCGTGCATCAGCACCACCAGGTCGAAGCTGCGTTCGGGGAAGGGCAGGGCATGCATGTCGCCCTCGCGCACTTCCACGTTGGCCAGACGGCGCAGGCGCTCGCTGGCGGCGGCGACGACGCGGGCGCTGGTGTCGATGCAGACGTAGCGCTGGGCATGCGGGGCGACCAGCTCGGCCAGCACGCCGTCGCCGGAGGCGATGTCGAGCACGTCGCCGGTTTCCAGCAGCGGCAGTGCGCTGCGCGCCAGCGCCTCCCAAGTACGGCCGGGCGAGTAGTGGCGCTCCATGTCGCCGGCCACCGAATCGGCCCAGTTCTGGTCGGCCGCGCGCATCGCCAGCACGCCGGCCACGCGCTCGGCGTCCTGGCGCAGCAACGGGTCGTCGCTGCCGGTGCTCAGCGCCTGCCACAGGGCGCGCTGGGCCGGGTCCAGTGCCGCATCGTCGAAGCGGTAGTACGCCGACACGCCGGCGCGGCGGTCGCGGACCAGCCCGGCCTCCTTCAGCTTGGCCAGGTGGGTGGACACGCGCGGCTGGGCCAGGCGGGTGATCGCCGACAGCTCGGCCACGGTGAGTTCTTCCTGCTCGAGCAGGGCAAGCAGGCGCACCCGGGTGGCGTCGGCAAAGACCTTCAGGCGGGTCGACCAGTCTTCGAGGTCCATAAATATCTCTGTATCGCGATATCGAGATATTTTAGCCGGGAAGGGCCTCGGGTCAACCTACATACGCTGGCGAATGGTTGGGGCTAGAATAGCCTCGCTTGGCCCCCATTGAGGATACGGACGTGGATTTCAGCTTCACCGAAGAACAATTGATGATCCAGGACGTGGCGCGCCGGATCGCCCAGGAAAAGATCGCGCCCAGCGCGGAACACTTCGACCGCACCGGCGAATTCCCGCTGGACAACATCCGCCTGCTCGGCGAGAACGGCCTGATGGGCATCGAGGTTCCCGAGGAATACGGCGGCGCCGGCATGGACCCGGTGTCCTACGTGCTGGCGATGATCGAGATCGCCGCCGGCGACGGCGCGCACTCGACCATCATGTCGGTCAACAACTCGCTGTTCTGCAGCGGCATCCTCAAGCACGGCAGCGAGGCGCAGAAGCAGAAATACGTGCGCGCGATCGCCGACGGCAGCCAGATCGGCGCCTTCGCCCTGACCGAGCCGCAGTCCGGCTCTGACGCCTCGGCGATGCGCTGCCGCGCGGTGAAACAGGCCGACGGCAGCTACCTGATCAACGGCAAGAAGAGCTGGATCACCTCCGGCCCGGTGGCCAGGTACATCATCGCGTTCGCGATGACCGAGCCGGAGAAGGGCGCCCGCGGCATAACCGCCTTCATGATCGACACCGACAAGCCGGGTTTCGGTCGCGGCAAGACCGAGCCCAAGCTGGGCATCCGCGCCTCGGCGACCTGCGAGATCGAGTTCGCCGACTATGTGGCCCAGGCAGAGGATGTGGTGGGCAACGAAGGCGATGGCTTCAAGATCGCCATGGGCGTGCTCGACGCCGGCCGCATCGGCATCGCCTCGCAGGCGATCGGCATTGCCCGCGCCGCCTATGAGGCCACGCTGGCCTATGCGCGCGAGCGCCAGGCCTTCGGCGCGGCGATCGGCACCTTCCAGATGACCCAGGCCAAGATCGCCGACATGAAGTGCAAGCTCGATGCAGCCCTGCTGCTGACGCTGCGCGCGGCCTGGCTGAAGGGCCAGGGCCGGAAGTTCGGCACCGAGGCGGCCGTGGCCAAGCTCACCGCCTCGGAGGCGGCGATGTGGATCACCCACCAGGCGGTGCAGATCCACGGCGGCATGGGTTATTCGAAGGAGATGCCGCTGGAGCGCTACTTCCGCGATGCCAAGATCACCGAGATCTACGAGGGTACGTCGGAAATCCAGCGCCTGGTCATCGCCCGCGCCGAGACCGGCCTGCGCTGACTTCGAGCCGCGCTCCAGCCCCGCCGTTTGCACGGCGGCCGCTGGAGCGCTCACCGCGATGCCAAGATCACCGAGATCTACGAGGGCACCAGCGAGATCCAGCGCCTGGTCATTGCCCGTGCGGAGACCCGCCTGCGCTGAATAACCCGGGATCCCGCCGATAGCCCCTGCAGGAGGGGCTTCAGCCCCGACGAGCGAGGCCGCGGGCCGTCAGATGGCAGTCGCGGCTGAAGCCGCTCCCACAAGTGCAGTGGCACGACGTCATGCTGGTTGGAGGCGTGTAGGAGGGGCTTCAGCCCCGACGAGCGGAGCCGCGGGCTGTCAGATGGCAGTCGCGGCTGAAGCCGCTCCCACAAGTGCAGTGGCACGGCTTCATGCTGGCTGTGGGGCCTGTGGGAGGGGCTTCAGCCCCGACGAGCGGAGTCGCGGGCTGTCGGATGGCAGTCGCGGCTGATGGCCCGAGGCCACCCGGAGCCGCTCCCACAAGTGCAGTGGCACGGCTTCATGCTGGCTGTGGGGCCTGTGGGAGGGGCTTCAGCCCCGACGAGCGGAGCCGCGGACTGTCGGATGGCAGTCGCGGCTGAAGTCGCTCCCACAAGTGCAGTGGCACGACGTCATGCTGGATGGAGGCGTGTGGGAGGGGCTTCAGCCCCGACGAGCGGAGCCGCGGGCTGTCAGATGGCAGTCGCGGCTGATGGCCCGAGGCCACCCGGAGCCGCTCCCACAAGAAAAAAAAGCCGCCCTGGGGCGGCTTTTTCCTGGGTGAGCCCGGGGCTCAGAACTTCGCGTCGAACTCCGCGGCGTAGCCGGTATTGACGATCACCTTCTGCAGCGCCTCGCTGACCTTGATGTTGCCGGCGACGATCTGGCGCCCGTCCGGGCCCTTGTCGTCCATGCGCGCAGGGGTGGCGCCCTTGAAGTCGCACACGCGGCCGCCGGCCTCGCGCACCAGCAGCACGCCGGCGGCGATGTCCCAGGCCTTCACACCGGCCTCGAAATAGGCGTCGGTGCGGCCGCAGGCGACATAGGCCAGGTCCAGCGCGGCCGAGCCGGTGCGACGGATGTCCTCGGCCTGGGTCAGCAGCGCATCCACGCACTTGAGCTGGCTGCTGGCACGCGCACGCTCGCGCGGCGGGAAGCCGGTGTGGATCATCGCCCCGGCCAGGTCCTTGCGCTCGGCCACGCGGATGCGGCGGTCGTTGAGCACCGCGCCGGCACCGCGGCTGGCGGTGAACAGCTCGTTGCGCAGCGGATCGAAGATCACCGCATCCAGCGGTTCGCCGTTCTCGACCAGGGCGATCGACACGCAGTAATGGGGGAAGCCGCGCAGGTAGTTGCTGGTGCCGTCGAGCGGGTCGATGACCCACATGTAGCGACCGGCATTGCCCTGTACGCCGCCTTCCTCGCCGAGGATGCCGTAGTCGGGGTAGGCGCGCTTGAGCTCCTTGACGATCACCTTCTCCGCGTCCGCGTCGACTTCGCTGGCATAGTCCATGCGGCCCTTCTGCACGACGTTCAGCGCCTCGAGCTTGTTGATGTTGCGCAACAGGACGTTGCCGGCGAGGCGGGCGGCCTTGACCATGACGGTGACGGCGGGTTTCTGCATGGTGAAGGCTCCCGTGAAGGCAGAAGAGGGGCGGATCTGGCGGGGGGAAAGAGCGTTCGGCGCGATAGGCCGTCGGGCAGTTTACCATCTGTCGCTGATCCGCTCCCGAATGCCCCGTTCATGCAAGCCGAAAATCCCGCGCCGCCCGCCATCCGCTTCGTCCTCGTCGGTACCCAGCACCCCGGCAACATCGGCGCCGCGGCCCGGGCGATGAAGACCATGGGCCTGGCCCGGCTGGTGCTGGTGGCGCCGGAAAAGGCCCTGGACGAGGACGCGTACCGGCGCTCGGCCGGCGCCGAGGACCTGCTCGATGCCGCTCCCGTACACGCCACCCTGGCCGAGGCGGTGGCCGACTGCACCCTCGTGCTGGGCTGCACGGCGCGTTCGCGCCGGGTCTCGCTGGAGGAGCTGCTCCCCGCCGAGGCGGCCCGGCGCGCGGTCGCCCACGCCGCCTCCCCGGCCGAAGTGGCCTTCGTGTTCGGCCGCGAGCGCACCGGCCTGACCAACGACGAGCTGCAGCTATGCCACCTGGCGGTCCATATTCCGTCGGACCCGGCTTTCAGTTCGCTCAACCTGGCCGCGGCGGTGCAGGTGCTGGCCTACGAGACCCGGCTGGCGATCCTGGCCGGCGCGCAGCCGGCGCCGGCCGAAGTCGATGCCGGCTTCCGTGAAGGCCCGGCCAGCCATGCGCAGATGGAGGGCCTGTTCGGCCAGCTTGGCCAGACCCTGGACGAGATCGACTTCCACAAGGGACGCTCGCCCGACTCGGCCATGCGCAAGCTGCGCCGGTTGTTCCTGCGCTCGGCATTGAGCGAGCAGGAGGTGCGGCTGCTGCGCGGCATCCTCTCCGATGCCCAGCGCATGGCCATGCTCGCCCGCCGCAAAGACGACTGACCCGTGTCCCGACTGTTGCAGCGGTCACGCTTTCGGCTAGGCTTGGCCGAACGCTTGGGGGGTGTCGGTTGGCTGCTTTGCGATGGCCTGTGCTGGGGCGATGGCTGTGGGTGACCTGCTGGCTGCTGGTCGTGGGCGTATTCGACGTCCGCGCCGCGGAGCCATCGGACGTGCTGGTGCTGGGGCGCATCAGCGATGACCCCAAGGTGCACTACGCGCAGTTGAAGCCGCTGCTGGACTACGTGGTCCCGCGGATGCATGACGTCGGCATCCGCGAAGGGCGCATCCTGATGGCGCCCGACGCCCAGCGCATGGCCAGCTACCTGCGGCGTGGCCGGGTCGACTGGGTGACCGAGACCGCCGGCACCGCGATGCTGCTGGAGCAGCGCAGCGGCGCCCATCCGCTGCTGCTGACCGAACGCAACGGCGTGCGCGAGTACAGCACGCTGTTCTTCTTGCGGCGGGATTCGCCGGTGCAGCGGCTGGACCAGCTGGCCGGCCACTCGATCGCGCTGCAGAGCACGCTGTCGACCAGTGCCTACCTGGTGCCGGTGCTGACCCTGCTGCAGCACGGCCTGCGCCCGGAGATCCTGCTGGAGCCCAAGGACGTGCCGGCCCCGGATGCGGTCGGCTACGTGTTCGCGCGCTCGGAGCTGAACATCGCCGCCTACGTGGACAAGCGGCTGGTCACCGCCGGCGCCTTCAGCAACCTGGACTGGAACGACGAGCACCACCTGCCGGCGGCGTTCAGGCGCAATTTCCGCATCATCCACGCCACCGCGCCGATTCCGCGCGCGGTGGAAATGGTCCGTACCGGCCTGCCGCCGGCGGTCGAGCGGCGGTTGCGCGAACTGCTGCTGCAGGCCGCCAGCGATCCGGAAGCGGCGCCGGCGCTGCGCAGCTTCTTCGGCACTTCGGGCTTCTACCCGGTGGACCCGGCCTCGCAGCGCCGCCTGGAAGATCTCCGCGAAGGCCTGCAGCGTGTGCGGATGCAGGTCGAATGAGCCGGATCCGCTTCGGGCTGCAGGCCCGTTTCCTGGTGGTGATGGGGCTGGCCTTCGCGCTGGTCATCGCGATCCTGCTGCTGCTGCTGCAGCGCCAGACCCGCATGCAGGCCGAGGTGCGCTCGCTGAGCGGGGCGATCATCCACGACCTGTTCGACCGCAGCCTGCGCAACCGCGGCGAGGCGATGGCCACCGAGCTGGCCGGTGCGCTGGTCAATCCGCTCTATTACTCCGACCTGGCCCAGGTCGGCGCGCTGGTGCGCAATACCGCCGCCTCGCAGCAGGTCGTCAGCTACGTGCGGGTGTTCGACCGCGACGGCCGGCTGGTCCACGACGGCTCGGTGGAGATTCCCGACTACGGCCGGCCGATGCGCGATCCGCTGGCCGCCCAGTCGGTGGCCGCCCCGAAGCTGCTGATGCAGTGGTCGCCGGAGGTGCTCGACGTGACCGCGCCGGTGATGATGGGCGACGAGAAGCTCGGCGGCGTGCGCGTGGGCCTGTCGCTGCAGCGCGTGCGCGCGCTCGAGTCCGATGCCAACAAGGTGCTGCTGGAACGCCTGGACGAGGTCGGCAAGCGCGACCTGGGCTGGCTGCTGCTGTTGCTGGCGGGGCTGGCGACCATTGCGACCGTGGTGGCGGTGTACATCCAGCGCACCCTGGTCGGGCCGATCCGCTGGCTGGCGCAGGCGGCGCGGCAGATCGAGGCCGGCGACTACGCCGTCAAGCCGCCCAGCAGCGCGCGCAAGGACGAGGTCGGCGAACTGATCCATGCCTTCGGCCGGATGAGCGAGAGCATCGCCCGGCACGACCGCGAGGTGCGGCACATGGCCTATACCGACGCGCTGACCGGGCTGACCAACCGGCTGGCGTTCCGCGAGAGCCTGGATCACCAGATGCTGGCCGCGCGCAATTCCGGTCGCCAGCTGGCGCTGCTGTTCGCCGACATCGACGACTTCAAGCGGGTCAACGACACCCTCGGCCACGAGGCCGGCGACGAGGCCCTGCTGCAGTTTTCCGCGCGCATCCGCGCGGCGGTGGATGCGCTGGGGGGCGACGAGGCGCTGCTGGCGCGCTTCGGTGGCGACGAGTTCGTGATCCTCCTGCAGGGCGGCGACGTGCGGGCCACCGCGCTGCGGCTGGCCGATCGCCTGGTCGAGGACCTGGGCCAGCCGCTGAGCGTGGAAGGGCGCGAGGTCTTCCTCGGCACTTCGATCGGCATGACCCTGTTCCCCGACGATGCGGCCGATGCGACCGCGCTGCTCAAGAACGGCGACATCGCCATGTACCAGGCCAAGGTGGCCGGCAAGAACTGCCATCGGGCCTACAACCGGGCGATGGACCACGCCGTCGAGCGGCGCGTGCACATGGAGCACGAGCTGCGCGGGGCCTGGGAGCGCGGCGAGCTGCGCCTGGTGTACCAGCCGATCTACCGCACCAGCGACCGCCGCATGGTCGGCGTCGAGGTGCTGCTGCGCTGGCAGCACCCGGCGCTGGGCACGATCCCGCCATCGGTGTTCATCGAGGTGGCCGAGCAGAGCGGGCTGATCGAGGTGATAGGCCCGAAGGTGCTGCGCGCGGCCTGCCTGGACGCGATGCAGTGGCCGGTGCTGCCGGGCGAGCCGGCGCTGTTCGTGTCGGTCAACGTCTCGCCGCGCCAGCTGCGCAGCGGCGACATGGCGGACACGGTGGCGCGCTGCCTGCGCGAATCGGGGCTGCCGCCGTCGCGCCTGCACCTGGAACTGACCGAGACGGCGGTGATCGGCGACGAGATGCTCGCGGCCAGCCTGCTCGACAAGCTGCACCGCACCGGCGTGAAGGTGTGGCTGGACGATTTCGGCACCGGCTTCTCCGGCCTCAGCCACCTGCGCCAGGTCCCGGTGGACGGGGTCAAGATCGACAAGAGTTTCGTCTCCGACCTGCAGCGCGATGCCGACGACCTGGCGCTGACCACGGCGATCATCGCCATGGCGCACTCGCTGGGGATCACCGTGGTGGCCGAAGGCATCGAGCACGAAGCGCAGTTCAACCTGCTGCGCGACCGCGGTTGCGACCTCGGGCAGGGCTACTGGTTCAGCCGACCGGTCAGCTCCAGCGACCTGGTGCGGCTGCGCAACGGGACGCTCTGAGGGCGGTTGGTCTATTGGAACTGCGGGTGGCTTCGCGGCTTGGCGACCGACCGCGATTGCATTTGTGGGAGCGGCTTCAGCCGCGACTGCCGGACCGCGCGTCGCGGCTGAAGCCGCTCCCACAGTGCAACTTCCCGTATCTCGCCGCCTGGAGGAAGGTCCGCTCTGTCAGATGGACAGCCCGCGCAGCGGGCTGGGGCAGGACTACAGCGGTCGCTTGCCCGTATCGCCGGGGATTTCCCGGACCAGCCGCGGCACCAGGTAGCCGGAAACCCGGGCGGCCAGCGCGGCGTGCAGCTCGCGGGCGCGCTCGTCGGAAACCTCGTAGTGGGCCACGCCGGCGACGCGGTCGAGCTGGTGCAGGTAATAGGGCAGGACGCCGGCGGCGAAGCTGCGTTCGCTCAGGGCCACCAGCGCCTCGATGTCGTCGTTGACCCCGCGCAGCAGCACCGACTGGTTGAGCAGCTGGGCGCCGGTGCCGCGCAGGCGGGCCATCGCGGCATCTACGCCGGCGTCGAACTCGTTGGCATGGTTGGCATGCACCACGAACGCCACCGGCCAGGGCAGGGCCGACAGCCAGGCGACCAGCTCCTCGTCCACCCGCTCGGGCAGCACGATCGGCAGGCGGCTGTGGATGCGCAGCCGGCGCACGTGCGGGATCCCGGCCAGCGCGCCGGTCAGTTCGGCCAGCTTGGCGGTGGACAACGACAGCGGGTCGCCGCCGGACAGCAGCACCTCGTCGATCGTCGGATCGGCGGCAATCGCCGCGACGGCCTCGCGCCAGCCTTCGCGGGCGGCGGTCTCCTCCGCGTAGGGGAAGTGCCGGCGGAAGCAGTAACGGCAGTTGATCGCGCAGCTGCCGGTGGCGATCAGCAGGGCGCGGCCGCGGTACTTCTGGATCACCCCGGCGGCGGTCCTGGCCGCACCGTCGCCGACCGCGTCCAGGCCGAACCCCGGCACCGCCTGCATCTCGTCGTTGACCGGAAGGACCTGGCGCAGCAACGGGTCGGACGGGTCGCCCGGGCGCATGCGGGCCACGAAGCCGCGCGGCACGCGCAGCGCGAACTGCGCCGCGGCCGCCTCGCTCAGGCCCACGTCCCGCCCATTCAGCCCGAGCATCGCCAGCAGCTCGGCCGGGTCGCGGACCGCCTCGCGCCACAGGGCCTGCCATCGGGCGGCGGGGCGTGCGGGGGGCGGCTGCATGCGGCTGGGGGCTGCGGTTATCATGTGCGGTCTGGAAACAGTACGCCCGCCGGACGGCGGGCATCCCATTCTACCGGCCGGCCGCTTCCCGCGGCGGGTTTGCCTTATCCGAAGGAGCTACAGACATGGCCAGCTATGGCATGAACGACGTCAAGAACGGCATGAAGATCCTCGTCAATGCCGAACCGGCGGTCATCACCGACACCGAGTACGTCAAGCCGGGCAAGGGCCAGGCCTTCACCCGCGTGAAGTACCGCCTGATCAAGTCGGGCCGCGTGCAGGAAATCACCATGAAGTCGACCGACTCGGTCGACGCCGCCGACGTGCTCGATACCGACATGCAGTACCTGTACAGCGATGGCGAGTACTGGCACTTCATGCAGCAGGAAACCTTCGAGCAGGTCCAGGCCGACAAGAACGGCATGGGCGGCGCGGAGAAGTGGCTCAAGGGCGAGGAGCAGTGCGTGGTGACGCTGTGGAACGGCACCCCGATCGCGGTGCAGCCGCCGAACTTCGTCGAGCTGAAGATCACCGAGACCGATCCGGGCGTGCGCGGCGATACTTCCGGCGGCGGCGGCAAGCCGGCCACCCTGGAAACCGGCGCGGTGGTGCGCGTGCCGCTGTTCGTGGGCCAGGAAGAGGTGATCCGCGTGGACACCCGTTCCGGCGAATACGTCTCGCGCGTGAAGTAAGCCCATGAAGGACCTGGGCGTGGTCAAGGAAGAACACGAGGCGGACCTGAAGGACCGTTTTCCGCACGACCGGGTCGTCTTCTTCAGCGACGCGGTGTTCGCCATCGCGATCACGCTGCTGGCGATCGAGCTCAAGCTGCCCGACCACGAGATGGTCGAGCGGCTTGGCGCGGCGGTGGCCTCGCAGGAGGTCACCTCGCATTTCTTCGCCTATTTCATCAGCTTCCTGGTCACCGGCCTGTTCTGGATCGGCCACATGCAGACCTGGCGCCACGTGCGCCGGGTCAACGGCGCGCTGGTGTGGATGACGCTGCTGCAGCTGATGTTCGTGGCCCTGATGCCGCTGGCCACGCGCGAGTACTCGGCCTCGTTCTCGGCGCAGAGCCCGGGGCGGCTGGCGTTCTACGCCTTCGTGCTGGCCGCCATCTCGCTGTTCGCGCTGGTCACGCGGGTCATGGTGATCCGGGCCGAGCGGCTGTCCGAGCGCATCGGCCTGCTGGCCACGCGCTGGCTGTTCTGGCGCGGCGTGGTGCCGCTGGTGCTGTTCTCGCTCGCGATCCCGGCCGCCTACCTGATCCCGGTGGGACGCGGCGGCCTGTTGTTCGCGCTGGTCTTCCCGTGCCTGGTGCTCGCCCGGCGCTGGGTCCGGCGCAGCATGCCCGCGCTGCCCGAGGCTCCCTGAGCCGCGTCCCCTCCAATCGAATCCCGGAGTCGTTCCCCCGTGACCCCGTCTGCCCCCGAATCCTGTGACCTGCTCATCGAGGCGGGTTTCGTCGTCCCGATCGAGCCGCATGCGGTGGTGCTGGAAGACCATGCCGTAGCCGTGCGCGATGGCGTCATCGTCGCGGTGCTGCCGCGCGCCGAAGCCCGCGTGCGCTTTGCCGCGCGGCAGACCGTATCGCGCCCGGACGCGGCGCTGATTCCCGGCCTGGTCAACGCGCATACCCACAATCCGATGACGCTGCTGCGCGGCGTCGCCGACGACCTGCCGCTGATGGTCTGGCTGCAGCAGCACATCTGGCCGGTGGAAGCGGCGGTGATCGGGCCGGAGTTCGTCGCCGACGGCACCACCCTGGCGATCGCCGAGATGCTGCGCGGCGGCACCACCTGTGCCAACGAAAACTACTTCTTCCCCGACGCCCAGGCCGCGGTCTACAAGAAGCACGGCTTCCGCGCGCTGGTCGGCGCGCCGGTGATCGACTTCCCGACCGCCTGGGCCAAATCCGACGACGAGTACTTCGACCGCGCCGGCGAGCTGCATGACCAGTGGCGCGACGATCCGCTGGTCGGCACCGCCTTCGCGCCGCATGCGCCGTACACGGTCAGCGACGCCAGCTTCGAGCGCGTGCGCATGCTGGCCGACCAGCTCGACATCCCGGTGCACCTGCACACCCACGAGACCGCGCAGGAAATCGCCGATTCGCTCAAGCAGCATGGGCAGCGCCCGCTGGCGCGGCTGGACCGCCTGGGACTGGTCAACGACCGCCTGATCGCGGTGCACATGACCCAGCTCACCGAGGCCGAGATCCACCTGTGCGCCGAGCGTGGCGTCAGCGTGGTGCACTGCCCGGAATCCAACCTCAAGCTGGCCTCGGGCTTCTGCCCGGCCTGCGCGCTGCAGCGGGCAGGCGTGAACCTGGCGATCGGCACCGACGGCTGCGCCAGCAACAACGACCTGGACATGTTCAGCGAGAACCGCACCGCGGCCATCCTCGCCAAGGCGGTCGCCAACGACGCCACCGCGCTGGACGCGGCGACCACGCTGCGCGCGGCCACGCTGGGCGGCGCGCGCGCGCTCGGATTCGGCGAGCGGATCGGCTCGATCGAGGCCGGCAAGCAGGCCGACCTGGTGCTGGTCGACCTCTCGGCGCTGGAAACCCAGCCGCTGCACCATGTACTTTCCCAGCTGGTGTACGCCGCCGGCCGCCACCAGGTCAGCGATGTCTGGATCGCCGGCAGGCCGAAGCTGCGCGACCGCATCCTGGTCGACATGGATCCGCAGGCGCTGGTCGCCAACGCCCGCCAGTGGCGCGACCGCATCCGCCACCTCCATCCGGCCTGACCGTCCTGCCGAGCAGGGGAGCCCCCACATGAACACCACGCGCGAAAACACCTCCAACAACTACCACCAGGCTGAGCTGGACAAGTTCGCCGCGCTCGCCAACCGCTGGTGGGACGCCGACGGCCCGCAGAAGCCGCTGCATGCGCTCAACCCGGTGCGGCTGGACTACGTCGCCGCGCGCGTCCCGCTGGCCGGCGCGCGCGTGCTCGACGTCGGCTGCGGCGGCGGCCTGCTCAGCGAGGCGCTGGCCCGCCAGGGCGCACGGGTCACCGCGATCGACCTGGCCCCGGAACTGGTCAAGGTGGCCCGCCTGCACCGGCTCGAATCCGGGCTGGAAGTGGATTACCGCGTGCAGTCGGTGGAAGACCTGGCCGCCGAGGCGCCTGGCAGCTTCGACGCCATCACCTGCATGGAGATGCTCGAGCACGTGCCGCGCCCCGGGGCGATCCTGGAAGCCTGCGCGACCCTGCTCAAGCCCGGCGGCAAGCTGTTCCTGTCCACGCTCAACCGCACGCCCGCCGCGTTCGCGGTGGCGATCGTCGGCGCCGAGTACCTCGCCCGCCTGCTGCCGCGCGGCACCCACCACTACCAGGACTTCATCAAGCCTTCCGAGCTGGCGGCCTGGCTGCGTCGTGCCGACCTGCAGCTGGAGGACGTCAGCGGCCTGGCTTACGAGCCCTGGCGCGGTCGCGCCCGGCTGAGTCCGCGCACCGACATCAACTACCTGGCCTGGGCCTCCAAGCCGGCCGCCGATGCCTGAGCAGGCCGTTTTCCCGCGCGCGGCACTGTTCGACCTGGACGGCACGCTGCTCGATAGTGCGCCGGACATGCTGGCCACGGCCAATCAGATGCGCGATGCCCGCGGCCTGCCGCCGCTGGCGCTGGCGCAGCTGCGGCCGGTTGTGTCCAAGGGCGCGCGGGCGATGATCGCGGTCGCGTTTCCCGATTGGGACGCCGCTGCCCGTGATGCCCATGTCCCGGAATTCCTCGAACGCTACGAAGCGCTGATCGGCCAGCACGCGGTGCTGTTCGACGGCATCGAGGCGATGCTGCGCCAGCTCGAGGACGCTGGCAGCCGCTGGGGCATCGTCACCAACAAGCCCGAATACCTCGCCCGGCTGATCCTGCCGCAGCTCGACTGGCAGGCTCGCTGCGCGGTGCTGATCGGCGGCGACAGCCTACCCGAACGCAAGCCGCACCCGCTGCCGCTGCAGGTCGCCTGCCAGCGCATGGGCGTGGACGTGGCCGAGTGCGTCTACGTCGGCGACGACGAGCGCGACATCCAGGCCGCGCGCGCGGCCGGCATGCCTTCGGTCGCAGCCCTGTGGGGCTACCGGCTGGCCGAGGATGATCCGCTGGCCTGGCAGGCCGGGCGCATGATCGAACAGCCGTCCGCGCTGTGCCACCCCGGTGCCTGGCCCACGCGCTGAGCCTTTTCCCGCCCCGTGACACGGGCCTTCGCCTTTCCCCGGTTCTCCCCACATGAGCACGAACAGCGCCCTCGACAGCTTTCTCGACAAATGGCGGCAACGCTGGCCCGAATGGACGGTGGCCGAGCGCTTCGTCGCCCCGGCACTGCAGTCGCGCGCCGTGGCGTGGTTCGCGCTGCTGCAGGAATTCGAGGACATCATGAACATCAGCGGCGACCCGCTGCCCGCCGACGCCAAGCTGGCGTGGTGGCAGCAGGAGCTGCGCGACTGGGATGGGCGACGCTCGCGGCATCCGCTGGGCCGCGTGCTGGAACCGCTGGCCGCGCCCTGGGCAGCCCTGGCCGAGGCCCTGCCGGCGGTGCAGGAAGCGCGCGCCCAGCCGGCCTCGCTGGAGATGGCGCTGGCCGCGCTGCTGCCGTTCGCCGAGGCGGTGGTTGCGATCGAGGCGGTGCTGTTCGAACGTCGGCGCGCCGGCGATGCCCGCGCGGTGGCGGTGCAATGGCTGGCCGCGCGGCTTGCCGCTGCCGGTGCCGGCGCGCTGCCAGCCGGTAGCGACCTGGCCCGGTGGCGTGGCGAACTGCTGGCGCGCTGGCCGGCCAAGCCGGCGCTGGCCCAGCCGCACCGGGTCTGGTCGCGGCTGGCGCGGCTGCGCCTGCGGCGCGAACAGGCCGGGCAGTCGCCCTGGGCCCCGCCGCTGGCGCAACTCTGGAACGCCTGGCGGGCCGCCAGCGGCGGCGCCTGAGACCGGCGGGACGCCCGGCGGCGTGAGTGCGGGGTCAACCCCGGTTGCGCCGCGCTCACGCCTGCCTTGCGCCGCGCTCTGCACGCTGGTCACCGAAGCCGCGCGTCGCGCGGTACCGGAGGATGGTATGGCCGATCCACGCGAGCTCGAACGCAGTTTCTGGAAGACCCTCAAGTCCGACCGGACGGTGATGCTGGGGCTGGCCGCGGCCGAGGATGGCCACGCGCAGCCGATGACGGCATTGATCGAAGGCGACGAGGGTGGCCCGATCTGGTTCTTCACCTCCCGCGACAACGACCTGGTCGCCGCCCTTGGCGGCATCGGCGCGCAGGCCAGCCTGCAGCTGGTCGGCAAGGGCCACGACGTCTTCGCGACCGCCCACGGCACGCTGCGCGAGCAGACCGATCCGGCGATCGTCGAGCGCCTGTGGAATCCCTTCATCGCGGCGTGGTACCGCGGCAAGGACGACCCGAAGCTGGTGCTGCTGCGGCTGGATCCGGTCCATGCGCAGGTCTGGCTCAACGAAAACAGCCTGTGGGCCGGGGTGAAACTTCTGCTGGGCGTCGATCCGAAGCAGGACTATGCCGACAAGACCGGGGAGGTCGGGCTGTAGCTGGAGGGCAGGGGCCATCGCCGACTGCAACCGACATTGTGGGAGGGGTTCGGGTGACTTTCGGCCATCAGCCCCGACGGCATCGGCGCGCGGTGGTGGCGCCGGCGCCGATGACTTGCGGTCGCGGCTGACCGCCCGGGGCCTGGTGCAGGCTGCGCCGGGCGCCGGGCGCCGGGCGCCAGCGTCTAGGGCGCCTTCGCGCGCTCCAGCACCAGCAGCGGATCCACCCGGACGTCGAACCAGTTCATTCCCCAGTGCAGGTGCGGCCCGGTCGCCCGGCCGGTGGCGCCGACCGCGCCGATCACCTGGCCCTGCGCGACGCGCTCGCCGACCTTCACGTCGATCCGCGACAGGTGCAGGAAGTTGGAGCTGACCCCGAAGCCGTGGTCGAGCAGCAGCGTGCCGCCGGTCAGGTAGAGAGCCGGCGCGGCGAAGGTCACCACGCCGGCCGCCGGCGCCTTCACCGGCGTGCCGGTGGGCACGGCGATGTCCATGCCCGAGTGGCCGGCGCCAGGCTGGCCGTTGTAGACCCGGGCATTGCCGAAGCGGCCGCTGATGCGGCCCTGCACCGGCCAGATGAAGGGCTGGGCGAAATCGGTGCGGGCGTCATCGCGCGCGCGCGCGGCAGTGACCTCGGCCTGTTCGCGCTTGATGCGCGCGGCGATCTCCGGCGGCGGGTTCACGGTCTTTGGCGGGACCCCGCGGACCTGCTCGGTCGGCCAGTCGCGCGGGGTGACCGCGATGGTTTCCAGCGCGGTGCCGCCGTCGGGACGGGTGACGCGGACCTGCAGCGGGCCGGCCTCGTCGCGGCCGATTCCAAACACCACGCTGCCATAGCTGCTGACCCGCAGCTGGCGGCCGGCGTATTCGACCCGGCTGCCGGCCGGCACCTTGCCGATCACCAGGGCGCCCTGGGACGCGCTGGCCGGGAAGACGATGCGCGCATCCCCGGCCTGCCCAGCCGCCGACGCGGAGAGGCCGGCGAGGGCGGCGAACAAGCCGTACCGCAGCAGGCTGCCGCGGACGGCGCTGCGCACCTGCGTCGCCGCCATCAGCGGTCGAAGGTCAGGCGCTGGCCGCCCGGACGGCCGATCAGCTGCTCGCCGTTCCAGACCATGCGGCCGTTGACCCAGGTCGCGCCGACCTTGGAGCGGAACGTGGTGCCCTCGAACGGCGACCAGCCGCACTTGGACAGCACGTCCTCGCGCTTGACGGTGAACGGGCCGTCGTCGACCAGGACCAGGTCGGCCCAGTAGCCCTCGCGCAGGAAGCCGCGCTCGGCGACGTCGAACAGCAGCGCCGGGGCATGCGCGAACTTGTGCACGATCTTCTCGATCGGCAGCCGGCCCTCGTGGACCAGTTCCAGCGCGGCGACCAGCGCGTACTGCACCAGCGGCAGGCCGGACGGGGCCTGGGCATAGGGCTTCTGCTTCTCTTCCCAGGTATGCGGGGCGTGATCGGTGGCGAGCACGTCGATCACGTCCTCGGCCAGGGCGCGGATCAGCGCCTCGCGGTCGCTGGCGTCCTTGATCGCCGGGTTGCACTTGATCAGGTTGCCCAGCCGCGCGTAGTCGCTGCGGTCAAAGCGCAGGAAGTGGATGCAGGTCTCGGCGGTGATGCGCTTGCCCTGGATCGGGCCGGGGGTGAACAGCGCCAGTTCGTCGGCGGTGGAGATGTGCAGCACGTGCAGGCGGGTGCCGTGCTTCTTCGCCAGCGACACCGCCAGCTGCGAGGACTTCAGGCAGGCTTCGCGCGAACGGATGTCCGGGTGCATGTCGGCGGTGAGCGCATCGCCATACTTCTCCACGAACTTCTTCATCGTGGCGTCGATGGTCGGGGTGTCTTCGCAGTGGGTGATGATCGGGGTCGGCGCGTCGCGGAAGATCGCGTCCAGCGTGGCCGGGTTGTCGACCAGCATGTTGCCGGTGGAGGCGCCCATGAACACCTTGATGCCCGGGGCGGTCTTCGGGTCCAGGGTCTGGATCGCGGCCAGGTTGTCGTTGCTGGCGCCCAGGTAGAAGCCGTAGTTGCCCCAGACCCGGCCGGCGGCCAGGTCGTACTTGGCCTGCAGGGCGGCGGCGTCGAGGGTGGGCGGGTTGGTGTTGGGCATGTCCATGAAGCTGGTCAGCCCGCCGGCGACGGCCGCGGCCGACTCGCTGGCCATGTCGCCCTTGTGGGTCAGGCCCGGTTCGCGGAAATGGACCTGGTCGTCGATCATGCCGGGCAGCAGCCAGCGGCCGGCGGCGTCGATCACCTGCTCGCCCTGCGCGGCGGACAGCTGGCTGCCGATCTGCGCGATGCGGCCGTCCTCGCCGATGCGCAGGTCGGATTCGAATTCGCGTCCCTCGTTGACGAGGCGGGCGTTGACGATGAGCGTGCAGGTCATGGCGGGTTTCCTGGGCAGCGGCATGAGGACGGGCGGGCTTCGGGCACCGGGTCGAAGCCGCCGGGATGGAAGGGGTGGCAACGCCCCAGGCGCCGGGCGGCCAGCCAGCTGCCCCGCAGCGCACCATGCCGGGCGATCGCGGTCATGGCATATTCCGAGCAGCTGGGGGCAAAGCGGCAACGCGGCCCGAGCAGGGGGCTGATGAAGCGCTTGTACAAGCGCAGCATGGCGATGAGCAGGCGGGCGATCACGGCGCCCATCATATGACACCCGCCTTAATGCGAGGTTGCCCCTCCGGGTGGGGTGAGCTATAAAGTTCCGCTTTCCCGGGCCCCGGGGGAACCAAGGAAGAGCGTTTCGTGGCTGCTAAAAAAACTGCAAAGAAGGCCGTCAAGGCCGCCAAGAAAACCGCCAAGCCTGTTGTCAAGAAGGCGGCGGCCAAGTCCGCCTCCAAGCCGGTTGCCAAGGCCGTGAAGCCCGCGGCCAGGAAGCCGGCCAAGCAGACGGTGGCCAAGAAGGCCGCCGCGAAGAAGGCCGTTCCCGTCAAGAAGGCCGTGGTCGCCAAGAAGGCGGCGGCGGTCAAGGCGCCCGTGAAGAAGACGGCCGCCAAGCCTGCCGCCAAGCCGGTGGCCAAGGCCGCGGCGACCAAGCCCGGCGCCAAGCCGGTAACCAAACCGGTCGCCAAGCCAGCTGCCAAGCCGGTGGCCAAGGCCGTGTCCAAACCTGTTCCCAAGCCCGTACCGAAGTCGGCCGCCCAGCCAGCTCCGGCCAAGACTGTCCCGGTCAAGCCTGCGCCCGCGCCTGCTCCCGCCCCGGCTCCCAAGGCCGCCCAGGCGAAGCCGGCCGTTCCGGCCAAGACCCCCCCAATCAAGAATCCCGTGCCTGTTTCGAAATCTTCAGCCAAGACCCCCACCAAGACTGAAACCCCGGCCAAGCCCGCTGTCGCCCGTCCGGTCGGCAAGGTAGCCGTGGCCGTCGTGTCGCGTCCGGCCACGCCGGCGCCGCGCACCAAGTACAAGGTCGTCGAGTACGACACCGACGAGGCGACCGGACGCCCGATCCTGCCCAAGGGCTACAAGCCCGCGGCGGACGAGGAATACATGAACGCGCTGCAGCAGGAGTACTTCCGCCAGCGCCTGCAGCAGTGGCGCAACGACCTGGTCGAAGAGTCCAAGCAGACTATCGAGAACCTGCGCGAGGAAGTGCGCGACATCGGCGACGAGGCCGAGCGCGCGACCCGCGAGACGGAGAACTCGCTGGAACTGCGTACCCGTGACCGCTACCGCAAGCTGATCGGCAAGATCGACAGCACGCTCAAGCGCCTGGAAGCCGGCGATTACGGCTACTGCGTCGACACGGGCGAGGAAATCGGCCTGGAGCGCCTGGAGGCGCGCCTGACCGCCGAACGCACGATCGACGCCCAGGAACGCTGGGAGCACATGCAGAAGCAGCAGGGCGACTGAGTCCGGTTGCGATCAACGATCAACGAGAACCCGCCGCAAGGCGGGTTTCTTGTTTCTGGCGCGGATTGCCTGGGGGGAAAGCGGGGCGCCCGCTTTCGCGGGCTGTATTGGGGTTTTATGAGGGCGCGCCTCGGGTTGCGGAGGGTTGGCCCTGACTTGCGTTCTGGCGCGCCGCCCCGACAGGCATGTGCGCGTCGGTTTCGGCAGACGTCCGTGTCGTGACGAAACCGAACGTGGGCCATCCATGGCCCACTCGCGCACATACCCGCCGAGGCGGCACCCGGCGCTTTTATTTCCCCATTCTTCTGGGGCGCGCCGGGGGAGGGGGAAGAGAAGAGCAACAGCAACAGCAAGAGCAACAGCGAGCATTTCCCAGGGCGCTGTTACCAGCGAGTTCGCAGCTCCGCTGGCAATTGCACTGTGGGAGCGGCTTCAGCCGCGACGCGAGGTCCAGCAAGTCGCGGCTGAAGCCGCTCCTACAGGGAGATCGCAAACGAGGTGGCGATCCTTCAGATCGCTGCGGAGATCGTGATGCCGCTTCTGCTCTTCTCCTCCCCCTCCCAGCGCGCCCTTGAAGAATGGGAACAAAAAAAGCGCCAAGCCCCGTCCCGGCGGGGGTGGGGTCGAGCAGCACATGGATGTGCTGCGCTCGGGGTGTCGGACAGGACGTCCGTTGCCCCGACGACCCCACCCCCGGCGGGATGGGGTCCTCAACGTAAGTCAGGGCCAAGCCCCCGCACCCCCGAGGCGCGCCCTCATAAAACCCCAATACAGCCCGCGAACGCGGGCGCCCCGCTTTCCCCCGGCGGCTGCAGGAGAGCCCGGAAAGAGAGCATCACCCACAGTCGCGCAAGATGCCGCTCAGAGCTCGCGCAGATCCAGCCGCCGCAGCTTCGGCGCCTTCAGCGCGGTAATGCCGACCACGCCCAGGGTCACGCAGCCGCCCAGGACCACGGCGGGAACCAGCCCGATCAGCCGCGCCATGCTGCCGTCGTAGAACGCGCCCAGTTCGTTGGACGAGCCGATGAAGATGCCGTTGATCGCCGAGACCCGGCCGCGCATCTCGTCCGGCGTGGCCAGCTGCAGGATGGTCGAGCGCACCACTACCGAGACGCCGTCGCACATCCCGTACGCGAGCAGGATCACCGCCGACAGCCAGAAATGCCGCGACAGCCCGAAGGCGATCGTGCACAGGCCGAAGCCGGCCACCGCCAGCAGCAGCACCCGCCCGGCGTTGTGCTGCAGCGGCCGCCGCGCCAGCCAGACGCCAACCACGATCGAGCCGAGCGCCGGCGCACCGCGCAGGATGCCCAGGCCCTCCGGGCCGTAGTGCAGGATGTCGTGGATGAAGGCCGGCAGCATCGACACCGCGCCGCCGAGCAGGACCGAGAACATGTCCAGCGCCATCGCCCCGAGCATGACCTGGTTGGAGAACACGAAGCGGGCGCCCTCGGCGATGCTGCGCAGGATCGGCGCCCGCCCGGCCTGGCTGGTCGGCTCGTCGATCCGCAGCGCGAGCAGTGCGGTCATCGCCGCCCCCGCGATCACGCCCGCCGTGGCGTAGGACAGTCCCTTGCCGCCCCAGGCGACCAGCACGCCGCCCAGCGCCGGGCCGATCACCATGCCGGTCTGGAACACCACGCTGCCGATGCTGGCGCCGCGGGCGAACGATTCGCGCGGCAGTACCCGGGCGAACAGCGCGTTGTAGATCGGCGACAGGAACGAGCGCGCCGTGCCGGTCAGGGCGATCGCCGCGTAGATCGGCCAGACGCCGTGGAAAGGCAGCCAGCCGCGCGCCACGGCCATCAGCATGCCGGCGGTGGCGACCAGGCCCAGGCAGGCGATCGCGCCCAGCCTGCGGCGCGGCAGGTGGTCGACCAGGTAGCCGGCGAATGGCGCCACGCAGAAGTAGGGCAGGATCTCCGCCAGCCCGACCAGGCCCAGCGAGAACGGATTGCCGGTGATCTCGTAGATGTGCCAGCCCACCGTCACCGCGACGATCTGGTAGGACAGCATCGCGCAGATCCGGTAGCCCAGGACGAGGGCGAAACCGGGGTGGGCGAGCAGGGTGCGGATGCCGTGGTCGGTCGGTGCCGTGCCGACCTCGCTCACTGCTGGGCCTGGGCGGTGTCACGGATGAACGCGAGCATGGCGGCGACGCCATTGCTGCGGGTGGGCGAAAGATGGCGCGACAGGCCGATGTCGGTGATGTAGCTCGGCTCGGTGGCCAGGATCTCGGCGGCGCTGCGGCCCGAATACACGCGCAGGGCCAGGAAGATCAGCCCGGAGACGATCGCCGAGTCGCTGATGGCGTGGAAGTCCAGCCGCTGCGCGTTGCCCTCCGGCACGATCCAGACCATCGACTGGCAGCCGTGCAGGCGGTGCTCCTCGGTCTTCCAGGCTTCCGGGAAAGCCGGCAGCTTGCGGCCGAGGTCGATCAGGTACTGGTAGCGCTCGGACCAGTCGCCGAAGAAGGAGAATTCCTCGGCGATCGCGGCCTGGGCGGCGGCGGCGGTCGGTTCGAGCGGGAAGGGGGAGTCGGTCATTCAGGTCGTTCCAGGGGGTCTGCGATGCCTTCCATGGCGCGGTCTTGTCGGCTTCGGACGGTCCTGCCCGGCCATCCATGGCCGGGCGCGAGAAACGCAGTCGATGCCGATGGGGCATCGTCTAGGCGCGTTTCCTCGCCCAGCGTACGCCCTGCGGAGTGTCTTCGAGCACGATGCCCTCGGCGGCCAGCTGGTCGCGCAGGGCGTCGGCGCGGGCGAAATCGCGTGCCTGCTTGGCCGCGTTGCGTTCGTCGACCAGGGCCTGGATGCGGGCATCCTCGTCGGCGTCGCCGGCGGCATTGCCGAACCACTGGGCCGGATCCTGCTGCAGCAGGCCCAGGGCCAGGCCGGCGCCGAGCAGCTCGGACTTCAGGCGCGCGCGTTCGGCCGGATCGGCGGCCTTGCGGGCCTCGGCGGCGATCCGTGCGATCTCGGCCAGGGCCAGCGGCGTGTTGAGGTCGTCGTCCAGGCTGGCCTCGACCACCGCCGGGATCACCGCCACGGCTTCCACGTCGGCCAGGTCGCGCAGCGTGCCGTACAGCCGGTCCAGGGTGCGGATCGACTGCTCGATCAGGCCGTCGGACCAGTCCAGCGGCTGCCGGTAATGCGCCGACAGCAGCGCGTAGCGCAGCGCTTCGGGCGGGTGCCTGCGGACCAGGTCGTGGACGCGCTCGATGTTGCCCAGCGACTTGCTCATCTTGGCGCCGCCGAAGTTGAGCATGCCGTTGTGCAGCCAGAACCGGGCGAAGGTGGCGCCGCCGTGGGCGCACTCGCTCTGGGCGATCTCGTTCTCGTGGTGCGGGAACTGCAGGTCGACGCCGCCGGCATGGATGTCGATGGTGTCGCCCAGGTGCGCGGCGGCCATCGCCGAGCACTCGATGTGCCAGCCGGGCCGGCCGCGGCCCCACGGGGAGTCCCAGCCGGGCAGGTCGTCGCTGGAGGGCTTCCACAGCACGAAGTCGCCGGCGTCCTTCTTGTACGGCGCCACTTCGACGCGGGCGCCGGCCAGCATTTCCTCCGGATCCCGGCGCGACAGCTTGCCGTAGCCGGCGAAGGTGCCCACCGCGAACAGCACGTGGCCCTCGGCCGCGTAGGCGTGGCCGCTGGCAATCAGGCGCTCGATCATGGCGATGATCTGCGGGATGTGCGCGGTGGCCTCCGGCTCCAGGTCCGGCGGAGTCACGCCCAGCGCGGCCATGTCCTCGCGATACGCGGCGGCGAAGCGATCGGTGATCGCCGAGATCGGCACGCCCTGTTCGCGCGCGGCCTGGTTGATCTTGTCGTCCACGTCGGTGATGTTGCGCGCGTAACGCAGCTTGCCGTGGCGGCGGCGCAGCAGCTCGGCGAGCACGCCGAACACCACCGGGCCGCGGGCATTGCCGATATGGACGTAGTTGTAGACGGTCGGGCCGCACACGTACATCGTGGGGCCGGCGGACGGGTCGAGCGGCGCGAACGGTTCGACCCGCCGCGTCAGGTTGTTGTGCAGGCGCAGGCTCATCGGCATCGGGGGCAGGATTAACCACGGGATTCTAGCGGCTGCGGTGCCCGGCGGGGGCGGGCGCGTGTCCATTCGTCGCCGGATGGGTTATGTTCAGCCGCCGGGCCGGCGCGGTCCAATACACTTGTCCCACGCTCCCGAAGCCCGCCGGTGCTGATGCGCTTCCCGTTCCTGCCGCCACTGCTCTGCCTGCTGGGCTGTCACGTCGTGACGGCATGGGCGGCGGATCCGGACGCCGATACCCGCAACCGGGTCGTGGTGGTGGAAAACGTCAAGCTCGACTATGCCCAGGTGTTGAACGTGGAGCCGGTCTACCAGACCCTGCGCGCCACCCGCACCGAGGAGCAGTGCGATCCGCCGCCGGCCAACAGCCAGGCCTCGGCTGACGAGGGCGACGCCCAGAAGGGCGAGGGCCGGGTCTCCAAGATGATGGACTCGGTCAAGGACATCTTCAGCCGTCGCCACGACACCGTGGTGCCGCCACCGACCCCGCCCAGCACCCGCCGCAACTGCCGCGTGGTCGAGGTCGGGCGCGAGTTCCGCCGGCCGATCGCCTATGACGTGGATTACGTGTACAAGGGCACCAAGTACCGGTCGCGGCTGCCCGAAGACCCCGGCAACCGGCTGCGGATCCGGGTTTCGGTGACGCCCTACATCCCCGACGCGGTGGTCCAGCCCGGCAGGTAGGCGGGTGTAGGGCGTGCCGGCCCGCAAACCCTTGCGCCGCTGTGTGCCGCGTGCGACGATGCACGTCTTATGCAAGCAAACGACGCCCAGCTCGGTACCAGCGCCGCCCGGATGGCCTCCGGCATGACGTCGCGTGCGCGCCGACCGGAACCCCACATTCTCGCTGGGTAACCCGGAGCGTCGTGCTGTCCGTTCGGAAAACCCAGCCTGAGGCTGGGTTTTTTCGTTTCTACAACCTGAAAAGTTTCAACCGCAAGCTCCTTCCACCGCGCAAGACTGCAGACAAGCCAAAGCAAAGGATCGATCGATGTCCCTGAAGCACTTCCTGAACACCCAGGACTGGAGCCGCGCCGAAATCGACGCGCTGCTGACCCAGGCCGCCCTGTTCAAACGCAACAAGCTGGGCGACGAACTCAAGGGCCGGTCGATCGCGCTGGTGTTCTTCAATCCCTCCATGCGCACCCGCACCAGCTTCGAGCTGGGCGCGTTCCAGCTCGGCGGCCACGCCGTGGTGCTGCAGCCGGGCAAGGATGCATGGCCGATCGAGTTCAACCTGGGCACGGTGATGGACGGCGACACCGAGGAGCACATCGCCGAGGTGGCGAAGGTGCTGGGCCGTTATGTCGACCTGATCGGCGTGCGCGCGTTCCCCAAGTTCATCGACTGGGCCTACGACCGCCAGGACATCGTGCTGAAGTCCTTCGCGAAGTATTCGCCGGTGCCGGTCATCAACATGGAGACCATCACCCATCCATGCCAGGAACTGGCGCATGCGATGGCGCTGCAGGAACACTTCGGCACCGCCGACCTGCGCGGGAAGAAGTATGTGCTGACCTGGACCTACCATCCCAAGCCGCTCAACACCGCCGTGGCCAACTCGGCGCTGACCATCGCCACCCGCATGGGCATGGACGTGACCCTGCTTTGCCCCACGCCCGACTACGTCCTGGACGAGCGCTACATGGGCTGGGCCGAGCAGAACGTCGCCGAGAACGGGGGTTCGCTGACGGTGAGCCACGACATCGCCAGTGCGTACCGCGGCGCCGACGTGGTCTATGCCAAGAGCTGGGGCGCGCTGCCGTTCTTCGGCAACTGGGAGCCGGAGAAGCCGATCCGCGACCAGTACAAGCACTTCATCGTCGACGAGGCGAAGATGGCGCTGACCAACAACGGCGTGTTCAGCCACTGCCTGCCGCTGCGCCGCAACGTCAAGGCCACCGACGCGGTGATGGACTCGCCCAACTGCATCGCGATCGACGAGGCCGAGAACCGCCTGCACGTGCAGAAGGCGGTGATGGCGGCGCTCATCGGCCAGCGCTGAGGCCGCGCCGGCCGCTCCTTTTTCCGAATCCACATTCCCGTTACCCCCAGGATTTCCCCCATGAGCAAGAAAGACATCGTCCTCGCCTTCTCCGGCGGCCTCGACACCAGCTTCTGCATCCCCTACCTGCAGGAGCGCGGCTACGCCGTGCACACCGTGTTCGCCGATACCGGCGGCGTGGATGACGAGGAGCGTGATTTCATCGAGAAGCGCGCCGCCGAACTGGGCGCGGCCAGCCACGTCACCGTCGATGGTGGCCCGGCGATCTGGGAAGGCTTCGTCAAGCCGTTCGTGTGGGCCGGCGAGGGCTACCAGGGCCAGTATCCGCTGCTGGTCTCGGACCGCTACCTGATCGTCGATGCCGCGCTCAAGCGCGCCGCCGAGCTGTGCACGAACATCATCGCCCACGGCTGCACCGGCATGGGCAATGACCAGGTGCGCTTCGACCTGGCGGTGAAGGCGCAGGGCGACTACCAGATCGTCGCGCCGATCCGCGAGATCCAGAAGGAGCACACCCAGACCCGCGCCTACGAGCAGAAGTACCTGGAGGAACGCGGCTTCGGCGTGCGCGCCAAGCAGAAGAGCTACACCATCAACGAGAACCTGCTGGGCGTGACCATGTCCGGCGGGGAGATCGACAAGTGGGAAGCCCCGGGCGAGGGCGCGCGTGGATGGTGCGCGCCGCGCAGCGCATGGCCGACCGAGGCGCTGACCGTGACGCTGAAGTTCGTCGAGGGCGAGGCGGTCGAACTGGACGGCAAGGCGCTGCCGGGCGAGCAGATCCTGGCCAGGCTCAACAAGCTGTTCGCGCAGTACGGCGTGGGTCGCGGCGTGTACACCGGTGACACCGTGATCGGGCTGAAGGGCCGCATCGTGTTCGAGGCGCCGGGCCTGATCTCGCTGCTGGCCGCGCATCGCGCGCTGGAAGACACCGTGCTGACCAAGCAGCAGAACCGTTTCAAGCCGGACGTGGCGCGCAAGTGGGTCGAGCTGGTCTACGAAGGCTTCTACCATGACCCGCTCAAGACCGACCTGGAGGCCTTCCTGAAGTCCTCGCAGTCCAAGGTCAGCGGCGAAGTGGTGCTGGAAACCCGCGGCGGCCGCGTCGACGCGGTGGCCGTGCGCTCGCCGCACATCCTCAACGCCAAGGGCGCCACCTACGCGCAGTCGGCCGACTGGGGCGTGGAAGAGGCCGAGGGTTTCATCAAGCTGTTCGGCATGAGCTCGACCCTGTACGCCCAGGTCAACCGCTGAGGCCATGCCCGTGAGCGAGCTGCGCATCAGTACCGACAATGGGGAGCTCGACGTTCCCCTGATCCATCGTTTCCTGTCGACCGAGGCCTACTGGAGCCCCGGCATCCCGCGGGAAACGGTGGAGCGGGCGATCGCCGGCTCGCTGTGCTTCGGCGGCTACGTCGACGGGGCGGGGCAGGTGGCGTTCGCGCGGGTGGTGTCCGACTTCGCTACCTTCGCCTACCTGGCCGACGTATTCGTGCTGCCGGCCCATCGCGGCCAGGGCCATTCCAAGCAGCTGATGGATGCGGTGTTCGCGCACCCGCAGCTGCAGGGCCTGCGCCGCTTCATGCTCGCCACCTCCGATGCGCACGGGCTGTACGCGCAGTACGGCTTCGGCGCGCCGGCCAGGCCGCAGACGCTGATGGAAATCTCGCGTCCCGACATCTACCGCCAAGCCGCGCCGAACTGACCTGGATTCCTGCCTGCCCCGATGAGCGACCTTCTCCAATCCACCCTGGCGCATCTGGAAGAGCTGGTGTCCTTCGACACCCGCAATCCGCCGCGCGCGATCGCCGCCGAGGGCGGCATCTTCGACTACCTGCGGGCCAACCTGCCGGGCTTCCAGGTCGAGGTCATCGACCATGGCGCCGGCGCGGTCAGCCTGTACGCGGTGCGCGGCACGCCGAAGTACCTGTTCAACGTGCACCTGGACACAGTGCCCGATTCGCCGCACTGGAGCGCCGATCCGCACGTGATGCGCCGCCTGGACGACCGCGTGGTCGGCCTGGGCGTGTGCGACATCAAGGGCGCGGCCGCCGCGCTGGTGGCCGCGGCCAACGCCGGTGATGGCGGTGCCGCCTTCCTGTTCTCCTCCGACGAGGAGGCCAATGATCCGCGCTGCATCGCCGCCTTCCTGGCCCGCGGCATTCCCTTTGATGCCGTGCTGGTCGCCGAGCCGACCATGGGCGAGGCGGTGCTGGCGCATCGCGGCATCAGCTCGGTGCTGATGAAGTTCGCCGGCCGCGCCGGACATGCCTCCGGCAAGCAGGATCCGGCCGCCAGCGCGCTGCACCAGGCCGTGCGCTGGGGCGATCGCGCACTGGCACATGTCGATTCGCTGGCCCATGCGCGCTTCGGCGGCCTGACCGGGCTGCGCTTCAACATCGGCCGCATCGAGGGCGGCATCAAGGCCAACATGATCGCCCCGGCCGCCGAGCTGCGCTTCGGCTTCCGGCCGCTGCCGTCGATGGACGTGGACGGCCTGCTGGCCACGTTCGCCGGCTTCGCCGAGCCGGCCGCGGCGCATTTCGAGGAAACCTTCCGCGGCCCGAGCCTGCCCTCCGGTGACATCGCCCGCGCCGAGGAACGCCGGCTGGCCGCGCGCGACGTCGCCGATGCGCTCGATCTGCCGATCGGCAATGCGGTCGACTTCTGGACCGAGGCCTCGCTGTTCTCCGCCGGCGGCTACACCGCGCTGGTCTACGGCCCGGGCGACATCGCCCAGGCGCACACGGCCGACGAGTTCGTGACGCTGGAGCAGCTGCAGCGCTACGCCGGTTCGGTCCACCACATCATCAACGGCGCTCGCTGAGCGTCGTTTCCTTCCCCCAACGAATAACGCAATGTCCCCTGCCGCCCCGCACAAACAGACCCGCCAGACCATCGTGCGCCTGCTCTCGAGCATGGCCAGCGCGAAGGAAATCAGCCAGTACCTCAAGCGCTTCTCGCAGCTGGATGCCAAGCGCTTCGCCGTGGTGAAGGTCGGCGGCGCGGTGCTGCGCGACGACCTGGAGGCGCTGACGTCCTCGCTGTCGTTCCTGCAGGAGGTCGGCCTGACCCCGATCGTGCTGCACGGCGCCGGCCCGCAGCTGGATGCCGAACTGCAGGCCGCCGGCATCGAGAAGCAGACCGTCAACGGCCTGCGGGTGACCTCGCCCGAAGCGCTGGCGATCGTGCGCCGGGTGTTCCAGCAGTCCAATCTCAAGCTGGTCGAGGCGCTGCAGCAGAACGGCGCGCGCGCCACCTCGATCACCGGCGGCGTGTTCGAGGCCGAGTACCTGGATCGCGATACCTACGGCCTGGTCGGCGAGGTCAAGCGGGTCAACCTGGCGCCGATCGAGGCCAGCCTGCAGGCCGGCTCGATCCCGGTGATCACCAGCCTGGGCGAAACCCCGAGCGGGCAGATCCTCAACGTCAACGCCGATTTCGCCGCCAATGAACTGGTGCGCGAGCTGCAGCCGTACAAGATCATCTTCCTCACCGGCACCGGCGGCCTGCTCGATGCCGAGGGCAAGGTGATCGACTCGATCAACCTGTCCACCGAGTACGACCACCTGATCCAGCAGCCATGGATCCACGGTGGCATGAAGGTGAAGATCGAGCAGATCAAGGACCTGCTGGACAAGCTGCCGCTGGAATCGTCGGTGTCGATCACCCGCCCGGCCGACCTGGCCAAGGAGCTGTTCACCCATCGCGGCTCCGGCACGCTGGTGCGCCGGGGCGAGCGCGTGCTGCGCGCGACCTCCTGGGCCGAGCTCGACCTGGCCCGGCTGAAGACGCTGATCGAATCCAGCTTCGGCCGCACCCTGGTGCCGGATTACTTCGACAAGACCCGCCTGCTGCGCGCCTACGTCAGCGAGAACTACCGCGCCGCGGTGATCCTCACCGACGAGGCCGACGGCGTGTACCTGGACAAATTCGCCGTGCTCGACGACGCGCAGGGCGAGGGCCTGGGCCGGGCAGTCTGGAACGTGATGCGCGAGGAGACCCCGCGGCTGTTCTGGCGCTCGCGCCACAACAACCAGGTCAACATCTTCTACTACGCCGAGTCCGACGGCTGCATCAAGCAGGAGAAGTGGAAGGTGTTCTGGTACGGGCTGGACAGCTTCGAGCAGATCCAGCGTTGCGTGGCCCATTGCGCCACCCGCACGCCGACATTGCAGGGCTGACATGGCACGCACGCCGCTACCGGTCGACTGGCGCACGGCGCCGACGCTGCAGGCCCGCCACGCCACCCTGGAGCCGCTGGCCGAGTCGCACGTGGACGGCCTGCGCGAGGCGCTGGGCGGCGGCGAGCTGTCGCGGCTGTGGTACACCAACGTGCCGGCCCCGGACCAGGTCGCCGGCTACGTCGCCGACGCGTTGCGCATGCAGGATGACGGCGAGGCATTGGCCTTCGCCGTGCGCGATGCGGCCGGCCGCATCGTCGGCAGCACGCGCTACTACGACCTCTCGCCGGAGGTGCCGCGGCTGTCGATCGGCTATACCTGGTACGCGCCATCGGCGCAGCGCACCGGCCTGAACACCGAGGCCAAGCTGATGCTGCTGGGACACGCCTTCGAGCGCCTGGGCTGCATCAGCGTGGTGTTCGAGACCAGCTGGTTCAACCATGCCTCGCGCGCCGCCATCGCCCGCCTGGGGGCGAAGCAGGACGGCGTGCTGCGCGGGCACAGGCGCCACGCCGACGGCAGCGTGCGCGATACCGTCATCTTCTCCCTCCTCGACGCGGAGTGGCCGGCCGCGCGCCGCTACCTGCAGTACCGCCTGGAAGCAAACGCATGAGCAAGCCCTTCACCCTCGGCATCGTCGGTGCCCGTGGTCATACCGGCGCGGAGCTGATCCGCCTGGTCGCGGCACATCCGTCGATCGCACTGGCCTTCGTATCCTCGCGCGAGCTCGATGGCCAGCGCGTGGCCGACCACAACGACGCCTATGCCGGCGAGTTGCGCTTCGAGAACCTGGATCCGGCCGCGGTCGCCGCAAAGCGGGTGGATGCGGTGATCCTGGCGTTGCCCAACGGCAAGGCACAGCCCTATGTGGAGGCGATCGACGCCGCCGCGCCGGACACGATCATCGTCGACCTGTCGGCCGACTACCGTTTCGACCCGGCCTGGTACTACGGCCTGCCGGAGCTGACCCGCGACCGCTACGCCGGGCAGAAGCGCATCAGCAACCCGGGCTGCTACGCCACCGCGATGCAGTTGGCGATCACCCCGCTGCTGGCCGAGCTGGCCGGCCCGCCGCAGTGCTTCGGCGTGTCGGGCTACTCCGGCGCCGGCACCTCGCCGTCGGACAAGAACAATGTCGAGCTGCTGCGCGACAACCTGATGCCGTATGCGCTTACCGACCACATGCATGAGCGCGAGGTCAGCGCCCACCTTGGCGTGCCGGTGGAGTTCATGCCGCATGTGGCGCCGCATTTCCGCGGCATCACGATGACGGTGAATCTGTGGCTGCAGCAGCCGCTCAAGCGCGAAGCGATCCTGGCGCGTTACCGCGAGCGCTACGCCGGCGAGCCGCTGGTCGAGATCGTGGATGAAGCGCCCTGGGTCAGCCGCATCGCCGGCACCCACGGCGTGCAGATCGGCGGCTTCACCATGGCGCCTGGCGGCAAGCGCGTGGTCGTGGTGGCGACCCTGGACAACCTGCTCAAGGGCGCGGCCACCCAGGCGCTGCAGAACCTCAACCGCGCGCTCGGCCTGGACGAGCTCACCGCGATCCCGCACTGAACCCATGATGCTCTCCTGTAGGAGCGGCTTCAGCCGCGACCGCATGACCGGCCAGGTCGCGGCTGAAGCCGCTCCTACACGATCGACCGTTTTTCCAAGGCAGATACGATGACCAACCTCCTGTGGCAGAAACCCGGCGTCGCCGTCGATGCGCAGATCCAGCGCTTCCTGGCCGGCGATGACGTCATCCTCGACCGCGAGTTCTTCCTGCACGACATCCAGGCCAGCAAGGCGCATGCCGAGGGCCTGCAGCACATCGGCATCCTCTCGGCCGAGGAGCTGGCCGGGCTGTCGCGCGAGCTGGACAATCTCGCCGCCGACTGGCGCGCCGGCAACTTCGTGCTCGACGAGCAGTACGAGGACGGCCATTCGGCGATCGAGGCGCGCCTGACCGAACGCCTGGGCGATGCCGGCCGCAAGATCCACACCGGCCGCAGCCGCAACGACCAGATCCTGGTTGCCACGCGCCTGTGGCTGAAGGAGAAGCTGGCCCGCGTGGCCGGGCTCAGCCGCGAGATCGCCCGGGTCGCGCTGGACCGCGCGCAGGCCGAGCAGGACCTGCCGGTACCGGGCTACACCCATATCCAGCGCGCCGTGGTCTCCTCGGCCGGCATGTGGTGGGCCGGCTGGGCCGAGGCCTTCATCGACGACGCGATCCGCGCGGCCGACACGCTGAAGCTGATCGACGCCAATCCGCTCGGCACCGCCGCCGGCTACGGCGTCAACCTGCCGCTGGACCGCGACCACACCACCGCCGCGCTGGGCTTCGCGCGCCTGCAGGTCTCGCCGATCTACGCCCAGCTCTCGCGCGGCAAGTTCGAGCTGGCCGCGCTCGAAGCGCTGGGCAGCGCAACCCTGGACCTGCGCCGCATCGCCTGGGACCTGTCGCTGTTCACCAGCGCTGAATTCGGCTTCGTCGCGCTGCCGTCGCAGTACACCACCGGCAGCTCGATCATGCCGAACAAGCGCAACCCGGACGTGATCGAACTGATGCGCGCCACCCACGCCAGCGTGGCGGCCGCGCGCACCGAGATCGAGCAGCTGCTGTCGCTGCCTTCGGGTTATCACCGCGACCTGCAGAGCAGCAAGGGCGCGATCTTCCACGGCTTCAGCCGCGGACTGGCCGCGCTGGAACTGCTGCCGGCGCTGCTGGCCAACCTGGAATGGCGCCCGGACCGCCTGCGCGCGGCGATCGACTCGGGCATGTACGCCACCGATGTCGCTGTCGAGGCAGCGGTCGCTGGCGTGCCGTTCCGCGAGGCCTACAAGGCCGCCGCGGCGGCCGCCGACAGCGCGGGGCAGGGGCGCACGCCGGAAGGCAGCCTGGCCGCGCGCGTGTCGCCGGGCGCGGCCGCTGACCTGCGCCTGGAAGCATTGCAGGCGCGCTGGTCGGCGCTGGCCTGAGGCATGCCGATGAAGCACTACCTGGTCATGGCGATGCGCAAGCCCGGTTTCAGCGAGGCGGTCATCCAGCCGCATCGCGATTTCCTGGCCGAACTTCGCGTGCAGGGACGACTGCTGCTGACCGGGGGCTTCAGCGACGGCAGCGGCGGCGCCTACGTGCTGCAGAACGTGGACAGCCTGGAACAGGCTCTGGCACTGGTGGCGCGAGATCCACTGGTGCTGCAGGGCGCCTCCGAGCTGAGCGTCCACGAATGGAACACCCACTGACGCGCGGCCGCAGTACCGGTTCACGCGCACCGCCCCCCACACGGACGACCCCATGACCGACACCGCCCTCCACCCGGCCACAGCGTTCACAGAACAGCCGCTGCCGCCGTGGCGGCGCGCGGTGCTCAAGGTCGGCAGCAGCCTGCTGGCCGCCGACGGCGGCGGTCTGTCGCCGCGCTATGCGCTGGGGCTGGCACAGTTCGTCTCCACCCATGTCGGCGCCGGCCGCGAGGTGGTGATCGTGTCCTCCGGCGCGGTCGCCGCCGGTCGCGCGATCCTGCCGCGCGCGGCCGAGCAGGGCGCGGCGATGGCGGCGCGACAGGCCCTGGCAGCGCTTGGCCAGGCCCAGCTGATGGCGCTGTGGCAACGCTTCTTCGAACGGCCAGTCGCCCAGGTCCTGCTCACCCACGACGACCTGCGCAACCGCCGCCGCTACCTCAACGCCCGCGCCACGCTCAATGAACTGCTGCGCCTGGGCGCATTGCCGGTGGTCAACGAGAACGACACCGTCTCGGTCGACGAGCTCAAGCTCGGCGACAACGACAACCTCGCCGCGATCGTCGCCGCGCTGGTGGATGCCGACGCGCTGTTCATCGCCACCGACATTGACGGCCTGTACAGCGCCGATCCGCGCCAGGATCCGGCCGCACGGCCGATCGACCAGGTGCGCGAGCTCGATGCCACGGTGCTGGCGATGGCCGGTGGCAGTGGCGCGGCCGGGGTCGGTACCGGCGGCATGCGAACCAAGCTGGAGGCCGCCGCCAAGGCCGGCGCGGCTGGCATCGAGACCTACCTGTTCAACGGCCGCAACGGCGAGGTGCTGCGCGCACTCGGCCATGACCAGCTGCGCGGCACGCGGCTGCATCCGGCGCGCACGCGCATCGCCGCGCGCAAGTACTGGCTGCGGCATGCGCCGCTCGAGCCTGGTGCGATCATGGTCGATGCCGGCGCGGCAAGGGCCCTGGCCGACAAGGGCGCCTCGCTGCTGCCCGGCGGGGTGACCGCGGTGGAAGGCGAGTTCCGCCGTGGCGACATGGTGGAGATCCGCCAGCGCGACGCCGGCGGCGAACGCGCGATCGCCCGTGGCGTCAGCCAGTACTCGGCGGTCGACATCCGTCGCCTGGCTGGTCGCCATTCGCGCGAGATCGAAGCCATCCTCGGCTACAACTACGGCGAGAACGTCGTCCACCGCGACGATCTCGTGCTCCTGCCTGCCTGACGCCTGCCCGGAAGACCGACATGTCCGACATCAAGTCCCTTGCACTGGAATGCCGCCAGGCCGCGCAGGCGCTGGCCGAACTCGACAGCGACGCCAAGCAGGCCCTGCTGGAAGCGATGGCCGCGGCGCTGGAAGCCGATGCCGAAGCGATCCTGGCGGCGAACGTGCGCGACCTGCAGGCCGCCCGCGACAAGGGCACCGGCAGCGCCATGCTCGACCGCCTGATGCTCGACCCGGCGCGATTGGCGGGGATCGCCGTGGCGCTGCGCGAAGTGGCGGCGCTGCCCGATCCGGTCGGCCAGGTCACCCGCGACGACGTGCGCCCCAACGGCATCCGCGTGCAGAAGGTGCGCGTGCCGCTGGGGGTGATCGCGATGATCTACGAGGCGCGCCCGAACGTGACCGCCGATGCCGCCGCGCTGTGCATCAAGGCCGGCAACGGGGTGATCCTGCGCGGCGGTTCGGAGGCGATCCATTCCAACACGGCGATCGCCGGCGCCCTGCGCGGCGCGCTGGAAGCGCACGGCGTGCCAGCCGCGGCGCTGACCCTGGTCACCGACCTGCGCCGGGAGACCATGCTGGAACTGCTGCAGCTCAACGACATCGTCGACCTGGCGATCCCGCGCGGCGGCGAGGGCCTGATCCGCTTCGTCGCCGAGCACGCACGGGTGCCGGTGATCAAGCATTACAAGGGCGTGTGCCACCTGTACGTCGACGATTCGGCCGACCTGGCGCTGGCGCAGCGGCTGCTGGTCGACGGCAAGGTCTCGCGCCCGTCGGCCTGCAATTCGCTGGAGACGCTGCTGGTCCATGAAGCGGTGGCCGCGCGCTTCCTGCCGCAGGCGGCGCAGGCGCTGCGCGCGCGCGGCGTCGAACTGCGCGGCGACGAGGCCAGCCGGCGGATCGTCCCGGACATGGCCGAAGCGACCGGGGACGACTACGCCGCCGAATTCCTCGACCTGGTGATCGCCGTGCGCGTGGTGTCCGGCCTGGACGCGGCGATCGCGCACATCCGCCAGTACGGCTCGGACCACACCGAGGTCATCGCCACCGGCAACCAGGCCCATGCCGCGTGCTTCATCCAGGCGCTGCGTTCGGCGGTGGTGATGGTGAACGCGTCGTCGCGCTTCTCCGACGGCGGCGAACTGGGGCTGGGCGCGGAGATCGGCATCTCCACCACGCGGCTGCACGCCTACGGGCCGATGGGCCTGGAGGCGTTGACGGTGGAGCGCTTCGTGGTCCGTGGCGACGGGCAGACGCGCGCGCCGGTCTGATCGCGTCGCCGCTTCCGGTTGCCCGGCAGCGGCAGGATCTCCGCGCGAACCGGGCGGGCGCGTTCGTCCAGCTGCAGGCGCACGATGCGGCCGCCGGCCAGCTGCCTGCGCAGCGCATTGCTGGCATGCAGGCGGAGGGCGATGGCGCTGGCAAGCGCATCGGGTTGGCGGGGGGTTACCCGGCCGCGCTGGCGGATCCCGTCCAGTTCCGCCCAGGCGACCAGCAGCAGTGCCGCGCCGGCGGCGCACAGCCCGACGATCCACAGCAGCGTGATGTCCAACCGGTGGCCGACGACCCATGGCACGAGGTCCCGCGCACCATCCGGCACGGCCGACAGCAGCGGCAGCGCCAGCAGGCCATACCCGAGCCACAGCGCCAGCGTCACCGTGCCCCAGGCCAGGCGCAGCAGGCGGGACTGCCGGCGCGGCCGGCGGATCAGCGGGAACTCGGCTTCGGCGCGGGGACGATTCATCGGATACCTCGATCGGGACTGATCCACGTGGCGCGGCGCCCGGGACGGCGCAGCAGGTTCTTGGGTACGGCCACCAGCGTGGTGGTGGCGCTGATCAGCCAGTAGGCGAGCGGATACCAGGCGACCCAGAAATAGGTGCGGCCAACCTGGCGTTCGTAGCGGCGGTCGATCAGCAGGCTGCAGCCGAACTGCAGCATGCACACGCCGAGCATGAGCAGTTCGGTGCCGCCGGGAAGCGGCGGGCCGCCGCGGGCCGACAGGCCGAACAGCCAGGCCAGCGCCAGCAGCGCGACGGTATACGCCCAGGCCACGCTGAGCAGGTATTCGGCGGCGATCGGCCACATCCGCCGATGCCGCCAGCGCACCAGCGCCTGGCCATGGCGGCGCAGCACCTCGATCCCACCCTGGGCCCATCGCAGCCGTTGCCGCCACAGGCCGCGCAGGGTTTCCGGCATCAGGATGAAGCACAGCGCGCTGGGCTCGTAGCGGATCTCCCAGCCGGCCAGCTGCAGCCGCCAGCTGATGTCGATGTCCTCGGTGAGCATGTCGTCGGCCCAGAACCCGACCTCGTGCAGCGAGGTGCGGCGGAAGGCGCAGATCACCCCGGACACGGTGAAGATGCGCCCGTAGCTGCGCTGGGTGCGCTTGATCATGCCGATGATCGAGGAGAACTCGGCCACCTGCATCCTGCCCAGCAGGGTGGAGCGGTTGCGGATGCGCGGATTGCCGGTGACCGCGCCGACCCGCGGCGCGGTCACCAGCGGGTGGATCATCCAGTGCAGCGCATGCGGTTCGAGCAGCGCGTCGCCGTCGATGCACAGCAGGTACTCCGAACGCGCGGCCAGCGCGCCCATGCGCAGGGCATTGGCCTTGCCCAGGTTGCGGTCCAGGTGCAGCACGCGCAGGCGCGGATCGGCAGCGGCCAGCGCCTCGAGCTGCGCGCCGGTGTCGTCGCCGCTGCCGTCGTTGATGGCGATCACCTCGTAGGCCGGCCACTGCTGTGCCAGTGCGGCCGCGATGGTTTCGCGCACGTTGTCGCCTTCGTTGTGGCAGGGCACCAGCACCGTGGCGAAGGGGGGCTCGGCGTCGAAAGCCGGCGGCTGGTCCCAGCGCGGCGCGCGGCGTTCGCGGCGCAGGTAATGGTAGAGCCCACCGCTGACCCACAGGAACGACATCGTCACCGGATACAGGAAGGCGAAATGCGAGGCGATCAGCACCAGGGTCTGCATCTAGCGCTCCTCGTACGGAAAGGCGTTGGCGGACATCAGCGCCCTCGCGGTGGGCAGCGAGGGATGGTTGCCGGTGTAGTCGTACGGATACCAGGCGAAATGCCGCACGCCCTGCGACTGCAGGCGCAGCATCTGCGCGGTGAGCGTGGCATCGGGCACCGGCCGGCGGGTGTTCCAGTCGAAGGTCTGCAGCTCGAAGATCGTCTTCTGCAGCTGCGGGTCGTGCTGCTTGACCGCGCCGACCAGCGAGTCCATCCAGCGCCGTGGGCGCGCGGCGCGTTCCATCCACGGCATCGCCATCAGCGCGGTGTGGTCGTAGGCGCGGTGGAACGCCGGCAGCGACTGCGCGAACCACGCCTCGCTGCGTGGATCGAGCACCGGCCGGGCGTACAGGTTGGCCACCGTGCGCAGCTTCGGCCGCCAGCGCTCGGCCGCCTCGCGCAGCGAAAGGCTGAAGTCCACCAGGGCCTGGGTGCGCGCCGCCGGCTGGCCCGGGAACAGCGTCGGCAGTTCGTGGTCGCGCAGGTAGGCATCGTCGTGGAACAGCAGGCCGAACAGGTAGGAGTTGGCGGCCAGGTCCTCGTAGATGCCGCGGATGATCCGCGCCGCCTCGGGCTGGGTGAAGTCCAGCCGGAACAAGGCCCCGGCCTCGCTGCTGTGGATCGCCAGCGCCTCGCGCCGGGCGCGGTCGGGCAGTTCGAAGCCCAGCACCGGCAGCCAGCCGAAGACTTCCACCCCGGCCCGCGTGCGCAGTTGCCAGGCGACGCGGTTGTACAGGTCCGCACGCATCGGCAGGAAGCGGTTGGGGAAGTACAGCGCATCGGCGCTGCCGTTGCCGTCCGGATCGGCGAAAGCCTGCAGGAAGACGTAGGTCGGCGCGATGCTGCGCACCTGCTCGAGCAGCTTGCCGAGGTTGCGCTCCTGCTGCGCCGGGTCGGCGTCGTAGACCGCGTCCAGGTCGATCTGCAGGGCGCGCAGGTTCTGCGGTGCCGGCTCGGCGTAGAGCTCGGGCACCAGTTCGGCGATGCCGGGGTTGCCGGTCACCAGCAGGCGCGCGAGTCCGTGCAGGTCCGGCGTCAGCGCGGTCCAGGCGCCTTCCAGGTCGAACGAGATCGGCATGCCGAGGCTTTCGGCGATGGCGTTGGTCGTGCGGCTGTATGCAGCGTAGGGCCAGACGATCGCGCGCGGCGCCTGGCCGGTGTGGCGGGTGATCAGGGCATGGCTGCGGGCCAGGTCCTGGCGCACGCGCTGCTCGTAGCGGGCGGTGTCCTCGTGGCGGGCGGAAACCGGGTCGTAGATCCGGGTCACCGCGGCCGGGGTGCTGTTGCCCTGGGGGTTGGCGCGCACGCCGTGGTGCAGGTCGTGGGTATGGCTGGCGATTTCCACCAGGCCGCTGGCACGCATGTCGCGCAGTTGTTCCCAGGTGAGGAAATCCTCGCGACCGAACGGCCGCGGGCCATAGTCGACGCGGCGACCGGGCGGCAGGTCGATCCAGTCGGTGACCACCGCCACCAGCGCGGGAAAACCGTAGCTGCGCAGCAGCGGGAAGGCGCGCGTGTAAACGCTGCGCAGGCCGTCGTCGAAGGTCAGCAGCACCGGCTTGTCGGGCAGCGGCGCGCCGTGGTCGGCGGCATCGACCAGCTGCTGCAGCGAGATCGGATGGAAGCCATGGGCGTTCAGCCACTCCAGGTGCGCGGCGAAGTTCTGCGTGTCGGTGGCGTAGCGGTCGGGGTCCTCCGTGCCGGCCACGTCGTCGCGGATATCGTGGTAGCTGAGCACCAGCACCGGCGTGCTGGCGTTGCCGCCAGCCTGCGCCGCGGCGGGTGCGAACCCGGCGATCAACAGCAGCCACGCCGCGGCGTGGCGAAGATACATGCGCATGTCATTCCTCCCAGTAGAAGCCGGCGTCCAGGCCCAGCCGGCGTTCGCGTGCGCCGTCGTACACGGGGCGTGCCCATGACAGGCCGTAGCGCAGGTAGCGGCCAGGCGCGAAGCGCCATTCGTGCTGGTAGCGCGCGACGGGCACCCAGGCCGCGCCGTAGTCCTGCTGCCAGTAGCGTCCCAGGCCCAGCTCCAGCCGGTGCTGGAAGTGGCGGTCATACACGCGCCAGGGGCGCTGCGTGAACTGCAGGCCGAGCTCGAGCGAAGCATCGCGGGCCGGATTGAAGTAGGCGGCATCGGCGACGCTGGCGCGGCTGGCATAGGCGCCGGCACTGCCATCCAGCCACCAGTCCCCGTCGTCGGCCAGCCGCTGTTCGTAGCGAGAAAGCAGGCTGTGGCGGCGGTTGCCATCGTCGTAGTCGAGCCGGTCCAGCGACAGGCGCCAGACGTGGTGGTCATCCAGGCGCCAGGCCACGCCGAGGTCATGGCGGTCGGCCCCGATGCCGGCCTGCACGGCCTGCAGCGAGACATCGGCGGCGTTGCGGTGGTAGCCGGCGGCCAGTGACCAGTGGTCGCCGGCCTGCCAGCCAAGCTGAAGGTCCAGCCCATGGCCACGCGCATCGGCGCCCGCCTGGCGCCAGCCCAGCGCAGCGTCGAAGGCGCCGTGCGCGTAGCGCGCGCCCAGTGCCGTGTCGCGGCGGCGAACGCGGTCGCCGTGGAGGTCGGCGTGGCGATCGGCATGGCCAGCCAGCAGGCGCCAGTGGTTGCCCAGCAGTGGCGACAGCAGTTCCACCGCTGCCTCGGCGTCGCGGCTGCCGAGCGGGGCATCGGCCGCATTGCCGTCACTGCGCCCGCCACCGGCGGTTGCCTGCCATTGCCACCCGCGATGGCGCCGCCAGGTGCGGTCGAGCTGGGCGACCCGGCTCGATGCCGGATAGGCCTGGACCAGCCGCGCATGCAGCGGCGCGGCCTGGTCGTCATGGCGCAGCGCCATCAACGCCTCGACCTGGCCGATCGAAGCCCGCAGGTCCTGCGGATCGTGCATGGCGGCGATGCGGAAACGGTCCAGCGCCAGGCGTGGCCAGCCGCGCATCATGTAGGTCTGTGCCAGCGCGCTGTGCAGGCCGCCATTGCCCGGCGCGATGCGCAGCATCGCCTCCAGATCGCCCTGGGCGCTGTCGGCATCGCCGGTGTAGGCGGTGATCTGGATCCGCGCCAGGTCGGCGTCGTAGCGCGCCCAGTTGCGCTGGCGCTGCCGATGCTGGCGATCCCAGCGCAGCGGCGGCTGGGTGGCGGCGTAGCGGCGCAGCCCCTCGATGGCACGTTGGCCGTGCTCCATTTCCAGCTCCGCAAACGCGTGGCGGACCTGCATCGGTGCGCTGTCGGGCGTGTCGACCAGCAGCGGCGACAGCAGCGCCGCTGCCTCAGCGGGGCGACGCAGGGCCATCAGCGAATCGGAAGTGGCGCCGAGCACATAGGGCGGCAACTTCACGCCCTGCTGGACCAGCCACGCCTGCTCGGTGGCGACCTCTGCATGGCGGCCGAGCCGGTTGAGCAGCAGCAGGCGGTCCAGGCGCACGCGGATGCCCGCGGCGCTGTCGCCGCCCTGCATCCGCGCCAGCGCGGCGTCGCTGGCCTGCAGTGCCTGCTGTGCCGACGCCACGCGCGCCGGCTCGTCCTGGCCGACCTCGGTCCAGGCCACCAGGCGCGCCAGCCGCTTGCTGGCCAGCAGGTCCATCTCGCCGGCATCGAGCAGGCCCGGGGTCGCCTGCGCCTTGCGCCACGCCGCATCGTTGCTGCCGATGTCGGCCAGGGTCAGCACCTGCAGCCGCAGCAGCTCGCGGTCGCCGGGCGTGCAGGCGAGCCCGCGCTCGATGGCCGCCAGCGCGGCATACCAGTCGCGCTGTTCGCGCAACTGGGCGATCGATGAACCGGCAGCGGCACAGCCCGGCGTCGCAGCGGCCGGCCGGATGGTCAGCAGGAAGACGGCGAGTGCGATCGCCAGCGGTTTGTAGGTTTGCCTGGATCTCATGGAGGGCCGCCGTGGCCGGCGCCAGGGCGCCGGGCATTCGAATGCAGGAGCGTGCAGGCCATCGGCATGCGCGCGAAGGCGGCGATCATGTCGGGCCGATGCTGCGCTGCGATATTCGAATAATCGGAGCGCGCGACAGCCGGAAATGCGAAAAGTCCTGTTTCGGGCCGTTATCGATCAGGTCGTCGGATCTTTCTCATCGTTCGTATGACGGGCATGATTCGCAGGTCCCGGTCCACCGACCGCCCTGCCATCGTGGAGCTCCGCATGCGTCGTCCCTTGCTGTGTGTTGCCGTCCTTTCGCTCGCCATTGCCCAGGCCACCGCCCAGACCTCGCCGATGGCCCCGGACATCACGGGGAAGAAATTCGTCGCGCCGACGGACGCCTACGACTACGTCAAGCGCGAGGTGATGATTCCGATGCGCGACGGGGTGAAGCTGCACACGGTGATCGTGATCCCCAAGGGCGCGCACAATGCGCCGATCGTGCTGACCCGCACGCCCTACAACGCCAGCGGGCGCACCGAGCGCAGCAACTCACCGCACATGAAGGACCTGCTGGCGCAGGGTGACGACGTGTTCGTCGAAGGCGGCTACATCCGCGTGATCCAGGACATCCGCGGCAAGTACGGCTCCGAGGGCGACTACGTGATGACCCGGCCGCTGCGCGGCCCGCTGAACAAGACCAGGGTCGACCACGCCACCGACGCCTGGGACACCATCGACTGGCTGGTCAAGCATCTGCCTGAGTCCAACGGCAAGGTCGGCATGATCGGCTCTTCCTACGAGGGCTTCACCGTGGTCATGGCGCTGACCAATCCGCATCCGGCCCTGAAAGTGGCCGCGCCGGAGAGCCCGATGATCGATGGCTGGAAGGGTGACGACTGGCTCAACAACGGTGCCTTCCGCCAGGTCAACTTCGATTACTTCACCGGCCAGCTGACCGAGCGCGGCAAGGGCGTATCGATCGCACGCGAAGGCTACGACGACTACAGCAACCTGCTGCGCGCCGGTTCGGCCGGTGATTTCGCCAAGGCCGCCGGGCTGGACCAGCTGCCGTGGTGGCACAAGCTTACCGAACACCCGGCCTACGACGCGTTCTGGCAGGAGCAGGCGCTCGATGCGGTGATGGCGAAGACGCCGCTGAAGGTGCCGACGATGTGGCTGCAGGGCCTGTGGGACCAGGAGGACATGTACGGCGCCAACCACAGCTACCAGGCGATGGAGGGGCGCGACACCGGCAATACGCTCAACTACCTGGTGATGGGCCCGTGGCGGCACAGCCAGGTGAACTACGACGGCAGCGAGCTGGGCGCGCTGAAGTTCGACGGCGATACCGCGCGGCAGTTCCGCCACGACGTGCTCAAGCCGTTCTTCGACCAGTACCTGGTCGATGGCGCGCCCAGGGCCGATACCCCGCCGGTGCTGGTCTACAACACCGGCGAGAACCGCTGGGACCGCCTGCAGCAGTGGCCGCGCAGCTGCGCGCAGGGCTGCGCCGCGCAGGCCCGGCCGCTGTACCTGCAGGCCGGCGGCAAGCTGTCGTTCCAGGCGCCGGCGGGCGGGCAGGGCGATTACGAGGAATACGTCTCCGATCCGGCCAAGCCGGTGCCGTTCGTGCCGCGCCCGGTGCACTTCGGCGACCGCGACATGTGGACGACCTGGCTGGTGCACGACCAGCGCTTCGTCGATGGCCGCCCGGACGTGCTGACCTACGTCACCGAGCCGCTGACCGAGCCGCTGGCGATCGGCGGCGCGCCGGTGGTGAACCTGCAGGCATCGACCAGCGGCAGCGACAGCGACTGGGTGGTCAAGCTCATCGACGTCTACCCGGACGAGGATGCCGCCGATCCGAAGATGGGCGGCTACGAGCTGCCGGTGTCGCTGGCGATCTTCCGCGGCCGCTACCGCGAAGGCTTCGAAACGGCCAAGCCGATCGCCAGCAACCAGGCGCTGGCCTACCGCTTCGACCTGCCCAACGCCAACCACGTGTTCAAGCCGGGCCACCGGGTGATGGTGCAGGTGCAGTCGAGCCTGTTCCCGCTGTACGACCGCAACCCGCAGACCTTCGTGCCGAACATCTACTTCGCCAAGCCCGGTGACTACCGCAAGGCGACCCAGCGCGTGTACCACACAGCGCAGCAGCCCAGCTTCATCGAACTGCCGGTGCTGTAGGCGCGGCAGCCGGCAAGCCGGGTCGGCTTGCCGGCCCGGTGCCGGACGCGCTGGATCAGGCCGGTGCCATCGGCATCGCCTGCGCATCCGCGCCGGCCAGCAGGCGCCGGGCCGGTGGCATCGCCGTGCCCGAACTGGCCGAGCGGCCGGGTTACAGCTCGGCCAGCACGTTCAGCGTGTCATTCAGCCGCCACATCGGGGTGCCGCCAATGCAGTTCGCGCGGCAACAGGCGCGGCTGCAGGCGGACTGACAGCGACGGAAGATCAGGCGATACCGGTGAGCGCGCCGGCGCCGGCGCCAGGTGCCTGCGCGGCCAGCGTGGCTGCAGGTTCGAGGACCTCGCAGTCCTGCAGCGGTGGCACGTACAGGTGCAGGGAAATCGACCCGGCCGGATCGATGCCGAAGAGCTGGTGGAAATCCTCGGCGGAGTCGAAGGCGGTTTCGTCCTGCGGCAGCAGCGGGTGCGACTGGCCAAGCGGCAGCGCGGTGCCGGGCACGCTGCCACGCACGTAGCGCTGTTCGCCCAGTTCGCCCTGCAGCACGCGCACGCAGCACTGCGAGTTGCCGTGATTGTGGATCGGGGTGGCCTGGCCGTCGCGCCAGCAGATCGCCACCAGCTCGTGCGCGTCGGTCGCGTCGATGCGGTTGCGCTGGTAGCCGTCGTCGTCGAAGGTGCAGAAGGCGGCGATGTCGGTCACGTCGATCCGGCAGCGCGCCATCGCGGCGAGGTAATCCTCGCGGCTGTGGCAGTGGCGCAGGGCCTCGATCATGCGATCAAGTTCGGTTTGCATTGTCCCTCCTCGGCGGAGACGGCGGGGTTGCCGCGACTCTAACCTGAAATGCGAGCGTGATGGTTTGATGCGGGTCAATTGCCTGGTACCGGGACTGTTCTGGCGAAAGCGGGGCCGCCCGCTGTCGCGGGCTGTATTGGGGTTTTATCGAGGGCGCGCCTGGGTTGCGGTGGATTGGCCCTGACTTGCGTTGTGGAGCGCCGCCCCGACGGGTATCGCGTCGTTCTCGGCAGACGTCCAAGCATGCACTGCCGGTTGGCAACGCCATCCGCGGGCTCGCGGCTTCGCTGGCATTGCGCCATCTGGAGGAATGCCCCCTCTGTTGAGGGGCGGCCGACATGCGGGGGACAGGCAGGGCAGGAGTCGGGGCCCGAAGGGTGCGTGGCAAACTCCGGGGTAATGGACCGTGCAGCGGTACAAGAAACGAAAAAGCCCGGAAGGATGCCTTCCGGGCTTCTTGTATTCAGTGGTCGGGGAGACAGGATTCGAACCTGCGACCTCTACGTCCCGAACGTAGCGCTCTACCAGACTGAGCTACACCCCGACTGAGCCGCACATGATACAGACGTCCTCATGGGTCGGCAAGCACCCGTCATAAAAAATTTCACTCGGCGCGGCCGGCGTCCTGCTCGCGCATTTCGAACCACATGCCGTTCAGCACCGCGGCCAGCGAGGCCAGGCCGGTACCGAGGATCCAGGCGAAATACCACATGGTGTCGTCTCCTTGGGAGGGGCGCGTCCGTGCGTGCGGACGCGCCCGGTCGGGGGGTCAATAGGCGTTGGGGTTGCCGTGCATTTCGTCGGTGGTGACCTTGCCCTTCAGCACGCGGTACACCCAGGCGGTGTAGGCCAGCACGATCGGCAGCAGGACGATGGTCGCCAGCAGCATGATCCACAGGGTCAGGTGGCTGCTGGAGGCATCCCATACGGTCAGGCTCGAGCTGGGCGCGCTGCTGGACGGCAGCAGGAAGGGGAAGATCGCAAAGCCCACCGTCAGGATGATGCCGGCGATCGCCGCGCCCGAGCAGATGAACGCCGCTCCGCCGCGGCGGGCACGCAGCAGCACCGCGCTGCCGAGCAGGCCGAGCAGGCCGACCAGCGGGGCCAGCAGGGTCAGTGGCATGGCCTTGTAGTTGTGCAGCCAGCCGCCGGCGCTGGCACCGACGATGGCGGTCTTCAGCAGCGGGTTGGTGTCCGCATCGGTAGCCTGGACCGAGGTCACCTCATAGCCGGGCAGGCCGAAGGCGACCCAGGCGCCGCCCAGCGCGAACAGCACCAGCGCGACCAGCGCGGCGAGGCTGCCGTAACGGGAAGCGCGTTCGGCCACCGGGCCGTCGGTCTTGATCACCAGCATCGCCGCGCCGTGCGCCACCAGCATGCTCACGCTGAGCAGGCCGGACAGCAGCGCGAAGGGCATCAGCAGGCCGAAGAAGCTGCCGGTGTAGAAGATCCGCATGCTGTCGTCGAAGTGGTAGGGCACGCCCAGCAGCACGTTGCCGACCGCCACGCCCATGATCAGCGCCGGGACGAAGCCGCCGATGAACAGCGCCCAGTCCCAGTTGTTGCGCCAGCGCTGGCTGGGCAGCTTGCCGCGGTACTTGAAGCCGACCGGACGCAGGATCAGCGCGAACAGGATCAGGAACATCGCCAGGTAGAACCCGGAAAAGCTCACCGCGTACAGCGGCGGCCAAGCGGCGAAGATCGCGCCGCCACCGAGGATCAGCCAGACCTGGTTGCCTTCCCAGACCGGCCCGATGGTGTTGACCACCAGCCGGCGCTCGTCGTCGTTGCGGGCGACGATCGGCAGCAGGGTGCCGACGCCGAGATCGAAGCCGTCCATCACCGCGAAGCCGATCAGCAGGACGCCGAGCAGCAGCCACCAGATCAGCCGCAGCGTGGTGTAGTCGAGCAATACGAAATCCATGTGGGTTCTCCTGCGCTTACGGCTGGGCGCCGGCAAGCGCGTCGGTGCTGAGGGGGGCGTTGGGCGACTTCGGTTCCTGCAGCGAGGGCAGCATTTCCTCCGGGCCATGCCGGACCGCCTTGAGCATCAGCTTGATCTCGATGACCATCAGCAGCGTGTACAGCAACACGAAGCCGCACAGCGTGGTCAGGATCTGGTGCAGGGCCAGGCCGGACGCGGCGTAGAAGGTCGGCAGCACGCCCTCCACCGCCCACGGCTGGCGGCCGTACTCGGCGACGAACCAGCCGCACTCGATCGCGATCCACGGCAGCGGCAGCGTCCACAGCGCGACCTTCAGGAACCAGCGCTTGTCCTCGAAGTTGTGCTTGCAGGAGAACCAGAACGCCACCGCGAAGAAGGCGATCAGGTAGAAGCCGATGCCGGCCATGATGCGGAACGTCCAGAACAGCGGCAGCACGGTCGGCACGGTGTCCATCGCCGCCTTGGAGATTTCCTCCGGGGTGGCGTTGAGGATGTCCTCGCGATAGCGCTTGAGCAGCAGGCCGTGGCCGAGATCCTGCCAGTGGCGGTCGAACATCTCGCGCGCGGCGACGTCGGTCTTGTCCTTGCGCAGGCGTTCGAGCGCGCCGTAGGCCAGCTGGCCGCCCTTGATGCGGTGCTCGGCGCGGTCGACCAGTTCCAGGATGCCGGGGATCGGCTGGCTCAGCGAACGGGTGGCGATCAGGCCCATCAGGTAGGGGATCCGGATCGCGAAGTCGTTCTGCTTGGTCTTCTGGTTGGGGATGCCGAAGGCGGTGAAGTCGGCCGGGGCGCGCTCGGTTTCCCACATCGCCTCGATCGCCGCCAGCTTCATCTTCTGGTGCTCGTTGGCGGCGTAGCCGCTTTCATCGCCCAGCACCACCACCGAGATCGAGGACAGCAGGCCGAAGGCCGCCGCCACCGCGAACGAACGCCGGGCGACGTCGCGGTGCTTGCCGCGCAGCAGGTAGAAGGCGCTGATCGACATCACGAACACCGCGCCGGTCACGTAACCGGCCGACACCGTGTGCACGAACTTGGCCTGCGCCACCGGGTTGAACAGCACGGCCATGAAGTCGACCACCTCCATGCGCATGGTGTCCGGGTTGAATACCGCGCCGGTCGGGTTCTGCATCCAGCCGTTGGCGATCAGGATCCACAGCGCCGACAGGTTGGTGCCCAGCGCCATCAGCCAGGTGACGGTCAGGTGCTGCACCCGCGACAGGCGGTTCCAGCCGAAGAAGAACAGGCCGATGAAGGTCGCCTCGAGGAAGAACGCCATCAGGCCCTCGATCGCCAGCGGTGCGCCGAAGATGTCGCCGACGTAGTGGCTGTAGTAGGACCAGTTCATGCCGAACTGGAACTCCATGACGATGCCGGTACCGACACCCATGGCGAAGTTGATGCCGAACAGCACGCCCCAGAAGATGGTCATGCGACGCCAGACCTCGCGGCCGGTCATCACGTAGACGCTCTCCATGATCGCGATCATGAAGGAGAGGCCGAGGGTCAGGGGGACAAACAGGAAGTGGTACATCACGGTCAGCGCGAACTGAAGCCGTGACAGGTCGACGACTGTCATGTCGATCATGGCTTGGGCATCCTTGGACGGGTGGTAGCTGGGCGAATGATCTGCCGCCGATGGTGCGCCCGGCGTTGATCCAGATCAATGCGGCAATTGGTCACCGCCCCGATGCTTTGGCGACAACACTGCCCTGCACGATGCCGGGCCCCGCCCCGCATACAATCCAGGCTCCGTCGCCGAGAGCCTGCCGAGAGCGCATTGGACGCCGATAGCCCGCCCCACGCCGACAGCCCGCAGATCCGCCGCCAGCGCAGTGCCCGGCTGGCCGCCCTGGCCGCCGGTGCGCGCGGCTGGCAGCGGGCGTCCACGCTGGCGGTGGCGCTGGCCGGGCTGGGGGTGATCGCCCAGGCCGGACTGATCGCCTGGCTGGTCCAGGCCGTGCTGGTGGACGCCCGTCCGCTGGCGAGCCTGGGCGCGCCGTTCGCCGGACTGGTGGCGGTGCTGCTGGCCCGGCTGCTGCTCTCGGCCCTGGCCCAGGGCGCGGCCGGCCGGGTTGCCGACATGGCCCGCCGCACCCTGCGCGGCGAGGTCTACCGCCAGCTGATGGCGCGCGGGCCGCTGTGGCTGCGACGCCAGCGCAGCGGCGAACTGGGCGAGCTGCTGCTGGCCCACGGCGAGGCGCTGGAGGGCTACTACGCCGGCTACCTGCAGGCGCGGGTGGAGGTGATGGTGGTGCCACTGGCCATCGTGCTGGCGATCGTGCCGGTCGAACCGGTGGTCGCGGTGATCCTGCTGTGCACCGCGCCGCTGGTGCCGGTCTTCATGATGCTGGTGGGCTGGGGCGCCGAAGCCGCCGGCCGCCAGCAGCTGCAGGCGCTGGCGCGCATGGGCGGGCATTTCGCCGACCGCCTCAAGGGACTGGGCCTGCTGCGCCTGTACGGTCGTGGCCAGGCCGAGCTGGCCGGCATCCAGGCCGCCGCCGAAGGGGTAAGGGTGCGCAGTCTCAAGGTGTTGCGCATCGCCTTCCTGTCCTCGACCGTGCTGGAGTTCTTCGCCTCGGCCAGCGTCGCGATGGTCGCGCTGTACCTGGGCCTGGGTTACCTGGGCATGCTGGGCGGCCATGGCGCCGGCAGCCTGGCGACCGGCCTGTTCTGCCTGATGCTGGCGCCGGAGTTCTACGGTCCGCTGCGGCGGCTGGCGGCGCATTACCACGACCGGGCCAACGCACTGGCCGCGATCGCCGAGGTCGAACGGCTGCTCGGCCCGGCGCCGGAAGAGGTCGAACCGGCAGCGGCCGTCGCCCGCGAGCGCGAGCCCGAACCGGCCGAGTCGCGTGGCCCGCTGCTGGTCGCCCAGGGACTGCGGCTGCGGCCGCAGGGGGCGGCGTACGATGTGGTCGAGGGCTTTTCGCTGGAAGTCGCGCCCGGCCGTCGGCTGGCCCTGGTCGGGCCCAGCGGCAGCGGCAAGAGCACGGTGCTGGAGGCGCTGGCCGGCTGGCTGCCGCCGCGGGAAGGGCGGATCGCGCGCCGGCCGGGCCTGCGCCTCGGCTACGCCGGCCAGCGACCCTACCTGTTCCATGGCAGCATCGCCGACAACCTGCGCCTGGCCGCGCCCGGCGTGAACGCCAAGCGCCTGCAGGCGGTGGCCGAGGCGGCACAGGTGATGCGTTTCGCCGCGCGGCTGCCGCAGGGGCTGGACACGGTGATCGGCGAACGCGGCTTCGGGCTGTCCGGCGGCGAGGCCCGGCGCATTGCCCTGGCGCGGCTGCTGCTGCGCGACCCGGACCTGCTGCTGCTCGACGAACCCACCGCCTTCCTGGACGCGGCCACCGAGGCCGACCTGCTCGAGAGCCTGGGCGTATTCGCCCGCGACCGCGCGGTGGTGATCGCCACCCATAGCCCCGCCGCGTGCGCCTGGGCCGACGCGGTCGTCGCCCTGCCGGCACGAACGACGCTGGCGCTGCCGGCATGACGATGCGCGATCGCGATGACCTGCGCGGCGTGTTCGCCCGCCACCGCGGCCGGCTGCTGCTCACCGCCGCGCTGCTGCTGCTGACGATGCTGGCCGGCGTGGGGCTGCTGTCGCTGTCCGGCGGCTTCCTGGTCGCCACCGCGCTGGCCGCGGGGCTGGCGGCGGACTTCAATTTCTTCTCGCCCTCGGCCGGCGTGCGCGGCCTGACGATGGCGCGCATCGCCTCGCGCTATGCCGAGAAGCTGGTCGGCCACGACGCCACGCTGCGGATCGCCCGCGACCTGCGGGTGTGGTTCTTCCGCCGCGCCCTGCCGCTGGCGCCGGCGCGGCTCGGCGCCCACCGCATCGGCGACCTGCTGGCGCGGTTGATGTCCGACATCGCCGAGGTCGACGGTCTGGTGGTGCGGGCGATCGCGCCGCTGCTGGCGCTGGTCGGCATCGGCGTGGCCGGGATCATCGCCGCGGCCTGCATCCATCCGCCGGCGGCGCTGCTGCTGGCCGGGCTGGCCCTGGCCATCGGCCTGCTGGTGCCGTGGCAGGTGGCGCGCGGGGCGGGGCGTCGCGAGGCGCGCCGGGCGCAGCAGCGGATGGCACTGCGCACGCTGGCCTTCGAGGGCCTGGAAGGCGCCGCCGACCTCGCCGCGGTGGAAGCCACCGCGGGCTGGATCGCGCGGGTCGAGCAGGCTGCCGACGCGGTCGCCGATGGCGATCGCCGCCGTCGCCGCCGGCTGGTTGCCGGGCAGCTTCTGCATGCAGCCTGTGGCGCGGCCGGCCTGGTCGGCATGCTGTGGCTGGTGCTGGCGGCTGCCGCGCGCGCCGAACTGGCGCCGGAACTGGCCGCCGCGCTGGTCTTCCTGACCCTGGCGCTGCTGGAGGTGTGGGCCGGCGCCGGGCTGGCCTGGCAGTCGCTATGGTCCGGGCGGGTCGCCGCGCAGCGGCTGCAGGAGATCGTCGATGCGCCGGTCGCGGTGGTCGATCCGGCCGCGCCGGTGGCGGTGCCGGCCAGCGGCGAACTCCGCTTCGAACAGGTCGCGTTCGCCTGGTCCGGCACGCAGCGGGCGGTGCTCGACGGCCTCGACCTGCGCCTGCCACCGGGCGAGCGTATCGCCATCGGCGGTGACAGCGGCAGCGGCAAGACCACGCTGTCGGCGCTGCTGCTGCGGCTTTGGGATCCGCAGCAGGGCCGGGTCAGCTGGGGCGGCATCGCGCTGGATGCCTTCGCCCAGGACGACTGGCACCGCCACGTCGCCTGGATGCCGCAGAACGCGCCGGTGTTCGCCGGCAGCGTCGCGGAGAACCTGCGCTTGGGCGACCCGCAGGCCAGCGAGGCGGCGCTGTGGCAGGTGCTGGCGCAGGTACGCATGGACGACTGGGCCCGCGCGCAGGGCGGCCTGGAGACCTGGGTCGGCGAGAACGGCGCGACCCTGTCGGCCGGCCAGGCGCGGCGGCTGGCGCTGGCGCGCGCGCTGCTTCGCGATGCGCCGCTGCTGGTGCTGGACGAACCCACCGAAGGCCTGGACGTGGACACCGCGCACGCGCTGCTGCGCGACCTGGCCGATGCGCTGGGCCCGCGCAGCCTGCTGATGATCACCCACGACACGCTGCCGCCGGGCGTGGTGCACCGGCACTACCGGCTGCAGGACGGGCGACTGCAGGCGCTGGCCCCGGCCACGCAGGACTGAGCCGCAGCTGCGGAGAGACGCCGGCACGCTCAGCGTGCCGGGCTGTCCCAGCGGGCCTCCAGCGCATGGAAGGGCTGCGCCAGTTCAATGCCTGTCGCGTCATAGCCGTCCACCGGCCGCCCGTCCACGCGCACCTGGCGCGGGCGTTGGCGGCTCGGCCAGACCACCCGCACCGCGGTGCCCGGATGCAGGCCGCGGGCAAGCGTCAACCGCAGCACGCCGTCGGACTGCCGCGCGGTCATCCCGAGCGGGCCGAACGCGGTGGGCAGGGCATCGATCGCGATGCCGTCGCCGGCCAGCCAGCGCTGCGGGGTGCCGGGCAGCAGCACCAGGGCATCGTCGTCCTCGCGCATCAGCATGCCGTACAGCGTGCGGGCGTACTCCGCGCCGATCCAGGTGTGCGGCATGTCGCCGAGGTAGCCGGGATGGCGCAGGCGCGAATGCACGACCTCGGCCAGCACCTGCCACGGCAGCGGGCGCCGGTGCGCCATCAGCAGCGACAGCAGCTCGTCGGCGTCGTCGACGCGGTCCAGGTGCACGTAGGTGAGCACGTTGCGCATCTCGTACGGCGTGTAGGCGAACAGCGCGCCGGGTTGTTCGCGGGCGCGCACGTCGGCGAGGTAGCGGTCGAAGGTGTTGCGCAGTTCGCGCGCCGGCAGCAGCGCCTGCTGGCCGGTGGGATCGAGCGCGATCGACACGCTGGTCGGATCGCCGTCGCCGAGGTCGGCCGAGGCGGGGATCACGTCGTTGCCCTTCCAGGCGATGGTCGCGCGGATCGAGGCGGCCACCGAATCGCGCAGCGCGGCGTACTGCGCGCGCGCCCACGCGGCGGTCTTCGCATCGCCGAGTTGCTCGGCCAGCCAGGCGCCGTCGTGCCAGCCCTTCAATGCCCAATAGTCGTCCCAGTAGCTGTGGGTGGGGCTGGAATAGCCCTCGTGGCTGATCGACGGGGCGATGATCCCGGCGAAGCGCTCGGGCGCCGGCTGGTCGGCCATGTAGCCGGGGACCAGCGTGCGCTCGCGCAGTTCCTGCAGGAAACGGAGCGCGGCGATGACCTTGGGCAGGTAGTCGCGCACCGTTTCGACCCCGCCGTCCAGTCGCGCGACGTCGGCCACCAGCGCGATGTACTCGCCCTGGCTGTCGTATTCGATGTCCGAGCCGAAGCCGCGGTTGACGCTGCCGTCCTCGTTGAGGATCGGCGAGACCAGTCCGTTGGCGTGCACGGCATGGTCCGAGTACCAGCGCAGGTAGTCGCGCGCGACCTTCGGCTGGCCCAGGCGCAGCAGCGCCGCGGCACTGGCCGCGCCGTCGCGGATGAAGGAGCGGTTGTAGTTGCGCGGCCCCGGCTGCATCGCCGGACCGGTCTGGTTGATCAGCATGTAGGCGCCCTGCGCGCGGAGCATGTCCACCAGCGAGGCATCGGGCAGGCGCAGGCCGAGGTCGCCGAAGCGCGCACGCCATTCCCCGGCGAGGCGGTCGGCGGCGGCGTCGAAGGCGGCCCCGGCATCTGCCTGCCAGGGCGCGCGCGCGATCGGCGGGGCGGGCGGCAGTTCGCCGCTGGCCGGGTCGCGTGGCTGCGTGCCCAGCGGCAACGCGACCACCATGTCGCGGTGCGCGCCCGGTGCCAGCGACAGCTGCCAGGCCAGCACGGCAGAGGCCAGGCCGTCGGCATCGGCGGATCGTGCCGCGCCCGGCGTGCGCCCGGCGGCGATCGCCGCGGTGGGTTCGTCCTCGCCGTGCGCGCCGAAACCGGCGGTGCCGCGGGCATCCACCGGCGTCAGTGCCGACAGCAGCACCCGTCCATTGACCTGCACGTCGGTCGCGGCTTTGTCGCCGAGCATGGCGACTTCATGGATCGGCGACACGCCACCGTGCTGCCAGGGCGGGTTGACCTGCAGCGGCCGCACCAGCAGCGACAGCGTGCCCTGCACCGGTGCCGTACCCTGGTTCTCGACGCGATAACGCAACAGGGTGACCGGCTGGCCATCTGTCTGGGTCAGCGCCATCGCCTCATTGCGGATCCGCAGCGCAGGACGTGCCTGCCAGGCCACGGTCGGCATCGGCATCCAGCCCTCGCGCAGCGACTGGGTGCGTGGCACGGTATCGGCGGTCACCGCGCCGCCGGCATCGCGCCAGATGGCCTGGACCATCGGCGCGCCCTTGAAGGCTTCGAGGTTGCCGTACTCGTCGAAGATGGATTTCTGGCGTCCGGCCGGTACGCCGACCACGGTCCAGTAGACCTGTTCGCGATGCAGGATCGACGGGAACAGGGCGGCATCGGCGCGATTGGCGAGCGTCTCGTAGCGGCGGGTCGAGGTCATCACCTGCTCGGGCCCGAGCAGGCGCATCCGGCGGATCTTCGGCGCCGGACCCTCGAGCCCGGCGAGCAGGCGCAGCGCGGTGGGGCGCAGTGGTTCGCGCGCGGCGAGGAAGGAAAGATCGCCATCGCTGCCGGGATCTTCGGCGACGTCGCGCCAGCGGTCGTTGCCTTCGCGGGCCTGCAGCCTGGCGCCATTGCGCGGCCCTTCCCACCAGACCTCCAGGCCGGCGACCGGGTCGGCGCGCGGCAGCTCGATCTGCAGCGCCCGCCCGGCTTCGCCCGCATCGGGCAGTGCCAGCGGTTCGCCATCGCCACTCCACGCCCGCGCCGCCGCCACGCCCGGCACCGACAGCCGGGCCGCCGCATCCGTGCCGAGCGGCTCGAACTCGAACACCGACACGCCCCAGTCGGCGGTGCGCTCGGGGCTGGCCAGGCGCAGGTAGCGCGCGCTGCGCGCCGGGAAGAACAGGTAATCGGTGGCGCCGCGCGAATCGGTGCTGGTGTACACGTCGTCCCAGGCCTTGCCGTCGCGCGAGGCCTGGATCCGGTAGCCCACGGCGAAGCCGCTGTCCCAGTGGATGCGCACGCCAGCCACGGTTGCCTCACGGCCAAGGTCGAGCTGGAACCAGTGTCCGGGACTGAAGGCGCCGCCCCAACGGGTGGTCTCGTCGCCGTCGATCGCGAAGGCGGGCGCCAGCGCCGCGACCTGGCGCGAGGAAGCACTGGCCTGCCATTGCGTGCGCGGGGGCAGGCGGTCGGCCTGGGGACGTGCCTGCAGGCTCGGCGTGGTCAGGAAGGCCACGATCGCCAGGCAGGCGGGCAGGGCGGGCAGGCGACGACGGGGCATGCGGTTCTCCAGTCCAGCGGCGGCGGGAAGCCACCGTAGCAATGGGAGAAAACGTTTACATGCTGCGTTGCCGCGCGGGACGTCGCGCCGGCAGGGGATGTTGCGGCAGGTCCACAGGCCCGCCGATGGGCGCCAGCCCTTGCCCCGCGGCCCTTACAGCGTGTCCAGGAACCCGCGCACCGCCGGGCCGAAGCGTTCGAAATCGACCAGGAACGCGTCGTGTCCCTGCGGCGAATCCAGTCCCAGGAACCGTGCCTCGGCACCGCCCGCGCGCAGGCCGTCGGCGATCTGCTGCTGTTGCTGGACCGGGAACAGGATGTCGGTGTTGGCGCCGATCGCCAGCGCGCGCTCGACGCGGATCATCGCCAGGCCGGCCATCACGTCGCCGTCGGCGTACTCGGCCAGGTCGAACCAGTCCATCGAGCGGCTCAGGTAGAGGTAGCAGTTCGGATCGAAGAAGCGCACGAAGCGGCGCGCGTGGCCTTCCAGGTAGCTTTCGACCTGGAATTCCAGCCCGAACGGGTCATCGTCGGCGTGTTCGGAATCCAGCCGCACGCGACCGAAGCGGCCGTCCCATTCCAGCGCCGAGCGGTAGGTGATCACACCAAGCTTGCGTGCCATGCGCATGCCGGATTCGGGGTAGTGCTGCTCATCGTAGTGGCCGCCGTTCCATTGCGGGTCCAGGCGGATCGCCTCGCGCTGCAGCGAGCGGATCGCGATCGAGAACGGCAGGGCCTGCGCACTGCCGGAAATGTTGATGTGGCTGCGCGCGATGCCGGGGTGGCGCAGCAGGATCGCCAGCGCGGTCATGCCGCCCATCGAATTGCCGACCAGGCAGGCCAGTCGCGTGATGCCCAGCGCGCGTACCACCGACACCGATGCATCGGCACCATCCTCGACCGACAGGTCCGGGAAGCTCAGCCGGTACGGTTCGCCGGTAGCCGGGTTGATCGAGGCCGGGCCGGTGGAGCCCTTGCAGCTGCCAAGCGAATTGACGCAGACCACGAACCAGCGATCGGTGTCGATCGGCTTGCCCGGCCCCAGCATCGCCTCCCACCAGCCGGCCTCCGGATTGCCGGCGTTGCGCGCGGCGTGCGCGTTCGGCGACAGCCCGGTGACGATCAGGATCGCGTTGCCGCCATCGGCGGCCAGCGTGCCCCAGGTCTCGAAGGCAACGCGCGCGCCGCGCAGTTCGCCGCCGCGCTTCATCGGGAACGTCGAGGGCAGGGAATGGAACTGGCTTCCAGCCGGGATGAATTCAGTCATGCCCGGATTCTAGCGGGGCCTGCCACCCGGCCGCAGCGCGGCGCGGCGGATCGCTGCGTGCCGCTCATTCGCCCAGGGTGAGTTGCACCGGTTCGGTGGCGGGCAGTTTCACCCGCAACGGTGCGCTGCTGGTGTCGCCTTCCTGCGGAATCGCGTTGCCGCTGGGCGATACGCGTGCGAGGACTTCGACCTCGGCCAGCGCCGACAGCTTCGCCGTCGGCATCGGGCTGTCGCCATCGTCCAGCTCGACGCGCAGCGGCAGTTCATCCAGGCGGTGCTTCTCCACCGCCACCGGCATCGGCGGGCCGCCGGGGACGCGCGCGATGATGAAGACGGCAGTGTCGCCCGGCAGGCGCGCGCGCCAACCTGGCGCCAGCGCGACCTCGACCACCAGCGGTGCACGCGGTGCCGCGTCGGCGGGCATCGCCAGCGGTGGCTGGCCGGCATCGGCGCGCGCGGCGTTGATCTGCGGCAGCAGGCTGGCCGCGGTGGCGGCATCGACCCGTGCCAGCAGCGGCTCCCAGGTCGCCGCCGCCTCCGCCGGCTGGCCGGCCTGGCGCTGCGCCACGCCAAGGAACCAGCGTGCGCGCTGGTGTTCGGGCTGGATCCGCAGCGCCTGCTGCAGCCAGGCCAGCGCGGTGGCATCGAGGCGGTTGCCGGCCGCGAGCATGCGCGCCTGCGCGGCCGAGACCAGCACTTCCGGATGATCCGGCTGCAGCCGCACCGCCTGGCCGAAGGCCGCGCTGGCCTCGGCGTATTTCTCCTGCCCGAGCAGGGCGCGGCCGAGCAGCATCCAGCCTTCGACCTGGGTGGGATCGCGCTTGAGCGCGGCCCGCAGTTCGGCGATGGCCTGGTCGATGTCCTGCGGCACCTGGGCGCGCGCTGGCGCCGGGCGCAGCGCATCGGGATGGCCGACCAGCAGGTACAGCGAGCCGGTCGCCAGGCCGAGCAGGGCGATAGCCGCCAGCACGAAACGCGGCGATTGCCGCCACAGCGGGCGCAATACCCAGGCCAGCGCGGCCAGCACGATCAGCAGCGCCAGCACGATGAAGCCGGCCGTCACCATTCCTGCGGCTCCTCCGTGCTCGCCGGCACGGCGGCGCCACGCCGGCGCACGATCATCGCGACCACGCCGGCGCCGGCGAGCAGCAGCACGAGCGGGCCGAACCACAGCAGCCAGGTGCGCGATTCGACCTGCGGGCGGTACAGCACGAACTCGCCGTAGCGCTCGACCAGGAACTGCTTGATCTGCGCGTCGCTGCGGCCTTCGTGCATCAGGTCAAGCACCTCGCGGCGCAGGTCGTGGGCGATCTGCGCATTGGAGTCGGCCAGCGACTGGTTCTGGCACTGCACGCAGCGCAGTTCGGCGGTGAGGGCGTGGAAGCGGGCTTCCTCGGTGGCGTCGCGGTACTGCAGCGGCGCCGGATCGCCGGCTGGCTGCGCGACGGCCGGCGCGGCCGACGCGGCCAGCGCCATGAGGGCGGCAAGCAGCAGCGCGGGAAGGCGTGCCGGTGTCACGGCGAGGCTTGCAGCGGCGCCCCGGCCGGCGCGCGTTCGAGCCTGGCCAGCTGCGGGATGAGCTGCTCGTCGATGACGTCCTGGGTCAGCGCGCCGCTGTACTTCCAGCGCACGATGCCCTGGGCGTCGACCAGGAAGGTTTCCGGCGCCGCGGCGATGCCCCAGTCGATCGCGGTGCGCCCATCGGGATCGGCCAGCACCAGCAGGTAGGGATTGCCCAGTTGTTCCAGCCAGTGCAGGGCGTCGGCGCGCTCGTCCTTCCAGTTGTAGCCGATCACCCGGACCCGCTTGGTCAGCGCGAAGCGGCTCAGGATCGGATGCTCCTCGCGGCAGGTCGGGCACCAGCTGCCCCAGACGTTGAGCACGTAGGGCGCGCCGCGCAGGTCGGCGGCGCGCACGCGGATCGAGGCATCGTGCAGCAGCGGCAGGTCGAAGGCCGGGGCCGGCTTGCCGATCAGCGCCGAGGGCAGGCTGTCGCGGTCGGCCACGCCGGAGCGGCGCACGCCGTAGGCCAGGAGCGCCAGCACGGCCAGGAAGGCGACCACGCCGGCAACCAGCAGCGGCGTGGAAAAGCGGCGGGGAGCGGGTTGGGACATCAGGACTTCTCCGGGGTACGACGAAAGCGCCGGTCGGTGGCGGTGACCAGGCCGCCCAGCGCCATCAGCAGCGCGCCCAGCCAGATCCAGCGCACGAACGGCTTGACGTGCGCGCGTACGGCCCAGGCGCCACCGCCGAGCGGCTCGCCCAGGGCGACGTAGACGTCGCCGGTCAGGCCCGGGCGGATGCCGGCCTCGGTCATGACCTGGCCGCCGCTGGCGTAGCGCCGCTTCTCCGGGTTGAGCAGCGCAAGCTCGCGGCCGTCGCGCAGCACGGCCAGGTGCGCACGATCGGCAATGTAGTTCGGTCCCTGCAGCTCGTCGAGCCCATCAAAGCGCAGGGTGTGGCCGCCGATCTGCAGCGACTGCCCCGGCGCCAGCGCGACCTCGCGCTGCACGCTCAGCGACTCGACCAGCAGCGCGCCGGCCAGGAACACCGCCACGCCGCCGTGCGCCAGCAGCATGCCGACCATCTCGGCAGTGAAGCGCTGGCCGGGGGCGTTGCCGCGCAGCCGCTGCCAGGCGAAGCGCGCCGTGCCCAGCAGGACCCAGGTCGCGGCGGCCACGCCCAGCCCCGTCTTCAGGCGGCCCTGCGGGGCGACCGCCCAGGCCAGCGCGCCGGCCGCCAGCGCCAGCAGCAGCCACGGCGCCAGCATCGCCAGCAGCCGCGAGGGCTGGTCGCGCTGCCAGCGGGTCAGCGGGCCGAATGGCAGCAGCAGCACCAGTGGCGCCATCAGCAGCACGAACAAGGTGCCGAAGTAGGGCGGCCCGACCGACAACTTGCCCAGTTCCAGCGCATCGGCCAGCAGCGGATACAGCGTGCCGAGCAGCACCATCGCGCAGGCGCAGGTGAGCAGCAGGTTGTTGGCCAGCAGCAGGGTTTCGCGCGAGGCCGGGGCGAAGCCGCGGCGCGGATCGTCGGCCGCCGGTGCCAGCGCCGGGGCACGCAGCGCGTACAGCAGCAGCGAGCCGCCGATGACCAGCGCCAGGAATACCAGGATGAACAGCCCGCGCGAAGGATCGGCGGCGAAGGAGTGCACGCTGGTCAGCACGCCGGAGCGGACCAGGAAGGTGCCCAGCAGCGACAGCGAGAATGCCGCGATCGCCAGCAGCAGGGTCCAGCCGCCGAAGCTGCCGCGCTTTTCGGTCACCGCCTGCGAGTGCAGCAGCGCCGCGCCGGCCAGCCAGGGCATGAAGCTGGCGTTCTCGACCGGGTCCCAGAACCACCAGCCGCCCCAGCCCAGTTCGTAATAGGCCCACCAGCTGCCCAGCGCGATGCCCACGGTCAGCAGCGCCCAGGCCACGTTCGTCCACGGCCGCGACCAGCGCAGCCAGCGGGCATCGAGCCGGCCGTCGAGCAGGGCGGCGATGGCGAAGGCGAAGGGCACCGAGAAGCCCACGTAGCCGGCGTAGAGCATCGGCGGATGGATGATCAGCCCCGGATCCTGCAGCAGCGGGTTGAGGTCGCCGCCTTCGGCCGGCGCCGGCAGCAGCCGCGCGAAGGGATTGGAGGTGAACAGCAGGAAGGCCAGGAAGCCCAGGCTGACCAGCGCCATCACCCCGAGCACGCGCGCCACCACCTGTGGCGGCAGCTGGCGCGAGAAAACCGCCACCGCCGCGCTCCACAGCGCCAGCACCAGCGTCCACAGCAGCAGCGAGCCCTCGTGCGCGCCCCATACGGCCGAATAGCGGTACACCAGCGGCAGCAGCGAGTTGGAATTCTCCGCCACGTAGGCGACCGAGAAATCCTGCCGGACGAAGGCCCAGGTGAGGATCGCGAAGGCGCCACCGACCAGCGCCAGCTGGGTGAGCGCGGCCGGGCGGGCGACCGCCATCCAGGCGGTGTGCCCGCGCTGGGCGCCGGCCAGCGGCAGCACCGCCTGCAACAGCGCCACCAGCAGGGCGAGGATCAGCAGGACCTGGCCGAGTTCGGGCAGCATCAGCGTCGGCCCCGGGCGTGCATGCGCATCGGGGCGCGCGCCCCCGCCAGCGGTTCGGTCACTGCGGCCCCGCCACGTCGTGCTTGCGGTGCGCCGCACCCATCTTGTCGGCGACTTCCTTCGGCATGTAGGTCTCGTCGTGCTTGGCCAGCACATCCTCGGCGACGAACACGCCGTCTTGCATGCGGCCGGTGGCGATCACCGCCTGGCCTTCGCGGAACAGGTCCGGCAGGATCCGGTCGTAGCTCACCGGCAGCTGGGCGTCGCCGTCGGTGACGCGGAAATGCGCCTGCAGCGAGCCGGCCGGGCGTTGGAACGAGCCCTTCTCGACCATGCCGCCGAGGCGGAAGCGGGCGTGGTCGCCGGCCTCCCCGCGCAGTACTTCCGACGGCGTGTACAGGTAGGCGACGTTGCGCTGCAGGGCCAGCGCGACCAGGGTGGTCGCCAGCCCGCCGGCCAGGACCAGCAGCATGACCAGCCAGAGCCGGCGGCGGCGGGTCGGGTTCATCGCAGCAGCTCCGTCGGCGTCGCGCCGGCCGCGGCACGGCTGCGCTGGCGCTGGCGGCGCGCGCGGGCCTGGCGCAGCGCGCGCTGGACCTGCAGGCCGGCGGCCAGCACGTCCCACAGCAGCACCACCAGGAACACCGCGTAGGCGGCGATCACGTAGCCGAGGTAGCTCATGCCGCCTCCTCGCTGCCGGCCAGCCGTGCGACCCAGTCCTTGCCGGCCTCGCGGCGCAGGTTGTCGGCGCGCGCGCGCAGCAGCAGCGAACCGGCGAACCAGAACTTGGTCGCCGCCACCATCAGCCACAGCGGCAGCAGCATCGAGGCGTCGATGCTGGATTCGCCGAGCAGGCGGATGCTCTGGCCCTGGTGCAGGGAATTCCACCAGTCGACCGAATAGCGGATCACCGGCAGCAGGGCGACGCCGACGATGGCCAGCAGGCCGGCCGCGCGCGCGCCATTGCGGTGGTCGTCGATCACCTGGTACAGGCCGATCACGCCCAGGTAGAGGAAAAGCAGGACCAGCTCGCTGGTCAGGCGTGGGTCCCAGTCCCACCAGGTGCCCCACATCGGCTTGCCCCAGATGCTGCCGGTCACCAGGGTGATGACCGTGAAGGCGGCACCGATCGGCGCGCAGGCCATGGCGAGGATCTCGCACAGCTTGATCCGCCAGACCAGCGCGATCGCCGCGTAGAGCGCCATCAGGCCGAACACGAACAGGCTCATCCAGGCGCTGGGCACATGGATGTAGAGGATGCGGAAGCTGTCGCCCTGCTGGTAATCGGCGGGCACCACGAACAGGGCCTGCCACAGGCCGAAGGCGGCCAGCAGCGCGCCGATGGCCAGGCACCAGGGCGACCAGCGGGCGGCGAAGCGATCGAACACCGGGGGCGAACCGAGCAGGTGGAACCAGCGGACGAGGCGATTCATGCGGTGGCGATGGCTCCGGGCTGTGTGGGGTACGTCGCGCTCAGCTCAATGAAATCCGGATCGCCGCCGCGGCCGCCAGTGGCGCCAGCACCAGGCCGATGACCAGGCCGGCGCCGAGCAGCAGCAGCGGCGCGGACGGATCCAGCCCCTGGATCCCGGCGGCGACGCTGCCGGCGCCGAACACCAGCACCGGCACGTACAGCGGCAGCGCCAGCAGCGCCACGAGAATACCAGAGCGTTTCATGTTCACCGTCAGTGCCGCCACCACCGCGCCGAGCAGGCTGAGCAGGGGCGTTCCGAGCAGCAACGATGCCAGCAGCAGCGGCAGCTGGTCATGCCGCAGGTGCAGCAATTCGCCCAGCAGCGGCGTGGCGGCGATCAGCGGCAGCGCGGTGACCGCCCAGTGCAGCAGCACGCGCACCAGCACCAGCCAGGCCAGCGGCACCGGCGCCAGGATCCATTGCTCGAGCGAGCCGTCGTCGGCGTCGCCGCGGAACAGCGAGTCCAGCGAGAGCAGCCCGGCCAGCAGCACCGACAGCCACATCACCGCCGGGGCGACCGTGGACAGCGTCTCGGCGCGGCCGCCCAGCGCCAGCGCGAACAGCACCACGATCAACAGCGCGAACAGCGCCGGCTGCAGGGCATCGCCGCGACGCCGCCAGAGCAGGCGCAGGTCGCGCTGCAGCAGGGCGTGGGCGGCCTGCCACAGCGAGGGGAGCGGCGTCGGCACGCTCATGCGGCCACCTCCGCCACCAGCGAAAGCATGCGCGTGCGCACCGGCGGGGCCGCATAGGCGCCGTGGGTGGTGACCAGGGCGGCACCGCCGCCGCGCAGGTGCGCGGAGATCATCCGGTTGACCAGGTTGATGCCGTCCAGGTCGAGGTTGGCGTAGGGCTCGTCGAGCAGCCACAGCGGGGCCGGCGACAGCCACAGCCGGGCCAGGCCGAGGCGCTTCTTCTGGCCGGCCGACAGCTGCCGCACCAGGCTGTCCTCGTAGCCGGCCAGGCCGGCGATCGCCAGCGCGTTGCCCGGCATCTGCCGCGCCCGGCGACCCTGCAGGCCGCACAGGAAGTTGAGGTTCTCCAGGGTGGTCAGGTCGGCCTTCAGCGCCGGCAGGTGGCCGAGGTAGGCGATGAAGCGGGAGCGGTCGACGCGGCCGGCCGGGCGGCCGTCGATCTCGATGCGGCCGCGATCCGGGCGCAGCAGCCCGGCCAGCACGCGCAGCAGGGTGGTCTTGCCGGCGCCGTTGTCGCCCTGCACCAGCAGGGCTTCCCCGGCATCGACCTGGAAGTCGAGCGGGCCGAACACCGTGTCCTCGTTGCGGCTGTAGCTCAGGGCGTGCGCGGCCAGCAGGGGCGGCGCGGCAGGCGGGGTGTCGGTCATCAAGGTGGCGCGGCGGAAGCTGGCCGGCATTGTGCCTGCAACGGGCACTTCCGGGCACCTGCCGTACGACCTCGCGGCGCTGGCTGGCCAGCGCGGGCAGGGCTTGGGAGCGGGGGAGCGGGGGGCTACACTGCGGTCCCCCCGCGTGACCGGATCGCATCGCATGACCGTGCCTGCCACCAAGCTGCCCAAAGTGGGCACCACCATCTTCACCGTGATGTCGCAGCTGGCGGCCGAGCACAAGGCGGTCAACCTCGGCCAGGGCTTCCCGGATTTCCCGGTGCCGCAGCGCCTGGTCGACCAACTCGACCGCGCCATGCGCGAGGGCCACAACCAGTACCCGCCGATGACCGGCGTGGCGGTGCTGCGCCAGGCCATCGCCGGCAAGGCGATGCGCTGCTACGGCGCGCAGGTCGATGCCGACACCGAGATCACCGTGACCAGCGGCGCCACCGAGGCGATCTTCAACGCCATCCACGCCGTGGTGCGCGCCGGCGAGGAAGTGATCGTGCTCGATCCGGCCTACGACTGCTACGAACCGGCGATCGAGCTGGCCGGCGCACGCGCCGTGCACGTCGCGCTCGATCCGCGCACCTTCGCGGTGGACTGGGGCAAGGTGCAGGCGGCGATCACCCCGCGCACGCGCATGCTGATGATCAACAGCCCGCACAACCCGTCCGGGGCGATGCTGTCGGCCGACGACATGCGCGCGCTGGCCGACATCCTGCGCGGCACGGACATCTTCCTGGTCTCCGACGAGGTGTACGAGCACATCGTGTTCGACGGCCGTCGCCACGAGTCGGTGCTGCGCTGGCCGGAGCTGCGCGAGCGTGCCTTCGTGGTGTCGAGCTTTGGCAAGACCTACCACTGCACCGGCTGGAAGATCGGCTATGCGATCGCCCCGCCGGCGCTGAGCGCGGAGTTCCGCAAGGTCCACCAGTACAACACCTTCACCAGCTTCGCTCCGGCCCAGCACGCCTTCGCGGCGATGATCCGCGACGAGCCCGAGCACGACGAACAGCTCGGCGCGTTCTACCAGGCCAAGCGCGACCGCTTCCGCGAGCAGCTGCTGGGCACGCGGCTCAAGCCGCTGCCGGTGCCGGGCGGGTACTTCCAGCTGGTCGATTATTCGGCGGTCAGCGACCTGCCGGACGCCGAGTTCGCCAAGTGGCTGACCATCGAGCACGGCGTGGCGGCCATTCCGCTGTCGCCGTTCTACGAGACGCCGCCGGCCGGCCAGCGCCTGGCCCGGCTGTGCTTCGCCAAGAACGAGGCCACGCTGGACGCGGCGATTGAACGGCTGAAGAAGCTCTGAGGATCCCGGGCGCCCCTGTGGGAGGGGCTTCAGCCCCGATGCTTTTCCGGAACATCCGTCGGGGCTGAAGCCCCTCCCACAGGATGCTGCACCCTAGGAGCCCACCATGCAGGACCTGCGCATTTCCCTCGTCCAGGGCGACACCCGCTGGCACGACCCGGCCGGCAACCGCGAGCACTACGGCCAGCTGCTGGCGCCGCTGGCCGGCACCACCGACCTGGTGATCCTGCCGGAAACCTTCACCAGCGGCTTCTCCAACGACGCCATCGACAGGGCCGAGGGCATGGACGGCCCGACCGTGGCCTGGATCGGCGAGCAGGCTGCGCGGCTGGGCGCGGCGGTGACCGGCAGCGTGCAGCTGCGCGCCGAAGGCGGCGTGTTCAACCGCCTGCTGTTCGCCACCCCGGACGGCGGCCTGCAGTACTACGACAAGCGCCACCTGTTCCGCTACGCCAACGAGCACGAGCGTTACGCCGCCGGCCGTGACCGCCTGACCGTGGAATGGAAGGGCTGGCGGATCAATCCGCAGGTCTGCTACGACCTGCGCTTCCCGGTGTTCTGCCGCAACCGTTACGACGTCGAGCGGCCCGGGCAGCTGGATTTCGACCTGCAGCTGTTCGTCGCCAACTGGCCGTCGGCGCGGGCCCATCCGTGGCGCACGCTGCTGCGCGCGCGGGCGATCGAGAACCTGTGCTACGTGGCCGCGGTCAACCGCGTCGGCGTGGACGGCAACGGCCTGCATTACGCCGGCGACAGCGCGGTGATCGATTTCCTCGGCCAGCCGCAGCTGGAGATCCGCGAGCGCGAGCAGGTGGCCACCACCACCATCTCCGCCGCCGCGCTGGCCGAGCATCGCACGCGCTTCCCGGCGATGCTCGATGCCGACGCCTTCGAGCTGGGCAGCGTCAACGCCGCGCGCTGAAGCCAGCGCCGGCTGAACGCCGGCCAGCGGGGCATCGCCGGGGGCGCCGCGCCGCTGCTACGCTCGCGCCAGTTCCCTTCCCGGATGCCGACGCATGTTCAAGACCGTGTCCCTGCTGGCCGCCCTGGCGGCCGCCGCTGCCTTCGCCCCGGCCGCGCATGCCGCAGGCAACCTCGACTGCCAGCTGCGCTTCAACCTGTCCGGTTGGTCGTTGTTCTACAAGACCGCCAAGGGCACCGGCACCATCACCTGCGACAACGGCGCCTCGATCCCGGTCACCATCACCGCCAAGGGCGGCGGCCTGACCGTGGGCAAGTCGACCGTGGTCAACGGCAAGGGCAGCTTCACCGGTGCCTACAGCGTCAACGACCTGTTCGGTACCTACGGCGGCGCCGAAGCGCACGCCGGGGCGAAGAAGTCCAGCAACGCCCAGGTCGTGACCAAGGGCGACATCTCGCTGGCGCTGGCCGGCACCGGCGATGGCTGGGACCTGGGCGTGGGCTTTGGCAACTTCGTGATCACGCGACGCTGAGCGCCGCTGCGGGCGGCGCTATCCAGCGCTGTCATTCGCGCGCCGGCCAAGGCCCCGTGGAACGGCGCAGGCGCATCTCGTAGGGCACCTTGACCAGTTCGCCGCGCTGCGGGTCGCCGATGCGCGCCAGCAGCTGCTCGGCGGCGATGCGGCCCATCTCGTGGCTGGGCTGGCGCACCGTGGTCAGGCTCGGCCAGATCTGCCGCGCCATGGGCATGTCGTCGAAACCGAACACCGACAGGTCGCGCGGAATCCGCAGCCCGCGCTCCTCGGCCTCGTAGATCACGCCGGCGGCGGTGTCGTCGTTGGCGGCGAAGATCGCGGTCGGCGGGGAGGGCAGGTCGAGCAGCTGGCGCGCGCCGGCGATGCCGGAGTCGAACGAGAACTCGCCCTCGATCACCAGCGCGGGGTCGAACGGCAGGTCGGCCCGCTGCAGCGCGTCGCGATAGCCGTCCAGGCGCCAGGCGCGCGCGCCGTGCGAGGCATGGCCGGTGATGTGGCCGATGCGGGTATGGCCGAGCGCGGCGACGTGGCCGACCAGCTCGGCGGCGGCCTCGCGCTCGTCCAGGGTGGCGCCGATCTGGTTGACCCGGCGTCGCGGCGAGATCGCCGCATAGGGCACGTGCTCGGCCTGCAGCCAGTCCAGCAGCGCCTCGTCGTCGGTGATCGGCGGGGTCAGCACCAGGCCGTCCGGGCGGTACTGCGCGAGCAGGGCCTGGACGCGGGCGCGGTAGTCGGTGGTGCCGCAGTCCATCGGCCGCAGCATCATCGAGTAGTGGCGCATCTCGCAGGCGTCGAGCACCCCGCCGATGATCTCCATGATGTAGTTCGACGACGGGTTGTCATACAGCAGCGCGACCAGGTACGAGCGGTTGGAGGCCAGGCTGCGCGCCGACGGATTGGGCCGGTAGTTGAGTTCGCGCGCGGCGCGTTCGACCTTCTCGCGGGTATCCGGTCGCACGTTCGGTTCGTAGTTGAACACGCGCGAGACGGTTTTCATCGAGACCCCGGCGGCAGCGGCGACGTCCTCGATCCGGATCCGGTTCTGTTCTTTCACGAGCGCTGGGCACACGGCAGGGCAGGAGCGCCGAGCATATGCGAGCGCCGCCGCTGCGGTGGGATCCGTCGTTGGCGCGCCAGCGACGCCGTCGGCGCGCGCGGCCTCGCGCATTCATCGAAAGCAGGCAATTCCGGCTGGTTTTCGCCGAATTCGCCTCGTGCGCGATGCGCGCAGGAAGCGTGTGCGTGCGGCCGTCCCAAGCCGCTTCTTGCTGTGTCGCAGCATGAAACGCGTCATCGGCCGCCATTCGCGGCGCCTGCCGGAACGTGATGCAGTCCGCACACGCAGCCGCACCGGCCGACAAAACAGAAGGGCGCCCGAAGGCGCCCCCTGCATGCATCGTCGAGCGCGTCGCGCGATCAGCCGCGCGGGCCGCGGTTGCCCGTGCGGTTGCCGCCGCCGGGACGATTGCCGCCCGGCCGATTGCCGCCGGCAGGACGGTTGCCGCCCGGGCGCGGACCGTTGTTGCCCGGGCGCGCGCCGCGGTTCGGCTGCGCCGGCCGGCCGGCCGGACGCGCGGCGCCATACGGGTTGAAGCCCGGCGTGGCGTGGTCGGAAGGGAAGAACTGCTGGGCATTGCCCGGATGACCGTACGGATGCTTGTTCTGGCTCTTGCCCTGCGACTGGCCCTGGCCCTGCGGCTTGCCGGGGCCGCGCGCGCCGGCGCCGGCCGGCTTGTTCTTGCCGAACGGACGCGGCTGGTTGCCGCGCGCGCCGCCCGGGCCAGCGTTGCGATGGCCGCTCGGACCGGTGCTCACGCCCTCGGGCACGTACCAGGTGCGGAACGCGGCCGGATTGCCATCGGGCAGCGGCTTGGGACCCTTCTCCTTGCGCTGCTTGAACGGCTTCTGCGACTGCTTGGCGGCGGCTTCGCCGCTCACCGTCAGGCCGCCCTTGAATCCGCCCTTGTTGCCGCGGCCACGGCCGCGGTCTTCGCGCAGGGTGTCGAAGCGGCGCAGCTCGCGGCCTTCGTCGGCGGTGTTGTGGCCGTTGACGTAGGCATTGCTGCGCCCACCGCTGCCTTCGCGGCCGCCGACATGCACGGTGGAACGGCTGGCACGGCGCTGGCCGATCACCGGCTGCAGCGTCAGGGCAGACGGCTGGCCTTCCTCGAGCTTGAGCTGGGCGCGCAGCGCCTCGACCTGGGCCTGCGGCACTTCGACCGACTGCCCGCGCAGCAGCTCGCGCGGCAGGGAAATCTTGCCATAGCGGGTGCGCTTGAGGCGGCTGACCTGGCAGCCCTGCGATTCCCACAGGCGGCGCACTTCGCGGTTGCGGCCTTCCTTCACCACGACGCGGAACCAGTCGTGCGAGTCGGTGCCGCCGATGCGCTCGATCTCGTCGAACTTGGCCGGACCGTCTTCCAGCGCCACGCCGCGGGCGAGGCGGTCGACGATCTGGTCGGAGACCTGCTCCTGGCCTTCCGGCGCGCGCACGCGCACGACGTACTCGCGCTCGACCTCGAAGGAGGGATGCATCATCGCGTTGGCCAGCTCGCCGTCGGTGGTGAGCAGCAGCAGGCCGGTGGTGTTGATGTCCAGGCGGCCGATGGCGATCCAGCGCGCGCCCTTGAGCACGGGCAGGGCCTCGAAGATGGTCGGCCGGCCCTCGGGATCCTCGCGGGTGGTGACCTCGCCCTCGGGCTTGTTGTAGATCAGCACGCGCGAGGGCTCGCTGAGCGCGCTGGCGACGAAGCTGCGGCCGTCCAGCTCGATCCGGTCGCCGCTGCGCACCGACTGGCCGGTCTGGGCGACTACCGAATTCACCTTGACCAGGCCGTCGGCGATGCGCTGCTCCAACGCGCGGCGCGAGCCCAGGCCGGCCTGGGCCAGGACCTTGTGCAGGCGTTCCTCGAGCTTGGTCTGTTCGCCCTCGCCATCGCGTTTGAGCGAGAGCTTGTTCAGCGAGAGCTTGCGTGGGGTGTCACTCATTTCATTCACTCCGGCCGGCGCGTTCGGCGTCGGCCTCATCGTCTTCGGGGTCGGCGGGCGCGGCCGGATCGGCCTGGTCCGTCGCGGGGGTGTGCAACGACGCGTCCGCATCCGCCTGCTGGGCCTGAGCCTGGCCTGCGGATGCTTCGCCGTCTTGGTCCTGCGCGATGTCGTCGCCAGCGGCGGCGCCATCGTCGTGCGTTCCGGCGGGCGATTGCCCGTCGGCATTGTCTGCGGCCGCCTCGCCGTCGCCGGCGTCGTCATTGGCGGCGTCATCGCCCTCGGCCAGCGCGGCGCCGGCGGCCAGCGGCGCGGCCGGCTGGCCGTCGTCGCCCAGCGGCAGCTGCGGTTCGAGCTCGCCGATGTCCTTCAGTTCGGACAGCGGCGGCAGCTCGTCGAGCCGCTTGAGGCCGAAGTAGTCCAGGAAGCCCTTGGTGGTGCCGAACAGCGCCGGCTTGCCGGGGACGTCGCGGTGGCCGACCACGCGGATCCACTCGCGCTCTTCCAGGGCCTGGATGATGTTGCTGCTCACCGCCACGCCGCGGACCTGCTCGATCTCGCCGCGGGTGATCGGCTGGCGGTAGGCGATCAGCGCCAGGGTCTCCAGCGTGGCGCGGGTATAACGGGTCTTGCGTTCGGTCCACAGGCGCGCGACCCAGGCGTGCACGTCGGCCTTGACCTGGAAGCGGAAGCCGGAGGCGACCTCGACCAGTTCCACGCCGCGGTCGGCGCAGGCTTCGCGCAGCAGCTCCAGGGCGCGCTCGATGCTGCCCGGCGGCGCCGGTTCCTCTTCCGGGAACAGGCCCTGCAGCTGGGCCAGGGTCAGCGGCTGCTGGCTGGCCAGCAGCGCGCCCTCGACGATGCGGGTGATCAGCGATTGGTCGATATCCACGATCGTTGTCTGTCCGGTCTCAGTGCGTGGCGGCGTCGTCGCCGTCGCTGTCGTCGAATTCGCTGGAGAACGCCAGCGGTGCGTTGGTGTTGCCGGCGGCCAGCGACTTGACGTAGATCGGCGCCAGCGGGGCTTCCTGGACGATGTCCAGCAGCTGCTCCTTGGCCAGTTCCAGCATCGCCAGGAAGGTCACCAGCACGCCCAGCTTGCCTTCCTCGGCGGTGAACAGGCTTTCGAAGCGGTAGAACTTTCCGTCTTCCAGGCGGCCCAGCACGTCGCCCATCCGCTGGCGCACGCTCAGCGCCTCGCGCTTGATCGCGTGGCCGCTGAACAGTTCGGCGCGCTTGAGCACGTCATACAGCGCCAGCAGCATTTCCTTCAGTTCCACCGGCGGCGGCAGCTTGACCGCCGCGCGGTCGGGCACGTGGGCCTGCGCCGGCGTGGTGTCGCGGTCCTGCCGGGGCAGGGCGTCGATGTCCTCGGCGGCCTGTTTGAAACGCTCGTACTCCTGCAGCCGGCGGACCAGCTCGGCGCGCGGGTCGGCTTCCTCGCCTTCCTCGCTGACCGGGCGCGGCAAGAGCATGCGCGACTTGATCTCGGCCAGGATCGCGGCCATCACCAGGTACTCGGCCGCCAGCTCGAAGCGCAGCTCCTGCATCACGTTGATGTAGTCGACGTACTGCCGGGTGATCTCGGCCACCGGGATGTCGAGGATGTCCAGGTTCTGCCGGCGGATCAGGTACAGCAGCAGGTCAAGCGGGCCTTCGAAGGCGTCGAGGATGACTTCCAGCGCGTCCGGCGGGATATACAGGTCCTGCGGGATCTGCAGCAGCGGCTGCCCATGGACCACCGCCAGCGGCATTTCCTGCTGCTGCGGCGAGGTGCTCTGGGTTGGCGGATTCGCGTCCTGCGCGAGTTCGGAGGTCATCAGCGATCTGGTGTTGCGTCATCGGCCCACGACGTGCGTGCCCGGAGGTTCCCGGCACTGCGCAAGTCCTGCGTCATCTGCGTGCCGGCGCGGCACGATCCCACGGGTCAAACAAAGCCGCTGCAAGCCTTGCAGCGACGGAACAGCGAGAGGTGGTCGACGCGGGCAGTCCGAGCGGGCGGTTCGGTAACCGGCGAAGCGGTGGTCGGTGGGGCCTCGGAGGCCGGGGACCGACGTGCCGCCGCATCCAGCCGCGTGCATTGAGGCCTAGGGTACTGGCTGGGCCGGGGCGGTGTCCAGCGGCGGGGCGGCTAGAATGAACGTCGGATTTCAGCTCGGGAAGCACTCAGGCATGTGGTACGTGATCGAAGGGTATGACGGGGAGGCGGCGGCCGAGGGCCGGCGCACGGCGCGGCCGGCCCACCTGGCGCGCCTGCAGGCGCTGGCCGACGCCGGCCGGCTGCTGCTGGCCGGGCCCTGTCCGGCGATCGACGCCGAGGATCCGGGTGAGGCCGGCTTCAGCGGCAGCCTGGTGGTGGCCGAGTTCGCCTCGCTGGAAGCGGCACGGGCCTGGGCCGCGGCCGATCCCTACGTGGACGCCGGCGTCTATGTCCGCACCGAGGTGCGGCCATTCCGGCGGGTGCTGCCGTGAGCGACCGGGTCCAGCGCATCGAATCGGCCCTGCGCGCGGCGTTCTCGCCCCTGGAGCTGGAAGTGGTGGACGACAGCCACAAGCATGTCGGCCACGCCGGTGCCCGCGACGGGCGCGGCCACTTCTCGGTGCGGATCGTCGCCCCGGCGTTTGCCGGCATGGCGCCGCTGGCCCGCCACCGCGCGGTCTACGCCGCGCTCGGCTCGATGATGCAGGACGACATCCACGCCCTGTCGATCCAGGCGCAGGCGCCCGCGGCCTGACCGGATTTGTCCCCGGGCTGGCGCGGGATGTGCGATGGTTCCTGTCCTGCGGACAGGCGCCGTTCTAGAATCGCCGGGCAGCCCGGGGCGAGGGGCATGCCGGGGGGCTGGTTCCTACACGTGGGATCAAGTGCCTGATCCGGCAGGAAACTCCGCGCTGCAGTGCAGAATGACGTGTGACCTGAAAACGGTTACAGTCGTGTGAAGGATTTGTTCCGAGTCTCGACCGTGGAGGGCGGTACGTTGGCAAAGAATGCGATCACCATCAAGGACGTGGCCCGCGAGGCGAAGGTCTCGGTGGCCACCGTCTCGCGTGCCCTGAACGGCCACGACAATGTCGCCGAGCCGGTGCGCAAGCTGGTGCTGGAGATCGCCGACCGGCTGCGCTACAGCCCGCATGCGGCGGCGCGCAGCCTGAGCAGCCGGCACACGCAGACCATCGGCGTGGTGCTGCCGGACCTGTACGGCGAGTTCTTCTCCGAACTCATCCGCGGCATCGACGGGGTGGCGCGTGCGCGCCGCCAGCACCTGCTGGTGTCCAGCTACCACGGCGACCAGGAAGAGCAGGGGCGTGCGCTGCGCGCGATGCGCGGGCGCGTCGACGGCCTGCTCGTGCTTTCGCCCTACGCCGAACACCCCGGCTTCCTGACCGAGAACCTGCCGCAGTCGCTGCCGACGGTGCTCATCAATACGCACCTGCCCGACCAGGATCACTTCCCGACGCTCAGCATCGACGACCATGCCGGTGCGATCGCCATGACCGACCACCTGTTGTCGCTGGGTCACCGACGGATCGCCTTCATCGCCGGCCCGGAGCTGAACTTCGACGCCCGCGAGCGCCTGCGCGGCTTCCGTGACGCGATGGCCGCGCATGGCGGCGATGCGCAGGGCCGGGTGTTGTACGGCGACTTCGACGAAGCCTCCGGCTATCGTGCCGGCCAGCAACTGCTGGCCGAGGCGCTGCCCGATGCGGTGTTCGCCGCCAACGACATGATGGCGCTGGGCTGCCTGTACGCGCTGACCCAGGCCGGGGTGCAGGTGCCCGGGCAGGTCGCGCTGGCCGGCTTCGACGACATCCCGCTGGCCCGCTTCGTCCACCCGGGACTGACCACGATGCGGGTCAGCATCGCCGAACTCGGCGCGCAGGCGATGAGCCGCCTGCTGGGCCTGATCGAACCGGCCGCCGCCCCCGGCGCGGAGGGCAGCGTGACACTGCGGCCCACGCTGATCGTGCGCGATTCCACCGTGGCGGGGGCGGGGCAGGCATGAACGGAAGGTGTCGCGGGGGTGCCGGCTGCGCCCTCGAAACCATGCATTAGAAGGAACAATGACCGGCATCTGGCGGTCAGGTAATGACGGTCCGGGGTCCGCCCGGGCCGGTACTCCGCCAGGCAGCAACAGGCCGGGCGTCGGTTTCATCCTCTCCCTTCACCCGGGGGCGGGGTAGTCTCAGAGGGAGTTTCTTGGTGACGGTTGTAAGCGATTTCATGAACTGCGAAGGCCGCCCCGTGCGGATATCCCCCGTCCGCGCCGCCCTGGGCGGATGCCTCCTGGCCGGCAGCCTGCTGCTCGCGGCCTGCCAGGGCCAGGCGCCTTCCCCGAACGAAAAGCCGAAGCCGACGGTGACGCTGATCGAACCGACCCTGCCGCCCGCGCCGCCCAAGCCACTGAAGCCGGAACTGCCGCCGCTGTTCGGCGACATCGAGCGCCGCACCTTCCAGTTCTTCTGGGACACCACCAACGAAACCAACGGCCTGACCCCGGACCGCTTCCCCTCGCGGCCGTTCGCCAGCATCGCCTCGGTCGGTTTCGCCCTGACCGCCTATCCGATCGGCATCGAGAACGGCTGGGTCAGCCGCACCCAGGCCATCGACCGCACCCTCACCACGCTGCGCTTCTTCCGTGATGCGCCGGTCGGCCCGCAGCGCACCGGCAAGGCCGGTTACAAGGGCTTCTACTACCACTTCCTGGACATGCAGCGCGGCCAGCGCTACGACAGCTGGGTGGAACTGTCGAGCGTGGACACCGCGCTGCTGATGATGGGCGTGCTGTTCGCGCAGTCCTATTACGACGGCGACGACCCGCGCGAGAAGGAGATCCGGCAGATCGCCGACACCCTCTACAAGCGGGTGGACTGGACCTGGCTGCAGCAGCGCAAGCCGCTGGTCTCGATGGGCTGGTTCCCGGAGAGCGGCTTCATCGACCACGACTGGATGGGCTACAACGAGGCGATGATGCTGTACATCCTCGCCCTGGGTTCGCCGACGCACCCGGTCGACCCCGACGCGTGGACGGTCTGGACGCGTACCTACAACAACGACTGGGGCGTGTACCAGGGCCAGGAATACCTGTCCTTCGGGCCGCTGTTCGGCCATCAGTACAGCCATGTCTGGATCGACTTCCGCGACATCCAGGACCAGTACATGCGCGAGCGTGGCATCGACTACTTCCTCAACAGCCGCCGCGCCGCGCTGGCCCAGCGCGACTACGCCATCGACAACCCGATGAAGTGGAAGGACTACGGCGAGAACGTCTGGGGCCTGACCGCCAGCGACGGCCCGCAGAACACCAGCCAGGAATACCGCGGCGAGCAGCGCCAGTTCCGCCATTACTCCTCGCGCGGCGCCGGCCTGCGCGAGAACTTCGACGACGGCACCATCGCCCCGACCGCGGCGATCGCCTCGATCGTGTTCGCCCCGGAAGTGGTGATCCCGGCCACCGAGGAAATGCACAAGCGCTACGGCGACTACCTGTATTCCAGCTACGGCTTCCTGGATTCGTTCAATCCCAGCTTCAACTGGGACATCCCGCTCAAGACCGGGCGGCTGGTGCCCGACCGCGGCTGGGTGGCCAGTGACTACATCGCCATCGACCAGGGCCCGATCCTCACCATGATCGCGAACTACCGCAACGAGTTCGTCTGGAACGTGATGAAGAAGAACGCCTACATCCGCCGTGGCCTGGAGCGCGCCGGCTTCACCGGCGGCTGGCTGGCGCCGGAAGGCGAGGCGCCGCAGCAGCCGAAGAAGGACGAGCAGGCTGCCGCCGCTCGCGCTATCGGCATTGCCGAGTCGCGGGCCGCCGCCGCGCAGGCGCAGGAGAATCCCACCCAGCGCCAGCAGAAGCCCGAGTGAGGCGCTCACGCATGGGCATCCGTCACGTCGCCGGGGCGTTGCTGCTCACGCTCGGCCTGGCCGGCTGCGGCGGCAAGCCGCAGGGCGAGACCGTGCGCTTCTGGGCGATGGGCCGCGAGGCCGAGGTGGTGACCGAACTGGTCGCCGACTTCGAGAAGGAAAACCCTGGCATCCACGTCGATGTGCAGAACATCCCGATGACGGCGGCGCACGAAAAGCTGCTGACCGCCTTCGCCGCCGATGGCCTGCCGGACGTGTGCCAGCTGGGCAATACCTGGCTGCCCGAATTCGCCATGCTCGACGCGCTCGAGCCGCTGCAGCCGTACGTGGCGCGTTCGCAGGAAGTGCAGCCGGCGGATTATTTCCCCGGCGTTTGGGACACCAACATCGTCAACGGCACGCTGTATGGCGTGCCGTGGTACGTGGACACCCGCCTGCTGTTCTATCGCAAGGACATCCTGGCCGAGTCCGGGGTCAAGCAGGTGCCGAAAACCTGGGCCGAGTTCGAGCAGGCGATGGCGGCGATCAAGCGCCACGTCGGCCCGGACCGCTACGCCATCCTGATGCCGCTCAACGAGTTCGAGCAGCAGCTTTCCTTCGCCCTGCAGCAGGACGACCCGCTGCTGCGCGACGGTGACAACTACGGCAACTTCCGCAGCCCCGGCTTCCGCAAGGCGCTGGCGTTCTACGCCAACATGTTCGAGCAGGGCTGGGCGCCGAAGCTGTCGGAAACGCAGATCTCCAACGTCTGGTACGAGTTCTTCAACGGCTACTACGCCTTCTATCTGTCCGGCCCCTGGAACGTGCGCGAATTCCGCAAGGTCCAGCCCGCGGACATGGAAGGCAAGTGGGGCACGATGGCGCTGCCCGGTCCGACCGGCCCGGGCGCGGGCATCGCCGGCGGCGCCAGCCTGGTGATCCTGCGCCGGTCCGAACACAAGGAATCGGCCTGGAAGCTGATCGAATACCTCTCGCGCCCGCAGGTGCAGGCGCGCTTCCACGCCATCATCGGCGACCTGCCACCGCGCCGCAGCACCTGGCGCTTTCCGTCGCTGGCCGATGATCCGCTGTCGCAGGCCTTCGGCGACCAGCTCGAGCGCGTGCGCCCCACGCCGAAGGTCCTGGAGTGGGAGCGGATCGTGCAGGAAATGCGCCTGGTGACCGAGCGGGTCGTGCGCGGCGGCGAAAGCCAGGACGCGGCGGTGGTCGAACTCGACCGCCGGGTCGACGACATCCTCGCCAAGCGGCGCTGGATCCGTGACCAGCAGGCAGGGCAGGCAGCGGACGCGGCGAAGTCGCGGGAAGGAGCAACGCGATGAAGCGCAATTCGATCGCAGGCTGGGTGTTCACCGCCCCGGCGCTGCTGGTGCTGGGCATGTTCTTCGGCGTGCCGGTGCTGGCGGCGCTGGTGCTCAGCCTGACCGACTTCGACCTGTACGCGCTGGCCGACAGCAGCCACCTGCGCTTCGTCGGCCTGGGCAACTACTGGGACCTGCTGCGCACGCCGCTGTTCTGGAAGTCGCTGTGGAACACCACGTATTTCGTGCTGCTCGGCGTACCGACCTCGATCGCGGTGTCGCTCGGCGCGGCGATGCTGCTGCATGCCAAGGCGGCGCGTTTCCGGGGCTTGTTCCGCACCGCGCTGTTCGCCCCGGTGGTGACCACATTGGTGGCGGTGGCGGTGATCTGGCGCTACCTGTTCCACGTCAAGTACGGCCTGGTGAACTGGGGCCTGGCCCACATCGGCATCTCGCCGGTCGACTGGCTGGGCGATCCGCGCTGGGCCATGCCGACCATCATGCTGTTCGCGGTGTGGAAGAACTTCGGCTACAACATGGTGATCTTCCTGGCCGGCCTGCAGGCGATCCCCGAGGACCTCTACGAGGCCGCGCGCATCGACGGCGCTTCCAAGTGGCAGCAGTTCCTCCACATCACCCTGCCGATGCTCGGCCCGGTGCTGATGGTGGTCGGGGTGATCACCATCTCCGGTTACTTCCAGCTGTTCGCCGAGCCCTACGTGATGACCCGCGGCGACCCGCTGCAGAGCACGGTGAGCGTGCTGTATTTCATGTTCGAGGAAGGCTTCAAGTGGTGGAACCTCGGCCGCGCGTCGGCGGTGGCGTTCCTGCTGTTCCTGATCATCCTCGGCGTCACCACCGTGATGCTGCGCTTCGGGCGCAGGAAGGACCTGGTATGAGCCGCGAGATCGGCCAATCGCGCTGGAACGCGCTGCTGGTGAACGGCGGCCTGCTGCTGCTTGCCGCCGTCGCGCTGGGCCCGCTGCTGTGGATGGTGTCGGTGTCGTTCATGCCGGCCGGCGAGGCCAGCCGGTTCCCGCCGCCGATGCTGCCCTCGGCCTGGACCACCGCCAACTACCACGAGCTGTTCGAGCGCATCGGCATGGGCAGCCACTTCGCCAACTCGCTGCTGGTGTCGCTGGCGATCACGCTGGGCTCGCTGCTGGTCAACACCCTGGCCGGCTATGCCTTCGCCAAGCTGCGCTTCGTCGGCCGCGAGCGGGTCTTCCAGCTGCTGCTGGCGGCGCTGGTGATCCCGGCGCAGGTGGCGATGCTGCCGTTGTTCCTGCTGATGAAGCAGCTGCACCTGGTCAACAGCTTCGGCGGGGTGATCCTGCCGGCGCTGTCCTCGGTGTTCGGCATCTTCCTGGTCCGCCAGTACGCGCGCGGCATACCCGACGAACTGCTGGAAGCCGCGCGCATCGACGGCGCCAGCGAGATGCGGATCTTCTTCCAGATCGTGCTGCCGATGCTCAAGCCGGTGCTGGTGACGCTGACCATCTTCACCTTCATGGGCGCCTGGAACGACTTCATGTGGCCGCTGATCGTGCTGACCGACCAGGAGCACTACACGCTGCCGGTCGCGCTGGCCTCGCTGTCGCGCGAGCACATCATGGACATCGAGCTGATGATGGCCGGCGCGGTCATCACGGTGATCCCGGTGCTGGCGCTGTTCCTGGCGCTGCAGCGCTACTACATCCAGGGCCTGCTGCTGGGCAGCGTCAAGGGATGAGCGCCCTGCGGGCGCTCATCCCGCAAGCCTGGCACGGCGCCGGCGACCCTGATCCCCCGGATTCACGCGAAAAGAGAAAGATGGCATCGAAGATCATGGCTTATCCCTTCCGCATCATGCTGGCGCTGTGCGCCGGCCTGTCGCTGCACGCCGGTGCGCAGGAGGCCAAGGTGCTGGATGATTTCGACGACATCACGCCGTGGAAGCTGGTGGTGTCCAACCAGGTCAGCGGCTCGCTGCGGCCGGTCAGCGTTCCCGGTGGCGGCAAGGCGCTGTGCCTGGATTACAACTTCAACGGGGTGTCCGGCTACGTCGGCATCCGCCGCGAGCTGCCGCTGGCGTATCCGGAGAACTATCAGTTCAGCTTCAACCTGCGCGGCGACTCGCCGGCCAACGACCTGCAGTTCAAGCTGATCGACGCCAGCGGCGACAACGTGTGGTGGGTGAACAAGCCCGGCTACAGTTTCCCGAAGAACTGGACCCCGGTGACCTGGCGCAAGCGCCAGATCGACAAGGCCTGGGGCCCGGACCCGGACAAGACGCTGCGCCGCAGCGCCAGCGTCGAGTTCACCATCTACAACAAGGTCGGCGGCAAGGGCTCGGTGTGCTTCGACCGGCTCGCACTCACCGCGCTGCCGCCGCCTGACAACTCGCCGCTGCAGGCCACCGCGATCGCCGACACCGCGCCGGCGCTGGAACAGCGCATCGCCGACGGCAGGACCGACACCTTCTGGCTCAGCGGCAACGTCAAGGCCCAGACCGTCACCCTGGACCTGGGCAAGGTGCGCGAGTTCGGCGGCGCGATCGTCGACTGGATCCCCGGCCTGGAGGCCTCGCAGTACGACGTGCGCGGCTCGGTCGACGGCCGCGCCTGGCGCAACCTGCGCAGCGTGAACGCCGGGGTCGGCGGCACCGATTTCCTCGCGCTGCCCGACACCGAGGCACGCTACCTGCGTTTTGACCTCAAGAACGGTCCGAACTGGCGCTACGGCATCCGCGAGATCACCCTCAAGCCACTGGCCTGGGCCGCCACGCCGAACGACTTCATCACCTCCGTCGCCGGGCTGTCGCCGCGCGGCGCCTATCCACGTGCGTACACCGGCGAACAGCCGTACTGGACCATCCTGGGCCTGGACGGCGGCACCGAGCAGGGCCTGATCGGCGAGGACGGGGCAGTCGAGGTGGCCAAGGGCGGCTTCAGCATCGAGCCGTTCGTGGTCGCAGGCGGCAAGCCGATCAGCTGGGCCGACGTCAACGCCGAGCAGAGCCTGCAGGACGATTACCTGCCGATTCCCAGCGTGCAGTGGCACCACGACCTGCTCGACCTGCGCACCACCGCCTTCGTGCAGGGCACGCCGGCGCAGTCGCAGCTGGTGGTGCGCTACCAGCTGCGCAACACCGGCAAGGAAGCTCGCGAGTTCACCTTGGCGCTGGCGGTGCGGCCGTTCCAGGTCAATCCGCCAACGCAGTTCCTCAATACCGTCGGCGGGGTCAGCCGGATCGAGCAGTTGGCAGTCAACGGCGGCCAGGTCAGCGTCAACGGCAAGCCGCGCGTATTTGCCGCCAAGGCGCCGGATGCCGCCTTCGCCACCGCCTTCGACAGCGGCATGGCCTACAAGCAGCTCGGCGCGGTGACGCTGCCGCAGACCACCCAGGTCAAGGACGACACCGGCCTGGCCTCCGGCGCCTTGCTGTATCGCTGGAAGCTGGCGCCGGGCGAGGTGCGTGAAGTCGCCCTGGTCGTGCCGCAGACCGGCGCGGCGGCGCTGCCGGCCGGTTTCGACGCCGAGGCCGCGCAGCAGCAGGTGGCACAGATGTGGCGCGGGAAGCTCGACCGCGTGCGTTTCCAGGTCCCGGGTGAGGGCAAGCCGGTCGTCGACACGCTGCGCACCGCGCTGGCGCACATGCTGATCTCGCGCAACGGCCCGCGCCTGCAGCCGGGCACGCGCTCGTACGCGCGCAGCTGGATCCGCGACGGCGCGATGATCTCCGAAGGCCTGCTGCGGATGGGTCGCGAGGACGTGGTGCGCGACTACGTGAACTGGTTCGCGCCGTTCCAGTTCGACAACGGCATGGTGCCGTGCTGCGTGGACGATCGCGGCAGCGACCCGGTGCCGGAGAACGACAGCCATGGCGAACTGATCTACAACATCGCCGAGTACTACCGCTATACCGGCGACCGGGCCTTCCTGGAATCGATGTGGCCGCACGTGCTGGGCGCCTTCAACTACATGGAGCAGCTGCGCGGCAGCGAGCGCACGGAGGAGAACTTCATGCGAAACCCGGCCTTCTACGGGATGATGCCGGTGTCGATCAGCCACGAAGGCTACTCGGCCAAGCCGATGCACTCGTACTGGGACAACTTCTGGGCGCTGCGCGGCTACAAGGACGCGGCCGACATCGCCGGCGTGCTTGGCAAGGCCGAGGAGCTGCCGCTGATGGCCGGCGCGCGCGACGAGTTCCGCAACGACCTGGGCGCCTCGCTGCTGGCCGCGGTGCGCGCGCATGGCATCGACTACCTGCCAGGTTCGGCCGAGCTGGGCGACTTCGACGCCACCTCGACCACCATCGCACTGGCCCCGGGCGGCGAGCAGGGCCGGCTGCCGGCCGACCTGCTGGACAACACCTTCCAGCGCTACTGGAACGAGTTCGTGCAGCGACGCGACGGCACCCGCGACTGGAAGGACTACACGCCCTACGAGTGGCGCAACGTCTCGGCTTTCGTGCGCCTGGGCTGGCGCGACCGCGCCTGGGACGCGCTGTCGTTCTTCTTCAAGGATCGCGCGCCGCAGCCGTGGAACCAGTGGGCGGAGGTGGTGTCGCGCACGCCGCGCAAGCCGTTCTTCGTCGGCGACCTGCCGCATGCCTGGGTGGCCTCGGACTTCGTGCGCTCGGTGCTGGACATGTTCGTCTACAGCCGCGAGGTCGACGACAGCCTGGTGCTGGCCGCCGGCCTGCCGCCGCGCTGGTTTGATGGCGCTGGCGTATCGATCGCCGACCTGCGTACCCCGAACGGACCGCTGGGCTACACGCTGCGTCGCAGCGATCGCCAGCTGGTACTGGAAGTGCCGGCAGGCATCGTGGTGCCGGCCGGTGGCCTGGTGCTGCCGTGGCCGTACGCCGGCAAGCCGGGTGATGCGACGATCAACGGCGAGGCGGCGCAGTGGGAGAACGGCGAGCTGCGCATCCATGCGGTGCCGGCGCACGTGGAGATCGATGTGCCGTCTTCGGTGCGGCGGGCGGAGCGCAAGCGCGACTGAGGTCTTGCGAGAAGGCGCGCGGCTTCCGGGGGTCGGGTGGAGGCATGGGCTTTTAGTTGGCTGCCGGTGAAGCGGGGCGCCCGCTTTTGCGGGCTGTGTTGGGGGTTTATTGAGGGCGCGCCTTGGGGTGCGGAGGGTTGGCTCTGACTTACGGTGGGTGCCCCGACCCGCCGGGGGTGGGGTCGTCGGGGCAACGGACGTCCTGTCCGACACCCCGAGCGCAGCACATCCATGTGCCGCTCGACCCCACCCCCGCCGGGACGGGGCTTGGCGCTTTTGTTGTTTCCATTCTTCAAGGGCGCGCCGGGGAGGGGGAAGATAAGAGCAAGAGCAAAAGCGGCGTCCCGATTCTTGTCCTGATCTGATGCATCTCCGCTTCGTTGGGGCTCTCCTTGTAGGAGCGGCTTCAGCCGCGACCTGTTGGACCACGCGTCGCGGCTGAAGCCGCTCCTACAGTGCGATCGCCAGCGAAGCCGCGAGCGCGCAGATGGCGGTGCCGGCAGGGAATGCACGCTTTTGCTCTTCTCTTCCCACCCTCCCGGCGCGCCCTTGAAGAATGGGAAAACCAAAGCGCCGGGTGACGCCCCGGCGGGCATGTGCGCGAGTTGCACATGGATGTGCCACGTTCGGTTTCGTCACGACACGGACGTCTGCCGAAACCGACGCGCACATGCCCGTCGGGGCGGCGCGCCAGAACGTAAGTCAGAGTCAAGCCTCCGCAAACACCGGCGCGCCTTCATAAAACCCCAATACAGCCCGCGAAAGCGGGCGCCCCGCTTTCCCAACAGGGACAACGATCAAAGCCGGCGCGCAATAAAAAAAGCCCCGCAAAAGCGGGGCCTTCCAGAAGCAACCTCGAAGCCAGCGATCAGGCCGCGCGCGCCTGCGCGACGATCTTCGCCGCGGCCGCGGCGCTGTCGCGGACCTTGTGCCATTCGCCCTTGGCCAGCCAGTCCTTGGGCACCATCCACGACCCGCCGATGCACAGCACGTTCGGCTGCGACAGGTACTGCCCGGCGGTGTCCTCGGTGATGCCACCGGTCGGGCACAGCTTGAGCTCGGCCAGCGGGCCGGCCAGGCCCTTGATCATCTGCAGGCCACCCACGGCCGAGGCCGGGAACAGCTTGCAGACGCGGAAGCCGCGCGCCATCAGCGCCAGGAACTCGGTCGGGGTGGCGGCGCCCGGCACCACCGGCACGTTGGCGTCGGCGAGCAGGTCGGCCAGCGCCGGGGCGGTGCCCGGGGTGACCAGGAAATCGGCGCCGGCATCGATCGACTGGCGCATCTGCAGCTCGTTGAGCACCGTGCCGGCACCGACCACCAGCTGCGGGCGCTCGCGCTTGAGCGTGGCCAGTGCTTCCATCGCCACCGGCGTGCGCAGGGTCAGTTCGATCGCAGGCAGGCCGCCTTCGAGCAGGGCGTCGGTGACCGCCCGCGCCTGGTCGAGCGTGTCCACGGTGATGACCGGGAGGATGCCGGCCTGCAACAGCAGCAGCTCGGCGCGGTTCTGGAGATCTGCAATCGTCATGGTGTTCTGGATCCTTATGTGGGGCGGGGCGCGCTCAGGCGTCCTTGGATTCGTGCGGTGCGAAAGCGGCGGCGTGGTCGCCGCCGAGTTCGTACTCGGAGTCGTATTCCCAGATGGTGCCGTCGGCGGCCATCGGGCCGCAGCCGATCGAGATCGCGCCCTGGTCGGCGGGGCCGACCACCTGGCGGTTGACCGCGAACAGGTTGCGGCCGATGTCGTGGCCGGCCGGCGCGGTGTTCGGCGCCAGTTCGCGCCCCGCCCATTCGGTGGCCGAGACCTTTACCTCCAGCGTGCCGGCCTCGCCGTCGAGGACGATGATGTCGCCTTCGCGGATGCGCGCGATCGGGCCGCCGCGCGAGGCTTCCGGGGTCACGTGGATCGCCGCCGGGAACTTGCCCGAGGCACCGGACAGGCGGCCGTCGGTGACCAGCGCCACGCGCCGGCCCTGGTTCTGCAGCAGGCCCAGCAGCGGCGCCAGCGAATGCAGCTCGGGCATGCCGTTCGCACGCGGCCCCTGGTAGCGGACCACGGCGACGAAGTCCTGCGGCAGCGCGCCGGCGGCGTGCAGCTTGTTGAGCACCTGCGGCGCGTCGACCACCACGGCCGGGGCTTCGATGCGGCGGTACTGCGGCTTGACCGCCGAAAGCTTGATCAGCGAGCGGCCGAGGTTGCCGCGCAGCAGGCGCAGGCCGCCCTGGGATTCGAACGCGTCGGCGACCGGGCGCGCGACCTCGGCGTCGGCGGTGGTCGCGGTGCCGGGAACGAAGGTGACCACGCCGTCACTCAGGCGCGGTTCCTGCGCGTAGGCGCGCATGCCGCCGTCGACCACGGTGGGCAGGTCGTCGTGCATCAGGCCGGCGTCCATCAGCTCGCGGAACACGAAGGCGGTGCCGCCGGCGGCGTGGAAGCGGTTCACGTCGGCTTCGCCGTTCGGGTAGACGCGGGCCAGCAGCGGCACGGTCTGCGAGATCAGGTCCATGTCGTCCCAGGTCAGGACGATGCCGGCGGCGCGGGCGACCGCGATCCAGTGGATGGTGTGGTTGGTCGAGCCGCCGGTGGCCATCAGCGCGACGATGGCGTTGACGATGGCGCGCTCGTCGATGAGGTGGCCGAACGGACGGAAGTCGTTGCCCAGCGCGGTGATCGCCAGTGCGCGCTCGGCGGCGCTGCGGGTCAGCGCATCGCGCAGCGGCGTGCCCGGGTTGACGAAGGAAGCGCCGGGCAGCTGCACGCCCATCGCCTCCAGCAGCACCTGGTTGGAATTGGCGGTGCCGTAGAAGGTGCAGGTGCCCGGGGCGTGGTAGGAGGCCGACTCGGCTTCGAGCAGTTCGGCGCGGCTGGCCTCGCCGGCGGCGTAGCGCTCGCGCACCTCGGCCTTCTGCTTGTTCGGGATGCCCGGCGTCATCGGCCCGGCTGGCAGGAAGATCGCCGGCAGGTGGCCGAAGGCCAGCGCGCCGATCAGCAGGCCCGGCACGATCTTGTCGCACACGCCCAGGTAGACCGTGGCGTCGAACATGTCGTGGCTGAGGCCGATCGCGGTGGCCTGGGCGATGATGTCGCGCGAGAACAGCGACAGCTCCATGCCGGCGCGGCCCTGGGTGACGCCGTCGCACATCGCCGGCACGCCGCCGGCGACCTGGGCGGTGGCGCCGAGCGCGCGCGCGGTCTCGCGGATCAGCTCGGGGTAGTGCTCGAACGGCTGGTGCGCCGAGAGCATGTCGTTGTAGGCGGTGATGATGCCCAGGTTCGGGGTCACGCTGCCGCGCAGGCGTTGCTTGTCGGTCGGGCCGCAGGCGGCGAAACCGTGGGCCAGGTTGCCGCAGCTCAGGCGGCTGCGGAACGGACCGTCGCGCAGGGCGGCGTCGATGCCGGCCAGGTAGGCGGCGCGCGAGGCGGCGCTGCGCATGCGGATGCGTTCGGTGACGGCTTGGATGTTCGGATGCAGGCTCATTGGCTTAACGGCTATGAGGGGCGGCGCCGGCGGGGCCGGCGGCGCGGGGGAGGGACGGGCGGGCAATTGCCGCCCGGAGATCGCCGGTCATGCGCACCAGTGCACGCGCAGGTGCGGGCCCGGTTGCTGGATCGCCACGCGGATCGGGTATTGGAGCGGATCCTCGCCGGCCAGCGCGGCGTCGAGGATTTCCAGCTTCTGCTTGCCGCGCAGCAGCAGCAGGCGGGTTTCGCAGCTGGCCAGGCCGGCCGGAGTCAGGGTGATCCGCAGCGGCCAGGTATTGGCGCCCGGGCAGCCGGTGGCATCCAGCGGGGCGTAGGGCTGCTGGCTGGCGAGCGCGCGCGGCAGGTCGATCGAGCCGGGGAACAGCGAGGCGGTGTGGCCGTCGCCGCCCATGCCCAGCACCGCCAGGCAGGGCGGGGCGGCGTGAGTGGCGTGCAGGTTGGCGTCGTGCACGCAGTCGGCCAGCGACTTGCCCTGCCGCACCAGCGGGGTGAACTGCACGCCTTCGGCGCGCGCCAGCAGGCTGTTGCGGACCAGGAAGGCGTTGCTGTCGGGATCCTGCGGCGAGAGCCAGCGCTCGTCGACCAGGCCGGCCTCGATGCGGTTCCATTCCAGCGGCTGCAGCGCCAGCGCCTCGTACACCGGCGCCGGCGTGGTGCCGCCGGACAGCAGCATGCGGGCATGGCCGCGCTTGCCGACCTCGTGCGAAAGGATGCTCGCCATTTCGGCGACGATGCCTTCGGCCCAGGCATCGGCGTCGGCATAGCGGATCAGCGACACCTGGTCGCGGGACGTGCTCATGGACGGTTACCTCGCGCTTCGCGCTCGGCATCGACTGCGTAGGCGGCCGAGCCGAGCAGGCCGGCATGCGGATGCATCACCGCCAGCGAGGGTACCTTGGACATGATCGCCGAGAACCGGCCCTTGTTCTCGAAACGCTGGCGGAACCCGGAATGCTGCAGCGAATCGAGCATGCGCGGGACCAGGCCGCCGGTCAGGAACACGCCATCCCAGGCGCCCTGCATCAGCACCAGGTCGCCGGCGATGGCGCCGAAGATGGCGCAGAACAGGTCCACGGTGCGCGCCGAACGGGCGTCGCCGGCGGCGGCGCGGGCGGTGATGTCCGAGGGCTTGAGCGGACCGGGATCGGCGCCGGCGATCTCGCTGAGCGCGCGGTGGATGTTGACCAGGCCCGGGCCGCAGATCAGGCGCTCGTTGGAGACCCGGCCGAACTGCTGGGAGAGGATCTCCAGGATGCGGATCTCTTCCGGCGTGCCGGGCGGAAAGCTGACGTGGCCGCCTTCGGTTTCCAGCGGAATGCAGCGGCCGTTGCGGATGATCAGCCCGCCGGCGCCCAGGCCGGTGCCCGGGCCGATGACGCCGTAGTTGCGCGGCTGCTCGATCGGGGCCGGCTCCCAGCTGGCGCCACCGACCTGGACCACGTCCTGTGGGCGCAGCAGGCTGATCGCCATGGCCTGGGCGGCGAAGTCGTTGATCAGGTGCAGCTGGCGGAAGCCGAGCATCTGCGCGGTGCGAGAACGCGAGATCACCCACGGATGGTTGGTGATGCGCGCCTCGTCGCCGTCCACGCGGCCGGCGACGGCGAACACGCCATGGTCGGCGCTGGCGCCGATCTGGTCCAGGTAATGCTGCGCGGCTTCACCCAGCGAGGCGAAATCGACCACCGCGAACTCGCGCACGCTGTCTTCCAGCAATGGCATCGAGGCATCGATGTCGGCCAGCGCGAAGCGCGCGTTGGTGCCGCCGATGTCGGCGACCAGCGCCGGCTGCGCGGACACGCTCATGCCTGTGCCTCCGCCGATTCCACGCCCGGCGGCAGGAACGCCGTCGCCGTGGCCGGGCCCCAGCTGCCGGCCGGGTAGGGCTGCAGCGGCAGTGCGGCCTGCTTCCAGGCTTCGCTGACGCTGTCGATCCAGGCCCAGGCCGCGCGCACTTCGTCATCGCGCACGAACAACGCATGGTTGCCGTTGAAGGCATCCAGGAACAGGCGTTCGTAGGCGATGCGGCGATGCAGGCCGGTCGGCACGGACAGTTCCAGCTCCAGCGGCTGCAGCTCCAGCGCACCCCATTCCGGGCCGGCCAGCGAGCTCATCAGGCCGAGCTCGATGTTCTCCTGCGGCTGCAGCTGGAAGGTCAGGCGGTTGGGCGTGGCGTGCTTGCGGTCCGGGCGCTCGAACAGCCAGTGGGTGACCGGCTTGAGGGTGACCACGATGCGGGTGGTGCGTTCGGCCAGGCGCTTGCCGGTGCACAGGTGGAACGGCACGCCTTCCCAGCGCCAGTTGTCGATGTGCGCGGTGACGCCGGCGAAGGTCTCCACGTCGCTGCCTTCCGGCGGCTGGTAGGCCTGGGCCGGCTGGCCGTTGATGGTGCCGGCGGTATAGCGGCCGCGGACGCTGTCGCGCGCGGCGTTGCCGGCGTTGAGCGGGCGCAGGGCGCGCAGCACCTTGACCTTCTCGTCGCGGATGCGGTCGGCTTCCAGCGAGGCCGGCGGCTCCATCGCCACCAGGCACAGCAGCTGCAGGATGTGGCTCTGGACCATGTCGCGCAGCGCGCCGGAGCGGGCGTAGTAGGCGTCGCGCCCGTCCACGCCCTCGCTTTCGGCGACCAGGATCTGCACCGACTCGATGTAGTTGCGGTTCCACACCGCTTCCAGCAGCGTGTTGCCGAAGCGCAGCGCGATCAGGTTCTGTACCGCGGCCTTGCCCAGGTAGTGGTCCAGGCGGAACACGCGGTCCTCGTCGATCAGCGCGCCGATCGAGCGCAGGATCTCCTCGGCGCTGGCCGAATCGTGGCCGATCGGCTTTTCCAGCATCAGCCGGTGCGGCGCGGCCAGCGCGCCGCCCTGGGCCAGGCCCTGGCAGGTGCTGATGTACAGGCCCGGCGGGATCGCCAGGTAGCTCACGCAGGGACGGTCGGTGAGGTCGCGCACGGCGGCGGCGACCGACTCGGCGTCGCGCAGGTCCACCGAGCGGTAATCGATGCGTTCGAGCATGCTGTCGATGTCGGCGGCGCCGGCGTGCGGCAGCGCCTGTTCCAGCCGCGGGCGCAGGATGCCGCGGAACTTTTCCGTGTCGTGCGGCGACAACGCCAGCGCGCGGATGCGGAAATCCTCGGGCAGCAGGCCGTCGATCGAGAGCCGCAGGAGGGAGGGGAAGAGGTAGCGCTGTGCCAGGTCGCCGGTTGCGCCGAACAGGAAAAGGGTGTTGTGCATTGGCCGAGTTTCAGTTTCTGCTGACATCGCTGTCAATGGCGTGAATCCTGGATTCCAGGGGCTGTTGTCGAAGGGCCTGCCCGGGCGCGACGAGCCGCCCGTCCGGGTCCGCGAACCTGCCTGCCGCTTGCGCGCGCGCGACCGGGTCGGCGGACCAAAGTCCCCGATTGTTGCAGTTAATGGCGGCGCACCGTTAGCGACCCGGCCGTACGAAGCGGCGTGGGCCAGTGCATGGCATGCGTGCACGCGCTCCATACGTGCGAGCACGTTCAAATGAAACCATTCCGGTGCCTCCTCCCATGGCGGATGTTGCCAGATGAAAACGGTTACATGTCAGAATAGCGGGAATGCATTCGATTGCGAGCAGTTTCATCGGCGACCATTCGATGCCGGCGCGGCCAACAGGCGCGCAGCGACCGACGAAACCCGAGAGGCGAACGAATGGCGAAAGTGCAGTTGGAGAATGTCCGCAAGGTGTACGACAACGGACAGGTCGCGGTGGCGGGTGCCACCTTCGAGGTCGCCGACGGCGAGCTGATGGTGCTGGTGGGGCCCTCGGGCTGCGGCAAATCCACCCTGCTGCGGATGATTGCCGGGCTGGAGGAGATCAGCGGCGGCACGCTGCGGATCGGTGACCGGGTGGTCAACGACGTGGCGCCGAAGGATCGCGACATCGCCATGGTGTTCCAGAGCTACGCGCTGTATCCGCACATGACCGTGCGCGAGAACCTGGCCTTCGGCCTGAAGCTGCGCGGCCAGCCGCAGGCGGTGATCGACGAGCGCGTGCGCAACGCGGCCGGCATGCTCGGCCTCACCGACATGCTCGACAAGCTGCCCAAGGCGATGTCCGGCGGCCAGCGCCAGCGCGTGGCGCTTGGGCGGGCGATGGTGCGCGAGTCGGCGGTTTTCCTGCTCGACGAGCCGCTGTCCAACCTCGACGCCAAGCTGCGCCACAGCGTGCGCACCGAGATCGCCCAGCTGCACCGCAAGCTGGGTACCACGATGGTCTACGTGACCCACGACCAGGTCGAGGCGATGACCCTGGGCCAGCGCATCGTCGTGCTCAACGCCGGGGTGATCCAGCAGATCGACACCCCGATGGCGCTGTACGAGCGCCCGGCGAACCTGTTCGTGGCCGGTTTCCTCGGCAGCCCGGCGATGAACGTGCTGCGCGGCGTGCTGCAGGGCGAGGCGCTGCGGCTGGCCGACGGCGTGGTGGTGCCGCTGTCCGGTACCGCGGTGCCGGACGATGCGCAGGGCAGGGAGGTGCTGGTCGGCATCCGCCCCGAACACCTGCGCCCGGCGGTCGGCGATGACGTGGTGGCGTTCCAGGCGCGCGTGGAGGGCCTGGAGCCGGTGGGCAACGAGATCTTCGTCAACCTCGACCTCGCTGGCCTGGCGCTGGTGATGCGCGTGCCGCCGCAGCCGTTGCCGGCGGTGGGCGAGCCGCTCAAGGTGGCGCTGCATGGCGCCCACCTGCACTTCTTCGATCCGCAGACCGAGGCGCGGCTGCCGGGCTGAGACGCCCGCGCCGGCTTCAGCGGGCCAGGCCGGGGAGCAGGGGCTGCAGCGGGGTGGGGGTGTCGCCCAGCTGCAGCGGCAGGCCTTCGCTGTCCACTGGCAGCACCGCCAGGGCCAGCGTGCCGGCCACGCTGGCGACGCTGCCGGCGTGCTGGCCGGCCTGCTTCAGCTCCGCGCCGCTCGCGGTGCCGTCCGGCACCTGGACCAGCTGCGCGACCCGCTTGGCCTTGCCGAGGAAATGCGTGCGGGCGACGATCTCCTGCCCCGGGTAGCAGCCTTTCTTCACGCTGTAGGCGCCCAGGCGATCCAGGCCGATCTGCTGCGGCGTCCACTGTTCGACGGCGCTGTCATCCAGTCTGGGCAGGCCCAGCTGCAGGTCCGCTTCACGCCAGCGTGCCTCGAAACCGGCGTCTACGACGAAAGGATGAGGCCCGATCCGCAGCGTGCGCGGCAGCGCCGCTGCGCCGAGGTCGAAATCCAGTGCCTCGTCCTCGCCCGCGCTGAGGTTGCCGCTCGCCCGGGATGGCGCCTGGAAGCGGCCGCCGGCATGCAGGTCGCTACGCACGGCGATGCGGACCTTGCGGCGGAAGACGAAGCGTTGCAGCTGTGCGGCCAGCGTTTCGGCGCGGCCATCGGCCAATACCAGCCACAGTGCCTGGTCGGCGACGCGGCACAGCATGAAGATGGCCAGCACCCGGCCCTTGGCGCTCAGCCAGGCGTTCCACTGCCACTGGCCGACGGGAAGGGCGGCCAGGTCGTTGGCGAACTGGGCCTGCGAAAAGGCCACCGCATCGGGGCCTTCGAGCGCCACGATGGCGTGTCCGGGAAGCGCCGTGAAATCCGCTTCTGAAATGTGAAGGTTGTCAGGCACGGGGGCGAGGCATAAAATTTGTGCGTTGCGAGACCGACATGATAGGCCAAACAACCCCACATCCCGAGACCGAACCCGAAGACACGGCAGTTCCGGCAGGTAGTCCTGCGCCGGAAGCGACCGTGCCGCGGGAGATCGGCGGGCGCGGCGGACTGGATCCGGTGCGTTATGGCGATTGGGAGAAAAACGGGCGCTGCGTCGATTTCTAGTCGCAGCGTGCAGCCAATGCGGCCAGCGAGCCGCCCAGCCGAGATAAAGAGTCAGCGAATGGCGACCCCAGAACGTCCCCTGTCACCACACCTACAGGTGTATCGCTGGCAGATCCAGATGGCCACCTCGATCCTGCATCGAGCCACGGGCATCGTGCTGTGCCTTGGAGCCCTGATCATCGCCGCCGGCCTGCTGGCGCTGATGGCCGGCCCGCAGCACTGGAACTGCTTCCGCCAGATCGCTGGCACCTGGTACGGCCTGATCTTCATGTTCGGCTGGTCGTGGTGCTTCGCCTACCACCTGTGCAACGGCATCCGCCACATCGTGCAGGACTTCGGCCACGGCTTCCGCATCGCCGCCTTCGTGCGCAGCAGCTGGCTGTCGGTCATCGGCAGCCTGGTGATCACCGCCCTGATCTGGGCCTACGTGCTGACCACCGGAGGTGTCGCATGAGCCGTTACCGCACTCCGTTGAAGAACGTCCGCGGCCTGGGCGCCGCCAAGACCGGCACCGAGCATTTCGTCCACCAGCGCCTGACCGCCACCGCGCTCATCCTGCTGGGCATCTGGTTCGTCGCCTTCGTGCTGAGCCTGATCGGCGCCGACTATGTCGCAGCCACCGCGGCCGTCGCCAAGCCGTGGAACGCGGTCCTGCTGGTCGGCTTCCTGGTGGCGATGTTCTGGCACGCCCAGCTCGGCCTGCAGGTCATCCTCGAGGACTACATCCACAATTCGCTTCTGGCCCTGGCGCTGCAGGTCTCGGTGAAGTTCATCGCCGTCCTGGGTGCAATCGTCAGTGTTTTCGCGGTCGCCCGCATCGCGCTGGGGAACTGATCAAAGATGTCCGCCTACAAGATCACCGAACACAAATACGACATGGTCGTCGTCGGCGCCGGTGGCGCCGGCCTGCGCGCCACCTTCGGCCTGGCCCAGAAGGGCCTGCAGACGGTCTGCCTGACCAAGGTCTTCCCGACCCGCTCGCACACCGTTGCCGCGCAGGGCGGCATCTCCGCCGCGCTGGGCAACATGGGCGAGGACGACTGGCGCTACCACTTCTACGACACCATCAAGGGGTCGGACTGGCTGGGTGACCAGGACGCCATCGAGTACATGTGCCGCGAGGCGATCCCGGCCATCATCGAGCTGGAGCACTACGGCGTGCCGTTCTCGCGCACCGAGGAAGGCAAGATCTACCAGCGCCCGTTCGGCGGCATGACCACCAAGTTCGGCGAAGGCCCGCCGGCGCAGCGCACCTGCGCGGCAGCCGACCGTACCGGCCACGCCATGCTGCACACGCTGTACCAGCAGTCGCTGGCGCACAACGCGCGCTTCATGATCGAGTACTTCGCGCTCGACCTGATCTTCGACGAAGAGGGCGTGTGCCGCGGCGTGCTCGCCCTGGACATGGCCGAAGGTTCGCTGCACCTGTTCCGCGCCCATGGCGTGGTGCTGGCCACCGGCGGCTACGGCCGCGCCTACTTCAGCGCCACCTCGGCCCACACCTGCACCGGTGACGGCGGCGGCCTGGTGATGCGCGCCGGCCTGCCGATGCAGGACATGGAGTTCGTGCAGTTCCACCCGACCGGCATCTACGGCGCCGGCTGCCTGATCACCGAGGGCGTGCGCGGCGAAGGCGGCATCCTGCGCAATTCCAACGGCGAGCGCTTCATGGAGCGCTATGCCCCGCACTACAAGGACCTGGCCTCGCGCGACGTGGTCAGCCGTTCGATGACCATCGAGATCCGCGAAGGCCGCGGCGTCGGCGAGCACAAGGACCACATCCTGCTCGACCTGACCCACCTGGGCCCGGAAGTGATCAACGAGAAGCTGCCGGGCATCGCCGAGAGCGCCCACATCTTCGCCGGCGTCGACGTGACCAAGGAGCCGATCCCGGTCATCCCGACCGTGCACTACAACATGGGTGGCATCCCGACCAACTACCACGGCGAAGTCGTGCGCAAGATCGGCGACGACCCCGATGCGGTGGTGCAGGGCCTGTACGCGATCGGCGAGGCCGCCTGCGTGTCGGTGCACGGCGCCAACCGCCTGGGCTCCAACTCGCTGCTCGACCTGGTGGTGTTCGGCCGTTCGGTCGCCAACCGCTGCGCCGAGACGATCAAGCCGAACCAGCCGCACAAGCCGCTGCCGGCCGATGCCTGCGACAAGGCGCTGGGGCTGCTGGACAAGCTGCGCAACGCCAACGGCTCCACGCCGACGGCGGTGATCCGCGACAAGATGCAGCGGACCATGCAGGCCGACGCGGCGGTCTTCCGCACCAGCAAGTCGCTGAAGGAAGGCTGCGAGAAGATGGACGAGATCTTCGCCATGTTCGAGGACGTGAAGGTCTCCGACCGCTCGCTGGTCTGGAATTCCGACCTGATCGAGACCTACGAGCTGTACAACCTGCTGCTCAACGCGGTGGCGACGATCAACTCGGCCGAGCAGCGCCACGAGAGCCGCGGCGCGCACGCGCACGAGGACTATCCGGACCGCGACGACGTCAACTGGCAGAAGCACACGCTGGTTTCGGTGGACGAGAAGGGCAAGTGCAGCTTCGACTTCCGCCCGGTGCACATGTACACGCTCTCCGAAGACGTGAGCGTGGTGCCGCCGAAGCCGCGCGTTTACTGACCAAAGCCGGGACGAGGGACGCGCCGGCCGCCGCAAGGTGGCCGGGCGCAGGCCCGGATCCCCGATCCCACTTCCGGATTCAAAGCCATGGCAGAGTTCACCCTCCCGAAGAATTCCAAGATCACCAAGGGCAGGCATTTCCCGGCGCCCGGCGCCAAGAATGTCCGCACCTTCAAGGTGTATCGCTGGAATCCCGACGACAGCGCCAACCCGCGGACCGACACCTACGAGATCGATCTCGACAAGTGCGGCCCGATGGTCCTGGACGCGCTGATCAAAATCAAGAACGAGATCGACCCCACGCTGACCTTCCGCCGCTCCTGCCGCGAAGGCATCTGCGGCTCGTGCGCGATGAACATCGACGGCACCAACACCCTGGCCTGCACCAAGGCGATCAGCGCCTGCGGCAAGGCCGAAGTGCCGATCTATCCGCTGCCGCACATGAACGTGGTCAAGGACCTGGTGCCGGACCTGACCCACTTCTACGCGCAGTACGCTTCGATCAAGCCGTGGATCCGCACCCAGACCCCGCCGCCGCCGGATCGCGAGCGCCTGCAGTCGCCGGAGGACCGCAAGAAGCTCGACGGCCTGTACGAGTGCATCCTGTGCGCGTGCTGCTCGACCAGCTGCCCGAGCTACTGGTGGAACGGCGAGCGTTACCTGGGCCCGGCGATCCTGCTGCAGGCCTACCGCTGGATCATCGACTCGCGCGACGAGGACACCGGTGCGCGCCTGGACGACCTGGAAGACCCGTTCAAGCTGTATCGCTGCCATACCATCATGAACTGCGCCCGGACCTGCCCGAAGGGCCTGAACCCGGCGCTGGCGATCGCCGAGATCAAGAAGCTGATGATGGCGCGCCGCGCCTGATCGATGTCTCCGCCGCGCCGGCCCGAGCCGGCGCATGCGGCCTTGGCGGCACCGACCGGAAGGTCCGGTGCCGCTTTCGTTTCCGGCACCCATCGGTGCCACCGGACGGAGCCCGTCGATGGACGAAGCGACCGAACTGAAGAAGCTGCGCTGGCGCTGCCGGCGCGGCATGCGCGAACTCGATCAGCTGTTCGGGCGTTATCTGGACCGCCGCTGGGCGGATGCGCCGAGTGGGGAACGCGAGGTTTTCCTGTTCCTGCTCGATTGCGAGGACGATAGGTTGTGGCGCTGGTTCATGGGCTACGAGGCCTGTCCGCATGCCAAACCCGCCGAGCTCATCGCCCGGATCCGCGCCCTGCCGGCTTGAGTGGCGCCCCTCGCGCCAGTTGCTGCTGGCGCTGGCCCTGCTGGTCCCGCTGGCCTGCGCCAGCCTGTGGCTGTCGGCCCTGCCGGGCGCGCTGGCTGGCTTGCTGAGCCCGGTCCTGCTCCTGGCCGGTGCGACGCGCTGGCGCTGGCTGGCCCATCGTCCGCGCCGGCGCCTGCAGATCCACCCGCCGGGCCGCCCCAGCTGCGTCGATGGCCTGCCGGTTGCCGACCTGCGCGTGCACTGGCGAGGCCCGCTGGCCCGGGTGTCGTGGCGGCGTGGTCCCGGCCGGCGCCACGCCGTGCTGTTCTGGCCCGATACCCTGCCGGCGCCGCGACGACGTGAACTCCGACTGGCCACATGCCACCGCGCGGTATCGTCATCGGCGCCGGGGATGGCACCATAGCCTCCCCTGAACGGTTGCGCCGCATGTTCAAACCACTCCCCGTCGCCATCGGCCTGCGTTACCTGCGCGCCAAACGGCGCAATGGCTTCATCTCCTTCATCTCGATGGCGTCGATCCTGGGCATCGCGCTCGGCGTCACCGTGCTGATCACCACCCTGGCGGTCATGAGCGGGTTCCAGAAGGAAATCCGCGACCGCCTGCTGCAGATGGCGGCCCACGCCACGGTCAGCGCCGACGGCGCGCCGCTGCGCGACTGGCAGACCGCGCTGCAGGTCGCCAGCGCGGATCCGCGCGTGGCGGGGGCGGCCCCGTACATCGAAAGCCAGGCCCTGATCACCGGCGTGCGCAACCAGCCGGCGATCGTGCGCGGCGTGGTGCCGGCGCAGGAGAACAAGGTCTCGGTGCTGTCCCAGAAGATGAAGCAGGGCTCGACCGACAGCCTGACCCCGGGTTCCTACAACATCCTGCTTGGCCAGGAGCTGGCGCTGTGGCTGGGCGTGAACGTCGGCGACAAGGTGGTGGTGATGCTCGCCGAGCCCCAGGCCACCCCGTTCGGCGCCGCGCCGCGCTACAAGCGCTTCACCGTCAGCGGCATCTTCGAGGCCGGCTACAACGAGATCGACCGGGGCCTGGCCGTCACCAACATGGAGGACATGGGCAGGGTGCTGCGCATGGATGGCGTCACCGGCGTGCGGCTGAAGCTGTACGACATGGACCGTGCCTGGGAGGTCGCCAGCGACCTGGCGCTGAAGCTGCCCGGCGACCATCGCGTCAGCGACTGGACCCAGGAAAACGCCAACCTCTACCACTCGCTGCGGATGGAGAAGACCGTGATGGGCATCCTGCTGTCGCTTATCATCGCGATGGGTGCCTTCAACCTGGTGTCCTCGCAGGTGATGCTGGTGACCGACAAGCAGGCCGACATCGCGATCCTGCGCACCCTGGGCCTGACCCCGGGCGGGGTGATGAAGGTCTTCATGGTGCAGGGCTCGCTGATCGGCATCATCGGCACCGTGCTCGGCGTGGTCGGCGGCATCACGCTGACGCTGAACCTGGAGCGGATCCTCGGCGCGATCGAGGCGCTGTTCCACATCAAGCTGCTGCCCGAGGACGTGTACTACATCACCGGGTTGCCGACCGACATGCAGACCGGCGACGTCGTCGCCATCACCGTGGTGGCGCTGCTGATGAGCTTCCTGGCGACCCTGTACCCGGCCTGGCGCGCCGCGCGCACCCAGCCGGCGGAGGCGCTGCGCTATGAATGAGACCGCGATGAACGATGTTGCCGTGATCCGGGCCGAGCGCCTGGGCAAGACCTATGCCGAGGGGAGACTGCGCACGCCGGTGTTCGACGGGCTCGACCTGTCGGTGGCGGCGGGCGAGACGGTGGCGATCGTCGGCGCTTCCGGCGCCGGCAAGAGCACGCTGCTGCACCTGCTCGGCGGGCTGGACGTGCCGACCAGCGGCGAGGTCCATGTCGCCGGCCATTCGATGTCCGCGCTGTCCGACGCCGAGCGCGGCCGGCTGCGCAACCGCTCGCTGGGCTTCGTCTACCAGTTCCACCACCTGCTGCCGGAATTCACCGCCCTGGAGAACGTGATGATGCCGGTGCTGCTCGGCGGCGCCGATGTCGCCCCGGCCCGCGATCGCGCGCGCGACCTGCTGGAGGCGGTCGGGCTGGGCCATCGCCTCGAGCACAAGCCGGGCGAGCTGTCCGGCGGCGAACGCCAGCGCGCGGCGGTGGCGCGGGCGCTGGTGAACCGCCCGGCCTGCGTGCTGGGCGACGAACCGACCGGCAACCTCGACGACAAGACCGCGGCCACCGTGTTCGAGCTGATGCTCGACCTCAACCGCCAGCATCGCACCAGCCTGGTCCTGGTCACCCATGATCGCGGGCTGGCGTTCAAGCTGGACCGCGTGCTGGAACTGCACGAAGGCAAACTTCGAGAGCTGTCGCGCCCGGCGTGATCACCGACCGGCTGCGCGGCAAATCCCGATGATCCAAGCGCCGGCGGCCTATACGCCGGCGCGTATTTCTCCCCTGATGCCGGACCGGGCATCCGCCTAACCTGAGCCTGTGACGTGTCCACGCCGTCCGGCGCGGCAGGAGCCCGGCCTGCGCAGCCCCCCTGATTGTGGGCAGCTCCGGCAGCGCCGGCGGCGTTGGGCACGTCACGTCGTTCTCGCGACGGGGATGGGGATGGGCAATTCGACGACCGGGCAGGCAGCACGGACAGCAGGGGCCGGCCCAGGCGGGGTGTCGCCCGGCGGCGCACTGGCTTTTCTGGCCGGTGTGCTGCTGGCGGGCTGGGCGACGCGCCCGGCGTCGGATTGGCTCATCGCCGGGGCCGGAGTGGTCGCCCTGGGCTGTGCCGTGCAGGCATGGCGGGCATGGCGATGGGGAAGGACGGGATGGCATGTGGCCTGCCTGGTCGGCATCGCCGTCGGGCTCGCCGGCTGGGGCTGGACGTCCTGGCATGCGCGGGTCGCGCTCGACAGCCAGCTGCCGGTCGGACTGGAGGATCGCGAGGTGCAGCTGCGGGGCGTGGTGACCAGCCTGCCGGTCGTCGAAGCGCGGCGCAGCCGCTTCCAGCTGCGCGTGTCGTCGGACCATGACCTGCCGGCAAGCCTGCGTGGGCGACTGCTGCAGCTGGCCTGGTACGACGACTTCGGCACCAACGTGCCCGGGCCGCGGATGGCCCTGCGCGCCGGGGAGACCTGGGAACTGCGGGCGCGCCTGCGCGCGCCACGTGGCCTGCGCAATCCGGGCGGCTTCGATGTCGAGCGCAACGCGGTGGCCCAGCGGATCGTCGCCAGCGGGCACGTTCGCCAGCCGCTCCAGGCAAGGCGGCTGGCGGCCGGGCAGGGGATGCCGGCCTGGCGCGAACGGATCGCGGCACGGATCGACGCCGAGGTGCCGGGCGCCGGTGCGCGCTACGTCCGGGCGCTCGCGCTGGGTGACACGCGCGGCCTGGACGAGACGGACTGGCGCCTGCTGCGCGCGGTGGGTCTGACCCACCTGATCGCCATCTCAGGCTTCCACGTGGGGCTGGTCGCGCTCGGCGCGGCCTGGCTGGTACAGGGGATCTGGCGGACCGCCGCCTGGTGGCCGCGGTGGCTGCCACGTCGCCACGCCGCGGCGCTGGCCGCGTTGGCGGCGGCGACCGCCTACGCCTTCGTCGCCGGCGGCGCGCTGCCAACGGTGCGCACCGTGCTGATGATCGCGGTGGTCTGCCTGGCGCGGCTGGCGCGCCGTCCGGTAGCGGTGCTGCAGTCACTGGCGCTGGCCCTGCTGGCAGTGCTGCTGATCGACCCTTTGTCGGTGCTGCTGCCGGGCTTCTGGCTCAGCTTCGGTGGCGTTGCCTGCCTGGTGCTGGCGATGCCGGGCGCCGGCTCGCGCTGGTGGCTGGACTTCCTGCGCGCCCAGGGCGTGGTCACCGTGGGGCTGCTGCCACTGAGCGCGGCCTGGTTCGCCCAGGTCTCCTGGGCCGGGCCGTGGGTGAACCTGCTGGCGATTCCCTGGTGGAGCCTGATCGTGGTGCCGCTTTGCCTGCTGGGGCTGGTGGGGGAGGCGCTATACCCCGGCGGCGGGCGCTGGCCGTGGCGGCTGGCGGCGGCCTGCTTCGATCCGAGCTGGCGCCTGTTCTCCACCCTCGGCGCGCAGGCCGGCAGCCAGGCCTGGCTGGTGGAGGCCGGCCTGTCCGCCAGCGTCCTGGCCTTGCTTGGCGCGGCCTGGTGCCTGCTGCCCAAGGGCACGCCGGGCAAAGGCCTGGCACTGCTGCTGTGGTTGCCACTGTTCTGGCCTGACGTGCGGCGACCGAAGGCCGGCGAATTGGCGCTGACGGTCTTCGACGTCGGCCAGGGGCTTTCGGTGCTGGTGCGCACCCGCCACCACGCCCTGTTGTACGACGCCGGGCCACAGGTGGCGGAGGGTTTCGACGCCGGGGAACGGGTGGTGGTCCCCGGTCTGCGGGCGCTGGGCGTGCACGCGCTCGACGAAATCGTGGTCAGCCATGCCGACAGCGATCACGCCGGTGGGCTGGAAGCGGTGCGCGCGGCGCTGCCGGTAACGCGGGTGCGCGCGCCGCCGGGTGCGCCGCTGGAAGACGTCGCGGCGCCATGCATCGCCGGCACCGGCTGGGAGTGGGACGGGGTCCGGTTCCGCTTCCTGCATCCGCCTGCCGCTTTTCCCTACCTGCGAAACGAATCCAGCTGCGTGCTGCGGATCCAGTCCGCCACCGGGGCCGTGCTGCTGACCGGCGACATCGGGCGGGTGATCGAGCAGCGCCTGCTCAAGGACGCCCCGCAGGACCTGCGTGCGACGGTGGTGGTTGCCCCGCACCATGGCAGCGCGAGCTCCTCCTCGCCCGGCTTCGTCGCCGCCACCGGGGCCCGGCTGGTGGTCTTCTCGGCCGGGCACGGCAACCGCTTCGGGCATCCGCGCCCCGGCGTGGTGGCCTGGTGGCGCCGCAGCGGCGCGCGCGACCTGGTCACCGCGCGCAGCGGGGCGATCCAGGTCCGGCTGGGCCGAAACGGGACGCAGGTCCGGGAAACACGCCGCTGGCCGGCGCGCTGGTGGGATGCCGCGGAACGCCGTCGCGCGGCTGCTATCCTATCGACCAGCATTCAGACGGCCGAGCGCGCCGGAGGGTTGAAACGTGTGGGAACTGGTCAAGGCCGGCGGCTGGCCGATGATTCCGCTGCTCCTGCTGGGGGTGGTGGCACTGGCGATCGTGCTGGAGCGGCTGTGGTCCCTGCGGCGCAATGAGGTGCTGCCGCCCGGCCTGGGCGAGGAAGTCCGCAACTGGGCCGCGCGGGGCAAGCTCGACCCTTCCCACATCGAGTCGCTGCGTCGCAGCTCGGCGCTCGGCAGCCTGCTGGCCGCAGCGCTGGACATGCGCGGCCGGCCGCGCGAACTGGTCCGCGAGCGCATCGAGGACACCGGTCGCCATATCGTCCATCGCATGGAGCGCTTCCTCAACGCGCTCGGCACGATCGCCTCGGCCGGCCCGCTGCTCGGCCTGCTGGGCACCGTGGTGGGCATGATCCAGATGTTCCTGGGCATCCTTGATCACGGCCTCGGCGACGTGAACCAGCTGGCCGGCGGCATCGGCAAGGCGCTGGTGTGCACCGCCACCGGCATGATCATCGCGGTGCCCGCGCTGATCTTCCACCGCTATTTCAAGGGCCGCATCGCCGGCTACGTGATCGAAATGGAGCAGGAGGCGACCCTGCTGCTGGATGCGCTGGAGGGTGGTGCCGCCCCGGCGCCGGCGCAGCGTCCGGCGGCGGGCGCCAGCGCCGCCCAGGCAGGCCGCGCCCCGGCGATGGCCAAGGGCTGAGCGCGATGCGCATCCGCGACGACCGCGCGCAGGACGAGCCGCATATCGATCTGGTGCCCCTGATCGACGTGATCCTGGTGCTGATCATCTTCTTCGTGGTCACCACCACCTTCGATGCGCGCTCGACCCTGCAGCTGCAGCTGCCCAACGCCAGCGACCAGCACAACGCCGCGCCGCCGCGCTCGCTGAGCGTGCTGGTGAATGCCGACGGCCATTACTTCATCAACGACCGCGAGGTCCTGCGCAGCGACATCGAATCGCTCAAGCAGACCATCGGCGAAGTCGCCGGCGACGACCGCGAGCAGACCGTGCTGCTGCGCGCCGATGCGCGCACGCCCTACCAGGCGGTGGTCACCGCGCAGGATGCATTGGGCCAACTCGGGTTCCGCCGCCTGGCGATCGCCACGGCGCCGGAAGTGAAGCGCTGAACCCACGCCGCACGCCGCACGGTCCGTGCGGCGCCGACCTTCGCGCACCCGGCATGCACCCTGCCAACGGCAGCCAGGTGCCGGTCCGCGACCGCTGTCGCATTTCATCCCTTTTCCGGCTGGCTTCTGAAAGAATGAGGCACGCCCAACCCCGTTGGACCCTGACGCCCTGATGAAGAACTCCAAGTCAACGCCGGTCTGGCCGATCTACCAACGCCTGCTCGGTTACACGCGGGCCTACAAGAGCTGGCTGCTGCTGGCGCTAGGCGCGATGGTCGTGGAGAGCACTGCCGGCTACTTCTTCATGCTGTTGATGAAGCCGCTGATCAACGAAGGCTTCGTCGACCCGCAGCCGGGGATGGCGCTGTTCCTCCCCTTGGCGATCCTCGGCCTCTTCATCATGCGCAGCCTGTCCACCTTCGTGGGGGACTACTGCATGGCCCGCACCGGCCGAAGCGTCGTGCGCGACCTGCGCGAGCAGGTCCTGTCCAAGTACATGCATTTCCCCTCCGGCTACTTCGACAATGAAGCCACGCCGGTGATGGTGAGCCGGCTGAACTACGACACCGAACAGGTGACCCAGGCCAGCGCGGATGCGCTGAAGACCGTCATCGCCGACAGCCTGACCATCATCTACATGCTGGCGGTCATGCTGCAGATGAGCGTCAAGGTGACCTTCGCCATGCTGCTGGTGGTGCCGCTGATCGGCGTGATCGTCTCCTACGTGGGCAAGCGCTACCGCAAGATCAGCCGCGGCATCCAGGACGGCATGGGGCAGATGGCGCAGACGGCCGAGCAGTCGCTTTCCGCCCAGCAGGAAGTGAAGGTGCATGGCACCCAGCAGCACGAGATCGGCCGCTACCAGTCGCTGGCCAACCGCATGCTGCGCCTGAACATGAAGGTCGAAACCACGCGCGCGACCGCCTCGGCGACCGTGCAGTTCCTGGCCGCGCTCGCCCTGGCGGTGATCGTGTGGGTCGCGACCCGCGAGTCGCTGGCCGGGCGCCTCAACGCCGGCGAGTTCATGGCCCTCATGAGCTCGATGATGGCCATCATCCCCTCGCTGCGCCGCCTCACCAGCGTGCAGAGCTCGATCTCGCGCGGCGTCGCCGCCGCCGAGCGGCTGTTCGGCATCCTCGACCTGCCGACCGAGCACGACACCGGCACCCGCGAGATCACCCGCGCCCGCGGCGAGCTGGCCTTCGAACACGTCATGCTGCGCTACCGCCAGGACGATGGGCTGGCGCTGGACGACATCAGTTTCGTCGCCCGGCCGGGCACGGTGACCGCGATCGTCGGCCGCTCCGGCAGCGGCAAGACCAGCCTGGTCCGGCTGGTGCCGCGCTTCTACGAGCCCACCGGCGGCAGCATCCGCCTGGACGGCGTGCCGCTGGACGACTACCGCCTGGAAGACCTGCGCCGGCAGATCGCCCTGGTCGGCCAGAAGGTGATGCTGTTCGATGACACCATCGCCGCCAATATCGCCTATGGCACCGAGGCCAGCGAGGCGCAGATTCGCGCGGCGGCCGAGGCCGCCAATGCCTGGGAATTCATCGAGCGCCTGCCGCAGCAGCTGCAGACCCCGGTGGGCGAGAACGGCGCGCTGCTGTCCGGCGGCCAGCGCCAGCGCCTGGCGATTGCGCGGGCGATCCTGCGCGACGCGCCGATCCTCATCCTCGACGAGGCCACCGCCGCGCTGGACAACGAGTCCGAGCGCCTGGTCCAGGACGCCCTGCACCGGTTGATGCCCGATCGCACCACGCTGGTGATCGCGCACCGTCTGTCGACCATCGAACACGCCGACCAGGTGCTGGTGATGGACCACGGGCGCATCGTCGAGCGGGGCACCCACGCGCAGCTGCTCGCCGAGGGCGGGCTGTACGCCCACCTGCATGGAATGCAGTTCCGCGAAAGGCAGGCATGAGCACGACCCCGCGCAAGACCCCCGCGTACTGGTACGAGGACTCGCCGGTACCGCTGGCGGCGCGGCTGCTGGCGCCGGTGTACGCCGCCGTCGTCGCCTTGCGGCGCGCGCTGTATCGCCGTGGCTGGCGCAGGCGGCACGCGGTGCCGGTGCCGGTGGTGGTGGTCGGCAACATTACCGCCGGCGGCACCGGTAAGACACCGTTGACGATTGCCCTGGTCGAGAAGCTGCGCGAAGCCGGCTGGAACCCCGGCGTGGCCAGTCGCGGCTACGGGCGTGAACAGCCGGGCACGCCGCGCTGGATCGAACCGGGCACGCCGGTCGAATTGGCCGGTGACGAGCCGACCCTGATCGCCTGGAAGACCGGGGCGCGGGTGCGCGTGGATGCCGATCGCGTCGCCGCGGCCAAGGCGCTGGTCGAGACCGGTTGCGACATCGTGGTCTGCGACGACGGCCTGCAGCACTACCGCCTGGCGCGCGATGTCGAGATCGAGGTGGTCGACGGCAAGCGTCGCTACGGCAATGGCCGGATGATCCCGGCCGGGCCGCTGCGCGAGCCGGCGGCACGGGCGCGCGAATGCGACTTCCGCGTCGTGAATGCCGGCGAGGCCAGTGCCGATGCCGGGCCGATGGCACCGGGCTTCGGTGAGTGGCAGATGCGGCTGCGGCTGGACGAGGCGCAACCGCTGGGTGGCGGGCGGGCACGACCGCTGGCGGGATTCGCCGGCCAGCGCGTGCACGCGGTGGCCGGCATCGCGCATCCGGAGCGCTTCTTCGACATGCTGCGCGCGCGCGGGATCGGCGTGGTGCCGCATGCCTTCGCCGACCACCAGCGCTACGCGGTGTCGGACTTCGAATTCGGCAGCCAGCTGCCGGTGCTGATGACCGAGAAGGACGCGGTCAAATGCCGCGCGTTCGCCGACGAGTGGATGTTCAGCGTGCCGCTGCGCGCCGACCTGCCGGCGGCGTTCTGGGTCGCCTTGCTCGATCGCCTCGGCAAGCTGCGCCGCGGCTGAGGCAGGGGCGGGGTTCAAGCCCTGGTCGCTAGAATGGCGCTACGCCCGCGCTTTCGGGCGAGGGATTACCGAGAAGGGGGCAGGAGATGCCGATCAACCAATCCGATGCCGCCGTGGGCGGCCTGCCGCCGTTCGTGGTGGCCGTGCCCGCGCGCTATGCCGCCACCCGCCTGCCGGGCAAGCCGCTGCGCCTGCTCGGCGGCCAGCCGCTGGTCCGTCGCGTCGCCGAGCGGGCGCTGCAGGCAGGTGCCGCCGAAGTCTGGGTGGCGACCGACGATGCGCGTGTCGCCGCGGCGGTGGAAGGCATGGCTGGCGTGCACGTGGCCATGACCGCGGTCGCGCACGCCTCCGGCACCGATCGCCTGGCCGAGTGCGCCCGCCTGGCCGGCTGGAGCGAGCAGACCGTGGTGGTGAACCTGCAGGGCGATGAGCCTTTCGCGCCGGCGGCCGGCATCCGGCGGGTCGCGCAGCTGCTGGCCGAGACCGGCGCGCGGATGTCGACCCTGGCGGCGCCGATCAGCGAGGTGCACGAGCTGTTCGATCCGAACGTGGTCAAGCTGGTCCGCGATGCCACCGGGCATGCGCTGTACTTCAGCCGGGCGCCGATCCCTTGGCACCGCGATGCCTTCGCCGCCTCGCGCGAGGTGCTGCCGCCGGGCGAGTGGCTGCGCCACATCGGCATCTACGGCTATCGCGCCGGCTTCCTGCAGCGCTTCGCGGCGATGCCGCCGGGACGTCTTGAGCAGGTCGAATCGCTGGAGCAGCTGCGCGTGGTCGAGGCCGGCGAGCGGATCGCCGTGGCGCTGACGCCGGAGCAGTTCCCGCCGGGCATCGACACGCCCGACGACCTGGCCCGGGCCGAGGCCCGCTGGGGCGGCGCATGAGGCTGCTGGTGCTGTGCCTGGGCAACATCTGCCGTTCGCCGATGGGCGAGGGCGCGTTGCGCGCGCGACTGGACGATTCGCCGCTGGCCGGTGAGGTCGAGGTCGATTCGGCCGGCACCGGCGGCTGGCATGCCGGCGAGGGTCCGGATCCGCGCGCGGTCCGCTGCGCGGCCGGGCATGGGGTGGACATTGCCGGGCTGCGCGCGCGCCAGCTGCGCGCCACGGATTTCACCGACTTCGACTGGATCCTCTGCGCCGACCGCGCCAACCTGCGCGACGCCAGCCGGCTGGCACCGGCCGCCGACCGCGCCAAGGTCGTGCTGTGGCTGCCCTGGGCGGGGCTGGCCGATACCCAGGAGATCCCCGATCCCTACACCGGCGGCCGGGCTGAGTTCGAGGCCGCCTGGCGCCTGGTGGACCGGGCCGCGTCGGCCACGGTCGCCCGCCTCGCGCGCGAGCGCGGTTTGGGCATAATCGCCCCATGAGCGCGCAGAACCTCCAGGAATTCCCGGAATTCCCCACCTGGCTCAATGCCAGGCCCTCGACCCTGCAGGAACACCGGGGCCGTGCCCTGGCGCTGGCCTTCGTCAATGCCGGCTCGGAATGGTGCGCGCAGCGGCTGCTGGAGCTGACCCAGTGGCAGGCGCGCAATCCCGGGCGCATGCAGCTGATCGTGGTCCAGGTGCCGCGCTTCGACAGCGAGCGCGAGCCGGCGCGCTCGCTCAAGCTGCTGCGCCAGCAGGGCGTGCAGACGCCGATCCTGCTCGATCGCGAGTGGGAGACCTGGCGCCGCTTCGGGGTGACCGCGTGGCCGACGGTGGTGCTGATCGACGCCCAGGGGCGCGAACGCCAGCGGCTGGTCGGGCAGGGCGGGGAGGTCGAGCGCGAGCTCAACGCGCTGTGTGCCGGCCAGCAACCGCCCAGCGACGAGGACCTGCAGCCGCTGGTCGAGCGCTCGCCGGAACCGCGCCTGGCGCTGCGCTTTCCCACCGGGCTGGCGGCCAGCGCCGACCGGGTGTACATCGCCGATACTGGCCACCACCGGATCCTGGAGTGCAATCACGCCGGCCGGGTGATGCGCCAGTTCGGCCTGGGCACGGCCGATTTCATCGACGGCGACGCCGGCGAGGCCGCCTTCCGCCGCCCACGCGGCCTGGCCCTGGCGCGCGAGGCGCTGTATGTCGCCGACGCCGGCAACCACGCGCTGCGCCGGATCAACCTGTCCAGCGGCCACGTCGACACGCTGTGCGGCAACGGCCGCGCCGGCGAGCCGGTCGAGGGCGTGGTGTCCAACCCCGCGCTGGCGCCGCTGGACGGCCCGCACGGGGTGGCGGTGGCCGGCAACGAACTGCTGGTCGCCATGGCCGGCGACAACCGAATCTGGAGCTACGACCTGGGCCGCGCCGAGCTGCGCTGGCGGGCGGGCGCCGGTGCGCTGGAAGAACGCGACGGCAGCGGGCACCTGGCGGCCTTCGCGCAGCCCACCGCGGTGGCGGCGGTGCAGCAGGCGCTTTATGTCTGCGACGCGCTCGGCTCGTCGGTGCGCAGCATGCAGCTGCGCGGCGACCTGGTGCAGACCCTGGTCGGTGGCCAGGGGCCGTGGGACTTCGGCGATGCCGATGGTCCGCGCCAGCAGGCCCGCCTGCAGTTCCCGCAGGCGATCGCGCTGGATCCCGATTCGCCGGTCCTGTGGATCGCCGACAGTGGCAATGGCTGCCTGCGCAGCCTGCGCCTGGGCGGCGGCGAGCTGAGCACGCTCAAGCTGCCGCGCCGGCTGCATGGCCCGGCCGGCCTGGCCGCGGCGGCCGGCGTGCTGTGGATCGCCGAGACCGACGCGCATGCCGTCCTGCGTTACGACATCGCCAGCGGCGAATTGAGCGAGTTCCCGATCCAAGAATGAAAGCCAGGCCTTCCGCCGGATTCGATGGCAAGGCGTTCGCCGCCAACCTGAGTACCGCGCCCGGCGTCTACCGCATGTACGCCGCCGACGACACGCTGCTGTACGTCGGCAAGGCCGGCGCGCTGCGCAAGCGCGTGGGCAGCTACTTCAACGGCTCGCCGAAGAACGCGCGCACGATGTCGATGCTGTCGCAGGTCGCGCGCATGGATGTCACCGTCACGCGTACCGAGGCCGAGGCGCTGCTGCTGGAAAACCAGCTGATCAAGTCGCTCACGCCGCGCTACAACGTCTCGCTGCGTGACGACAAGAGCTACCCCTACGTGCTGCTGACCCGCGAGGAGTGGCCGAGGATCGGCCTGCACCGCGGGCCGCGGGCGATTCCGGGTCGCTACTTCGGCCCCTACGCCAGCGTCACCGCGGTGCGCGAGACGCTCAACCTGATGCACAAGCTGTTCCGCCTGCGCAGCTGCGAGGACAGCGTGTTCCGCAATCGCTCGCGGCCCTGCCTGCAGTACCAGATCGGTCGCTGCAGCGCGCCGTGCGTGGCGCTGGTGGACGCACAGGACTACGCCGAGTCGGTGCGCCGGGCGACCCTGTTCCTGGAGGGCAAGAGCGACCAGCTCGGCGAGGAACTGATGCAGGAGATGCAGGCCGCCAGCGAGCAGCTCGCCTTCGAGCGCGCCGCGCGCCTGCGCGACCTGCTGGGCTCGCTGCGCAGCCTGCAGAACCGCCAGTTCGTCGAGGGCCGCGCCGCCGACCTGGACGTGCTCGCCTGCGCCACCCAGGGAACGCATGCCTGCGTGCTGCTGCTGTCCTTCCGCGACGGCCGCAACCTCGGCACGCGGGCGTTCTTTCCCAAGACCAACGGCGAGGACAGCGCCGAGGAAATCCTCGCCGCCTTCGTGTCGCAGTACTACGTCGAGCACACGCCGCCGCGCGAGATCCTGCTCGACCGCGAGATCCCGGAGGCCGAACTGCTCGAGCATGCCTTCAGCGCCTCGGCCGAGCGCAAGGTGGCGCTGAAGTGGAACGTGCGCGGCGAACGTGCCGGCTACCTCGAGCTGGCCAGTCGCAACGCGCACAACACCCTGATCTCCGAACTGACCAGCCAGAGCGCGCAGCACGCGCGCAGCGATGCGCTGCGCGAGATGCTGGGCCTGGCCGAGCCGATCAAGCGGGTGGAGTGCTTCGACATCAGCCATACCATGGGCGAGGCGACGGTGGCCTCGTGCGTGGTGTTCGACGCCGGCGGGCCGGTGCGCGGGCAGTACCGCCGTTTCAACATCGCCGGCATCGAACCGGGCGACGACTACGCGGCGATGCGCCAGGCGCTGGAGCGCCGCTTCCGCCGCGCGGTGGAGGAGGGCGGCGTGCTGCCCGACGTGCTGCTGATCGACGGCGGTGCCGGCCAGCTGGCGCAGGCCCAGGCGGTGATGGCCGAGCTGGGCGTGACCAGCGTGGCGCTGGTGGGCGTGGCCAAGGGCGAGGAGCGTCGCGCTGGACACGAAACGCTGGTGATGCCGGACGGCAGCGAATTGCGGCCGGGCGCGGCGTCGCCGGCGCTGCAGTTCATCCAGCAGGTCCGCGACGAGGCGCACCGTTTCGCCATCACCGGCCATCGCGGCCGCCGGCAGAAGGTGCGGATGACCAGTCGACTGGAGGATATCCCCGGGATCGGCCCGCGTCGTCGCGCCAACCTGCTCAAGCATTTCGGCGGCCTGTCCGGCCTGAAAGCCGCCGGCGAGGCGGAAATCGCCCGTGTCGAAGGCGTGAACGCCGCCCTGGCGGCCCGGATCTACGCTAACCTGCACGGGCTTCCGGTGCCTGATGCGCCGGGCGAGTGATGCGAGCAAGAGACACGCGATGAAGTTGACCATCCCCACCTGGCTCACCCTGCTGCGGATCGTGATGATCCCGGTACTCGTCGTGGTGTTCTACCTGCCCTATTCGTGGAGCAATTTCGCCTCGGCGGCGATATTCGGCCTGGCCGCGATCACCGACTGGCTCGATGGCTGGATCGCGCGGCGCTACCACCAGTACTCGGCATTTGGTGCCTTCCTGGATCCGGTTGCCGACAAGCTGATGGTGGCGGTGGCGCTGTTCCTGATCGTGCAGGGGCACCCGACGCCGTGGATGGCGTTCTGGGCGGCGGTGATCGTCGGGCGCGAGATCGCGGTGTCGGCGCTGCGCGAGTGGATGGCCGAGATCGGCCAGCGCGCCAAGGTGCGCGTGGCGATGATCGGCAAGATCAAGACCACCGCGCAGATGGTCGCGCTGCTGTGTCTGCTGTACTCGGTGATGCCCGGCCAGGCATCTCCGGGCGTGGGCATGTGGATGGGCAGCTTCGTGTTCCATGTCGGTGACTGGACGCTGGCGATCGCCGCGATCCTGACGTTGTGGTCGGGCATCCAGTACCTGCATGCGGCGTGGCCGAGCCTGCGCGAGGATGAGAAGGCGGCACTGCGACGCGACACGAAAAAAGTCGAGAACAACAGTTGACACGGTATCGGTTCGCTGTAGAATTTCGCCTCCCAAGCGGGAATAGCTCAGTTGGTAGAGCGCAACCTTGCCAAGGTTGAGGTCGCGAGTTCGAGTCTCGTTTCCCGCTCCAGATTCAAGACAAGGCCCCGGCAGCGGGGCCTTGTCGTTCCCGGTGCAGGGAAGCGCCGGGGCAGCCTCCGGCCTGGTGGCAGATTGGTTATGTACCGGATTGCAAATCCGTTTAGAGCGGTTCGATTCCGCTCCAGGCCTCCAGATCGCCCAGGCGATCCGCGACCGTCGATCCAGCAGATGAACGGCCGTGGAAATTTGTGAAAAGGGCTGGCACAGCCGTGAATTCACCTGTAGAATGCACGGCTCAACGCGGGAATAGCTCAGTTGGTAGAGCGCAACCTTGCCAAGGTTGAGGTCGCGAGTTCGAGTCTCGTTTCCCGCTCCAGATTCAGGACCAAAGCCCCGCTCGCGGGGCTTTGTCTTGTCAGGAAGCCGCCCGCTGGCGGCGACCTGGCCCGCCGGTCACCGGAAGTGGTTTTTCCGCTAGACTGGGGCACCACCGGCCTGGTGGCAGAGTGGTCATGCAGCGGACTGCAAATCCGCGTACGCCGGTTCAATTCCGACCCAGGCCTCCATCAAGACCCGCTACGGCGGGTCTTGGCGTTTACGGGGCCGGCGCGGCGGCATTGATCCGGATCAACGACACCGGCGGTCGTCGCCGCGATCCTGCCGGCATGGACATTCCCGCCCACGCCGACGCCATTCCCCGCTGGCATTTCGATCCCGACCTGCTGCGCCGCCACGACCGTCCCGGGCCGCGCTACACCTCCTATCCGACCGCGCCGCAGTTCCACGATGGCTTCGGCTGGCCACAGCTGCGCCAGGCCATCGAACACTCGCCGCCCGGGCCGCTGTCGCTGTACGTGCATGTGCCGTTCTGCAGCAGCCCGTGCTTCTACTGCGGCTGCAACCGGGTCATCACGCGCGTCCGCGCCCGCGGTGCGGACTATGTCGAGCGTCTGCTGGGCGAAGCGCGGATGATCGCGCCGCTGTTTGGCGGATCGCGCGAGGTGGTACAGCTGCACTTCGGTGGCGGGACGCCGAACTTCCTGGCGCCGGCGCTGCTCGGCGAGTTGCTGCAGGGACTGCGCCAGCTGTTCCGTTTCAGCGACGACGCCAGCCGCGACATCTCGATCGAGCTGGACCCGCGCACGCTGGCCGCAGGCGAGGTGGCCGAACTGGCGGCACTGGGCTTCAACCGGGCCAGCCTGGGCGTGCAGGACTTCGACCCCGGCGTGCAGGAGGCGATCAACCGCGTGCAGGATCCGGCGGCGACCCTGGCGCTGCTGCGCGCCTGCCGCGAGCACGGCTTCGGCTCGGTCAATGTCGACCTGGTCTACGGATTGCCGAGGCAGACGCCGGCCGGCTTCGCGCGCACCCTGGACCGCGTGCTCGACGAGCGCCCGGACCGCTTCGCGATCTATGGCTACGCGCACTTGCCTGCGATGTTCCGCGCGCAGCGCCAGATCGATGAGGCCGAACTGCCCGACGCCGAGGGCAGGCTGGCGTTGCTCGGGCTGGCGGTCGAGCGGCTGACCGCGGCGGGCTACCAGCACATCGGCATGGATCATTTCGCCCTGCCGGCGGATGCGCTCGCGCGCGCGCAGCGCGAGGGCGGGCTGCACCGCAACTTCATGGGCTATACCACCCATGCGGCCACCGACCTGCTCGGCCTGGGGGTGAGCGCGATCAGCCGCATCGGCGGCAGCTATGCGCAGAATCCACGCGACCTGCCGGCCTGGGAGGCCGCGGTCGACGCGGGCAGGGCGCCGGTGTGGCGCGGCCTGGCGATGTCGCGCGACGACGTGATCCGCGGCGAGCTGATCCAGTCGCTGATGTGCCAGGGAGAAGTGGATCTTGGCGCCCTGGCCGCACGCCATGGGATCGATGCGGCAACCTATTTTGCCGAGGACCTGCAGGCCGTCGATGCGCTGTGCGCGGATGGACTCGCGCGCCGCGAGGGCGACCGCCTGGCGGCGACCGAGCGTGGCCGACCGCTGCTGCGGCTGCTGGCGATGTGCTTCGACCGCTACCTGCGCCGGCCCTCGCCGGGGAGCTACTCGCGGGCGATCTGAGTGCCGCCCGGCGCCCGCTCAGTCGCCGGTCTGCCGGTGGGGCGCGGCCACCGGCTTGGACTGTGGGGAATCCTTCTGCCGCAAGAAGATGGTCAGCACGACCAGCGAGAGCACCGCGAGGAATTCGCTCTGCCAGTTCTGGAACGACTCGAACCAGAAGCTGGCGCCGGCCAGGTGGTGCCAGATCGTCACCGGCCCTTCGCCGCGCGCCAGCCGTTGCTCCAGCTCGGCCTGCCAGCTGCCGTAAAGATGCAGGACGAAGCTGAGCGCGAACAGGCCACCGAAGGCGATCGCCAGCGAGCGCTCGTACAACCGCAGCCACAGGCCGCCGCGACGCACCGGCCAGGGCGCGGGGCCGGGCTCGACCTCCTGGGTTTCCTGCTCCGGATCCATTGGCCGCGACTCGGCCGATCCCAGTTGCCTGAGCTTGACCGTGAGCAGCACGTACATGCCCATCTGCAGGAATTCGCTTTCCCAGTTCTCGAAAGTGGTCGAGACGAAGTGGCCCGAGTGCAGGTAGGCGAGCAGGCCGACGATCGGCATCTGCTGTTCGAGCCGTTCCTGGTTGTAGGTCTGCCAGCCGAAGAACGCCTGGGCGGAGATGAACACCAGGAACAGGGCGGCCAGGATGATGGACAGTCCGTTGCGCTTCCACATGGCGGGAACTCCGTCGATGGCTCAGGCGCCGCCGTGCAGGACCTGCCGGGCCGAGACAAGTTCGCCGGCCTGCGAGGCGGCGATCAGTGACAGCGCGGCGCGCTTGCGCGAGGGCAGCGCGGCAACCGCGTCGCGCACCACGCGGACCCGGTATTCGCGTGCGTTGGCATCCAGTGCGGTGGCCAGGATGCAGGAATCGGCGGTCATGCCGCTGAGCAGGAGGGTGTCCACGCCAAGCTTGGCCAGCAGCACGGCCAATGCGGTCGCCAGGAACGCCGAGTGCTTGGGCTTGAGCACGAAGTAGTCGTCGGGGCAGGGTTTGAGCAGCTCGCTTACGGCCTGGCCGGTGCGGCCGGAGGCGGCCGCCATCGCGACCAGTTCGCGGAAGTCGGCGCGCCAGTTGGCGAAGTTGTCGTTGGCGTAGATGACCGGATGGCCGCGCTCGTGGAAGTGCGCGCGCAGGCCGCGGATGGTGCGCGCCACCCGCAGCAGGTCCGAGTGCATCGCCGGCGCCTCCGGGAAATCGAAGGCGCTGATCATGTCGATGATGAGCAGCGCGGGGCGGTCGTTGCGGGACATGGCCGCTGCAGTATTCCGCCGGCCACGTGCAGCCGGCGTCACGGGCGGCGCGGCAGGGGAGTGCAAGCTGTGCCCGGGGTCGGGATCGAACCGACATGGCCTTTCGGCCGAGGGATTTTAAGTCCCTTGCGTTTACCAGTTTCGCCACCCGGGCATGCCGCTAGAGTGCCCGAATGGCCGGCGCTTGTGAATCGTTCCGTGCGGCCCGTGGCTTCGCCGGTTCCGGCTGCTGCGCTATGCTGCCGACCGCCGGCACCGCGGTAGACGATGCGGCGTTGACACCCAAGGACCCGCATGCCCGCCCCGACCCTGCCTGATCCCGCCACCGCACACATCGCCATCATCGGACTGGGATACGTCGGGCTGCCGCTCGCGGTTGCCTTCGGGCGCCAGCGCGAGGTGCTGGGCTTCGACATCGACGCGCGCCGCATCGAGCAGCTGCGGGCCGGCCACGATGGCACGCTGGAGCTCTCGCCGGCCGAACTGGGCGAGGCGACCGGCCTGCGCTACAGCGCCGAGCCTGCCGATCTGGCGCAGGCGCAGGTCTACATCGTCACCGTGCCCACGCCGATCGACGAGGCCGAGCAGCCGGACCTGGCGCCGCTGCGCTCGGCCACCACGCTGATCGCCGCGGTGCTCAAGCCGGGCGACCTGGTCATCTACGAATCGACCGTCTACCCGGGCACGACCGAGGAGGTCTGCGTGCCGCTGCTGGAGGCCGGCGCCGGCCTGCGCTTCAACGTGGACTTCCACTGCGGCTACAGCCCCGAGCGCATCAACCCGGGCGACCGCCAGCGACGCCTGGCCGACATCCGCAAGATCACCGCCGGATCCACGCCGGAGGCGGCGGAGGTCGTCGATGCCCTGTATACCGGGATCATCAGCGCCGGCACCTGGCGGGCGCCATCGATCCGCATCGCCGAGGCGGCCAAGGTCGTCGAGAACATCCAGCGCGACGTCAACATCGCCCTGGTCAACGAACTGGCGCTGATCTTCGACAAGCTCGGCATCGATACGCTCGACGTGCTCGAGGCCGCCGGCACCAAGTGGAACTTCCTGCCGTTCCGCCCCGGCCTGGTCGGCGGCCACTGCATCGGCGTGGACCCGTACTACCTGCTGCACAAGTCCGAGAGCGTGGGCTACCACCCGGACCTCATCCATACCGCGCGGCAGGTCAACAACCGGGTCGGCCGCCACGTGGCGGCGCGGGTCGCGGTGCTGCTGGCCGAGCGCGGCGTCGAGGTCGCGCAGGCGCGGGTGCTGGTGCTCGGGGTCACCTTCAAGGAAAACTGCCCGGACCTGCGCAACAGCCGCGCGCTGGAACTGGTGCGCGACCTGCAGGCGCTGGGCGCGCAGGTCGATGCCTGCGATCCCTGGGCCGATGCCGGCGAAGCCCGCGAGCATGCCGGCATCGCGCTGTGCGAGGCGCCGGCGGTCGGGGCCTATGACGCCGTGGTGCTGGCGGTGGCGCATTCGCAGTACCGTGATTTCACCGTCGCCGAGGTCGGCGCGCTCGGACGTCCCGGCGCGGTGGTCTATGACGTCAAGTCGGCCTGGCCGCGCGAGGCGGTCAGCGACCGCCTGTAAACGGCCGCCGGCGCTGGCCGTCGCCGCAGAGAGGATTCGATGTACCGCTACCTGGCTTTCGTGATCTGCATCCTGGCGCTGGCGCTGTCGCTGCTGCTGGCGCCGCAATGGCCCGAATGGGGCTGGGGCGTGGCGATCTTCACCGTGCTGACCGGCGTGGGCATCGGCGACCTGCTGCAGCGGCGCAGCACGCTGCGGCGCAACTACCCGGTGCTGGCGCATTTCCGCTATGGGCTCGAATCGATCGGCCCGGAGATCCGCCAGTACTTCGTCCAGAGCGACCTGGACGAGGTGCCGTTCTCGCGCGAGCAGCGCGCCCTGATCTACCAGCGGGCCAAGAACGAGATGGACGTGGTGCCGTTCGGCACGCTGCACAGTACCTACCGGGTCGATTACGAGTGGATCAACCACTCGCTGGCGCCGGCGAAGATCGACTCGCACGATTTCCGCGTGCTGGTCGGCGCGCAGTGCGAGCAGCCGTACGCGGCCAGCGTCTTCAACATCTCGGCGATGAGTTTCGGTGCGCTGTCGGCCAACGCGATCCGCTCGCTCAACGAAGGCGCGCGGCGCGGCGGCTTCTACCACGACACCGGCGAAGGCTCGATCTCGCCCTACCACCGCGAACGCGGCGGCGACCTGGTCTGGGAGATCGGCTCGGGCTACTTCGGCTGCCGCGACGAGCACGGGCATTTCGACGAGGCGCGCTTCGTCGCCAATGCCAGCGCGCCGCAGGTGAAGATGATCGAGGTCAAGCTGTCGCAGGGCGCCAAGCCGGGCCACGGCGGCGTGCTGCCGGCGGCCAAGGTGAGCGCCGAGATCGCCGCCACCCGCGGCGTGCCGATGGGCGTGGACTGCGTGTCGCCGGCGGCGCACTCGGCGTTCTCCACGCCGGTGGGGCTGCTGGAGTTCGTCGCCCGCCTGCGCCGCCTGTCCGGCGGCAAGCCGGTGGGGTTCAAGCTGGCGATCGGCCATCCGTGGGAGTGGTTCGGCATCGCCAAGGCGATGCAGGAGACCGGGCTGCTGCCGGACTTCATCGTCGTCGATGGCGCCGAAGGCGGCACCGGCGCGGCGCCGTCGGAGTTCGTCGACCACGTCGGCGTGCCGATGCACGAAGCGCTGATGCTGGTGCACAACACCCTGGTGGGGCTGGACCTGCGCGACCGCGTCAAGCTCGGTGCGGCGGGCAAGATCACCACCGCCTTCGATATCGCCCGCACCCTGGCCATGGGCGCGGACTGGTGCAATGCCGGGCGTGGCTTCATGTTCGCGCTGGGCTGCATCCAGTCGCTGAGCTGCCACACCGACCGCTGCCCCACCGGCATCGCCACCCAGGATCCGCGCCGCTGGCAGCACCTGGACCTGGCCGACAAGGCGACGCGCGTCCACCACTATCACGAGAACACCCTGCGCGCGCTGCGCGAGCTGCTGTGCGCCGCTGGCCTGACCGACCCGGCGCAGCTGGGGCCGGAGCACATCCTGCGCCGCGTATCGGCGGTGGAGATCCGCTCGCTGGCGGCGCTGTACCGCTACCTGGAGCCGGGCGAACTGCTGCGCCGGGTGCCCGAACACTCGGTCTTCCACGATTACTGGGCCGACGCGCGCGCCGATTCGTTCCAGCCGCCGGCGCGGATCCGCGCGCTGCGCGACAGCAAGTCGCGCTGAAACGCGCTCAGGGTGTCGCCGTGGCGGGGCGCGAGCGCAGCCATTCCGCCGCGCCCTGGCCGGCACGCAGGCCGCTGGCGAAGCAGGCGGTGAGCAGGTAGCCGCCGGTGGGCGCTTCCCAGTCCAGCATCTCGCCGGCGCAGAAAACCCCGGGCAGGTCGCGCAGCATCAGGTGTTCGTCGAGCGCTTCCAGGCGTACGCCGCCGGCGCTGCTGATCGCCTCGGCGATCGGTCGCGGACGCAGCAGCTTCAGCGGCAGGCGCTTGAGCGTGGCGGACAGGCGCGCCGGGTCCTGCAGCGCGGGCTTGTCGAGCACTTCATGCAGCAGCGCCGACTTCACCCCGCTCACCCCTGCCTGGCGACGCAGGTGCTCGCCCAGGCTGCGGCCGTTGCGCGGGCGTGCCAGCTCGGCGGCCAGGCGCGATTGCTCGCGGCCGGGCACCAGGTCCAGCCATAGCGTGGCCTCGCCGTCGCGGGCAAGTGTGTCGCGCAGGTCCGCGGACAGGGCGTAGACCAGGCTGCCTTCGATGCCGTGCGCGGAGACCACGCATTCGCCCTGCAGCGCATGCTCGTCGCCTTGCAGGTCGCGCCAGTGGGCGATGACCGGCTTGAGCGGGGCGCCGGCATGGCGCTGCGCGAAGAACGGCGTCCAGTCGATGTCGAAGCCGCAGTTGGCGGGTTGCAGCGGTGCGACATCTACGCCGCGGGCGGCCAGCGGCGCGACCCAGGCACCGTCGGAGCCGAGCTCCGGCCAGCTGCCGCCGCCCAGCGCCAGCACGGTGGCATCGGCGTGGACCTGGCGCTCGCCGTCGGGGGTGGCAAAGTGCAGTGCGCCCTCGGCGGACCAGCCGAGCCAGCGATGCTGCACATGGAACTGCACGCCATCTTCCTTCAGTCGCCGCACCCAGCCGCGCAGCAGCGGCGCGGCCTTGCGGTCGAGCGGGAACACCCGCCCGGAGCTGCCGACGTAGGTCTCCACGCCCTGGGCGCCGGCCCACGCGCGCAACGCGTCGGCGTCGAAGTCGCCCAGCCAGCCGGCGACCTCGCCGGCACGCTCGCGATACCGCGCGGCGAACACCTCGAACGGATCGGAGTGGGTGAGGTTCAGCCCGCCCTTGCCGGCGATCAGGAATTTGCGCCCGACCGAGCCCTTGGCTTCGTAGACGTCTACCGCCAGACCCGCGCGACGGGCGACCTCGGCGGCCATCAGGCCGGCGGGTCCGCCCCCGACCACCGCCAGGCGCCAGCTCACTTCGGCTGCACCTGCAGCAGCTCGACGTCGAACACCAGCGATGCGCCCGGCGGAATCACGCTGCCGGCGCCATCGTCGCCATAGCCATACTCCGGCGGCAGCAGCAGGGTACGCCTGCCGCCCACGCGCATGCCGGCCACGCCCTGGTCCCAGCCGGGGATGACCCGGCCGGCGCCGAGCGGGAAGGTGAACGGCTCGCCGCGATCGAGCGAGCTGTCGAACTTCGGCCCGTGCTTGTCGGGTGCGCGCTCGTCGTAGAGCCAGCCGGTGTAGTGCACGCTGACGGTGTCGCCGGCCTTGGCGACGGCGCCCTGGCCGGGCGTGGTGTCCACGGCCTGGAAGCTGGCCACGCGGCCACCCGGCGGCGGACCGGGCGGGGTGCAGGCGGCACTGGCCAGGGCGAGCAGCAGGGGCAGGCAGAAACGCAGCGACATGACGCAATCCGGGGGAAAAGACCCGCGGATTATCGCATTGCGCGCCGGCTATCATTCCGCCATGGCCAAGCTGCTGCTCAATCTGCGCCACGTCCCCGCGGACGAGGCCGACGAAGTCCGGGAACTGCTGTCCGCCCACGGCATCGACTATTACGAAACCCGCCCCAGCCTGTGGGGCATTTCCGCCGGCGGCATCTGGCTGCATGACGCCGGCCTGCACCCGCGCGCCAAGGCCCTGCTGGACGACTACCAGCGGCAACGCGGCGAGACGGCGCGCGCGCGTCGCCAGGCCGAGCTGGCCGATGGCAGCGCCGAGACCTTCGGCAAGCTGCTGCGCCGGCGGCCGTTGTTCGTGCTCGCCACGCTGCTGGGAATGCTGGTCGTGGCCGCGCTGGTGCTGCTGCCGTTCCTGCTGCTGTCCCCGTGAGCGCGCCGCGCCTGGGTGGACGCAGGTGCGCGGGACGGTCCTCCGCCGTGACTGCGACGGGTTTGCGCCACATTCAGCTGGAAGCGCGCGATTCTCGCCAGGACTGCTGACGGCGGCGAGGCTGTCGTGCGGGGCTTGCGGGCCATGCCGGCCGGCCTCCCGCCGCCGCGTGGAAAAATCTAAAATGCCGCGATGATCGTCAACACCGCCGCCTACCACTTCGTCGCCATCGCCGAGCCCGGCGTGCTGGCCGACGCCATCCGTGAACGTGCCACCGCCGCAGGGCTGGTCGGCACGGTGCTGGTGGCGGGGGAGGGCGTCAACCTGTTCCTGGCCGGTACGCAGGCGGGCATTGCCGGGTTCTACGACTGGCTGGGCGAGGACGCGCGTTTCGCCGGCCTGAAGGTCAAGTACAGCCACAGCGAGGGTGCGCCGTTCGCGCGCCTGAAGGTGAAGGTCAAGCCGGAGATCATCAGTTTCCGCCGCGAGGACGGCTCGCCGCTGGCCGCCGCCGCGCGCGCGCCGGCGGTCAGTCCGGCGGTCCTGCGGCAGTGGCTGCGCCAGGGCCACGACGATGCCGGGCGCCGGGTGGTGATGCTCGATACGCGCAACCAGCAGGAAATCGCCTTCGGCACCTTCGTCGGCGCGCTGACCCTGCCGATCACGCGGTTCACCGAACTGCCGGCCGCGCTGGCACCGCATCGCGAGGCACTGGCCGATGCCACGGTGGTGAGTTTCTGCACCGGCGGCATCCGCTGCGAGAAGGCGGCGCTGTGGATGCAGGCCGACGGCATGGACAACGTGCTCCAGCTCGACGGCGGGATCCTCGGCTACTTCGAGGCGGTCGGAGGCGAGGGCTACGACGGTCACTGTTTCGTCTTCGACGACCGGGTCGCGCTGGATCCGGCGCTGCGCCCGCTGCAGGATGTGGCGGCCTGAGGCGGATCGTACCCAGTCGTACGCAAGGAACTGTCTGACCGCGCCAGGGGCGGGGCGCCCGATGGAGGGTGCCGGTCACCGCCGGCGATGATGCGCTTGTCGCTGCCGCCTCGGTGGCGGAGGTTTTCGCCCTCGCGGGCATGAAAGCCGTTTCATGGGTCCAGCTTGCCCGGGGTGTGCCCTGGGGCTAGGCTGCTTTCGTAGGCTTAACGTGGGATTGCGTAGGGATGACCATCCGGGTTTATCTGATTGACGACCACGCGCTGGTGCGAACCGGCATGAAAATGATCCTGTCCGGTGAAATGGACATGGAAGTCGTGGGCGAGGCGGACAACGGCGAGGTCGCGATTCCGCAGATCCGCCAGCTGCGCCCGGACATCGTCCTGTGCGACATGCACCTGCCGGGCGTGAGCGGCCTGGAGATCACCGAGCGCATCGTGCGCGGCGACCATGGCACGCGGGTCATCATCGTGTCGGTGCTTGAGGACGGTCCGTTGCCCAAGCGCCTGCTGGAAGTCGGTGCCTCCGGCTATGTCGGCAAGGGCGGCGATGCGCAGGAACTGCTGCGCGCGGTGCGCGAGGTGGCGATGGGCAGGCGTTACCTCGGCACCAGCATCGCCCAGCACCTGGCGCTGTCGCGGCTGGAAGGGGCGAAATCGCCGTTCGACCATCTTTCGCCGCGCGAGCTCGAGGTCGCGCTGCTGTTGACCCAGGGCCTGCGCCAGGAAGACATCGCCAAGCGCCTGAGCCTGAGCTCCAAGACCATCAACACGCACAAGACGCGCCTGTTCGAGAAGATCGGCATCCAGGACAGCATCGCGCTGACCCGGCTGGCGACCCAGTACGGCCTGCTCGATCCGACCCGCCTGGGCTGATCTCCCCACGAGCGCCGCGACGCCGCGCGAATGGAATCGAGGCAAAAAAGAAGCGGCCCGTAGGCCGCTTCTTTCGTTCTGCGTGCAGCGCGGTCGATCAGACCGTCGGCGGCCGGGCCGCGTCGGAGTCTTCATCTTCCTTGGGCGCGTGGGCGAGCGGATCGCTGGCCTGTGGCGCATCGGCCTGCGGGGCCGGATCGACGGCGGTCTGAGCGTTGGGCGCTTCCGTCGGCGCTTCCGCCGCTGCCGGGGCTTCGGTCGCAGTCGCGGCCTCGACCTCGACCTCGGCCGGGGCCTGGGCGGCGGCAATCGCGGCCTGGGCCGGCGCGTCGGTCGAACCGCTCACGGTGTCGGCGACGGTTTCGACCGGAGTGGCTTCCACGACCGGTTCCGCTGCGGCGACCGGAGCCGCTGCAGCCGCTTCCGGCACGGCATCAGCCGGGGCCGGGGCCAGCACGTCGAGCAGGGTGGTCTGCACCGGCGCGTACGCTGGCTTGGATTCGACCGCCTGTGGCGCGGCGGCTTCCTGGGCGGGCGCCTGCGGCTGCGCTTCGACGGCGTGGACGGGCGCCACGGCCGGCGCCGCTTCGACTGCCACCGGCGCCGCTGCGGCAACCGGGGCGGCCGGAACAACCGGAGCGGCCGGAGCGACCGGCGCCTGCGGCGCGGCAGTGACCGGCCGGGTTGCGACCGGCCTGGCTACCGCCGGCGGGGTCTCGTCGTCGAACTCGAACTCCGGCTGGTTGCCGGTGGAGACCGGCTGCGCGCCTTCGGTCAGGTCGGCATCGATCTCGCCGTCCTGGTCGTGCTCGTCGCCTTCGCCCTCACCGTCGGCGCCATTGAGCGCGCCGGCTTCACCGGCGGTGCCACCGCGACGGCGGCGACGGCCACCACGACGGCCACGGCGACGGCGGCTGCCGCCTTCGCCCGCAGCGTCATCGGCCGGCGTCTGGCCGGCTTCGAGTTCGGCTTCGCCCGTGGCGGCCACCGCAGCATTGGCCTCGGGGGCGGCGATCACCGCTTCCGGGGCCGGCACCGGCGTCGGGACGGGCTTTTCGATCGCCTCGGCGGCCAGCGGGGCCTGGACCGGCAGGGCGCTCACGGCCGGCTCGCGCGGCGGTGCCACGTTCGCGGCAGCGGCAGCAGCGACGACCGGGGCGACGGCCTGCGAGGCGGTCTCCGGACGCGGTGCGCGCTGCGGCTTCTCGCCCGGCGCGCCGTCGGTGGCGGCGGGGCGCTGCTGCTGCGGCTGGCGCGGCTGCTGCGGGTTGTTCTGCTGCTTGGGCTGCTTCTGCTTCTGACCCTGCGGCTGCTGGCCCTGCGGCTGCGCGTTCTGCTTCGGCTGGCCCTGCGACGGCGCCTGCGGCTGGGCATTGCCGCCCTGGCGACGCTCGTCCTGGCGGCGCTCCTCGCGACGGGCCTCCTTGCCGCCGCGGTTCTGGTTGCCGCCACGACCTTCGCCACGGCCATCGCGGCGAGCGTTGCGATCATTGCGGTTGCGGCCGCCCTCGGACGAACCCTGGCCCTTCTGCGGGCGCTGTGCCGGGGTCGGCGCGGGTGCCGCCTCGGGCGCGCCGAAGATGCGCTTCAGCCAGCCGACCACGCCGGTGGCCGGGGCGGCGACCGGTGCGGCCACGACCGGGGCCGGGGCGAGTGGCTCGACTTCCTCGCGCACCGGCGCCGGCTGGCTCGGCTTGATCGAGGTGACCGCCGGCGCCGCCGGAATGTTGAGCTGGGCCTTGGTCAGCGCGTGCACCGGCAGCTTGCGCGGGGTGCCGCGCTGGTAGCTCGGCTTGCCGCTTTCCTCGCCGAGCTCGTTCTCGCGCAGGCGGGTGACCTCGTAGTGCGGGGTGTGCAGCTGTTCGTCGGCGACGATGATGATCGGCGCGTCGTGGCGGGTCTCGATCTCGCGCAGCGCCGAGCGCTTCTCGTTGAGCAGGAAGTTGGCGATCTCGACCGGGGCCTGGACCAGCACCTGCCCGGTGTTCTCCTTCATCGCGTGCTCTTCGGCCACGCGGATGATCGACAGCGACAGCGACTCGACGCTGCGCATGCGGCCGTGGCCGTCGCAGCGCGGGCAGACGATCTGGCTGGACTCGCCCAGGCTCGGGCGCAGGCGCTGGCGGCTCATCTCCATCAGGCCGAAGCGCGAGATGCGGCCGAGCTGGACGCGCGCGCGGTCGTACTTGAGGGCGTTCTGCAGGCGGTTCTCGACCTCGCGCTGGTGCTTGGACGAGGACATGTCGATGAAGTCGATCACCACCAGGCCGCCGAGGTCGCGCAGGCGCAGCTGGCGGGCCACTTCCTCGGCCGCTTCCAGGTTGGTGTGGAACGCGGTTTCCTCGATGTCGCTGCCCTTGGTGGCGCGCGAGGAGTTGACGTCGATGGCGGTCAGCGCCTCGGTCTGGTCGACCACGATCGAACCACCCGACGGCAGGCGGACGTTGCGTTCATACGCGCCTTCGATCTGCGATTCGATCTGGAAGCGGTTGAACAGCGGGATGTCGTCCTTGTAATGCTTGAGCTTGCGCAGGCTCTGCGGCATCACCTGCTGCATGAACTCGCGGGCGTCGGCGTAGAGCTCGTCGGTGTCGACCAGGATCTCGCCGATGTCGGCGCGCAGGTAGTCGCGCAGGGCGCGGATGATCAGGCGCGATTCCTGGTAGATCAGGAACGGGCCGGGCTTGCTCAGGGCCGCCTCGGCGATCGCCTTCCAGGTCTGCAGCAGGTAATCCAGGTCCCACTGCAGCTCCTCGGCATCGCGGCCGACGCCGGCGGTGCGGATGATCACCCCCATGTCGTCGGGGATGTTCAGCTTGTCCATCGCCTCCTTCAGGGCGGCGCGGTCGTCGCCCTCGATCCGGCGCGAGACGCCGCCGGCGCTGGGCGAATTCGGCATCAGCACCATGTAGCGGCCGGCCAGCGAGATGAACGTGGTCAGGGCCGCGCCCTTGTTGCCGCGCTCTTCCTTGTCGACCTGGACGACGATCTCCTGGCCTTCGCGCAGCAGTTCGCGGATGCCGGCCTTGTGGGCGTCCACCCCGGCCTGGAAGTAGTCGCGGGAGATTTCCTTCAGTGGCAGGAAGCCGTGGCGCTCGGCGCCGTAGTCGACGAAGGCCGCTTCCAGCGACGGCTCGAGCCGGGTGATGCGGCCCTTGTAGATGTTGGACTTCTTCTGTTCCTTGGACGGCTGTTCGATGTCGATGTCGTACAGGGTCTGGCCGTCCACGATCGCCACGCGCAGTTCTTCCGCCTGCGTGGCGTTGATCAGCATTCGCTTCATTGTTGCGTTCCTCGCGCGCTGCTACCGCGCGGAACGCCATGGGGTTTCGCCTCTGGATCGGTTCGCCGACCCCCCGCGCAGGCGCGGAGCAGGTCGGCTGGGCTTTCCAGCGCTACGACACCACGGCAGGCCGCGGGAGCGCTCTTGTCTAATGTGTTTTAGGTGTCACGGGACCGGCGGCCGCGTCCAGCGGGCTGGGGCGTCGCACGGGGCATGTTCAGCGCGACTGCCCCTCAAGGCAGCCGGCGATGGCCGGGCAGGCCGGTGAGCCGCTAACATGGCCGCCCCGAGGGCGGTGGCCGCGCGCTGTGCCGGAATCGTCGGAAGCCGGGCTTTCGGCCCTGCGTCAACTTCCAACGAAATCAAACCCTTATCTCGCCCGCCGAGTGTAACAGAATAAAGAGCCGGATGACCGACCCCCACACCCCGCGGCCTGGCCGCAAGTCCGCCCGTCCCGCCAGCCAGAAGCCGGCGCGGACCCTGCGCGCCGTGCAGGCCGCCAAGGCCGCCGGCAAACGGGTGCCGTCGAAGCAGGGGCCGGGCAAGCCCGGCGCCGGCCGGCAGGCCGATGCCCGGCCGGTCGAAGCCCGCGAGCGCCGTCCTGCGGTGCCATCGGCCCGACGGGCAGGACCGCCGCCGGCGCGGGAGGAGCGCCCGGCGGTGCCGGCCGCCCCCGCGGGCGAGCCGGTCGCGGCCCCGGTCGAGCGTCCGCTTGCGCGCAATCTCACCGTCGCCGAAGACCGCGCCGGCCAGCGCCTGGACAACTTCCTGCTCGGCCAGCTCAAGGGTGCCCCGCGCAGCCTGGTCTACAAGCTGGTGCGCAGTGGCCAGGTCCGGGTCAACGGCGGCCGCGCCAAGGCCGAGCGCAAGCTCGAGGCCGGCGACGAGGTGCGGGTGCCGCCGCTGAGGTTGGCCGAGGAGGGCGAGAAGGCCGCGCCGCCAGCCGGCTTCCTGGCCCGGATGGAAGCGGCGATCGTGTTCGAGGATGCCCGCCTGCTGGCCCTGAACAAGCCGTCCGGGGTCGCCAGCCATGGCGGCAGCGGGATCAGCTTTGGTGCGATCGAGACCCTGCGCGCGCTGCGCCCGGGCCAGACCCTGGAACTGGTCCACCGGCTCGACCGCGATACCTCCGGCCTGCTGATCGTGGCCAAGAAGCGTTCGGCGCTGACCGAACTGCAGGCCCTGATGCGCGAGGGCGACAGCGAGAACGGGCGCGGCATCGCCAAGCGCTATCTCACCCTGCTGGTCGGGCGCATGCCCGACGGGGTGATGACGGTGGAGGCACCCTTGCATATCGGCCTGCGCCAGGGCGGCGAACGCCACGTGCAGGTGCACCCGGACGGCAAACCTTCGCTGAGCCACTTCCGCGTGCTGGAGCGGCGCGGCGGACACTCCTACTGCGAGGTGCGCATCGAGACCGGCCGCACCCACCAGATCCGCGTCCATGCCCAGCACCTGGGCCACCCGGTGGCCGGGGACGACAAGTACGGCGAGGAAGCGGTCAACAAGCGCCTGCGCGACCAGGTCGGCCTGCGCCGGCTGTTCCTGCATGCCGCCTCGCTGGAATTCGCCCTGGACAATGGCGCCACGCCCTACGTGCTCAACGCGCCGCTGGCGCCGGAGCTGGCCGAAGTGCTCGAGCGGCTGGGCTGAGCAGGCGCCCCCTCCGATGGGGGCTTCCCTGCCGCGAGGACTGACGCCACTATCGAGTGGCGGATGCCGTCGTCTCCCGACGGCCGCGGAACAGGGGAAAACGCATGGATAGCGTCTCGCTGCTGACGGCAGCCTTGACTGTGCTTGGGTTCTGGCTAATCGCGTGTTTGCCGCTGGTGATCGCCTGGGTCGTGGCGCACCGCCGGCGGATGCCGCGCGAGGCGCGGGCGTCCTTCATCTGGCTGTGCCTGCTGGCCTCGCACGGCATCGCCTGCCTGGTCGCGGTGGTGCTGCTGCCGCTGGCGATGACCCGCTTCCAACTGGTGGCCGCCATGGGGCCGGTGGACGCGACCGGCTGGAGCTGGCGCCTGGGCCAGTGCCTGCAGTGGGCGGCGCTGGGCCTGCCCCCGCTGGCCGCCGCCGTCATGGCCGTCGTGCTGCCGCTCAGGCTGTGCCGGGTCTGGCCGGCGATGCGCGCGGCCGCGCGCATGCATGCATGGGCACCGGGCGATCCGGCCGAACGCCACGCCTGAGCCGGCCGGAAAAAAAAGCCCGGCACGGGGCCGGGCTTCCGGTTGAACCGCAGGCAGGTTGCTCAGCCGCCGCGCCGGGCCCGTTCCTCGATCGCAAAGCATTCGTCCGGCTTGGGCTGCGGCGGGTTGAAATTGACCGGCACCTGGATGGTCTGCGCGACCGGCTGGCCGTTGCGGGTGGCCGGGCGGAACTTCCAGGTCTTGACCTTGGCCTGGGCCGATTCGTCCAGCTGCGGCTGGCCGCTGCTGGTGACCAGGGTCACCTCGGTCGGGGTGCCTTCCACGCCCACGGTGACCTTGAGCACGGTCTGGCCGCCGGCGCCGGCGCAGGCCAGTTCGACCGGGTAGGCCGGCGGCGGGGTGTCGATCGCGGCCAGTTCGGTCGGGGCGATCCGCGGCGCGGCGGGCTCGGACTTGCCGCAGGCGGCCAGGCCGAGCATGGCCATGGCGGGGAGCAGGATCCTGATGGCGGGTTTCATGGTCACACTCCTGGGTCGATGAGGGCCGAAGCCTTGGCGGCGCAGATGAAGTCGTTCTCGCTCAGGCCGCCGACGTCGTGGGTGGAAAAACGCACCACGGCCCGGTTGTAGTGCACGCCCAGGTCCGGATGATGGTCCTCGCAGTGGGCGATCCATGCCAGGGCATTCACGAAGGCCATGGTTTCGTAGTAATTGTGGAAGGCGAAAGTGCGCGTGAGGGCGCTGCCGCCCTCGGCCAGTTCCCAGCCGGGGACCTGCGGCAGCAGTTCGGCCAGGCGGGCCTCGCCCAGCTTGTGCTCGGTGCCCTTGCGCGGCAGACAGTGAGCGCGCTCCAGGGGGATCAGGTCGGTCATCGGGGTGTCCTCGCGGTGGCTGACGATGGCGCAGCCGGCGTGCAGGGCATGCATGGGCGGCGCGATACGGGGCAGGGTCGATACAGGGGTAGAATAACCGCATGATCCAGATATCCGACAAAGCGCAGGGACACTTCCGCCGGTTGATCGAACGCGAGAGCGTGCCCGGCATGGGCGTGCGCCTGAGCGCCGTGGAAGCCGGCACGCCGCGCGCCGATGCGCGCCTGGAGTTCGCCGAACCGGCCGACCTGGCCGGCGACGAATGGGCGGTGGACTGCGATGGCTTCACCCTCTACGTGGCCGCCGACAGCGTGCAGTGGCTCGATGGCGCCGAGATCGACTACATCACCCAGGCCACCGGGCAGCAGCAGCTGACCATCAAGGCGCCGAAGATCAAGGGCGAAGCGCCGGGTGACGCCGCTTCGCTGGTCGAGCGCGTGCGCTGGGTGGTGGAGAACGAGATCAACCCGCAGCTGGCCTCGCACGGCGGCAAGGTCGCGGTGCAGGAAGTCTCCGGCGATGGCGTGGTGCTGCTGCGCTTCGGTGGCGGTTGCCACGGTTGCGGCATGGCCGACGTCACCCTCAAGCAGGGGATCGAGAAAACCCTGATGGGCCGGGTGGCCGGGGTGACCGCGGTGCGCGACGCCACGGATCACAGCACCGGCGATGCGCCCTATATTCCCCGCGACGCTGCCTGATCCCGCCGCCCGGTGACGAAAGCCGCCGACCTGATCGAGGCCCTGCTGGCACGGAAGCCGGACCGGCCTCTATTGGAGCGGCGTAGCCGGTTGCCCTACGCATGGGCGCACTGGATCCGCACGCGCGACGTGGTCGGCGGCGCGGCGTTCTCGTCGGCGGCGCTGGCTGAGGTCATCGATGCGCGACCCATGCCGCCCAGCCGTGGCGTGCTGCCGCGGTTGACGCCCTGGCAGGCCTTCGTGCGCCTGGGTTGGCAGCAATGGGATCCGCGCCCGCGCGATGAACGTCCGTACCACTGGCTGGCGGTTCTCGCCAGTTTCCTGATCCACCTGGGCTTCTTCATCCTGCTGCTGTGGGTGGCGGTCGTGCGGATGTCGCGGCCGCCGGAGGCGGGCGACGACGCCGGCCGCGTACGCATGGAGATCGTCGGCCGCGGTTCGCCCGCCGAAACCGGCGGCGGTCCCGGCGAGCCCCAGGGGGGCGGTGCGGCGTCGCCGGCACCGGCGCGCCAGGCCACCGCGCGGCCTGCCGCGCGCCGTGCGCAGGCCGCCGCCCCCGGCAAGACCGCAGCTGCGGCGGCCACCGCGCCGCCGCCGCCGCCGGATGCCAGCGCCGAACCGACCGACAGCACGGCGGCCAGCGAGCCGATCACCGCGCCGCCGATGACGCTGCCGACGCCGCGCCTGCCCGAGCCGGTGATCGCCAGCCAACCGCTGCAGGTCACCGAGACCCCGGTGACCACGACGGACTTCGTGCTGCCACCGCAGCAGGCGGTCGAACTGCCGGTGCCGTCGCCGCGCGAAGTGACGCCGCCGCCGGTGCAGGTGCGCGAGCGCCAGGTGGAAGTCGTGCAGCAGCCGCAGCTGGTGGCACCGCGGGTACGCGCGGTTGACGCGCCCAGCCTGCGGCTGCCGGCCCCGGCCGTGCGCGAACGCGAGGTCACCACGGTGACGGCGCCGCAGATCACCCTGCCGCAGTCCGCGCCGCGCGAGGTGTCCGTGCCGCAGCTGCGTGGGCCCGACGTGCAGGTGCGACAGGTGGAATTGCCGGCGGTGGCCGATGCCGCGCCAGCACCGACTGCCGCGCCTTCGCCGTCGCCCGCGCCGGCCAGTGCCGGCGACAGCGCGACGGCAAGCACCCAGCCCCAGCCCAGCGGCGGCAGTACCAGCACGAACGCCAAGGCAGCCGCTGCGCCCTCCAGCGGCGCCACCGCCAGCACGCCGGGCAGCGGCACCCGGCCTTCGGACCGTCCAGCCGGGAATCCGGGAGCCAGCGGCGCCAGCGGGCCGCGCGCCGCGGCCAAGGTTGGCGGCTGGGATACCCAGGCGCCAGGAACCGACTGGAGCGTCGGCAAGCAGGATCGCAGCGGCGACGCCGGCGCCACCGGCGCGCAGGGGCAGGGCCTGTACAACGCCGATGGCAGCGTGCGCCTGGCCGGCGACGGGCAGGGCAGCGCCAGCACCCAGGAACGCGGCGCCCCCGGCGGCGAGCGCGACAGCTGGAGCCGCGAGCGCATCTCCAGTTCCGGCACCTGGCTCAAGCGCCCGCCCTATGACTATTCGCCGACCTCGTTCGACCAGTACTGGGTGCCGAACGACTCCCTGCTCGCCGAGTGGGTACGCAAGGGCGTCAAGCAGGTCGAGATTCCGATCCCGGGCACCAGCACGAAGATCAAGTGCGTGGTGTCGCTGCTGCAGTTCGGCGGAGGTTGCGGGCTCACCAATCCGAACATGAACGAGCAGCCGGCGCAGGCGCGTCCGCCTCCGGACGTGCCGTTCAAGAAGGAACTGCAGGAAGACAACGGCAGCGTGCGCTGAGGTTTTTCCTCACGGCTGATGATTCATCGCGGCACATTCCCAGCATGCCGATGCCATCGCGTGCCTGTCCGTGCGGCAACCGCTCACCCGAGGATGGAACGCGCCGCGCGGGGCCTGGCTTTGCCTGGGCCCGGCGCAGCGCTCGTCCATGTGCGGGGTAAACATTAATGGTTGCATGCACACATAATTGTGTATTCTCTGCCGGCGGCACCGGAAGCTGGCGGCGATGAAGGCCTCCGAGTTCCGGCGCTGGTTGCGGCAGCAGGGCGTGCGGTTCACCGAGGGCGCGCGGCACACCCGGCTGGAAATCCATGGCAGGCAGTCGACATTGCCGCGCCATGCAAACGAACTGGGCGAGGGCCTGCGCAGGGCGATCCTCAGGCAGCTGGGACTGGAGACGAGGAGGCAGGGCGATGAAGTACGCAGCGAGGATTGAAGGCGGCGCGGGGGATTTCGTGCTGCGTTTCCGCGATATCCCCGAAGCCATCAGTGGCGGCGCGACGATGCGGGAGGCCAGGGAGCTGGCGCTGGACTGCCTGGTCAGCGCGATGGATTTCTATTTCGACGACCGCCGGCAGGTGCCGCCGCCGTCGAAGGCGCGGCGGGGAGAGTTCGAGGTGGCGTTGCCGCCCAGCGTGGCGGCCAAGGTCCTGCTGTTGAACCGGATGCTGCAGCAGCGGGTGACGCCGGCGGAATTGGCCCGGCGGTTGGACACCACGCCGCAGAGCGTCAACCGGCTGGTCGATCTGCGCCACGCGACCAAGATCGACACCCTGGCCGAGGCGCTGCGGGCCCTGGGCGCCGAGCTCGAACTGCGCCTGGCGTCGGGCTGAACCGGGCGAGCGCTGCGCTCAGCTCGCCAGTTCGGTCTGCTCGCGGTCGATGCCGTACTTGCGCAGCTTCTCCACCAGGGTGGTGCGACGCAGGCCCAGCAGCTGGGCAGCATGCGCGACCACGCCCTGCGTGCGTTCGAGCGCTTCGTTGATCAGTGCCAGTTCGATGCCGGCCATGTGACCGCGCAGGTCGATGCCTTCGTCGGGCAGGCTGGCCGCATGCGCGGCTTCGGCCGGCGTGGGCAGCGGGGCGCTTGCCGCTGCGGTGACCACGGAGGCGGGACTGGTCGTTTGCGGGTTCGCGCTGGATTCGGCCGCCGGCTGGAAATCGCCACGGTAGCGCGCCGGCAGGTCCTGCACCCGCACCAGCCCGCCCGGATGCAGCACCGCCAGGCGCTCGACCAGGTTGGTCAGCTCGCGCACGTTGCCCGGCCAGTCGTAGCCGCGCAGCGCCTGCAGCGCCTCATCTGCGAAGCGGACCTCGCCGCGGCCGGTGCGGGCCAGCTGGGCGGCGATGGTCTGCACCAGCACGCCGAGGTCGTCGGCACGCTCGCGCAGCGAGGGCATCTCGATCGGGAATACATTCAGGCGGTAGAACAGGTCCTCGCGGAACAGGCCGTCGCCGATGCGCGCTTCCAGGTTGCGGTGGGTGGCGGCGATGACCCGCACGTTGCAGCGGATGGTCTGGCCACCGCCGACGCGCTCGAAGCTGCGTTCCTGCAGCACGCGCAGCAGCTTGACCTGCATCGGCAGCGACATGTCGCCGATCTCGTCCAGCAGCAGGGTGCCGCCTTCAGCCATCTCGAAGCGGCCCTTGCGCGCGGTCAGCGCACCGGTGAAGGCACCCTTTTCGTGGCCGAACAGTTCGCTTTCCAGCAGGTCTGGCGGAATCGCGCCGCAGTTGATCGCCACGAACGGGCCATCGCGGCGCGGCGACTGCTGGTGGATCGCGCGGGCGACGACCTCCTTGCCAGTGCCCGATTCGCCCAGCACCAGCACGGTGGTGTCGAAGGCGGCGACCTGGTCGATCAGCCGGCGCAGGCGGACCACCGGCTCGCTGTGGCCGGTCGGCCCGGTATCGCCCTGGCTGCCGGCCTGGTGCTCGGCATCCAGGCGCTTGAGGCTGGCGCGGCGCAGCAGGGCCTCGAGCTGGGCGTGGCGCAGGGGGGTGTCCAGCGGCCAGACATTGGCTTCATGCAGGCCGTGCGCGGCGGCGAAGGCGACCGCGTCGCCCTCCATCAGCAGGATCGGCGGCGGCAGCTTGGCCGCGGCCAGCCAGTCGAAGAAGCGCCCGGCCTGGGCGGCATCGGCGGCCGAGCCGACCATCACCGCCATCCATTCGTCGGCACGGTGGCGCACCGGGTTGAGGTCGGCGCCGTCAACCACCCAGCGCGGGTTGAAGTCCATGAACTCCAGCAGCGACACCGTGCGCTCTGCGCGCACCGCGTCGCTGTCGATCAGCAGGATCCGCGACTCGCTCATTGCCCGCCTGCCTCCGACAGGCCTTCCAGGATCGGCATGACCTCCTGGATGTAGGACAGCTTGCTGACGAAGTTATCCGCACCGGCGCGAAGCGCGTGTTCACGGTGCTCGGCGTCGTCGAAGTGGCTGGCGATGACGATGTAGGGCGGATCGTCCTGGGTCTTGATCAGGCGCGTGGCCTGCAGCCCGCCCATCTCGGGCATGGCCAGGTCCATCAGCACCACGCGCGGGCGCAGCGTCTCGGAGCGCTCGATCGCTTCCAGGCCGTTGCCGGCGCTGCCGACGATGTCCAGCCATTCGACCTTGCGGAAGTGACGCATGGCGGCATTGATGAAGCCTTCATGGTCGTCAACGAGCAGTACGGTGAGCTTGTTCATGGGGTCCTTCCTCAGCCGGCACGGGCCAGCAGGGGCTTGTTGTTGCGGCGGCGTTCGCGCGCCGGGGCGATGTCCAGCTGCTCACGATACTTGGCGACGGTGCGTCGCGCGATGTTGACGCCCTGGCGGGCGAGCAGGGCGGCGATCGCCTCGTCGGCGAGCGGCCGGGCGGCCGGCTCGCTTTCGATCAGGCGGCGGACCATGGCCTTCACGGCCTGGCCGGAGACGCTGGCGCCTTCCAGGCGCACGGCGAAGAACTGCTTGAGCTCCAGCGTGCCACGGGGCGTCTGCAGGTACTTGCCGCTGGTGATGCGCGAAATGGTGGATTCGTGCATGCCGATCTCCTCGGCGATCTCCTTCAGCGTCAGCGGCGCCATCGCTTCCTCGCCGCGCGACAGGAACGCGGCCTGGCGTTCGACGATCGCGCGGGTGGCGCGCAGCAGGGTCTCGTAGCGCATCGACAGCCCACGGGTAAGCCAGCGCGCTTCCTGCAGCATCTCGCGCAGCGCCGGCGAGGCATCGCCGTTGTCGGACAGGGCGCGTTCGTGCATCGGGTTCAGGGTGACGCGGTGGGTGGTGGCCGGGTTCAGCGCCACCCGCCACTGGCCGTCGGCATGCCAGGCGACCACGTCGGGAATCACCACCGGATCGGCCGAGGGCAGCAGGCTCTCGCCCGGGCGCGGCTGCAGCGACAGGATCAGCCGCACCGCCTCGCGGACATCGGCCTCCTCGGCGCCGACCTTCTGGGCCAGGGCGGCATAGTCGTGCGCGCCGAGCATTGCCAGGTCGCCGGCGAGGATGCGCGCGGCCAGCGGTCGCCCGGCGACCTGGCCGGGCAGGGCGGCCAGCTGCGCCTGCAGGCATTCGCGCAGGTCGGCGGCGGCCATGCCGGCGGGATCGCCCGCCAGCAGGCGCTGGCGCACCGCCTCGACGGTCTGTGCGTCGGCATCCAGGCGCGCGCTGGCCAGCAGCGCCAGCTGCTCGCGCGGGGCGACCAGGTAACCGGCGTCGTCGCAGTGTTCGAGCCAGAACGCCGCGATCGCCAGGCGGCGCGCGTCCAGTTCCAGTGAGAGATCCTGCAGGACGCGCAGCTGCGGGTCGCTGGACTGGCCGGCGGCCACGTGCTGCATGCGATCCTCGGCGCCGTCGTTCCAGCTGCTGCCGGCGACGTCCCACATCGAGGACTCCGGGAGTTCGTCGAACGCCGCCACCTCGCGCTCGGGCGTGGCATCGACCGGCAGCTCGGCGTCGCTCTCGGGCTCTTCGAGCTCGAGCAGCGGGTTGTTCTCCAGGGCGCGACGGATTTCCATTTCCAGCTGCAGGCCATCGAGCTGGAGCAGCCGGATGGACTGCAGCAGCTGCGGCGTGAGGTGGAGCTGCTGGCCCAGCTGGGTGGCAAGCGTCGGTTTCATGGTGTGCGTGTCCCGTCCCCGGCGCGGTCGCGCCCTGGAACACATCTTGCAGGAGGGGGTGACGGCTTTTTAATCGGGACGTCCCCCTTCCGGCGCGTCATTTTCCTGACGGTGCGTAAGGAATTCCCCGACACTGCCCACCAGGCGACGACTTAACGACGCCGGCTTCCACGCTTCTCCGCTCGGGGACCCGAAACTTCATGTCTCCGCGTGACGTTCGCTCGCTGTAGGAGCGGCTCCGGGTGGCCTCGGGCCATCAGCCGCTACGCGCACTCATGCAATCGCGGCTGAAGCCGCTCCCACAGTGCAATCGCCAGCATTGCGCCTTCTGGAGGAAAGCCCCCTTTGTTAAGGGGGCGGGCCGACAGGCCCGGGGATAGGTAGGCGAGTGCCGGGGGCCCCGGGGCCCGCTTGGCGGGCCTTGGGGATCGCGCCCATGGGCGCGATCGGCATCACAACGAACTCACCCATCAGGTGAGTTCGTTGTGATGCCGCGCGGCCAGCAGCACCAGGTCATTCGCGCGCCGGCAACCCAGCGATTCCATCATCCGCGCGCGGTGGGTTTCCACCGTCTTGACGCTGATGCCAAGGTCGGCGGCGATTTCCTTGTTGCTCTGGCCGCGGCCGATCTCGCGCAGGATTTCGCGCTGGCGCGGCGACAGCGCGGCGATGCCGACCGGCTTCTCGCGGCCCAGCATCGGCGCGATCATCTTCGAGGAGATCTGCGGGCTGAGGAACACCTGCCCGGCGGCCGCCGCGCGCAGGGCCAGTTCCAGTTCCAGCGGCGCGGCGTCCTTGACCACGAAGCCGGTGGCGCCGCGGTCCAGCGCGTCGCGAACGTGCGCCGGGTCGTCGTGCATGGACATCATCACCACGCGGATGCGCGGGGCCTCGCGCAGGATGTCGCTCATCGCGTCCAGGCCGCTGCGGCCCGGCAGCGAGAGATCCATCAGGACCAGGTCGGGGCGGTGCAGCATCGCCATGTCCAGCGCCTGGCGTGCGTCGCTGGCCTCGCCGACCACGTCCACGTCGTCGAAGGTCTGCAGCAATCTCGACAGGCCCGCGCGCACGAGGGTGTGGTCGTCGACGATGATGACTCGCACGGGGAAGGGGCCTGCGGCGGAGGATCGGCGGGATTGCACCTTAGCCGAGGCCGGGCCCGGCGCCAACTGGCGCGGCCGGGGCGCTGCGGCGGCTCAGCCCGCGCCGGGGCCGCCGCGGCGGGCTTCGGCGACCTGGCGCCGATGCAGGCGGAACAGGTGCCGCTCCACGGCCGCTTCCAGGCCGGGGGCGAGCTCGTCGAAGCGCAGCCACAGGAAGCCGCCGCCGGTGCCGCTGGCCGCTTCTGCCAGCACCCGGGCGGGCAGTTCCACCGCCTCGGGCAGCCAGTCGCCCGGCTGCAGCGCCAGCACGCCGGCCGCACCGGGGGCCAGCCCGCTCGGGGCGTCGCATTCCAGTCGCATGCCCAGCCGCGACCAGCGCACCGGGCGCACCGGCAGCGACGGCTGCGACTGGCGCGCCAGCCGGCCCAGCAGGCCCAGCATCAGGTCCAGCTTGGCCTCCATGCGCTGGACCGCCTGCGGCAGCTCGCCGCGTTCCTCAAGGCTGTCCTCGGTGCGCGTGTCCTCGACCTGGGCCAGCGCGCGCAGCAGGGCTTCGGCCGCGCCCGCGCGTGGCGGCATGGCGCCTGGGCGGAATTCCACCGGCAGCGTCAGCTCGCAGCTCAACGTTTCGTCGAACAGCTGCTGCTCGGCTGCATGGTGGATGCCGGACATCACAAGGTCCCGGCGCGGACGTAGGCGCGCGCGGCGCGATGCGAGCGGCGGTTGCCATGCAGGGCGCGGAAGGCGGCGTCGCGGCGCTGGCGCATGTCGACGATGGCCTCGTTCTGCAGCTGCAGCAGGCCTTCCAGCGCCGCGCGCGCGTCGGTGCCGTTGTCGGCGACGTAGCGGCGCAGGTCCAGGTCGTAGGCGCGCACCAGCTCGGCGGCCCGGGCGTCTTCATCGGCGACCAGTGCCTGGCGCAGGTCCTGCAGCTGCTGGCGCAGGCTGTCCAGGCTGGGGGCGTCGGCGGCGCTCACGAGGCCACCGCCGCGATGCCGCGCTGCTCGACCGGGATCGCGTTCCACGCCGAGTCGATCTCGCCCAGCAGCGACAGCGATTCGACCAGGCCAGCCTCGTCGTTGTGCAGGTTCGCCTCGGTCAGGCGCTGGATCACGTATTCGTACAGGGCCGACAGGTTGCCGGCGATCTCGCCGCCGGCCTCGTGGTCGAGCGAGCCGTTGAGGTGGCCGACGATCGCGCAGGCCTCGCCGATCGCCTTGCCCTTGCGGGCCTGGTCGCCCTGGGCCATGCAGGCCTGGGCCAGGCGGATGCGCTGGCAGGCGCCGGCGAACAGCAGGGCGACGAGCTTGTGCGGATCGGCGTCGGTGACGCTGGTGGAAACGCCGACCTTGCGGTACTGCTCGGCGTACTGGCGGCTGGAACCGTACATGGATGACTCCTGACAGGGCCGGATCGGGCGCCGGCGGTATCCCGGCGATCCGCGGACGGCCCGCGGTGTTGGTGATACTCCGTTATCGGCCGGACCCGGCCGGCACTTGAGCATCCGGATCAGCTGCTGGACGAGGCGAACTGCTGGGTCAGGTAGTTGCTGGTGGTCTGCATCTGCGCCACCAGGGTGTCCATCGCGGTGAACTTGGCGGTGTAGCGGGTGGTCGCCTCATCCATGCGCTTGTCCAGGTCGTCGAGCTGGTCTTCCAGGTCGGAGATCTGCTTGTTGAGGCTGTTGGTGCGCAGGGTGAGCGAGCCGTTGGTTGCGTCCAGGTTGCTGGTGAGCATGCTGTTCATGCCCTTGGCCACGCTGCCGTCGCTGCCGAACAGCTTCTGCGCCGCACCCGGATCCTTGGCGATCGCGGTCTCGAACTTGCCGCCGTCGAAGCTCAGGGTGCCGTCGGTGGCGATGCTCACGCCCAGGGCCTTGAGCTCGGTCACGCTGCCGCTGACCTGGCTGCGCAGCTGCTGCTGGAGGCCGCGGACCATCGCGTCGCCGGTCAGCGCCGAGGCGGTCTTGGTGTCGGCGTTGTAGGAGCTGGAGGCCTTCAGTGCCGAATTGATCGCGTTGTAGGCGCTGACGAAGGCGCTGATGTTGGTCTTGATCGCGGTGTTGTCCTTGCCGATGGACAGGCTGTAGGACGTGCCTTCGTTGGCCTTGGTCAGGTTCAGCACCACGCCGGGGATCAGGTCGGCGACCGCGTTGCTGCTGGCGGTGCGTTCGAAGCCGTCCACGCGCACCAGCGCGTCCTTGGCCGCGACGGTCTCGGTCAGGCCCGTCCCGCCGGTGGCCGGATAGGCGAGGGCGGACAGGCCGCCGTTGCCACCGCTGGCGGTGACCGTCATGGCACCGGCGCTGCCGGTGTCGGCGGCGCTCAGCACCAGGTGCTGGCCGTCGTCGGCGGTGACCACGCTGGCGGTCACGCCCTTGCCGCCGGCGGCCTTGTTGATGGCCGCGGCGACGTCGGAGAGCTTGGCGTCCTTGGGGATGGTGACTTCCAGGGCGTCCTGGTCGGTGCCGCCGAAATCGATCGTCAAGCTGCCGTCGCCGACCACCGCATCGCTGGCGAAGGCGCCGGAGGTGAGCTTCTGGCGCTCGGCCAGGCGCACGACCTCGACGTTGTAGTTGCCCGCCGTAGCGCTGCTGGTGGCGGTGGCGGTGAATCCGGCGCCGTCGCCGGCGGTGGCCTTGTAGGCCTGGCCGTCGATACTGCTGGTGAGCGTCTTCAGCGCGGTCTGCAGGTTGGACATGCCGCTCTTGAGGGTGCTCAGCGCCGACAGCTGCGCCGAGGCCGCGGTGCCGGCCTTGTTGATGCGCGTCTCCTCCGGCTTGCGGTCGGCCGCGACCAGATTGGCGACGATGGTCGGGATGTCCAGGCCGGAGCCGATCGAGTAGAGCGAGGAAGCAGCCATGCGGGTTCTCCTGACCTTGGCGTCGCGCGAACGCGGCGGATAACGGGAATAGCGGCCGCGCGCCGCCCGGCTTGAGGGCAGGCGCGCGGGACGCGACGCGCATGGCGATGCAAGTCCCGTGCCCGAACCGGCGCCGGCGGGCCGTCGGCCTGGCCCGCCCGCCGGCCAGCGGGCCAGGCAACAAAAAACCCCCTCCTTGCGGAGGGGGTTCGTCGGTGCGGCCGGTGCGGCGGGCTGCGGTATTACTGCAGCAGGCTGAGCACGTTCTGCGGAACCGACTTGGCCTGGGCGAGCATCGCGGTGCCGGCCTGCTGCAGGATCTGCGTGCGGGTCAGCTCGGCGGTTTCCTTGGCGTAGTCGGTGTCCTGGATGCGGCTGCGCGAAGCCGACAGGTTCTCCGAGGTGGTGCCGAGGTTGGCGATGGTCGAGGTGAAGCGGTTCTGCACCGCACCCATGTCGGCGCGCGAGGAGTTCACCGAGGTCAGCGCCTTGTCGACGATTTCCAGGGCCTTCTGGGCGCCTTCGAAGGTCGAGATGTCCAGGTCCTGCAGGGTGCTGCTGGTGCCGGCGGCGGCGGTCGAGGCGGTGGTGAACGCGGTCAGGTTGGCGGTCAGGCCGGTACCGGTGCTCAGGGTGCCGGCGGTCATCGAGGTGAAGTCCTGGCCGGCCTTGAGCGATTCCAGCTTCAGGTTGCCACCTTCGACCGAGGCGTACATGCCGGTCTGGTCCAGCTTGTCGTTCAGCGCGGCGGCGATCTTCTTGTTGACCGCGGCGGCGTCGTCGCCGTCGGCGATCTTGACGTCGCTGATCTTGACCGCAACGGCCTTGCCCGAGGCGTTCTTGATGTTGACCGTGATGCCCGAGATGGTGCCCGAGGCGGTCGCGGTACCGGTGACGCCGGCGCTGGACACCGAGCTGGCGAAGCCGGCGCGGCCCAGCGTGTCGACGTTGGCATCGACGATGCTGTTGATGCCGATGGTCTGGCCGGTGTCGGCGCCGACCTGGAACAGCGCGCCGGAGAACGAGCCGTCCAGCAGCTTGGTGCCGTTGAAGCTGGTCTGGTTGGCGACGCGGTCGATTTCCGACAGCAGCTGGCTGACTTCCGAGTTCAGCGCGTCACGGTCGGTATCGGAGTTGGTGGCGTTGGCCGACTGCACCGACAGCTCGCGGATGCGCTGCAGGTTGTTGCCGATCTCGACCATCGCGCCTTCGGCGGTCTGGGCCAGCGAGATGCCGTCGTTGGCGTTGCGCGAGGCGACGTCCAGGCCGCGGATCTGGGTGGTGAAGCGCTCGGCGATGGCGAGGCCGGCGGCGTCGTCCTTGGCCGAGTTGATGCGCAGGCCCGAGGACAGGCGCTGGATCGTCGTCGCCATGCTCGAGCTGGAAGTGTTGAGATTGCGCTGAGCGTTCAGCGACATCACATTGGTATTGATGACCTGTGCCATTTGATTTCTCCTCTAAGCGATTTTCCGGCGACCCCTGCGGGCCAGTGGGCTTTCGCAGTGGGGCCGCCATCTGGCCGTTGCCGCTGCTGAAATGAATAACGGCGTGCTGTCAAGAACCTTTAGCGCCGTGCGGAAATTTTTTGCTCTGCCTGGCGCCAGGGCAATGAAGCCTGCCTGGCAGGGAGGAATGTCGGCGGCGGGTGGCGAAACTTGAGGCGGATCGAGGGAATCGTGCGGATCGTGCGATTTCTCTAATGGAATGGCGGGCGGTGGATTTCCAGACTGGTGCTTCGTACGGGGCACGGATGCCAGCCTGGCGTCGCGCCCCGATGGTCCACCACCCACCGGGAAACCCATGAACCATCTGCCTCACCTCCGCCTGCGACCTCTGGCTGCCGCCCTCCTGATCGCCTCGCCGATGCTGGCATCGGCCCAGAATTTCAACGTGGGCAGGGACTTCACCAACAACAACAATCTCCGGGGGTCGTTCGCGGTCGGCGGCACGCTCCACCAGAGTGCGGGCACCTTTACAGTGACCGGGCCGTCAACCGCCGGCGGCATCAACCTTGGCGGCACGCTGGCCTTCGATCCGGCCGCCGGCTTCACCCAGGTCACCGTGCGCGACCGCTTCGACGCCCAGAACGGCACGCTGGTGTTCAACACCGCGCTGGCCGGTGACGATTCGAAGACCGACAAGCTGGTGGTGCAGGGCGCGACCGCCGGTAGCGCCAAGGTGGTGGTCAACAATGCCGGCGGCCCTGGCGCGCAGACTGCCAACGGCATCCGCCTGATCGAGGTCGGTGGCGCCTCCGACGGCGTGTTCAAGCTCGACGGCCGCGTGGTGGCCGGCGCTTACGAGTACAAACTGCACAAGGGCGGCAAGAACACCCCCAACGACGGCGACTGGTACCTGCGCTCGCAGTCCAGCCGCGGCGGCTCGCCGGCGCCGGTGACTCCCCCGGTTGGCGGTGGCAGCGCCGGCCCCTCGGCGCCATGGACGCCGGTCTACCGCCCGGAGGGCGGCGCCTACCTGGCCAACCAGGCCGCTTCGGTCGGCCTGTTCCAGCAGCAGATGCACGACCGCATGGGCGAGCCCGACTTCGCCCGCGGCGACAAGCGCGCGCCGGCGGTATGGACCCGCATCTCGCGCCACCAGATCGACAGCCGCGCCGGCTACGACCAGCTCGACGTGTCCAGCGACGCCTCGGTGCTGCAGATCGGCGCCGAACTGGCGAGCTGGACGGCGGGCAACCAGCGCCTGCACTTCGGTGCGATGGCCGCGGCCGGACGCGCCGACAACCACGTCGGCGCGCTGGAGACCGGCTACCACGCCAAGAGCCGCGTGCGCGGCTACGCCGGTGGCCTGTACGCCAGCTGGTTCGGCACCGCCGACTCGCAGACGGGCGCTTATGCCGACGGCTGGGTGCAGTACGGGCGCTTCGACAACCGCGTGAGCGGCGACTCGCTGGCCCCGGAATCGTATGACGCCAGCAGCTGGTCGGCCTCGCTGGAGGGTGGCTACAGCTTCCCGCTGGCATCGGGCGAGAAGTTCGCCCTGTTCCTGCAGCCGCAGGCGCAGGTGATCTACACCGACTACAGCGCCGACGACCACGTCGAGGCCAACGGCACGAACGTGCACTCCTCGCTGTCGGGCAGCCTGGTCACGCGCGCGGGCCTGCGCCTGTTCGGCAATTCCGGCGACACCACCCACAACCGGGTGCAGCCGTTCCTGATGCTCAACTGGTGGCGCAGCGACAAGGCCGGCGTGGTGGCGCTGGACGCCGACCGCATCAGCCTGGCCCTGCCGCGCGACCGCTACGAGGCCAAGCTCGGCGCGCAGGCGCAGCTGGGCGGCGGCTGGACCGGCTGGGGCAACTGGGGCTGGCAGACCGGGCGCGACGGCTATCGCGATGTGGGCGGCCAGCTCGGCGTGAACTACCGCTGGTAAGCCATGCGCCGCGTCATTGGCGCGGGCATCGCCGGGGTCATCCGTGAAGGATGGCCCCGGTTTTGCGCGCCTGGAATCTGAAAAATGTGAGCGGCATCGCGGAAAGCCGCGTTGCGACGCGCTGCTTCTTGGAAATATCGAATTCTTTCGCCGATTCACGCTCATGAGAATGCATGGCGCGGTCAGGAACGACCGGGCGCTGCCGGCTGGCGACGTCGAATTAATCGGATTACAGCATGGCATCGCAGAAGTTGAAGCAGCACCCACTCACCCTTTCACTGCAGCTCGCGCTGCTGGTCTCGCCCGCGCTGGCCAATGCGCAGCAGTTGATTGCCAGTCGAGAGCCGCTGACTGCCAATGGCACCTATGACACCGGCACGGCCACCGGCCGCGACGGCACGGCGTTGATCGCAGAGCATGCCGACGGTGAAATCGAGGGATCCGGTGTCACCGTCATCACCCGTGGCGAGCAGGCCATCGGCGCGCATGCGTGGGATGCCGGTGTGATCGAACTCAAGGAGGACAGCAGCATCACCACCTCCGGTGCCAATGCTTTCGGCGTGCTCGCGGAAGGCAAGGGCAAGGTCATCGTCGAGGACGGCAGCATCAGCACCTCCGGCCAGAATGGCCATGCCGTGATGGCGAGAGCTTCCAGCGACGGCGAAGGGGTGGTGCGGATCAAGGACAGCAGCTTGTCGGTGACCGGGGATGCGGCGCTGATCGGCGCGGTGGGGACCAACAGCAAGGTCACCGCGACAAATGTGACCGGCAGGGCCACGGGCGTAGACGGATCATCTCCGATAGTCGGCGCACAATCCGGTGGGGAGGTCCGTCTGGTCGGGGGCAGCTTCGAATCAAGTGCGGGGAGCGCGCTTCTGCGCGCAGCCGGCGCGGGAAGTCTGCTCACGACCTCCGCGGGCACCAAGGGTATCAGCCAGCATGAAGACAGCATCGTGGCGGTTGCATTTAACGGCGGCACCGTGGCTTTGGGCAAGGACACCACGCTGGAAAGCGCGGGCGTGGGCCTGGTTTCCCTGGGCGAAGGCAGCACGATCAACGCGGTTGACACCACGGTCAAGTCTTCGGGTGGAGGTGGTGCCCGCGCCCAGGACAAGGGCGCCATCACACTGACGAACGGAGCCGTCACTGGTCACGGATTGGGTCTCTTCGCGGAGACCGGCGGCACGATCCGGGCCACTGGCACACGGGTGGTTGCCACCAGTAAGGACGGTGCCGAGACCTCGGACTATGGCGCGGCCGCGGGCAGCGAGGGCACCATCCTGCTTGGCCCGGGCACTGGCGTGACCGGCTCCAATGGCATCGCAGCGTTCGGTGGCTCGGTCAAGGCCGAGAACAGTTCGATCAAGTCCACCGGAGCGCGCGATGGCAGCGGCCTGTTGCGGGGCGCCGGTGTATTCGTGTCACCGGGAGGGCAGGTGGAACTGGTCGACTCGGCGGTGGAAGCCAACGAGGACGGCATCCGCTATGGCTTCGACCCTGAGCAAGAGGGCGCTACGGCGAAAGTCGTGGTCGAGGGCGGCAGCTTGACTGCCCATAAGGGAGCGGCGGTCCTGATGAGTGGCGCGCTACGGAAAGGAGCGAGCGGCGAACTGCATCTGAGTCGCCGCGCGGTCCTCCAGGGCGCGGACGACTCGCTGTTCGAGGTCTATCGTGCGTCGGGCCCGAAAGCCGAGTTGCGCGTGTTTGCCGACGACGTTGCCTTGTCGGGCAACCTGTTTGCCGACAGCGGCGCCGTGCTCGACCTGACGATGACCAATGCCGCCAGCCTGGCCGGCGTGATCACCGGCGGCAACGCGTTGGACATCTCCGCCGACAGCCGGTGGGACGTCAAGGGCATTTCCGGGCTCAACACCCTGCGCAATGCCGGCGCCATCGCCTTCGCCGCTCCCGCGCAGGGCGGTTACAAGACCGTGACGGTCAATGGCGACTACACCAGCGACAACGGTTCGCTGACGTTGAACACCTCGCTCGGCGATGATGCCTCGCCCACCGACAAGCTGTGGGTCAAGGGCAGTACCGCCGGCTCGACCGCGCTGACCGTCAACAACACCGGCGGCAGCGGCGCGCAGACGGTCGAAGGCATCCAGCTGGTCAAGGTCGATGGTGCCTCCAACGGCCTGTTCGCGCTCAACGGCCGCGCGGTCGGCGGGGCGTACGAATACCAGCTGTTCAAGGGCGGCGTGTACACGCCGGACGATGGCGGCTGGTACCTGCGCTCGCAGGTCGTGCCGCCGGAGCCGACTCCGGTGCCGGTCGACCCGGAGCCGGGCCAGCCGGAGCCAGTGCCGGTGCCAGTGCCAGTGCCAGTGCCCGAGCCCGGCCAGCCCACGCCTGAGCCCACGCCTGAGCCCACGCCCGAGCCGACGCCGACGCCCGAGCCCGGCCAGCCCGCGCCGGGCCCGGCGCCTGCTCCCAATCCGGCGCCGGCTCCGAGCCCAAACCAGAACCAGCCCGGCAAGCCCACCCCGACTCCGACCCCGACCCCGCTGTACCGCCCCGAAGCCGGCGCCTACCTGGCCAACCAGGCGTCCTCGATGGGGATGTTCCAGCACCAGATGCACGACCGCATGGGCGAGCCGGACTTCGCCCTCGGGCCGGAGCGCGCGCCGGCGGTGTGGACGCGCGTGGTGCGCCGGCAGGTTGATGGCCGCGCCGGGTTCGACCAGCTCGACATCGGCAGCGACAGCTCGCTGCTGCAGGTCGGCGGCGAGGTGGCGAACTGGACGGCAGGCAACAGCCGCTTCCACTTCGGTGGCATGGCCGCGGCCGGGCGGGCCGACAACAACGTCGCCTCGGCATTGAGCGGCTACCGCGCCAAGGGCAAGGTGCGCGGCTACGCCGGCGGCCTGTACGCGACCTGGTTCGGCAGCGCCGACACCCAGGCCGGTCCGTACGCCGACGCCTGGGTGCAGTACGGCCGTTTCGACAACAAGGTTAGCGGCGAGTACCTGGCGCAGGAGTCCTACGACGCCTCGAGCTGGTCGGCTTCGCTGGAAGGCGGCTACACCTTTGCGATGCCGTCGGGCGAGGCGTTTGCCTGGTTTATCGAGCCGCAGCTGCAGGCGATCTACAGCGACTACGACGCTGACCGCCATGTCGAGGCCAACGGCACGATCATCGGCTCGTCGCTGGCGGGCCAGCTGACCACCCGGGTCGGCCTGCGCGTGTTCGGCAACGCCGGCGGCGGCAGCTACAACCTGGTGCAGCCGTTCCTGATGTTGAACTGGTGGCGTAACGACCAGCGCAACGATCTGTCGATGGACAGCACGCAGGTCGTGCTGGGCTGGCCACGCGATCGCTACGAAGCCAAGCTCGGCGCGCAGCTGCAACTGGGCGGCGGCTGGACCGGTTGGGGCGAGGCGGCCTGGCAGACCGGCAGCGACGGCTTCCGCGACATCGGCGGGCAGATCGGCGTGAACTACCGCTGGTAAGCCGCAACGAAGGAGGCCGCCCCCGGGCGGCCTCTTCCTTGCGCATCGGGCTGGCCGAGCCGGTTCAGCCCATCATCTGGAACAGCGACATCGACTGCATCTGCTTGAACACGGTCTGCGCGGCCTGCAGCGCGGCGGTTTCCAGCTGGTACTGGCCGATCGCCTCGGCGTAGTCCAGGTCGCGGATCGACGACAGCGTGGTCTTCAGCGTGACCTCGTTGGAGGCCCGCAGTTCGGCGGCGTTGTCGATCGCCGCCAGCTGGGCGCCGCCGGAGGCACGCGCGTCGATCATCTTCGACGAGGCCATCTTCACGTCGCGCATCGAGGTCTGCAGGGCGTTCTGCAGCGAGGCGCGGTCGGCATCGTTGGCCGGGTCGGTATTGAGCGCGCCGATCAGGTCGGTCAGGGTGGAGAACACGTCCTTGTTCTGCGATGGCCCGACCTGGATCGTGTCGCCCGCTGCGGGTGTGCCGTCCAGGCGCAGGCGCACGCCGTTGAAGCTGACATCCGCGCCGGCGGTGTAGGTGCCGCTGCTGAGGACGTTGCCGCCGGCGTCGAGGATGTCGTAGCTATCGGCGGCGGTGAACCGCAGCGTATAGCTTTCGCCGGCGTAGGTGCCGGAGCTGGCGTCGCGACCGAAATCCAGCAGCAGCGTGCTGCCGGTATTGCCGCTGCCGGCGTGCGCGTCCAGCGTGCCGTCGCCGGTGCGGATGCGCATGAAGATCTCGCTGCCGGGCAGGGCGTCGGACACGTAGGTGTCGGCCGCGATCTCGACCTGGCGCTGGGTCTGGTCGCCGTTGTAGACCACGCTGCCGCCGGACTTGGAGAACGGTGCGGCGTCATCGGCGGTGCCGCCGAACAGGTAGCGCCCGCTGCCGTCGGTGCTGTTGGCCAGGCTGATCATCTGGTCATGGATGGCCTGCAGTTCCGACGCGATGGCCTTGCGGTCGTCGGTGGTCAGCGACGAGTTGTTGGCCTCGATGGTCAGGTCACTGACCCGCGCCATCAGGTCGCCCGCCTGCGAGAGTGCGTTCTCCTGCAGGCCGAGGCGGTTCTGCACCCCGTTGGCATTGCTGGCGAACTGCGCCAGCTGGGCGACCGCGCGGTCCAGCCCGACCGCGGTGCCGGCGGCGACCGGGTCGTCCTTGGCGGTGACCAGGCGCTGGCCGCTGGACAACTGCTGCTGCAGGTGGGCGAGCTTGGTCTGCTTGGTCAGCATGGTCACGACGGACTGGCTGAACATCATGCCGGTGGAGATGCGGTTGTTCATCAGCGGATCGCGCCCAGGATGCTCTGGAACATCGTGTCGGCGGTGGAGATGATCTGCGAGGCGGCCTGGTAGGCCTGCTGCAGGCGCAGCATGTCCGAGGCTTCTTCGTCCAGGTTCACCCCGGAGATCGAGTCACGCGCCGACTGCGCCTGGTCGTTGATCACCTGCTGCGCCTGCGAGGCATAGTCGGCCGAGCGCGCAGCCGAGCCGACCGTGGTGGTCAGGCCCGAGACCGCGCCGTTGAGGGTGACCGTGCCGCCGTTGAAGGCCTTCAGGTCTTCCACGCCGGCCAGCAGCTTGGCGTTGCCGTTGTCGCTGGAGCCGGCGCCGGTGGGGCCGACGCCGAAACTGTCGCCGGCCGCGGGCACGCCGTCCAGGGTCAGGCTCCAGCCGTTGGCGGCGATGGTCTGGCCGGCTGTGTAGGCGTAGGGGCCGGCGCCGTCGATGGTGTAGGTGCTGGCGTCGATGAACTCGATCGTCGATGGCGTCAGCAGGTTGGCGTTGCCGGCGTCGGTGACCTGCACGTTGCTCACCTTGCCGGTGCCCAGGTTGGCCAAGGTGGCACTGGCCTTGACCGGAGTGGCGGCGGCGATCTTCGACGGATCGGTGATGGCGACCGACAGCGAGCCGGCGACGTTGGCGGTCGGCTGCAGCAGGAAGCGATCGCCCGCCGCGGCCGCGCCGCCGACCACGACCTGCACGCCGTTGACCACCAGCGGGTCGGCGGCCGTGCCGGTGCCGCTCAGCGCCACTGCCGCGCCGGTGTCCGAGCGCGTGGCGGTCCACTGCGTGCCGTCGAACTTGAGCAGCAGGTTCTGGCCGTCGAGCTTGCCGATGTCGCCGAAGGTGGCGCTCAGCGCCGCCGTGCCGGTATTGGCCGGGTTGGCAGCGACGCTGGGCGAGGCGTAGCTGAAGAAATCCCCGCCCATCTGCCCGTACAGGTCCATGCCCTGGGCGTGGGCATCGTTGAAACTGCTGGCCAGTCCGACCGCGATACGGCCGAGTTCGGCCTGGGTCGGTTCCAGTACGGTGCTGCGGAATTCCAGCAGGCCGCCCATCTGGCCGCCCAGCGCCTTGGCATCCAGCGCCACGTTCATGCCCTGGGTCTGCAGGGCCAGCTGCAGCTTGCCCGGCTGGTAGGGATCGGCGGTGGTGGTGAGCCTGGAGGCGCTGGTGCCGACCACCAGTGCCTGGCCGCCGCCGGTGTAGACGTTGATGAAGCCGCCGTCCTGCTGCACCGCCGTGCCGCCGGTGTAGCCGACCAGTTGCTGGATCAGCTGGTCGCGCTGGTCGAGCAGGTCGGAGGAGGCCGCTGCCGAGTTGTTGCCGATCTGGCCGTTGATCTTGGCGATCTGGGTGGTGAGCCGGTTGACCTCCTCGGTCGCCGAGAGCAGGCCGTTGTTGACTTCGGTGTTCAGGCCGTCGAGCTGGCCGCTGAGCTGCTTGAAGCGGGTGGCCAGGGTATTGCCGCTGTCGAGCAGGCTCTGCCGGTCGGCGGTGGAGGAGGCGTTGGAGGACAGCGCGCTGGTGGCGTCGAAGAAGTTCGACCACAGCCCAGAGACATTGGTGGCCTTGTCCGAGAACAGGCTGTCGACGCGGTCCGAGAGCGAGGACAGCTGGTTCAGGCGGGCCAGCTCGCCGCCGCTGTCGAGCAGGCGCGAGATCGCCAGCTGGTCGGCGACGCGGCCGATGTCGGTGATCTTGGTGCCGCTGCCCACGTAGCCATAGCCGTAGTCGGTGGCGTTGCGGGTGGCGAAGGTCACCTTCTGCCGGCTGTAGCCGTCGGTGTTGATGTTGGCGACGTTGTGGCTGACCGTCGCCAGGGCGCGCTGGAAGGCGATCAGGGCGCCGGTGCCGGTGGACAGGACGTTGGACATGCGTCGTTACCTCAGTTGGCCGCTGGCGGCGCTGGCGACGGTGCGCGACAGGCCGGCGGCGGCATTGCCGATGGCCGCCACGGCGCGGTCGATGGTCGGGCCATTGGCAATGGCGGCGATCTTGGCGGCGTAGCCCGGGTCGGTGGCGTAGCCGGCCTTCTGCAGCCCACGCGCGAAGCCCTTGATGTCGGTGCCGGCCTGCAGCGCCTGCTGGTAGCGGTCGCTGTTCTTCAGCAGCCTGACGTAGTCGGCGAAGCTGTCGGCGGCCGAGCCGTAGGCGCGGAAGCTGGCGGTCTCGGCGGTGCGGACCCCGTTGACGTACTCGTGGGTGCCGGAGGTGACCCGATCGCCGCTCCAGCCACTGGCCTTGATCCCGAACAGGTTGTTGGAATCGCCGCCGTTGCCGCGCGCGATGCCGCGCCGGCCCCAGCCGGTTTCCAGCGCCGCCTGCGCGACCAGCGCGCGCGGATCCACGCCCAGCTCGCGCGCGGCCTGCTGCGCGTGGTGCCAGATCTTCGCCACGAAGCCCTCCGGGGTGCGCTCGCCGAGGTCGGCAGCCGCCGCATTGCCGGCGCTGGCGGCGAGCGAGGCGTCGAGCCCTCCGTCGTTGACGGATACGCCGCCGCCGGCGATCCAGCGATCGTCCAGGGTGCTCCAGTCGGCCGGCACGCCGCCGGCATCGCGGCGACTGTCGGTGCCGATCGCCGCGCTGCCGTCGCGGCCGGCGATCAGGTCCAGGGTCTGCGCGGTAGCCGCCTCGCGCACCTGGGCCAGCACGTCGGCGGGCGAGGCCGCCGGGGCGGCGGCGACGGTGGCATCGCGGCCGCGCGCGACCAGCGAATAGGCACGGGCCGCCTGCGCGTTCTGCAGCGGATAGGCCTTGCCCTGCGCGTTTGCGCCCAGCGCGGTATCGACCTGGCCGGTCCCGGCCTTGGCGCCGGCATTGCCGCCGCCGAGCTGGCGGGCGATCATCGGCGCCAGGCCCAGGCCCTTGCCGTCGGTCAGCGACTTGGCCAGCTGCTGGTCGTACATGTCGCGGAAGGTCTGGTTCTCGCCGGAGAACAGCGAGTCGCCGAAGCTGGCGTCGCGCATGCTCTTGACCAGCATCTGCGCGAACTGGCCTTCGAGCTGGCGCGCGACCTTGTCGACCTTCTGCGGGTCGGACTGGGTCCTGCCCGCCAGTTCCAGGGGCTGCCGTGTGATCTGCATCAGATCACCTCCAGCTCCGCGGTCAGCGCGCCGGCCTGCTTGAGGGCTTCCAGGATCGCGACCAGGTCGCCGGGCGCGGCGCCGACTTCGTTCACCGCGCGCACGATCTGGTCCAGCGTGGTGCCGCCGGCGAACTTGAACATCCGGCTGCCTTCGGCGCTGGCATTGATCGTGGACTGCTGGGTCACCGTGGTCTGGCCGTTGGCGAAGGCGCCGGGCTGGCTGACGTTGCTGTTCTCGCTGATCGTCACGGTGAGCGAGCCATGCGCGATCGCCGCCGGCATCACCCGCACCTGCGAGCCGATCACCACGGTGCCGGTGCGGGCGTTGACGATGACCTTGGCGGCCGCTTCGCCCGGCGAGAGCTCGACGTTCTCGATCCGCGCCAGCAGGCCGATCCGCGCGCCCGGATCGGTCGGTGCGCGCACCGCCACGGTGACGCCATCGACCGCGCGCGCGGTGCCGGCGCCGAAGCTGTTGTCGATCGCCGCGACCATGCGGGCGACGGTGGTGAAATCGTTCTGGTGCAGGTTGAGGGTGATCTCGCCGCTGTTGTCGAACACGTCCGGCAGGGCGCGCTCGACCGTGGCGCCATTGGGGATGCGGCCGACGCTGGGCACGTTCACCGACACCCGCGAGCCGTCCTTACCCTGCGCGCCGAAGCCGCCGACCACCAGGTTGCCCTGGGCGATCGCGTAGACCTGGCCGTCGGCGCCCTTGAGCGGGGCCATCAGCAGCGAACCGCCGCGCAGCGAGATCGCGTTGCCGATCGAGGACACGGTCACATCGATCGGCTGGCCCGGCTTGGCGAACGGCGGCAGCTCGGCGTGGATCGCCACCGCGGCGACGTTCTTCAGCTGCGGATTGACGTTGGCCGGGACGTTGACGCCCAGCTCGCCGAGCATGTTCTTCAGGCTCTGCACGGTGAACGGCGCCTGGCTGGTGCGGTCGCCGCTGTTGTCCAGGCCGACCACCAGGCCGTAGCCGACCAGCGCGTTGCCGCGCACGCCGCCGACCTGGGCCAGGTCCTTGATGCGCTCGGCGCGGGCGGGCACGGCCACGGCGAGGACGAGCAGGGCCAGGGCGGACAGGCGCGCGGCGGTGGAGGCGAAGGCGTTCATGGCGAAGCTCCGGAGGGACTCAGTACGGCGACAGGCCGGAGTTGAAGAAGCGACCGAACCAGCCCATGGCGTTGGACTGCGCCACCGCGCCGCGGCCGCCGTAGGCGATGCGCGCGTCGGCGACCTTGCTCGACGGGATGGTGTTGTCGGTGGTGATGTCGGCGGCGCGCACGATGCCCTGGATCTGCACCAGCTCATCGCCCTGGTTCAGGCGCAGCTGCTTCTGGCCCTGGATGACCAGGTTGCCGTTGGGCAGGCGCTGGATCACGGTCACGGTGACGCTGCCCTGCAGCTTGTTGCTCTGCGCGCTCTGGCCCTTGCCGTCGAAGCTGCGTTCGCCCTTGGCGCTGTTCTTCAGCAGCTCCTGGCCGTTGTAGGTCACCGGCAGGCCGAGCACGGTCGGCGAGGCCATCTCGATGTCGCTGTTCTTGCTGATGCCGGTGGTGGCGCTGGTGGTGGCAGTCGTGCTTTCGACCAAGGTGATGGTCAGCAGGTCGCCGACATCGCGCGCGCGGCGGTCGCCGTACAGCTGCAGGCCGGGACCGGCGGCGTAGATCGCCCCGGCGGTGGCCTGGGCCTGTGGCGGCATGATCGGCTGCACTGGCGCCATCGCCGGGAACGGACGCACGTCGCCGGCGATCACGCAGCCGCCGAGCAGCGCGCAGGCAAGGCCGGCGAAAGCGATACGGGCGAGGGAGGGCAGGGAGTTCATCACGGTCACCGCAGGGGTCGGGTCAGGCTTTGGATCAGACGTTGGTGTTGAGGTAGCCGAGCATCGAGTCGGTGGTCGAGATCGCCTTGGCGTTCATCTCGTAGGCTCGCTGGGTCTCGATCATGCTGACCAGCTCCTCGACCACGTTGACGTTGCTGCCTTCCAGCGCGCCCTGCACGGTGGTGCCCAGGCCGTTGAGGCCGGGAGTGCCGTTCTGCGCCGGGCCGGAAGCGGTCGTCTCGACGTAGAGGTTCTCGCCCTTGGACTGCAGGCCGGCCGGGTTGATGAAGTCGGTCAGGGTCAGCGAGCCGACCTCGAGCACGCCGGTCTGGCCGGCGACCTGCACGGTCACGGTGCCGTCGGTGCCGATGGTCAGCGACTCGGCGCCCTCGGGCACCTGGATGCCCGGCTGCACCGGGTAGCCGCTGTTGGTCACCAGCTGGCCCTGGTCGTTGATCTGGAAGGCGCCGTCGCGGGTGTAGGCCGAGGTGCCGTCGGGCATCTGCACCTCGAAGAAGCCGCGGCCGTTGACCATCACGTCGAGTGCGCGGTCGGTCTGCTGCTGGCTGCCCTGTTCGAAGGCCTTGGAGGTCGACACCACCCGCACGCCGGTGCCCAGCTGCAGGCCCGAGGGCAGGTTGGTCTGCGCCGAGGTCGCGCCACCGGGCTGGCGGACCTGCTGGTACAGCAGGTCCTCGAAGCTGGCGCGGTCGCGCTTGAAGCCGGTGGTGTTGGTGTTGGCCAGGTTGTTGGAGATGACCGACATGCGCGTCTGCTGCGCATCCAGTCCGGTCTTGGCGACCCACAAAGCCTGATTCATTGCCGATTCCTCGATTGGCGCCGGCCCGCTGGCCGTCCACGCCGGGGTTGATGCATGCCGCGTGCCAGAACCGCGCCGAATTGCCGGCGCGTATCCTGGCGCGCTTAGCCGCTGAGCTTGAGCAGGGTGTTGGCCGACTGCGCGTTCTCGTCGCCGTGGCGGATCACCTTCACCTGCATCTCGAACTGGCGCTGCAGCTGGATCATCTGCACCAGCGCGCCGGCGGCATCGACGTTGCTGCCCTCCAGCGAGCCGCTGTTGACCGACTTGCCGTTGGCCTGGGCGAACGGCTGGGTCGGGTCGGTGTTGCGCATCAGGCCGTCCAGGCCGCGGCTGAGCCGCGAGGCCGGCGCCTGGACCACGCGCATGCGGCCGACGGTGGCCTGGGTCGAGGCGCTTTCGCCCAGCGGCACGATCGAGACCGTGCCGTCGCTGCCGATCTCCATCGCCTGGTGCGGCGGGATCACCATCGGGTTGCCGTTCTCGTCCAGCACCGCGTGGCCGCCGGCGGTGACCAGCTGGCCGTTCGGGGTGAGGGCCAGCTCGCCGCCGCGCGTGTAGGCCTGGCTGCCGTCGCCGGCCTGCACCGCCAGCCAGGTGTCCGGCTGCAGCGAGACGTCCAGCGGGTTGCCGGTGACCTTCTGCGAGCCGACGCTGGCATCGAAGCCCTGGTCGACATGCATCGCGTTCACCCGCGAAGGAAATCCGTTGCCCTGGATCGGCATCGAGCGGGTGTTGGCCAGCGCGGCCTTGAAGCCGTTGGTGTCGACGTTGGCGAGGTTCTGCGACACCGTGCCCTGTGCCTGCAGCGAGGCGCGGGCGCCGGTCATCGCGACGTAGAGGGCTTTGTCCATGGCGGGCGGGCTCCGGGCGGGCGGTGCGGTGGCGCGGCGATCGGCGGGCGATCACCGCGCCAGGGTCACCATCAGCGGATGTTGATGACGGTCTGGGTGACCTGGTCCTGGGTGGAGATCATCTGCGCGTTGGCCTGGAAGTTGCGCTGGGCCACGATCATGTTCACCAGCTGCTCGGTCAGGTCGACCGTGGACGACTCCAGCGAGCCGGACTCGATCGAACCGAAGTCCGAGCTGCCCGGCGCGCCGGTGCGCGGCGCGCCCGAGGCGTAGCTTTCGGCCCACATCGTGCCGCCCTGCTGGGACAGGCCCTGCGGGTTGGTGAAGGTGGTCAGCGCGACCTGGCCCAGCGCCTTGTCGGCACCGTTGGAGTAGCGCGCGAACACCACGCCGGTGTCGTCGATGCTGATCTCGTTGAGCTTGCCGCTGGCGTAGCCGTCCTGGCGGGTGTCGCGCAGGGCGAAGGATTCGCCGTACTGGGTCGAGCCGCTCACGTCCAGCGACATGTTGAGCACGCCGGCGCCGGTGCTCGGGGTGTAGGGATCCAGGGTGATCTTGCCGCCAGCCGGGCTGGTCAGCGCGCCGGCATCGGAAAACTGCAGCGTGGTCGGCGCGCCGACCGCCGCACCGTCCACGTAGTTGTAGACCTGCCATTCGTTGGCGTTGGCGGTCTTGACGAAGTACGAGGTCTGGGTGTGGCTCACGCCCAGCGAGTCGTACACGCTGATGCCGCCGGTGGAGTAGTTGTAGCTGTTGGACTCGGCCGGGTCGAACGCCGCCACCGTCGGCTGCGACGCATTGCCGGGCAGGGTGAAGCCCAGGTTGACCGTGCTGGTCGGCTTGGGCGGGCTGTCGGTGGTCAGCAGCTGCAGGTCGCCGAGGCGGCCGACGTCGAAGCCGTTGCCGTTGGCGTTCGGCGCGTACACCTGCAGGCGCGCGCCCTCCGGATTGACCACGTAGCCGTTGGAATCGGTCTGGAAGTTGCCGGCGCGCGTGTACAGGCGCTCGCCGTTCATCGACATGGTGAAGAAACCCTCGCCGGAGATCGCCAGGTCCAGGCTGCGTCCGGTCGGGTCGATGTTGCCCTGCGAGAACTGCTGGGCCACGTTGCTCACCCGCACGCCCGAACCGACCGCGTTGCGCGACAGGCCGTAGGCCGTGCTCTGGAACATGTCGGCGAACTCGGCGCGCGATTCCTTGAAGCCGGTCGTGTTGACGTTGGCGATGTTGTTGGAGGTGACGTTGAGGTCGGCGTTGGCGGCGTTGATGCCGGACAGCGAAGTATTGAAGCCCATGGGAACTCCTGGTTGCGCGGGTGCCGGCTCAGCTGACGCGGAGCACGTAGTCGATCGGGGCGGTGCCCAGCCCCTTGAGGTTGAGGTACAGGCCGTCGGAGCCGACGGTCACGCTTTCCACCGGCGCCTGCACGTAGGTGGACAGCTTGCTGTCGGTGCCGCCGGTGTCGGTGTGGGTCGCGGTGATGCTGTAGGTGCCGGCCGCCATGCGGTTGCCGTAGGCGTCGGTGCCGTCCCATTCGAAGGCCACTTCGCCGGCCTTGGCGGCCTGCACGCTGATCGTCTTGACCTTCTGCCCGTTGGCATCGGTGATGTCGAAGTTGACCGTGCCGGCGTCCGGCGCGGCGACCACGCCGCTGACCGTGCCCGTGTCCTCCAGCGCCAGCTTGGCCGAGGGCACCAGCACCTGGTGGCCGACCAGCTGCGCGCCGCGCAGGACCTGGTCGCTGCTGAGCGAGCTGGAGAAGCTGTTCACCGTGGTGTTGAGGTCGCTGATGCCCTGTACGGTGGAGAACTGCGCCAGCTGGCCGAGGAAGGCGCTGTTCTCCATCGGCTTGAGCGGGTCCTGGTGCTGCAGCTGCTCGGTCATCAGGCGCAGGAAGTCGGCCTGGCCGAGCGACTCTTCCTTCTTGGTCGCGTTGGTGTTGCTGTCGGCGGTCAGGCCCAGGCTGGCGTAAAGGTCGGTGTTGATCGAGGTGGTCATGGGCGGGGCGGGTCCGGTGCGGGGAGGCGGGGCGCGGTCAGCGGCCCATGGTCAGGGTGGCCAGCGCCAGTTCCTTGGCGGTGTTGAGGACTTCGACGCCGGCCTGGTAATTGCGCGAGGCCGAGATCAGGTTGACCATCTGCGCGACCGGGTCCACGTCGGGCGCGTACACGTAGCCATCGGCGTCGGCGAGCGGATGGCCCGGCTCGTAGCGCTTGATCGGCGGGGCGTCGGTGGTGGTGATCTCCTTCACCTTCACCCCGGTCAGGCTGGGGTCCTGGGCGTTGGGGGTAGCCTGGAAGATCGGCTCGATCGGCTTGTAGGCGGCATCGGCCGAGCCGGCCACGGCATCGGCGTTGGCCAGGTTGGAGGCGATCGTGCTCATGCGCACGGACTGCGCCTGCAGCGCGGAGCCGGCGACGTCGAAGATGGGCAGGTTGCTCATGCTCAGGAGCCTGTGATCGCGGTCAGCATGTTCTTGACCTTGGATTCGAGGAAGCTCAGCGAGGCACGGTATTCCAGCGCCGCGCGGCCATAGGCGGCGCGCTCGGCGTCCGGATCGACGGTATTGCCGTCCAGGCTGGGCTGGTCAGCCTGGCGGGTGATCTGGAACGGATTGAGCCCGGCGAGCTGGCCGCTGCCGAGGTGGCCTTCGGTGGTGGTCTTCAGGCCGCCGCCGGCCAGGCCCTCGCGCGCCGCCGCGGCCGCGCCCAGGGCGGCATTGAAGTCCAGGTCCTGGGCCTTGTAGCCGGGCGTGTCGACATTGCTGAGGTTGCTGGCGATCAGCTGCATGCGCTGCTCGCGTAGCGGCAGCGCGTCGGCATGGACACCCAGGTAACTGGCGATGGGATTGGGCACGGCCGGCTCCGGCGGTTCGATGCCGGGATAGAGGCAAGAGCTGTGCCAGAGTCGGCAGCACCCCTTCCGGGATGTCCCTTGCCGCCTGCAACTGCATTGTGGGAGGGGCTTCGGCCCCGACGCTGTGGGCTCGCGGGGAGGGTTCCCGGCGCCGATGGTTCACGGTCGCGGCTGAAGCCGCTCCTACAAGGGGTGCGGGCCACCCTTGCTACTGCATTGTGGGAGGGGCTTCAGCCCCGACGCTGTGGGCTCGCGGGGAGGTCCCCGGCGCCGATCGTTCACGGTCGCGGCTGAAGCCGCTCCTACAAGGGGGGGCGGGGCACCCTTGCAACTGCATTGTGGGAGGGGCTTCAGCCCCGACGCTGTGGGCTCGCGGGGAGTTTCCCGGCGCCGATGGTTCACGGTCGCGGCTGAAGCCGCTCCTACAAGGGGTGCGGGGCACCCTTGCTACTGCATTGTGGGAGGGGCTTCAGCCCCGACGCTGTGGGCTCGCGGGGAGGTCCCCGGCGCCGATGGTTCACGGTCGCGGCTGAAGCCGCTCCTACAAGGGGGGCCTTACGCGTGGGCCTCCGCCACGTCGCGCAGGCGTTCGAGGACATACTCGGCCAGCTCGTGGGCGCTGTACTTGGCCACGAAGGCATTGGCGCCCACCTGCTCGACCATGGCGTTGTTGAACACGCCCGACAGCGAGGTATGGAGCAGCACGTACAGCCCGGCCAGGCCGGGATGGCGCCGGATTTCCGTCGTCAGGGTGTAGCCGTCCATGGCCGGCATCTCGATGTCGGAGATCACCATGGCGTAGCGCTCGGCCGGGTCCTCGCCGGCGGCCAGCACCTGCAGCAGGTGGTCCAGCGCCTGACGGCCGTCCGAGAGCAGGGTGGCGCCGACCCCGAGCTGGTCGAGCACGCTGCGGATCTGCTGCCGGGCCACGCGCGAGTCGTCCACCACCAGCACCTGCAGGGGCCGCTCGCTGACCAGCGCCAGCGCGGGGTCCAGGTGGATGTCGGTCTCCACCTGGGCGATGTCGGCCAGCACGCTTTCCACGTCGATCACCTGGATCAGCTCGCCCTGGAAGCGGGTGACCGCGGTCAGGTAGGTCGCCTCGGCGCCCAGTTCCGGCGGCGGGTGGATGTCCTCCACCGCGATGTTGACGATGCGCTCCACCCCGCTGACCAGGAAGCCCTGCACCGAGCGGTTGAACTCGGCCACCACCAGGTAGCCCGGGTCGCCGCCGGCGCCCGGTTCGCGCTCCGGGTGGCCGATCGCCACGCCCAGGTCCAGTACCGGCACCGAGCGCCCGCGCACGTCGGCCACGCCGGCGAACTGCTCCGGCAGCCCGGGTACCTGGAACAGGTCGGGCTTGCGCAGCACTTCCTGCACCTTGAATACATTGACGCCAAAAAGCTGACGGCCGCCGAGGCGGAACAGCAGCAGGGCCAGGCGGTTGTGGCCGGCCAGGCGGGTGCGCTGGTCGATCCGGTTGAGCAGGTCATGTGACATGGCCGTTTTATCGGTCACCGCGACGCGGAACTTGAGTGCCGGCTTTGGCATGGCGCTTGCACCGGGCTGGCATCCTTCCGCCGGGAGCGCGCCATGCGCCGCCACCTCCGCCTCATCCTCATCCTGCTGGCCCTGGCACCGGGCGTGGCCCTGGCCGACGGCTACCAGCCGGTGGACAGCATCCGCGCCGCCGCCATCGCCGCGCTCGGGGTGGATCCGGCCGATGCCGACACCACCCTGGACCCGGGCCTGCGCATGCCGGCCTGCCCGGTGCCGCTGCAGGCCCAGCCCGGCAACGGCAGCACGGTCGAGGTCGGCTGCCCGCAGCCGGCCGGCTGGCGGCTGTTCGTGCCGGTCAAGGTGCGCCGCAGCCAGGACGTGCTGGTACTCAACCGCGGCATCTCCGATGGAGAAACCGTGTCGGCGGCCGATATCAGCGTCGAGCGTCGCGATGCCGCCCGCATCGCCGGCGCCGTGCTGGCCAGCCCGGCCGATGCCGTCGGCCGCACCGCGCGGCGGGTGCTGCCGGCCGGGACCGTGCTGTCGGCGTCCGACCTGGTGGCCCAGCGGCTGGTCCGGCGCGGCGACACCGTCGCACTGGTCTCGCGCCGCGACGGCCTGGAGGTGCGGATGAGTGGGCGGGCGCTGGGCGATGCCGGCGAGAACGAGCGGGTCTCGGTCGAGAACAGCTCCTCGCGCAAGATCGTCCAGGGCGTGGTCGAGGCGGGCGGGGCGGTACTGGTGTCCCGCTGACCCGGCTGTCAGGAAAAACCCTAAATCAGTCCTAAAGTATTCCCGCAGGCGGCCGTTACCCTCTGCGAACCGAATAGGAAGTACCACCATGACCCAGAAAATCGAAGGTAGCCTGCCCGCCGGTGCGACCCTGAGAAGCGGCAGCGTGGCCAGCAGGATTTCCCCGGCCGGCGCGGACCGTTCCTCGCCCGTGGCCGCCCCCGAAGCCGCCGACAGCCTGCGCCTGACCGGCGAGGCCACCGGCCTGCAGAGCCTGCAGAAGGAACTGTCCAGCGCCCCGGCGATCGACCAGGGCCGCGTCCAGGCCGTGCGCGAGGCGCTGCAGAACGGCAGCTACAAGATCAATCCGGAGGCGATCGCCAGCCGGATGATCGACCTGGACCAGCAGTTGGCCGGGTGAGCCGATGAGCGACGCCCTGCAACGCCTCGGTGATGCCCTGGCCGGCGAGCGCCAGGCCCTGATCGACCACGATGTCGAGGGCCTGATCCGCGCCACCCAGGACAAGCTGCAGGCGCTGCGCGAGATCGAGCTCGACGTCCCGCCCGGCGCGGAAGCGCGCCTGCGCGAGCTGGCCGAGGCCAACCGCGCCAACGGCGCGCTGCTCGCCCGTCGCCGTCGCGAGGTCAACTGGGCCCTGCGCCACCTCGGCCGCACCGAGAGCGCGCCGGCCTACGACGCCCGCGGGCAGAGCGACACCGTCCACGCCAGCCGCGCCATCGCCGTGGCCTGACGCGCGCCGCATCGATGGGGTGGCAATGAAGGCCGGCGCCGATGCGCCGGCCTTCGTCGTATAGTGCGGCGTCACATCAGCACCGTGCCCGCCCGTGCCCGAGAAACTGTATTTCAATCCCGCGCTGCTGCCCTCGCAGGATGTCCTGCGCGCCTTCAGCGAACGCATGCAGGAAGGCCTGCTGTTTTTCCGCGGCGACGGCGAACTGATCTTCGCCAACGCCATCGCCCGTGCCAGCCTGTGCCGCGAGCGGCACGAAGGCAGCAGCTTCGGCGAGCGCATCGCGCAGATCCTGCCCGGCGACGCGCTTGCCCAGGCCCGCGGCCGCGGCAGCTGGTCCGGCAGCCTGCCGATCGGCGAGCGCGTGGTGATCGCCCACCTGTACCACCACGAGCAGGACGGCAAGGATTTCTATCTCGCCCTGTTCCACAAGATCGAGGGGCAGGAGGACTACGAGCGCGAGCTCGAGCAGCGCCATGCCGAGCTGCGCCACGCCTACATGCGCCTGAACGGCGCCCAGGACAAGCTGCTGCAGACCGAGAAGATGGCCTCCATCGGCCAGCTCGCCGCAGGCGTCGCCCACGAGATCAACAACCCGATCGGCTACGTGCACTCCAACCTGGGCAGCCTGCAGGAATACCTGCGCAGCCTGTTCACCCTGATCGAGGCCTACGAGCGCGCCCTGCGCGCGCCCGACCCGAAGGCGCTGATCCCGGAGATCGACGACATCCGCAGCCGCGCCGACATCGACTTCATCGCCCGCGACCTGCCGCAGCTGATGGCCGAATCGCGCGAGGGCATCGAGCGGGTGACCCGCATCGTGCGCGACCTGAAGGACTTCTCGTATTCGGACCGCGCCGAGTCCTGGAAGCTGGTGGACCTGCACGCCGGCCTGGAATCGACGATCAACATCATCTGGAACGAGCTCAAGTACAAGGTCACGCTGGAGCGCCGCTACGGCGAGCTGCCGCTGGTGGAGAGCCTGCCCAGCGAGCTCAACCAGGTCTACATGAACCTGCTGCTCAACGCCGGCCAGGCGATCAGCGAGCGCGGCACCATCACGGTGAGCACCGGGCTGGAGGGCGACCACGTCTGGATCGAGTTCCGCGACAGCGGCCCGGGCATCCCGCTGGACCTGCAGCAGCGCATCTTCGACCCGTTCTTCACCACCAAGCCGGTCGGCAGCGGCACCGGCCTGGGCCTGTCGATCTCCTACGGCATCATCAACAAGCACCACGGCCGCATCGACGTGGAGAGCGCGCCGGGGCAGGGGGCTGCTTTCAGGATTACTTTGCCGGTTAGGCAGCCGAAATAAGGGCTGGCCGGTATGTCCCGAAGCGCTACCGCCGCTTCATCGGGAGTCCACCGTGAAAGGGAGAACGGCCGCGGGTTGCGGCCGGGCGTCGCGTTAAAAAAAGAGCCGCCCAGTCGCTGCGGTTGGGCCTATGCCCAGATAGCTGTCGCATTCGCCCTCTCCCGACGTGCAGCGCTGCCGAGCCTTTGCGGACTTCGATTCCGGGGCGAAGCTCGCGTAGCCAGTCCGCGCAAACCATTCGATCTTTCGGGGTGACAGTCACTCGCGGAGGAGTCTGAATCGGGGACCTGCCAGCTGTCGCGGCTGAAGCCGCTCCTACAAGGGAGCGTGCCGCGGAAATCGTCCGAAATCTGGCCGGCCAATCGTCGCCCCGGCGTTGATTCCAATGTGGACGGACCCGCTGGCCTGCAGCGACCGCCAGTGCGTGCGTGGCGCGATGGATCGAGGCGCGCGCCCTGCACGCGGATATTGGCCTCGATGAACAGCAAGGAGCGCGACATGGCCGACAGCATGACGGTCCTGCGGCAAGCCGGCCCGCCGGGCACCCGGCGGAATCTCGTGGTCATCGGCGATGGCTTCACCGCCGGCGCCGACCAGACCACCTTCAACAACTACGTACAGAACACCCTGATGGACGGGGTGTTCGGGCGCGACTACTTCCGCGAGGATGCCTCCGCCTTCAACATCTACCGGATCAACCTGGAATCCTCGCATTCCGGGGTCAGCCAGCGGACCTGGAACCTGATGGGCACGCCGGACACGGTCGATGACACCGTCCAGTCAGAAACCCTGCACGACACCGCGCTGGGGATCATCTTCAACGGTCAGTGGGAGCACTGCTGGCTCGAATACGGCACCAACAGCGACAAGCGCATCACCGAGGCGCTGAACAAGTGGGTGCCGGATTTCGACAACGTGCTGATCGTGCTCAACGAGCCCGGCTTCGGCGGTTGCGGCGGCGGCGGGCGGGCGCATGTGACGCTGGGCGTGGGCTGGGACGTGATCGCGCACGAGTTCGGGCACGGGATCGGCGGCTTCGCCGACGAGTACTCCAACAATGGCGCCTACACCGATGGCGAGCCGGGCGCGGTGAACGTCACCATCAACACCGACCGCGCGACGACCAAATGGGGGCACTTCATCGCGCCCGCCACGCCGGTGCCGACCGGCACGGGCAGTGCGGCCAACTACAACGCCGGGCCGCGTCCGGCAGGCTGGAGCAGCAACTTCGACGTTGGCCTGTTCGAGGGAGGGGCGACCCGGAACACCGGGATTTTCCGCCCGGTCGAGAACTGCCGGATGAACGGCAACTCGCCCGAATTCTGCCCGGTCTGCTACACGGCGATGAAGGACGCGCGGCATGTGGAGACCGCACATCACTTCCGTGGCGCGTATGCCGGCAATTTTTACGGCTCCGGGCGCAGCGACGTTCTGCTGCACCATGGCACCTCGATCCAGCTGTTCCGCAGCACCGGCGTCGGTTTCGAGCATCGGGCCAGCGCGGTGGAGCGGGTGCCGGGCTCGTGGCAGTTCCAGCCGAACGACCAGATCCTGGTGGCGGACTTCAACGGCGACGGGGTCGACGAGGTGGTGATCTTCAACGGCGTGGACTGGGTGATGCCGTACCTGGGTCTGCTGGTCTCCGACGGCAACGGCGGACTGCGACTGATTGCCCGCTACGATGGGGACATTCCGGGGTGGGGCGGCTTCAAGCGCAACGACAAGTTCCTGGCCGCCGACCTCAACGGCGACGGCAAGGTCGATTTGGTCGTGACCAACGGCGACGACTGGTCGATGACCTATGTGGGCCTGCTGCGCAGCACTGGCACGGGCTTCTACCTGACCCAGCGCTATGACGGCGACATCCGCGGATGGGGCGGGCTGGCCCGCCATGACGAGTTCTTCGTGGCCGACCTCAACGGCGACGGCAAGGACGACCTGGTGATCTTCAACGGCCTGGACTGGTCGATGGCCTACGTCGGGCTGTTCCGCTCGGGCAGCGGCGGGCTGTCCCTGACTGCCCGCTACGACGGCGACATCCCCGGCTGGGGTGGCCTGGCGCGGCACGACAAGCTGGTGATTGGCGACTTCAGCGGCGACGGCAAGGACGACATCTTCATCTTCAACGGCGACGACTGGTCGATGTCCTACCTCGGCCTGTTTGCCGCGTCGGGCTCGGGGCTGGCGTACGTGCGCCGCTACGACGGCGACGTGCCGGGCTGGGGCGGCCTGGCGCGACATGACCACTTCTTCGCCGCCGACATCAACGGCGACGGCAAGGTCGACCTGTGGGCGTGGAACCACCAGGACTGGTCGGAGGAATATCTCGGCCGGCTGATCTCCAACGGCTCGGGGCTGTCGGCGAGCTTCATCGGCGACTGGGTCGGCGAGTGGAACCTCGGCCCGGTCGACGACTTCGAGGTCGCCCGCTTCAACGCCGCGCGGGTGCCGCCCGTCTTGGCCGGCGCGCGGCTGTCCGATCGCGTCGGCACCCTGCTCAGGTCGCGCGGACGTTCGCATCTGTACGTCCACAACACCGACTGGTTCGGGGTGATCAACGGTCGCAGCGGCTTCTCGCTGACCCGGATCTACTACCGCTACCTCCACGACTATCGCTACGGCCGGAACTGGTGAGGGAACGTCATGAAAATGAACAGGAAGAGCCGCAGGTCGCGTCCACCTATCGACGACCGGATGCCGGGCAAGATCGAAGTTCCCTACGAACGCATCGTCGTGCCGAGCTATCGCGGCACGGCCAAGACCCGATCGGCACCGCGGCCGGGGCGGGGCAAGGCCAAGGTCGCGTTCAAGCCGAGGGAGGTGGTGCGGCCGCGTCCGGTGCGGGGCGAGGTTGAACTGCCGGACATGAAGCCGCGACGCCCGTCGCGGGCCACGGGGGAGAACGTCGTGAACGAGCAGTATGTCCGCCTGCGAATCCGGGTACGCGGCGACCAGTTGTCGGTCGTCGACAGCCATCTCGTGGACGGGCCGTTGGCGCAGCCGACCACATTGGTGGGTGGCAACGCCTACGAGGTCACCCTGGGCGATGAGCTGCTGCATGCCGGCGCGTTGCCTGACCTGGGCATCCAGCGTTCCTTCATCGCGCCCGACGCGGAAGGCGAGAAGCGCTCGCACCACATCGCCCATCGCGAGGTCTTTGAATTCACCGCGCGGGTCCCGGCGCAGGCGCTGACTTCGCGGACGATCGGCCAGATCGTGGTGCGGGTGCACCGGCTCAAGGATGCGCTGCGGGTGGACGCGCTCAGGAACCAGCGGCTGGGCCTGCAATTCGAACGTGAGGTACGCCCGGTGCTGGAACTGCACGGGCTGCCGGCGTCGGTGCTGCCGGAGGCGATCCGGCGGCGGGGAGCGGCGCCGAAGTAAGCGGGCTGAAGGGGAATCGGAAAGCCCATGCTGCGGGCCTGCGTTGTGCCCTGCAGCATGGTTTTTCGTGCGCCGCGTCTTGCAAATCTGAAACCGCTTACCTTATGGTGCAATCGATTGCATTGCGGTGAATCCTTCGCGTTTGGCACCGGTTGGGAGGCCGGAAGGGGGATGGAAATCCATTCGATCGAAGCGGCGCCGACGGCGATGTTGACCCGACGCGATGCCCTGCGCGCAGCCGTCCTTGGCGGCCTCGGCATCGCCGCGGGCAGCCTGCCCGCATTGGCCGCCACCGCGGCGCTCAAGGGCAACCTGAAGCATTCGGTGGCGCGCTGGACCTTCCCGCAGCTGTCGCTCGCGCAACTGTGCGAGACGGTGAAAGGGCTGGGCTTTGCCGCCATCGACCTGGTCGGGCCGGCGGACTGGCCGACGCTCAAGGCCCACGGCGTGCACAGCGCGATGTGCAACGGTGCCGAGCTCGGCCTGGACAAGGGCTTCGCCGGCCGGCAGTTCCACGATGCATTGGTCGAGCGCTATACCCGCCATATCGACCTGGTGGCCGACGCCGGTTATCGCAACCTGATCTGCTTTTCCGGCAATCGCGCCGGCATGGATCCGCTGGAAGGCATGGCCAACGCCGAGGCCGGGATCAAGCGCATCCTCGGGCATGCGGAGAAGCGTGGGGTGGTGCTGGTGATGGAGCTTCTGAATTCGCGCGTCGATCATCCGGACTACCTGTGCGACCACTCCGCGTGGGGCGTGGCGCTGTGCGAGCGGATCGCGTCGCCGAACTTCGGCCTGCTCTACGACATCTACCACATGCAGATCATGGAGGGCGACATCATCGCCACGATCGGCAGGCACCATGGATGGTTCAAGCATTACCACACGGCGGGCGTGCCCGGCCGGCATGAGATCGGCGACGACCAGGAACTGCACTATCCGGCGATCTGCCGCGCGATCCGCGACAGCGGATTCGACGGTTACCTCGCGCAGGAGTTCATGCCCACCGCAGCCGATCCGGTTGCTTCGCTGCGCGAGGCGATCCGCCTCTGCGACGTCTGAAACCTCATCCACCCAGGTGCAGTCATACCCATGGCAGACAATCACTACGACGCGATCGTCGTTGGCTCCGGCATCAGCGGCGGCTGGGCCGCCAAGGAACTGACCGAGAAGGGCCTCAAGGTCCTGATGCTCGAACGCGGGCGCAACATCGAGCACGTCAAGGACTACGTCAACGCGATGAAGGAAGCGTGGGACTTCCCGCACCACAACAAGCCGACCCAGGCGATGAAGTCGGCCTACCCGGTGCTGATGCGCGACTACGGCCTGGTCGAGAACCTGCAGGGCATGTGGGCCAACGAGCAGGAGTCGCCCTATACCGAGACCAAGCGTTTCGACTGGTTCCGCGGCTATCACGTCGGTGGTCGTTCGCTGCTGTGGGGGCGGCAGAGCTACCGCTTCTCGGACCTGGATTTCGAGGCCAACCTCAAGGACGGCATCGCCACCGACTGGCCGATCCGCTATGCCGACATCGCGCCGTGGTACGACCACGTGGAAAAGTTCGCCGGCATCGCCGGCACGCGCGAAGGGCTGGACGTGCTGCCGGACGGGCAGTTCCTGCCGCCGATCCCGCTCAACATCGTCGAGAAGGACGTGGCCGCGCGCATCAAGCAGGCATTCGGCGGCACCCGCCACCTGATCCACTCGCGCACCGCCAACATCACCCAGCCCAAGCCGGAGCAGGGCCGGGTGAACTGCCAGTACCGCAACAAGTGCATCCTGGGTTGCCCGTTCGGCGCGTACTTCTCCACGCAGTCGGCAACGCTGCCCGCAGCGATGAAGACTGGCAACCTGACCCTGCGACCGTTCTCGATCGTCAAGGAAGTGCTCTACGACAAGGACCGCCAGCGCGCCCGCGGGGTCGAGATCATCGATGCGGAGAACGGGCAGACCTATGAGTACACGGCCAACGTCATCTTCCTCAACGCCTCATCGTTCAATTCGACCTGGCTGCTGATGAACTCGGCCACCGATGTGTGGGAGGGCGGGCTGGGGTCGTCCTCCGGCGAGCTGGGGCACAACGTCATGGACCATCATTTCGGTGCCGGCGCCGCCGGTCGGGTGGAGGGCTATGACGACAAGTACTATTTCGGTCGGCGGCCCTGCGGCTTCTACATCCCGCGCTTCCGCAACGTCGCCGCCGACAAGCGCGACTACCTGCGCGGGTTCGGCTACCAGGGCGGTGCCAGCCGCACCGGCTGGTCGCGCGAGATCGCCGAGATGAACATCGGTGCCGACCTGAAGGACGCGCTGACCGTGCCGGGCGACTGGCGCATCGGCATGACCGGCTTCGGCGAGATGCTGCCCAACCACGACAACACCATCAGCCTGGACCGGCAGCGCAAGGACAAATGGGGCCTGCCGGTGCTGGCGATGGACGTGGCGCTGCGTTCGAACGAACGCGCGATGCGCAAGGACATGGCTGCCGACGCTGCCGAGATGCTCGAGGCGGCCGGGATCAAGGACGTGCACATGTACGACGACGACTATGCACCGGGCAAGGGCATCCACGAGATGGGCACCGCGCGCATGGGGCGCGACCGCCGCAGTTCGGTGCTCAACGCGCACAACCAGGTCTGGGACGCGCCGAACGTCTACGTCACCGATGGCGCCTGCATGACCTCCAGCGCCTGCGTGAATCCGTCGCTGACCTACATGGCGCTGACCGCGCGCGCGGCAGACCACGCCGTGCGCGAACTCAAGGCGGGGAACCTGTGATGGAACGTCGCGAACTGTTGAAGCTGATTGCCGCCGCGACCGGAGCGGCCATGGTCGGACTGCCGGCGCTGGGTGCGGCGCAGGCCCCGCTGGCGGGGACGACCGCGGCGTTCTCCGCGGCGGACGTGGCGCTGCTGGACGAACTGGCCGAGACCATCCTGCCGCGCACCGGCACGCCCGGCGCCAAGGACGCCGGGGTCGGCGCCTTCATGGCCCGATTCGTCGCCGACTGCTACAGCGCCGGCGAGCAGGCGACGTTCCGCGCCGGCCTGGCCGACATCGACAAGCGCGCCGGTGGCCGTTTCGTGGCACTCGCGCCGGCGGCGCGCACCGAGCTGCTGCGCAAGCTCGATGCCGAAGCCAGGAAGCGCGCCGTGCGGGTCACCGATACCGGCGCGGCGCAGAGCCCCTCGGCGATGCCGCACTACTTCACGATGATCAAGCAGCTGGTCCTGTTCGGCTTCTTCACCTCCAAGGTCGCCGCGACCGAGGTGCTGAAATACGTCGCCGTGCCGGGTCGCTACGATGGCGACATGGCCTATGCGCCGGGCACGCCGGCATGGGCGACCAGCTGATGGGCCGCCGTATCGGACGCCAGCCCCTGTCGATGCATTGCTACCCGGGAAACCCGATGACCAGATCCCTGCTGATGGCAGCCTGCTGCCTAGCCGCGCTGCCGGCCCTCGCGCAGCCCGCTGCCGGGCCGACCGCCAAACCGGAACAGACCGAAGTGTGGAAACCGGTACCGGCGCTCGTGGCGACGCCGCGCGATGCGGCGCCTTCCGATGCGATCGCGCTGTTCGACGGGCATGACCTGTCGGCCTGGGAATCGGAGCAGGGCGGGCCGGCGCGCTGGACCGTGGCCGATGGCGTGGCCACCATCGTGCCGGGCGGCAAGGGCATCCGCACGAAACAGTCGTTCTGCGACATGCAGCTGCACTTGGAGTGGCGCACGCCGACCGTAACCCAGGGCTTCGACGGCCAGGCGCGCGGCAACAGTGGCATCTTCCTGCAGGAGCTTTACGAGCTGCAGGTGCTCGACAGCTACCAGAACCCGACCTACGCCAACGGCCAGGCCGCCTCGATCTACAAGCAGGCGATCCCGCTGGTGAATGCCTCGCGCGCGCCCGGCCAGTGGCAGGCCTACGACATCGTCTGGACCGCGCCGCGCTTCTCTGCCGGTGGCGGCCTGGTCTCGCCGGCGCGCATCACGGTCCTGCACAACGGCGTGCTGGTGCAGAACGACACGGTGGTGGCAGGCAGCACGCAGTACATCGGTGCGCCGTCGTACGCGCCACATGGCTGCGCGCCGCTGCTGCTGCAGGAGCATGGCGCGAAGGTGAGCTACCGGAATATCTGGGTGCGGCCGCTGTAGGTCGATCGCGAAGCAGGCTGCCTCCCCGGACCTGTTGTAGGAGGCGCTTCAGCCCCGAAGAGCGGAGTCGCGGTCTGCCGGATGGCAGTCGCGGCTGAAAGCCGCTTCCACAGTGCGATTGCATCGCATGATGCCGCTGAAGGATCTGTAGGAGGGGCTTCAGCCCCGAAGAGCGGAGTCGCGGTCGGTCAAATGGCAGCCGCGGCTGCTGGCCCGAGAAGCCCGAGCGGTTCCCACAGTGCCATCGCATCGCATGATGCCGCTGAAGGATCTGTAGGAGGGGCTTCAGCCCCGAACGCCGTCCGAGCCAGGAATCCCGCCGGCGTCGCCAACCCGCCCCCGATCTACTGCTGCAGGAAGCTGGCGAGGTCGTCGACTTCCTGTGCGCTGAGCTGCGAGAACGGCGGCATCAACCCGCCGCCCTGGCGGATCCTGTCCTTGATCTGCTCCGGCGGCAGGCGCTTGCCAACGTCGACGAGTGCCGGGAAGGTGCCCGGCACGCCGGCGCGGTTGGCGCCGTGGCAGGCCGTGCAGTTGGCTTCATAGATTTTTGCGCCGGCGGCCGGGTCGCCAGTGGCCGCGGCGGCGAAGGGCAGGGCGGCAACGAGCACGACGGCGGTCAGGAAGGCTTTCAAGCGGAACTCCTTGGCATGCATCAGCGATGCGCCAGGGCCGGCAGGCGCTGGCGCAGGAAGTCCGCGCCGGTCTGGATGACCTTGGCCGGGTCGCGCGGATGGTCGTGCTCGATGATGTACCAGCGCACGCCCGCGTCGGCCGCGGCGGGCAGGATGGCGTTCCAGTCCAGCACGCCCTGGCCGAGCGCGGCGAAGCCGCCTTCATCGGCGCCCTGGCCCTTGGGCGCGTTGTCCTTGGCATGGACGGCGAACATGCGGCCACGGAACCTGCCCAGCATCGCCGCCGGATCGTGCCCGCTGCGCGCGACCCAGGCCAGGTCCAGCTCGGTCCTGAGTTCGGGGCCGGCGGCCTCGAACAACAGCTCCAGGCCGGTCTTGCCGTTGAACTCGGCCATCTCGAAATCGTGGTTGTGATAGGCCAGCGTCATGCCCTGGGCCTGGGCGCGGCGGGCAATCTGGCCCAGTTCGCGGCCAAGGGCGCTCCATCCGGCGGCGTCGGTCGGCCGCTGTTCCTTCTCCAGGTAGGGCACCACCAGCGTGGTGTTGCCGACCGCACGGTTGAAGGCCACCACCGTGTCCAGGTCGTCGCGCAGGTCGGCCAGCTTCACGTGCGAGGCGATCGCGCGGATCGAATACCGGTCCAGCAACTGCTTGAGTTCGGCGGCGCTGACGTTCTGCGTGCCGACGGTTTCCACCGCGTGCACGCCGGCGTCATGGACGATCTTCAGCTGCGCGTCGAGCGTGCCGGCATCGCGCAGGGTGTACATCTGCACGGCGATCGGCAGTTCCTGCCGGCCGTCCGGTGCACCGGCGGCGAAGGCGAAGCCGGGCACGGTGGCCAGGAGCAGGAACGCGGCGGTGGCCAGCTTGCGGGTGGAAGTGCGCATCACGGGTCCTCTGGGGTTTCAGCCGATGGAGGTCCAGGTGCGGGACCTGGCCGATTGGATGACGCGATCGACGATCAGCGCAGAGCGCAGGCCATCCTCGAAGGTAGGCAGGCCGTCGGGCCGGTCGCCTTCGATGGCGCGGTAGGTATCGGCGACGAAGGCTTCGAAACAGTTGCCGTAGCCCTGCGCGTGGCCGGCCGGCAGGATCGACAGCCGGCGCTGTTCGCGGCTGCCGGCGCCGGGCCCGCGCACGAAGGTTTCCTCGCGCTGGTCGGGCCGGCCGATCCACAGGCGTTCGCTGTCTTCCTGGTCGAAGGCCACGCTGGCCCGGGCGCCGTCGATCTCGAACCACAGGCGGTTGTGGCGCCCGGCCGAGACCTGGCTGACCGTCAACGAGGCCAGGGTGCCGGCCTCGGTGCGGAACATCGCCATGGCCACGTCCTCGCTGGATACCGGCTGCAGGACGCCACCGGCCGCCGGCGTGGTGAAGCTCTGGCCGGTGCTGGCGCCACGCTCGGCGATGACCGTGGCGAAGGCTGCGCTGGCCTCGACGAAGCGCTCGCCGCCGACCCATTCGACCAGGTCGCACCAGTGCGAGCCGATGTCGGCGAACACGCGCGAGGTGCCGCCCAGCGCCGGGTCGACGCGCCAGTTGTTGCTGGCCGGGTCGAGCAGCCAGTCCTGCAGGTAGCTGCCGTGGATCAGCCGCAGCGGTCCCAGCTCGCCGTATTCGATGCGCGCGCGGGCCTCGCGCACGACCGGGTGGTAGCGGTAGACGAAGGGCACGGTGGCGACCAGCCCGGTCGAGGCGGCGAGCGCGGCCAGCGCCTGCGCATCTTCCAGCGAGGTGGCCAGGGGCTTTTCGCAGACCACGTGCTTGCCGGCTTCCAGCGCGGCCTGCGCCATGGCGCGGTGCAGGTGGTTGGGGGTGCAGACGTGCACGACCTGCACCTGCGGATCGGCAATGACTTCCTCGATGCCCGCATAGGCGCGCGGCAGGTCCCAGGCCTGGGCGACCTCGCGGGTGCGCTGCGGCGAGGAGGCGACCACGCCGCGGACGGTAGCCCCGGCAAGCAGCGCGGCGCGGCGGTGCACCGCGCCGATCATGCCGGTACCGATGATGGCGATCCCCAGCTTGCTCATCGCTCGCACCTCAGGGCGTGGTCGGCACGGCCGCGACCGCGGGGCGGTCGCGGAACAGCAGCAGGAAGGCCACCAGCACGACCAGCGCCACGCCCGCGGGGAACAGCCAGATGTGCTGCCAGTCGCGGCCGGCGGCGGTGGTGTAGTGCTCCACCACCGCGCCGGACAGGAAGGTGCCGATCAGCATGCCCACGCCGTAGGTGGCCAGGGTGATGAAGCCCTGCGCGCTGCTGCGCATGGCCGGACCGGCGTGCGCGTCGGTATAGATCTGGCCGGTGACGAAGAAAAAGTCGTAGCAGATGCCGTGCAGCACGATGCCGATCACCAGCAGCGCGAAACCGCTGCCGGCATCGCCGAAGGCGAACATCGTGTAGCGCGCGACCCAGGCCGCCATGCCGACCGCCAGCATGGTCTTGACCCCGAGCCGCACGAACAGGAACGGCATGGCCAGCATCAGCAGCACCTCGGAGACCTGGCCCAGCGACTGCAGCCCGGCCGCGCCGCGCACGCCGAGGTCATTGAGGAAGGGATTGGTGAAGTTGTAGTAGAAGGCCAGCGGAATGCAGATGGCGATCGAGGACAGGAAGAACACCAGGTAGGAGCGCGACTTGAGCAGGCGCAGCGAGTCCAGGCCCAGGATCTGCCCCAGGCCGGCGTCGCGCTGGCGCGCCAGCGGCGGGGTGTGCGGCAGGGTGAAGGCGTACAGGCCCAGCAGCAGCGAGGCCAGCGCGGCCATGCGGAAGGTCAGCTCAAGCCGGTGCGCCTGCTCCCAGCCCAGCCAGCCGATCAGCACGCCGGCGACGATCCAGCCGATGCTGCCGGCCACGCGTACCGGCGGGAACTGTTTTTCCGGGGAGGCCATGTGCCGCATCGCCACGCTGTTGGCCAGCGCCAGCGTCGGCATGAACAGCAGCATGTAGGCCATGATGCAGGCCGAGAACGCGCCGAAGCTGGTCGAGGTGGAGGCCAGCCACATCAGCACCGCGCCGGCCAGGTGCAGCACCGCGAGGATGCGCTGCGCGGCGAAGTAGCGGTCGGCGATCAGCCCGACCAGGAAGGGCGCCACGATGGCGCCGATCGACTGGCTGAGGAAGGTGGTGGCGACCTGGCTGGCGCTGGCCTGCAGCGGGCCCTGCACCAGGTAGGTGCCCAGGGTCACGAACCACGCGCCCCAGATGAAGAACTGCAGGAACATCATCGCGCCCAGGCGCGACATGGTGTGCGTCATGGTGTCCCCTCCCAGGGCATCAGGTCTGGATTCCCAGCATGCGGCGCAGGGCCTGCGGGTCGGTGGCGCTGCCGGCGAAGTCGTCGAAGGCGCGCCCGGTCACGCGGATGATGTGGTCGCGGATGAAGGCGGCGCCTTCGCGCGCGCCGTCCTCCGGATGCTTGAGGCAGCACTCCCATTCCAGCACCGCCCAGCCGGGGAAGTCGTACTGGGCGAACTTGGAGAAGATCGCCTTGAAGTCGATCTGGCCATCGCCGGGCGAGCGGAACCGGCCCGGCCGGTCGATCCAGTCCTGGTAGCCGCCATACACGCCGCTGCGCGCACTGGCGCGGTACTCGGCGTCCTTGACGTGGAAGATGCCGATGCGCGCGTGGTAGCGGTCGATGAAGCCGAGGTAGTCCATCTGCTGCAGCAGCAGGTGGCTGGGGTCGTAGAGGATGCGCGCGCGCGGATGGTGGTCGACCGCTTCCAGGAAGCGCTCGAAGGTCGCGCCGTCGTGCAGGTCCTCGCCGGGGTGGATCTCGTAGCACAGGTCCACGCCGCAGTCGTCGAAAGCGTCGAGGATGGGGCGCCAGCGGCGGGCGAGTTCGGCGAAGGCCTCGTCCACCAGTCCCGGCGGGCGCTGCGGCCAGGGATAGAAGTAGGGCCAGGCCAGCGCGCCGGAGAACGTGGCATGCGCGCTGAGCCCCAGGCGCTGGCTGGCGCGCGCGGCCAGCAGCAGCTGCTCGACGGCCCAGGCCTGGCGGGCGGCGGGATCGCCGCGCTTGTCGACCGGGGCGAAGCCGTCGAACAGGCTGTCATAGGCGGGATGGACGGCGACCAGCTGTCCCTGCAGGTGGGTGGACAGTTCGGTGATCTGCAGGCCGTGACCGGCGAGCATGCCAGCGATGTCGTCGCAGTAGGCCTGGCTTTCGGCGGCCAAGGCGAGATCGAACAGCTGCGGCGTGCTGGTCGGAATCTGCAGGCCGCGATAGCCCAGGTCGGCGGCCCATGCCGCCAGGGTATCCAGGCGGTCGAACGGAGGCTCGTCGCCGATGAACTGCGCCAGGAACAACGCCGGACCCTTGAGCGTCTTCAAGCGGATTCGCCTCGATGCAATCGATTGCATTATCCTAGCAGGGCTTTTCCCCGGACCTGTTGTGCACCGCACAGCGGAAACAGGAACCCCCAACATGGCAACCATCTACGACATCGCCCGGCATGTCGGCGTCTCGGCCGGCACGGTGTCGCGCGCCCTGTCGCGGCCCGAAAAGGTCCTGCCGGCCACGCGCGCCCGCATCGAGCAGGCTGCCGCCGCGCTGGGCTATGTACCCAACACGGTCGCCCGGACCCTGAAGACCCAGCGCAGCGGCAAGATCCTGGTCACGGTGCCGGACATCGCCAATCCGTTCTTCGCGCAGATCCTGCAGGGCGCCGAGGAAGCGGCGCAGGCGCATGGCTATGCGGTGCTGCTGGGCGATACCCAGCACCAGTCCGACCGCGAGGAACGCTACGCGCAGATGCTCCGGCGCAACGAGGCCGACGGGATGATCGTGCTCGGGCACCGCCTGCCGCCGACGGCGCGCGAGATCGTCGAGCAGCTCGGCGACGACGCGCCGGTGGTCAACGGCTGCGAGTTCGATCCGGCGCTGGGCATTCCCAGCGTGCATATCGACAACGCGGCTGCGGCGCGGGTGGTGATGGAGCACCTGTACGGACTGGGGCACGAGCGCATCGCAGTGGTCGGCGGGCCACCGGACAATCCGCTGCACCGGCAGCGGCTGGAGGGCGTGCGGGCCGCGGGCAGGGCGCGCGGACGCCTGCGCCAGCTGGTGATCGCGCCGGGGGACTTTTCGGTGGAATCGGGCTACGCGGCCGCACGCGACCTGCTGGGCCGCGCCGACCGGCCAACCGCGGCGTTCTGCTTCAGTGACCAGATGGCGCTTGGGATGCTGGCGGCGTGCCGTGAACTGGGCGTGCGGGTGCCGGAGGATCTGTCCGTCGTGGGCTTCGACGACCTGGCGTCGTCGTGCTATCTCACCCCGCCGTTGACGACGGTCAGGCAGCCGATGCGCGAGATCGGCGTGCGCGCGGTCAACCTGCTGCTGGCGATCATCGAAGGCGAGGATGCACCGCGCCGGCAGACGCTGGATTTCAGCTTGATGCTGCGTGGGTCTACGGCGGGGCCGGGGGCGTAGCGCTAGGGCGTTCTGGTTCTTCTCGTTGGAGCGCGGCGAGTGCTTGAAAGCGGGGCGCCCGCGTTCGCGGGCTGTATTGGGGTCTATGAGGGCGCGCGGGGCTTCGGTGAGTCCGCGCGTGGCATTACGAGCTATTCATTCGGTTCTGCCGTGGCGACGGCATCATTCCAATGGTCGCGGCACGTCCATAGGAGCGCGGCCCCGACCCACCGGGGTGGGGTCGTCGGGGCAACGGACGTCCTGTCCGACACCCCGAGCGCAGCACATCCATGTGCTGCTCGACCCCACCCCCGCCGGGACGGGGCTTGGCGCTTTTATTGGTCCCATTCTTCAGGGGCGCGCCGGGGAGGGGGAAGAGAAGAGCAAGAGCGGGCTACATGAAGCATCACCACTCCGCCTGCAATTGCACTGTGGGAGCGGCTTCAGCCGCGACGCGAGGTTCAGCAGGTCGCGGCTGAAGCCGCTCCCACAGTGCAATCGCCAACGGAGCTGCGAACTCACTCGTGGCAGCGCCCTACGGATGCACGCTTTTGCTTCTTGCTTTTGCTCTTCTCTTTCCCCCCTCCCGGCGCGCTCCCAAAGAATGGGGAAATCAAAGCGCCGGGTGACGTCCCGGCGGGTATGTGCGCGAGTGGCACATGGATGTGCAACGTTCGCTTTCGTCACGACACGGACGTCTGCCGAAAGCGACGCGCACATGCCCGTCGGGGCGGCGCTCCCAAACGCAAGTCAGAGCCCAGCCTCCGCACAACAAGGCGCGCCCTCATAAAACCCCAATACAGCCCGCGAAGGCGGGCGCCCCGCTTTCAAGGAAAGGCAACGCCGCCCCCCCCGGCCACCAGAAGCGGCAAAACGTCACCCCTCGTCGCGCAGCGCGCCGTCGCGGCCCTTGCGCAGTTCGTCGTGGGTGCGGAAGGCCTGGCGGATGTGCTCGCGCAGCTCGTCGTCATTCCACGGCTTGGTCAGGAAGCGGTAGATCGCGCCGCGGTTGATCGCCTCGGTCACCGTGGCCAGGTCGGTGTAACCGGACAGCACCAGCCGCACCGTGTCCGGGTAGAGCATCTTCACCCGGCCGAGGAACTCGGTGCCGCTCATGTCGCTCATGCGCTGGTCCGAGAGGATCACCTGCACGTCGTTGGTGGCGAGCAGGTCGAAGGCATCGCGCACGTTGCCGGCGGCGAGGATGCGGTAGCCGTCGCGGCGGAACAGGCGCACCAGCGAGCGCAGCACGTTCTCCTCGTCGTCGAGCAGCAGCAGCGTGCGGTCGGGGCGGGTCTCGGTGAACGATTCCGGGCGCAGGTAGCGGCGCCGCAGCGCCATGCCGGCCGATTCGGCCGACATCGGCTCGCCGAACAGGTAGCCCTGGAAGATGTCGCAGTCGTTGCGGCGCAGGAAGCCCAGCTGCGCCTGCGATTCCACGCCGTTGGCAATGACGGTCATGCCCAGTTGGTGGCCCATGGCGATGATCGCGCGGGCGATGGCGGCCTCGCGGCTGCCGGCCGGCGCGCTCTTGATGAAGCTGCGGTCGATCTTCAGCCGGTCCACCGGATAGCGCACCAGCGCACTGAGGCTGGAGTCGCCGGTGCCGAAGTTGTCCAGGCTCAGGCTGATGCCTTCGTTGCGCAGGCTGGCCATCGTCTCGTGGACGAAGTTGACGTTGTTGGTCAGCGCGCTCTCGTTGATTTCCAGCGTCACCAGCTGCGCCGGCACGCCGGCCGACTGCAGCATCGACATCACCTCGTTGAAGAAGCTCGGCCGCAGCAGCTGCAGGGTGGAGACGTTGACCGCGATGCTGAAGTCGTCGAAGCCCTGGTCGCGCCACTGGCGCGCCTGCCTGACCGCGTTCTGCAGTACCCACTCGCCGATCTGCACGATCACGCCGAGCCGCTCGGCGGTACGCATGAAGCGCTCAGGCACCAGCATGCCCAGGGTTGGCGACTGCCAGCGCAGCAGCGCCTCCATGCCGACGATGCGGCCATCGCGGGCGCTGACCAGGGGCTGGTAGCGCAGGCGCAGTTCGCCGTGCGGGATCGCATCGACGATCTGTCGGGCGATGATGCTTTCGCTGTGCGCGCTGGCCTGCGCGTTGCGTGCGTACACGCGTACCGTGTTGCCGCCCTCGCGGCCGGCCTGGTAGTTGGCTTCCTCGGCGCTGTCGAGCAGGGCGGAGAGCTGGGTGCCGTGTTCCGGGCAAAGGCTGATGCCGACAGTGCCGGTCATGAACAGCGTGTACGGCAGTACCGACAGCGGCAGTTCGATCTGCTGGCGGATCTCCTCGGCGAAGTCCTCCGGCAGCGGGATGCCCTCGGTGCGCGGGATCACGATCACCATCTCGTCGCTGCCATGGCGCCAGAGCTTGCCGCGCCCGCCGAGGTGGGCCTGCAGCCGCTGGGCAAGCAGCGCCAGCGCCTGGTCGCCGACCTCGGCGCTCATGTTCTCGTTGATCGAGGCGAAGTGGTCGATGTCCACGTGCAGCAGCATCAGCGGCGCACCACCGGAGGCGGCGGCATCGACCAGGCGCAGCAGTTCGGGATTGCCCGCCCCGAGCCGCTGCGGCTTGTTGGGGTCCAGACCGGGCGGTAGTGCGGGGTTCCACATCGGGGTCAACGTCCGTTGTCGCTGGCGGCGGCTTCGCCGGCCGCCTGGTAGGGCAGTCGCAGGCGCACGCGGGTGCCCGCGCCTGGCGCCGATTCTATCGCCAGCGTGCCGCCGGCCGTCTGCGCGCGTTCACGCATCACGATCAGTCCCAGCCCGCGCGGGGCATCGGGCTCGAAGCCGTCGCCGTCGTCGCTGACCTCCAGGTACAGGCCCTGGCCCGGATCCTCGCGCAGCAGCAGGTTGACCTCGCCGGCGCAGGCGTGGCGCAGCACGTTGGTCAGGCTTTCCTGGGCGATGCGGAAGCAGGCCTGCTCGATCTCGTTGCTCGGGCGCCGGCCGAGTTCGTGGATGTCCAGCGCCAGCCGCTGCGGCTTGCCGCGGAACAGCGCGGCGGCCTGCCAGCGCAGCGCGGCCTCCAGGCCGAGCGCGTCGAGCTGCGGCGGGCGCAGCAGCATGGAGAGGTTGCGCAGCTTGGTCACCGTGGTGTCGGCCAGGCCGACGATCTCCTGCAGGTTCTCGCGGCGGAATTCCTCGTCGTCCTCGCCCATGGCCGCGTGCGCGGAGAGCTTCATCGCGGTGATCGCCTGGCCGATGTCGTCGTGCAGGTCGCGCGAGATCGCCCGGCGCTCGTCCTCCTGCAGCGAGAACAGGCGCTTGGCCATGGCCTGCAGTTCACCGTTGCTGGCGGCCAGCGCGTCGCGCATGCGCTCCGGTTCGCTGAGGTCGCGCACCACCAGCAGGCGGCAGTCGCGACCGCCGTAGCGCACCGCGCCGGCCGACAGCCCGGCCTGGAACAGGCTCTGGTCGCGCCGGCGCATGCGCCGGGCGGCGGAGAACTCGGCGCGCGGCGCCTCGCGCTCGAACAGCTCGCGCACCAGCGGCAGGTCGGCTTCGGCGACCAGCGCCGACAACGGCTCGCCGAGCAGCGATTCGCCGCTATAGCCGAACTGCCCGGCGCAGGCGGGGTTGGCGTACATGACGCGTTCCTCGGAGAGGATCATCACCCCGTCCGGCAGCACCCGCACCAGCTCGCGGAATTGTTCCTCGCGCTCGCGCAGCAGGCGCCGCGACTGCTCGCGTTCGGTGACGTCCTGCAGGGTGCCGTGGACCCGCCGGCGGCCGTCCGGGCCGATGCCGCTCTCGGCGCGCAGGTGGACCATGCGGCGCTGGCTGTCGCCGGTGATTAGCGGCAGCAGCACGTCCACCTGCACGGTGCCGGGGCCGCACATGTCGTCGATCAGCCGGTCGATGCGCACCTGGGTGACCAGGTCCACGCCGGCCAGCAGCTCCTCGAAACGGTGCCAGCGCTGGGCGCCGGGCAGTGCTCGCGAGAGGATCCGGTAGACCTCCGGCGAGAACCGGCCCAGGCCGGTGGTCGGGTCCAGCTCCCAGGAACCCAGCCGGGCGATGCTCTGGGCCTCCTCCAGCAGCGCCAGCAGCTCGCCGCGCTGGCGCTCGGCGCTGCGTTCGGCGCTGCGGTCGATCGCCACCACCAGCCGCGCCTGGCCGCCGGGCAGCGACAGCGGGCTGCTGCGCACCTCGACGTCGCGCAGCCCATCGCGGGTCAGCAGCGGCTCGGTGAGCACGCAGGTCTCGGCCGGGGCATCGCGCAGGTGGTCGATGATCTGCGCGAAGCGGCTGCCCTCGCTGGCCGGCCAGACCACGTCCAGGGTCTGGCGCAGGAACTCGTCGCGGGTGAAGCCGAAGAACGACAGCGCCGCCGGGTTGGCATCGAGGATGCGCAGGGATTCAAGGTCGTAGGCCCAGGCCGGGCAGGGCAGGGCCTGGAACTTCTCGCGCAGCTGCGCCTCGGCCAGGGCCAGGGTCTCGTGCTGGGCCTGCAGGCGGGCGCCGAAGCGGCGCAGGACGAAGTGCAGCAGCAGGGCCGACACCACCACGAAGCCGGCCCCCTGCAGGCCGAACAGGCGGTGGAAGGTGGCGGGGTCTTCCGGTTGCGCCAGGCGGACCAGGCAGTCGCCCGCGAGCACCCAGGTCATCCCAACGGCGAGGTAGACGGCGGTCAGGGTCCAGGTGCCGCCCCGCAGGCGCCGGGCAAGCCGTTGCCCGGACAGGGGCGACGGGGGCGGCTCGGGACGGGAAGCGTCGGTCATGACGCATCTTAGAACGTCGCCCCGCGTTTGCCAGCCTGCGGCAAAAGGGAAGGGTGGGATGCGCCCGCTGCAGGAGCGGCGTCAGCCGCGCGCCGGAATTGTCCGCGTCCGGGAAGGCCCCGCCGGCTGGCATCGTCGGGACTGAGGGCCCTCCCGCAGTGCAGTCCCCGTTGTCCCTGCAGGAGCGGCTTCAGCCGCGACCGGAAACCAGCGGCCGCCTGGAACACGCCGCAGCCGGACACCGTCGGGGCCGATGGCCCAGGCCACCGGCAGCCGCTTCCACACCATCACCGGTCCGCCCGGAACCCGGCGGGTGAAGCTCAACTATTCTGCCGGCCGGCCGCTATCCATGGCGTTCCCCCTATCCCGGGGGAGAGAAGCGGAGCTTCCCAGCGTGGATCCAGGCGTCATCGCAAGTCTGCTGCAGCACCCACTGACCTCGGCGGTGGTGGTGCTCGATGCGCATGGGCGCCCGCTGGCCGCCAATGCCGCGGCGCAGTCGCTCGGACTGCCTGCCACCGTGGCGCTGTACGTGGACCAGCTGGCCGACAGCCGCGAGCGCCTGCAGCGCGAGGGCGGCATGACCGCCTGCGTTCTGCCCAGCGGCAGTGGCCAGTGGGACGCCTGGCTGCGCGCCGTGCACGATGGGCAGGGCACGCTGCTGGCCTACACGCTGAGCATTCCCGAGCCGGCCGGCGCGGTCGCCAGTCGCTGGGAGATCGGCCTGGACAGCGCCGAGCACGGCCTGTGGGACTGGGACATCGCCGCCGACAAGGTCTACCGCTCCGGGCGCTGGAAGCAGATGCTCGGTTACGACGAGCAGACGCTGCCGGCCAACCTGTCGGCGCTGTCGGAGCTGATGCATCCGGAAGACGCGACGCGGGTCGGCGAAGCGGTACGCGCCCACCTCGAGGACGAGACCGAAAGCTACAGCGCCGAATTCCGCCTGCGCCAGCGCGACGGCCAGTGGCGCTGGATCCGCGACCGCGGCCGGGTCGTCTCGCGCGCGGCCGATGGCCGTGCCCTGCGCATGGTCGGCACCCATACCGACATCCACCATCACAAGCTGCTGGAACAGCAGCTGCGCGAGCAGCAGGCCCAGCTCGAGGAAGCCCAGCGCATCGCCAGCATGGGCAGCTGGGGCTGGGACTGCCGGCGTGGCGCGTTCTGGCTGTCGGAGGACTTTGCCCGCCAGCTGGCCCTGCCGGTGCCGGCGCAGCAGCGGATCCGCCCGCTGCTGCGCCGGCTCGGCGGCGAGGGCCGTGCCGCCCTGCGTGGATCCTGGCGACGCCTGCGCATGCGCGGCGAGCCGGTGCACTTCGAACTGGAACTCGGCGGCGAAGGCCAGCCCCCGCAGCATGTTCGCCTGTGGGCGCAGCCGGTGTTCGACGGCGATGGCCAGCTGCTGCGCGTGGCCGGCCAGGCCCAGAACGTCACCGAACAGCGCCAGACCGATGCGCTGATCCGCTGGCGTACCGAACTGCTCAACCGGGTCTCGGCGCTGGGCCGCATCGGCGGCTGCGAGATCGAGGTCGACACCCGTCGCATGCAGTGGACCGAGGAGTGCTACCGCATCCACGGCCTGCGCAAGGAGCCGATCACCCTGGAGCAGGCGTTCTCGCTGTACACCCAGGACTCGCGCGACACCTTCGAATCGGCGCTGCAGCGCATTGCCGACGGCGCGCTGCCCGAGCAGCTGGAGCTGTGCTTCTACCGGCCCTCGGGCCAGCGCGTGTGGGTGCAGGTGCTGATCGAGCTGGATCGCCGCGAGGGCCTGCCGCTGCGCTTCGTGGTGCTGTTCCGCGACATCAGCCGCGAGCGCGAGGCCAACGAGCGCATCGAGCTGCTGGCCCACTACGACCGCCTGACCGGGCTGCCGAACCGCTTCCTGCTGCGCGAGCGCGCCGAGGAGACGATGCGCGAGTCGCGCGAGCGCGGCCAGACCCTGGCGATGCTGCTGATCGACCTGGACGGCTTCAAGAGCATCAACGATTCCTTCGGCCACGCCACCGGCGACACCCTGCTGAAGCTGGCGTCCACGCGACTGCACCAGCAGCTGCGCAACAGCGACCTGTTCGCGCGCTTCAGCGACGACGAGTTCGTGGTGGTGCTGCGCGACCTGTCCGAGCCGGAAGACGCCGGCCACGTCGCCCGCAAGCTGCTGGCGGCGCTGTCCGAGCCGCTGCGAAAGGACCACATCACGCTGAAGGTCAGCGCCAGCATCGGCATCGCCATGCAGGCGCCGGAGCTGGAGGATTTCGACAGCCTGCTGCGCGCCGCCGACGCGGCGATGTACGCGGCCAAGGAGTCCGGCCGCAACACCTTCCACTACTACAGCCAGGACGTGCTGCAGCGTGCCCAGCGCCGGCTGGAGCTGGAGCACGCGCTGCATGGCGCGCTGGACCGCGAGGAGTTCTCGCTGGTCTACCAGCCGCTGGTGGCCACCGTGGGCGAAAGCGCGCCGGCGATCGAGGCGCTGCTGCGCTGGCAGCGGCCGGGCCACGGCTACTGCAGCCCGGCCGAGTTCATCCCGATCGCCGAGGAATGCGGCGAGATCGTCCGCCTTGGCGACTGGGTGCTGGGCGAGGCCTGCCGTCAGGCGGTGGCCTGGGACCAGCAGGGCCTGGTGTTCAGCCGCATCGCGGTGAACGTGTCGGCCGTGCAGCTGCGCGACCGCGGCTTCGCCGAGCGCGTGCTGGAGATCTGCCGGCGCAACGGCTGGCCGCCGCAGCGCCTGGAGCTGGAGCTGACCGAGTCGGCGCTGATCCGCGACACCGAGGCCCTGCGCCGCTGCTTCGAGCTGTTCGAGGACAACGGCGTGCTGCTGGCAGTGGACGACTTCGGCACCGGCTTCTCCAACCTGCACTACCTCAACCGCTTCCCGGTGCAGCGGTTGAAGATCGACCGCAGCTTCGTGCAGGGCATGCTGGCCGACGCCAACACCGCAGAGGTGACCCAGGCGATCGTGCACCTGGGCCATGCGCTGGGCATGCAGGTGGTGGCCGAGGGCGTGGAGACCGTGCAGGAGGACGCGCTGCTGCGCCAGCAGGGTTGCGACGAGATCCAGGGTTACTTCTATTCACGGCCGCTGGCCCCGCGCGACCTGGCGCAATGGCTGCGCGAGGCCGAGCTGAGCGGGCGCATCGAGCAGCGGTTGAGCCTGGTCACGGGTTGACCGCCGCCCGCCGCCGCCCCGGCGCTAGCGCAGCCGGGTGGCCCAGGCGCTCCAGAACAGGCTGGAGAAGAAGCGCTTGGGCGGCGCGAAACCGGCCGCGTCCAGCAGGTCGGCGAGGGCCTGTTCCGAGCCGGGCGGGTCGGCGCCGTGCAGGATCTTTCCCAGCTTGGCGCGGACTTCTTCGTCGCTGGCCCCGTGCATGCGCCAGCGCCGGCCCCAGGCGGCCATCAGCAATGGTTCGGACGCGTAGGCCATGCAGTTGCCGGCCACGACCAGCGGCGCGCCCGGGCGCAGGCGACAGGCGATGTCGCGCAGCAGCGCGAGCTGCGCCTCCGGGCCCGGCACGTGATGCAGGACGCCGATGAGGGTGGCCGCATCGAACGCGCGCGCGACAGGCAGCCCGGCGACATGGCCCGGCACCACCTCGGTCCGCCCGTCCAGCGCTGCGGCGGCGATGTGCTCCATGGCCAGGGCGAGCATCGGCGGGGAGGGATCGACGGCGACGAAGCGCCAGTGCGGCTCCAGCCTGGCCATCGACAGGATCTCGTTGCCGGTGCCGCCCGCGCCGGCCACCAGCACTGTGGCCGGCGACCCGGGTTCGAGCATGGCCGAGAGCAGGCAGGCGGCCAGTTCGTGGCAGGCCTCGTAGCCTGCCAGCGCGATGCGGCTCTGCGCCGCGTACTCCGCCGCGCGGGAGGGATCGAATTTTTCCGTGGCGCTGGGGGGCATGGGACGGGCGGCAGGCTGCGTTGACGATGCCCGTCAGTGTGCGCAACATCGAATCATTTGCGGGACGGAATTCATGATCCAGGCGCCGGTGATTCCCCGAAGTCATGATCGGCTGACCGCCTTCCTCCAGGCCTTCGGCCTGCGCGCGCAAAGCGGCGTCCCCGGACAGCCGGCCCACCTGTTCGTGCTCGGCGATGCCACGCGCGGGCCGAGCCACCTGGTGTTCCGTTGCCGCGGCGGCGACATGGGCCTGGAACAGGCGCAGGTCCTGGCCAGCGCGGGCATCGATTTCGGCGGCGGGATGAACCCGCTGGTCGGCGCGCTGCCGGAGGAGCTGCGGTTCTGCCTGGACGGGCTGGCGCAGCTGCAGGCGCTGGCCGCATTGCTGGTCGCCGAGGGCAGCACGCCGCGATGCGGTGGCGCCACGGTCCGGGACCGGCTGTGCGAGGTCATCGTGGTGCTGGCCGTACGGCGCGCGATCGCGGCGGGCACGGTCAACGCGGGGCTGCTGGCCGGCCTGGCCGACGAGACCCTCGCGCCGTGCCTGGTCGCCGTCCACGATGCGCCGGCCCGGCGCTGGGACGTCGAACAGCTGGCCCGGATCGCGGGCCTGTCGCGCGGGCACTTCAGCGCGCGGTTCTCCGCCGTGGTCGGGATGACGCCGGCGGCGTACGTGACCTCATGGCGGCTGGCGTTCGGACGCAGCCGGCTGCGCGGCGGCGCCAGCGTCAAGGCGGCGGCCGCGGCCGCGGGCTTCGGCAGCCAGGAGGCGTTTTCGCGGGCATTTTCCCGCGCGTTCGGCCATCCGCCTTCGCGGTTGAAGCCGGCGGCCTGAGCGCGGCTTCAGCGCAAGCCGGAAACGGCCTCGCCCGGCAGGCCCAGGTCCCAGGCCAGGCAGGCCAGCGTCGGGTCCTGCGCCGGTGCGGGGGAGGGCAGGTCCGCCTGCAAGCGCGCCAGCTCGCGCGTGGCCGCCGCTTCCAGGCGCGCGAAGGCCAGGCGGGCAGGGAGGGGTTCGGGGGAGGGGCTGTCGGTCATCGGCATGCCGCGGCGGGACGATGGAAAACGCGAACCCCGGCGGCTGCCGGGGTTCGGGAAGGCGATGGGGCGATCAGAACAGCTCGACGGTGCCGGCGCCCATGCTCTGCTGCGACACCGGCTTGTGCGGCGGGCGCTCCCACTCGGCGCGCATGTCGCGCAGGCGGCTGCCCACGCGCTGCAGTGCCTGCACCAGGTCGCCGTCGAACACGCCGCCGTTGCGGTGCAGGAGTTCCTGCAGCGCGACCGCTTCGCGGTTGATCGTGGTCAGGCGGTCCAGGTGGGTGTGCACGCCGCTAAGGGTCTGGGTGGCGATGTCCTCGAACTGCAGGGCGCGCACCGCCTCGGCGACACTGCCGTCGATCGCGCGCGCGCAGTCGGAGATCTCGCGCATGCCTTCGCCCAGCGAGGCGTTGATCGCCGCGACGTTGTCGAGCATCGCGGCGGCCTCGTGGCGCGCCTCGCGCGAACGGTCCTGGTGGCGCGAGGCCATCTGCGAGACGGTGTCGCGCACCTTGGAGATGGATTCCTTGGAGCTGTGCGCCAGCTTGCGGATCTGCTCGTTGAAGGTGGTGGACCGCTCGGACAGGTTGCGCACCTCGTCGGCGACCACCGCGAAGCCGCGGCCGGCCTCGCCGGCGCGGGCGGCTTCGATGGCGGCGTTGAGGGCCAGCAGGTTGGTCTGGTCGGCGATCGACTTGACGTCTTCCAGCAGGGCGAAGATGCCGTCCAGGTGCTGGGCCATCTCGTCGATGTTGTGCACGGTGGTGCTGCTCTGGCCGCTGACCTGTTCCAGCGCCTCGACCAGCTGCTCCATGCGCGAGCTGGCGTGCTGGGCGAAGCGCGCCACGTCCACGCCGGCGCTGCCGTCGTCACCAGCGCGGTCGACGATGCGGGCCAGGGCCTGGCTCTGCTGGCGCGACTTGCGGTTCATCGCGTCGAAGCTGCTGCCCAGGCCGGCAACGGCCTGGCGGATCAGCTCGCGGGCGCGTTCGACTTCCGAGCGCGAGCCTTCCACTTCGTTGCTGACGAAATTGCGCAGCTCGGTCAGCAGCTGCTCCTGCTCGCGCAGCACGCGGGCCTGGTCGGGATGGCGGCGGGCCTGGTTCCAGCTGGTCCAGTAGGCGAAACCGAGCCAGCTCAGGACCTGGGTGACCAGGATGGCCCAGCGGACGGGTGCGGCCCAGTCCAGCGCCACGGCCAGCGGGAACAGCAGGGTCAGCGCCAGCGGCGCGGCGAGATGGAAGAGGGGGCGTGAAGACATGGGCGTTCTCGACAGAATCACGATTGCTGTATCGGCCGTACCCCGGGGGTCTTTAGTTCGCGCTTGCCCTGGCCTGGGGGTCTGGACGCCGTGCCGTTAAGTTTCGTGGGGTGTGAGGGGGCGCTTGCTTGACCGTTTTCTTGGACGTAAAAGCGGGGCGCCCGCGTTCGCGGGCTGTATTGGGGTTTATTGAGGGCGCGCCTCGGTGGTGCGGAGGCTTGGCTCTGACTTACGTTTGGGTGCGCCGCCCCGACGGGCAGGGGCGCGTCGGTTTCGGCAGACGTCCATGTCGTGACGAAACCGAACGTGGCACATCCCTGTGCCACTCGCGCCCCTACCCGCCGGGACGTCACCCGGCGCTTTGATTTCCCCATTCTTCAGAAGCGCGCCGGGAGGGGGGAAGAGAAGAGCAGGAGCGTGCACTCCGCATGGACATTGCCATCGGCCAGTTCGCGACTTCGCTGGCGATTGCACTGTAGGAGCGGCTTCAGCCGCGACCTGCTGGATCCCGCGGTCGCGGCTGAAGCCGCTCCTACAAGGGGAGCCCCGACAAAGCGGAGATCCATCAGGTCACGACAAGAATCGGGACGGCGCTTTTGCTCTTGATCTTCTCTTCCCCCTCCCCGGCGCGCTCCAAAAGAATGGGAACAACAAAAGCGCCAAGCCCCGTCCCGGCGGGGGTGGGGTCGAGCGGGCCATGGATGGCCCGCGCTCGGGGTGTCGGACAGGACGTCCGTTGCCCCGACGATCCCACCCCCGACGGGGCGGGGCACCAAAACGTAAGTCAGAGCCAACCCTCCGCCCCCACCGAGGCGCGCCCTCAATAAACCCCAATACAGCCCGCGAAAGCGGGCGCCCCGCTTCAGGCAGGAAACCACCGCCAGCCAGGCAAGCAGCTCACCCCCGCGATCGACCAGCGAGCCCCCGCGGCAAACTCACCGAAGCGCCCGATCCACCGCCTCGATCATCGCCCGCTTGGCGAACAGGAAGTCCCACAAGCTGCCGCCCAGCTGCCGCCACAGCACCGCCGAGCGCACCGCCGCCAGCAGCAGCGCGCGGATCTCGGCGACCACCCCGGCCTGGCCGAGGTAGTGCGGGTTGCCCTGGACCATCACCCGCGGCTTGAGGTGGCTGATGGTGTCGGCGTACAGGGTGCCGAGCGTTCCCAGCACGTCAGGGTGGGCGCTGTCGCCGAGCTCGCCGGCCTGGCGCGCGGCGCGGGCGATGCCGGTCGAGACCTGGGCCACGGTTGCCGGCTCGCGCACGAAGCGGCGTTCCAGCTGCAGTACCGCCAGGCCGAGCCGGGGCAGCACGTCGTCCTGGCCCTGGTTGCGGAAATAGTTGTGCAGCAGGCGCAGGCCCGGCGCGAGCTGCGCCCGCGAACCGTAAACCGCTTCGGGCGAATCGGCGTCGATGCGGAAAACGCTGTCCACGGCGGTGCGCACGGTGGCGGCCTCGGAGTGGCCGGTCTCGGCGATGCGCCGCACCTGCTGCAGCGCCTGTGCGACGCCGGCCAGGGCGAGTACGCGTTGGTCCATCGGTGCGCTCATCGAGCCGGTACCTCGGTTTCGTTCGTAAGGGAAGAAGGGGAAAGCCGCTGCTCCAGCGGCGCGTCGGTCCGGGCGATCACCGCGCCGCCGAGGCATTCGTCGCCGTCGTACAGCACCAGCGACTGGCCGGGGGTCACGGCCCGCTGGGGGCGGGCGAAGCGGACCTCCACGCAGCCATCATCGCGCACTTCGACGCGGCAGGGCTCGTCGGGCTGGCGGTAGCGGGTCTGCGCGGTGCACTCGAACGATCGCGCCGGCGGGGCGCCGGCGATCCAGTGCGCGCTTTCCGAACGCAGCCAGTGCGACTGCAGCCAGGGGCTGTCGCGGTCCTGGTCGACGTAGAGCACGTTGTTGGCCACGTCCTTGCCGACCACGTACCAGGGGGCCGCCGCGCGGCCGCGCACGCCGCCGATGTTCAGGCCCTCGCGCTGGCCCAGGGTGAAATAGAACACGCCAGGATGCTCGGCGATGCGCACACCGTCCGGGTCGCGGATCTCGCCCGGGCGCGCCGGCAGGTAGCGGCCGAGGAACTCGCGGAAGTCGCGTTCGCCGATGAAGCAGATGCCGGTGGAGTCCTTCTTGGCGTGGGTCGGCAGCCCGGCGTCGCGGGCGATCCGGCGCAGGTCGGCCTTGTGCAGGTCGCCGATCGGAAACAGCGTCGCCGCCAGCTGGGCCTGGCCGAGCTGGTGCAGGAAGTAGCTCTGGTCCTTGCCATGGTCGGCACCGCGCAGCAGCCGCCAGCGGCCGCCTTCGTGGACGACGCGGGCGTAATGGCCGGTGGCGATGCGCTCGGCGCCGAGTTCGCGCGCCGCGTCGAGGAAGTGCTTGAACTTGACCTCGCGGTTGCACAGCACGTCCGGGTTGGGCGTGCGGCCGGCGGCGTACTCGGCCAGGAAGTGCTCGAACACGCCCTGCCAGTACTCGATGGAGAAGTCGCGGAAGTGGAACGGAATGCCGAGCCGGCCGCAGACCGCGACCGCGTCGCGGCGATCGTCCTCGGCGCGGCAGTCGCCGCTGCCGTCGTCGGCCCAGTTCTGCATGAACAGCCCGGCGACCGGTTCGCCCTGCTGCACCAGCCGCCATGCGGCGACCGAGGAATCCACGCCGCCGGAGACGCCGACGACGATACGCGGGGCGGTGCTCACAGCGCCTGCACCAGGGACAGCGGATGGCGCTGGCCGGCCAGGTAGTCGGCGACCACCTGCCAGACCAGCGGGCTGCGCAGGCGCGCGGGGTCGGCGCGCAGCTGCGCGGGGGTCATCCATTCGGCGGCGAGGATGCCGTCATCGAGCGGGGCGGCAGGATCGTGCGCCAGCGGTTCGGCGGCGAAGGCGAAGCGCAGGTAGGGCTCGCCGTTGCCGGCGGTCCACTGGTAGCAGCCGATGAAGGCGGTCAGGCGCACCCGCCAGCCGGTCTCCTCGAAGGTCTCGCGCAGCGCGGCCTCGTGCAGGGTCTCGCCCGGTTCGAGGTGCCCAGCCGGCTGGTTGACCACCTCGCGGCCGTCGATGCGCTCGACCACCTGCAGCAGGCAGCCATCGCGCGCCACCACGGTGGCCACGGTGACGTGCGGCGCCGGCGGGCGGTCGCCGGCCATCAGAACTCGTCCTTGCCGGGCGTGAGCTCGGCTTCCATCGCGTCGGCGGCGCGGGTGGTGGCCTCGATCGCGTCGGCCAGGCCCTGGCCGTCCAGCGCGGCCGGCACGCGCACCACGTACACGGCCACCCCGTCCTGGCGGACCCAGGCACCGAGGATGTTCTCCTGGCCGTCGCGCAGCAGCTTGTTGGCGACCTCGCCGGGCAGGCTGTCGCCGCTGGCCTGGTAGCCGGGCGACCAGATCTCGCGGATCTCCAGGCTGCCGAAGCGCTCGGTATGCGAGCGCACGTAGGTGACCTGCTGCCGGCCGCCGTCGAGGGCGAACAGCAGGCGGTAGTCGCCGTTGTCGTCGGCCTTGGGCTCGAAGCCCAGCGCGTGCAGGCGCTGGCCCAGCGCGGGATCGGCGCCGGTGGGCGCTGCCGCGGGGGCGGGCGGGGCGGCGGACAGCGGCAGGCTGATCAGCGCCGCGAGCAGGGCGGCGGAGGCCGGCAGTCGGTTCATCGGGCAGGGCATCGGCGGATCGGGGGATGCGGGAATTGTGCGGGTGGCGGCATGAATCGTCCATTCCGGCCATGGGCGCGCTCTATAATGTGCCGATGCCCCGCAAAACCGCCCACGAACACGACCACGGCGTAATGGTCGAAACCGGCCGCCCGGAAGTCGCCCCGCCGCCGCGCTACCAGGTCCTGCTGCTCAACGATGACTACACCCCGATGGATTTCGTGGTGACCGTGCTGCAGCAGTTCTTCGCCATGGACCTGGAGAAGGCCACCCAGGTGATGCTCCACGTGCATACCCGCGGCCGCGGGGTGTGCGGGGTGTTCACCCGCGAGGTGGCAGAGTCCAAGGTCGCCCAGGTCAACGAGTTCTCGCGCATGAACCAGCACCCCCTGCTGTGCACGATGGAGCAGGCCTGAGGGCCTGGCCGGGGGCGCCTGGCGGCCCTGGCCGCCATCCCACGGCTGCAACGCTGTGGCGCCAAAGCTGTACTAACGCCGCGTGAACACGGGCATCCGATAGGGTTGTGGAAAATCCCGCCCGAAGCCTCATATTGTCTGGCAACAGCCGTCGGAGCTTCCCCATGTTCAGCAAAGACCTCGAGCAAACCATTGGCCAGTGTTACAAGCGGGCCCGCGAAGCGCGTCATGAGTTCATGACCGTCGAGCACCTGCTGCTGGCGTTGCTGGACAACCCGTCCGCGCAGGCCGTCCTGAAGGCCTGCGGCGCCGACGTCGGGCGCCTGCGCACCGACCTGGAGCAGGCGATCGAGGCTTCCGTCTCGCGCCTGGCCGAGGACGACGGGCGCGATACCCAGCCCACCCTGGGCTTCCAGCGCGTGCTGCAGCGCGCCGTCTACCACGTCCAGTCCTCCGGCAAGAAGGAGGTCACCGGCGCCAACGTGCTGGTGGCGATCTTCGGCGAGAAGGACTCGCACGCGGTCTACTTCCTCAACCAGCAGGACATCACCCGGCTGGACATCGTCAACTACCTCTCGCACGGCATCGCCAAGCTGGGCGAGGAGGGCGAGCCCGGCTCGGCCGGCGAGGCCGAGGGCAAGGGCGAGGCCGGCGACGGCGAAGGCAAGGGCGATGCCCTGACCGAGTTCGCCAGCAACCTCAACGAAGCCGCGCGCGCCGGCCGCATCGACCCGCTGGTCGGGCGCGCCGACGAGATCGAGCGCACCGTGCAGGTGCTGTGCCGCCGTCGCAAGAACAACCCGCTGTACGTGGGCGAGGCCGGCGTGGGCAAGACTGCCATCGCCGAGGGCCTGGCCAAGCGGATCGTTGAAGGCGCGGTGCCGGAGGTGCTCTCCGACGCGGTGATCTACTCGCTCGACCTCGGCGCCCTGGTCGCCGGCACCAAGTACCGCGGCGATTTCGAGAAGCGCCTGAAGAGCGTGCTCACCGCGCTGAAGAAGGTGCCCAACGCGGTGCTGTTCATCGACGAGATCCACACCATCATCGGCGCCGGCTCGGCGTCGGGCGGCACCATGGACGCGTCGAACCTGATCAAGCCGGCGCTGGCCTCGGGCGAGCTGCGCTGCATCGGCTCGACCACCTTCCAGGAATACCGCGGCATCTTCGAGAAGGACCGCGCGCTGGCGCGGCGCTTCCAGAAGATCGACATCGTCGAACCGACGGTGGGCGAGGCCTTCCAGATCCTGCAGGGCCTCAAGCCCAGGTACGAGGCGCACCACGGCGTGACCTACGCCGACGACGCGCTGCAGGCCGCGGTGGACCTGTCGGTCAAGCACATCGGCGACCGACTGCTCCCGGACAAGGCCATCGACGTCATCGACGAGGCCGGCGCCCGCCAGCGCCTGCTGCCGGAAGGCCAGCGCAAGGAACTGATCGACATCGAGGAGATCGAGACCATCGTCGCCAAGATGGCGCGGATCCCGGCCAAGCAGGTCAGCGCGACCGACAAGGACGTGCTGCAGCACCTGGAGCGCAACCTGAAGATGGTGATCTTCGGCCAGGATCCGGCGATCGAGACGCTGGCCTCGGCGATCAAGCTCTCGCGCTCGGGCCTGGGCAATCCGGAAAAGCCGATCGGCAACTTCCTGTTCGCCGGCCCCACCGGCGTGGGCAAGACCGAGGTGACCCGCCAGCTCGCGCTGCAGCTGGGCATCGAGCTGGTGCGCTTTGACATGAGCGAGTACATGGAGCCGCATTCGGTGAGCCGGCTGATCGGCGCGCCCCCGGGCTACGTGGGCTTCGACCAGGGCGGCCTGCTGACCGAGAAGATCGTGAAGACCCCGCACTGCGTGCTGCTGCTGGACGAGGTGGAGAAGGCCCACCCGGACATCTTCAACATCCTGCTGCAGGTCATGGACCGCGGCATCCTGACCGATACCAACGGTCGCGAGGCCAACTTCAAGAACGTGATCCTGGTGATGACCACCAACGCGGGCGCGGCCCAGGCTTCGCGGCGCACGATCGGCTTCACCCGGCAGGATCACTCGACCGACGCGATGGAGACGATCCGGCGCAGCTTCACCCCGGAATTCCGCAACCGCCTCGACGCGGTGGTGCAGTTCCAGCCGCTGGGCTTCGACCACATCCTGCGCGTGGTGGACAAGTTCCTGATCGAGCTGGAGGCGCTGCTGCAGGAGAAGCACGTCAGCCTGTCGACCACGCCGACCGCGCGCGACTGGCTGGCCCAGCACGGCTTCGACCCGCTGATGGGCGCGCGGCCGATGGCCCGCGTGATCCAGGACAAGATCAAGCGTCCGCTGGCCGACGAGCTGCTGTTCGGCAAGCTGGTCAACGGCGGCAAGGTCAGCATCGACGTCAAGGACGGCGAGCTGGTGGTCGAAACCCAGCCCGAGCCGGAGAAGCTGGCGCCGGCGGTGGTCTGACGGCCCGGCCGTGCCCGGATCCCGGGCACGGCAAAACCGGCGGGGCTCGCGCGCCGCCGGTTGCGATGTTCACCAGGAGGGCGGCCGCAAGGCCGCCTTTTGCATGACCGCCGGAGCGGTTATTTCATGCGGTAGGTGATGCGACCCTTGGTCAGGTCGTACGGGGTCATTTCAACCTTGACCCGGTCACCGGTCAGGATGCGGATGTAGTTCTTGCGCATGCGGCCGGAGATGTGGGCGATGATCTCGTGCCCGTTCTCCAGCTTGACCCGGAAAGTGGTGTTCGGCAGGGTCTCGCTGACCGTGCCTTCGAATTCGATGGAGTCGTCTTTCGACATGTAATCCTGCGGTTCGGGGATGGCCCTTCGAGGACCCTAAGGGCGGGGATTTTACGCCTCCGGGGCCGGTCATGCAAAGTTTGCGTTAACCCGATCGCCCCGAAGGGGCGGGAATCGCGCGCGTTCAGCCCAGTGCGCTGGCCGGGCGCTGGCCGAAAACCGTCTGCCAGGGGCCCGCCAGGCCGGGCTGGGCGGTCAGGCTGGCGATCGCCGCCAGGAACGCCGGCCGCGCCATCCGCTCGGCGCCGAGGCTGAGCAGGTGCGGGTTCTCGACCTGGGCGTCGAGCAGCGGCCAGCCCTGTTCGCGCAGGAAGGCCGCCAGCATCGCCAGCGCCACCTTGGAGCCGCCGCTGCGGCCGCTGAACATGCTCTCGCCGAAGAACATCCGTCCGACCGCCACCCCGTACAGGCCACCGACCAGGACAGGGCCGTCGAATACCTCGATCGAATGCGCATGGCCGAGCCGGTGCAGGTCGCCATAGGCCCGGCGCATGTCGGCGGTGATCCAGGTGCCGTCCTGGCCGGGCCGCGGGCTGGACGCGCAGGCAGCGACGACGGCGTCGAAGGCGGTATCGGCGCGGACCTGCCAGGGGCTGTGGCGCAGGTCGCGGCGCAAGCGCGAGGACAGGCGCAGCGCATCGGTGCGGAACACCATGCGCGGGTCCGGCGACCACCACAGGATCGGCTGACCGTCGGAGAACCACGGGAAGATGCCCGCGGCATAGGCATTGAGCAGGCGCTGCGGGCTGAGGTCGCCGCCGATCGCCAGCAGGCCGTCGGGATCGCGCAGGGCCTGTGCCGGCGGCGGAAATGGCGCGCCCGGATCGGCGCCGAGCAGGGCCGGGAACGGCCGGCTCACGGCGTGGCCTGGCGGAACGGTGAATGCGCGGCCAGCCCGGCCGCGTAACCGCGTACCGACTCGCGCTCCTGGGCGCACCAGCGCGCCAGCGGCTCGCGGAAGCCCGGGTCGGCGATCCAGTGGCGGCTGCGCACGATCGCCGGCAGGAAGCCGCGGGCGATCTTGTGCTCGCCCTGGGCGCCGGGCTCGAAGCGCTGCAGGCCTTCGCGCAGGCAGTACTCGATGCCCTGGTAGTAGCAGGTCTCGAAGTGCAGGCCGGGCAGGGCGGCGCCGCCCCAGTAGCGGCCGTAGAGGGTGTCGCCGCCGCGCAGGCACAGGGCGCCGGCCAATGGCACGCCGTCGCGTTCGGCGAGGAAGATCACCAGGCTGGCCGGCATCGACGCGGCCAGGTGGCGCAGGAAGTCCAGGGTCAGCGCCGGCGAGTTGCCGTATTCGTGAAAAGTGCGCAGGTAGAAGCCGTGCATCGCCACCAGGTCCGCCTCGCTGGCGTCGTGCCCGTGGACCGTGCGGAAGTCCAGCCCGGCCTGGCGCACCTTGTTGCGCTCCTGGCGGATGTTCTTGCGGTGCTTGTGGTCCATCGCGGCGAGGAAGCCGTCGAAGTCCTCCCAGCCGGGCTGTCGTTGCCAGTGGTACTGCACATCCTCGCGCAGCAGCCAGTCGCCGTCGGGATCGCCGAAGCCGGCGTCCTCCTCGGCGAGGTGGAAGTTCACGTGGGCCGAGGACAGGCCGTTGTCGGCCACGACCGCGGCGATCGCCGCGCGCAGGTCAGCCGCGGCCTCGGCATCGCGGGCCAGCAAGCGCGGGCCGGTGACCGGCGAGTAGGGCACCGCGCCCAGCCACTTGGGAAAGTAGTCCTGCCCATACCGCTGGTAGGCCTGGGCCCAGGCATGGTCGAAGACGAACTCGCCATGCGAATTCGTCTTCAGGTAGCCCGGTGCGGCGGCGATCAGTCCGCCGTCTTCCCATATCCCCAGGTGCAGCGGGTTCCAGCCCCATTCCGCGCGCAGGCAGCCGTGGGTTTCCAGGCCGGCGAGGAAGGCGTGGCGGACGAACGGGTTGGCGCCGTCATGCAGGGCGTCCCAGTCGGCGGCCGGGATCTCCTCCAGCCGCCGGTATGCGCGCACCTGCCGGGTCATCGGCTCGCTCAGTCGAGCTGGTCGAGGAAGCGTTCGGCGTCCAGTGCCGCCATGCAGCCGAAGCCGGCCGAGGTGATCGCCTGGCGGTAGTGCTGGTCGGCGACATCGCCGGCGGCGAACACGCCCTCCACCGAGGTCTGGGTGGCATTGCCGCCCAGGCCCGAGCGGATTTCCAGGTAGCCGTTGTTCATCGCCAGCTGGCCGTCGAACAGCTGGGTGTTGGGGTGGTGGCCGATGGCGACGAAGAAGCCGTGCACCGGGATGTCGCGGGTGCTGCCGTCCTGGGTGGACTTCACGCGCACGCCGGTGACGCCGGCCTCGTTGCCGAGCACCTCGTCCACGGTGTGGTGCCAGACGGTCTCGATCTTGCCGGCCTTGACCTTCTCGAACAGCTTGTCCTGCATGATCTTTTCCGCCTTCAGGGTGTCGCGGCGGTGGACCAGGTAGACCTTGCGGGCGATGTTGGACAGGTACAGCGCCTCTTCCACGGCGGTGTTGCCGCCGCCGATCACCGCCACGTCCTGGTCGCGGTAGAAGAAGCCGTCGCAGGTGGCGCAGGCGGAGACGCCGCGGCCCTTGAAGGTCTCTTCCGACGGGATGCCCAGGTACTTGGCGGTGGCGCCGGTGGCGATGATCAGGGCGTCGCAGGTGTACTCGGCGCTGTCGCCGACCAGGCGGAACGGCCGCCTGGACAGGTCGGCGGTGTGGATGTGGTCGAAGATCACCTCGGTCTCGAAGCGCTCGGCGTGGGCCTGCATGCGCGCCATCAGGTCCGGGCCCATCAGGCCGTGGGCATCGCCCGGCCAGTTGTCGACCTCGGTGGTGGTCATCAGCTGGCCGCCCTGCTGCAGGCCGGTGATGACGACCGGCTTGAGGTTGGCGCGCGCGGCATACACGGCGGCCGTCCAGCCGGCGGGGCCGGAGCCCAGGATCAGGAGGCGGGAATGCTTGGCGGGACTGCTGGAAGAAGCGCTCATATATACTCGCGATCGGAAAGATATGCCGGCACGATCGCGGCTTCGCGCGTTCGTCCGCAGGGGGCATAGAGTGGCGATGCGCCACGGTCTAATCAAGGCGGATCGGTGGAATGGCGTGGACCATCGCCGGCACCGGCGGTCGCCGCGCTGCGCGCCGGCACGCTTTGCCCGATACTGCGGGCGGTTGGTCGCGCGGGCAGCGGCCGGCGGCTGATTCCGGACGCGGTCTCGTTTATTATCAAACACTAACGTCGATATCCTAAGGTCTGGCCACAGGTGGCAAAACAGGTTCCCGAACGCGGCACGGCCGCCGAACCCAAGGCATCGCGCAAGCCGGTCCCGACCGACAACCCGCGTCGGCAGCGGCTGTGGCGCGACCTGGCGCTGATCGCCATCGCGCCGCTGCTGCTCTACCTGCTGGCGAGCCTGTTCACCTATTCGCCCAGCGATCCGGGCTGGTCGCAGACCGGCAGCGTGGTGGCGCAGGTCCACAACATGGGCGGCAAGGCCGGCGCGTGGATCGCCGACGTGCTGCTGCAGCTGTTCGGCTACGTCGCCTTCCTGCTGCCGCTGATCTTCGGCGCGGTGGCGTGGATCGCCCTGTTCGGCATCGAGAAGGAAGGCCAGGGCGAACCCGAGCTGGGCCCGGCGCTGCGCCTGGTGGGCATGGTCGGCTTCCTGATCGCGGCGACCGGCTTCCTGCACCTGCGCCTGTACGGCGGCGACGTCGCCCAGGCCGGCGGGATCCTCGGCAAGCTGGTGGCCAATTCGCTGCGGGTGGCCTTCGGCGCGCTGGGCAGCAACCTGTTCGTGGTGGTGCTGCTGCTGATCTCGATCACCCTGGCGACCGGGCTGTCCTGGTTCGCGGTGATGGAGCGCATCGGCAAGTGGGTGCTGCTGCTGCCGCCGCTGCTGCGCAAGAGTTCCAAGCAGGCCAACGAATGGCAGCAGACCCGGGCCATGCGCGAGGAGCGCGAGGAGGTCCGCAAGGTCGAGGCGGTCAAGCAGGCCAAGCGCGAGCCGGTGAAGATCGAGCCGCCGGCCGCGCCGGTGGTGGAGAAGAGCGAGCGCGCCAAGCGCGAGCAGCAGATCCCGATGTTCCATGGCGTCAACGGCGACGGCTCGGACCTGCCGCCGCTGGCCCTGCTGGACGATCCCAAGCCGCAGGCCAAGGGCTATTCCGAGGAAACCCTGGAAACCCTGTCGCGACAGATCGAGTTCAAGCTCAAGGACTTCCGCATCGACGCCCAGGTGGTGGGCGCCTATCCGGGCCCGGTGATCACCCGCTTCGAGATCGAGCCGGCGCCGGGCGTGAAGGTCAGCCAGATCAGCTCGCTGGACAAGGACATCGCGCGCGGGCTGTCGGTCAAGTCGGTGCGCGTGGTCGACGTGATCCCGGGCAAGTCGGTGGTCGGCCTGGAGATCCCCAACGTCAGCCGCGAGATGATCTTCCTCTCCGAGCTGCTGCGCTCGAAGGAATACGACAAATCCGCCAGCCACCTGACCCTGGCCCTGGGCAAGGACATCGCCGGCCGCCCGACCGTGGCCGACCTGGCGCGCATGCCGCACCTGCTGGTGGCCGGCACGACCGGTTCGGGCAAGTCGGTGGCGGTCAACGCGATGGTGCTGAGCCTGCTCTACAAGGCCTCGCACAAGGACCTGCGGATGCTGATGATCGACCCGAAGATGCTCGAGCTGAGCGTCTACCAGGGCATCCCGCACCTGCTGGCGCCGGTGGTCACCGACATGAAGGAGGCCGCCAACGGCCTGCGCTGGTGCGTGGCCGAGATGGAGCGCCGCTACAAGCTGATGAGCGCGGTCGGCGTGCGCAACCTGGCCGGCTTCAACAAGAAGGTCAAGGACGCCGAGGAAGCGGGTCAGCCGCTGATGGACCCGCTGTTCAAGCCGAACCCGGAACTGGGCGAGGCGCCGCGGCCGCTGGAGACGCTGCCTTTCATCGTCATCTTCATCGACGAATTCGCCGACATGATGATGATCGTCGGCAAGAAGGTCGAAGAGCTCATCGCCCGCCTGGCGCAGAAGGCGCGCGCGGCCGGCATCCACCTGATCCTGGCCACCCAGCGCCCGTCGGTGGACGTGATCACCGGCCTGATCAAGGCCAATATCCCGACCCGCATCGCCTTCCAGGTCAGCTCCAAGATCGACTCGCGCACCATTCTCGACCAGTCCGGCGCCGAGACCCTGCTCGGCCATGGCGACATGCTCTACCTGCCGCCGGGCACGGCGATGCCCGATCGCGTGCACGGCGCCTTCGTCAGCGACGAGGAGGTCCACCGCGTGGTCGAGCACCTGAAGGCCAGCAGCCCGCCTGCCTATATCGACGGCGTGCTGGACGAGGTGCAGACCATGGGCGACGGCGTGGTCGTCGGCGCCACCGGCCTGCCGGAGAGCGGCGGCGGAGCGGGCGACGAATCGGATCCGCTGTACGACGAGGCCCTGCGCATCGTCACCGAGACCCGCCGCGCCTCGATCTCCGGCGTGCAGCGGCGGCTGAAGATCGGCTACAACCGCGCTGCGCGCCTGATCGAGGCAATGGAAGCGGCCGGCGTGGTCAGCGCACCCGAGCACAATGGCGACCGCACCGTGCTGGCACCGCCGCCGCCGAAGTAACCGTTCCATTTCGCCCCGCCAGGACGGCGTGGCTCTGCACGTGGCGCGCGCGCCACCGAGGGAGGCTGGGTGTTGCGTCTGTTGCTGTGTGGATGCCTGTTCGCGCTGTCGCTGCCCGTGCTGGCAGCCCCTTCCGCTCCCGCGCCCGCCAACCCGCGACCGGCCGCCCCGGCGCCGGCCGCTCCCGCGCAGGCCGACAACAACTTCAGCTACCTGCGTTACCGCGCCGACTACGAGGTCCGCGCCGACGCTGGCAGCGTGGAGACAGACGAGGTCGAGATCCTGCTCAAGACCAAGTCGGCGGTCGAGCATTTCAGCCAGGTCCGGCTGAGCTACAGCGAGAAGATGGAGGTGCTGGAGGTGCTGGAGGCGTCGACCATCACCGCCGAGGGCCTGCGCCAGCCGGTGCCGGCCGACCGCATCTACACCCAGGAAAGCTATTCCAGCGCCTCGGCGGCGATGTACGCCGACCGCAAGGTGCGGGTGATCGTATTCCCGAACCTGGCGCCGGGGGCGCGCATCGCCTACCGCGTGCGCCGCACCCAGCAGACCCCGTACTTCCCCGGTTACTTCAGCCTGTGGGAAACCTTCAGCGTGTTTTCCCAGTACCAGGACGCGGTGGTGACGCTGTCGGCGCCGGCCGGGCTGCCGATGCACCTGTGGACGCGGGGCGTGCAGGGCGGGACGAAGCCGAGGATCCAGGGCGGCGTCGCGCGCTGGGAATGGCGCTATCGGCGCGCCGAACCGATGCAGAGCCAGAACTGGACCGCCGCGGCCTGGGAGTTCAGTCCCACCATCATGGCCAGCACCTTCGCCGACTGGTCGCAGATGGGCCTGGCCTACCAGCGCAAGGCCGGCGAGGCCGCCAGGGTCACCCCGAAGATCCAGGCCCTGGCCGACCGCATCACCGCCGGCATCGACGACCGACGCGGGCAGGCCGCCGCGCTGTACGAGTGGGTCGCGCGCAACATCCGTTACGTGGCGGTGTACCTCGGCAACGGCGGGCTGGAGCCGAACCCGGCCGATCGCATCGCCGACAGCCAGTACGGTGACTGCAAGGACCACACGGTGATCCTCGAGGCATTGCTGGCCGCCAAGGGCATCGCCAGCACGCCGGTGCTGATCGGCGCCGACGGCGGGCCGACATTGCCGGCCATCCCGGTGCTGGGCCGCTTCAACCACGCCATCACCTGGCTGCCCGAGTTCGACCTGTACGTGGATTCGACCAATCCGTACGCGCGCTTCGGCCAGCTGCCGGCGTCGGACCTGGGCGTGCCGGTGGTGCACAGCGTCGACGGCCGCATCGCCCGCACCCCGCCGAACGACCGCCAGGTCAACCGCTACGTGGCGCGCAGCGAATTCGACTTCCGCCGCGATGGTGGCCTGCAGGGCCTGACCACCCTGGACAGCGGCCAGACCGGCGAGGTCGGCCTGCGCGCGATGTTCGTCCAGCTCAATGCGCAGAACCGCGCCCGCATCGAGGAGTCGATCATCGCCCAGGCCGGCTTCGACGGCCGCGGCGCGCTGGAACTGGAGGGAGATCCGCTGGATCTGGGCAGGACCTTCGGCTACCGCTACCACTTCCAGGCCGAGGACTACGTCGATTTCGGCCAGGTCGGCGGGATGACGCTGCCGGACATGCCCGGCGCCGAATCGGCGCGCGGCCTCTACGCGTCCACCTCGGCGGCGGGCAACCTGGCGCCGTTCTACTGCAACGACAGCGTGCGCGAGGAAACCTACGTGCTGCGCTTCCCGCCGGACGTGCCGATCGTCGCGCTGCCGCAGGGCACGCACTTCCGCAATGCCGCCGGCGAATATTCGGTGGCCTGGACCCGCCAGGGCCAGACCGTCACCGCCGTCCACCGCCTGGCCCGCAACGCCATCCACGGCCCGCAGGCGCTGTGCCAGCCGACCGACTACGCCGCCTTCCGCGAGCTGTACCAGCAGGTGCGGCGCGGCTTCCGTGGGCAGGTCGTGTATGGCGACCTGCGCAGCGTGCAGGCCGGGCAGGCCGCGAACTGAACGGCCCGGCGGGCGTCGCTCGCCGGTTCACCCGGTTGCCGGCAAAATGGCGTCCTCGCATTCCATGGATAGACCCCGATGCTGCGCACGCTGCGTTTCGCCGTCCTCGCCACCGGCCTGCTGGCCGGCACCGCCTTCGCCGGCGCCCGCGCCGAGCTGGACAACTTCACCCGTGGCCTGAAGGGCCTGGACGGGCAGTTCACCCAGCAGGTGTTCACCGCCAACGGCAAGGTCAAGGAAACCACCAGCGGCCGCGTCGCGCTGTCGGCGCCGCGCCTGTTCCGCTGGGAATACACCAAGCCCTACCATCAGCTGATCGTCGCCGACGGCAAGAAGGTGTGGCTGTACGATCCGGACCTGCAGCAGGTGACGGTGCGTCCGCAGGGCGAGGAAGAGCGCAATAGTCCGCTCACCGCGCTGATCGATCCCTCGCGCCTGGCCCGGCAGTTCGACATCAGCGAGGAAGCCGCCCCGCGCGACGGCCTGCAGTGGCTGTCGCTGACCCCGAAGGTCGACGCCGACGCCAGCTTCCAGATGGCCTCGCTGGGCTTCGGCCCCAACGGCCTGGCCCGCATGGAAGTCATCGACGCCATCGGCCAGCGCACCGCGATCCGCTTCGACGAACTCAAGCGCAACCCCAGCTTCGCCGCCGGCACCTTCAGCTTCACCCCCGCCAAGGGCGTGGATGTCGTCGGCGAGTAAAGACTCGGAATCGCCCTGTGGGAGCGGCTTCAGCCGCGACGCGGGATCCAGCAGTCGCGGCTGAAGCCGCTCCCACATGACATCGCATGCTTTGCGTGCGGGGGGCTTCTGACCGCGCCGCGGGGGATAGAATGTCCCCGTGGCCCGCACCAGAACCCCCACCGAACCCGCCTCGGACCTGCTGAGCGTCGACCAGGACCACCTGCGTCCGCTGGCCGAACGGATGCGCCCGCAGAGCCTGGACGAAATGGTCGGCCAGCGCCGCCTGCTCGCGCCCGGCAGCGCGCTGCGCCGGGCTGTCGAATCCGGCCGGGTCCACTCGATGATCCTGTGGGGACCGCCCGGCTGCGGCAAGACCACGCTGGCGCTGCTGCTGGCGCAGTACGCCGACGCCGAGTTCAAGGCCATCTCCGCCGTGTTGTCCGGCCTGCCGGAAGTGCGCCAGGTGCTGGCGGAAGCCGCCCAGCGCTTTGCCGGCGGCCGCCGCACCGTGCTGTTCGTCGACGAGGTGCATCGCTTCAACAAGACCCAGCAGGATGCCTTCCTGCCGCACATCGAGCGCGGCACCATTATTTTCGTCGGGGCCACCACCGAGAACCCCTCGTTCGAGCTCAATTCCGCGCTGCTGTCGCGCTGCCGCGTGCATGTGATGGAGGCGGTCTCGCCGGAGGACATCCGCCAGGCGCTGCGCCGCGCGCTGGAGGATCCCGGGCGCGGCTTGGGCGATCAGGCGCTGCGCGTCTCGGATGAATCCCTGCTGGAGATCGCCACCGCCGCCGACGGCGACGTACGCCGCGCGCTGACCCTGCTGGAGATCGCCGCCGAACTGGCCCAGGACGAAGGCGGCGAGATTACCCCGGCCACGCTGCTGCAGGTCCTGGCCGACCGCACCCGCCGTTTCGACAAGGGCGGCGAGCAGTTCTACGACCAGATCTCGGCGCTGCACAAATCCGTGCGCAGCTCCAATCCCGATGCCGCCCTGTACTGGCTGACGCGCATGCTCGACGGCGGCTGCGACCCGGCCTACCTGGCGCGGCGCCTGACCCGCATGGCGATCGAGGACATCGGCCTGGCCGACCCGCGGGCCCAGCAGATGGCGCTGGAAGCCTGGGAAATCTACGACCGCCTGGGCAGTCCCGAGGGCGAGCTGGCCTTCGCCCAGGTCGTGCTGTACATGGCCAGCACCGCCAAGTCCAACGCCGGCTACGCCGCCTTCAACCAGGCCAAGGCCGACGTGCGGGCCACCGGCACCCAGGAAGTCCCGCTGCACCTGCGCAACGCGCCGACCAAGCTGATGAAGCAGCTCGGCTACGGCGCCGAATACCAGTACGACCATGATGCCGAGGGCGGCATCGCCCTGGACCAGACCGGTTTTCCCGATGCGATGGGCGAGCGCGTCTACTACCAGCCGGTGCCGCGCGGGCTGGAGATCAAGCTCAAGGACAAGCTCGACCGCCTGCGCGAGGCCAGGGCGGCGGCGCAGGCTGACAAGGACGCCGGCGCGAAGCGATAATCGCCGCACAGGAGATGGCATTCCTCCTCGAACCGCCCGCATCCGCGCGCTGATGATGCCTGCCGAGCCCCCGCCGGGGCGGCAGGTGCATGCCCCGGCATCGACCCCATGGAGACCGCGATGCTGACTTTCCCCCCTATCTTCCCGCTGCCGGCGCCCCGCGCGGAGGCCAAGGCATGAATCCGTCGATGTTCTGGCCTTCGCTGCTGCTGGCCATGGCCGGCGGTGCGCTCGGCTCGGGCCTGCGCTTCGCCATCGGTGCCCAGCTGCTGCAGCGCTTCGGTGCCGGCTTTCCCTGGGGCACGCTGACGGTGAACCTTCTGGGCTCGTTCGTCGCCGGCTTCCTGATGATCTGGCTGGACGGTCGCGGCAGTTCGAGCTGGGCCCTGCGCGCGTTGCTGATCGTCGGCGTGATGGGCGGGCTGACCACGTTCTCGTCGCTGATGATGGAGTGCCTGGTATTCGCGCGCACCGACCGCTCGATGATGATCGGCGTGTATCTCGGCATCACGCTGCTGGCCGGCCTGCTGCTGGTGTTCCTGGGCGCGCGGCTGGCGCTGCTGGTGGCCTCGCGGTCCTGAACGACTGGAGGCAGGGCTTGAAGAGTCCAGGCCCGCCAGATGGCAGGAAGGCGTCATGCCTTCTGACGAGAATTTTCCACGCGGAACAATGATTCTCGCCCTCTCGTGTACGCCAGGGGATGCGGCGGACAGGAGCGCGCGTCAGCCTTGTCTCGTCGCAAGGCCGGAGCCGAGGCGTGAATATTGGAAAGGGCGTGGTCCTGGGCATCGCGGGATTGGTCCTCGCGGGGGGCACGTTGTGGTGGACCCGTCAGGTCACCCCTGCGCCACGATCCATGGGCTTCGAGCGCAAGCCCGTTGATGCGGGTAAGCCTCGCCAGGCCCCAGCGCGTCTGCCGGCCTCCATTCGCATTTCGGATTCGACCGTGCTGGATGGCGCGAATACGGAAACAGTCTCGGAGGGCGGACGTGCTTTCGGCATAGTCACCCGCCCCCCGGAGTACAGCGGGCCTGCGAAAGACTACGTTCAGGCGTTGCTGCCGGCATCCTCCGCCGGTGACGCCACGGCGACCTGGCGCATCTGGCTGCGAATCCACACCTGCCAGCCGGCGGTCGAAGAAGTGAATCCAGGGGAGCTGGCTGCGTATGCCAGGTTGGGACTGGCGGAGCAGTTTCTGCAGTCGATTCTCGACCAGCAGGCTGCCTGCGGCTCGCTGATCGCCGATCCCGGCTTGTGGGAACGCCAGTGGCTGGCGCTGGCCGCCGAGCAGGGCTCTTTGGAGGCGCGGCTGATGTACGCGACAAGTCCCGAGTATGCGCTGGGCCGGGATTTCGACGCCTTGGCACATCCGGATGAAGTGATCGCGTACCGGGATCGCGCCATGGCCTATCTGCGCCAGGCCGCCGGCGATGGCAACGTCGATGCACTGATCTCGCTGTCAACGGCGTATCGGAACGGCGTGATGGTATCGGCTGACCCGGTGACGAGCCATGCCTACGCACGTGTGGTGCTCCGCGTCGATCCCGGTCTGGACATGGGGGTTGAAGAGATGGCGAAAGAGCTGTCGCCAATGGAACTGCGCGAAGCCAGGGTGCTGGCAGAACGCCTTTATCGTGAATGCTGTCTTTGAACCTTGGAGAAGCCATGAGTAGAAAAGGACCCGTTCTCCTTCTGTCAATCGCCATTACGGCGGCCGTCGTTTCATTTTCGGCATTGTCAGTCGTGGGACCACGAGACAATTCGACCTACGGACCTCTCAAATGCGATGCATGCCAGGTAGCGACGCCAGCGCCCGACAGAGCGACCGAGGTTTACATTGCCAAGTGGATACAGCTCAAGAAGTTCACATCGCGGGACCCTTTCGTCGGCATCGGGGCAGGCGGAAGGATGATCATCTGCAACAGCATTGCATGTGCCACGTATCAGCGCACCAATAGCGGCGACTGGCATGGCATCAGGCAAGAGTACATAAAGAAGGTCGTGCCGCCCCGGGTCGCGAAACCCCAAAAGCCCAAAGGTGAAGGGGAAAGACCTGGCGGAGGGAACGGTCGTGGCTGGAACGGCGGTGGCTGGAACGGCGGCGGCTGGAACGGCGGCGGTGGTACCCCCAAGCGTCAGGTGCCTGACGTCAAGGTCGGAACACCCGAGCAACAGAAATGAGTTGGCCCGTTTGACGCAGGCTTCAAGGGCAGGAGCCCTTGGTGATTCGAGGTCCGCATTATGTTGGCGAAAGATCATCCGCCGGTCTGGGGCGTTGGACCCACGCATCCAGCGCCGACACCACGATCGGCTTGGCCCAGTCGGGCACCTGGTCGAACTCCTGGCGCGTCACCGGGCAGTGGATGCCCTGGGCATCCATATCCAGCAACAGCAGCGGGGTGGCCTCGCCCCGCGCGTTGGCTTCGGTGCTGTTGTCGTACAGGCGCAGCGCGGCGAGGTGGGGCAGCAGGTCGATGAGGTTGGCGCGCGAGGCGATGTAGCGCTGGCGGATCTTCGCCTCGGGGATGTCGTGGCCGCCGCGCGCGACCCGTGCGGCGACGCGCTGCAGGTGCAGCGCCACGCCCTGCAGTCCGCAGAACCAGACGATGACTTCGTGCTGCCCGCAGGCCTGGCGGAGCAGGGCGGGGATCGTATTGCCGCCGAGGGTGGTCTCGAAGGCGAAGTCGGTGCCTTCGGTGATGGCCCGTTCGAGCCGGCGCCGGCCTTCCTGCCAGGCTTCGGCGTTGGCTTCCCGTGGCGTCCACCCGCGCACGGTGAGTTCGTGGGTGAAGGCGTCGGGATTGAACCAGCCGGCGCCGTCCTCGCGCAGCATGGCGCCGAGCAGCGAACTCTTGCCGGCGCCGTTGACGCCGGCCAGCACCAGGATCTTCGCCATCGGCTAGCGAGGTTCGCCCAGCTTGACCACACCGCGGCGTGCGGGGCGGGCCACGGCGCTGGCCAGGCGGCCGTCGGCCAGCGTCGCGAGCCGGGCATCGAACTCGGCCTGCAGCGCCCTCAGGGCCCCGGCGCGATCGGCCTCGCCCGCGCCGGCTTTGGCCCGGGCCAGCAGGGCCTGGTAGGCCTGCGCCTCGACCACGACGGCCTCGGGATGCTGATGGTTGGTGACCACCACCGCGCCCTGGGCGCGGACGCGGCGCATCAGGCCAGGCCAGCCCTTGGTCTTGATGTCGCTGGCGGGGGTGGTTTCCAGTTCGAAGAGGTCCAGGGGCAGGCTCATGGGAGGGGATCCCTCGGGCAGTGATACACCCGGCCAGCCTACGCCTATTTTGGAGAAAATGGGAATTATGGACATTTTGTTCAGGAGCGCGCGGGGCATCGGCACCGAGGACGGACAGGCTCGCAGGCGCCGCCGGCGCCCGACCATCGGGAAGCGCCTTGGTTCGGGTAAGGACCCGGCTACTCGGCCGGTCGGGAGGAGGTGGGTTGCGGCCTGGCGGCCGCTGTTGCTTTGGCTTTGCGGTGCGTTGTCCGCGGAAAGCTGCATGGGGCAGGTGGTGTCGCGGGCGGCGGGGTGCGAGGCCTGCTGCCGCTCACGTCCCCCGGTCCCGACCCTGCGGGCCGGAACCTCCTGCTTGACTTCCCGTCAGCAGGCCTCGCACCCCGCCACCTCAAGGGCCAATGGCCGCCGAAAGAAAAAGCAGAAGCGAGTGAAACGAAGAGTGGAAATAGAGAATGTGAGAGTGGTTGGGGTGGGAGCGGCAGCGGGCATCGCGCCGCAACGCCAGCGACCAACCAACCCCCTGCGCGCCCAACGAATGCCAGCCAACCAAAGCCTGCGAATAACCAAAAGCCCAGCGGCCGCCAGGCCGCAACCCCACGCCCCCGCAGATCAAGGAAGCGCCAAAAAAGAAAGGCGGCCCTCGCGGGCCGCCTTTCCCACCACACACACCGCAGGAATGCTTACAGCGCTTCGATGATCCCCGCCGCGCCCATGCCGGTGCCGATGCACATCGTCACCATGCCGTACTTCTGCTGGCGACGGCGCAGGCCGTGCACGATCGTCGCGGTGCGGACCGCACCGGTGGCGCCCAGCGGATGGCCCAGGGCGATCGCGCCGCCCAGCGGGTTGATCTTCGACGGGTCCAGCTGGCTGTCGCGGATCACCGCCAGCGACTGCGCGGCAAACGCTTCGTTAAGCTCGATCCAGTCCAGCTGGTCCTTGGTCAGGCCCGCCTGCTTGAGTGCCTTGGGGATCGCCGCGATCGGGCCGATGCCCATCACTTCCGGTCGCACGCCGGCGACCGAGAAGCTGACGAAGCGCGCCAGCGGGGTCAGGCCGTAGTCCTTGATCGCCTGCTCGGAGGCCAGCAGCACCGCGCCGGCGCCGTCGCTCATCTGCGAGGAATTGCCCGCGGTCACGCTGCCGCCGAACTGGCCGTTGCGGAAAACCGGGCGCAGCTTGCCCAGGCCTTCCAGCGAGGTATCAGCGCGCGGGCCTTCGTCGGTGTCGGCCAGGCGCTTGCGCAGGGCGATGGTGTTGCCGGCCAGGTCGGGCACGTGCGAGAGGATTTCGTAGGGGCTGATCTCGTCGCGGAACTCGCCGGCGGCGATCGCGGCCAGCGCCTTCTGGTGCGAGGCCAGCGCGAAGGCGTCCTGGTCCTCGCGCGAGATCTTCCACTCCTCGGCGACCTTCTCGGCGGTGATGCCCATGCCGTAGGCGATGGCGACGTGGTCGTCCTTGAAGACGGACGGCGACAGCGCGACCTTGTTGCCCATCATCGGCACCATCGACATCGATTCGGTGCCGCCGGCGAGCATCAGGTCGGCGTTGCCGAGGCGGATCTCGTTGGCCGCCAGCGCCACGGCCTGCAGGCCCGAGGAGCAGAAGCGGTTGATGGTCTGGCCGGCCACGGTGTTGGGCAGGCCGGCCAGCAGCACGCCGATGCGCGCCACGTTCATGCCCTGCTCGCCCTCGGGCATGGCGCAGCCGATGATGGCGTCGTCGATGCGCGAGACGTCGATGCCCGGGGCCTGGGCGACCACCGAGCGCAGCACGTGCGCGAGCATGTCGTCGGGGCGGGTGTTGCGGAACATGCCCTTCGGCGCCTTGCCGACCGGCGTGCGGGTGGCGGCGACGATGTAGGCTTCCTGGATCTGCTTGGTCATTTCATTACTCCGGATTCGGGGTGACCGCGTTGGCGGCGCATGCGAGGGCAGGGCGGCGCCATCTGCATGGCGCCGCGCCGGGCTCAGTTGCGCAGCGGCTTGCCGGTCTTGAGCATGTGGGCGATGCGGGCCTGGGTCTTCTCCTGCTGCGCCAGCTCGACGAAGTGCTGGCGCTCGAGCTTGAGCAGCCATTCCTCGTCGACCAGCGCGCCGCGGTCGACTTCACCACCGCACACCACCGTCGCGATGCGGGTCGCGATCTCGTAGTCGTACTCGCTGATGAAGCGGCCTTCGAGCATGTTGACCAGCAGCATCTTGAAGGTGGCGATGCCGACGTCGCCGGCGACCTGGATGCGGTTGGCCGGCAGCGGCGGGCGGTAGCCGCCCTCGGCCAGCGCCAGCGCCTCGGCCTTGGCGATATGCAGCGACTCGAAGGTGTTGAAGACCACCTTGTCGGTCTGGCGCAGCAGGCCCAGCTCCTTGGCGTTGACCGCGGAGTTGGACACCTTGGCCATCGCCACGGTCTCGAAGGTCTTCTTCAGTTCGGCGAACACGTCCCCTCCCGGGCCGGCCGCCTGCGAGGCGCGCACGGCCAGTTCCTTCAGGCCGCCACCGGCCGGCAGCAGGCCCACGCCAGCCTCGACCAGGCCGATGTAGCTTTCCAGCGCGGCGACGGTCTTGGCGCTGTGCATCTGGAATTCGCAGCCACCGCCCAGGGCCAGGCCACGTACCGCGGCCACGACCGGCACCAGCGAGTACTTGATGCGCTGGCTGGTGCGCTGGAAGTTGGCGACCATCGCCTCGAACTCGGCGATCTTGCCGGCCTGCAGCGCGCCCAGCGCACCGGCCAGGTCGGCGCCGGCGGAGAAGGGCTCCTTGTGCTGCCAGATCACCAGGCCCTTGAAGCCCTGTTCGGCGCGCGAAACCGCTTCCTGCAGGCCGTCGAGCACCTGGTCGGAGACGGTGTTCATCTTGGTTTTGAAGCTGACCACGGCGATGTCGTCGCCGTCGTGCCACATGCGCAGGCCGTCGTTCTCGAACACGGTCTGCCCGGCGCTGAACTTCTCGCCCAGCAGCGGATCGGGGAAGCGCTGGCGCGCATACACCGGCAGCGCCGAGCGCGGCAGCTTGGCGTCGCGCGCCGGGCTGTAGCTGCCGTCGGCGGCGTGCACGCCGTCGCGGCCGTCGAACACCCAGTTCGGCAGCGGCGCATTGCTCATGCTCTTGCCGGCGGTGATGTCCTCGGCGATCCACTGCGCGACCTGCTTCCAGCCGGCGGCCTGCCAGGTTTCGAACGGGCCCAGCGACCAGCCGTAGCCCCAGCGGATCGCCAGGTCCACATCGCGCGCGGTGTCGGCGATGTCGGCCAGGTGGTAGGCGCTGTAGTGGAACAGGTCACGGAAGCTCGCCCACAGGAACTGCGCCTGCGGATGCTGGCTCTCGCGCAGCCTGGCGAACTTCTCGGCCGGGTTCTTGATCTTGAGGATCTCCACCACTTCCGGCGCGGCGGCGCGGTCGGCGGGGCGGTAGTCCTGCTTGGCCACGTCGAGCACGACGATGTCCTTGCCGACCTTGCGGAAGATGCCCGCGCCGGTCTTCTGGCCAAGCGCCCCCTTCGAAATCAGCGCTTCCAGCCACTTGGGCGACTTGAAGAAGGCGTGCCACGGATCGTTCGGCAGGGTGTCGGCCATGGTCTTGATGACGTGGGCCATGGTGTCCAGGCCGACCACGTCGGAGGTGCGGTAGGTCGCCGACTTCGGGCGGCCGACCAGCGGGCCGGTCAGGCCGTCGACTTCATCGAAGCCCAGGCCGAACTGCTCGGTGTGGTGGATGGTGGACAGGATCGAGAACACGCCGATGCGGTTGCCGATGAAGTTCGGGGTGTCCTTGGCATAGACCACGCCCTTGCCCAGGGTGGTGGTCAGGAAGGTTTCCAGGCCCTCGAGCACCGACTTGTCGGTGGTCGTGGCCGGAATCAGCTCGGCCAGGTGCATGTAGCGCGGCGGGTTGAAGAAGTGCACGCCGCAGAAGCGGTGGCGCAGCTGCTCGGGCAGCACCTCGGCCAGCTTGTTGATGCCCAGCCCGGAGGTGTTGGAGGCCAGAACGGCGGTGTCGGACACGAACGGGGCGATCTTCGCGTACAGGTCCTGCTTCCAGTCCATCCGTTCGGCGATGGCCTCGATGATCAGGTCGCAGCCGCGCAGCTGCTCCAGGCCGGTGTCGTAGTTGGCCGGGGTGATGGCCTCGGCCAGGCCCTTGGCGGCCAGCGGGGCCGGGCTCAGCTTGCCCAGGTTGGCGATCGCCTTCAGGACGATGCCGTCGGCCGGGCCTTCCTTGGCGGGCAGGTCGAACAGCACGGTATCGACACCGGCATTGGTGAGGTGCGCGGCGATCTGGGCGCCCATGACGCCGGCACCGAGGACGGCGGCACGACGAACTAGCAGGGGATTGGACATATCGATAAACCCTTGATTGGTAACGAGCAGGGGTGACGCTTACGGGGCGGGGCGGGCCAGGAAGCCGGCTTCCGCGAAACGGATGAGTTCGCGCGCCGCGTGGGCGCGGTGGTCGGCCTCGCTGACGCCGTGCGGGCGCTTGATCAGGCCGAAGTCGGCCATGGCATAGGTGAGCGAGCCGGCGAGGAAGTCCAGTCGCCAGTACAGCTCCTCCTTGCTCAGGCCGGGGACGCAGGCGGCGATGGCCTTGCCGAATTCACGCAGCACGTGGCCGTAGTGGTCGGACAGGAACTTGCGCAGGTTGTCGTTCTTCTCGGCGTAGGCGCGGGCGATGACCCGCACGAAGGCGCCGCCGCTCTGCCGGTCCTGGGCCATGGCCAGGGCCGGCTCGACGAACGCGGCCAGTACCGCGCCGAGGTCTCCCGGGGCGCTGCGACGGGCCTGTTCGAGCTGGTCCAGGCGGGCGGCGGTCATTTCGTCCATGCGGCGGCGGAACACCTCGTTGACCAGGTTTTCCTTGGATCCGAAGTGGTAGTTGACCGCGGCGATGTTGACGTCGGCGTGACTGGTCACCTGGCGCAGCGAGGTGCCGACGAACCCATGCAGGGCGAACAGCTCCTCGGCGGCGCCGAGGATCCGGTCCTTGGTGGAGAAATGGGCGGGCTTGGCCATGGCGCGGGGACCGGTCAATCAAACGATTGTTTGAGTCTATACCCCTGCGTATGGAGTGGTCATTGTGCATCGCAGCATCGTTCAGCCGGGGGCGTATGCAAAGGCCGCGCCATCGCGTTAGAATTGCCCATCGCAAGTTTGGCTAAGCCCGCGTTTTGACGCGGGTTTTTTTCATGTTAACCTCGGGCCCACCAGTGGCCCGCCCTGCGGAGTAAAGTCCATGGCGCTGGAGCGCACCCTGTCCATCATCAAGCCCGATGCCGTCGCCAAGAACGTCATCGGTGAAATCTACAGCCGCTTCGAGAAGGCCGGCCTCAAGGTCGTGGCCGCGAAGTACAAGCAGCTGTCGCGTCGCGAAGCCGAGGGTTTCTACGCCGTGCACCGCGAGCGTCCGTTCTTCAACGCGCTGGTGGAGTTCATGATTTCCGGCCCGGTGATGATCCAGGCGCTGGAAGGCGAGAACGCCGTGCTCAAGCACCGCGACCTGCTGGGTGCCACCAATCCGAAGGACGCCGCGCCGGGCACCATCCGCGCCGACTTCGCCGATTCGATCGACGCCAATGCCGCGCACGGCTCTGACTCGGTCGAGAACGCCGCCGTCGAAGTGGCGTACTTCTTTGCCGCCACCGAAGTGGTCTCGCGCTGAGAGCAGTGCCGTGAACGAGGTCGCCTACAATCCCCAGCCGCGTGACCTGCCCGTCGTCGACGGCAAGGTCGCCAGGCAGAATTTGCTCGACCTCGATCGCGAGGGCCTGCAGCGCTTCTTCGCCGACACGCTCGGCGAGGCGCGCTATCGCGCCCACCAGGTGATGAAGTGGATCCACCACCGCTACGTCACCGATTTCGACCAGATGACCGACCTCGGCAAGGCGCTGCGCGCCAAGCTGCACGCGCATGCCGAGGTCGTCGTCCCCAACGTGGTCTTCGACAAGCCTTCCGCCGACGGCACCCACAAGTGGTTGCTGGCGATGGGCGTTGACGGCAGGAATGCCATCGAGACCGTGTACATCCCCGACAAGACCCGCGGCACGCTGTGCGTGTCCTCGCAGGTCGGCTGCGCGCTGAACTGCACGTTCTGCTCGACCGCCACCCAGGGCTTCAACCGCAACCTGTCCACCGCCGAGATCATCGGCCAGGTGTGGGTTGCCGCGCGCCACCTCGGCAACGTGCCGCACCAGCAGCGCCGCCTCACCAACGTGGTGATGATGGGCATGGGCGAGCCGCTGATGAATTTCGACAACGTCGTGCGCGCCATGAACGTGATGCGCGACGACCTGGGCTACGGCCTGGCCAACAAGCGGGTGACGCTGTCGACCTCCGGCCTGGTGCCGATGATCGACCGGCTGTCCACCGAGAGCGACGTGTCGCTGGCGGTGTCGCTGCACGCGCCCAACGACGAACTGCGCGAGACCCTGGTCCCGCTCAACAAGAAATACCCGATCGCCGAGCTGATGGCTTCGTGCGCGCGCTACCTGCGCGCCAACAAGAAGCGCGACTCGGTGACCTTCGAATACACCCTGATGAAGGGCATCAACGACCAGCCCGAACACGCCCGCCAGCTGGCCAGGCTGATGCGGCAGTTCGACAACGCCGTGCAGGCCAAGGATTCGGGCAAGGTCAACCTGATCCCGTTCAATCCCTTCCCGGGCACGCGCTACGAGCGCTCGGGCGAGGCGGAGATCCGCGCGTTCCAGAAGATCCTGCTGGATTCGCAGGTGCTGACGATGGTGCGGCGCACCCGCGGCGACGACATCGATGCGGCCTGCGGGCAGCTCAAGGGGCAGGTGATGGACCGCACCCGCCGCCAGGCCGAATTCCGGCGGCAGATGGAAGGCCGTGACGGTCATGACGCGGCGGCGTAAGTCGACGGCGGTAATGATCCTCGCGGTCGCGCTGCTGGGCGTGGGCTGCGGCCATGGGGGCGGTACCCGCACCAGTGCGGGCAAGGTGGTGGAGGCGAAGAGCATCGCCCCCGTCTACGACGTGCGCGACGACCCCGCCACGCGCCAGCGCCGCGCGCGCGAGCAGAAGCTCGGCCTGGCGGTCAACCGCCTGCAGTCCGGCGATGCCGCCGCGGCCGACAAGCTGGTCGACGAAGTACTCAGGCAGGACCCGAAGATGGTCGACGCCTACACCGTGCGCGGCCTGGTCCGCGACCGCCTGGGTGACCCGGCCGGCGCCGGCGAGGCCTATCGCAAGGCCGCCGAGCTGGCCCCGCAGCAGGGCGAAGCCCTCAACAACTACGGTGCCTGGCTGTGCGGCAACGGCTATGCGGCCGAAGCCCTGGTGTGGTTCGACCGCGCGGTTGCCGCGCCCGGTTACCGCACCCCGGCGGCCGCCCTGGCCAACGCCGGCGGCTGCGCGCTCGGGGCCGGGCAGGGCGAGCGCGCGGTCGGCGACCTGCGCAAGGCGCTGGAGCTGGATCCGACCAATGCGTATGCGCTGGAATCCATGGCCCGGCTCGAATTCGGACAGCGTCACTATTTCGAAGCGCGGGCCTTCAGCGAGCGTCGTTTGGCGGCTGCACCGGCCACGGCTTCCGTGTTACAACTTGCTATTCAGATAGAACAAGGGCTCGGCGACAGGACAGCCGCCAGCCGATACCAGCAGCGGTTGGTCAAGGAGTTTCCTCGGACGACGACCGCCAATCCAGGGGCCAAAGCATTGTGATCAGTGAGTCCAATCCGAACCCTTACGAGCAGGAAAAGGGATGCGGACAGCACCTGCGCGAGGCACGCGAAGCCGCGGGCCTGACGGTGGATGAGGTCGCCACCCGGCTGCGCATGCCGATCCAGGTCGTGCGATCGCTGGAGCAGGAAGACTGGCAGCGCCTGGGCGCGCCGGTGTTCGTGCGCGGCCAGTTGCGCAGCTACGCCAAGCTGCTCGGCGTGGACCTGGAGCCGCTGCTGCAGCAGGCTCGCCTGCAGGCGGTGGAGCCGGTCAAGCTGGTCAGCCATACCCATACCCCGAAGGGCCGCCGGATCCTGGAGAGCGTGGCCCGCCGCGCGGTCTACGTGGTGATCACCGGCGTGTTCGTGGTCCCGCTGTTCTACGTGGTGCGGCCGCAGTTCGAGGCCAAGGCGCCGAGCACCGCCTCGCTCGACGTGGTCCCCGGCAGCGTGGCCAGCGGCGCTGGCGTCGAGCCTGCCGGCACCGCGCCGGCCACCGACGCCGCCAGCAGGCCGGCCCCGGCGCCGGCCGCACCGACCGCGCCCTACATCGCCTCTTTGACGCCGATGCCGCGCAGCAACGCGCCGGCCGCCGCCCCGGCCACGGGCGGACTGTCGCTGCGGTTCAACGGCGACAGCTGGATCCAGGTATCCGCGCCCGACGGCAGTACGGTCGAGAAGGCGCTGGTGCATTCGGGCGAGCAGCGCAGCTACGAGCCGGGCAGCGTCGCCCGCGTGGTGCTGGGCAATGCCGCGGCGGTAGAGGTTCAGCAAGCGGGCAGTATGGTCGACGTGAAGCCGTTCCAGCGCGCTAACGTGGCGCGTTTTGCGGTATCCTCCGACGGCTCCGTGGTGCCCGCTGCCGAGTGACGTCGAGGTCCCGGGCACCGCGGTTTTTCGTTTCCCCTTTGATGCTCCGGATCCGGCAAGGACGGGGTGAGAGTACGCATGGCGATCGACGATCTGCTTGACGAACACGAACAAAGCGAACGCGTTCGCTCTTGGTTGCGGAAGAATGGCGCCGGCCTGGTGGGTGGCGTGGTCGTGGGCCTGGGGCTGATCCTGGGCTGGCAGTGGTGGCAGAAGCAGCAGCACGCCGCCGCGGTTGAGGCCGGCGGCCGCTACGACGCCGTGGTCAAGGGCGTCGAGGCCGGCAAGCTGGACGAGGCCGCCAAGGCGATGCAGGCGCTGGAAGGCAGCAAGGCCGCCGGCATCTACACCGACCTGGCCGCGCTGGACCTGGCCAAGGCGCAGGTCGCCGCCGGCAAGAACGACGACGCGATCAAGACCCTGCGCGGCATGCAGGCCGATGGCGCGCTCAAGCTGGTCGTCGACCAGCGGCTGGCCAAGCTGCTGCTGGAAACCGGCAAGGCTGCGGATGCGGCCCAGCTGCTGGCCGCCCACGACGACGGCATCAGCCTGGAAATCCGTGGCGATGCGGCCCAGGCCCAGGGCAAGCGCGACGAAGCGCGCGACCTGTACGCCAAGGCCCTGACCCAGGTGGCGGTCGGCGCTCCGCAGCGCGGCCTGCTCGAAGTCAAGCTCACCGATGCGGGCGGCAAGGTGCCCGAACCCGCGGAGTCGATCTGATGAATTCGATGAAGTTCAAGCATCTTGCGGCCATCGTGCTGCTGGGTGTGACCCTGAGCGGCTGCAGCACGGTCAAGGGCTGGTTCACCAGCAAGGACGCGGCGGCCAAGAAGGCGCTGGAGCCGGCCGAGCTGGTCGATTTCACCCCCACCGTGAAGGTGCGCAAGCTCTGGTCGACCGGCGTCGGCAAGGGCGAGGGCCACATCGGCGTGCGCCAGCACCCGGCCGTCGCCGATGGCCGCGTGTTCGCCGCCGCCGTGGAAGGCGGGGTGCAGGCGCTGGACCTGCAGACCGGCAAGCGGATCTGGGAATACAAGCCCGAGAAGGTCAAGAAGAAGCCGAAGCTGCGCCTGGCCGGTGGCCCGGGCGTCGGCGAGGGGCTGGTGGTGATCGGCACGCTCGACGGCCAGGTCATCGCCCTCGACGCCGCCTCCGGCACCGAGAAGTGGCGCGCCCGCGTGCCCAACGAAGTCATCACCGCCCCGGCGATCGCCCAGGGCCTGGTCTTCGTGCGCAGCAACGACGGCCGCATCACCGCCTTCGAGGCCAGCAATGGCGAGCGCCGCTGGTTCCATGACCAGGAAGGCCCGACCCTGACCGTGCGCGGCAACGCCTCGGTGGTCGCCGGCCCCGGCGTGGTGTTCGTCGGCAACGACGAGGGCACGGTGTCGACCCTGGCCATGCAGGACGGCCGCGTGCTCTGGTCGCAGACCGTCGGCGTGCCGGAAGGCCGCTCGGAACTGCAGCGCATGGCCGACGTCGATGGCGCCCCGGTGCTGGAGAACACGACCCTGTTCGTGACCAGCTTCAAGAACCAGACCATGGCGATCGAAGGCCCGACCGGCCGTCCGCTGTGGTCGCGCGACCACGGCGGTGCCGGCGGCGTGGCGGTATCCACCGGCCTGGCCGTGGTGTCCGACAACGCCGGCTCGGTGTGGGGCCTGGACAAGGCCAGTGGCGCGGCGCTGTGGTCGCAGGCCGCCCTGGCGCGGCGGTCGCTGACCGGTGCGGCGATCCAGGGCGACTACGCCGTGGTGGGCGACTACAAGGGCTACCTGCACTGGCTGCGGCTGGACAACGGCGAGCTGGCGGCCCGCGAGCGGGCCGGGCACGACGCCCTGGTGGCCCAGCCGGTGGTCGCCGATGGCATACTTCTGGTCCAGAACACCGACGGCGACATCATCGCCTTCAGCCTGGCCCCCTAAGACAGGAAACGAAAAGCGATGCTGCCCTTGGTCGCCCTGGTTGGACGGCCGAATGTCGGCAAGTCCACGCTATTCAACGCGCTCACGCGCACCCGCGACGCGCTGGTCCATGACCAGCCCGGCGTGACCCGCGATCGCAACTACGGCGTCTGCCGCCTCGACGAGGCCAATCCGTTCGTGGTGGTCGACACCGGCGGCATCGCCGGCGAGGAAGAAGGCCTGGCCGGCGCCACCGCGCGCCAGGCCCGCGCTGCCGCCGGCGAGGCGGACCTGGTGCTGTTCGTGGTCGATGGCCGCGAAGGCGCCTCGGCGCTCGACGACGAGATCCTCGGCTGGCTGCGCAAGCTGTCGCGGCCGACCGTGCTGGTCATCAACAAGATCGATGGCGTCAACGAAGACACCGTGCTCGCGGATTTCTCGCGCTACGGCTTCGCCGACATGCTCACCGTCTCGGCCGCGCACCGGCAGGGCATCGATGACCTGCTCGAGGAAGTCGTCGCCCGGCTGCCCGAGGAGGGTGCCGGCGAGCTGCTGGACGACGATCCGGCGCGCATGCGCATCGCCTTCGTTGGCCGCCCGAACGTGGGCAAGTCGACCCTGGTCAACCGCCTGCTCGGCGAGGAGCGGATGATCGCCTCCGAGGTGCCCGGCACCACGCGCGACTCGATCGCCGTGGACCTGGAGCGCGACGGTCGCCAGTACCGCCTGATCGACACCGCCGGCCTGCGCCGCAGGTCCAAGGTCGAGGAGGCGGTGGAGAAGTTCAGCGCGTTCAAGACCCTGCAGGCGATCGAGCAGTGCCAGGTCGCGGTACTCATGCTGGACGCCAACGAAGGCGTGACCGACCAGGATGCCACCGTGCTCGGTGCGATCCTGGAGGCCGGCAAGGCGCTGGTGGTGGCGATCAACAAGTGGGACGGGCTGACCGACTACCAGCGCGAGCAGGCCGAAGACCTGCTGTCGCGCAAGCTCGGCTTCGTCAACTGGGCCGAGGCGGTGCGCATTTCCGCCAAGCACGGCTCGGGCCTGCGCGAGCTGTTCCGCGCCGTGCACCGCGCGCACGCCTCGGCGACCAAGGAATTCAGCACCGCCGAGGTCAACAGGACCCTGGAAGTAGCCTACGAGACCAATCCGCCGCCGAGCATCCGCGGCCACGTCTCCAAGCTGCGCTACGTGCATCCGGGCGGCAGCAACCCGCCGACCTTCATCGTCCACGGCACCCGCCTGAAGGTGCTGCCGGATTCGTACAAGCGCTACCTGGAAAACTTCTTCCGCAAGCGCTTCAAGCTGGTCGGCACGCCGGTGCGCTTCATCTTCCGCGAAGGCGCCAACCCGTACGAAGGCAAGAAGAACGAACTGACCGAGCGCCAGATCGCCCGCAAGCGGCGGTTGATGCGCCACGTCAAGGGCAAGTAACCCGGCACGCCGGGTTCGTCCGATGGACGGCTTCCCCACCCGCATTTCGCTTGCCGAGGCCCAGGCCCTGCTGCGTGGGCTGGCGGCGGCGCGGACCATGCCGGTCGAATCGCTGGCCACCGCGCGCGCCGACGGCCGCGTGCTGGCGGCCGATGTCGTCGCGCAGGTGAGCCTGCCGGCGTTCGACAACAGCGCGATGGACGGCTTTGCCTTCCGCCATGCCGATGCCGCCGGCGGCCGCCTGCGGCTGGTCGGCGAGCAGTTCGCCGGCCATGCCGACGCCGCGCCGCTGGGCGCGGGCGAGTGCGTGCGCATCACCACCGGCGCGGCGCTGCCGCCTGGCGCCGACACCATCCTCATCCGCGAGAATGCCCGCGAGGACGAGGGCTGGGTGCAGGTCGAGCGGATGCCAGCGGCGGGCGCATACGTGCGCCGGGCCGGCGAGGACGTGCGTGCCGGCGAGGTGGTGCTGCATTCGGGCAGCGTGCTGACCGCCGCGCGGATCGGCCTGGCCGCCGCCGTGGGCCAGGCCCAGCTGCCGGTGCATGCGCGGCCCACCGTGGCGGTGTTCGCCACCGGCGACGAACTGGTCGAGCCGGGGCTGCCGCTGGCGCCCGGGCAGATCTACAACTCCAACCGCGACCTGCTGATGGCGCGCCTGCGCGAGCTGGGCTTCACCCCGGTGGCCTGGCCGACCCTGCCGGACGATCCGGTGCGGATCGAATCGCTGCTGCGCGACGCTGCCGCCGCCTTCGACCTGGTGATCACCTGCGGCGGCGTGTCGGCTGGTGAAAAGGACCACCTGCCGGGCCTGCTCGGGCGGATCGGTCGCATCCATTTCTGGAAGGTGCGCATGCGCCCGGGCATGCCGCTGCTGTGTGGCGAGCTCGACCGCGCCCTGGTGCTCGGCCTGCCGGGCAACCCGGTCTCGGTGCTGGCGACCTTCACCGCCTTCGCCCAGCCGCTGCTGGAAGCGCTGCAGGGCCGCAGCGAGCCGGGGCTGCGCCTGTATGCCGCGCTCGATGCGCCGTGGGACAAGCGCCAGGAGCGGCTGGAACTGCTGCGCGGCCGCCTGCATTGCGACGCCGGCGGCCAGCTGCGGGTGTCGCCCAATCCCGCCGACGCCTCGCACCGCCTGCGCGGCGCGGCCGACAGCGATGTCCTGCTCGTGCTCGACGAGGGCACGCGCCTGTACGCGGCCGGCGACGTGGTCGAGGTCCTGCGTTACTGAGGCGCGACGCTGCGATCCGGGCGCGGCGGTCCCGTGCCGGCACTTTGCGCGGATAATCGCCGCATGAGCATCGAACAGATCGGCCCCGAACAGATCGACCCATTGCAGGCCCGCCGCCGCTCGGCGCAGGGCGTGCCCCTGATCGACATCCGCGACGCCCACGAACGCGTGGACGGCCAGGCAGAGGGCGCGCTGGCGGTGGCTCGTGACGCGCTCGAAGCGGCGCCGGAGCAGTACCTGGGTGCGCGCGAGCAGGCGGTGATGCTGATCTGCCAGTCCGGCAGGCGCTCGCTGGCCGCGGCCGAGGCCCTGCATGCACTGGGCTGGAACCGTGTGGTCTCGGTGGCCGGCGGCACCTCGCGCTGGCGGGCCGAAGGGCTGCCGCTGGTGCGCCCGCAGCTGCCGGCCGACGAACAGGATTTCCTCGAGCGCTACTCGCGCCACCTGCGCCTGCCGCAGGTCGGCGTCGACGGTCAGCGCCGGCTGCAGGCCGCGCGCGTGCTGGTGGTCGGCGCCGGTGGCCTGGGCTCGCCGGCGGCCTATTACCTGGCCGCCGCCGGCGTCGGCACGCTGCGGGTGATCGACGACGACGTGGTCGACCGCAGCAACCTGCAGCGGCAGATCCTGCACACCGAATCGCGCGTGGGCATGGCCAAGGTCGAATCGGCGACGATCGCGCTGCAGGCGCTCAACCCCACCGTGAAGGTGGAGGCGATCAACGAGCGCCTGCGCGCGGAGAATGTGGAGCGCGTGCTGCAGGACATCGACGTGGTGCTCGACGGCTCGGACAATTTCCCGCTGCGCTACCTGCTCAACGATGCCTGCGTGAAGCTGGGCAAGCCCTTGGTCTACGGGGCGGTGCAGCAGTTCGAGGGCCAGGTGAGCGTGTTCGATGCCGGTCGGCATCGCGGCCAGGCGCCGTGCTATCGCTGCCTGTTCCCCGAGCCGCCGGCGCCGGAGTTCGCTCCCAACTGCGCCGAGGCCGGCGTTTTCGGCGTGTTGCCGGGCATCGTCGGCCTGCTGCAGGCCACCGAGGTGCTCAAGCTGCTGCTGGACATCGGCGAACCGCTGCGCGGGCGGCTGCTCGGCTTCGATGCTCTGGCGATGCGTTTCCGCGAACTGCGCCTGCCGCCGGACCCGGACTGCCCGGTATGCGCCGCTGGCCGGCCGTTTCCCGGCTACATCGACTACGCCGCGTTCTGCCGCAGCGCCGATTGAGGGCGCCGCAGCCGTTCACCGCCCGACACGGCGGTGAACGGGCGATGTTCGCGTGATGCCGACGCTGCGTTCACCGCGCGCGGATCCGCCTTTGGCTAGCGTGCGGGACAGTCGCCGAAGCGCGCCAGGAGTCGAACAATGACCAGCACCCCACAGGTTCCCGTTCCCGATCAGCCCAAGGGCCCCGCACCGGCCAAGCCGGCGCCCCCCACGCCGCCGCGCGAGAAGCGCAAGGAAGACAAGCGCCAGGACGAAGCGCTGGAGGAAACCTTCCCGGCCAGCGACCCGGTGTCGCCGTTCGTCCCGGCCAAGGCGCCGGAGTAGGCACGCGTGCCGGCACGGGCGATCCGCGTAGCAACGTGGAACGTGAACGGCATCGGCACGCGGCTGCCGCACCTGCTGGAATGGCTGGCGCGCGAGAAGCCGGACATCGTCGGCCTGCAGGAACTCAAGGCGGTGGACACCGCGTTCCCGCGGGCCGCGCTGGAGGAGGCCGGTTACGGCTCCCGCTGGATGGGGCAGACGTCGTGGAACGGCGTGGCGGTGCTGGCGCGCGGGCAGACGCCAGAGGAAGTCCGCCGCGGCCTGCCGTGGGACCGCTCCGATACGCAGAGCCGTTACCTGGAGGTGGAGGCGCATGGGCTGCGCGTGGCCTGCCTGTACCTGCCCAACGGCAATCCGCAGCCCGGCCCCAAATTCGACTACAAGCTCAAGTGGTTCGCGCGGCTGATCCGGCATGCGCGGACGCTGGTGGATGCAGCCGAACCGACGCTGCTGATCGGGGATTTCAACGTGGTGCCCACCGACGAAGACATCTACGACCCGAAGGGCTGGCGCAGGGACGCACTGCTGCAGCCCGAATCGCGCCAGGCCTGGTTCCGCCTGCTCGAACAGGGCTGGACCGACGCGCTGCGCCAGCAGCACGGCGATGCGCGCATCTACACGTTCTGGGATTACTTCCGCCAGCACTTCGAACGCGACCGCGGCCTGCGCATCGACCACCTGCTGCTCAACCGCACGCTGGCGCCGCGACTGCGTGGCGCCGGCGTGGACCGCTGGGTGCGGGCGCTGCCCAAGGCCAGCGACCACGCCCCCACCTGGGTCAAGCTGGCCGCGCGTTGAGCCTTCACCGGCAGTCGATCAACTGCGGCGTAGCGTCGGCCTCATCCACCCACCTGATGGAGGACATTCCCCATGAGTGATGACCGCAGCAAGGTCGGCCGCCCGGACCGCGACCGCATCAACCTTTCCGAAGACCACGAAGTGCGTTACTGGACGCAGGCGCTGGGCGTGGATGAGGCCCGCTTGCGCGAGGCGGTGAAGGCGGTGGGTTCGACCTCGGCCGCCGTGCGCGATTACCTGAAGAAGTCATAGTCCGCGCGTCGTGAGCCTGGCCGAATACCGCCGCAAGCGCAGCTTCGGGCAGACCCGCGAGCCGGAGCCCGGCAAGCCGGCACCGAAGGGCCGGCGCCCGATCTTCGTCGTCCAGCTGCACCACGCCAGCCGCCGGCATTACGACTTCCGCCTGCAGGTCGGCGACGCGTTGAAGAGCTGGGCGATCCCGAAGGGGCCGAGCTATGACCCCAAGGTCAAGCGGATGGCGGTCGAGGTCGAGGACCATCCGCTCGACTACGCCAGCTTCGAGGGCGAGATCCCGCAGGGCCATTACGGCGGCGGCCATGTCGCCCAGTTCGACCATGGCGTGTGGTCCAGCGAGGGCGATGTGGAAGCGCAGCTTGCCAAGGGCCACCTGCGCTTCGAGTTGTTTGGCGAGCGGCTCAAGGGCGGCTGGCACCTGGTGCGTTCGGGCAAGCCGGCACGCCAGCCGCAGTGGCTGCTGTTCAAGGAGGACGATGCCTATGCAGGGAAGCTGGAGGCCGACGACCTGCTCGAGGGCGTGACCGCGCCGCCTGCAGCCGACGCGGCGCGCGCCGGCCGCGGCAAGGCGCATCGCAAGCACGAACGCGCCGTTGCGCCGGCCCGGCCGCGCCAGCGCCGCGACTGGAAGGCGCTGGCCGCGAAACTGCCGGGTGCGCGCCGGGCCAAGGCGCCGACGGAGGCCTTCGAACCCCAGCTGGCGCGGCTCGGCGAGGCGCCGCCGCAGGGTGAGCAGTGGCTGCACGAGATCAAGTGGGACGGCTACCGGATCCTGGCGACGATGGCGCGGGGGCGCGCCAGCCTGTGGTCGCGCAATGCGCTGGCCTGGACGCAGAAGCTGCCCGACATCGCCGCCGCGATCGAGGCGCTGGGCCTGTCGTCGGTGGCGCTGGATGGCGAGCTGATCGCCGGGCAGGGCCGCAAGGAGGACTTCAACCTGCTGCAGGCCACGCTGTCCGGCGAGCAGCCGGGCCGGCTGGTGCTGACCCTGTTCGATCTGCTGCACGTGGACGGGATCGACATCTCCGCCGCGCCGCTGCTCGAACGCAAGGCACTGCTGCAGCAACTGCTCGACAACCAGCGCAGCGCGCACCTGGCTTACAGCTCCCACGTCGAGGGTGAAGGCACGGCGGCGTTCACCCTGGCTGGCGAGCAGCACTTCGAGGGGATCATCTCCAAGCGCGCCGATCGCCCCTACCACCCCGGTCGCAGCGACGAGTGGCGCAAGACCAAGCAGCTGGCCAGCGACGAGTTCGCCGTCGTCGGCTACACCGCGCCCAAGGGCAGCCGCAGCGGCTTCGGTTCGCTGCTGCTTGCACGGCCCGATCCGGAACACGGCTGGCGATACGTGGGGCGCGTCGGCACCGGCTTCACCGAGACGATGCTGGCGGAAATCGCCGGCCGGATCGGCAAGGCCGGTGGCGCCAAGCCGACTGCGTACGTGGGCACCACCGACACCGACCTGCGCCACGCCAAATGGTTCGCACCGCGCTTCGTGGTGGAGGTGTTCTACCGCGGCATCGGTGGCCAGGGCCTGCTGCGCCAGCCATCGCTCAAGGCGGTGCGCGAGGACAAGCGGGTGGCCGACCTGGCCGACAGCGACCGTGCGTCGTCCCCGCCGGAGAAAGTCGCCAAGGCAGCCAGGATGACGAAGAACACGAAGACGACCAAGACGACCAAGACGACCAGGACGACCAGGACCGGCCGGGGCAGAAACGCCGATGTTGCCGAAGATGCGCTGCCGACCCTGAGCAGCCCCGGCAAGATCCTGTTTCCGGAAGACCGCATCAGCAAGCAGCAGGTCTGGGACTACTACCGCGCGGTGATGCCCTGGCTGCTGCCGGAAATCGTCGACCGGCCGCTGTCGATCATCCGCTGCCCGGCCGGCACCGGCCAGCAGTGCTTCTTCCAGAAACACCACACCGCCGGGCTGGAGCGGGTGGCCTCGGTGCGGCTCAAGGAGGAGGGCGGCGTGGCGGCCGAATACCTGGTCGCGCGCGACGCGCCGGCGGTGCTCGAACTGGTGCAGTTCAACGCCATCGAGTTCCATCCCTGGGGCGCGCACGCCGACACGCCCGAACGGGCCGACCGGGTCGTGTTCGATCTCGACCCCGGGCCCGAGGTCGCGTTTGCCGAGGTCAAGCGCGCCGCCACCGATATCCGCAAGCACTTGGCGCGGCTGGAACTGGAATCGTTCCTGCGCGTGTCCGGCGGCAAGGGCCTGCACGTGGTGGTTCCGCTGAACCCCGGTTGCGACTGGGACCTGGTCAAGCGGTTCGCGCGCGGGTTTGCCGAGGCGCTGGCCGGCTCGGAACCGGAGCGCTTCCTGGCCACGGCGACCAAGCGCCTGCGCAACCGGCGGATCTTCGTCGACTATCTGCGCAACGGCCGCGGTGCCACTGCCGTGGCCAGCTACTCGCTGCGTGCGCGGCCCGGCGCGCCGGTGGCCCTGCCGCTGGCCTGGTCGGCCCTGGGCCGGCTGGAGCGTGCCGACGCCTTCAGGATGGACGATGTGCTGGCCCTGCTGCGGCGTCGCCGCAAGGACCCCTGGGAGGGCATCGACCGGCTGCGGCAGGACCTGTCGCGCTGGGCCGCCGAGACCTGAGGCACGCCTCGCGGCGGCCGGGCTTGGCATCCGGCCGCCGGTCTGCCATGTTGCGTCTTTCATCCGGGTTTAACATTCGATGACCACGCCGGCAGAGCAGCCCGATCACCTCAAGCGCAGCCTTTCCAACCGCCACCTGCAGCTGATCGCCATCGGCGGCGCCATCGGCACCGGCCTGTTCATGGGCTCGGGCAAGACCATCAGCCTGGCCGGGCCGTCGATCCTGCTGGTCTACCTGATCATCGGCGTGATGCTGTTCTTCGTCATGCGGGCGATGGGCGAGCTGCTGCTGTCCAACCTGGAGTACAAGTCGTTCATCGACTTCTCCACCGACCTGCTTGGGCCCTGGGCCGGATTCTTCTGCGGCTGGACCTACTGGTTCTGCTGGATCATCACCGCCATCGCCGACGTGATCGCGATCGCCGGCTATACCCAGTACTGGCTGCCCTCGCTGGCGCCATGGATCCCGGCGGTGCTGTGCGTGCTGCTGCTGCTGGGCCTGAACCTGGTGACGGTGAAGCTGTTCGGCGAAATGGAATTCTGGTTCGCGCTGATCAAGATCGTCGCCATCGTCGCGCTGATCGTCACCGGCGCCGGCCTCGTGGCCTGGGGCTTCCAGTCGCCCAGCGGGCATGTCGCCTCGCTGGCCAACCTGTGGAACGACGGCGGCATGTTCCCGATGGGGATTGGCGGGTTCTTCGCCGGCTTCCAGATCGCGGTGTTCGCCTTCGTCGGCATCGAGCTGGTCGGCACCACCGCGGCGGAAACCGCCGATCCGGAGCGCAACCTGCCCAAGGCGATCAACTCGATCCCGGTGCGCATCATGGTGTTCTACGTGCTGGCCCTGGTGGCGATCATGGCGGTGACGCCCTGGCGCCAGGTGGTCGCCGACAAGAGCCCGTTCGTGGAGCTGTTCGTGCTCGCCGGCATCCCGGCCGCGGCCAGCCTGATCAACTTCGTGGTGCTGACCTCGGCGACCTCCTCGGCCAACAGCGGCATCTTCTCCACCAGCCGCATGCTGTTCGGCCTGGCCCAGGAAGACCACGCGCCGAAGGCCTTCGGCAAGCTCTCGCGCGCGGCGGTGCCGGCACGCGGCCTGCTGTTCTCCTGCGCCTGCCTGCTGGCCGGCGCGCTGCTGGTCGGCGCGACCAACGTCATGACCGCCTTCACCCTGGTCACGACCTTGTCGGCGGTGCTGTTCATGTTCGTGTGGTCGCTGATCCTGTGCGCCTACATCGTGTACCGGCGCCGGCGCCCGCAGCAGCACGAGCGCTCGCGCTTCAAGATGCCCGGCGGCGTGCTGATGTGCTACGTCTGCCTGGCCTTCTTCGCCTTCGTGCTGGTGCTGCTGACGCTCCAGCCCGATACGCTGCAGGCCCTGCTGGCCAGCCCGGTGTGGTTCCTGATCCTGGCGATCGGCTACTGGAGCAAGCGCCGTTCCGCGCGCGTGGCCGGCTGAGGCCGGCGCGCGGGCACTCAGATCTCGCGCAGCCGGTCGAAGGCCAGCCGGCTTTCCATCGGCACCGCGACCAGGTTCTGCTGCACCTGGCCGGGGAACAGGTTGTCTTCGTTGCCGGCGAAGTTCTCCGGGTTGAACAGGTAGGGCAGGTGCGACCAACAGCGGTACCCGCGTTCCTTGAGCGCGCGCACGTCCTGCAGCGCCCGGTCCATGTCGTGGCCCAGGCGCAGGTAAATCACCGGGCGGTGCCGGCGCAGCGTCTCGTCGGCGCCGTCCAGGACCGGCGCGAGCGTGCCGGGCAGGTTGATCTTGAGCAGGTGCAGGGCCTCAAGGTCCAGGCTGTCCAGGCTCAGGGCGGGCGGCCGGCGGGCGTCGCCCGGGTCGCGGGCGCTGGCCGGTGCTTCGCCATGGCGGCCGAGCCAGGCGGCATGCGCGTAGGCGTTGGAGACCCCGTTGAGGGCGAGGTTGGCGCAGGCCTTCTGCAGGTCCAGCCGGTGCGGCTCGACGATGTGCACGCTGCCGCCTTCACCGACCACGCGGGCCAGCCACAGCGCGTGCGCGGCATATTCGCCGCCGAACTCGAGCACGGTTTCGTCGCTGCCGAGGAAGCTGCCGAGCAGGTCGAGCTCGTGTTCCATCCATTCGCCGTAGCGCAGCAGCGAGCGGGCGACGATGTTGTCCGGCGCCAGCGGCGTGCAGATGCCGTAGCGCAGCTTGAGCAGGCGCTGCGGTGCGTCGGCCTCGTAGGCCGGGTGGGAGTTGTGGGTCTGGGTGTCCATAGGGGTCTCCAAGCAAGGGGGGTCAGGCCGTACTGCCGGCCAGGCGCAGCAGCCGATGCTGGCGTTCCCACGCCGCCCGGTCGCCGCCGTGGACAAGTTCGCGTGCCCATTGCGCGTCCGCCTGCTGCCAGCAGGCGAGGATGTCGGGATCGTCGATGCCGGCCTGCCAGGCCCGGGCGCTGCGTTCGGCGGCAGTGACGGTGTCGCCGGCGGCCAGGGCGGCCCGGGCGAGCAGGCGCAGGGTTGCCGCGCAGGGCGGCTGGTCCTCGGCCTGCAGCCACTGCGCGGCCGCGCCGATCTGCGCCAGCCGCGGCGCGTCGGGCGCGAGCTGCTGCCAATCCAGCAGGGCGGCGAGCAGGGCGCGGAAACCGGGCAGGCGCGTCTGCTGATGGTCGGCGGCCAGCGCGGCATGCGCGATCGCCTCGGCGTAGTGCGCCGCAGCGTCGGCGGGGAGGAGGGCGGCGCGGGCCAGGGCGATCTCGGCCTGCTCCATCGCCACCGCCGGATCGCGCGGCTGCCCGGGCGCGGCCAGCGTCGAGAGCAGCCTCGCGGCTTCGTCCAGGGTGCGGCCGCGCGCGGCGCCGTGTTCGTGGCGCGCGCGCAGGCGCAGGTAATAGGCGCGGGTGAAGGCGCGGTCGGTGGCGTCGAGGTCGCCGAGGCGATCGATGCGATCGAACCATGTCGCGGTGCTCGCCAGGCGCTGGCGCGCGGCCGGGCCGTCGAGCAGTTCGGCCCAGTCGGCCAGCACGCGCACCCAGGCCAGCAGCGGCGCCGCGCTGGCCGCATTGGCGAGCGCCGGCTGCATGCGGCGTTCGAGCGCCTGGTAGCCGGCGATGCGCGCCGCGGTCGAGCCGCTGGCCAGCGGCTGGCGCTCGGCGTCGATCCATTCCGCCAGCCATTGCTCGCGTTCCAGCGTGTCCTCGATCAGCACGCTGCCGGCCTGCAGTTCGGCAGAGGCGGCGCGCAGCAGGCGCGCATGCTCGGCGGGCGTGGTGGCGTGGCGCGCGCGCAGGGCCGCGGCGGCCGCACGCAGGCGATGCCAGCGTGGCGCCAGCCCGGTGTCTTCAAGCTTGGCCGCGGCGCTGACCGCATCGAGCCGGCCGAGCCACATCGTCTGCTGCGCCGGCGGGACCAGCCGGGCCATTTCCAGCAGCGCCTCGGCCCATTCGAGCACCGCCGAGGGGCTCAGGCGCGCGGCACCGACGAAATGCGCCTCGTAGACACGCACCGCCTCGGCCACATGGGCCGGGCGACGTTCGGGCGCATCGGTGGTGGCCTGCAGCAGGTGGCAGCGGCCGATCATCCTGGCCAGCGGCAGGGCGCGGCTCGCATCGGCGGCAATCGCGCGTTCGAAGGCGCGGGCGGCGGCGGGAGCGGCCTGCGGATCGCCCAGGTCGTGGGCGAGTTTCCAGTGGCACCAGCCGGCGACGGCCCAGGCCTCCGCGCTGGCATCGGGGGACAGCAGCGGTTCGAGCAGCGCCAGCGCCTCGCGGGGGCGATCCTGTCCCAGCAAGGTGCGGGCGCGGGCGAAGTCTCCCTGGCGCCCCTGCTCCGGGGCGACAGGCGGAAGCGGTACGGGAGCCGGCGAGGCCGACGCGGCCGCCATGGGCGCAGCGGACGGCGCGCGCTCGGCGGGTGCCGCGGGCACAGGCGCAGGTGCGGGTGCAGTTGGCACCACGGGGGAGCCGTTGATCAGCAGCGCGGCGGTTGCCGGACCGCGCAGGTTCAGCGGCGTGGCGCCCTTGGCCGGGTCGGTCTTCCAGTCCGGCAGGAAGACGGCGCCCGGCGCGGCGGCGACCGCGGGCGTGGCGGGCGGCGGCGGCATCGCGGGGCCGGGAGCCACGACGGGCGCGATCTCCTGTGCCTCTGCGCTGGCCGCGTCGAGGGCAGCGTCTCGCAGGGAGGGCGCAGGCGGGGCAGCGTGGCGTGGCTGCAGCCAGTCCGGCAGCGCCATCGCCTCGGTATCGGCATCGGCATCGACTGGCGGCGGTGTGGCACGGGACGGGAAGATGACGCGAAGTGGCGCGTCTGCGCGCTCGCGCCGGCGGCGCCGCAGCAGCCAGACCAGGAGCAGCAGCACCAGCAGCACCGCGATCCCGATGCCGATGCCCCGGCCTGACGTCGCCCAGAACGCTTGTGCCTTCATCCACATGGGAACTGCTCCTGGGTCGGTGCTCGCGACGGCGCGCGAGGGCGTGGTGGTCCGCAGCTGTCCCGCAGTCGCGCTGGCAGGGGCGGGGGGCGGCTTGGAGGCGATCCCGCCCGGTGGGTTCGAGGCCACGTCGCCGCCGGCCGTGATGGCGCGGCCTGATGACGGCAGGGACGGCAGGGACGGCAGGGAGGCGGCGCCCTGGACGGCGGCGAGGCTTGGTGCCGTACTGGCCGCCGACATGCCTATTTGCGCTGAAGCCGTGCTGCCCGCGAGCTGGCGTCGGCCAGCTTCAACCGCCGCAGGCCGATGGGCCGCCTTGGCGCCGGCGATGGCGTAGACGACAGGGTCGCGCCTGCCGGTAACGTGCGTGGGCAGGGCGGTCGTGCCAGCCGCTGCCTCCCGCGGGTTGTGGCTGGCGGACGTGACCTGCACACCGGCGCTGCGTGGGTCGGGCGCGGCGGCTTCCGGGGAGGCGCGCATCGCCGGGCATCCGGCCAGCAACAGGCTGCCCGCGAGCGCGGGCGCGAGCAGGCGCGGCGTGGCAAGCCTGCGCCGGAAGTTGGGCCGGAGGGAGCGGGGACGCGGAGTCATCCGGTCAAGCGTAGGAAGGCCGCGCTGAAAGCGGCTCGACGGTGACCTGCGTCGTTGGATTCTTCCAATGGCGCCGTGCCGCGGCCTGTGTCCCGGCGGATGTGAGCTGGGACCGGCGACGTCGGAAAACAAAAAGCCCCGGCAATGCCGGGGCTTTTCTTGTAAGTGGCGTCCCCACGGGGATTCGAACCCCGGTCGCTACCGTGAAAGGGTAATGTCCTAGGCCTCTAGACGATGGGGACGTTTTGAACCGTTTGCCTTACGCGGACAGGCCTGGTGTCCGGAAAGTTGGTGGAGCCAGCCGGGATCGAACCGGCGACCTCTTGCATGCCATGCAAGCGCTCTCCCAGCTGAGCTATGGCCCCACGATGCTGCGAGCCGCCTATCATATCGGGGTTTTCCACCCTTGGGAAGGGGGGGGAACGGGTTCCCGACAGCCGTTTGGCGGCCCTCATAAATAGCAACGCCCGGAGGGCATCCGGGCGTTGCGTGAAATGGCGTCCCCACGGGGATTCGAACCCCGGTCGCTACCGTGAAAGGGTAATGTCCTAGGCCTCTAGACGATGGGGACGCTTTGATCGTTTAGCGATCCGGACGGCCTGTGTCCGGAAAGTTGGTGGAGCCAGCCGGGATCGAACCGGCGACCTCTTGCATGCCATGCAAGCGCTCTCCCAGCTGAGCTATGGCCCCACGTCGCTGAGGAGAGAAATCATAACGATGACCTCTGGTGCGCGCAAGTTTTTTTTCACGACGCTGAAGCCGTGGCGTCGAGCGACACGCTGCGCAGTCGCAGCGCGTTGCCGATCACCGATACCGAGCTCAGGCACATCGCCAACGCCGCGAGCATCGGCGACAGCTGCAACCCGAACGGGGCGAACACGCCGGCGGCGACCGGGATGCCGATGCCGTTGTAGAGCAGCGCGAAAGCCAGGTTCTGGCGCATGTTGCGCACCGTCGCCAGCGACAGCCGGCGCGCACGCGCGATCGCCGCCAGGTCGCCCTTCACCAGTACCACCTGCGCGGCGGAAATCGCCACGTCGGTGCCGTTGCCCATCGCGATGCCGACGTCGGCGGCGGCCAGCGCCGGCGCATCGTTGATGCCGTCGCCGGCCATGGCCACGCGTGCACCGCCTGCGCGCAGGTCGGCGACCAGCGCGGCCTTGTCGGCAGGACGCACGCCGGCGTGCACGGCGTCGATGCCCAGCTGCGTGCCGACCGCGCGCGCGGTGAGTTCGCTGTCGCCGCTGGCCATCACCACCCGCAGTCCTTCGCGGTGCAGCGTGGCCATCGCATCGGCGGCCGATGGCTTGACCGGATCGGCCACCGCGATCATGCCGAGCACGGACTGCGCGTCGGCCAGGAACATCACCGTCGCGCCCTGCTGCCGCAGCGCATCGGCGCGGGCGGCGAAGCGCCCCGCATCGAGGCCGCGCCCGGCGATCAGCGCATCGCCACCAAGCCACAGCGGCTGGCCTTCGACCTGGCCGCTGACGCCGATGCCGCTGGCCGATTCGAAGCCTTCGACCGGGGTCAACGCCAGGCTGCGGCGTCGTGCTTCCTCGACGATGGCGCGGGCCAGCGGATGTTCGCTGCCGGCATCCAGGCTGGCGGCCAGGGCGAGCACGCGGTCGTTGCCGCCCTCGTCGTCGGCGGCGACGCAGGCGAAGGCCGGCCGGCCCTCGGTGAGGGTGCCGGTCTTGTCGACGACGAGGGTGTCGATCGCCCCCAGCGCCTCGATCGCGGCGGCGTCGCGGAATACCACGCCGGCGTGCGCGGCGCGGCCGGTGGCGACCATGATCGACATCGGCGTCGCCAGGCCCAGCGCGCAGGGGCAGGCGACGATCAGCACCGCCACCGCATTGAGCACGGCGTGCGTCCACGATGGCGCCGGCCCGAGCAGGCCCCAGGCGAGGAAGGTGATCACCGCGATCGCCAGCACCGCCAGCACGAAGCCGCCAGCGACGCGGTCGGCCAGCCGCTGCATCGGCGCGCGCGAGCGCCGTGCCTGGGCGACCAGCTGCACGATCTGCGCCAGCACGCTGTCGGCGCCGACGCGGCCGGCGACGATCACCAGGCTGCCGCTGGTGTTGAGCGTGGCGCCGATGACCGCATCGCCGGGGCGCTTGTCCACCGGCAGGGGTTCACCGGTGAGCATGGATTCGTCGACGGCGCTGCTGCCTTCGGCCACTTCGCCATCGACCGGCACCTTCTCGCCCGGCCGCACGCGCAGGCGATCGCCCGGCTGGATGCGGTCGAGGGTGACGTCTTCCTCGCCGCCGTCGGCGCGCAGCCGGCGCGCGGTCTTCGGTGCCAGGTCGAGCAGCGCCTTCAGCGCCGAGGAAGTCTGCGCGCGGGCACGCAGCTCCAGCAGCTGGCCGAGCAGGGTGAGGGTGACGATCACCGCCGCGGCTTCGAAATACACCGCGACCTCGCCGTGGCTGCGGAACGAATCCGGGAACAGCCTCGGTGCGAGGGTGGCGACCACGCTGTACAGGTAGGCCGCACTGACGCCGATGCCGATCAGCGTCCACATGTTGGGGCTGCGCCCGGTGATGGACAGCCAGCCGCGATGCAGCAGCGGCGCGCCGGCCCACAGCACCACCGGGGTGGCCAGCGCCAGTTCCAGCCAGGGCCGCCACGACGGCAGCCACGCATGCGCGGCCGGCCACATCCCGGCCATCGCCACCGCCATGGTGAGCAGGCTCAACGGCAGGCTCCACCAGAAACGGCGGCGGAAGTCGGTGAGTTCGGGATTCTCGCCCTCGTCCAGGGTCGGCATTGCCGGTTCCAGCGCCATGCCGCACAGCGGGCAGATGCCGGGACCGAGCTGGCGGATCTCCGGATGCATCGGGCAGGTGTATTCGACATGTTCGGCGCCGGCCGGCGGAGGCGCCGCTTCGGCGTGTGCATGCGCGTGGCCATGGCTGCAGCAGCTGGCGGCGGGCGTGGAGGCTGCAGGTGCCAGGTACTGCGCGGGCGCGGCGAGGAACTTCTCGCGGCAGCGCGCCGAGCAGAAGCGGTACTCGACGCCGTCGTGATGGACGTGGTGCGGGCTGTCGGCCTTCACCGTCATCCCGCAGACGGGATCGATGAAGGTGCGCGCGGGGAGGGCCTCAGCCATGGGCGGCCTCCTGGTCATCGTCGTCGGCCGGATCGAGCGCGGCCAGGATCGGACAATCGGCAAGGTCGCCATGCCCCGGGCACTGCGCCACCCGTTCGGCGAGCGCGGCGCGCACGCGCTGCAGCTGCTCGATCTTCTGCTCGATCAGGCGGATCTTGTCGCCGGCCAGCGCCTTGACCTCGGCCATGCTGCCGTCGCGGGCGCTGAGATCGAGCAGGCCGGCGATGTCTTCCAGGCTGAAGCCCAGGTCCTTGGCGCGGCGGATGAAGCGCAGGCGGCGCACGTCGGTCGTGTCATAGACGCGGTAGCCGGACGGTGTGCGGCTGGCCGGGGGGATCAGGCGCAGCTTCTCGTAGTAGCGGACGGTATCGATGGGCACGCCGGCCTGGCGCGCGAGCATTCCGATGTTCATGGCGGACACCTTTCTCGGGTGTCCGCATTGTGGACCCTGGAGTCCACTCCAGGGTCAAGCGGCAGGGACGGTCAGTGGACCACGGTCTGGATGGCGTGCGCCGGGATGCGCAGCTGCGCCGAGGCGGTGCCGACGTAGAAGTTGTAGTCGATCGCCTCGTCGGTGGGATTCATCACGATGGTGGCCAGGCGACCGTCGGCGTTGGCGAAGGCGCTCGCCAGCAGGTTGCTGCGGCTGCTGGCGACGCCGACGCGCTGCGCGTCCGGACGCACGAAGCGCGAGAAGTGGCCGATGTAGTAATAGCTCGGCGTGTAGATCAGCTCGCCGCTGCGCGTGTCGGCATGGATCGGCGCGAAGCACCAGTTGCCGACGTGGTTGGGGCCGCCGCGCTCGTCGAGCAGGATGTTCCAGTCGGTCCAGCCGACCGCGCCGTTGTTGAAGTCGTTGACCATAGAGCGGCCATAGCGCTCGCCGTTGGCCCAGTCCTGCAGGCGGGCGGGGTCGTACTTCTCGATCGAGGCCTCGGTCAACAGCACCGGCTTGTCGGGGTGGGCCTGTGCGGTGACCGCCACGTTGCCGAACATCGGATCGAAGCCGGCCCAGGTCTCGTACCAGTGGAAGCCCACGCCCCAGGCGTATTTGGCGGCTTGCGGATCGTCAAGGATCACATTGGCGCGGAAGGCCATCATGTCGCGGTTGTGGTCCCAGACGATGATCTTGCGGTCGCCGTAGCCGGCCTTCTCCATGGTCGGGCCGAGGTGGTCGCGCAGGAAGTCGCGCTCCTCCTCGGCGGTGTAGACCATCGACTCCCACTTCTGCACGGCCATCGGCTCGTTCTGCACGCTGATGCCCCAGATCGGAATGCCCTCGGCCTCGTAGGCGCGGATGAACTTCGTGTAGTAGGTGGCCCAGGCATCGGCGTACCGGGGCAGCAGCGAGCCGCCGCGCAGCATGCTGTTGTTGCTCTTCATGAAGGCCGGCGCGGTCCACGGGCTGGCGAAGGTGGTCAGCTTGCCGCCTGCCGCGGCGATGGCCTGCTTGATCATCGGGATGCGGTACTGGCGATCATGCGCGATGCTGAAGCTCTTGAGCGTCGCATCGCCTTCCTTGATGTAGGTGTAGCTGGCCGAGCTGAAGTCCGAGCTGTGGATGGTGGTGCGCAGCAGGGTGTAGCCGATGCCGGCACGCGGGTCGTAATAGGCCCTGAGGAATTCGGCCTGCTTGCCCGGGGACAGCTTGGCGAAGACCTCGGCGCTGGCGTCGGTGATCGCACCGCCGATGCCGAGCACGCGCTGGAAACGGCGGGCGGGGTCGACGAACACCGAATTCTCCTTCTCGGTCAGGGCATGGCCTTCGCGCAGCGCGACCGGTTCGGCGGCGGCCAGGCGCTGGCCACCATCGCGCGCGGTGGTGAACACCTGCACGCTGCCGGCATCGGCATGGGCGGCGGAGAAGGCGAGCGAACCGAGCGTGGCGGCGACAAGCGGGAAAAGGCGCATCTTGGACCTCGGGAATGGGTGGCGGCACGGCGGCGGCGAACTCCCCTGGCCGCTCCGCCATCCCGCTTGGTAACGGCGCGGCGGGACGAAGTCAAACGCCGGCTTTTTTCGCTGCATCGCAGCATGCATGCCGCTGCAACTATTGCCCTGCAGCGGGAAAGTGAAGATGCTGTGAGCGCTATCACGCCGGCGCTGCAGGAATCCCCGATGCCTTCGATGCTGTCCCCGCTGCTCGACGCCATGATCTTCATCGGCCTGGCCTGGGTGCTGTGGCGTGCCCTGGGACGTTCGCTCCCGATCGCCGTGTTGCCGATCGTCATCGGCATGGTGCTGGCGGCGACCGGCTGGCTGCCGCGCGAATGGGGCGTGCCGTCATGGCTGGGCGATCGCATCGGCTGGATCGGCGTGTTGCTGCTGGCTTTCACCGCGGGGCTGGAAACCCGGCAGATGGGCGCCCACGGCGCAGATGCCACCACGCTGTCGCCTTCGCCGCTGCGCCTGGTGCTGAGCGCCGGCGTCGCACTGGCCTTGCCGTTCGCGGTGGGTTCGCTGGCGGCCTACCACCTGTTCACCAAGCTGCCGAACTGGGACGCTCCCAACGGCGACCAGCTGGCCAGCGCGTTGGGCATCGGCCTGTGCGTTGCGGTCAGCGCGCTGCCGGTGCTGATCGGCATCGTGCGCGAACTCGGGCCGCCGCACCGCCGGCTGACCTCGGTCGCGCTGCGCCTGGCGGTGATCGACGATGCGGTGCTCTGGATCGGCCTGGCCCTGCTGCTGCTCTACACCCAGCAGGGGCAGGGCGGTTTCCAGGGCTCGGCGCTGCACCTGCTGGCGCTGGCGGTTCCGCTGGCGATGCTGCTTCTGGGGCCTTGGCTGGGTCGGCGCGCGATGCCGTCCTGGGCCGTGTGGGTGGCGATGCCGGTCTATCTGGCGGCGGGCGCATGGGCGAGCACCCAGCTTGGCCTGCATGAGCTGCTCGGTGCGTATTTCGCCGGTGCGCTGATGCCGGCGGCGTGGCTGCGCGAGGTGCCGGTCGAGCGGATCGGACGCTTCGCGCTGGTGGGGCTGGCGCCGCTGTTCTTCGGCCACAGCGGCCTGAAGATCGACGGCAATGCGCTGGGCTGGGTCTCGCTGCAGACGGCGGCGGCGCTGCTGGTGCTGGCGGTCGCCGCCAAGCTGGCGGCGGTGATGCTGTGCCCGCCGGTGCGGCATTTCGATCGGCGCGACACCCTGGCGATCGGCGTGCTGCTGCAATGCAAGGGCCTGATGGAAATCGTGGCCGCCACCATCCTGCGCGACAGCGGGCTGGTCTCCGAGCATGCCTTCGCCGCGCTGGTCACCCTTGCGGTGCTGTCGACCGTGCTGACCGGGCCGGCGTTCCGGCTGATCGTCCGCCGGCGCCACAGGCGCCTGGCCGGGGCGGAATCGCGCGCCCTGTAGAACCTGCGGTTGGGTGTTGGTCGCCTGTTCGTGCATGAATGTGCATGTATCCGCGTTATTCGGTAGGATGTCTGCCGGAAATGCGCAAATGCAGGCAGGCGACATGCAGGAATCGGCAATCCAGATGCCCGGGATCGACACCGTGGTCTTCGACCTCGGCGGAGTCCTCATCGACTGGGATCCGCGCCATCTCTACCGCCAGGTCTTCGCCGACCCCGCCGGGATGGAGCAGTTCCTCGCCGAGGTCTGCACCCCGGCCTGGAATGCCGCGCAGGACGCCGGGCGCGGCTGGGACGAAGCCGTGGCCGAACTCAGCGCGCAGCACCCGGCGCACGCCCCGCACATCGCGCTGTACCGCGACCGCTGGGCGGAGATGCTGGCCGGGCCGATCGAAGGCACCGTGCGGATCATGGCGCGGCTGCGCGCGCAGGGCCTGCGCCTGTTCGCGCTGACCAACTGGTCGGGCGAGACCTTCCCGGTGGCGCGCGAGCGCTACGGATTCCTCGGCGATTTCCTCGGCATCCTGGTGTCGGGCGAGGAGGGCCTGGTCAAGCCGGACCCGGCGATCTTCGCCTTGATGCAACGGCGCTTTGCGCTGGATCCGGCGCGCACGCTGTTCATCGACGATGCGCCGCGCAATGTCGAGGCCGCCCGCGCCGCCGGCCTGCACGCGATCCGCTTCGAGGATCCGGCAGCGCTGGATGCCGCGCTGGCCGGCTATCGCCTGGTCGCGCCGGGGTCGGGGCGATGAGCCGGGTGGAGCCGCTGGCGCCGGAGCAGCGCCAGGACGAGATCCTCGCGCTGCTGCAGGCGCAACGGCGCGTTTCGGCATGGGAGCTGGCCGAGCGCTTCGGCGTGTCGGAGGATTCGATCCGCCGCGACCTGCGCCAGCTGGCGCTGCAGGGACGCTGCCGGCGCGTCCACGGCGGTGCGCTGCCGGCCGCCGCGCCGGTGGGCACGCTCGACGAGCGGCGCGACGTGGCCGGCGAACGCAAGCCGCAGCTCGGTCGCCTCGCCGCGGCGCTGGTGCAGCCGCGGCAGACCGTGCTGATCGATGCCGGTACCACCAACCTGGCGATCGCCGCGGCGCTGCCAGAGCAGGCCGGGATCACCGTGGTCACCAATGCGCCGGAGGTCGCGCGTGCGGCGGCTTCGCGCGCGGGCGTGGAGGTGCAGCTGCTGGGTGGGCGGCTGGATCCGCGCGCCGGCGGCGCAGTTGGCGCGGTGACCCTGGAGCAGCTGCGGATGATCCGCGCCGACCTGTGTTTTCCCGGCATCTGCGGCCTGGACATCGACAGCGGCCTGTGGGCGATGGACCCGGAAGAGGCAGCGGTCAAGCGGGCGATGATCGCCTGCAGCAACGCCACCGTGGCCGTGCTCACCGCCGAGAAGCTCGGTACCCAGGGCAGCTGGCGGGTGGCCGGCTTCGAGCAGGTCGACCACGTCGTGGTCGACGCGCTGGTGACGCCCGCCCAGGCCGACGACCTGCGCGCGCGCGGGGTCTGCCTGCACCAGCCCGGAGCGGGCTGATACCGCGTACCTACCCCGTCGCCCCGCGGCGACACGCCCTTCCGTTCCTGCAATCAACGAGCCCATGACCCTGCTTTCCTCCCCCCGCGCCCAGCAGCACGCGACCCGTGCCGCCTTCTTCATGCCCGGCTTCGCGATGGCGACCTGGGCACCGATCGTCCCGTTCGCCAAGCAGCGCGCCGGCCTGGACGAAGCCACCCTCGGCCTGGTGCTGCTGTGCCTGGGCACCGGCTCGCTGCTGGCGATGCCGCTGACCGGCCTGCTGGCCACTCGGCTGGGCTACCGCCGGGTGATGCTGATCGCCCTGGCGCTGATCCTGCTGGCGTTGCCGCTGCTGCCACTGGCCGGCTCGGCGGCATGGCTCGGCCTGACGCTGTTCGCGTTCGGTGCCGGTGTCGGGGCGATGGACTGCGCGATGAACATGCAGGCCGTGGTGGTCGAGCGCGAAAGCGGGCGGGCGATGATGTCCGGTTTCCACGGCTTCTACAGCGTCGGCGGCTTCGTCGGCGCGGCGCTGATGACGCTGCTGCTCAGCGCCGGGCTGGCGCCGATGCCGGCGGCGCTGTGCATGGTGGGCGCGCTGCTGTTGTTGCTGGTGTTCAGCGCGCCGCACTGGCGCGCCGGCCGCGCCCCGCACGAAGGCCCGTTGCTGGCCTGGCCGCACGGCATCGTGGTGTTCATCGGCGTGCTGGCGTTCGTGTTGTTCCTGGCCGAGGGCTCGATGCTGGACTGGAGCGCGGTGTTCCTGGTCGAGGTGCGCCAGATCGAGCCCTCGCGCGCGGGCGCCGGCTTCGTCGCCTTCAGCCTGAGCATGACGGTCATGCGCCTGTCCGGCGATGCACTGGTCGATCGCCTCGGGCGGCGGCCGACCATGGTCGCCGGTGCCCTGGCCGCGGCGGCCGGCTTCGCGCTGGCGACGCTGGTGCCGGACTGGCGGGTGGCGCTGGCCGGCTACGTGCTGGTCGGGCTGGGCTGCGCCAACATCGTGCCGGTGCTGTTCTCGATGGCCGGCGAACAGCGCGCCATGCCCGAAAGCATCGCCATTCCCGCGATCTCCACGATGGGATATGCCGGCGTGCTCGCCGGCCCGGCGCTGATCGGCTTCCTCGCCCATGCCTCCAGCCTGGTCTTCGCGTTCCTCTGCCTGGCGGCGGCGCTGGTGATGGTCGCCATATCGGTGCGCTGGCTGCGCACCTAGCGACGCCGCGCGACGGCTGCCACACGGGCTTCACACGCGCCTCACGTTTGCTGGCACCAACATGCGCTACCGCGGGGAAGGGGCATGCACATGGCGTCCAACGAACGCAAGATGACGCTCACGCAGCTGACCGCCATGGTGGTCGGCGGAATGGTCGGTGCGGGCATCTTCTCGCTACCCAGGACCTTCGCCGGGGCAACAGGCCCCTTCGGCGCGGTGATCGCCTGGCTCATCGCCGGCACCGGCATGTACATGCTGGCGCGCGTTTTCCAGTTCCTCGCCGAGCGCAAGCCGGAACTCGATGCCGGTGTGTTCGCCTACGCCAAGGCCGGCTACGGCGATTACCCCGGCTTCCTGTCAGCCTTCGGCTACTGGATCGGCAGCTGCATCGGCAACGTGTCCTACTGGGTATTGATCAAGTCGACACTGGGTGCGTTCTTCCCGGTCTTCGGCGAGGGCAATACCGTGGTGGCGATCCTGGTGGCCTCGGTCGGCATCTGGCTGTTCCACTTCATGATCCTGCGCGGCGTGCAGCAGGCCGCGGCGATCAACAAGATCGTGACCATCGCCAAGGTGATCCCGATCCTGGTGTTCATCGTGATCGTGGCCTTCGCCTTCAAGATGGACATGTTCCAGTTCAACTTCTACGGCGGCGACCTGACCAACGGGGTGTTCGAGCAGGTCAAGGCGACGATGCTGGTCACCGTGTTCGTGTTCCTCGGCATCGAAGGCGCGAGCGTGTATTCGCGCTACGCCCGCAAGCGCGAGGATGTCGGCTTCGCCACGATCAGCGGCTTCCTGATCGTGACCACGATGATGGTGCTGGTGACGCTGCTGCCGTACGCGGTGCTGCCGCGCGCGGACATCGCCGGCATGCGCCAGCCCTCGATGGCGGCGGTGCTCGAGGCGGTGGTCGGGCACTGGGGCGCGGTGTTCGTCAGCGTCGGGCTGCTGGTCTCGGTGCTGGGCGCCTACCTGACCTGGTCGCTGATCTGCGCCGAGGTGCTGTTCGCCGCGGCCAGGACTGGCGACATGCCCAGGGCCTTCAGCCGCGAGAACGCCAACGGGGTGCCATCGGCGGCGCTGTGGGCGACCAACATCGTGGTCCAGGTGATCGTGATCACGACCTACTGGTCGCGCGATGCCTTCTCGCTGATGTTGAACCTGACCAGCGCGATGTCGCTGATCCCGTTCCTGCTGGTGGCTGCCTACGGCTGGCAGATCACCCGTCGCGGGGAGGGCTACGGCGGGGTCACGCGCGATCGCAACCGCGACCTGGTTTTGGCCGTGCTGGCGACCATCTACACCGTGTTCCTGCTCTATGCCGGCGGGGTCAAGTTCATCGTGCTTTCGGCCGTGCTCTATGCGCCGGGCAGCCTGCTGTATTTCTGGGCGCGCCGCGAGCAGGGGCAGAAGATCTTCAGCCGGCCTTCCGACGCGGTGCTGCTGGGGCTGGCGGTGATCGGCCTGGTGGTCGGCATCTGGTGGATCGCAACCGGCTACATCCAGATCTGACCGGGCCGCAGAGGCGATCGCCCCGGCAATGGACGCCCTGGCCCCCAAACGGCAGCTGTCGCTGTTCGAGCTGACCGCGCTGGTGGTCGGCTCGATGATCGGCTCGGGCATCTTCGCGCTGCCGGCCGCGTTCGGCCGCACCACCGGCGTCTACGGCGCGCTGGTGGCCTGGGCCATCGCCGGCACCGGCATGCTCTGCCTGGCGCTGGTGTTCCAGTCGCTGTCCACGCGCAAGCCCGCGCTGGATTCGGGCATCTACGCCTATGCGCGCGCCGGGTTTGGCGATTACGCCGGCGTGCTGTCCGCGCTCGGCTACTGGATCGGCTGCTGCCTGGCCGATGTCGCCTGCCTGATCCTGATCAAGGCCACGATCGGCCAGTTCCTGCCGGTGTTCGGCGATGGCTCGACCGTGCCGGCGATCGCCTCGGCCTCGGTGCTGCTGTGGGGGTTTCATTTCCTCATCCTGCGCGGGATCAAGCAGGCCGCGCTGCTCAACACCATCGCCACGGTGGCCAAGCTGGTGCCCATCGCGGTGTTCCTGTTCGTGATCGCCAGCGGGTTCCGCCGCGACGTGTTCGCCTGGAACGGCTGGGGCGGCCAGCCGGCGGGCGCGGCCACCCTGTGGGCGCAGGTACGCGGCACACTGCTGGTGACGGTGTTCGTGTTCGTCGGCATCGAGGGCGCCAGCGTCTACTCGCGGTTCGCGCGCCGCCGCGCCGATGTCGGCATCGCGACCGTGCTCGGCTTCCTGGGCGTGCTGAGCCTGCTGGTGCTGGTGACGCTGCTCTCCTACGGCGTGCTGCTGCGGCCCGAACTGGCCGCGCTGCGCAATCCGTCGATGGCCGGGGTGATGGAGGCGGTGGTGGGGCCGTGGGGCAGGGTGTTCGTCAGTATCGGCCTGCTGGTGTCGGTGCTGGGCAACTACCTGTCGTGGTCGCTGCTGGCGGCCGAGGTCCTGCACTCTGCCGCGCTCAACGACGCGATGCCGCGCGCGCTGGCGCGCGAGAACGCCGCCGGCGTGCCGTCGGCGGCGCTGTGGCTGACCAACATGGTGATCCAGGTGTTCCTGCTGGTCACCTGGTTTGCCGAGTCGGCCTTCCTGCTGGCGTTGAAGATGACCAGCGCGATGACGCTGGTTCCCTACCTGCTGGTCGGCGCCTACCAGTTGAAGCTGGCGCTGCAGGGCGAGACCTTCGAGCGCGACGCCGCCGGCACGCGGGCACGCATGGGCGGCATCGCGCTGCTGGCCACGCTGTACGCGCTGTTGATGCTGCTCGCCGGCGGCAGCCGCTACCTGCTGCTCTCGGCCCTGCTGTATGCGCCGGGTTCGGTGCTGTTCTTCCTGTGGCAGCGCGAGCGCGGCGCCCCGCCGTTGAACCGGCTGGAATGGGCGGTGTGCGTGGGGCTGTGCCTGGCGGCGCTGGCGGCGTTGTGGGGCCTGCTCAGTGGCGGGCTGCGGATTTGAGCGCCGCCGCCTCCCGCTGGCAGCGATTGCGCGGCAGCCTGCGCGAGCGCTTCGGCCGGCGTCCGGGAATTGCCGGCATGGTGCTGGCGACGCTGTTCTTCGTGTTCTCGCTGTCACCGAGCCTGATCCCGCGTGGCTCGGTGTCGCAGGGCCTGCTCTCGGGCTTCTGCATGGCGGTGGGCTATGCGCTCGGCAGCGGCCTGCAGTGGCTGTGGACTTACCTGCAGCTGCCGCGCCTGCTGCACCATGCCCGCCTGCGGCACTGGCCCAGCGTGCTGCTGGCGATGTGCGCGGTGGGGTGGATCGCGACGGTGTGGCTGGCCCGCGCCTGGCAGAACTCGGTGCGCGCGGTGATGCAGCTGCCGCCGATCGACGAGGCGTACTCGCTGCGGTTGCTGGCGGTGGCGGTGGCCACCCTGCTGGGCCTGCTGCTGCTCGGGCGGCTGTTCGCCTGGGTGGCCGGCGTGGTGGACCGCCGCGCGCAGCGGATCCTGCCGCGCCGCGCGGCCAACGTGCTGGGCGTGGCCGCCGCGGCAGTGCTGTTCGCGCTGGTACTCGACGGCGTGATCCTGCGTGCGGCCCTGCACCTGATCGATGCGTCGTTCCAGCAGGCCGATGCGCGGATCCCCCCGGACCGCGCGCCGCCCACGCTGCCGGGCCGGACCGGCGGCCGCGGCTCGCTGGTGGCCTGGCCCGACCTGGGCCGCACCGGCCGCGACTTCGTGACCGGCGGACCGACCGCCGGGGACATCCGCGCCTATGGCGGCACCGCGATGACGCCGGTGCGGGTGTATGTCGGCCTGCCGGCCGGCCGCGACGCGGAGGACCGCGCGCGCCTGGCGCTGCGCGAACTGCAGCGCCAGGGCGGCTTCTCGCGGTCGATGCTGGTGATCATCACCCCGACCGGGACCGGCTGGGTCGATCCCGGCGCGATCGACAGCCTGGAGTACCTGCAGCGCGGCGACATCGCCAGCGTGGCGATCCAGTACTCCTACCTCTCCAGCCCGCTATCACTGATGATCGAGCCCGGCTATGGCGAGGAAAGCGCGCAGGCGCTGTTCCGCGAGGTCTACGGCCACTGGCGGACCCTGCCCAGGGACCGGCGGCCGCGACTGTACGTGCATGGGCTGAGCCTGGGGGCGATGAACTCGGAGCGCTCGATCGACCTGTTCGAGCTGCTCGGCGACCCGATCGACGGCGCGCTCTGGAGCGGTCCGCCGTTCGCCACGCGGCAGTGGCGCCAGTACACCGAACAGCGCAATCCCGGCACGCCCCAATGGCTGCCGACCTTCCGCGACGGCCGCTTCGTGCGCTTCATGAACCAGCATGGCACGCCGGTGCCCGACGACGCGCCCTGGGGACCGACCCGCGTGGTCTACCTGCAGTACGCCAGCGACGCGATCACCTTCTTCGACGCACGCGACGCCTGGCGCAAGCCCGACTGGATGGACTCGCCGCGCGGCTTCGACGTGTCGCCGTCGCTGCGCTGGTATCCGCTGGTGAGCATGTTCCAGCTGGCGCTGGACATGCTGCTGGCCGATGGCGCGCCGCTGGGCTACGGCCACGTGATCGCACCGTCGCACTACATCAACGCATGGCTGCTGGTGACCGGCGCGCGCGACTGGTCGCCGGCGCAGCTGCAGCGGCTGCGCGAGGACCTGGACGCACGCCGGCATGACCAGCTCGAGGCCAGCCGCCGCGCCGACTGAGCCGGCGCGACGCGTGGGTCAACGCGCCGGCAGGTCGGCCAGGGTCTGCGCGGCGATGGCGTCCAGGCGGTTCTGGCGGGCATCGCTGCGCCGCACGGTGCCGCGGTTGATCGCGCTCCACAGCACGCGTGCGCTGTGCGGATCTATCGCCTCGACCTGCAGGGCGCCCTCGACGAAGCTCACCCGCCGCATGTCGAGCTCCAGCGCGCCGTCGCTGCCGGGCACCACCAGCTGCGAGCAGCCGGCGCTGGTGCACTGGATGGCATTCATCCGCGTCGGCCCGCTGCCGCCGGCCTGGCCGGCAGGCAGCATCCGCTCCTGGTCGCGCACGCCGACCCGGTAGGCGGCCAGCCAGTCGGCCTGGGCGGCGTTTTCCACGCGCTGGTAGCCGCGCGCGGCGAGGGCACGATCCATCGACTCGCGCAGGCGCTGGCGGAAGGCGGGATCGAGCACGCGCGGATCGGCCTGCTCGGTGTAATCGTGCGGCATCGGCGCCCAGGCGTAGCGGGGGCCAGGCAGCTGCGTCGCCGGCACCTGTACCGACACCCCCGGTCCCTGCGGCACGTCGGCGTTGCCGCCGCTGCTCGCGCAGGCAGCCAGGCCGGCGGAAAGGAGCAGGAGGGACAGCAGGGCAGGGCGACGGCGTGACGCGCGATATTCCATGGTGGGCTTCTCCAGGCGGTGAGCGGAAGGGGTTCAGGGGTCGGTCGCCGGGGGTGCCGGCGGGCCGGGATGGGACGCGCCGAACGGCGGCGTGCGCGAGGAAATCCGGTCGGCCACCGCCAGCACCAGCGCCGACAGCATCAGCGCGCCGTGGATGATCGTCATCCAGATCAGGGTGTAGCGGTTCATCGGCTGGCCTTCCTCCAGCTTCATGAAGATGCGCAGCAGGGCGATCGCCGAAATCGCGGTGATCGAGCCCATGAGCTTCATCTTCATGCCGGTGAAGTCGACCGTGCCCATCCACGAGGGACGCTTCTCGTGGCCGGAATCGATCCGGGCGACGAAATTCTCGTAGCCGGCCAGGGTCACGATCAACACCAGGTTGGCGACCAGCGACAGGTCGATCAGCGCCAGCGCCATCAGGATCGCGGCTGTCGGGGTGAGTTCGAGCAGGTGGCCCAGGTTCCAGAACAGCTCGCGCAGGAACACGAACAACAGCGCCAGCAGGGTCAGTGCCAGGCCGAAGTAGAACGGCGCCATCAGCCAGCGCGCATCGAACAGGCTGCGCGAGAGCAGGCGGCGGACCAGGCCCTCGCTCATCGGCAGGCCTGCAGCGGCCGCCACCCAAGGTGGCGGCCGTGGTCAGCGCTGGCGCGCGCGGCCTCGATCAAGGCGCACCACCGCCGGGCATGTCGCCTTCGGGCTCGGGTTGCACGCCCTCGGGGCGATCGGCGAGCTGCGCTTCGCGGATCTCGCGCTTCTCGTCACGCAGCGCACGGGCGTCCAGCGGCCGGATGCGGCTGATGCGGCACCCCGGCGCTACCGGACTGATCTGCCCGGGCGTGCGGACGATGACGCTGTCAAAGCGCGCGGTCACGGTGCCGAACGTGTTGGTGATGGTGATGTCCTGCGCGGTCGCCAGGCCGGAGCAGCGGTTGCGGAACTCGAGCAGGTGGCCGCGGCTGGGCGCGGTCCACAGTGCCATGGACTGGTCGCCCAGCGGCGTCCAGTCGAGCCGCCGCAGGGTGCGGTTGAGCTGCAGGGAATTCACCGGGGCACCGGCGTGACGCTGGTACAGCTCCAGCCGCTCGCTGCTGGACAGGGTAGCGCCGCCGTGCGCGCAGGCGGCCAGCAGCAACGGAACCACGCAAACACAGATTGCCCGACGCATCTTCGTTCTCCTGACTGGATGTGTGCTGCGAGGGAATACCGCCGCGAAGTGGCGCGGCGGTACCTGCGGCTATCGGGACACGCGGGTGGTCACGCCGTCGCTGGAGACCTGGACGCGGTCGCCGACGCGGAAGTCGTTGGGGTTGCCGTCCTGGGTGACCGCGATGGTGCGGCCGGACTGCTCCAGTTGCACGGTGACCTCGACGCCTGCACGCGCGTTGCGGGTCATCGCATTGCCGGCCGCGCCGCCGGCGACCGCGCCGGCGACCGCGCCGGCGGCGTTGGCACGGCTGCCGCCGCCGATGGTGCTGCCGGCGATGCCGCCGAGTACCGCGCCGGTGGCGGTCCCGACCGTGCGCTGGTCATTCTGGATGGTGACCGCGCGCACGCCCTGGACGACCCCCCATTCGACGCTCTGCGCGCGGCCCACTTCGGAGCGGTTGAAGGTGTTGGGGGTGGTATGGGTGGCGCAGCCACCCAACGTGAAAGCCACCAGGACCAGGCCGGCGGCGTGGATGAGGGGTTTGCTGGACATCTGCGATTCTCCATTCAGCGGGGTGGGAGGAAAGCGTCATCGATGCAGCCACTGGCGGCGGTGGCGCCGCCGCCGACAAGGTGCACTAACGCCTCGGCGCGTCAAACCAATGTGAATACGAAATGCGCCGCACGACCGTATGGGGAATGTGACAGGCCCGGCATATTTTCTTCACGCGACCGCGACGTTCCCCGCATCTACGCTGAATCGACGATCAGCCGAACGATCCCGCGTATTCACGCGCCGCGATGCAGGACGCGTAACGCGGCCCCCCACCACCGAGGCAGCATGCACTCGCCATCCGCACACGTCCCGGCCTCCGAGACCGGCCGGCCCGACCCCCGCCGTCGCGCTAGCGCGTGCGGACGCTGAACCCATCCGTCGCTTCCCAGGAGAACCACCGCCATGGCTTCGCAACCGCAATACGGTGTCCATTCCGAAGTCGGCACGCTGCGCAAGGTGCTGGTCTGCGCCCCCGGCCTGGCCCACACGCGGCTTACGCCTCGCAACAAGGACGAGCTGCTGTTCGACGACATCATGTGGGTGGACAACGCCAAGCGTGACCACTTCGATTTCATGGCCAAGATGCGCGACCGCGGCGTCGAGGTGCTGGAGATGCACAACCTGCTGGCCGAGACGCTGGCGATCCCCGAGGCGTGCGCCTGGGTGCTCGATCACCAGGTCAACGCCAACGAGGTCGGCCTGGAGTTCATGGCCGAGGTGCGCGCCTACCTGGAGAGCCTGCCCCCTCGGGAGCTGGCCGAGATCCTGATCGGTGGCCTGAGCGCGCGCGAACTGCCCGATGACTTCTCCAGTTCCACCCTGACCGTGGCGCGCGAGCACCCGGAGGTCGTGGGCTACCTGCTGCCGCCGCTGCCCAACACCCTGTACACGCGCGACACCACCTGCTGGATCTACCAGGGCGTGACGCTCAATCCGCTGTACTGGCCGGCGCGCCACGAGGAGACCATCCTCACCACCTGCATCTACAAGTTCCATCCCGACTTCGCCAGCGCCGGCTTCCCGGTCTGGTACGGCGATCCCACGCTGGACCACGGCAACGCGACCCTGGAGGGCGGCGACGTGATGCCCGCCGGCAATGGCGTCGTGCTGATCGGCATGAGCGAGCGCACCTCGCGCACCGCGATCACCCAGCTGGCGCAGTCGCTGTTCCGGCAGGGCGGCGCCAAGCGCGTGCTGGTGGCTTCGATGCCGCGGCTGCGCTCGGCAATGCACCTGGACACGGTGTTCACCTTCGCCGACCGCGACGTGGCGACGATCTACAGCGGCATCGTCGACCAGATCAAGCCGATCTCGCTGTATCCCAGCGACAAGGCGCCGGGCTTCGAGGTGGTGTTCGAGGACAGGCACTTCACCGACGTGGTCGCCGAGTCGCTCGGGCTGAAGAAGCTGCGCCTGGTCGAGTCCGACGAGTACTACGGCGCCGAGCGCTCGCAGTGGAACAGCGGCAACAACCTGGTGGCGCTGTCACCGGGCGTGGTCGTGGCGTACGACCGCAATACCTCGACCAACACGGCGTTGCGCAAGGAAGGCATCGAGGTCATCACGATCGTAGGCGCCGAACTGGGCCGTGGTCGCGGCGGCGGCCATTGCATGACCTGTCCGCTGCTGCGCGATCCGGTCGATTTCTGAAGTCGGACCGCGTCGGCGCGCCAGTCGGCGCCGGCGCGCGGAACGGTGTGGCGGGGCCGTCCAGGCCCTGCCGCGGGGACAGCCGGAGGCAACGCGCATGCAGGTCGGGCAGTGGAGAGCGGTCCTGTTGGGATGCTGCGCATCGGTGGCGCTGGCCGGCTGCGGCGGCGGTGACGGGCCTGGCGGCGCCCAGGGCATGCCGCCGACGGTGGTCAGCGTTGAGCGAGTCCATGCCGGCGTGGTGCCCAACCTGGTCGAGCTGCCTGGCCGGGTCGAGCCCATGCGCTCGGCACAGGTGCGTGCGCGCGCCGATGGCATCGTCGAACGCCAGCTCTACGTCGAAGGCACCGACGTGGCCGCCGGCACGCCGCTGTTCCAGATTGACCCGCGCGACCTGCAGGCGCGCCTGCAGCAGGCCCGGGCTGCGCTGGCATCGGCGCGCGCGGCACGCGGGCAGACCGCCGGCCTGCGCACGCGCCTGGGGACGCTGGTGCAGCGCAAGGCGGTCAGCGTGCAGGAATACGAATCGGCGCAGGCCTCGTTCCAGCAGGCCGATGCCGCGCTGCTGGAAGCCCAGGCCGCGGTGGAGCGCGCCCAGCTGCAGCTGGACCATGCCACCGTGCGCGCGCCGATCGCCGGGCGCGTCGGGCTGGCCCAGGTCAGCGAGGGCGCGCTGGTGAGCGCGGCCGCGGCCACCCTGATGACCCAGGTCGACCAGCTCGACCCGGTATACGTGCTGTTCCAGCCTTCCAACAGCGCCTTCAGCGAACTGGAGCGCAGCATCGCCGCTGGCCGCGTGGTGCTCGCCGATGGCAAGCACGTGCGGGTCACCCTGCTGCTGGATGACGACCAGGCCCATCCGGTGCGGGGCGTGGTCGATTTCACCGAGAAGGCGGTGGACCCGGCCACTGGCAGCCGCAACCTGCGCGCGCGCTTCGACAACGCTGATCGTCGCCTGCTGCCGGGCCAGTTCGTCCGCGGCGTGCTCGAGGCCGGCACCCTGCGCGACGGCATCAGCCTGCCGGAGCGGGCGGTCAGCATCGGCGAGGACGAGGCCAGCGTGATGACCGTCAACGCCGACGGGGTGACCGTGCGCCAGGCCGTCACCCTGGCCGGGCAGGCCGAAGGCCGCTGGGTGGTCCAGTCCGGCCTGGCGCCGGGCGAGCGCGTGGTGGTGGATGGCTGGCACAAGGTGCAGCCAGGCCAGCGCGTGGACGCGCGCGTGGCCAAGCCCGCCGCGCCGGCGCCATGAGCGGCTTCTTCGTCTACCGGCCGGTGCTGGCATGGGTGGTGGCGCTGTTTGCGTTGCTGTTCGGCGGCATCGCCCTGCATTCGCTGGCGGTCGAGCAGTACCCCGACGTGGCGCCACCCTCGCTGGCGATCTCGGCGACCTTCGTCGGCGCCGACGCGCAGACCCTGGATCGCACCGTCACCTCGGTGATCGAGAACGAACTCAGCGGCGTGGACGATTTCCTGTTCATGACCTCCACCAGCCGCGCCAACGGCACCGCGCAGATCCGGGTGACCTTCCGCAGCGGCACCGACCTGGACCGCGCGCGCTCGCAGGTGCAGGACCGGCTGGCGCGGGTGGAACCGCGTTTGCCGGAGGAAGTGCGTCAGATGGGCGTCCGGGTGACCCAGTCCACCACCGGCTTCCTGATGCTCATTGCCCTGCGCTCGGAGGGCGGGCGGCGCAACGCGCTGGAGCTGGGCGACTTCGCCGCGCGCAACGTCGCCGACGAGCTGCGCCGGCTGCCCGGCGTGGGCGACGTGCAGCTGTTCGGCTCCAGCTATGCGATGCGCGTGTGGCTGGACCGCGAGAAGCTGGTCAGCTTCGGCCTGACCCCGGCCGAGGTCATCGCCGCGATCCGCGAGCAGAACGCCCAGACCGCCGGCGGCGGCATCGGCCTGCAGCCGGTCGCGCCGGGCACCGAAACCACCGCGCAGATCATCACCCGCGGCCGCTTCAGTACCGCCGCGCAGTTCCGCCAGGTCATCGTGCGGGCCACGCCGGGCGGCGCCACGGTGCGCCTGGGCGACGTGGCGCGGGTGGAACTGGGCAACGACAACTACGCCTTCAACCTGAGCCTCAACGGCGAGGAGATCGCCGGCCTGGCGGTGTCGCTGGGCACCGGCGCCAACGCGCTGGCGACCGCGCGCGCGGTGCGCGAGCGGATGCAGGCGCTGGCCACGAGCTTCCCGGCCGACGTGCACTGGAGCACGCCGTTCGACACCACGCCGTTCATCACCGAATCGGTCAACGGTGTGGTGCGCACCATGGTCGAGGCGATGATCCTGGTCTCGATCGTCGTGCTGCTGTTCCTGCAGAGCTGGCGGGCGATGTTCCTGCCGACCCTGGTGGTGCCGATCTCCCTGGTCGGCACCTGCCTGGGCCTGCTGGCGTTCGGCATGTCGATCAACCTGCTGTCGCTGTTCGCGATGGTGGTGGCGATCGGCATCCTCAACGACGATGCGATCGTGATCGTCGAGAACGTCGAGCGGATCATGAAGGAAGAGGGGCTGGAATCGCGCGAGGCCACCGCCAAGGCGATGGGCCAGCTCACCGGCGCGATCATCGCCACCACCCTGGTGCTGCTGGCGGTGTTCATCCCGATGGGTTTCTTCCCCGGCTCGGCGGGCGGCATCTACCGCCAGTTCGCGGTGACCCTGAGCGTGTCGCTGGTGGTCTCGACGATCCTGTCGCTGACCCTGGCCCCGGCCATCTGCGGCGCGGTACTGCGGCCGGCTGGTCCGGCCAGGCAGGGACGCGGCGCACGCTTCTTCGGCGCCATCAACCGCGGCCTGGAACGCAGCAGCCAGGCCTACGCCGGTGCGGTGCAGCGCCTGCTCGGGCGGCCGTGGCTGTGGCTGGGCGTATTCGTCGCCGCGGTGGTGCTTACCGGTCTGCTGTACGCGCGCCTGCCCGGCGGCTTCCTGCCGGAGGAGGACCAGGGCTACCTGTTCGTGGCCTACAACGGCGCGCCGGGCGCCACCGTGGCGCGCACCCAGGAGGCGGTGCGGCAGGCGGAGGCGATCCTGCGCCGGCAGCCGGAAGTGCGCAACGTGGCCACGGTGATCGGCTTCAGCTTCTTCGGCCAGGGCCAGAACGTCGGCATGTCCTTCGTCGACCTCAAGCCCTGGGCCGAGCGCGGCGGGCGCGAGCACGGTGCCGCGGCGCTGGCGCGGCGAATGAACGCGGCGATGCTGGGGATCGCGCAGGCGCAGGTTTTCGTGCTCAATCCGCCGGCCATCCAATCGCTGGGCAACGCGTCGGGCTTCACGATGAAGCTGGAGGATCGCGGCGGCGCCGGCGACCGCGCCCTGCAGGCGGCCGCGCTGCAGCTGGCCCGCCGTGCCGCGGCCAGCGACCGGGTCGCCGGCGTGCGCCCGGAGGGCATGCCGATGGCGCCCCAGCTGTTCGTGGACATCGACCGCACCCAGGCCCGCGCGCTCGGCGTGCAGCTTGGCCAGGTCAACCAGGCGCTCGGGGTGATGTTCGGCTCGGCCTACGTCAACGACTTCGTCCACCAGGGCGACGTGCTGCGCGTGTTCGTCCAGGGCGAGGCAAGCCAGCGCATGCGCGCCGAGGACGTTGCCGACCTGCGGGTGATCGGCAGCAGCGGGCGCCCGGTGCCGTTCTCGGCGTTCTCGCGCGCCCACTGGACGGTGGGCGAACAGCAGGTCGAGCGCTACAACGGCTTCCTCTCGGCGACCGTTTCCGGGCAGGCCGCGCCGGGGGTGTCCAGCGGCGCGGCGCTGCGCGAGATGGAACGCCTCGCGGCCGAAGTGCTGCCGCCGGGGATGCGCTTCGAGTGGACCGGCACCGCGCGCGAGGAACAGGAAGCGGCCGGCCAGGTCGGCATGCTGCTGGGCCTCGCGCTGCTGGTCGCCTTCCTGCTGCTGGCGGCGCTGTACGAAAGCTGGTCCACGCCGGTGGCGGTGCTGCTGGCAGTGCCGTTCGGCGTGCTCGGCGCGGTGCTGTTCACCGGTCTGCGCGGGATGTCGGCCGACGTTTACTTCAACGTCGGCCTGGTCACGATCATTGGTCTTGCGGCCAAGAACGCGATCCTGATCGTGCAGTTCGGCCTGGACGAGGAGGCGCGCGGGGTGCCGACCGACGAGGCGATCCTTCGTGCGGCACACCAGCGGCTGCGCCCGATCCTGATGACCAGTTTGACCTTCATCGTCGGCATGCTGCCGCTGGTGTTCGCCACCGGCGCCGGCGCGGCCAGCCGCCAGGCGGTGGGCACCGGCGTACTGGGCAGCATGCTCACCGCTACCGCATTCGGCATCTTCTACACGCCGCTGTTCTATTTCCTGCTGCGGCGCCGGGCCGCGGCACGACGGGCGAAGCTGGCCGCGGAGCCGGTGCCATGACGGGGCGGGTGGCTCGGTGGGTGGCATGGCTGGCGGTCGCCTGCCTGGCCGGTTGCAACCTGGCGCCGCGCTATTCGCCTCCGCCGGGCGGCGCCCCCGGGCAATACCCGCGCGCGGATTCGGCGGCGCTGCAGGGCAGTGCCCAGGCCAGCGAGATCGGCTGGCAGGCGTTCTTCCGCGATCCGGTCCTGCGCGGGCTGATCGAGCAGGCGCTGGCCGGCAATCGCGACCTCGGCGCGGCCACCGCGCGGATCGAACAGGCGCGCGCGCAGTTCCGCATCCAGCGCAGCCAGCGGCTGCCGGGCGTGGACGCGAGCGCCTCCGGGCAGCGCCTGCGCACGCCGCTGAGCGCGGCGGACAATGCCCCGCGCGTGAACGTGGACAGCTATGCGGCGCAGGTGTCGATTCCGGCCTTCGAACTGGATTTCTGGGGCCGCGTGGCGAACCTGTCCGAGGCCGCGCGCCGCCAGTACCTGGCCACGGTGGAGGCGCGCCAGGCGTTCCGGCTGTCGCTGATCGCCAACGTGGCGGCCGCCTATTACGCCATGCGCGCCAGCGAGGAAGGCATCGTGCTGGCGCAGCGCTCTCTGGACAGCCGCCAGCAGACGCTGGAGCTGGCGCAGCTGCGGATGGATGTCGGCCTGACCTCGTCGGTCGACTACCACCAGTCCTACGCGCTGGTGACCCAGGCCCAGACCCAGCTGGCGCAGCTGCAGCGCAGCCGCGAACAGACGCTGCACCTGCTGCAGTGGCTGGTCGGCGCGCCGTTGCCCGAGCCCCTGCCGGCCGGGCTGCCGATCGGCGACGAACACCAGCTGGCCGCGCTCGACCCGGGCCTGCCCTCGGCCCTGCTCGACGCACGGCCGGACATCCGCATGGCCGAGCATCGACTGGTCGCGGCGAACGCCAATATCGGCGCGGCGCGTGCGCTGTACTTCCCGACCATCGCGCTGACCGGTGGGGCCGGCTATGCCTCCAGCGACCTGTCCGGGCTGGTCTCTGACAGCAACCGGGTGTGGTCGTTCGGCGTCGGGGCGGTGCTGCCGCTGCTGGACTGGGGCCGGCGCAGGGCGCAGGTCGACCTGGCCCGCGGCGAGCGCGACGAGCGCGAGATGAGCTACCAGTCGACCGTGCAGAACGCCTTCCGCGAAGTCGCCGATGGCCTGAGTGCGGCGCAGCGCAACGACGAGCAGATCCGGGCCCAGCAGCGCGCTGTCGAAGTACAGGGCGCGCTGGTGGTGACCGCGCAGGACCGTTACGAGGTCGGGCTGACGCCCTACCTGGAAGTGCTCGACGCCGAACGCAACCGCTTCGCCGCCGAACAGGCGCTGCTGCAGCTGCGTGCAGCGGCGCTGCAGGACCGCGTGAACCTGTACACCGCGCTGGGCGGCGGCGATGAGCCGCCACCGGCGCCATGACCACGGGAGCTGCCCGATGAAGATGCTGACCCGAAGCTTGTGCGTGATCATCGCCGTCGCCGTCCTGCCGGGCATGGCCCGTGCGCAGGCTACCGATGCCCAGCGCGATGCGGAAATCGCCCAGCTGCGGCAGACGGTGAACAACCTGCTGCAGCGCATCGAGGTGCTGGAATCCGAACGCGCACTGCCGCCGCAGGCCGCCGGGGTCGCGCCGACGCCCGCGCCGACGGCAATATCGGCACGCAGCGGCGCGGCGCCGGCGACGAGCGTGCCGCCGGCATCGGAACCGGTGGTGGTCGCCGCGCCGGTCGCCTCGCTGGCGAGCCTGCACGTGGATCCCTCGCCGCTGCCGGTGCACGAGCCTTTCGACGAAGACGACCAGGCCGCCGCGCGCCCGGACAACGAAGCACCGCCCGGCGACCACCTGGCCGGCTTCTTCCAGGTCCCCGGCACCGAAACCTGGTTGCGCCTTGGCGGCTACGCCAAGCTCGACGCGATGATGGACAGCGACGATGCCGGCGACAGCGACCAGCTGATCACCTCCGACATCCCGGTCGGTGCCCAGCGCGGCAAGGAGACTTTCAACATGCACGCGCGGCAGAGCCGCTTCACCCTGGAGGCGCGCCACGACACCGACTACGGCCCGCTGCGCTTCCTGCTCCAGAACGACTTCTGGGGCTCGGGCGGCAGCTATGGCTACCGGCTGCGCCACGCCTGGGCGCAGCTTGGCAACACCTACGCCGGCTTCGGCTGGTCGGCCTTCATGGACCTGGATTCGGGCCCGGACACGCTGGATTTCGCCGGTCCGGGTTCTTCGCCATTCGCGCGCCTGGCCAGCGTGCGCCAGTACTTCCCCCTGCGTGGCGGCAACCAGATCATCCTGGCCGCCGAACATCGCAGGCCGGAGATCGCCTACACGGACCCCGACGGGCGCGCGCGCAACGCCGCGCCCAACCTGGTGCTGGCCGCGCGCCACGAGGCCGACTGGGGCAACGTGCAGCTGGCGGGCTTGCTGCGCTACCTGGCCTATGACGCGCCGGGCGACAGCGACAGCGCGGTCGCCGGCGGTGGTGCGCTGACCGGCTCCTGGGGCCACGACCGCGGCGACTACTTCGTCTATGGCCTGGTGGGCGGGCAGGGCATCGCCGCCTATCTCGGCGACCTCGGCGGCCTGGACCTGGACGCGGTGGTCGATGCGCAGGGAAACCTGGAGGTGCTGCAGGAGTGGGGCGGCTGGATCGGCTACACCCATCTGTGGAACAGCCGCTGGCGCTCGACGCTGACCTGGAGCCGCCTGTACCTGGACCGCGACAGCCTGCTCGATGCTACCGCCTTCCGGCGCAGCGACTATGCCGCGGCCAACGTGATCTTCGCGCCGGCCCCGAGCTGGAGCTGGGGCCTGGAGGTGCTCTACGGCAGGCTGCAGCAGCAGGACGGCGAGCGCGGCGACGTGGTGCGCGTGCAGACCTCGCTCAAGTACGACTTCATGAAGTAGGAGCCCGCGATGCCCAGCTCACTGCCGCGCCGTCTGTTGCCCGCCGCCACCTGCATGGCGCTGCTCGCCTGCGCCCGCCCGGCGCCAGCCCAGGACGCCATGCTCGGCAACATCCTCGACGATCCCGGCAGCGGTACCGCCGGGCTGGGTTTCCTCGGCCGGGTGGAGAGCTCGCCGTACCGCGGCGCCGATGCGCGCGTGGACCTGATGCCGCTGTACCTGTACGAGGGGCAGCGCTTCTTCCTGCGCTCCAACATGGCCGGCGTGCGCGTGGCCGGCGACCACGAGGACGGCTGGGAGCTGTTCGTCGAGCGCCGGCTGGAGGGCTACCCGGAGGACGAGACCCCGGACGTGCTCGAGGGCATGGACACCCGCAACAGCGAAGCCGACGCCGGCGCGCGCTACTACGGCCAGCACGGCCGGCACCACTGGGATGTCAGCCTGCGCCAGGACATCTCGGCGACTTCGCACGGCACCGAGGTGCGTACGTCCTACGGCTACCTGTGGGAGGACGACCGCTGGGCGCTGCAGCCGGTGCTCACCGCGGCGTGGCGCAGCAGCAAGCTCAACGACTACTACTACGGCGTCGGCGCGGCCGACGTGATCGACGGACGCCCGGCCTATGACGCCGGCTCGGGCATCAACCTCACCGCCGCGCTGTACGCGCGATACCGCATCCTGCGCCACTGGAGCCTGCTTGGCGGGGTGTTCGTGACCAAGCTGTCGGGCGAGATCAGCGACAGCCCGCTGGTGGACACCAGCACCCAGTGGGGCGGCATGCTCGGCGCCGCCTACGACTTCGGCAACGGCCAGGTGCGCTGGGACGACGCGCATGTGCCGACCTACGTGAAAGTGTTCTACGGCCGCGACTCCGGGCCGGGCTGCCACATGGTCAAGATCATCACCTTCAGCTGCGTGAACCTCAACGACGACGACTACACCGACCTGTGGGGCATCCATGTCGGCCGGCCGTTCGTGCAGCGGCTCAACGGCTGGCCGATCGACTTCGTCGGCTATGCCGGCATCGTGCGCCACCTGGAGAAGGGCTTCCAGCCGGACTTCTGGCAGATCGACGCCTACATGAAGGGCTATTTCTACGGCTTCCCGTGGTCGCACCGGGTGATGACCCGCATCGGCATGGGTTTCGGCCTGTCCTATGCCGAGCGCGTGCCGTACACCGAAGTCACTTCGCAGGCCGAGCGCGAGCGCAATACCTCCAAGCTGCTGAACTACCTGGACCCGAGCATCGACGTGAGCCTGGGCGACATCTTCGGCAGCGAGCGCTGGCACGAGTTGTACTTCGGCTTCGGTGTCTCCCACCGCTCGGGCATCTTCGGCACTGCGCAGATGCTCGGCACGGTCGATGGCGGTTCCAACTACATCTACGCCTACCTGGAAGCCGGCCTGTAGCCGGCGTCCCAATGCTGCAAGCCGCGGTTTCCCTCCATTCCGCTTCATCGGGAGTTGCCATGAAACAGCCTGCCTCCAGACTTGCCGCCTCGTTCGCCTGTCTGGCTTTCGTGTTCGTGCTCGGCGGTTGCCAAAGGGCCGGTGACGGCGCGCCGGGCGCCGACGCGCGTGCCCCCGCGGTTGCCGCCCCGGCCCCGGCAGTGGCGGCCGGACCGGCGGCGACGCCTGCGACGCCGGCCGCCGTGCCGCCAGCCCCGGCGCCATCCCCGGCCGCCGCCGTCATCGTGTTCGACGACGTGCGGATCTTCGACGGCCTCAACGGCGAGCTCTCCGGACCCAGCAGCGTGCTGGTGCGCGGCAACGTCATCGAGAAGATCGGCGCCAGCGGCAGCCTGTCGGCCGAGGGTGCGCAGGTGATCCAGGGCGGCGGCCGCACGCTGATGCCCGGCCTGATCGACGCGCACTGGCACAGCATGTTCGCCTCCATCCCGCTGCAGGCGCTGATGACCGCCGACGAGGGCTACATCGAACTGGTGGCCGGCGTGGAAGCGCAGCGCACGCTGATGCGCGGCTTCACCACCGTGCGCGACGTCGGTGGCGCGGTCTGGGGCCTGAAGGCGGCGATCGACGACGGCACGGTGCCCGGGCCGCGCATCTTCCCGTCCGGCGCGATGATCAGCGTCACCAGCGGCCATGGCGACTTCCGCGAGATGTCCGACCTGCCGCGCACGCTGGGCGCGCCGGCCTCGCGCCACGATGTCGTCGGCGACAGCGCCATCGCCGACAGCCCGGACGAGGTCCGCCTGCGCGTGCGCGAGCAGCTGATGCGTGGCGCCAGCCAGATCAAGCTCACCGCCGGCGGCGGCGTGTCCTCGCCGCACAGCCCGCTGGACGTGGTCACCTTCAGCGAGGAGGAACTGCGCGCGGCGGTCGGTGCGGCCACCGACTGGGGCACCTACGTGACCGTGCACGCCTATACCCCGGCCTCGATCCAGCGTGCCATCCATGCCGGCGTGCGCTGCATCGAGCACGCCAGCCTGATGGACGACGCCACCGCGCAGGAGATGGCCAAGGCCGGCACCTGGCTGAGCACCCAGCCGCTGCCGCCGGAGCTGGCCGATGCGTTCCCGAAGGGCTCCGAGCGCTGGCTGCAGGCCCATGAAGTGTTTGCCGGTACCGACCACACCTACCAGCTGGCGATCAAGTACAAGCTCAAGACCGCCTTCGGCACCGACGTGCTGTTCTCTCGCGCGCTCGCCACCCAGCAGAACGCCCTGCTGGCAAGCCTCACCCGCTGGTACACGCCGGCCCAGACCCTGATCATGGCCACCGGCACCAATGCCGAGCTGCTGGCGATGGCGGGGCTGCGCAGTCCCTACCGCGGCCGCCTGGGCGTGGTGCAGGAGGGCGCGCTGGCCGACCTGCTGCTGGTCGACGGCAATCCGCTGCAGGACATCAAGGTGATCACCGACCCGGAACACCGCTTCGTGGTCATCATGAAGGACGGACGGATCGTCAAGGACATCCTGTAAGCGCGATCGACGTGGCGGCGGACGCGGGCGTCCGCCGCGAGGGAAGCGATCAGGCCATCGCCAGCACGATCACGGTGCCCCAGGTCGTCAGCAGAACGTGGGCGATGGCGACCGCGCCCGTATAGCCGATCACCGCGATGGAACTCTGCGACTTCTCCTGCAGCGCGGCCAGCGCGGCTGTGAAGGTCTGCGCGCCGGAGATCGCGCCCAGCAGCAGTACCGTCGGGATCTTCAGCATCTTGTGGCCAAACCACAGGCCCGACAGCAGCGGCGCCATCGTCACTGCGATGCCGCCCAGGAACAGGCCGATGCCCGACTGGCGCACTGCCTCGAGGAAATGGGGGCCGGCGCCCAAGCCGACCATCGCCACGAACGCGGCCAGGCCGTAGGACTGCATCAGCTTCACCGCACTGTCAGGAACCCTGCCGAACAGCGGGCGACGCGAGCGGATGTGCCCGGCGACAATGCCGCCGATCAGTACGCCCACGCTGCTGCCGATGCTGATGCTGACGCTGCCGACCGGTATCACCGCGACGATGCCGAACAGCGCGCCGAGAAAGATCGCCATGCCTACCACCACGAAGTCAGTGGCGTCGGTGGCGTGAACGATCTCGCCGAGCTCGGCCGCTGCGCGCTCCACTGCCGGCTCCGGGCCCACCAGCTGCAGGACGTCGCCACGTTCGATGGTGGTCAACCGGCCTATGGGCATCTGCTGCCCGTTGCGCAGGATCTGGCGCAGGAACACCGCGCGCACGGCGTCGGCGGCGGCGATTTCCTCCAGCGCGCGCCCGGCCCAGCCCGGCTTGCTGACGAACACCCGGTGCGAGGCCATCGGGATGTCCAGCAGCGCAGGATCCTCGACCTCCTCGGCGCGCGCGCCGAGCAGTTCCACGAGGGCATGGCGATGGCCACCGATCGCCAGCACGTCGCCGGCCAGTAGCTGAAGCTGCGGGGTCGGTTCCAGCAACTCGCCGTCGCGGCGGATGCGATGCACGAACAAGCGCTCGCCTTCGATCCGTCGCTCGGCCTCGGCCACGCGCATGCCGGCGATCGGCGCGTCTGCGGCGATGCGGTAGGCGCGGGTTTCGAAGGGCTGCCACGCGGAGGCCACGCCCGCGCGCGTGCGCTCGATGCCGTAGCGTTGCTCCAGTGCCAGCGCTTCGGCGACCAGGTCGGCGCGCAGCAGGCGCGGACCGATCACCGTGCAGGTCAGGATCACCCCGAGCGCGCCACCGACGTAGCACAGCGCGTCGGCGACGCCGACGTGGGCCTGATAGCGCGCCTTGAGTGCATCGTCGATAGGCAGCCGCGCGATTGCCTCGCTGGCGGTGCCCATCGCCGGGGATTCGGTCAACGCGCCGGACATCATGCCGGCGGCCAGGCCGGGATCGAGCCGCAGCCAGCGCGCCACCAGCACGGCCACCAGCAGGCCGACCACCGGCATGAACACGCCCAGCGCGGCGTAGCGCCAACCATCGCCCTTCATCGCCGGGGCGAAACGCGGCCCGACCTCGTAGCCGATGCCGAACAGGAACAGCAGGAACACCAGCGACTTGGCGGTAGCCGACACCGGCACCTCGAACGCCCAGCCCAGCAGCATGCCGGCCAGCAGCGACCCGGTGACCCCGCCCAGGGAGAAGCCACGCAGCTTGATCGCCCCCAGCGCATAGCCCAGCGCTAGGGCGAGGTAGACCGCCAGCTCGGGGTAGCGCGCCAGGATCGAGGCGAACCAGTGCATGCGGCCTCCGGCGGAATCAGAACTTTGGCGGGTCGTAGAAGATCAGCAGGCGGAAATCGTCCAGATCGGTCTGCTGTGGGCCACCCTGCTTCACGTGCGCATAGCGAAGGCGCAGCATCAGTCCCTTCAGCGGTCCCTCGGGCATGGCCCACTGCGCGTTGAGGTCATATTCGTCCTTGGCGTACTCGGTGGGCGAGTCCGGGTCCGAGCCGTCAACGTACAGCGCGTAGACGCTGGCACCCTTGAGCGTCTGGAACGCATAGCCAGCGCGCAGCAGCCAGGCACCCTCGCCGTCGCGGTTGAAGTCCTCGACCTGCACGCTGGTGTAACCCGGATAGCCGCTCCACGGGTTCTGCATGTTCGCATCGCCGCTGGCGCGGGTGTAGCCGGTGGTGAACAGCGCGCCCTTCCAGGCCAGCTCGGCCCTGCCGCCCCATTGGCGGGCAGTGAAGTCGTGGCCCTTGAGCAGGTCGTCGCCGGCGCTGCCCTGATCGGAATACTGCAGGCCGAGCGAGAGCTTCAGCTTGTCGGCCAGCGGAATGGCGTACTTACCCTCGGCGTAGAAGATGTCGATGATGTCGTTGCTGTGGTAGCCGATGGCACCGAGCGTCAGGTTGCCCGACTTGTAGTTGGCGCCGACCGTGTACACGCCGCGCTTGATCCCGGCGGGTGCGCCGGCGTCCTGCGCCATCGAGACGAACTCGTCGGAATTGCGTTCCTTGATCTGGTCGAAGTACCCGGCGCCCACCCGCCATTCCGGCGCGCCATCGTCGCCGCCGTATAGGCCCTGCAGGGTCATCGCCTGGAAGGTGTTAGGCGTCATCCGCACGTCGTTGCGGTTGATGTAGGGCGTGTCCACGCCGAAGCGGCCGAGGGTGAGGCGCGTGTCCTGGTTGAGCAGGAACTCGCCATAGGCTTCGCCCAGCACCGTGTAGCCTCGCTGGCCCGGCTTGAGCAGCAGGGTGCCGTCCTTGTCCTCGGGGCCGTACAGGCGCTGGGAGGTATAGGCGGTCGCCCCAAGGGCGAAGCGTTCGCGGAAGTAGCCGGTCTTGAAGCCGATCGAGCCGCCGAGTGCCCAGGCCGCGCTTTCGGTGTCGTCGAACTTGTCGCGGTCCAGGTAGAACGAACGTGCCTGGATGTTCCACTTGGTGTCCTCGAACGCCTTGCGGCGGGTTTCCTGGATCCACGCCCGGCGGTCGCGCGGGACGAAGGACTCGTCCATGTGCGTCTGGCCCTGCTCGGTCGAGGAAGCTTCCTGGAGCGACGCCGGCTCGTCGGCGTCGTCGCCGGACGGCGGCGGCGCGGACTGGGCCACCGCCAGGACCGGCAGCAGCGGGAGCACCGGCGCCAGCAGCCAGGGGGCGAAGCGGCGGGGCCGCGGCAGGGCGGGAGCATCTGGCATGGTGCGCATGAGTGGAGTCCCAAATCGTTATTGCGACAGCACCATCGCGAAATAGCCGAACACCGTGTAGAGCACGCCGGACACCGCGTAGCCGACCGGGAATCCCACCCAGGGCACCGTGCTGTCGATTTCCTTGGCCGCCTCGCGGGCGGGACCGGAATGCGAGCGCGAACCGGCAACGCCGCCCATCAGCACCGCCGGGTTGATCTTGAATACGTGGTAGCCGATCGCCCAGGTGATGAACGGCGGGATCGTACTGGCGATGAAGCCGGCCGCGAAGATCTTCAACGCGATCGAACCGGTCAGCTGTTCCAGCAGCGTGGCGCCGGCGTTGATGCCGACGATGGCGATGAAGGTTACCAGGCCCAGATCCTCGAGGATGTTGCGCGCCGCGTTGGGCGTGCTGCCGAAATAGCGCAACCGCGAGACCACCGACGAGACCAGGATGCCCGACAGCAGCAGCCCGCCGGCGTTGCCCAGGCCGACCGAGAAATCGCCCACCGGCACGTTGACCTTGCCGATCAGCAGGCCCAGCACCATGCCGGCCGACAGTGTCAGCAGGTCGGTGGAAGTGCTGGGGCGGGCGATCTTGCCAAGCACCCCGGCGGCCTTGTCGACCGCGCTCTTCAGGCCGGTGACGAACAGCACGTCCAGGCGCTTGAGCTCGGTTTCCGAGCCGACCGGGATCGGCTCGCCCGAACGCTCAAGCCGGGTCACCTGCAGCTGGCCGGCGAAGTCCTCGGTGGCCAGGGCCTTCAGCGGCTGCCCGACCAGCTCCTTCGAGGTGACCAGGATCTCGGCCTGGTCCAGTGGCACGTTCAGCGCCTTGGCGTCGTCGACCTCGGCGCCGATCAGGCCGAGGTTGGCGGTCAGGTCGCCCAGGCGGCCGCCGAGGGCGATCACGTCGCCGGCCTGCAGCACCAGGTCCGGCGCCGCGCCGACCGATTCATCGCCGCGACGCACGTTGACGATGCGGTACTGCGGATACCGGCGGCGCAGCTCGCCGATGCTCTGGCCGGCGGTGCCGGGATTGTCCAGGCGGTAGGCGCGCAGGCCGCCGCCGCGATAGCCGGTCAGCGCGGCGTCGTCGACGTTGCGCACGCCGTGGGCCTGCTCGTACTCCCTGGCCGCCTTGCGCGCGTCCACGCCCCACCAGCGCGGCAGGTACTTGCAGATCAGGATGATGCCGACCGTGCCCCAGATGTAGGTGACGCCATACCCGAGCGCGATCATGCCCGAGACCTGTTCGGTGGTGGTGCCCGGCGGCAGCCTGTACGCGCCTTGCTCCATCGCCATCTCCGCCGTGCCGATCGCCGCGGACATGGTCTGCGAGCCGGCCAGCACCCCGCCTGCGGCGCCGGCGGGCAGGCCGAACCAGCCGCAGGCCAGCACCACCAGCACCAGGCCCAGCACCGAACACACCACCGCCAGGATGGTGAAGGTGATGCCGTCCTTCTTGAGGCTGTTGAAGAAGGCCGGGCCCACGCGCAGGCCGACGCCGTACATGAACAGGTAGTAGAAGAGCGACTTGGCGAAGTTGTCCAGCTGCAGCTTGACGCCGTAGGTGGAGGCCCAGGTGGCCAGCGCGGCGCCGACCACGACCGCGGCGGCAACCATGCCCAGGCCGTAGCCCTTGACCGAGAACTTGCCGACCAGCACCGCCATGCCGACGGTGAAGAACAGCAGGATGTACGGGTTGTCAGCGAGGAACTGGAAGAACGCTTGCATGGCGATGAGCTCCGATGTCCTGACGGCGACGGTTCACTGGACCGAGCTGGCGCGGCGTGCCGCCAGTGCGGAAGGCTTGATCAGCTTGATGCCCTGCGCGGCGTGGTAGCCGTGGATCTCCTTGACGTCTAGCTTGCGCATGAAGGCGATGGTGTCGGCAGTGATCACCTGGCCGGGGACCATGATCGGGAAGCCGGGCGGGTAGGGGATGACGAAGTTCGCCGAGACCATCTCCGGCCCGTCGGCCAGGCGCTTGTCGACGTCCGGGCTGTGCAGGCGGACGAATTCGCAGTTGTCCTCGTCGTAGGCCATGAAGAACGCCGGGCGCATATGGCCCTCGTTGCTCGCGCCGCCGGGCGCATCGCGGAAGGCGTCGTGGAAGCGGCTGAAGTTGGGCAGGTCCGGCACGTCGGTCATCAGCGAGCGCACGCGTTCGTCGAGTGCCTGCTGGCCGGATGGTCCCTCCAGCGCCAGCCGTGTCTCGATCTCGCGCGAGAGATCGGCCAGCGCCTTGATCAGCAGCGCGGCATCGCTGTGGGTGTTGTTGATGTTGGTCTGGACCAGGATGCTGTTGCGCGAGGTCTTGTTGATCTGGATATCGAAGCGTTCGGCCAGCACGCCCTTGAACTGCGTGCCGTCGAAGCCGGCCGCACCGCACACCACGGTCAGGCGGGTGGGGTCCAGCGCGAATTCGTCCTCGTCCCATGCGCGAACGGTCTGCGCCCAGTCGGCGTTGGGCGGACCGTAATCGCGCAGGCCCGAGGCGCGGAACTCGGCGGGGATCATCTCCTCGGGGGTAGCGACGTGGAAATACTTCGAGATCAGCGGATGGGTGTTGATCGTGCGGCGCAGGCGCAGGGCCAGGTCGGTCATCTTCAGGGTCAGGCCGTAGCCTTCCAGTTCCATCTGCCGGCGCGCCAGGTCCAGCGACGCGATCAGCTGCAGGTTCGGCGAGGTCGAGGTGTGGGCGAAGAACGCTTCCTCGAACGGTCCTTCGACGTGATGGAAGTCCTCGTCCCAGACCAGCATCATCGAGCCTTGGCGGAACGCCGACATCGACTTGTGGGTGGAGTTGGTCTGGTAGACACGGATGCGCACCTTGTCCGGGTCGGGCAGGCCGCGCTCGTCCAGAAGCGCCGGATCGCCGGGCTCGCGCTGCGGGCGGGTGGCCGCCCAGGCGGCGTATTCTTCGCGGTAGGCCTTGCTGCGGTAGCGCTCGGTGAGCGCGGCAGCCGCGCCCATCGCGGTGCGGCGGCGGTGCAGCGGGCTGAAGCGGGCAAAGCCGAACCAGGCCTCGTCCCACAGGAAGATCAGGTCCGGCTTTATCGCCAGGCATTCCTCCATCAGCCGGCGCGGGTTGTACATGTGGCCGTCGAATGTGCAGTTGGTCATGTCGATGACCTTGACCCGGTCCAGCTTGCCGCCGGCCTGGCAGTCGAGCAGGGCCTGCTTGATCGTGCGCAGCGGCACCGCGCCGTACATCGAGTACTGCGTCAGCGGGAAGGCTTCGACGTAGTAGGGCTGGGCGCCGCTGAGCACGAAACCGTAGTGGTGCGACTTGTGGCAGTTGCGGTCGACGATGACGATGTCGCCCGGCGCGCACACCGCCTGCACCACGATCTTGTTCGAGGTGGAGGTGCCGTTGGTGCCGAAGTAGGCGCGCCGGGCGCCGAACGCGCGGGCGGTGGCTTCCTGGGCGCGCTTGATGGTGCCGGTGGGCTCGAGCAGGCTGTCCAGGCCGCCGGTAGTCGCCGAGGATTCGGCGAACAGGATGTTGGTGCCGTAGAAGTGGCCCATGTCGCGGATCCAGTTCGATCCGAAGATCGACTTGCCGCGGGCGATCGGCAGCGCGTGGAAGGTGCCGATGGGGCGCAGCGCATACTTCTTGAGGTTGTCGAAGTAGGGGGTCTCGTAGCGGTCCTTGATGCCGTCCAGGATCGCCAGGTGGATCTCCATCGGCTCCTCGACATGGTGGAACACGCGGCGCAGCGGCTGCGCCTCCTCGCTGCCGGCCAGCTGTTCGGCCGAACGATCGGTGAGCAGGTACAGGTCCAGCTCCGGTCGGAAGTGCTTGAGCGCGCGCGCCAGCGAGGTCGACAGCGTGCCGGCGTCATGAGCCGTGCCCTGCACGTGGATGTGGCGCTCGACGAAGGCCTTGAGGTCGGGCACGTCGAGCAGCGAGGAGATGCCGAACCCGTCGATGATCACCACCGCCTGCAGGTCGGGGTTGACCATGGCCGCCAGCGCGGCATCCTCGAAGCTGCCGGCGTGCACTACCGCGTAATGGAACTGGTCATCGGCGCGGCGCATCGCGCGCATTTCCTCCTTGGCGCGCTGCCACTGGCCGGGATCATTGGGAGTGACCACCAGGACCTCGAAATACGGCTTGTCCTGCGCCGCCAGCAGATCCGGCGGCAGCGCATCGAGCAGGGTGCGATCGGTGTCGTCGGCGCTATCCCAGGCCTGTTCCTCGCGGCGATAGTCGCCGGACAGGATCGCCGCCGATACCTTGCGCGCGAGCCGCGAAAACAGCGCCGCATCGCCGTTGCCGAGGGCTTCGCCGATCGTGCCCAGCAGGCGCTCGCCCGGATAGGCCCAGCACTGCTCGAGCCGACGCACCCGCGCCAGTCCGGCGGTGCAGCGCTCGCGCGCCTCGCCGGTGCTGCCAGCGCTACCGGCGGTGGCCCAGGCGCGGGCATCGGCATTGAGCTGGCGCCACTGGTCGGCGCGCAGTGAAGTAGCGACCAGGACGTTGGAAAGTTCGACCGCTGAACGGGGGTCGGCACGCATGGCGGGGCTCCGCGTTTCGAGTGGTTGGATGTATCCGCTGGCGCAGGGGTGGCGGGCGCAGCGCTGACCGGCGGCAGACTAGCGGGGCGTGCAGGCTCGGTGAATTGCCCTTTGGGTCCATGGCCGGCGTTGCCCCAAGGGGCAATTGCCCGGCCCGTGCCGCGCGCCTAGCGTGGACGGGACATCGGAGGGTCTGGCTGGCGTTCGCGCCCGGCGGGGCCCTCTCCATCCCTGTCGGAGGACGCACGCCATGGCAAGCCAGCACGTATCCCGGGCCCGGGCCCTGATCCTCGGCGGCGCGCTCGTTGCGCTGGCCGCGCATGCCGCCGATGCGGACAAGGCCAGGTTCAAGGGCGTGATTACCGCCGTCCAGGGCGACACGATCACCGTGGTCGACCAGACCCGCACCGCCCACCAGGTGCAGCTCGGCGCCGACACCAAGCTCAAGAAGACCAAGGGCCTGACCGGCGTGATCCACGAGAAGGTCGACCCGTCGGTGCTGGCGGCCGGCCTGCCGGTATCGGTGGAAGGCACGCAGGAAGGCGGGGTGTTCGCCGCCAGCGAGATCAGCTTCAAGTCCGAGGACCTGCGCACCGCGCGGCAGATCGAGGCCGGCATGGTCGGCACCAACCAGCGCGTGGATGCCATGGGCAACCGCATGGACGAGTTCGGCACCTACGAACAGCTGGCGGCTGCCGAAGTGCTGTTCGATTCCGGCAGCGCCAAGCTTTCCGCCAAGGCCAAGGCGGACCTGTCGGCCTTCGCCGACAAGGCCAAGCAGACCAGCAATTACCAGGTCGTGCTGCAGGGCTTTACCGATTCCACCGGCAATGCGGCGGCGAACCAGAAGCTGAGCGCGCAGCGCGCCGACGCGGTCGCCAACTATCTGCAGCAGCAGGCCGGGCTGGCGCCGGGCCGGGTACGCGCCGGCGATGGCATGGGCGTGGCGCCCGATGCCGGCAGCGGCAGCAACTCCGGCGCGCGCAAGGTCGTGGTGAAGCTGGTGGTCGACAAGGGCGTGCAGGCGGGCGCCGCCAAGCCGGCCCACTGAGCGTCGGAGGTTCCATGCACAAGCACACCAAGCAGGGCCTGGTGACCGCGCTGCTGCTGGCCCTGGCCAGCGGCACGGCAGCCGGGCAGGCGACGACGGCCAAGCCCGCCACCGCCAAGCCGGCCAGCACGCAGGCCGCCAAACCGCAGGCCTCCGCCAGCAGCTTCTCGCGCGAGCAGCTCGACCAGATGCTGGCGCCCATCGCGCTGTATCCCGATCCGCTGCTGGCGCAGGTACTGATGGCCTCGACCTATCCTGGCGATGTCACCGACGCGGTCGCCTGGTCCAAGGCGCATCCGGACGCCAAGGGCGAGGCCGCGGTGCGCCAAGTCGCCAGCGAGTCGTGGGATCCCAGCGTGCAGTCGCTGGTGGCGTTCCCGCAGCTGCTGGCGGTGCTGGGCCAGGATCCGGCCTGGGTACAGAAGATGGGCGATGCCTTCCTGGCCCAGCCCGATGCGGTGATGGACTCGGTGCAGCGGCTGCGCCGGCAGGCCGACGCGGCCGGCAACCTGAAGTCCAACGAGCAGCAGAAGGTCACCCACCAGGCCAGCACCACGGTGCCCAGTGCGCCGCAGACCATCATCATCGAGCCGGCGCAGCCGGACGTGGTGTACGTGCCCAGCTACAACCCCAGTGTGGTGTACGGCGCATGGGCGTATCCGGGCTATCCGCCTTACTACTACCCGCCGCCGCCTTACTACTACCCCGGCGGCGCCCTGCTGAGCTTCGGCATCGGCATGGCGGTGGGCGGCGCGCTGTGGGGCGATTTCAACTGGGGCCATGGCGACATCGACATCGACGTGGACCGCTACAACAACTTCAACAGCAACCGGCAGATCGACCGGTCGAACCGGACCTGGAACCACAACGCCGCCAACCGCGACGGCGTGCCGTACCGCGACAATGCCAGCCGCGAGAAGTACGGCCGCCAGCTCGATGGCGCGAGCGGGCGCGAGGGCTATCGCGGCCGCGACGATGGCCGCGGCGGCCAGCGCGACGCCGCGCGGCAGTCGCTGGAGAGCCGCGGCTTCGAGCCGCCGGCCACCAGCAACCGCGAAGCGCGCGACCGTGCCGGCAGTTCCGAGCGCCAGATGGGGCAGCGCCAGGCCGGACAGGGCCGGCCGCCGGGCAGCGAGGGTGGCCTGGGACAGAACCGCCAGGGCGGCGGACAGAACGCCTTCAGCGGTGCCCGCAATCCTTCGCAGTCCCGTGCCGATGCCAGTCGCGGCCATCGCAGCATGCAGAGTTCACAACGGCCGGCGAGTGCGCGGCCGCAGGGCCGGCCCATGAGTCGACCGGCCGGCGGACCCCGTGGCGGCGGCGGTGGCCGGCGTCGTTGATCGGAGAATCCAGATGACCCTCCGCATTTCCGTGTTGACCCTGGCCTGTGGCCTGCTGCTGGGCGGCACCGCCAGCGCCCAGCAGGCCTATCCCACCACCGACGCGGCGGCGAGCGCGCTGGTGGCCGCCCTCGAGGCGCGCGACAAGGATCCGCAGCAGCTGGCGACCGTGCTCGGCGCCGGCTGGGAACACTACATTCCGCGCGACAGCGTCGAGCGCAAGGACGTGGATGCGTTCGTCGAGAAGTACCACCAGCAGCACGCCTTCGCCTCCAGCGACCCGACCCACGCGATGCTCAGCGTGGGCAAGGATGCCTGGACGCTGCCGATCCCGGTGGTCAAGCAACCGGCCGGCTGGGCGTTCGACCTCAAGGCAGCCGAGCCCGAACTGCGCGCGCGGCGCATCGGTCGCAACGAGCGCGACGCGCTGGAGGCGGTGCTGGCCTACTACGACGCGCAGAAGGAGTACGCCTCGCGCGATCGCGACGACAATGGGCTGCCCGAGTACGCGAAGAAGTTCCGCAGCAGCGAGGGCAAGCACGATGGCCTGTACTGGAAGGCTGACGCGGCCGGCCAGAGTCCGCTGGGGCCGCTGTTCGCCGGCGAGGACACCCCGGACGGGGTCTGGCACGGCTATCGCTACAAGATCCTGCTGGCGCAGGGCCCCTCGGCGCCGCGCGGGGCCTACAAGTACACGGTCGGCCAGTACATGACCCGCGGCTTCGCCCTGGTCGCCTGGCCGGCGGACTACGGCGACAGCGGGGTGATGAGCTTCATGGTCAGCCACGCCGGCGAGGTGTTCGAGAAGGACATGGGGCCGGAGACCGGCAGGATCGCCGAGGCGATGACGCTGTTCGACCCGGACAGCAGCTGGGACGAGGTGGATGTGTCCGCGCCGGCGGCAAAGGCCGCCAAGCCCGCCAAGCGCTGAGGCGGGTGGATGTGATGCGCGAAGGCCGCCGGGAGGCGGCCTTCGCCGTTGGCGTGCGCTGCAGACGGGCGCCGGGGCAGGGGGAAGATCAGCATTTCGCCTGCAACCGCATTGTGGGAGCGGCTTCAGCCGCGACGCGGGGCCCGGCAGTCGCGGCTGAAGCCGCTCCTACAGTGCAATCACAGCCGAGGCCACGAACTCACCGATGGCGGTGCCCAGTGGCAATGCGTGATCCTGCTCTCGCTCATGCTCTTCTCTTTCCCCCTCCGGGCGCGCCCCAAAAGAATGGGGAAACAAAAGCGCCGGGTGACGTCCCGGCGGGTATGTGCGCGAGTTGCACACGGATGTGCAACGTTCGGTTTCGTCACGACACGGACGTCTGCCGAAACCGACGCGCACATACCCGTCGGGGCGGCGCACCACAACGCAAGTCAGAGCCAAGCCTCCGCAAACCAAGGCGCGCCCTCATAAACCCGCAATACAGCCCGCGAAAGCGGGCGCCCCGCTTCCCAAGCAAACCCCGGAAGCAGCAGGAAACCCAGGAAGCGACCGCACTCAAGCCGCCGGCCGCCCCTCCCAGAACTCCTTCGGCACGATCTTCGCCGACTCCGGGTCGCCCTCGTAGCTCGGCGACATGATCTGCACGCCGGCGACGTTGAAGGCATCCAGGACATTGGCGTGGAGCATGCTGCGGATCTGCCAGCGCCGGGCCACGTCGTCGACCCGCACGCGCAGCGTGTAGCCGACCGCCATGTCGCCCAGCTCGCTCTGCACCACGTGCGGGGGCGGCTCGGCGAGCACGCCGTCGGTGGCGCGCGCGGCCTCGAGCAGGAGGCGATGCACCTGCCGCCAGGGAACGTCGTAGCCGATCGTCAGCGAGGTTTCCATCCACAGGCCCGGGCCGTCCGGGCTGCGCGAGTAGTTGCGCAGGTCGCCTGAGAGCACGACGTTGTTGGGGAAGCTCACCTCCACGCCGAGCGGGGTGCGCAGGCGCGTGGTGAACAGACCGATCTGCTGCACCACTCCCTCGGTCTCGCCGATGCGCACGACGTCACCGACCACCATGGTCCGGGAATAGAGCAGGGTGAAGCCGCTGGCGGCCTGGCCGACGATGCTCGAGGCACCCAGCGACACCATCAGGCCGACGAACACGCTCAGGCCCTTGAAGGCGTCGGTGCCGGCGCCGGGCAGGTAGGGGTAGGCCATCGCCAGGGCGAACAGCCAGATCACCACGGTGATGATCTTGCGGGTCGGCTCGGCCAGGGTGTGGTCGATGCCGATGAACTGGAAGCGGCCGCTGGCCACGCCCTCGAAGGTGATACGGATGGCCTGCGAGACCAGGCGCGCGGCAACCAGGATGATCAGCGCGGTGAACAGCCCGGGCAGGGCACGCAGGATCGAACCGCCAAAATGCGCGAACTGCCCGCCGATCCATCCGCCCATCGCCTCGGACCAGGGCTGGGTGTACGGGAAGCGGCCGAACACGAAGCGCAGCCATTCCTCGACCAGCACCGCCACCACCAGCCAGCCGACCAGTCGCCCCAGGCTGCGGGCGCTGGTCATCAGGCCGATCAGCATCTGCCGGGCCGAGGTGCTGCGCAGCTGCAGCAGGCGGCGCTGCACCCAGGCATCGACGCGCCGGCGCAGGCGTCGCACGCACCAGCGCAGGCCGAGCAGGATGGCGATCGCCACCGCGGTGGCCACCAGCGCCCAGGCTGCGCCGGATAGCAGGCGCTGCGGCAGCCGGGCCTGCTCGGCGGCGTCCAGCGCCGCCTGCATGCGCGCGACGGTCCGATCGCGCAGGACGTCCAGGCTTTCGTTGCCCAGCACGTCGCGGTCGGCCGGGGTGAGCACGGTGACCAGCTGCCCGCCGGCCAGGATCACCACGCCCTGCGGCACGGCCTGGGTGCGGATCTGGCCGTGTCCGGGGAGGTCGACGATGCGCGCCAGGTTGGCTTCGGTGGCGCGTGCGCGCATCTGTGGCGAGTTGCCGTACAGCGAAGCGCGGAAGGTCACCAGGTCACGGTTGAACCAGCGCGCCGTGGCCGAGGCGTCGTCGCCTGTCGGCGCGCTGGCGGCAGCCGGCGGCGCGGCCGGTGCCGACGGCGTGGCAGTCGCGACGGCGGCCATCGCGAAGCAGGCCGCGAGCAGCAGGCGACCGATCAGGACACTGGCGCGGAACGATGTCATCGCGATGGCCCCCGCGGCTTCAGAAGCGATAGGTCACGCCCAGGCGCAGCCCGCTGTCGACGAAGCGCAGGTCGCCGTCGTAGCGCGATTTCTGCACGTCGGCGCTGATCCGGCGGATCGTGTAGTCGAGCGAGAAACCCCAGTTTTCCCAGGGAAACCATTCCACGCCGCCGCGGCCATAGGTGACGTCGGCGTCGATGTCGTTGATGTTGGCCTGGAAGTAGCCCACGTCCGCGCCGATTCGCCACTGCTCGGCCGGCGACCAGCGCCAGCTGCCGCCGATCGTCGGCGCCGGCAGGTCGGCGCTGACCTCGTTGGTGGCGCGCATGCTGGCGGGATTGCCATCGGCATCGACCTTCACGTCCAGTCCCAGCTGCAGCTTGTACCAGAGCAGGCCCACGCGCGGACCCAGCGCCCAGCGCTCGCGGTTCAGGCCCCACCAGGTGTAGTAGGCCTCGTAGGAATCGATGTCCAGGTTGGCCTTGATCCGGGTGTTGGTGTCGTAATGCTCGCCGTTGAACTCGATGTCGCGGTGCAGGTTGCGCTCGGCATCGCCGCTGTCGCGGTAGTAGGACAGGCCGAATTCATGGTTGTCCCAGGGGCGCCAGGTCAGGCCGATGAAGCCGATGGTGTCGCTGTTGTCCAGGCCCAGGTCGCGATGCAGGTCGATCCGGGTCCCGGTGTCGGTCTGCCCGTCGGCGCGCATGCGGGTGTCGAAGTTGGTGATGTAGCCGCCGACGCGGGCGCTGAAGGTGTCGAGCGGTTCGACCGCCCAGCAGGCGCCGCTGGCACCGAGCAGCACGGTCAGCAGCAGGATTCGTTCGGTGTTCATGGCGTTCTCCCTGGCATGAAGGTGTTCAACCGGAATGTGCGGCGCTGCGCAGCCCGACCAGGCGGGCGACCAGCAGCGCCAGGTACAGCTGGCCGACGATGGCCTCGAGCACGGCCAGGCCACGCATCACCTTGCTGACCGGCGTGATGTCCCCATAGCCGAGCGTGGCCAGGGTGACGAAGCTGAAGTAGATCGAGTTGCCCATGCCGAGCCCGTCGTGGGCCGGCTGGCCGAATACCGCCATCGAGGCCGGTGCGATCGCCGAGGCGGCGGCGAACACGACCCCGCCGCAGATGCCCAGCAGCAGGTAGGCGCTGAGCGCGGCGAAGAAGTGCTCGGCCCTGACCCGGACGCTGGACAGCGAGTAGCGCACCGCGTGCCAGGCCGCCAGCGCGCCCAGGCCGCACCACAGGATTGCGCCGCCCATCTGCACCGCGCCGGCGGTGCTGTCGCGCGCCAGCCAGCGGATCGCCTGGACGGCTAGGACCAGCATCACCAGCATCAGGTTCTGGTGGCGCCGGCCGATCGGTAGCACCGCCGCCAGCAGGCTGGCGCACAGCAGCAGCTCCATCACCCGGTGGCCGAAGTCCATCGCCTCCAGCAGCGGGCCGACGGTCACCGTGGCCAGCAGCGCGACGAACAGAATCGCGTAGCGGTGCTGGTGCATCTGCGGGAGCAGGGCAGGGGCCATGGGCGGTCATGTCGCCTTGTCCGGCACGAACCAGAACAGCGTGGCCAGGATCACGTACAGGCCGAGCAGCTGCACGCCGCGCAGCCAGTCGGTGCGGCCGTCGCTGACGATCTGCCCGGCGATGATCACCGCCACCAGCACGCTGAGCACCAGCCCGGGGCCGAATTCCAGGCTCATCGGCTGCGGGCCCATCACGTAGCTGAGCAGCACCAGCAGCGGCGCGACCAGCAGCGCCAGCTGCACGCTGGATCCGAGCGCGATCGACATGCTCAGTTCCATGCGGTTCTGCCGGGCGGAAACTATCGCGGTGGCCTGCTCGGCGGCGCCGCCGATCACCGCCAGCACGAACACGCCGGTGAAGGCATCGGACAGGCCCAGCTGCTGGCTGGCCGGCTCGACCACCCCGACCAGCACCTCGCTCAGCCAGACGATGCCCAGCGTGGTGGCGGCCAGCAGCGCCGCGGCGCGGCCATTGGACATCGGCGCGCCGTGGCCGTGGGCGGCGGCAGCCGGGTCGACTTCACCAGCCGGCATCCTCGCACCACGCAGGGTGAACACGATGCTGGCCAGGTAGACCACCAGCAGCAGTACCGACAGCACCAGGCTGATCGACTGCACTGCCTCGGCCGAGGCGCTGACCACGCCGCGATAGGCGGCCGGCAGGATCAGGGTGATCACCGCCAGGGTCAGCATCGTGCCCTGCATGCGCGCGGTGCGCGCGTCGTAGCGCTGCATGCCGTGGCGGGCCCCACCGAGCACCATCGACATGCCGAGCACGAACAGCAGGTTGCCGATGATGGTGCCGGCCAGCGAAGCCTTGACCATGCCGTACAGGCCCCCGCGCAGCGCGGCCAGGGCGATGATGAGCTCTGCGGCATTGCCGAAGGTGGCATTGAGCAGGCCGCCGATGCCCGGGCCCAGCCGCGCGGCCAGCGCGCCGGTGGCGCGCGCCATCAGCGCGGCCAGCGGCACGATGCCGAGCGCGGCGCAGGCGAACACCAGCAGGTAGCGCTCCGGGAACAGGTGGTGCAGCACCAGGGCGAGCGGCACCAGCGGCAGCATCCAGAACATGGCCGGCCCTCAGTCGCGGCGGTCCGGGGTCGCCGCGTCGCTGCTGGCCAGCGGCACGGTCGAACCGGGGGGAGTGGAGCCGGCGTCGTCCGCCGCTGGTCCGGCGTAATCGCCGCCCAGCGCGAGGTACAGGTCGACGCGGCGCAGCAGGCGTTCGCGCTGCACGCCGAGCAGGGCCGAGCGCGCCGCCAGGGTGTCCATCTCCTGCGCATACACGGCGCGCTGGTCGGACTTGCCGATCCGCCACGATTCGCGGACCTGGTCGCTGGCCTGGGTGTTGGCGGCCAGCGCCTGGCCGAGCAGGCCATCGCGCGTGGCCAGCACCTGGTCGGCGGTCAACGCGTCTTCCACTTCACCCAGCGCCACCAGCGCGCGACGCGTGTAGTCGGCCACGGCCTGCTTCTGCTCGGCGCTGCGCAGGCGCACCTGGCCGGTCAACGCGCCGCCGGTGTAGATCGGCATGATGCCGGTGGCCGAGACGCTGGAGGTGGTCTGTTCGAGGTCGTCGCGGGTACGCACGGCGGCCTTGCTGAGGCGGCCGTAGCCGGCCGAGATCGACAAGGTCGGCAGCATCGCGGCCTTGGCCTCGCCGACCTTGTCGAAGGCGGCGGCGACGCGGCGCTCGGCGGCGTACAGGTCGGGACGGCGGTTGAGCATGTCGATCGGGACGCCGGCCGGCACCGCTGCCGGCAGCGGCGTGAGCTGGCCGGCCGCTTCCAGGCTGGCGCCGGGATAGCGGCCCAGCAGCAGTTCCAGCGCCCGCGCCGCGCTGCGGTTGGCCAGCTGCGCCCGCTGGGCGGCGTCGGCGAAGTTGGCGGCCGCAGCGCGGCTGGCCAGGGTGTCCTGGGTGGTGCCGATGCCGAGCCGCTCGCGCTGTTCGGCCAGGGTCACCAGCCGGTCGCCGCGCTCGGCCATCTGCTCGGCCAGGGCCTGCTGCATGCGCGCCTCGGTGGCGACGAACCAGGCGCGCGCGACACCGGCGGCGAGCGACTGCTGGGCATAGCGGTAGTCGGCGTTCTGCGCATCGCTGGCGGCGATGGCGGCATTGCGCGCGTAGCGCAGCCGGCCCCACAGGTCGATCTCCCAGCTCAGCCGCAGCATCACGCCGCTCAGCAGCGGCACCAGGTCGGCGATCGGCTTGTTGCCGCCGCGGCCGATCAGCCCGATCGCCGGCAGCAGCTGCGCCTTGGCGATGTCGACCTGCGCGTTGGCCTGCTCGACCCGCGCGGCGGCGATCAGCAGGTCCGGATTGCGCGCCAGTGCCTCGTGGACCAGTGCGGTGAGGGCGGGATCGTTGAAATCGGCCAGCCAGCCCTGGTCGACCTGCGCCTGGCTGGCCTGGGCCGACCAGTTCGGCGGGATCGCCACCGTGTTCAACGCCTCGGCGCGGACCTGGTCGCCGCTGGGCTCGCGCAGGATCGCGCAGCCCGGCAGCGCGACGGCCAGCGCCAGGCAGGCGACCAGGCAAGCGGCCAGGCCATGGCGTCGGAACGGGGTGGGGGCGGCGGGCGCGCGCGGCATGGTCGGCGGCCTCAATGCAGCTTCAGCACGAGCCAGTCGAGCTTGCTGCCCACGCGCAGGATCACCCGGCGCACGATGTGGATCAGCTTGCCGTGCTCGGTGTAGATCGCGCCCTGGCCCTGCGCGCCCATGGCGATGAAGGTGTCGCGGTCGCGTCCGTCCGGACGCAGCCGCACGGCGATGCGGCCCGGCGGCAGCGGCGTGGTTCCGCTCTGCGGCACCATCCCGCTCATCGGCAGCTGGCCGGTACCCGAGGCCCAGACCACCGAATCGACCCGGCACTTGATGATGCGGTTCGGGTAGATCTTCAGCGCGATCTCGGCCTCGTTGCCGGGTGCCACGTTGCCGAGTTCGTTCTGGGAGAACATCGCCAGGATCCACTGCTCGCGTTCGACGAAGGTCATCACCGGCACCATCGGCAGGCTGGCGGCATAGGAGCCCTCGCGCAGCTGCAGGTTGATCACGCTGCCGTCGGCGGGCGCCAGCACCGTGGTCTGCTCCAGCTGCCAGCGCGCCTCGACGATCTGCGCCTGCAGCTGGGCCACCGCGGCGCGGGCCTGCGCCACTTCCGAGAGCTGGCCGTCACGGGTCTGGGCGGAGAGCTTCTGCTGCACCTGCGCCATCTGCGCGGTGGTGGCAACGAGTTCTGCCTTGAGGCTGGCCGCTTCGGTCTGCGCCTGTTCGTGGTCGAAGCGCGAGCCGCCGCCGGTCTGCGCCAGCTCGGCGGTCTGGCGTTCGCGCCGGTCGGCCAGCTGCAGGCGGATCGACAGCGCATCGCGGGTGGCCCGCGCCGAGCGCAGCTGCTCGCCGAGCTCGCGCTGGTAGGCCTGGGCGCTGTCGAGCTTGGCCGACATCTCCGGCAGCCTGGCTTCCAGCGCACGCAGTTCCTGCTGGTACGGCACCGGATCGATGCGGAACAGCACCTGGCCCTTGCGCACCGGGCGGTTGGCTTCCACCGGCACCTCGATGACCCGGCCGGTGACCCGCGGCACGATCTGCACCACGTAGTTGATCGCGCGCACGTCGGCCGAAGAGGGTGCCACCACGTTGAGGATCAGGATCAGCGCGGTCAGCGCGAAGATCGGCAGCGAGACCACGATGACCTGCGAGACGAAATTCCACGGCAGCCACTTGAACTTGAAGAAGATCAGCCAGACGAAGAACGAGTAGATCAGCAGCAGGATGATCTCCATGGCTCAGGCCTCCCCGTCCGGGCGCGGGTGCGCGGCGGCGGCTTCCACCGCGGCCAGCCGGCGCTCCAGTGCCTCGCAGCGCTGCCGCCAGGTGAGCTCGTCGGACGGCGGCGGCGTTTCCGGCGGCACCTCGACCCGGGCGTCATGCAGCGGGGTCAGTGCCTCGTCGTGGTGCTCGTGGTCTTCCTGGTCGGTGCCGTAGGCGATCTTGTGCAGGACCGGCTTGGTATAGGCCCACAGCCAGGCCAGCGGCCACAGCAGGCCTCCGAACAGCAGCGAGAGCAGGCACAGCATCTTGATCGCCGCCAGCTGCGGGTGGCGGCGTTTCTCGGCGATCTTCTCCGGCAGGATGTGCACCATCCAGAACGCGGCGATCAGCACCACCGGGACGATGACCAGGGCCAGCCAGGCGATCGCATTGGCCATGCTGTCCAGGGCGTCGCCGCTGAGGAACGAGGCCCTGGCATCGGGCGCCGGCGGCAGCAGCGCGGCGGCGACCAGCCACAGCAGGCCCCCGGACGGGCGGGCGGACAGGCGGCCGGCCCTGCGAACAAGCCTCTGGCGCGGCAGGCTCATGTTGGCTCCGATGGATCAGGGTGGTTGGGAGGGCGGGCGTCGCTGCGATGGCGTTCGATCGCGGTCAGCACGGCGTCGATCAGCGCATCGCCATCGACCGGCTTGGACAGGTAGGCGTCGGCGCCGCCGTCCATGGCCTGCTGGCGGCTTTCCCGGCTTTCGTTGCCGGTCAGCACGACGACCGGGATGCGCAGCGCCTGCTGCGCCAGCGCGGCCTGCACGTCGAGGCCGCTCATGCCGGGCATGCGCAGGTCCAGGACCACGCACTCAGGTTGGCTGCGGGCGGCATGGCGCAGGAACTCCGACCCCGTTTCATAGGCCAGGACGTCGAAGCCAGCCGATCGGAGCAGTCTGCGCAGCGCCTGCCGCACGTCATCCTCGTCATCGACCACGGCTACCAGCGGGGCGCGGTCAGTCGTCACGCCGCCACGTTTCCGCAAACCCGGTGGTCGCGGCAATTGCCCCTTGGCCCCATGCCCGTCGCGGGCAGGCGGCCTTCACGCCGGGCTTCACGCCGGCACCACATCGGGCGCGCTCGAATCGCTCCACATGGGGGGGATGGCCGCGGCGACGGCCGGGGAACGTTGTCAGGACTGGCTGGCCCGGAAGGGACCGGGCGCTCGAACCCGAAGGGAATTCCGATGAACTGGGTCGAAGTCGTGTGGCCGTTGGTCGCGGCGCTGAGCCTGGCATTCGGCCTGCTGCACCTGCTGCTGTGGTGGATCCATGAACACGAGCGCGTCCACCTGGCACTGGCGATCGCGGCGTTCAGCCTGGCCACGGTGACGGTGCTGGAACGACTGGCGCTGTTCAGCGCATCGCCCGAGCTGGCGGCCACGGTGATCCGTTGGATGCACGTGCCCGTCGCGTTCATGGTCGCCGGGCTGGTCTACATCGTGCACGCCTCCTTCGGCACCGGCTCGACCTGGCTGGCTGGCAGCGTGGTCGGGCTGCGATTGCTGGGCCTGCCGCTGGATTTCACCACCGGCGTCAACCTCAACTTCCTGCGCATCGACCGGATCGAATGGAATGAATGGGCCGGGGTGAGCGTTGCGATGCCGGTCGGTCCGGCAAATCCCGCGGTGGTGGTGCCGCTGCTCAGCAACCTGCTGCTGCTGGCCTGGCTGGCGCAGACCCTGGTGCGGGGATTGCGACTGCTGCCCGGGCGCCGGCGTGCCCTGTATGTGGTCTGCGGCGCGGGCCTGCTGCTGGGCGTGGTCCTGCTGGGGGCGCAGCTGTCGTGGCTGTTCGATGTGCCGCGCCTGCCGCTGACGCTGCCCAGCGTGCTGGTGCTGCTGCTGGCGATCGGTTGGCAGCTCGGCGACGAGTTCATCCGCTGGCACCGGCTCGACGGGCTGCTGCGGCAGAGCGAGCTGCGCCGCCTGCGTACCGAGCGCGAACTGGACATGGCAGCGGTCAGCTCCGGCCTGGGCCTGTGGCACTGGGATGTCGGCGGCGGCGCCTTTACCCAGAACGGCAACAATCGGCGGATGCTCGGCGACGCCGCGACCGGGGAGGGGTACGCAGAGATGCCCGAGCCGGACACGCGCTGCGTGCGCGATGCCGCCACGGCCCTGTTCGCGCGCGTGGCGCCGGACGAGGTGGCCCAGGTGCGCGAGCGCTTCGACACGGCGATCCGCCAGCCCAGCTATGAATTCGAGTACCCGGTCCAGGATCGCGACGGCGGCCGCCACTGGATCTTCCTGCGTGGCAGCGCCGAGCACGATGCCGACGGCATGCCGCTGCAGGTACGCGGCATGACCCAGGACGTCAGCCGCCAGCGCAGCGCCGAGGAGCAGCTACGCGCCGTGCTCGACGCCTCGCCCATCGCGCTGCTGGTGGTCGACGAGGGCGGCACGCTGCGCTATGCCAACGAGCACGGCGCCGGCATGTTCGGCTACGCCGCGTCCGACATGCGCGGGATGGCGGTGGACCTGCTGCTGCCGCGCGCCTGCGCCGGCGGCCGCTTCAGCCGCTGGTGCGAGGAGGGGCGGCGCACGCTGCGCAGCGGCCAGGTGCATGGCGGCGACCTGATGGCGGTGGCCAGCGGTGGGCGCGAGTTCCCGGTCGACATCGTGCTCAGCCCGCTGTGCATCGACGGGCGCGCGCACGTCGTCGCCGCCGTCGAGGACCTGAGCGAGCGCCGCCGGATGGAGCAGGAGGCCGCGTTCGAACGCGAGAGCATGGCGCACATGTCGAGGGTCACCCTGGTCGGGGAGATCTCCGGCTCGCTGGCCCATGAGCTCAACCAGCCGCTGGCGGCGATCCTGAGCAATGCCCAGGCCGCCCAGCGCATCCTGCGGCGCGACCCCGGCGACATCGCCGACATCCGCGAGATCCTCGACGACATCGTCGAGAACGACCGCCGCGCCGGTGAGGTGATCAGCCGCCTGCGAGGCCTGCTGAAGAAGGAGTTCCGCGCCTTCGCGCCGGTATCGGTGAACGAGCTGGTGCACGATTCGATCCGCATCATCCGCAACGACCTGGTCAATCGCGGGGTCGAATACCGCCTGGACCTGGGCGTGCCGATCTGCCGCGTGCACGCCGACGCGGTGCAGCTGCAGCAGGTGATCCTCAACCTGGTGATCAACGCCTGCGACGCGATGGGCGAGGCGGCCACCAAGGTGCTCACGCTGCGCACCCGCATGGGCGAGGCCGGCTGCATCCGGGTCGAGGTCGGCGACAGCGGCCCCGGCGTGTCCGAACACATGCTCGAGGCCATCTTCGCGCCGTTCCAGACCTCCAAGGCCTCGGGCATGGGCATGGGACTGGCGATCTGCCGCACCCTGCTGCGCGCGCATGGCGGCCGCATCTGGGCCACCAACGCGGCCGAGGGGGGCGCGGTCTTCTGCTTCGAACTTCCGGTACTGGAGTGACGCAATGAACGCCATCGTGCACATCGTCGACGACGACATCAGCGTGCTGACCGCCCTGGGCCGCAGCCTGCGCGCCGATGGCCTGGACGTCAGCCTGAGCCGCACCACCGAGGAGTTCCTCGCCAGCTACGATCCGGCGGTGGGCGGCTGCGTGGTGCTGGACCTGCACATGCCAGGCATGGACGGGCTGCAGCTGCAGCAGTTGCTGTTCCAGCGTGGACAGCGCACGCCGCTGATCTTCGTCAGCGGCAGCGCCGACGTACCCAGCTGCGCCAGCGCCATGCGCGCCGGCGCGATCGATTTCCTGACCAAGCCGGTGGAGGCCGAGGTGCTGCTGGCGGCGGTGCTGCGCGGCATCCGCGACGACGCGCAGGAGCGCGAGCGGCGCGGCCGGCAGCAGCTGGCCGAACAGCATTACGCCTGCCTGACTCCGCGCGAGCGCGAGGTGCTGCCACATATCCTGGCCGGCCGCCTCAACAAGCAGATCGCTGCCGACCTGGGCATCTCGCTGAAGACCACCAAGGTGCATCGCAGCCGGATCATGCAGAAGTTCGGCGTGCGCTCGGTCGCCGGCCTGGTCCGCGCGGCCGAACAGGCGCACGTGGAGCCGGAACACGCCTGAGGCATCGCGTCGGCGCGATGCGAGGTTGTTATTGTATCCCCCGGTGCATTGCCGATAATGCGCGGCATGCGCCGCTTCATTGACAACGCCCGCCTGCTGGTCGCCGCGCTGCTGTTCGCGGCGATGCTGCTGCTGCCGGCCCTGGACGCATTCGCCTGCGCGCTGGAAGTGGAAGTGCAGGGCAGCCATGACAGCGTGGCGGCCTCGCCCGCCCACGACCGCGGCGGCGACCACGAAGCGGGCGTGTGCGGCCATAACCACTGCCACCACGCCAGCACCCACCTGCTGCCGCACGCCGGCCCGCCCGCTGCCGGCGCCGGCCGCCAGCTGCCCGTCGAACGCCTGCGCGCGTTCGCGCTCTCGCATGCCAGCGACAACCTGATGAGGCCTCCACGGGCCTGAGGCGCGACTGCCCGTCCAGGGCATCTCCTCTCGACCCGTTTCCAGGAGTTCCTCCATGCCGACCCTGTCCGGCCTGCCGCTGCGTGCGGCAGGTCTGGCGGTGGCCGTGGTCCTGGCGTCGCCCGCATGGGCGCTGCCGGCCGCTGCTGCCGTCGTTGCCGATTATCCCGACCTGCTGGCCCGCGTCGCCGCGCTCCCGGCGAGCGTGGAGGCAGACGCCCTGCGCGAGGCGGCCGCCGCGCGCGCCGAGCAGGCGCGCGCGCTGCCCAATCCCATCCTCGCGGCGGAGACCGAGAACGTCTACGGCTCGGGGCCGTACGCCGGTGTCGGCAGTGCCGAGACCACGCTCTCGCTCAACCAGCCGCTGGAACTATGGGGCCAGCGCGGCGCCCGCATCGCCAGCGCGCGTTCGCAGGCGACGGCCGCGGGCCTGCGTGCCGACCAGCAGCGCTGGATCGCCGCCGGCCGCCTGGCGCTGGCCTACGCGCAGGCCGAGGCCGCGCTGCGCCGGCATGCGCTGGCCGCCGAGGCCCTGGCGCTGGTCCAGGCCGACGCCAGCGCGGTCCAGGCGCTGGTGCGCGAGGGCCGCGAGCCGGCGCTGCGTGGCCTGCAGGCCCGCAGCGAGGTGGAGTCCGCGCAGGCCGATGTCGAGGAAACCCTCGCCGGGCGCGAGGCGGCGCTGGCGCGGCTGGTCGCAGTCGCGGACTGGGGCCGGCCGATCGAGGCGTTGGGCAGCAGCCTGCTCGATCGCGCGGTCGTGGCTCGGCCGCGCGCCGCGCCGGCGCCGGTCACGCTGGCCGAACGCATCGCCGAAGCCGAGCGTGACACCGCCGAGCACCAACTGGTCGTGGAGCGGCGGCGCGCGCTTCCGGAGGTGACCGCATCGCTGGGCAACCGGCGCTTCAATGCCTCCGGTGACAGCGCTACCACGCTGGGCCTGTCGCTCTCGCTGCCGTTGTTCGACCGCAACCGCGGCGGCATCCGCGCCGCGCGCGCCGAGGCTGATGCAGCGCAGGCGCGGTTGCGGGCGACGGCGCTCGAAGCGCAGGCCGCGCGGGTGGCGGCGGAGGCAACCGTGGCCGCGTCGCAGCGTCGCGCCGCCGCCGCCGACAGCGGGGTGGAGACGGCATCGGAAGCGTATCGGCTGGCGCGCATCGGCTTCGAGGCCGGGCGGATTTCCCAGCTGGAACTGCGTGCATCGCGCGGCGTGCTGATCGCCGCGCGCAATGCGGCCGTGGACGCGCGCGTGGCGCGCGTGATGGCCGAGGTCGAACTGGCGCTCCTGCAGGGACGCGCCCCCTTCCAGGAAGCACGATGAAAAACATACTTGGCCGAGGATGGACGAGCGTGGCGCTGGTGCTGGCCGCCTTGCTGGGCTACGGGTTCGCGCGATGGACCGTAGCCGGTCCGGATGCCGCGGCGGACGGGCACGACGACCAGGCGCCCGAGCAGGCGCGGACCGGCGAGGACCGCCTCGCGCTGACCGCGGCGCAGCTGGCGGCCTCGGGCATCGAGGTCGTGGCGGTGGGGCGCGGCGGTGGGCAGGAAAACCGCCTTAGCGGACGCGTGGCACCGGTGAACGGCGCCCACGCCACGGTGGCGGCGGTGATCGGCGGGCGCATCGCGCGCGTGCTGGTCGCACCGGGCGCGCATGTCCGCGCCGGCGACGTGCTGGTCATCGTGGTCAGCGGCCAGGCAGCGACGCTGCGCGCCGACGCCGACGCCGCGCAGGCACAGGCGCAGGCTGCGCGGCAGGCGCTGCGTCGCGACCAGGCGCTGGTCGCGCAGGGCGTGGTCGCGCGGCAGGAACTGGAGGCCTCGCAGGCGCGTTCGCTGGCGGCCGAAGCCGCCTCGCGCGCCGCGCTGGCGCAACTGGCCGCCGCCGGCGGCCCGGACGCGCAGGGGCGCGTGGCGATCACCAGCCCGGTAGCGGGCGTGGTCGGCCCGGTGCAGCTCGCGCCGGGCGACGTGGTCAACGCCGGCGAGCCGGTGGCCACGGTGGTCGACCCGCAGCGCAGCGAACTGCTGTTCACCGCGCCACCGTTGCTCGCCGCGCAGCTGCGCGCCGGGATGCGCATGGAAGTGGAGGGGCCGGGTGGCGGTTTCCCGGCCCGCATCCTCGGCGTAGCCAGCGACCTGCGCCAGGCGCAGGGCGTGGCGGTGATCCGGGCGCAGGCCGATGGCGCGCCGCTGCCCGCCGTCGGTACGCCGGTGAGCGGCTTGGTCATCGCCGGGGCCGGCCCGGGCCTGCACACGGTGCCCGCCGATGCGCTGCAGTCGCTGGACGGGCGCGCGGTGGTGTTCGTCGCCGAAACGGGTGGCTTCCGTGTCGCGCCGGTCCTGCCCGGTCGCCGCGCCGGCGGCCGCGTGGAGATCCTCCAGGGGCTGCGGGGCGACGAACGCATCGCCGCGGCCAACGCCTTCCTGCTCAAGGCAGAGCTGGCCAAGGGCCAGGCCGGGCATGGGCACTGAGGAGGCGAGATGACCCTGCATCCAATCGACGCCGCCGTGCGGTGGCGCTGGGCGGTGGTGCTGTTGGCCGCGCTCATCGCCGGCTACGGCCTGTTCCAGCTCTCGCGCCTGCCGATCGACGCGGTGCCCGACATCACCAGCCGCCAGGTCCAGGTCAACACCGTGGCGCCGGCGTTGTCGCCGGGCCAGATCGAGCGCCAGGTGACCTATCCGCTGGAGACCGCGCTTGCCGGCCTGCCGGGCCTGATCGGCACGCGCTCGCTGTCGCGCAACGGCTTTTCCCAGGTCACCGCGATCTTCACCGACGCCACCGATGCGTACTTCGCCCGGCAGCAGGTCGCCGAGCGCTTGCGCCAGGTGCAGCCGGAGCTGCCCGACGACGTCGCGCCGCTGATGTCGCCGGCGACCACCGGGCTGGGCGAGGTGCTGATGTGGACACTCGACTTCGCGCCCTTCGATGCGCGCACCGCGCGTGACGGCGCAGCCGGCTGGCAGCCCGATGGCCGCTACCTGACGCCCGAAGGCGAGCGGCTGGCCACCCCGATCGAGCGTGCGACCTACCTGCGCACCGTGCAGGACTGGCAGGTGGCCCCGCAGATGCGCGCCACCCCCGGCCTGGCGGGCGTGGACACCATCGGCGGCTACGTCAGGGAGTACGCGGTGCAGCCGGACGCCGAACGCCTGGCCGCCCACGGCCTGGGCCTGCCCGCCCTGGTGCGTGCGCTCGAGCGCGGCAATGTGCAGGCCGGCGCGGGATTCGTGCAGCGCGCCGGCGAAGGCCTGGTCGTGCGGACCGATGCGCTGGCGCGTGATGCCGGCGACCTTGCGGCCCTGCCGGTGGTCAATCGCGGCGGGCCGGTGGTGCGCGTGGCCGACGTAGCCCGCGTCGGCGAGGGCCAGGCACCGCGGCTGGGCGCGGCCACCCGCGACGGCCACGAGGCGGTGCTCGGCACCGCGCTGATGATCGCCGGCGGCAACAGCCGCTCCGTGGCGCAGGCCGCGCGCCAGCGGCTGACGCAGGTCGCGCGCGGCCTGCCGCCGGACATCGTGGTCGACACCGTGGTCGACCGCAGCGAGCTGGTCAACGCCACCGTGCGCACGGTGGCGCGCAACCTCGGGGAGGGCGCGCTGCTGGTGGTGGCGGTGCTGTTCCTGCTGCTCGGCAACCTGCGCGCGGCGGCGATCACCGCGCTGGTGATCCCGCTGTCGTTCCTGTTCGCGGTGATCGGCATGAACCGCTTCGGCATCAGCGGCAACCTGATGAGCCTGGGCGCGCTGGACTTCGGCATCCTGGTCGACGGCGCGGTGATCGTGGTGGAGGCCACGCTGGTGCGGATGGCGGACCGGCAGGCCCAGCTGGGGCGCATGCCCGGCGTCGTCGAGCGGCTGGCGGTGGTGCGCGAGGCCGCGGGCGCGATGCTGCGTCCGGCCGCCTTCGGCCAGCTGATCATCCTGCTGGTGTTCGCGCCGATCCTCACCCTGGAGGGGGTGGAGGGCAAGACCTTCCAGCCGATGGCGGCGACCTTCATGCTGGCGCTGGTCGGCGCCTTCGTCTTCTCCTTCACCTTCGTGCCGGCGATGGCGGCCCTGCTGGTGCGCCCGCCCGCCAGGCAGGCGCACGCCGGCGACCACGAGACGCGCCTGCTGCGGGCGCTGCGTCGACGCGCGGAGCCGCTCATCGCGGGGGCGATCGCCCGGCCACGCGCGGTGCTGCAGGGCGCGCTGGCGATGCTGGCGCTCGGCCTGGGCGCCTTCGCTTCGCTCGGACGCGAGTTCATGCCCACGCTGGACGAGGGCAATCTCGCCATGCAGGCCGTGCGCGTGCCGTCGGCCTCGCTCGAGCAGTCGCTGGCGATGCAGCGGCAGCTCGAACAGGCGATCGCCGCCGCCCCGGAGGTGGCCACCGTGTTCTCGCGTACCGGCACCGCCGAGGCGGCGATCGACCCGATGCCGCCCAACATCTCCGACAGCGTGATCGTGCTGCGGCCGCGCGCGGACTGGCCGGATCCGGGCCTGTCGAAGGAGGCGCTGATCGCGCGGCTGGAGGCGCGGGCGGGCACGCTGATCGGCAACGCCCTGGAGTTCAGCCAGCCGATCGAGCTGCGCTTCAACGAGCTGGTGTCCGGGGTGCGCAGCGACGTGGCGGTGATGGTGTTCGGCGACGACCTGGACGCGCTGGCGCAGGTCGCCGCCCAGCTCGCGCGGCAGCTGCGCGGCGTGCGTGGCGCGGCCGACGTGCAGGTCGAGCAGGTGTCGGGACTGCCGACGCTGACCGTGCGCATCGATCCGGCCGCCGCCGCGCAGCACGGCCTGGACGCGGCCGACGTCAGCGAGGCGGTGGCGATCGGCATCGGTGGCGCCGGCGCCGGCCGGATCTTCGAGGGCGACCGCCGCTTCGACGTCGTGGTGCGCATGGATCCGGGCGCGCGCAACGACCCGGCGCGGCTGGCCGCGCTGCCGCTCGTCACGCCGGCTGGCGACGTGGTGCCGCTCTCGGCGCTGGCGCGGATCGAGGCAGGCGAAGGTCCGAACCAGATCAGCCGCACCGACGGCAGCCGGCGCATGGTGGTGCAGGCCAACGTGCGCGGTCGCGACCTGGGCGGGTTCGTCGCGCAGGCGCAGGCCGCCGCCGCCGCGGTGGCGCTGCCGCCCGGCATGCGCCTGGCCTGGGGCGGACAGTTCGAGAACCTGCAACGCGCCGAACGCCGCCTGGCCCTGGTGGTGCCGCTGGTGTTCGCGCTGATCGCCGGCCTGCTGTACCTGGCGCTGCGCAGCGTGCGCGAGGCAGCGCTGGTGTTCGCCTGCGTGCCGCTGGCGCTGGTCGGCGGCGCGCTGGCGCTGCTGCTGCGCGGCATGCCGTTCTCGGTCTCGGCGGCGGTGGGCTTCATCGCCGTCTCCGGCGTGGCCACGCTCAACGGCCTGGTGCTGATGCAGGCGATCGGCGAACGCCTGGCCGCCGGCGATGCCCCGGCGCACGCGGCGCTGGCGGGGGCGGCCGGCCGCCTGCGCGCAGTGCTCACCACCGCGCTGGTGGCGATCGTCGGCTTCATCCCGATGGCCGTTTCCGGCAGCGCCGGCGCCGAGGTGCAGAAACCACTGGCGACGGTAGTGATCGGCGGGCTGCTGTCGGCGACCGTGCTGACCCTGCTGGTGCTGCCGGCGTTTGCCGCGCGCGTGCTGGATCGAGGGCGGCGGCGTTGATGGCCCCCTGGGCTCAGGCGTCCAGCGAGATGATCCCGCGCCGCAGCGCGGTGGTCACCGCATGGGTGCGGTCGCGCGCGCCGAGCTTGCCGAGAATGCTCTTCATGTGTGCCTTCACTGTCTGCTCGGAGATCGCCAGGCGCAGGCCGATCAGCTTGTTGGACTGGCCGGCCGCAACCTGCCGCAGGACCTCGGTCTCGCGCAGTGACAGGTTGTCCTCGACCACGTGCGCGGCGATGCTGCCGGCGATCGCCGCGGGCATCTGGTGGCGGCGGCCGCGATGCACCTCGCGCAGGGTGTCGACCAGCTCGCGGCGCAGGGCGTCCTTGAGCAGGTAGGCGCTGGCGCCGGCCTGCAGCGCCCGCACCGCGCGCACGTCGCCGCTATAGGTGGTGAGGATGATGATCCGCGCGCGCGGGTCGAGCTGGCGGATCCGCGTGGTGGCCTCCACCCCGTCCAGGCGCGGCAGCTGCAGGTCCATCAGCACCACGTCAGGGCGCAGGTCGCGATAGCGGGCGACGGCTTCCTCGCCGTCGCAGGCCTCGCCGAGCAGGCGCATGTCCTGCTGTTCGGCCAGCATCGCGGCCAGGCCGTCGCGCAGCAGCGGATGGTCGTCGACGATCAGGACACCGATCGCGGGGGCGGCAGGTTCGGACATCGGCTGCTTCCTTCTGTTGGACGGCCCGCTGTCGGTCGGCGCGCCGCGGCCCGCGGGAAGGCAAGAGCACGCCGGCAGGCGCCCATTCTCGCAGGCCGCGCGCATCATCCAACGCCTCTTTCGGGGGGCTCGGGGCGGCACTTGCGGGGGTTACCCGAAAGAGGGGGGGGGCGGGCGCACCAACGAGGGTAGGGCGCGCGGGGCGCAGCCTCGACCATGGGCGCTCTTCACGCCAGGAGCGCCGCATGGCCAGCAACCACCCGACCTTTCCGATGCCGATCGCCTCGGCGCCGGCGCCGGCGCCGGCTGCCGTCGGCTGGCCGCGTGCGGTGGTGCGCGCGGTCGAGTACATCGAGCAGCACCTCTACGAGCCGGTCTGCGTCGACCAGCTGGCCGCGGCTGCCTGCATGAGCCGCTTCCACTTCGCCCGCACCTTCCGCGCGCACACCGGCAGCAGTCCGATGGAATACCTGCGCGGGCGGCGGATCGCCCAGGCGCAGCGGCTGCTGCGCGAGGGCGGCCACAAGGTCTGCCACGTCGCCAGCGCGCTGTGCTTCTTCGACCAGAGCCATTTCGTGCGCAGCTTCCGCCGCGCCACCGGCTGCACGCCGGCCACCTACGCCGCCGGCGCGCAGCCGCGCGCGGCGTAGCGGCGACGATTTCGCGCTACTGCCTTCCCACCCAACCACGGAGATTCCCCATGCCCCAGGCCACCGCCACCGCCGGCAAGACCCTGCTCACGCCTGCAGACCATGCCCTCCTGCTCATCGACCACCAGTCGCAGATGGCATTCGCAACCCGCTCCATCGACATCGCCTCGCTGCGCAACAACGTCGCGCTGATCGCCAAGGGCGCCTCCGGCTTCCAGGTGCCGGTACTGCTGACCACGGTGGCCGAGCGCTCCTTCTCCGGCCCGCTGTTCCCCGAACTGCAGGCCTTGTTCCCGCAGGCGACGGTGCTCGACCGCACCACGATGAACGCCTGGGAGGACGCGGCGGTGGTCGCCGAGGTCAACCGCACCGGTCGCGGCCGCATCGTGCTGGCCGGGTTGTGGACCAGCGTGTGCATCGTCGGTCCCGCGCTTTCGGCGCTGGACCAGTGGTTCGAGGTCTACGTCGTCACCGACGCCTGCGGCGACGTCAGTGACGAGGCGCACGAGCGCGCGGTGACGCGGATGGTGCAGGCCGGCGCGCGGCCGCTGACCAGCGTGCAGTACCTGCTCGAACTGCAGCGTGACTGGGCGCGCGGCGAGACCTACGCGCTGACCACCGGCATCGCCCGCGAGCACGCCGGCGGCTATGGCCTGGGCATCCAGTATGCCGGCGCGATGTTCGGCGGGCACGAAGGCGGCCACTGACCATGCGCCTGTCCCCTCGCGCATGCGGCGCCGACCTGGCGCTGCTGCTGCTGCGCCTTGCTGGCGGCGGCTTCCTGCTGCCGCACGGGCTGGGCAAGCTGTTCGGCTGGTTCGGCGGACCCGGACTGGCCGGCTTCGCCGGCGAGCTGCAGCAGTTCGGCCTGCCGGCGACGGCACCGTGGCCGCTGCTGCTGGCGCTCGTGCAGGCAGGCAGCGGCTTGGCGGTGCTGCTGGGATTGGCAACCCGCCCTGCGGCGCTGCTGGCAGCGGGTTTCATCGCCACCACCGCGTGGCTGGCGCTGCCGCACGGCTGGTTCTGGATGGCCACCGGCCTGGAATACCCGCTGATGTGGCTGCTGGTGCTGCTGGCGCTGTCGCTGCTGGGCGCTGGTGACTGGTCGCTCGACGGCCTGCGCCGACGCCGGCCGTCGTCCATCGCCGGCGCCTTCGAATCGCCGGCAAGCGCCACCGGGAGGCCGCAGTGAGCGACATGACGACCCTGGTCGTGCGCAACGCGCGCATCACCACGCTGGATCCGCGGCGCCCCTCGGCTGAAGCCATCGCGGTCTCGGGCGACCGCATCGTCGCCATCGGCGACGACGCCGAGGTCATGGCGCAAGCCGCAGGCGCGCGGGTGATCGATGCCGGCGGCCGCCGCCTGGTGCCCGGCCTCAACGACAGCCATACCCACCTGATCCGTGGCGGACTCAACTACAACCTGGAGTTGCGCTGGGATGGCGTGCGGTCGCTGGCCGATGCCATGGCCATGCTCAAGGCGCAGGTCGAGCGCACGCCGGCGCCGCAGTGGGTGCGGGTGGTCGGTGGCTTCAGCGAGCACCAGTTCGCCGAAAGGCGCCTGCCGACGCTGGCGGAGATCAACGCGATCGCCCCGGATACGCCGGTGTTCCTGCTGCACCTGTACGACCGGGCCCTGCTCAACCGCGCCGCGCTGCGCGCCTGCGGCTACGACCGCGACACCCCCGATCCCCCGGGCGGGCGCATCGAGCGCGACAAATCCGGCAACCCCACCGGCCTGCTGCTGGCCAGGCCGAACGCGCTGATCCTGTACGCCACCCTGGCCAAGGGGCCGCGCCTGCCGGTCGAATACCAGGCCAATTCGACCCGGCACTTCATGCGCGAGCTGAACAGGCTCGGCATCACTTCGGTGATCGATGCCGGCGGCGGCTTCCAGAACTACCCGGAGGACTACCAGGTCATCGAGCAGCTGCACCGCGACGGTGAACTGACGGTGCGCATTGCCTACAACCTGTTCACCCAGAACCGCGGCGGCGAGCTCGACGATTTCCGGCGCTGGACCGACCTGCTGGCGCCGGGGCAGGGCGACGACATGCTGCGCCACAACGGCGCCGGCGAGATGCTGGTGTTCTCGGCGGCCGATTTCGAGCTGTTCAACGAACCCCGCCCGGAACTGCCGGCGGGGATGGAGCCAGCGCTGGCCGACGTGGTGCGGCTGCTGGCGGAAAAGCGCTGGCCGTTCCGCATCCATGCCACCTACGATGAGAGCATCTCGCGCATCCTGGACGTCTACGAGCAGGTCGACCGCGAAGTGCCGTTCGACGGACTGCACTGGTTCATCGACCACGCCGAGACCATCAGCGCGCGCAACATCGAGCGCATCGGCGCGCTTGGCGGCGGCATCGCCGTGCAGCATCGGATGGCCTACCAGGGCGAGGCGTTCGTCGAACGCTACGGCGTGCAGGCCGCGCGGCACACGCCGCCGGTGCGACGCATGCTGGCTGCCGGGGTGCCGGTCGGCGCCGGCACCGACGCGACCCGCGTCGCCAGCTACAACCCTTGGGTCGCGCTGGCCTGGCTGGTCACCGGCCGCACCGTCGGCGGGCTGGCGTTGTATGGCGAGGAGAACCTGCTCGAGCGCGAGCCCGCGCTGCGCCTGTGGACCGAGGGCAGCGCGTGGTTTTCCGGCGAACAGGCCCACAAGGGGCGGTTGGCGCCGGGCCAGCTGGCCGATTTCGCGCTGCTGTCGGCGGACTACTTCCGGATCGACGACGGCGCCATCGCCGACCTGCACAGCGTGCTGACGGTGGTGGGCGGGCGCGTGGTGCACGGCGAGGGCGAGTATGCGCCGCTTGCCCCCGCGCTGCCGCCGGCGATGCCTGACTGGTCGCCGGTCAACCGCTTCGGCGGTTACCACGCCGCCGGCGCGGCGCCGGCCGGCGTGGCGGCGCGGCCTGTCCATGCCGGGCACGCCTGCGCGACCCATGGCGCGCATGGCCATGCCGCCCACCACGCCGCGCCGACCACCGAGCCGAAAGCGTTCTGGGGCGCATTGGGATGTTCGTGCTTCGCGTTCTGAGCCTGCTGCTGCTGGCGCCGGCCTCGCCGGCGCTGGCGGCGGCCCCCTGCGATACCGCCGGCTACTGCTGGCAGGGCGGCGATGGCCGCAGCCTGGCGCTGGACGCGAACCTGCGCCTGCGTTCGATGCAGTACGACCCGACCCGCTTCGGTATCGGCGCGGGCGGCAGCGACGGCTACCTGCTGCTGCGGTCGTTGTTCTCTGCCGATTACCGCCAGGGCCACTGGGGAGGCCATGCGCAACTGGGTGCGCATGCCGAACGCGGCAAGGCCGGCGGTCCCGGGCCGACCGACCAGGGCGCGCTCGACCTGCAGCAGGGCTACCTGCGCTACGAGGACGGGCGCTGGCAGGCCCAGCTGGGCCGGCAGGAAGTCGCGCTCGGCAGCTCGCGGCTGGTGTCGCTGCGCGACGGCCAGAACATCCGCGCCGCCTTCGACGGCCTGCGCGCAGCCTGGCAGGGCCGGCTGGGACCCTGGCCGCTGCGGCTGGACGTGCTCGCGCTGCGCCCGGTGGAAAACCGGCCCGGCGCTTTCGACGACCGTGCCGATCGGGGCAAGGCGCTGGCCTCGCTGTACGCGACCGCCGGCGCCACTGCGCGCAGCCTCGAGCTGTACCTGTTCGACTATGCCCGCGACGACGCGCGCTTCGCCGCCGCCACCGGCGAGGAGCGCCGCCGCAGCGCGGGCATGCGCCTGTCCGGCCGAGCGGCCGGCTGGGACTGGAACAACGAGGCGGTCTACCAGCGCGGGCATGTGGATGCGGCAGGCGGCCGGCTGTCGATCCGCGCCTGGACCCTGGCCACCGACAACGGCTACCGCTGGTCCCTGCGCGGATCGCTACGGCTGGGCCTGAAGGCCGACATCGCCAGCGGGGACGGCGATCTGCACGATCGCCTGCTGGGCACCTTCAACGCGATGTTCCCCAAGGCGCCGTACTTCAGCGAGGCCAGCCTGCTGGCGCCGGCCAACCTGGTCGACCTGCAGCCATCGCTGACCCTGCAGCCTGCCACTGCGATCACCACGACGATCGGCTGGCAGCTGGCGTGGAAGCAGCGCCGCGCCGATGCCATCTACGTCACCCCGATGCCGGCGACGCCGCTGCCCGGCAGCGCCGGCGGAGATCGCCGGATCGGCCAGCAGTACAAATGGGAAACCGCATGGCAGGCCAGCACCGACTGGCAATGGCAGCTGCACCTGGACTGGTTCCAGGCCGGCCGCGGCCTGCGCCAAGCCGGTGGACGCGATACCGCCTTCATATCCGTGATGGGAGCTTGGCAATGGTGAAATCCGCAGATCCAACCCCCCGCGCCGGGGACACCGGGGCCGAGGCCGATGCCTGGGCGCCGCTGCGCCAACGTGCGTTCAGGGCGATGTGGCTGGCGATCCTGGGCAGCAACATCGGTACCTGGGTGAACGATGTCGCCGCTTCCTGGGTGATGGCCGAGCGCACCGGCTCGCCGCTGATGGTCGCCGCGGTACAGTCAGCGACCACCTTGCCGGTGGTGCTGCTGGCGCTGGCCGCGGGCACGCTGGCCGATATCGTCGATCGCCGCCGCTACCTGCTGCTCGCGCAGGGCTGGATGCTGCTGGTGGCCTGCATGCTGGCACTGGCCTCGCGCACCGGCATGCTGTCGCCGCCGGTGCTGGTGGCGCTGACGTTCGCGATGGGCTGCGGCGCGGCGATGGCGATGCCGGCGCAGGCGGCGGTGGTGTCCGAGCTGGTCGATCGACCATTGCTGGCACCGGCGGTGGCGCTCAACTCGATCGGCATCAACATCGCGCGTTCGATCGGGCCGGCCATCGGCGGCCTGGTCGTGGCGCGGCTGGGCGCATCGTGGGCGTTCGCGCTCAATGCGCTGAGTTTCTGCGCCATGCTGTGGGTGCTGCTGCGCTGGCGCCGTGTGCTGGCCGCCGGTGACCTGCCGCCGGAAGGTTTCGGCAGCGGCCTGCGCGCCGGCCTGCGCTATGCATCGCGTGCCGGCCGGCTGCAGGCGGTGCTGCTGAAGTCGGCGGGTTTTTTCCTGTTCGCCAGCGCCATGACCGCGCTGCTGCCGCTGGTGGTGCGTGGCGAGATGAAGCTCGGTGCCGGCAGCTACGGCGTGCTGCTCGGCTGCATCGGCATCGGCGCCATCGCCGGGGCGCTGTGCCTGCCGAGGCTGCGCGCGCGCATGGACCGCGACCTGCTGGTGCTGCTGGCCACGCTGGTGCTGGCGGCCAGCCTGCTCGGCCTGGCGCGGCTGCGCAGCGTGCCGGCGCTGGCGCCGGTGATGCTGGCCAACGGCCTGGCCTGGATCACCGTGCTGTCCTCGCTGCAGATCGCCGCGCAGACTGCCGTGCCGGCCTGGGTGCGTGCGCGGGCGCTGTCGCTGTACATCATGGTGTTCTCGCTGGGCATGGCTGGCGGCTCGCTGCTGTGGGGCGCACTGGCGCAGCGCGCCTCGATCCCGCTGGCGTTGACGGTCGCCGCGGCCGGCGCGGTGCTGGCCGGCCTGGCGGTCTGGCGCGTGCGCATCGCCGGTACCGAGGGACTGGACCTGCAGCCGGCCGGGGACTGGCCGGCGCCGGCGCAGCCGCAGCCGGTGTCGCATGACCGCGGCCCGGTGCTGGTGACGGTGCAGTACCACGTCGATGCCGCCGACCGTGCCGACTTCCTCGCCCGCATCCGCCAGCTCGGCCGGGTGCGCCGCCGCGACGGCGCGGTGGCCTGGGGCGTGGCCGAAGACGTCGCCGCGCCGGGCGTGCACCTGGAGTACTTCATCGTGCCGTCGTGGCTGGAACACCTGCGCCAGCACGCCCGCGTGACCGGCGACGACCGCGGCCTGCAGCAGCAGGTTCGCCTGCTGCATCGCGGTGCCGAGCCGCCGCTGGTCCGCCACTTCGTCGCTGGCGATGCGCTGCATGCCGCGGCGGTTCCGCCCCCGCATTCCCATCACGACATCTGAGGCAAGACATGGATCGCAAGTTCTACATCGGCCTGCTGCTGGGCGTCGGCATCGGTTTCGGCTGCCGCGCACTGGGCATCCCCTCGCCGGCGCCGCCGGCCCTGGTGGGCGCGCTGCTGGTGGTGTCGATGACCGCCGGCTACCAGCTGGCCGACCGCTGGCTGGCAAGGCGCGTGGCACGCAATGCGGTGCATTGCGGTGGCCCGAGCGGGCGCGGCGCCGATGCGGGGGGCGCGCGATGATCATGTCGCTGCTCGGGGTCGTGCTCGCGCTGGCGATCGGCATCGGCTGCCGGCTGCTGGACATCCCGGTGCCGGCTCCGCCGCGCCTGAGCGGCGCGCTGCTGGTGCTGGCGATGAGTTCCGGGTTCCTGCTGGCGGACCGGCTGCTGGGCTGAGCCCGGCGCCGGTTGCCGATGCACAGGCACGGCCCGCGCGATGCGGGCCGTGCACGTGGCTCAGGCCTTGGCGAAGGCCAGCAGGTCGCGGTTGAACTGTTCGGCGTGAGTGGCGGTCAGGCCATGCGGCGCGCCGGCATAGATCTTCAGCTCCGCGCCCTTGACCAGCCTGGCCGACAGCCGGCCGGACGCATCGATCGGCACGATCTGGTCGTCATCGCCATGGATCACCAGGGTGGGCACGTCGATCCTGCGCAGGTCTTCGGTGTAGTCGACCTCGGAGAACTCGTGGATGCAGTCGTACTGGCCTTTGACGCCACCGGCCATGCCCTGCAGCCAGAACGAATCGCGCATGCCTTCGCTGGCCTTGCTGCCGGCGCGGTTGGCGCCGAAGAACGGCATCGCCAGGTCCTTGAAGAACTGCGAGCGGTCGCCGGCGGTGCCGGCGCGGATGCCGTCGAACACGCCCAGCTCGGTACCGTGCGGGTTGGTCGCGGTCTTGAGCATCAGCGGCGGCACCGCGCCGACCAGCACCATCTTCGCCACGCGCCTGCTGCCGTGGCGGCCGACGTAATGGGCGATCTCGCCGCCGCCGGTGGAATGGCCGACCAGGATGACGTCCTTCAGGTCCAGATGCTCGATCAGCGTGGCAAGGTCGTCGGCATAGGTGTCCATGTCGTTGCCGGTCCAGGTCTGGCTGGAGCGGCCGTGGCTGCGACGGTCATGGGCGATCACCCGGTAACCGTTGCTGCCCATGAACAGCATCTGCGGGTCCCAGGCGTCCGAGCTCAGCGGCCAGCCGTGGGCGAACAGGACCGGCTGGCCCTTGCCCCAGTCCTTGTAGAAGATCTGGGCACCGTCCTTGACGGTCACGAAACTGCTCATTGGATTGACTCCGTGTTGTGTAGCGGGGGAGGAAGCGGGCATGGCCGCGCGGGCAATGCCCGGCAGGCCCAGGGAAGCGATCGAGGACGCGGCCAGTGCCGCGGCCAGGCCGGCGGAGGTGGCGAGAAAGCCACGACGACCGGGGTCGTCCGGGGTCGCATCGGTGGGGGGAAGCATGGGGGTCTCCTGTGGCGGAAGGGCCGCAGTGCGGCCCGCCTGCCATTGGACGGCAGGCCCGCGTCAGGGCGCTTGCACCCTCGTGCTTGGAGCCTGCGATGCGGTTCGCGCACAGGCGAAAACGCCGGCGTCGCGGGGGCGACGCCGGCGTGCGCAGGCAGGGATTGGCGTGACGATCAGGCGCCCTGGCGTTGCGCCCACTGCGCGCACGAAGACGCCGCGTCGGCAGTCGGTCCGCGCGTGCAGGCTTCGTCCATGCGCTGGCGCAGCCGCGCCAGCGTGGCCGCACCCTGGTGGCCGCGGCTCCACTCGTCGAGGGTGGCGCCGAGTTTTTCGAAGCGCTGGCGGGTGCGCTGGTGGTAGCCCTCCGGCTGCGAGGCAAGCTCGCCGATCACCTGGCTGGCGGCGCTTTCGATCGCATCGCGGTCATCGGGGGACAGGCGCACCAGGCCTTCGACATAGAGCACGCCCCACTGCACGCGCGTGGCCGGCCCCTCGGCGCCGGCGTAGGCCTTGCGCAGCCACTCGATCGCCGCCGCACGGTCGCCGCGTTTCTCGGCCAGTTCGGCCAGGTCGGGCATGTAGTAGTACGGCGTGTGGCTGCGCGGCAGCTCGGCCAGCAGCAGGCGCTCGGCGCCGGCATCGTCGCCGGCCTGCTGCAGCAGGTAGGCGGCAGTGCTCAGGGTGGCCTGGCGTTCGTAGGCGGTGCGCGAGGCGTCGTCGGCGGCGGCCACGGCGGCCTGCGCGCGGGCGACCAGCGGCGCAGGCAGCGGACCGTCGGGCTGCTGCTGCCGGGCCAGCTCGATCTCCACCAGCGCCAGTGCCAGTCCGTCGTCGGCAGAGGGCGGGCTGCCGGCGTCGGTCCGCAGCGCGTCGAGCAGGGCGGTACCGAGCTGGCGCGCGTCGGCGTCGTCGCGATGCGCGCGTGCGACCAGGCCGGGGCCGGCATACTCGAGTACCGCGCGATTGGCATGCACCTCGGCCGGCGCGGCCAGGACCTGATCGAGCGCCGTCCGTTGCGCGACATCCAGCGGCGCCTTGCCGTCCGCGGTCGCCAGCGCGAGCAGGGTGAAGCGGCGGCGCGTGGCGTCATCGGGCGCCTGCGCGGCCAGCCGCTGCAGCAGCGCGTCGGTCGGCTGTTCGCCGGCGAGGCGGTTGGCATCGACCTCCCAGCCGTAGTCGGCCAGCAGCGCCCAGTCCTCGGCACCCAGCGAGCGTGGCTGCGCGAGCGCGGCCTGGAGCACGTCGGCAATGGCGGCGCGTCGGCCGGCGGCGCGCTTGAGCGCGGTCACCAGTGCGGCACTGTCGTTGCCGCCGGCCAGGCGGGTGATCTCGCGGCGGTCCGGGGTGAGCACGACGAGGGTGGGGTAGCCACGCACGCCGAACCGCTCGCCCCAGGCCTGGGCGCCAGGCAGGTCGCCATCGAGGTAGACCGGGATGAAGTTCCCGGTGAGGGCGATGAAGGCCGGATCCTTGAACAGCGTGGCCTTGAGCCGGTTGCACGGCGGGCACCAGACCGCGCCCCAGTACAGCAGCACCGGCCGGCCGCTTTCGCGTGCTTCGGCGAAGGCATCGTCGACATCGCCCTGCCGCCAGGCGATGTGGTCGGCCGCCGGCTGCGTGGCCGGCGCCTTGGCGGCAACCGTCTCCGCGGAGGACGGCGCGCGCCCGCAGGCGCACAGCGCCGCAGCCAGGGCGAGCGGGAAAAGGGCGGGCGGGATCTGGCGCATGGGGGTCCTGGAAGGCGTTGCTGCCGAGCACGGTAGGGCGCATTCCCGCGCTGCCGAAATACCGCAGGGACATGAGTTCAGGCGCGATCGGCATGAGCGGCGGCCATCTGCCGGGCTTTGCGCGCAGACGCCATCAGGGCATCGCAGCGATGCGGACGGGAGACGGACGTCGGACGGCAGGCGGTGGCGCTGGCCGCGCCGGGTCGCCTTCGCAGGGCAGCCGCGGCTACTTCGTGCCCTGGACCGGCATGGCGTCCACCTGGCTCCAGCTGTCATCCGGATCGAAGGCCTTCATCGCCGTGGCGATCTTCTCCGTTCCCGGGCCCAGGTCCTTCTGGAACAGCTCGCCGTCGTGGCTGATCATGAAGGTCATCACCCCGGTCTCGCCGTATTTCGCCGGCCACGCCACCAGCGCGAAGCCGCGGGTCATGTGGTTGCCCAGCACATAGGAATAGGCACCGCCGGGCGCCGAGGGTCCCTGCGCCTCGAGGATGCGGTAGTGGTAGCCATGCCAGTCCGAGCCCGGCGTGGAATCGGCGAACAAAGGTCCCAGCGGGCTGATCTGCCCGCTGTCGTCCTCGGACCAGTACAGGCCGTCGTGCCTGCCGTCGGTGCTGACGATGCGCCGCGCGTAGGCGAGCACGCCGTCACCATCGCGGTCCTGGCTGGCGTAGTCCATCTGCGCGTCGTGGTAGGCGCGCACCGATTCGATCGTGGCCAGTTCGTTGCGGCCGATCTGGCGCTTGCGCATTTCCACGATGCCGGCCTGCTGGTCGAAGTGCCAGCCGGCGGCGGACCTGCGCAGCGGCACCGGAAAGGTCCAGCCGCCGTCGCCGACGCCGAGCACCGCGCTGCCGTCGGGCTGGTTCTCGATGTGGTGGGCCTTTTGGTACTGGGCCAGGAAGGTGTCCACGTCCTCGCGGTCGACGTCCTTGGGGACGTAGACCTTCCAGTCCTTGCCGAACAGCGCGGCGAGCCTGGCCTCGTCGGCATGGGTGCTGCCGAGCGCGGCCACCAGCGCCTCGGCGGCGGCTTCGGGGGAGGGGAAGGACTGGTCGGCGGCGAGCCCGTGCGTCGGCAGCAGCAGGGCCAGCGACAGCAGCAATGCGGGGATGGCTTTCATCGCGTTCCTCCCACTCAGCGATGGCGTCCGCCGCCGCCGGCGCGACGTGGCGCGCTGGCGGTGCGGTTGACCGGATGGCCGGCGGCACGGGCGCTGGCCGGGCGCTGCGCGGCGGCATGGCTGGCATTGCCGCGTTGGTACTGGGCACGCGCCTGCTGCGGCTGGCGCACGCCACTCATGGCGCTGTTGCCGGCGCGCTGTGCATGCTCGGCCTGGCTGCGCGCGGCACTGCGGGCCTGGTCATTGCGCTGTACCTGCCGATGCGGCTGCTGCAGTTCGCGCTGGGCCGCTGCAGGACGATGCTGCGCGGCATCGTGCGCGCGCTCGCGGGCCTGGGGATGCGCCTGCGCGGCGGCTGCGGCGCGCTCGCGCGCGGCGCCGCGCTCGCCGGTCGGCCGATCGGCGCCGCCGGTACGGTCGGCGATCCTTTCACCGGCACGCTCGCGCGAGGCGGCGTCGCGGTCGGGCATGCGGCTGGCCGCGGCCTGGGCACGATCCCGGGCCTCGCGGTTGTCGCGCGCCGGCGCGTCGATACCGTGCTCGCCCATCCGCGCGCGGGCCTGTTCGCGGGCCTGGGCGCGCTGCGGATCGTCACCGCGGAAGGCATCGCGCTGGCGCGCCCCGTCGAGCTGGCGGCCGAATGCCTGGCGGTTGGCCTGGTCGCGGTAGGGCACGCCGCCGCGATGCGCCGGATCGTGCTGCCAGCGGTTCTGGTTCACGTCCAGGCGCTGGTTGACGTTGATGTTGTTGTAGCGGTTGATGTTGATGTCGACGTCGTCGTGGCCCCAGTCGAAATCGCCCCACAACGCGTCGGTGATCGCCAGGCCGGCGCCGAACATCAGGCCGCTCACCAGCGCGCTGCCGGCCGGGTAGTAGGCCGGCGGTGGCGGATAGTAGGCCGGCGGGTAGGCCGGATAGGCCCAGCTGCCGTATACCGTGGTCGGGTTGTAGCTGGGCACGTAGACAACCTGCGGATCAGCCGGCTGGATCACGATCACCTGGTCGCCGCCATCGGCCGGTAGTGGCGCGGGCGCGGCGCCGCCCTGTGCCGGCACCGGCGCGGCGGTGGCCTGGACGCTGACCTTCTGGTAGTCATTGGATTGCAGGTTGCCGGCGGCCTGTGCCTGGCGGCGCAGGCGCTGCACCGCGTCCATCACATCGTCGGGCTGGGCCAGGAAGGCATCGCCGAGGCGCTGCACCCAGGCCGGGTCCTGGGACAGCAGCGCCAGTGCCTGCGGGAAGGCCACCAGCGACTGCACGCTGGCATCCCAGGGCTGGCTGGCGACCTGCCGGACCGCGTCGTCGCCCCTGGCCTGCGGGTGCGCCTTGGACCATGTTGCCGCGTCGGCAACTTCGCCGGGATAGGTCGAGGCCATCAGCACCTGCGCCAGCAGCGGATCGGGATAGAGCGCGATCGGCGCGACCATCTGATCGAGTTCCTCGTTCGGGAACACCGATTCCCTGGCGGTCACCGGCGCCGGTGAGGCGGCGGCCGTGGCGGCGGGCGCGGCCGCCGGCGTGGTCGCTGGATTGGCCGGGGCTGCGGCGGGACTGGCAGCGCTGTCGGACCTGCCCCCATCGCGATTGCAGCCGCCTAGGACTGCCAGGCACAGGATGGCCAGGATCGGGATACGCATGGCAGCTCCCTTCGATGGGTGCGGGATGGCGCGGGCGGCATCCCGTCGGGGCTTGGCATTGGGCGCGATTGTCCGGCGGCCGCGGGTGATCCTGATGTGAACCCGTCGCGAGCGGTCCCGGCTTTTGCGGGGATGGAGGATCTCGCTGCCACAGTCATTGAGCGCGCTGGCATGATGCGCGCTCCAGGGGCTGAACCAGGATCGGGCATGAGGATCGTGCTGGCGATGTGCAACGGACTGCTGGCAGCCAGCTTGCTGGTCTGGCCCGGCGTGATGCTGATGGCCGTGTTCCTGATCGACGCGCCGCAGTCCACCCGCATGCCGGGCACGGTCGCGCTCGGCGCCTCGGTGATGCTTTACCCGGTCGTGGTCATTGCCGCGCAGGTCCTGTTCTGGACCACGTTCCGCCGCGGTGGCGGGACACCGCGAAAGCTGTTGCAGGCGACGCTGGCAGGCGTGGCAGCCCCGGCCCTGGTCGTCGTCCTGGCCGTGGTCAATTTCGCTTGAACTGCCGTTGCCCATCGCCATCAGGCGAACACCGGCGGCGCGGCGCCACCGATGGCGACTAGAACGCGCGGCTGACCAGCACCGTGGCGGTGAGCTGTCGGTTGCGCTGGGTGACCGGACTGTCGCTGGCGTCGGACTGCAGCCAGGCCAGGGCGAGGTTGGCGCCTATGTTCCAGCCCGGCTGCGGCCGGTAGTTGGCGCCCAGCGAGAAGCGGGCGCTGTACAGGCCCGACCCGGCGCGGTAGGCCGGCAGGCCCGAGTCGGCGCTTTGCGTGGCGTCGATGCCGTAATAAGCGCGCATGTACTGGTCATTGCCCCAGGACAGGCCCGGGCCGGCGACCACGACCCAGCGCGGATCGAGCGGAAAGCTCCCCATCGCGTCGAAGCTGGCGTAGGTGCCGCGGCTGTTGCCGCCGATGTCGGTAACAAGGCTGCCGCGCAGCGAGGCCCAGCCGGCGACATACACCCCGAACAGCTCGGCGTGGGCGGTGCGGTCCAGGTCACCGAGGCCGCGCAGGTGGGCGTCGTCCGATTCCTGTCGCGGCTCGACCACGTCGTAGGTGGCGGCGACGCCTGCGCGCCAGTGCGCGTCCTGGACCAGGTAGGCGCCGACCGACAGCAGCGAGGCGGTATCGGGATTGGCGCCGATGAAGAACCGTCCGCGACTGGCCGCAAGCACCGGCACGACCTCGGTGCGCTGGTCGTCGGCACCGGGGAAGGTCGGCAGGTTGACCACCCCGGCGCCCACCGTGTAGCGCCATTGGCCAGCCGCCGGCGCCGGCGGCGGATACAGCGCGTAATAGCTTTCCGAGGCGGCCAGGGTGTCGTCGGCCAGCGCAGGGACGCTGCCGGCGGACAGTGCCAGCGCGAACGCGACGGCGGGCCATGCGCGTGCGGGTGTGCGCGCGGGGCGGGCGGGGCGCATGAAGGCGACCATCGGGACTTCCTGCGGCGCGGCGGAGACGCCGGTTTAGTCCGGTCCCCGTCAAGCAGCCGTGATGGCACCGTCCGAGCGTGTCGGGCGGGTCAGGCGCCGGCGTCGCGCTGGATGCGTACCGGCACCGACTTGTATGACGGCGTGCCGCTGGCCGGGTCGTGGTAATCCAGCGGCACCAGGCAGTTGCCTTCGGGGTAGTAGGTGGCGACCGAACCGCGGGCGATGTCATGCGCCACCGCGATGACGTTGTCGAGCACGCGCTCGCGCCCGCCCGCGAAGGCGGTGCGCACCATGATCCGGTCGCCGGCGGCGATGCCGCGCGCGGCCATGTCCGCGGCATTCATGAACACCACGTCGCGGCGCCCGAACACGCCGCGATAGCGGTCGTCGTAGCCGTAGATGGTGGTGTTGTACTGATCGTGGCTGCGGATCGTGGTGAGGCGCACGACGTCGCCATCGGCGCCGCCCGGGTCTTCATCCAGGCCTGACGCGCCCAGGCCGGGAAAGGGCAGGAACCGTGCCTTGCCGGTCGGCGTGGGCCAGATGCGTTCGGTCGGCGGCAGCGGCAGCCGGAAGCCCCCGGGCACGCGGATGCGTTCGTTGTAGCGTTCGAACTCCGGGAACACCGCCTCGATCGCATCGCGGATGCGGTCGTAATCGGCGACCAGCGCCTGCCAGGGCACGCGGGTGCGCGGCAGCGAGGCCGCGGCCATGCCGGCCACGATCGCCGGCTCGGACAGCAGCATCGCCGAGGCCGGCGCGAGCTTGCCGCGCGAGGCATGCACCATCGACATCGAGTCCTCGACCGTGATCGCCTGCGGGCCGCTGGCCTGCAGGTCGCGCTCGGTGCGTCCCAGGCACGGCAACAGGAAGGTATGCCGGGCGGTGAGCAGGTGGCTGCGGTTGAGCTTGGTGGCGATGTTCACCGACATTTCCAGCCCACGGATGCCGGCGAAACAGGCCTGCCCGTCGGGCATCGCCACGGCGAGGTTGCCGCCGAGGCTGACCAGCACCTTCGAACGCCCGGCGATGATCGCCTGCATCGCCGCCACCGCGTCATGGCCGTGGCGGGCCGGCGGGGTGAAGCCGAAGTGCTGCTCGATGCGCGCGAGCATGTCCGGCTTCGGCTTCTCGGTGATGCCGACGCTGCGGTCGCCCTGCACGTTGGAATGGCCACGCAGCGGGCAGATGCCGGCGCCTGGCTTGCCGAAGTTGCCGCGCAGCATCAGGAGATTGGCGATCTGCTGCACGTTGCGCGTCCCGGTGGCGTGCTGGGTGATGCCCATGCCGTAGGTGACGATCGTGGCATTGGAACGGGCATAGGCCGCGGCGACGCCGCGCAGTTCCGCCTCCGACAGGCCCGAGGCGGTTTCGATGGCCGGCCAGGCGGTGCCGCGAAGGTCGTCGGCGAGCGCGTCGAAGCCCTCCGTATGCACGGCGATGAAGGCATGGTCGAGCACCGTCGCGTCCGGACCGGCCCGGGCGTCCATCTCCAGCAGCGCCTTCATGATGCCCTTCAGCGCCGCGGCATCGCCGCCGACGCGCGGCTGCAGGTAGGTCGAGGCGATATCGGTGCCGCCCAGCGTCGCCATCTCCACCGGGCTCTGCGGGTCGGCGAAGCGTTCCAGCGCACGCTCGCGCAGCGGGTTGAGCACGATGATCCGCGCACCCCGGCGGGCGGCCTCGTGCAGCGTGCCCATCATCCGCGGATGGTTGGTGCCAGGGTTGTGGCCGATGGCGATGATCAGTTCGCAGGCATCGAAGTCGTCCAGCGACACCGTGCCCTTGCCGATGCCAATGGACGCGGGCAGTCCGACGCTGGTGGCCTCGTGGCACATGTTGGAGCAGTCGGGAAAGTTGTTGGTGCCGTACTCGCGCGCGAACAGCTGGTAGAGGAATGCCGCCTCGTTGGAGGCGCGGCCGGAGGTGTAGAACTCCACCGCGTCCGGGTCGGTCTGCTGGCGCAATACCTCGCCGATGCGCGCGAACGCCTCGTCCCAGCCGATTGCCTCGTAGACGTCGAGTTCGGCGTTGTAGGCCAGCGGATGGGTAAGCCGGCCGGCGTCCTCGAGCTGGTGGTCGCTCCATGCCAGCAGCGAGGACACCGTGTTGGCGGCGAAGAATTCAGGTGTCACGCGCTTGCGGGTCGCCTCCCAGGTCACCGCCTTGGCGCCGTTCTCGCAGAACTCGAAGGTCGAGGTGTGGCGGCGGTCCGGCCAGGCGCAGCCGGGGCAGTCGAAACCCTCCGGCTTGTTGGCGCGCAGCAGCGTGGAGGCGGCCTCTGGCGCCTGCATCTGTTCGTGGATGGCGCGGGCGGTGGCGCGCAGGGCGCCCCAGCCGCCGGCCGGATGGGGATAGGGGCGGATGCCCGGAATCTCGTTGTCAGCCACCAGCCACCCGTGCGAATGCGCTGCGGACGAGGATAGCGGTTCCGGCGGACGCGGTGGAGCGTCGGTTCCGGTAGGAGCGGCTTCAGCAGCGACCAGACAAACGTGCCGTCGCGTTTGATGGAGTAGGTCACGCAGAGCCGCTGCTGCAGTGCGGTTGCCGGCGAAGTGGCGAACCCGCCGATGTCTGCCCCAGTCAGACAACCTGGAGCTGCGCTTCCCCCTGGCTCACCCCGCCGATCACCGAGACATCGGCAAAACCCATCCCACGGAAGATCGCCAGCACCTCCCCGACGGCATCGGGCGCGCAGCTTACCAACAGGCCGCCGCTGGTCTGCGGGTCGCACAGCAGGGCCCGCTCGACCTCGTCCAGCCCTGGCGGCAGGCGCACCTGTTCGCCATAGCTGGCCCAGTTGCGCTGCGAGGCGCCGGTGACGAATCCCGCCCGGGCCAGCTCGCGCGCCTGCGGCAGCAGCGGCACCGCGGCCCAGTCGAGGCGCAGCGTGCAGCCGGCGCCGCGGGCCATTTCCAGCGCATGGCCGGCCAGCCCGAAGCCGGTGACGTCGGTCATCGCATGCACGCCCGGCAACCGCGCCAGCGCCGGGCCGGGGGTGTTGAGGCGGGTGGTGGTGTCGACCAGCGCGGCGTAGCCGGCCGGGCCCAGGGCTTCCTTCTTCAACGCCGCCGAATAGATGCCCACGCCCAGCGGCTTGCCCAGCACCAGCACGTCGCCGGGCCGGGCGTCGCGGTTGCGCTTCAGGTGCGCCGGGTCGAGCAGGCCGATGGCGACCAGGCCGTAGATCGGCTCGACCGAATCGATGCTGTGGCCGCCGGCGACCGGAATCCCGGCGTCGCGGCAGGCGCTGGCGCCACCGTCGAGGATCCGGCCGATGGTCTGCTTCGGCAGCACGTTGACCGGCATGCCGACCAGGGCCAGCGCGAACAGCGGCGTGGCGCCCATGGCGTAGACGTCGCTGATCGCGTTGGTGGCGGCGATGCGGCCGAAATCGTGCGGGTCGTCGACGATCGGCATGAAGAAGTCGGTGGTGGCGACGATCGCCTGGTGGTCGTTGAGGCGGTACACCGCCGCGTCGTCGGCGGTCTCGATGCCGACCAGCAGGTCCGGCGGCAGCGGCATCGCGGTTTTCGCCTCGCGCAGGATGCCTTCCAGCACGGCCGGAGCGATCTTGCAGCCGCAGCCGCCGCCGTGGGCCAGCGAGGTCAGGCGGGGGACGGGAGCGGCGGCGGTGGGGTCGGACATCGGTGGACTCGGCGGCGGCGGGTGCCGGCAATGTAGCCCAGGCCGCGTTCACATCGTCACCGGACCGGCCGCGGCATGCTTGCCTGCATCGCGCCGGCTTGACTGTGCCGTCGCCGCGGCAGACCATCGAGGCGACGCACCCATCCGCCGACAGGTTCGTAGAGGAGTCATGATGAACGTCGACATGTCCCGCCGCAGCTTCCTCAAGCTGGCCGGCGCGGGAGCGGCGGCGACCACGCTGGGCGCCATGGGCTTCGGCGCGGCAGAGGCCGCCACCGCCGCCCACGTACGCGCCTTCAAGCTCGCCACCACCACCGAAACCCGCAACATCTGCACCTACTGCTCGGTCGCCTGCGGCATCATCATGTACTCGCGCGGTGACCTGGCCGCCGGCGAGAAGGCCGAGCTGGTCCACATCGAAGGCGATGCCGACCACCCGACCAACCGCGGCACGCTGTGCCCGAAGGGCGCTGCGCTCAAGTCCTACGTGAAGGCCGCCACGCGGCTGACCCGGCCGCGCATCCGCCGTCCCGGCGCCGACCACTTCGAGGACATCTCCTGGGAAGAGGCGCTGGACCGCATCGCGCGCGCGGTGAAGGACGACCGCGACGCCAACCTGGTCGAGCGCAACGCCGCCGGCACGCTGGTGAACCGTCTGACCACGACCGGGTTCCTGGCGGCATCGGCGACCACCAACGAGACCGCCTGGGCGACCTTCAAGGTGGTGCGCTCGCTGGGCATCGTCGGCTTCGACAACCAGGCGAGGGTCTGACACGGCCCGACGGTGTCCAGTTTGGGCCCGACGTTCGGCCGTGGTGCGATGACCAATTCGTGGACGGACATCGCCAATACGGACCTGGTGGTGATCATGGGCGGCAACGCGGCCGAGGCGCACCCGTGCGGTTTCAAGTGGGTGACCGAGGCCAAGCAGCACCGTGGCGCCAAGCTGATCGTGGTCGATCCGCGCTTCAACCGCTCTGCGGCGGTTTCCGATTTCTACGCGCCGATCCGCCCGGGCACCGACATCGCCTTCCTGATGGGGGTGATCCGCTGGTGCATGGCCAACGACAAGGTCCAGTGGGACTACGTCCGCAACTACACCAACGCGGCCTACCTGGTGCGCGAGGACTTCGGCTGGCAGGACGGGCTGTTCACCGGCTATGACGAGGCCAAGCGGGAGTACGACCAGACCAGCTGGGAATACCAGTTCGGCGAGGACGGCTACATCCGCACCGACCCGACGCTGCAGGATCCGCGCTGCGTTTGGAACCTGCTCAAGCAGCACGTGGAGGTCTACACGCCGGAGTTCGTCGAGAACCTGTGCGGCACGCCGAAGGACCGCTATCTCAAGATCTGCGAGATGATCGGCGCCACGTCGGCGCCGGACAAGGCGATGACCTCGATGTATGCGCTGGGCTGGACCCAGCACTCCAAGGGCGCGCAGAACATCCGCGGCATGGCGATGCTGCAGCTGCTGCTGGGCAACATCGGCATCGCCGGCGGCGGCATGAACGCGCTGCGCGGGCATTCCAACATCCAGGGCCTGACCGACGTGGGCCTGATGTCGAACCTGGCGCCGGGCTACCTGGCGATCCCGCGCGAGAGCGAGGTCGACCTGCCGACCTACCTGTCCACCCGCGGCAACAAGCCCTCGCTGCCGAACCAGATGAGCTTCTGGCAGAACTACGACAAGTTCTTCGTCAGTTTCCTCAAGGCGATGTGGGGCGACAAGGCCACCGCGGACAACCAGTGGGGCTACGACTGGTTGCCCAAGCTGGACATCCCGCAGTACGACGCGATGAAGATGTTCGAGAAGCTCAAGCAGGGCGAGGTCAACATCTACTTCTGCCAGGGCTTCAACGCGCTGCTCTCGTTCCCCAATCGCGGCAAGCTGACCGAGGCGTTCTCCAGGCTCAAGCTGCTGGTGGTGATGGACCCGCTGGAGACCGAGATGGCCTCCTTCTGGGAGAACCACGGCATCTACAACGACGTGGACACCGCCTCGATCCAGACCGAGGTGCTGGAGCTGCCGAGCACCTGCTTCGCCGAGGACGAGGGCGCCACGGTCAACTCCGGGCGCTGGCTGCAGTGGCACTGGGCCGGCGCCACGCCACCGGGCTCGGCGCGTTCGGACGTATGGATCATGGCGCAGATCTACCAGCGCATCCGCGCCCTGTACGCGAAGGAAGGGGGCAGGGCGCCGGAACCGGTGCTCAACCTGGACTGGAACTACGCCAACCCGATGGAGCCGGAGGCGGCCGAGCTGGCGCGCGAGCTCAACGGGCGTGCCCTGCAGGACGTCCACGATCCGGCCGACGGGACCAAGCTGCTGGCGGCTGCCGGCAAGCAGCTGTCCAGCTTCGGCCACCTGCGCGCCGACGGTTCGACCATGGCCGCCTGCTGGGTCTACACCGGCTGCTGGACCGAGGACGGCAACATGATGGCCCGTCGCGACAACCACGACCCCGGCGGCATGGGCACCTTCCTCAACTGGTCCTTCGCCTGGCCGGCGAACCGCCGCGTGCTCTACAACCGCGCTTCCTGCGACATCGACGGCAAGCCCTGGGATCCCAAGCGCAAGCTGATCGAATGGACCGGCGAGAAGTGGGAGGGCATCGACGTGCCGGATATCGCGGTGACCGCCAAGCCGCACGATGTCGGCCCGTTCATCATGAATCCGGAAGGCACGGCGCGCTTCTTCTCGCGCAAGCTGATGCGCGACGGGCCGTTCCCGACGCACATGGAGCCGTTCGAGAGCCCGGTGGAGAACCCGCTCAACCGCAAGATGCGCGGCAACCCGGTGGCGCGGATCTTCCCCGACGACCTGGCCGGGCTGGGCAGCAGCGACGAGTTCCCGCTGGTGGCCACCTCCTACCGGCTCACCGAGCATTTCCACTACTGGACCAAGCACAACCACGTCAACGCGGTGCTGCAGCCGGAGTTCTTCGTGGAGATCAGCAAGGAGCTGGCCGACGAGCGCGGCATCGCCAAGGGCGACCGCGTGCGGGTGTGGTCCTCGCGCGGGCAGATCTGGGCCAAGGCGGTGGTGACCGGGCGGATCCGCCCGTTGATGTGCGACGGCAAGCCGGTGCACATCGTCGGCATCCCGATCCACTGGGGCTTCAAGGGCGCCGCGCGCAAGGGCTTCGGCTCCAACTCGCTGGGCCCGTTCGTGGGTGATGCCAACATCGAGACGCCGGAGTTCAAGGCGTACCTGGTCAACATCGAGAAGGCCAAGGGAGAAACCCCGGCATGAGCGACGACCGAACCGACCAGGGGCGCGCCCCGCAACCGCTGACCGCCGCGGCCAACCCGCCGGTGCAGCCGCTGCCGTCCAACCTGCTGCCCAGCGACGTGGTGCGGGCCTCGGCCACCCACGACCTGCCGGCGCCGACCCGCCAGCTGACCCAGGTGGCCAAGCTGATCGATGTCTCCAAGTGCATCGGCTGCAAGGCCTGCCAGTCGGCCTGCATCGAATGGAACGACACCCATCCGGAGGTGGAGGAGAACGTCGGCGTCTACGAGAACCCGCACGACCTGACCCCGGAGATGTTCACGCTGATGCGCTTCAGCGAGTTCCAGAACCCGGACAGCGGCGAGTTCGAGTGGCTGATCCGCAAGGATGGCTGCATGCACTGCGCCGACCCGGGCTGCCTGAAGGCCTGCCCGGCGCCGGGGGCGATCGTGCAGTACTCCAACGGCATCGTCGATTTCATTTCCGACAACTGCATCGGCTGCGGCTACTGCGTGGCCGGTTGCCCGTTCGACATCCCGCGCATCCACAAGACCGCGCACGTGTCGAAGAAGTGCACGCTGTGTTCGGACCGTGTCGCGGTCGGCCAGGGCCCGGCCTGCGCCAAGGCCTGCCCGACCAAGTGCATCACCTTCGGCCCGAAGGAGGACATGGTCGCGCTGGCCGGGGAGCGCGTGGTCGACCTGAAGTCGCGCGGCTACGAGAACGCCGGCCTGTACGACCCGCAGGGCGTGGGCGGCACCCACGTCATGTACGTGCTGCACCACGCCGACAAGCCCTCGCTGTATGCCGGGCTGCCGGATGACCCGCATATCTCGCAGACGGTGCAGACCTGGAAGGGGCCGGCCAAGAACGTGGGCCTGGTCGCCGCCGGCGTGGCCATCGCCGGCGCGGCGCTGCACGGCTTGTTCGCCCGCGCCAACAAGGTGGCTGCCGAGGACGAGGCCAATGCGCAGGCGCTGGTCGACCAGGCCGAAGGCGAGCCCGGCAATGAAGGAGAAGGCCGCCATGGACCGTGAACGCCACTACACCGCGCCGGGCGACCGCATCGTGCGCGAGCGTCCGGTCGTGGTGGCGCGCTACCGCGGCTTCACCCGCGCCAACCACTGGATCACCGCCGGCTGCGCGGTGATCCTGCTGCTGTCCGGGTTCGCCTTCTTCCATCCCTCGCTGTACTGGCTGACCTGGCTGTTCGGCAACGGGCAGTTCGCGCGATGGCTGCACCCGATCGTGGGGGTGGTGATGGCGCTGTCCTTCCTGGGCCTGTTCGTGCAGATGTGGCGGCTCAACCTGCCGCGCCGCGAGGACGCGGTGTGGGTCGGGCACATCAAGGATGTGGTCAAGTCCAACGAAGAGGCGCTGCCGGAACTGGGCAAGTACAACGCCGGCCAGAAGCTGGTGTTCTGGGGCATGGCCGGCCTGATCGCGGTGCTGCTGGTCACCGGGGTGATGATGTGGGAGGAGTTCTTCCCCGACCTGGTGTCGATCCCGGTGCGGCGCGTCGCCCTGCTGGTGCATGCGACCTGCGCGGTGCTGATGCTGCTGCTGTTCGTGCTGCACGTGTACGCGGCGATCTGGACCCGCGGCACCTTCCGCGCGATGACCCGCGGCACGGTGACCGGTGGCTGGGCCTGGCGCCACCATCGCAAATGGCTGCGCGAGCTGGTGGCGCGCGACGTAGAGCGCCGCTGAGCGCCGGCACGACCGCCAGCGCGTGCAGCCGGTGCGCGCGGCGATACACTGCGGGTGAAAGCAGCGGCGGCGTCCGGCACGGACGACGGCGCGTGCGCCCACCCGGAGTCAGCAAGAGCCCATGACCGACGAAGCGCAGTACGAACCCCAGCCCGATCCCACCCTGATCGGTGGCGTGCCGAAGGCGCCATTGGCGCTGCTGCCCGATCCGGTCGCGCTGTTCCAGGCCCGCGCGCGGCGCTTTGGCTTCCTTGCCCAGGACCACGAGCTGGCGGGCTACCTGCGGTTTCTCGCTGATCTGTCCCGGCTGCAGGCGCGCCTGGCGGTCAGCCTGCCGGCACCGCCCGCGCTGCCGGACGGCGTCATCGCCCGCGCCGCACAGGCGCACCTGCCGCCGATCGATCGCCATGCGCTGGTCGAGGACGCCGCACTGGCGGCCACCCTGCAGGCGCTGCTCAATGGCGCCCTCGAACTGGAAATGCCGGACCTCGCCCGCGAGGCGCTGCAGGCAGTGCTGCAGGCCGACACCACCGACCGCCGCTGGCTGCTGGGCAACGTGCTGGCCGACGACATTCCCGCCGACAGCACCGCGCCGCATTTGTTCGCCGCCGCGGCGGTGCAGGTGTACCTGGCACGGCTGGCGGCCACGCTGGATGCCGGCGCGCTGGTACCGGTCGCCACCGGCGTCTGTCCGGCCTGCGGCGGCCGCCCGGCGACCTCGTCGGTGATGGGCATGCAGGGCATCGAGAACGTGCGCTACGCCAGCTGCGCCGGCTGCGCCACCCAGTGGAACGAGGTGCGGGTGAAGTGCCTGTGCTGCGGCTCCACGCGCGGCCTGAGCTACCGCTCGGTCGGCACCGACGAGGCCACGGTGAAGGCCGAGACCTGCCGCCAGTGCGATTCGTGGGTGAAGATCCTCTACAAGGTGAAGAACGAAAGCCTGGATCCGATCGCCGACGACGTCGGCAGCCTCGGCCTGGACGTGCTGATGCGCGATGCCGGCGTGCGCTGCGGGGGATTCAATCCCTACCTGGTCGGCTATTGAGCATGGACGCGATGGAAGCATTGCGTGCATTGCCCTCGGTGGACCGCTTCCTGCAGTCCGCGCAGGGCAGGGCGCTGGCGCAACAGCATGGCCGGGCGCTGGTGGTTGCCGCGCTGCGCGGCGAGCTGGCGCGGGCGCGCGGCGAGATCCGCGCCGGCGGCGATGGCCGGCAGCTGTCGCAGCTGCTGGGCGAGCGGGTGGGCGCGGCGCTGGCCGCCGGTGCGCTGTCCGGACTGCGACCGGTGCTCAACCTCACCGGCACCGTGCTGCACACCAATCTCGGCCGTGCCCTGCTTGCCGACGAGGCGATCGCCGCCGCCTGCGCGGCGATGGCGCATCCGCTGGCGCTGGAGTTCGACCTCGACGACGGCGGGCGCGGCCAGCGCGACGACCATGTCCGCGACCTGCTGCGTGAACTCACCGGTGCCGAGGACGCGCTGGTGGTCAACAACAACGCTGCCGCCGTCCTGCTGGCGCTCAATACCTTCGGCGAGGGGCGCGAGGCGATCGTCTCGCGCGGCGAGCTGATCGAGATCGGCGGCGCCTTCCGCATGCCGGAGATCATGGCGCGCGCCGGCACGCGCCTGGTCGAGGTCGGCACCACCAACCGCACCCACCTGCGCGACTACACCGCCGCGCTCGGTACGGCCACCGGGCTGCTGCTCAAGGTGCATACCTCGAACTACCGGATCGAGGGCTTCACCGCCGAGGTCGCTGCCCCGGAGCTGGCTTCGGTCGCGCGCGGCGCCGGCATCCCGCTGCTCAACGACCTGGGCGCCGGATCGCTGCTGGACCTGTCCGCGTTCGGCCTGCGCCGCGAGCCGACCGTGCGCGAGGCGGTGGCCGAAGGCGCCGACCTGGTCACCTTCTCCGGCGACAAGCTGCTCGGCGGCGTGCAGGCCGGTTTCATCGTCGGCCGGCGCGAGCTGATCGCCGCGCTCGACCGCAATCCGCTCAAGCGGACGCTGCGCCTGGACAAGATCCGCCTGGCCGCGCTGGAAGCCACGCTGCGCCTGTACCGCGATCCCGACCGGCTGCCGCAGCGCCTGCCCACGCTGCGCCTGCTGGCGCGTCCGCACGCGGATATCGCCGCGCAGGCCGCGCGCCTGGCGCCACAGGTTGCCGCGCTGCTGGCGCCGCATGGCTACGCCGCCGCGACCTGCGACTGCCACAGCCAGGTCGGCTCGGGCGCATTGCCGGTCGATACGCTGCCCAGCGCCGGCCTGCGCATCACCGGCGCCGGCGGCGACGCGCCGCAGCGGCTGTCCGCGCGACTGCGCGCCCTGCCGGTGCCGGTGATCGGCCGCATCCACGACGGCGCGCTGCTGCTGGACCTGCGCTGCCTGGACGAGGACGAGGCCCTGCTGGCCACGCTGGCGGAGCTGCCGGCACCGTGATCGTCGGCACCGCGGGCCACATCGACCACGGCAAGACCGCGCTGGTGAAGGCGCTGACCGGCATCGACGCCGACCGCCTGGCAGAGGAGAAGGCGCGCGGCATCACTTTGGACCTGGGCTTCGCCTATGCCGGACTGGGCGACGGCGGGATCACCGGCTTCGTCGATGTGCCCGGCCACGAAAAGCTGGTACGCACCATGCTGGCCGGCGCCGGTGGCATCGACGCCGTGCTGCTGGTGGTCGCCGCCGATGACGGCGTGATGCCGCAGACCCGCGAGCACGTCGCGATCCTGGACCTGCTGGGCGTGTCGTCCGGCGTGGTGGCGATGACCAAGGCCGATCTCGCCGATGCGTCGCGACGCGCGACCGTGGCCGCGCAGGTCCAGGCATTGCTGGCGCCCACCGGGCTGGCCGGGTTGCCGGTCGTTCCGGTATCGAGCGTGAGCGGCGAGGGCATCGAAGCCCTGCGCGCCGCGTTGGCGGGCCTTGCCGCGGCGCTGCCTGTCCGGCCCGGCGAAGGGGCGTTCCGTCTGGCCGTCGATCGCAGTTTCAGCCTGGCCGGCGTCGGCACCGTGGTGACCGGGACCGTGCTGTCCGGAGGGGTGGTGGTGGGCGATGCGGTGACGATCAGCCCGTCCGGCCTGGCCGCGCGGGTGCGCGGCATCCATGCGCAGGACCGGCGCGCGGAGACCGGCGTGGCCGGGCAGCGCTGCGCGCTGAACCTGGCCGGCGAGGGCATCGGCAGGGAGTCGGTGTCGCGCGGCGACCTGATCGTGTCGCCCGGCCTGCACGCGCCCAGCGATCGCATCGACGCGCTGCTGCACGTGCTGCCGTCCGAAGCGCGGCCGGTGACCACCTGGATGCCGGTGCGCCTGCACAGCCACGCGGTGGAAGTGGGCGCGCGCGTCGTGCCGCTGGCCGGCGAACTGGCGCCGGGCATGCGCGGACCCGTGCAGCTGGTGCTCGAGCGCCCGATCGCCGCCGCGGTCGGCGATCGCTTCGTCCTGCGCGACACCTCAGCCAGCCGCAGCATCGGCGGGGGACGCTTGCTCGACCTGCGCGCGCCGGCGCGCAAGCGCGGCAGCGCCGAACGGCTGGCATGGCTGGCGGCGGCGCAGGCCACCGATCCGGGCGCCGCGCTGGCGGCGATGGTGGCACTTGCCCCGGTGGACCTGCCCGGTTTCCTGCGCGACCGTGCGCTCGAGCCGGCGCAGGCGCCGCGCCGGGTCGCCGAGGCCGGCGCCGTGTTGCTCGGCGACCACGCGCTGGCGATCGCCCAGCGCGATGGGCTGCGCGCGCAGATCGACGAGCTGCTGGCGGATTTCCATCAGGCCAACCCCGACCTGGCCGGCCTGGGCCGCGAGAAACTGCGCCTGGTGCTGCAGCCGCGCCTGCCCAAGCCGGCGTTCCTGGCCCTGCTGCACGAGGAGGCCGGCGCCGGGCGCGTGGTGCTCGACGGTGCCTTCGTGCGGTTGCCCGGCCACGCCGTGCGGATGTCGGCCGACGACGAGGCGCTGTGGCAGCGGATCCATCCCGGCCTGCTGGGCGAGCAGCGCTTCCGACCGCCGCGGGTGCGCGATTTCGCCGGCGAACTGGCCATCGACGAACGCGAGGTCCGCCGCGTGCTGCGCCTGGCCCAGCGGCTCGGGCGGGTGGACAGGATCGCGCTGGACCACTTCTTCGATCGTGGCGTGGTGCGCGAGATGGCCGGCATCGTGCGCGAGGTCGCCGCCGCCGCGACCGATGGCTGGTTCGCCGCCGCCGCGTTCCGCGACCGGCTCAACAACGGCCGCAAGGTCGCCATCGAGATCCTGGACTTCTACGATGGCCTGGGCCTGACCCTGCGCCGCGGCGACCTGCGCCGGATCAACCCGCACCGCGCCGATCTGTTCGATACTTAGCACCGTTGGAAGGAATTCGTCCCCGGTGGGGCGGCCGGACTTCAAATCCGGTTGGGGCAGCGAGCCTGTCCCGGGTGGGTTCGACTCCCACTTCCTTCCGCCACCCGGAACCGCTCCTCCAGTGCAGTTGCAGCCTCCGCAGGCCAGACCGGCCTCAACCGCGCAACCGCTCGCCATGGCTGTAGACCGCATAGCCCTCCGCGCGGACGAAGCCGACCAGGGTGAGATTGGCCTGCTCGGCCAGCGTGACTGCCAGCGCGGTCGGGGCCGAGACGGCAGCCAGCAGGGTGATGCCGACGCTGGCGGCCTTCATCGCCATCTCGTAGCTGGCGCGGCTGGTGACCACGGCGAAGCCGGCCTGCGGGTCGCTGCCGGCGCGTGCCAGCGCGCCGATCAGCTTGTCCAGTGCATTGTGTCGGCCTACGTCCTCGCGCACCGGGCCGAGCACGCCACTTGCATCGGCCCAGGCCGCGGCATGGGTCGCGCCGGTGGCGCTGCCCAGGCGCTGTTCCGGCGCCAGCGCGCGCATGGCGCGCAGCAGGACGTCACCGGTGATGTCCACGCCGGCGCCAACCGGCGCGGGCCAGCGCATCGCCGCTTCCAGCAGCTCGCTGCCGCAGATGCCACAGCCGCTGCGGCCGCTGAGGCTGCGCCGGCGGGATTGGAGCGCAGCGGCGCGCGCGTCGGGGATGCGCAGGCGAAGTTCCCAGCCTTCGATCAGGCGGTTGACCGCTTCGACCGCCAGCTCGCTGGGCGCGCCGACGATGCCCTCGCTGAGCGAGAAGCCGAGCGCAAAATCCTCCAGATCGGCAGGCGTGGCCATCATCACCGCGAACGGGCTGTCGTTGTAGATGAACGCGACAGGGACTTCCTCGGCGATCGCGTCGTCCAGACGACGAGTGGTGCCGTCGCGCCGGCGCAGCACGGGGCGGCGGATCACGCCAGGCAGATCGGGGGCGCGTTCGGAGCTGGACAAGGTGCGGCGGTTCCTGCGAGGTGAAGCGGCAAGATAGCGCTTTCGCGTGCACGACGGAGCGCCGGGTCATCTAGCTGTATGGGCGAACGTGCAAAGCGGGCCGCGGCAAGTGGCCGGTTTTTCTCACGGCAACTTAATGTGGGCAGGCGAAGCATCCCGGTGCCGCGGCAAGCCGTGGCGGCATCCTGGTTCCCCCGCATGGACCCGCCAGTGACCAGAACACCCATGGCTGACCCTACTACGCCTTGCCGGACGCGCGGCCGCGTCGCCGCTTGCCCGTGGCGGGAGTCCGCCGGGTGAACGGCGCCGCGCCGATCGTCATCACCCTGGCGGTGCTGTGCGCAGCGATGGGGCTGTTTGCCTGGAACCGCATTCCTGCGGCGGTGGTGGCGATGGGCGCCTCGCTGGTGCTGTGCTTGGCCGGCATCGTTTCCACCAGCGAGTTCGTGCACGGTGTCGGCGACTCGGTGGTGATCCTGATCATCGCGCTGCTGGCCATCGCCAAGGGACTGGAACTGTCCGGCGTGTCGGCCTGGGCCGGGCAGCTGCTGATCCAGCATGCCGGTACCAGCCGCAACCGCCGGCTGCTGCTGATCATGCTGGTCGCCGCGGTGTTCAGCGCGCTGATCGGCATGAACGGGGCGGTCGCGGCAATGCTGGGCGTCATCGTGGTGGTGGCGATCCGCAGCCGGGTGCCGCCTTCGCAGCTGATGATCCCGCTCGCCTTCGCCTGCCTCACCGGCTCCAAGCTGACCCTGCTGGGCACGCCGGTCAACGTGATCGCCGCGATCCAGGCCGAGGAGGCCGGCATCGGCCATATCGGCTTCTTCGAATGGTCCGTGGTGGGCCTGCCGCTGCTCGCCGGCACCATCGTGATCGTGATGATGTTCGGCCAACGCCTGCTGCCCGAGCGCCACGGGCAGTCGATCCCGGCCGACCTGAGCCGGCATGCATACACGCTGGTGGAGCAGTACCGGCTCGAGGACGGCCTGCACCACCTGCGGGTGCGCGCGTCCTCGCCGTACGTCGGCCAGGCGCGTGAGGCGGTCTCGCTGCCGGTGCAGGGCGGCCTGACGCTGCTGGGGCTGTTCGAGGCCGACGGCCGCACCCCGCTGCAGCGTGGCGAGGTGCGCGAGGGCGACATCCTGCTGGTCCGCGGCGAGGCCGAACTGATTGGGCAGCTGGCGACCGCGCAGCACCTGGCCTTCTACGAGGGCGAGCGGGCCGGCGTGCTCGCCGGGCAATTGATGAACCGCGAGCTCGGCATGGCCGAGGTGGTCATCCCCGCGCGCTCGCGGATGATCGGGCAGACCCTGTTCCCCGGCATGATGACCGAGGATGGCGGGCTGATGGTCCTGGCCGTGCAGCGGGGCGGGGACTCGCTGGCCGGCGCGCCGGTGAGTGTGCAGGCCGGCGACCACGTGCTGCTGCAGGGCAGCTGGGAGGCGCTGGACCGCTACCTTGGCGATCCGCAGGTAATGGTCGTCGATTCGCTGGAAGTGCTGCAGAAGCAGGCGGTCGCGCTGGGCAAGGGTGCGCGCGCGGCGATCGCGATCCTGCTGCTGCTGGTGCTGCTGCTCACCTTCAACCTGGCCGCCGCGCCAATCGCCGCGGTGCTGTGCGCCACCCTGATGGTGGTGGCCGGGGTGCTGAAGCCGCAGCAGATCTACCGCGGGATCGACTGGAACACGCCGATCCTGATCGGCGCGATGATCCCGCTGGCCACCGCGATGACCAAGACCGGAACCTCGACGATGATCGGCGACTACGTGGTCGGCGCGCTGGGCGATGGCGGCCCGCGGCTGGTGCTGCTGGGCGTGTTCCTGGTCACCGCGCTGATCACCCAGTTCATCTCCAACACCTCCTCGGCGCTGGTGATGATGCCGATCGCCATCGCCACCGCCCACGAGCTGGCGGTTTCGCCGCTGCCGCTGATGATCGGCGTGGCGATGGGCGCCAGCGCCTCGTTCCTGACCCCCTATGCGAACGGCGTCAGCCTGATGGTGCACGGACCCGGCGGCTACCGCTTCGGCGATTACTGGAAGCTCGGTCTGGTGGTGATGGCCTGGGCCCTGCTGGTCACCATCGTGATCGTGCCGATGTACTGGAAATTCTGAGCGCGCCGCGAATACCCCCACGTTCCGCGAGGAGACGAAGATGGATGTGAGCGTTCCCGTCGACCTGCTGCACTGGATCCTGGCGATCCTGTCCATCCTCGTCCTGCTGGTGTTCCTGGTGCCGCTGCGCTGGCGGGCACCCGAGGCCGGCCCGATGGCGATGTTCACCGCGGCCATCGTCGCGCTGGCGGCGTTCCGCACGCCTTGGAACACGCTGGCGGTGGCCGGCGGCAAGGGGGTGTGGGACGCGGTGTTCATCCTCTACGTGATCTGGCCGGCGCTGCTGCTGTACCAGGTCACCAAGCAGGCAGGCGCCTACGATGCGCTGCGCCAGGGCATCTCGCGCTTCAGCCGCAACGAGCTGTTCATCATCCTCGCCCTGGCCTGGGTGTTCGCCTCGTTCCTGCAGGGCATCGCCGGCTTTGGCGCGCCGGTGGCGGTGGTGGTGCCGCTGCTGCTGGCGATCGGCGTCAAGCCGGTGTCGGCGGTCGCCATGGGTGTGGTCGCGCACGCCTGGGCGCGTTTCTTCGGCACCCTGGGCGTGGGCTGGCTGGCGACGGTGCAGGTCGCCGACCTGCAGGACATCGCGCGCGCGGCGTACGAGTCGGCGCTGCTGATCCTGATTCCCACCTACCTGGGCGGCGTGCTGGTGGTCTGGCTGTACGGCCGCTGGGCGGCGGTGCGGCACGCCTGGCCGCTGATCCTCATCCTCGGCACCATCCTGGGCGTGGGCCAGCTGCTGGCGGCGTTCTTCAGTCCCGAATTGTCGACCTTCCTGGCCGCGGCGGTCGCCCTGCTGGCGCTGTATCCGCTGTCGCGCTGGAAGCGCTTCGGCGACCCGGTGCGCGACATCCCCGACCGCCCCGGCATGCAGGAGGTGCGCCAGAACGGGCAGGCCGAGGCTGCGCCGGTGATGAGCCTGGCGATGTCTTTCCTGCCCTACGTGGTCCTCACCGTGGTGACCCTCGGGGTACTGCTGGTCCCGGCGATCAACGACGCCCTGCGCCAGGTGCGGATCGGCTTGCCGTTCCCGGCGGTGGACACCGGTTTCGGCATCCACAACGCGGCCGTGGCGCGCTACTCGCCGATCGCGATCTTCACCCACCCGGGCATGATGCTGCTGGTGACCGCGCTCGTCGTCTGGCTCGTGTACCGCGGGCGCGGCTACTACCGGGCCTGGGCGACGCGGCAGGCGCCGGAGCGGATCGGTCCGGCGCTGCTGGTCGACGCGATCCCGGCTTCGGTGCCGATCATCGCCTTCCTGGTCACCAGCCGCATCCTCGACCACAGCGGCCAGAGCCTGACCATCGCCCATGGCGTGGCAGCGGTGTCCTCGCCGCATGCCTATGCCGCGATCGCCAGCGTGATCGGCGCGCTCGGCGCCTTCATGACCTCCAGCAGCACGGCCTCGAACGTGCTGTTCGGCGGCGTGCAGAGCGGGGTGGCGCACCTGCATGCATTGCCGGTGGAAACGATCATCGGCGCGCAGGCCGCCGGCAGTGCCTACGGCAACGCGATCGCCCCGGCCAACGTGGTGCTCGGCACCAGCGTGGCCGGCATCAAGGGACAGGAGGGCGCGGTGCTGCGCACGACGCTGCCGTGGACGCTGCTGGTCGCCGTGCTCACCGGCCTGGCCACCCTGGCCCTGGTCATCTTCACCTGAGGACACCCCGTCATGGACAGCAAGCTCAAAGCCGAAGCCCTGGCCCTGGTAATGCTGCTGGCGGCCTTTCCGCTGACCAGCGCCGGCAAGCTCACCCAGGCACCGCTGTGGTGGATCGGTCTGCTCAGCCTGGTGGCCGGCGGCGCGTTGCCGGTGATCACCCGCTACATGGATCACAGCAAGGACAAGGTGCGTGACGTCGGCATCGAGTTCGACGACCGCACTTCCTAGCGTCCCGCCATCCCGACCAGATCCCCACCAGGAGGCCGCCATGAGTTCCCCGAACGGACCGCGTACCGGACGCCCCCCGACCCGCGCCACGCATGGCGTGGTGTCCACGCCGCACTACCTCGCCAGCAGCGCCGGGCTGGCCATCCTGCGCGCCGGCGGCAGCGCAGTAGATGCGGCGATCGCCGCCAACGCCGTGCTGTGCGTCGTCTATCCGCACATGGCAGGCCTGGGCGGCGACGGCTTCTGGCTGATCGCCGAGCCCGGCAGCGGACGCATCCACGGCCTCAACGCCAGCGGTCCGGCGGCGGCGCTGGCGGACATGGATTTCTACGCCCCGCATGCGGTGGACAACGAGATTCCCGCGCGCGGCCCGCTGGCGGTGCTGACCGTGCCCGGCGCCATCGATGGCTGGCGCGCGGCGCACGAGCGCTTCGGCAAGCTGGACTGGGCCGACCTGTTCAGCGACGCCATCGCGCTCGCCCGCGAGGGCATGCCGGTAAGCCGCTCGCTGCGCGACTGGCTGGTGCACGACGTGCCCATCCTGAGCCGCTTCGATGCCACCGCCGCGATCTTCCTGCCGGGCGGCCAGGTCCCGCGGGAAGGGCAGCGCCTGGTACAGCCGGGGCTGGCCACTTCGCTGCAGGCCATCGCGCGCGACGGCGCCCGCCGCGGCTTCTACGAAGGACCGCTGGCCGAACGCATCGGCGCGGCGATGTCGGCGCAGGGCTCGCCGCTGCGGGCCGACGACCTGGCCGGCTTCCACGCCGAGTGGGTCGAGCCGATCCATTCCAGCTACCGCGGCTACGAGACCTGGCAGCTGCCGCCCAACACCCAGGGCTTCACCGCGCTGCAGATCCTCAACCTGATCGAAGGCTACGACGTGGCGCGCTGGGGCGACGGCACCGCCGACTATTACCACCACATGGCCGAGGCGGTGAAGATCGCCTTCGCCGACCGCGAGGAATGGCTGACCGATCCCAACCATGTCGACATCCCGGTCGCCCGGCTGATCAGCAAGGACTACGCCGCCGCGCGGCGCGGGCTGATCGAAGCGGCCGGCGCGCACGACGTCGGCCAGGTGCCGGCGGGCATCGCCTACCCGAAACCGCACGCGCGCCGCGCACCGGACGGGGACACGGTGTACTTCTGCGCCACCGATGCCGACGGCATGGTGGTGTCGATCATCCAGTCGATCTACCACGACTTCGGCAGCGGCGTGGTCGCCGGCGACACCGGCATCATCATGCAGAACCGCGGCGCGTTCTTTTCGCTGGAGCCGGCCCATCCCAACCGGCTCGAGCCGGGCAAGCGCACCTTCCACACGCTGATCCCGGCGATGCTGTCGCGCGAGGGCAGGCCGTGCCTGGCCTATGGCTCGATGGGCGGCGAGGGCCAGCCGCAGAACCAGGCCGCGATGGTCACGCGGATGATCGATTTCGGTTATGACGTGCAGCAGGCCATCGAGGCGCCGCGCTGGCTGATGGGACGCACCTGGGGCACGCGGTCGCGCAACCTGTCGCTGGAGGGCCGCATCGGCGACGAGGTCGTGCGCGAGCTGAAGGCGCGCGGCCAACCGGTGCAGATGGTGACCGACTGGAACGACAACATGGGCCACGCGCATGCGATCCGCGTGGACCAGGCCCAGGGCTTCTTCGAAGGCGGCGCCGATCCGCGCGGCGATGGCGCCGCGCTCGGCTGGTAGGGCGCGCGGCGACGCACGCCCTTACCAGTTCCAGCGCATGCCGAGCTTGCCGTCCCAGGCATCGAACTCGCGCTGGAAGCTGCGCTGGTAGCCGAGGTTGGCGTAGAGCGTGGTCGAGGCGCCGAGCTGCCAGGTCATGCCGGCGTTGAGCTGCCACCATGAGCCCTTGAGATCGGCCTGGAACGGGATGTAGCCGCTGGCCGAGGAGAACTCGGTGACCGGCTGGCCGCGGAACTCGTGCCAGGCGTTCAGCCGCAGCCACCCGGTGAACAACCGGGGGGTGCCGGTGTCGGTGGGTGCCAGCGTCCAGGTGTTGGCCCAGCGCATGCCCAGCCGGGCGGCCAGCGAGTCCATCTCGCTGAAGCGGATGGTCGCGGCCGGATCGCGGCTGTCGTCACTGGGAATCCGTTGGTAGATCACCTGCAGCTGGGGCTCGAAGGCCTGCGTGCGTTCCTGGTTCCACATCGGATAGCCGCCTTCCAGCGAGGCGCCCCAGCCGAAGCTGTCGCGGTCCAGCAGCACGCCGTTGCGCGAGCGCGACTTGCCGTCGCCCCAGCTGCCCTGCCAGACCGCGTCCAGGTACTGGCCCTGTTCCCAGTAGCGCGTCCAGTACAGGCCCAGCGAGGTGGCCTTGATGGTGTTGCGGCCGGCCAGCTCGCCATCGGCATGGATGACGTCGCTCTGCATGCGGCCCCGGCCCAGGTAGAAGCCGGCATGGTCGCGCGTGCCATCGTCGCGCTCGACGGCCCAGGCGTCGGTGCCGACCTGGACCGCGAGGATGTCGTAGTCGTAGCGCGGGCTGCCCGCATAGATGCCGCGGCGGTTGCCTTCGGCATCTCCGTTCTCGCCGATCACCCGCAACCAGGCGCCGTTGAAGTAGTCGCCGTCGCGCAGGTCGGCGCGTCCGCGCAGCTGTTCCTGCTCGCCGATGCGTTCGTGCAGGTTGCCCAGCGTGGCCCAGCCGTAGCGCAGCGCCATCGCCGGCAGCGCTGTGTACAGCGAGACCTCGGCGCGATAGTCCGGCACCGGCGGCGGCACCGGCGGCGTCGGCGGCTCGGGCGGCGTCGGTGGCGTCGGCGTCGGTTCCGGCGGCGTGGGCACCGGCGGCGGCTCCGGATCCGGCCCCGGGGGCGGCGGCGGAGGCGGGGGCGGCGGCACCGGCGGTGGGGGCTCGGGCGGCGGAGGCGGAGGCGGAGGGGGTGGCGGAGGCGGAGGGGGCGGCGGAGGCGGAGGCGGCGGCGGAGGTGGAGGCGGCGGTGGCGGCGGCGGAGGCGACGGGCACGGCGGCACCGGAGCCCCGGGACCGCTGCAGTCCACCGCCGAGCGCAGGAACCAGTCCTGTTCGGTGCCCGCGCTGGCACCGCCGCGGTACAGCCGGTAGTTGTACGGCCCAGCCAGCAGCAACTGGTTGCTGCTGAACGCTGCCGCGTCGGTAGTGGCGTTGTCCAGCGCCACGACGACGCGGATGCCGTCGCCACTGGTGAGCGCGCCCTGGCCACCGCTGTTGTGGAACTCCAGCAGGCTCTGCCCGGTGGCGCTGCCGCCCTCGAGGATCAGCTGGTCGGTGGGCGAGCTGTCGTCGCCGAGGTAGGTGTTCATCGCCAGCACGCTGCCGCTGCCGCCGACGTAGGACTGGGTGTACAGGTGCTTGTAGACGTCGTTGAGCGGCTCGGTGAACTCGATGCGTCCGTTGTTGGTCACCAGCGCCGAGACGGTGGAGGCCTCGGGAATGGTCCACAGGCTGGTCGGATCGACGCTGACGTGGGTGACATTCCAGGCCTGGCCGGTCCAGTGCGATCTGTTCTCCAAGGTGATGTCGATCTGGCTGCCGGCATCGGCGTCGGCCAGGCCGGACAGCGTGCTGGCGTTGGCGCGCAGGTCGACGAAGGTCGCCTCGCCATTGGCCGCGCCCATGGCGCCGGCCGACAGCAGGCCTTCGCCGCCGCTGATCGTGGTGCCGGTCGCGATGACGTCCAGCGGACCGCTGGCCACGATCGCCCAGCGGTCGCTGGTCAGCGCGCCGCCCTGCAGGGTGAAGACATGCTTCCAGCCCTTGGACATGTTGTTGGAGTACAGCGCATAGGCGGGGCCGGTCGCGGTCACGGTGGTGTCGACCAGGTCGATGCGGCCATCGGCGACCACCTGCCGCGTCGCATCGCCGAAGTTCCACATGTACAGCGCGACCATGCCGCCGTCATTGCGGATCGTGCTGTCCCTGGCCGCGAGCTGGCCGTTGCTGTAGGTCTGGATCGTGGTGCTGCTGGCCCCGGTGGTGGTGACGCTGTCGCCGCTCAGCGAGACGCGGCTCACGGCGGTGCCGGGAAGGCCGGCATAGATGCCGTACCCGCCCTGGGTGCCGTTGGCCCAGGTCGTGCCGCTGCTGGTCAGCGTGCCGCCCTGTACCAGTGCGGCTGCGCGTTGCGAGGGCGCCGAGCCGCTGCCGAAGATCGCCGAGGTCGCCATCGACGAGGTCGGGCCGGGCGAGAACCGGTAGGCCTGGCCGTTGCGGGTCGAGCTCACCGTGACCTGGCTGGCGCCGGTCAGCGTGAGCGCCGAGCCCGCCTGGATCCACGTGCCCAGGCCAACGCCGGCGCCTTTGACCACCAGCTTGTCCAAGGTCGCCGAACCGCCGTTCATCGCGACCACGCCGGTGCCTGAGGAGGTCGACGTATCGGTGGAGTTGAAGGTCGTGGTGAGATCGCTGATCGACTGCGCGTTCTGCGTGCCATCCAGCGTCAGGCCGACCGAGCTGGTGCCGGCGAAGGTCAGCGCGATCGGGGCGCTGGCCTGCAGCTGGCCGCCACCGTACAGGTAGATGCCGAGCGCGCCCCTGCTCTGGAAGGTGATCGGCAGCTGGCCGGTGACCGCGATGCTGGCGCCCGGTCCCTGCACGCCCAGGCCCACGGCGTTGGTGAAGCCGCCGACGTAGAGGCGGTTGCCGCCCTGCAGCACCGCGCGACCGCTGCCCGCCACGCCGACGCCGTTGCCGGAGCCGGGGGTCAGGAACGGGTCGTTGAAGCTGGTCGCGCCGATCGTCACCGTGCCGGCGGTGGCGCCGGCCAGGCGCCCAGCGCCGATGTTGCCGCCGCGCAGGTCGATGCTGCCGCCATCGGCGAACAGGGCGGGCCCGTTGCCCGTGAATACGTTCAGGCCGTTGCGCGCGGTGATCGTGCCCAGCGTGGCATGCAGGCCCGGGCCGCTGCTCGTACGTACGATGATGGCGCCCGGGCTGGCGCCCTGCTGCATGTCCAGGGTGACATTGCCGCCATTGGCGTACACGCCGTCGCCGCTGCCGGCGCTGGTGTTGATCGTCGTGTTGCCGACCACCAGCGTGTCGCCGCTCGTTGCCGTCAGCGTGGTCGTTCGACCGCCGGGGCCGACCACGGTCTGCGCGGCGAGCGGCGCGCCCAGGCAGCACTGGGCCAGGATGAGCGCGACCTGGGAAGACAGCACGCGGCGTGATGGAGGCATGGGAGGGCTCGCAAGGGGATGTCCCGACTGTGTGTGCGCCCAGCCCGCCCGGCAACCGTCCTTCTACCTAGCGCCTGGCCAGCAAAACTACTGGCCCGGCGCGTGTTCGCTGCGATCATTCTGATCTGACCGTCGCGCCTCGCGCGGCACCGCGCCGCCGTTGGATTCAGCGCTCCAGCGAAATGATCCCGCGCCGCAGCGCCAGGGTGACCGCGTGGGTGCGGTCGCGGGCGTGCAGCTTGTCGAGTATGTTCTTGATGTGGCCCTTCACGGTCTGCTCGGAGATACCCATGCGGTCGGCGATCATCTTGTTGGACAGCCCGGCGGCGACATTGCCCAGCACCTCGATCTCGCGCCCGCTCAACGCGCTCGACGCCACGTGGTGGACGATGCTCTCGGCGATCACCGGCGGAATCGCATGGCGGCGGCCGGCGTGCACGTCGCGCACTGCCTGCACGATCTCGTGGCGGAGCATTTCCTTGAGCAGGTAGGCGCTGGCGCCGGCCTGCAGCGCGCCCAGCGCGCGGGCGTCGCCGGCGTAGGTGGTCAGCACGATGATCCGCGCGGCCGGATCGATCAGGCGGATCCGGCGCGTGGCCTCCACGCCGTCGACGCCGGGCATCTGCAGGTCCATGAGCACCACGTCCGGGCGCAGTTCGGCATAGCGCGCGACCGCCTGTTCGCCATCGGCGGCCTCGCCGAGCAGGCGCATGTCCGGCTCGCCGGCGAGCATGGCGGCCAGGCCATCACGCAGCAGCGCATGGTCGTCCACGACCAGTACGCCGATCTGGGTGTCCGGGCCGTGCATGGTGTTCTCCCAGGGGACTGGCCCGATTATCGCAGGGCGGGTGTATCGCCGGATGACTCTTTCGAGGCGTGCATCGGCGGCGCGGCCGGTTCCCAATGGGGCCGACGAACGGATTCCCGAGGCCTTGATGCAGCTGTTCCACGTGACCTTTCCCGACCGCGCGCCGGGACTGGGCCTGCTGTTGCTGAGGCTGTCGCTGGCGCTGATGCTGGTCTGGCCGTGGGGCCTGCGCGCCGCCTTCCCGGATCCGGCGCACGTGGCCTGGGCATGGATGGCCGCGGTGCTGCTGGCTACCGGCAGCCTGCTGCCGCTGGCACTGCTGCTGTCGGTGGCGGTCGGCTTTTCCGATCCGGCGCTGCGCGGCGGCCCGTTCGCCTGCTTCCTGCTCTCGGCATGGCTGCTGGGACCGGGTGCCTATGCGGTGGATGCGGTGCTGTTCGGGCGGCGCGTCCTGCATCGGCCGGCCACGTCGCGGCGAGGCGGCGACGGCGCCGCCGACCGACACCACGACACCGATGCGTAGCCGGTCGGCACGCGCCCGCGGTGGATGCCGCCGGGTAGCGGGGCATTGCACGGGGGCAGGGTGCCGGGCACGATGACGCCCGAAACTCGGGGCGGACAGGTCGGCACGATGCGGTTTTGGGACAGGTCCAGCGCGGACTCGGGCAACCTGCGCCGGAGATTCGGCCAGCTGGGACGGCTGCTCTGCCTGGCCCTGCTGCTGGCAGGCGGCCCGGCCATGGCGCTGGATCCGGCGCGTGGCATCGGCCAGTTCCACCACACCGCATGGACGGTGGACCAGGGCGCGCCCGGCCAGGTGACGGCGCTGGCGCAGACCAGCGACGGCCACCTGTGGCTGGGCACCGAGATCGGCCTGTACCAATTCGACGGCGTGCGCTTCTCGCGTTTCGTCGGCAAGGGCGGGCAGGCCCTGCCGGCGACCAGCGTCTCCGCGCTGCATGCCACCGCCGACGGCGGCCTGTGGGTCGGCTTCCGCTACGGCGCCGCGGCCCTGGTCAGGGACGGCCAGGTCCAGCCCTACGGGCAGGCCGAGGGGCTGCCCAACAGCACCATCTACCGGTTCGCCCGGACCGGCGATGGCAGGCTCTGGGCGGCGACCTTCACCGGGCCGGTGTGGCTGGCGCAGGGGCGCTGGCAGCGTCCGCCGCCGGCGATGGGCTATCCGGGCCGGCAGGCCCGCACGGTGTTCGCCGATCGCGACGGCACCTTGTGGGTGGCGACCGAGGATGCGGTCGTCGTGTTGCGCCCGGGGGCGGGCAGGTTCGAGCCGGTGCCGGCCGATGTCGGGCGGATCAGCCAGTTCGCGCAGGCGCCGGACGGGACGATCTGGGTCGCCGAGGCCGATGGCGGGGTCCGCCCGCTGTTGCCGGACAAGCCTGCGGCGGTCGCATCCGGGAAGGCGGCAGGCCAGTCATCGGCCGGCCTGCTGTTCGACCGCGACGGCGTGCTGTGGGCGACCACGCTGGGCAACGGGCTGCTGCGCCGCTCACCGCAGCGCGCCGAAGCGGGCTTCGAGCGCTTCGGGCGCATCGATGGCCTGGGCTCGAATTACGTGCTGCCGCTGCTTGAGGACCGCGAGGGCAATCTCTGGGTCGGCGGCAGCCGCGGGGTGGACCGTTTCCGCCACGCCAACCTGGTGCCGGTCGAACTGCCCGAAGGCGCGCAGGACTTCGCCATCGCCAGCGGCGGCGACGCGCTGTGGGTCGGCACGCGCAACCAGCCGCTGCAGCGGGTCGACGCCGGTGGCCCCAGGCCGTTGCCGCTGGCCGAGCAGATCAGCGCCATCTACCGCGACCGTGCCGGCGTGCTCTGGCTGGGCGGCCCGCAGGGCGTGTGGCGGATGGACGGCAGCGTGCCGGCGAAGGTGGCCGCGCTGCCGGTCGCCACCCGCTCGGGCGTGCAGGCGATGGCCGGCACGCCCGACGGCACGCTGTGGCTGTCGCTCAATACCCCGGGGCTGTACCGGCTGCGCGACGGGCAGTGGCAGCACGTTGCGCTGGCCGAGCCCTGGGATGGCTCGCCGCTGGTCCTGCAGACCGATGCAGCCGGCCGGCTGTGGGCCGGCTTCGCGCGCAACCTGGTGGCGGTGATGCGCGAGGGTTCCCTCGTCACGCCCTGGTCCGACGGCCCGGCGCTGGAGGTCGGCAACGTCACCGCGCTGTTCGAGAACCGCGCCGGCATGTGGATCGGCGGCGAGCGCGGACTGGCACTGGCCGCGGGCGGGCAGGTGCGCAACATCGTGGCCGCTGCCCGCGAGGACCTGCGCGGGATCAGCGGGATCGTCGAGGACGCGTCGGGTGATCTGTGGTTCAACGGCGCCCGCGGCGTGGTGCGGGTGCGCGCCGGTGACCTGGCCGGGCTGTTCGATCCGCGCGGCAAGCCGCGCTACGAGCGTTTCGACGCGCTGGACCGGCTGCCGGGCGTGCCGGCGCAGTTCCGGCCGCTGCCCACCGCGGCGCGCACCGACGACGGCGTGCTGTGGTTCGCCACCACCAGCGGCGTGGTGTCGATGGACCCGCGTCGGATCCAGCGCAACCCCGTGCCGCCACCGGTGGAGATCCGCTCGCTGGCCGTCGACGGCGTGGCGATGCCGATCGATGGGGGCCAGGCGCGGCTGCCGGCCGGCGTGCGCAACCTGAGCATCGGTTTCACCGCGGCGAGCCTGTCCATTCCCGAACGGGTGCGCTTCCGCTACCGCCTGGAAGGTTTCGATACGGAATGGCTGTCCTCGTCCGCGCGTTCGGCGTTCTACAACGCGCCCGGCCCGGGCCGCTACGAGTTCCGCGTGGCGGCCGCCAACAACGACGGGGTGTGGAGCCGGCACGATGCGCGGCTGGTGGTGACGATCGCGCCGTATTACTGGCAGACCGGCTGGTTCCGCGTGGCCTGCGTCATCGCCGGCCTGGGCCTGCTGTCGCTGCTGTACCTGGCGCGGCTGAGGCAGCTGGCGGTGCAGATCCGTGCGCGCCTGGACGAGCGCCACCGCGAGCGCGAGCGCATCGCCCGGGAACTGCATGACACCCTGCTGCAGAGCACCCAGGGCCTGATCCTGCGCCTGCATGTGGCGAGCCGGAAGCTTCCCCCGGACAACCCGGTGCGGGCCGAGCTGGAGTCGGCGATGACGCTCGCAGAACGGGTGGCCGCCGACGGCCGCGAGCGCGTGCGCGGGCTGCGCGGCGAGGCCGAGCAGTCACGCGACCTCGGTGCGGCGCTGCTGGCTGTGCTCGACGAATCGCACGGCCTGGCGCTGCCCGACGTGCGCCTGGTGGTCGAGGGCACGCCGCGGCCGCTGCGGCCCAGCGCCGCCGAAGAGGCCTACATGATCGGGCGCGAGGCCCTGCTCAATGCCTTCCGGCATGCGCAGGCCGGGTCGGTGGAAATCTGGATCGGCTATGGCCGCCGCGAGTTCCGCCTGCGGATCCGCGACGACGGACGCGGCTTCTCCCGCGTGCCCGGCGACACCGACGGCCACTGGGGGCTGGAAGGCATGCGCGAACGCGCCGCGCGCGCCGGCGGCACGCTCACCCTGCTTTCCGGCGAGGGCAGGGGCGGGACCGAGGTCGACCTGCGCATTCCCGGTCGCGCGGCATGGCCGGCGGGGCGTCGGTCTTCGCTGCGCCGGAAGCTGGCGCGCTGGTGGCGCGCGGCGCGGTCGGACGATCCGGCGGCGGACTGACGCGGTCGCCGCCTGCGCGCGCGGGCGGCGTGCCGGGGCGTCCCCGGCGCAAGCCGCACCCATGTACAAGCATCGCCGGCGGCGCCCGCGCTCTCATGTTGCCCTCGATCGAGTTGCGCGATGCCGGGAGGCTGCGCCATGCCAGGCAACTACGCCACCGCCGACGACGGGGGCCTGATCTTCTACCAGGACTGGGGCCCGCGCGAGGCGCAGCCCATCGTGTTCCACCACGGCTGGCCGCTGAGTTCGGACGACTGGGAGGCGCAGATGCGTTTCTTTTTCGACCATGGCTATCGCGTCATCGCCCACGACCGTCGCGGCCACGGCCGCTCCCCGCAGGCCGGGCAGGTCCACGACGTGGACCGCCATGCCGCCGATGCAGCCACCGTCAGCACGCTGCTGGACCTGCGCGATGCCGTGCATGTCGGCCATGGCACCGGCGGTGGCGAGGTGGCGCGCTATGTCGCGCGCTACGGCCAGCCGCAGGGCCGCGTGGCCAAGGCGGTGCTGATCGGCGCGATGACCGCGCCACCCGCCAGCCATGCTCGGCGCACCAGCCGCCTGCCGGCGCGGCTGCTCGAGGGCATCCGCGCGGGGCTGGCCGGCGACCGCGCGCAGCTGTTCGTCGAGCTCGCCTCGGGTCCCTTCTACGGTTTCAACCGCCCGGGCACGCAGATCCAGCCCGGCATCGTCGGCCACTGGATCCGGCAGGCGCTGATGGGCAGCGCGCAGGCGCAGCACGACGGCCTGCTCGCATTCTCCGAAGCCGACCACGGCGCCGACCTGGAGGCGATAGACGTGCCGGTGCTGGTGATGCATGGCGACGACGACCAGGTAGTGCCCCTGGCCGGCGCCGCGCTGCGCGCGGTGAGCCTGCTGCGGCACGGCACGCTGCAGGTCTACGCCGGCGCTCCGCACGGGCTGCACACCACGCACGCCGATGCCGTAAACCAGGACCTGCTGGCCTTCATCAGGGCCTGATCGCGGGCAGGGCGCTCAGGGCTTGGCGCTCATCCGGTCGCCCGCGTCGCGCAGCTCCTCGCGGCTGATGTGGCCGTCGTGGTTGGCGTCGACCTTGTCGAAGTGCGCCTCGACCGTGGGCATCGACGCCTTGGTCTCGGCACGGCTGAGATAACCGTCGTGGTTCTTGTCGGCGGCATTGAAGCGCTCGTCGCCCAGCTCCGTGCGCTCCCGCTTGGGATCGGAGGACTGGCGCTCCTGTGCGGCGGCGGACAGCGGCACCAGCAGGGCGAGGGCAAGGCAGGCACGGCACACGTTCATGGCGGGACCTCACGGGGAGCGATGGCGCCAGCCTAGGCCCAGGGCGGTGAAGGCGGTATCGCCCCTTGGTCCCATGGCGCAACCTGCGCGCGCGGCGCCAGCAGGCCTGCGCGCTAGAGGATCATCGCCGGCGCTCCGGCGCGACGGCCCGGCGGGCGCACCGGTGCCCGGGCCCAGACGGCGGCGATCCGCCGCACCGCCTCGACCAGCTCCGCTTCCGGGCGCACGAAGGGAATCCGCAGCCATTGGTCGGCGCCGCCCTCGACGCTGAACATCGGTCCGGGCGGCACGTGCACGCCGACCGCTTCCAGGCTCGCCGCCAGCTGGGTGGCGCTGCCGGCGGGCAGCTGCAGCCAAAGCGTCATGCCACCATCGGGCAGGCGGAAGCGCCATTCGGGCAGGTGTTCGGCAAGTGCGCCGGCGAGCACGTCGCGGCGCTGGCGCAGCAGGGTGCGGCGGGCGGCGAGCAGCGCGGGGTCGGCCAGCAGCTCGCCGACCACCAGCTGGTCGAACAGCGCCGTGCCGAGGTCGAGCTGCAGGCGCGCCTTGATGAGCCGGTCCATCAGCTCGTGCGGCGCGCGGATCCAGCCCACGCGCAGCCCGCTCCAGAACAATTTGGACACGCTGCCGACGGTGATGGCCTCGGGCGCATGCGCGGCGAACGGCAGCGGCATCGCGGCGTCGGTCAGGGCCAGGGCCTGCAGCGATTCGTCCACCAGCGGGATCGTGCGCGTGGCACGCAAGGCGGCGGCGTAGCGGGCGCGCTGCGCGTCGCTCATCAGGAAGCCGGTGGGATTCTGGAAGTCCGGGATCAGGTAGGCCAGGTGCGGACGGGTCTGGGTCAGCGTCGCCTCGACGCCTTCGAGGTCCCAGCCCTCGCTGCCCAGCGCATCGCCCATGGGCGAGGCGACCAGCCGCGCGCCGCCCAGCTTCAGTGCCTCGATGACGTTCGGGTAGACCGGCGATTCGATCATCACGCGGTCGCCGGGTCGCGACATCGCGCGGGCGACCACCGCGGTCGCCGCCAGCGCACCGGAGGTGACCATGATCTGCCCGGGATCGGTCGGCAGGCCGCGCTGCGCATAGCGCTCGGCGATCAGCGCGCGCAATGCCGGCAGTCCGGTCGGGCGATGGCCGTCGGTGCCCAGGTGGCCGGGCAGGCGTTCCATGGCCCGTTCGTACGCCGGCGCGATGCCGCCGATCGCGGTGGTCGAGGCGCAGTTGAGATCGATGCTGCCTTCTTCCAGCGTGCCGGCGAACGAACGCAGGGCATGCTCGTGGGCACGGCGCTGTGCGTGGGGCACCGCGGCGAAGGTGCCGGCGCCCTGGCGCGCGGTGGCGAAGCCGGCGCCGACCAGGTCCGCGTAAGCGCGCGTCACCGTGTTGCGCGACACCGCCAGCGCCTGCGACACCGCGCGCTCGCTGGGCAGGCGGGTCCCCAGCGGAATGCGGCCGTCGCCGATCAGCTCCTGCAGGACCTGGCGCAGGCCACGGTAGGCGGGCCTGCGCGGAAACTGCCCGACCAGGGTGGCCAGGTGCTCGGGGGTCATGTTCCGGTTCATGGAGCCAGTATGAGCGGATTGGCTCTACGGGGAAGGGCCAATCGTCCAGATACTGGCCCCATGAAAGCCGACACCTCCCCGCTGGGACTGACCAACCTCGGCCCGCTCGCCCAGCTGCGTGCCGGTCGCCTGCCCGAACGCCTGCTGCGCCTGATGGTCGGGCTGTGGCTCTACGGCATCTCCAACGCGCTGATGATGAGAAGCGCGCTGGGCGGATCGCCCTGGGTGGTGTTCCACCAGGGCGCGGCGCGGCACCTGCCGGTCTCGATCGGCACGATCATGGTGCTGGTGGCAGTTCTGGTGCTGCTGCTGTGGATTCCGCTGCGGCAGATGCCCGGCCTGGGCACGGTGGCCAACACGCTGCTGCTGGGGCCGTTCACCGACCTTGGACTGCGGATGATCGCGGCGCCCGAATCACTGCCATGGCGCTGGGCCTGCCTGCTCGCCGGCGTGGCGTTCTGCGCGCTGGCCACCGCGCTGTACGTCGGCGCCCAGCTCGGCACTGGCCCGCGCGATGGCTTGATGACCGGCTTCGTGCGTCGCACCGGTGGCTCGCTGCAGCGCGTGCGTACCAGCATCGAGATCGTCGTGCTGGTGCTGGGCATCGTGCTCGGCGGCACGGCCGGGGTGGGGACGCTGGTGTTCGCGCTGTGCGTGGGGCCGATCACCCAGCGCCTGATGCGGCACCTGGTGGTGCGGCTGCCGGTGGCGGCGCCGGTAATCGCGGCGCCTGCCGCCACAATCGCCGGCGCCGCGGATGGCGACGCCACTCAGGACTTGCCGGAAGGCTGCTCGTAATCGCCGGGGTCGGCGTGGTCGCTGCGCTCCTCGTCCGGCATGTCGTGATCCTTCCAGCGGGCCTGGTCGTTGCGCAGGCGATCAGGTGTGAACGCCTTCTCCTGGTCACTGGCCGGGCCTTCGGGCTTGCGTTCGTTCGGGCACATGGTAAGTCTCCGTGGAAGGGTCCTGCAGACTGTCCGGGGTTTCGGCAGGCAGGCGTGCAGGACCGGTGAGCGTGTTGTCAGGCAGGTGCCGCCCGCCCCATGCGTTCATGGGGTGAGCACGACCTTGCGGCATTCCTCGCGGCGCTCGTTGAAGATCTCGTAGCCCTGCGCGGCGTCGGCCAGTTTCATCCGGTGGGTGATGATGGCCTCCGGGCGCAGCCGGCCTTCGCCGATGAACTCGAGCAGCTCCGGCAGCCAGGCCTGCACGTGGGTCTGCCCCATCCGGAAGCTCAGGCCCTTGTCGAAGGCATCACCGAACAGGAAGCCATGGATGAAGCCTGCATACACGCCCGGCACGCTGACGATGCCGCCGCGGCGGGTGGCGGCGATGCACTGGCGCAGCGCGGCGCCGCTGGAGCCCTCGAGCTTCAGCGTGGTGAGCACGGTCTCGGTGGTGCTGCCCTTGGCCTCGAAGCCGATCGCGTCGATGCTGGCGTCCACGCCGCGCCCGGCGGTGGCGTCGATGATCTGCGCGGCCGGATCGTCCTGCTTGTCGAAATTGATCGGAATGGCGCCATAGGTGGCCTCGGCGTAGCGCAGGCGGTAGTCGTTGTGGTCGATCATGTAGATCACCTCGGCGCCGAGCATGCGCGCGCAGGCCGCGGCCATGCAGCCGACCGGCCCGGCGCCGAAGATCGCCAGCGTGCTGCCGGGCTTGACCCCGGCGTTGAGCACGGCCTGGTAGCCGGTGGGCAGGATGTCGGACAGGAACAGCACCTGCTCGTCGGTGTAGACGTCGGGCACCGCGAACGGCCCGACGTTGGCCTTGGGCACCCGCACCAGCTCGGCCTGGCCACCGGGCACGCCGCCGTACAAGTGGCTGTAGCCGAACAGCGCCGCCGGCGGCTTGATCTGCTTGCGGTTGATGATCGCCCCGCGCCCGGGATTGGTGGTCTCGCAGGCGGAAAACTCCTCGAGCAGGCAGTGGAAGCACTGTCCGCAGGCGATCACGAAGGGGATCACGACTCGGTCGCCGGGCTTGACTGCGGTCACCTCCGAGCCGACCTCCTCGACGATGCCCATGAACTCGTGGCCGAGGATGTCGCCATCCTCCATGGCGGGAATCTTGCCGCGGTAGATGTGCAGGTCCGAACCGCAGATGGCGGTGGCGGTGACGCGCAGGATGAGGTCGTCCGGCGCCTGCAGCGCGGGGTCGGGCACGGTTTCCACGCGCACATCGCGCGCGCCTTGATAGGTGAGGGCCTGCATGGAAGTTCCTTCGGGAGAGGGTGGATTGCACGCTCGCGCATGGGCGGTAACGCGCCGGTGACCCGGGCGTGTGCGCCAGGTGCAGGCGGACATCATGTCGTGCTGTTGAGCCGGTCCGTGCGCGGGGAGGCGACCGTCACGTCGGGAAGCGCGGTCGCGGAGGCGCAAATGCCGTGCTTTCTGCGCAGACGGATTGGGCAGGGACGCTGAACTGGTCAGGGTGCCTGCGGCGCGATGGACCCCGCGTCGCTGCTGTCGGCGGTTACGCCGGCAACCGCGCCGGCGGGATCGCGTGGGTCCGGATGGGTCACATCGGCAGGCGGGTCGCGCAGCAGCTGCAACGCGCCATCGAGCCGGGACAGCGTCTGCCGCCGCGCGCGCTCCAGCGCCAGCCGGACCTGCGGGTCCCAGGCCGCCGGCAGCAGGCGTTCGTTGAACCAGATCAGCGCCTCCTGGTGCGCGCGCACCATGGACTGCCCGTAGCGTTCCTCGAAGCGCGCTTCGGGACCGTCCTCGAGGTCGGCCAGCAGCGTCTGGGCGAAGCTGTGTATCTCTTCGCCGAATGGTGCCCGCAATGGCGCCAGCAGTGCCGCTTCGCGACGTCCGCGCTCGGACAGGCGCAGCTGGCGCCAGGCGAAGGCATGGGTGGAGGGGGCCAGCGGACGCGGTAGCGCGATGCGCGCCGCCTCGCCCTGCAGCTCGTGCAGGGCCAGCAGCGCACCGGCCAGCGCGCGATCCTGCTGGCGTGGCAGCGTGCGCGCGCGCCGCCGCCACAGCAGGGCGGCGGTCACGCCTGCCGCGGCCAGGCCCGCGGCGATCACGACGGTGGGGGTGCGTGCGGACATGGGGAGGGCTGCCGGATCCGGCGCGCTCAGGCCGCCTGCGCTGCCTTTGCGTTGCCGCCTGCCTTGGCGAGCATGGTCAGCTTCTCGTCGGTGGCCTTTTCCTCCTGCAGGGTTTCCAGCAGCAGCGGCAGCGCGTCCTTGTAGCCGAGCTGCTTGGCCAGCGCGGCCAGCGTGCCGTAGGCGGCGATCTCGTAATGCTCGACCTTCTGCGCGCCGCCGATCAATGCGGCATCGCGCAGCGGGCCTTCCTCGACCGAGTCGATGATTTCCTTGCCTTCCTCTACCAGGCCTTCCATTGCCGCGCACTTGATGCGCTTGAGCCGGATGTCGAGCAGCTCGACGACCTTGTCGATGCGCTCGATCTGGCCCTGGGTTTCCTCCAGGTGGGTCTCGAAGGCGGCGCTCAGGTCGGGGTTGCTGGCGGCGCGCGCCAGCTTCGGCAGCGCGCGGGTGAGCTGTTTCTCGGCGCTGTAGATGTCCGACAGCTCGTGGATGAAGAGGTCTTCGATGGTCTTGATCGCCATGGTGGGCTCCGTACTCGGTTGATGTGAGGCGCCACCCTAGGCCTTGCGGTGTTAACCGGTTTCGCAGCCGGCGTGAGCGTGGCGCGATGGCGCGGACCATCGGCGCCGCATTCTTCGCGCGGTCTTGCGGAATGTTTCACTCCGGTTGCATGTGTGGTGCGCCAGCGTTTGGTACATCCGGTCGCGTCCTCGGCGCGCGATCACCGGCCCGCCCAGGAGATCCACGATGTCGACCGCGATCACCCATCCCGTCTGGCGCACCGCGACCCGGGAACCGCTGCCGCTGCCGGCCAGCGAACCCTGCGACGTGCTGGTGATCGGCGCCGGCATCGCCGGCCTGGTGACCGCGCTGAACTGCGCGCAGGACGGGCGCGGCGTGACCGTGCTCGAGCGCGAGGCACCGGGGGCCGGCGAGACCGGGCGCACCACCGCGCACCTGGCCAACGCGCTGGACGATCGCTATACCGCACTGGCCCGCCTGCATGGCGACGACGGCGCGCGGCTGGCCGCGGCCAGCCACGCCGCGGCGATCGACTGGATCGAAGGCTTCGCCGCCCGCAGCGGCGACGACTGCGGCTTTCGCCGCGTGCCGGGTTACCTGTTCACCTGCAGCGACGACCTGCGCGGCCTGCGCGCCGAGGCGCAGGCGGCGACCAAGGCCGGCCTGGACGCGGCCTATCTCGAGGAGGGAATCCCCGGCCTGGGCACGCTCGGGCCCGCCGTGCGGTTCGCGCGCCAGGCGCGGGTGGACATGGGGCGGCTGCTGTCGAAGCTGGAAGAGGCCTGCCGGCAGGCGGGCGTGCGCTTCGTGCAGGGCAATGCGGTGGCAGTCCGGGGCGGGGCGCCCGCCCGGGTCGAACTGGCGTCCGGCCAGGTCCTTCAGGCCAATGCCGTGGTCGTCGCCACCAACGTGCCATTCCACGAGCGCGTGGCCCTGCATACCAAGCAGGCGGCGTATCGCAGCTACGTCGTTGCAGGGCCCGTGCCAGCCGGTGCCGTGCCCGACGCGCTGATCTGGGACGACGGAGATCCCTATCATTACGTGCGGCTCACCGAGGATCCGCAGCTCGGCACGGTGCTGATCGTCGGCGGCGAGGACCACAAGACCGGCCAGAGCGAGGACACCGAGGCCTACGTGCGCCTGCAGGCGTGGGCGCGCGAGCGTTTCCCGGCAGTGGAGCGCTTCGCCTGGGGCTGGTCGGGGCAGATCCTGGAGCCCGCCGATGGACTGGCCTTCATCGGCGCCGATCCGGGCGGAGAGGAAAACGTCTACGTGGTCAGCGGCGACTCGGGCAACGGCATCACCCACGGCACGCTGGCCGGCCTGCTGCTGGCCGACCTGCTCGCCGGGCGCCAGAACCCGTGGGCGGCGCTGTACGCACCCGACCGCAAGATCCTCAAGGGCGGCCGCGAATGGCTGCGCGAGAACGCCAACGTCGCCGCGCAGTACCGCGACTGGGTGGCGCCGGGCCAGGCCCGCGCCGGCGAACTGGCGCGCGGCGAGGGCGCGGTGCTCCGTCGCGGCATGCACCGGGTCGCCGCCTACCGCGACGGCGAGGGCCGCCTGCATGCCTTCAACGCGCGCTGCACCCACCTCGGCTGCGCGGTGCGCTGGAGTCCACAGGAGAAGTCCTGGGACTGCCCCTGCCACGGCTCACGCTTCGAGGCGGCCAGCGGGCGCGTGCTCAACGGGCCCGCCAACGCACCGCTCGAGGCCTGGGACGAGCCGCTCGAATAGGCCTGCCCATGGCGATCGCCGCCTACCTCGGATTCCTGCTGTGGATCGCCGCCGGCGCGGCCGACTTCATCCTGCACCGGCGCAGCGACCTGCCGCACACCTCGGGACTGGCCGAATCGCGCCTGCACCTGCTGGAGCTGGTGCTGGTCGGCGGGGCGATCGGCGCATGGTGGGCCCTGGCCCCCACCTGGACGGCGTGGAGCGTTGCCGCGGTCCTGGTCGCGCTGCACGCGCTGGCCGGCTACCTGGACACGCGTTCGGCCTGGCGCCGGCGCGATATCGTGCCGATCGAGCAGCACGTGCACAGCGTGCTCGACGCGATGCCATGGGTATTCCTGGGCGGCTACGCGCTCAACGTGGTCCCTGGCGGACTGCACTGGCAACCGCGTGCGCCGGAGCTGCTGCTGTGGATCGGCGTGCCGGCGGCCGCGGTGGGGCTGCTGGCGCTGATGGAGCTGCGCGCGGCCTGGATGGCGGCGCGCGGGCCGCGTCCGGTCTGAACTCCGGCCCGGGCGGGCACGGGCCGGTCAGGCCTCCGAGTCCCCCGGCCCCAGCCGGCGGGCGATCAGCATGTCTTCCAGGCGCTTGCCGACCAGGACGTGGGCCTCATCCGGCGCCCGTGCGGTAATCGCGCGCGTGCGCTCGTCCCATTGCGCCCAGAAGTCATCGGGATGGTCGTGCAGCAGGGTATCGAGTTCGGCTTCCAATGCCTGCAGGTCGCTTTCGATCGTGGCGGGGAGGGTGGTCATGCGCTTCTCCTGGGGCCCGGATGCGGGCATGCTGGCGCAGCGCCGGTAAGCGGCGCGCGCAGGTGTCGTGGCGCCTGCGTGAGGACGGCAACCAGCACGCGGCCCGGCAGGCATCGTCGGAGCGACATGGCGGCGGCTGTCGATGGCGGGCCGCCTGTTTCGTCGCCGAACTGAAGATCCATCCACCAAGGAGCGTTCGATGAAATACCTGGGCCTGGCCTACTTCACCCCGGAAAAATTCGCCGCGATGGCCCCCGACGAGGTCAGCGCGCTGGTCAGCCAGTGCCCGGCACTCGACGAGAAGATGCAGGCGACCGGCCGCATGCTGGTCTCCGCCTCGCTGGGCGACCTGGACACCTGGCGCACGCTGCTGCCGCGCACCGGTGGCACCCATGTCATCGACGGCCCCTATGCCGAGGCCAGGGAGGTGGTCGGCGGGCTGTTCATCATCGAGGCCGACAGCCGCGAGGAAGCGCTGCGCGTGGCCTCGATGCATCCGGCGGCCAGCCTCGGCGAGGCGGCCGGATGGGCGGTGGAGCTGATTCCGATCGAGTACTACCGCGCGGGCTGACGGCAGGCGTTGGCCAGTCACCAGGCGTTACCGACGCGGCTGGCCCACCTGCGACACCGGCTTGGGATTGCCGATGCCATCGGGGCAGAAGCAGGGACGGCGCCGAGCGCGACGATGCGCCGGCGCGCGCGCGGTAGCGCGGCGCACGTCAACAGGTTGCCGCGGGCGGAGTCAGTCCGCTCCAGCGCGAGCCGTGATGGGTCGTGCGTTGTACGCACGATCACCAGTTCCAGCGCATGCCCAGCTTGCCGTTCCAGGCCGTCTCGTCGCCATCGAAACTCCAGCTGTAGTCGATGTCGGCATATAGATACCCGGTGTCGGATACCTGCCAGGTCCCGCCGATGCCGACCTCGGCCCAGCTGCCGCCGAGGTCCACCGCGAAGGGAACATAGCCGGAATCAGTGGCGAACTCGGCGCGCGGTTCGCCGCGGAACTCGTGCCAGACGTTGGCGCGCAGCCAGGCATTGTTGCTGCGCAACCGTCCCAGGCGGTTCTCGTGCTGGCCGTTGCGGTCCAGCCGCGCACCGAGCCGGCCTACCAGCGAATCGCCGTTGCTGAAGCGGACCTGGGCGGTGGCCTCGTCAAGGTCGTCGACACCGACGTGCTGCCAGATCACCTGGCCCTGCGGTTCCAGCCGCCAGCGGCCGTTCTCATCTGACCGGCCATCGCCGTCGTTGAGCACGAATGGCCAGCCGCCCTCCAGCGACAGCGCAAGGCCATCGGCGTTGGTGAAGCTGTCGGGCAGCCGCGGTGACTGAACGCGCAGGTCGTACCAGGTGTACTGCGCCACCGCATCGAGATAGCCGCCGCGGTCGTTGAAGCCGGTCCAGTAGCCGCCGAGCGTGCGTGCGACGAAGCGGTCGGTACCGGCATGGAACCGGTAGTCGAGCAGGTTGTGCTGGACTTCGCCCTTGCCCCTGCCGTAGGCCAGGTAGAAGCCGGCATGTCCGCGGCTGCCGTCCTCGGCATCGACATGGCGGTACAGGTCCAGGCCGATCTGCAGGGCGTCGAAGCGGTAGTCGAAATCCGGACCACGTCGGCCATAGATGCCCTGGCGCCCACCATCGTGCTCACCGTCATGGCCGATGTAGCGCATCCATGCGCCGTTGAGGCCGTCGCGCTGCGAATCGAGGTCATCGCGCTGGCGCAGCAGTTCCTCGTCGCCGACACGCTCGTGCAGGGTATCGATGATCGTGCGCCCATAGATCGCCGCCATCGCCGGGACGGCCGCGATGAGCGACACCTCCTGTCTGTAGGCCGGCGTCGGGGGAACCGGCGGCGGGGGTGGAGGAGGGGGTGGAGGAGGGGGTGGCGGTGGTGGGGGTGGTGGCGGCGGCGGCGGTGGTGTTGGTGGAGGAGGCGGAGGCGGAGGAGGCGGTGGTGGTGGTGGAGGCGGAGGAGGCGGCGGAGGAGGAGGAGGCGGAGGCGAGGGGCACGGCGGACTCGGCGCGCCTGGCGAGGCGCAGTCGATCACCGAGCGCAGGAACCAGCTGTTGGCCACGTCGGCATCACTGCCGCCGCCTCCCAATGGGCCGCGGTAGAGGAAATACTCGTAGGGACCTGCGACAACCGGTCCAGCCAGGGCGAAGTTGTCGGTCGTGGTCGTGGCATTGACCGCCTGCACCACGCGGATGCCATCGGCCATGGTCAGCGCGCCACGGCCGCCGGTGTTGTGGATCTCCACGAAGCCCGGGCCGCTGCTGCTGCCGTTGACGACGACGAGCTGGTCGGAGGGCGAGCCGTCGGAAGCGAGCCAGGTGTTCATCGCCAGGGTGCCATCGCCGCTGTAGCCGGACACGGTGAGGGTCTTGTAGCTGGCTGGCAGGCGCGGGTCGCCGCCGGGCGGAGCAAACTCGATGCGGCTCGGATCGTTGAGCAGCGTGGTCAGGTTCGAACTGCCGGTCATCGTCCACAGCGAGTCGACCAGCGCCAGGTGGGAGACGCTGCCGTCGGCGGTGAACGCCGAGCCGGTGATCGTGCTGCGCGTGGCGACGATATCGGCCAGCCCTGGCGCCGACGGCAGCGGGGCGCCGGGCGGCAGCGGTGCGGGCGCGGCGGGCAGGTTGCCGTCGTCGTCGGGGAAATCGGCCGGTCCCTGCACCGGCACCTCGCCGGCAGCCAGCGGCGGGAAATCGGCAAGGGTGCCTACACGCAGCCACTGGCCGCTGCCGGTTACGGTGGTGTCGACCAGGCCGATGCGCGCGTTGCCGGCAACGCCCAGCGTGGGGCCGGATGCATTGGTCAGGCTGCTGCCGGCGGAGAAGTCAGCCTGCGACACGGCGTCGGGCGTGCCCACCACGAACAGCGCCATTGCATCGGCGCCTGCAGGGGCGACCGTGGTGGTCTCGCCGACGATGCGCCCGCCGATGGCGGCTACCGCGCCGTGCGCGGCGGTCCCGGTGGGGCGCAGCTGCACCTGGCGCATCTGCACCAGGGTTGGTGCGTCACGCGACAGCGCGCCATGCGCGCCGACGCCGGCAGTGCTGACCACCAGGTTGCTGGCGATGACCTGCGCCGAACCGCGGCCGCTGGGCGTGCTCCCGTAGTCGGCAAGGGTCGCGCGCAGGCCGGCGGCATTGTCGCCGTGGGTGGTGACCGGCGTGCCGGACAGGGTGATGCTGGCCAGCTCGCCGGCCAGGTCGTTGCGTGCCTGCGCCGAGGCGCCGTGTGCCTGTTCGCCCAAGGTCTCCACGCTGCCTCCCTGGTAGGACACCGTCGCCGGGAACTGCGCGCCGATCTGTTCGACGATCGCCAGCACGCCGATGGCGCCCACCCCCTCGGTGCGCACCTCGACGTCGCGGACATCCGCGGTACCGCCATCATCGGCCCATACGCCCATCGCGTAGCTGCCATGGGTCTGGGCCTGGATGTCCTCGGCAGTCAGCACGCCGCCGGGGTTGCGCGCGCCCAGTGCGTGGGCGAAGGACGCCACGCGCACCTGGTTGCCGTAGGTGGTGATGGTGCCGCCGGCCAGGTTGACCGTCCCACCCAGGTCGGCAAGCGCTCCCATTGCATTGTCGTTGCCGTGGGTGACCAGGGTGATGTTGCTGGCGTTGATCGTCGCGTTGCCGGCGGCAAGGGCGGCTGCGTCCACCCCCGAGGTCTCCACCGAAGTGCCGTCCAGTGCGATCGATGAACCGGACAGTGCACGCACGCCGTACGAGGTGGCGCTCAGGGTGGTGATCGCGCCGCCCTGCACGGTCACCTGGGTGCCGCTGCCCTCGGCCTGCAGCCCCGGCCATGCCGGCGCGCCGATGAGGGCAGGACTCATGCTGATCGTGCTGTCGGTGAGGCTGGCACTGGCGCCCTCACGCACGTGCACGCCGAACGAGCGTCCACCTGCCACCTCGATCGAGGACCCGTTGAGGATCGCGCTGGAGCCGCTGCCGTCGACCACGACGCCGGGGGCGAACGACGCGCCGCTGTTCTGGACCTGGCTGTCGTCCAGCCGCAGCGTCCCGCCGGACAGCACGCGCACGGCCGCTGCCGCCGCGGAGGCGTTGCCCGATCCGCTGCTGCTGAGCTGGCTGTCCCGCAGGCTCACGCTGCCGCCATTGTCGGCGCGGACCACGTTGGCCAGCGTGCCGGTCGTACTGGCGGTCACGCCTGTGCCGGTGACCACGCTGCCGGCACCGCGAGCGACGATCGCGTGGCTCCCGTCCAGCGTCACCGTGTTCTGCGCGCCGGACGTGCCTACCTGGGTCCCTGACAGCGTCACCGTGCCGCCATCCAGTGCCAGCACCCCGAAGGCGCTGCGGCCGGCGTTGCTGATCGTACCGCCGGTGATGCGTACCGCGCTGCCGGCGTCCAGCGCCTGCACGGCGTAGTTGCTGGTGGCGTTGCCGCCGCCGGCAAGTTGGATCTCGGTATTCTCCAGCACGACCAGGCCGCCGCCCTCGGCGCTGACCGCGCGCATGTTGGCGGGAGTGGCATTGCCGCCGGGGGCCATCTGGATCTGGGAGTCGCGCGCTTCGATGCTGCTGCCGCCTCCCAGCGCACGCAGCCCGATCTGGCCGCTCGCGTTGCCGGTGGCGGAAGTCGTGCGCAGCGTACTGCCGTCGAAGCTGATCGCGCCGCCGCCCTGGGCCAGTGCGCCGGTCGCGTTCGCGCCGGCCAGGTTCTCCGTGATGTCGTCGGCGGTGAGGATGCCGGTGCCGGACGCCGCCAGGCCCGTCGCATTGGCTGCCACCGTGACGGTCGTACCGGCCGGAACCTCGCACTGGGTGTTGTTGGCCGTGGCCGGCGTGGGGCAGGTCTGTGCGCTGGCCTGCGTGGCCAGGCCGAAGGCAATCGCACCGACGAGGCGGCGCAGTCGCGGGGCCGGGCGGGTCCGGCCGTGCGGATCGGAAACCATGCGCATGCCGCTTCGCCTCCGTGCGGTGGGGCCGGGAATGTCGGGACGATCGGGCGGAGAATCGCCAAACGCCTTTCCGCCGACAACCGAAGATTTACCGCCCCCAGCAGGTAGTTCTACTGCAGCAGTTCTACATGGGGCTCACGCGCGCGCATGAAAACGGCACCGAAAACCGGCCGGACGGCCGGGAGCGCCATGGTTGACGTTGGCCGCCCGTGGGGACGGCCAGTTCCGCCTGGTCGCTACAGCCAGTTGCGGCGTCGGCCGACGAAGACCGAGCCGGCCCCCAGCAGCACCATCAGCGCCACCGCCGTCCAGAAGCCCAGTGTCTTGGTGGCGAAGAAGTTGGCCTCGAAGTTCATGCCCAGGGCGCCGGCCACGACCGCGAGCAGGCCGGTGACCACGGTGACGAAGGTCAGCAGCTTCATCCGCTCGTTGGTCTGCAGTTCGGTCTGCGTGGAGAACAGCTGGAAGGTGCCGACCACCAGCTCGCGGGCGTTCTCGACCACGTCGATGGCGCGTTCGTAGCGTTCATCCAGGTCGCGCAGGTGGCGGGTGACTTCCTCCTCGGAGGAGGGCAGGAAGTCCGGGCGAGACAGGCCGTCGAAGACCACGCGCTGGGGCGCCAGCATGCGCCGCAGGCGCGAGGCGGCGCGGCGCAGCAGCCGCAGCTGCGGCAAGGCGCTGCGGCCGGGCGGGGCGTCGGACAGGATGCCGTTCTCCAGCCGCTCGATCTCGATCTCGTAGGCGGCCACGGCGGAAAAATACGTGGACAGGTGCCAGTCGAGCAGGGCGGCGACGAAGCTGGCCTCGCCCAGGCAGCCGATGTCGGACAGGGCCTCCTCGTCGCGCGCCTTGAGTTCGTCGAGGAAGTCGATCGCCGCGTGATGGTGGGTGACCACGAAGTTGGCGCCGGCCACGATGGTCAGCACCGCGCCGTCGAATTCCAGCCCCGGCTTGGCCACCGCCGCGACCACGCGCGCCACGAAATAGTCCTTGAACTTCCACAGCCCCGGGTGCGTGCGCGCGCGATCCGGAAGGCTGGCGCGGTCCAGCTGCAACGCCGTCCACACCTGCTCGCAGGCCTGCGCCGGGGCATCGGTCAGGTCGATCCACAACAGTTCATCATCGGCCGGCGTCAGCGCGGCCAGTTCCGACAGCGCGACGGCGCGTGGGCGGCCGCTGCCATACAGCGTCAGCGACAGGGCCTGGGGTTCTGGATCCATGGGGGCAGCTCTGCGGGTATGCCGGCGTCTATAGCACGGCGGGCGTGGCCGTCCTGTCCAACCCTTCGCACGGGCCGGATGTCCGATCTGACGAGGCTGCGCCCGATGGCGGGCATCACGCCGGACCCCGGGCGGGATCCGGCGTCGCGCGCCTGCGCTTCAGCGGTCCAGGAAGGCGGTCAGCGCCGGAATCGTCTGCTCCGGGGCCTCTTCCATCAGCCAATGGCCCGAGCCCTTGACGATCACCCCCTCGACGTTGGTATCCACCAGCTTGGCCTGGTCGATCAGGAACTGGCCGCCGGCCTTCTCGCCCGACAGCACCAGCATCGGCATCCGCAGCGGCGTGCGGGCGAAGCCGGCAAAATCCTTCGCGTCCTGCTCGAAGTTGCGGAAGTACTCGAAGCCGGCACGCATGCCGCCGGGCTGCGCGTACTGCGCGGCATAGAACTGGCGGTCGGCCTCGGGCACCGAGTGGTTGCGGTCGGCGGCGAAGTCGTTCCAGAAGTGCTCGAAGTAGATGCGCTCGCGGCCATCGACCAGCTTGAGCGGCACCTCGCCGTAGAAGTGGAAATGCCACAGGTCGCGCAGCAGCCACACGTGCGTCCAGTCGCCCACGCCGGGCAGGAACGCGTCCATCAGCACCACGCTGTCCACCTGGTCGGGGTACTGCGCGGCATAGGCGTAGGCGACCATCAGGCCGATGTCATGGCCGACGATCCTGACCTTGGGGTAGCCGAGCTTGCGCACCAGCGCGTGGATGTCCTGGGCCAGGGTCTTCTTGTCGTAGCCGCCCTCGGGTTTGGACGACATGCCGGCGCCGCGCAGGTCCGGCGCGATCACGACATGGCGGTCGGCCAGCTGGGTCATCAGCGGGCGCCACATGTGGCTGGTCTCGGCATAGCCGTGCAGCAGGACCACCGGGATGCCGCTGCCATGCCCGGCCTGGAGGTAATGCAGCGTGATCCCGTTGACCTCGGCGGTATGGCTCTGGATGGGATCATCGGCCGCATGCGCGCTGGTGGCGGCCAGCAGCGCCAGCAGCGCGAAGGCGCAGCGACGGAAGCAGCGGAGCAGGGTGTTCATGGCAGGTCCTCTTCTGGGAGTGGTGGTGCGGGATGCGGGGGCGGTCAAGGCGCGCTGGCGAACGGCACGCGGGCCAGGAACTCGCGCGTGGTCAGCAGGGCGTGGGCATAGGTCGGGCCGTTGATCTCGTGCGCGTAGAACATGGCGTCATGGCTGAAGGCAGCGGTGGCGTCGGTGACCAGGGTGACGTGGTAATCCAGCTCGCCGGCGTGGCGGGCGGTGGTCTCCACGCAGGTGTTGGCGATCACCCCGGCGAAGACGACATGGCTGATCCGCCGCTGCCTGAGCAGCAGGTCCAGGTCGGTGCCGACGAAGCCGTTGGCACCGCGGTGTTCGGCGGCCACGATGTCGCCGGGCCCGGGCGTGAAGTCCGGATGCCATTGCCCTCCCCAGTCGTGCGCAGCGCTCGCGGCAGGGCCGGTCGCCTGCGCGCGCGGCGGCGGCGTGCCGCTTGCGAGCGAGGTGAGCGCGGCGCGCCGGTGCGGCACGAAGACCAGCGGCCAGCGCGCGCAGCGGATCGCCTGGCGGATCCGGCGCAGGTTCGCCAGCAGGTCCACCGCGTCGGCGACCTCGGCCAGGCGGGTCCGGAACCTGCCGCCTTCGGACAGGAAATCGTTGTACGGGTCCACCAGCAGCAGCGCGGTACGACCCTGCGGATAGTCCGGTCCCGGCATCTCCATGTGCGCATCTCCGGGCGCGCCAGCGGCACCCCACGGCGCCAGCATCGGCCGCGCGCCGCCGGGCGGCATCGCGGACAACGGTGGGCCCGGCGTCCACCCTTTGGGGGATGCCCGGCGCGGTGACCGGTTGCTATACAGTGCGCCGTGAACCGGTGAGAGGCACGACGGAGCGGGACCATGGCGATCCGGATACTGACCATCGACGACCATCCGCTCGTGCGCGATGGCATCCGCGCCATGCTGGAGGTCGAGCCGGACCTGGTCGTGGTCGGCGAGGCCGGCGATGTCGAGCAGGGCCTGGCGCGTTTCCGCGAACTGCTGCCGGACGTGGTGCTGGTGGACCTGCAGATGCCTGGCTGCAACGGCATCGGCTACATCCGCCGGCTGCGCGCGGAGTTTCCCGCGGCCAGGGTGGCGGTGCTGACGACCTATGGCGGCGACGGCAACGCGCGCGAAGCGATGGCGGCAGGTGCATACGGCTATCTGCTGAAGAGTTCGCTGCGCGGCGACCTGATCGATGCGCTGCGCAGGATCGCCCAGGGCAGGCGCTGCGTGTCGGCCGAGGTGTCGCAGGAGATCTCCCGGCACCTCGGCGAGGAGGCGCTGACGCCGCGCGAGCTGAGCATCCTCGGTGCGCTGGCCCGCGGCTGGGAGAACAAGCGCATCGCCAGCGAGATGGGCATCTCCACCGAAACCGTCAAGTCGCACCTCACCCGCATCTTCGAGAAGATCGACGCCAGCAACCGCACCGAGGCCTTCCAGATCGCCCTGCGCCGGGGCCTGGTGCGGCTGGACGACTGAAACCACGCCGGCGCGCTCAGACCACCGAGCGCACCACGCCGCCATCCACGCGCACGGCCGCCCCGGTGGTGGCCGAGGCCTGCTCGGAGGCGAGGTAGACGCTGAGGTTGGCGACTTCGTCCACCGTGGCCAGGCGCTGGATCAGCGAAGAGGGCCGATGGGTGGCGATGAAATCGCGTTCGACCGCGGCCTGCGCGATGCCCTGGTCGGCGGCGATCCTGCCGAAGAAGGCGCCCACGCCCTCCGAGCGGGTCGGCCCGGGCAGCAGGGCGTTGACGGTCACGCCGGTGCCGGCCAGTGATTCGGCCAGGCCGCGCGACACCGCCAGCTGCGCGGTCTTGGTGGTGCCGTAATGCACCATCTCGGCGGGGATCTGCACGCCGGATTCGCTGGAGACGAACTGGATGCGGCCCCAGCCGCGGCGGGCCATGCCGGGCGCGTAATGCCGGGACAGGCGGACCCCGCTGAGCACGTTGACTTCGAAGAAGCGCAGCCAGTCTTCGTCAGGGATCTCGAAGAATCCCTTCGGCTCGAAGATGCCCAGGTTGTTGACCAGAATGTCGGTGGCCGGCACGGCGTCGACCAGCGCCTGCGCGCCGGTGGCCGTGCCCAGGTCCCCGGCCACGCCCGATGCGCGTGCGCCCGGCACCTGCGCGGCGATGTGCTCGAGCGCCGCGTCCACGCGCTCGCGGCTGCGGCCGGTGACGACGACCTGCGCGCCGGCCGCGGCCAGGCCCTGGGCGATGGCCAGGCCGATGCCGGCGGTGGAGCCGGTGACGAGGGCCGAGCGGTGGCTGAGGTCGATCTTCATGCATGGCTCCCGGGCAAGGGGGAAGGGAGGTTGCCGGACCTGCATGGCAACGCGGTGGGCGCTTGGATCCGGCCGGCGTGCGTACTGGGTGGCCGTCGTCAGCGACGCGCCTTGGGCTCGTCGGCGGCCTGTTCGTAGATGGTGTCGGTCGGGCCGATGCCGGTGATGAGCACGCTGACGGGCTGTGCACCGGTGCGCGCGAAGTGCGGTGCGTTGGCCGGTTCGGTATAGACCGAGCCGGCCGGGAGGGTCTTCAGGCCGGTGGCATCGAAGCGGCTGCCGTAACCGAACTGCCAGGTCCCCGACAGCACCGTCGCCACCCGGTCACCGGCGTGGTGGTGCGCGGGAATGGACGCGTGCGGCGCCACGCGCAGCAGCTGGCTGTACGGGCCGGGGCGTGATGGATCGCCAAGCAGGGTGACCACCTGCACCTTGGCATTGCCGGAACCGCCGGCGCCGCCGGTGGGCGCCAGCGCGGCCAGTTCGGCGGGGGTTGCCGCAAGGCGCTGCGAGAACGCCGGCGCGCCGGCCTGCTGCGCATGCGCGGTTGCGGCCAGTGGAAGCAGAAGCAGGGGCAGCAGCATCTTCATCGGTACTCTCCGGTGGGTCGGCGTCGTCGCGTGGAGCACACCGCCAGCATGCGCGGGCGCCCGCCCGGCGCCATCACGGAAAGCGGTGGCGCGGCCGTCATCCATTCGGGGGAGGGGTGCGGCAGCGGGCATCGGTGCAGGCGCCCACCTGCTGGTCCATACTCCGAACGTCCATCCCGGCGGGGGAGATCGCCGGGCGCTCCCATTCGACTGGTCATGCCGATGGCCCCTCTGGTCCCCGTCGTACCGTCCTGCCCGCCAGGCGGAACGGTTTCCCGTGCGCGCCGCCTGCTGCGCGCCGGCATCGCCGTGCTGCTGCTGGGCTGGTGTGTCGGCGCCCAGGCGCTGGCGCCGGACCGTGCGTTGTCGCAGCTGCGCCACGACCGCTGGACGCCGGAGCAGGGGGCGCCGGCGCAGGTGATGTCGATCGCGCAGACGCCGGATGGTTTCCTCTGGCTGGGCTCGCGCCAGGGCCTGTACCGCTTCGACGGGATGCGCTTTGAACGGATCACCCGCATCGCCGGCGAGCGTATCGTCGATGACGACGTGCTCAGCCTGTTCGTCGACCGCGACGGCAGCCTGTGGGTGGGCTATGTCAGTGGTGGCATGGGTCATCTTGGCGGCGCGCATCCGGCGAACTACGCCTACCAGCGCGACGACGTGCCCGCCGGCTCGGTGCTCGGCTTCGGGCGCGATGCCGCCGGGCGGCTGTGGGCGGCCACCGCCGGCACCGTCGTATTCCTGGATCCCGCCAGCGATACCTGGCAGGCCGCCACGGACATGGGTTTCGATCCGGCGTGGTCGCCGCAGCGGCTGTTCGTCGATCGCGACAAGGGATTGTGGGTGGCGTTCTCCGATGCCACGCAGTCGCGCATCGCGCACCTGGCGCCGGGCGCCTCGCGCTTCGAGATCGTGCCGCCGGCCATCGACCAGCCGTTCTTCGACCAGGCGCCCGACGGCAGCTTGTGGGTGGCAGACGAATCCGGCGTGCGGCCATTGCAGCGGGCGCTGCCCGTGGCTGGCCGTCCCGGTACCGCGATCAGCTGGCTGGCGGCGGACTTCAAGGGCGCCGGTCTGCGCTTCGACCGCGACGGGGTGATGTGGCTGGCCAACGAAAACGGCATCGCGCGCCTGCGCGATCCGACCACGCTGCGGCCGCCGGACGGCGGTCATCGCGCGCCCTGGCCGGAGACCTTCGGCACCGCCCAGGGCCTGACCTCGGAGGTCGTGTGGACGCTTTTCGAGGACCGAGAGGGCAACCTGTGGGCCGGCACCGCCAATGGTCTGGACCGCTTCCGCGCCAATGCGCTGGCCGCGATCGCGCTGCCGCGCCGCGACCAGGCCTTCAGCGTCGAGGTCGATGGCGAGGGCGGAATCTGGGCGGCCAATCCGGATCGCGGGCCGATGCGCGTCGCCCCCGATGCCGACCAGCCCGGCGGCGCGCGCGTGCAGGAGATCGCCGGCGCCGAGGCGGGGGTGACCGCGCTGCATCGTGATGCCGCCGGCACGCTATGGGTCGGCGACGCCGACGGCGGCCTGTGGCGCAGCACGGCAGGCGGACTGCAGGCAGTGCCGTTGCCGGCCGAGGTCGTCGGCGCCGGGCGGATCGTGATGATCGCCAGCGACCGCGGTGGCGCGCTGTGGGTGAGCAAGCTCAACGCCGGCCTGCTGCGCCTGGAGCGAGGGAAGTGGGAAGCGCAGAACGCCCGCCTCGGCATCGCCGCGGGCACCACGCCACGTACGCTGGCCGAGGATGCCCAGGGCCGGATCTGGACCGATGCAGGGCAGACGATCCGCGTGTTCGCACGCGGCGGGCACCACGACTTCGAGGACGCCGGTCCGGGGGTCGGGCGCATCGCGGTGCTGCGTGCCTGGAAGGACGAACTATGGATCGGCGGCGTGCAGGGCGTTGCCGCACATCGCGGCGAACGCTTCCAGCGCCTGCTCGGCCAGGGCGGTGAGCGCTTCGAGCGCACCGCCGGCATCGTCATGCTCGGCAACGGCGAGGCATGGTTGCTGGGGCGACCGGGCGTGACCCGGGTCAGCGCCGCGGAGATGGCGCGCTGGCGCGCCCAGCCCACCTACCGGGTCGCCTTCACCCGCTACGGCGTGCGTGATGGCCTGCGCGGGGCGGCCGAGCAGAGCGGTGCCTCGCCGGTGGCGGTGGCCGACGCGCGCGAGCGGGTCTGGTTCGCGACCAGCCGCGGCATCCACTGGATCGATCCGCGCGCGCTCGCCGCGCCTGGTGACGCCGGACCGACGATCACGCCGGCCGTGCTCGCGCTGCAGGTCGATGGCAAGGCCGTGCCGCTCGCGCCGGCACCGACCCTGCCGGTCGGCAGCCGCGACCTGCGCATCGACTACACCGCGCCCTTCCTCGGCCGACCCGAGCAGGCCCGGTTCCGCTACCGGCTGGACGGTCTGGACGATGACTGGCACGAAGCCGGCATGCAAAGGCAGGCGCTGTACAGCCGGCTGGCGCCGGGTCGCTACCGCTTCCGGCTCATGGCCAGTGACGGCAACGGCGCCTGGCGCGGTCCGGAGGCGTCGATGGGCTTCGTCGTGCAGCCGGCGTTCTGGCAGACCGGATGGTTCGCGCTGGCCTGCGCGGTGGCGGCACTGCTGCTCGTGTGGGCCCTGGTGCGCTGGCGCGTGGCGGTGGCGCGCGCCGGCATGCAGCGGGTGTACCGCGCCCGCATCGTCGAGCGCGAACGCATCGCCCGCGACCTGCACGACACGCTGCTGCAGTCGATGCAGGCACTGGTGTTCCTGGTCGATGCCGCGCGTGGCCGCCTCGAGCGCGGCGATGACGAAGCCGCCAGGGCCGGCCTCTCCCGCGCGGTGCGTGAGGCCAATGCCGGACTGGTCGAAGGCCGTGACCGCATCCGCGAATTGCGAAGGGAGCAAGCCGCGCCGCCGGATTTCGACGTGGCGCTGGCCGCGCTGCCGCGGCAGCTGGCGATGCCGCCCGGCCTGTCCTACGAATTCAGCCGTCGTGGCGGACCGGTCCGCTGGCAGGCGGCAGTGCAGGAGGAGGTCTACCGGATCGTGCGCGAAGCGGTTGCCAACGCCGTGCGCCATGCCGGCGCCGCCCACATCCGCGTGAGCGTCAGTGCCGGATGGCTGGGCGTGCGCGTGGAAGTGCGCGACGACGGCTGCGGCATCGATGCCGAGCTCATGGCGCGCGGCAACCGCGAAGGCCACTGGGGCCTGACCGGCATGCGCGAGCGCGCGCGCCTGATCGGCGCGCGGCTGACGGTGGCCTCGCGCGCGGGGCGGGGCACCAGCGTGCGGTTACTGCTGCCACGCTGGCGTGCTGCACGTCGCGGCGCGGGCTAGCGGGGCAGAACCTGGTTGCGCGGCCTGGCGCTTTCACCCCGCATACCCGGCCGCGGCATAACATCACCGGGACCCCGCCAGGCCGATATCCATGAACCTGCTCGCCAAGCTCCTGCAGCTGCGGCGCTACACCGTCCTGTGCTACGGCCTCGCGGTCCTGTCGACCCTGGTCGCGCTGTATGTCCGCATATTCCTGGGCAGCAGCTTCGTGGGCTATCCGTTCCTGACCTTCTTCCTGGCCGTCCTGGTCTCGTCGCTGGTCGGCGGGCTCGGGCCGGGCATCGTGGCGGCCGTGTGTTCCTGGCTGCTCGCGCAGTACATGCTGATCGAGCCGATCCACAGCCTGCGTTTCCTGGACGCGTCGAACTGGATCGCGCTGGGAGTCTTTGCCTGCACCTGCGCCATCATGATCGGGCTCGTGCATGGCCTGACCCTGGCCTACCAGGGCCAGGTCCGCGCGCAGGTGCAGCTTGCCGATCTGAACCGGACGCTGGAGCAGCGCGTGGTCGCGCGCACGGCCGAACTCGAGGCCGAGGTCGAGCGGCGCCTGGCCATGCAGGACCAGCTGCGCCACCTGCAGAAGATGGAGGCGATGGGCCAGCTCACCGGCGGCATCGCGCACGACTTCAACAACATGCTGGCGATCATCATCGGATCGCTGGACATGGTCAAGCGCCATGCCGGCAACCAGGGTGATGCGCGCACGATCCGCTACATCGGCTCGGCCCTGGACGGCGCACAGCGGGCCGCGACGCTGACCTCGCGGCTGACCGCCTTCTCGCGGCAGACACCGCTGTCTCCCCAGCGGTGGATCTCAACCAGGTGGTTCGCGGCATGCTGGACATGCTGGGCCGCATGCTAGGGGAAAGAATCTCCATCGAGATCGAGCTTGACGATGGCCTGTGGCCTGTCTTCGCCGATATATCGCAGCTCGAGAACGCGGTGATCAACCTGGCGATCAATGCCCGCGACGCGATGCCCGATGGCGGGCGGCTGCACCTGCGCACCTGCAACCTGCCGGCTGCCATGGAGCGCGCCGCCGATGCCGGCGCGTCGGACTGCGCCGCGCTGATCGTGACCGATTCGGGCACCGGGATGTCCGCCGACACCGTGGCGCGCGCGTTCGAACCGTTCTTCACCACCAAGGGCGTAGGCAGGGGCACGGGGCTGGGGCTGAGCCAGGTCTACGGCTACGTGAAGCAGACCGGCGGCTCGGTGGAGATCCGCTCTCGCGAGGGCGTCGGGACCGAGGTCGAGCTGCGCCTGCCGCGTTACCTGGGCGCGGTCGCACCGGCGACCGCCGCCGCCGGTGGCGAACAGGTCCCGCACGGCAATGCGGCAGAAATCATCCTGCTGGTGGAGGACGAGCAGCAGGTCAGGCACATGGCCACCGACGCGCTGCGGGAACTGGGCTACACCGTGGTGTCGGTGGGCAGCGGCAGCCAGGCACTTGCGCAGATCGACACACTGCCGCGCCTGGACCTGCTGCTGACCGACGTGATGATGCCCGACATGCTCGGCACGGCCGTGGCCGCGCAGGCGCGCACGCGCCGTCCGGCACTGCGCACGCTGTACATGTCCGGCCATACGCAGGGCGAGCTGCTCGAGGATGGCCGGCTGGGCGACGGCGTGCTGCTCCTGCAGAAACCGTTCACCGTCGAGCAGCTCGCGCGCAAGGTCCGCGATGTCATGACCGAGCATCACCCCAGCGAGTCGCCGCCGGCCGGCGTGGCGTGATCGACCCCGGGGACAGGGACGAACAGGAGCAAGCAGCTGTCTGCCGTGCCGCTGATCGCACCGGAGGTTCCGGGCCCGCCACGCTCATCGCTGCAACAATCCACCCAGCAGCTCCGCCAATCCCAGCCACGCGATCTGCACGCCGATGCACAGGATCACGAAGGCCAGCAGCCGCAGCGCCACCTGGGTGCCGGTGTTGCCGAGCAGGCGACGCAGCCGCCAGGCGTGGCGCATGCACAGGTAGATCAGCACGCTCAGCGCCAGCAGGGCAGCGGCCGCGGCGGCGATATGGATCGGCAGCGGCCCTTCGCGCGGCGAGCTGGTGCCCAGCGCGATCGCCACCGCGATCGACCCCGGGCCGACGGTGATCGGCAGGGTCAGCGGATAGAACAGCTGCGAACGCAGCGAGGACTCGTCGATCTCCGCGCTGGCCGCGGCCACGCCGGCCGCCACGCTGTGGTCCAGCTGCGCGGGCGCGTTGAGCAGCTTCCAGCCGGTGGCTACGATCACCGCGCCGCCGGCCAGCCGCAGCACCGGGATCGAGATGCCGAAGAACGACAGCACATAAGCGCCCACGCCGATCGAGGCGCCGAGCATCAGCAGGCTGTTGAAGGCGATGCCCCAGGCCAGCACTGCGCGCTGGCGGTCGCTGGCGTCGGGCACCAGGCCGAGCACGATCAGCGCCGAGCCGGGCGGATTGACCACCGGCAGCAGTCCGGTGAACACCAGCAGGAATATCTGGGTGAAGTCGTTCCACATGGCGCCTCCGGCTCGGCAGGGCGGGCGACTGGTGCTGCCGGTCGCCCGTTGGCTTGATCGACTCAGGCCGGTCGCCATCTTCGCATCGTGCCCGGCAGGTTCTTCACGCCGGGCGGGTAGGGCTGCTCAGCGCGTGGGCGGCCGGGATCGCGGGAGGCGTGTCGGCTTTGTCGCATCCTGGAGGATGCCGCCCAGGAACAGGTCCACCAAACGCGCCGTGCGCGCGCCGGCGTCGGCATCCTGGCCGACCGCCAGGCAGACTGCAGTGACCACGGTGACCAGATCGTCGAAGCGCGCCCCGGCCTTCACGCGTCCGGCGGCCTGCGCACGCTGCAGCAGCTGCTGGCCGACCTGTGTATTGGCATCGCAGCCGGGGGGTTTGGCGCTGCAGCACGGTGCCGACCGAGGCGGCGAGGTCGCGATAGACGCTGGTCTGCGCGGCAAGTTCGACCAGGTAATCGCGCAGCGCCTGGCCGGGCTCCAGCGCCTCCATGCGTTTGCGCCAGTCCTGGGCGAAGTCCAGGAAGCGGTCGCTGAAGACCGCGGCGAACAGATCCTCTCGCGGGTGGGGAAACGACGATAGAGCGTGCCGATGCCGACCCCGACTTCGCGGGCCACGTCTTCCAGCGAGGCAGTGGCGCCGCGCGCGTGGAAGATTCGCTCGGGCTGTGCCGGCACGCCGCCGCTGTCGCGGCTAGTGGCGCGGCCCATCGGCCAGTTCCGCTGGTTCGTCTGCGCCTCGCCGGACTACCTGCGCCGGCACGGCGCACCCGCCGACTTGGATGCGCTCGCACGCCACGTGGCCGTGGGCCATGTCCATGGCGGCAGCGGACGCGCCAGCCGCTGGATCTTCCGGCAGGGGCCGGACACGATCACGCCAGCTCTGGCCACCCACGTCAGCGTCGACGATACCGACGCCTACGTCGCCGCCGGCCTGGCCGGCCTGGGCCTGATCCGGGTGGCGAGCTACATGGTTGCCGGGCATATCGCCGAGGGCGGGCTGGTGCGGCTGCTGGCCGACATCGAAGCGCCGCCCGAACCGGTTTCCCTGCTGTATCCGCAGAGCCGGCACCTCGCGCCAGCCGTGCGCGCGTTCGTTGACTGGAGCGTGGAGGTGATGGGCAGGGCCGCTGCCGACTGGTGAGGCGCGGGTCGAACGGTCCCGGGCGGCAGCAGGTCGCCGACTGACAACTGCCGCCGAAGATGATGCGTTCCCGACCACCAACACTGGCGGCGCAATACAAGCCTTCACGATGTGGGACGTGCTTCAGCCCGACAGCCTGGCGGGGCTGAAGGCGGCGGCTGGTTCGCTCGCGGTGAAAGGGGCGTCTTCACGGATCGCAGGCGCCTTCCGCAGCTTGGCCTGATCGTCCGGCTGCCTGGCCCATTCCCATGGCCTCGCTGTCGCCGCAGCGCCGCCGGGCGATACCATGTCGCCATGGAAATCCCGCAGGGCCAGCCGGCCGACACTGGCACATTGCTCGAACTGGCCCGGCGCCACGCCGGTGCGCACGCCGATCCGTCCGGCGTGGCGAGAACGCCGGTGCCGGGCCTGGTCGCCATCCGTGCCAGCGCGCCGAGCGGGCTTGATCATGCGATCTCCCGCCCGCTGGCCTGCCTGGTCCTGCAGGGCAGCAAGCGGGTGGCGATGGGCGCGCGGAGCTTCGACTTCAGCGCCGGCGATTCGCTGCTGATCACCGCCGACGTCCCGACCGTCAGCCAGATCACCCGGGCCAGCGCAGCGGCGCCTTATTACTCGGTGGTGCTCGACCTGGACCTGGCGCTGATCGCCGAGCTGGCGCTGGAGATGCAGCCGGTGGCAGGCGCCGCTGCCGCTCCGGTGCGGGTGGAGCAGACCGACGCCGACGTCGCCGATGCCATGCTGCGCCTGTTCCGCCTGATCGAGCGGCCGGCAGCGTTGCCGATCCTGCAGGACCAGCTGCTGCGCGAAATCCACTACTGGCTGCTCAGCGGGCGGCACGGTCCGGCGATCCGCCAGCTCGGGCGTGCCGACGGCACCGCATTGCGCCTGTCGCGCGCCATTGCCCTGCTGCGCGCGGAATTCAGCCAGCCATTGCCGGTCGCGCGCCTGGCCGCGGCAGCCGGGATGAGCCCGTCGTCGTTCCACCAGCACTTCCGCAGCGCCACCTCGCTGTCGCCGCTGCAGTTCCAGAAGCAGCTGCGGCTGATCGAGGCGCGCCGGCTGATGACGGCCGGCGGCCTGTCGGCCAGCAGCGCGGCCTTCGGCGTGGGCTATGAGAGCGTGCAGCAGTTCACGCGCGAATACCGGCGGATGTTCGGCGCGCCGCCGGGCCGCGATGCCCAGTCGCTGCGACGCAGCGCCGGCGTGCCTGGCTGAGCTGCCGGCGGCAGCTCAGCAGGGCGCGTCCACGGTTGCGGCCGGGGACAACGGCGCGTCCAGCGCCCTGCGTACCGCGCCGGCCAGGTCCGCGCGGGTGAAGGGCTTGGCGAGGATGGTCATGTTGCGCGCGCCGGCGGGCTGGGCGGCGATGTCGCGCGGATAGCCCGAGGTGAGCAGCACGCGCAGGCCCGGCTTCTGCTGCTTGGCCTGCCGGGTGAGTTCCCAGCCGCTCATGCCGGGCATGACGATGTCCGACAACAGCAGGTCCACGCGCACGTCCGGGCGCTGCAGCAGGCGCAGCGCCGAGGGGCCGTCATGGGCTTCGAGCACGCGGTAGCCGAGGTGGCGCAGCGCCTCGACCGTGTAGGCGCGCACGTCGTCGTTGTCCTCGGCGACCAGCAAGGTCTCCTCAGGCAGCGCGGCGCTGGCCAGCAGCGGCTCGGGCACCGGCACGGATTCGGGCAGCTGCAGCGCCGAGCGCGGAAACAGCAGGGTGACGACGGTGCCCGCGCCGGGGGCGGAATCGAGCACGACATGGCCGCCGGACTGGGTGACGAAACCGTAGACCATCGGCAATCCCAGCCCGGTGCCGCGGCCGACCTCCTTGGTGGTGAAGAACGGCTCGAACACCCGCGCCATGGTTGCGGCGGACATGCCCAGGCCGGTATCGCCGATGCGCAGGCGGACGTAGTCGCCCGCGCTGACGTCGGGATGCTGGGCGGCGTAGTCCTCGTCCAGGTGCACGTTGGCGGCCTGTACCGACAGCACGCCGCCGCCTGGCATCGCATCGCGCGCGTTGACCGCCAGGTTGAGGATCGCGGCCTCGAGCTGGGCCGGGTCCAGTTCCACGCACCACACGTCGGCGGTGATGTCGACCTCCAGCCGCACCAGCTCGCCGAGGGCGCGCTGCAGCATGTCCTGCATGCCGTGGATCTGCGCGCTGACGTTGACCGCCTGGCTCTGCAGCGGCTGCTGGCGGGCGAACGCCAGCAGCCGCTGGGTCAGCGATGCGGCGCGCGAGACGCCGCGCATGGCGTTGTCCAGCGCCCGCGCCGATCGCGCGGCCGCCTCGCCGCGCGTGTCCAGCAGCAGCTTGGCATGCTCGATGTTGCCGGCGATCACGGTCAGGATGTTGTTGAAGTCATGCGCGATGCCGCCGGTGAGCTGGCCGATCGCCTCGATCTTCTGGCTCTGCCGCAGCGCCGCCTCGGCCTGCCGGCGCGCGGTGGTCTCCACCGCGGCCGAGACCACCGCGCTGACCCGGTCGTCGGGATCGCGCAGCGGGCGGAACGAGAAGTCGAAGCTGCGCGTGCCGGTGGGCAGCTGCAGCTCCATCTCGTGCCGCGACTCGCGCCCGGCCGCGGCGGCGACGATGGCCTCGCGGACCAGCTGCGGGGCGCCCGGCGTGGCGGAGAACCACGGGGATTCGTCGAAGCGACGGCCGGCGACTTCTTCCGGCGTGGCCAGGATCGCCGCCAGCGAAGCCAGGTTGGCGTCGAGCAGGGTACCGTCGGGATCGAGCAGGTTCTGGTGCTGGAAGCTGGACTGGAACACCGCCTGCAGCCGGCTCTCGCTGCGGCGCAGTTCGGCGGTGCGTTCGAGCACCTTGTGTTCCAGCGATTCGTTGATCTGCCGCAGCGACAGCTCGGCGGCCTTGAGGTCGCTGATGTCGCGCGCCAGGGTGTAGTAGCCGGTGACGCGGCCTTCGGCGTCGTGCTCGGGCACGCCGTCGACCAGGGCGTGGCGGATGCTGCCGTCCGGGCGCGGGACGCTGCTCTCGAAACGGATCCGCTCGCCGCCGAGCACGCGCTCCAGGATCGGGCGCACGCGCTCGAAGGCGGCATCGCCGGCGACGTCGCGGATATGCAGGCCGGCCAGCGCCTCCGGCAGCAGGCCGTACCAGTCCATGCTCGCGCGGTTGGTGAAGCGGAAGCGGTGGTCCGGGCCGAGGTGGCTGATCAACGCCGGCAGGGCGTCGGTGATCAGGCGCAGGCGCTCGCGGCTTTCCTGCAGCTCGGCCTCGGCGCGGGCAAGCCGGACGCGCTCGTCGCGCTCGTGCAATGCACGCAGCACGGCGTCGGGCAGGCGCTGCAGGCGCTGCTTGACCACGTAGTCGCGCGCGCCGCGGGTCAGCGCCTGCACCGCCAGCTCCTCGGTGAGCGTGCCGGAGACGAAGATGAAGGGCACGGCCGGGGCCTGTTCGCGGGCCAGCGTCAGCGCGGTGTCGCCGTCGAAGCCGGGCAGCACGTGGTCGGCCAGGATCACGTCGTGCGCGCCGCGGCCGATCGCGGCCAGGAAGGTGTCGCGCGTCCACACGCGCTCGGCCTGGAAGGCCAGCCCGGCGCGCTGCAGCTGGGCCAGGATCAGCTCGGCGTCGAGCGCACTGTCCTCAAGCAGCAGCAGGCGGATCGGCGTGGCCTGGTCCGGCTCAGACATTGGCGCCCCGGTCGGGTTTCGGTGCGCCGCGGAACGGCGGCGGCTCGTTGGTGATGCCCCAGAACATGCCCAGGCCCTGGATTGCCTCGAAGAATTCCTTGAAGTCCACCGGCTTGACGACGAAGGCGTTGACCCCGAGCTCGTAGCTGCGGACCAGGTCGCGCTCCTCGTTGGAGGAAGTCAGCATGACGATCGGGGTGCTGCTCAGCGCCGGGTCGCGGCGCACTTCGGCCAGGACTTCCAGGCCGTTGACCTTGGGCAGCTTGAGGTCCAGCAGGACCACGACGGGGCCGCCATGGCGGGTGCCGGCGTGGGCGCCTTCCGAGCGCAGGTATTCCAGCGCTTCGGCGCCATCGCGTACATGGATCACGGTGTTCAGCAGCTGGCAGCGCGACAGCGCCGCCAGGGTCAGCTCGGCATCCTTGGGATTGTCCTCAACCAGCAGGATGGGTCGCAGGTCCCTCATGAATCGACTCCGGGGGATAGGGGGAGGGTGAAGTAGAAGGTGGCGCCACGACCGGGCTCGCCTTCGGCCCAGGTGCGGCCGCCGTGGCGCTCGACGATGCGGCGCACATTGGCCAGGCCGATGCCGGTGCCTTCGTACTCGTCGACGTGGTGCAGCCGCTGGAACACACCGAACAGCTTGTCCACGTAGCGCGGATCGAAGCCGCAGCCGTTGTCGCGGACGTGGAAGACATGCTCCTCGCCCTGGCGCTCGCAGCCGATCTCGATGACCGTGTCGGGGGTATCGCGGGTGAACTTGATGGCGTTGGACAGCAGGTTCTGCCAGACCAGGCGCAGCATGCCCGGGTCGGCTTCGACCTGCGGCAGGGGCGCGATCCGCCACTGGACCTGGCGCCCGGCGTACTCCATGTCGAGCCGGTCGCGCACGTCCTCGACCAGCGCCCGCATGTCCATCCTGATCAGGCCCAGGGTGGAACGGCCCATCTGCGAGAAGCTCAGCAGGTCATCGACCAGCGTGCCGGCCGACTTGGCGGATTCGACGATCGTGGCCAGGAAGCGCTGTTCGGTGGCGTCCAGGCGCTCGCCGGCCGAAGCACCGAGCAGCTCGGAGTAACCGACGATATGCCGGAACGGTGCGCGCAGGTCGTGGCTGACCGAATAGGAAAACGCCTCCAGCTCGCGGTTGCTGCGCAGCAGCTGCTCGTTGAGCTCGGCCATCTCCTCGGCCTTGCGCAGGACGATGTCGACGATGGCGGTGCGCAGTTCCATCGCCGAATCGCGGTCCACGTCCTGCCACGGCAGCGACTGCTGGTGAACGGTCTGCTTCCAGGCCTCGAAGGACATGCGCGGGGTGAGCGTGCGGGCCTGTTCCTTGTGGCGCGGATCGCCGCCCCAGCGCACGGTGTGCACGACTTCCGGGCGGAACCACAGCACGAAGCTGTCGTGGAGCTGGGAGATGGAGATCGCCAGCACGCCGCTGGCTTGTGCGCTGAACGCTTCAGCCGGCGGCCACAGCCCCGGCAGCCGGTCGGTGCAGAACAGTTCCTGCGCGCCGTGGGTGTCGGTGAGCCAATGCACCAGCGCCAGCACCTGCGCCTGCGACGGGCACTGGCCGAGGAGGGCGCACTGGCCGCGGTGGACGATCGCCGCGCCGCCGGCACCGGTCAGCGCCATCAGGCTGTCGGCGTCGCGGCCGAGCGCGGCCATGAAATCCTCGTCGCCCGCCATCCGGCCCAGCAGGCGGACCTGGGTGGCGCGCCGGCCGATGCGCTCCTCTACCGCCAGCGCGCGCTCCTTGAGCGCGATCTGCATCGACAGGATCTGGCCGATGAACTCGCAGGCGGTGCGCACGTGATAGGGCACGCGTCGCGCGGCCTGGTTGTGGCAGGAGATCAGCCCCCACAGCTGGCCCTCGCGCATCAGCGAGATCGACATCGATGCGCCGGTACCCATGTTGCGCATGTACTGCAGGTGCACCGGCGAGACGCTGCGCAGCATCGCCGCGCTCAGGTCGGTGGGCGCGGCATCGGCCAGGGCGGGCTCGCGCAGCAACGGCACCGGCAGGTAGTCGCAGTCGGCGATCAGCCGCACCCGGTTGCGGCGGTACAGCTCGCGGGCCTGCGCCGGGATGTCCGACTCGGGGAAGCGCAGGTCCAGATAGGAGGGCAGGACCTCGTTGCGGTCCTCGGCCACCACGATCCCGTTCCACTCGTCGTCGAACTGGTACACCAGGGTGCGGTCGAAGCGGGTCATCGCGCGCACGTGCGCGCTGGCGATCGCGCACAGATCGGCGACGGTGCCGGCCTGCTCGATCGCCCCCATGAACTCGCGGATCGCCGGATAGAGCTCTTCGAACACGCCGGCCTCGCCATCGATCGGCGCTTCCATCTCGATCAGCAGATAGCGCTCGGAGCGATGTGCCAGCGCGTGGTGCGGCCCGGCATTGCCGAGCGCCAGCGTGCCGAGGAACACCGAGCCCTGCACCGGCAGGCCCCCAAGGCCGGGGCGCGCGGCGGCCAGCACGCCGCCGAGCACGGCGTCGAGCGGGCGGCCCAGCGGCTCGCCGAACTGCTCCAGCAGCACCGGCGCCGATACCGCGCGTTCGACCACAAGCCAGCTCGCCGGGTCGACCACCAGCAGCAGACCGTAGGGCTGGATGGCGCCGGGCGTATGAATCGGTTCACGTGCGCAGGCGGACAGGTCCAGCGTCGGGTCTACCGCTTGGTTGGAGGGCATCAATGACTCCGGTCAGGGGGTGGCGTGCCGACGCGGCGGTACGCCTTGCATCGCGCACTGCGCCGGGCATCTTGCCGCATTCACCCGGCGATTCCCAACTTTCGCCAAAGCGGCCACGGCGATGCGTGAAAATCGGCGTGAAGATCAGGCGAAGACGTCCCGCAGATGCGCATGCACGCTCGCGAAGGCGGCGTTGGCGCCTTCGACGACCTGCGCTTCGGCGTCGGCAGGCAGGACGATCCGGTCAAGGGCATCGGTGAAGGCGCGCCAGTGCGACGCCACGCCGCTGGCGGCCGGCGCCAGGTGCGTAGCGCCGAACCCGGCGTGCAGGCCGAGCGGCGCGGCCAGCTTGAGGAGGATCGCCGCGCCCAGCGAAGAACCTTCGGCCACGTAGAGCCACCCCAGCGCTTCGGGCAGCGCGGCGTGGCACAGGCCGGGTGTTCCTTCGTAGGGATCGGGCTGCACGCCGAGATCGCGCAGGTCGCTGGCGACGTGCGCCAGCCGTGCGCGCGCGGGCAGGTCGGGGAAGTGCGCGGCCAGGTCGGCCCGCGCATGGAGCGGGGCGATATCGACGTGGAAGCGGTACTGCATGCGCACGAAGCGGGTGAATCGCTGGCGGTCCTGGAATATCCCGCAGGCCATCACGGCGTGGTCGAGCCGCTCGTGGGATCCGCGGGTGAGCCGGCGCAGGGCCGCGACGCGGCTTTCACCGGCGGTCACGGGCAGCAGGGAAGGGCTTGGCATGAAGGAGATCGGCGCGATGGGGCGCCATGGCGAAGTCAAGATTGATGAGCGATTGTAGGGCAGGCGGCCAAGGCCGCATGGTCGCGCCTGACCCGCCGCGCGGCCGGGCAACCCCGCGCCACCGGGTTTCCCGCCGTCTTCACCCCGGCTCCATCGCCGGCTTACGGCAGGCGGCGCAGCGTCGGTGCCGTCATCCCATGGGAGTACCCCGATGTCGAACGCACGCAGATCCATCGGCCTGCTGCTGCTGGCGCTCGCCAGCAGCGCGGCCGCGCAGACCCACGGCCCCGAGCATGCCAACAAGCCGGTCGAGCCAACGCCGGCCTCCAGGCCGGCGGCGTCCCAGCTCAGCCAGCCAGACGCCCTCGGCGTGCTGAGCGCGGTGAACCAGGCGGAAATCGGCGCCGGCAAGCTGGCGCTGCAGAAGCTGGCCAGCGGGCCGGTCCACGACTACGCAAAGCGCATGGTCGACGAGCACGGCGAGAACGACGCCAAGCTGCAGGCATGGTCGCCCAACCGCGCGGCCGCGCCGGCACAGGCGCAGAAGCACAAGGGCGAGCAGGAACTGGCCAAGCTCAAGCCCCTGCAGCAGGACGCCTTCGCCCAGGCCTATGTTGCGGCGATGGTGAAGGACCATGCCGCGGCGCTGGACACGCTGGATCACCAGCTGATTCCCTCCGCCAGCGACGCCGAGGTGCGCAGCTTCCTCGAACAGACCCGCAGCCATGTCGCCGATCATCTGGCAGCGGCGAAGAAGCTGCAGGCCGGTGGGGGCAAGCGGGCGGGGGACGCCAGGCACTGAGGGTTGCCTGTCGCGCGGCGGCGTCGTCGCGCGAAAGGCGCATGCTCACGGCTCCAGGGTCTGCTTGGTGGTGCCCGCACCCGGACCCTGGCCGAGTTCGGCGCCGGTGGTCGGATCGGCATCCAGGCGCGAGGCGGTACGCGCGGCCATCGCCTCCAGCGCGGCGGCCTGGCTGTCGGTGAACCGTGCCACGCTGGCCGAGCCGTCGCCGCCGTCCAGCGCGGCCTGCTCGTCGCGCGAGGACACCACGGTCCACTGGTCGCCGCTGTTCCATGGGTCGGCGGTGTCGCCCTCGCCCTGGGACATGTCCATGTACAGATCGGTGAACTCCGGATCGCCCGGCAGCTTGCCCGGCGGGAAGTTCGGCTCGATCGAGTACAGCGCCTTTTCGAAGGACTTCTGGTGCGCAACCTCCCGCGTCATCAAAAAACGCAGGGCGTCCTTGATGCCCGGGTCGTCGGTGACATTGATCAGGCGCTCGTAGACCAGCTTGGCGCGCGCTTCGGCGGCGATGTTGGAACGGAAGTCGGCGGTCGGATCGCCGATCGTATCGACGTAGGCCGCCGTCCACGGCACGCCGCTGGAGTTGACCAGCGCGGGCCCGCCACCGAACAGGATCGCCTCGCTGTGGCTGGTGCTGTTCTGGGTCAGGTGGCGCAGCTCCATCGCCTCGATGGTGCCTTCGGCGAGCGCGCCCTTGACCCCCTTGTTCAACATGGTGACGATCGAGCCGATGATCTCCAGGTGGCTTAGCTCCTCGGTGGCGATGTCGAGCAGCAGGTCCTTGCGCCCGGCATCGTCCTCGCCCAGTCCCTGGGTGAAGTAGCGCATCGCCGCGGCGAGTTCGCCCTGCGGGCCGCCGAACTGCTCCAGCATCAGGGTGGCCAGGACGGGATCGGGCTGCTCGACCCGGACGGTGTACATCAGGCGCTTGTTGTGCATGAACATGTAGGACTCCGTGCAGCGCTGCGCTGCGATGGGTGGGTGCCGGATGAACCGGCACGTGCCTGCGGGCGGCTGCCCGGCGATCGACGGCAGGGCCGTCATCGACACCCTAGGTGCGCAGCGGTTAGCGCGATTGCGGCTTGCGGTGAGGACGCCGCGAAGACTTCGGCATTCCCCGCGTCGTTCCGCGTGCAGCTTCAACGTCGCCGTATGCGAGCCGGAGCGCGTCGCGGCCGAACATCGCCCCTGCAGTGCCGGGCATCGGCTTCACCGGCGCCGCCAACACCGAACGCGTAACAGCCGCGACCATGCGCACATCCTGGTCGCGGCTGGCGAGCGGCCGTTGGAACGCCGCGATCCCTTCGATGCCGAACAGCAAGGCGTGCTCAAGCCGGGGCCGGCTTTTGGCTGCTGCGCCGGCCAGACGTGCTGAGGCCTGAGCCGAGGCTGCACGGGCTCGATCGTGCTGATCGCCATAGCCGTGCCGAGCTGGTTGCCGACGGTGTAGCCACAGGTGCGCCTGCGCGCGATCTGCCGCAGGCAGCGGCCAACCGCGGTGAGGTGCTGCCGGCGCGTACTCGAGGCGTGCCTGGCCGGCTTGCACCGGCGGGGCGCTCGTGAATTGTTCAGCGCCCGCGCGGCGCGCCTCCGCCGCCGGCGATCCAGTCGTCCACCGCCGCTTCCAGCACCGCCAGCGGCATCGCGCCGTTGCCCAGCACCAGGTCGTGGAAGGCGCGGATGTCGAAGCGCTCGCCGAGCTGCCGGCGAGCGCGCTCGCGCAACTCGACCATCTTCAGGTGGCCGACCTTGTAGGAACAGGCCTGTCCCGGCTGCACCAGGTAGCGGTAGACCTCGGTACGCACCTGGGCCGGCGACAGTCCGGTCTGCGCGTGCATGTAGTCGATGGCCCGTTCGGTCGTCCAGCGCTTGCGATGCAGGCCGGTGTCCACGACCAGGCGCACCGAGCGGAACAGCTCGGCCTGGAGGCGGCCGATGTCGCCCCAGGGGTCGTCCTCGTACAGGCCCATCTCCGCGGCGAGCTGCTCGGCGTACAGCGCCCAGCCTTCGGTGAACGCGCTCGGGTTGAGACTGCGCCGCAGCAGCGGCAGGTCGGTGAGGGTCTGGCCGATCGAGATCTGGAAATGATGGCCCGGGGAGCCTTCGTGGTAGGCCAGCGTCGGCACGCCCCAGCGCGTGTTCGCCTCGCGGTCGCCGAGGTTGACGAACAGCAGGCCACCGCGCGAACCGTCCATCGCCGGCGGCGTGTAATAGGCGCCCGGCGCGGTGGCCTGCGCGGCGAGCGGCACCGGCCGCAGCGCCAGCGGCTGCCGCGGGATCAGCCCGAAGTACTTCGGTACCTGCGGGGCGAGCTTGTCCAGCGCGTGCTGCATGTCGGCGAGCACTTCGGCGCGACCGGCTTCCGAATCCGGATACTGGAAGCGCGGGTCCTTCGACAGCGCCGCCAGCCGCTCGCCGACCGTGCCCTTGGCCATGCCCTGGGCGCGCAGCCTGGCGTCGAGCTCGCGCTGGATGCGCGCGACTTCGGACAGGCCGAGCTGGTGGATCTGTTCGGCATCGAGGTTGGTGCTGGTGTTCCAGCGCAGCGCGGCGTCGTAATAGGCATCGCCGCCGGGTAGCGCCCACATGCCGTGGTTGCCTGGATGGGTGGCTATCACCTCGTCCAGCCGCGCCAGCAGCCGCGCATAGCCGGGATTGGTATCGGCCTGCACGGCGGCGATGGCCTGGGCCAGCAGTTCTTCGCGGCGCGCCGCCGGGATCGTGGTCTTCTCCAGCTTGGCGCGCAGCGCCACGACCAGGCGGCTGTCCGCCGGTGCCGGCGCGAGCAGGCTGCGGATCTGCGCGGCCGCGCCGGTCAGCGCGATCTCCGGCGGCAGCACGCCGTGGGCGGCCTGGACGTCGAAATTGGCGCGGACCTGGTCGAGCTTGCCGCCGATGGCGTGCAGCCGCGAGATGTAGGAAAGCGCGCTCGCCTCGTCGCGGACGTTGTGCTGGTTCTCCATGAACTGCGGCAGGGTCACCGGAATGCTGAAGAGCTGGTCCACCGCATAGGTGGTCGCGCCTGCCGGCAGCCAGCCCGGCGCCCACTCCGGCGCCATCATGTCGATCTGTGCCTGGTAGAACCAGCGTGCCAGCCCCAGGCTCCAGCGGTCCTGCCCACTGACCGGCGCCTGCGCGGCGCGCTGTTCGAGCGCGGCCAGGTTGTCGCGCAGCAGCTGCAGGAGTTCCTGGCGTCGCGCCGGTGCGACATCGGTGAGCTGGCCGGAAAGGTCGATGCCGTCGCCGGAAATGCCCAGGATGGTCCGCAGCTCGGGATTGTGGACGACCACGGCCTGGGTCTGCGCGTCGAGCAGCGTGCCCAGCGGCGCGGCCGGCGGCAGCCTGTCCGCGGAAGCCGCCGGGGTGGAGAATCCCAGCGAAACGAGGGCGATCAACAACAACGAGCGAGCGCGCATCCGGGTTCCGTGCCGGCAAAGGGTCGCGCAGCATCGCACAGACGCGCCGGCTTGCCACGCCGCAGTGCCGGATCGGTGAGCAGGATCACGGCAACGCCTGGCGTGGCGGCGGCACCGAGACGCCAGCCTGGGTCTGCACCACCGGCTTCATGCTCCCGTCCGGGTTGTACTGCAGGTACTCGACGGTGACCGCGCGCCGGCCGATAGCGCCGGCCTGGTCGCCGACCGCAAGCGCGGCATTGTGCAGGAACAGGTACCAGTTGCCCTTGAACTGCACGATGCCCGGGTGGATGGTGAAGCTGTACTTCCCCGAGCCGGTCAGTTCGCCGCGGTAGGTCCACGGTCCCTGCAGCGAGGGCGCGGTGGCGTAGGAGACCTTCTCGTCGCGGTCCTTGGCGCGGTCGAGCGAGGCGTAGGTCAGGTAGTACAGCGCGCCGCGCTTGTGCAGCCAGGGCCCTTCCTCGAAGTGGGGCGGGGTGATCTCGGTGATCGGGCCGTCGATCCCGACCATGTCCGCCGTGAGCTTCGCGATATAGCAGTTGCGGTTGCCCCAGGCTATCCAGGTGGTGCCGTCGTCGTCGGTGAACACCGTCGGATCGATGTCCTCCCAGCTGTGCGTGCCCTTGGGCGTCATCTCGTTGGTGATCAGCGCCGCGCCCTTGGCATCGACGAACGGGCCGGTCGGGCTGTCCGCGACCGCCACCGCGATTGCCTTGCCCGGATGCGTGTCGTCGTGCTCGACCGCGGCATAGAACCAGAACCGCCCGTTCTTGGCGATCGCCTGCGAGGCCCAGGCATCGCCCTTGGCCCACTTGAAGTCGGTGGCCCTCATGATCGGACCGTGGTCGGTCCAGGTCTTCATGTCGCTGGTCGAATAGACCAGCCACTCGCGCATGTTGAACATCTCGTCGCGCTGGGCCTCGTCGTGACCGACATACAGGTAGAGTCGGTCGCCGACCACCAGCGGTGCCGGATCGGCGGTGAACCTGTCGCGGAACAGCGGGTTGCCGGTGGTGACTACGCTGGTACCGGCGCGAACCGAAGGTGTCGCCAGCGTCGGTGCCTGTGCCCAGGCGCCTGCCGGTACGGTGCCGATCCACAGCAGCGCGCTGAGTGCGAAACGGTGTGACCACAAGCACGAACGGAATCCTGATTGCACCGCACTCTCCAGGGATGGACATGTGCGACACGCCCCTCGCGGCCGCCGCCCAGTGTAGGCACGGCGGCCCGCGGCCCGGAATCCCCTCGGCACATATACTCTTCCGGCGCTTGTGCTTGCGCGCCGCCGCGGCGTGGGCCGGAACGGTGCGCCATGCACGGGCAGAAGCGGCAGCGTGCCGGTTCCCCGGGACAGTGCCACGCATGCAGGGCATGCTTCGAAGCCGTCAGACAACGCGAGGGGATGGAAGATGTTGAAGGATCTGCTGCCAGGCCTGGGCCTGCGCTGCCTGCTGCTGGCCGCGACGCTGTCGCCGGGCCTGGCTGCCAGCGCCCAGGAAGCCACCACCGTGCAGGCGACGCTGCGTGCGGACCAGCCCGGCGCGACCGTGAGCCGCAACATCTTCGGCCAGTTCGCCGAGCACCTGGGCAGCGGCATCTACGGCGGCATCTGGGTAGGCGCGGATTCGCGCATCCCCAATACGCGCGGTTACCGCAACGACGTGGTCGCCGCCCTGCGGCGGCTGCAGGTGCCGGTGGTGCGCTGGCCCGGCGGCTGCTTCGCCGACGAATACCACTGGCGCGAGGGCGTCGGCCCGCGTGACCGGCGTCCGGTCAAGGTCAACAATCACTGGGGTGGGGTCGAGGAAACCAATGCCTTCGGCACGCACGAGTTCATGGACTTCGCCGAGCTGATCGGTGCGCAGGCCTACGTGTCGGGGAACGTCGGCAGCGGCACGCCGCAGGAAATGGCCGAGTGGGTCGAGTACATGACCTCGGACACCCGCTCGACGCTGGCACAGGAACGCCGCGCCAATGGCCGCGACAAGCCGTGGCAGGTGCCGTACTTCGGCGTGGGCAACGAGCTGTGGGGCTGCGGCGGCAACATGCGTGCCGAGTACGCGGCCGACCTGCACCGCCGCTACCAGACCTTCGTCAAGGCGCCGCCGGGGCAGAAGATCGTGAAGGTCGCCGCCGGCGCCAACGGCGACGACACCCACTGGACCGAAGTGTTCATGCGCGAGGCGCGCGACCAGGTCGACGCGCTGTCGCTGCACTACTACTCGATTCCGGGCGGCTGGCCGCCGCGGCACTCGTCGGTGGCGTTCGGCGAGGACGAGTGGATCCAGACCCTGGTCGCGGCCTTGCACACCGATGCGCTGATCCGCCGCCACAGCGAGATCATGGACCGCTACGACCCTGAGCGGAGGGTCGCGCTGTTCGTGGACGAGTGGGGCACCTGGTACGCGCCGTTGCCCGGCAGCAACCCCGGCTTTCTGGCGCAGCAGAACACGCTGCGCGATGCGCTGGTGGCCGCGCTGCACTTCGACATCTTCAGCGACCACGCCGAGCGGGTGAAGATGGCCAACATCGCGCAGATGGTCAACGTGCTGCAGGCGATGATCCTCACCCGCGACGACGCGATGGTGCTGACGCCGACCTATCACGTTTTCGAGATGTACAGGCCCTACATGGATGCGACCCGGCTGCCGCTGGAGATAAAGACGCCGGACTATCGCCTGGGCGCCGATGCCGTACCGGCCGTGCATGGCTCGGCGGTGCGCGGCAGGGACGGCAAGGTCCATGTCGCGCTGACCAACCTGGATCCGAACCGGCCGGCGCGGGTCGGCGTGGACCTGCGCGGCATCCACGCGAAGGCGGTCTCCGGCCGGATCCTTACCGCGCCCACGATCACCGCGCACAACAGCTTCCAGGCCCCTGACGAAGTCAGGCCGCAGGCTTTCGACGGCGCGAAGCTGGACGCGGACAGGCTGCAGGTCCAGCTGCCGCCGAAGTCGGTGGTGATGCTGCAGCTGGAGTAGGCACCCTGCCGGTGGGCCCGGCCCGGCGGAGCGACGCCGGACCGCGGCCAGGCCACATCTGCGTACCATTGCCCTGCGAAGACGAGGGGGAGTGCCATGCGCCTGGCCGATTTCATCGAACAGCACGCCGCGGAGATCGTCGATGGTGCCGAGGCGTTCGCCCGCACGCAGGTGCCGGCGGGCATCGCGCTGGATACCTCGGCACTGCGCAACCATATCCCGCTCATTCTCGAGGCCATCGTGCTGGACCTGCGCACGCCGCAGAGCGCGCAGCAGCAGCGGGCCAAGTCCGAGGGCAGGGCGCCCGAGCCGCAGGACGGCGAGACCGCCGCGGCCGGCCATGGCCGCATCCGCGCCAAGGACGGATTCGACGTCAACCACATGGTGGCCGAATACCGAGCCTTGCGCGCGGCCGTGATCCACCTGTGGGCGGCCGATGCCGAGCTGGTGGTGGCTTCCATCGAGGACATGGTGCGCTTCAACGAGGCCATCGACCAGGCCGTCGCCGAGTCATTGGCGGAATTTTCCCGCGAACTGGAGTCATGGCGGCAGGTCTTCCTTGGCGCCCTGGGCCACGACCTGCGCGGTCCGCTCAGCGTGGTGGTCTGTGCCACCGACCTGCTGGCGCGCTCGACACGGGACGGTCCGCTGGCCGCGCAGGTAGCGCGGATTGCCAGTGGCGCCGAGCACATGCGCCGGCTGCTCGACGAGTTGCTGGACTACAGCAGGTCGCAGCTGGGAAAGGAGATGGTCATCCGCCGCTGCGACTGCGACCTGGCCGCCGAGCTGCTCGAGGAGGTCGAATCGCTGCGGACGATACTCCCCCAGGTCTCGCTGAAGTTCGCCGCCCGGGGCGATGCGCGGGGTCGCTTCGACTGCGTGCGGATCCGCGAGGCGATCCACAACCTGGTTGCCAACGCGGCCAAGTATGGCGACCAGGCGTCGGACGTCGTCGTGTCAGTGATCGGCCAGGCCACGCAGGTCCAGGTCACGGTAAGCAACTCCGGCGCCCCGCTGGAGGATGGCTTCATCAATTCGATGTTCGACCCGCTGCGTCGAGGGCCGCGGAAGGCGGCGGCCGGCGAGAACTCCAGCCTCGGACTGGGCCTTTTCATCGTGCGCGAGATCGCCAGCGCGCACGGCGGCAGGGTCACGGCGGATTCCGATCAGGGCACTACCACGTTCGTGCTCGAGCTGCCGCGCGGCGGATGATGGATCTGCGCGGCAGGTGGCCGCGCCCAGGTGAATACGCGCGGATCCGGCAGTTCACGCCTTCTTGATCGGCAACGGCGCATCTAGGGTTCCGATTGCGCAATCGCATTGCATTGCGGCCCGATCACGCCGGCGCGTCATCCCAGGATCGTCCCGTTCCCTCTCCATGCCCGACTGCACCGGGCCGCGATCTCCTGCCATGTTCCCGCCGCAGGAACAGTCGCCTGCCACCGAAGGATTGAACGTCATGGCCAAGTCCAGCGCCGTCGAACGCATCCGCCTGATCGAATCCCAGCTGCAGCCGGCGTCGCACGCGGCGCGCCCTCGAGGTTCGTCCGAAACCGTGCGCCTGCGCCTGGAGCCAATGCGGCGGCGGCGCCTGTCGTTGGCGCTGGCGGCCGTGTGCATGGCGATCGGGCTGTCGACCAGGACGCCGGAAGCGCATGCGCAGGCCGTGGTCGAGAATGGCACGCAGACCTTCACCGGCGCTGGTTCATTCGACCTGAGCCTGACCGTCGGGCCCAACGGCACGGCCAATTTCACCAGCAGCGACTGGCTGATCGGTACGGTGGCCGGGGTGCCGCGCATCGATGTGCTCGATACCGGCACCGTTGTGCAGACCGACGGCGTGATCCGCCTGGCCGCGGGCGGCCAGATCAGCATCGCGGCCGGCGGTAGCTACACGATGTCCGGCAACTCGGCCTTGCTGACTCCGGCCTATGGGGTTTCCGATGCCCGCCTGACCAACAACGGCATCTTCGACATCACCCAGGTGACCACGCCGCTGCCATTGTCGACGCGGGTGGACCTGCCTGATCCGGTGAACGTGCCAGCCAATGCCGGCGTGGCGATCGGCAGTCTGGCCGGTACCGGCACGATCAACATGGCCGACCGCGTGCTCATCACCGGCTTTGACAACACCGACAGTGCCTTCGCCGGCACGGTGGTGCAGGGCACGACCGGACGCTTCATCAAGATGGGCAGTGGCACGTTGACCATCGACGGGGCGCGCTTCCAGGGGGGCGAGACCTATGTCGGCGAGGGCGCGCTGGCGCAGACCAGCGGCGATTCGGCCATCGATTACCTGTCGCTGGGCATCGGCGCCGGCGCGCAGGGCACGCTGCGGATCAGCGGCGGCACGCTCACTGTCGGCCGGGCGATGCAGGTCGGCGACTTCGGCGGCACCGGCATGGTGGAGCAGACCGGCGGCACCTTGGTGCTGACGCCGCTGTGTGGCGATCCGGCCAGCTGCGTGTCGTTGAACATCGGCAACCAGGGCGGCAACGGTACCTACCGGCTGTCCGGCGGCAACCTGGACTTCGATGGCGGCTTCGTGGTGGTGGGCCGCAGCACCGCGACCAACCCGGCCAGCACCGGCGTGCTGGAAATCAGCGGCGACGGCCATGCCACCCTGGGCCCGAACACGGTCTTCATACTCGGCAACAACAATGCGACCCCCGCGCCCGGCAGCGGCACGATCAACCAGACCGGCGGCACGCTGACGGTGGACAACAGCTCCTCGCTGTACCTGTCCGGCAGCGGTCCCGGCGTCTACAACCTCAACGGCGGCACGCTGCAGATCGGCGGCAGCTCGCTGATCAACAACCGCCAGAACCTCGGTGGCAGCTATGCCTTCAACCTCGGCGGCGGCACGGTGCAGGCCTACGGCAGCGCGCTGGTGTCCGACACCGATGCCACTCTCAGCGGTACCTCGACGCTGGATACCAATGGCCTGGGCATCACCTGGAACGGAGCGCTGTCCGGCACGGGCGCGCTGAACAAGGCCGGCGCCGGCACGCTCGAGCTCACCGCGGCCAATAGCTACGCCGGCGGCACCAACGTGCTGGCCGGCACGCTGGCGGTGATCCGCAACGACGTGCTCGGCAGCGGTACGGTGACGCTGTCCGAGGGTGCGGTCGTGAGTGTTGCGCCGACGACCGGCGATTTCGTCTTCAACAACGCCCTGGCCAGTGCGGCGCCGGGCGCCGGACTGTTCACGGTCGCCCTGGCCGATCCGGCCAATCGCTTTGACTTCGGCAATGCCGGCAGCCGGTACCAGGGCACCGTGCAGCTGGGGGCGAGCCAGTTCGCGCTGGCGGGCACCAACGCGGCGGCATTGTCCGCGGCCACGCTGCAGCTGGATGCGGGCAACACGACCACGGTGGGCAGCGGAGTGCAGTCGATCGGCGGCCTGCGGATCAATGGCGGGCGCCTGGACTTCAGCGATGCCTCGCTGCAGCCACCGAACGGACTGGTCGCAGGCAGTTCGATCGCTGCCGGCGGGCTCGATCTGCTCGGCGGCCAGATCGTGATCGACTACGCCAGCAGCGACCTGCAGAACACACCGGGGGCGGGCGCCGCGTCCAACCTGCTCAGCCAGGACGACGACATCCAGATGGCGCTGGTGAGCTCCACCACGCCGGTCACCGGCAGCGCCAGCAACCTGACACTGCTTGATCGCACGACGCAGCAGCCGATCGGCGATCCGTTCGCGGTGAATGTCGTCGAGCATGGCAGCGTCGTGGCGGTGGCCGACTACGATTTCATCTTCAATACCGTCGACGGGCAGGGGCACAACGGGCTGTTCGTGGGCTATGGCCTGCGCCAGCTCGCGGTCCAGGACGGCCAGATGCTGACGCTCTCAGCTGCGCCGGGCGCTGCCGGCAAGGACACCGACCTGGCCGCGCACGTGACCGGGACGGGCGGACTGGCCATCGATGCGTCCCCCAACGGCATCAGCCTCTCCAATGCGGGCAACGATTACACCGGCCAGACCCAGGTCCTGGGCGGTACCCTGCGCCTGGGCAACGACCACGTGCTGGGCCTGACATCATTGCTGGAAATCGCCGGCGGTGCCGCGGTGGACCTGGATGGCCATGCGCAGACCGTGGGCAAGCTCATCGCCCGGCCCGGCAGCCGCCTTGACCTCGATGGCATGCTGACCATCAGCGACGCCCAGCGTGACGCCGGCGATCCAAGCGGCGGCTCGCTCGATGCGGCGACGCTGTTCGGTGCTGGCATCCTCAACATCGACCCGAGCGTAGTCGAGATCAACGGCGCCAATGCCGGCTACAGCGGCAACGTCAACCTCAGCGACGGCTCGCAGCTGATCCTCAACGATGCATCGGGCGTGGGCACGACGGGGGTGATCACGCTGGTCGGGGCAGATGATCTGCTGACCTTCGGCGAGGTCGCCGCGGCGCCCGGCGTGGCGCCCGCCGGCAGCTTCAGCAAGCAGCTCGCGGGCGCCGGTACGGTGCAGCTGCGCGACGGCGCGGACATCGCGCTGGCCGGCGACAACCGCGCCTTCAGCGGCCTGTTCGACATCGACGTGGGCACGGTGCTGGCGGCCAGCCAGGCCGCGCACCTGGGCGGTGCGCGGATCGCGGATGCGGGCACGCTGGACCTGGCCGCGGCGAGTGACTGGTCGCTGGACAACGTGGTCACCGGCAACGGCCTGCTGCGCAAGCAGGGACCGGCCACCTTGAATGTCGACCGGGCACTGGCGGGCTTTGCGGGCCAGAGCTGGATCCAGGCCGGCAGCCTGCAGCTTGCCGCAGGCGGCGCGATGGGCGGCGGCGTGCGCATCGACCCCGGTGCGCGACTGGCCGGGTTGGACGGCGCGACGGTCGCCGGCACCGTCGACAATGCCGGCACCCTGCAGGTGTTGGCCGGCAGCCTCGGCGTGGGCGCGTTGAACAACGCCGGCGTGGTGATGCTGGCAGGTGCGCGCATCGGCAATACGCTGACCGTCAACGGCAACTACCAGGGCCAGGGCGGCAGCCTGGTGATCAACAGCGTGCTGGCCGGCGATGACTCGCCCACCGATCGCCTGGTCGTGCTGGGCGACACCAGCGGCAGCACCGCGCTGCAGGTCCATGGCGTGCCCGGCAGCGCGCAGGGCACGGTGGAGGGGATCCGGGTGGTGCAGGTCGACGGCCAGTCCAACGGCGTGTTCGCCCTGCAGGGCCGCGCCGTCGGCGGACTGTTCGAGTACGGCCTGTTCCAGGGCAGCGTCTCCGATCCCACCGATGGCGACTGGTACCTGCGCACGCAGGCATTCCGGCCCGAGGTCGGGGCCTACCTGGGCAACCAGTACGCCTCGACGACGATGCTGCGGCAGACCATGCGCGACCGCACCGGCGAGCCGGCGTTCGTCGAAGTCGGGCAGGACAACGACATGGCCGCCTGGGTCCGTTACCAGGGCCAGCAGCTGCAGTCCGGCGTCGCCCTGGATGCCCTGCGGCAGGACCTGCGCATGCAGACCGATCTGCTGCAGTTGGGCGTGGAGATGCTGCGGCTGGCCAATGCCAGCGGACGCTGGCAGGCCGGCCTGATGGCCTCGCACGGCGAAACCACCGCCGACTCGACCTCGATGCCGCTGCAACTGACCGCACGCGGTCGTGTCACCGGCAACGCGATCGGCGCCTACGGCACCTGGTTCAGCGACGCGGCCGCGGCGACCGGCTGGTATGTCGACGCCTGGTTCCAGTACGCCAGCTTCGACAACAAGATCCGCAGTCCGGGCCTGCCGCAGGAGAAGTACGACGCCGACAGCTGGACGGCGTCGGCGGAACTGGGTTACGCCTTCGACATCCACGAAGGCACGGCCAGCACACTGTACCTGGAACCGCAGCTGCAGGCGATCTACACCGACTACTCTGCCGACGACCACCTCGATGCCAGCCAGACCGAAGTCAGCAGCGGCCGGACCGGCGGGCTGGCGACGCGCCTGGGCCTGCGCCTGCATGGACGGGGCAACGACAGCCGCTGGCAGCGGGTGCAGCCGTTCGTGGAGGTCAACTGGTGGCACGCCGGGCGCGACAACGAGGTTGTCTTCGATGGTCGGCGCGTGAAGCAGGCCCTGCCCGACGACATCTATGAGGGACGCGCCGGCTTCGAGGTGGAACTGGGCCAGCGCTGGACCGGCGCGCTGAGCCTGGGCGTCCAGGGCGGTGGGCAGGACTATCGCAACATCATCGGCGGGCTTGGCCTGCGCGCCGCCTGGTAGGACGAGCGCGCCACGGCCGAAGGCGCCGCGCCATCAGGCTCAGGCATGGGCGACCCAGCCGCGCAAGCTCAGCGCGGCGTAGAACAGCTCGGGCCGGCCGAATCCCGCTCCTCGAGCAACGCGGCTTCCTGCTCCGGTGGCAGGGTCGGCAGGCGCTCGGCCATGGCCTGCGCGCGGCTGTCGATCTGCTGGTCGTCCATGCCGTTGGCGGCCTGGAAGGCCAGCAGGCGGCGGAGTGCGCTGCGCTTCAGCGCGGGATCGTCGGGCACGCTGTGGTGGGCGATCACCAGCGGCGCGCCTGGCCTCAGCCGCTGGCGGAGCTGCCGCAGCGTCTCCAGGCGCGCTTCGCGGGCAAGGAAGTGCAGGGTCAGCAGGCAGGTGGCGCCATCGAACGCCGTTGCCGGGGCCGCGTCGATGTAGCCCTCGACGAGGGTCACCTGGCCGGCGTCATCGCCCAGCGTGCGGGCCGCCAGCGCGAGCATTTCCGCCTGAGGGTCGACACCGACCAGACGCCAGCCCGGCCGCGCCCGCGCGAAGGCCTTCAGCTCCACCCCGCCGCCGGCGCCAAGCACCAGCACATTGCCGTCGCGCGGGACGTGTTCGTCCAGCAGCACCTGCGTCATCCGATGCAGCGCCTGCAGGCCGGGCACCTGCCGGATGAGGTTGTCGGTGTAGCGGGCTACCGCGGCGGGATCGGAAAAGGACATCGCAACCTCGATCAGGCTTGAGTGAGATGGGTTGCCGGCAGGCGGCACGATCGCAAGCGAAGGCAGCGAGCGTATGCCTTCCGGTGCCAGGGTAGGCGCGCACGCATTGTCACTGCACCGTGTCCGTTGCGCCGTTGCCGGCGAGTGCGTCGAAGTGGCCAAGCAGTGCATCCAGGCGATCGCTGCCCGCCACGGCCGCCACATGGCCATCGGGTCGGATCAGCCACCAGCGCTCGTGCGCCGCTCCATAGGCATCGGCGAAGTGCGCATGCACATCGTGCAGGTCGCCTTGGTTGCCGATGCAGTGGACGTGCAGGCCGGGGCGTGAGGGGCGTGCCGCGCGATGGCATTCATGGCCCAGCAGCGTCCAGTGGGTACCGCGGAACACCTCGAAGAGCCGCCTGGGCTGCCCGCCGGCACCGCGCAGCGGCGCGTCCGGTGCGCGGTCGCCGGGCAGGATGCCGCTGTCGGATGGCTGCGGCGGCATCGACAGCACGGAGTCGGGGTAACCCAGGTCCAGCTGCTGCACTTCGCGGCCGCGCCGGTTGTCGCCGCGCCTGGCGTTGTCCAGCAGCTGGGTCGCCAGGCCGAGCATGGACGCGGCAATCGGCCGGCGCTCGGCTTCATAGCTGTCGAGTACCCGATCGGGCGCGCCGCGCAGCACGGCCGCCAGCTTCCAGCCGAGGTTGTAGGCGTCCTGCATGCTGGTATTGAGACCCTGGCCGCCGGTCGGCGGATGCGTGTGTGCCGCGTCTCCGGCCAGGAACACGCGGCCGTCGCGGTAGCGCACGGCAAGTCGTGCGTTCATCTGGTATGCCGATGCCCAGTGCACCTCGTGGACGACCAGATCCTCGCGTCCGGTGCGTTCGCGCACCATTGCCTGCAGTGCCGCGGCTGACAGGTCCACGTCGCCTTCCAGCGGCACCGGTGCCTGCAGCTGGAACAGCCCGGTGCCCATCAGCGGGCACAGCGAGATACGCCGCGCCATGTCGTCCTGGTGATAGTCGTGCCAGGCATCGCGGGGCAGGCCGGCAAGCACCAGGTCGGCGACCACGGCGCGCACGCCCAGGGTCCTGCCGGGAAAATCGATGCCCAGCGCGTGGCGCACGAAGCTGCGGCCGCCGTCGCAACCGACCAGGTAGCGCGTGCGCAGCGTCTGCTCGCCGGCGGGCGTGGCGACGCGCAGCGTGACGCCGTCGGCATCCTGCGCGATATCGACCAGCGCATGGTCGAATTCGACGCGGTGCCCGAGTTCGGCCAGGCGCTCGCGCATCAGCTGTTCGGTCAGGAACTGCGGCACCATCAGTGCGGCGCGGTAAGGCTCTTTCGCCGTGGCTGCGCCGGCTTCGAGAATTTCCGCGTCGACGTGGCTGCCATCAGCGGCGTAGGCCCGCGAGCGCGGGTAGGGGCCTCCGGCGGCAGACAGCCGGTCCACCAAGCCCATGTCCTCGAAGATTTCCTGGCTGCGTGGCTGGATGCCCTTGCCGCGCGAGCCGTGGAAGGGCTGGTCGCGTTGCTCGAGCAGGCGGAAGTCCACGCCGCGCCGGGCCAGTTCGATGGCCAGGGCAAGGCCGGCGGCACCGGCGCCGCAGATCACCACGTCAGGGGTCGCGCGCATCTCCATTCTCCAAGGTATGTGTAATATGCACCTAATTGGAGGTGATGCTATGCCCGCGAAAAAGAATGTGCAAGATACACATATTTCCCCGCAGCTGAAGTCGCTGCACCAGTCACTGATCAGCATCGTCAGCGTGATGAACCGGCCCGGCAACGACCAGCGCCTGATCCGGGCCGCCGGGCTCAAGCTGGACCAGGCGCTGTTCCGCTTGCTGGTCGTCATCGAGCGGATCGGGCCGATCGGTGTTGTGGAACTGGCCGACCGGCTGGGGAGGGACTACACGACGATCAGCCGCCAGGTCGCCAGGCTGGCGGCGATGGAGCTGGTCACCCGGCGCGGCAACCCGGACGACCGCCGCATCCGCGAGGCGATCATCGCCCCCAAGGGCAAGGCGATGTGCGACCAGCTGGATATCGCGCGCGAGCGCATGGGCCGGGAGATCCTGGCGTCGTGGTCGGCGGAGGAGGTGAGCGAGCTGGTGCGCCTGATGGCGAAGTTCGCCAGCGCGATCGAGTCCATCGAAACGCGCGGGTAGCGACCGCGGACGTACGGTACGGATGCCGCGAGGGCGCAGCGAACCGCGCCGGATCCGGGTTATCGTGCCGGCAAAACCACGGGGCGCCCATGCAGATCCGAGCCGCGACGACCGACGACCTTGACGACATGTGGCAGCTCTTCCGCGCGGTCATCGCCACCGGCGATGCGTTGCCGTTTCCGGAGGACTTCGACCTCGATACGTTCCGCTCCCACTGGTTCGGAGCGCACCGGGCACATGTCGCCACGTTGGAGGGGGAAGGCCTCGTCGGCATGTACAAGATGGGCGCCAACTATCCCGGGCCGGGTTCCCATGTCGCCAGCGCCACCTATCTGGTCCGTCCGGATGTGCAGGGCCAGGGCATCGGTCGCGCCCTGGTCGAGGACAGCCTGGCGCGTGCGCAGGCGGAAGGTTTCCTGTCGATGCAGTTCAACTTCGTGGTAGGCACCAATACCGCCGCGCTCGCCCTCTACGCGAAGCTGGGGTTCGCCATCGTCGGCACGTTGCCCAGGGCGTTCCGCCACAGGGAACTGGGGCTGGTGGACGCGCATGTCATGTCCAGGACGTTGACTGCGCACAGCGCGTAGTTCGATGCGCCCACTGTCGTGTCGATGCGTATCGCGGGTCTGCCGAAGCGTGGCTGCGTTGCGCCATGCAAGCGTGGCGGCCGGGAAAGCGGGCATTCCAGGGACGGGAGGCTGGCGTGTGCCGGGCCCTTCGTCTTCACGGTCCATGTACGCATTGCAGAGCAATCTGAAGCCGGTCATGGCTCCGGCCAGAAGGCCGCTAACCTGCCGAGATACCAGACGAAGGAGGATTGGAATGTTTCTGACCAGACAGAATCTGGCGATGGCACGTACGCTCGGCGTGGCGCTTGTCGCCACCCTCGGGCTTGCCAGCTGCGCCACCTATAAGGAAGAGTTTGCAACGATCAACTCACGCCTCGATTCCCTCGACGCGAAGGTGCAGAACGCAGCCCAGAGCGCCGAATCGGCCAACCAGTCCGCGCAGCAGGCCAACCAGCGGCTTGATTCGCTGGAAGGGCGCGTCCAGCAGCTGGAAGCGGCGCCGAAACGCGTGCCGCGCGGCTGATCGTTCCGGCATCATCATGACGAAGGTTTGAACCTGGGACCCGGTGGCCTTCGCAGGCCACCGGTCTCTTTTCGTTTTCCCGGTATTTGCTTCAAGGAACTTCCCATCAATACCCGTCCATCCCCCGCGATCCGCACCGCTTGTGGCGCGCTGGCACTGGCACTGGCGCTCGCAGGTCCCGGCCTGGCCCGCGCCCAGGAACCGGAGGCCGCCCAACCTGTCACCACGGTAGACCAGCTCCCCGAAGGCCAGGAGGTCTCCGAGACCGTCATCCAGCTGGCCGGCTGGGTGGTCGCCACCAAGGACAGCGAAGGCTATCCGTTCGCGGTCATCGACAAGGGCAATGCCCAGATTCTGGTGTTCGGCGGTGACGGCCGCCTGCTTGGCGCCGCGCCCGGGCTGTTCGGCTCGGCGGTAGGCGATCATTCCGCACCCGGCGTCGCCGGCCTGGCGCTGCGCGAGATTCCGGGCCGCGATCGCACCACGCCGGCTGGGCGTTTCGTCGGCGGCTTCGGTCCGTCCATCGATGCCGGCCGCGTGCTGTGGGTGGACTACGAGTCGGCCGTCTCCATGCATCCGACCGCGACCGGTGTCCCCGCCGAAAGGCGCCCGGAGCGACTGGCCTCGCCGTCGCCGGACGACAACCGCGTCACCCATGGCTGCATCAACGTCTCGCCCGAGTTCTACGCGCAGATCGTCAGCCCGACGTTCCAGCGTGGCGGGGTGTTCTACATCCTGCCCGACGTGACGCCGCTGGCGGAGGTCTTCCCGGAGTTCGCGCGCAGCCGCGCGACCGCGCAGCACAGCGAGGACCGGCACGAAGGGCCTGCCGGCCCCTGAGCCGACTCAAGGGCGGGCTGCCCCGCCGGCAGCGACCGGCGGGGGCGGCGAGGCGAATCAGTGCGTGGTGCGCGGCACCACATCGGCCAGCGAACGCAGGCGCAGCGCGCCGCGCAGCGTTTCCAGACTGGCGGCGCTGCTGATCCGCACGGTGGTGGTTTCCCCGGGCAGCAGGGTCAGCGCATTGTCCGATAGCTCGGCATCAAGGCCATCGAAGTCGATCCAGACCGCGCGCGCCAGCGCGCTGGCGTGCAGGTCGAGCGCATAGCCCTGCTTGTCGCCACGCAGCTCGCCGCGCAGGCCGGGGTCGGGCCAGGTCATGTCCTTGGCCGCGCGGAAGTACACCACGCGACGCGAGACCGGCTCGCCGGCCACGGCGAGTTCGAACACCGCGACCGTGGATGCCGGGTCGGCATCGCCCAGCAGCTCGGCGTCGCCGTAGCTGGCGATCTCCCGTGAGGACAACGGCGCCAGCTGCACCTGCCTGCGCTCGTCACGCAGCAGCTTGCCAGCCAGCGTCATCACCCGCAGGCGCAGTTCGCCGCCGCGCGCGTCGATGCGGTCGTTGAGCAGGCTCACGCCGGTGCGCCCCTGCGCGTCGCGCAGCGCGGCCACGGCGACCGGCGCGAAGAAGCGTCGCGCGTGGAACTGCAGGGCCTTCCAGCGGCCGAACCAGTCCACGCTCGACCACGAAGCCCCCGGCCACACGTCGTTGAGCTGCCAGTACAGCGATCCCATGGTGTAGGGCCGGCTGGCGCGGTGGTGCAGGGCGGCCAGCTCGATGCCCTCGGCCTGCATGACCTGGCCCAGGTAGATGAAGTCGGCGAACTGCACCGGTTCGCCGAACTCCATCTTCACGTAGTGCATCAGACGCTCGTTGCCCTTGCCGGCCATGAACTTCTGGTGTGCCTCGATCACCGGGGTGGCCACGGCCTGTTCGTCGCGGCGGGCGAAGGCGTCGACGGTGCGCGGGTCCGGCCAGGCCTGCAGTCCGTATTCGGACATGAAGCGCGGGGTGATCTCCAGGTACTTGGCCGGCGGATAGGCGGGATTGCCCCAGACCTCCCAGTAATGCATGTCGCCGGCAGCCGGGGTGTTCGCCACCTCGGCCAGGTCGTTGCTCGGCGAGCTGGCCCAGTAGCGGATGCCGCCGCCTTCGCTTTCGACCACTTCGCGCAGCCCGGTTCCGAACAACTCCACATAGCCGTCCCACACCTTGCGCCCGAAGGCCGGATCGCGCGCCTTCAGCGCCTTGCCCTGGTCGCCGCCGCCCCAGTACTTCCAGGCGATTTCCTCCTCGTTGTTGCCGCACCACAGCACGATGCTCGGGTGGTCGCGCAGGCGGCGCACGTTGTCGCGCGCTTCGGCGAGGACGTTGTCGCGGAAGGCCTTGTCATAGGCCGGCTGCATGCCGCCGCCGAACATGAAGTCCTGCCAGATGAGCAGGCCCAGTTCGTCGGCCAGCTCGTAGAAGCGGTCGCTCTCATAGATGCCGCCACCCCAGCCGCGGATCATGTTCATGTTCGCATCCACCGCCGACTGCAGCACCCGGCGCAGCTGTACCTCGCCGACGCGAGGCGGAAACATGTCGAACGGGATGTAGTTGGCGCCCTTGGCGAACACCGGGATGCCGTTGATCACGAAATGGAAGGTGGCGCCCTGGGCGTCCGGATCGGTGCGCAGTTCCACGCTGCGCAGTCCGGTACGCTTGCTGGCACGCGCCAGCACCGCATCGCCCTGGCGCAGCGCCACGTCGTAGCGATACAGCGCCTGCGCGCCGTAGCCGTTGGGAAACCAGCGCTGCGGGTGCTCGACGGTCACCGGCAGCGAGACCACCTGGCCGTCGGCGGCCGGCAGCTGCACGAGCCTTTCGCCGACCTGCGTGCGCCTGCCGTCCGGTGCGGTCTGCCACAACTGCAGCGCGTATTCGCCGGCGCGGGCGGCATCCACGCTGACCCGCACGTCGAGCTGGGCACGCTCGGCGGACACGTGCTGCTGGCGCAGCTGCACGTCGCCGATGCGCGCCGTGTCCCAGCTCTGCAGCGTCACCGGCCGCCAGATGCCGGCGGTTACATAGCGCGGCCCCCAGTCCCAGCCGTAGTGATAACCGGGCTTGCGGACGAAGTTGGCGGTCATCGCGTCCCTGGGCTCGTCGCCGTAGGGCGAGGGATAGTTGCCGGCGATTTTCACCGGCATCGCCTGCACCTGCGGGAGCAGGCGGTTGATCGGCGAATGCAGCACCACGCGCAGCTCGTTGCCGTGCTCGCGCAGCCGGCCCTGTACCGGGACCCGCCAGGTGCGGAAGTAGTTGTCCGCGTCGAGCAGCTTGTCGCCGTTGAGGTAGACCTCGGCGAAGGTATCCAGGCCCTCGAAGACCAGCTCGCTGCGCGCGTCGTCCAAGCGGGTGCGGGCTACATCGAAGGTGGTCCGGTATTCCCAGTCGGCCAGCCCGATCCACTGCAGGCCGGCTTCGGCCGCGCCCACGTAGGGATCGGGGATCAACCCGCGTGCGAACAGGTCGGTATGCACCGTGCCCGGTACCGTCGCCGCCTGCCACTGCACGGCCTGTGGATGCGCGGCGACCTGCGGGCTGGCCGGGAGCTGGCGGAACTGCCAGCCACTGTCGATGCGCGACTCACTGAAGCCCTGCGCGGCCGCGGCCATGCCCGACACCGCCAGCAGGCCGATGCAGAGCAGTCCTTGCAGGAACGTTGGCAGCTTCGGAGCGGGGCGGGCGTCAGCGGTCATGGGCGGTTCCGTGGCAGGGGGGAAGGAAGGGTAGGGCCGGCTCACCGGGCCAGCAGCTGCTGGATGTCTTCCAGGCGCCGCGCCCGGGTCTCCACGCCGGCCCGCGCCAGCAGTATCGCCGCGAGCAGCATCGGCAGGGCGATCAGCAGCGCCGACAGCGCGAAGTGCTCGAAGAAGCCCGCCACGCCCAGCGCCGCGCCGACGATGCCGCCGGCCTTCGAGCTGGCCGCGATGATCCCGGCGCCGGTGCCGCGCAGCTGCACCGGATAGATCTCCGCCGCGTAGGGAATCAGCATCGCGATCACGCCGCTGGTGCTGACCAGCAGCGCGGCGACCGCGACGGTGGTCAGCCCCGGCGAACGCAGCTGCAGCCAGGCGATCACCGCGAAGCCGAGCAGGGACACGGCGCTCAGTACGATGAAGAGCACCAGGGATTTCACCGTGCTCCAGTGCTGGTACAGCCAGACCACCACGGCGATGCCCGGCAGCGCGAGGACCGCCCCGCGTGCCAGCAGCGCGCTGGCCGAGCTCGGGTCGACGCCCAGCTGCGCCAGGTTGACCGGCAGCCACAGCACGAAGCCGAAGTTGGCCAGCCCCCAGGCCATGCCGCAGACCAGCAGCCCCAGGGTGATGCGCGCATGGCGGCCGTGCAGCAGCGAACGCAGGCCGCGCTCGGCGGGGTCCTCGTCGATGACGTGGGTGCCGGCCGTGGAGGCATCGGGCCCGTCGATCGCCGCCGCATAGCGCCCCAGCACCGCGCGCGCGGCATCGTGCAGGCCGGCATTGGCAAGGAAGCGCGGCGATTCGGGGATATAGCGGTTGAGGAACACGATCAGTGCGCCGGTCGGCAGGCCCAGCAACCACAGCGCCCGCCAGCTGAACATCGGTGCCAGCGTGGCTGCAGCGCCGGCGGCCAGCAGGTAGCCGGCCGAGGTGCCCAGGCCGCCGAGCGCCACCAGCAGCCAGCCGCGGTGCGCGGCCGGCACGGTCTCGGCCAGCAGGGTGAACGCCACCGGCAGCATGCCGCCGGCGGAGGCGCCCATCAGGAAGCACATGGCCAGGTTCCAGCCGAACGATGGCATCGCCCCGCAGATCGCCGTGCCCATGAACATCAGCGCGGACAACAGGATCGCCGCGCGCCGGCCGAACAGGTCGCCCATCCAGCCCCACAGCACCGAGCCGACGGTGGTGCCGGTCAGCGCGGTCAGCGCCAGCAGGCTCGCGGTGGGCTTGCTGATGACGTATTCCTCGCTCATCCCCGGCACCACGAAGCCGAGCGTGGCCGGTTTCATCACGTCCACCGCCAGCACTACCCCGAGCACCGCGACCAGCTTCCAGTGCTCGCGGTTGAGTGGCACGCCGTCGACAAGGTGGAACGGCACGCGGGCGCCGTGCAGGGTGCGGCGCATCTGCGCCAGGCGCGGCATCAGGCCGTAGCAGGCCAGCAGGACGCCCAGTGGAATGACCGCCATGCCGGCCAGCATCCACGCATCCATCGGCATGCCGACCATCCGCCAGTGCGTGTACCTTCCCATCAGGAACATCGGCGCGTGCGCGAACACGCCGGCGGCCAACAGCAGGCAGCCGAGCCAGAATGCGAGCGGATGGTGGAAGGCAAGGCTCCTGCCCGCGTGCGGTCGCAGCGCGCTCATCGCGCCGCCGCCCTGCAGTAGCCGTCGATGAAGTCCTGGTGCGCGGGCATCGCCTCCACGCAGCTGGCCACCACGTTGCGCACGCGATCGATGAACTGGTCCAGCCGGTCTTCGGGCATCTCGTCCACGATCGGATGGTAGCCGCGCGGAACGATCCGCTGCCCCAGCATCACCTGCACCCAGCTGGGCAGGGCGAAGAAGTCCTCGCCGTTGCGGAAGTAGCGCCCGTCGGTGCGGAACAGCTCGACCGCCTCGCGCACGCCGTCGGGGACCGTCATGGTCCGGCAATGGTTCCAGAACGCGGTGTCGTCGCGCTCGGTGGCGCTGTAGTGCAGGGCGAGGAAGTCGCGCACGCGCTCGTGCTCGAAGGCCGATTCGCGGTTGAAGCGCTGGGCCAGGGCCGGATCGAAGCCCTGGTCCGGGAACAGCGCCAGCAGCCGCTGGATGCCCGACTGCGCCAGGTAGATGCTGGTCGATTCCAGCGGCTCCATGAAGCCGCCGGCCAGGCCGACCGCGACCACGTTCTTCTCCCAGAATTTCCTGCGCCTGCCGGGCGTGAAGCGCAGCGGGCGGGGATCGGCCAGCGCCGGGCCGTCGAGATGGGCCAGCAGCGTCGCGGCGGCTTCGTCGTCGCTGACGTGGCGGCTGGAATATACATAGCCGTTGCCGATGCGGTGCTGGGTCGGGATCCGCCACTGCCAGCCGGCCTGGCGCGCGCTCACCCGGGTGTACGGGGTCAGCGGCCCGGCGCTTGCGCTGGGTGCGACCATCGCCCGGTCGCAGGGCAGCCATTGCGACCAGTCCTCGTAGCCGACCTGCAGGACCTGCTCGATCAGCAGGCCGCGGAAGCCGGAGCAGTCGATGAACAGTTCGCCCTCGATGCGCTCGCCGCTTTCCAGTACCACGGCCTCGACGAAGCCATCCTCGCCTCGGCGCACGACATCGACAATGCGGCCCTCGGTGCGGCTGGCACCGCGGCTTTCGGCCAGCTCGCGCAGGTAGCGCGCGTACAGGCCGGCGTCGAACTGGTAGCCATAGGGGATGTCGGCCAGCGGTGAGCCCGGTGGCGCATCGGCCGGGCTGGGCATGAAGCGGTTGAGCGGCGCGGCGGCGGTGGGGAGCGAGAACGCGCCGATGTCCGGAGCGCGCCCGGCGAGGTGGCGCTTCAACCAGTACTGGTGGAACGGCAGCGGACCCATGGCGTGGCCGATCGTGCCGAAACCGTGGATGTAGCTGTCGCCGATCCGGCCCCAGTCGTTGAACTGGATGCCGAGCTTGAAGGTGCCCTCGGTACGGGCGACGAAGTCGGCTTCGCGGATGCCCAGGACCTGGGTGTTGAAGGTCTTCATGAACGGCACGGTGGATTCGCCCACGCCGATGATGCCGATCTCCTCCGATTCGACCAGGCGCACGCGGGCGTGCCGGCCCAGGTAGGTGGACAGGGCGGCGGCGGCCATCCAGCCTGCGCTGCCCCCGCCGACGACGACGATGTTGCCGATCCGGGCCTGTGGACTCATGGTTGTCCTGAAAAGAAGACGGCAGTTGCCCGGGGAGGTGGGGCAACTGCCGGAAAACCTCCCCGGCCTTGCGGCACGGGGAGGGAGGAGGGACGGATCAGAACTTCCAGGTCACGCCGAGGTACATGACGCGGCCGGCATAGCTGTTGGTGTAGAAGCGCGCCTTGGTGTCGTTGCCCAGGTGCGAGCGGGTCTCTTCCTGGGTCAGGTTCAGCACCGAGGCGGTCAGCGCCAGCGCCGGGGTGAAGTTGTAGGCGGCGTTGAGGTCGATCTGCTGGTACGGCTCGTCGTAGACGTTCAGGCCGTTGACCAGGCCCTGGACCACTTCGCCGCGACGGTTGTACGAGGCCCGCAGCAGCAGCTTCTCGTTCTCGTAGAACACGGTGAAGTTGGCCTGGTTCTTGGCGCTGCCGACCAGCGGCGACTCGCCCAGGGAGGTGCCGTCCTCGAGGGTGATGGCCGCTTCGTTGGTGTCGTTGTAGGTGTAGTTGGCCTGGAAGCCGAGGCCGAAGTCCAGCGTGTGCTGGGCATACACTTCCACGCCCTGCGACACCGCATCGCGGCCACCGGCGTCGGTGGAGTAGTTCTGCACGGTGACGGTTTCGCCGTTGACGGCCATCTCCACGTCGGCGATCACCGGCACGGTGAAGTTGCTGACGTTCTTGCGGAACAGGGCCACGCCCAGCACCGAACCGGGGTGGAAGTACCACTCGGCGCCGAGGTCGTACTGTTCGGCCTTGTACGGCTCCAGGTTCTTGTTGCTGCCCGAACCGTACCAGCCCAGCTCGCCGGCACCACCGGTCAGGCGGCGGTCGGCGACGTATTCGGGGCTGTAGTACTCCAGGCTGCCGGGTGCGGCGATGCTGTCGTAGCTGGGACGCGCGATCACCTTGGAGGCGGCCGCACGCAGCACCAGGTTCTCGGTCAGGTCGTAGGCCAGGTTGAGGCTGGGCAGCACGTCGGTGTAGCTGCGATCCAGGCCGCTGACGGCGAACGACTCCTTGCGCTGTTCGCTGTCGGACAGGCGCCAGAAGCCCTCGGTGCCGCAGTAGGTGTCCGCCGGCGCGCCGCCCGGTGCCGCCGCGCCCTGCACGCAGGGGAGGGGATTGCCGTCGGGGCCGTCGAAGAAGTAGTCGTTGTAGGCGGTGACCTTGTCGGTCGAATCGGCATGCTGGCGGGTGCTGGCCACACGCACGCCGACGTTGCCGCGCAGGCGCTCGGTGTGGAAGTTGGCCTGCAGGTAGGTCGAGTAGATCTTCTCGTCGACGTTGTAGACGAAGTTGTCTTCGTTGCGGGTCTGCATCGCCCCGTAGGTCTGGTTGAGGTAGTTGATGTAGCCGGGGAAGTTGATCGCCGGGAACGCGCTGGCGTTGATGCCGCCGGCCAGGTTGCCGACCGACTTCAGCAGGTCCGGCGAGAACTGGCTGGCCAGGTCGTTGCAGCGGCCGTTCCAGAAGCGGTTCTCGTAGTCGGCCGGATCGGTACCCGGGCAGACCCAGTAGCTGTTGCCGGTGCTGCGGTGGATGCCGCCGTCACGCAACTTCACGCCGAACTGGATCGAGTCCAGGAAGTTCATGTCGGTGTGCCAGGTCGTGTCGATCTGGGCGTACTTCTGCTCGGTGGTGTTGCGCGTCCACGACGAGCCGGTCGAACCCAGGTCGACCTGCAGGATGCCGTTGCGCAGGTTCTGCATCAGTTCCGGCGAGAAGGTCATCGACGGCGTGCCGGTCAGGTCCCACGCGCTGGCGTAGTTGCCCAGGCTCCAGCTGCCGTCGGCATTCTGCCGGCGCGGCTTGATCGGCAGCGCGAACTGCAGCGACGGCCCGCCCTCGGCCCAGGTGCGGCCGATCTTGGTGGTGACGTCCAGCGATTCGCCGCGCCATTCGGCTTCCAGGTCGACGGTCTGCGAACGCGCCTTCTCGATGTTGTAGCTGCCGGTGATCTGCGGCGTCGGCAGCGTGCAATCGTCCGAGCCCCAGCCGCCCGGCGCCATGCCGGCGGCGGCCGCCTGGTCCTCGCTGCAGTAGTAGGTCTTGCCCGGATGGACGCTGTAGTTGGCCCCGGTGACGATGGTGCCGCTGGGATCCAGGGTCAGGCCATCGAGCATGCGGCCGCCGGGCCAGTTGCCGTCGCCGTAGTAGCGGGCGATGCTCCATTCCGGCACCTTCAGCGTGTTGGTTTCCGAGTCCTGCGACAGGTCGAAGCGGAAGTAGTTCGCGGTCAGGGTCAGGTTGTCGGTCGGCTTGAACTGGAAGGTCAGCTGGCCGCCCTTGCGGTCGCGCTCCTCCTCCTTGACCTCCTGGTTGACCGAGGTCGGCATCATGAAACCGGTGTAGTAGTTGCCGTTCTGGTCCCAGAAGCCGGTGCCGCCCCACCAGTTGGAATTGAAATTGGACGGCCTGCCGTTGACGTCCACCGCGTCGCCGCCTTCGTCGCTGCCATACCACTGCCAGCTCTCGGTGCTGGTGCCGAGCGTGCGGATGGTGCGCTTCTGCTGGGTGTAGCCGACGAACACGCCGAAGCGGTCTTCCTTGTCGTGCCAGGCGTAGGAGCCGGCGAACTGGCCGTCAGTGGTATTGGTGGTGTCGGCCCAGGTACCTTCGGCGGAGACGAAGCCGGTATTGGATTCCATCTCCAGCGGGCGGCGGGTGTGCAGGATCACCGTGCCGCCGACGCCACCTTCGTCCAGGCGCGCCTCCGGCGACTTGAACAGCTCGGCGCTGGACAGCATGTTCGACGGCAGCAGCGTGTAGTTGAACGAACGGGTCGGGTCGCCATTGGATTCGGCCGAGGCGATGTAGTTGCCGTTCAATTCGGTCAGCGTCAGCTCCGGGGACAGGCCGCGCACGCTTACGTTCTTTCCTTCGCCGCCGTCGCGGGTGACGATCACGCCCGGCACGCGCTGCAGCGCGTCGGCCACGTTCTTGTCGGGGAACTTGCCGATGTCCTCGGCGTTGACCACTTCGACGACGGCGTTCGCGTTGCGCTTCTGGTCCAGGCTCTTCTCGATCGCATAGCGATAGCCGACCACCGTGACCGCATCGAGGTTGGTCGCCTCGGTCGACGAGGCGGCCTGCTGCGCAGGTGCCGGGGCAGCTTCCTGCGCGAAGGCGGGCAGGGCCATGGCCGCGCCCAGGGCGACGGCGATGGCAGCGGACAACGAACTGCGGGTATGTGTGCGTGACATCGGATTCAACCCCTCTCTTGATTGAATATCTGCGGATTTAAAACGATCTAAATTCGTGCCAAGAATCTGTCCCTGTAGCCTCCGGGAGCGCCCGGTGCAACGTCCCCCTGTCACGGCCTTTCCCCCAGTTCAATTTGGATCGATCTAGGTCGGCGTAAAAAATTTGTAGCACGAGCGCTGGCGCTTGGCATGCTGCTGCGCAGCAGTCCGTGGTCGCGTGGATCGGTACCGGGGCGCAGGGGAGGGCTTGCTGCAGTGCAGAATGCGGGGGGCTGCCGGATATGCTTATTTAGATCGATCTAGTCGGCGCGCCGGCTGGACGGCTGGGGATTGGGCGGGTTTGGTCGTACATCGATTTGGATCGTTCTAAATTCTCCGCTCGCGGGGAGGGCGAGCCGGTCGGTAGCCGGCCGGCGCCCGCGCAGCCTGCCTCGCGACCCACGAACCAGGAGTGACCCGTGCCCCATCGCCTGCTGTCGACCCGATTCAACCGCCTGCGCACGCTGGCGGCGCTCGCCATCCTGCTGCTGTCGCCGGTGGCAACCGGCGCGCCGGCCGAGGACCTGGCCCGCACGGTCAATACCTTCATCGGCAGCAAGGACGACGGGAACACCTTTCCCGGTGCCTCGGCGCCCTTCGGCCTGATCCAGGTCTCACCGACCGGCAAGCATTACGCAGGCTGGCGCTACGACGATCCGAAGATCCTGGGGTTCGGGCATTCCTTCATCTCCGGCGCCGGTTGCTGGGAGCAGGGCGGCCAGGTCTCTACGCTGCCGGTGACCGGCAGCATCGGGCCCGGCGGCGACTTCGACACCGGCAAGCGCGAGGACTTCGACCACGATCACTACGGCTCCCGCTACGACCACGCGGGCGAAGTGGGGCAGGCCGGCTACTACCGGGTGCGCCTGGCCGATTACGGCGGCATCGATGTCGAAACCACGGCGCTCACCCGCGCATCGGCCGAGCGCTACACCTTCCCGGCCAGTGCGGCGCAGGGCCACGTGCTGGTCAATGTCAGCCAGGCCAACGCACGGCACCGGGTGATCGGCAGCAGGATCGAAGTGGTCGGCGACCACGCGGTCGAGGGCAAGGTCACCACCCAGAGCTTCTGCGGCGGCCACCAGTACACGACCTGGTTCCGGATCGAGTTCGACCGGCCGTTCAAGTCGTTCGGCACCTGGGGCCAGGCCGGTGGCACGCCGGGCTCGCGCGCCAGCATGGAGGGCGAGAACGAACCGGGCAACGGCGCCTGGCTGAGCTTCGACCTGTCCGCGGCGAAGGGCGGCGGCCGCGCGGTGACCGCCGTCACCGCGATCTCGCACGTCGATGCCGAGGGCGCGCGGGTCAACCTGCGCGCCGATGGCATGCGCAACGGCAGGCTGCTGGGCTTCGACGCGATGCGCAAGGCAGCGCAGGACGCCTGGCGCCGCGAACTGGCCTCGGTCCGCGTGCAGGGCGGCAGCGAGGGCGATCGCGCCGTGTTCTATACCGCGCTCTACCACGCACTGCTGCAGCCGATGACCGGCAGCGATGCCGACGGCCGCTATCGCGGCTACGACGACCAGGTCCACCGCGCCGAGGGCTGGACCTACTACGAGTACTTCTCCCTGTGGGATACCTACCGCTCGCAGAACCAGCTGCTGGCGATGCTGCGGCCGCAGCGGGCGCGCGACATCGCCCGTTCGGTGCTGGCGATCCACGAGCAGGGCGGCTGGTTGCCGCGCTGGGGCTATGCCAACTTCGAGACCAACGTGATGACCGGCGATCCGGTCACGCCATTCCTGGTCGACCTGTGGCGCTACGGCGCGCTGGAAGGCCACGAGGCCGAAGCCTGGACCGCGCTGCGCCAGAACGCCTGGGAGGTGCCGCCGATGAACTCGCGGCACGCCGGTCGCAGCGGCAATCCGAACTACCTGGCCGCCGGCTTCGTGCAGTTCGACCGCGCGTTCCCGTCCAAGGGCATGGATGTCGATCCGCACCATGGCGGTTCGGCGACCTTCGAGTACGCGCTGGCGGACTGCGCGCTGGCGCAGATGGCCGATGGCCTGGGCCATGCCGCCGACGCGGCGGAACTGCGCCGTCGCGGTGGCAACTGGCGCAACGTGTGGGACGCCACGCTGAAGGAAGAAGAAAGCGGCTTCACCGGTTTCCCGCGGCCGCGGCTGGAGGACGGCAGCTGGTTCACCCCGCCTGCTGGCGGCTACAGCCCGCGCTCGCATTACGGCTTCCATGAAGGCACGGCCTGGCAGTACCAGTGGCTGGTCCCGCAGGATCCGGCCGGGCTGGCCGCGGCGATGGGCGGACGCGAACGCACCCTGGAGCGCCTGGACCGCTTCTTCGCCATCGACGAGCTGCGCCGCGACCCGCAGGGCGCGCGCGCGGCATGGGTCGCCGGTCCTTACGCCTACTACGGCCAGTACCGTTTCAATCCCAACAACGAACCGACCATGCACGTGCCGTGGATGTACACGCTGCTTGGCGATCCGGCGCGCACCGCCGTCGTCGTGCGCGCCGCCCAGACGCTGTTCGTCAACCGGCCCGACGGCGTCACCGGCAACGACGACCTGGGCACCATGTCGGCCTGGTACCTGTTCAGTGCCCTGGGCCTGTATCCGGGGATGCCGGGCACCGGCCAGGTGCTGCTGCACCCGCCGCGCTTCGCGCGCGTCGACCTGGACCTGGGTGGCGGCCGCCAGCTGCGCATTGATGCGCCCGGCGCCGACGGCCGTGGCGTGCAGTACGTCACCGGCGTGGACTTCGATGGCCACGGCCACGACAAGGTCTGGCTGGACTGGGCGCAGCTGCGCCAGGGCGGGGAGCTGCACTTCGCGCTGGGCAACCAGCCGGCGGACTGGGGCACGGCCGAGGCGACGCGTCCGGCGCCGACCTGTCCTTCGCCCACGGCTTCCGGCACTTGAGGCGGGAGGTGTCGCGATGTGCCGGGGGACTGTCAACTTGAATCGATTCACATCGGCAATAATCCGGTTCGACCAGCGACCCGCTTCGAGGAGAACCGTATGGATGCAGACAAGCCCAGGACCAGGACCAAGTCCGGACGCGGGGCGGTCACCGTCACCGACATTGCCCAGGCCTGCGGCGTCTCGCGCGCGACCGTTTCGCTGGTCCTGCGCGGCAGCCCGCTCGTCAACGCCGACACCCGCGCCCGCGTGGAGGCCGAACTCAAGCGCCAGCGCTACGTCTACAACCGCGCCGCGGCCAACCTGCGGCGGCAGACCTCATCCTCGGTCGCGCTGGTCATCAACGACCTGTCCAATCCGTTCTTCGCCGAATTCGCCGCGGGCGTGGATGAAGCGCTCGGCGCGGGGCGCTACGTGACCCTGCTGGGCAGTACCGCCGAATCGGCGCAGCGGCAGCAGGCGGTGCTGGAATCGCTGGTCGAACACGCGCCGGCCGGCATCATCCTGTCGCCGGCCGAACACAGCGACGCTGCCGCCGTGCAGCGCGCACTGGGCACGCGGATGCCGGTGCTGGTGTTCAACCGCGAGCTGCCCGGCCACGACTGGGACTTCCTCGCCCTGGACAACCAGCATGGCGCCCGCCAGGCCACCGAACACCTGCACGCGCTCGGCCACCGCCGGATCGCCTTCTTTGGCGGCCACTCCGATTCCAGTTCGTGCCGGCAGCGCCGCGAGGGCTACCTGGAGGCGATGCGCGGGGTCGGAATCGAGCCGGAGCCGGGCTGGCTGGTCGAGTCGAGCCCGACCCGCGTCGATGCCGCCGCGCGCACCGCCGAACTGTTCGAGCGCGCCCCCGGCGTGACCGCGGCGGTCTGCTACAACGACAACGTCGCCTTCGGCCTGATGCTCGGCCTGCGCGCGCGTGGCGTGCAGCCAGGCGTCGATTTCGCCATCACCGGCTTTGACGACATCAGCGAAGCGGCGCTGTCGACCCCGCCGCTCACCACCCTGGCGGTCAAGCCACGCGCCTGCGGCCGCATGGCGGCGCAGATGCTGCTCGAGCGCGTGCACGATCCGGAGGCGCCGCCGCGCCGCGCGATCGCGCCGGTGCAGCTGATGGTCCGCGGCAGCTGCGGGGAGCGGCAGTCGTGAGCCGGCCGATCCCTCTCCCCGAACCCTTCCCCCTGTCGCGCCAGCCTGGCGCCAGATACCGAGTACCGAACACCCCATGAGCACACCCGCCCCCTCCGGGCCGACCGGGGCCCAAGCCCCCCTGCGCACGATCGTCTGTTTCGGCGAAGCCCTGATCGACTTCTTCGCCCAGCCCGTTGCCACCCCCGATACGCCGCGCAGCTTCGTCCAGCATGCCGGTGGCGCGCCTGCCAACGTGGCCGTCGCGGTGGCCAGGCTCGGCGCACCAGCGCAGTTCATCGGTGCGCTAGGCGCCGACATGTTCGGTGACTTCCTGCTGGAAAGCCTGCGCGTGGCGGGCGTAGCCACCGACCACGTGGTGCGCACCGACGCCGCGCGCACCGCGCTGGCCTTCGTCGCCATCGACCACGAGGGCGAGCGCAGCTTCAGCTTCTACCGCCCGCCGGCCGCCGATCTGCTGTTCCGGGCCGGGGATTTCGCCGAGGGCTTCCTCGCCGGCGCCGGCGCGTTCCATGTCTGCTCCAACAGCCTCACCGGCGAACCGGCCGCCGGCGCGACGCTGCAGGGCATGCAGCTGGCGCGCGAGGCCGGCGTGCTGGTGAGCATGGACCTCAACCTGCGTCCGATGCTGTGGCCGCGCGACGCGGACCCGCGCCCCCTGCTGTGGCAGGCGCTGGCGCGGGCGGACGTGGTCAAGCTGGCCCGCAATGAACTCGAATACCTCGCCGACGGCGGCGAGGAGCGCGCGGTCATCAGCCGCCTGCTGCAGGGTGCGGCGCGCTGGGTGGTCATCACCGACGGCCCCGGCCCGATCCGCTGGTACGCCGGGGCGGGCGAGGGCGAGCTGAGCAGTCCGCGGGTCAAGGCGATCGACACCACGGCCGCCGGCGACGCATTCGTCGGCGGGCTGCTGTTCGACCTGGTGCGATCCGGCATCGATGCCGCGGCGCTGGACGATTTCCTCGGTGACCGCGACGCAGTCGAAGGCGCGCTGCGCTTCGCCGCCTCGGTCGGCGCGATCGCGGTGACCCGCAACGGTGCGTTCGCGGCCATGCCCGGGCTCGGCGACGTGCAGCAACTCCTCAAGGAACACTACGAAGATGTCGCCCGATAACCTGCCTGATTTCCGCTCCCCGGCCTTCCTGCGCGCGCATATCGCCGACACGATGGCGTTCTACCACCCGCGCTGCATCGATCCGGCGGGCGGCTTCTACCACTACTTCAAGGACGATGGCACGGTCTACGACCGCCACCATCGCCACCTGGTCAGCAGCACGCGCTTCGTCTTCAACTATGCGATGGCGGCGCGCGAATTCGGCGATGATGCCGGCCTGCGCGAGCAGTACCTTGCCGCCGTGCGCCATGGCCTGGACTACCTGCGCCAGGTGCATCGCAACCCGCGCACCGGTGGCTATGCCTGGACGCTGCGCGACGGCAAGGTCGAGGACGCGACCAACCACTGCTACGGCGTGGCCTTCGTCCTGCTCGCCTATTCCTGCGGGCTCAAGGCGGGGTTCGAGGAAGCCCGCGCATGGATGGACGAGACCTGGGCGCTGCTCGAGCGACACTTCTGGGAACCGCAGCACGGCCTGTACCGCGACGAAGCCGATGCCGACTGGAACTTCAGCAGCTACCGCGGCCAGAACGCCAACATGCACATGTGCGAGGCGATGCTGGCGGCATTCGAGGCCAGCGGTGAGCGACGCTACCTCGACCGCGCGCTCGCGCTGGCCGATGCGATGACCCGTCGCCATGCCGCCAAGGCCGGCGGGCTGGTCTGGGAGCACTACGACAGCAACTGGAACGTCGACTGGACCTACCACCTGGACGATCCCAAGCACCTGTTCCGCCCCTGGGGTTTCCAGCCCGGCCATCAGACCGAGTGGGCCAAGCTGCTGCTGATCCTGGACCGCCATGTCGATGCCGACTGGCTGGTGCCGACCGCGCGGCACCTGTTCGACGTCGCGCTGGAGAACGCCTGGGACGCCCGCAACGGCGGCATGGTCTACGGCTTCGCGTTCGAGGGCCTGCGCGATGCGGCCGGCGGCAATGCGCGCGTCGAGGGCGCAGCCTACGTCTGCGACGACGACAAGTACTTCTGGGTCCAGGCCGAGTCGCTGGCCGCCGCCGCGCTGCTCGCGCAGCGTACCGGCGATGCCGCCTACTGGGACTGGTACGAGCGGCTGTGGACTTACTCGTGGCGCTACATGGTCGATCACACCTACGGTGCGTGGTTCCGCATCCTGGACGTGAACAACCGCAAGTACGACGACGAGAAGAGCCCGGCCGGAAAGACCGACTACCACACGATGGGTGCGTGCCACGAGGTGCTCAACGTCGTGCGTTGAGCCCGCAACCTGCCTGGATGGATGATTCCATGATCTCGATGCCTTCCCGCCGGCCGCGCCGGATTGTCGCGGCCGCTGCCGGCCTGCTGTTGCTGTCGTTCGCCGCCGGTGCGGCGCCGGCCGGTGGTGCGCCGCCGGCGGTGACCGGACAGTTCCACACCTCGTTCGAGGCCGGCGATCCGCAGCCGTTGCGGGGACGCGGCGAACGCCAGGGAACGGTCGAGATGGCGGTGCGGGTCTCTGATGGCCCGGACGAAGCCTACACGGCACGGCCAGGCGTCGGATTCACCGGCGTGCGTTCGCTGGCCTTCGACGGCAAGCTGCCCGCCGGCGGCGGCGATGCCCGGCAGGTACTGTTCGATGTCGACATCCCGGTCACCGCCGCGACCGAACTGTCGTATCGCGTGTTCCCGCGCTTCGTCGACGGTGACCTGTCCTATCCAAGCACCTGGGTCGCCCTCGACCTGGAGTTCGACGATGGCAGCCGCCTGTCGGACCTGGCTGCGCGGGACCAGCACGGCTTCGTGCTGTCGCCGCGTGGGCAGGGCGGGTCGAAGTCGCTGTACACCGGGCAGTGGAACCACAAGCAGTCGGCCATCGGCGCGGTAGCCGCGGGCAAGCGGATCAAGCGGATCGTGCTGGCCTACCAGTCGCCGGCCGGCGCAGCCGGTGCCAGGGTCTTTGGCGGCTGGCTGGACGACATCCAGATTGCCGATGCCCAGGCGCCGGCGGTATCGCGGCGGCCCAGCGAACACGTGCTGACCACCCGCGGCACCAATTCCAGCGGCAGCTTCTCGCGCGGCAACAACATCCCCGCCACGGCGATGCCGCACGGCTTCAATTTCTGGGCGCCGGTGACCGACGCCGGCTCGCTGAGCTGGTTCTACGAATACGCGCAGGGCAACGACGCCGCCAACCGTCCGCGGCTGGAAGCGCTGGCGCTGACGCACGAGACCAGCCCGTGGATGGGCGACCGCCAGACCTTCCAGGTCATGCCGTCGCTGGCCCGCGGCGTGCCGCCGGTGAACCGCGCCGAGCGGGCGCTGACCTTCAGCCACGACAACGAGATTGCCCGGCCACACCACTACCGCGTCGCGTTCGACAACGGCATCGTCGCCGAGATCGCACCGACCGAGCGCGCGGCGATGATGCGCTTCCGTTTCCCGGGCGACGATGCCAGCCTGGTGTTCGACAACGTCGACGACCGCGGCGGGCTGACGCTCTCGCCCGGCACCGGCGAACTGACCGGCTACACCGACGTGCGCAGCGGGCTGTCCAACGGCGCGACTCGCATGTTCGTCTATGCGCGCTTCGATCGCCCGGTCACCTCCAGCAGCAAGCTGGTCGCCACCGATGGCAGGAAGGGCGCGGCGCCGCGGCGCAACGTCGCCGGCTATTTCCGCTTCGATGCCGGCAAGGACCGCAGCGTGACCATGCGCATCGCGACCTCGCTGGTCAGCGTCGACCAGGCCCGGCGCAACCTGGCCCTGGAGATCGGCCAGGGCGACAGCTTCGAGGACGTGCGCGAGCGCGCGCAGCAGGCCTGGGATAGCAAGCTCGGCGTGATCGAAGTCGAAGGCGCGAGCGCGGACCAGCTCACCACGCTGTATTCCAACCTGTACCGGCTGTTCCTGTATCCAAACGCGACCCACGAGAATTTCGGCAGCGCCGAGGCGCCGGTATGGCGGCACGCCGTGCAGTCGTCGGCGGGCAAGGACATCCCGGCCGGTACCACCGCCACGCAGACCGGTGCGGCGATCGCCGACGGCAAGCTCTACGTCAACAATGGTTTCTGGGACACCTACCGCACGGTCTGGGCGGCCCAGTCGCTGCTGGCGCCGCGCCAGGCCGGCGTGATGATCGACGGCTTCATCCAGCAGTACCGCGACAGCGGCTGGGTGCCGCGCTGGTCTTCGCCCGGATACGCGAACCTGATGACCGGCACGAGTTCGGACGCGGCCTTCGCCGATGCGTTCGTCAAGGGCGTGCCGGGCCTGGATGCGGCCGGCCTGTACGCGGCGGCGATCAAGAACGCGGCGGTACTGCCGCCGGACGAGCATGTCGGCCGCAAGGGCATGGCGGTGGCGCCCTTCATCGGCTACACGCCCAGCTCGGTGGGCGAGGGCGTGTCCTGGGCGCTGGAGGGCTACATCAACGATTTCGGCATCGGCAACATGCTGGCGGCGATGGCGCAGGCCCCCGATCCGGTCCTGCCGGCCAGGCGCCTGCGCGAGGAGAGCGAGTACTATCGCAGCCGCGCGTTGAACTACGTGCACCTGTTCGACCCGGCGATCGGGTTCTTCCAGGGCCGCGCTGCGGACGGTGCGTGGAAATCCAGCGCAGGCGACTACGACCCGCGCGTGTGGGGTCATGCGCACGACTACACCGAAACCAACGGCTGGGGCTTCGCCTTCCTGGCGCCGCATGACGGCCAGGGCCTGGCCAGCCTGTACGGCGGCCGCGAGGCGCTGGCGCGCAAGCTGGACGAGTATTTCGCCACGCCGGAAACCGCCGGCTTCCCGGGCTCATACGGCGGCGTGATCCACGAGATGGTGGAAGCACGCGATATCCGGATGGGGCAGTGGGGCTTCTCCAACCAGGTCGCGCACCACGTGCCGTGGATGTACCTGTACACCGGGCAGCCGTGGCGCACCCAGGAAATCGTGCGCGAAACCCTGGCGCGGATGTACGTGGGCTCGGAGATCGGCCAGGGCTATCCGGGCGACGAGGACAACGGCGAGTCCTCGGCCTGGTGGCTGCTGTCGGCGCTGGGCGTGTACCCGCTGCAGATGGGCAGCGAGTACCTGGCGATCGGCTCGCCGCTGTTCACCCGCGCCACCGTGCACCTGGAGAACGGCAGGACCCTGGTGGTCAGCGCGCCGGACAACAGCCCGGAAAACGTCTACGTGGCCGGCGTGACGGTGAACGGCAAGCCGTGGAACCGCACGGTCATTCCGCACCGGCTGCTCGCCGAAGGCGCGCGCATCGAGTTCCAGATGTCGCCGCGTCCTGCTGCCTGGGGCAGTGGCGCCGACGCGCTGCCGCCGTCGTTGACGCCCGAAGGCAGGCGGCCGGCAACACTTTCGGACCTCACCGGGCCCGGCCGCGGCAAGGCTGTTTCCAGTATCCCCGACGTCGACGTCGGGGCACTGTTCGACAATAGTTCGCTGACCGAAACGGTATTCCGCCAGCCGACGCCGGTGACGATCAGCTGGACCTTCGATCGCAGCCCGGCCACGCCCATCAGCTTCTACACGCTCACTTCCGGTGGCACCGGCGGCCACCCGACCGCCTGGGTGCTGGAGGGCTCCAGCGATGGCAAGGCGTGGACGGAACTGGACCGGCGCGAGGGCGAGGCCTTCGAGTGGGCGCGCTATACGCGTCCCTTCCGGTTGGACAAGCCGGCCAGCTACCGGCAGGTACGCCTGGTGATCACCGCGGCCAGCGACGCACAGGCATTCTCGCTGGCGGAAGTGGAGCTGCTCGGCCCGGATGCCGCGTTGACCCGATGAGCGCTGCGGGGGCGGGCGACACGCTCCCCGCTGCCATGGCTACCCGCCACGCGGGTTGCATCTCACCGGGCCGTGGCGACGGGCCATGCCTGCATGGCCTGCGCCGCCACCGCCTCGAGCTGCTCGCGGCTGAATCCCGCCTTCGCCTGCACCGCCATGCCGTGCGCGACCGCCATCACGTACGCGGCCAGTACTTCGGGGCGCGCCGTCGTGGGGAGGTCGCCTTCGGCCTGGGCCCGCGCGAAGCGCTCGCGGAGCCTGGATTCGCCTGCCGCGCGCACCGCGACCAGCGCCTGGCGGATGGCTCGGATTCGTCCGAGACGGCCAGCGCACCGTTCACGTTGAGGCAGCCGCGGTGGTCCGCGTAGCGGGTATTGCGCTCGGCGGTATTGCCGAGGATGCAGGCGGCCACCTCGCGCGTGGTCGGCAGTCCCAGGGCGCCGGGCACGAAGTCCATGTAGCGCTCCTGGTAGCGCGCCAGCGCCTTGCGGAACAGCGCCTCCTTGTTGCCGAAGGCCGAATGCAGCGCCGGTCGTTCCACGCCGGTGGCGTCGCGGTTTACCCGTGCGCCGATGGCGTTCTGGTGAGCAGGCGTGCGTTGTCGATGGCAGCCAGCAGGTCGGTCACGCGGTAGGGCTTGGCCAGGAACACCACGCGCCCCGGCAATTCGCCGAGCGCCGACCTCGGGAACCCGGAGGTGAGCACCAGGCCGGTCTGCGGGCATCTGGACGTGACGTATTGGCAGACTTCCATGCCGAGCACGCCGTTGGGCATCGCCGCGTCGGTGCACACGGCCTCGAACGGGCAGTCCTGCAGCCGGGCGATGGCGTCGCGGCCGTCCACCGCCGTCGTCACCTGGTGCCCCATCAGTTCGAGGGCTTCGCAGACCAGCTTGCGCAGCGGGTAGTCGTCCTCAACCAGCAGGATGCGCAGGATGTCCATGTCCATAACTTAGCGGAAAGTGGAGGCGCACGGTGGTGCCCACGGCGACTTCGCTGGAAATGCGCATGAAGCCCCCGGACTGCGACAGGAATCCATGGACCTGGCTCAGGCCCAGCCCGCTGCCCTTGCCGACCTCCTTGGTCGTGAAGAACGGCTCTGCGGCCTTGGCCAGGACCTCCGGACCCATGCCATGCCCGGTATCGGCGACCTCCACGTAGGCATAGGCATGCGGCCCTGCCAGCGCGGCCAGGCCCGGCGCGGTGTCGACCGTCGTGCCGGTACCGATGCGGATCACGCCGCCGGCATCCATCGCATCGGCCGCATTCACCACCAGGTTGAGGACCGCCGCCTCCAGCTGTGCTTCGTCCACGTCGGACTCGGGAAGATTGGCCGCCAGATCCAGCTGGCAGGTGGTGTTCGGGCCGCAGGCGCGTCGATACAGGTCGGCCGATCTGGCGATCAGGTCGCTGAGCGAAGCCCGCGTCGGTGACAGCGACTGGGCGCGGGCGAAGGCGAGCAGCTGCCGGGTGAGCAGGGCGCCGCGATCCGCCGCCTGGTCGGCGGTGGCGATCAGTTCACGCAGTTTTGGATTGTCACCGGCCTTGATCGCGGCCAGTTCCATCGCGTTGATGATGACGCCGAGCAGGTTGTTGAAGTCGTGGGCAATGCCGAGCGTCAGCCGGCCGACCGCTTCCATGCGCTGCGACGCGATCATCGCCTGGTGGGCGTGCTCCAGTTCCTTCTGCGCCTGGAACCGCTCGGTGATGTCGCGGGTGATCTTGGCAAAGCCGATCAACTCATCGCCGTCGAACACGGCATCGATGACCACGCTGGCCCAGAAACGGCTGCCGTCCGATCGCACACGCCAGCCTTCGCCGTTGTAGGTGCCGGCCTCGCGCGCAATCGCCAGGTTCCGCTCGGGCAGGCCGGCGGCCTGGTCCTCGGCCGAGTAGAACATCCGGTAATGCCGGCCGAGCACCGCGTCGGATTCGTAACCCTTGATCCGGCGGCCGCCCTTGTTCCAGCTGCGGATGTAGCCTTCCGGATCCAGCATGTAAATGGCGTAGTCGACGACGCTGTCGATGAGGATGGCCATCTGGCGCGCGTCGTCTTCCAACGGGCGGTGGCTGGCGCTGCCCTGGTTGGTCGTCATCTGCGTCTCCGCACCCTCATTGGCAGGATCGTTTGGCTTGGGTAGTTAAATGAAGGTAACAGAATGCTGATCCTGACGTGACGGATGGCGGCTGGGGCCGGCCATATCGGTGCAGGGACGTATGCTGTGCGGGCGCATGTCCGTTGATCGGCGCACCGGCGCCGGGCGGCGCCGACGCCTGGCCGCCTCGCGTTTCAGCCTCGCGGGCAGTTGCTGCGCGTCATGACCCCGGACAGCAGCGTCCGCCAGGCGTGCCGAGTTCCCATGGTTTGTATTTCCGGGCTGGTCACCGGTTTCACCGCACGCCTGTCCGTCCGTATCTGCAGGGCTGCTACGCAGCAGGAACGACAGGTCCGAGCGCCAAGCCCGCCCCGGGCGCTGGAATGCCTGGTCGGGGATCCCCTTCGTGGAAGTCTCTGCCCAAGCCGTTCCAGAACGCTGGCCTGTCTTCTCCCTGTTCGCCCGGAAGTTCGACGATGGTCGGTCCCAAGGGCAGCAGGCCAGGCGCAAGCGACGGACGGGTTTGCAGTTGCATCGCACCGCAGCAGCTTTGCGCTGACGGTGATCCACCCAAGCAGGATGAGCTCCCGTGCACCAAAGGGTGCTGCTGGGCAGTAGTGCAATGCTGGATCGGCATCAAGGACGGTGGCCTCTGGAAAGAGGTGGGGCGACCAAGAAATGCTGCATACACGACCGAAGTCTGACCAGTGGTGCCAGGGAGCAGCGGAAGGGGGCCCATTTCGACCCTGAGTTGAGGTCAGGCCAAGTTGGCGCCGTCGAGAGGGCCCGAGCTGGGCACGCGGCACCTTGTCCGGCACCGCGGGCAGTGCTCTTGATCGAGGTCAAGCCTGCCCGCCTTTCTTGCCTTCGCGCATTGGCCTTCACGCTGGATCCCATGACCAATAAGCGCCGGCTTGACCTAGATCATGCGGCAGGGGTTGGCGCGTCATTACTGTTCGGGCAACCCAACCCGGTGCCCGATCCGCATGACTCCAGCCCGCCCGCCATCGCACCACCAACGCCCGGCTCGGGTGACAGTGGCCGCAGCCCGGTCGTTTGCCCGTAAGACCCGGTACGAGGCCGGGGCGACCGATATCAACCTCGACGAGGACATGAGCGTACATATCCTCACCACATCGGCGGTCATGCTGGGCGTATGCATGACCGTGGTCGGGGTGCTGCACGTTCTCACGGTGATGAGCAAGGTGGACACGCTGGGAGACGACCTGCTCAGCGTCAACTCGATGATCTACCTGTGCGCCTGCCTCAGTGCGTATTGGGCCCTGCGTACCCGGCGGCGCAAGCGCAATGCGGTACTCGAGCATGTCGCCGATGCACTTTTCCTGGTCGGCCTGGTGGTCAGCACCATCGCGACCGGCGTCATCACCTGGTTCATCGCCGGCACTTGATTTTCTTCAAGCGAGAACGCCATGAATCCAGATTCCTTCACTCCAGCGGTGCGCCAGCGGTTGCTATGGATACTTCTGCTGTCGCTGCCCGCGCTGGCCGCGTATGCAGGCGAATCCACTGCAGCTGCCGGTCCACGCTTGCAGCCGTCTCCTGAGTTCGGGCCGGACGTGCACGGCGTTACCCGGGCGACGCTGCAGGTCAGCCAGGCGCCGGTCAGCGTCGGCAATGCCAGCTACCAGTCGATGGTGATCAACGGCAACTACGACGCGCCGCTGATCCGCACCCGGCCCGGCGGCACGGTGGAGGTGCGCCTGGTCAACCAGATGGACGAGCGCACCAACCTGCATTTCCACGGCATGACGGTGACCCCGCTGGATTCGGGCGACAGCATCTTCCGCGCCACCGATCCGGGCACCACCGGGGTCTACCGCTTCAAGCTGCCACCCGACCACAGTCCCGGGCCCTACTGGTACCACAGCCACATCCGCGGCGGCTCCGAGCGCCAGGTCGCGGCCGGCATCGCCGGTCCGATCCTCGTCGACGGCATGCTTGATCCCTTTCCCGAAATGAAGGGCATCACCGAGCGCGTACTGGTGCTGCGCAACTTCCAGAAGACGCTGGACGGCAAGCTCGCGCACGAGATCGTGACCAGCGCGCCGTCGATCCGCACGGTCAACGGCCAGCAGCAGCCGGTGATCGACATCCATCCGGGCGAAACCCAGCTGTGGCACTTCATCAACGTCGCCGCCAACCAGTACTTCCGCATCCGCATTGATGGCCAGCCGATGCAGATCCTCTCGCGCGATGGCAATACGGTGAACCGCAAACTGATGAGCGACGAGCTGCTGATCGGGCCGTCGGCGCGCTTCAGCGTGCTGGTGGTCGGACCGGCCGCCGGCGATCACGCCATCGAGCTGGGCTCGGGCAATACCGGCGCGGCCGGCGACCAGTATCGCGGCGAGCAGCTGGCGACCCTGCGCTCGGCGGGTGCGCCGGTGCCGACCCGGCAGATCACCAGCGCCTATCCGACGCTGGAGGACTACAGCCTCGAACCGGTCGCGCGCGTGCGCCAGTTTGCCTTCCAGGACTCGGCCAGCGACGGCAACGCCTTCATGATCAACGGCGAGCGCTTCGACCCGCGCCGGGTCAACACTACGGTCAAGCTTGGCGACCTGGAGGAGTGGCGGCTGTTCAACCCGTCGCAGGAGCTGCATCAGTTCCACATCCACCAGACCGACTTCCAGGTCGTGGCCATCAACGGCAAGCCGGTGCCGTTCACCGGCTACCGCGACAATGTGTTCATTCCCGCGCGCGGCTCGATCACCCTGCGCATTCCGTTCCGCGACCCGGTGATGCTGGGCAAGTTCGTCTACCACTGCCACATCCTGGAACACGAGGACGGCGGCATGATGCAGGTGATCCAGGTGGTGCGGCCGGAGGATTACGAGCAGGCGGTGCGGCTGGAGCGGCTCGGTGGCATCTACGGCGACAACCAGACCTGTTCGTACCTGCAGAACACCGGCCGCGAATTCAAGCTGCCCGGCGACGTGCAGCTGCCGGCGGAGGACGCGCCGTGATCCGCGCGACTCTCTGCCTCGCGATCGGTGGGGCGCTGTGCGCGCTGTCGGCAAGCCGGCCGGCCCGGGCCGATACCGGTCACTACCCGAACCTGGGCATGGATTACACCGCCGTCATGCAGTACGACTTCAGCCGCAGCGAGGGCAGTGGCGCCAGCGACCCGCGCAACACCACCGACTTCTATCCGGACATCAGCAGCACCTTCTACCTGCGCTTCAGCCCGGACGACCAGGTCAGGCTGGGTACCGAATTCAATCCGATCAACCCGCCAAACCCGGGACAGAAGCGCGATTTCGGCGACCTCGGCCTGGTCATCAACGAACTGGACTACTACAAGCTCACCGCGCATACGCAGTGGCAGGTCGGCAAGGTGCCGGTGCTGTTCGGGCGTGCGGCCAGCATGGCGCCGGGCCTGTATACCAACGACTTCGTCTCCACCTACGACCTGCAGGGCATGCTGGGCGGCAACTTCGCCTACCGCTGGTTCGGCCAGCGCGCCGGCATGATCCAGCCCGGCATCGCGGTGTACACCGCCGACAACAGCGAGCTGGGCCGGCCGTTCCTGACCGGTGGCTCGCGCCTGCAGCGCGCCGATGGCGGGCCGTCCAATACCGGCAAACTCGACTCGTACGCCGTCACGGTGGACTGGGATTCGATTCCGGCGCTGCCGTTCCTCGAACTGGAAGGCGGCTATATGCGCAACCGCGCCGGCGTGGCCCAGCCCGATACCGGGCCGGCGGACGACGAAGTGGTCAAGGTGGTGTCGGCGCGCTACATCTGGGCGCCCGGGTCCTCCGGCGACCTGGGCACCACGTTGCGCGGCGGCTATGTCGACATCGTGCCCTTCGTCGAATACGCCCACGTTGACAACGAGGACGCGATCGCCGGCAACGACACCGCCTACCTCACCACCTCGCTGACCATCGACCGCGGGCCGTGGGCGATCGGCCTGACCCGCACCGACAAGCGCCGGCCGTGGGCCAGCGGGGCAGGGCGGCATGACTACCTCAACGAACTGAGCTGCACCTACAACATCACCGGCATGTTGAACATCGGCGTGTCGGTGGGCAGCCAGTCGGTCTCCGGGCAGAAGTCCAATCTGGTCGGACTGGCCCTCAGCTATAGCGGAGCACACTGATGCGCTGGATTTCCCTCCTGCTTCCCATGGCCATCGCCGGCCTTCCCCTGCCGTTGCCGGCGCACGCGGCCGACGCCGATACGATCGGCGGGCCGTTCCACCTGGTAGATGGCGAGGGCAGGGCCGTCACCGACCGCAGCTTCCATGGCCAACCGGTACTGCTGTACTTCGGCTTCACCTCGTGCCCGGACGTCTGCCCGACCGACCTGGCGCGGATCGAACGCATCGCGCGGCGCGTGCAGCAGGCCGGCGCGCCGGCGCCGGTGCCGGTTTTCGTCACCGTCGATCCCGAGCGCGACACGCCGGCGCGGATGAAGGCCTACGTCGGGGCGTTTGGGCGCGACTTCGTCGGCCTGACCGGAACACCGGCGCAGATCGCCAGCATCGCCGACCATTACGACGTCTATTACAAGAAGGTGCCGTACGGCCACCACGGCCAGTACACGATGGACCATTCGACCTTCCTGTTCCTGCTCGATCGCAACGGCCGCTACGTCGATCATTTCGGCAGAGGTGCCGATGAAGCAGCAGTGGCCCAAACGATCGTCGAGAAATTGAAGGAACAGCACCCCGCCCCGACCAGCACGGGCAGGCGCTGAGGCGAACGCCGCGGCACGCTGGGCTGCCATGAATGCGCGTATCGCCCGGCTCCGTCTGACCTTGGTCAACCTGTCCGGGCCTCTTTCCCGTTGGCTGGACCGCATCGACCTGGATCGCCGGAAACGCCTCCGGGGCGTGCGGATGGTGGCGAGCTTCAGCTTGGCCGTAGCACTGGCGCTGCTGGTCGGCCCGCATATGGCAGGAGCGTATCCCGCCAGCGCGCGCACCACTTCGCTGGCGCTGCTGGCTGGCGGCTTCGCGCTATGGGCCAGTGCCCAGGACACCGGCCGAGCCACCGCGGCGGCAGCTCGTGAAATTCTCGCGCTGTGCCTGGCGGCCACGTTGGGCGCGAGCGTCTCGATCGTGCTCGACGGCGAATGGAGCCTGGTCCTCGGTGCGTTGCTCGCCGGTGGCGCGCGGCGGCGCGGCGGACTGGTGGCCGCGCTGGCATCGCAGTTCTTCATCGGGCAGCTGCTGGCCTGCGCAATTCCCCTGCAGGCGGGCATGGCGCCATTGGCCGCGGTTGCCGGCGTGCTCGCCGCCATCGCCGCGGTCTTGCCGCGCCTGCTGAGCGGTGCCCGGGAGAAGCCCTCCGCACCCACTGTCAACCATCCCTGCATCGACCTGGAATCCTCGGCGCTGGAGATGGCCCTGCAGGCGGCAATGCCGGTGCTGCTGCTGGTCGCGGTGGATCGGGTGCATGGGCTGCTGCAGCCGGAATGGGCGATGGCCGCGGCGGTATACGTGATCGCCTCGACCCGCGCCGAAACCCGCAGGCGCTGCCGTCGCCGCGTCGTCGGCACCGCGATCGGCGTGCTGCTCGCGCTGCTGTACCTGCCATTGGCCTGGCACCTGCCGCTGCTGGCATGGCTGGCTGCGGCGGTGGGGATCGTCGCCTACGCGATGGCCACGCCAGCGCGTTACGACGTGGCCTGCGGGGCCTGTTCGTTCACGCTGGTCTGCTTGCTGGCCGGCAGCGGAGAGCACTCGCTGGCGCTGATCCTCGCGCGCATCTGGGAGACCGGGGTCGGCACTGCGCTGGGGCTGCTGTCGGTGAGCGTGGTGCACATGCGCCAGCGTCGGCGGGGTCTGGGACGCAGCGATTCGGGCGGCTGAAAAGTAGAAGGCGACGGTAGGACCGTCGCCTTTGGAAAGAGAGCAGGGCGCAGGCGGCGGGAAGGGAGAGAGGCCGCCCGCGCCCTGCCGGTTACCAGTTGCGGCCGTCGTGATTGGCCGCGTCGGCAGCCAGGCGCAGTTCCTGGTCGGCCTGGATCAACAGCTGGCGGGCCTTGCCCGCATGGCCGCCCAGGCGGGCATCGTTGGCCTGCTGGGCGTCGCCCACCAGCTGGTAGGCCTGCACGATGTGTTCCTGCGCCGCGCGCAGGTTGCCGTGACGCTCGCCGATGTTGACCGTGGGCTGTTGCGCCTGCGCGGCGCCGGCAAAGAGCACGGCGCCAAACAGCAGGGCGGAGGTGAAGCGAAGGGGGAGTTGCATGTCGTTCTCCTTGTAGGGTGGGCCGCTGATGCGGTGGAGGCACTGTGCGGCTTGGCGTCGCGGCCGCTCTTGACATGAGTCAAGCAGGGCGCGGTAGCCGGCTTGCATGAGGAGGGAAGCGTTCAGTGTTCCAGGGGCGTGCGACGACTGGCGACGGGCTGCCGGCGCCCACTCCCGCGTGGGCGCCGGGGTCCACTCAGCCCCACCAGGGCCTGCAGTGCAGGTGGCCGTACGGGCCGCGCCAGCAACGGCCGCCCGGCCACGGGCGCGGGCCGCCGCCCCAGCCCCACGGGCGCGGGCCGTACCACGCCGGCCCGTACCACCAGTCAATGAACACGCTGACCTGCTGGCCACTGGCGGGCACCTGCCCGGCGAGCGGGCGGATGTCGTAGGTCAGCGCGTCGCCGCGAAGGCGCGGGTTGCGCAGCTCGACCACCGCGAGCTGCGGCTTGCCGTCGATGACGGTGGAGACCGTCGCGTTGGGCGGGTCGCGCTCGAAGTCGTCGTGGCCCTTGCTCCAGTAGTCGACGAACCTGGCGGTGGCGGCATCGCCGGTCATGCGCTCGGGGCGATCGCTGAACATCAGCGTCTGCGCGCCGACGCCGCGGATCGTCAGGGTCTTGCCATCACTGCTGAAGCCGGTGCCGGTCTGCACGAACAGCCAGTTCGCGGCCGGCATCGATTCAACATTGGCCTCGGCCGGCGCCGGCGCGCGGGCCGGACGGGCAACGGGTTGTGCGCTTGCCGCGCACCAGGGCAGCAGCGCGAGCAGCGCCACCTCCATCGCAAAACGTTTCATCGGGATCTCCGTCACAAGGGAAGGCGATCCCGCCGCCGGGTGCTGCGGGCTTCGCCGCGGCGGACATTAGGCAGTGGCGCAGCGATGCGGCTTGACCCAGGTCAAGCGCGGCCCGATCGCCCCGCAAGCAGCGCCTGCGCCGCGCGCCAGCCCGAGGCGACCGCCAGCAGCAACAAGGCGATGCCCAGGCCGAGCAGCAAGGCGGCCTCGTCCGGGTTGAACGGCACCAAGGCGAGCATCAGCAGCGCGGCCACGCCCAGCGAGATCGCGACCACGCGCTCGGGCGAGTGATCGACCGCCCCGGGCGCCACTTCCACCCGGGCGGCCTCCTCGGCGATGCGCTGGCGCACGGCGCGCCACTGCGGGCGCTCGCCACGCGCACATAGGTGGGCGATGCCGAGCACCAGCACCGGCAATACCACGCCGACCAGGATGTCGGTGACGCGCGGATTGGCCTGCACCCATCCCGCCATGCGGCTGCCATCGAAAGGCCCGCCCGGCTCGACCCCCAGCCGCACCCACACCCCGGCCCCGAAGCTGACGAACGCACTGGCGAACACCGCGCCGATGCCGATGCGCCCGGACAGCAGGCCCCAGATCGTCGGCGCCAGCAACGGGCCGAACAGCATGCCGGTAATGGTCAGCACGATCTTCTCCGCGCCGCCCATGCGCGGCACGAACAGCGCCATCGAGACCAGTGCCAGGCCGACCAGCACCGCGAACACGCGCCCGGCGCGGATCTGCTCGGCCTCGCTGGCCTGCGGCCGGTAGCGCCGGCGATAGAACTGCTCGGTCAGCACGCCGGCAAAGACGTTGATCTGCCCGCTCACCGCGCTTGCCGTGGCCGCGAACATCGCCGCCATCGCCAGCCCCAGCAGGCCGGCGGGCAGCACCTGGCGCGCTGCCAGGATGAACGCCTGTTCCGGATCCGCGCCGGGTTGCAGCAGGCGGAACAGCAGCGACGGCGCCAGCCACAGGGCCGGGCTCACCAGGTACAGCACGCCGAACAGCCAGGCGCTGCGGCGGGCGTCGCGCGGCGTCGGCACGCACAGGTAGCGTTGCGCGAACGCCCACTCCGCACCGACCAGGAAGAAGTGCACGCCGATCCAGCCGAGCATGAACCACGGCGTGTACTGCGCCGAGAACGGCGCGAAGAAGCCTTCCGGCACCACTACCTCGACCCCGCCGTGGTGCAGTCGCAGCCACAGCAGCAGCACCAGGCACAGCACCGAGACCTGCAGCAGGATGAACTGCAGCACGTCGGTCATCAGCACCGCCCACAGTCCGCCGACCGCGGTATAGAACACGATGATCGCGCCGAACAGCGCGATCGCGAACGACAGCGACAACTGCCCGGTGGCCGCATCGCGCAGCGGGTGGCCCGGCGCCAGCGGCACCAGCGCGACCAGCATCACCGCCACCGCGTACAGCGCCACGCCGGTGGAGGCGATGCGCACCGCCATCATCGCCCAGGTGTACAGCTGCACCGCCGCGCCGCCGAAGCGCAGCTGCACGAACTCGGCCGGCGTGGTGATGCCGAGCCGTCGCCAGCGCCCGGCCACGCACCAGCCGACCAGCAGCCCGGAGACGCCGATGCAGGTGTTGAGCACGATCGCCACCAGCCCTTCGCGATAGGCCAGCCCGCCCCAGACCACGAAGGTGCCGGCGGACTTGAGCGTCATGAAGCCGCTCAGCCCGGACACCCACCAAGGCGACCGCCCGCCGGCGGCGAACATGTCGCGCGCGCGGCGGTTGCGCCAGGCATAGCGCAGGCCGAGGCCGAGCATGCCGAGCAGGCATACGGCGAGCACGCCGAGGTCGAGCGCGCCCATCGGTTCAGAAGTCCATGCGCAGGCTGATCCCGGCCACGCGGCGGAAGTCGCGCGGCAGCTGCTGTGCGTAGGCGTTGGCACCGCCCGCGCTGCTCACCGCCATGATGTTCGCTGCGTAGCGGCGGTCGAACACGTTGTGCACGAACACGCCCAGGTCGTAGCGGCCGTCGCCGAACACCAGCCCGGCGCCGATGTCGGTGATGCCGTAGGCGCCCTGGCGCATCTGCGGGTTCTGGCTGATGTCGAACACCACTTCGTCCTGCCAGCGCCAGTCGGCCTGCAGGTAGCCATCCAGGCGGTCGGTCATCGGGGCGTCGTAGCGCGCGCTCAACACGCTGCGCCAGCGCGGTGCGTTCATGAAGGGCTTGCCGTCGAGATCCTGCGTGCCGCCGCCGCCGGGCTGCGGCGTGCAGCCCTGTGCGGGGGTCTGGCCGGTGTAGCACGGGCCGTCCCGTACGCCGTCGAAGCGCGCGTCAAGCCAGGTCACGCCGCCGCCGAGGGTGAGGTAGTCGTGCGGCCGGGCGACGAACTCCAACTCGATGCCGTCGATCGCCACGCCGCCAGCGCTGGTGAGCAGGAACAGGCCGCTGGCGGCGTCGTAGGTCTGCGCCTGGTAGTCGTCGATGCGGGTGCGGAACACGGTGATGTCGAGATCGACCGTGCCATCGGCGAGCGTGCGCTTCAAGCCGGCCTCCAGCAGTTCCGAGCGCTCGGCCGGCGCCGGCCCGCGCGCGAACTGTTCCGGGCTCAGGCCCAACGTCGCGGCCAGGCCTTCGCCCTTGTAGCCGGTGCTGTAGGCGATATAGGTGGTGCCGTTGTCGCGCGGCGCGTAGCTCAGGCTGAGCTTGCCGATCGTGGCGCTGTCGTCGTAGTGGCCGCTGGGCGGGCGGAAGACCGGGTTGGTCGGCGCAGCCAGCACGCCGTTGAAGCGCCCGGCCAGCGGGCGGTCGAAATCCAGGCGCTGGCGCTCGTCGATGTAGCGCAGCCCGGCGCCGAGGCTGAGATGTTCGCGCAGCTGCCAGTCGCCGTGCGCGAATACCGATGCGCTGCGGCTGTCCACCCGCGAGTAACCGGCCAGCACCGCTTCGTCGCCGGGCACCCGCGCCAGCAGCTGGCCATCGGGCAGCACCTGGGCGATCCCGGCGAGGTTGAGCCCGCGGCGATCCAGGCGGTTGTAGACCGAGCCGTCGAACCAGAACATGCCGAGCACGTAATCCAGTCGCTGGCCCGCGGGCGAGGCCAGGCGCAGCTCCTGGCTCCAGGTGCGGCTGCGCTCCAGGTTGCGGTTGTGCAGGATGAAGCGGCCGGGAGTGTCGTCGAGATCGACGTCGCTGTCGTTCTCGAAGCGGCGCCAGGCGCTGATGCTGGTGAGGCGATGGTTGCCGAGATCGGCGTTGATCGTCAGCGCGGCGCCGCGGTTGTCCTGGCGCACGAAGGGATCGACGTCGTTGTCCACGCGGGTGTTGTCGCGGCCCACCGGCGTGCCGGTATCGATCGCGCGCGGGTTGTCGCTGGCTACGACCAGGGGCAGGGCGCAGCAGTCGGCGTCGACGCGCGCGATGTCGGCGCTGAGGGTGGCGTCGGCATGTCCTTCGGCCGAACGCCAGGCCAGCTTGCCGCGAACGCCCCAGGCGTCGTCGCCATTGAGCTGCCGGCCGTTGAAGTCGTTGCGCACGTCGCCGCCGCGGTGGTGGGTGAAGCCGGCCAGGCGCCAAGCCATGTCGGGGCCGATCGGCGAGGAGGCGGCGAGGTCCACGCGCTGCTCGTCGCCCTGGGCGGCGAGCACGCCGCCATGCGCGCTGAAACCGTCGAAATCCGGCGCTGCGGTCACGATGCTGATCACGCCCGCCGAGGCGTTCTTGCCGAACAGCGTGCCCTGCGGGCCGCGCAGCACTTCGATGCGGTCGACGTCGTACAACTCGGCGAAGGCTGCGCCAGGGCGCTGCAGCACCACGCCGTCGACCACCGTGGCGATGCTCGGCTCAACGCCGGTGGAGAACACGTCGGTGCCGATGCCGCGGATGCGGATGGAGTTGTTGCGCAGCTCGTTACCCGCGGAAAAGCTCACGCTGGGCAGCAACCGCCGCAGTCCGCCGATCTCGAACACCTGGTGTCGCTGCAGCGTCGTGCCGTCGACCACCGAGACCGCCAGCGGCACCTGCTGTGCGTTTTCCTCGCGGTGCTGGGCGGTGACCACGACCGCGTCCAGCGTGCGTGCCTCGGCCGAGATCAGCGCCGCCTCTCCCGGCAGCGCCGGGCCGACCTGCGCGGCCGCCGGCCACTCGGCCAGCGATCCCAGGGCCAAAAGCAAGTACCGCTTCCGCACTTGGTCCTCCTTGGTGAACGGGCAAACGGCCTCCATGCGAACTATCCACGGTGGTCGCATGCCACACCAGCCGGGGAACTTGGAAAGCGGTTCCAAGACTGAACCATGGTTTTCCCGCCCTTGCGATGCGCGAACTGGCCTCCTATTATCGGAACGTATGTCCACATCATGGGATAAGCCCGATGCCCCGAGCCAAAACCCTGCGCGCCCGGCCCGAGCCCGTCCTTGAGGACGCTAGCGGCGACAAGCCATTCGCCATTCCCGGCGCCCAGGCGCTGTCGAAGGGCCTGAGCCTGCTCACCCTGATCGCCGACGCCCCACAGCCGCTGGCGTTCACCGAGCTTGGCCGTTATTCCGGCCTGCCCAAGAGCACGTTGCACCGGATCCTGCAGGCGCTGATCGACTATCGCCTGATCCGCTTCGACGAGGCCACCCAGACCTACCGCCTGGGCCTGCGCCTGTTCGAGATGGCGCACCGGGTCTGGAGCGAGTTCGACCTGCGCAGCGCTGCCGAATCCGAACTGCTGCGGTTGCGCGACCTGGCCCAGGAGACCACGCGCCTGGGCCTGCTGGACGACGGCGAAGTGCTGTTGATCGACCAGCGCGACCACATCCAGGGCATGCGCCTGGCCAACGGTGTCGGCGGCCGCCTGCCGGCGATGGCCAGCGCGATCGGCAAGGCCTTGATGGCCTACCGACCGCCGGAGGAAGTGCGTCGCCACACCGAGCGCCATCCGCTCAAGGCGCTGACCCCCAACTCGATCCTCGACCCGGTGGAGATGCAGCGCGAGCTGGACCTGATCAAGGCGCGCGGCTACGCGATCTCGGTGGAGGAGGCCACCCTGGGCATCAGCGGGGTGGCCGCGCCGATCCTGGACCACCGCGGCGAATCGATTGGCGCGGTCAGCATCAGCGGCCCGGCGTTCCGGCTACCGCCCGAGCGTCTGCACGCGCTCGGCCGCGACGTGATCGAAGCGGCGCGGCGCATCTCCGGCAACGTCGGCGAGACCTTCATGTCGATCGGCAGCTCGGTCACGCCGAGCCATTCGGCCGACCGCCAGGTGCGCTGCGCAGTGCCCTATGGCGCCTTCCTGGGCGAAGGCCCGCAATGGCTGAAATCGAGCCGCTCGCTGCTGTGGGTGGACATCCTCGCGCCCTCGGTGAACCTGACCCAGCTCGGCAGTGGCGAAACCCGCAGCACGCCACTGGGAGAGTTGGTCGGGGTGGTGGTACCCCGGCGCCGCGGCGGCTTCGTCGCTGCGACCCAGAGCGGCTTCCGCGCCCTGGACCTGCAAAGTGGCGAGATGCTGCCGCTCGCAACCCCGGCCGACATGGCCGGCCGCCGCTTCAACGACGGCAAGTGCGACGCCGCCGGCCGCCTGTGGGCCGGCACCCTGGCGCTGGACGCCAGCCCGGAGCGCGGCTCGCTGTACCGGCTGGACGTAGACGGCAGCCTGCAGGAGATCGAGCGCGGCTTCCACATCTGCAACGGCATGGCCTGGAGCCCGGACCACACCCGCTTCTACCTGGCCGATTCCGGCCGCCGGGCCATCTTTCTCTACGACTACGACCTGGCCACCGGCGCGGCCACGAACAAGCGCGTGTTCGCCGCCTTCGAGCCCAGCGACGGCATGCCCGATGGCCTGGCGATGGACGCACAGGGCCACCTGTGGTGCGCGATGTGGGACGGCTGGGCGCTGCGCCGCTACGCCCCGGACGGCCAGCTGGTGCGCACGGTCTCGCTGCCGGTGCCGCGGCCGACCAACGTCGCCTTCGGCGACGACGACCTCAAGACGCTCTATGTGACCACCGCGCGGATCCGCCTGTCGGCGACGCAGCTGGCGGTCGCGCCGCTGTCGGGCAGTATCCTGTCGCTACGCGTGGACGTGCCGGGCGAGCCGGTGGGCGAATACGGAGGTTGAGATGGCGCAGTACCCGTCGCTGCAGGACCGTTGTGTCGTGGTCAGCGGCGGCGCCGCCGGCATCGGCGCGGCGATGGTCGAGGCCTTCGCCGCGCAGGGCAGCCACGTGCTGTTCCTGGACCAGGACGCCGACGCGGCGGCGCGCACGCGCACGGCGATCGCCGCGCGCGGGCATCCGGCGCCGCGTTTCGCCGTCTGCGACCTGCGTGACATCCAAGCCAGCGTGGCCGCGCTGGCAGGCCTGCTCGAAGGGCGGGTGCCGCATGCGTTGATCAACAACGCCGGCAACGACCAGGCGCAGGCGTTCGATGCGACCAGCGTGGCCGACTGGGACGACCGCGTGGCGGTGAACCTGCGCCACCAGTTCTTCCTCGCCCAGGCCGTGGCACCGGCGATGCGCCGTGCCGGGCAGGGGGCCATCGTCAACCTCGGTTCGATCAGCTGGATGATGGGGCTGCCGCAGATCGCGGTGTACGCCACGCTGAAGTCGGCGGTGAGCGGGCTGACCAAGTCGCTGGCGCGCGAACTGGGCGTGGACGGCATCCGCGTCAACGCGATCGCACCCGGCTGGGTGCTGACCGAGCGGCAACGCGACAAGCTCGTGGCCGACCCGGGCAAGTCCGCGCGCTACCTCGAGCGGCAATGCCTCAAGCAGCATCTCGAGCCTGCCGACGTGGCCGAACTGGCGCTGTGGCTGTGCGCCGACGAGAGCCGTCGGTGCACCGGCCAGACCCTGGTCCTGGATGGCGGCGTGATCTGATCCCGCCGGGGTCGACGGCAATTCATGGACAACGTTGTCGGAGCGCCCCGGGGGCGCTCCGTTGGAAGCGTTTACTTCATCATTTCGCTGAACCGCTCATGTCGGATCTTGCTGAACAGGCAGGGAAATCAGCGTGTTACCGTTTTCCCAACTTGCGGAACTTTGTTCCTGATATTAGATTTGGAACCCAAGTCCACAAGTTGAAACTTCATCGCGCAAGGGCGCGATGTCCAGCAGACGACCGGAAGGCGGAACCGGTCAGCCACGCCAGCGCAACGCGGCGTCCAGGGCTGGGGCATCCACGCAGCACCGAATCATCCAGCAGTTGTTTCTCTGCAGCACCACGGGGGAATGCGGCGGGCCATGCGTCCGTCATCAGTCCGGCATGCCGGATCCAGCGGTGGAGACAAAGCAAGATGGGTACCTGTTATTCCGATCGGCAATACACCTCGACGCGGGCCGGCCGCGCGGCCGCCTGCCGCGCCTGCCCGTTCGCGTTCGACTGCCTCCCCGGGGCGCTCGAGGACGAGGAACTGGCCGACCTGGCCGAGGTCGTCGAGCATGCGCCGCCCGCGCATGCCGGCACGCACCTGTTCCGCCAGGGCGAGGAGTTCCGCTACATCGCGGTCATCCGCCTGGGCACGGTGAAGACCTATTCCGTCGATCGTGACGGGCGCGAGCACACCTTGGGCTTCCACATGCCCGGCGACATGATCGGCCTGGACGCGATCAACGACGACCGCCACCCGTGCAGCGCGATCGCGCTGGACACGGTGATGCTGTGCCGCCTGCCGTTCACCGTCGTGGCCGGGCTCGCCGCGCGCGCGCCGATGCTGCAGCACAAGCTGTTCCGGCTGATGAGCCGCGACATTGCCCGCGCCGCGCAGCTGTCCGGCAACTACGCCGCCGAGGAACGCCTGGCCGCGTTCCTGGTCGGCATGGCCGACCGGCTGGCCGCACGCGGTTTTTCGAACGCGCGTTGCCAGCTGGCGATGTCGCGGATGGAAATCGCCAGCTACCTGCACCTGGCCCCGGAGACCCTCAGCCGGTTGCTGCGGCGCTTCCAGGCCGAGGGCCTGCTGGCGGTCGAGGGCCGCGACGTGGAACTGCGCGAACGCGCGCGGCTGCAGGCAATGGCCTCGCCGCTGCTGCAGTGCTGAACCGCAGCCGTCCCTGCGCCGGCTGCCATCGCCCCCGTTTGACCCAGGTCAACTGCCGCAGCGCTGGTGCTGACGAAGCTTTGGCTTCCCCAAATGGAACCCACACAATGAAGCCTTCCATCCTCATCTCCGGCGCCGGCGTCGCCGGCCTCGCCACGGCGTACTGGCTGACCCGCTATGGCTTTTCCTGCACCATCGTCGAGCGCGCCGGTTCGGTGCGCACCGGTGGCCAGGCGGTCGACGTGCGCGGCGCCGCGTTGGACGTGCTGCGCGCGATGCGCCTGGAAACCGGCGCGCGCGCGCGCCGCACCCGCCTGCGCGGTAGCTCGCTGCTGGATAGCGAAGGCCGCGAACTGCATCGCGACGAAAGCCGCACCTTCAGCGGCGGCCGCTTCGACAGCGATGACATCGAAATTTTCCGCGACGACCTGTGCGCGCTGCTGGCACACGAAGTGGACGCGCGCGTCGACCTGCGCTTTGGCGAGGGCATCAGCGCGCTGGTCGCCGATGCGGACGGGGTCACGGTCGGGTTCGAAAGGGGCGGACACGGTCGCTACGACCTGGTGATCGGCGCCGATGGCATCGCCTCGAACGTGCGTCGCATGGTGCTCGATCCCTGCGACGCGTGCCTGCGACCGCTGGGCGTGGCGCTGGCCCTGTTCAGTGCACCGAACCTCCCGGCGCTGTCGCACTGGGAGTGGATGTACCGTGATTCGACACTGGGCGTGGTGGTCTACCCGACCAACGACAACGCCGAACTGCGCGTCGGCATCGGTTTCGGCTCCGATCCGACGGCCGCACCGCGGGGTGACATCCACGCGCAGAAGGCCTACGTGGCCGCGCACTGCACCGCGCTCGGTGGCGAGCTGGCCGCGCTGGTGGCCACGCTGCCGCAAGCGAGCCGCTTCTACTATGGCGACCTGGCGCAGGTGCAGCTGCCTCGCTGGTATGGCAACCGCGTTGTCCTGGTTGGTGATGCAGCCTATTGCGCCTCCCCGTTCTCCGGGCAGGGGACCAGCCTGGCGCTGGTCGGCGGCTTCGTGCTCGCTCGCGAACTGGCGCGTACGGTGGCCCACAGCGCTGCGGCGTTCGCACGTTATGAGCAGCGCATGCGGCCGTACGTCGCGCTCAACCAGGCGCTGGTGGACGTCACCCGGCAGGGACCCGCACCGGACGCGCAGATGGAGCAGGCCAAACGCGGCATTGCGCTGGACGATCTTCCGGTGGCGGCCTGACGGAGTTCGCCCGCCGGGCCCGGGTTCGGCGCTCTCTCCATAGGGGCCGCAGCTGCCCCGCCAGGCATCGCCGATGCTGCGCTGTAATCGCGCGGCCCCGGTTGTACGCGCGCCGCAGCGCGTGACGACTCCGCGCCAGGCTTCGCCAATGGGTCATCTTCGCGGCAGCATGTCACCCGCCGTTCGTGATCCACACATTGGCGAGCATCCTGCTCGCGTTCCCATCGAGTATGCAGGTCAGCCCAGCACGCGCTTGCAGCGAATGCCGCAACGTGCGTACTTGGGTCCGCGCATTGTTCAAGATCTCATCGAACGTATGTGCAGCCGCGCGGAATACGACTGCACACATCACCCGCGTTTGGCGAAGCTTTACCGCTGCTGTACTCGTTGCCCGCACGAGTATGCGGCCTGATCCAGGTCAAGAGCACCGCTTCTACCTGTCCCTAGCCTTTGCCCATCCCGCTCCACCACCCCTTGGCGAGGCTATCGATGAGTACTTCTGTTTCCCGACGCGCTGCGTCTTTGACTTCCACCTCCCTGCGCCGGCATACGTTGTCATTGGCGCTGTTGCAGGCGATCGCTATGGCCGGTGCTCCCGGCTTGGCGCTGGCTGCCGACGCGATCCCGATGTCGACCACTGGCAGCGGCGGCACCACCGCTGTCCAGGACAGCGGCGCCACCTGCAACATGGTGGGCACCGCCTGCGACCTGTCCACGCCGGTGGTCAACGGCAACGATGGCCCCGGTGCCGGTTACCACGACAACGGTCATCCCGGCACCGCCGGCAATCCAGGCGGCGACATCACCGCAGACCTGGAAGATGCGCAGACGCTGGGCAGCAGCGGATCGACCTCGCCGATCAATGCCGTGACCATCGGCGGCAAGGGCGGCAACGGCAGCAACTCCGATCCGGCCGGCGACATCATCATCAACCTCGGCGGTGGTTGGGGTGCGGCGGGGCAGGACGGCGGCAACATCGATCTGACGGTCGGTCCGGCGTTGTCGGGTGCTGCCACCTACGTCGACAACGGGCCGTTGACCAGCGGCATGACGCTGATTTCCCTGGGCGGCGCCGGCGGCGATGGTGGCATCGCCAGCTTCAACTCCGGCCAGGAATACAACGGTCGCGCGGGCCGAGGCGGCGATGGCGGTACGGTGACGGCCACCATCGCCGGTACCTGGACCTCCGAAGCGGGAACCGGCCTTTTCGTGACGTCCAATGGCGGCAACGGCGGCGGCGGCAGCTCCAGCAGCGACGCAAAGGACTCGGACAAGTCGCCGCAGGGCGTGGACGCCTGCGGCGGCAACCCCAACGACCTGTCCTGCACGGCCGGCAACGGCAACACCGTCAACGTCACCGTCAACGGCACGGTCTCGGGCGCGAACTATGGCGCCTTCATCGCCTCGATCGGCGGCGATGGGGGCACCGGCGGCGCCTCGGACGACTGCTGCGACCGCACCGGCGGCGCCGGCGGCAATGCCGGCAAGGGCGGCAACGTAACGGCCACGCTCGGCAGCACCGGTATTGCGGTCGCCTCTGACAACGGCGCGGCCTTCTACGCCGCTTCGTTGGGTGGCATGGGTGGCGTCGGCGGCACGAGCAACAGTGCGGGGACGGGTGGCACCGGCGGCGACGCGGGCACGGTCAACGTCGAGGTCGACGGACACGTCAATACCTCCGGCGTCGCCAACACCTATGGCGTGCTGGCGCAGTCGCTCGGTGGCGTCGGCGGAAACGGCGGGCATTCCGGCGCATGGTTCAACCCGACCAGCGGATCGGGCAATACCGGTGGCGCGGCCAATACGGTGAGCATTACCGGCACCGGCGCGACCATCACCACGCAGAACGTGGACAACGCCGGTGACAACTCCTCTGGCGTGGTCGCGCAGTCGATCGGCGGCGGTGGCGGCGTGGGCCCGGATTCCAACGGCTGGTTCGCCGTGGGCGGCGACGGCGGCAATGCGTCAAACGGTTCCACCGCCACCATCAACCTGACGGACACCCACGTGGCGACGTTCGGCTTCAACTCCGGCGCCGTGATTGCCCAGTCCATCGGCGGCGGCGGCGGCAAGGGCGGCGATGCCTGCAACGCCAAGAATGATGCATGCAATGGCGTACTGGTCAACATGACCGTCGGTGGCACCGGCGGGGCGGGTGGCAGCGCCTCGGATGCCAACGCGGCGATGCTCGGCAACAGCTACGTGGCCACCATCAACAAGCGTTCGCCTGGCCTGGAGATCCAGAGCATCGGCGGCGGCGGCGGCGACGGTGGCGGTGCCTACGGCAGGGTCAGTTCGCTGTTCTACGGCGCTGCGATCAGCGTCGGCGGCAGCGGCGGCGCGGGTGGCAATGGCGGCACGGTCAACGCCGCCCGTACCGAGAACAACGGACCGGCCAGCCAGATTCTGACCTTCGACAGCGACAGCTACGGCATTCTTGGCCAGTCCATCGGCGGCGGTGGCGGCAATGGCGGTGCGGCCACGTCCAAGTCGGTAGTGAAGGGCGGCGGCGACTATCCCAGCCAGTCGCTGGCGATGGCGACGGGCGGCTCGGGCGGCGTAGCCGGCTCGGGCAACAATGTGTACCTGCAGAACTCCGGCCTGGTAGGCACCATCGGCGGCGGCTCGGCCGGCATCGTGTCGCAGTCGATCGGTGGCGGCGGCGGCAACGCGGGTGACGCCTCGGCCACCTCCAGCGCCAGTTCCAGCAACATGAGCTTGGCGGTGTCGCTGGCCTTCGGCGGTACCGGCGGCGCGGCAGGCAATGGCGGCAACGCCGAAGCGATGAACCACGGCCTGGTCGTGACCACTGGCGAGTCGGCGGCCGGGATGCTGGTGCAATCGATCGGCGGCGGCGGCGGCAACGGCGGCGCGGGAGATGCCAAGTCCGAGAGCAGCGCAAGCGTGAACCAGGGTGACGACTCGGCCGAGAACACCCCCGAGGGCAAGAGCGTCGCCTTCTCCCTCGGCAGTGCGGGTTCCGGCGGCGCCGGCGGCTCGGGCGCCAATGCCACGGCCACCAACACCGGTGCGATCATCACCCTTGGCGATGCGGGGCACGGGATCATGGCCCAGACCATCGGCGGCGGCGGCGGCAATGCCGGCGGCGCGGCGGCCTCGACCAAGGGCGACATCGCGATCGCCCCGCAGATCGGCGGTTCGGGCGGCGCGGGCGGCGACACCTGGTACACCGGCACGGTGAACGTGACCAACCAGGGCACGATCACGACCTTCGGCGCCGACGCCAACGCGATCATCGCGCAGTCGATCGGCGGCGGCGGCGGCAGCGGCGGCAAGGCCGCCACCACGCTCGCCGATGCAAAGTCCAACAAGGACGGCTCCAACGGCCCGGATTCCTCGGTGCAGTCCACCCTTACCGCGATCGAACAGAACTACGCGAGCAAGGGCGGCGATGTAATCGGCGATTACAACTCCATGGGCGGTGCGATCTCGACCATCAACAGCCTGCTCGGCAACATGCCCTCGCTCAGCGCGCTGGCCGACGGCGACACGACCGGCGATGACCTGGACGACGTCGCAGAGAGTGGAGGGCAGAGCAGCGATGACAACCAGGCCAAGTCGATCAGCCTGAATGTCGCCATCGGCGGCAAGGGTGGCAACGGCGGCTCCGGCGGATACATCAACGTCAACAACACGGGCGATCTCGGCACCATCGGCAAGATGTCTGATGCGATCATCGCCCAGTCGGTGGGCGGCGGCGGTGGCAAAGGCGGTGCCGCATCCACCGCGACGAGCGCCGACTATTCCGGCTCGCTGGCGATCGGCGGCAGCGGCGGTGGCGGCGGCAACGGCGGCGAGCCGACGGTGACCAATTCCGGCGCGGTCTACACGATGGGACCGCTCTCGGCCGGCATCGTCGCGCAGTCCATCGGCGGCGGCGGCGGCATCGGCGGCGCGTCGGTCACCACGGCCAACAAGTCCAGCGACGTGAGCGATGAACCCGGCGGGAACGACAACAGCGTTGCCCTGGCGGTTTCGCTTGGCGGCAACGGTGGCAGTGGCGGGATTTCCGAAGCGGCGGTGGTGAACAACTCCGGGCAGATCGAAACCCGTGGGCATGACGCCATCGGCATAATCGCGCAGTCCATCGCGGGCGGCGGCGGCATCGTCAAGACGCTGGCTACAGATCTGGACAACGCCGGCGGTTCGGCCAAGGCGAGCAGCAGCAAGGACTATTCGCTGCCATTCAAGTTCGGTGGTTCCAACGGTGCGGCCGGCAACAGCGGGGCGGCGCATGTCACGACCAGCGCTGCCATCACGACCAGCGGCGACAACAGCTACGGCGTGCTGGCCCAGTCGATTGCCGGTGGCGGTGGCCTCGCGCTCGGTGGCAAGCCCGTCGGCAGCACCGCCGCAGACTTCTTCGGCAGTGGCAGCAAGACCGGCTCGGTAACCGGCAGCAGCAACCCCAACGACGATGGCGTGGTCAACGTCAGCGTGGGCAATGCCATCACGACCAGCGGCCAGGGCGCGATGGGCGTGGTTGCGCAGTCCATCGGCGGTGGCGGCGGCCTTGCGGGCGACACCGGCTGGAGCCAGCAGTTCGTCGGCATGAGCGGCGCCACGCAGCTGCACGGCAGCGGCGGCGCGGTGGACGTGACCGTGGCGAGCGGCGGATCGGTCCATACGCAGGGCAACAACACGCCAGCCATCTGGGCGCAGTCGGTCGGCGGCGGCGGCGGCCGCATCACCAACAAGAACGGCGCCTTCATCGGTACGGCAGGCGGCTCCGGGCAGGGCGGCGCGGTCAACGTCCAGGTCGATGGCAGCGTGCTGGCGACCGGAAATTCCTCGATCGGCATCTTCGCCCAGAGCAACGGCGACGCATCTTCGAACGCGCCGATCTCGGTCACGGTCAACAGCGGCGGCAAGGTACAGGTGGGCACGTCGGCGGCGCCGGTCGACAACAGCGCGGGGGCTCCTGCCTCGGCGGTCATCTACATCGACCATGGCGGCACTGGCGCCAATGGCGTGGTCAACACGGTGACCAATAACGGCTGGGTCTACGGATATACAGGACCAGCCAACGCGATTGCGGTCTACAGCACTGGCGGCGTCACGCACGTGTTCAATAACGCCGGCGCCACCATGGGCGGCGACATCCTGCTGACCAACAACGGCGGCAGCGGTTGCTTCAGCAACAGCGGCACTTTCAATTCGGGAAACTCGGTGACCGTCGGCCCCTGCGGCGTGAGCAATTCCGGCACGATCGACATCCAGGGAGCGAAGACCGGGACCACCACGATCAGCAGCAACTATAGTGGCGACGGCAAGATCGTATTCGACGCCGATTACTCGCACGCCAGCAGCGACCGGCTGGTGGTCAACGGCACGGCGAACGTGGGCGGCGCCGTTGAGGTGCGCCCGTCCACGTTGCGCAAGCAGACCCTGCCGCTGATGACGGCCACGGGCGGACTCACTGTCGACCCGCTGCTAGCCGCCACCCAAGACAAGCTGCTGTTCACCACGCGACTGGACCACGATGCCACGACGCTCTACGCAACGCCGGAAGCGCACTTCAGTGACCAGGCGTCCAACCTGGGCGCCACCAGCCGCGCGGTCGCCAATCACCTGCAGGGCCGGTTCGATCGCGGCGACGCGATGGATGACGGCTACAACGCGCTGGCGAACGTGCGGTCCGCCAGCGGCTACCAGACCGCGCTGGCGAGCCTCAGCGGTCGCGCGCTTGGCAGCATCGGTGCATTCCGCTTCCAGGGCAGCCGCGATTTCGTCAGCAACCTGGAGCAGGGCTGCAACGCCGATGCCAACCAGGCCGACTGCACTTGGGGCCGCATGCAGGCCAGCAGCGCTAGCCAGAACGAAACCGCCGACGCGCTGGGGTACAAGGCCGACACGCAGACCATCGAAGCGGGTATGCAGCACGAACTGCACGACGGTCTCACGCTCGGCGGCGCCATCGGTTACGAACATAACCAGTTCCACGACGCCGACGGCATGGGTAGCGTGCGCGGCGACGGCGTCATCGGTGGAATCGGCTTGCGTTACGACCGCGGCCCGCTGGACCTGAGCGGCGTGATCGAAGGCAGCTACGGCAGCTATGACAGCACGCGCACCGTCGCCGTCGGCGACCGGGCCGACCAGGCCAAGGGCAAGCCTGACGTGTTGAGCGGCGGCGTCCACCTGCAGGCCAGCTACACGAAGAAGTTCGGCGACAGCTACCTCAAGCCGTTCGCTGAGCTGCGAACCATCCAGGTGCGTGGCGATGCGTACACCGAACACGGCTCCTCGCCGTTCAACCTCGCCGTGCAGTCGCAGAGCCAGTTTTCCGCGGGCGGTGGCCTAGGCGCTGAGTGGGGCACCACTCACGCGCTAGCCAACGGCACGAGCCTGGGTTTCTACATTGACGGGGCAGTGGAAGCGGGCGATGGGAACGACTGGACCACGCGCGCGCACTTTGTCGACGAGACAGCCGGCGACAGCTTCGCGGTGCACACCAACGTCCCGGACACCTACGGTCGGTTCGGATTGGGCATGACCGTGCTCACCCGCAAGAACGTGGACCTCAGCGTGAACTGCTCGACCGAGGTCGGCAACGGGTACCACGCCAATGCAGGCATCGCCCGCCTGGCGTGGCACTTTTAAACATTGCGAGAAAGGTTGGGGGGCGAGGGCGCCGGGAGGTCAGCTCCTGGCGCCCCCTTGCCGGGTCCCCAACGCGAACATCGCGCCGGTTAAACTCAAGATTTGAAGGCTGCGTGATGCAGCGCAAGGGCCGGCGACAACTTACCGCTAATACGGTTCCTTGGAGGCCAAAGCACCGATGTGGAGATTAGGAAGATTTATCGGGGGTAGGGTATGGCAACTCCCGACCAATAGCGGACGTCTGCTCGCTCGGATCAAGCATGGCTCTCTATCCCGATATCTCAGGCTGGCTACACATCGGCTCGCAAGCCGCACTCAGTGCCCCTAAGATCGAGAAGTAGATAGGCGGTGGATTGGATCACTGTACGATCTGCTCTGGATAATAAGCATGGCCAGATCCAGAGGTCCGATTTTAAAATACCTAGGTGTAAAGGAGGCTTACTCAGTAACGGGTCTCGCACAATGCGGGTATGGCGCTAGCATCACATGGAACGGGCTAAAGCCCACAACAAAATTTAGGGACAGCGCTTGAATCAGCGGCAACTTGATCTGCCAGGCCTCTTGGGCGTGGCCGACGACCTCGATGACGATGGCGGCGTGCGAGCCCGCGTGAATGATCGGGGGGAACTCCACGTGCACATGAACGGCGCCGTTCCTGTGTCGTCCATCCGGGAGATCATGGCCGACGAAGCAACCTCGCTTCCGGCAGGGTTCGATTTCGAGCGGGACATAACCCGCCTTGTCCCTTGCAAATCGCTGGCGGAGTATCTCACGCCGTGGCAGGTGTTGCGGCTCTTCCCCAAGAAGCGCGCAAACCTCGACCGCCTCGCCCATGCTGTTCTTAGGAGCCTGGCAGAGAACGCCGTTCGTTTCGTCGAGCTCCGCAGCAGCGTCCTGTACTTGACCGGACTTCAGAACTGCACACCGGCGCAGGCATTGGAACGCCTCATCGAGTCGACAGGCAGCGCTTCTCAGCAATACGGCATCCGGCGGGGCTTGATCCTCACCGTAACTCGGGGCGACTACGGCGCATCCAATCTCGCCACGCTCTTGCAGGCCTACGAGGACATCGGATGCCCGAAGGATGTCGTTGGGATCGACCTTGCGGGAGATGAAGAGACGCCCTATTCGGCTGAGCTGCCCGCGATGATTCGTGAGGCCAAGGACCGGTACGGCTTCGGCATCACGATCCACGCTGGAGAGACTGGGCGCGTGGAGAATGTGCGAGCGGCCGTGGAGCTCTTCCACGCTGATCGGATCGGCCACGGCACGGCTGCAGTCAAAGATCCGGACTTGATGGATCTGCTGGCTACCAAGGGGGTCTGCATCGAGGTCTGTCCAATCAGCAACTGGCTGACGGGCGCCGTTTCCAGTGATGAGGCCCATCCTCTGCAGGAGTTCCGACGCCGTGGTGTGCCGTTCGTCATCTGCTCCGACAACCCAGCGATCCATCAACGCGGCCTGGCTGACGACCAAGCCGCCGCCATGGCCGAAGGCTTGTCCATCTGCGACATGCAGCAGCAGTACGAAGTGGCCAAGCGCTTTTCATTCATGGAGGGTCTGAAATGAAGATTCGATTCATGTCCGGCAACGAGCACAAGATCAAAGAAGTACAACGCATCCTCGGCCCGATTGGTGTGGGCATCGTGCCTGTATCCAGAAAAATCGAGGAACTGCAGACTCAGGACGTCCATGCGCTCGTGCGGGACAAGCTGATCAAGGCGTTTCACGAGATTGGCCGCCCCCTGTTCGTCGAGCACACAGGGCTGTATCTCCGGGGACTGAACGACCTACCCGCAGGACTAACCCAGATTTTTTGGGACCGATTGGAAGCCAGGCGCTTCGCGGATCTCGTGGCAGCTCTTGGTGACGACAAGGTCATCGCGAAGACGGTTCTTGGGTACTGCGACGGGCGCCAGATGCACCTGTTCGAAGGCGCAATCGAGGGGACGGTTCCACTCGCACCTGCTGGGCCGGAGGATTTCCAATGGGACTGCGTGTTCATACCTGACGGCTACACGACGACGTTTGCCCAAATGGGTACCGGAAAGGACAACATATCCATGCGCCGCCAAGCATTGGACAGATTTGCTGCCTACCTTAAATCTTCGAGAGTCCCGACATGAGAGCTGAACTTCTAGATGCCCACAGCAATGGCAAGCTAATGCTATTTGTCGGAGCTGGCGTGTCTGCAAACCTTGGTTTGCCGAGTTGGAGCCAACTAATCGCGCATATTGCCGAGGAGCTGGGCTACGACCCGGCGGTGTTTTCCACCTACGGGAACTATCAGACTCTGGCTGAGTTCTACAAAAAAAAGAGAGGTGGCCTCGGAGAGCTGCGGAGCTGGATGGACCGCGAATGGCATAAGCCTTCAACGGACATCAAGACCTCCGATATTCACCGGCTCATCACCCAGGGCAACTTCTCGCGGATCTACACCACTAACTACGACCGGTGGCTTGAAATCGCTCACGCCGAGTTCGGTGTGAAGTACGACAGGATCGCCAGCGTAGCGGACATGGTCGCTGTCAGGGACGGTCACCGACAGATCATCAAGTTCCATGGTGACTTCGCAGCCGACGAATCTATCGTCCTCGACGAGACCAGCTACTACCAGCGACTGACCTTCGACACACCGCTTGACATCAAGCTCCGCAACGACGTGCTGAGCAACTCTGTCCTCTTCATTGGCTACAGCCTGACAGACTTCAATATCCGGCTGCTGTTCTATCGCCTGACCGAAATGTGGGGGAAGTCGCCGCTGGCTTCGGCGAGACCCAAGTCGTACGTCTTCACCAATCGCCCGAATCCGGCGGCAGAAGAAGTGCTGAGGCACTGGGGAATTGAGATGATCGTGTCCGATCAGGACGATCCCAAGGCAGCGCTCACGGACTTCCTGCAAGAGCTTGTGACCTGACGAGCCGAGCAGGCTGCGCCTTCCGTCGCAATGCTACGCACAGCATTTGGTCACGACTGCAGCCACGTACATGACTTCAAAAGCATCGTGGCAATAATTTCTGGAGCGCGCAGTGGTGGACCTCGCATGGCAGACGGCGTAGGAGAGGGGTCTCATGCCGAAGCCCAAAACCGCTAAACGGAGTCCGGCGTCGCTTCGCTTTCCGGCCGTGCCGCCACCCGTATTAACCCCCTCTGAGGGGGAGCGTGAGGGAGGCGCGATAGGAACGATCGCGCGTCCCGTCGAAATCGAACTCATACAAGCACATCGGTCCCATCGCGAGCTGATGCTGCCCCAGGAAGAATGCGAATGCGTTCGGGCCGGCCACGAAAAAATGAATCGTCGAATCCACAGCCGCCGGCCGCTGCTGTTTGACCTGCGCGGCCAATGCCTGCGCCAGCTCGAATGCGTGCCGACCGCTCATCACCGACGCCTGTCCGGCCCCACCGACGGGACGGAACACCAGCAGGCGCCCCACGGCGGGCACCGTGCGCGCGATGAAGGCCTGCACATCAGCGGCGATGTCATGGGTCAGGGCGACCGCGACGGCCAACTCCGGCCGGGTCACGTCGACGTCGATGCATTCGCATTCCCACGCCGGCCAGGTCGGGTCGGAGGGATGATCGTCCATGGACCAAACCTGGCGGGCCGGTGAGCGCTGTTCCAGCTCGACCACGCGTCCGGATTTTTGATTGAGCACCGAGCCGGCGGCGAAGGCCAGGGTCACATGAGCGTCCAACGCGAGGCGCGGTCGCTCGCTGCCTTTCGCGGCGTCCAGCAGGAAGGCTTTCAGCGCTGGATAGAACTTACCTGCCCAGTCTGACTCGCTGCGGATGTAGCGGTCATCGAAGTCCGGGACGAAGTCCAGCACTTTGACGCACCGGTCCTCGAGGCGATCGAGCGCATGCTCAAACGACTTCACCCCGTAGACGCCCGGCCGCTTGCGTGCGTCCGCCAGCAGGCCTTGCTGCTGACACGCCTGTCGGAACGACGCTCGATCAAAGTCCAAGCGCCCCTGGGCCATCCATTGGTACACCAGGTCGTCGTACTCAAACACACTTTGGTTGGATGGGATGCGGCGCAGGCCCACCAGGCCGAACAACACGTCCAGGTCATCGCGAAGTTCATCCAGCGAATCGGTCGCCTCGCCGAAGGCCAAGGTTCCCGCGAGTATCCTCAGCGCGTCCTCGTCGATACCCAGGTGCTCCCGCCAGCTCCTGCGCACCTCGCCCAGCTTGCTGTGATCGGTCTGGGTCGAATACAGGCGGTCCAAGCGCACGGCACCCGAGCGGTTGCCAATTATGGCGCGCAGGGGATCGGCACGATCCAGTCGCCAGTTGGTCAACAGCTTGAAACGCGCCCCTTCACCGCCCGGCGCGTAGTCCAGCTGCGCCCGATGGGCCCGCTGCAGCAGCGACCGCGCATTCGCGTTGACGAACGCGGGGTCGACGAGATGGAGGTAGCCGTAGCTGTCCGGTGCAACGTGCCACTTGCACTGGAGATGCTCACGCAACAACGGCCGTCCGTACTGGTCGAGCGGGGCGTGCACCGGGTCGTATTCCACCCAGATGTCGTCGAAGCTCTTCGGGCCGGACTCGAACCCGACCCGCCGGATCGGAGACTCGTCGTCGAGCAATCGTGCCGCGCGCCGCCAGAATTGCCGTGCCTGAAAGGCGTCCCCGTCCCGTCGGGCAGTATTGGCCTGCGTCATGACCGTCAGCCTTCGTCGCGGAATGCAGGGGTCGGCGCCATGCCCAGCGCAATCGAGACGGCGCGTTCGCCCTCGATCGGACGATGCGGGTACGCATCGAGCACGATCGTAGGGAGCAGGCGCTGGGTCAGGTCCGAAAAGGTGAATCCCACTTCGTGGCCGGTCCGCCGTCCCGTGGCCGCGACCAGCTTGTCGATGTGCTTCTTTGACAGTCCCAGCGGCTCGAGGCGGAGCTCGAGGACAGAGCGGCGCTGGTCGTCGGTCGGGCGCGCGAACGTCAGCACCTCTGCGGCACGACGTCGAACCGCCGGGTCGAGGGCGCTCAGGCGGTTGGTGCACATGATCACCGCCGCCGGTAGTCGGGCATTGGCGAGGCGGTCGATACCGCGGATGAAGGCGTTCACGCCGGCCCGGTCTTCGTGGTGCATCTGAGCCGATTCCCGGGACTGGGCGAGGGCGTCCGCCTCGTCGACGAGCAGGATGACCGCCCCGCGCGATTTGCCCGCGCCCGACTTCAATTTCTCGGCCTCGGCGACGGCGTAGTCGAATGCCGACGACAGCAACTGCGTCATTTCACCGACGCGCCCCTGGCCGCGCGTCGACAAGCTCAACGGCAGCAGGGTGATATCGATCTTTTCTTGGCGCGCCACCGCATCGCCGATGGTTTCGGCCAACTCGGTCTTCCCCGATCCGACGTCGCCGGCAAGGAGCACTAGCGGCGGGCGGCGCAGCACGGTTTCCAGCAGCGCGCCGGCCTCGGGATGGTGTGTCTGCAGCCAGGCCCTGAGGCCATGCGGATTGACGAGCAGGCCCAGAATCTTGGCCAAGCGTGACTTCTGCTCGTCGAGCCCGACCAGGCGTGCCAGACGGTCCTGGGTGTCCAGGTCAGGGTAAGTGATGCGGTGGTCGAACAGTTCGTCGAGCGTTGGCTTGTTGGTCATCAGAAGCTCCTCACGCTGGCGCGATTCATCGCCTGGCCGCCGGCGGAGTAGGTGCGGTCTGCGACTAGGTAGCCGTTGATTTCCGGCTCTGGGGCGTCGACACGCTGGAACGGCAGCGTCTGCTTGAACGCTTCCTTCTGCGCCGGCGTCAGCCCGGTCCACGCGCTGCTGTAGGTCAGATAGTTGTAGAAGGCTGCGCCCACCACATTCGCGCCGGCTGGCACCTTGCCCGGATCGTCATCGTTGGCCGCGCCGCCGGCGAGATCCTGCGCCGTGTAGCGCAGCGTCGGCACAATCCACTTGCCATCGCGCCGGAAACCAAGCGTGACGGTACCCAGGTAGCCGGCCCTAAGTAGCTCGATCACCTCGGCTTCGTACCTGGCGATGTCGGCATCACTGGGATACCCGTAGAGCCGCTGCATGCGCTTGAGGTCGGTGGCCACCTTCGCCGCCATGTGCCGGGCATGGGTGACTGTGAATGTGGTGGTTTCGGAAACCGTGTAGCTCGAAGACATGGTTCACCTCAGCCTTGAAATGCGGAACCGAAGACCTTCTGCCAGTAGCGGACGGTCTCCTGCTTGGTGGGGGCCGCCAGCGCGGCGTCGATGGCGTCACCCGCGTCCAGCGCCGCATCGACAATCGCGTCGGCGTGGGCGCTCGTGTACAACCGCGCCACGTTGTTGTCTGCGTTGACCGGGTCGATGATCCGCACCGGCTCGGAGAAGCTCGGGATGCTGCTGGCCGGGTAGTAGTCGCTAAACGCGATCTGCTCGCGGAAGTTGCTTCGCGCGAGGTAGGTAAAGAAGTGCTGAAGCGCCTCCGGGTAGTCGGAGAAGTCGCGGCCCTCGTCGCACAGCTTGGCCAGGACCATTTCGATCATGAAGGACTTGAAGCGGAACCCTTCGTTTTCGGCCTTCATGCGCCTTGCCCAGAACTTGACGAGGCGAACGACCTGGGCGAAATGCTTTTCCTGGCGCTGTTTGCGGGTCTTGGCAAAGTCCAGGTGCAGCGGGATGCTCGTGCGCAGGAAGGAGCCGTCGTCTTGGCTGACCAGGTTGCCGTACCACTGCGGGTCGCCCGAGTAGAGGATCGGCACCACATCCACGTCGAGGCCCGAGCCGAGGAACGAGACGGTGACGGAATAGGTCTGGGGCTTGACCTGTTCCGGCCTGAAGTTGGGGAAGGCCTTGCGCAAGCGCGCAGCCAAGTATTCCAGCAGGGCGGAGACATCCTGCGGGGCCTCGGCGCCGCTGATGTAGCAGGCCACGTCGATGTCGTTGAGCGACCGCAAGGCCGTGCCTTTGGCCAGGCTGCCCGACAGCTGCATCTTCTTCAGGGTGAAGTCGGGATGTTCGCCAACGTACTCCTGCAGTTTTTCCCGCAGCCGCCGCGCCTGCGCGCGCAACTCGAGTGCCTTGTCGTGCGGCAGGTTCACCTTATCCTCGGCGAACGCCGCAAGTTCCTTGTGTCCTACGTGGTGCCGGCCCATGCATCGCTCCTTGTGCCGGGTCAGGCTGGCTGACCAAGCGCCCATTCATGTCAGGCACTTGCGTGCCCCCTACGGTCAGCCTCGCACCAAGTTGTCGCGCAGGTTGCGACAGTTTCACCCCAAGCCTTTGTGCTGGACCTACTCCGTTACCCCCATGACTGGTGGTCGCCCGTCACAGTTTCAAGGGGGGTGGGAACGTGAACGCCGGCCGGGCCAATTCGACGGATGGAGCAGGTGGACGGCCGGATTGTCCCTGGCCCCTACCGGCCGGGAAATAGTCGTTCACGCTGGCCACCGATCGGTGCTCAGTCATCGCCATAAGGGCGTGCAGGGCGATGCCCTGGCGGCCGCCTTCGGTGACGAAGCCCGAGTGCAGGCTGTGGCCGCCGAAGTCACCGCGCTGGCTGGCCTGGCGGGCGCGCCGCTGCACGATCTCGGCCACCGCCTCGCCGCTGAGGCCGGGGCCGAGCGTGGTCTTCCACAGGCGGCGGAAGAGCGGGCCTTCGCGCAGTTGCGACGCCTCCAGCCAAGCCACCAGCGCCGCGCCGGCGACGCTGAGGATCGGCTTGTCGGGGGGGGGACGTCGCGCTCGGCCCGGTCTGCTGCGTCTTGCTGTACTCAGCCGGTACACGTACTGGCCTGGGCCAATCGCGCGCAGGTCGCGCAGGTCGGCGACTGCGATCTCGCTGCGACGGCGACCGCCGCTGGCGAAGCCTAAGTAGAGCAGGGTGCAGGGCTGAACGTCAGTCTTCGAGTAGGCGGGCAGCCGGATTAGCTGTCGCTCCTCCAGCTTGAAAATACCCCACAACACTCGACACCGACCGGTGTTCGGTCAGCTGCATGATCGCCGGCAGCGCCACCCCCTGGCGGCTGGCTTCTGTCACAAACCCCGACCGCAGGCTGTGCCCGCCAAAATCACCCTCCAGCCCGGCCAGCCAGTGGAGCCTACCAGTGAGATGACGGGCGGATATGTAAGTGGCCAGATGGGCTAGCCGACTAGACAGGGTCTTTTGGGGAAGAACATCACGGCATTACAACCGCGACTTTGTTGACTTCGACGACGTGCCGCACACGTTCTGACATGAACATTCATCCGGGACCCCCATATCTACATCTCTTGGGCACCAATCCGGTTCGAGTTCGGGGGCGATTTGTTGGTAGCAGTGTTGAAATTGGGGCGGTTTGTTGGCGGCCCGTCAAATAGGGGGCGTCTGCTGGAAGAACTCGGGGCAATTGTTGGTCGGAGATGCGGCGGCTTGTTGGTGGCAATCAGCTGGGGAGGCAAGATTTGAGCCAGAGCCAGACCCAGCGGATGTCGGTGACCTCAATTGGTGTCCCGAGAAAATAGTCTTTACTTTCAATCAGATCGCCGATAGCGCTCCGAAGGTCCAGCCAACGCCTGCGGGTTCTGGACACGAATTAAGGTCAGTGTGCGGGCATCTGCCGCTCTTGTGTTCGAGCACTGGTGATAACGCCTGGTGACGAATTGGATTCGGAGCGCCCCAGTATTGCGGAGGGATTCCGGTACTGATCAAGCCGGTGGTCGTATCCGCCGCGGAACGCCGTGCAACGCGGCGCTGAAGTAATCGGCGACGCGCGAAGATCCGAGCCCTAGTGGGGCCTCGATCGGCAGCGAAGTCTCGAACCATCTGAAGTGCTCTAGATGCGCTGAATCCTTAGAGTGCTTGCGCAAGAACACTTCGAGGGCGGGCTGATCGTCTGAGCGCAGCGCGTGGAATTCAAGAAACACAGCCGAGGAATGGGCCTGAAGTCCTTAAATGCCGGTCTGGTCGGGCGCGACGGCGGCGCGCTCTTTCTCGAGTTGCGCAACCAGATGCGTCCTTCCCCTCCCATGCCCCCCAGGCCGGCTTCTGCCGACTAATAGAACGTGCGCGGCCGATCAATCGCGCTCATAGCCGCTCCTCTATCGACGTTCTTGCAGGCTATTTTGTTGCGCAGGCGAGCAAGGCTTTCGTCGCGTCTTCAGGCTTACGTTGAACCAATAAATATTTTTGGTCATCCAAAAATAGATATTACGTAAGTAATTGATGCTATGTGGATTTTTTGCCGAAAAGGCGCTATCAATTTCAGCACCACCATTCGGCGGAAAACCATTATGGCCTAGCGGAATCGGACGCCCTAAAGGGCTAGAAAAAAGCCCGAGCATGCCGGCTCGGGCTTCAGTGTTTCCCATCGGTTTGTCCGCCGAATGGTCCTAGCCTGCTCTTGCTTTTCTCGCTCGTCAAGAGGGGGAGAGGAGGGTGTTTGCTTGCCGCAGGGTCGAGGAATCGACCATGCAATCTGGCTTACGTGCCAAGGCCTTGCCGGCCGCGTTTCATATAGTGCGAGGTACGCCAGCTGTCCATAAGGGCAGGGCGGTGCGTGTCATGCAGATCAGCTCGGCCGATCAAATTCAGATCCTGGTCGAGGGGACGCGCGAAATTGTCTGGGTCAGGGCGGAGGAGCTTTGTGCGCCGACGCCCGCCGGTCCGGCACGCTCCCTGATACCGGCCCATCAGGCGGACCCTGAAGCCGAAAAGCATGCTCGACAGTGGAGCGACGCCTTGGGCGCGCTGCCGGTGTGGCCTTCGGCAGCGCAGCTAAGAATCGTCGCTATCCAGATGGGCGTCAGCGCCAAAACGGTAAAACGGCGTCACAACCGCTTTTTGAATGATCCCAGTCCCCTGTCTCAATTGAGCATCCCCCCGGGATCTGCACCCGGGGCGCGTCGCTTGCTAGCCGCCCAGGAAGCGATGTTCGATCAGGCCGTCAAGGAGGTCTATCTCAAACGCACCAAGCCGCCGATGACCGCTGTGGCGGCGCGCGTGGACGAGCTGTGCGCCCAGGCGGGCATCAAGCCACCTTCCTACGGCACGATCAAACGGCGCATCAAGGCCCTGGACCCGATGAAGGTGGCCACCAAGCGGCTGGGACCTGACCGTGCGTTGGCCGTCCAGGCCCCGTCCGTTCGGAGTTTGACTACAGAACGTCCGCTGGAGATGGTGCAGATCGATCACGCGCTGATCGATCTGATGGTCGTGTGTCCCCGAACCCGCCTGCCCATCGGGCGGCCATGGATCACCGTGGCGATCGATGTGCGCACGCGCTGCGTGGTGGGCTACTACCTGAGCATGGATCCGCCCACGCAAACGTGCGTGGCGCTTTGCCTGGCCCACGCCTGCCTTCCCAAGAGCGACTGGATGCGCCGCTTGGGGCTGGAGCTTGACTACCCCATGTTCGGCAAGTTTGAGGCGGTCAGCTGGGACAACGCCAAGACCTTTCGTGCGGCCGGCATCCAGGCCCAGTGCGAGCGCTACGGCATCCGGGTGCATCTGCGCCCGATCGCCAAGCCGCATTACGGCGCATACATCGAACGCTACATCGGCACACTAATGGGCAAGATCCACTTGCTGCCAGGCACGACCTTCTCCAATCCGCAGCAGCGTAAGGATTACCAATCAGAGCGTCATGCCATCATGACGATGGCCGAACTGGCCAGGTGGTTGGCCGCCGAGATCGTGGGCGTCTACCACCATAGCCCGCATAGAGGGCTAGAGGGCAGAACCCCCTACGAAGCATGGAAGAGCGGTTGGACCGAGCGCGATGGCAACACGGTGCTGCCGGCCATGATCGCCAATCCTCGCCACTTCCTGATCGGGCTGTTGCCCTGTCAGATGCGGGCGGTCACGCGCGAGGGCATAGCCCTGTTCGGGCTGCGCTACTGGGATCCTGCCATAGCACAGCTGATCAATGACGGGCTCCGGCATCACGTGCATTTCCATCACGGCGATCTGACCAAGGTGTTCCTGCATTTCCAAGGCGACTACATCGATATCCCGTTGCTGGATCGCTCGCGAGCACCCTTTACCTACGACGAGCTACGCGAAGCCAAGCGCACGGTGACGACGCCGCATACCGGACGAGCGCGCGAAGAGGTCCTATTTTCCGCCATGGCCCAACAGCGGCAGATCCAAGATGAGGCGGCCGCTAACTCGAAGCGGGCACGCCGGAAGCAAGCCCGACGCCCAGCACAAGCCCCGGTCGCTGCGCAGAGCACCTCGGTGGACTACAGCCAGCCCATTGCGCCCATCAACTTTGACGAGGCAGACAGCGTATGAAGGCTTACCCACACCTGCACCCGGACACGATCAGAATCCTCGAGCTGGACCGTCAGGCGTGCAGCGATCACATGCGTGCTCAGCGCTTTGTACCTTACCCGGCAGGCATGGCGGCTCTGCGCTGGTTGCGCCACCTGTATCAGACCGAGTACGAGCGAGATCGCCCGCGTAGCATGCATCTGTTGGGCGCCGCGGGCATGGGGAAATCGCGCGTGCTCAAGCACTACGCCTCTCTACACGGCCAGGAAGAGCGAGATGCCCAAGGTCATCGCGCCCGGCCAGTCGTACTTGTGGAGATGCGGCATGGCGATTACAAGACCCTGTGCACCGACCTGATTGGCGCGTGCTTGCCGGATTTTCGTCCCACCCGCGCCGGCAGCTACCTCGATCGAGTGATCCCCTCGCTGCAGGCAGCGGGCGTCCGGCAGATTCTGATCGACGAAGCCGGGCATTTGCTGCTGGGTGGGAAGCACAGCCAGCAGCAATGCCTGGCCTTGCTCAAATCGATCACCAACCAAGGCATCACGATCTGCATCGCCACCACCGAGAATATGAAGGCGGTACTAGCCGCCGACGAGCAACTTAGCTCGCGTTTCATGCAGGTCCGGCTGCCGCATTGGTCCGAGTCGCAGGAATTTCGCCAATTCCTCTCCGGTATCGAGGCGCAGATCCCCTTGCCCGAGCCCTCGCGCCTGGATCGTGTGCAGATCGTGCGCTGGTTGGTCAGTCACGGCTACACCATTACCTCCGCCCTCCTGGACCTGATACGCGATGCCGCGACCACCGCCATCCTGAGCGGGCATCCACACCTGACGTTTGAGCTGCTGCAGGAGACGGCAGCCATGGTCACGCCGCCGGACAGGACGGCCTGATGGACTTCTCTACGTTGCCTCAATGGCCAGTACCGCTTCCCGGGGAGTCCAAGCAGTCCTGGCTCACCGCTGCCTGTGCCCAGCAGCCGTTGGATCCACGGGACTGGTGGGAAATCGTGCGACCTTCTTTCTCAGAACCGGAGCGCCCAGCCAAGGGCGCGAGCTGGACGGGCTTGCCACCCCTGTTAGGTGACATCGCCACCGTGGCACCCACCTGGCGCCTGGCAGCACGGCACCGCAGAGTGTATTGCCCGGAGTGCTTTGTGCAACAGGGTGATCAACGGCGATGGCCAATCCTAATCGCCTGGCTGGATGCCCGCCAGTTGCAATGCCCTCGCCATGGAAGCGCTCTGGTGTACCGCGATCCCGCACACGGGCCGGATCCAGGTCATGCCAAATGCCAGGCGCATCCCGAACTGTTGAATCTATACGCATGGACACGGCAATGGAGGCGATTGGAGCGCATGCACCTAGTAGAAGCGCGGCAGGAATGCATGTGGCGCCGCGACTTGGTTCACATGATGTGCCGCAACTGGACGCCAGCACGCTGCCACTCGGCCGCGGGCCTCGGGGCGTGGGAGCTCTGGCGCATGGGATGGTATGGGCAGGACAGGTGCGGGATGTTGGATTCCGGCGAGCCGGGCAGGGTCGGTATGCTGTCCGCGCCCGAACGCTTGGGGACCTTGCTGCTGGCGTACCGAGGCTGGCGATGTTTTCGCCTACAGGAGGCGGAGATCCCACCTGTGCCGACGGTGGCCTGGTTGTGGCTGAAGCGCAGGTGGGAACGACGTCTTGAGGGCGGCGTACGCGCTCGATGTGTGGCGCTAATGGACAACCTCATCCGCCATGCCTAGGGACCAAACGGGTTGTGAATGGAGGGGGCACCGATCAGTCGTCTCGTGTTGCGCGCCGATTAGGCCAAGTTATCGTGGCTACGGCTTCGATCTGCGCAGAGCTACGCGTTGACAAATTGGAGCGAGGGCTTGGTCCCCCATAGTGGCAAGGTGACAGGGACACGAAGGCACGCCGGCCCCGACCCTTGCACGGCTATTTGGGAGCGTGCGAGGCGGCGTCAAGGTCAGCAAGCTGGGCGTCGAGAGGGGATTGCAGGTTAAGTCGAGTGAATTGTGGGCTCCCTAGCCTGCGGTTTTTGCTGCATCGCGGCGCGATGACACCGGAAGCCATTCTGTTTATGTGATGCCTGTCACACCCTGGTCACGCCCCCCAAATTTCGTTCGACTTGCTGCTTCGTTCTGTGCATCGTCAGTCACGCCGAGTTGCCGAGTTACTCACTTGGTGATCGGTAGGCCCGGGTTTCGGGCCAGGACGATCGTCTGATTCGACGTGTGGGGACACGTCTGGCGTTCCTCTTCTGCGAGGAGTGCCCCCGCACACATGGAAGCGGTACGGGGACAAGGGGAAATCTATGTCATGCAATGTCGGCAAGCTGTTGCTTGCCAGCATGGTGGTGGTATGGCCGGGGATGTCCAACGCGCAGACCTATACGCGCACTGAAACGACGACCTATATCGACGACAGCGCCCGCTGGGTGCTGGGGCAGGTCGCCCAGACGACGATCAACGGCGTGGTCGATTCACAGACGAATTACAACGCGAACACGCAGCCGAACGTCATCAAGTCTTTTGGCAGGACCGTCCAGACGCTGACCTACAACACCGACGGGACGGTCGCCACGGTGGCCGATGGCAACAACAACGTCACGCGGTTGAGCAACTGGAAGGGTGGGATACCCCAGCTGATCCAGTACGCCGACGGGACCAGCGAGTCGGCCGTCGTGAACAACCAGGGCTGGATCACGTCGGTAACCGACGAGAACGGCTACGTCACCAGCTACGGCTACGACACGATGGGCCGGTTGAACAAGATCACCTATCCGACCGGCGACAGCACGTCATGGAGTGTCACAACCCAAACATTCGTCCAGGTCGGCGTCGCAGAGGGCGGCATACCGGCCGGGCACTGGCGCCAGACGGTAAACACGGGAAATTCTCGCAAGAACACCTACTACGATGCACTGCTGCGACCGTTGTTGGTGCAGGAATACGACACGGCTGCCCAGGCCGCTACACAATCCTTCCGACGGATGAGCTACGACGCGGAGGGACGTGTTGTATTCGCCTCCTACCCCTCGACCGTGAATAACCCGACGACGGGAACCTGGACCGAGTACGACGTCCTGGGTCGGGTGACCTCGGTATCGCAGGACAGCGAGCAGGGGCTGCTGAGCACGGTGACGGAGTACCTGCCCGGCTTTACGACCCGACAGACCGACCCGCGCGGGTTCGTGACGAACACCAGCTATAGGACCTACGACAAGCCGACGCTGGATCTGCCCATCTCCGTTTCCCAGCCGGAAGGAGTGGTAACCGAAATCACCCGGGACCAGTTCGACCAGCCGACAGCGATTACCCGACGCAATGCCGACGCCAGCGTGCAGGTCACTCGCAAGTACGCCTACGGCACGGACCGGCAGCTATGTTTGACGATCGAACCGGAAACCGGCGCGACGTTGTTCCGCTATGACAATGGGTCCAATCTGGTCGCCTCTGTCTCGGGCGCGACTGTGCCATCGGGGTCGCTTGCATGGCCCGACAGCGGGGCTACCTGCACTTCAGCCTTGGCTGCGGCGACCGGGCTGACCAGTCGGACGTACGACGCCAGGAATCGCCTCAAGACGCTTTCGTTCCCGGACGGTGTGGGCAACCAAACCTGGTCCTACACGGCCGATGGCCTGCCCAGCCAGATTGTCACCAACAACAGCAATGGCAGTGACGCCGCCATCAACGCCTATGTCTACAACCGCAGGCGTTTGCTGACGGGCGAATCCGCCACCTATGCCGGTGCAACGCTTTCCCTCGGGTATGGCTATGCCGCTGACGGCAGCCTGGCTAACCACAGCTATCCTTCTGGTCTGCTGGTCGATTACGCGTCCAACGCATTGGGACAGCCGACCAAGGCGGGAACCTATGCCACTGGCGTGACCTACTACCCCAATGGCGCGATCAAGCAGTTCACCTATGGCAACGGCATCGTCCACACGATGACCCAGAACGCGCGCCAGCTTCCGGCACGCAGCACCGACGCCGGCCTAGGGAGTCCCCTGGACATGGCATATGGCTACGACAAGAACGCCAATGTCTCGGCCATTACCGACTACAAGGGAACGGGGCGGCAGACGCGTTCCATGACGTATGACGGCCTGAACCGCCTGCTCACCACCCAATCGGTGATGTTCGGCGGAGACAATCTCGCCCGCTTCAGCTACGACGTGCTGGACAACCTGAAGACCTTCAAGGTGGGCAGCAGCCGCGACTACGTCTACGCCTACAACGCCAAGCAGCAGCTGGAGACGGTGAACAACGCGGCTGGCGGAGCGGCAGTGATGGGTTTGGGATATGACGTTCGCGGTAACCTGGCCAACCGGAACGGCGTGCTCTATCGCTTCGACTACGGCAACCGGCTCCGCGAAGCCACCGGATTGGAAACCTACAGGTACGACGGCCAGGGTCGCCGTGTGAAAGCCACCGCGCAGGCTGGCGGCGACATTGACTCCTTCTATGACATGGGCGGGGTGCTGCGCTTCCAGCGCGACATGCGCAGGGGCAACATCAACGAGTACGTCCAGCTGGGCGGCAGCCTGGTGGCGAAGGTCACCAACCCTGCGGTGGCCGCGCCGGCCGCGGCGCCGACCCTGACCGCGCCCGCGAGCAGTGCGACGGGCGGCTATACCGTGAGCTGGACGACGGTGACAGGGGCGACCCGGTACGAGCTGGAAGAACAAATCAATGGGGGCGGCTGGACGCAGATCCAGCGGACCAATGCCACCAACAGCCCGATCACGGGCAAGGCCAACGGTACTTACGGATACCGGGTTCGCGCCTGCAACGCCGGCGGCTGCGGCGGATATTCGGCAGTGCTGAGCACCATCGTCGTGCCGGTGCCGTCTGCGGCGCCGGTGGTGACCGTGCCATCCGCCAACAGCACCGGCGGCTTCACGGTGACATGGACCGCGGTGAGCACGGCAACCAGCTATCGCCTTGAAGAGCAGGTGAACGGCGGGCAGTGGGCCCTGGTATACCAAGGGGGGCTGACCAGCTGGTCGACGAGCGGACGCGGCAACGGTACCTATGCCTATCGGGTGCAGGCCTGCAACGTCAGCGGCTGCGGCGGATACTCGTCGGTTGCTTCTTCGACTGTGCTGCTGCCGCCCGGCGTGCCAACCGTGTCGCTGCCGGCAAGCAGCAACAACGGCAGTTTCACGGTGAGTTGGAGTGGCGTGGCCACGACCACAAGCTACCGGCTGGAAGAGCAGGTCAACGCGGGTGCATGGACGTTGGTGTACAACGGCAGCGCCACCAGCTGGGCGACGAGTGGTCGCGGCAATGGGACCTACGCCTATCGCGCCCAGGCCTGCAACGGTGGTGGCTGCAGCGGATACTCCTCGGTGCCCGCCACGACGGTGCTGCTGCCGCCTGGTACGCCGGGCGTCGCGGCGCCGTCGACCAACAGCAATGGCGGCTTCACCATCAGCTGGACTAGCGTGGCGACGGCCTCCAGCTATCGTCTGGAAGAGCAGGTCAATGGCGGCGGCTGGACGCAGGTTTACAACGCCGCCGGCACCAGCTGGGCGACCAGCGGACGCGGCAATGGCACCTATGGCTATCGTGCCCAGGCCTGCAACAGCGGCGGATGCAGCGGCTACTCGGGCGTGGCTTCCACGACGGTGCTGTTGCCGCCCGCGGGCGCGCCTGCGCTATCCGTGCCCGGCGGCAGCACTTCTGGCAGCTATACGGTGAGCTGGACGGCCATCGCGACCGCCACGCGATACGAGTTGGAAGAGCGCCTCAATGGCGGCGGATGGAGCCAGATCCAGGCGACATCGGCGACCAGTGCGGCGATCGGTGGAAAGGCCAGCGGCAACTATGGCTACCGTGTGCGGGCATGCAACAGCGCCGGATGCGGAAGCTACGCAGGAGAATCCACCGTGGCGGTCACCCTGTTGGTGCCCCCCGTGCTGACCTCCTACTCGGCTGTCGCAGCAGGAGACCCAATCGACTTCACCTGGAATCTCGTCCCGGGCGCCACACGCTATGTGCTCGAGGAAATCACCCTGAGCCCGAACGTGCTCTATGACGGGCCGGGTACCTCCGCCACGCGGAAGACCGTACCCGGGGTGGGCGGCAGAGTGCTCTCGTTCCGCATCAAGGCATGTGATGCGACCGGCTACTGCAGCGCGTACTCGCCAACACAAACCGTGGGATTGGTGGGTTCTGGTGGCGGCGGTGGCGGGCCGCAGTAGCCCATACTCATCACCCGGCAGTTGCGCGGTCATGTTCCATTTCAATGCCTTCATTGGTCCATTTCGCCCATTGGGCGAGTGCCATGAGGCGGTTATCGGTCAACAAGGAGCTTGCATATGTGCATGGAGATGGCGGCTGCAGGGGACACCACGCCCGGGCCATCCAACGATCCTGTTGGTATGCCGCGCTTGGCGCGCAATCGCGTGACCGGGTCCTTCGGGATGAAGATCCTGCTAGTCGCCGCGCTTGCCGCCGTGTCTCTAGGCGCCGCGGCCCAGAACGGCGCCAACCAGCCATGGGAGGAGTACGGGAAGCAGATCACATCGAGGACCTCCGTCAAGTCGCTTTCGAGCGACTTGTTCGGCGACACCATCGATCTGCAGACCGGCCGGCTCTCCTTCAGGCAGGTGGATATCGATCTGCCTGGAAGCTCCAAGTCCCTGCCAGTTACCCTGGCGCGCACGCTGAGCGTGGCGGATCCCATCGCCGCGGCTTTGGACGCGATCATCTCCTATCCCGTCAGGGGGGATCTCGCATTCGCCGACTGGGAGCTGGACGTTCCCCGCATCAGTACGGTGTACGCCCATCATCTTGAAGGCATTGTGCTGGGCCCGAATGGGCTGGTACCGGACCCGATAAGGGACTTCGCCTGGACGGGACAGCGCTGTTCGGGCCAGCGGGTGCCGCCCTCGGTGGGGGCCTTCTTCCCTGGCGACTATTGGCAGGGGATTCACGCCAGCATGCCAGGAGGGGGCGAGCTACTGCAGCCCGCCTCCGGGGTGCAAAGCCCGACTTCGGGTGGTCCGTATCGCTGGGTCACGGCAGGCTTCAGTTGGTTCTCCTGCCTTTCAAGCATAAAGAACGGCACCGGTGAGGGCTTTCTAGCAATCACCGCAGATGGCACCAAGTACTGGTTCGACTGGATGGCGAACTATGACGAAACATCTCTTAGAACGTCCTTCGAATACGGGATTGACAGCCCGCCGATAAGCTTCAGTACGGTGTACGAGCAAGAGCTTGAGCGTAAGCGAAATGTCCTTTACGCAACGCGTGTTGAGGATCGCTACGGTAACTCGGTTGTCTATGAATACAGCAACGCGGCCGCCGAGCCCGCGCGTCTTAACCGCATCGTAGCAAGCGATGGGCGGCAGATTACGCTGACCTATGGCACTGACGGAAAGGTCGCCTCGGCCAGTGATGGGATTGGGACTTGGACGTATCAGTACACCCAATACGTCGGTGGCCCACAGGCGCTCGGCAAGGTGATTCTGCCGGACAACAGCCAGTGGAGCTTTGATCTCGGCGATCAATTGATGGAGATCGTGCTCGATCTGGAGAATCCTGCGAGCTGCAGTTATCCGGGTGCTCCCATAGATTTCATGAAGATCAATACTCAATCGCCTCGCGGGCACAGCGACGCGGTTGTCGCAATGACGCACCCTTCGGGTGCGGTTGGCCAATTTTCCCTGAGTCCCAGGTTGCATGGTCGGAGCAATGTCCCGAAGCAGTGCGTTGCTGTGCCGCTTGATTCGGGTCAAGGAAAGCCGGAGAACGGCGCATATTCGGATTACGTGCGCATGTACTGGACTACGAGCGTTGTCCAGAAGGTGATCTCCGGACCAGGCTTGGCAACGCTGCAGTGGACCTACCAGTACGACAACGCTCAAGCAGCAGGCGACGCCAAGAGTGGATTCGCTACGGGCTATTCGGCACCCGGCAGCTGGGCCGCAGCCCCTTACACGTGGACGCGACTAGCCGATGAGGGGAAGCCGTTGACGGATATATCGACCTACATCATCGCAGATCCGGTCTGCGTATCCGACACTTGCGCTGGTAGCACTAAGACGCAGGTGTTCGGGCCGGACGGCGAATGGACGCGATACACCTTCGGGAACAGCTATCGCTACAACGAAGGGAGGCTGCTGAAGATGGAGCTCGGGAGTGGGCCATCGGCAATAGCCAGGATCGAAGATAGAGGCTACCAGTTCGCACTCACGGGGCAGCCGTTCCCAACGCCGATCGGATTCACCCGGCAGTACAAAGGTGACACCATCACGAACGCCACACTCCGACCATCGCGGAGCATGAAGATTACACAGGACGGGCGCGCTTTCACCTCAACGGTTAATGGCTTTGACGCCTTTGGGCGGCCTGTGAGCATTACCAAGAGTAGTGCCCCTTCCCCATAGCGAGTCCCGCCAGAAATAGCCCTGCGGGCAACCGAAAACCCATTACAACGGAAGTTCGTATGAAAAAGGTGCTTGGAGCGATAGCAGCGGGGATGATGGCCAGCTTGGCTGGTGTAGGGCATGCACAAACTGTGACTTTCTTGCATACGGATGCACTGGGAACGCCTGTCGCGGAAACAGATTCTTCCGGAAATGTGATTGGAACTAGCGAGTACACTCCGTACGGCGATCTGTTGAACAGAGCTGATGGTGACGGCCCTGGCTATACGGGGCATGTGGAGGATGCCACGACGGGGCTGACATACATGCAACAGCGCTATTACGATCCAGGGGTTGGGATCTTCTTAAGTACGGATCCGGTAACCGCCTTGGCTGGAACTTCTACCTCCTTCAATCGATATCGATACGGAAATGGAAATCCATATAGATTTATCGATCCCGATGGACGCCTTGCTGGAATTATGAGGGGCATCGCGGGTGACGACTACTACAGAGATCAGTTCGGGGATTCACATAGTTGCCCGTTTTGCTTGCAGGTTGCGCGAACGAGTCTCGTAAGTCCGATCGATACAGGTGAACTGGTGCCCAACAGAAGTCCCGTTGCGTTGATGTCTGATCCTATAAGCAAAAAGAGAGTTCTTGCTCTGGATCCAAAGGTTCAAGACGCTGCGGCTAGCTTCATGAACGAATCCGAGTGGAAGGGGCATCCTCTTCGTATCGTCCAAGGTTTGCGTACGGTGGCAGAGCAGAATGCCCTTTATGCACAGGGCCGGACTGCGCCGGGGGCGATTGTTACGAATGCCCGCGGTGGTGACAGTTATCACAATTATGGCCTCGCCTTGGATGTCGCCGGGCTAGATGCTTCAGGATCAATCAATTGGAATATTGACTATGGGGCAGTATCTACAATCGGGAAGAGCGCGGGGTTCGAGTGGGGGGGCGATTTTAAGAGCATCAAAGATCGACCGCATTTCCAGATGACATTTGGTCTGAGCGTTAGTGATTTGAAAGAGGGAGATAGACCATGAGGTGCTTGGCTAGAGGTGCGGTGGCATTGCTAATTATGTTCTCGGCAGAAGCGCATGCGACCGATTCTGTCTGTCCAGGGGCGCTAACTGATTTGAAGGCAGCCAAGGCAGGCTTGGGCGTGAAGTCTTTTGAGCTTCAGCCCGGCGAGTCCGCCGAAGGTGGCAAGGTCAATGTATACGTGGATCGACATGGAAAGCCGCGGTTTGTTTCGGTACAGCAGTATGGGGAGACAGGAAAATCGACCATGGCATATGCGCTCGTTGATGGTGCATCGGCTTACCAGGCGGAAGTGTCGCAGGACTATTATGCGGCTCCTATTTCGCAGGGATCGACAAAGATTGTCCGCGAAGAATTATCAAGATTTCTCGTTTGCGGACGTAATACAGTCCCCGGCGTGGGTGCTCAGGTGGACAAGAATTTGGCGCAAGAGGCACAGCGGGTACTTGAGCTGGCCCTGGGCAAGTACGGTGCCGGGCGTTGATGGGAGGATGACTTTAAGGGCGTTTCAATCAAGCGCCTTCGCGTGACTTAGAACCGCAGCCGGCTGGCGATGTTGCGCTCCAACGGGCAACGTCTTAGGCGGCGAATTCACGCTGGCGCCGATGCCTGCAAAAGAACGAGCTTGCAGGGCCTGACTGGCGTGACCTCATTCCCGCTGACGAATATGGAGCAGGAAGTGTGGGGCTAACAGATCTCAGCGGGCCATTCGCAGAGTGAACGGGGCCAGCTTCTGGCCATAAGCAGAGATGGTTGGCAGATGATTAGGGATGTTTATCGGGGGTAGGGCGACTCGCCAGACTGGAACCTGCCGCAGTTCGGCCAAGGAACGGCAATGGCTCTTCAAGTAGCTTGGTGCCGTCAACTAAGCCAGAAGCGCCTCTCACTCCCCCGCGTACTGTGTGTCGCTGACCTGCTCCAGCCAGGTCACGGGACTGCCGTCGACGGCCTCGGCGATGGCGATATGGCTCATGGCCACTTCGGCGGTGGCGCCGTGCCAATGCTTCACGCCCGGCGGTATCCACACCACGTCGCCCGGACTGATCGGCTGGCGCGGCTGTTTCCACTGCTGTACCCAGCCCCTGCCTGTGGTGACGATCAGGGTTTGGCCCAGGGGATGGGTGTGCCAGGCGGTTCGCGCGCCCGGTTCGAAGGTCACCGTGGCCCCACCCACGGCTGCGGGCGCGGGGCGCTGGAACGCGGCGTCAATGCGAACGCGGCCGGTGAAGTAGTCCGCCGGACCTGCCGCTGAAGGCGTGGCACCCGCTGGAGTGACGCTGATATCACCGTCAGCTGAATCGGTCGAAGAGGGCGAGCTGGCCATCGAGATGAGGGCGCTAAGCAGCAGGGACATCAGGTTGCTCCTGAAAACAGGTCATGGGGAGGGCGGCCGGCCGCTTGCCGGCCTGATCAGGGCGAGGGCGAGCAGAAGGCCAGGTGTTCCAACTGCCGTCGATGCCGGGGAACCGCCCATCGACGATTCCCCGGGACAGTCAAGGTCAACGCCCTTGACGGGCTGCCAGGGCTGCCGGATAACGTTCGCCCTGCACCTCGATGTCAGCGAGCGCAGTCTCGATTGCCGCTCGCTCGATTTGGTCCAGCACGATCTCCGCCGAGGCCGTGTTCTCAACTAGACGATGGATTTTCGTGGTGCCGGGAATCGGCACAATCCAGGGTGCCCGACTCAATAGCCAGGCCAGCGCGATCTGGGCCGCGGTGACCCCGCGCTTTGCCGCGATCTCGCCCAAGCGGTCCACAAGAACCTGGTTCGCCTTGCGCGCATCCTCGCTGAAGCGAGGGACGACATTGCGGAAATCGTTATCCGCAAACTTGGTGCCGGAATCGATCTTGCCCGTGAGGAAGCCCTTGCCCAGCGGACTGAAGGGAACAAAGCCGATGCCGAGCTCCTCGCATAGCGGTAGCACCTCCCGCTCCGGTTCACGCCACCACAGGGAGTACTCGCTCTGCAGCGCCGTCACGGGTTGCACGGCGTGCGCCCGCCGAATGGACTCTGCGCCCGCCTCGGACATGCCGAAGTGGCCGACCTTGCCCTCGGCGATCAGATCCTTGACCGTGCCGGCTACGTCCTCCATCGGCACGGCGGGGTCGACGCGGTGCTGGTAGAACAGGTCGATGCGGTCGGTGCCGAGATTGCGGAGCGATGCTTCGGCAACCGCGCGGATGCACTTCGGGCTGCTATCAAGCCCCTTCATGGCGTTGCCATCGGCGAAGCCGAACTTCGTGGCCACCACCACCTGGTCGCGGAACGGCGCGATCGCCGCACCCACGAGCGATTCGTTCTCGCCCTGGCCGTAGGCCTCGGCAGTATCGAAGAAGGTGACGCCCAGTTCGTACGCCTTGCGTATCACGGCGATGCCCTCGTCGCGCTGTACTGCAGGGCCGTAACCGAAAGTCAACCCCATGCAGCCGAAACCAAGCGCCGACACAACAGGGCCGTGGTTTCCAAGGGTTCTCTTTTGCATTGCAGTTTCCTCTCTCGCTTCTCTTCGGGGAATCTCAGCGGTCGCTGACGCCAAGGCTTTCGCCCACATGCAGCGTTGGGTCGAGGACGAGGCTTGCGATCAGGCCGGACAGGCTGTCCAAGCTAATGTCGTGGCCCCAGAAGGGCTCGCCCTTGTGGGTCAGTCGGTAGTCGCCGGCCGGGCGCCGCTGGAACCAGCCCGGTCGCAGTACCGTGTAATCAAGTCCCGAGGCTTCCACCACGGCGGCCGAATCCCGATACGGATCCAGCACGTTGCGGTAGCGCTCACCTGGGACTTCCCCATATATGCCCATCGAACTGACGAACACGAGCCGCTTCAGTCCGGTGGCGCGCATGGCGGCGACAATGCACTCTGCCTGGTGCTTCATGTCGCCGGCGAGGTTGGCGTAGACCGCATCGTGACCAGGCAGGGCGCGTTCGAGTGCGTCGATATCGGTAACGTCACCTTCGATGATGCGTACCCGGGAAGGATCCGGGTTGGGCAGCCGGCCGGCGCGTCGCAGGTACAGGGAAAGCTGCGCGTCGCTGTCCCTGAGCAGGGTGGTGGTGGTGTTGCGGGCCAGCTGCCCGTTGGCACCGAGAATCAGGATGCGTGTCATGTCGGGCCCTGGCTTCAGCGATCGATGGCCGCGTCCAGTTCCGGCGACAACGGCGCGCCGTGGACGTCGAGCGTGGCAAAGGCCTGGTCAATGCGGGCGAGGTCTTCCGTGCCGAGTTCCAGCTCTGCTGCGGGCAGGTTGTCCTCCAGATGATCCAGCTGCGTCGCACCGGGGATGGGGACGATGTAGGGTCGCTGCGCCAGCAACCAGGCCAGGGCGATCTGCGCGGGCGTGGCGCCCTTCTCGGCCGCCATGGCCTTCAGGAAATCCACCACCGCAAAGTTGGCTTCCAGTGCCTGGGGGGTGAAGCGCGGGAAGCTGGCGCGCAGATCGGTGGCCGCGTCAAAAGTCATCCCGCGCGTGATCTTGCCCGTCAGGAAGCCCTGGCCCAGGGGGCCCCAAGGCACGAAGCCGATGCCCAGTTCGTCGCACAGCGGCAGTAGCGCAGCCTCCGGCTCGCGCATCCACAGCGAGTAGTGGTACTGCAGCACCGACACCGGTTGCACGGCGTGCGCGCGGCGGATATTGGCCACGCTCGCTTCGGACAGGCCGAAATAGGCGACCTTGCCGGCGCCGATCAGGTCGCGGACCGTGCCGGCTACATCCTCCATGGGGACTTCAGGATCGACCCGGTGCTGGTACAGCAGATCGATCCGGTCGGTGCGCAGTCGCTTCAGGCTGGCATCGACCATCTCACGAATCCGCGCCGGGCGGCTGTCCAGGCCGACCATTTGGCCAGCCGAGTCGATCTTGAAGCCGAACTTGGTGGCGATCTTCACCTGGTCCCTGACCGGTTCGAGTGCCTCGCCAACCAGTGATTCGTTGGTATACGGCCCGTATCCCTCTGCGGTATCGAACAGGGTAACGCCCCGTTCCACCGCGGTACGGATTACGCTGATGGCAACGGAGCGATCCGTTGCAGGTCCGAGGCCGAAGCTCAGGCCCATGCATCCCAGGCCGATGGCGGAGGTCTCCAGGCCTTGCTTGCCGAGTGATCGCGTTTTCATCTTGTTTCTCCAATAGGGAGCACATCGTGCGCCCGTGCACTCAGCCTGATAAGCAGCCACAGGCTCAGCTGATTGTTGAGCGTTTCTCAACAGGTCCGCGTGGGCTGATCGGGCCCGTGGAAGTAGTTGGCGGTCGCGCCGCCATCGATGAGGAAGTCGCTCCCGGTGATGAAACCGCCGTCGGACCCCATGAGCAATGCAGCCAGGTTCGCGACCTCGTCGGGTGTGCCGGCGCGGCCGGCGGGCATCTTTCCGAGCATCTCCTGGTAGAACGCGGCACGCTCCCCGGTCAGCTCGTCATGGGCCAGGGGCGTGACGATGATGCCCGGGCTGAGGGCATTGACCCGGGCGCCCCGCATGGCCCATTTCACCGCCTCGCCACGCACGCGCAGCGAGTTGCAGCGCTTGGACATCTGATAGGCGTGCAGAGTGCTTTCCACGCCGCGTACGAAGTCGAGCTCGAGCAGTGCCTCCGGGCTGGCGGTGGCAAGCAGCGCGTCCTGGTCGGCGCTGAGTGCGGGCATGCGATAGCCCGACTGGGAGGAGATTACGACGCCGGCGCCGCCTTCGGCGATCACCTCGCCGAACTCCTCGAGCACCACCGCTGTGCCGAACAGGTCCACCTTGAGAATCGCCTCGATGGGTGCCTGGCTTGGCGAGACGCCTGCCGCCTGCACCAACGCCTTGATCGGCCCCAGCGACTGTGCCTTGCGAACGACTTCCTGCACGGATTGCCGGCTTGAGATGTCCGCTTCCATCGCGGTCGTACCGAAGCCCGCTTCTTCCAGCACCTTGGCCGCCGCTTCGGCTGAGGCCAACGTGTGGTTGGCGACCAGCACGTGTCGGCCGCTGCTGATGCGTCGTGCGATGGCCTGGCCGATCCCACCGGCCCCGATGACGACGGTCAGGTCTTCCTGTCGATTCCTGCTGGGCATTTCAGTTCTCCAGTGAGACACCCGTTTGGGGCGTGGGGTACGAGACGGCTAGCGAGCCGGTTCCTGGGACGGAAGCTGGCAAACGCGTGGCGCAACGGGGAGCAGGGCGGTCACGGCGCTGAGCGCTGCGCAGACGGCCATCAGCCACATCAGCGCAGCCGGACTGCCATCGGCGAGCCATGCGAGCACGAACGACGGCACGATCCCACCCCCGTACTGCAGTGCGCCTATCAGCGCCGAGGCCGATCCAGCCATGTGAGGAACATCGTCCAGGGCCAGCGCGGTGGCCGAGGCGGCGACGATGCCGTTCATGGTCATGAAGCAGAACACCGGCAGGACGACAGCCAGGAACCCGGCCGCAGGCGACACCGCCCACAACGCCCCGGCAAGGATTGCCACGGCAGCAACCAGGGTGGCAGTGCGCAACAGCGCGTTGAGATCGAACCACTGGACCAGCCGGCGGTTGACGAAGCTCAGCGCCATGACCCCGGCGATGTTCAGCCCGAAAAGCCATCCGTAATGCTGGGGCGCGATACCGAAGTAACGGATGTAGACGGCCGGCGACCCGGTGATGAACGCGTACACGCCCATGTAGAAGAACATCACGCTCACCGTGGGGCGGATGAAACGGGGGTTGCGGAGCAGCGCGACATAGTCACGCCATGCGGTGCCGAGGGAAGCGCGCGACTTGCTGTGCGGGCCGTGAGTCTCCGGGAGCCAGGCGAGCGCGAGCATCATCAACAGGCCGATCCCGGCCAGCGCCCAGAAGATGTGATGCCACGAGCCCACCCGGAGGATCTGTCCGCCGATGAGTGGACCTATGATCGGCGCGATGGCCATCACCATGGTCAAGGTGGAGAGCATGCGAGCGGCTGCAGTGCGTCCGTAGAGGTCACGCACCATGGCGCGTGCCAACATAGGACCGGTGCACGCGCCCAGCGCCTGTACGAGGCGCCAGAAGACGATCTGGTCGATGGTTCGGGACATGGCGCAACCGATTGAACCGACCACAAACAGGGTCATGCCCATGAGCAGAGGTGGGCGCCTGCCGATCCGGTCACTGATCGGTCCCCAAGCCAGTTGCGCCAGGGCGAAACCGATCAGGAAGCCGCTGATGGTCAGCTCGACGTCCCCCCGCAGGTCCAGCTGCATCTGCGGCATGGCGGGCAGGTAGACATCGGTCGACAATGAGGTCAGGCCCATCAGCAGTGCGAGCAGAACGATGAGGCGCCAGCCTGCTGTTGTGGTCTTGTGGCCTGTATCGGTTGGTGTGGAAGAGGGGGGCATTGAAGGCTGCTGCTTTTGGGAAAAGTCGAGCTTGCGCGCCACGCCACTGACGAAAAAGCAGGGAATGCTCAGTGCACTTGTGAGGCGCGCACAGCAATGAGTCGCGAGGACGGGACTGTGCGGGTTTGGCCTCACCTATGGAGCGTGAGTCGGAAAACAGTCCTTCACGTCATTGGGCTAGGCGACCTGGAGCATGGTCTTGATGGCACGACGCTCGTCCATGGCGCGGTAGCCCTCGGCTACTTGTTCGATGGGTAGCACGAGGTCGAACACCTTGCCCGGCTTGATCTCGCCGCGAAGCACCCGATCCATGAGGTCCGGCAGGAAACGCCTGACCGGCGCCGGGCCGCCGAGCATTCGGCGTTGCGAGAAGAACAATTGCTGACCATCAAAGGTCACGCCATGCGGAACTCCGACGTAACCGATGCTGCCGCCGGGCCGACACACGCCCATCGCCTGCTGCATCGACTCGCCCATACCCACGCATTCCAGAACGGAGTCCGCACCAATGCCGCCGGTCAGTTCCATGATCCGAGCGATGCCTTCGTCGCCTCGCTCGGCCACGATATCGGTTGCGCCGAACTCACGCGCTAGTTGTTGCCGGCTGGCATGGCGACTCATCGCGATGATGCGACCGGCGCCGAGTTGGCTGGCCGCCAGCACGCCCATCAGTCCCACGGCGCCATCGCCCACCACGACCACCGTGCCACCTTCGCGCACCTGGGCGGCATCGGCGGCATACCAGCCGGTGCCGAGGACGTCCGAGACCGCCAGCATGTGCGGGATCATGTCGTCATCGGGCATCTCCGCCGTGGCGACCAGCGTGCCATCGGCGAGCGGAACGCGCGCATAGGGCGCCTGCGCACCACTCATGAATTCGAGCTGGGAGCAGGATGACTGGAATCCATAGGCGCAATGCGGGCAGGTGTTGTCCGACAAGCAGAACGAGCCGACAACGAACTGGCCAGGCTTGACGGTTCGGACTTCCGCACCGACCTCGACGACGATGCCGCAGTATTCGTGGCCCATGTGGGTCGGCCCGTCCTGCTTGGACACCCCCCGATAGGGCCACAAGTCGGAACCGCAGATGCAGGTGGCCGACAACTTGATGATGGCGTCGGTCGGCTTGAGGATCCGCGGGTCGTCGACCTGCTCGTAGCGGACATCTCCGGGTCCGTGCATAACGGTGGCGTACATGGGCTGGTTCCTTGGGTGGTGCTTGCCAGCATGTCGATCCCCTAACCAACGAGAAAGGGGGTTATGCTCATCAGACTGATGAGGGCTGTTCAGTAATGTCCGTCCATCCTCCCCGAGCCCGCCATGGCCCACCCCGCCTACCAAGAACTTGCCGCCTTCCTGCTGGTCTCCCGCGAGGGCAACTTCACCCGCGCGGCGGCGCAGCTGGGCGTCACGCCCTCCGCGCTCAGTCATGCCATCCGTGGGCTGGAGGAGCGCCTGGGGCTCCGGCTGCTCAACCGCACCACCCGCAGCGTCACGACGACCGAGGCTGGCCAGCGGCTGCGCGAACAGCTGGAGCCGCACTTCTTGGACATCCAAGCCACCCTGGAGCGAATCGGTGAACTCAGGGACACCCCCAGCGGGACGGTACGGATCTCGGCCGGGGCGCACGCCATCGAGACCCAGCTATGGCCGCGCCTGCGCCCCTTGCTGGCGCGGTATCCGGACATCCGCCTGGAGCTGATCGCCGACTCCCGCCTGGTGGACATCGCGGCCGACCGCTTCGATGCCGGTGTCCGCCTGGGCGAGCAGCTGGCGCCGGGCATGGTCGCGGTGCGGATCAGCCCTGACCTGCAGATGGCGGCGGTGGCTTCGCCCACGTACTTCGAAAAGCATGCGGTTCCTGTTGTTCCCGAGGATCTTGCCCGGCATGCATGCATCAACCTGCGCTTCCAGACGCGCGGTGACCTCTACGCCTGGGAGTTCGAGCGGGACGGGCGCGAGATCCGCATGCATGTCGAAGGACCGCTGGTGGTCAACAACATCGACCATGCCCAGCAGGCGGCGCTGGATGGGGTAGGCATCGCCTATGTCATGCGCGACCGGGTCGAAGCACAAGTGGAGAGCGGTGCACTGGTCCAAGTCCTGGAAGACTGGTGCCCGCCGTTCTCCGGCTATCACTTGTATTACTCAAGTCGCCGGCGACCCTCCCAGGCCTTCTCATTGGTTGTGGACGCGCTGCGATATTCGAAGTAGTGCGGGAATCATTCCGAACAAGCGGCGAGCAGGGATTACGGATTAGGAAGATTTATCGGGGGTAGGGCAGGGGCAACTTCAGTCGGTGAGCGGTCGCTCGCAGAGGGCCTAGAGGCACTGCTCCTGACCTGGATCGGCCATCTTGTAAGTGGCCGTGAAAACGGGGGTGCACCCGGCAGGTGTTCGGCGACGCTAAGATGACCACCGCGCTGCTCGATCGCATCACGCACCACTGCCACATCCTCGATACCGGCAACGACTCCTGGCGGTTCCGCAACAGCTCCGCCGCGACGCGCACCCGGGCCAGGTAGGGCACCACTCAGACCGACATCTGATACCCTCAACCCCGTCCCGAGGGTCGGTCAACTTTCAATGCGCAGCCTGGGTCAGTTTTAGGTGCGCGCCAACACGCTTCCGCATTACGAACGACGCAGAGCAAGCGTCCAACCTCATCCGCCACGCCGTTGACAACCTTCCTGGCCACGAGAAGCTGCGCGAGCTGGAGACCACCTTTCATGTTGGGGACAGCATTGACTGGCATCGAGTGCTGATTAAGGCTACACCCGCGGCATCGCCTGAGATCACCCAGAAGCGGGCCATCGTCGCCCCCCAATGGCCTCCGCACCTGGTGCGCTCGGGGCGGGAACAACGTCTACCATTGTCCATCACAGACTGCGCTGCGGTCGTCGCCACTAGGAACGTAACCCGCGATGCTGGACTTCACTGAATTGTCGACCGACGGTCAGGATCTGGAGCTGCTGATCCGCGAGTTGCTTCTACGACGTGGCTTCACTGTGCATTGGAGCGGACGGGGTGCCGACGGCGGCCGCGACCTGGTTTGCATCGAGCAGCGCGACAGCTATTTCGTACCTGACGAAAAACGCTGGCTCATCCAATGCAAGCATAACGCTGTCAGTGGTCGCGCAGTCAGCGCCCAGGACCTCGACAGCATCGTCGACAGCTGCGCCCAGCATGGCTGTACCGGCTACCTGTTGGCGTGCTCAACATATCCTTCGTCTGCTGCGGTTACGCGGCTTGAGACGATCACCAGCAATCCCCAGAACTCGATCGTGGCCACGTATTGGGACGCGGTGAAGCTTGAACAGTTGCTGTCCACGCCGCGGAACTGGCCGATCGCGCAGCGGTTCTTTCTCCGATCCGCGCAAGCCGAGGGGTGGCAGATCTACGCGACAGAACGTCCCAACCACTGGGTCGTGAACTACCGCGGCTACTACTTTCATTTGACCAACCGCATTGGTTCGAACCATGAGCATCACCTCGATTCGATCCGCAGTCGTATTGATGACATCGAGGCGATAACGCTGCCGGGGGACCATTTCATTCGTATCCGATCGGTCTACTACGACGATAAGAATGGCGGGTACACCTGGTACTTGGATTACATGTACCCCGAGGATCAGCGGCCTGTCATTGGAACCGCCCAAATTGCTGACCGCCTTGGCGAGGACTATGCCTTGGAGGACGGCCAGCTCTACCACTTTGACGTACGTGGGCGCGGCTATCTCCAATACAGCGACCATTACGACCCAGACCACTACGGGTACTACGTGAATGATGTACATGCCTTCCTGCACGGCATCGATCGTGACATGGATGCAGCCGATGCAACGGAGGCCGCCTATTCCGAACAGAAACTCCGCAACGACATCGCGCTGGAGATTCAACGCGGCTTCGACCGATTTGTTGCAACACTCCAATCTGCCACGTTCTTGCGCCTGGTTCGTGCCTGCAACGCACGCCTGGAAGATCTGACCCGATTCCACCTGCGGCGTTCGTGGGCGGCGGTAATCGACAGCATGGAGCTGGAGACCGATCACTTCTTTTCAGCGTGGTTCCTGATTGAAGCGCTAGACGTCGACCGATTCTTGGAACTCATGTCCCGCTATCCGCAGGGGGTCACGAGGCACTTCCGGTTGACCAAGCTTTTCGTTTTCACTCCGAATCTCAGTGGCCCAGGGAGCGTGAACGAGAGCGCCACCAACGAGAATTTGTTCGAGCTGACGCTGTCACTGCACCCGGGCGCGGTCAGCGATATGGTCACCGGACGGAGCCTGCTCAACGACTACTTCGCCACACTCGCCGAAACCACGGAAGCCTATCTCGGGGAGGGGCAGCAGGCGGCTTAGGGCGGCGGATCCCGCAGCGCGGTGCGACTCGGCTGACTCCTCGTCGGTCCGACCAAGACTGCCACTGGCATGCTCCGCCCGTCGGGACCCGCGCGTATCGCATAATTGGCAAGCGTCATCGGCGGGTCTAGCCGGCACCAGAAGTCGTCACAATTACAGGGGAAAGCGATGCGCGTTTTCAGCTCACGGACGGGTGGCCAATGGATTCAGCCGGCAGCTCCGCTGCCTCCGCCGCCTCCAGGCGCCACTGCCGCCACGTCGGGGGCTTCGGGGGGAGCCAGCATGGCTGAAGATCCCGCGCTGGCCGAAGCCAAGCGGATCCTGTCCGATGTGATTCGCTGCAACAACCTGGTCGTGCTTTCCGGCTTGGGCACCTCGCTGTGCGTTCCGCCCGTCGCCGGCGGTCGCAAAGCGCCGACCATGGGTGACCTTTGGACCCAGGTGGAAGCCGCCCAGAACCTGCCAGCGCTGCCGGGGCTGCCGGCGAAGCGGCCGTTTGCCGACGTGTTGCGGCTCGTCGGGCACGCTGCGGAAAATAAGGACATCGAAGCGATGCTGTCCAGGTGCCGGCTGGCCGAGTCGTTCCTCACCGGAGAAGACAGAGCGCAGATCAACCGCTTCATTGAGGTGGCCGAGACCCTCATCGTGCATGCCACGAGCTTTGTCGTCGTGGACCATCCGCTGCCGGTGCACACAGAGTTCCTGCGGCGTACCGCGCGGCGCTCCAAGCGCAAGGCCCGCGTGAAGGTCTTTACCACGAACTACGACCGATGCTTCGAGGAGGCCGGGCGGCAGGGACGCTACGTTGTGGTGGATGGCTTTTCCCATGCCTATCCGCCGACGTTCGATGCGGTCCATTTCACGTACGAGACCGTGCGCCGGCTGGCCGATACCGAGGCCTTGGATCTGATCCCGAATGTCTTTCACTTGTACAAGCTGCATGGCTCCATTGATTGGCAAAGAAGCGAGGCCTCAGGTGAGATCACGAAATGGTCCGCCGGGAAGCCACTGCTGATTTATCCGCGTAATTCGAAGTTTGAGCTGGCATTCGAGCAGCCGTACTTAGAGATGATCAGCGCGTTCCAAGCGGCGCTACGCGAGCCGGACACGGGGCTGCTGGTCGTCGGATTTGGCTTCAACGACAGTCACCTTGCGGAGCCGATCATGTCCGCGATCCGGTCGAACCTGGCCTTGAAGGCGGTCGTGGTCAGCCCTGGGCTGGCGCCGTTGGCATCGAGACCAGGGGAGTGCGAGACGAACAAGTACTTGGGACGCTTGCGCGATCTCGCCGCGGCCGGAGACGCGCGCGTGACCTTGCTCAACTGCGGCTTCGAGCAGATGGTCCCGCTTGTGCCGGACCTCGTGGCGGAGACCGATCTGGAACAGCACGTCGCGAGGTTGCGCAGCGTAGGTGCTGCGTGAGCGCGCTGGCAATTTCCCCGTTTGATCGTACCCGCTATGTCGGATCGGTCTGCTCGGTTCGACCCGCGACGGTCGAGATCAACCTGCCGCTGGCGTCGCGAGCCGGTGGTAGCCACTTTGCCGGGTATGCACTGCAGCGCGGGCAGGTGGGCGAGTTTGTGGTGATCGAAGCGGAGCAGACCGCGGTATTGGGGCGCTTGATCGAAACCCGCCTGCCGGAGCGCGATCGTTTGACGGTAGAAACGGCGCACGAAGGTGAGGGCACCCCGAACCCGCTGGGAGTCGTGCAGTTGTTGACTGCCATCGACTTGGAGACCGGACTTCCGCTGAAGGGCGTGCCGGAGGCGCCACGAATTGGGCAACACGCTTTCTCGGCCCACCCATTGATTGTGAAGCAAGTGGTGGAGTCCAGTACTGCGACCGAAGCCCGCAAGATCCAACTTGCCACCTTCCCGCATGCCCGGGAGACGTCGGTGTCATTGACCCCGGGCCACCTGCTCGGCCGGCATTGCGCGATTCTGGGTGCTACCGGCGGCGGGAAGAGCTGGACCTTGGCCCACTTGGTCGAAGAGATCGTGCGCCTACGCGGCAAGGCAATACTGTTCGACGCGACCGGGGAGTTTGGCACTCAGAATGCACCCGGAATCACTCACGTCCATCTCGGAGGACGTAGATCAGGTCCGGCCGACCCCCGCCGCTTCCTGAGCTTTCCCTATTGGGAGCTGAGCGAATCGGACCTGTTCGTCTTGCTGCGGCCCAGTCCGGGCGTGCAAGCCCCGAAACTCAAGGAGGCGCTCAGGAGTCTGAAGGTGGCAGCGTTGGAGCCAACTCTGGCGACGGGCGGGTTGATTCACAAGCAGGGACAACCGCGGCGGCCATTTGAGGAGGCCTGCATGCGGCATGCGTCGGCGCTCGCTCGTTCGGGCATCCGTTTCGACATCCAGCGACTGGCGGATCAAGTGTGGGAGGAGTGCGTGTATCCCAGCGGATTCGGCGCGGCAGCGGCGAACTGGGGCGCGGTCACCACGAATGAGCAATCGGCCTGTGTCACCTTGCTGTCGCGCATCGAAAGTGAACTGGCGTCGCCCGGCCTGGATTGTTTGTTCGCACCGACCGGCCGTGACCCGCTGCCGGAGGTGGTCGAGGCGTTCCTCGCCGATCCCGAGCAGCGCGTGCTGAGGATCAGCCTGGAATTTCTCTCCTTTGAGCACAATGCTCGCGAGATCGTCGCCAATGCGGTCGGAAGGTATCTGCTCGCATTGGCCCGCGACGGGCGTTTCCGCGAGCTGCCGCTTGTGGCCTTGCTTGATGAAGCGCATCAGTTTCTCGACAAGTCCGTCGGCGACGAGTTCGCGCGCACGGATCTGGATGCCTTCGGACTGATTGCCAAGGAGGGGCGGAAGTACTCGTTGACCTGCGTGCTTGCAACTCAGCGCCCCCGTGATATCCCGGACGACGTCCTGAGCCAAATGGGTATGTTCATTGTCCATCGCCTGATCAATGAACGGGATCGCAGCGTTGTCGAGAGGGCCTGCGGCGATCTAGACGCCTCCGCAGCCTCGTTCCTGCCGACGCTCGGACAGGGCGAAGCGATGCTGGTCGGCGCCGGGTCGCCAATGCCCCTTCCGATCATGATTCGCAGGCCGGCGCGTCCACCGTCGTCTCACTCAGCCGACTACGACGCTTTGTGGGTCTGAGGAAGGCGAAGCACGCCCGTTTGGGTTCCACGAGGGGATTGATTCGTTCTCGACTCTATTCCCAGCGAAAATGGGACCGGTCACATCTCGGGAGGCTTCCATTTTACTGGCGCCAAGAGCGGATACGGAGGCTTTATCGGGGGTAGGGGAGGGCGGATTCGGTCGTTGAACGCCTGTGTTTCAACCAAGCCGCTGAGTGAGCGCGGTGATGGCTAAATCAGAGCAACGTCGCCGACGCGTGGGCACAAAGAAGTTGAGGCGCGTGATCACGGGTGCGGCCGCGGCTTCGTGAGCCGCCGTAGGTACATGCCCGCGGTCACCAGCACCACGTGCAATCGGAAGGTGCTGTGGTCCTGATCGGAAAGACCCGGGTGCGCGCCCTGCGTGTGGAGCATCTTGAACAGGCCGTTGACGTAGGCCTTGCCATCGCCCGACCACTCGTTACTGCTGGCATCCAGGAACCGTTCGGTCGCCAGCATGGCTCGACGGTTCTCCGCGGTGGGTAGATGCGAGGCCTGCGGCGAATTGATGTGTCGGGCGATGTCGTCGAACAGCCCCTCCATGAAGACGCGTAGCTGTCCGTTGCAAGCGGCCCAGTCGCCGCGGGTATGGGCATCGATTGCTTGGTCGAGGTGGCCGAGCGGCGTGGCAAAGCCAAATTGCTTGAGCAAGTGGTGCACTTCGTCATCGGTGGCCGGCAGCTGGATTTCGCCGGGCAGCGCGGCGCGGATGGACGCACGCTGGCCGCTGTTCGCGGGCAGCACCAGCACGAAGCCGTCGCGTGCCAGTCCTCGCAGGAAGTCTGTATGAAGCGCGTCGATCGAGGCCGGTTGTGCCAATTGCGCTGCTTCGCGTACGACCGCTTCCGCCAACGTCACAGGCCCGTCCACGGTCTGTAACACTTGGTCGGCTCGCGCCACCACGATTTTGCCCAGCACCGCGATCTTCTTGCCCACGCTGACTGTCGTATCCTGTGACACGTCGTTTTCCAGCCCGAGGCGCAGAACCATTTGATTGAACCGGGCCTGCGTGTGCTGTTCGAGCAGCTCCGTCGCGGCAACGACGGTGGGGCGAGAGAAAGGGCCTTGGCGCATGGGTCGGAAGAGTTCCTGGGCAGGCGTGAACGGGAATGACGAATCGCGAGCAGCTAGGGCGTGTGGCGCGAGGAGCGTGTTCCGGGGCCGCGTTTTTCTTCGGGGGGGTCGTTCGGTCGCCCAGATCTCTGCGTATGTACACCCGGGGCCCAAACTTCTGCCTCAATAGGGACAAAACTCTACCTAGACAGGGTCAAACTTTCGGCGAAGGACACCGCTGCATCAGCAATGCCATGGCGATCAGGGCGCCCAGCAGCAGGCACACCTCATTTCGCATAATGTATATTATGTAAAGTATGGACTGGGGGATCGGGCCAGACCATCCACTTGTCGGTAACGCCGATTGCTGTCACTTTGCGGAGGATCGCGCCCTTCATTGATCTGCAAAGGTTTTTTTGAGCAATAAGGACACGATCCAAAGTAAGGTTTTTTTGAGCAATAAGGACACGATCCAAAGTCAGGATAGCGCCGTCGAGGCGATCACAAGAGTGCTGTTTGGCTCAGGGCGTGCCCGAACCGCCTCGAACCTTCGTCTTCCGGCCGGCGGTCTTTGGCTTTGCGGGGCTACGTGTCCGAAGAGCGGCCTCCAGCGCTAGCGGCAGGCTTCGGAGGTTATCGAGCTGGGCTTCCAAGCCGTCCGCTCTTGCCCGCTGGCCCGCCAATCCCTGTTGAATTTCGGCAGTGGCCTTTCGGGCCTCTTCGAGCTGTTCGCGGTGCCGACGTTCGACCGACGTCCGCTCCTTGTCTAGCGCACTAAGCTTGGATGAAAGCTCCTTCGTTTCCTGGCGCGCACGATCTACCTCGGTGTGAGCCCGATTCTCTACGGCGCGAAGGTGCTGAGTAAGGCTCTCCCGCTCGGTGCGGGCCGTTTCTTCGGCCTGCTGCAGGTGGCGCTGTAGCGCCTCCCGGGCAACCTCCAGCTCCTGACCGCGTGCCAGGGCCACGTCCCGCTGCTGCGCCAGCTCCTGGACTTGGAGCTGCAGTTGGTCGACCAGGCGTTGCAGCTCCGTGGTCTGCGCCTGCGCAAGCTGTTCCGAATGTCGCGCCGCCTCCAACGCAGCGCGCAGCGCACTGGCCTCAGCAGCCAGGCGGGTGCGCTCGTCGTCGAGGGCCTCGCGTTCTTGCAGTAGGGCGCTGCGCTCAGTGGCGAGCGCCTGGGCAGATTCGTCTCGGGCCGCGGCCAGCGCCCGCCCCCACCACTCTCCTGCCAGGGCGGCTACGACTTCCGGCGCCGCCGGGACGTCCAAGTGGATTTGTTGCGCCTGCAGACGACGCCCTAGTCCGCGCCACCAAGTTTCCAGCCAACGCGTGACCGTGTTCGGCGAGCCCGTGCCCAAATGGGCGCGGATCCGCTCGACGGTCGGGCGTTCGCCCGCGGCGACCAGCTCGTCGGCGGCGGTGTGGACGTCGGTTTCGGTAATGCCGCGGGCCATAAAAGGTCTCCTGTGTGGCCGCCCTGCCCCATTGTGTGCGTACTGACGATAAGTGATGATTATCGCTAGTAGACACTCCATTTCATAGCATACATTACATACTATGAAGCGAAATTCCACTCGATCGACCTTGCCAGCGACGGCGACCCACCTGGTCTTGCCGGAGCAACTGGCCCAGCAAGCCGCCGAGGCGGTACGCGAGCTGCTGGCCGAAGCGGCCGCGGCCAACACCACCCGCAGCTATGCCACCGCCCTGCGCTACTGGGCCGGATGGCACCAGGGACGGTATGGGATCGAGCTGGCGCTGCCGCTCAGCGAGGCCGTGGTGATCCAATTCTTGGTCGACCATATCCAGCGTAGAAGCAAGGCCGAGCTGATTAGCGAGCTGCCGCCGGCGCTGGATCAGGCCCTGGTCGCCGCGGGGCTCAAGGCCAGGATCGGGCCACTGAAGCTGTCGACCGTGGTCCAGCGCGTGGCGGTGCTGTCCACCGCCCACAAGCTCAAGCGCCTGGCCAACCCGTGCGAGCTGCCCAGCGTCCGCACCCTGCTTAGCCGGGCTCGGCGTGCTGCGGTCAAACGGGGTGAGCGGCCGACCAAGAAGACCGCCATTACCCGCACCGAGCTGGAGGCCCTGCTGGCGACCTGCGATGACAGCCTGGAGGGCCTGCGTGACCGTGCCCTGCTCTGCTTCGGGTTCGCTAGCGGCGGACGCCGGCGCAGCGAGATCGCGGCTGCGGACATGCGCGACCTGCGCATGATCGGCGAGGACGGCTATATCTACCGGCTGGAGTACTCGAAGACCCAGCAGGCTGGGGTGAAGGCGGACTCGACGCCGGATAAGCCGATCCTGGGGCGCAGTGCCGAGGCCCTGGCGACTTGGCTTGAAGCGGCAGAGATTCGTGAGGGGGCGATCTTCCGGCGGATCTGGAAGGGGCGCGTCGGCCCTGCCCTACTTCCGGGCTCGGTGGCTACTATCGTGAAGCGCCGGGCTCGAATGGCGGGCTTAGAAGGGGACTTTGGTGCCCACAGCCTGCGGTCGGGTTTCGTGACCGAAGCTGGCAAGCAAGGCGTGCCGCTGCCTGCGGTGATGGCCATGACGGAGCACCGTTCCGTGGCGAGTGTGATTGGGTACTTTCAGGCGGGGGCGGCTGAAGACAATCCAGCGGCGAAGCTGCTGAAATAGTGTTTGCGTTGAGTCACTTAAAGCCTCCCCTCCCCTTGGACGCGCCCTTGCTGGCCATCGGGCCGAACGTGGTCCCATGGGTGCCTATGGAAGGATGCATTCTGCCGTTTGAACGAGGACGCAGTTTTTGGACTGAAGGCGGGGCAAGCTGCAGTGGCGTGTTTTCACCCTTCATCATCCCGTCGCACGGCCTCAAAGATCAACGCTTTTAACAGGTCTATGTCGAGGACTGCGTCCTCCCCTTGAGCCTCAAAGCCGTGTTCAAACGTTAGTGGTGGATTGAGTTCCTGCGCCAGCAAGCGGATCTTCAGGACGTGGGGTCCGGCAACCTCGGGAAGGACTGCCAAATCTTCATCGGCGATGGCGGATTCGCCCGGCAACAGGTTGCCCAAGCGGACGCGACACATGGGGTAGCCGTCCTTACTGTCCACTTCAGTCTGACTCATCTGGTGCCTGAGGTTAGGGACAGGCACCATGCGCTCCATCTGCCGCAGGTGAATGTTCCATCGCGGCGCTGGCATGCCCGGAAGTTCACTGACCAAGCCAAGAGCCACGGCTTCCGAGCTGGGATCCAGCGCATGAATCTCAAGCTTGGCGCCCGTCAATGGGAACGCCGAGTGGTTGGTTACTTTGACTCGAACCCTGACCAGACGGCTCTTTAGAGCGAGATGCTCCGCTGCCTCCCGCCAGAAATCCCCATTGTCAGCATGAGTCTCGATGATCGCAGAGTAGCCGCCCAGAGGATCATAGCCACGCTTCGGGGATGAGAAATCAGGCAAATCAGGGGCAGCTTCGTAGAACGCCAATGAAAAGGCGGTGGCCAGGGGCTTGTTATCGCCTCCCAGCAAGTCCATACCGACCTTGGCAGGCGGGCGGACGTTATTAACCGCTCCCATCATGGCGACCTCACGGGGAGAGGCGACTCCGGTCGAGCTCCCGCGCCGGATGTAGACGGTGTCCTTGAGCAACTTTCCGAACGGCTTCTTGAGGTAAAACGGCCTAGGCTGCTTGGGAATTGAGATGACGGCAATGTGCTTCCCGTCGAACATCCGCTCCTCATAGCGAAACTCTAGATTGCTCTCTAGCTTTTCGTTGACGAATTGCTGAATCCTCGAGTCGTCGATCGCCCCCTCGGCCGGAATCCCTACGACATCTGCGGGGTACGGTTGATTCTCTTTGAACCCAATTAGGACGTAGGCAGTGCCGTCCCTGTGGGCATTGGCCATGGCCAACACATCCTTGAGCAACTCTGACTTAGCATCGTCCGTTGCGTTAGCGAACGCGTACCTTTCAGCTTTGTAGTCCAAGTCCGATCCTTCGCCCTTGAACCGAAGCTGCTCCAATAGGGCCTCTGTGAGCATCGTGTGCCCTCCCTAACAGATCGAGATCTTCGCGTTGCCCTCGGTCCGTCCTGAACGCGCAAAGGCATCACAGTTGCGATTCTTCTGGCGGTGCCACTTAGCCGTTGAAACGTTACGAGCGCAGTGTCGAATCTTGTCAAGACGTACCGTGCAGCCTGGTTCGTAGCGCGCGCCGCAATAGGTGACTGCCGCTCCCGACCTGATGCCGGCAAATGCGCTGAACGAACATGGGACAGCGCCGTCTAGAGCATTACAGGGCCACATGGGGGCCAAGCATTGCCTCAAGTAACACCCTCCAGTTCCAAAGGGCGGTCGCGATGAACACATTGAAGAAGGCGACCACGGCGACGACTGCATAGAACGTGCAGCGCCGAGGTTTGATGACTTCGCGAAGGATGCGGTTCACTTCCTTCCCGGCTAGACTCGTGCGCGTCAAACGCCACCATCGCTCCAGCTCGATGGTGGTCAAATGAAGATCGCGCCAGTGCGACGATATCTGCAGTACGCCCGACAGAACAAAGTAAGCGGCCAGCACTTTGAAGAACACATCCACTGGCGCAGCGTCGATAATCTTCGCTAGGCCACCGGAGTTCATTCGCCCCATCAGACCCAGCCCTATCAGGAGAAGTGCGGCCAGAAGATCGCGGAGGAAGGTGGCCGTCAGGTCACGAACCTTGGATGCATACGCATCGGCTTGCACTCGGACTTCTTTGAGTATGTCGCGCGCCTCCTTGATCGCGGCATCCTTTTTTTCAATCACGACCAGCCCATACCGATCACGCGCATCCTGTAGCGCAGCTGGCAAGTCGCTTCGGAGGTACGAAATAAAACTTGCCCCTTCCGATGCATCCAGGGCGAGCCGATCAACCAGCAGGGCGTGCCGAGCATCGCGATGCTCGGCAAAACACCATGCGACTGCTTCCTGGAGGACCTCCAGGTGTTGCCAGGTAGGCGCGGCCGAGGGCACGTCCATCAACATGCACACGCGCCGCCCCCCACGCAGCAGGACCTCGCTACCGCCTGGGCGGTAAAGTACTTCGTTGGAGAGCAGTTGAGCGGCATCGCGCTCTGCCCACATCCGCAGGCAGGAGAATTCGGCAGCATCCAGATCGCCGCCGGTAAGCGTCGACTGCCCTACCTGGCGGCTTAACACCTCGGTCGGAATTTGGACCAGAGCAGCGACCACCTTGCCATTGATGTGTGTTGAGTCGCTATCAAACTCGGGGAGATCGCCCCCGAGGCCAGCGCAGCGCAGCTTGGGGCCACGAACAGCGTGGCCCAGCCCCATAACCAGGATAGTCAGGCGGTCAGACCAGCGATAGCCCTGATGCAGAGCTAGCTGCCGCCGCGACCACAGATCCAGGCCAGCGGTCGATAAGAAGAGCACTGCGTCCTCACCCACGCTGCACTGGAACCCCAGTGCAGCGACGAGGGCATCCTTGCGGACAATCAGCGTCCAACGATCTGAGGGTAGAACATCCTCGATCTCAACGGGCATTGCCTGCACGGTAAGCCTGATGAAAACGTCTTGTGCCACAAGCGCCGGCACTACGTCCCGGAGCGCAGCCAAGGCCGCATGGCCGCCCACCAGGGTCAGAGTGTCGGTGGCGCTGTCATCCCGCTCGCAGCTATCCGATAGGGCGCGCACGAGTGCGAGCAGGGGCAGATTCCAATTCAAGCAGGGCCATCCCCGGTCAGGCTCCGGGCGCGGACGATGACCATCTTGGCACCGGGCCCGTGCTCTGGGTCGTCCTTGACTTCGACCCGATGCGTGGCCCGGTCGCCCTCGAAGATGATCTGCACGCCCGCGTCGGTGACGATCTTGGTTCGGCGCTCGGCCAATGGAACTGAGTTGGGGCGGGTCGGGAAGACCTGGCCTTCGATACCGCGTTCGCGCAACTGCTCGCGCAATGAGGCTTTGACCCGCTCCCTCCGCTCCGTGTTCTCGTCACGCACCACGGTATTGATGAACTCATCCGAATCAAAGTCGGCATGGTCCAACATGAACTGAAAGGCCCGGCCGCGATATTCAGCGGCGACCTGACCTTCGGGCATGTCGTCGTGGGATAGCGAGCGGGCCCAAGTCGTCACGGTATTAACGGCACGTCGGGTGAGCAGGCTTGCATCCTCCCGGGGTTCAACGCTGAGAAACGCCTTGAAGAACTGGCGCAACTCCGGCGCGATCCCTTCGTTGCGCTCAGCTGCCAGGACGTCCCAGGCGAAGTGCTGGGAAACATCGATTAGCGCGCTACGCTGCACCGCCGCCTTGTCTTCTACCAAGGCGTCTAGGACGTGATCTATCTGGGCACGGATATCACCGACTCCTTGAGTCAGGCTGTAGGTCAGTACTGGGCGATGATCCAGCTTCAAAATGAAAACTAGCGGCAGCGCCCCGTCGTCGGTGGTCACCTCTGCCAGAGCAATGATGATGACCCCGGCCGCCATCTGGCGCCCGCGATGATGAGAGCTGAAGGCGGTCGCCAATTCCTTAGATACAGGAACAAAGTCGTCCGTTTGCTCCACTAGCCGGCAGCAAAGCTCGTAGGTCGGCCGGTGCTCTCCGGAAAACGTGAACTGGCTGCCACGAGACGCTGCTCGCAGGCGCTCCTCAAAAAAGGGGCCGTAGCTGCCCGAACCCAGCGAAACTTCCACATCCAGCAGGGTCAGGACGGGGTCGTGCACAGGATTCCAGACATGGAAAATGACTCGCGTAAGACGCAGAGTCTGTAGCTCGGCAGCGGAGAGATGGCTTTGTTTGGCAGGCATATCGAATCCTTTCAATAGTCAGTGTAGAAGCTGCCGATCGCACCGGCTGATATTCTCGGTCGCCGCCCCTAAAGCGTGACTCGCGCCTCATTTTGACACGATCAGGTCGCCGTGCGCCGATCCGACCGCCCCTGCTTCAATGAGTGACGCCTCCGCTCCCGAAATACGCTACACCCGCCCCACCTATCTCGGCGCTTCAGATACACCCCCGACCTCATACAGTCCTCTTTCCGCGCCCAAGAATGGGGATGGAGGCAATGTGTGGGGCTGCGGAGGAATAGCTGGTCCGTCGAACTTCGCCCGAAATTCTTCCGCCAGCTCGTCTCGCCGCGTGAATCCGTAGTCCGTCAATGCTGGGTTGGGAGCCAACACGGTCTCTAGGCAACCAGCGAGCGTCGAGAATAGATCTGCGCGAATCAGTCCTAGCACCACCTCGCCTTCTTCCCATCCGGGCTCGATGCGCCGATTGAGCTGGGGTGTTCCACCGTGGGTGTACTTGTGCAGCCACTTCGCTGGTCCGCCCTTCTTGAAGCCGTCCACCAAGCCCTGGATTGGTGGAAATGTGGGAATCAGTGCCTCTGCCATCTCACGAAGCATAGGCACGTCCTCTACAGGATTGTCCTGCCTATCCAACGCCAAACTCCTAATCGTTTCCAAAGGCGCCACATAGGTGAGCCAATAGCCGATAGTAGATGCTTCCAAGATTGGACGAAGCAACGCAGCCGCTGATCCGTATTCACCCGCCTCTACCAAGCGTATGAAAGCCGAGTGGTGTTCCAGCGCCAGGTCGATGGCACACCGGGCAAAGTCGACCCGAAGAGAGGTGGACACAGTGGCGGAAAGCAAGGAACGAAAGCGCTCGTTCTGCTCGCGAGATTCGCAACAACGGGCTTGAATGACTCGAAGCGATTCGGCGTCCATAGTAATAGGTAGTAACTACTCAGTAGATTTTGTCACCGGCAGCCATCAGTTGGTATCGGATCATGGCGTCCTTCCCCCGATAAATCTTCCTAGTCCCCTACCCCGCCAGCTTACACCTCGGGCCAGAAGCAGCCACTAGTTGCTCCTTGCTATACCTCCGACCCGTTCTCCGATAATGAAGGAATTCCTGTTTCGCCGATCACTCTCGTTTCCGCGCCGACCTGTTCCGCTATGATGGGAGCTGCTTCGGGGACTGGCGCATCGACAACAGCAGAAGAAGGGGCGATCGATGTATCTGGCGCAGCTCAACATCACCAATTTCAGAAAACTAAAAAAGGCCGAATTGCATTTTCAGAAGGGTCTGAACGTCCTGGTCGGAGCCAACAACGCAGGTAAGACCGCGGTCGTCGATGCCCTGCGCGCCCTGCTCGCAGGACTCGACGAACCCTACCCTCGATTGGACGCCGAGGACGTCCATCGGCCCAAAAACGCCAATCCAGTCGGGGACATCGTTCTCCGCTACGTATTCCGCGACCTCGACCCGGACGACGAGGCTGATTTCCTGGCGGCACTGAAACCGGACGCGGACGGGAAGATGGAAGCGCACATAACCATCCGCTACTCGGAAGCGGATAAGGCCGGACGACTGCGCGCCAAGCGTTGGTGCGGCGACCATGAAGACGTGGGCTTGACCACGGACATGATGGAGAACTTGCGGGGCGTGTACCTGCCGCCGCTGCGCGATGCGTCGCAAAGTTTGAAGCCCAACCGCACCAGCCAGTTGTCGCGCCTGTTCCAGCTCCTTGCCACCGACGCCGGTAAGGAGGACATCAACAACGCATTGAAGGAACTCGACGAGGCACTTAAGGAGCACCAGCCCGTCGTCAGTACCCAAACAGCAATCAAGGGGCGGCACGACGCCATGCTCGGCCAGCAGCTGGCGCAGTCGCTGGAACTCGGCCTCAGCGGCAGCGATTTCCAGCGACTGGCTTCGCGCCTGTCGTTGATGGTGGATGCTTTCGAGATAGAGCAGAACGGGCTAGGCTTCAACAACCTGATCTTCATGGCCGTGGTGCTCAGCGAGCTGGCTAAGAACCCAGAAGCCAGCTACCGCGGCCTCATCATCGAGGAACCGGAGGCGCACCTGCATCCGCAGCTGCAGGCGGTGCTGCTGGGTTACCTCGAAAGCATCAAGGATGCCGAAGGCGAAAAGCCGGTGCAGCTGTTCGTCACCAGCCACTCGCCGAACTTTGCCAGCATCGCCAACCTCGACAGCCTGGCCTGCCTCGTCGAAACCGGGACCGGCGTAGAAACCTTCTCCCCCCGCGCGATCAAGTTCGGCAAGGGCAAGCGCGAGAAGCTGGAACGCTACCTCGACGTGACCCGCGCGGAGTTGTTCTTCGCCCGCAGGGTAATCTTCGTTGAGGGAGCGGCAGAGCTCATGCTGGTGGATGTGCTGGCCGAGAAGGTCGGCCACAACCTGCGCAAGCACGGCGTCAGCCTGATTAGCGTCGAGGGACTGAACTTCGACTCGTTCTTGCCACTGTTCGGCGCACAAGCGTTGAAGATCCCAGCGGCCGTCATCACCGATGCCGACCCTGTGGCTGCCGCAGCCGTAGACGAGGAGCCGCAAGCGCTGTACCCGGCTCCCGGCGACTTAGTGCTGGTATCGGCCAACACGGCGAAGATGAAGGAAGGCGAAGACGAATTCGTCAAGGTCTTCCACGGCCTCAAGACGCTCGAGTACGACCTCGCCCTGCACGCCGACAACCGCACGGCGATGCTTGCAGCGCTGAAGGAACTGCATCCGCAGATCGCCACGACCGTCGCCGCGGCGGTCGAAGCTGCGGAAGGCGACGCCGCCAAGGCGCGCGCGCTTTTCAGCGGTATGTTTGAGCGCCGCCAGAACAACGTGCAGAAGGGCCGCTTCGGTCAGACGCTCGCGCAGGTGTTCGCCGAAGGCGCCGCCTGCACGGTGCCCGGCTACATCGGCGACGCGATTGCCCACGCATGCCAGTCCGGGAAAGCCCTGGAGGCGCCCGCCGCCGCACAGGCGGAGCCCGCCGGACAATGACCCAGGCATCCGCCGAGCAGTTGCAGATCATCGACGCACCGCTGGCGCCGATATCCGTCATCGCCTGCGCTGGAAGCGGTAAGACCTTCACCGCAGTACGGCGCCTGGCGCAGATGCGCCGGCAACTCGGTAATCACCGCGGTCGCGTCGCGTTGTTGTCATTCTCCAACGTCGCCGTGGATACGTTCCGGCAGGAGTATCAGCAGCTGACGCGGGATGCCCCGGGAGGGTCCGGGCATGACCGCGTCGAGATCGACACGCTGGATGGCTTCATCACCGGCAACGTGCTGCGCCCACATGCGTATCGAACGATGGGCGCACAGCAGGCTGCATTTCTCGTGATGGGCGGAGAAGCGTTCCTAAGTGCGTTTAAGTTCAATGCCGACACCTACCCCCGCGAGGTCACGGCGATGCAGGTGGGCGTCGAAAATGGCGAGTTTTACTTCTACTACGCTGATAACGACAACACGCGAAGACTCAACACCGCCTATGCCTCCGGCATCGTCAACCGCCTTGGCCGGGTCGGCGCCTATACGCACAACCTAGGTCGCTACTGGTGCCATCGCACGCTAGCGGGGCAACCAACCATCCTCCGTGCACTCGCCCGCCGCTATCCACATATCTTGATAGACGAAGCCCAGGATATCGGGACGGTACATCAAGCCGTCATCGAGCAACTTGCTGGGGCAGGTTGCCAGGTGTCGCTGATCGGTGATCCGAATCAGGGCATTTACGAGTTCGCCGGCGCAAACGGTGCCTTCCTGACACAGTACGGTCAGCGGCCGGGCGTGAATGCTCGAAGCTTGACCAGAAACTACCGATCCGTCCCGGCGATACTGGACCTGGCCAACCGACTGTCGACGCGCGGGGACGCGGCAGACCGGGCGGCGCCCGGTACAACGCATGGTGCCTTCTTCGTACCGTACCGGAATGCCGATCGGGAAAACCTCGTGGCCGCATTTCAGGTCGCGGTGGTGGCGGCCGACCTGAAAGCCGAGCGATCGGCCGTGCTATGCCGCGGCCGTGACATGGCCGATCGGCTCGCCGGCAACCGGGGTGCCCCTGGCCAAGGAACCGTGAAGAACCTAGCCCAAGCGGCAATTCTCCGGGACCACAGGAGGGATTTCCTCGGCGCGTACAAGCTGGCGGCCACCTGCATTGTTGGTCTGCTGGCCAATCCGCCGCAGGGACTGATCGCCAGGATCACCCAGCCTGCGCGCTATCCCGACGACCGGCCGCTGCGCCGGCTCGTCTGGGCGTTCACCCGAAACCCAGATTCGGGCCTGCCGGCGGCCACGTTGCCGGGAGACACGCACTGGCACCCTCAGTTGCTAGAAAGGACGAGGGCGTTGCTGGCAGCGATCGACCGGGATCTTGGACTGGCAAGCGCCGGCAATCTCGGCAACAAACTGGCTAGGAGAGGCTTGACCAATGCTCCGTTGATCAGTGCCGTGGACCTCGCTGCCGAAACCGAACAGCCTCGCATGCGCGTGGATACGGTCCATCAGGCGAAAGGAGAAAGCCTGGATGCGGTGCTGTACCTCGCAAACCGCGAGCAGGTGAACGCCCTGCTCGCCGGCGTGGACACCGAGGTGGGGCGCATTGGCTATGTCGCCGTGACCCGTGCAAGCAACCTCCTGTGGCTCGGCGTGCCCGCGAGCGCACTGGAGGAACTGCGTCCCGCGTTGCTCGCCTGCGGCTTCCGGGAAGCTGAGGCCGCCGCACCCGCGTAAGGGCCGCCAACGGGCCTTCGCAGGACGCGCCCATTCTCCAAGAATCGCCCTTACAGGCACGACCAACCGCGACCCAGGAGATTCGCATCAATGCAGATGAATCGGTCCCAACTCTGGAAGAACTTCCGGCTGGGCGAGGAACTGGACGTCTCCGGCACTTTCATCTACAACGGATTGCGCCGTTTCCACGAACTGCGGAAGCTGGACTACAGCGCGGACCTGTTCGAGGTCTTCTATCAGCTCTCCGTCGGCATCGAACGGCTGATGAAGATCGCCATTGTCCTCCTTGAGCATGACGACGCCAGCGATCAGGAGGCCTTCGAGAAGTCCCTTTCGACACACAACCATCAGGCGCTTCTTGCGAGGATACAGAAGCGCGCCGATCTCAAGCTGTCCAATGCGGACAACGCCTTCTTGCACCTACTCACCAGGTTCTACGAGAACCTGCGTTACGACCGCTTTTCTCTCAATTCCTCTTTTGCCCTTGGGAAGGAGAAGCACGAACTTTTCGACTTCCTCGAAGGCCAGCTGAAAGTCGAGCTCGGCGAGCGTAGTTCGATTTTCGGCCATGAGAATACGGATCAGTACAAGAAATTCATTCGCAAAGTCGTCGTCAAGATCGCGAGCAGCCTGTACGACGTCATCGAGGAACGTACCAGGTCGCTGGGGCTATATACCTACGAGCTACGCTACGCTTCGAAAGCCGAGACTGTCTTTCTTGGCAAGGCAGACGTACCGGCCGAAGATATACTGTGGAAAGAACTGCTCGTTTTCTTTATGAACACGAAGGAGACATCGGGCTACCTCACCTTTATCCGCGGTATCGAACCCTTGGACTTCGACCCCGGACTCGTCCCAGACTACCTGGACTGCTTCCAGTCTTACAGCGCCCGCGCGCAAGTCGTTGACGAACTGGAAACCCTCTACGAGGACGTGCCCGACAAAGGGGATCGCCTTCGCACGATCGGCGTGATCGGCTTGCCCAATGTGTATTTCCCCGAGGACGACGAGGATGAAGGCTTCGAAGATGAGGCGGACGGCTTCGACGACCCGCCAGACAGATAACGGAATTGTGTAGTGCAGTCGGTTGACCTCACGCACCGGCGCTTCGCGTTCGGCGGCGATCCGCGCTTCCGCGGCGCGCCACTGGAAGAACCACCGAAGATCTTCGAATGCCCAGCTGCGATCGAGCTGTTGCGACATATTGCCGATGACGACTCTCAGCAGCGTACGGGAGTGATTGAGGGTCGATCCTTTGGCCAAGGGGTGGCAGAGGCTGTGTACCCGAATCGGAGCTCGACCCACTTCAAGTCCTACCGAAGAAATCCGAACTACTTTGGCTACCATGATGCCGCAGTTGCGATCTCCGCCGGCCACGCAACGGCCGCACAAAAGGATCTGGTACTTGGGCTGGATCGGGAGATCACCGCGTGCTGCGTCGTCGTGCCGGCCGGACAAATGTTGTTCCATGGTCGCGGCGACCGGGAACTGGACGAATTGGCGCCCTGCCCCTCGTTCGGATCGACGCCGCTCGACCCCACCGTCAGCATCTACCATGCGATCAAACGCCAGCAGCAACGCACCGGCGCGCGCACCATCCTCTATGCGCTCACCCTGGAATCCCCGTTGCCTGCCCTGTGGGGCAACAGCGGCAGTCTCGAAGAATGGGAACTACTGTGTAGTCCCGATTGACCTGCACCGCTTCCCAGGAGCATGCCTTAGGCAGGTTCGACATCATCGAGGCCTCAATCCGACCGTGATCCCGCTGGGTTGGATCGAACGGACGATGCCTTCTTCGGGGTTGAGCGCTGCCGAGGGATCAGCGCGCCGCCGTTGACCGTAGCCAGCAGCGGCGGGCCGCCGTTGTCGTCCAGCCACACCGTGGCTACATACCTTCCAGTCACAGGACGTCAGCCGTGCTGGGCGAACTCGTTGATCCAAGTCTGCCGCACAGTAGCATGGCCCGTCTCGCAGTTCGGCTCACTCCCTCACGTCATTAGGGCGACCGGCTACATTGGGTCGCAAGCCGCCCTTCCTACCCCCGATAAATCTTCCTAATCTCTCTGCCGAGCATGCGTACAATCGTGCTAGCGAACGCGAGGGCCATCGCAATCAAGGAATAGCGGGTCTCAGACTGGAGAGAGGTGGTATCTGCATAGACGTCAATGCTAGGCCGCCGTCATCGTTAGATGGTCAACCCCGATATCTTGGCATGATGCCCTCAGGTAGCAGCCCGACGCGATCGAGGTGCCGTAGGGCGTATTGCCAGATATAAATTCCATCAGTTGCGCGGCAACGCCCCGCCACGCTACGCACGCGACCTCTGAACCAGCCGTAGTCGAAATCGTCAGCCGCCTGGCTGCCACCCAAAGGTAACTCACGACAGAGCTGATCTATCAGTGCAGTGGCGGTTGCGCGGTCCACACACTTATCTGGAGCGGCGTATTTCTGCTTCTAATGTCCCCGTCCATAGTCGAAGTTCCTCCTGGAATCGCTCACGATACTCATCACTCGCGATCTCGAAGCCGCTATCCGTCGCATCCAGCTGCCTCGACTTCCAAGCCGCCAGAACGTCGGATGGCCGCTGATGGACTGCAAAAGTGCGCCAGAAACCCACGTCAAGGCGCCAACGCGCGCGGCAAGCGTTACCATAGCTGACACTAATGCAGCCAACTCGTTATCTTTCATCTTAGTTTCTCGAGATCAGATGCTCCTCCTCGGAGCCAGCGTCAGTGTGCCCTGTCGCCCCATTCGTGCTTAGCGCGGCTGTCCACTCGGCCAACCTCGTCAATCACCACTGGATGCCGGCCCCAACTGCGAGACCGACGTCATGCGTGGTGTTGCCGCTCATCTGTGCCTTGTATACCCAGCGTCCGTCCTGGGTGATTCCACTGAGCCCCACAGCTATCCCAACCTCGCCTTGGTAGCCCCCTAGGCCCATTGCGAGCATGCTTCGGCCCGGTACGTACGCTTGCGGCATTCCCACCATCGCCATTGCTGAGGCGTTGCCGCCCCTTGCTTCGCGGCGCGCTTCCCACACATCGCCACGGATGTCGCGGCCCATGGCATCCAACTGTGCCACGTTCACTGCGTCATTCGGCGCGACGCCCGAGCCAACGTTGTGTATGACGGTCGCGCTGCCTCCAGGGTTCAAGGTCAGGGACGTGGGATTTATGCTGCCGTCGGTATTGCGGTCGTACTGAACTGCTCCGGTCTGCACGGCGCGCACCTGAGCTACGTTTGCCGCGTCGGTATCGCGGCTGCCAGCCGCCACGTTAGCGACGACGCGTTCGGCCCCTGTGCTACCCACTGAAACGCTATTTGCTCGATCGGCCACGGACTGTGCTCCGATGGCAATGCTGTCGGCAGCGGAAGCCTCAGCACCAGCGCCGAGGGCGATGCTGGAATCGCCAGACGCGTGCGCGGCGGTGCCGATCGCCACCGAATTGGCGTCCTCGGCGGCCGATGAGGCGCCGATGGAGATACTTTCGTTGCCCGTCGCAGAAGCATCCGGACCTGTTGAATTGTTGTGGAAGTACTTGATGCCTGCACCGCCAGAAATCGCCGCCATGCTGTTCGCTACCGCAGCCAGTCCTTGGTTGGTCTCGTACAGTTGGGCTCCGTTGACCGCCTCGTTCGAATCGGCTGCAAGCGTTCCAGCGGACACGCCAGCAAGTACTCGATCTCCTGAGGTGCCGGCGAAGTTGACACGCGCGCCGTCGGTCCCGGTAGCCACATTGATGCTGCGCGTGCCGATGTCTTGCTGGACCAGTCCGAGTCCGGCACCGTTTACCTGATTGCTTAAAGTGACAATCGCAGTGCTGTTGCCGGACACTCTATTGTCCAGGTTGCCCAACGCCGCGCCGACCGAGTCGACGACGAGACCTCCCACTGCGTAGCCGGGCGGCGTGAGCGTGCCGGTCACAGCATCATAGACGGCTGCGCCCCCCAAGCTTGCGGCAATGCCCCCACCAAGCATGGCGCTGCGCATGTCAAGTACACCTACGGCCTGGTGAACCGCAAAAAGCTGGCTCCCGTTGATCGCGTCAGTACTGGTGGCCAGTACTCGGCCCGCCGCGACGTTGGTGACGGTACGCTCTTCGCCGAATGTGCCCACGCTGACCACGCCGATGGGGACGCTGCCGGCGTAGTTGTAGTTGACACCGGCCAAGGTAGTGGACGCAGTGCCTGCAGCCGCCTGGGTAATGGATCCCGCGCCGAGTGCCACGCTATTGGCCTCATTGGCCTGGGCAGAGTTGCCGATAGCGACGGCACTACTGGCTGAGGCGGATGATGACGGCCCCACTGCAACACTGTCCACGCCACCCGCTAGTGCATCCGGCGCCATGGAATTTGAGTGGAAGTACTTCACCCCCGCGCCTCCAGTCACGGCATTGACCGTGGTTGTCAGGCTGGCTACGTTCTGGTTGGTCTCGAATAGCTGTGCACCGTTGACGGCTTCATCTGATCCGATCGCCAAGGTGCCTGGCGCTAAGCCCGCCAACACACGATTGCCGCCGGTACCGGCTAAGCTGACGCGCGCGCCGTCGCTGTCCTGACCTACAGTAATAACCCGACTTCCCGGGTTTTGCTGGACGATGCCGATCGTGCCCGCATTCAACTGCGTGTTCAGCGTGGAAAAATTGGTGGCGTTAGTCGCGACGCGCCCGTCGAGATTGCCTAGTGCGGCACCCACGGAATTAAAACTCGTCCCGCCGATCACGTAGGTCGGCGACGTCAGGACACCTGTCGCAGAACTGTAAGCCGCGCCGCCGCCCAGGCCTGTTGCCACAGTGCCACCCAGCGCCGCGGCGCGGGCGTCCACTACGCCGATTGCCTGCTGAGCTGCGAACAGCTGGCTGCCGTTGACTGCATCTGTACTAGTGCTAACGACCCGTCCCGCGGCGACATTCGTTAGTGTCCGTTGGGCAGTCGATGTGCCCACACTTACCGTGCTGCCCGGAATGGCGCCCGCGTACGCATAAGTGGCGCCCGCGATCGTCGCGCTGGCCGTTCCCACTGCGTCGGCGGTGATCGAACCTGTCCCTAGCGCGACGGCATTAGCGTGCGCCGCACTAGTCTGACCGCCCAGGGCCACAGCCCCCTGCGCACTCGCGCTACCTGCCAAGCCGAGTGCCACCGCGTTGAGGCCGGTCGCGTTTGATGTACCGCCGATGGCAACGGCGCCGGTGCCGACAGTGGTGGCTCCCGCCACCGCGGCGCGCCCAATTGCCACGGTGTCCGTCGAGACCGCGAACGCATTGCGTCCGTTGGCGAAGGAATCCACGCCCGATGCAGTTGCGTTGGCACCCAGGGCGGTGGCATAGGTGTTCGTCGCGGAGGTAGCGACACCAAGTGCAAATGCGCCTTGAGCGCTGGCCGTGCTCCCATTCCCAATGGCCATGGAATCTACAGCCGAGGCCCGAGTCTGCGCGTTAAAGCTGCCTGCAAATCCCACAGCGATCGCGCCGATCCCCGTTGCGGAGGCGCGTCCGATAGCTAGGCCGCCGCCACGTGCATTGTTGACGGTAGCTCCCTCACCCAGAGCCAGGTAACCGCCAGAGACAGTATCCCGGCCGAAGGCAACCGCCCCATTTCCGACCGCGATCGCCACCGCGCCGGTCACAGGGCTATTGGCATTGGCGCCATTACCAATGCCGATCGCATTAGTTCCGATCGCCACACCTCCGTCAACTGAGCCGGCAATGGCATTGCCATTGAGCGCGAGCATACAGAGTAATTCGGCTAACGCAGAAGACACCGTCGGAACGGCTGCCAAACTCCGCAGAACAGTAGTCCGGACTGAAAGAATGACCGCCCCAAAATAGCTGGGCAAGTTGCGCTTGCATGGTGAGACCGATTTCATTGCGTCACCTGTGGTCGCAAGAAAAAGCTTTGCCACCTAGCGATAACCTGCCAGTGAACCAAGGCCGCAGCCTCAGACGGGTGTCCACTCACCATCTCCGAGCCCAGGGCAACTGGTGGCGCGGTCCAATTGATCGAGTGCAGAATGCGCGATATTGCACGTGCCAGTTTGCACTTACGTATAGCGAGATACGTCGGTAAATATTCGTAAAATCGGACGGTATTTGTACTGGTGACCTTATGCGCAAGCGTTGAGATTCATGGTGCGCAATCACTGCTCGGGCATCCCGTGCGGGTCCGCGTATCACATGCCCAGCCCATAAATCCTGGAACTCTAGTGAATGCGGCAGGCGGCGGGAGCAACTCGCTGCGCACAAGAGGAAGCCCTGTCCGGGCGTCTCATCTCGGTTAGAGTTTCGTTTGAGATACTACGATTGAGATGCGGCGTTGTGTGAGCGCATTGCGATTATTTGATGCGTTCATCCACATGCGAGATTTAGTTCTGCCGCCCCACTTGAGGTAGTTTGTAGGTTCCATTGAGAATCGCCGTATCCGGCACGTAGGCGCGCACGATCAGCGCGAACGTGTCGCGCGGTGCGGGCAGCCAGTTGGCCTTCTCGGCCGCATCCCGTGGTTCGTCACTGGACAAGACCAGCGTGAGCGAGCCGTCCTCGCCAAAATGCAGTTCGTTGGCGTCGAGGTTGACCGTGCCCAGGTTGTGCCGGCTGTTGGGGCTCTCCGGCAACATGTAGTAGTCCTTGTCGTACATGGTCAGGGACCAGAAGCCGCCCCGCGTCCGGTCCACGGGCGGCAGTTGATCCTTCTCGAAGCGCATCGTGTAGCGGTAACGACCATTCAGCAGCGCGCCCTGGTCATCGACGCCGCGGATGAGGTACGCCGCTTCTTCGAAGTCATTGACGTAGATATAGATCGCCGCCGCTTGCGCCCTGCTCAGCCAGTCGCTGCCCCAGCGTCCACTGTTGGCCTGGCGCTGCCAGCCGTTCCCGGCGTCCGTACCTACCTGCTCGTAGCGTGCACCCTGGAACAGTTCGGCGTCGGCGATCATCGCCGTCTGGTCCAATAGCGCCTTCCATGCCGGGTCACGCTCGCGCAACGCGAGCAATACCCGCGCTTGTTCGGCCATGACGGCATCGTCCGGGCCGACTTGCGGATTGGCGTCCAGCGCCCGCTTCAGGTCTTCCCAGAACGTCTCCCCGTGCACGGGGCGCTCGCGCAGGATGTCAGGATCGGCGGCGAGGATGTCGGCGTTGAGATTGGGCGGATACACCTTGTTTCGCGCACTCGCTTCGCAGTCGAACTGGCGCAGCCCCGGCCGATCCTCGCTGAGCGGCGTCGCGCCCATCTGGTTCAACACGGCGCGTGCCTGTGCCTTGCCCTCCGGCGTGCGTGCGGCGAAGCTGCGCGCCATCACTACGGCGACGTCCGTCGGTGAGTGCAGTACGCCGGCGAAGCCCTGCGGCGCCTCGCCGCGCCAGCGAGGTCCGACCAGCAGGAACTTGCCGGCCGGCGTTTTCGACGCAGAGCCGAGTTGGTGGATCACGGTGGTGAACGCATCCACGATCTGGATCGTCCAGTAGTGGCCTGCCGGCACATCCTTCGGCGTCTGCACGACCACGGGTTCTTCGGCGAGATCGGCGAAGCACGCGCCGTAGATCGTGTCGTTGTTCGGCGTCACGATCTTGCGCTGGGCGGCGGGCAGGTAGTCATCCACGTAGCCCATGTGGTTCTTCGGCGAGCCGGGAAACAGGCCCATGGCCATGCCAGGCCCATGGCCCTTCATCAGTTCCCACGTACTGGTGCGGCGAAACGTGTTGACCAGCGGGTGGCCCCAGATGTAAACGACCCGCGCCAGCGCCTCGGCGTAGTGCTGGCTCGCCACGCGGGCCGGTACGGCGGCGCCGTTCTTGAGGTCCGGGTGGGCTGGCGAAAACGCGCCCACCTGCGCGGGATTGGGTACGGGCTTGCTGCTGGATGTCTGCGGGCTGGGCATTTCGGCGCTCCGAATGTTCAGTGAGGTTGGCCTATGCGCGCCGGACGAGGGGCGGCGGATAGTAGCTGCCGTCGGCGACAGCGCCGCGCGGGCCGTAGAAGCGGAAGGTCAAGCTCCATGGCTTGCCGGCGCCGGTCGGCAGCCAGTTGGGATCGGGTGCGTCCGCCGGTTTCTCGGGCGCAAAGTACAGCGTGAGCGAACCATCGTCGCCTTTGACCAGACCCGACTGGTTGTTCAACAGATAGCGTTCCAACGGGTTCGGCAGTACCCGGCGGTGCAGGCGATCGACGGCGATCACCGACCAGAAGTATTTGGCGAACTTGTCCGGAAGCGCGTCGGCGGGAAAAGTCAGCGTGTAGCTTCCTTCCGGTTCCAGCGCTGCGCCGGCACTGTCGAGGGCGCCGCGGTAGTACAGCACTTCATCGAGCACGTTGGCCCAGATGCCACCGAAGTTCACCGTGGTCCGGCTCATCCAGTCGTCGCCCCAATGACCGCAGCAGGCCGGCCGCGCCCATCCATTGCGGATCGTGCCGCGGCCAATGTAGGGCGCGGCGTCGGCGAAGTCCTTGAACGCCTTGCCCCGCACGACCGCATCGACGCGGGCGCGCTCGGCTGGCGCCTGGATCGCCTGGGCAATCGCTCTGACTTTGGCCTGCAGGGCCTGCAGCGGGCTGGCATCCGGTTCGCGCAAGGCCAGCTCGGCGGATTCGAATGCCTCCACGCCGGGCAGCTCCGCGATATCGAACATCACCGTGCGCGGAATTTCGGGCAGCACCGGGTTTCCCTGGATCTCGAACTTGAACTGCTTTTGCAAGGCGATCGCTTCGTTCCAGTCCGCACCCAGCTCCACGCGCAGCAGGACCCGAGTGACCCTGGCCGGCACTTCGACGCGCTGCACGCCTTCTGGAATCCTCACCTCGCTGCCTTTCAAGTACACCGCGAACTGGCCGAACGGATGTTCGGGATAGACCCGTTCATTGATGTTCGCGACGGTTTCGCCCCACCCGTCGATGAATTCGACCACGTAATACCGCCCGGTGATCTCCGGCACGGTGACGAGCAGCCAGGCGTGTTCGTCAAGCGCGATCCATGCCTCGGAATAGGCCACGTCCAGGTTTGGATTGGGCCAGTCGACCTGCCCGGGCTTGCGGTGCAGCAGGGTGTTCCACCGCAGGCCCTCTTCGTCGAAATCCGCCTGCTGCTGGCGCGCTATCAGCAGGCGGCCGAGCAGGTAGATGTAGGCGTCGCTGATGTCCTGTTCGGGTATCGATTGAGCAGCTTTTTCATGCGGGCTGGTGTTTGCGGACACGGCTTGAATCTCCGTCCAGGGTTATGGCTTTCTCGTGCGGCATGGAGGTGTGACGTGAATCTCACGCGCATCTCGCGCCCGATCCACAAGACAGCGCAGGCTGGGCAGCGCATCACGCGGCCCACAGTCGTCCTGATGGCTCGTTGACTGGCAATCACCATTGCCAGCGCATGCCGATCTTTGCGTTCCACGACGTCTCCTCGCCATCGAAACTCCACGTGTAATCAGCATCGGCGAAGAGATAGCCAGTGGCGCTGATCTGCCACGTACCGCCCACTCCCGCCTCTCCCCAACTGTCGCCCAGGTCGGTGGTGAAAGGTACGTAGCCGCGTGCACTGGAGAACTCGGTGGTCGGTGAACCGCTGAACTGATGCCAGGCGTTGGCACGGAACCACCAGCTTGTGGCTCGCACACCCGCATCGCTGGTCCTCTCTCCGATCCGGTTGAGGCGAACGCCCAGCCTGCCCACGGTTGAGTCGCCATCGCGATAACGTACCCGCGCGGCGGAATCGACCAGGTCGTCCAGGCTGGTCTTCTGCCAGACCAGCTGCGCCTGCGGCTCTATGCGCCAGCCGGCCTGATCGGCTTCATTGCCAGGCGCTGCTCCGACCAGCCATGGCCAACCCGCTTCCAGCGAAGCCAGCACGCCATCGCCGTTGGTGAAAGTGTCCGGTAGCCGTGTGGACCTGGCCCGGAAGTCGTACCACGTGTATTGCCCAACGGCATCCACGTAGGCGCCTCGCGGCGAGAACGCGGTCCAGTACGCGCCAATGGTGCGCGCGTCGAACTCATCCGTGCCGGCGTGGAAGTCGTAATCCAGGAAACTATGCCGCACCCGGCCACGCGCCTTGCCGTAGGCCAGATAGCTGCCGATGTGCTGGTGGCTGCCGTCGTCCGCGATCGACCGGTAAAGGTCCACGCCTACCTGCATCACATCGAACGCGTAGTCGAAGCCGGGACCACGGTCTCCGTAGATGCCTCGGTTTCCTCCATCGCGCTCGCCGTCATGGTGCAGCACGCGCGCCCATGCGCCGCCCAGGCCGGCACCGGTTGACGCCAGGTCGTCGCGCTCGCTTAGCAGGTGCTCCTCGCCTACGCGCTCGTGCAACGTATCCACGATGGCACGGCCGTAAATGGCGGCCATCGTCGGCAGCGCCGCAGCCAAGGACACCTCCTGCCGGTACGCAGGCACCGGCGGCACCGGGGGTGTCGGCGGTACCGGCGGATCCGGCGGCGGCAACGGCGGATCCGGCGGCGGATCTGGCGGATCCGGTGGCGGTGGCGGTGGCGGTGGTGGCGGTGGTGGCGGTGGTGGCGGAGGTGGCGGAGGCGGAGGCGGAGGCGGAGGTGGTGGTGGTGGCGGTGGTGGCGGTGGTGGCGGAGGTGGCGGAGGTGGCGGAGGCGGCGGAGGCGGAGGCGGCGGGCACGGCGGCGAAGGCGCACCGGGTGCCGCGCAGTCTATGGCCGAGCGCAGGAACCAGCTGTTGGCAGTATTGGCGGTGCTGGCCCCAGCCACCCCCCCCTTGTAAAGGAAGTACTCATACGGGCCGGCGACGACGGGCGCTGCCAGGCGGAAAGAACTGTCCGACGTTGTCGCGTCTACGGCCTGGACCAGCAGGATCCCGTTGGCGACCGTCATTGCCCCGCCGCCACCGGTGTCCCGTACCTGGATGCGGCTCTGCCCGCTCGCCGATCCATCCACGATCACCAATCGGTCCGACGCCGAGCCATCGCTCCCCAGCCACGTGTTCATGGCGAGCAGTCCGTCATTTCCCACGTATTGGTTGACGGTGAGCGCCATGTAGCTGGCGGGCAGCTCGGGGTTGGCGGCAGGCGGCGCGAAATCAATCAGTCCGCCCTGTTGGTACAACGAGGTCAGCACGGACGAACCGCCCATGGACCACGTGCTGTCGTTCATCACCACGGTGGAAACGCTACCGGGTTGGGTCTGTGCGAAGCCACTCAACGTCGAGTGGTCGGCCGTGAGGTATACGTCCGCGGGATCGTCGCCGAGGTTTGCGCCCACGTACAGCCACTGGCCGCTTCCGCCGACACTGGTATTGGCGAGGTCAACCCTGACGCCGTCGGTCCCGTTGACGTAGATGGTGGGGCCATCCACGTTGCTGATCTGGCCGCCGGTAAAGTCAACCCTTGGCACTTGGCCGTTCAACCACAGCCCAGGCGCCCCTTGGCCGCTCGAACGTACATTGGTATCGGAGGCGCTCAGCCAGCCGCCATAAAATGCGCCGATTCCTGTTGATTGCGCTCCATCGACGGCGATATCGACGTTGTTGAGGATGACCGTCGCGCCCTGCGCGACCGCGCCGTGGCTGGAAGCGCCAGTTGTCTTGATAGTGCTAGCTGTCAGTCTGGCCTCTCCACCCACCTGAGCCGCCAGTCCCCACGAATACTCGGTGCCTATGCCGCTGATCGCCAGCCCGGTGCCGTCGAACAGCCCGGCACTATAGGTGTAGACGACCGGTTCAAAATTGACGCCTCGCCCCACCAGCGTCCCTCCGCCGGACATGACTACCTGACTATAGGAGTCAGTCACGGACACGGCGGCGCGTTCTGCAGTCACGCTCACCCTGCCGGGCAGCTGTACTACCGAGGCGCCTGTCACAGCTATGCCGCCGCCCGCGGAAGTTACGGTCAGCGGGCTGCTGGGCGTACCGGTGAACCGCGAAGTGGGAAAGAGATGGATGGCAGGCTGCTCACTCTGGCCCTCCACCGTCAGGTTGCTGTTGTCGCGCATCTCGAAAACAGCGTTGGTGCCCACCAAGCCCTGGCTACCTCCGAGCACAGTCAAGATGCCTGGATTGAAGTACACGCGGCTGGCGTTGTTCTCGATCCCGATCGACCCCGCGCCCGATGCAGAGATGGCAGCCTGGCCGGACATCGTGAGTTCCGCCCCGCCGTACAGCAGCGCACCGTAGCCGTTGCTGCCCGTTCGCACCTGCGTGTCCGTGAGTGACGCTGAGCTGCCCGCAATCATATACAGCCCCCAGCTCTGCGCACCCACGGTCAGGCGTCCGCGCGTGTCGGCCAGCCGCGCGGGTGCGATTGCACCCGAACCCCACCACCCCACGCTGTTGTCGCCCAGCGTGAGCGAGGTGTCGGTCAGGTTGGTTCGCGAGCCGAGCAAGGGCGAGCTGTAGGTCGCGCTGAAAATGTTGTAGATGCCAATCGAGTAGTTGCCCAGCTCGAAGGTTCCGTTGGTGACGTTGAGCTCCGATTCGCCGGCTACGAATCCGCCAAACGTGCGGGCCGAACTTCCACTGCCGCTGCCAAGGCGCACCACGGTGTTGTTGGCGTTGATTCGTGCCAGCGTACCGTTCTGCCCCGGCAGCCCGCCGCCGGGATCGGTATTCATCACCTGCAGGCCGTAGGCGATAGTGGTGGGTATGTCGATGCGGGAGTTCTCGACATTGACCACGCCGCCACCGAAGGCCGCCAGCGCTGCCAGCGTCTGCGTGGGTGCATAGGTCGTGCCCGGATTCAGTGCGATGGTGGCGTTGCGAAGGTTCAACGTGCCCTGCGTGGTGGCCACCGCATTGGCGAGGCCCTCAGGCGCCATGTAAACCGTCGCATCGATGAAAGTGACATTCGCAGGCGCATAAGTTGCAGGCCCACTGAACACGGTAATCGGGCTGAAGTAGCTGCCCGCGGGGCGCTCGGCGACCGCCTGGTATCCGGTGAATGTCGCCGTCGTGCCATAGCCCACGCGCACCACGTCCCACACCGTCTGGGTGATAACTCCGTCCGGCAGGTTGTAGGTGGCGCCGTCGCAAAGCGCGAGACCGCGCGGATTGGCAGTGATGCCGAAGCAGCCCACAGGGGCGCCCGGCGCGGTCGGGAGTATCGTGCCGCTACCGACCGGCTCATAGGCGTCTGGCAACTGAGGATCCGGCGGCGGGGCTGCCTGCACCTGGTGGGTGGGTAGATTCAAGAGAGCCGTCGCGAGCGATACTGCCAGGCATTTCCGATCCATGCCCAACTCCCGGGCAGCACGGCCCGTCCTTCACCCCGGCGCCGACTGGACCCGGGAAGCGGTGCGCAAAGTCGCCGAATGAATGCTGCAGCATCGGCGCCGCCAACACATGCGCGGTTCTACGCATCTGCCCTCAGTAAATCTACTGGTCAACCCTTCTCTTCCCTGCTTCGGCAGAGCTACGGATGCCTGCTGATAACTTCCCCGTGTGTGCTTGCACGACCCGGGGCGCGGCCGCTCCACCCGGCGGCTCCGCGCCCTGCCTCTGCGTCACCGAGTCCACCTGTCTCCTGCATCAGATTTCTAGGCAGCCGCGCCGCCGAGGATGCACGCTCAGGCGAACGGAGTGGAGAAGCCGCGTACCATAGAGACAGGTAGCCTACTGCAGGTGCAGAGTAGCCCGAGTCTTAACGTAGCCGTAGACACATGCGAAAGATCGTGTGCAATCCCGGAATCACCCGAGACAGCTCCACCAAAGCTATCTCAGTAAAGGAACGCTTGGTCCTGGATCGACGCCTACAGCATGAAGTACGGGCGTCCTTTACTATTCGTGCTGATGTTCCTCTCGATGGGAGTGTCCGGTACTACTGCGCATCTTGAAAATGTGCACTGAATCATCCTCAAGGCCACCTGCGATAACTTGGCCTAATCACCACCGTTAGCGTTATCCCGTGCGATGCCCCTTTTTCGATCACCTGCTGTCAGCGGTCCTTGCGGAATCAATTGCGGATCGAAGAGCCGCAATGAGTTCCTCGGCCGCTTGCGGCGAGAGTTCGATTTCGACGTTTGCGATCAATGCATCCTCCGGCAGCACTGGGCGGCCGTACGTATTCAGCTCCAGCAGCACGCCTGGCGGAACCCTCCAGGCCTCCAGGTTCACACTTCCGGGATGCACGTTGCTGATCTCGACGAATCCTCTGCGGTACTCGACTGCTTCGGCCCGCACGGTAGTTCCCATATCATCGCTCCTGAGTGGACACATCTATCTTGGCATCGGCCGGGTCTTTCTCGGCCCGTCAGGGCTATGGGCTCGTGCCAGTGCGGTCAAAAGTTTCGTGCGCTGCTCACCTCCGATTCGGCGCAAGGATCGCGCGGCGAGCCACTGCCAAGCCTTGGGCGGCCAAGGAGGAAGGAGGTGGACATCCTTCCCTGCTAGCGACCTCCAGGCACGATATGCACCAAGCAAAGCCGCTACTCTCAGCGCAGGTGGTAGTGTGCCAACCCGCGCGGGATGCCCGGGCAGTTGAATCTGCCCTCTCGGTGATGTTGGCAGTAGCCAGTTCTTCTCGCGCAGCACCCAAGCCAACTCGATGCTGGCGATATCGCCTTCGTGTGAACTCCAGTTACGGCTGGCCGCAAGGACGAGATCGCGACGAAAGCGCCCCTCCTTGGACGCCTCCGGAACCCGCCGTCGCCATTGGACAAGCCATCGATTGAGTGATGCAACTTCGGGGTCGAAGTCAACATCTCTCGGAGCCTCAGGCAGCGAATAGTTCAGAAGCACTCCATGTCTATTGCACGCGATTGTGCGCGAATCCAGCCAGTCCACCAGTACCGGATGCCTTTCAAGGCCTTCCTGCAACACTAGGCATCTAGGACAAACGATTCCCCGCCATTCAGGACTGATCCGCCAGCCTGGGGGAATGCGATGTATATCGCCGAGCTCTTTGGGCGCCCCCCGCCATCTCATGTCTCCGGTCGACCTCTCAGGTTCTCTGGCGGAGTAGTTACACCACTCAAGCCATTCCCTCTCTGGCAGACACAACAGTCGTCGAGTCCCCTCCAGCCACGACCAACGGCTCTCATCGGGGAAAGCGATTGCCCAGCGTGGAAGATCCAGGACATTCATACAGCCTCCCGCAGCCGGTAAATTGCCCACGCCTTGTCCAACAGGTCGGGGGTGATGCAGGGCTGCTTCTCACGCAGGGCCATGCCGGCCGCTTCACATATAACCCCGATCAGATGGTCGGTGAGCAAACACTGGTTCACCACGAACCAGCGAACGAACGTCCGGCTGTCAAGGTGCGATCTTCGCGAAAAAGGCAAGACTTCTTCGATTCCCACCAGGAACTGACGCAACTCCCTGGACTCCTGCCATACGGGCAGATCGATTCTCACGAAACGCGACCGAAGCTGTTCGTCCGCTGCTACCGCGTTTGCCATCTGTGCCGTGGTAGCGATGGCAATCGTGATACCCATATTAGATATGGACTTTAGAAAGCCGAGAAGCCGCTGAAGTCCTACCTTCCCTGTGTGCAGGGTATGGCCAGCCTCATCAAGAACGAGCTGACGGACGCACGCATTGCGTAAAGCATCTTGCGCCAACAGCAGAAGTCGCGGCGTGCGTGAAAGAGGATAGCCCGGCAAACACGCATTCACTATCATCCGTGCCAGTTCGCGATAGCATCCGTCCGCAGGCAACTCAACACTTATGACATCTTTCGCCTGCGCCCCCTGCATTCCCGAATCGCATGCCAATTGCCCCACATAGTGCTTAAGTAGGCGCGACTTCCCCATTCCCGATGCTGCGACTATGTGCAGGCAGCGCGGGCGATCTCGCCCCGCCTCGCGCTCTCTAAAGTCGCTAAGCGCGGTCAACGCCTTGATGGCAGAAGGATGTGGCAGGAACGGCAGGGTTCTTTTGTCGATATCTGCGGTTTTCATTGGACCTCCACAAGATGATGCGGCAGTGGATCCAGTGTTTCGGTGTAATCGACCTCAGGTAACGGCTTCTTCTGAGCTTTCGGCATCCTGGCCAGCTTTCTTCTCGCCGCCTTGGAGGTAGTCTCTGCGGCTTCGGCAATCTGCCGCTGCTGGGCGAGCGCCGCGAAGAGTTCCTTCTCTCCATTTGCAGTGGCCCCTGTCGCCCGGAGATGTCGGCGCACTTCTCTTAGCTCCCAGAGTGAGAACGGATCCTGGGTCCGATCCTGCAAAGGAACATCCAGAAATCCATCCTGCGTGTACAGGAATACGCGAGACAGGTCGCGCTGACTGAAGTGGATCGTGTACTCGCGCCCGCTGTTGATGAACGGCGAAATTGCTGGATCCCAATAAGTCAGTCCATTTATGTGGATACCAGTGCGAACCACCTTCCGATTGACAAATGGGAGCATGCCAAGGACGAATTCTCGTCGATTACCCACTAACTGCGGCAGCCGATGCTTTCCGTCGCTCGTTGCCCATGCCTCCTCCCATGCCTTCGCTGGCGTTCTTCCAGATAGACCCCGATGCGGCGAGTTGTGGTAGACCCCAATAATCTCTGCCGCAAGCCACCTCTCGAGATCTCGAAAAGTGAAGATGGCCTTTCTCTCAGATGGATAGTCCCCCCGCGCCTTGCTATTCGATTTCGTCGTTCCAGGAAGGAGATGGCAAGCACCCATCATGGTTCCAATGAGCCGTTCGATGTACGCGCCGTAATGCGGACAACGGGCGGGACGATGTGGAATATGTATGTTGTGGCGCTCACATTGGGCAATGATCGCCGCCGCCTTGAAATTCTTGGCGTTATCCCAATGGATCTCTTCCATCTTCCCAAACATTGGGTATTGGAGATCGACAAGATCTAAGTCGCCAAGCCACGTACTCTTCGGGAAACAGGCGTGTTCAAGCGCATGCGCTACCGAGGTCTGCGTAGGGTTATCAAAACTGAGGAAGTACCCAACAACGCATCGCGTGAAGACGTCGATTGCCACCGTGATCCAAGGCCGACCGATGGGCTTCTTGGACACCGGACTGACGACGATCAAATCGATCAGGGCATGATCAATCTGCACAACCTGCAGAGGGCGAGTGACGGAAAGGCCACGAATTGAGGGGGCCTGCTTGGCGTTTCCCTCGTGTGACCCTAGCCTCTTCCTCGCCAGCACCAGCGGGTCGCGGCTAAGAGCTCTTACTCGTACTGATTGATAGCTTGGAGGCGTGAGGTTTGCTTCTTTTGCCAGCTCTCGGCACCTTAGATGTGCCCTCGTTATCGGGCGTTCCTCACGCGTCAAGTAGACCTCGGAGATCGCGCGCTCGATTAGGCTTTCCACGACCGGCGGAAGCATTCTTGAGCCAGGAGCCGGTCCTGGTATACAAGCAAGTTGAGCGCTGGCATTCGGATTTTCGCAATAGCGCTTCCATCGCCTGCGGACAGTCCTTATCGACGTCTCGAAGCGATCAGCTAACGTTCGGCAGTAAGATTTCGATAAGTGTCCGTCCGATCGCTTTGCCGCTTGGCGAAAAGCTGTGACCCAATCCCTCGCTCTGGCTTCGTCCTCCGCTGATGCACAGGTAGTGTGTCGAACGGGTCTGCGCGCCCGTTCGGGTTGAGGGGCCGAGATAGCATCGGCGCTAATCCATTCGAACTCGTTCGTGCCCACTCGCTGGACGTGGATTTTTTCGGCTCCGTGTACACCGACGATACGTGCCAACGCTCCCGCCACCATCACAAGCTCACCAGCTTCCAGTCGCAAATCGCGCACCGCCTGCTGTGACCTAATTGGCCTATTCATCATCCGGTCTCCGGACCTGATGCAAATAGATACCCTCCCCCTTGACGAGCAGGAAAAAGCATGGAAGGCTAGGGTCAATCGGCGGACAAACCGGTTGTTCTGAAAGGCTCGGGCTGCCACCCGGGCCTTTCTTCGTTTCTAGCCGTGGGCATCCGTTTGGATCAGATCGATTGAGCCTCCGCCGAGGCAAGCGCCGCCGATTGCGGCGCGCAACTCTTAGCACGCGAATCCGCCACGTTCAAGCCAAGTGTTTGATCTGGAAAAGAAATATACGATATAGACTATATTGTCATATCGCTGGGGCCAGGCCGCCTGAGGGTAATTTCTTCCATTCGGTGAATCTCGGAAATAAAGATCGTGTCACCGGGGCACTGTTACGCACAGGATCGTGTCATTGATCCAGTGGAAATCTTGGGAGCGAAGTCCGCAATCTTCAGTTTGAGCCGTAACCCATTGAATTTGTTGCTCTGAACTGACTGACAGCAACCTCCGTTACCGACACCACTGTCCAACTTACCCTAACGTCCCTGCCCAAGAGCCAGGCCCATCACCCGCAAGGCCGCTTTCGAGCGGGGATCGTTGAGGCTGCTGTAGAGCATCACGTCCTGGGACGGCAGCGCGGGCAGCGACAGCTGCTGGCTGACGTCGATCGTGCCCGCTGGCGCCGTCCTGGGCGCCAGTGCGGCGATCGCCAGGCCGGCGGCCGCGGCAGCGCCGATTATCGCCGCGCCCTTGCCGGTGAACACTTCCTCCCACGCCATACCGGCCTGGTCCAGCGCCCGTACCGCCGCATTGCGGATCCGGCAGGCCTTTCCCTGCGTGGCCAGCGGCAGCGGGCCGCGGCTCGGGGACGTCAGGTCCGGGGCGGCGAACCAGGAGAAGGTTTCGGCGTAGGCGCACCTGCCGTGTTTACGGCGATCGTCCGGCCGCAGCACCCAGGCGGCATCGAGCTCGCCCTGCTCGTAGGCGGGCATCAGTTCACGGCTCGATCCCACGCGCATTTCCAGCCGCAGCCCCGGATCCTGCACGCCGACCCTGCGCAGCAGCGCAGGCAGGCCGCTGCCAACCAGTTCATGGCTGATGCCGACCACCAGGCGCCGGTTCGGGCCTTCGAAAGCAGTGGTGGCGCGATCATGTGCGGCGATCAACTCGCGCGCCGATGTCAGGAATTCCATGCCTTCGGCCGACAGGCGCACGTGGCGCGGCGAACGCTCCAGCAGCCGCCGGCCCAGTTGCGCCTCCAGCTTGCCCAAGCGGATGCTGATGGCCGACTGGGTGCTGCCCAATGCTTCGGCGGCGCGGGTGAAGCTGCTCAGTTCCGCCACCATCACGAATGCGTGCACGGCACCGATATCGAGGGGCTTCATCGGCAAAGATTCCAATCGCGAATGACAGATATGCGCATGGATGCATTCTAACAATGCTTCGCCGGCGGTAGCTTGAAGCATCCTTCCCCTTGGGCTACCCGCATGAAGTCCCTGCTTGGCATGACCTTCGCCCTCCTCGCCGGCCTGGCCAGCCGCGATGCCCCCGCTCCTGCCCTCGCCTCGCCGCTGCAGGGCAGCTGGACCCTGGTCGCGGCCGACAAGCTGCTGCCCGACGGTACCCGCGTGCCCGACTACGGGCAGTCGCCGCGGGGGCGGCTGATCATCGATGCCCAGGGCCGCTATTCGCTGCAGATATTCAAGGCCGAACGCCTGCATTTCGCATCCGGCGACAAGGCGCGTGCCAGCGCGGAGGAATATGCCGCCGCGGCGCTGGGCTCCAGCACCCATTACGGCACGCTGGACGTCGATGCCGTCCACGGCGTGCTCAGCTTCCATATCGAAGGCGCCTCCTTCCCGAACTGGGAAGGCACGCTGCAGCAGCGCCGGTATTCGCTGGAAGGCGACGTGCTCAGCTACCGGGTGCCGCCGCGCGCAGACGGCAGCGTGCCGCTGTCGGTCTGGCGGCGGCTGGAGTGAAGGCCGGGGCCGGGCACGAGGGCGCTCTGGCTCCCTGCCCGCCCGATGCCGGCGGCGCGCGACTTCCTCAGGCCTTCAAGCGGTCGGTCGCCACCGTGGCGATGTCCTTGAACAAGCCCGGCTGCCCGGCGGCACGCGCGGCGAGCATCGCGCCGTGGATCGAGGCCATGAAAACAGCAGCTTCGGCCGCCGGCGCGTCGCGCAGCGCCAGCGTGCCAGTCGCCGCGCCCTGCCCCATGGTGGCGGCGAGCCAGGCATGCAGGTCGTGGAAGTGCGTGGTCACCTCGGCGGCGACTTCCTCCGGCACGCTCGGCAGTTCGGCGGCCAGCAGCGCGCAGATGCAGATGGGAGGGCTGGACTGGCGGATGCACTCGGCCCAGTAGCCGCAGTAGGCAACCAGGCGTTCATGCGGATCGGCGACGGAGGCATCCAGCGCCTGCAGTCCCTGCCGCACGGCCTGGCGATGCTGCGCGACCGTGGCTCTCACCAGCGCCGCCTTGGTCGCGAAATGGTGGTGGATGCTGGCCTTCCTTACCCCCACCTGCGTGGCGATGTCGGCGAAGCTGAAACCGTTGTAGCCGCCATCGGCCAGCAGAGCGTTGGCACACTGGATGATTTCCTGGGCCTTGCCGGGGTGGACGACGGTGCTCATCGGCCCACCGCCCGGTGCTGCCGGCGGCGCTGGGCCCACAACTGCAGCGGGACACCCAGCAGCAGGGCGAGCAACAGCGCACCCTGGGCACCGAGCAGCAGTGGATCCTTCAGGTCGGTCACCAACGGATGGCCTACCGGCAACCGGCGCAGGCTCTCGCTCACCGTCGGCACCAGCAGCAGGAACACGCTCAGGCTCAGCGCGACGGTTTCGACGGGACGTGAGTAGCGCCAGTCCGCGAACACAGTGGCCATCGCATAACCCAGCAGCAGCACCGCCAGGGTGACAGTGGCGATGATCATGCTGATCGGCTGGTGGGCGATCGGATAGACCGTCAGTGCACCGAGCAGCATGAAGCAGAAGTAGGCGCGGCCGCTGCCGCTGCGCGGTTCGATGCGGCCATGACGTAGCAGCATGTAGAGGGCAAGCGGAATGGCCGGCAGGCTGCCGAGGGTGTGCAGCCAGCCGAGGGAGGAGATACCCATGGAGCGTGATCCGGAAGGAATTGAGGTCAGCCTACCTACTGGTAGGTAGGTGCGTCAAGGGGTGCCGGCGGCTCCTCCGGGCGCTCCCCGCCATCGGTGGACCGGGTCAGCCCGGCCCACTGGCTCAAGGTCTGGTCCAGTCCCGAAAGCTGCTCGCGGACCAGCTCGAGCGCGTCGCTGCCCAACAACAGGTGGCTGGGCGGGGCCGGGCTGTCGATGACCTGCAGCATCGCCCGCGCCGCCTTGCGCGGATCGCCCAGCTGCCTGCCGCTCACCGCCTGCCGCCGCTGGCGTACCGGGTCGAATACGCTGTCGTAGTCGGCAATCGAGCGTGGCGTGCGCACCATCGAGCGGCCGGCCCAGTCGGTGCGGAACGATCCCGGCGCCACCGCGGTGACGTGGATGCCGAAGTCGCGCACTTCCTTGCCGAGCGCTTCGCTGATGCCTTCGAGCGCGAACTTGCTGCCGCAGTAGTAGGCGATGCCGGGCATGGTGATGAAGCCGCCCATCGAGGTGATGTTGAGGATCCGTCCGGCGCGTCGCTGGCGCATGCCCGGCAGCACCGCCTTGATCATCGCCACCGCGCCGAACACGTTGACTTCGAACTGGCGGCGCAGCTCCTCCAGCGGCGATTCCTCCAGCACGCCTTCATGGCCGTAGCCGGCGTTGTTGACCAGCACGTCAACAGGGCCAAGCGTGGCCTCGACCTGATCGACCATCGGCTCGATGGCATCGAAGTCGGTGACATCGAGCAGGCGCGCGTGCGCATGTCCGGGCGCCAGCGCCTGGAAGGCCGAGACCGCCTCGGCGTTGCGCAATGTGCCGACCACGCGATGGCCGGCGGCCAGCGCTTCCTCGGCCAGGGCGCGGCCGAAGCCGCTGCCGACGCCGGTAACCAGGATGAGTTTCGAGGACTGCATGGGATATCTCCGGAGATGCCAGGGAGTGCACGATAGAATCGACATGGCCTGCCGGTAAGGCCAGATTCCCGCCCATAACTGCCTATTCCTATGAACCATCCCCCGGCGCTCGCCAACCAGCGCCATGCCGCGCTGCCGCCCCTGGCCCCGCACGTGCTGGCCCTGGCCCCGCGCGAGGGCTACAACCTCACCACCCTGCCCGGGGTGCGGCTGTTGCGCGCCAACGGACCGCTGGCCCGCACGCCGGTGCTCTACGACCCCGGCATCGTGATCGTCTGCCAGGGTCGCAAGACCGGTTATTTCGGCAGCCAGACCTTCGTCTACGACGCGCATCAATACCTGGCGGTCTCGGTGCCGGTGCCGTTCACGATGGAGACCGACGCCTGCGCCGAAGCGCCGCTGCTGGCGCTGTACCTGCACCTGGATTTTCCGCTGGCGGCGGCATTGATGCTGGAGATTGAGAGTCGAGGCGGTGCCGGCGGCGAAGCCGTCCCCCGCAGCATGCTGTCCAGTCCGATCGACGATGCCCTGCACCTGTCGGTGCTGCGCCTGCTGCAGGCGCTGGCTGATCCGATGGAAGCAGTCCTGCTTGGCCCGCAACTGCTGCGCGAGCTGTACTACCGCGTCCTCACCGGTCCGCAGGGCCCTACCCTGCGCGCGGCACTGGCGATGCGCGGGCGCTTCGGCAGGATCGGCAGGGCGCTGCAGCGCATCCATGCCGCCTACGCCGAACCCCTGGACGTCGCCCTGCTCGCCGCCGAGGCGGGCATGAGCGTGCCGTCGTTCCACAGCCACTTCAAGGCGGTGACCTGTACCTCGCCGATGCAGTACCTGAAGTCGACGCGGCTGCACCAGGCGCGCCTGCTGATGGTCCAGGAAGGCATGACGGTGAGGGTCGCCAGCCTGGCGGTGGGCTTCGAGAGCACCTCGCAGTTCAGCCGGGAGTTCAAGCGCCTGTTCGGCCTCACCCCCGCCCGCGAAGTCCGCCGCATGCGCGACGGCTTCGCGCTGCCGCAGCGACCGCCGGGCAGCCCGTACGTTTCATCGCACTAGCCGCGCACACACGCGATCGCCGGCCGCGGTGGACGCAGGCCGGTGACCGGCCCGCGCCCCTGCCGCTCAGTGCGCCGCGCCGCCCTGCTCGGCCGGATGCGAGGAGCGGTGGCGGAACTTCCGCGACAACCACTCGCCGAGGTCGTCGACCACGGTGAAGGCGGCCGGGATCACGATCAGGCTCAGCAGCGTGGAGGTGATCAACCCGCCGATCACCGCGATCGCCATCGGCGCGCGGAAGCTCGAATCGCCGGCAAATCCCAGCGCGATCGGCATCATGCCCGCGCCCATCGCCAGGGTGGTCATGATGATCGGCTGGGCACGCTTGCGACAGGCGTCGACCAGCGCGTCGTGCTGGCTCATGCCGTGCTCGTCCTCGGCCATCACGGCGTAGTCCACCAGCAGGATCGAGTTCTTGGTGGCGATGCCGATCAGCATCAGCAGGCCGATCAGCGCCGGCAGCGAGAGCATGTTCTGGGTGATCAGCAGCGCGCCGAAGGCGCCGCCGGCGCACAGCGGCACCGCGGCCAGGATCGTGAGCGGCATCAGCGCATGGTTGAACAGCAGCAGCAGCACCATGTAGATGCAGACCAGGCCGGCGGCCATCGCCAGCAGGAAGCCGACGAACAGCTCGACGAATACCTCCGCGTCGCCAGTGTTGAGGAAACTCACGCCCGGCGGCAGCTGCTTGACGCTGGGCAGCTGCTGCACCTGTTCCATCACCTCGCCCAGCGGCCGGCCGTTGAGCTCGGCGGTCAGGGTGACATTGCGCTGGCGCTGGTAGCGCGAGATCTGCGACGGTCCGCTGCCGTCGCGGATCTCGGCCACCGCGGCCAGCGGCACCGGCCCATGCCGCCCGGGCACGCGCAGCTGGCCGATCAGCGCGGGATTGGCCAGCGTGGCCTCGGCGAATCCGACCCGGATCGGCACCTGGCGGTCAGGCAGGTTGAGCTTGGCCAGGCGCTGCTCGTAATCGCCGGCGGTGGCGATGCGGGCGGCTTCGGCGATGTCGGCGGTGGAAACGCCCAGGTCGGCGGCGCGCGCCGGGTCCGGCACGATCTGAATTTCCGGGCGTAGCAGCGAGGCGGTCGAGGTCACGCTGCCCAGGCCCGCAATGCCGCGCAGGTCGCGCTCCAGCGCGGTGGAAGCTTCCTGCAGGCGCTGCGGGTCGTCGCCGGAGAGCACCAGCTGCAGCAGGTTGCCCGGCTCGGAGCTGACGTAGCTCACGCGCACGCCGGGCAGATCCGCCAGGCGTGCCCTCGCCTCGCGCTCGAGCACGCGCTGGTCGCGCTTGCGGGTATTGGCCGGGCCCCAGTCGAGCACCAGCGTGGCCTTGCGCGCCTCGCCGACGCCGGTGGTGCTGGGGTCGCCGAGGTCGAGCACGCTGCCGACCGCGGTGTAGACCTGCTTCAGCTCGGGAATGTCCTTGAGCAGCGCCCGCGCACGCTCGGAGACCGCCACGGTTTCCTGCAGGCGCGTGCCCGGCGGCAGCTCCAGGCTGAGGTTGCTGCGGCCAAGGTCGGACTGCGGGATGAAGGTGGCCGGGATCAGCGGCACCAGCGCCAGCGAGGCGACGAACAGGCCGGTGGCGATCCACAGCGTGCGGCCGCGATGGCGCAGCGCAGCGTCGACCCAGCCCAGGTACCAGCGCATCAGCTTCGAGTCGCCCTTCTCCTCGCCGTGCGGCTTGAGCAGGTAGGCGGCCATCATCGGCGTGAGCAGGCGCGCGACCAGCAGCGAGAACAGCACCGCGGTCGCGGCGGTCCAGCCGAATTCGCGGAAGAACTTGCCGGCGATGCCCGGCATGAAGGCGACCGGCACGAACACCGCCGCCAGGGTCAGCGAGGTGGCGATCACCGCGTTGCCGATCTCGCCGGCGGCCTCGGTGGCCGCTTCCAGCGGGGGCTTGCCCATGCGCAGGTGGCGCACGATGTTCTCGATCTCCACGATCGCATCGTCGACCAGGATGCCGACCACCACCGACAGCGCCAGCAGCGTGATCATGTTGAGGGTGAAGCCGAACCAGTACATCACCGCGAAGGTCGGGATGATCGACAGCGGCAGCGCCAGCGCGGACACCCAGGTCGCGCGCCAGTTGCGCAGGAACAGCCACACCACCAGCAGCGCCAGGATCGCGCCCTCGTAGAGCATGGTCATCGACGAATCGTAGGATCGATGGGTCTCGTCGATGGCGGTGGTGACCAGGCGGAAATCGATGCCGGGATGGGCGGCGCGCAAGGCGTCCAGCGCCTTGTGCACGCCCGCCTCGACCTTGACCTCGCTGGAGCCGCGGGTGCGCGACATCGAGAAGGCGACCACGTCCCTGCCATCGAGCAGCGCTGCCTCGGTGGGGTCGGCCGCCGCGTCGGTGACCGTAGCCAGGTTGGACAGGCGCACGCCGCGGCCGTCCGGCAGGCTGATCGAAAAATCGCGCAGCGCCTGCGCGTCGGCGACGGTGCCCAGCGTGCGGATGGTCTGCTGCGCGCCCTCGAGCTCGGCCTTGCCGCCGGCGCGTTCGACCTGGATCCGCGCCAGCTGGCTGGAGACATCGCCGGCGGTGATGCCGAAGGCCAGCAGCGCGTTCGGGTCCAGGTCAACGCGCACCTGGCGGTTGACGCCGCCGACGCGGGTGACCCGGGCCACGCCGGGCACGCCGTACATCGCGCGCGAGACTTCGCGGTCCACGAACCAGCTGGCCTCGTCCGGCGCCATGTGCGGGGCGACCAGCGCGTAGGTCATCAGCGAGCCGCCGATATCGACCTTGGAGACCACCGGTTCCTGGATGTCCTGCGGGAGGTCGGTGCGGATGCGGGTCACCGCGTCGCGGGTATCGTCCAGCGCGGTCGCCAGGTCGGCCTCGAGCTGGAACTCGATGGTCGTGGTGCTCACGCCCTCGCTGACCGAGGACATCACCCGCTTGACGTTGTTGATCGTCGCCACCGAGTCCTCGACCTTGCGCGTGACCTCGGCCTCGAGCTGGCTCGGCGAGGCGCCGGGCTGGGTCACGGTCACCGTGGTCATCGGGAAGGCGATGTCGGGGAAGCGCGCCACCGGCAGCTGGTGGAAGCCCCACAGCCCCGCCACGCACAGCACGAAGAACACCAGCAGCGCCGGCAGCGGGCGCTTGATCGCCCAGGCGGAGATGTTCATCGCGCGACCGCCTTGGCGTCGGTGACCACGCGCACGCGGTCGCCCTCGCCGAGGAACCCGGCGCCATCAACCACCACCCTGTCGCCGGCCTTCAGCCCTTCGAGGATCTCGCTGCTGCCCTGCACTGCCTGGCCGATGCGCACGCGGCGGCGCTGCACCAGCTGCTTGTCGCCGACGGTGAAAACATAGCTGTGGCCGTCGCGCTGCACGATCGCCGCGGTCGGGATGACCAGCGCCTGGCCGTCACCGGTGACGATGCGGCCTTCGACGTAGACGCCGGGCTTGAGCGGGCCCGGTGCGGGCAGGTCGGCATAGATCGTGCCGGTGCGGGTCTGTGCATCGACGCCGGGGCTGACCGCGCGGATGCGCCCGCTGACCGGCTGCCCGGCATACGGCAGTTCGACCGTATTGCCCACCGCGACGAGCCTGAGCTGCTCTTCGGACAGTTCGGCGCGCCATTCAAGCCGGCCGTCGCGGATCAGTCGCAGCAGTTCGGTGCCGGCGGCGACCACCTGCCCGGGTTGCACCAGGCGCTTGGAGATCACCCCGTCGGCAGGGGCGCGCAGGTCGGCGAAATCACGCTGCAGCTGCGCGGCGTCGCGGCGCGCGCGTGCGGTCGCGGTCTGCGCCTCGGCGTTGGCGCGGTTGGCGCGCAGCTCGTCCAGGCTGCTGGCGCTGATCAGCTGCTGGTCGGCCAGCTTGGCGCCGCGCTGCAGGTTGAGCACCGCCAGCTCCTGCGCGGTCTGCGCCTGGCGCAGCGATGCTTCGGCTTGGGACAGCTCGCTGTCGAGGGTGCGGTGATCGAGCTGCAGCAGGATGTCGCCGCGCTTGACCCACTGCCCCACGTCTACCCGCAGCGAAGTGACCCGCTGCCCGCTGACCTCCACGCCCAGCTGCATTTCCTCGAAGGCCGAGACCGGGCCGGAGACGACCACGGCGCGGGCGATCGGCCGCACCTGCGCGGTGGCCAGGGTGACCGCCATCGCCTGTGGCGCGGTGTCGGCGGGTTTGTCCTTGCCGCAGCCCGCCAATGCGGCGGCGAGCAGGGCCAGGCAGGTCCAGGGCAGGTATCGGGCACGCATTGCGAACGCTTCCATGTCGATGCTGTATTGGGAAGAAGGGAGTGGGAGATGACGCTCAACCGGCGTCGGGTTGCAGCCGCAGCGCGATGCCGTCGAGCATCAGGGCCAGGCCATCGGCGAAGCGGGCGTCGAAGTCGACGTTCTCCCAGACATCGCGCGCCTGCCAGCACAGCGGGAAACGTGCCGCGGCCAGGGCGAAGAAGGCCTGGTCGAGCGTGTCGGTGTCATCGCCCGGCGTCGGCCAGGCCTGTTCCTCGATGACGTAGCCGACGACGTAGTAGATCAGGTCCATGGTCGCGGTGGCGGCAAAGTGGACCGGCGCGCCTGCACCGACCAGCGCGCCGATCGCCGCTTCGCCGGCGCGAAGGACGTTCTCGGTGGCGATGAAGGTGCCGGCGTAGACGCGGGCGCCATCGCGATGCGCCTTGAACGCGCGGCGGAACTCGCCGGCGATCTGGGTCAGGGTCTGCCGCCAGGGCTGGCCGGCGGGGATCTCCCGCGCCACGTCGGCGATCACCGCGTCGGCCATGGCATCGATGAGCGCCTGCTTGCTCTTGAAGTGCCAGTACAGCGACGGCGCGCGAATGCCGAGCTGGCAGGCCACCTTGCGCAGGGTCACGCCCTCGATGCCGGCCTCGTCGAGCAGGCGGAAGGCGGCCTCGATGATGTTGTCGCGCGCGATGGCCTGCCGCATTGATCGTACCTAACGCTGTTAGGTGACGAAATCTAACAGTGTTAGTCGAACGCCGCAAGCACGCACTTCCCCGGCTTGCCCCCCACCCGACCGCGGCCGCCGGTGCTTCCCGCCGACGCCCGTTGTGCCAGATGAAGATCCGATCCACGCCTCGGTAAATGTACGCAAACACCCTTTATTCAGTGGTTTTTTTCACTTTTCGTGCACCGTGGGCGGGGAGGATTCGGCGCTCAGGGGGCAATGGCACAAGGAGTCGACAATGGACGACCGCATGTCAACCCGTGGTCAGGCAACAGACCTTTGGCGCCGCCGGCCTCACCGTTCACCCTCCCTGCAGCCGCTGGCGGCGGCGATCGCGATGCTGCTCGGCCCGGCAGTGGCGCAGGCCGCGCCCCCGCCGGACGATGGCCAGGAGCCGGTGTCGCTGCTCAGCACCAGCTCACCGCTGCTGCCGACCGGCGGAACCGGCTGCCATGGCATCACCACCTCGCCGCGCGGGCTGTCGCTGTGCGACCAGCAGACGCATACGCTGCCCGATGCAACGATCCCCGAGACCACCTGGGACGTGGTGCGCGTCGGCTACGGCACGACCGCGACCTTCAACAACTACGACATCGTCACCGAGATCCCGACGGGCGGCTCCGGTTTTTTCAGCCCGGTCACGGTGTTCAGCGGCCCTGATGGCGCCTACGCGGTGGCCACCGGCACCTTCAACAATGCCGTGATCTACATGGCCCCGCAGTCGCTGGCAAACGTCATCGGCACCACCAGCGGCGTGCTGGTCGTCAACGGAGGCACGATCGGACTCAATCCGGTCAACACGTATTCGCCGACCATGACATTGGCCGCGCTGACCGCCTTCGGCGGCGGCACGGTGAACGCCAATGGCGTTCTCGTCGACCTGCCCAGCACGCTCGCCACGGCCTTCCAGATCACCAACGGCGATCCGGGCGGCGGCCTGCCCGGCCAGCGCACGCTGGCGCAGATCAATGCGAGCAACATGCGGATCACGCTCGGTGACGGCAACGAGGCGGTCGCCCGCACCCGGGGTGCGCTGGTGGCCGGCGAGGCCGAGCTCAACCTGACCGACAGCACGATCGACGCCGGCAACTACTCGCTGGGCATCTACAACTATTTCGGAGGCAGTTACACCGGCGCGGTCGATGGCACGCGCTCGAACCTGCTGCGCACTGACATCACGCTGGGCAACGACAGCGTGGGCTGGTGGGGCAACGGCACCCTCGCCCCGGCGCGCCTCACCGCTACCGACAGCAGCTTCAGCGTCGGCAGCGACAGCTGGGGCATCTACATGGTCACCGGTACCACTGCCCACCTCATCGATTCCACCATCACCGCCGGGCCGGGCAGCTACGGCGCGCTGATGCACGATGGCGGCACCCTGACCCTGGACGGCAGCAGCGCCATCCGCGCCACTGGCGCCGATTCGGTCGGCATCGAGAACGACGCCAGCCACGTGGTGTTCGGCGCCGGCACACCGGAGGTCGAAGGCGGCGCGCTGGGCCTGTCGGGCCTGGCCGGCGCGGATTTCCAGCTGCAGTCCGGCAGCACGTTGAACGTGTCATCTGCGCAGGACGATGCCATCGGCATCCAGCTGGACGGCAGCGGCTTCGACGGCGTGTCCGGTTCCACCCTGCAGGTGGCGATGGGCGGGGCGACCGGCACCGGCATCCACGTGCTCAACGCCGGGCACCTCGTGCAGGCCGGCAGCGCGGCCATCAGCGGGCCGGGCAGTGCCGTGTCGGTCACCGGCACCGGCAGTCAGGTCACGCTCTCCGGCGGTGGCACCGCGACGTCCAGTGCGGCCGGTGCGCCGACCATCCTCGTCGATGAGGGCGGCAGCTTCACCGCCAATGCGCTGGCGACCAGCGCCAGCGGGGCATCCGCTGCCGCGCTGGCTTTCACCGGTGCCGGCGCGACGGTGGACTTCACCGGAGGCAACCTGGCCAACGCCAGCGGCGGCACCGTGCAGGTGACGGGCACTGGCGCGGTCGGCACGTTCGCCAATACCCAGGTCGGTGGCAGCGGCCAGTGGCTGGACGTAGCCGCCGACCCGGCCAGCGGCGGCAACGCCGACGGCACGCTGACGTTCACCGGCTCGACCCTGACCGGCTCGGCGCAGACCGCGGCCGGCAGCACCTCGAATGTCACCCTGCAGGAAAGCACCTGGTTCCTGACCGGATCATCGGTACTGACCTCGCTGGTCAACGATCCCAGCGTGATCGATTTCGCACCACCTACCGGGGATCCGGCGCTGGCATCGAGCTACCACACGCTGACGGTCAACCAGTACGCCGGTGACGGACGCCTGGTCATGAACACCTGGCTGGCAGCCGACGACTCGCCGTCCGATCGCCTGGTGATCGTCGACGGCAGCGGCAGCGGGCCGGGCACGATCCAGGTCCGTGGCACCGGCGGTGGCGGCGCGCTCACCACGGGGCTGGGCATCACCCTGGTGGAGGCGCTCAACTCGACCACGGCTGCCAACAGCTTCGCGCTCGCAGGTCCCGTGGTCGCCGGCCCCTACGAGTATTTCCTCTACCGCGGTGGACCGGGAACGAGTGCGACCGCCGACGTGGAAAACAGCTGGTACCTGCGCTCGACGCTGGACTGCTCGGCACCGGGGGCTCCCAGCCCGCCCTGCCCCACGCCGCCGCCTCCCCCGCCTCCCCCGCCTCCCCCGCCTCCCCCGCCTCCCCCTCCCCCGCCGCCGCCTCCTCCTCCCCCGCCTCCTCCTCCTCCGCCGCCGCCGCCGGGGCCGCCAGCTCCGCCACCGCCTCCGCCACCGCCGCCGCCTCCGCCTCCGGGCCCGCCACCGCCGCCCCCGCCGCCGGCCTATCGGCAGGAGGTCTCGCTGGCCGCGTCGCTGCCGACCATGTCGGCGATCTACGGCCGCACCCTCATCGACACGATGCACGAGCGCATCGGCGATCCGCAGCTGCTCGCCAATCGCCAGGATCTTGCCGCTGGCGACGAGGGCATGAACGGCGCCTGGGTCCGCGTGATGCACCATGACGGCGAACGCGACGGCGGCAACAGCGGCATCTACGGCAAGCGGGGTGCCAGCTTCGACTATCGGTTCACCGCGATGCAGGTCGGGCTCGACCTGTTCCGTCGGATCGCCGATGACGGGGCTCGCCAGCACGCCGGTGGCTACCTGGCCTACGGACGGGCTACCGGCGAGGTGCGCCACAACTTCCTGGACTACGACTTCCACGCCGGCGACGACGAGTTCCGGGCACGCACTGTCGGCGCGTACTGGACCGGGTTCAACGCGCGTGGCGCCTACCTCGACGCGGTGGGCCAGTACACCTGGTATGACCTGAAGGCCGAGTCGACCCGCCTGCCGCCATCGTTCACCAACGGCGACGGTGTCGCGCTGTCGCTGGAAGGCGGCTGGCCGTTCGTGCTCTCAAGCGACTCGCAGGACGGTGCGGACACCGGCTGGAAGCTGGAACCACAGGCACAGGTGCTCTGGCAGTCGATCGACATCGACGACCTGGTCGACGCCGCGGCGCGGGTGCGCTACAGCCACGGTGATTCAACCGTTGGCCGCCTCGGCGCGCGTCTCAACCGCAGTGCCCTGGGCAATGGTCGCAGCGGCGAACCCCGCTCGACCGACTGGTGGCTGCGTGCCAACGTCTGGCATGAGTTCAGCGGCAAGCCCAGGACCGAGTTCTCCAGCGCCTCCGGCTACGTGCCCTTCGTGGCCGACCTGGGCGACACCTGGGGCGAGTTTGGCGTGGGTGGTACCTGGCAGGTCAGCGCCACCGGCTACCTTTACGCCGATATCGACTACACCTGGAGCTTCGACGGCGAAGAAACCTCGTGGAACGGCAAGGTCGGCATGCGCTGGAACTGGTAGCTGGATCGACCGGCGCGGGCCGCCATGGCCCGCGCCGGTGCCCGCGGCGGGATTACTTCGCCGCTTCCTCGATCACCCGCGCGACTTCGTTCGGGTGCGAGACCATCACCACGTGCGAGGCGCCGGCGACCACCTTGGTGTCGCGGGCGTGCGCACGCTGCGCCATGAAGGCCATCGCCTGCGGCGGGATGTTCAGGTCGGCGCTGCCGTAGACGTGCCAGGACGGCAGGGTCTTCCAGCTCGGCGTCCCGCTGGCCTCGTTCAGCGCGGCCTCGGTGATCGGGCGCTGGGTGGCGGCCATCAGCGCGGCCTGGGCCTTGGGCACGTCGGCGGCGAACTGGGCCGGGAACTTGTCCTGCTGGATGTACAGGTCCTTGCCGCCATCGGCCAGCGGCACCGGCGCGGCCAGGGTCGGGCCGAGCGTGCTGCCGGGGAACTTGCCGCTGAGGGCGGCTGCGGATTCGCCGCGCTCCGGAGAGAAGGCCGAGACATACACCAGCGACTTCACGTTGGCATGGCCGTTGGCGGCATCGGTGATGACGCTGCCGCCATAGGAATGGCCGACCAGCACCACCGGGCCATCCAGGCTGGCGACCAGCTGGCCGATGTACTGGCCGTCGCTGTGCACGCCGCGCAGCGGATTGGCCGCGGCGATCACGGTATAGCCGTCGCGACGCAGGATGCCGACCACGCCGTTCCAGCTCGAGGCGTCGGCGAAAGCGCCATGCACGAGCACGATGCGCGGCTTGCTGGCGGCGGGCTTCGCGCTGCCGGTGGGGTTGGAATTGGCGGCGGTGGCCTGCGCGCCAAGCGCGGTGGCGAGGGCCAGGCTGGCGACGATGGCCAGCCCGATGGCGGTCTTGTTCATGCAATGCTCCTGTCTTTGGAATGCCCGCTCACGGGGCGTAACGGGTGAACACGTAGTCGCGCGCCTTCGCCCGCGATTGATGGCAGGCGAAGCAGGTGCGGTGCTGGGCCTCGTCGACCGGCTGGCCGTTGACGAAGCGCCCATAGCCCCAGCCACCGCTGGCGGCGTATTTCTTCGAATCCTTGACCATGACCTGCACCGTGGTGGCCGCGCCCGGGATCGAGGCCGGCTCGAACTCCGGCGAGGGCACGTGCTTCCAGGCCAGCTTCACCAGCACGGTGCCGTCGGGGAAGGGCTTGTCCGCCCCGGCGCCCTGCGCGTAGGCCCTGATCGCCACCTCGTTGCCGAGGGTGGCGCGCAGTTCGTCCAGCGGTGGGGCTTCCTGCGCTGGCGCCACCAGCTGCCAGCGCCGGTAACCATCGGGAATGGTCACCCCGTACAGCGGCGAAGCCGGCTTGCCGGCGCCGGCGCCGACCGCCACCGCGGCCCAGGCCAGCCCGAGCACGCCGCAGCCTGCCAGCGCGATCCATCCTGCGTACCTCATGCGGGCATCCTCCGGGTCACAGCTTCTGGACGTCGACGATGGCCTGCACGAATGCCTGCGGCGCCTCCTGCGGCAGGTTGTGGCCGATCCCGCCGCTGACCAGGCGGTATTCGTACTTGCCGGTGAAGTACTTGCGATAGGCCTCGGCGGCCGGATGCGGGGCGCCGTTGGCATCGCCTTCCATGGTGATGGTCGGCACCGGGATGGTCGGCGAACTGGCCAGCTGCTGCTCCAGCGCGGCGTTCTCCGGCTGGCCTTCGGCCAGGCCCATGCGCCAGCGGTAGTTGTGGACCACCAGCGCGACCTGGTCGGGGTTGTCGAGCGCGGCGGCGCTGCGCTGGAAGGTGGCGTCGTCGAACTTCCACTGCGGCGAGGCCAGCTGCCAGATCAGCCGGGCGAAATCGTGGGTGTACTTGCCGTAACCCTGCTCGCCGCGCTCGGTGGCGAAGTAGAACTGGTACCACCACTGGTACTCGGCCTTCGGCGGCAGCGGCTGGCGGCCGGCCTCCTGGTTGCCGATCAGGTAGCCGCTGACCGAGACCAGCGCATCCACCCGCTGCGGCCACAGTGCGGCGACGATGTCGGCCGAACGCGCACCCCAGTCGAAGCCGCCGAGCACGGCGCGCTTGACCTGCAACGCATCCATGAAGTCGATCACGTCGCGCGCCAGGGCGACCGGCTCGGCGTTGCGCGGCGCGTCGGCGGACAGGAAGCGGGTGTCGCCATACCCGCGTGCGTAGGGGACCAGCACGCGGTAACCCTTGGCGGCGAGCGCCGGGGCCACTTCGTCGTACGCGTGGATGTCGTAGGGCCAGCCGTGCAGCAGGATCACCACGCGGCCCTTCGCCGGGCCGAGTTCGGCATAGGCGACATCGAGCGCGCCGGCCTTGACGTGCTTCAGCGTACCCAGCGAAGACGCTGCCGCCGCATTGCTGGTCGCCCCGCCCGTCGCCGGCGGCGTGCGCGCCTCGGCGGGGCCGGCGGCCAGCCAGGGGACCAGGATCATTGCCACTACCGCCGCACCGGCCAGGCGCCGCTGGCTGCCATCGTTCAGTTGCATGTTCGTTCTCCGGAAGTTGAAGTGAGGCGTTTCAAAGCCCGCCGAGGATCCGCCGGGCGGTATCGACCACCGCATCGGGCACCGCCAGCTGCACCCCTGCCCCGCCGCCTTCCCAGCCGACGTCCACGCCGGACACCTGCGAGGGGATGCCTTCGCGTTCGAGCAGCAGCCGTGCCAGCTCGGCCTCGAGGAAGGTGGTGTAGCGGGCGATGCGGGTCATGGCGCGGTGTCCAGCGCCGGGCGCAGCGGGCGGAAGGCCGCACGCAGTTCCTCGGCGAACAGCTGCGGCTGTTCCCAGGCGGCGAAGTGCCCGCCCTTGTCGACCTCGTGGAAGTAATACAGCGAGGGATAGGCCTGGCGGGACCAGCTCTCCGGCGCGCGGTAGATCTCGTGCGGGAACACGCTGATCGCCACCGGCACCTTGATCTCGCGGGTCTTCTGCGCCTGCGCGCTGAAGTTGTTGTTGTGGTTTTCCCAGTAGAACCGCGAGGATGCCGCGCCGGTGTTGGTCAGCCAGTACAGGGTGATGTCGTCGAGGATGGCATCGCGGCCGAGCACGCGCTCGGGCTGGCCGTCGCTGTCGGACCATTCGGCGATCTTCTCGTAGGTCCATGCCGCCAGCGCGCTGGGCGAATCGGCCAGCGCGTAGCCGATCGTCTGCGGGCGGGTGACCATCATGGCGCCGTAGGCGGCGTTGTGGCCGAAGAAGTTGCTGAGCGCGACGTAGGCTCGTTGCTCCGCCGCGCCCAGCCCGGCGGGGGGAGGATCGCCGGCGTTGATCGGGGCCACCAGTTCGGGCGGAATGGTGGCCGGCATGTTGAGGTGGATGCCGAGCAGGCCCTGCGGCGCCTGCCGGGCGAGCGCGTCGGAGATCACCGAGCCGTGGTCGCCGCCCTGGGACACGTAATGCGTGTAGCCCAGGCGCTTCATCAGCACGTCCCAGGCGCGGGCGACGCGGTCGGGGTTCCAGCCGAGCTCGCGCGGCACGCCGGAGAAGCCGTAGCCGGGGATCGCCGGGATGACCACGTCGAAGGCATCCGATGCCTTGCCGCCGTGGGCGACCGGATCGGTCAGCGGACCGATCGCCTTGACGAACTCCAGCGGCGAGCCCGGCCAGCCGTGGGTGAGGATCAGCGGCATCGCATGCGGCTCGCGCGAACGCACGTGGATGAACTGGATGTCGACCCCATCGATGGTGGTGACGAACTGCGGCAGCGCGTTGAGTTCCTTCTCGAAGCGGCGCCAGTCATAGTCCCGGCCCCAGTAGCCGAGCAGCGCCTGCATCCGCGCCAGCTGCACGCCCTGCGAACCGTCGTCGACCAGTTCGCGATCGGGCCAGCGGGTCTGGTTGATGCGGCGCTTGAGGTCGTCGAGCTGGGCCTGCGGCACGTGCACCTTGAACGGACGGATCGCGGTGTCATCCTGCGCCGGCGCGGCCTGCGCCTGCAGCGTTGGCATGACCAGCGCCAGGGCGAATACCGCCGCCAGCAGGCGGCGCGGCGGTGGCGCGGTGAAGCGCCGGGCAATGTATTTGCATGCGTTCATCACGGGCTCCACTCAGACCAGGTTGAGGGTGACGTCGACGTTGCCGCGCGTGGCCTTCGAGTACGGGCAGGTCTGGTGCGCGGCCTCGATCACCGCATGCGCCTGCTCGGCCGCCAGCCCCGGCAGGCTGATGTTCAGCCGCGCGCGCAGGAAGTAGTTTTCCTCGTCCAGGCACAGGTCGATCTCCGAATCGATGGCGCGCGCGGCCGGCAAGGTGATGCCGAGGCGTCGCGCGGCGATGTTCATCGCGCCGTCGAAGCAGGCCGACCAGCCGGCCGCGAACAGCTGCTCGGGATTGGTGCCCTTGCCGGTGCCCGGCAGAGCGTGGTGGATGTCCAGCAGGCCGTCGTCGCTGCGCGAGGTGCCGCCATCGCGGTTGCCGGTGGTGTGCACGCGGGCGGTGTAGAGGGTCTTCGGCGAAGTCATGGGAGGAGCTCCTGCGGTCGTCGTGGCTCGCCGGGTTGGCGATGGGATGCGATGACAGCAGGCGCCCGCACGGCGGGCGATCACACCTTGGTATCGGTCGATACCTATGGATGGTGCCGGGCACGGAATGACACCAAGGTATGATGGGCCGGTGCCCTGCCGGGCGCGAAAATCGACTGTCGGCGATCGCCGGGTGAGGTCGGCATGGAACTGGAACTGGGCAGCGTCGCCGATGCATTGCCCGCGATGGCGTGGAGTGCACGCGCCGACGGATGCATCGAACAGGTCAACCGCGCCTGGTGCGAATTCAGCGGCCGCCAGCGCGAGGAAGTCCGCGCCCTGGGCTGGGCGGGCATCGTGCATGGCGATGACCTGGCCGCGCTTGAACGGGCACTGCAGGCCGGCACCGACACCGTCGCCGACCTGGAGATCCGCGCCCGCCTGCGCCGTGCCGATGGGCAGTATCGACTGTTCGTGCTGCGCGCCCGCCCGCTGGTCGATCGCGTGGGCCGGCCCGTTGGCTGGTCGGGCCTTGCCCTGGAGGAGCAGCCGCGCCCCCGCACCGGCGAGCGCGAGCTGCGCGAGATCGTCGACAGCATCCCCGCCTTCATCGGCCTGACCTCACCCAATGGCCAGGCCGAGTACTTCAACCGCTTCGCCCGCGACTACCTCGGCGCCACGCTCGACGAGCTCACCGGCTGGCAGGCGACCGACACCATCCACCCGGACGACCTGCCCGCGGCAATCGCCTGCTGGCAGGCCGCGGTGGCGCGCGGACTGCCTTACGAGTTCACCCACCGCGTGCGTCGCGCCGACGGCGTCTACCGCTGGTTCCAGGTGCGCGGGCTGCCGATGCGCGACGACGAAGGCGCGATCACCCGCTGGTTCCTCGTCGACGCCGACATCGAGGAACACAAGCGCGGCGAGGCCCTGCTCAACGGCGAGAAGCACCTGCTGGAAATGGTCGCCCAGGGCGAGCCGCGCGCGGACATCCTCGATGCCTTCAGCCGCCTGGTCGAAGCCATCGTCACCGGCTCGCGCTGCAGCGTCATGCTTCTCGATGCCGCCGGCAAGCAGATGGAGGCCACCGCCGGGCCGAGCCTGCCGACGGATTTCGTCGCACGGATCTCCGGCTGCGCGGTCGGCGCGCAGATCGGCCCGTGCCCGATGGCGGTACGCCTGCGCGAGCAGGTCATCGCCGCCGACCTGTCGCGCGAGACGCGCTGGAAACAGACGCAATGGCCGGCGCTGGCAATCGCCCACGGCCTGATGTCGTGCTGGTCGACGCCGATCATCGCCGCAGCCGGGGAAACCCTCGGCGTGTTCGCCATCTACCACGACCGGCCGAAGGCACCTTCGGTGCAGGACCTGGCGCTGGTGCGCCAGCTCACCCACATCGCCGGCATCGCCATCGAGCGGATGCGCTCGCAGAAGTCCATCGAGCAGGCGCTGAGCGACGTACAGCTGTCCGAAGGCCGCTTGCGCAGCCTGATCGGCGCGGTGCCCGGCTTCGTCTGGAGCTGCGGGCCGGACGGCAGCGTCGACTTCCTCAACCAGCGCTGGTGCGAGTACACCGGCATGGACCTGGCCCAGGCCCGAGGCTTCGGCTGGACGGGCGCGGTGCACCCGGACGACGCCGGCGCACTGGCCGCCTACTGGGGCACCCTGCTTGCCAGCGGCGAACCCGGCGAATACGAGGCCCGCCTGCGTCGCCATGATGGCGTCTACCGCTGGTTCCTGATCCGCGCCGTGCCGCACCGCGACGCCGCCGGCCAGGTGCTGAAGTGGTACGGCGCCAATACCGACATCGACGATCGCAAGCAGGCCGAGATCCTGCTGGCCGGGGAAAAGAAGCTGCTGGCGATGATGACCGGCGGCCACCCGCTGCCGGTGATCCTCGACGCGGTCTGCCAGCTGGTCGAATCCACCATCGACGGCGCGATCGGCAGCATCGTGCTGGTCGACCCGCGCCGCTCGCAGCCGGGCCGCGCGGCCGGGCCGCTGCTGTTCCTGCAGGCCGGCGCCGCGCCGCGGCTGCCGGCGGAACTGGCCGCGTGCGTGGTCGACCGCATCGCCGAGGCCGGCACCAACCCGGTGGCGGCCAGCGCGCTGTCGGGCGAGCCGGTGATCGCCGCCAACATCGCCCTGGACATCCGCTGGCGGCAATGGCGCGAGTGCGCGCTGGGCCACGGGCTGCGCGCCAGCTGGTCGATGCCGATCACCTGCGCCGACGGCATGGTCGCCGGCGTGCTGTCGCTGGGCTATCGCGAGCCGCGCCAGCCGGAGCCCGCGCACGTCGCGCTGATGGCGCGTTTCGCCCACCTGGCGCACATCGCGATCGAATGCGCCCGCTGGGAAGCCGCCCTGCGGCAGAGCGAGGCCTTCCTGGCCAAGGCGCAGCGGCTGAGCCTGACCGGTACCTTCTCCTGGCGCGTCGACGACGACGAGATCACCTGGTCCGACGAGCTGTATCGGATCCTGGAACTCGCCCCCACGCACAAGCCGAGCTTCGCGCTGCTGGATTCGCGCGTGCATCCGGACGACATCCCGGCGCTGCGCCACGTGATGGAACGGCAGCGCGGCGAGGCCTGCGATTTCGAGCACGAGCACCGCCTGCTGATGGCCGACGGCAGGGTCAAGCACGTGCACCTGGTCGCCCATGCCACCCACGATGACGACGGCCGGCTGGAATACATCGCCGCGGTCCAGGACACCACCCAGCGCCGGCAGTCCGAGGAAGCGCTGGGCAAGGTACGTTCGGAACTGGCCCACGTGGCGCGGGTGGCCAGCCTCGGCGCGCTGACCGCCTCGATCGCGCACGAGGTGAACCAGCCGCTGGCCGGCATCATCACCAACGCCAACACCTGCCTGCGCATGCTCGCAGCCGAGCCGCCCAACCTGGACGGCGCCCGCGAGACCGCGCGCCGCACGATCCGCGACGGCAACCGCGCATCGGCGGTGATCCAGCGCCTGCGCGGGCTGTTCGCCAAGCGCGAGCTGGTGCCCGAGCCGGTCGACCTCAATGCCGCCGCGCGCGAGGTGCTGGCGACCCTGGTCGGCGACCTGCAGCGTGGCGGCATCCTGTTCCAGCCCGAGTTCGCCCATCGCCTGCCACGCGTGCGCGGCGACCGGGTGCAGCTGCAGCAGGTCGTGGTCAACCTGGTGCTCAACGCGCTCGACGCGTTGGGCGGGGTGCACGATCGCCCGCGCCGGCTGCGGGTCGGCACCGGGGTCGGCGGCGACGGCCGGGTCTACCTGGCGGTGTGCGACAACGGCGTCGGCTTCCAGGACGAGGACGCCGAGCGGCTGTTCCAGGCCTTCTACACCACCAAGGATGCCGGCATGGGCATCGGCCTGTCGGTCTGCCGGTCGATCCTCGAACACCACGGCGGCGACCTGCGCGCCACGCCCAATCCCGACCACGGCGCCTGTTTCACCCTGGTCGTGCCGGCCTGGATGGCGGGCCAGGCCATGCCGGCGGAACCGCGCGGCGACGCGATTGCCCCACCCTCCCCCGGTCGCCTCGAGGAACTGCGTTGATGTCCAAACAGAAGCTGCTGGTGTCGGTCGTGGATGACGACGAGTCGGTGCGCGAGTCGTTGCCCGACCTGCTGCGCGAGCTCGGCTTCGCGGCCGAGGCCTTCGCCTCCGGCGAAGCCTTCCTGGCCTCGGACCGGCCCGCCAGCACGCACTGCCTGCTGCTGGACGTGGCGATGCCCGGCATGGGCGGTCCACAGCTGCAGGCACGGCTGCGCGAGCGTGGCTTCCGCATCCCGGTGATCTTCATCACCGCCCATGGCGATGCCAGCGACCGGCCCCGCCTGCTGCGACAGGGCGCGGTGGACTGCCTGTTCAAACCCTTCAGCGAGGCGGCGCTGCTGGCCGCCCTCGCCGCCGCCCTGCCGGCGTCCTGAAGCGCGACCGGAGCCTGATCCCATGTCGAGTCCCTACCCCACGCCAACCCGACCCAGCCGCCTGGCGCCCCGCATGGACGCAGGCCCGGTGGTCTACGTGGTGGACGACGACATCTCCGTGCGCGAGTCGATGGAACTGATGATCCGGCATGCCGGCTGGGAACCGCGGCTGCTCGATTCCGCCCAGGCGTTCCTGGCCGAGCCGGCGCCGGGCGGCCCCAGCTGCCTGCTGCTGGACGTGCGCCTGCCCGACCTCAATGGCCTGGACCTGCAGGCGCGCATCGCCGGCCAGCGCCCGGACATGCCGATCATCTTCCTCACCGGCTACGGCGACGTGCCGCTGGCGGCGCGGGCGATGAAGGCCGGGGCGGTCGAGGTGCTGACCAAACCCTGGGACACCGACGTGCTGCTGCGCGCGATCGGCGATGCGCTGGCGGCCAGCCGCGCCCTGCGCGAGTGGCGCGCAAACGTACGCCGGGTGGCCGACAACCACGCCGCCCTGACCCGGCGCGAGCAGGATGTGATGGCGATGGTCGTGGCTGGCGCGTTGAACAAGCAGATCGCCGCCGCGCTGGGCATCAGCGAGATCACCGTCAAGGCGCATCGCGGCCGGCTCATGCGCAAGATGGGAGCGCGCACGCTGCCGGAACTGGTGAAGATGGCCGAACTGCTGGCCCGCGGCGGGCGCGACTGAAGCGGACGGTCGCGGCTGTCAGGCCAGCGCGTTGACGTGGTGGACCTCGACGGTGACGTGGACCAGTTCCTCGTGGATCGCCAGCCGGGCGCGGAAATCGTCGGCATCCAGTCCGCTGTCGGTGACCACCGATACCACGCAGGCGTAGCGGCCCCGTCCCACTTTCCAGACGTGCAGGTCGCTGATGCGCGCGCGCACGTCGCCCTGTTCGATCACCTCGTGGATTTCCGCGACCACCGGATCGTCCATTTCCGCGTCCAGCAGTACGCGCCCGGTACTGCGCAGCAGGCCCCAGGCCCACGCGGTGACCAGCACCGCCCCGGCCAGGCCCATGGCCGGATCGAGCCAGGACGCGCCGAAGTACATGCCGCCCAGCAGGGCGACGATCGCCAGCACCGACGTGGCGGCGTCGGCGATCACGTGCAGGTAGGCCGAGCGCTGGTTGAGATCGTGCGCATGGCCGTGGTGGTGGTCGTGCGAGTGGCCGTGTGCGTGTGCATGTCCGTGACCGTGACCGTGATCGTGATCGTGATCGTGTCCATGGTCGTGATCGCGCAGCCACCACGCGCACAGCAGGTTCACCGCCAGGCCGAGAATGGCGATCACGATGGCTTCGCGGTAGTGGATCGTGCTGGGACGCAGCAGCCGTTCGGCCGACTGGAACGCGATCAGTGCCGCAACCCCCAGCAGCAGGATCGCACTGGTGTAGCCGCCGAGGATCTCGATCTTCCAGGTGCCGAAGGCAAAGCGGCGGTCGCCCGCATAGCGGCGCGCACAGGCATAGGCGAATGCGGACAGGCCCAGGGCCAGGGCGTGCGAGCTCATGTGCCAGCCATCGGCCAGCACCGCCATCGAGTTGAACCACCAGCCACCGCTGATCTCCACCACCATCATCGCCAGGGTCAGCCACATGGCGCGACGGGTGGCCCGCTCGGCGCCGGCATTGCCCGCATCGAAGCTGTGGGAGTGGCGGCGCTGGTCGGCGATGGCGTCGAGGGACATGGGGGCATCGGCTGCTGGTATACCCCCCTAGGGTATATGATCGGGCCCATGGCGCACACCTCCCGCAACAAGAAGGCCCTGCTGACCCGGATCCGCCGTATCGCCGGCCAGGTCGCCGGGCTGGAGAAGGCATTGGCCGAGGACGCCGACTGCGCCGACGTGCTGGTGCAGATGGCCGCCGCCAAGGGAGCCATGCACGCGCTGATGATGGAGGTCCTGGTCGGGCATCTGGACGAGCACGTTGTCGCGGAAACCGATGCAGGCCAGCGCCGCCAGGAGGCGCAGGCGCTGGTGACCTTGCTGAAGGGTTTCGCGCGTTAGCCGCCGCGCCTACCAGCAGGCCTGGTGGACCTTGTTGTCCCAATGCCTGGACAGGGCAAAGTTCCGTTTCAGCCCGGCCTTCTCATACGCCGCGGCCCGTTGCGCCCGCATCGATTCGCAACTGGTGTCGGTCCCGGCCCTGAGCCGTGTCCCCCTGCCGGGACCGGCCTGCCCGGCGCGACGGACCGTGGCACGCGACGCCGGTGCCGCCCGCAGCTTGCGGGTGCGGACCGGCGGCTGGACCGCGCCGCCAACCGGGCGCAGCGTCGGCGGCGGCAGCGGTGCCGGTCCGGCCAGCGGCCACTGCTTGAGGCTGCGTCCCTTGGTGCACGGCGTGGCCTGGTAACTCACCTCGCGCCCGTCCACGCACTGGTGGACCTGCTGCGCCGCTGCCTGTGGCGAAGCGGCGAACAACGCCAGCAGCACCGCCCACATCGGCAGCGCCCGCAGCCGCAGCCCGATCCGCCCTGTTCCTGTCCTGGTCCTCATCGCGAAGCCTCCTTGTCCAGGGCCAGCGTGCCTTGGACGAGCAGGCAGCCGCCATCACCAGGCGGCCCTGGAACAGGTCAGGAAAGCGCCGAGATTCAGGCCAGTGCGTAATCCAGGGCCGCCACGATTGCCGCCACCTGGGCAGCATTGCACTCGGCCGGCGTCGCGCGCGGGCTGTCCGGATAGACCTCGGTGGTGGTCGTGTACACCGCGTTGGTGAGGCCGGCGCACAGCCCCAGACGCTTGAAGTCGTATTCGATCACGCCGGGCGCCACCACCGGCGAGCCGATGATCAGGCCCTGCGCGTCGGCCGGTGCAATGTGGGTGACGCCGGCCACCGCGGCCACCACCGCCCGCTGGAAATCCAGCTGCGGATTGGCGCTGTCGGCGACCAGGTAGAAGCCGTCGGGAATGCCGTCCGGCTCGAACGGCTTGCCGTCGCGCGCGGCCAGCGCCGGACGGAACTCGGTCTCGTCGCTGTCGGTGGTCTCGTGCAGGTCGATGTGCAGGCGGATGCGATCGCGCAGCGGGCTGACCAGCTGCCACAAGGCGGCGGACTCGGCGGCCGGGCTGTCGGCGCGGAAGGAGCGGTTGGGATCGATCGCGTCGGGATTCCAGCGGTGGATCCGCTCGTAACCCCAGGGGCTGACGCAGGGCACGACCAGCAGGTTGGCGCGGCCGGCATAGCGCGCGGCGGGCCCGCGCAGGAAGTCGAGCGCGCCGTGCACGCCGCTGGTCTCGTAGCCATGCACGCCGCCGGTGACCAGGGCGGTGGGCAGCCCCGGGTTCCAGTCGCGGCTGCGCACCGCGAACAGGTCGTAGCGGTCCGGTGCGTAGTCCAGCGTGCCGTAGGCTTCCACGTCGAAGTCGCCACGCAGGGCCTCCAGCGCGTTCACCACCTCGTCGGCATAGCTGCGCCGCTTGTGCTGGCCGGCGCGCCACTGGCGTCGCTCGGCCTCGCCCCAGGGCTGGCCGGGGGTACCGATCGGGAAGGCGGTGGCGTCCTGGGACATCGCGGGGACCTGCAACGGGGGAAATAGCGCCCATGATACGACGCGCACACCGGCGCTCGCGGCGCGCCACCGCGGCGTCACCGGTTTCCGTTACCCTGCGCGCGGCAACCAGGGCGTCATCCATGCGCATCATCGAAAGCACCTACGGCTCGAACGAGGACGGCCTGATCTGGGGCTACCGCTTCGTGCCCGGGCAGCCGGCCGAACCGATCGGCACCGCGGAAGTCGCCGCGTTCCTGGCCGGTGACGGTCCGCCCGGGGCGTTCCTGTGGCTGCATTTCGCCCTCTCCAACCAGGGTTCGGAGCGTTTCCTGCGCCGCCACCTGGCCCTGCCGGACGCCTTCTACGATTCGCTGGCCAGCGAGGTTGGCGCCACCCGCCTGGAGCTGGACGACGGCGCCCTGGTGGCAGTGGTCCATGACGTGCTGTTCGACTCCAGCTTCGATGCCTCCGATGTCGGCACCACCAGCCTGTGCATCGGCCCGCGGCTGGTGGTCAGTGCACGGCTGCGGCCGCTGCGCTCGGTCGACCGCCTGCGCGCGGACATCCGTGCCGGCCAGGCGATCCGCTCGCCGGTCGAACTTCTGGCGCACCTGCTGCGCGACCAGGCCAACGTGCTCGGCGACATCCTGCGCCGCTCGACCCTGCGGGTCGATCACATCGAGGACCGGCTGCTGGCCAGCCAGGTTTCCACCGACCGCAAGCAGCTCGGTGCGCTGCGCCGCACGCTGGTGCGGCTGCAGCGCCTGCTGGCACCCGAGCCGACCGCGCTGTTCCGCCTGCTGAACCGGCCACCGGCGTGGATCGGCCCGGACGACGTGATCGACCTGCGCCAGGCGGCCGAGGAGTTCTCCGCGGCGATCGCCGATTCGGCCGCGCTGGTCGAGCGGGTCAAGCTGATCCAGGAAGAACTCGCCGCGCTGGTCAACGAACAGACCAGCCGCACCCTGTTCGTGCTGACCGTGGTGACCGTGCTGGCGCTGCCGGTCAACCTGGTCGCCGGCCTGTTCGGCATGAATGTCGGCGGCATCCCGCTGGCCGCCAACGGCCATGGCTTCGCCGCGGTGGTGACGGTGCTGGTACTGTTGACCGCCGTGCTGGCCTGGTTCTCGTTCCGCCCACGCGGCGACTGACGGCGCGCGCGGGCTGCGTCAGCGCCGCAGGTTGACCTTGGCCAGGTCGAGCACCTGGCCGCCGCGCCCGTCCAGGACCGCCTTGAGCAGGAACAGGCCGAAGTCCTTCGCCTGGCCCCAGGAGGCCTTCGGCGGCATCACCAGTTCCTGGCGCGCGCTTACCACGTCCACCAGGGCCGGGCCGGGATGCGCGAAGGCGGACTGCAGCGCCTCGCGCAGCTGCCCGGGGCGCTCCACCCGCCAGGCAGCCACGCCCATGGCGCGGGCCATGGCGGCGAAATCCGGATTGACCAGCTCGCAGCCGGTGTCGAGCAGGCCGGCGGCCTTCATCTCCAGCTCGACGAATCCCAGCGTGCCGTTGTTGAGCACGATGACCTTCACCGGCAGGTCCAGCTGCCGCAGGGTGAGGAAGTCGCCCATCATCATCGTGAAGCCGCCATCGCCGGACATCGACACCACCTGGCGCCCGGGGTGGCTGGCCTGGGCGCCGATCGCCTGCAGCATCGCGTTGGCCATCGAGCCATGGTTGAACGAGCCCAGCAGGCGACGGCCGCCACCCAGGCGCAGGTAACGCGCGGCCCAGACCGTGGGCGTGCCGACATCGCAGGTGAAGATGGCATCGTCGGCAGCCAGCTCGCTGGCCAGGCGGGCCATCTGCTGGGGATGCACCACCTCCCCGTCCGGATCGATGCGCGCCAGCTCGTCCAGTTCGGCGCGCGCCCTGGCGTAATGCGCGAGCGCGCGCTCCAGGTGCTGCGAGTCGGTGCGCGCGTGCAGCAGCGGCAGCAGCTGCGGCAGGGCCTGGCGCAGGTCGGCCTGGATGCCGACGTCGATGGCCACGCGGTTGCCGAGCGACTCCGGCGCCAGGTCGATCTGGACCACCCGCGCCTGCTCCGGATAGAACTGACGGTACGGGAAGTTGGTACCCAGCATCAGCAGGACATCGCAGTCCTTCATCGCCGCATAGCCGGACGAGAAGCCGATCAGCCCGGTCATGCCGACGTCGTACGGGTTGTCGTGCTCCAGCCATTCCTTGCCGCGCAATGCGTGCACGATCGGCGCGCGCAGCTTCTCGGCCAGCGCCAGCACGTCGCCGCGGGCCTGCGCGCAGCCGGCTCCGCACAGCAGGGTCACCTGCCGGGCGCCGTTGAGGATGTCCGCCGCCTCTCGCAGCGCGGCCGGCGCGGCCTGCACCCGCGGTGGCTCGGGCGCCGTCCACTTCGGCAATGGTGCCGCCAGCGGCTCCAGCGCGGTGTCGCCGGAGATCACCACCACGGCCACGCCGCGGCGCGCCACCGCGGTGCGGATCGCGCGTTCGAGCACCTGCGGCAGCTGCGCGGCGTGCGAGACCAGCTCGACGTAGTGGCTGCACTCGCGGAACAGCGATTCCGGGTGGGTGGCCTGGAAGTAGTCGATGCCGATCTCGCTGCTCGAAATATGGGCGGCAATGGCCAGCACCGGCGCGCCGCTGCGATGGCAGTCGAACAGCCCGTTGATCAGGTGCAGGTTGCCCGGCCCGCAGCTGCCCACGCAGACCGCCAGTTCCCCGGTCAGCTGGGCCTCGGCGCCGGCGGCGAAGGCGGCAGCCTCCTCGTGGCGCATGTGCATCCAGGCGATCCGTCCGCGCTGGCGCAGCGCCTCGGTGAAGCCGTTCAACGAGTCGCCGACCACGCCGTAGACGCGTTCGACGCCCGCGATTTCCAGGACCTGTGCCATGTAATCGGCGGCGTTGTCGGCCATCTCGATGCTCCTGCAGGGGAAAGGGCCAGCTTAGGCAGGGGCCGGTGACGGCGGAATCATCCTCTTGGATACTCGATCGAAGCGGGGGCCTGCTTCGATCACGTTCCGGCATTGCTGGCTGCGATCCCGGCATAGCCAGGCCCTGTCGCCGGGGAGCGCACCTGTGCTGTCATCCGTCGTTTGATCCGATCGGGAGGCCGGAGACAGATGAAGCGCACCACATGGGCCCTGGCACTGGCGCTGGGCATGACGCAGGCACATGCCGGCGAGGCACGATTCACCGAGGTCGCCTACCAGGGCGACGACGGCGGCCCGGTGCCGACCGCCGCGCAGTACCGCAATCCGATCCTGGCCGGCTTCTATCCCGATCCTTCGGTCGTGCGCGCCGGTGCCGACTTCTACCTGGTGAACTCGACCTTCGGCTATTTCCCCGGCCTGCCGGTGTTCCACAGCCGCAACCTGGTCGACTGGCAGCAGGTCGGCAACGCGATCGACCGCGCCGACCAGCTCGACCTCGGCCACAACGAGCTGACCCGCGGCCTGTTCGCGGCCTCGATCAGCGAGCACGACGGCACCTTCTACATCGCCAACACCTGCTTCTACTGCGACCGCGGCAACTTCGTGATCACCGCGAGAAATCCCGCCGGCCCGTGGTCGGCGCCGCACTGGCTTGGCTTCGAGGGCATCGATCCGTCGCTGTTCTTCGACCGCGACGGCAGCGCCTGGATGGTCAACAACGGCATCCCCGAGGGCGGCAAGCTGCGCTACGACGGCCACCGCGCGATCTGGATCCAGCAGCTCGACCTGGGCACGATGCAGATGGTCGGCCCGCGCAAGGTGCTGGTCGATGCCGGCGCCGATCCGTCGAAGAACCCCGAGCACGTCGAAGGCCCGCACCTGTTCCGGCATGGCGACTACTACTACCTGACCGCCGCCGAAGGCGGCACCGGCGAGCAGCACGCGCAGATGGTCTACCGCAGCCGCGAGCGGTTCGGCCCCTACGAAGCCTGGCGCGACAATCCCTCGCTGACCCAGCGCGATCTCGATCCGAAGCGCCCGGCACCGATCACCTCCACCGGGCATGCGCAGTTCGTCGAGCTCGCCGACGGCAGCTGGTGGGCGGTGTTCCTGGGGACGCGGCCGTACGAAGGCAACCACTACAACATCGGTCGCGAGACCTTCCTGCTGCCGGTGAGCTGGGAGGACGGTTGGCCGCGCGTGCTGCGGCACGGCGCGCCGGTGCCGTGGGTGGCCCAGCGCCCCGCCCTGCCCCGCGGCGCGGCGGTGCCGCCGATGAGCGGGCCGATGGCCTGGCGCGAGACCTTCACCGCGGCGAAGCTGCCGCCTGCCTGGGTGATGATCAACTCGCCCAGGCAGGCCTGGTACCGCACCGGTCGCGGCGGCCTGCGGATCACCCCCTCGGCGACGCCGCTGGGCGAGTTCGCGCCGGGGCAGCCGAGTTATCTGGGCCATCGCCTGCAGCACCACAAAGCGCAGCTGGAAGCGGCCGTCGATGCGTCAAGGCTGGCGGCCGGCGAGCACGCCGGCCTGGCGCTGCTGCAGAACGAGACCCACTTCTACGTGCTTGGGGTGAGCCGGCAGGATGGCGCGAGCCGGGTTGCCCTGTACCGTCGAGGTGGCAAGGACGAACCGGCACAGGGCGTGGCGATCGCTGAAGCCGCGCTGCCCGTCGGAACCGCCGGCGTCCGGCTGCGTTTCCGGCTCGACAACGCGCGCCTGCACGCCGAGTTCGCCAGCGGCGACGGTCAATGGCAGCCGCTGGGCGGCGAACTTGATGCAAGGCTGATCAGCACGCAGACCGCAGGCGGCTTCATCGGTGCGACGTTCGGGCCGTATGCGTGGAAGTCGCCGTAGCCGCGGTTCTGTCGCCATGCGCCGGGACGGCGCATGGCGACCGCATCAAGCCGTCTGGAGAAACAGCCCCCTTTGTTGAGGGGGCGGGCCAACAGGCCGGGGGATAGGCAAGGCAAAAGCTGGGGGCGCAGCTAGCGCAGCGGGATGGGTCACGCCACCAGTTCGAACCACGCCTCCACCGACTCGCCGGGCAGCAATGTGTCGCCGGCATGCAGGTTGAAGCTGTCCGGCGGACCGCTCTGCGGTTCCAGGCAGGTCGCGTGCTCGGGCTCGTCGTAGTACACCCAGTGATGGCAGTCCGAGCGCAGTTCCAGCCGACGGCCGTCGCGCTCGATCCGCACCGGCCGGTCGTTGAGATAGCAGTCGTCCAGCGGGCCGGGGGCGGCGGCCAGCGGCAGCGTGGCGATGCCCTCGGCGTCGCGCGGATAGTAGGCACTCGGCGCAAAGTCGGTATGCGCCAGCTTGCCGAACCACGGGTGCCAGCCAACGACGGGCCGGGGCATCGCGCGCTCGCCGGCAGTCATGCGCAGGGAAAGGCGCAGGCGGTCGGGCAGCAGTTCAATCACATGCTCGGCATCGCCGCCGAACGGCCAGCGCGGGTCGGTGTCGAGCGACAGGCCCAGGTGCAGCCTGGTTGCATCCACTTGCTCGAGCACCTGCCACGGGCGATCGAAACCGACCCCGTGGATGGCGTGCGGCCCGAGGTTCACCGGCAGCTGGTATCGACCGCCTTCGAACACGAAGCGACCCTGGCGGATGCGGCCCGCCCACGGCAGCATCGGATAGGCGCCCCAGGAAATCGCCCCGGGATGGCCCGCGTCGGGACCGATGAGCCAGTCGAAACCGGCCACGCTGATCTGCGCGATGCGCCCACCTGCCGCCGGCGCCACCGCGACCTCCCAGTCGCCGCGACGCAGGCGAACCAGTTCGCCTGGCGGCAGCGCTGTCAATGCAGGCTCATTCATGACCGTAAGGATGCAGGGTGACGATGTTGCCGTCGGCATCGTGGTGTAGTTCGGTCACCTTGATCGAACGCAGGTGGGTCACGCCGCCCGACAGCGTCGAGTCATGGTAGTACAGCCACCAGCGACCCTGGAACTCGACGATGGAGTGATGCGTCGTCCACCCCACCACCGGGGTCATGATCCGGCCCTGGTAGGTGAACGGACCGTAGGGGCTGTCGCCGGTGGCGTAGCACAGGTAATGCGTGTCACCGGTCGAGTACGACAGGTAGTAGCGCCCGTTGTAGCGGTGCATCCACGGGCCTTCGAAGTAGCGGCGCTCGTTGTCGCCGGCCAGCAGCGGCTGCCCGTGCTCGTCGAGGATCACCAGCTCGCGCGCCGGCTCGGCCAGCGACTTCATGTCATCGGACAGGCGCGCCATGCGCGCGCCCAGCGCCGGTGCATCGGCGGCCGGCTCCTCGTGCGCGGCGTCGTAGCGGTTGTCGCGGTACTTCTGCAGCTGGCCGCCCCAGATCCCGCCGAAATACAGGTAATACGCGCCGTCCTCGTCGGCGAACACCGCCGGGTCGATCGAGTACGTGCCGGCGATCGGCTCGGGCTCGGCCTTGAACGGGCCCTCCGGACGATCGCCGATGGCCACGCCGATCTGGAAGATGCCATCGGGACGCTTGGCCGGGAAATACAGGTAATAGCGGCCGTCGCGCTCTGCGGCGTCCGGCGCCCACATCTGCCGCTCCGCCCACGGCACGTCGCGCACGTGCAGCGCCACGCCGCAGTCCACCGCCTCGCCCTCGGGATGGTCCATGCGGTAGACGTGGTAGTCCTCCATCATGAAGTGGTCGCCGTTGTCGTTGAAGGCGACGCCGCCCTCGATGTCGTGCGAGGGATAGATGTAGAGCTTGCCGTTGAACACGTGCGCCGACGGATCGGCGGTATACAGGTCGGTGACCAGCGGCTGCGAGATGGCGCGCGCGGCCAGTGCCTGGATTTGCTTGGGATCGATCTGTTCGCTCATGGAGTCTTGCCGGTGGGGATTCGAAGGGAGGATCAGGCCGGCGCGCCGGCGCGGCGGGCGTCCAGCTCGCGCTCGATGCGGGTCTCGGTGCGCTTGTCGATCTCGTAGAGGAACAGCAGCGCGACCGCCAGCAGGAACGGGATCGAGGCGTACAGGCTCACCGTCAGCTTGATGCCGTGCGCCACTTCCGGCGACTGCGTCGCGCTGCCGGCGTCGTAGCCGTAATGGGCGAGGATCGCCGCGACCAGCGCGCCGCCGACGCTCAGGCCGATCTTCAGCCCGCACAGCATCGCCGAGAAGATGATCGCGGTGGCGCGCCGGTTGTTCTTCCATTCGGAGAAGTCGGCCACGTCGGCGATCATCGCCCACAGCAGCGGCGTGGTGATGCCGTAGAAGAAGCCGTGCAGGATGTAGAACAGCACCACCAGGCCGACTGCCTGCGGCGGGAAGAACAGGTAGGCCAGCAGGCACAGGGTGGACACCAGCAGCGCGCCGCCGAACACGTCGCGCTTGCCGAAGCGCTCGGCCAGCTTCCGCGAGAAGCCGATGCCGATGATCATCGCGATGATGCCGCCGGCACTGAACAGGCTGAAGGCCGAGGTCGGCGCGTCCTGCGGCCACTGGAACGCCGACAGCCCCATGCCGGCCAGCACGTGGTTGAGCCCGGCGAGGAAGCGGTTGAAGCCGACGTTGTCGATGAACGCCGCCAGGTCGGGCTCGCTGAGGTAATACTTGAAGTAATAGATGTACATGCCGCCCTTCAGCGCCAGGGTGACGAAGACCAGGATGGTCAGCGCCAGCATGATCTGCCACGGGCGGTTGTGCAGCAGGTCGGTGAGGTCCTGGCGCACGCTGCCGGTGGCCTCCACCGTCGGCACCACGCGCTCGCGCGTGGTGAAGAAGGTGACCAGGAAGAACACCGTGCCGATCACCGCGAACACCGCCATGGTGTGCTGGAAGCCCAGCGCCTTGTCGCCGCCGCCGAGGATCAGCACCAGCGGCAGCAGCAGCACCTGGATGATGAACTGGGCGATCATCACCGCCACGAAGCGGTAGGCCGACAGGCTGTTGCGCTGGTCCATGTTGCCGGTGAGCACGCCGCTGAGCGCCGAGTACGGCAGGTTGTTGGCCACGTACACCAGCATCAGCAGCGTGTAGGTGCCCAGGGCGTAGGCGATCTTGCCGCCCTCGCCCAGGTCCGGCGTGCTGAAGGCCAGCAGCGAGAGCAGGCCGAACGGGATCGCGGTCCACAGGATCCACGGCCGGAACTTGCCCCAGCGCGTGCGCGTGCGGTCGGCGATGATGCCCATCACCGGGGTGAACACGAAGGCGCCGAGCAGGCCGACGGAGAAGATCACCGTGGCCGCGGCGGCCGCCGGGATCCGGTAGACGTCCGTGTAGAAGAACGCGAGGAAGCTGATCAGGGTCTGGAAGATCAGGTTGGCCGCCAGGTCGCCCAGGCTGTAGCCGATCTTCTCGCTGACCGAAAGAGTTGCGGACGTGCTGTTCATGGATCCCCTGGCGTTGAATAAGAAGATCGCCGCCAGCGTTCCCGGCGCCAGGAGGGCGTACGCCGGGAACGCGGACCGCGATGCGGCAGCCACTGGCTGCCGCGAATGCCGGGCATGATGGCATCGCCCGGGTGGCCCCGCGCAGCATTGCCGGCTGCGTCGGCCACCGTCGATGGTAGCGCTACCATCATACCTTGCACGCTGCACGGCAGCATTTCCCCGCGGCGAGCGTGCATGTCGCCCGTCGCATCGACAAGGGCAGGAACCGCGCGGGAGGCGCCGTATCCAATTATCGCCCTGCATCGAACCCGGCAGTAGCCGGAACTCATCTTGGCGTGCTAGTGATAGCGCTACCACAAATGGGCGGATCCTCAGTATTTCCGGGGTTTTTGCCGATCCAGGCGCGCCAGGGGCGTGCGCAACCACGTGCTGCATCGCACCAACGCGAGCGCCGCGCGGACCCGCCAATGGAGTTGCCGTGAGCGAAACATCCCGTGCCATCCCCGCGACCGCCTCCACCCCGGCCGGCCGTTACCGCTGGCGCGTGTGCGCGATGCTGCTGGCGGCCACCACGATCAACTATGTCGACCGCCAGGTGCTCGGCGTGCTGGCACCGTTCCTGCAGCAGGAGATCGGCTGGAACGAGGTTGAGTACGGCTACATCGTCACCGCCTTCCAGGCCGCCTACGCGATCGGCCTGTTGTGCGCCGGCGCGATCATCGACCGCTTCGGCACCCGCATCGGCTATGCCATCGCCATCGGCGTCTGGAGCGTGGCGGCGATGAGCCATGCGCTGGCCACCGGCGTGATCGGCTTCGCGTTGGCGCGCTTCGCGCTGGGCCTGGGCGAGGCCGGCAACTTCCCGGCGGCGATCAAGACCGTGGCCGAGTGGTTCCCGCGCCGCGAGCGCGCCCTGGCGGTCGGCATCTTCAACTCCGGCTCCAACGTGGGGGCCATCGTCGCCCCGTTGCTGGTGCCGGTGGTCGCCGCCACGCTGGGCTGGCAGGCGGCGTTCCTGTTCACCGGCGTGCTCAGTGCCGCCTGGCTCGTGCTGTGGCTGAGCTGGTATCGCACGCCCGACCAGCAGCCACGGCTGTCGGCCGCCGAGCTGGCACTGATCCGCAGCGATCCGCCCGAGCCGCAGGTGCGGCTGCCGTGGCGGCGCCTGCTGCGCCATCGCCAGACCTGGGCGTTCGTCGCGGCCAAGTTCATGACCGACCCGATCTGGTGGTTCTTCCTGTTCTGGCTGCCGAAGTTCCTGCACGCCAGGTACGGCCTGTCGCTGCTGGAACTGGGGCCGCCGCTGATCGTGATCTTCATCCTGGCCGACGTCGGCAGCATCGGCGGGGGCTGGCTGGCCGGTCGGTTGCTCCGGCACGGCTGGAGCGTCAACCGGGCCCGCAAGGGCGCCATGGCGATCTGCGCGCTGGCGGTGGTACCGATCCTGTTCGCCGCCTACGCCGACAACCTGTGGCTGGCGGTGGGGCTGATCGGCCTGGCCACGGCCGGCCACCAGGGCTGGTCGGCAAACGTGCTCACCCTGCCCTCGGACCTGTTCCCGCGTCCGGCGGTGGCTTCGGTGGTCGGCATCGGCGGCTTCGCCGGCGCTGTCGCCGGCATGATGATCGCCACCCTGATCGGCCAGCTGCTGCAGGCCACCGGCAGCTACGTGCCGGTCTTCCTGCTGGCCGCTTCGGCCTACCTGCTGGCGCTGCTGGTCGTGCACCGGCTGGTGCCGGTGCTGGCCCCGGCCGACATCGGCAGCTGACGTTTCCCCTCCTCCCTTTCCGCATCAGATCGTTCCCGCCATGAACCTGACCACCCAGCCCCTGCACCTGCACCCGGACCGCCTGCTGCCTTCGGATCCAGCCCAGCGCCAGATCGCCCGCCGCCTGTACGCGCAGGTCGCCGCGCTGCCGATCATCAGCCCGCACGGCCATACCGACCCGGCCTGGTTCGCGCACAACGAAGCTTTCGCCAATGCCACCGAGCTGCTGCTGGTACCGGACCACTATGTGTTCCGCATGCTCTACAGCCAGGGCATCGACCTTGACCGCCTGGGCATCCCGCGCGCCGACGGCACGCGGGCCTCGGTGGACCCGCGCTCGGCGTGGCGGCTGTTCGCCGAGCACTTCCACCTGTTCCGCGGCACCCCGTCGTCGATGTGGCTCAACCACGTCTTCCACGAGGTGTTCGACCTGCGCGTGCGCCTGGACGCCACCACCGCCGACCACTACTTCGACCGCATCACCGCGGCACTGGATACTCCGGCCTATCGCCCCCGGGCCCTGTTCGAGCGCTTCAACATCGAGCTGATCGCCACGACCGAATCGCCACTGGACCCGTTGCTGCACCACGCGACGATCCGCGATAGCGGCTGGAACGGCCGGGTCATCACCGCCTATCGCCCCGACCCGGTGATCGATCCCGAGCACGAGCAGTTCCCCACGGCGCTGCGCGCCTTCGGCGAGCTGACCGGCGAGGACATATACGACTGGAACGGCTACCTGCGCGCGCATCGCCAGCGTCGCGCGTTCTTCGCCGCCCATGGCGCCACCTCGACCGACCATGGCCATCCCAGCGCCTGCACCGCCAACCTGGACGCGGCGCAGGCAAGGCGGTTGTTCGACAAGGTCGTCGCCGGCAAGGCCGATGCCGCCGAGGCGGAGCTTTTCCGCGGCCAGATGCTCACCGAGATGGCGCTGATGAGCCTGGACGACGGCCTGGTGATGCAGCTGCACCCGGGCTGCTTCCGCAACCACAACCAGGCACTGTTCCAGCGCTTCGGCCGCGACAAGGGCGCCGACATCCCGCTGCGCACCGAGTATGTGCATGCGCTCAAACCGCTGCTGGACCGCTGCGGAAACGATCCGCGCTTCAAGCTGATCCTGTTCACCCTGGACGAGAGCAACTACGCGCGCGAGCTGGCGCCGCTGGCGGGCCACTATCCCAGCCTGCTGCTCGGCCCGGCCTGGTGGTTCCACGACGCCCCCGAGGGCATGTGGCGCTTCCGCGAGCAGACCCTTAGCAGCGGTGGGTTCTACAACACGGTCGGCTTCAACGACGACACGCGTGCGTTCCTGTCGATCCCGGCCCGGCACGACGTCGCCCGCCGCGTCGACTGCGCCTTCCTGGCCAAGCTGGTCGCCGAGCACCGCATGGACGAGGACGAGGCGGTCGAGGTCGCCGTCGACCTCGCCTATCGGCTGCCCAAGCAGGCCTACAGGCTGTGATCGCCGTCGCAACGACTGCCAGCCACTTCCACGCCGAAGGCCTGCCGTCTTCGCGCGCTTATCCGCCACCGACTTCTGGAACCTGCCCATGAGCGCAACCCACCGTTCTCCCCGCCTCGCCGTCCTCGCCGCCGCCTGTCTGGGCATGGCCCTGCCGGCGATCGCCGCGGCCCCGACCACCCTGAAGGACGCATTCCGCCACGACTTCCTGGTCGGTGCGGCGATCACCGATGCGATCGCCAGCGGCCGGGACGCGCGCTCGCAGGCGCTGGTGATCCAGCAGTTCAACACCATCACCACCGAGAACGAGCTCAAGCCGGAGAACGTGCATCCGCGCCGCGGCCAGTTCGACTTCAGCCGTGGTGAAGCCATCACCCGCTTTGGCCGCGAGCACGGGATGTTCGTCGTCGGCCACACCTTCCTGTGGCACGTCCAGACCCCGGGGTGGATGTTCACCGATGCCAAGGGCAAGCCGAACGGCGCCGACGCCCAGCTGGAAGTGCTGCGCGACCACATCGAGCACGTGGCCGGTCATTTCGCCAGCCAGGTCGATGCCTGGGACGTGGCCAACGAAGTCATCGACGAGGACGGCAGCTACCGCCAGAGCCCCTGGCTGAAGAACATCGGCGATGGCGACCGCATGGTCCGCGAGGCGTTCCGCTACGCCGCCCGCTACGCGCCGCGCGCCGAGCTGTACTACAACGACTTCAGCACCGAGACCCCGGCCAAGCGCGACGGCATCGTGCGCATGGTGAAGATGCTGCAGGCCAACGGGCTGCGCATCGACGGCGTGGGCATGCAGGGCCACTGGGGGATCGACAGCCCGTCGATCGCCGAGATCGAGACCAGCATCGACACCTTCTCCGCGCTCGGCGTGAAGGTGATGATCACCGAACTGGACATCGACGTGCTGCCGAAGATGCCCAACACCGACGGAATTCCCGCCGACCAGCGCATGGAGCTGCCGAAGGACCCGGGCGAGCGGGCGAAGCTCAACCCCTGGCCGGAGAAGCTTTCGCCGGAGATGGAACAGAAGCTGGCCAGGCGCTACGCCGACCTGTTCGCGCTGTTCCAGCGCAAGCGCGACAAGGTGGCGCGTGTGACGTTCTGGAACGTGCACAACGGTGATTCCTGGAAGAACGACTACCCGGTGCGCGGGCGTACCAACTACCCGCTGCTGTTCGACCGCGATCGCCAGCCGACCCCGGCATTTGATGCGGTGATCCGGGTGGCTACGCAGCGCTGAAGCACCGTAGGAGTGGCTCTGGGTGGCCTCGGGCCATCAGCCGCGACTGCCATCCGACCGACCGCGACCCTGCTCGTCGGGGCTGAAGCCCCTCCTACAATTCGTCCAGCTCGCATCATGCGATGCGACTGCACTGTAGGAGCGGCTTTCAGCCGCGACCGCCATCCGACAGACCGCGACTCCGCTCGTCGGGGCTGAAGCCCCTCCTACAGGAGCGGCTTTCAGCCGCGACTGCCATCCGACAGACCACGACTCCGCTCGTCGGGGCTGAAGCCCCTCCTACAGGAGCGGCTTCAGCCGCGACCGCCATCCGACAGCTCGCGACTCCGCTCGTCGGGGCTGAAGCCCCTCCTACAGGCTGCGCCCCTCCTGCAAACCCGGCTGCCTCAACGCCAGCGCACCTGGGTCAGCACCACGTTGTCGTCCAGCCGCCACACCTTCAGCGTATGCGCGCCCGCCGCCACCTGCGGAAAGCTCGCCGGCAGGCGGCGCAGGTTCTCGATCACCGCCCGGTTCCAGTCGTGCTGTGCGCGACGGGTAGTTTCCGTCGCCGCCGGAGAAAGCGAATCGGCCAGCACCTGCACCGGACCATCATCCAGCGATACGCCGATGCGCAGCGTGTCGCCGCCGGTGGTATCCAGCGTCGGCGCCAGGTCAAGTTCGATCCGCAGCTCGCCGGCCTTGTCCGTGCTGATCGCGTACTCCAGGCGCACGCCGTCGGCCGGCGTGGTCGCCGGGCGGCCCTGCGGCAGCGCCAGCATCGCGCCCTCGCCCGGGCCCAGGTGCGCGATCGACTGCCACGCCAGGCCGGCGCCACCGACCGCACGCTGGTAGGCCGGCGCCGGGATCACCTGCCAACCCACAGCAACCGGCGCGGGCTGCGCAACGAAGGCCGGCGCCGGCGCAGCGCGGCCAGCGTTCACCCGCTTCACCAGCGGCATCGCCTGGGTGTCCGGCTGCTGCCAGCTCGTGTAGCCGATATGCGTCTGCGCCATCATGCCCTGCCACTTGCCGCCCTCCAGGGCGTGGTAGCGCGCGGTCAGCGCGGCATCCCGGGCGAATGCGGCCTCGGCCTGGTCGGCGAAGGCATTGGCGCGCGGATCGCGCAACGCCGCCAGGCGCTGGTTCCAGGCCACGGCGTAATACATCCGGTACAGATTGGCGAAAGCGGCGATCGGATGTTCGACCAGCTCGAACCAGGCCGAGGCCTGCGCGGCCGGCAGCTGCCGGCCGATGGCCTGCATGTCCGCCTGCAACTGCTTCCACTGCGCGACGATGGCGCCGAACTCGCCACCGTCCAGCTGCGCGCCATTGCCGGCGCCCAGCGCGAAGCTGCCGGCATCGAGCAGTTCCGGCTTGCGCCGCGCGGCGAGCTGGCTGTAGCGGGTCAGCAGCGCGCCGATCGCCTCGGCGTGCTCAGCGCCGAAGGCCTGCCGCGCCCAGTCGGCCGGGTAGCGCGCCAGCGCTTCGGGCGTCATCGCCGGCGGATTCCAGGCCTGGTCCATGAAGAACGACAACGGGAATTCCATCGGCTTGATGTCGCCGACGTTGACGATCCACAGCTCGCGCGCACCGCGCTGCCAGGCCAGGTCCATCTGCTGCCAGGTCTTCTCGATCTGGGTCGTGTTGATCCACTTGTAGTTGCGCGGACCGCCGACGTAGTCGAAGTGGTAGTACACGCCGTAGCCGCCGGCACGGCTGGCGCCCGGGGCCGGCAGGCGACGGATCTGGCCCCAGTTGTCGTCGGCGAACAGCAGGGTGACGTCATCCGGCACGGTCATGCCGTGGTCGTAATAGTCCTGCACCTCCTTGTACAGCGCCCAGACCTGCGGGGTGTTGGCGGCGGGGCGGCCGGTGACCTCGCTGATGATCCGGCGCTGGTCGGCCACCACCGACTGCAGCAGCGGGATGGCCGTGCCCTCGCCCATCGCCTCGTCGCCATCGCCGCGCATGCCGACGGTGACCAGGCTCTCGTAGCCGCGGCCATCGCCCTTGCCCATCATCCGCGCGATGCCGCCGCGCCAGAATGCGCGCAGGTTGTCGCCGTTGCTCGCGTAGTCCCAGGCCCCGCCGGTGACGCCGCCTTCCCTGTTGCGATGCCACTCGTCATGCGCGCGGGTCATCGGCTCGTGGTGCGAGGTGCCCATCACCACGCCCATCTCGTCGGCCAGCACGGTGTTGCGCGGGTCGTCGTCGTTGAAGGCATGCGGCGGCCACATCGCCGGCCACAGCAGGTTGCCCTTCAGGCGCAGCAGCAGTTCGAAGACATGCGCGTACATGTCGGCGTTGAAGCCGCCGAAGCGTGCCTGCGCCCAGCTGCTGAAGGCCGGCGCTTCGTCGTTGATGAAGAAGCCGCGGTAACGCACGCCCGGCTGGTCCTGGCGGTTGCCGGCGGTGACATGGAGCGTGGACTGCCGGGCCACCGGCACGTCGGCGAACCAGTACCACGGCGACACGCCGATCCTGGCCGACAGGTCGTACAGGCCATACACCGCGCCGCGACGATCCGCCCCGACGATCACCAGCGCACGTGCCACGCCCGGAAACGGCCGCTCGACCACCGCCTGGCGGTAGCCCTCCCAGGTGCCGGCCAGGCCGGCCACGTCCAGCTTGCCGCTGCGGACCAGTCCGTCGATCGCCGGACTGTGGCCGAGCACGCCGGCGATCACCAGCGGCCCCTTGGCCGCGGCGAGGTCCTGCAGCCGCAGTGCCGCCTGTCCGCCGACCCGCTGCAGGTCGGCGGCAAAGCCGTCGCCTGCATGGCGCACCGCCGGATCGGCCTGCGCCTCCACCAGCACCGCGGCGGGCCGGCCCTGCTCGATCAACCCGAAGCTGCCCGGCTGGGCCTGCGGGCAGATCGACACCGGCGCGGTGCAGGCCAGCGCCATCCCCATGGGCAACAAGCCCAGCCAAGCCCACCACCAGCGATTCCGCATGCCCTTCCCATTGATGTTAGCGCTACCAACAAGCTAACCATCCGCCATGACGAAGTAACGCCGCAGCGCAGCGACGCGGGTTCCGCCGCGCTCCGGCTTGGCCTAGACTGCCGCCCCCTCCCCGCTTCCGACGCCTTGAAGGAACCCGTCGTGCCCCCCTTCCTGCGCATCTGGCTCGGCATCGAGCGCAACACCACCACCCATGCGGAGAAGTGGATCTCGGGGGTCGGCGCCTTCTTCGGCATCCTCGCCGTCTCGCTGGTCCTGCATGCGGGCCTGCCGCAGGGCCTGACCGGCGGCGCCGCCGGCGCGGTGATGCTGGCTTCGTTCGGTGCCTCGGCGGTGCTGTTGTTCGCGGTACCCCATGGCGCGCTGTCGCAGCCCTGGGCGATCGCAGGCGGGCACCTGGTCTCCGCGGCGGTCGGGGTGAGCTGCCAGAAGCTGTTCCCCGGCCAGCCTTGGTCGCCGGCGCTGGCCGCCGGCGCGGCGGTCGCGGCGATGTACTACCTGCGCTGCATCCATCCGCCCGGCGGGGCAACCTCGCTGGCGGCGGTGATCGGCAGCGAGGACCTGCATGCCCTGGGCTACCACTACCTGCTGGCGCCGGTCGGCATCAGCGTGGCGGCGATCCTGCTGGTGGCGCTGGCCTACAACGCGCTGTTCCCGTGGCGACGCTACCCGGTGCACCTGCACCGCCGCCGCCGCGAGGCAGCCGGTGTCCCGGCGGCCGAGCGTCGCTTCGAACTGACCCAGGAGGATTTCTCGGCGGCGATGGCGCAGCTGAACTCCTACGTGGACATCAACGAGGAAAGCCTGACCGAGCTGCTGGAACTGGCCAAGCAGCATGCCGAGCGCGACGTCATCCATCCGCAGTCCGTACTGCCCGGGCAGTGCTACAGCAACGGCAGGCTGGGCAACGCCTGGAGCGTGCGCGAGGTGCGCGACCTGCTGCCCGCACAGCCCGGTCGCCAGCCGGTGGTGAATTACCGCGTGGTGGCCGGTGACGGCAGCGGCCACTTCGGCAGCTGTCCGCAGGAGGAGTTCCGGCAGTGGGCGCACTACCCCGTGCGGCTGGAACAAGGTCGCTGGGTCAAATGATCACGGCCGATTCCATCGCGAGGCATGGCTGGCGACGATCACCCAGCCCTGCGGGCGGCGCACGTAGGTGTCGGTGAACCGGAAATCCAGCGCGTAGGGCTGCCCATCGGCCTGGCCTTCCACGCGGGTGATGCCGGTGACAACCGCCGAATCGCCGTACAGGCGCACCTGCGAATCGCGGTTGCGGAAGACCGCGTAGCGCGTGCCCCCGCGCAGGTCGGCGACCTCTTCGGCGCGGGTGGTGAGCTTGCCGGTCGAACCGATCAGGGTGAAGGTCGGATCCAGGTGGCGCTCGAGCCAGTCGGCGTCGCCGCGTTGGTAGGCCGCGCAGATCGCCTGCTCGGCCTGCAGGATCGCCGCGGTGTCATCGGCGGGCGTCGCGCCAGGGGCCAGGAACGGGACCGTCGCGGCAAGCAGCGGCAACCAACGGATCAGCTTCATCGCTCACGCTCCTGCAGCGGGGTGCAGGCAGGCTGCGCCGAAGGCTGGACGTTGTAAACCGCCGTCCCGTGCCCGGCGCGGCCCCTGCCGCACCGGGCGCGAGGCGTCAGGCGACCGTCGCCGGCTTGCCGCCGCCCAGCACGCGCGCGGGCAGCATCAGGATCGCCAGCACCAGCGCGAACAGCGCGGTGAAGGTCACCCCGACCAGGCGGAACGGCAGGCAGACCAGCCATACCACCGGCCAGGCCACCAGCACCAGCAGCGCCAGCGGCCAGCACAGCAGGAACAGCAGGCACCACGCGGTCAGCAGCAACAGGGTCTTCATGAACCAGCTCCTCGGCGCGTCCATCGCGCCTCGCAGGACCAGCCTGCCGCGACGCCTCGGATACCGGCAACCGCGATGCGACGAAACCGGCCATGCCGGCGCCGGACCGCCCGGGGGCGGCGACGGATCACCGCCACCGCCACGCAATCGGCGCGCCGCCGCGCCGCCGCGGCTCAGGCCTGCCGGCGGGTGCTTTCGAACAGGAACCAGGTGCGGCGTTCGGACTCGTCGATCCAGTTCTCGATCAGGCTGGCCGAGGCAACGTCCTCGTGGGCCTCGCAGACTCCGTGGGCGGCGCGCAGGAAGCCGGTGAGGCGGCGGTTGTCGTCAGCCAGTTCGGCCAGCATGTCCTCGGCGGTGACGTATTCAGCGTCGTTGTCGGCCAGGCGCTGCAGGCGCTGGATGTGGCCGATCGAGCGCAGCGTGGTGCCGCCGACCTTGCGCGCGCGCTCGGCAAGCGCGTCGGTGGTGGCGAAGATCTGCTCGCCCTGCTCGTCGAGCATCAGGTGGTAGTCGCGGAAGTGCGGGCCGGACATGTGCCAGTGGAAATTCTTGGTCTTCAGATACAGGGCGAACATATCCGCCAGCAGCTGGGTGAGCGCGGCGGCGATGTCGCGGGTGGCATCGGCACCCAGGTCGCTGCGGGTATGCAGCGGGGCGGCCTGGCGGGCGGCGGCGGAGGTCTGGCTCATGGCACGGTTCCTTTGGCGTATTCGAGGGGGAAACACCGGCCGGGGGCGTCCGGTGCGCCGGCCAGACTACGCCGGGCCAGGTGACGAAGGAACCGCCCGGTGCCCGTCGCGACCCCATACATAGGTTTAACCGGCAGCCGCGATCAGGCGCCGTCGCGTCTATCATCCCTGTCACGACCGACGTCCCCACCGCGGAGGCAGCACGCATGTCCAACCCCACCGCGCGGCGCTGGCGGCCCTCCGCCGACACCGGCCTGCGGCCGCCGCCGGATCGCGTCCACCGCGACCTGCTGCGCGCGGCCGCGGCGGTGCTGGTGCTGGCGATCTTCCTGGTCGACACGCTGAGCACGCTGGAAGGCGCGGTGGCGGTGCTGTACGTGGTGGCCGTGCTGATGGTCGCGCGTACCGGGCGCCGGGGCGACGTCATCGCCGTCGCCACGGCCGGAATGGCGCTGACCGTGGCGGCCTACTTCGGCACCCACGGACTGCGTCACGTCGGCGCCCCGACCGTGCGCGCGGTGGTCAGCCTGGCCGCGATCGGCATCAGCGCGATGCTGGCGCTGCAGAACCTGCGCTCGCTGCAGGCGCTGTCCTCGCAGGCAATGCTGCTGGACCTGTCGCACGACATGATCTTCGTGCGCGACCGCCACGGTCGCATCACCTACTGGAACCGCACCGCGCAGGCCCTGTACGGCTGGACACCGGCGGAGGCGATCGGACAGGTTGCCGACGACCTGCTGCAGACCTGCTACCCGGAGCATCGCGAGGCGATCGAGGCCCGGCTGCTGGCCGACGGCCGCTGGGAGGGCACGCTGGAGCAACGCGCCCGCGACGGCAGGAAACTGCTGGTGGAAAGCCGCTGGGTGCTGCAGCGCGACGCCGCCGCGCGTCCGCGCGGGGTGCTGGAGACGCATACCGACATCACCGCGCGCCAGGCCGCGCATGCCGCGCTGGTGGACAGCGAACGGCGCTATCGGCGGATGTTCGACGCCACCCGCATCGGCATCGTGCAACTGGACTGGAGCGCGGTCAGGCGCTGGCTCGACGCGCTCGGGCTTGCCGATCCGGCAGCCCTGGCCGCGCACCTGCAACGCCATCCGGAATTCGCCGCGCAGGCCCGCGCGCTGGTGCAGATCGACCGCATCAACCCGGCCTTCGCCACGATCACCGGGATTGCCGCCGGCGCCCCCGCGCTCGGCTCGCTGGACGAGCTGCTCGACGACGGCGACGCCACCTTCGGCCCGTCTCTGCTGTCGTTCATCGCCGGCGAACCGTTCTTCGAGGGCGAGACCGAGGTGGTGCACCGCGACGGCCACCGCGTGCCAGTGCTGTTCACCATCACCTTCCCGGACGCCGGCGAAAGTGACGGCAACGTGCTGGTCTTCGTGGTCGACATCAGCGAGCGCCGGCTGGCCGAGGACGCCGCGCGCAAGGCCCAGGCCGAACTGGCCCACGCGCTGCGGGTCGCCACGCTGGGCGAGCTGACCGCCTCCATCGCCCACGAGGTCAACCAGCCGCTGATGGCGGTGGTGACCAATGGCGAAGCGGGCATGCGCTGGCTGCAGCGCGCCGAGCCGGACCTGCACGAGGTCGGTACGGCGATGTCGCGGATCATCGCCGAAGGCCGGCGCGCCAGCGGGATCGTCAAGCGCCTGCGCGACTTCCTCAGCAAAGCCGAGGTGCGCCACGACGACCTGGAGGTTCCGTCGCTGGTCGCCGACGCCATCGAGCTGGTGCGCCACGAATTTAGCCGCGAGGGCATCGACTGGCGGGTCAGCGTGCAGCCCGGCCTGCCGCGCCTGCGCGGCGATCGCCTGCAGCTGGAGCAGGTGCTGGTCAACCTGATGCTCAATGCCAGCCAGGCCATGGCCGGCCAGCCCGCGCCGCGCCGCCTGCAGGTGAGCGCCGAGTCCACGCCCGACGGCAGGCTCGCCATCGCGGTCACCGACAACGGCCCGGGCATCGCCGCCGAGGACCAGCCGCGCCTGTTCGAACCGTTCTTCAGCACCAAGTCGCAGGGCATGGGAATGGGCCTGGCGATCTGCCGCACCACCGCCGAGGCGCATGGGGGACAGCTGACGATGGAGAGCGCGCCGGGCCGCGGCAGTGTATTCCGCATCATCCTCGCCGCCCACCACGCCGCCTGACGCCCGATGCAGCCTGACACCCCCGCCACCCCCGCCCCACTGGTCGTCATCGTCGACGACGAAGTCGCCGTGCGCGACGCGCTCGACAGCCTGCTGCGTTCGGCCGGCCTGCGCACCGCGCTGTACGCCTCGCCGGCGGAACTGCTGCAGCGACCGCCGCCGCCCGACCAGGCCGGCTGCCTGGTCCTGGACGTGCGCCTGCCCGGCATCGACGGGCTGGACCTGCAGGCCGCGCTGGACGGGCATGGCATCGGCCTGCCGATCGTGTTCATGACCGGCCACGGCGACATCCCGATGACCGTGCGGGCAATGAAGGCCGGTGCGGTCGACTTCCTCGCCAAGCCCTTCCGCGACCAGGACATGCTCGACGCCATCGAGGCGGCGATCGCCCGCGATCGCGCGCGCCGCGCGCAGGCCGCGACGCTGGACCCGCTGCGCGGACGCTACGAGACCTTGACCCCGCGCGAGCGCGAGATCATGGCGCTGGTCGTCTCCGGGTTGATGAACAAGCAGATCGCCTACCAGATCGGGCTGAGCGAGATCACCGTGAAGATCCATCGCGGCAACGTGATGCGCAAGATGGGCGTGCGCTCGCTCGCCGACCTGGTGCGGCAGGCCGAGGCGCTCGGCATCTAAACCTCCGTATGATGGTCAGGCGCGGCCGGCGGGCGCATAACTGCAACCTCGCGCCGCCACCGGCCGCCCTTCGCGGCACCGGTGGCACGAAGGAGCCACCGCAATGAACCAACCGCAATGCGTGGCCGTCGTCGACGACGATGGCGGCGTCCGTACATCGCTGTCGAGCCTGCTGCGCTCGCTCGGCTACGAGGTCAGCACCCACGCCTCGGGCGAGGATTTCCTGCGCGCCCTGGCAGCCACCTCCCCGGCCTGCCTGGTCAGCGACATCCGCATGCCCGGCATGGACGGCGAGCAGCTGCTGGCCGCGCTGCGCGCCGCCGGGCATGGCCTGCCCGTCATCTTCCTGACCGCCTTCGCCAACGATGCTGTCCGCGCCCGGCTGCTGGCCTCCGGCGCCTGCGCCTGCCTGGACAAGCCCGCCGACGCCGAGGTGCTTGCCCGCTGCCTGGATGCCGCGCTCGCCGCGCCCGGCGCGTGAACCGGCGTCCTGCAGGCCCCGCGCTCCACGTTTTCCGTTTGTTCCGCGTTGTACCCCCAACCGCACCCAGGAGATGGCAATGAACACGATCACCACCCGCGACGGCGTCGAGATCTTTTACGAGGACTGGGGCCCGAAGGAGGCCCAGCCCATCGTCTTCCACCATGGCTGGCCGCTGTCCAGCGGTGACTGGGACGCGCAGATGCTGTTCTTCCTGGCCAAGGGCTACCGCGTCATCGCCCATGACCGCCGTGGCCACGGCCGCTCGTCGCACGTGGCCGATGGTCACGACATGGTCCACTACGCCGCCGATGCCGACGCGCTGATGACCCACCTGGACCTGCGCAACGCGGTCCACGTGGGCCATTCCACCGGCGGCGGCGAAGTTGCCGCCTATGTCGCCCGCCACGGCGAACCGGCAGGCCGCGTGGCCAAGGCCGTGCTGATCGGCGCGGTGCCGCCGATCATGGTCAAGACCCCGGCCAATCCCGGCGGCCTGCCGATCGAGGTGTTCGACGGCCTGCGCGCCGCGCTGGCGGCCAACCGCGCCCAGTTCTACCTCGACCTGCCGAGCGGCCCGTTCTATGGCTTCAACCGCGAAGGCGCCACGCCGATCCCCGGCGTGATCCAGAACTGGTGGCGCCAGGGCATGATCGGCAGCGCCAAGGCGCACTACGAGGGCATCAAGGCGTTCTCGGAAACCGACTTCACCGAGGACCTGAAGAAGATCAGCGTGCCGGTGCTGGTGATGCACGGCGACGACGACCAGATCGTGCCCTACGCCGACGCTGGCGTGCTGTCGGTGAAGCTGGTGCAGAACGGCACGCTGAAGCTCTACAAGGGTTTCCCGCACGGCATGTGCACGACCCACGCCGACGTGATCAACGCCGACCTGCTGGCCTTCATCCAGAGCTGAGCAAGTGCCGCCGGACGCGGCCCCCGACGCGTCCGGCGGCGCCTGTCGCCCCCATGCTTCCCCGAGGTTCCCCCATGCCCCTGTCCCCCACTGCCCTCGCCGCCGGCACGCCGGCGCCCGATTTCGAACTGGCCTCCACGCCCGACCAGCGCATCGCGCTGTCGGCGCTGCGCGGACAGCCGGTGATCCTGGCGTTCTATCCCGCCGACTGGAGCCCGGTATGCGGCGACCAGATGGCGCTGTACAACCAGATCCTGCCCGAGTTCCAGCGTGCCGGCGCGCAGCTGCTCGGGATCTCGGTCGACGGCGCCTGGTGCCACGCCGCCTTCTCCGCCGACCGCAAGCTGCATTTCCCGCTGCTGGCCGACTTCGAGCCCAAGGGCGAGGTCGCGCGTCGCTACGGCGTCTACCGCGAGCAGGACGGCACCTGCGAGCGCGCGTTGTTCGTGATCGATGCCGACGGCCGCATCGCCTGGAGCCATGTTTCGCCGCTGGGGATCAATCCGGGCGCGGACGGCATCCTCGATGCGCTCGACAACCTCGCCACCCCCACCTCCGGAGACCGTCGATGAGCCACCTCACCATTGCCGTCAACGAGCACGACCATGCCGCCGGCCCGGTCGATGCACCGGTCACGCTGGTCGAGTACGGCGACTACGAATGCCCGTACTGCGGCGAAGCCTATCCGCTGCTGAAGGCGGTACAGGCCGCGCTCGGCGAGCGCCTGCGTTTCGTGTTCCGCAACTTCCCGCTGGCGCAGATGCACCCGCACGCGCTGCGCGCGGCGCAGTTCGCCGAAGCCGCCGCGGCGCAGGGGAAGTTCTGGGAAACCCATGACATGCTCTACGAACACCAGGACGCGCTCAGCGACCACGACCTCGCCGGTTACGCGCACGAACTCGGCCTGCCCAATACCAGCTTCGGCGAAGCAGTGTCCGGGAAGTACGACGCCAGGATCGAGGCCGACTTCTCCGGTGGCGTGCGCAGCGGCGTCAACGGCACGCCGACGCTGTTCATCAACGGCCAGCGCTACGACGGGCCGCGCGACTACGATGCGCTGGTGTCGCTGCTGACCGAACTGGCGCAGCGGCGCTGAGGCCAGCCGCCGCGCGCGCAAGTGCCGCGCGGCGTTACAGGTGGCCCATCGTGCGCTGGTCCCAGCGGATCTGCAGCGGCGTGTCGCCACGCCAGGCGGCAACATGGACGTGCGGATTGCGCGCAAAGCCATTGTTGCCGACCTTCGCGAGGGCCTGGCCGGCAGCGACCTGATCGCCGACCTGCACCGCCGGCGCCTGGATGTGCGCGAGCAGGAAATGCACGCCGTCCGCACGCAGCAGCTCGACCGAGGAGGAAGGCTTGTCGCCCATATTCCCGGGCACGTTGACCGCCGGGTTGATGCGGATCTTCGCCACAGTGCAGTCGCACGGCGACAGGACCGGCGTGTTCCATCCGTACCAATCCTCGTTGCGCGCGCCGTCGCGCAGGTAGGTGCGCATGAAGTAGCGGCCGTCGATGTCGTCCAGGTCGGCGACCATGCAGTCAGTGCCGAGCGCGTCACCGAGGTAATCGAACTGCCCGGCGTAGTGCTCGCTGCACAGGTAGAGCTGTGGATAGATCGGGTGCGCGAGCACCGCTTCGATGTCCTTCGGGGGCTCGGCACGGGCCGTCGCGACCAGCGCCAGTCCCAGCATCAGTCCTGCCCCACGTACGTGCATGCCTGCATTCCCTGTCGAGGTCTGTGATGCAGACTAGGCATCACGGCCGGGCGCCGGCAATACCGCCGGCGCCTGCCGCTCAGCCGGCGTTTGCCTGGGCGGTGTCGATCAGTGCGCAGGATCAGGTGCCGGCGGTCCCGGCACGACCGGCGGCGCGAAGCCGCCGGGCAGCACCTGCGAACGTTGCTCCCGCCACATGACCATCAACTGGCAGTCGTCGGCCCGCTCGCGGCACATGCGTTCGGCCTTGCGCTGCGCCGCGGCAGGATCGGCTTCCGCCAGCGCATAGCCCAGCGCGACGGTACCGCTGTAGATCGCCGAGTAGCCGACCGTCGTGGTGCTGGCCGTGTGGGCGCAGTTGGCCGATTGCCTGGCGCAGTAACCCGCCGCGGCCTGCAGCGCATTGCTGGCGGAGGGACGGTTCATCGCATAACCGTAGTGGCCATCGTCATCGAAGGCGATGGCCGAGGCAGCCTGCGCCCGCGGCGCGATGGCCAGTACGACCACGATCAGTGCGATTTCCAGATGGCTCCGCATCTTTCGAACTCCCCCAAACAGAGCTTCGACTGTAGCATCCGTGCAGCCCAACTTGATCGCCGCCGGATTGCCACCGGTGGCGCGTCGGACGCGCGCCCGCTCAAGCCGCGGCGAGCGCCTCGGCTACTGCTTCCGCCGTCCCCTGCCCCAGCTTCGCGTAAGCCTCGATCAATGCCGAGATGAAGCGCGCATCGCCCAGCAGCGGGCCGAACACCGCTTCCAGTTCGAGGAACGGCGCGACCGCGCCGGCGGCGTCGTCGGCTTCCACCCGCGCGGCCTGCGCGAGCGCGTCGGCCAGCGGGTCGGACAGGGCGATGCCTGCCCGGGTCTGCCGCCGCACGAAGTGCAGCCAGGCGGCGACCGGCAGACAGAGCGTATCGATCGGGCGATCGGCGGCCAGGGCCTCGGTGATCGTGCCGAACAAGCGCACCGGGATTTTCTGCGAACCGTCCTGGGCGATCTGGATCAACCGGTGCCGCACCGCCGGGTTGGCGAAGCGCGACAGGATCGCGGCGACATAGGCCGGGGCGTCGAAGCCCGCAGGCAGCTGCACGTTGGGCACGATGTGCCCGCGCATCAGCCAGCTGGTGAAGCGGCCCAGCGCCGGATGCGCCATGGCCTCGGCGACCGTTTCCAGACCGAGCAGCGTGCCGAGGTAGGCCATCGCCGAATGCGGTGCGTTGAGCAGGCGCAGCTTGGCGCGGTCGTAGCCGGCGATGTCCGCGCTCATGGTCACGCCTGCGCGCTCCCAGGCTGGTCTTCCCAGCGCGAAATCTTCCTCGACTACCCACTGCGTGTACGGCTCGCGCTGCACCGGCCAGGCATCATCCAGGCCGAGCGCCTGTGCGCTGCGCACGCGTAGCGCCTCGTCGCTGGCCGGGGTGATGCTGTCGACCATCGAGCGCGGGAAGCGCGCTTCGGTCTCGATCCATGCCGCCAGCGCCGGATCGAACTGCCGCGCATACGCCACGCAGGCGCGGCGCAGCTTGCCGCCGTTGTCGGGCAGGTTGTCGCAGCTGAGCACGGTATAGGCGGGCAATCCGCGCGCATGGCGAAGACGCAGGCCGGCGACCACGTAGCCGATGGCACTGGCGGGTGCTTCCGGGTTGGCGAGGTCGCGCACGATGTCCGGGTGCGCCAGGTCCAGGCCATCGCCGTCCAGGCAGTAGCCTTTCTCGGTGACGGTCAGGGTGACCAGGCGCACCTCGGCGCTGGCCAGCCGCTCCAGCACCGCCTGGCTTTGCTGCGGCGCGCACAGGACTTCGCGTACCGCGCCGATCACCCGCCACTGCGGCTGCCCGCCGAGCAGTTCCAGGGCGTACAGGCCATCCTGCGGCGCCAGCGCGTCGCGTACGTCCGGGCTGCGCAGCGAGACGCCGCAGATCGCCCAGTCCGGCTCGTCGGCCAGCACGTCATCGAGGTAGACCGCCTGGTGCGCGCGATGGAAGGCGCCGATACCCAGGTGGACGATGCCGATCCTGGTGGCGGCCCGGTCGTAGTCCGGGCGTGCCACCCCGGCCGGCAGGCGGCCGAGGGTGGCGTCTGACAGGCGAGGCAGTGCTTCTGGCATCACTTTCCTACCGTATAGGTCTGGCGCTGGCGGATGTCGGCGCTCGACGCGCCAACCTGCACTTCGTACTTGCCCGGATCGACAACATAGGCCTTGCGCTGCGGATCATAGACGCGCAGGTCGCGTTCGGGCACCACGGTGAAGCTGACCTGGCGCTGTTCGCCGGGGGCCAGGTGCACGCGGCTGAAGCCACGCAGCTCCTTGCGTGCCCGCGTGCGCGCCGGGTCGACCGGCTTGAGGTAGAGCTGCACGACCTCGTCGGCGGCGACCTTGCCGCTGTTGCGCACGTTGACGCTGACCTGCAGCGGATCGCTCGCCCCACCCTGCCTGCGGTCCAGCTTCAGGCCGGCGTAATCGAAGTTCGCGTAGCTCAGGCCATAGCCGAAGGGATACAGGGGCTCACCCTCGTAGTAGCGGTAGGTCCGGTTCTTCATCGAGTAGTCCTCGAAGTCCGGCAGCTTCGCGTCGGCCTTGTAGAAGGTCACCGGCAGGCGACCGCCCGGGCTGGTCCTGCCGAACAGCGCGTCGGCCACCGCGTCGCCGCCGCGCTGGCCGGGGTACCACGCCAGCAGGATCGCCGGCAGGTTGGCCTGGGCCCAGTCGATCGCCAGCGCCGACCCGGCCGTGAGGACCGCCACCACCGGCTTGCCGGTGCCGTGCAGGGCCTCGAGCAGTTCGCGCTGCGGTTTGGGCAGGCGCAGGTCGGTGCGATCGCCACCGGAGAAGCCCGGGTAGCTCACGTCCATTTCCTCGCCCTCGACGTCACCGGTCAGGCCGCCGACGAAGATCACCGCGTCGGCATCGCGCGCGGCCTGCAGGGCCTCCTCCAGCGGCGGCGCGCCGCCGGGCAGGCGCCAGGCCAGCTTGACCGAGGCATCGCGTTCGTTCTCGAAATACTCCAGGCGCAGGTCGTAGGCCTTGCCGCCCTTCAGCGGCAACGTGGCGTGCTGGGCCTGGGCGCGGTCGGCGTTCTTCCAGCGGTCCAGCACCGGCTTGCCGTCGATGAACAGGCGGAAGCCATCGTCTGCGGTCACGCTGATGTCGTAGTCGCCATCGCGCGGCGGCAGCAGCTGGCCGGTCCAGCGCACGCTGAAGCCGTCGTTGCCCAGTGCCTTGTCGCGCGGCACCTCGCCGCGCGCGACGGCATCGTCGGTCGGCGCACCGCGGTCCCAGCGGAAGCGCACCTGTGAATCGAGCCGGGTCAGCGCCGGTGCGCCCTTCAGCTCCTTGCCGCGGAAGTACTCGCCCTTCAGGCCGCGCTCGTTTGCCAGCTCGGAGGGGCGCAGGTAGCGCGGCTCGATCGGCATGTCCGCGTCGGGATCGTCGCGGCGCTCGACCAGGTCGCTGCCGCGCGCATAGACCACCTCGGCGTTCGGCAGCGCGTTGCGGATGCCGCGCAGCACGGTGACCGGGTTGGCCGGGGTGCCGTAATAGTTGCCCAGCAGCGCCATCGGATCGTCGGCGGTCGGGCCGATCACCGCGACCTTGCGGATCGACGGCGACAGCGGCAGCACGCCGTCGTTCTTCAGCAGCACCAGCGATTCGCTGGCCGCGCGCAGGGCCAGGGCATCGTGTTCCGGTGCCTGGTTCACCGAATAGGGAATCTGCGCGTACGGCACGCGTTCGGGCGGATCGAACATGCCCAGGCGCATGCGCGCGGTGAACAGCTGCTTCACCGCCGCGTCGATCTCGGCCTCGCTGATCAGCCCCTGCTTCACCGCATTGGTGAGTGAGGCGTAGGTGCGGCCGCAGTCCAGCTCCAGGCCGCGCTTGACCGCCAGCGCCGAGGCTTCCTCGGCGGTGCCGACGATCTTGTGGTGTTTGTAGATGTCCTCGATCGAGTCGCAGTCGGACACCACGTAGCCGTTGAAGCCCCAGTCGCGGCGCAGCGTGTCCTGCAGCAGCAGCTGGCTGGCCGAGGCGGACTCGCCGTAGACGCGGTTGTAGGCGCCCATCACCGAGTCGACCCTGGCTTCGCGCACCAGCGCTTCGAAGGCCGGCAGGTAGGTCTCGTAGAGGTCACGCGGATCCGGATGGACGTCGAACTCGTGACGGTTGTGCTCCGGGCCGCTGTGCACGGCGAAGTGCTTGGCGGTGGCGTCGACCTTGCGGTACTTCGGATCGTCGCCCTGCAGGCCCTCGACGAAGTTCACGCCCATGCGCGAGGTCAGGTACGGATCCTCGCCGTAGGTCTCCTGGCCGCGTCCCCATCGCGGGTCGCGGAAGATGTTGATGTTCGGCGACCAGAAGGTCAGGCCCTGGTAATGGGCATGCTGGTCGTGGCGCAGGAACTCGTGGTGCTTGGCGCGCGCCTCGTCGCTGATGGTGGTGGCGACCTGGTGCATCAGCGGCGCATCAAAGGTGGCCGCCATCGCGATCGCCTGGGGGAATACGGTCGCCCCGCCGGCGCGCGCCACGCCGTGCAGCGCCTCGTTCCACCAGTCGTAGGCCGGAACGCCCAGGCGCGGGATGGCCGCCGCGCTGTTCTGCATCTGGCCGACCTTCTCCTCCAGGGTCATCCGCGACACCAGGTCGGCGGCGCGCTCCTCGAAGCTGCGCTCCGGATCCATGAACGGCAAGCGCGTGTCGCCGGCCAGCGGTGCCGGAGCGGTCGCGCCGGCGGGAGCCTGCGCCGCGCCGGCGGTGCCCAGCGGCAGCAGCATGAGCGCGACGGCGAGCGCGAGGGTCTTGCGACCGCGAAGAGTCGGCAGGTGCATGTCAGTCCTCCTGGAAGGGGGCCGCTTCGGCCCGGGCGTAAGGCCCGATGGTGACGCCGACGAAGCCGCCGGCCAGATCGGTACTCAGTACATGGATGTCTTCATCGGCGCGCAGCGCCTGCCAGCCCTGGCCGGCATCGAAGGCGAACGCGCCGCGCCCGGCATCGCCCTGGATGCGCAGGCGCAGGCTCTCGGTCGCCCCGATGCGCGCCCGGGCGACGATGCGGGTGTCGTCGCCAACGTGGCGCTGCACGAATACCGTGCCGCCCTGCCCGTCGCGCTGCACGCCGAACACGTACCAGTGCTGCTCGTCCTGGTACATCGCAAGGCCGGCGGTGACGCCGGGCGCGGCCGGCACCGCCAGGCGGGTCTGGCTGTCGAACTTCAGGTGCTGCTGGCGACGCCCCAGGAACGATGGCTTGCCGTGGCTGTCCAGGCCGTCGGCCTGCGGATCGATCAACAGCTGACCGGGCCGGCTGCGCAGATCGCTCCAGGTCGGTGCGTCGCGCAGGCTCAGCCATTCGGGCTTCAGTACCGGACCGTCGAAGCCGTCGTGCCATTGGAAGTTGCCGGACATCGGCGCCTGCGTGGCGCTGCCCTGCATCCACGAAGGCCCGGCGAGCACGCGCGGGATCGGCTTGCCTGGATCCAGGATCACCGGCCAGCCATCGCGCCATTCCACCGGCAGCAGGAAGGTCTCGCGGCCGGTGTTGTAATGGCCGTCGCCATAGATGCGGCTGGCCAGGAAGATCGCCCACCAGCGGCCGTCGATGCCCTCGACCAGGTCGGCATGGCCGGCATTGGCGATCGGGTCGGGGCGATCGGCCGGCAGGTCGCGCTGGGTGAGGATCGGATTGTGTTCATAGGGCTTGAACGGCCCCCACGGCGAGCGAGCGCGCAGCACGACCTGCGAGTGCTGCGGCCCGGTGCCGCCCTCCGCGCAGGACAGGTAGTACCAGCCGTCGCGGCGGTAGATGTGCGGCCCTTCGATCCAGATCGGATTCTTCGCCGGCTCCACGCCGCCGTCGAGCAGGACCTTGCGCGGACCGAACGGCTGGCCGCGCTTGAGGTCGAAGGCCTGCAGCCAGATCGCGCGATGGCCGGAGTAGCGCGGCGTGCCTTCGGGCGGGCCGTTGTTGAGCAGGTAGGCCTGGCCGTCTTCGTCGATGAACAGCGACGGATCGATGCCGTCCACGCCCTTGAGCCAGACCGGGTCGGACCACGGTCCGGCCGGGTCCTTCGCTGTCACGTAGTAGTTGCCGCCGTTGTCGACCGCCGTGTTGAAGATATAAAAGGTATCGCCGTGGTGGCTGATGCTCGGGGCGAACACCGCGCGCGAGGTGCCCAGGCCGCTGAAGTCCAGCTGGCCGGGGCGGTCGATGGCATGTCCGAGCAGCTTCCAGTGCACCAGGTCTTCGCTCTCGAACACCGGGATGCCGGGGAAATAGGCGAAGGTGGAGTTGACCAGGTAGTACCGGTCCCCCACCCGCGTCACCGCCGGATCCGGGTAGAACCCGGCGAGCACCGGGTTGCGGTACTGGCCCCCGGCCAACGGCACGGAGAACGCCGCGTCTTCACCGCGGTAGCTGAAATCGTCGAAGGCCACCGGCGTGGCGGCCCGCGCCGGCGCGAACGCCAGCGCCGCCAGCAGGGACAGTGCGAGGGTGAGTGAACCGGGCGTGCGCATGCTCACCAGTCCCACATCGCACCGTCTTCCAGCCGCGCGACCGGCAGCTGGCGCGGCACGTACGGATAGCGCGCGGCGAGCTTCTCGTCCAGCTCCACGCCATGGCCGGGCTTGTCGCCGACATGCAGGCGACCGGCGCGGAACTCGTGGTCGCGCGGAAACACCTCCAGGATCTGCTCGGTGTGGAACATGTATTCCTGGATGCCGAAGTTCGGAACCCAGGTGTCGAAGTGCAGCGCCGCGCCCATGCACACCGGCGACAGGTCGGTGGCGCCGTGGAAGCCGGTGCGGACCTGGTACAGGGCGGCGAAATCAGCCAGCCGGCGGATGTGGGTGATGCCGCCGCCGTGCACGATGGTGGTGCGGATGTAGTCGATCAGCTGCTTCTCGATCAGGTGCTTGCAGTCCCAGATCGAGTTGAACACCTCGCCCACCGCCAGCGGGGTGACCGAATGCTGGCGGATCAGTTCGAACGAGGCCTGGTTCTCCGCCGGGGTGGCATCTTCCATCCAGAACAGGCGGTAAGGCTCCAGGCTGCGGGCCAGGCGCGCGGCCTCGATCGGGGTCAGGCGGTGGTGCACGTCGTGCAGCAGCTCGATCTCGTCGCCGTGGTCGGCGCGCAGCTGTTCGAACAGCTTGGGCGCGATGTCCAGGTAGCGCGGCGTGGACCACACGGTCTCGGCCGGCAGCTCGCTCTCGGCCGGCTCATAGGGCTTGCCGGCGGTGGAGATGCCATAGGCCTTCTTCACGCCCGGCACGCCGCACTGCGCGCGGATCGCCAGGAAGCCCATTTCCTTGTACTTGCCAACCTCGTCGCTGGCCTCGGCGATGTCGCGGCCGTTGGCGTGCGCGTAGACCAGCGCGCCCTCGCGCGAACGGCCGCCGAGCAGCTGGTAGAGCGGCAGGCCGGCCATCTTGCCGAGGATGTCCCACAGCGCCACGTCGACCGCGGCGATCGCGCTCATCGTGACCGGGCCGCGCCGCCAGTACGCCCCGCGGTACAGGAACTGCCAGGTGTCCTCGATGCGACCGGCGTCGCGGCCGATCAGGTTCGGCACCACGTGTTCCTGCAGGTAGGCCGCCACGGCCAGCTCGCGGCCGTTGAGCGTGGCGTCGCCCCAGCCGACCACGCCGCTGCGGGTGGTGATCTTCAGGGTGACGAAGTTGCGGCCCGGGCTGGTGACGATGACCTTGGCCTCGACGATCTCGCGATCGCGGCCGCTGCCCTGGGTCGGCGGTGAAATTTCGTTGTGCTGGCTCATCTGCGGAAGTTCCGTGGGGTAAGGGGCCGGAGGGAAAGGATCAATGCACCGGGATCTCGAACGGCCCGGCCGGCAGGCCGTTGCCGTCGTACAGCGTGCACACGGGGCTGTCGGCCCAGCAGTAGCGCACGCGCGACGCCTGCAGGCCGGCGGGCACGGCCAGCGTCACGCGGCTGCCGTCGATGCGCGCATCGGCAAAGTGGCAGCTGCCCGGCTCGCTGCCGCACAGCTCGAAACCGATCGGCTGCGTGGCGCTGTAGGCGACCAGGCCCTGCTCGACATCGCCGAACTGCAGCACCACCTGCGCGCCGTCACGGCGTGCAGCGGTCGCGGCCGGACCCGACGGTGCCAAGGCTTCGCCGAACACCACGTGGCGGGCGGCGCGTGCCAGGCGGCGGCCCAGTTCCTGCTTGTTGGCCGGATGAATGTCGCTGCGTTCGCCGATGTCCACCGCCACCGCCAGGCCCGAATGCGGGTCCTCGACGGCGACGCGGCGCTGCTGGTCGCGCAGCGCGGCCGAGCCGCTTTCCACCGGCGCGGTGGAGGGCGCGCCGTACCCGGCGAGCTGGACCACCAGCAGTGGCAGGTCCTTGCCGAACTGGCGACGCAGGTCGTCGCGGTACAGCCGCAGCAGCTTGCCGTAGAGCACCGGCTCGAAGGTGTTGGACTCGCCCTGGTACCAGACCGCGCCGCGCAGGCCGAAGTCGCGCAGCGGCGCAACCATGCCGTTGTACAGCGTGGACAGGCCGGCGGCGGACTGCCAGGGCGCACGCGGCGGCGAGTCGAAATGCACAGGCATGGCGCGGTAGTCCCAGCCGCGGTCCAGCGGCACGCGGCTGCCGTCGGCGAGGATCACCGCCTGCGCGTTGGCCGGGCCGATCAGGCCGCCATCGCGATAGGTATCCAGGACGCTGATCGCGACCAGGTTGTCGCCGGCATGCAGCAGTCCGGGCGGCAGCGGATACTGGCGAAGTTCGCCGCCGTAGGTGCTGCCGATCGCGCGGCCGTTGACCCAGGTCATGTCGATCTCGTCGGCGCTGCCGATCGCGATAGCCTTGGCCTGGGCCGCCTGTTCGGCGCTGAGGTTCACATGGGTGCGGAACCAGGCCATGCCGTCGAACGCGGCCAGCGCCGGCACGCCCCAGTGTTCCCAGGCGCCGAGGCTGGCGGGAGCCCTGGCCCATTCGCCCTGCGGCTTCGCCTTCGGATCCCAGGGCGCATCGCCGGCGGCGATCCCCGGCTGGCGCTTCCACCAGTCCTGCCAGATCGTGCCCCACTGCGCGGCGGCGGCCAGCGGATCGGTGGCGTAGCGCGAGAGGACGGCCTGTTCGTCGGTGTAGAGCCCGGATCTGGCCACCGCCTGCGTGCTCAGCCAGGCCTGGATGCGCGAGCCGCCCCAGGAAGCGTTGATCAGCCCCATCGGGACGTCGACGGACTGCTTGAGTTCGCGGGCGAAGTAGTAACAGGCCGCCGAGAAGTCGCGCACGCTGTCGGTGTCGGCGCGCTGCCAGGCCGGCGCCGTGGCGAAGCGCTCGCGTGCCTGCGGGCTGGATTCCTGCTTCACCTGCAGCAGGCGGATGTCGTCATGCTTCGCATTGAGCAGCTCCGAACGCGAATCCAGCGTGCGATGCACCTGCAGCTCCATGTTCGACTGGCCCGAGCACAACCACACGTCGCCGACCAGCACGTCCTGCGCCTGCACCCGTTCGTTGCCCGCGCGCGCTTCCAGGGTGTACGGGCCGCCGGCGGCCAGTGCCGGCAGCACGGCTTCCCAGCTGCCATCGGCCCCGACCTTCGCGGTGGCATGCCGGCCGGCCAGGCTGACCTTGACCTGGCTGCGCGGCGCGCCCTGCCCGCGCACGTGCAGCGGCTGTTCGCGCTGGACCACGGCGTGGTCGCCGAATGGACTGTCGAAGGCCAGCGTCGCGGCAAGGGCCGGCGACAGCACCAGCGGGGTCACGACGGCAAGCGGCAGCAGGCGTTGGATCAGCTTCATCGATAGCGTTCCGTGGATCAGTGGTGGCCGGGGGCGAACGGGAACTTCAACGACTGGTAGTACGAAAGCGGGTGCGGCGGCGGCGCCTGGCCTTCCGGCAGCGGCAGGCCGTTGATCGACTGGAAGTAGGCGATGCTGGCATCGCGCCACCACTGCGCCTCGTCCTGCTGGATGGCCAGGAAGCTGGCGACCTGCTGGTAGCGCTCCGGATCCACGTACGCCGACAACCCGGCCCAGGTGCGGCGCATCGCCGCCACTTCATCCACGCCGCGTCCGTAATGGGTCACCAGCGCGTCCCACAGCGTTTGCCCGGACGCCAGGCGGTAGTCCCACGGCAGGTGGTGGAACCACAGCAGGTCGCGCTCGGGCACGCTGGCCGGGTCGTCGAACTGCCTGGCCAGCGCCGGCGCGTACTGGGCCACCGCGTTGCTGCCGTGGCTGCTGCGATCGAAGCCGATGCCCTGCCGGTCGGCCCGGTGGTAGTAAACCGGATCCCAGTCCGGGCGTTCGCTGCCGGCATCCCAGGGCGCCGGCCCGTAATGGTGGCCGCGGCCCATCAGGTGATGCAGGCCAAGCGGGGTCATGTAGTCCACCACCGCCTCGCGCGAGGCCATCATCATCTCGACCACCGGTTTCACGAAGGCCGGGTCGTTGCCGAAGGTCATCCGCACCCATTCCCCGGCGATCGCGCGCGAGGACTGCTCCGGGTTCCAGGCCAGCCGACCGAAGGCGAACCAGTTGGCCTGGTCGAAGATCGAGCCCGACCAGTTGCGGTCGCTGCCGATGTTGGCCACGCCGGCCATGCCGCTGAGCGCATGGCCCCTGCCCTCGATGACCCTGGCCACGGTACTGCCGGCGCGCGGCCGATGCGTGTCGGCCTGCAGGGTCTCCTCGTACAGCGCGCCCAGGTACACCAGGTGGGTGGCGAAGCCCAGGTACTCCTTGGTGATCTGGAATTCCATCATCAGCGGCGTCTTCGGCATCGCGCCGAACAGCGGATGGAACGGCTCGCGCGGCTGGAAGTCGATCGCGCCGTTCTTGACCTGCAGCAGCACGTTGTCGCGGAACTTCCCGTCCAGCGGCACGAATTCGCTGTAGGCCTGCTTGGCGCGATCATCGGGCTGCTCGTGCGAATACACGAATGCCCGCCACATCACCACCCCGCCGTGCGGGGCCAGCGCGTCGGCCAGCATGTTGGCGCCGTCGGCATGGCTGCGGCCGTAGTCTTGCGGCCCGGGTTGCCCTTCCGAATTGGCCTTGACCACGAAGCCGCCGAAATCCGGGATATGCCGGTAGATCTCGTCGGCCTTGTCGCGCCACCACTGGCGCACGGCCGGATCGAGCGGGTCGGCGGTGCTGAGGCCGCCGATCTCGATCGGGGCGCTGAAGCGCGCGCTCAGATACACCTTGATGCCCCAGGGCCGGAACACGTTGGCCAGCGCGGCAGCCTTGTCCAAGTAGGCCGGAGTGAGGCTCCAGGCGCTGGCGTTGACGTTGTTGAGCACGGTGCCGTTGATGCCCAGCGAGGCATTGGCACGCGCGTAGTCGGTGTAGCGCGGGTCGAGGTAGCCAGGCAGCTTCTGCCAGTCCCAGATCGACTGGCCGGAATAGCCACGCTCCACGCTGCGGTCGAGGTTGTCCCAGTGATCGAGCACGCGCAGCTTGAGGCGCGGCTGCTCGCGCAGGTCCAGCGCGTCCAGCGGCTGCGCGGTCTCCAGCAGGCGCAGCAGGTGGAACACGCCGTACAGCGTGCCGACATCGGTGTTGGCCGCGACCACCAGGTGCGCCCGTCCACCGCCGTCCACGCGGCGCAGCAGGTAGCCCTCGGCGCCAAGATCCTTCAGCGGCAGGCGCAACGCCGCGATCCCCGGCGAAGACGCCGGCGTGCCGACCACGATGCCGCCCTCGCCGGCGCCCACCTGCGGCGCCTCACCGAGCAATCCACCCAGGCCGCGCAGCAGCTCGTCGCGCGCGGCGCGCTGGACCGGTGTCGCCTCGGGCGCATCGATCCGGCGCAGCAGCGCGCCGTCGGCCTGGAGGCGCGCGGCGGGCAGCGGTGCGTAGCGCAGCCACAGCGCGTAGCCATCCTCGGCCCGGGCGGCCGGCAGGATCAAAAGCGCCAGCAGGCCCAGCAGCAGGCCACGCCAGGACAACGGACTGGAACGCGCGATATCAGGACACCGGGGCAAGAAGATTCTCCTTCGCGGGGGTTCGATCAGCCCGCCACGGCTCGCCGCCGCGGGGCGTTACCGCTAACATGCGGGACATGGGTGCGCGCCCCGCAGGTGCGCGCCGACAGGACAGGAACGGCGGCGTCGGCGCCCGCAACGGGCCATCGCCACGACCGCGAACGCGCTGAAGGGGCGAAGCTTGAGCAGGGACACCAAATCGATCCGCAGGAAGGGCCACGCCACCACCATCGACGACGTCGCCGCGCTGGCCAAGGTGTCGCCGATGACCGTCTCTCGCGTGGTCAACGGCAAGAGCAACGTGCGCGAGGACACCCGCGAGCGGGTGATGCGCGCGGTCGAGAAACTCGGCTACACGCCCAACCTGGCCGCCAGCACGCTGGCCGCCGCGCAGAACACCCGTATCGCCCTGGTCTACACCAATCCCTCCGGCGCCTACCTGCGCGAGCTGCTGGTCGGCGTGCTGCATGCCGCCTCGCACACCGCGATCCAGCTGGTGATCGATTACTGGGACGATCTCGACGCCGAGGCCGAGCGCAAGGCCGCGCGCAAGCTCGCCAAGGGCGTGTCCGGGGTGATCCTGCCGCCGCCGCTGTGCGACTCGGAGGTTGCGGTGCGCGAGTTCGCCCGTGCCAAGGTGCCGGTGGTGGCGATTGCCTCGGACCGCTTCGCCGACCGCGTCTCGTGCGTGCGCATCGACGAATTCCACGCCGCACGGCAGATCACCGAGCACCTGATCGCACAGGGCCATCGGCGCATCGGCTATATCAAGGGTCGTGGCGACATGACCGCCAGCGAGCGCCGCTTCGAGGGCTTCCGCGCCGCGCTGGAAGCGGCCGGGCTGCCGCTGGACCGGCACCTGGTGCAGGAAGGCGACTACACCTACCGCTCCGGCTTGCTCGCCGCCGAAAAGCTGCTCTCGCGCAAGCAGGTGCCGAGCGCGGTGTTCGGCAGCAACGACGACATGGCCGCGGCCGTGGTCTCGGTCGCGCACCGGCGTGGCCTGGAAGTGCCGCGCGACCTGTCGGTGGTCGGCTTCGACGACAGCTCCTCGGCAACCACCGTGTGGCCCGAACTCACCACCATCCGCCAGCCCATCGGCACCATGGCCGATGCCGCCGTGGACATCCTGCTGCGCTGCATCCGCAGCGGCGGCAGCAGCACCGACCAGGTTTTCGAACACCAGCTCGTGCAGCGCCAGTCGGTGGCACCGCCGGCCTCGTCGGGCTGACAGGCCCGCCGGGCGACAACGCCGGCCGTGCGGCAAATGCCGAACGCCCACGCGCACTGCGCTGTTTCCACCCCGCTGCTGCACCACCCCTTGCCTCCTCGACCGCCTGCCCCTGCCTGCGCCGCGTCCGCCAGCGGGAATGGTAGCGCTACCATAATCCCTGCCAAAAAAAGCAGCGGACAGGCTGCTGGTTCGTACCACCGCGGGGACCGGAGCCCCGCGTGCGAGGCCCTACTGTAGACAAGTCAGGCCACAAAGCCATGCTGCAGCGCAACGCGTGGACACACGGCGTGCGGGCACGTCGGGGCACGCATCGACGCCAACGACGGATCAGTGCGCGGCGGCGTCATGCGGCTGGTCACCGACTGACGTCGGCGCAGACCTCGCGGCGAACGATTCCCCGCCGCGATGCCTGCGCCGCGACGGCCGCGCCGAAGCGCGGCGCGTCCCTGCTCAGGACTGCCTGGCCTCCGGCAGCCGGCTACCCGACAGGCCGAAGAACACGATGTAGCCGTAGCACAGCAGCGGCAGCGCGAACGAGGGCTGCAGGCCGATGCGGTCGGCGAGCAGGCCCTGCAGGAACGGCACCAGCGCGCCACCGACGATCGCCATGATCAGCAGGCTGGAGGCCTTGTTGGTCAGCGGCCCCAGGCGCTCGATGCTGAGCGCGAAGATGGTCGGGAACATGATCGAGTTGAACAGGCCGATGGCGATCAGGCTGAACATCGCCAGCTGCCCGCTGGTTGCCATGGTGGTCGCCAGAAGCAGCATGTTGATCGCCGCGAAGGCGGCCAGCAGCTTGTTCGGCGACAACCTGGCCAGCAGGACCGAGCCGGCGAAGCGGCCGACCATCGCCAGGAACCAGTACGCGCTCAGGTAGTGCGCGGCCTGCTGCTCGCTGATGCCGCCGATCTTCGGCAGCGACAGGTAGTTCACCATCAGGCTGCCGATCGCCACCTCGGCGCCGACGTAGAAGAAGATCGCGCCGACGCCGAAGAACACATGGCGGTGGCGCAGCGCCTGGCCAAGGGTGTGCTTCTGATGGTCGGCCTGCTCGGTGGTCTCGCTGAGCGAAGGCAGGCGGAACAGGTACACCACGATCGCCAGCACGAACAGCACTCCCGCCAGCAGCAGGTAGGGCCCCTGCACCGAGTGCGCCTCCTCGGCGCGGTAGGCGGCCTGTTCGGCCGCCGTCAGCGCGGCGACCTCGGCACTGCTCTTGACCGTGCTCGACAGGATCAGCAGGCCGCCGAACACCGGCGCCAGCGTGGTGCCCAGCGAGTTCAGCGCCTGGGCCAGGGTCAACCGGCTGGAGCTGGTGCTTTCCGGTCCGAGCAGGGCGACATAGGGATTGGCCGCCACCTGCAGCACGGTGATGCCGGTAGCCAGCACGAACAGCGCCGCCAGGAAGGCTTCGTAGACGCGCATCGACGCCGCCGGCCAGAAGCCGAGCGCACCGACGCCGGCGATCGCCAGGCCGGCCACGATGCCCTTCTTGTAGCCCAGCCGCGCGACCAGCCGGCCGGCCGGCAGCGACATCAGGAAATAGGCGCCGAAGAAAGTGAACTGCACCAGCATCGCGCGCGCGTAGTTCAGCTCGAACACCGCCTTCAGGTGCGGGATCAGGATGTCGTTGAGGCAGGTGAGGAAGCCCCACATGAAGAAGATCGTGGTGACCACAGCGAGGGCGACACCGCGATTGACCGCGCCGGCTTCGGTGGACGGGGCCGAACTGGCGCGCGGCGGAACTCCGGGAGAAATGGGCATGCAGGGACCTGGTGGATGGAAGGAGGTGGACGGGAAAACGGACAGTGTCAGGCCGGCGGTGGCGTGCCGGGCGGAAGGATGCGTGCTGGCAGGTTGATCCCGTGCGTGAGCAGGCGCCGCCACTCGGGATCGGCGGATGCCCTGCCCCGGGTGCGGCGCGCGCTCACCGGATGCGGGTCGGCCACTCCTCGCGGAACGGGCTGCGGAAATTCACTGCGCTGTGGCTGGAACATGGCTCCCCTTGCCGTAGGCTGCGTTTTGGATCGATCCAATCGGATCGGTTCCAGCAACAGCGGAAACGGTTCGGACTACACCATGCAGGCGTGCGGCTTGGCATGCGGCAGCGCAGCATGAATGCTCATTTCATGCATTATTACAATAGCTTACATGATCTATTGAAAGTATTTTAAGAGCATGGGCCGGTTCCCGCAGCTCAGAACCGCGCAAGCGCCCAGGTGATGATCGCCGTGGCGACGGCGCTGATCACCAGCCCGGTCAGGAACAATCCGTCCGCCACCCGCTCCAGCACCCGGTTGCGCGTTGCATGCTTGGTCCGCAGCGCCCAGTAGGCCGCCAGGCAGGCCAGCAGGTAGATCATCGCGTCCACGCTGAGCAGGTCGTCGGCGATGGTGTCCACCTTGCGCAGTGCCGTCACCACGTTCAGCACGCCAACCACCGTCATGCAGACCCCGAGCATGCCGGCCGAGATGCCGAAGATGTGCACGCAGATGTCCTCGTCCAGTTCCGCCCGCTGCTTGTTCCTGTTTTCCATCGTCCACCTCGCCGCGCCATCTGCGCCGTCGGCGATTGAAGCGCCTGCAGCCGAAAGCGGCGATGAACCTGCAAGGCGCCGGCACCGGTAGTTCCACCGGCGCGGCCCGCGTGAACGCGCTCACACCGGCTCGCGCCCTCAGTATTTGTACTGGCCGCCGCTTAGGGAGATTTGCGCAGGCGGCTCCTTGGCTGGCGCGGCAGACTGCCCGGACCCTCATCAGTGGAGCCGCCCGTGGCCAAGAAGTCCTCCGGGAAGACAGCCCAACCCAACATCCTCGTCATGTGGGGCGACGATATCGGCACGCCCAACCTGAGCTGCTATTCCGACGGCCTCATGGGCTACGAGACGCCGAACATCGACCGCCTGGCCCACGAGGGCCTGCGCTTCCTGCACTACTACGGCGAGCAGTCGTGCACCGCCGGGCGCGCGGCATTCCTGACCGGTCAGCACGGCATCCGCACCGGCCTGACCAAGGTCGGCTTCCCCGGCGCGCCGATGGGCATGAGCCAGCTCGATCCTTCGATCGGCGGCCTGCTCAAGGGCCTGGGCTACACCACCGGCCAGTTCGGCAAGAACCATGTCGGCGACCGCAACGACACGCTGCCGACGGTCAACGGCTTCGACGAGTTCTTCGGCAACCTCTACCACCTCAACGCCGAGGAGGAGCCCGAGCTGCCCGACTACCCCAAGGACCCGGGCTACGTGAAGCGCTTCGGGCCGCGCGGCGTGCTCAGGTGCAAGGCCACCGACAAGGACGACGCGACCGTGGACCCGCGCTTCGGCAAGGTCGGCAAGCAGACCATCGAGGACACCGGCGCGCTGACCAAGAAGCGCATGGAGACCATCGACGACGAGACCTCCGACGCGGCGATCGACTTCATCAAGCGTGCCGCGGGCAGCGACAAGCCGTTCTTCTGCTGGTTCAACGCCACCCGCATGCACCTGCGCACCCACGTGCGCCCCTCGCATCGCGGCCGCTACAAGCACGGCGACAGCGAATACCTCGACGGCATGATGGAACACGACGACACCATCGGGAAGATCCTCGACGCGCTCGACGAACTGGGCCTCGCCGAGGACACCATCGTGGTCTATTCCACCGACAACGGCCCGCACATGAACACCTGGCCGGACGGTGCCATGACCTGGTTCCGCTCGGAGAAGAACACCAACTGGGAGGGCGCCTTCCGCGTGCCCTGCCTGGTCCGCTGGCCGGGCCACATCAAGCCCGGCACCGTGACCTGCGAACTGATGGCGCACAACGACTGGATCCCCACCCTGTGCGCGCTCGCCGGTGAGCCGAAGATCAAGGACAAGCTCAAGGACGGCTATACCGCCAACGGCATCAAGTACAAGGTGCACCTGGACGGCTACGACCAGTCCGAGCTGCTCACCCAGGTCGAAGGCACGCCCGGCCGCAACAACGGGGTCAGGAGCAAGCGCGAAAGCTTCTTCTATTCCGACGACGACGGCCTGCTGGTCGGCGTGCGCCTGAACGAATACAAGTACGTTTTCGCCGAACAGCGCGCCCAGGGCACGCTGGAGCTGTGGGCCGAACCGTTCACCGTGCTGCGCCTGCAGAAGATCTTCAACCTGTTCCAGGATCCGTTCGAGCGTGCCGACATCACCTCCAACACCTACTGGGACTGGAACCTCAACCACGTCGGCAGCGCCTACGGGATGATGCAGGAGGTCTACGACTTCGCGGCCACGTTCAAGGAGTTTCCGCCACGCTCGTTCCCGCCCAGCTTCAACCCGGCCAACGTGCTGGAGGAAGAGCTGCGCGAGATCAAGGCGATCGACAAGATCAAGGCCTATCGCGAGCGCCAGGCGATGCCGGCCAAGCCGGACGCCACGTAGTCGCGCCCTCCTCCCAGGTCGCGACCCGAACGCCCCGGCTAGCCGGGGCGTTTTCTTCAGTGGTGCTTGCCAGTAGCGCTCCCCGTCATTTCGACGAGGTCGTGTGCGGGGGTGTGCTCTCGGCAACCGGCACTTCGGCCAGACCGGTCACGCGCGTCACCAGCCGCCGAAGGTGCGATGCGCCGCTGCGTCGCTTGCAGCCTTCATGCCTTCGGGGTTGGCCGCCATGCAGTAGCCCACCAACATCAGCGCCTGCTGCGCGTCGTCCGCGGCTTCCAGATATTTCCCCCACGCTCGGTCGAGCGTACTCGACATGCGCACGAAGTCTCCTGCGTGCTTCAGAATCACTTGCGCAGCCTGTTCCTGTGCAGCAACGGCAGCCTTTCCGCGCGCGCGGACTGCGTCCGGATTGCTGCAATCCGGCGCCGCCGCGAGCGCACTTACCGGAACCAAAAACAGTAGTGATGCGAGGGGAATGATGTACTTCATACAGCTCAGCTCCTGGGCCCTTGCCGCTCAAGTTGGCAATAGCGGCCAAAGCGACATGAGCTTTAGGGTAACCAGTGAACAGCCTGCCGACTCCGCGTTTACAGGGAACCCGTAGACGCAGCCTGCCGCCGGAGGCTGGGGCAGTGCCCGCGCGCATCCCGGTAGGCAAACAGGGGTGCAGGTTTTGGCCGCGCCCCAATTGACTGGAGTCGGCCTATGCGGCTACCGCACAGGTGCCTGGGGCGTGGTGACGTGCTGAGCGGACGGTAACGCATGCGCCGCCCGCCACAGTTCGGCTACGGACTCATAGAAAGGCCGCCCGAGGAACGATCTGCGCGAAAGCCGGTCCGAGCCTTCCTATAGTCCGCGCGCCATCAGAACAGCCGACCCAGGGCATAGCCCGGTGAACTGGGGAGACCCTGCGATGAATGACGGTGCCACTTCCCGCGCGACGCGGTTGAACCCGAGTTGCTCGAAGAACGCTGCAGCCGTGGTGGTGAGCAGGAACACCTCCTTCCCACCCGCGTCCCTGGCATGCCGCTCGGCTTCGGCAACGAGCTGCCGTCCGACACCATGGCCTCGTGCTGTCGGCTGGACTGCCAGGGAGCGCAGGAGCGCCACGCCTCCGCTTAACTCGTAACCCACGCAGCCGAGCAGATCGCCATCCATCACTGCGGCCAGGAAGGTCGCCGGCCTTCCGGCGCGCAGGTCGGCTGCAGGCAGGCCACTGGCCTCAAGCAAAGCCAGCACCACAGGAGAAAGCTCAGTCTCGATCACCCTCATGCGGTTGCACTCCCTGCTCCGTGGCCAGCGGCTTCATACCAACTCCGGCTGCGATTGACCATCCGCACGACGGTCAACATGACCGGCACCTCGATCAGAACGCCGACCACCGTCGCCAGCGCGGCACCCGAGTGGACACCAAATACGCTCACTGCGGTCGCCACCGCCAACTCGAAGAAGTTGCTGGCACCGATCAGCGCCGACGGTCCGGCCACGGAATGGGCAACGCCAAGTCGACGGTTCAACAGGTAGGCCAACCCGGCGTTGAAGTAGACCTGCACGAGGATAGGCACCGCCAGGATCGCGATGACCAGCGGCTGGGCGAGGATCTGCTGACCCTGGAAGCCAAACAGCAGCACCAGGGTGGCCAGCAGCGCAGTCATCGAGACAGGAGAGAGACGGCGCAGCGTGGATTCCAATCGCTCCGAGTCGCCGGCCTTCAGTAGCCAACGCCGGCCCAGCACCGCGATGGCGACTGGCACGAGAATGTAGAGCGCCACGGATAGGCCGAGAGTCGCCCACGGAATGGAGATCGACGACAGCCCAAGCAGCAGCGCCACCAGCGGGGCAAACGCCACGACCATGAGTGCGTCGTTAAGCGCCACCTGGCTCAGCGTGAAGTTCGCATCGCCACGGCACAGGTTGCTCCAGACGAAGACCATCGCCGTGCATGGCGCCGCCGCGAGCAGGATCAGGCCGGCCATGTAGGAGTCGATCTGGTCTGCCGGCAGCCACTCCGGGAAGACCTGCTTAAGGAACAGCCAGCCCAGGAAGGCCATCGAGAACGGCTTCACCGCCCAGTTCACGAACAGGGTCACACCGATGCCCCGCCAGTGCCTGCCAACCTGCGACATCGCACCGAAGTCGACCTTGAGCAGCATCGGGATGATCATCGCCCATATCAGCACGGCCACCGGCAGGTTCACGCTGGCCACTTCCAGACGGCCGAGGGCGCGGAATGCCGGCGGCATCAGCTGTCCGGCCGCGGTGCCGGCGACGATGCACAGCACCACCCACAGACTCAGGTGGCGCTCGAAATACCCCATGCGCGTTGCCGGGTCAGGCATCGAAGCGGTTCCCCGCCCAGGCACGCAGCGTCGCCTCGGCAAGCACGCTACGGGCGGAGTTGCCCGTGCACAAAAAAAGGACGCGGCGCTTCACGGTGCCTCCGGGTCAGCAGTCGCAGCGTCCGTCACCCGGCGGCAGGCAAGCCTCGGGGGATCCGGCGCAGCAGTTGTGGGTGAGATAGGCGATCAAGCCGGTCATGGCATCGAAGTTCGCCCGGTAGCAGACATTCCTGCCCCGGCTCTCGCTCTCGATCAGGCCGGCGTTGACCAGCTCCTTCAGATGGAACGACAGCGTCGCGCCAGGAACCTCAAGCCCCTCGGCGATCTCCCCGGCCATGCGACCTGCCGGCCCAGCCTCGACCAGCATCCGGAACGCCGCCAGACGAGTGGCATGCCCCAAGGCTGTCAGCGCGCTGATTGCTTCTTTAGTTTCCATAGTTCTAGAATAATCGAATGAACAAACCCGCACAAGACATCCTCGAAACCCTCCCCCATCTTTCGACCCATCACCTGCCGGCCGGCGCCGGCGGCCTGGCAAATGGCGCCCACGCCCCGCGCATCCTCCTGCTCTACGGATCGCTGCGCCCGGAGTCCTACAGCCGCAAGCTCGCGTTGGAGGCCGAGCGGATCCTGCGCCATCTGGGCGCGGAGACACGGGTCTTCGACCCGCACGACCTGCCCGTGCTCGACAGCGTCGGCAAGGACCACCCCAAGGTCCGCGAGCTGCGCGAGCTGTGCCAGTGGTCCGAGGGCCAGGTGTGGGTATCCCCCGAGCGGCACGGCACGGTCACCGGCGTGTTCAAGAACCAGATCGACTGGCTGCCGCTGGAAGAAGGCAGCGTCCGCCCGACCCAGGGCAAGACGCTGGCGGTGATGCAGGTCTGCGGCGGGTCGCAGTCCTTCAACGTGGTCAACACGCTGCGCGTGCTCGGGCGCTGGATGCGGATGGTGACGATCCCCAACCAGTCCTCGGTCCCGAAGGCTTGGCAGGAGTTCGACGAGCAGGGTCGGATGAAGCCTTCGAGCTACTACGACCGGGTCGTGGATGTGATGGAGGAGCTGGTGAAGTTCACCCTGCTGGTGCGGGATCGGAGCGACTTTCTGGTCGACCGCTACAGTGAGCGCAAGGGCAGCCAGGCCGCCGCCGAGCTGGCCGGGGCCGCAGCGGCCGTCGAATCGCGGACAGGTGCGCTTCCGGAACCGGAAAAGAGCTGCGGCTGCTGCGCGAAGACGGCAACCTGACAAGGTCAGGCCTCCGGGGGCAGGCCAAGGCACACCAGGTGGGGAACCTTTCCGCGACTGCGACGGCCGCGCTCCCGAACTGCTAAACCAGCTCCGAAACCGGACAATGACTACGTGGCCTGCGCAGTGCGCCACAGCCCTGGCGCGTCCCGGGAAGCGCCAAGGCAGCCGCTGGCCCGCCCGGAGGCGGAGAGGCATGAGGGCTTGCGGTCGTGAAAGGCGCAACTCTTGCGCCTGCGGAACTACTGCGGGGCGCAAGCGCGCTGTCGCTGCCCTGCAAGCCCTGGAAATCCGCTGTCCAAACCCTTCTCTGACAAGGGTTTCAACTACTTATGCCGCTTTGGTGCCGAAGGTGGGACTCGAACCCACACGCTTTTAAGGGCGGCGGATTTTGAGTCCGCTGCGTCTACCGATTCCGCCACTTCGGCGCGGCCGCGCAGTATAGCGGAGCCCCGCGAGGATGGGGAACAACCGGACGCTTGTCCCGTTTTTGTCCCTCGCCGGCCATGTCCGCGCGCGCGCGGCTATACTGCGGACCCTCTAGGAGGAGAAGCCAATGTCAGCATTGCAGGGGCTGCGCGTGCTCGTGGTCGAGAATGACGAGATGAACGCGATGCTGCTGGAACTGCAGCTGGCGCAGGCCGGCGCCGCGGTCACCGGCCCGGCGGCCACGGTGGACGAGGCCATGGCCCTGCTGGGCGGGTCGTCGCCGGACCTGGCGGTGCTGGATTTCCGCCTCGGCGGCGACCAGACCAGCGAGCCGATCGCCGTGCGCCTGGGCGAGATGGGCGTGCCGTTCGTGCTGGCCACCGGCCAGACCGGCACGCGCCTGCCGTCTGCGTTCGACCGCGGCATCGTGCTGGTCAAGCCCTATCTTGCCGAAGACCTGGTGCGCAGCCTGCGCCAGGCGCAGGAGACCGCCGGCAGCTGAGGCGCTGCGCCGCCGGTGGCAGGGGGTCTGTTTATGATGAGCTTGTTCCTGGGTTGCGACTGGGGAGCCGCATGGAGACGTTAGAGCCGGCACGGTCCGGTACCACCATCGGGAGCTGTTCGGAGTGGCTGCTGGATTCGGCCAGCCTTGCCGATGCCTGGGGCGAGCCTGCCAACTGGTCGCCGGCCCTGCGCAGCGCGCTTGCGCTGTGCCTGAACAGCCCTGCCTCGGCCATCCTGCTATGGGGCCCGGCGCTGGACTGCGTCTGCAACGATGCCGCGCTCGCCCTGCTCGGCGCCGCCGGCCGCGAGGTCTTCGGCCAGCCGCTGGCCGTGCTGCCACGGCCGCTGCACGATGAACTGGCCGCAGCCTGGGCCGGCGTGCAGGACCTGGGTCCGTTCGATCCCCCGCCCCGCCTGCCGGTCTCTGCCGGCGGCAGCTGGACCTGCAGCCCGCTGTTCGACGAGACCGGCGTGGCTGGCGTGCTGTGCGTGCGCGACCGGCAGTCGCGGGCCCCGCACCTGGTCACCGCCTTCGACGAATCGCCGGCCTTCCTGGCCGTGCTGCGCGGGCCCGATTACGTGATCGAAAGCGCCAACCAGCGCATGAAGCAGCTGGTCGGCGAGCGCCGGATCCTCGACCGGCCGCTGCTGCAGGCGCTGCCGGAGGTGGCCGACCAGGGCGTGATCTCCCTGCTCGATCGCGTGCGCCTGGGCGGCGAACCGTTCGTCGGCCAGGCCATCCACCTGGTGCTGGAGCGTCCGTTCGAGGAGGAGCCGTACGAGGCCCTGCTCGATTTCGTCTACCAGCCCATGCGCGACGAACGCGGTGCGGTCGACGCGATCCTGGTGCACGGCATCGACGTCACCGGGCAGCGCCACGTCGAGGAGCGCAACCGTTTCCTGCTGGCGCTGGAGGATGCCCTGCTCGACCTCTCCGACCCGCAGCAGATCCTGGACACCAGCGTGCGCCTGCTGTGCCAGCAGCTGCATGCCAACCGCACCGGCTACGGCCTGGTCGACATGGATCGGCGCACGCTGCGCGTGCTCAGCGACCACGTCGAGGGCATGCCCAGCCTGCGTGGCGAATTCGACCTGCGCAACGTCGCCGAGGGCTTCCTCGATGCACTGCTGGAAAACCGCGCCTGGTTGATCCGCGACACCCACGACCGGGTCGGGCCGCGCTACCTGGCCGACCGTTATCGCGACAACGGCATCCGCGCCACGCTGGTGGTGCCGCTGCACAAGAACGGCCAGCTGGTCGCGGTGATGGGCGTGCACCAGACCACGCCGCGACGCTGGACCAGCCACGAGATCGAACTGGTGCGCCTGGTGGTCGCGCGCTGCTGGGAATCGCTGCAGCGCGGCAAGGCGCAGCGCCAGCTCTCGTCCAACGAGGCCCGCCTGCGCCGGCTTGCCGATACGCTGCCGCAGATCATCTTCGTCGCCGACACCGACGGCGTGGCGCGCTTCTTCAACAGCCGCTGGCACGAGTACACCGGCTGCGATCCGCACGGCGACGCCCGCGAAGGCTGGGAGATGGCGCACACCGACGTCGGCCTGCGCCACGCCGCCTCGACCTGGCGTCGCGCCCTGCGCGAAGGCGATGGTTTCGAGATCGAGTGCGAGCTGCGCCGCTACGACGGCCAGTACCGTTGGCACCTGGCACGCGCCCTGCCCGTGCGCGAGGACGATGGCCGGATCAGCCAGTGGATCGGCACCTATACCGACATCCACGACCGCCGCGGCTTCGAGGAGCGCCTGGCCGAAAGCGAGGCGCGCTTCCGCAAGCTGTGCGAGACCGTGCCGGCGATGATCTGGATGTCCGACGCGCAGGGCAACTGCGTGTACTGGAACCCGCGCTGGACCGAGTTCACCGGCCAGAGCACCGAGGAGGCGATCCCGTCCGGCTGGTGGGAGGTGGTCCACCCGGACGACATGGCGCGGGTACGCCATGGCTTCCTGCAGGCGCTGGACGAACGCCGCGCCTTCTCCGCCGAGTACCGCGTGCGCCGCCGCGATGGCGAGTACCGCTGGTGCATGGACACGGCCACCGCGCACTTCGGCATGGACGGCGCCTTCCTCGGCCACATCGGCTCGCTGATGGACATCTCCGAGCGCAAGCGCATCGAGGACGCGACCGCCTCGGAGCGTTCCATCCTCGGCCTGATCACCACCGGCGCGCCACTGGCGATCGTGCTCGATTCGATTGCCCTGAGCGTGGAGGCGCGCGGCGAACGCCCGCTGCGCTGCTCGATCATGCTGGCCAACCCGGAGCAGACCATGCTGCGCTGCGCCGCCGCGCCCAGCCTGCCGCTGGAGTACGTCGCCCGCTTCGACGGCCTGCCGATCTCCGGCGATGGCACGCCGTGCAGCCGCGCCGCCCACGCCGGCCACCAGGTGATCTGCGAGGACGTCGCCGCCGACCCGAACTGGGACCACCACCGGGTCGACGCGCTGGCCATGGGCATCGCCGCCTGCTACGTCACTCCGATCCTGGGCAGCAATGGCGTCGTCCTCGGCACGCTGGCGATGTACTACCGCGAACCCTACGTCTCGACCCTGCACGAACAGGCGATGGCGCGCTCTGCCTCGCACCTGGCCGGGATCGTCATCGAACGCAACCGCATCGATGCCCAGCTCAAGGCTTCGCTGCAGGCCGAGACCGATGCGCGCAACGAGGCCGAGACCGCCAGCCGGATCAAGGACGACTTCCTGGCCACGCTCAGCCACGAGCTGCGCACCCCGCTCAACGCCATCCTCGGCTGGTCGCGACTGATGCAGACCGACGCCTTCGCGCCGGAGAACATCGGCAAGGGCCTGGTCATCATCGAGCGCAGCGCCCGCTCGCAGGCGCAGATCATCGATGACCTGCTGGACATGAGCGCGATCCTGTCGGGCAAGGTGCGCCTGCAACCGGAACACTTCGACATCGGCGGCCTGGCGCGCAGCACCATCGACCTGATGCGCCCGACCGCCGGTACCAAGCAGGTGGACCTGTGCGTGCGCGGGCTCGACGACGGCTCTTCCACCCCGTTCTTCGGCGATGCCGGGCGGCTGCAGCAGGTACTGGTCAACCTGCTCGGCAACGCGATCAAGTTCACCCCCGCCGGCGGCCGGGTCGAACTGGAAATGGCCGCCGCGCCCGACCACCTGCGGCTGTCGGTGCACGACACCGGCGTCGGCATCGCCGCCGACTTCCTGCCGCACGTGTTCGACCGCTTCCGCCAGGCCGATGCCAGCACCACCCGGCGGGTCGGCGGCCTCGGGCTGGGACTGTCGATCTCGCGCCAGCTGATCGACCTGCACGGCGGCTGGCTGGGCGCCTCCAGCGCCGGCCATGGCCTGGGCGCGACCTTCACCCTGGTGCTGCCCTACCAGCACGGCGTGAGCGCGCCGCGCACGCAGGACCCGGCCAACGGCAAGGTCGGCCCGCTGCCGCAGGAAATGACCGGCCGGCTGCGCGGCAGGCACCTGCTGCTGGTCGATGACGATGGCGACTCACGCGATGCGGCCGAGCATTTCCTGCGCCATGCCGGTGCCCAGGTCACCTGCGCGGCCTCGGCCGATGCGGCCGAACAGCTGCTGCGGCAGGAGCTCTACGACGCGCTGATCAGCGACATCGCCATGCCCGGCCGCGACGGCTACGACCTGATCCAGGCCGTGCGCGGCGGCGGCCAGGTGCGCCAGCCACAGATCCCGGCGATCGCCCTGACCGCGTATGTGCGCGAGGAAGACCGCGAGCGGGCGATGGTGGCCGGCTTCGACGGCCACATGGGCAAGCCGCTGGACCCGCTTGGCCTGGTCGAGCTGATCGAAGCCCTGGGCCGGCCGCGCGACCGCGCGACGGCCGACCACGCCGCCACGGCCTGAGCCGCGCGGCGATGCCGGGACGCGCGGTGGTCGCGTCCCGGATGAACCGCCTCAGCTGCGCCGGGCGCGGGCGAAGGCGTCGGCCAACGCGCTGTTGGCTGGCGGGGCCGAGGTCGTCGGGCGCGGCTTGCCGCCACCCGGGCCACGACCATCGCCCTTCCCGCCCGGACCGCCACGACGATCGTCGCGACCGCCCTGCGGCGCGCGCGCGTCGCGCCCGGCCGGTGCCGGGGCATCGTCCATGCGCCGGGTCAGCGCGATGCGCTTGCGCGGCACGTCCACTTCCAGCACCTTCACCTTGACGATGTCGCCGGCCTTGACCACGTCGCGCGGATCCTTGACGTAGCTGTCCGACAGCGCGGAGATGTGGATCAGCCCGTCCTGGTGCACGCCGATGTCGACGAAGGCACCAAACGCGGCAACGTTGCTGACCACGCCCTCCAGCACCATGCCCGGGCGCAGGTCCTTGATGTCCTCCACGCCCTCGGCGAACTGCGCGGCCTTGAACTCCGGGCGCGGGTCGCGACCGGGCTTCTCCAGTTCCTTGAGGATGTCGCGCACGGTCGGCACGCCGAACTGCTCGTCGGTGTACTGCTCGGCCTTCAGGCTGCGCAGGAAACTGCCATCGCCCAGCAGCGCCTTGATCGGCTTGCCGGTGCCGTGGACGATGCGCTCGACCACCGGATAGGCCTCCGGATGCACGGCCGAGGCATCCAGCGGCTCGTCGCCGTCGGCGATGCGCAGGAAGCCGGCGCACTGCTCGAAGGTCTTGTCGCCCAGCCGCGGCACCTTCAGCAGGTCGCGCCGGCGCTTGAACGGGCCGTTCTCGTCGCGATGGCGGACGATGTTCTCGGCCACCGTCGAGGACAGGCCCGACACCCGCGACAGCAGCGCCGCCGATGCGGTGTTGACGTAGACGCCGACCGCGTTCACGCAGTCCTCCACGCGCGCGTCGAGCGCACGCGCCAGGCGGAACTGGTCCACGTCGTGCTGGTACTGGCCGACACCGATCGCCTTGGGCTCGATCTTCACCAGCTCGGCCAGCGGATCCTGCAGGCGCCGGGCGATCGACACCGCGCCGCGCAGCGAGACGTCCAGGTTGGGGAATTCCTTCGCTGCGAATTCCGACGCCGAGTACACCGAGGCGCCGGCCTCGCTGACCACGATCTTCTGCAGCCTGGCCTCGGGCATCGCCTTGATCACCTCGCCGGCCAGCTTGTCGGTCTCGCGGCTGGCGGTGCCGTTGCCGATCGCGATCAACTGCACGTCGTGCTGGATGCACAGCTTGCGCAGGATCGCCAGCGACTGGTCCCACTGCCGCTTGGGCTCGTGCGGGTAGATGGTCTCGGTGGCGACCAGCTTGCCGGTCGCATCGACCACGGCGACCTTGCAGCCGGTGCGGATGCCCGGGTCCAGGCCGAGCACGGTGCGCGGGCCGGCCGGGGCGGCCAGCAGCAGGTCCTTGAGGTTGTCGCCGAACACGGCGATGGCCTCGGCCTCGGCTTTCTCGCGGGCCTGGTTGAACAGGTCCAGCAGCAGGTGCATGTGCAGCTTGGCGCGCCAGGTCAGGCGGCAGGCGGCGAGCAGCCAGGTATCGGCCGGGCGGCCCTTGGCGGCGACGCCGGCGGCCAGGGCGACGCGGCCCTCGCAGTACTGGTGGCCGGCCTCGGCATCACTGCCCGGATCCAGCTCCAGGAACAGGATCTCCTCGCGGCGCGCGCGGAACAGCGCCAGCAGCCGGTGGGAGGGGATCTTCGCCAGTGATTCGGCGTGTTCGAAGTAATCGCGGTACTTGGCGCCGACCTCTTCCTTGCCCTCGGCAACGCGGGCGCGGATCACGCCGTGCTCGCCCAGCCACTGGCGCAGCTCGCCGACCAGGGTGGCATCCTCGCCCCAGCGCTCCATCAGGATCGCGCGCGCGCCTTCCAGCGCGGCCTTGGCGTCGGCCACGCCCTTGTCGGCATCGACGAAGCCGGCGGCGAAGTCCTCCGGCACCCGCGACGGATCGGCGAGCAGGCCGTCGGCCAGCGGCTCCAGGCCCGCCTCGCGGGCGATCTGCGCGCGGGTGCGGCGCTTGGGCTTGTACGGCAGGTACAGGTCTTCCAGGCGCGACTTGGTATCGGCGGCGAGGATCTCCGCGCGCAGTTCGTCGCTGAGCTTGCCCTGCTCGTCGATGCTGGCGATCACCGCGGCGCGGCGGTCTTCGAGCTCGCGCAGGTAGACCAGGCGGACTTCCAGGTTGCGCAGCTGGGTGTCGTCCAGCCCGCCGGTGACTTCCTTGCGGTAGCGGGCGATGAACGGGACGCTGGCGCCTTCGTCCAGGAGGGCGATGGCGGCACGTGCCTGGGCGGTCTGGGCGCCGATCTCATCGGCGATGGTCTGGGCGATCTGCTGGGCGAGCCGGGAATCGGCCTTGGCGTCTTGCATGCGTTCAACGTGCTGCGGTTGCGGGAAGCCGGCATTCTGGCAGCGCCCGCCCGGCGCGGAAACCCGTTGACAGCACCGCCGCGATGCCGGTCGGCCCGTTGCGGGCCGGCAGCTGCGGTTCAGTCGCGGGCGTAATGGTCGGCGACGCGCTCGACCACCATCGTGTCCTGCAGCGATTCCAGTGCCATCACCCGCACCTTGCCGAACCGCTCCAGCGACAGCACGCGCTCGGCATAGAACTCCGGGCCCTCCTCGGTCATCGCCATCGAGCGGCTGAAGCCGTACGGCACGACGCCCTTTTCGCCATCCTTGCTGCCACCGACATAGAGGAGGATCGACATGTTTCACCTTCGTGTTGCTGGAACCGGCCGAAGCATACGCAGGTGCGTGTTAGCGCCTTCTCACCCACGTTAACCGTGGCTGTTTGCCGTTCGATGACGACGATCTTCGGACTCGCGCGTCACTGCGGCTTAACTTCCACGACGCTAGATCAGGCGTTCCCTACATGAATGGCATCCGATGGACCTCAAGAGCGGCTATCCCTTCTGGTCGATCCGCAATGGCCTGATGCGCGCCTTCCCGCGCCTGCAGCAGGACCTGCGCTGCGACGTGGCGGTGATCGGTGGCGGCATCACCGGCGCGCTGATCGCCGACGAACTGGTGCGGCACGGCCATGAGGTCGCCGTGCTCGAACAGCGGGAGATCGGCTGGGGCAGCACTTCGGCCAGCACCGCGCTGCTGCAGTACGAGATCGACGTACCGCTGGTGGAGCTGTCGCGCCTGCTCGGCCCGGCGCCGGCCGAACAGGCCTACCTGGCCTGCGCGGCGGCGATCGACCAGCTGCATGAGCGCGCCAGCGCGGTGGGCCAGGTCGACTTCCGTCGCAACGACAGCCTGTACTACGCCAGCCGCCGACGTGACGTGGCGCAGCTGCGCGCCGAACTGGAGGCCAGGCGCCGGATCGGGCTGGAGGTGGACTGGCTGGACCCCATGGCCCTGTGGCGCGACTACGGCGTGCGCGCGCCCGCCGCCCTGCTCAGTCGCCAGGCCGCGCGGATAGATCCCTATCGCATGACCTACCGCCTGCTCGGCGAATGCGTCTCGGCCGGCGCGGCGGTGCACGATCGCACCGCGGTGACCACGATCGAGGCCACCGCACGCGGGGTACGCCTGCATACCGCCGACGGTGCCCGCGTGCATGCCGGGCACCTGATCGTGGCCGCCGGCTACGCCGGCCAGCAGTGGCTGTCGCAGCGGGTCGCGCGCAACCGCAGCAGCTATGCCTTCGTCACCGATCCGCTGGACGATCGCGAGGCCGGCGCGCTGCGGCACACGATGATGTGGGAGACCGCGCGGCCCTACCTGTACCTGCGCGGCACGGCCGACGGGCGCATCATTGCCGGCGGCGAGGACGACGACATCGACCTGCCCGCGCGCCGCGACGCCCGCGTGCTGTCCAAGGCGGCCAAGCTGTGCCGGAAGATCGGCAAGGCGATGCCCGACCTGCGCCTGCGGCCGGTGTTCGCCTGGGGCGGCACCTTCGCCGAAACCGCCGATGGCCTGCCCTTCTTCGGCGCCCACGCCGAGCACGGGTCGCGGGTACTGTTCGCCATGGCCTATGGCGGCAACGGCATCACCTACAGCATGCTGGGCGCGGGCCTGCTGCGGGCGACGATCGAGCGCCGTGCTCACCCGCTGGCGGAACTGTTCGGCTTCGGCCGCCTGCGCTGAGGCGACCACCACGGCCACCAGCCGCTGCCGTGCAGGGCGTAGTGGTCGGCCGCGCGCTCGAGCGGGTTGCGCACGCTGATGCCGCCGCAGGCCAGGTAGACCGGCAGGAACAGCGGCCCCAGCAGCAGGTACTGGTAGACATGCGCGCGCTCGTGGTCGCCCAGCCGCAACCAGGGCTGCTCGCCCTGCCCGGCGCGGTGCGCATAGGTGGTGCACGGCACATCCAGCGAGGCGCCCTTGAGCAGGATGACGTTGCCCAGGGTCATCGCCCCGCCCGGCCCCCAGGGCCAGCGTTCGAACACCAGCGACAGCTCGCGGCGGTGCCAGCGCGGGCGTGCACCGGCCAGCATGCCGCACAGGCCGGCGAGCAGGCCGGCCAGGGTATTGGGCAGGGTCCAGGCGGCGCCGAGGCACTGCAGCGCCAGCAGCCCGCCGCGGCGCGGCGTCAGTCGGCCTCGTTGGGGATCAGCAGCCACAGCAGCAGGTAGACCAGCAGGCCGGGAAACGCCGCCGAGGCGATCGAGACGATCACGTAGACCACCCGCAGCAGCGTCGAGCTCCAGCCGAAGCGGTGGGCGATCCCACCCATGACCCCGGCGATCATGCGGTCGTTGAGCGAACGGGACAGCGTGCGCGGCGTGGTACTCATGCAGGAGGCTCCGGGGCGGTCGGCGCCAATATAGCCGGCTTCAGCGCGGTGCCGGGTGACGGCGCAGCATGCGCAGCTGGTCATCGAACCAGGGGCCGGCATCGCGCTCGGGCTGGCCGGGACAGGCGACCCGGTAGGGCCGTCCGCTGACGCTGCTGGTACTGGCCGCACGCTCGATGAACTGTTGCGCGTCGCCGGCCTGGCCGCGCCTGCGCAGGTAATCGTACTTGCGCTGCAGGTGCGCGGCCGCGCGCGGGGCGTCGTACCAGCTGCCATTGCGCTGGAACCGGCACGGCGAATCGGCCAGCGCGGCGATCAGGGCGCGGATCTCGCCGTCTGCCGGGTCCGCCGCGGCGGCGACCGCCGGCAGGGCCGGACCCAGCCAGGCGACCAGGGCCAGCAGCATCGCCACGACGCTGCGGTCAGCGCCGCGCACCGCCACGCTCGCGCAGCCACTCGTGGATCGCCAGCGGCACTTCGCGCTGCGCCCGCCCGGAGACGTAGATGCCGATATGGCCGCCGCGGAAGCCCAGTTCGCTGTAGTCGGCGCTGCCGGTGCGTCCGGCCAGCGCCCGCGATGCCGCCGGCGGCACCAGGTGGTCCTGCTCGGCGTAGATGTTCAGCACCGGCATGTCGACCGCGGCCAGGTCGACCGGCTCGCCGCCGATCTCGATCCCGCCCTCGACCAGGCCGTTGCGCTGGTAGAACTGCTTGACGAACTCGCGGAAGGCTTCGCCGGCCAGGTCCGGGGAATCGAAGATCCACTTCTCCATGCGCAGGAAGTCCTCCAGCGCCCGGGGATCGTCGAGGATGTCCAGCAGGCCGACGTACTTCTGCAGGTTGAGCCGGAACGGCTTGAGCATCAGGTAGCTGGCGTTCATCAGGTCCGCCGGCACGTTGCCGAGAGTGTCGACGAACAGGTCCACGTCGATCGTGCGCGCCCAGCTGGCAAGCATGTTGTCCGGGGTGTGGAAATCCACCGGCGTGACCATGGTGACCAGGTTGCGCACCTTGCGCGGGCGCAGCGCGGCGTAGCACAGCGAGAAGGTGCCGCCCTGGCAGACCCCGAGCAGGTCCACCGCCGGCACGCCGGCGCGCGCGCGCAGGGCGTCCACCGCGCCGTCGAGGAAGCGCAGCAGGTAGTCCTCCAGGGTCTGGTAGCGCTCGGAGCGGTCGGGGTAGCCCCAGTCCAGCACGTAGACGTCCTCGCCCTGCTCGAGCAGTCCGCGCACCAGCGAGCGGTCGGCCTGCAGGTCGACCATGTACGGCCGGTTGACCAGCGCGTAGACGATCAGCAGCGGCACCTTGGCGGTCGGCGGCCGGTCGCCGACAAAGCGGTACAGCACCACGCGACCATCGCGCCAGACTTCCTCGCGGGCGGTGGCGCCGTAGTCGACTTCCTCGACCCCGGGCAGCACCTTGAGGCCCTCGGCCAGCTTGCGCTGCAGCGACAGGGTTTCCTGCAGCAGGTCGTCGATGCCGAAGCCCAGCGGTCCCTTCATCGTGCGCGGCTCCCGCCCGGCTTGCGCGACACGGGCTTGGGCGCCGACGTGGCCCGCGGACCCGCGGCGGTCTTCGCGGTCTTCGCGGTCTTCGTGGTCTTCGTGGCCTTCGCGGCCTTGGCCGGCTTGCCACCGGCGGGCGCGGCCAGCTTGCCGCCGCTGGTCCTGGCCGTCTTCGGAGCGACACCTGCGGCCGACCTGGACTTGCCCCTGCCTGTCGCCGGTTCCGTGGCGGACCCTGGTCCTGCAGACGCGGCCGGCTTCGCAGCCGAACCGGCGGGCGCACCCGTCGTGCCCTGCCCCGCCTGCGCCGCCAGCAAGCGCCGAACGCTGCGCTCGAGCTCGGCGATGCGGCGGTGCGCGGCGTCCATTTCCGAACGGGTCGGCAGGCCGTACTGGCTGGCCACTTCCTCGGCCTCGCGCTGCAGCGCCGCGCGCAGGCGCATGTGGGCATTGGCGAAGTCGCCGTAGATCCGGCCGAATTCCTCCGACAGCGCGGCGGCGGCATAGGCCTCCTCGGCCGCCTCGATCCACAGGTCGAACATCGCACGCGCGCTGGTCAGCTGGCTGCCCAGCGCCTCGTGCTCGGAAAGCTTGGCCTCGAACACGCCGAAGGCCTGGTCCAGGGCTGCCCGCAGCTGTTCGAGATATGCCTGGGAGCGGGCCTGGTAGTCCTGCTGCAGCTTGCCCAGCGACTGCCAGCGCGCCTGGTGGTTGCGGCCCAGGCCGAAGGCCGGCATGTCGAGCCAGGGCGCGCTGTCGCGCTGCCATTGCTCCAGCGCCTGGGCGGCCTGCTGCAGCCAGGGGTCGAAGCCGCCGGCCACGCCGCCGCGCAGCGCGCCGAGCGTCCACTGCAACAGCTGGTCGCGCTGGTCCTGGACCGCCTCGCGCCAGGCGCCGGCGACCTCGGCGCTGCTGGTATCGCGCCCGGCAAAGCGCGCGGCAACCTGCTGCATGAGGCTGAGCCAGTCGGTGGCCGGACCGCTGGCACGATCGACCGGGCCCCGCGCATCGGCGGGAACGCCCTCGCCGAGCACGCTGCGCCACCAACCCATGGCCTGTGACCAGTCCTGCGGCGCCTGCGTACCGCCGCCCTGGCCGCCGTGGTTCACCGCGTCGGCCCAGGCCTGCCAGTACCGCCGCGCATCGGCCGCGCGGCCCGGATCGTCGCCATTGCCCGCCATCTGGGTCTCCGTCATCGAGCCGCGATGATAACCCCGCGCACGCCTGCCCGACCGTTCAAGGCTTGGGAATGCGCAGGGTCTTGCTGATCATCAACGAGCCGGACAGCGCATACAGCAGGACCAGCGGATGCAGCAGCCAGGGGCCGATCCGCCACTCGCCCCACCACAGCGCATCGCCGATGCGGCCCGTCGCCGCGGCGACCGCCAGCAGGATCACCAGCACCAGGCTGGTCGGGATCGGGGTGCCCTCGAAATAGGCCACCTTGTCGCTCTCGCCGGCGATTTCCTCGGCGGTGACGTTGTAGCGTGCCAGGCGGCTGACGCCGCAGCAGACGAAATAGCTCAGCACCAGCCAGTCCCAGCCGCCCTGCATGCCGCAGGCATAGCCCAGCGCGGCCGGGGCCACGCCGAAGGAAATCACGTCGGCCAGCGAGTCCAGCTCGCGCCCCAGGGTGGAGGACGACTTGCGCCAGCGCGCCACCCGCCCGTCGAGCGCGTCGAAGATGAAGGCCAGCGGGATCAGCGCCATGCCGAACAGCAGGTCGCCCCTGTGCCCGTCCTGCAGGAACCGCATGGCGGCGAAGATCGCGCCGGTGCCGCAGAAGGCGTTGGCCAGGGTGAACCAGTCGGCCAGCTGGAAGTCGCGCAACATCGAGAAATGGCGTTTCATGCAGGTTCTGGGCTTGGGCTGGTACACAGGTTAACGCGGGCGTGGTCGCCGCGGCACCCCGCCCGCCCCGTCCCCGTCCAAGGAGAACTGCATGCATCACGTCCTCATCACCGGCGCCGGCAGCGGGATCGGCGCGGGTATCGCCCGCGAACTGGCCGGGGCCGGCCGCCATGTGATCGCCAGCGACCTGGACCTGGCCGCCGCGCAGGCGCTGGCCGCACAGATCCAGGCCGCCGGCGGCTCGGCGCAGGCGCTCGCGCTGGACGTGACCGACGACGACAGCGTCGCCGCCGCCCTGGCCCGATTGCCGCGCGGGCCGGACATCCTCGTCAACAACGCCGGACTGCAGCACGTGGCGCCGCTGGAGGAATTCCCCATGGCGCGCTGGGACCTGCTGGTCCAGGTCATGCTCACCGGCGTCGCCCGGCTGACCCGCGCGGTGCTGCCGGGCATGCGCGAGCGCGGCTTCGGCCGCATCGTCAACATCGGCAGCATCCATTCGCTGGTGGCCAGCCCGTACAAGAGCGCCTATGTCGCCGCCAAGCATGGCCTGGTGGGATTGTCCAAGGCGCTCGCGCTGGAAACCGCCGCCCACGACATCACCATCAACACCCTGTGCCCCAGCTACGTGAAGACCCCGCTGGTGGACCGGCAGATCGCCGACCAGGCACGCACGCGCGGCATGGCCGAGGACGAGGTGGTCGCCAAGGTGATGCTGGCGCCGATGCCGAAGGGCCGCTTCATCGAGTACGACGAGCTGGCCGGCACGATCGCCTTCCTGGCCTCGCCGGCGGCCCGCAACATCACCGGCCAGACCCTGGCCATCGACGGCGGCTGGACCGCACAGTGAGCAGGGAAATCCGACAAAAAAACTGTGGCGAATAAATCACCACGGTACTTGACAGCCAAGCCCGGCGCGGGCTCCCGGCGATTGTCCAAAACCTTGTCCACAGCCTGTGTGGATAGTCTGAACGGTTGACAAAATCATCTGGCCCCGTCGATTGGACAGCGCCAAAAACATCCTGTAGGAGCGGCTGCAGGTGGCCTCGGGCCATCAGCCGCGACCGGGGCGCCCCGAGGTCGCGGCCGGGGCTGTTCCCACAGGCGGGACGCATCGGCTCAGCGCGAATAGTTCCATGACAGCATCTTCCCGTCGCGATACGGCATCACGCCGTGGAAGGGACGCGGGTCGCCATCGAACACCAGCGGCAGGAAATGCCGGTCGCCCTCCCACAGCGGCAGGTCGTGCAGGCGGTCCACCGGCACCCATTCCAGCGTGCCTTCCGGGTTGGCCGCCGGCGGCTGGCCGCTGTAGCGGTCGATGATGAACACGAAGCCGAGCCAGTCCTCGCCATGCTTGCCGAAGCCCGGCCAGCTGAGGGTGCCGCGGAAGCGCATCGACTCGCATTCGATCTGCGCTTCCTCGCGCAGCTCCCGACGCATGCAGGCCATGATGTCCTCTTCCGGTTCGACCTTGCCCCCGAGCCCGTTGTACTTGCCCAGGTGATGGTCGCCGGGGCGGGCGTTGCGGTGGATCATCAGGACCTGGGTGCCATCGGCGGACAGCACGTAGCCGAGGGTGGCGACAATCGGGGTATAGGGCATGGGACGCGGAACGGCCGGGGGGCCGGCAGTATGACCGATCGCGCGCCGACTGCCCTGGCCGGCCGGCTCAGCCTGCCGGCAGCGGCGAACCCAGGGCCGACTCGGCCGGCCGCAGCCGGGCCACCCCGTGGCCGCGCTCGGCCAGGTATTCCAGCCACTTGCCGAGGAAGGTATTCATCCGCATGCGGTGGCTGATCAGCTCGGCCGGCGGCGGGTACAGGCCCATCACGTCCTGCCAGCGACGGCCGACGTAGCAGTGGGTCGTCTCGGCCTGGCGGGCGTCGCGGTAGAGCCGTACGTAGGCCGAAGGATCCGGCTCGCCGGTGACCGGATCGCACAGGTCGTAGGTCAGCCGCAGTTCCACCGTGTACGGATGGCGCTCGAGCACCTCCAGCCGCAGGTCCAGGCCGTCGCCGACGCTGGACAGGTAGCTGCCCTGGGCCAGGTCGGCCGGGGCGAACAGCCGTGTCAGGTGGACGTAGTTCTCCGCGTACAGTCCCATCAGCCAGCCGAAGCGGCTCAGCCGGGGGATGCGCTCGTGGCGGGCGAAGGCGGGTTGCATGCGGCCGATGCTACACGCTGCGCCGCGGCAAAGGCAGCATTGAAAATCACGCCCCGCGCCCCCACTGAGGCTGCTCGCCCGGTTCCCGCCCCGGCCTTCGCGACCTCGGGCATCGGGCTCAGAACATCTCCCGCTGCAGGCCGAAGGTGGTCAGCACCTTGCTGGAGATCTCCTCGATCGAGGTGTGCGTCGTGCTCAGGGTCGGGATCCGCTCCATCTGGAACATCCGCTCGGCGGCGGCGACCTCGCGCCGGCAGGTTTCCGGCGCCGCGTAGCGCGAGTTCGGCCGCCGCTCCTGGCGGATCTGCTGCAGCCGTTCCGGATCGATGGTCAGGCCGAACAGCTTGCGCCGGTACGGGCGCAGCCGCGGCGGCAGGTTGTCCGATTCCAGGTCCTCGTCGGTCAACGGGTAGTTGGCCGCCTTCACGCCATAGTGCAGCGCCAGGTAGATGCAGGTCGGGGTCTTGCCGGCCCGCGACACCGCCACCAGGATCACGTCGGCCTCGTCGTAATCCAGCGCCACGCCGTCGTCGTGGCTGAGCGCGAAGTTCATCGCGTTGATGCGGCGGTGGTAGGTCTCGAAATCGACCATGCCGTGGGCCTGGCCGACGCGCGAATGGCGCGGGCTGTTGAGTTCGCGCTCGAGCGGCTCGATGAAGGGGGCGAACACGTCAAGCATCAGCGCCCCGCTCTCGGCCAGGATCAGGCTCAGCTGGGGGTCCACGCAGGAATTCACCACGATCGGCCGCGTCTGGTAGCGCTCACCGGCGGACACCACCCGCTGGCAGGCCTCGCGCGCCTTGTCTGGATCGTCGATGAACGACAGGCGGTCGGTGACGAAGCTGAAACCGCTGAACTGGGTCAACAGGCTATGCCCAATGGTTTCAGCGGTGATACCGGTTCCATCGGACACATAGAACACCGGCCGGATCGTCGACATCGGCTTCACTCCCGGGGCAGAAATGCAGTTGTCTGAAGAAAGCAATCTTGTGCGGCATTGCTGGCGCACTGCATCATAGTGGCTTCTTCCTACGGACGCGGCCATCAAGCCCGCTCGGGCGATGGCCATACGGAGCATCGCGCTTGAACGAGAACATCCTGTGGTTGCATGAGCTGCGCCTGGCCGACCTGGCCCGCGTGGGTGGCAAGAATTCCTCGCTGGGCGAGATGATCGGCAACCTCGCCGGGCTGGGCGTCTCGGTGCCCGGCGGCTATGCCACCACCGCCGAGGCCTTCAAGGCCTTCATCGCGCACAACGACCTGTCCAAGCGCATTTTCGACAAGCTGGCCACGCTGGACGTCGAGGACGTCAACGCGCTGACCGCGGCCGGCAGGGAAATCCGCACCTGGGTGATCGACGCCCCGCTGCAGCCGGACCTGGACCAGGACATCCGCAGCGCCTACGCACGCCTGTGCGCCGACAACGGCGGCGGCGATGTCGCCGTGGCCGTGCGCTCCTCGGCCACCGCCGAGGACCTGCCCGATGCCTCGTTCGCCGGCCAGCAGGAAACCTTCCTCAACGTCACCGGTGCCGACGATGTCGTGCACAAGGTCAAGGAAGTCTTCGCCAGCCTGTACAACGACCGCGCCATCGCCTACCGCGTCCACCACGGCTTCAAGCACGAGGACGTGTTCCTCTCGGCCGGCGTGCAGCTGATGGTGCGCTCGGACGTCGGTGCCTCCGGCGTGCTGTTCACCCTTGACACCGAATCCGGCTTCCGCGACGTGGTGTTCGTCACCGCCTCGCTGGGCCTGGGTGAGATGGTCGTGCAGGGCGCGGTCAATCCCGACGAGTTCTACGTCTACAAGCCCACGCTGCAGGCCGGCAAGCCGGCGATCCTGCGCCGCACGCTGGGCAGCAAGGCCGTGCGCATGGTGTATTCGGACAAGCCCGGCGAGCGCGTGCGCATCGAGGACACGCCGGTCGAACTGCGCGGCAAGTTCTCCATCAGCGACGAGGACGTGCAGGAACTGTCCAAGCAGGCGCTGGTGATCGAAAAGCACTACGGCCGGCCGATGGACATCGAGTGGGCCAAGGACGGCGTCAGCGGCAAGCTGTTCGTCGTGCAGGCGCGCCCGGAAACGGTCAAGTCGCGCGGCCATGCCACCCAGATCGAACGCTACGCGCTGTCCGAGCGCGGCGAGGTGGTCGCCGAGGGCCGCGCCATCGGCCAGAAGATCGGTGCCGGTGTCGCCCGCGTGGTGCGCTCGCTCGATGACATGAGCCGCGTGCAGCCCGGCGACGTGCTGGTCGCCGACATGACCGACCCGGACTGGGAGCCGGTGATGAAGCGCGCCAGCGCCATCGTCACCAACCGCGGCGGCCGCACGTGCCACGCGGCGATCATCGCGCGCGAACTCGGCGTGCCCGCCGTGGTCGGCACCGGCAACGCGCTGGAGAAGATCAAGGACGGCCAGGAAGTGACCGTGAGCTGCGCCGAAGGCGACACCGGCTACATCTACGCCGGCAAGCTGGGTTTCGAGCGCACCACCACCGACCTGGGCAACATGCCGCCGGCGCCGCTGAAGATCATGATGAACGTCGCCAACCCCGAGCGCGCGTTCGATTTCGGCCAGCTGCCCAACGCTGGTATCGGCCTGGCGCGCCTGGAGATGATCATCGCCAGCCACATCGGCATCCATCCCAACGCGCTGCTGGAATACGACAGGCAGGATGCCGAGACGAAGAAGAAGATCGACGCGAGGATCGCCGGCTACGGCAACCCGGTGGACTTCTACGTCAACCGCCTCGCCGAGGGCATCGCCACGCTCACCGCCTCGGTGGCGCCGAACACGGTCATCGTGCGGCTGTCGGACTTCAAGTCCAACGAATACGCCAACCTGGTCGGCGGCAACCGCTACGAGCCGCATGAGGAGAACCCGATGATCGGCTTCCGCGGCGCCAGCCGCTACGTCGATCCGTCCTTCGCCGCCGCCTTCGCGCTGGAGTGCCGCGCGGTGCTGAAGGTGCGCAACGAGATGGGCCTGGACAACCTCTGGGTGATGATCCCGTTCGTGCGCACGCTGGAGGAAGGCCGCAAGGTGCTCGAGGTGCTCGCGGCCAATGGCCTGCGCCAGGGCGAGAACGGGCTGAAGATCATCATGATGTGCGAGGTGCCTTCCAACGCGCTGCTGGCCGACGAGTTCCTGGAGCTGTTCGACGGCTTCTCGATCGGCTCCAACGACCTGACCCAGCTCTCGCTCGGCCTGGACCGCGATTCGTCGATCGTCGCCCACCTGTTCGACGAGCGGAACCCGGCGGTGAAGAAGCTGCTGTCGATGGCGATCAAGGCCGCGCGCGCCAAGGGCAAGTATGTCGGCATCTGCGGCCAGGGCCCGTCGGATCATCCGGACCTGGCGGAATGGCTGATGCGCGAAGGCATCGAGTCGGTGTCGCTGAATCCCGATACGGTGGTCGATACCTGGCTGCGCCTGGCCAAGCTCAAGGCTGCGGAGGCCTGAGCCGTCCGACGTTCGCGCGAAAAAAGCCCCGCTTCGGCGGGGCTTTTTCATGCTTCGTCGATTCCGGGACAGGGTGATGGGTGCGGCCTGGCGGCCGCTGGCTTTTTGGTTCTTTGATGGCTTTGGGCTTGGTCGGCCTTCGTCGTTGTCCCGGGGGTGGGTTGGTCGCGGCGTAGCGGCGCGAGGCCTGCTGACGGGAAGTAAAGGAGGAGGCGGAGGCCACAGGCCGGAGCCGGGGGACATGGACGGCAGCAGGCCTCGCGCCGCTACGCTTCACGCGCCATGGCCGCCTAATGGAAGGCAGAAGCAAAGGAAAAAGGCAAAGGCGAAGGGAAAGAGCGAAAAGCGAAAGCGAAAGCGAAAGCGAAAGCGGGAGATGAAAGTGGGAAGTGAAGTGGGAAACCACTTCTGCACCCCCATTCAAGCCCGCGCAGCGGGCGCCCCGCTTTTCACTTACCCCCACTCACTCGCTTCTGCTCTCAATCCGGCGGCCATTGGCCCTGAGGTGGCGGGGTGCGAGGCCTGCTGACGGGAAGTCAAGGAGGACGTTCATGCCCGCAAGGCGGGCCTGAACCGGGGGACATGAGCGGCAGCCGGCCTTGCACCCCGCCGCCGGCGACCCAAAACCCCATCCAGCCCTTTGCGACAACGCATCACGCATCACACTTCGCGCGCAATACCCAAGAGCAACCGACCCTAATCGAAGGCCAAGAGAACCCGCGCCAGCGCAGAACCAGAGGACAGCGGCCGCCAGGCCGCAACCGCACCAACCGCCTCAGCCCGCAGCGGGCAATCCCGCCAGCTCGCCCATGAACTGCCGGTAGTGGCGCAGTTCGTCGATCGAATCGTGGACGTCGCTCAGCGCGGTGTGGCTGGAGGTCTTGCTGACGCCGGCCAGCACCTGCGGCGACCAGCGCCGCGCCAGTTCCTTGATCGTGGAGACGTCCAGGTTGCGGTAGTGGAAGTAGCGTTCCAGCCGCGACATCTGCCGGTGCAGGAAGCGACGATCCTGGCAGATCGAATTGCCGCACATCGGCGAGGCTCCGGCGCCGATCCATTCCTGCAGGAATGCAATCGTCTGCGCCTCGGCCTGGGCATGGGTGACCCGGCTGTCGAGCACGCGCTGCCACAGGCCGGAACGGCGATGCTGGTTGCGGTTCCACTCGTCCATCGCCTCCAGCGTCTCCAGCGTATGGGCGATGGCGAACTCCGGGCCTTCGGCCAGCACGTTGAGCTGGCCATCGGTCACCACGGTGGCGATCTCGATGATGGAATCGCGATCGGTGTCCAGGCCGGTCATCTCCAGGTCGATCCAGATCAGCCGATCATTGCCCGCCGTCGTTGCCACCATGCCACCTGTCCTGCCTTCCGGATGAGGCCGGCATGATAACCCGCGGCCGCGAAGGCCAGGCAGGTTCAGACCAGCGGGCGGCCGCGCTTGGCGCGGAAGTAGTTGGTCAGTCGGCGGCCGGCTTCCTCGGCCAGCAGGCCGCCTTCGACCTCGACACGGTGGTTGTGCCGCGGGTCGGCCAACAGGTCGAACACGCTGCCGGCCGCGCCGGTCTTCGGATCGCTCGCCGCGTAGACCACGCGGGCGATCCGCGCATGGATCATCGCCATCGCGCACATCGCGCACGGTTCCAGGGTCACGTAGAGCGTGCAGCCGACCAGGCGGTGGTTGTGCAGGCGTCGGCCGCCTTCGCGCATGGCCATGATCTCGGCGTGCGCGCTAGGATCGTGACTGGCGATGTTGTAGTTCCAGCCCTCGCCCAGCAGCGCGCCGTCGGGCCCGACCAGCACGGCGCCGACCGGGATCTCGTCGAAGTCGCGCTGCGCCCGCTCGGCCAGCGCCAGCGCCTGGCGCATCCAGTGTTCGTCATCCTGCGCGCTCATGCGCCGTCCCGCTGGCGCACGAACTCGGCGAAGGCGGCCAGGGTCGCCTCGCTGACATGGTGTTCGATGCCCTCGGCGTCGCGGCGCGCGGTATCGGCGTCCACCCCCAGCGCGAGCAGGAACCGCTCCACGGTCTGGTGACGCTGCCGGCTCTCCTCGGCCAGCGCCTCGCCGGCCGGGGTGAGGAACACGCCCCGATAGGGCCGCTGTATCACCCAGCCATCGCGGACCAGGCGCTTGAGCATCTTCGCCACGGTCGGCTGGGCCACGCCCATGCGCGCGGCGATGTCGACCTGGCGCGCCTCGCCGCCATCGGCCAGCAGGTCGGAGATCAGTTCGACGTAGTCCTCCACCAGCTCGGTCCGGTGGGCCTCGCGCACCTGGCGGAAGCTCTCCACGTGCAGATGCGCATCCACCAGCGCCGGGGCGCCCGTCGCCTGCTTGTCAGTCTTGCCCATTCATCGATCCTGCCACGGGCGCCGCGGCCCTGCGGGGCTATTTTGAGGCACGGCGACTATGATTTCGATTGAAATTGCTTATGCTCAACAATATAGCATCTGCTATATGATGCGAGTACGCCCTCCCCGTCCGGCCGCCCATGCCCCACGACGCCACTCCCGCCAAGCACGATGCCTGGACGACCTCGCCCAGCCTGGGCGACATGCACGGCAGCGTTCCGGTGCCCCGCGGCGGTCGCTGGTGGTATCGGCTGCTGGCTTTCCTCGGCCCCGGCTACCTGGTGTCGGTGGGCTACATGGATCCGGGCAACTGGGCCACCGACATCGCCGGCGGCTCCAAGTTCGGCTACCTGCTGCTGTCGGTGATCCTGCTGTCGAACCTGATGGCGATCGTCCTGCAGGCCCTGTCGGCCCGCCTGGGCATCGGCAGCGGCCGCGACCTGGCCCAGGCCTGTCGCGCGCACTATCCGCGGCGGGTCAACTACGCGCTGTGGGCGATCTGCGAGGCGGCGATCATCGCCTGCGACCTGGCCGAAGTGATCGGCACGGCGATCGCGCTGAAGCTGCTGTTCGGCATTCCGCTGCTGCTTGGCGCGATCATCACCGCCATCGACGTGGTGCTGGTGCTGTACCTGATGAACCGCGGCTTCCGCGCGCTGGAAGCCTTCGTGATCGCATTGCTGCTGATCATCTTCGGCTGTTTCGCGGCGCAGATCTTCATCGCCGCCCCGCCGGTCGCCGAGGTGCTCGGTGGCTTCATCCCGCGTGCGCAGGTGGTCACCGATCCGCACGCGCTGTACCTGGCGATCGGCATCCTCGGCGCGACGGTGATGCCGCACAACCTGTACCTGCATTCGTCGATCGTGCAGACCCGCGCCTTCCCGCGCACCGATCCGGGCCGCCGCTCGGCGCTGCGCTGGGCGGTTACCGACAGCACGATCGCGCTGATGCTGGCGCTGTTCATCAACGCCTCGATCCTGATCCTGGCCGCGGCGGTGTTCCACGCCAATGGCCGCACCGACGTGCAGGAAATCCAGCAGGCCTATGAACTGCTCGCGCCGATGCTCGGCGTCGGCGTCGCCTCGACGCTGTTCGCGGTCGCGCTGCTGGCCTCGGGCATCAATTCCACGGTCACGGCCACCCTGGCCGGACAGATCGTGATGGAGGGCTTCCTGCACCTGCGGATGAAGCCGTGGGCGCGCCGGCTGCTGACCCGCGGCATCGCCATCGTGCCGGTGGTCGCGGTGACCGCCATCTACGGCGAACAGGGCACCGCGCGCCTGCTGGTGCTCAGCCAGGTGGTGCTGTCGATGCAGCTACCCTTCGCGGTGGTGCCGCTGGTGCGCTTCGTGTCCGACCGCAAGCTGATGGGCGCACTGGTGGCACCTCGCTGGCTGGTGAACCTCGCCTGGGTGATCGCCGCGCTGATCATCGCGCTCAACCTCAAGCTGCTGGCCGACACCTTCCTGCACTGAGCCGCGGGCCGGCCCGGCGCGCCACGCTCAAGGACCGCGCGCCAGTTCATGCGCGCCGCCGCGCCCGAGCAGGTGCTCGACCGAGCGCCAGGCGTGGAAGGCAATCCGGTACAGCGCCCGGGAGGCGTCGATGCGCGCCAGTGCGTCGGAGGCGGTCAGGTGCCCGGGCGCCACGTCGGCCAGCGTGCGGGCACGGTAGTCGCGCTGCATGGCCTCCATCCGCGCGACGTCCCCCTCGATCATCGCCAGCGGCGCCTCCAGCGCCTCGGGCACGCTCCAGCCGATGGGCTCGGCGCGTTCGCTCAGCGCGGTTTCGCCGGCAACCGCATCTGCGATCCGGGTCGAGCCCTGCATGATGCGGTCGCACAGCGCGACCGCATCCGGCGCACCTTCGGCCAGCTCCGCCCGCGCGGGGAACTGGCTCCTGAGGTTCTCGACCAGCCGCCCGACGTGGTCCAGCGCATGCAGCGTGTGCGTCAGCCGGCTCCGCTCCAGCTCGCCTTCCGGCGGTTCGCGCAGGCCGGACAGGAACTCGCGCACCTCGGACAGCGTGCGCGTCGCCTCGGCCGCATCCTCCGAGTCATCATGCGCGGGCTTGCCGGACAGGCGCGCTGCCACCAGCACCCCGACATTGCCCAGCACATCGGCCACCAGCCGCCGCGCCGCCTCGATGGCCACGATCGGATGGGCCAGCGCGCTGTCGTCGAGGCTGCGCTCGAGCTTGGTTTCCTTCGACGGCAGGATCCGCTCCACCACCCGGGTGAACCAGTGCGTGGCCGGCAGCAACACGCATACCCCGATAACGTTGTAGGCGGTGTGGTACGCGGCCAGCAGCGTGGTGCCGTCAATGCTGGCCGAGAGCTGCCGCATCAGCGGCGAGGTCAGCGGGAACAGCGCGATGGCGATGGCCGCGGCGATCAGCTTGAACAGGATGTAGGCCAGCGCCAGCCGCTTGGCGGTGGTGCTGGCGCCGATCGCCGCCAGGGCCGAACTGGTCGCGGTACCGATGTTCTGCCCGATGATCAGCGCCGCGCCCTGCTCCACGCTCAGCGCGCCGGCATGGAAACTGGCGATGGTGACCGCGATGGCCGCCGTCGAGGACTGCATCACTGCGGTCATCACCAGGCCGGTCAGCACCAGCACGAGCACCCCGCCGGTGCCCTGCAGCCAGCCCACGCCGGCCTCCCCCAGCACCGCCGGCAGGTCCGAGGGCTGCATCACCTCGGCCAGCCCAGACATGCCCTGCTGCAGCGTGGTCAGCCCGTACAGCACCAGCGCGAAACCGGCGATCGCCCCACCCGCCGAGGACACGCGGCCCTTGCCGAGCAGGCGCATGATCGCGCCCAGGAAGATCGCCGGCAGCGCATAGGCCGACAGCGACACCCGCACGCCGACCAGCGCCACCAGCCAACCGGTGCCGGTAGTGCCGACGTTGGCGCCCATCACCAGGCCCAGGCCCTGCTGGAAACTGAGCAGGCCCGCATTGACCAGGCCGATCGTGGTCATGGTCACCGCGCTGGAGGACTGCACCAGCAGGGTCACCATCGCGCCCCAGAAGGCGCCGGAGACCGGCGTGGCGGCCGCCTTGCCCAGCACGCTGCGCAGCGCCGAGCCGGCCATGGCCTTCAGGCCGTCGGTCATCACGGTCATGCCCAGCAGGAACAGACCGACGCCACCGAGGATGGCGATCAGGGTCGACATGGTTGCTCCGCCTCGATCATCGCGTCCGCCCGTGCGGTCCCGGCCGCAGCCATTGGATCCCGAAGCGCGGCCACTGGCAACTCCTGCACGCGGGGCTCCGACCCCGCCCACCGAAGCGGTTAGAGTGCCCGCACCTGCCTCCGGAGCCGCGCATGCCCGCCCCGTTTCCCGCCGACGCCCTGCTCCGCCAACGTGACGGACACCACGCCCGCGTCACCTACGTCGAGCTGTTCTTCGACCTGGTCTACGTCTTCGCGGTGACCCAGGTCAGCCACCTGCTGCTGCATCACCTCGACCCGCTGGGCGCGCTGCAGACGCTGGTGGTCTGGTTCGCGGTCTGGCTTGGCTGGCAGTACACCTGCTGGGCCAGCAACTGGTTCGACCCGGACCGCCCTGCCATCCGCGGCATGATGTTCGCGCTCATGCTGCTGGCGATGCTGGCCGCCGCCAGCCTGCCGGAGGCATTCGGCGAGCGCGCGCTGGTCTTCGCCGGCAGCTACGTCGCCATCCAGGCCGGGCGCACGGCCTACCTGCGCTGGCTGCTGCGCGGCGGCCACCCGCTGGCCCCCAACTACAGCCGCATGCTGGGCTGGCTGTGCATCTCGGCGGTGTTCTGGATCGCCGGCGCGCTGGTGGAATCGACCTCCCTACAGCTGGCGCTGTGGGCGGTGGCGGTGCTGTGCGAGTACGTCAGCCCGATGATCGGCTTCGCGCTGCCGGGGCTGGGGCGCTCGCACACGCTCGAATGGACCATCGAAGGCGGACATCTCGCCGAGCGCTGCCAGCTGTTCGTCATCGTCGCGCTCGGCGAGACCCTGCTGGCCAGCGGCGCCAGCCTCGCCGAGAGCGCGGCCTGGCAGAGCGAGGTCCTGTCCGCGCTGGCGGCGACCTTCCTCGGCACCGTCGCGCTGTGGTGGCTGTACTTCGGCACCTCCAGCGAGGACGCCACGCGTCGCATCACCCACGCCGCCGATCCTGGCCGGATGGGAGCGCAGTTCCACTACATCCACGCCATCCTGGTGGCGGGCATCATCGTCAGCGCCGTCGGCAACGACCTGGTTCTGGCGCACCCGCATGGCCACGCCAGCGCCGCCCAGGCCAGCGCGCTGCTCGCCGGACCGGCCATCTACCTGTTCGGCAGCGCGCTGTACAAGCGCGTGGTCTACGGGCGGATCCCGCGCTCGCACCTGGCAGGCGTGCTCATGCTGGCCGCGCTCGCCTTCGCCCTGCCCTGGCTGGACCTGCTCGCGCTGGGCTGGCTCACCACCGGCGTGGTCGTGGCAATCGGGGTCTTCGAGATGCGCCAGGCGCGAGGGCGCGTGGCGCTGGTGCACTGAAGCGTCAGCCTGCCGCGACCGCTCACGCCGAAGGCCGGTTGGGCGCCGCCATCCAGCGGCGCGTCGCCCACCAGAGGCACAGGGCGAGCAGGCTGACCGCCGCCCCCAGCGCGCATACGCCGCCCCAGCCGGCCCGGGCATAGCTCCAGGTCGCGGCGATCGCGCCGATTCCGCTGCCGACGGCATAGAACAGCATGTACAAGCCGACCAGCCGGCCGTGCGCCTCGGGGCGATCGCGGAAGATCAGGCTCTGGTTGGTCACATGCAGGGCCTGCCCGCCCAGGTCCAGCAGCACGATGCCGAGCACCAGTGCCCAGCGCGAGCCGGGCATCCACGACAGCGGCCACCAGGCCAGCACCAGCAGCACCAGCGCCGCCAGGCTGGTGCGCTGGGCATGGCCGTGGTCGGCCCAGCGGCCCACGCGCACCGCCGCCAGCGCGCCGACCGCGCCCACCAGGCCGAAGGCCCCGATGGCGGTATGCGAGTAGCCGTAAGGCGGGGCGCTCAGCGGCAGCACCAGCGCGGACCAGAAGATGTTGAAGCTGGCGAACATCAGCAGCGCCAGCACGCCGCGGACCTGCAGCACCCGCTCGTGGCGCAGCAGCGTTCCCATCGAAGCCAGCAGCTGCCGGTAGCGCAGCGGCCGGGCGCGCGGCGGCAGCACCGGCAGGCGCCGCCATAATGGCAGCGCCAGGCCCAGCATCAGCCCGGCGGCACACAGATAGACGCCGCGCCAGCCGAGCAGGTCGCTGACCGCGCCGGAAAACACCCGCGCCAGCAGCAACCCGACGAAGACCCCGCCCTGGGTCGCGCCGACCATCCGGCCCTGTTCCTGGGGCGCGGCCGCGCTGGCAGCATAGGCGATCAGACCCTGCGTCATCGCCGTGCCGCACAGGCCGACGGCGAGCATCCCGGCCAGCAGCGCGGCGGCCGAATGGGCAACGGCGACCAGCAGCAGCGCGCCCAGCAGCGCGGCCAGCTGCGCCAACATCAGCCGGCGTCGCTCCATCCTGTCCCCCAGCGGCACCAGCAGCAACAGCGCCAGCGCGCAGCCGAGCTGGGTCGCGGTCACCACCGCGCCGATCGCCGCCTGCGGCAGAGCGAACTCGGAAGCCAGGGCATCCAGCAAGGGTTGCGCGTAGTAGACATTGGCCACGCTGGCGCCGCTGGCCACGGCGAACAGCCATATCAGCGGGCGGGACATCGTGGCGGACACGCAGGCGGCACCCATGGCTTTCATCCGGTTGCAAATAGAAACCGGTTGAAGCCTAGCCACAGTGGTTTTAAAGTGCAACCGTATCGATCCGGAGGCCGCATGCCCGCGCGCAGACCCATGAGTGACGACACCTGTCCGGTGGCCCGCGCCACCGAGCTGGTAGGCGACCGCTGGTCGCTGCTGATCGTGCGCGATGCCTTCGACGGCACGCACCGCTTCGGTGATTTCCAGCGCAGCCTCGGCGTGGCCCGCAACATCCTCGCCGACCGGCTGCGCAAGCTGGTGGAAGCCGGGATCCTGGCGACCCGCCCGGCCTCGGACCGCAGCGCCTACCAGGAGTACGTGCTCACCGCCAAGGGCGAAGCCCTGTTCCCGCTGGTCGTGGCGCTGCGGCAATGGGGTGAGGGCCACCTGTTCGCGCGCGGCGAGCGCCATTCGGTGCTGGTCGACGCGCGCACCGGCAAGCCGGTTCCGCCGATGCTGCCGCGCGATGCACGCGGCGCAGCGCTGGCACCGGGGGCCGCGCGCGTGCGCAAGGTCATGCCGGGCAGCGCGCTCTGAGAAAGCGAAAACCCGCGTCACCGCGGGTCTTCCGTGACCTGCCGCCAAACCGCCGCGCGGCGGCGGCGCGTCAGCCCCGTACGCCGGCGTGCATGTCCTCGAGGAGCATCGCCGTGTCCACGATCCGCGCGAACCCCGCGGCCAGGTGCGCCATCGTCACCTCGAAGATGTTGCGCGCCGACAGGCCATCGCCCGGCAGGTCGAAACCGATCACCGCGTCGCTGGCGACGGTCATCGCGAACCCCAGGTCCGAGCCGGCGCGCACCGTGGAATTCACGCAGAACCCCGCCACCGCGCCGACCACGACGAGTTCCCGGCTGCCCGCGCTGCGCAGCGCCTGCTCGAGCCCGGTGCCGGCAAATCCGGACGAACCACGCTTGAGCACCACCAGTTCCTCGCCGACCGCCTCGGCGCACGGCATCGGGCGATGACCCGGCGCGTCGGCATGGAAAGGCGAATCCGGATCCTCGTCCTGATGGCGCACGTGCACCACCGGCCAGCCCCGCGAACGGAACGCCGCCGCCAGCGCCGCGATCCGCGCCGGCGCCTGCGTGTTGACGTGGTCGCGCCCGGCATCGATGCGCCGCTGCATCTCCGCCTGCATGTCGATCACCAGCAGGGTCGGCGCCTGCGCGTCCGGCGCCGGCATCACTCCCACTCGATCGTCGCCGGCGGCTTGCCGGAGATGTCGTAGACCACGCGCGAAACGCCGCGCAGTTCGTTGATGATGCGGTTGCTGACCGTGCCGAGGAAGTCGTACGGCAGGTGCGCCCAATGCGCGGTCATGAAGTCGATGGTCTCCACCGCACGCAGCGCGATCACCCACTCGTAGGCACGCGCATCGCCCACCACGCCGACCGACTTCACCGGCAGGAACACCGCGAAGGCCTGGCTGGTCCTGTCGTACAGGTCCGCCTTGCGCAGCTCGTCGATGAAGATGGCATCGGCCTTGGCCAGCAGCTCGGCGTACTCCGGCTTGACCTCGCCGAGGATGCGCACGCCCAGGCCCGGGCCCGGGAACGGATGGCGGTAGACCATCGTGCGCGGGAGGCCGAGCTCGACGCCGAGGCGGCGCACTTCGTCCTTGAACAGCTCGCGCAGCGGCTCGACCAGGCCCAGCTTCATGTGCTCGGGCAGGCCGCCGACATTGTGGTGGCTCTTGATGACGTGCGCCTTGCCGGTCTTGCTGCCGGCCGACTCGATCACGTCCGGGTAGATCGTGCCCTGCGCCAGCCACTTGGCGTTGCTGAGCTTGTTGGACTCTTCCTCGAAGATCTCCACGAACAGGTTGCCGATGATCTTGCGCTTGGCTTCCGGGTCGCTGACGCCTTCCAGCGCCTCGAAGTAACGATCGGCGGCGTTGACGCGGACCACCTTCACGCCCATGTGCTCGGCGAACATCGCCATCACCTGGTCGCCTTCCTGCCAGCGCAGCAGGCCGGTGTCGACGAACACGCAGGTCAGCTGCTCGCCGATCGCCCGGTGCAGCAGCGCGGCCACGACCGAGGAATCGACGCCGCCGGACAGGCCCAGGATCACCTCGTCGGAACCGACCTGCTCGCGCACGCGGGCGATCTGATCCTCGATGATGTTGGCCGCCGTCCACAGCGTCTGGCAGCCGCACACATCGACCACGAAGCGGCGCAGCAGCGCCTGCCCCTGCAGGGTGTGGGTGACTTCCGGGTGGAACTGCACGCCGTACCAGCGCTTTTCCTCGTTGGCCATCGCGGCCACGGGAATGCGGTCGGTGGTGGCGGTGATGGTGAAGCCCGGCGGTGCCTTGGAGACGTGGTCGCCATGGCTCATCCACACGTTCAGGCGCGGCGCGCCGCCGTGGTCGCTCAGGCCCTTGAACAGCGCGTCGGGATGGACGACGTTGACCTCGGCATGGCCGAACTCGCGCTGGTCGGCCGCCTCGGTGGCACCGCCCAGCTGCGCGGCCAGGGTCTGCATGCCGTAGCAGATGCCGAAGATCGGCAGGCCGCTGTCGAACACTTCCTGCGGCGCGGCGGGCGCGCCCGGCAGGGTGGTCGACTCCGGGCCGCCGGACAGGATGATGCCCTTGGCGCCATAGGCGGCGATTTCGGCCGGGTCGTGGTCCCAGGCCCAGATCTCGCAGTAGACGCCGAGCTCGCGGATGCGGCGGGCGATCAGCTGCGTGTACTGCGCGCCGAAGTCGAGGATGAGGATCTTGTCGCTATGGATATTCGTCATGGGGCCGGAACGGTTATCGGAAAAACGGTTTTCAAGGGACGCAGATACGAAAAGAGGGACACGCTGCCGTCTCCCTCTTTCGTCTACCACATCAGCCCGCCCTGTAATTCGGCGGTTCCTTGGTGATCTGCACGTCGTGGACGTGGCTCTCGCGCTGGCCGGCGCCGGTGATCTTCACGAACCTCGGCTTGGTGCGCATGTCCTCGATGGTGGCGCAGCCGACGTAGCCCATGGTCGCGCGCAGGCCACCGATGAGCTGGTGGACGATGCTGCTGACCGGGCCGCGGTACGGCACGCGACCTTCGATGCCCTCGGGCACCAGCTTGTCGGCGTCGGAGGCGTCCTGGAAGTAGCGGTCCTTGGAGCCCTTCTCCATCGCCGCCAGCGAACCCATGCCGCGGTAGCTCTTGTAGCTGCGGCCCTGGAACAGCTCGACCTCGCCCGGGGCTTCCTCGGTGCCGGCGAACAGGCCGCCGATCATGACCGTGGAGGCACCGGCGGCCAGCGCCTTGCCGATGTCGCCCGAGTAGCGGATGCCGCCGTCGGCGATCAGCGGGATGCGGTCCTGCAGTGCCTCGGCGACCATGTCCACCGCGGTGATCTGCGGCACGCCCACGCCGGCGACCACGCGCGTGGTGCAGATCGAGCCCGGGCCCACGCCAACCTTGACCGCGTCGGCGCCCGAATCCATCAGCGCCAGGGCGGCATCGCCGGTGACGATGTTGCCGCCGATCACCTGCAGCTGCGGGAAGTGCTTCTTGGCCCAGGCGACGCGGTCGAGCACGCCCTGCGAATGGCCGTGCGCGGTGTCCACGATGATCACGTCCACACCGGCGGCGGCCAGCGCCTCGATGCGGCGCTCGGTATCGCCGCCCACGCCGACCGCGGCGCCGACCAGCAGGCGGGTCGCGACGTCCTTGGCGGCGTTGGGGTAATCGGACTTCTTCTGGATGTCCTTGACGGTGATCAGCCCGCGCAGCTCGAAGCCCTCGTTGACCACCAGCACCTTCTCGATGCGGTTCCTGTGCAGGAGCTTGAGCACTTCCTCCGAGGGCGCGCCCTCGTTGACCGTGATCAGGCGGTCCTTCTTGGTCATGATGTGGCGGACCGGATCGTCCAGCTCGGTCTCGAAGCGCATGTCGCGGTGGGTGACGATGCCGACCAGCTGGCCGCCGTCAACCACCGGCACGCCGGAGATGTTGCGCGAGCGGGTCAGCGACAGCACGTCGCGGATCGAGGTTTCCGGGCCGACGGTGATCGGGTCGCGGATCACGCCCGATTCGTACTTCTTGACCTTGGCGACCTCGGCGGCCTGCTGCTCCACCGTCAGGTTCTTGTGGATGATGCCGATGCCGCCCATCTGGGCCATGGCGATGGCCAGGCGGGCTTCGGTCACCGTGTCCATGGCAGCCGAGACGATCGGCAGCTTCAGCCGCAGGTTGCGCGTCAGCCGGGTTTCCAGGCTGACGTCCTTGGGCAGGACGGTCGAGTGGGCGGGGACGAGCGAAACGTCGTCGTAGGTGAGAGCTTCAGCCTGGATGCGCAGCATCGGCGGACCCGAGTGTTCTAGGAGAAGCGCGACATTTTACCCTGAAAACCGGGTCATTGACAGCCTTCCCCCACCCTGCCGCCACAATGCAGCGTTGCACCGGCCAGGGCCGGGCCGGGCTGCGTTCAGCCGGCGGCGTCGGCCGCCTCCAGCGTGTTCTGCATCAGCGTGGCCACCGTCATCGGGCCCACGCCGCCCGGCACCGGGGTGATCCAGCTGGCCCGGCCGGCCGCGGCCTCGAAGCCGACGTCGCCGACCAGGCGGCCATCCTCCAGGCGGTTGATGCCCACGTCGATGACCACCGCGCCCGGCTTGACCCACTCGCCCGGGATCAGCCCCGGGCGGCCCACCGCCACCACCAGGATGTCGGCGTTGCGCACCGCGGCCTCGAGCACGTCCGGCGGGGTGAACTTGTGGCAGCTGGTGACCGTGCAGCCGGCGATCAGCAGTTCCAGCCCCATCGGCCGGCCGACATGGTTGCTGACCCCGACGATGGTGGCGTTGCGCCCGCGCACCGGCTGGTCGGTGTGGCTGAGCAGGGTCACGATGCCGCGCGGCGTGCACGGGCGCAGGCCGAATTCGCGCAGCGCCAGGTGGCCGACGTTCTGCGGATGGAAGCCGTCCACGTCCTTGCGCGGGTCGATGCGCTGGATCAGCCGGTTGGCATCGGGGATCCCCGGCAGCGGCAGCTGGATCAGGATGCCGTGGATCTTCGGGTCGGCGTTGAGCCGGTCGATCAGCTCGGCCAGCTGTGCCTCGCTGGTGCCGGCCGGCAGGTCATGGTCGAAGGCCTCGATGCCGACCTTCTCGGCGGCGCGGCGCTTGTTGCGCACGTAGACCGAGGAGGCCGGATCGCCGCCGACCAGCACCACCGCAAGGCCCGGCCGGGCCTTGCCGGCGGCGACCCGCGCATCGACCCGCGTCTTCAGCTCGTCGAGCAGGTCCTCGGCAATGCGCTTGCCGTCGAGGATGCGGGCCGTGGGATCGGTGGCGGATGCGGTCATCGGCGCGGTGTAGAGTCAGGGGCCGCCTATTGTCCCCGATTCGGCCATGAACGACACCACTTCCCTCCAAGCCGCCGCCTTCCGCCGCCTGCTGGCGCACCTGAACGAGCAGCGGCCTGACGTGCAGAACATCGACCTGATGATCCTCGCCGGCTTCTGCCGCAACTGCCTGGCCGACTGGTACCGAGAGGCGGCGCAGGCCGAAGGCATCGCGATGGACAAGGCCCAGGCCCGCGAGGCGATCTACGGCATGCCGTTCGAGCAGTGGAAGCAGCGCCACCAGCGCGAGGCCAGCGCCGAGCAACTGGAAGCCTTCGCCCGCGCCCAGGCCGCGCACCCGCCGGGCGCCTGAGCGCCCTGCCCCGGCGACGACGCCTCAGTCCTGCGGCGTCGCCGGCTCGGCCGGCACCTGCTCGGGGTTGAGCGTTCGGCTCTGGCGCCGCGGCGGCGTGAACGGCGTCGGCCTGGGCACGCCCTGGCCCTGGTTGCCGTAGACCATCGCCGCGCCGGCGCGCAGCCCGCCGCCGGCCATCTCCAGTTCGAAGCGCTCGGCATCGCGGCGGCGGATTTCCGTGGCGATCTGCTCGGCCTCGTCGGCATCCACGCCCAGTTCCACCAGCGCAGCGCTGCCGAACATCACCGCCGACTCGAAGGTCTCGCGGATCTGGTAATCAACCCCGGCGTGGATGAGCCCGAGCGAATGCTCGCGGTCGTAGGAACGCACCAGCAGCCGCGCCTGCGGGAACTCATCGCGCACCAGTTCGACGATCCGGTCGGTGGCTTCCTTGTGGTCGGTGCACACCGCGATCGCCCGCGCGGTGCCGGCGCCGGCGGCGCGCAGCACGTCCAGGCGGGTGCCGTCGCCGTAATAGATCTTGAACCCGAACTCGCCTGCGCTGCGGATCATCTCGATGTCGTTGTCGATGATGGTCACGTCCAGGTCGCGGGCCAGCAGCGACTGGCTGGCGACCTGCCCGAAGCGGCCGAAGCCGATCACCAGCACGCTGGCGCTCTGCCCGCCCACCGCCTCGATGCCGTCCAGCGACGGCGCCGGCGCCGGGGTGAAGCGCCGCTGCACCAGCACGAACAGCGGGGTCAGCGCCATCGACAGCACCACGATGGCGGTCAGGCTGGCATTGACCTGCGCGTCGATCACCCCGACCCCGGCGGCCGCGGCAAACAGCACGAAGGCGAACTCGCCGCCCTGCGCCATCAGCACGCCGCGGTCCAGCGCCTGCCGATGGTCGCTGCCGGTGACCCGCGCAACGAGGTAGATGCAGGCCGCCTTGCCGGCCATCAGCACGGCCACGCCCAGCACGATGAAGCGCCAGTCGCGCGTTACCACCGACAGGTCCAGCGCCATGCCCACGCCGAGGAAGAACAGACCGAGCAGGATGCCGCGGAAGGGCTCGATGTCGGCCTCGATCTGGTGGCGGAAGGTCGACTCGGACAGCAGCACGCCGGCCAGGAAGGCGCCCATCGCCATCGACAACCCGCCCAGCTGCATCAGCAGCGCCGCGCCCAGCACCACCAGCAGCGCGGCGGCGGTCATCACCTCGCGCGCGCCGGCCTGGGCCAGCACGCGGAACAGCGGGTTGAGCAGCCAGCGCCCGGCGGCGAGCAGGCCGGCGATGCAGCCGGCGCCGATCGCGATCGCCTTCCAGCGCTCTGCCAGCGGCATCTCCATGCCGGCCGGGGCCATCAGCGCGACCACCGCCAGCAGCGGCACGATCAGCAGGTCCTCGAACAGCAGGATCGAGACGATCTTCTGCCCCGGCGGCAGGGTCAGGTCGCCGCGTTCGGCCAGCAGCTGCATCACCACCGCTGTGGAGGTGAGTACGAAGCCGGCCGCGCCGATGAAGGCCACCGGCGCGCGCAGGCCCAGCAGCCATACCCCGAGCGCGGTGAGCACCGCGCCGCAGACGACGATCTGCAGCGTCCCCAGCCCGAAGATCTCCTTGCGCAGGCTCCACAGGTGAGACGGACGCATTTCCAGGCCGATGACGAACAGGAACATCACCACGCCCAGCTCGGCGACGTGCAGGATCGCCTGCGGTTCGTTGAACCAGCCCAGCCCGAACGGGCCGATGGCCAGACCGGCGGCCAGGTAACCCAGCACCGAGCCCAGGCCGAGCTTGCGGAACAGCGGGATGGCGACCACGGCCGCGCCCAGCAGGGCGACGACGTTGACCAGCTGGTGGGTGTCGGGGGAGGCGCTCATGGATCGATTCTAGCCAGTTGTACGCGACACGGATAAACAAAAGGCGGCGCCGAAGCGCCGCCCTTGGGTGACCCGGCCGCGCGTGGCGGTCAGGCGCTGAGTTCGCGCAGCGCCGCGCTCATCATCTCGCGCGCCGGATCGCTCAGCTTCTCGTGGTCGAGCGCGAAGCGGATCGTGGCTTCGATCAGGCCCAGGTGGGTGCCGCAGTCGAAACGCGTGCCCTCGAAGCGATAGGCATCGACCTGCTCGCGCTTGAGCAGCTCGGCGATCGCGTCGGTCAGCTGGATCTCGCCGCCGGCGCCGGGCTGCACCTTCTCCAGCAGCTCGAAGATGCGCGGGCTGAGCACGTAGCGGCCGACCACGGCCAGGTTGCTCGGCGCCACCTCCGGCTTGGGCTTCTCGACGATCGCATTGATGCGGCCGCGGCTGCCGTCGAAGGCGTCGGTGGCGACGATGCCGTAGCTGGCGGTCTTGTCATGCGGCACGTCTTCCACCGCGATCACGCTGCCACCGGTCGACTCGGCGACGTTGGCCATCTGCTTGAGCGCGCCGTCGCCGCGGTTCCAGATCAGGTCGTCGGGCAGCAGTACGGCGAACGGCTCGTCGCCGATGATTTCCTTGGCGCACAGCACCGCATGGCCCAGTCCCAACGCCTCGGCCTGGGTGACGAACACCGCGCGCACGCCCTCGGGCAGCACGTGGCGCACCAGCTCGAGCTGTTCGGTCTTGCCGGCGCGCTCGAGCTTCTGCTCCAGTTCGTAGGCCTTGTCGAAGTAGTCAGCCACCGCGTGCTTGTAGCGGTTGGTCACGAACACCAGCGTGTCGCAGCCGGCCTCGATGGCCTCGTCGACCGCGTACTGGATCAGCGGCCGGTCGATGATCGGCAGCATCTCCTTGGGGACGGTCTTGGTGGCCGGGAGGAACCGGGTGCCGAGACCGGCCACCGGGAAAACGGCCTTGCGGATACGCCTGTTCATCAAATTCTTCTGACCTCTCGTGCGGGGAAGGGAACAACGATGGCCGAACGTTCGCTTTCCTTGTCGCGCGCGGCGGAAAAGTCAGGCATGAACGCGCCCAGCACCGCTTCCATGGTGTCAGTGTCGTAGCGGTCGACCGCCTCGCGCAGCCGGGCCACGTGCTGCAGCACCTGCTCCTGCGGGAACGGTCGCGCGTCTGCCTCGAGGATCTTCGGATGCAGCGTGGGACGGTAGTTCTCGTCGTCGTAGAACAACGTCTCGTGCAGCTTCTCGCCGGGACGCAGGCCGGTGTAGACGATGGCAATGTCCTGCCCCGGCTGCTTGCCGGCAAGGCGGATCATCTGTTCGGCCAGCACGCGGATCGGCACCGGCTCGCCCATGTCCAGGGTGTAGATCGCACCGTGCGAGGCCGAGGCGGCGGCCTGCACGATCAGCTGGCAGGCTTCGGGAATGGTCATGAAGTAGCGCGTGACTTCCGGGTCGGTGACCGTGACCGGGCCGCCCTGGCGGATCTGTTCGCGGAACAGCGGCACCACGCTGCCGGCCGAGTCGAGCACGTTGCCGAAGCGCACCGTCACGAAGCGCGTGGTCGCGTTGCGGGCATCCAGGCTCTGGCAGATCATCTCCGCGTAGCGCTTGGTCGCACCCAGCACGTTGGCCGGTTCCACCGCCTTGTCGGTGGAGATGAAGAGGAAGGTGCCGACGCCGGCCTGCACGCAGCTGCGGGCGACGTTCTCGGTCGCCAGCACGTTGTTGCGCACCGCCTCGCGCAGCTGGCTCTCCAGCAGCGGCACCTGCTTGTAGGCGGCGGCATGGAAGACCGCGTCGGGCATCGACAGCCCCAGCGCGTAGCGCATCACCGCAGGGTCGCCGCAGTCGCCGAGCACGCGCAACACTTCCATGTCCGGGAACAACCGGCGCAGGTCCGAATCGATGGTCAGCAGGGCGAGCTCGTCCACTTCCAGCAGCACCACCCTGCGCGCCCCGTGGCGCGAAACCTGGCGGCACAGCTCCGAGCCGATCGAACCACCGGCACCGGTGACCAGCACGGTCTTGCCGGTCAGCCAGCCGCGCACCATCCGCCAGTCCGGCATCACCGGCTTGCGGTTGAGCAGGTCCTCGATCGCCACCTCGCGCAGCTCGCCCGGCAGGGCGTGGCCCTCGAGCACGTTGGTGAGCTTGGGCACCATGCGGAACGGCAGGCCGGTGCTCTCGCAGATCGCGACCACGCGCTGCAGGCCGGCCGCATCGAGCGAGGGAATGGCGATCACGATCAGCTTGGCGGCGGTCTCGCGGGCGATCGAGGCAGCATCCTCGATCGCGCCGAGCACCGGCAGGCCCTGGATCTTGGCGCCCTGCAGCTGGCGGGCGTCATCGAGGAAGCCTACCGGCAGGAAGGCACCGGTACGGCGCAGGTCGCGCACCAGGGCCTCGGCGGCGCGGCCGGCGCCCAGGATCAGCACGCGCTGGCTGATGTCGGCCGAATGGGCGACCTGGTAGTCCTTCCATGCCCGGTACAGCAGGCGCGGCGTGCCCAGCAGGGCCGACAGCGCGAACGGGTAGACCACCAGCACCGACATCGGCACGCCATTGAAACGGTCCACGGCCAGCGCCAGCACGATCGCGATCATGCCCAGGAAGCTGGCCTTGAAGATGTTCCACAGGTCCGGGACGCTGGCGAAGCGCCAGAGCCCGCGGTACAGGCCCACGTGCCAGAACACCAGCCCCTGCGCGACCAGCACGACGGCGGTGCGCCAGTCCCAGACAGGCAGCGCGGGGGCGTCCTGCAGCATCGAATAGCGGCCCGCGTGCAGCAGCTGCCAGCAGATCCATACCATCAGCAGGTCGTGGCAGACGACCGCGACTTTGGGCATGGAGCGGGTAAAACGGTCACGCCAAGAGGTCATGTATCGATCCATCAAATGTCGCGTAGTCCTTTACGCAGGAGGAGCCAGGTCAGGGACGCCAGCAACAGCCAGGCGGCCGAACCAACAGCCTCCCACCTCGGCTGCATTGATTCTTGCAGCCAGAAGAATAAGGCAATAGCGACGCAGCTGGAACCGGCGTACCCGAGCGTTACCCGGGCATGGCCGTACCGCCTGGCCAGCCGCTGATAAACATGCTGCGCGTGGGGTTCCCACCAGCGCTGCCCGGACAGGATGCGGGAAAACAACGTGAAGCCTGCGTCTACGATGAACGTGCCCAGCGGCAGCCACAGCGACCAGACGCTGGCCCCGTTGGCAAGCGCAAGCGCGAACAGCGCGGCGAGTATGAAGCCCAGCGAACCGCTGCCGCCATCGCCGAGGAAAATCCGCGCGCGCGGGAAATTGAAGGGCAGGAAACCGATGCAGGCCGCCACCACCGCCCAGGCAGCCCAGGACTGCGGCGCCGGCAGCAGCCAGGCGTAGGCCGCCGCGGCCAGCGCGGCCTGCGATGTGGCGATGCCGTTGATGCCGTCCATGAAGTTCCACACGTTGACCAGCCCCACCGCCAGGCAGGCGGTGATCGCCCCGGCCCATGCCTGGCCGGTCGCGCGCCAGGCCAGCCAGCCCAGCCACAGCGATGCCAGCGCATGCACGAACAGGCGCAGGCGCGCCGACAGCGGCCGATGGTCATCCCACCAGCCGATGCCCGCCACCAGCAGCAGGCCGGCCGCGGCGCCGGCGATCCATCCGCCCTGCCCCGGCCAGCGAAGGCAGGCCACGATCGCGGCGACCAGCAACGCGGCCACGATCGCCATGCCACCGCCACGCGGCGTGGCCACCTGGTGGCTGCGGCGTTCGCCCGGCTGGTCGAGCAGTTGCCGGCGCAGCGCGTAGCCGCGCGCGGCCCAGGTCCCCAGCGCCGACAGCGCGCACAGGCCCAGGCCGGCGAGCCATACCTCGATCATCAATCCGCTGCCCTCCTGGCCGATCCCTGTGGCGTGCGCGGCCTCCCCGGCATCGCGGCACGTCGGCCGGCGCATTCGCTGCGCCCGCCTCGAAGGCTGCAAAGGTAGCCCAGCGCGGACAAGGTCCGCGGCTCAGACCACCGCGTAGTTCAGCAACGGTTTGACCGTGCCCCACTCCTTGCAGCTCGGGCACTGCCAGTGGTGGGTCTTGGCGCCGAAGCCGCAGCGCGTGCAGCGGTAGCTCGGATTGCGTACCAGCAGCTGGTCGGTGATGTGCTTGAGATCCTGCAGGGTCGCCTGCGGGTCGCTGCCCTCGGCCAGGGTCAGGTCGATCAGCGCCGACTCGCCCCGCACCGAGGGGCGGTCCTTGAGCTGGCGGCCGAGGTAGGCGCGCGCCGGGCCGGGACCATCCTGCGCTTCCATCAGCTGGGTCAACGCCAGCACCGGGGCGATGCCGCGATAGTGCTCGGTCATTTCCGACAGGAAGTTGCGCGCGCCGGCGATGTCGCCGACGCGACGATAGGCCGCCAGCAGCGTCGGAATGATTTCCGGCAGGTAATCGGGATCATGCCGGGCGGCGCGCTCCCACGCGCGCACGGCGGCCTCGTCATTGCCCTGGTCGGCCTCGATGCGGCCTTCGAGGATGCCCGCGCGCACCGAATTGGCGTCGGCCTGGTAGGCGCGCGCCACCGCCTGCAGGGCCAGGTCGAGCTTGCCGGCGCCGCGGTGGCGGTCGGCCAGTTCGCATTCGTACTGGGCGATCAGCTTGCCCATCGGCTCGCCGGTGACCTGCTCGTAGCGGGTGGCGTTGTCGATCGCCTTTTCCCAGTCGCGCTCGGCCTGGTAGATGCCGATCAGGTGCTTGAGCGCCTGCGGGGCACGCTGGTCGATCTGCGCCAGTTCGGTGAACACCGTCTCGGCGCGGTCGAGCAGGCCGGACTTCATGTAGTCCTCGCCCAGCGCCAGCAGCGCCTGCACGCGCTGCGCGTCGGTGAGGTCATTGCGCTGCACCAGGCCCTGGTGCAGGCGGATGGCGCGGTCGACCTCGCCGCGGCGGCGGAACAGGTGGCCCAGCGCAACCTGGGTCTCGAAGGTTTCCTTGTCGAGCTCGGCGATGTGCAGGAACAGCTCGATCGCCTTGTCCGGCTGCTCGTTGAGCAGGTAGTTCAGGCCGCGGAAATAGGTGCTGGACAGGCGGCTGACCTGGGTGTCGCCATGCCGCTGTCCGCCGCGCCGCCCGATCACCCAGCCGCTCAGTGCGGCCAGCGGCAGGAACAGGAAAAACCAGAACCACTCGGTCAGGAAGTCCATCGTCTGTCAGATTCCATCAATGGGTCGCGGCTCCACGACCACAGGGCGGTCGCCGGCGCGCACCGCCGCGGCCTGCTTGTTGGCCTGCCGCAGCTTGCTGTAGAGGGGAAGCACCATCGCCGCCAGCACCAGTGCGCCACCGATCAGCACGCCGGCCAGCAGCGAGACGATGATGGCCACGCCCGAGGTCGTCGCGATGCTCGAGAAGGCGAAGTCGATGAGGATGGGTTGCGAATTGAGCGCGCCGATGACCAGGCCGACCAGCAGTACGGCAAGCATCAGCAACAACCGGAAGACTTTCATGGCGCGACTCCTGTCAGGGTGCGCCTAGCTTAACCGTCACTCGGCCGTATCGGCCACGTCCACCGGCGCCACCGAACTGACGCGTTCGCGCAGTTCCTTGCCCGGCTTGAAATGCGGTACGTGCTTGCCCGGAAGGGCCACCGATTCGCCGGTCTTGGGATTGCGGCCCAGCCGCGGCGGACGGTAATGCAGGGAGAAACTGCCAAACCCGCGAATCTCGATCCGGTCGCCCTGCGACAGGGACTCCCCCATCATCTCCAGCAGCGACTTCACCGCCAGGTCGACGTCGTCGGCCTTCAGGTGGCCCTGCCGGCGCGCCAGGATTTCGATCAGTTCGGATTTGGTCATGGGCAGCTTGCGCGTTGGCGGTATGCATCATGGGATCGGCCCGGACATGACGTCCGGGCCGATCGCTCAACACAGGCTTGCGCCTTTCTTACTCGGACTTGCCGCCCAGCTGCTCGCGCAGCAGCGCGCCCAGCTTGGTGGTGCCGCCCGAAGCGGACTGGTAGTCCTCCAGGACTTCGCGCATTTCGGCGTCGTCCTTGGCCTTGATCGACAGCTGCAGGGTGCGGCCCTTGCGGTCCATGCCCACGAACTTGGCTTCGACCTTGTCGCCGACCTTCAGGTGCTGGCTGGCGTCGTCCACGCGATCGACGCTGATGTCGCGCGCGGCCACGTAGCCCTCGATGCCGTCGGCCAGCTCAATGGTCGCGCCCTTGGCGTCGACTTCCTTGACCGTGCCTTCGACCTTCGAGCCCTTCGGATTGGCAGCCATGTACTGGCCGAACGGATCCTGCTCAAGCTGCTTGACGCCCAGCGAGATGCGCTCGCGCTCCGGATCGACCGCCAGCACGACGGCGTCCAGGGTGTCGCCCTTCTTGTAGTTGCGGACCACGTCTTCGCCGGTGGTGTTCCAGCTGATGTCCGACAGGTGCACCAGGCCGTCGATGCCGCCGTCCAGGCCGATGAAGATGCCGAAGTCGGTGATCGACTTGATCTGGCCCGACACCTTGTCGCCCTTCTTGTGGATGGCCGCGAAGGTCTCCCACGGATTGGCGGCGACCTGCTTCATGCCCAGCGAGATGCGGCGACGCTCCTCGTCGACGTCCAGGACCATCACTTCGACTTCGTCACCGACCTGCACGACCTTGGACGGGTTGACGTTCTTGTTGGTCCAGTCCATCTCGGACACGTGCACCAGGCCTTCCACGCCCGGCTCGATCTCGACGAACGCGCCGTAATCGGTGACGTTGGAGACCTTGCCGTAGACGCGGCTGTTGGCCGGGTAACGACGGGCGATGTTGTCCCACGGATCCTCGCCCAGCTGCTTCAGGCCCAGCGAGACGCGGTTGCGCTCGCGGTCGAACTTCAGCACGCGCACGTCCAGCTCGTCGCCGACGTTGACGACTTCGGACGGATGGCGCACGCGCTTCCAGGCCATGTCGGTGATGTGCAGCAGGCCGTCGATGCCGCCCAGGTCCACGAACGCGCCGTAGTCGGTCAGGTTCTTGACGACACCCTTCAGGATCGCGCCTTCCTGCAGCTTGTCCATCAGCTGCTCGCGCTCTTCCGAGTGCTCGCTCTCGACGACAGCGCGGCGCGAAACCACGACGTTGTTGCGCTTGCGGTCCAGCTTGATGAGCTTGAATTCCAGCTCCTTGCCTTCCAGGTAGGCCGGGTCGCGCACCGGGCGCACATCCACCAGCGAACCGGGCAGGAACGCGCGGACATCCTTGATGTCCACGGTGAAACCACCCTTGACCTTGCCGCTGATGCGGCCGGTGATGGTCTCGTTCTTCTCCAACGCTTCTTCCAGCTCGTCCCACACCATGGCGCGCTTGGCCTTCTCGCGCGACAGGACGGTTTCGCCGAAGCCGTTCTCGATGGAGTCCAGCGCGACCTTCACCTGGTCGCCCACACCCACATCGATCTCGCCAGCGTCGTTACGGAACTGCTCGATCGGTACGATGCCTTCGGACTTCAGGCCGGCGTTGATCACCACGACGTCGCCGCGGACTTCCACGACGGTACCGGTGACGATGGCGCCCGGCTTCAGCTTGGCCAGGTTGGCCTGGCTGGCTTCGAACAGTTCGGCAAATGATTCGGTCATTAGATTTACTCTGTTGGACACATGGGCATGGGTCCCCTCTTGGGTTCCACTGGCTGCCCGCCTGTTGGTCGACCCCGGAAAAGCAGGTCGTGTGTTAAGTAGGAAAACCGCCACGCATCATTGCGGGACGGAGCTTTTGTTGCCTTGCGATGGTGCGACTGCCGTCGATGGACTGACGACCTCCCTACAACGGATCAGGCACCCGAAACCGGAAGCAGATCCAGTACCTTGGCAACGACTGCGTCGATGCCGATACCACTGGTGTCGATGATGACGGCATCTTCCGCCGGCTTCAGGGGCGCCACTGTGCGCTGTGCATCACGGGCGTCGCGGGCCATGATCTCGCGCAGGAGGTCGTCAAAGTTAACAGAAACCCCCTTGTCTTTCAACTGCTTATGCCGACGCCCGGCGCGCTCCTCGGCACTGGCGGTCAGGAAGACCTTGAATGGGGCGTCCGGGAAGATCACGGTGCCCATGTCCCGGCCGTCGGCCACCAGGCCCGGCGCGACCCTGAATGCGCGCTGGCGCTCCTTGAGCGCGGCCCGAACCTCCGGGATGGCGGCGATCGCCGAGGCCAGCGCCCCGGTGGTTTCCAGACGCAGCTCATCGGTGGCGTCGGTGTCGTTGACCATGACCCGCAGCCCGCCGTCACCGGTCTCGATGAAGCGGACGTGGGTGTCGAAAGTACAGCGGACCAGGGCCGAGGCGTCGGAGGTGTCGATGTCGGCCCAGCTGGCCGCCACCCCGACCGCCCGGTAGAGTGCCCCGGAATCCAGGTAGTGCCAGCCCAGCCGGCCGGCCAACAGGCGGCTGACCGTGCCCTTGCCGGCACCGGAAGGTCCATCGATGGTGAGCACGGGGGCAAGGTCGGTCATTCAGCGTCCAGGGGTGGGGAAACCCGCATTGTATGCCCTCGCCGCCGGCACCGGCTGCAACCAGTTGAAAGCCCGGGGAAAAGCAGGATACAATTGCGGGCTTACTGACCCGTGGGCCCATCGCCGAGTGGAAGCGACGGGCTCCTTCCCGAATCCACGTTTACGCCGAGGTGTGCAATGAAAGTCCTGTCCTCCCTGAAGTCGGCGAAGACCCGTCACCGCGACTGCAAGGTGGTCCGCCGCCGCGGCAAGGTCTTCGTGATCTGCAAGTCGAACCCGCGCTTCAAGGCCCGCCAGCGCTGAGCCGGCGGCCGGCCCGCCATCGTGCCGGGCCAGCGAACGAAAAGCCGCCTTCGGGCGGTTTTTTGTTTCTGTGCCGTCCGATCCCGGCCACTTTGCGGTTCTGGCGCCGCAGATCGGGTTTTCGCCGGCGCTTTCTGCTGTAATCGCCATCCGTCCACTGTTTCGTCCACTGGGGAGTAGCCGAAATGAAGCATTACCTGTCCGCATTGCCCTTGCTCGCCGTGCTCGTCGCCGGCAGCGCCGCCGCCGAGACCCTGCTGATCGACCGCGCCAAGGAAAAGCCCGCCGTGGCGATGCCCATGCGCGGCCAGACCATGGCCCAGGTCCAGTCGCAGTACGGCGCCCCGCAGCAGAAGCTCGACCCGCGCGGCGGGCAGAAGCACCAGTGGCCGACCATCAACCGCTGGGTGTACCCGGCCTTCACCGTCTACTTCGAGAAGCAGAAGGTGATCGACGTGGTCGCCAACCAGGCCGGCGCCGACGAGATCGGGCCCAAGCCCCCCATCCGCTGAACCGCACCACTGCGTCCCCGGGTCCGTCGCCCGGGGGCGCCGCAACGAAGAGTCCTGACACGCAATGACCGAACAATTCCGCTTCCCGGCCGAATGGGAACAGCAGTCCGCCGTGCTGATCGCCTGGCCCCACGCCGAGACCGACTGGGCGCAGCGCCTGGGTGAAGTGGAGGAGACCTACGTCGCGCTGGTCGCGGCGATCACCCGTTTCCAGCCGGCGGTCATCTGCGTGGCCGACGAGGACCTGCAGACCTATGCCGAGGCCCGCCTGCGCTCGGCGCGGGTGGACATGGGCAAGGTGCGCTTCGTGCTCGCCGAGTACGACGACACCTGGCTGCGCGATTCCGGCCCGATCAGCCTGCGCCGCGCCGACGGCGGCTTCCGCCTGCTGGACTTCCGTTTCACCGGCTGGGGCGGCAAGTTCGACGCCAGCCGCGACGACCTGCTGGTCGGCGCGCTCGACAACGCCGGCCTGTTCGACAGGACCGACCTGCAGAGCATCGATTTCGCCCTGGAAGGCGGCGCCATCGACACCGACGGCGCCGGCACGCTGCTGACCACCTGGCAGTGCCTGCACGAGCGGCATCCGCAGCGCTCACGCGAGTCGCTCGGCGCCGACCTGGCCAACTGGCTGGCCCAGGACCGCGTGCTGTGGCTGGACCACGGCTACCTGGAGGGCGACGACACCGACGCCCACGTCGACACCCTCGCCCGCTTCGCCGCGCCGGACGCCATCGTGTTCCAGTCCTGCGACGACCTGGCCGACTCGCACTACGCCGAACTGCAGGCCATGGGCGCCGAACTCGCCGCCCTGCGCCAGGCCGACGGCCAGCCCTATCGCCTGTTCCCGCTGCCCTGGGCGCAGCCGATCCTCGACGAAGGTCGTCGCCTGGCCGCTTCCTACGCCAACTTCCTGATCGTCAATGGCGCGGTACTGATGCCGGCCTATGGCGACCCCGCCGATGCACGCGCCCAGGCCGTGCTCGCCGAGGCGTTCCCGGACCGCGAGATCGTCCCGGTGCCGTGCCGCCCGCTGATCTGGCAGAACGGCAGCCTGCACTGCATCACCATGCAGCTGCCCGCCGGCCTGTTGGCCGCCTGAACCGACCGGCCGCGCCGCGGCCGGAACCGTCCCCCGGCGCGCTACCCTTGTGCGCCCCATCCCGCGGATCCGCACCATGACCCGTCAAACCCTTTCCGTCGCGCTCATCCAGGAGCGCAACCATGGCGATGCCGAGGCCAACCTGGCCGTCATCGAGGCCCGCGTGGCCGAGGCCGCCGCGCAGGGCGCGCGACTGGTGCTGCTGCAGGAACTGCATAACGGCCCGTACTTCTGCCAGCACGAATCGGTCGCCGAGTTCGACCTGGCCGAACCGATCCCCGGCCCCAGCACCGAGCGCCTGGGCGCGCTGGCGAAAAAGCATGGCGTGGTCATCGTCGGCTCGCTGTTCGAACGCCGCGCCGCCGGCCTGTACCACAACACCGCGGTGGTGCTGGAGAAGGACGGCACGCTGCTCGGCAAGTACCGCAAGATGCACATCCCCGACGACCCGGGCTTCTACGAGAAGTTCTACTTCACCCCGGGCGACATCGGCTTCAAGCCGGTCGACACCTCGGTCGGCCGCCTCGGCGTGCTGGTGTGCTGGGACCAGTGGTATCCGGAAGCCGCGCGCCTGATGGCGCTGGCCGGGGCCGAGCTGCTGCTGTACCCGACCGCGATCGGCTGGGACCCGGACGACGCCCAGGACGAGAAGAACCGCCAGCGCGATGCCTGGGTGCTCAGCCACCGCGGCCACGCCGTGGCCAACGGCCTGCCCGTGCTCTCGTGCAACCGCGTCGGCCACGAGCCTTCCCCGCTGGGTGCTTCGGGCATCCAGTTCTGGGGCAACAGCCACGTGCTCGGCCCGCAGGGCGAGTTCATCGCCGAGGCCGGCACCGAGCCCACCGTGCTGGTGTGCGAGGTCGACCTGCAGCGCAGCGAGCACGTGCGCCGCATCTGGCCGTTCCTGCGCGACCGCCGCATCGACGCCTACGGCGACCTGCTCAAGCGCTACATCGACTGATCCCGCCCACCGCATCCCGCCTGCTGGAACCCCCACGTGACCGTGCACCTGCGCGAAGCCCTGCCCCAGGACATCCCCGCCATCGCCGCGATCTACGCGGTCGAGGTGACCGACTACGTCAACACCTACGAATACGAGGTGCCCGACGAGGCCGAGATGCTCCGGCGCATGAATGACATCAAGGGCCGTGGATTCCCCTACATCGTCGCCGAGCTGGACGACCGCGTCGTCGGCTATGCCTACGCCAACACCTACCGCACCCGCGTGGCCTACCAGTGGACCGTGGAGAACTCGGTGTACGTGGACTACGCCTGCCAGGGCCGCGGCGTCGGCAGCACGCTGATGCAGGGCCTGATCGACGCCTGCGTGGCGCGCGGCTACCGGCAGATGGTCGCGGTGATCGGCGAGCCGTCCAACACCGCCTCGATCAAGCTGCACGAGCGTTTCGGCTTCCACCTGGTGGGCATCTTCAAGGGCCTCGGCCGCAAGCATGGCCGCTGGCTGGACACGGTACAGATGCAGCGTGCCCTCGGCCCCGGCGCCGACCAACCTCCTGCCGAAGAAGCGAACTGATGGACGAAAACCTTTCCCTGGACAGCGACGACCTGCTGTCCGGCCAGCCGCACCGCATCGTCGAACGCGACGGCGTGCGCTACACCCTGCTCGGCACCGCGCATGTCTCCCAGGCCAGCGTCGCCGCGGTGGAGAAAGCGATCGACAGCGGCCGCTACGACGCCGTGGCGGTGGAGCTGGACGCGCAGCGGCTGCAGGCGATGACCGACCCGGATGCACTGGCCAAGCTCGACCTGGTGCAGGTGATCCGCAAGGGGCGCGTGGCCCTGTTTGCCGCCAACCTGGCACTGGCCGCCTACCAGCGCCGCCTGGCCAGCCAGCTCGGCATCGAGCCGGGCGCCGAGCTCAAGCAGGCGGTCGGCCTGGCCAAGGCCCAGCACCTGCCCGTCTACCTGATCGACCGCGAGGTCGGCACCACCTTCAAGCGCGCTTCGGCGCGGCTGGGCTGGTTCGGCAAGTTCAAGCTCGCCGGTGGCCTGCTGACCGGGCTGTTCGCCAGCGACGAGGTCGGCGAGGAGGAGATCGAGAAGCTCAAGCAGGGCGACATGCTTGAGGCCAGCTTCGGCGACTTCGCCAGCGAGAGCCCGGAGCTTTACGAGACCATCATCGCCGAGCGCGACCGCTACATGGCCACGCGCCTGCGCGAGGAAAGCAGCCAGGGCAAGCGCTCGGTGCTCGCGGTGGTCGGCGCCGGCCATCTCGCCGGCCTGGCCCGCCACCTGGCCGGGGACACCGAGGACCCGACCGCGCTGCGCGAGCAGCTCGAATACGTCCAGCAGCGCCGGCGGATCCCGTGGATCACCCTCGGCCTGCTGGTGGTGATCCTGGCCGGCATCACGCTCGGCTTCTACCGCGGCGGCTTCGCCATGGGCAGCGACCTGCTGCTGCAGTGGGCGATGTACACCGGCGGCCTGGCCGCGCTGGGCGCGCTGCTCGCCGGCAGCCATCCGCTGAGCATCCTTACCGCCGCGCTCGTGGCGCCGTTCAAGCCGTTCCGCCTGAGCGTGCCGACCGGGGCCTTCGCCGCGCTGGTCGAGGTCCAGATGCGCAAGCCCGAGTACCAGGATTTCCTGACCCTGCGCGACGATGCGCAGACCGTCCGCGGCTGGTACCGTAACCGTGTCACCCGCGTCGTGCTGACGTTCCTGGTGACCAACCTGGGCAGCGCGACCGGCACCTGGCTGGCGGGGCTGCAGATTCTTCATCGCCTGCAGGGCGGTTAGCCCTGATCGACAACCAGGAGTTCCTGCCTTGACACCGGAAGTCTTCGAAACGTTCATGAAGGACGGCTTCGCCGTCATCCGTGGCGCCGTGGACCGCGCGACGATCGATGACATCAACGCCCGCATCGGGCGTTTCAAGCAGCGCAACCCGAAGGCGACGGCACGCAACCGCGACGAGCATGGCCGCCTCTACCGCGTGGTCAACCTGCACGTCGCCGTCGACGCCATCACCCGGCTGCTGACCGAGAGCGCTGCCATCGCGCTCTGCGACCGCTTCTTCGGCGAACCCACCTCGCTTTACACCAGCCTTTACTACGAGCGCGGCTCCGAACAGGCGCTGCACCGCGACACGCCGCTGTTCGCTACCACTCCTGGCGAGCGCTACCTGGGTGTGTGGACCGCGCTCGACGAGGTCGCCGACGACAACGGGCCATTGAAGGTCGTTCGTGGCAGCCACCTGCTGCCGCCGGTCGACGTCGCCGCATTGCGCGCACGGCTCGGCGATGGCCCGGTCGCGCCGATGTCCGACGATGGCTGGCGTCTGTACCAGGAAGCAGTCGCCGCGCAATGCACGGCGGCAGGCCTGCAGGCCGAGCCGGTGCACGTATCGCCCGGCGACGTGATCGTGTGGCATCCGCAGCTCTTCCACGGCGGCGCCCCCCATCCGGCGCCCCGGACCCGTCGCAGCGTGGTGATGCATGTGACGCCCCGCGGCACGCCCATCGGGCACATGGATGTTTTTTACCAGCCCGAGCGCGCGGCCCCCGGGCCTGGCTGGTCGTACTACCGTCGTGGCGACCGCCACGTGGCCCGCTTCAAGCACGTGGACTTCGGCCATGAGTACAAGGTCCACCGCTTCTGGCTGCGCAAGGCCTGACCCGCGCCGGCAAATACGCATCTTTCCGACGGCCGGCGCCCACCCCCGCCGGTTGAACCGCCACCGCCGCGCTGATCGCCTCACCCGCGTGAAGCTGGCCTGCCTGTGGGTCTTGCACGCACCGCAAGGCGGCTGAGCCGCTCGCCCTGGGCCGCCCTCGCGTCGCGCCAGTCCCGCGTCCGCCAGGCCGCGGGTTTTTGTGCCCGCGGTCCGGTTGTCGTTGGCAGGCGCGGTCTGCCATTCCCAGGAAAGTCCCGCTGCGGTGCGGCCACTGGCCATCCAGCAGGCCGTAGGAATTTTCGAATATCGAAGTGGCGATGGCGGCTCCTATCCTGCCGGCCCGTCCGCGCTCCGGACGCCTGGCCGCACCGCGCCGCACGCTCGAATGATGTCCGCCCCCGATCCGGCCGCCCCTGCTGTTCCGCCGCGAGCGCTGTCCGGGGCCGGCTGCCTGGTCCTGCTCGCGCAGCTGCATGGCGTAGCCGCGTCGCACGATGCACTGCTGCGCGAGCTGCAGGCAGGCCAGGAAGGCGACGACACGCTGGCGGTCGGCAGCCTCGTGCTGGCCGCCCGCGGCCTCGGACTCAAGTGCCGCCTGGTCCGGGTTGCTGCGGCACGACTGCCGCAGACACCGCTGCCGGCCATCGGCTTCGACCGACAGGGCGCCTGTTTCATCCTGGCCAAGATCGCCGGCGGTCGCTGCCTGCTGCACGATCCGGTGCAGTCGCGCAGCTGGACCGTGGACCTGGCGGGCCTGGCCGCGCATTGGGACGGAAGACTGCTGCTACTGCAATCGGACGCGACCCTGACCGGCCGGTTGGCACGATTCGATTTCTCCTGGTTCGTGCCGGCGATCGTGCGCCACCGCCGCGTGCTGGGGGAAATCGTGCTGGCCTCGCTGATGATCCAGCTGTTCGCGCTGGTCACGCCGCTGTTCTTCCAGGTGGTGATGGACAAGGTCCTCGTCCACCGCGGGTTGTCGACGCTGGACGTGGTCGCCACCGGCCTGCTGGCGGTGATGCTGTTCGAAAGCCTGCTGTCGGGCCTGCGCGGCTATCTGCTCGCGCATACCGCCAGCCGGCTGGACGTGGAGCTGGGCGCGCGCCTGTTCCGCCACCTCGTCGCGCTGCCCAGCGCGTACTTCCGCGCGCGGCGGGTGGGCGATTCGATCGCCCGCGCGCGCGAGATGGAGAACATCCGCAGCTTCCTCACCGGCGGCACCATCACGCTGTTGCTGGACCTGCTGTTCTCGCTGGTCTTCATCGCGGTGATGCTCCACTACAGCGGCTGGCTGAGCCTGGTCGTGCTGGCCTCGCTGCCGGTCTATTTCCTGCTTTCGCTGCTGGTTACCCCGGTGCTGCGGCGCCGCCTGGAAGCCAGCTTCGAGCGCAACGCCGAGACCCAGGCGCTGCTGGTGGAAACCGTGGGTGGCATCGATACGGTCAAGAGCATGGCGGTCGAGGCGCAGTTCACCCGCCGCTGGGACGAACGCCTGGCCGCCCACGTGGCCGCCGGGTTCCGCGCGCAGTGGCTGGCCAACCTCGCCGGCGAAGCCGTCGCGCTGGTCGGCAAGCTGGTGACCGTGGGCATCCTCTGGCTGGGTGCGCGGCTGGTCATCGACGGTCGCCTCAGCGTGGGCCAGCTGATCGCCTTCAACATGCTCGCCGGCCGCATCGCCGAGCCGATCATGCGCCTGGCGCGCTCATGGACCAATTTCCAGCAGACCGGCGTGGCGATGGCGCGGCTGGCCGACATCCTCGACACGGTTCCGGAAGGCGCCACCGCGCAGGCACGCCTGCCGCGGATCCGCGGTGCGATCGCCTTGCGACAGGTGTGGTTCCGCTACGGCACCGACGGCCCCGACGCGCTGCGCGGCCTGGACCTGGACATCGCCGCGGGCGAGATGGTCGGGGTGGTCGGCGCGTCGGGCTCGGGCAAGAGCACGTTGTCGCGCCTGGTGCAGCGACTGTACGTCCCCGACCGCGGCCGCGTGCTGGTCGACGGCATCGACCTGGCGGGCGTGGACAGCGCCTCGCTGCGTACGCAGATCGGCGTGGTGATGCAGGAGAACCTGCTGTTCCGGCGCAGCATCCGCGAGAACATCGCCCTCGCCTGCCCGCACGCGCCGATCGAGCAGGTCATGCAGGTGGCGGCCACCGCCGGCGCACACGGGTTCATCATGGCCCTGCCGCAGGGCTACGACACCCTCGTGGAGGAACAGGGCCGCTCGCTGTCCGGCGGCCAGCGCCAGCGCATTGCCATCGCGCGTGCGCTGATGGGCGATCCGCGCATCCTGATCCTCGATGAGGCCACCAGCGCGCTGGACTACGAGTCCGAGCACATCGTCCAGCGCAACATGCAGCGCATCCGCCGGGGCCGCACCGTGATCGTGATCGCGCACCGCCTGAGCGCGGTGCGCGAGGCCGACCGCATCGTGGTGATGGACCAGGGCAGGATCGTCGAAAGCGGCCACCACCACGTCCTGCTCGCCGATCCGCAGGGCCTGTACGCGCGCCTGCACGCCCTGCAGCAGGGCTGACCCATGGCCCGGCTCCCGCTCCCGCTTCCGCTGCAGCGCTTCCTCGAAACCGGCCGGGACAGCTGGCGCGCGCGACGCGCGCTCGACGGTCCGTCGCTGCGCGCGCACGAACTGGATTTCATGCCCGCAGCGGATGCGCTGCGCGCCTCGCCACCGCATCCGGCGCCGCGCTGGATGCTCGGCATCGTGCTGGCATTGGCCGTTCTCGCCTTGGCATGGTCGCTGCTGGGGCGCGTGGATGTGATTGCGATCGCCGAGGGCAAGGTGCTGGCGGCCGGGCGCAGCAAACCGGTCCAGACCGACGGCATTGCCGTGGTGCGCGCGATCCACGTCCAGGAAGGCCAGCAGGTGCGCGCCGGCGACCTGCTGGTCGAGTTCGATGCACGCCTGACCGCCGCCGAGCTGCACAAGCTGCAGGAGCAGCGGACCCTGGCCCTGCTCGACCAGCGGCGGGCGCAGCTGCTGCTGGCAGCGCTGCGCGATGGGCGCGCCCCCGACGCCGCGACGGCCGCCGACCGAGCCGATCCGGCCTGGCAGGCGCGCGTCCAGGCCGAGTACCAGGAAATCCAGGCCACCCTCGCCCAGGCCGGCTCGGCCGTGGCCGAGCGTTCGGCCGAAGCGGCGGCGATGCGCGCCAGCATCATGGCGCTGCGCGGCAGCCTGCCGATCCACCGCGAGGTGGCGGCCGATTACGAACGTCTGCTGGAGGGACGCTTCGTCGCCCGCCATGCCTGGCTGGAACGGCGGCGCCTGGTGCTGGAACAGGAGCAGCAGCTCGCCTCGCAGCAGGCCCGCCTGGACCAGGTCCAGGCGGCGGGACAGCAGGCGCTGCGCCAGCGCGAGCGCCTGGCCGCCGAGGCCCGCCGCTCGTTGCTCACCCTGCAGCAGGACGCCGCCGCGCGGCTGGCCGCAATCGACCAGGACCTGGACAAGGCGCGCCAGCGCGACGACATGATGCGCCTGCTCGCGCCGGTCGACGGCAGCGTCCAGCAGCTGGCGGTCAGCGCGCCGGGCGCGGTGGTCGGTCCGGCCCAGCCAGTGCTGGTGATCGTGCCCGCCGATGCCCCGGTCGAAGTGGAAGCCCTGCTCGCCAACCGCGATGCCGGCTTCGTCCGGCCCGGCCAGTCGGTCCAGCTCAAGGTGGATGCCTTCGACTTCACCCGCTACGGGATGCTCGCCGGCGAAGTAGCGTCGGTGTCCGCCGACGCGATCGCCGATCCGCAGCTCGGACCGGTCTACGGCGTGCGCATCCGCCTCGCGCCGGCGTCCACGGGCCGGAGTTTGCCCCTGGCCCCCGGCATGGGCGTGCGCGCCGAGATTCGCACCGGCAGCCGGAGGATCCTCGACTACTTCCTGTCACCGCTGCAGCGCCGGGTCGACGAGAGCCTGCACGAGCGCTGACCCCTTCCGTTCCCAACCTGCAGGAGGCCGATTCCTTCCGATCCCCGCGGCACCCGCGCCGCAACGACCCACATCCGCCGGCACGGCAACCAGCGCCACGCCCTGCCGGTCCAACCAGGAGACACCCTGATGTTCGGATTCACCAGCTTCTTCAACATGCCCTCCGCGTTCGCAGGCGGCTTCACCCAGCGCCCGTTCGCCCAGTTCAATCCCTTCCCGTCGCTGTCCTGGGGCTTCCCCTCGCTGCCGGGCTTCCCGGCTCCGGTGATCTCCACCCCGTCGCCCGGCCAGTCCAACGCCAACCTGCAGCTCACCGGCGGCGCGGGCAACGACATCCTCGTCGGTGGCAGGGGTGATGACACGATCGACGGCGGCCTGGGCCACGATACGATCGACGGCGGACAGGGCAACAACCGCCTGTCCGGCGGCATGGGCAACGACATCATTTCCGCGGGCAATGGCCGCAACACCGTCGATGGCGGCATGGGCAACGACCGCATCACCCTGGGCCATGGCGACAACACCGTGGATGGCGGCATGGGCGATGACGTGATCAAGGTCGGCAACGGTGCCAACCAGCTGCGTGGCGGCATGGGCCGCGACACCCTCATCGCCGGCAACGGCGGCAACACCCTCGACGGCGGCATGGGCGACGACCGCCTCAGCAGCGGCAGCGGCAGGGACACCCTGGCCGGTGGCGCCGGCAACGACACCCTCGATGCCGGCGGCGGCAGCGATATCTACCAGTTCGGCAAGGCCTTCGGCAGTGACCGGGTGGTCAATACCGATGCCGCGGCGGACAGCATCGACCGCATCGTCTTCGAGGCCGACTCGAGCATCGGCGCGGGCCAGCTGTGGTTCCGCCGCGATGGCAGCGACCTGGTGGTCGAAGCGATCGGCACCGGTGCGGCGGGTGATGATTCTCCGACCGTCATGATCGGCGGCCCGGACACCACGGCAACGCTGCGCCGCGAGGGCCAGATCGTGCTGCAGGACTGGTACAGCCAGCCGGCCAGCCGCGTCGACACCTTCCAGGACGCCGCCGGGCGCACTTTGGACAAGGGCCAGGTCGACAACCTGGTTTCGGCGATGGCCGGCTTCGGCGCGCCGCCGGCCAGCCTGGCGGCGCTGGGCGACAGCCAGCGGCAACGCCTGGAAATGGTGATCGCAGGCAACTGGTCGGCCTGACCTGCACCCCTGCAACGACCGCTTCGTCGAAGCGGTCGTTCCGCGTTGGCGCCGTCGCGGTGGCCGGCCTCAGCCGGCCACCGCCGAGCTGATCGCCTCGCGCGCACCGACGCCGCGCGCGCGCCGCACCAGCCGCGCGGTGCCCGTGCTCATGTCGTCCAGCATCGCGTAGATGGTCGGCAGGAATAGCAGGCTGACCACGGTGGAGAACGCCAGGCCGCCAGCGATGGCGCGGGCCATCGGGTAATACGGCGGGCCATCGCCGAACATCTGCGTGGTGGTCAGCGAGATCGGCACCATCGCCAGGATCGCCGTGCCCATCGTCATCATGATCGGGCGCAGGCGCTCGCGCGAGCCCTCCACCAGCGCATCGGTCCGGCTCATGCCGCGCCGGCGCAGGTTGTTGATGTGCTCGATCATCACGATGCCGTTGTTCACCACCACGCCCATCAGCACCAGGATGCCGATGAAGGACATGATGCCGAACGTGGTGCCGGTCAGCGCGAACAGCCAGAACACGCCGAACACCGAGAACAGCACGCCGCTCATGATTGCCGCCGGGAACAGCAGCGACTCGAACACCGCCGCCATCACCACGTAGATCATCACCAGCGCCAGCAGCAGATTGAAGAGCATCTGCTGCATCGCCGCGCCGTCGTCCTGGTAGTCGGTACCGTCGAAGGTGAAGCTGTAGCCGGCCGGGAAGCTCATGTTCTTCAGAACCCCCTCCATCGCCTTGCGACCGTCAGGCTGGGTCACCTTCTCGCCCAGGTTGGCCTTGATGGTCAGCGTGGTCTGGCGGTTGGTGCGGCCGATCTGGGTCGCCGACGGACGGACCCGCACTTCCACCAGGCTCAGCAGCGGCACGGTCTGGCCGGTCTTGGTGCGCACGGTGAAGCTCTCCAGGTCCTCCGGCCGCGTCGTCTCGGCACCGGCGAAGCGCACCCACACCGGCACCTCGTTGTCGCCACGGCGGAACTCCCGGATCGGCGAGCCGCGCAGCGCCAGGCCGACGAAGCGGGCCACCTCGTCGGCGCTGAAGCCGAACGCGGCCGCGCGCTCGCGGTCGACCCGGACCGCCAGCTCGCTGGTGCGGTCGCCGTTGTCGATGTGCACGTCGCGCAGTTCCTTGCGCTGGGCCAGCAGCGGCACGACTTCCTCGGCGATCTCCTGCAGCGCCTGGGTCGAATCGCCCACCAGCTGCACCTGCACGCTGTTGCCGCCGCCGTTGTTGTTGTTGTTCTGGTTGCCGATGCTGTAGTCGGCGCGGGCCGAGCGCGGCACCTCCTTGCGGATGGTTTCCAGCAGCGGCGCGGTGTCCTTCACCTTGGCCATGTCGAAGGTGATGATGGTGCTGGCACCCTCCTGCTCGCTGAAGTACGAATACACCTGGGCGATGTGGAAGCGCTCGCGGTTCTTCTGCAGGTAGGCCTCGACCCGCGCTACTTCCTCGCTCAGCTGCTCGCGGGTGTAGGAGCCCTTCCACTGGTAGCCGATGTAGGCATCCTTGCCGCCGTCGCCGCCGAACATGTCGACCTTGGTCAGCTTCATCGGCACCAGGCTCACCAGCACCACCAGCACGATGCCGGCCACGCTCCAGCCGCGATGCTCCAGCGTCCAGCGCAGCAGGCGGGCATAGCGCGCCTGCAGGCGGGCGATCACGCCCTTGTCCGACTTGACCAGCGCCGGGGTCTTCATCCGCGCCGACAGCATCGGGATCAGGCTCACCGCGACCAGCCAGGACGCCAGCAGCGAGACCGAGATCGTGATCGCGATCTGGGCCATGAAGATGCTGATGTTGTTGGTCTCGCCGAACAGGTTGGGCAGGAACACGATGCAGTGGCACAGCGTGCCGGCACTGAGCGCGATGGACACGTTGCGGGTGCCGACCAGCGAGGCGCCGACCGGATCGTCGGGCATGCGCTCGCGCTCCTGGTAGATGCTCTCCACCACCACCACAGCGTTGTCCACCAGCATGCCGACCGCCAGCAGCAGGCCCATCATGGTGAGGATGTTCAGGGTGACGCCGACGAAGTACATGAAGCCCAGGGTGATCGCGAAGCAGATCGGGATCGCCAGGGTCACCATCAGCGTCGACGGCCAGTGGCGCAGGAAGAAGAACAGCACGGTGATCGACAGCAGCAGGCCGATCGCGCCGGCTTCTGCCAGCTCGGCCAGCGAGGAGGTCACGTCCTTGCCCTGGTTGGACATGATCTTGATCTGCACGTCGCGCAGCGCCGGCTGCTTGCGGATCTCCTCGACCTCCTTCAGCGCCAGGCGCGAGACTTCCACCAGGTTGGCGTTGCGCTCCTTGAAGATGTCCAGGCCGATTGCCGGGCGGCCGTCCAGGCGCCGGCCGTAGATCATGCGGGTCGGCTTGAGGCGCACGTCGGCGATGTCGCCCAGGCGCAGCCCCTTGTCGTTGAGGACGAGGTCGCGCAGTTCCTGCAGGTCGCGCAGTTCGCCGACCGGCTGCACGCGGATGCGCTGGCCGTTGTCGTCGATCTGGCCGGCCGAGACCGAGAAATTCAGCTTGCCCAGGCGCTCGCTCAGGTCGTTGAGGCTGAGCTGGTGCGCGGTGAGCCGGTCCGGCTTGATCGCGATCTCGACCTCGCTCGGCGGCGCGCCGGAGATCTCCACCCGCGCCACGCCCGGCAGGCGCTCGATGCGCTTCTTGAACTCGCGGTCGAGCATGTCGTACGCGCCGGTCAGGTCGGACTGGCTGGCCAGGCGCACGCGCAGGATCGCCTCGTCGCTGCTGGACCACTTGTAGACGTGGTAGCGCTGCAGGTCCTCGGGCAGGTCGTCGCGGATCGCGTCGATGCGCTGGCGCGCGTCCGAGGCGGCGATGGCGATGTCGCGGTTCCAGTCGGAAAACTCGATGTAGATGTTGGCGCCGTCGGCGGTGGCCTGCGAGCGCATGCGCTTGATGCCGGTCATCGTCGCCAGCGCTTCCTCGGCCGGCCGGACCAGGTTGCGTTCGACCTCGTCCGGGGTCGAGCCGGTGTACGGCAGCTCGACGAACAGGAACGGCGCGGAGATGTCCGGCAGCGCCTCCAGCGGCAGCCGGAACGCGGCGATCAGGCCGACCACGACCAGCGACACGAAGCACATGATCGTGGTGACCGGCCGGCGGATGGAGAACTCGGCGATGCTCATGCCGACTCCAGTGCGCCGCCGGCGCCCTCGCCCGTCGCCGGGCCTTGCTGCGCGTGGCCGTGGCGCGCCCGCATGCGGCGACCGCGCTCCAGGTAGTAGTCGTCGGCGCGGCGGTCCATCAGGTCATACACCACCGGGATCACCAGCAGGGTCAGCAGCGTGGAAACCAGCAGGCCGCCGATCACCGTGATCGCCATCGGCGCGCGCACCTCGGCACCCTCGCCCAGGGCAAGGGCCAGCGGGGCGAAGCCGAACAGCGTGCACAGCGTGGTCATCACGATCGGCCGCAGGCGAGAGCGCGCGCCCTCGATCAGCGCCTCGTGCTTGGCCACGCCCTCCTCGCGCAGCTGGTTGACCTTGTCGATCAGGATGATTGCGTTCTTGGTCACCAGGCCGACCAGCAGGATCAGGCCGATGAACACCACCACCGAGATGGGCTTGCCGGTAAGCAGCAGCGCCAGCACCGCGCCGACCAGGGCCAGCGGGATGGTGAACAGGATCACGAACGGATGCAGCAGCGACTCGAACTGCGAGGCCATCACCAGGTAGACCAGGAAGATCGCCAGGCCGAAGGCGAACAGCAGCGCCCGCACCGACTCGGCCAGCTCCTCGCCCTGGCCGCCGATGTGCATGCCGACGCCTGCGGCCAGCGGATCGGCCTTGACCATCTGCTCGACCTCGCGCACCGCGCCGCCCAGGTCGATGTCGCGCAGGTTGGCCGAGACGATCGCCACGCGGGTCTGGTCGGCGCGGTGGATCTCGCTCGGGCCGGTGGTGGCGACCACCTCGGCAACCGAGTTGAGCATCACCGGCCGGCTGCTGCCCGGATTGACGATCAGGCGGCGGATGTCCTCGACGCTGGCGCGGTCGCTCTGCTGCGCGCGGACCAGCACGTCGATCTTGCGGTCGCGGAAGCTGTAGCGGGTGGCGACGTCGCCACGCACCTTCTTGACGATGACGTCGGCGATCTGCCGCGTGGTCAGGCCGAGCGCGCCGGCGCGTTCCTGGTCGAAGCGGATCTGGATCTCCGGGAAGCCCTCCTCCACCGTCGACTTGACGTCGGCATAGTGGTGGTTGGCGCGCAGCATCGCAGCCAGCTTCTGCCCGGCATGTTCCAGCTCGGCCAGGTCCTGGCCGCGCAGCTCCACTTCCAACGGCGTGGAGAAGGAGAACAGCGCCGGCCGGGCGAAGTCCACCTGCACTCCGGGATGGCCGGACATGCTCGCGCGCAGCTTCTCGGTTTCCTTCGCTTCCAGCTTCTGGCTGCCGCCATCGGCCATCACCACGGTCAGCTTGCCGATGTTCTCGCCGCTCTCGGTCGGATTGGCATCCAGCCGCGTGCCGCTGCCGGACACGCCGTACAGCGAGGCGATGCCGTCGTCCTTGCCGTGCTTGAGCTGCAGCTCGCGCACCAGTCCGTCGGTCTGCGCCAGCGGGGTACCCGCCGGCAGCTTGACGGTCATCTCGAAGCGGTCCTGGGCCAGCTGCGGGATCAGGTCCGCGCCCAGCATCGGTACCGCGAACAGCGTGGCGACGAAGATCGCCGCGGCCATGCCCAGCACCCGCCACGGATGCGCCAGCGCACCGGGCAGCAGGCGCAGGTAGCCGCGCTCGGCGTACTGGTAGGGCCACATCGCCAGGTCGCTGAGGCGGCGCATGAGCGGCGCCATCACGCGGACCAGGCCGCGCCAGGCCTTCACCACCAGCCAGGCGGCACCGAAGAAGCCGTAGCGGAAGATCGCCGCCAGCAGCCAGCGCGCCCAGGCGAACGGCTTCTGCCAGCCGCGGGTCGGCTGCCACCGCGGATGCGGCGGCTCTTCCGGGAACGCCATCGGCGGCCGGCCCTTGAGCGAGCTCAGCATCGGGATCAGCGTCATCGACACCACCAGCGAGATCGCGATGGCGATCGCCACGGTCAGCGCCTGGTCCCGGAACAGCTGTCCGGCGATGCCCTGCACGAACACCAGCGGCAGGAACACCGCGATGGTGGTCAGGGTCGAGGCCATCACCGCCATGCTGACCTCGCGGGTGCCGACGATCGCCGCCTCGAGCACGCCCAGCCCGCGCTCGCGCGCCTTGGCGATGCTTTCAAGCACGACGATGGAGTCGTCCACCACCAGGCCGGTGGCCAGTGCCAGGCCGCCCAGCGACATCACGTTCAGGCTCAGGCCGAGCTGGCCCATGAAGAAGAACGTGGTGATGATCGACACCGGCAGCGACAGGCTGATCACGAACGTGCTCCAGCCATCGCGCAGGAACAGGAAGATGATCAGGATCGCCAGCGCGCCGCCGATGATGCCGTCGTGCTTGACCGAGCTGATCGCTTCCTCGATGAAGTGCGACTGGTCCTCGATCGTGGTGATCTGCACGTCCGAGGGGATCGTCGACTTGATCTGCTCCAGGCGCTTGCGCAGCGACGCGGCGGTGGAGACGGTGTTGGCGTCGCCTTCCTTGTAGATCGCCAGTTCCACGGCTTCGCGGCCGCCCAGGCGGATGATCGCCTCGCGTTCCTTGTAGCCCTGGCGGACCTGGGCGATGTCCTTCAGGCGCACCGGCATGCCACCGGCGATGGCGGCGCTGGAAGTGCCGGAGGACGCGCTCTGCACGTTGGCCGCCGCCGCCAGCATTTCCGGCGAACCGGACGAGGCGGCGATCGCGAACATCTGCGCCATTGCCGCGTCGGCGGCGCTGCCATTGCTGCTGCTGGTGGTGACCAGCATGTTGCGGATCTCGTCCAGGTCGACGAACTGGTTGACGGTACGCACCAGGTAGCGCTGCGAACCCTCCTCCAGGCGACCGCCGGAGATGTTGATGTTCTCTTCCTTGAGGCGGGTGATGACGTTGTCGATCGGCAGGTTCAGCTGGCCCAGCTTCTGCTGGTCGATATCGACCTGGATCTCGTCCTCCAGGCCGCCGCCGACCTTGACCGCGGCCACGCCGGAGACCGGCTCGAGCTTCTTCTTCAGGTCCTCGTCGGCGTAGCGGCGCAGCATGGTCAGCTGGCGGATCGCATCGGCGTCGTCGCGCGCGTCGGCCTTGGGCGAAAGCACCAGGCGCATGATCGGCTCGGTGGAGGGATTGAAGCGCAGCAGCACAGGGGCCTTGGCCTCCAGCGGCAGGTTCAGCGCTTCCATCTTGTCGCGCACTTCCAGCGTGGCCTGGTCCATGTTGGTGCCCCAGGCGAACTCGAGCACCACGTCGCTCTGGCCGGTGCGCGAGACCGACTTGAGCTTGCGCAGGTTCTTGACCACGCCGACGGCCTCTTCCACCGGCTCGGTCACCAGCGTCTCGATTTCCGCCGGCGCCGCGCCGGTGTACTCGGTGCGCACGGTGAGCGTGGGATAGCTCAGGTCCGGGAGCAGGTTGACCTTCAGGCCGTTGAGCGCGATCACGCCGAACAGCAGCATGGTCACGGTGATCATGGCGATGGTGACGCGGCGGCGGGTGGCGAATTCCACCAGGCCGCCGCCCATCGCGCCGGGTGGCGCGTGGCTGGCCGGGTCGCGGCCGTGATCGGAGCCGGAGCTGGTCATGAACGCTTGCCCTCGGCGCTGTTGGCGATCGCGGTGGCGGTATCGACCTTGGCCTGCGGCTCGCCGATCACCTGCACGGCGGTGCCGTCGCGCAGCGCGACCTTGCCGGCGGTGACCACGCGGTCGCCTTCCTTCAGGCCGTCGCGCACTTCCACCCACGGCCCTTCGGCGTAGCCCAGCTTGACCGGCACGCGCGCGACCTTGCCATCGCGGACCAGGAACACCGCCGGGTCGCCATCGTCCAGCAGCGCCAGGCGCGGCACCACCAGGGCGTCGGTGCGCTGGTCGTAGTCGACGCGGATGCGGCCGAACATGCCCGGCTGCAGCGATTCGGCATCGTTGCCCGAGAACGCGCAGACCACCCGGAAGGTGCCGCTGCCCGAATCGACCACCGGGGCGACGCGGTCGACCTTGCCGCTGAACTTGCGGCCCGGCAGCGCGTCGGCCTGCAGCGTCACCGGCTGGCCGGCCTTGAGCGTGGCCAGCTCGCGCTCGGGCACGTTGAGCGTGGCTTCCAGGCGCGAGTCATCGACGATGCGGAAGATCGGCGTGTTGATCTGCACGAAGTTGCCGTCCTTGATCGAGCGCGAGGCGATCACCCCGCTGATCGGCGCCACCACGGTGGTGTAGGACAGCTCCAGCGCGGCAACGTTGTAGGCTGCGCGCGCATTGGCCATGTCGTACTTGAGCTGGTCGACCTCGGCGGCGCTGACCAGCTGCTGGCCGACCAGGCGGGTGGCGCGCTGGTAGTTGTTCTCCAGCTTGCGCAGCTGCGCCTCGGCCTGGGCCACGGCCAGGCGCGGGCGGTCCGGGTCCAGGCGGACCAGCGCCTGCCCGGCCACCACCTTCTGGCCTTCCTCGACCAGCACCTGCAGCGCCACGCCGGAGGTCTTGGCGACCACCTGCGACTCGGCGCGCGGCTCGAGGTTGGCGGTGCCCAGGTAGCTGGCGGCGACCGCCCGGCGGGCCGCCTTGGCGACCTCGACCGGCACCGCGTCGGCGGCCTTCTCCTCCTTCTTGTCCCCGGCCTTCGCATCCTTTTCGGAGGCATCGCCGGGCTTGCAGCCGGCGACCAGCAACGTGGTGGTGAACAGCAGCGCGGCGGCACAGGCTCCGGTGCGGCCGAGCGGGGAGAAGAATCGCGACATCGTCGTGTCCTTGGTGGATGCGGTGAACAGGTGTTGTAGGCAAGTAAATCACCAGCTGACCAGAACGCCAATGGCCCAAAGGTCATGGTTCCGGCTCAGCCCCCATTCACCCCCGTTCCCGCGGGCGGAATTCACAGGCATACTCGGGTCGTTCCGCGTCCCCCCACTCCGGAACGACTCCAAACCAGCCTTCCGGACAACGAAATCAATGCGCCCGCAGCCGCTCGCCGCTTGTCTCGCTCTGGTCGTCCTCCTGCCGTTCTGGGTCGCCCGAGCCAACCCGCAGTCCGATACCCCCGCTCCTGCTCCCGCCGCACCGCCGGCCACGGCCACCGCCGCGCCGGCCGCCCCCCCCCCGACCGGGGACCCGGCCAGGGGGCATGTCCTGACCTACACCTGCCAGGGCTGCCACGGCATCCCCGGCTACAAGAACGCCTACCCCAGCTTCCGGGTGCCGAAGATCGGCGGTCAGTCGTCGCAATACCTGACCCAGGCACTGGTCGAGTACCGCCAGGGCAAGCGCAAGCATCCGACGATGCAGGCGCAGGCCCAGAGCTTCTCGGACCAGGACATCGCCGACATCTCCGCCTTCCTCTCCACCCTCAAGTAAGCGCAACCATGTCGAAAGCCCAGAACGCCCAGCGTCTCGCCATCGTCCTGTTTGCTGCCTTGGGCCTGGGGGCATGCTCCCAGTCCCAGGTGGAATCCACCGGCAAATCCGCCGCCGACCCCGGCCATGCCAGCGGCGAGCACGGCTCCGGCTCCTCGGCCGGCCTGCCGCTGGGCCGCGAGGCCGCCGGCGACCAGCTCGCCCACGCCAAGGGCAAGGCCACCGGCCAGAGCTGCGTGGACTGCCACGGCCCGGACGGCAATACGCCGATCGATGCCACCTATCCCAAGCTGGGTGGTCAATACGGCGACTATATCGCCCATGCCCTGCAGGCCTATCGGGCCGGCGACCGCCAGCACCCGTTGATGTCCCCCCAGGCCGCCAACCTGAGCGACCAGGAGATCGCCGACCTGGCCGCCTACTTCGGTTCGCGCGGCTCGCAGCTGCGCGACCTCAAGGACGCGCACTGACGCTCGCCGCGGCACACCCGTGCCGCGGCCCTCGGATGGTGCCCTGCCCGCCGCGGTCCGCCCGCGGGCTTTGGTTTGCCGCCCCGCTTCGCGGCTGGGAGCAGTTCAGGAGCGGATCCAGCCGCGACGCGGCTTGCCGGCAGTCGCGGCTGAAGCCGCTCCTACAACTTTCACCCCACCCCATTCTCATCTCCCACTTCCCGTTACTCGCTTTTCGCTTCCCGCCTTTCGTCCTTGTCTTTGCTTCTGCTTTCGCTTCGGCGGCCGGGGACTTTGAGCGTTGCGGCGTGATGCCTGCTGACGGGAAGTAAAGGAGGAGGTTCATGCCCGCAAAGCGGGCCTGAACCGGGGGACATGAGCGGCAGCAGGCATCGCGCCGCAACGCCCGCGGCCCACCATCCCCTGGCGGACCCAACGAAGGCCAACCAAGCCAACGCCAGCGAACAACCAGAAAAACAGCGGCCGCCAGGCCGCAACCCAACCACTCCTCCACCCCGTCGGCACGCCCCCCAAGGCCACACCGCCCACACCCCGCCGGTTTCCCGGCACCGCTCTGGCATGCCCATTGCATCGACCCGGTAGCCCCGGTCCCCCGGGACCGCGCACCGTCCCGTCGAGCCTGCCATGCCGATCCCCGTCACCCGCCCGCTGCTGCCGCCCCTGGCCGAGTTCATGCCCTACCTGGAGAAGGTCTGGGCCAGCCGCACGCTGACCAATGGCGGCGACATGCACCGGCAGCTGGAGAAGGCCCTGGCCGACTACCTCGGTGTCGAGCACCTGGCGCTGATGGCCAACGGGACACTGGCCCTGGTCACCGCGCTGCAGGCCCTGCGCGTCACCGGCGAGGTCATCACCACCCCCTATTCCTTCGTCGCCACCGCGCATTCGTTGCTCTGGAACGGCATCAAGCCGGTGTTCGTCGACGTCGACCCGGTGACCTTCAACCTCGACCCGGCACGCATCGAGGCGGCGATCACCCCGCAGACCACCGCGATCATGCCGGTGCACTGCTATGGCACGCCCTGCGACACCGCGGCCATCGAACGCATCGCCGAGACCTACAACCTGCGGGTGATCTACGACGCCGCCCATGCCTTCGGGGTCGAGGACGGCGGCGGCTCGGTGCTGCGCCACGGCGACCTCAGCGTGCTCAGCTTCCACGCCACCAAGGTCTTCAACACCTTCGAGGGCGGCGCGATCATCTGCCCGGATGCGCGGACCTACCGCCGCATCGGCCACCTGAAGAACTTCGGCTTCGTCGACGAAACCACTGTCGTGGCGCCGGGCATCAACGGCAAGATGAGCGAGGTCAACGCCGCCTTCGGCCTGCTGCAACTGCGCCATATCGACCAGGCACTGGAACGCCGCCGCCAGATCGATGCGCTGTATCGGGCCCGCCTGGGCGGACTGGCGGGCATCACCTGCATGCCGCCGTGCCCACGCCAGGCACGCGCCAACCACGCCTATTTCCCGATCCTGGTCGATCCGGACTTCGCCACCAGCCGTGACGGCCTGTACCAGCACCTGCGCGACAACGGCATCCATGCGCGGCGCTATTTCTACCCGCTGATCAGCGACTTCCCGATGTACCGCGGCCTGCCCTCGGCCGAGCCGACCCGGCTGCCGGTCGCCCGCTCGGCCTCGCAGCGCATCCTGTGCCTGCCGATCTTCCCGGACCTGCCGGATTGCCAGGTCGAACGCATCTGCGACCTGGTCGAATCGGCCGGGCGCCCGGCACGGGCCGGCATCGCGCTGCCGGCGGTGGCGCTGGCATGAGGCTGGCAGCGATGCAGCCATACTTCTTCCCGTACCTGGGCTACTACCAGCTGGCCGCGGGGGTGGACCGTTTCGTGTTCCTCGACGATGCCGCCTTCATCACCCGCGGCTTCATCCACCGCAACCGCATCCTGCTGGATGGCCAGCCCTACCGCTTCACCCTGCCGGTGGCCCGTGCCAGCCAGCACCGCAGCATCGCCGAGCACCGGTTCGCCGGGGGTTTTGCCCGCCTCCTGCAGCAGCTGCGGCATGGCTATGCGCGCGCCCCGCACTTTCGCGAGGTCCTGCCGCTGGTCGAATCGGCGTGGGAGGCCGGCGGCGGCAACGTCGCGGCCGCATGCGCCGCGTCGGTCGAGGCGGTATTCGCCTACCTGGGACTGGCCCTGCCCGCCGTGCGCGCCTCGGCACTTGGGGTCGACGGGCGTGGCCAGGAACGCATCCTGGCACTGTGCGGCCATTTCGGCGCCGACCGCTATCACAACGCACCGGGTGGCCGCGCGCTCTACGACCCGGACCGCTTCCGCGCGGCCGGCGTGCAGCTGTGCTTCGTGCAACCACGGTTCCCCGCCTATCGCCAACCAGGAGCCGCCGCGTTCGCGCCCGGGCTTTCCATGATCGACGTGCTGATGAACAACCCGCCGCAGGCTGTCGGCGCCATGTTGGCGCAGGCCCGGATCGAGGTGGCGGCATGAACGCGCTGGCCCACCATCCGCTGCAGGACGCCGCGCCGGTCATCGCCGTCGTGCTGGCCGGCGGCCGCGGCACCCGTTTCGGCAGCGAGTTGCCAAAGCAGTTCGTGAAGCTGTCCGGGCGCATGGTCATCGAGCACACGGTCGAGGTCTTCGAGCAGAACGAGGCGGTCGACCAGATCGTGGTCGTGGTGCCGGCCGGCTACGAGGACACGGTGTGGGAAGCGGCCATGCGCAACGGCTGGCGCAAGCTGTCCAAGGTCGTGCTCGGCGGCAACGACCGGGCCGACTCCACCGCCTCGGCGCTGGACGCACTGGGCGGGCATTCCGAGCATGCCCGCGTGCTCGTGCACGACGCCGCGCGCCCGCTGCTCGACCACCCGACCATCGAGCGCTGCCTGCGCGCGCTCGACGTGCATGGCGCGGTGGACGTGGTGGTGCCGGCCAGCGACACCATCGTCGAGGTTGGCCAGCAGGAGCATATCCACGACATTCCCGACCGCAGCCGCCTGCGTCGCGGGCAGACGCCGCAGGGCTTCCGCCTGGGCGTGCTGCGCGCGGCCTATCGCCGCGCCACCGCGCGCGGCCTGGCCGGGGTGACCTGCGACTGCGGCGTGGTGCGCCGCGAGTCGCCCGAGGTGGAGATCGCAACCGTCGCCGGATCGCCATCCAACCTGAAGATCACCGACGCGGTGGACCTGTACATCGCCGAGAAGCTGATCCAGACCCGCAGCATCGAGGCCGCGCGCAACGACGAAGCGCTGGCGCAACTGCGCGACAAGGTAGTGGTGGTGGTCGGCGCATCCTACGGCATCGGCGCGGCAGTGGCCGCGCTGGCGCAGCATCACGGCGCGCGCGTGCATCGCGCCGGTCGCACCAGCGGCAACATTGACATCACCCGTTCCCGCGACCTCGAACGGCTGCTCGCCGGCATCGCCGAACGCGAAGGCCGCATCGACGCGGTGATCAATTCCGCCGCCCTGCTGGTCAAAAAGCCGCTGACTGCGTTCGGCGCGGGCGAGCTGGAACAGGTCATCGCGACCAACCTCACCGGTGCCTTCGTGCTAGCCCAGGCCGCCTACCCGTACCTGCGCGCCAGCCAGGGCTGCCTGGTCAACTTCGCCTCCAGCTCCTACACCCGCGGCCGCGCGTTCTACGCCGCCTACAGCGCGACCAAGGCCGGCGTGGTCAACCTGACCCAGGCACTGGCCGAGGAATGGGCGCCCGAGCGCATCCGCGTGGTCTGCATCAACCCCGAACGCACGCGCACGCCGATGCGGGTACGCAATTTCGGCGCCGAGCCGGCCGACAGCCTGCTCGAGCCGGACGTGGTCGCCCGCTCCACCCTGCAGGCCCTGTGCTCGCCGCTTACCGGCGTGGTGTTCGATGTCCGCCGCGCCGGTTGATGCCGCGCCGCGGCTGGCCGATGGCGTCGCGCTGCGCGACGTGCAGCGCCGTGCCTTCGGCGTACTCGAAGCACTGGCGCAGTTCTGCGACCGCCACGACCTGCGCTACTACCTGGTCGGCGGCACCCTGCTCGGCGCGTTGCGGCACGGCGGCTTCATCCCGTGGGACGACGACATCGACATCGCGCTGCCGCGGCCGGACTACGCGCGACTGCTGGCGCTGGTGGGCAAGTTGCCCGCTGGCCTGAAGGCCATTCATCCCAGCCTGGACCCGGCCACGCCCTACCCGTTCCTGGTCGTGCGCGACGCGCGTTCGCGGCTGGTCATCGACTATGCCCGCCCGTTCGACCGCGGCATCGGCGTGGATGTCTTCCCGCTCGACGCGGTGCCGGCGCCGGGCCGCCGCCGGGACGCGCTGTTCGCGCTGATCGGCCTGATGCGCGCGTGGACGATGAACAAGCAGCAGGGCTATTACCCGCACCGGGTGCGTACCGGCCGCCGCCTGCGCTTCGCGCTGCTCTCGCTGGCCAGCCGCATCGTGCCGGCGCGACGCATCTTCGCCCTGTACGAACGCCTGGTCTCGCGCGGCGCGCGCGAGGACGGCGCGCTCGGCAACCTGTATGGCCTGTATGGACGCCGCGAGATCGTCGATGCGGGAGTGTTCGGCGAAGGCCGCTGGGTCCGCTTCGAAGGCACCCGCTTCCGCGCCCCCGCCGAAGCCGAGCGCTACCTGGAAACCGTCTACGGCGACTACCGTCGCCTCCCGCCCCTGGACCAGCGCCATTCCGGCCACCGCATCCGCGCGGTCGGCCTGGGATGAACCGCCCCGCCCACACGGACCCAAGGCCCATGCTGCACAAGATCGGCGTACCCCTCGCGCGATATCTCTTCGACGCCTCGCTGCGCTACCTCAAGACCCACAACCCGCACACCGCGCGCACGGTACCGCCGGCCGCGCGCGCGCCGGCACTCGTGCTGCACACCGGTGCCTCGCTGGAGGCCGGCGGGTTGGACCACGTTAGGCCCTGGCTGCCTCACCTGCAGGCATCGGGTATCGAATACCTGCTCGTGGCGCGCACGATGGATACCTACGAGGCCCTGCTGGCCGCCTATCCGGACGAGCCGGTGTCGCTGATCAAGGGCTCGCTGGACACCGACCTGTTGTTCCGGCGCTTTCCCTCGATCCGCGCCGTGCTCTACCTCGCCAACACCGCGAGCAACAACCAGTTCCTGCGCTATCCCGACCTGGCCCACGTGTTCCTGGGCCACGGCGACAGCGACAAGAGCGCCAGCATGAACCGGCTGTTCAAGGTATACGACGAGATTTTCGTTTCCGGACAGGCGCACATCGACCGCTTCGAGCACGCGGACTTCGACACCACCGGCATGAAGTTCCGCATCGTCGGCCGCCCGCAGGTCGCCGGCCTGCTCGAGGCGGCCGACAGTGACGTCGAGGCTGCACGCATCCTCTACCTGCCGACCTGGGAGGGTTACCACGAGGACCAGGCCTATTCGTCGCTGCCGTTCGCCGCCGAACTGCTGTCTGCCGCACGGGCCGCCGGACTGCCGGTGCAGGCCAAGCTGCATCCGGCCACCGGCGCGTTCGACAAGCGCTACCGCCAGGCCGAACGCGACATCGCCGCGGCGATGACCGAGGGCGCGGACGCGGTGTCCTTCGTGCCGCGCGCCACCCGGCTGGCCGATGTGCTTGGGCCCGACGCGATCTTCGTCTGCGACGTTTCGGCGGCGGTCTCCGAATGCCTGGCGCTGGACCGGCCGATCTTCGTGTACGTACCACCGACCGGCAGGGTGCGCATCCTCAGCGGGCACATCAGCTACGCCGATTACGCCTACACCTTCTCAAGCCTGGCCGAATTCACCGCCAGGCTGCGTCGGGTGCTGGCCGGCGACGATTCCCTGGCGCCGGCCCGGCGCGCCGCGCGCGATTACTTCATCAGCCCCCGCGCCACCCGCGAGGGTGCCTTCCGGCAGGCATTGCACTCGCTGGCCGGGCTGCCCACCGCCGCAGCATCGCCGGCGCCTTCTCCCTCCCTCATCGAGGCCGTTTCGCCATGACCACCCAATGCGCCGCCTGCGGCACCCCTGACGTCGTCGAGGAGCCGGTCACCTGCGTGGCCCGAAAGCTCGAGGGACGCACCTTCGATTTCGTGATCTGCAAGGTCTGCGGCTTCATCGCCAACCCGAGCAACCTGCACAACTACCTCGATGCCGGCTTCGGCGCCACCAGCCGTCCGGAGACCAGCACGCGCGCCGGCGACGGCGTGACGCCGCGCCGCGAGTACCGTATCGCCGAGATGGGCGTGGATATCCTCGGCCGCCTCGGCGGTGCGAGCCCGGCCGACGTACTGGTATTCGGCTCCGGCCTGTCCTACGACCACGTGCTGATGAAGCAGCGCCTGCCGGTCGGCCGCGTCGCCCTTTCGGACATGGCCAATTTCCAGGAAGTGGACGACTTCGTGCCGCTGTCCGCGCGCGACCAGCAGTTCGACCTGGTGATCGCCTCGGAGGTGGTGGAGCACTTCACCTCGCTGGACGAGGATTTCGACAACCTGTTCTCCAAGGTCAAGCCCGGCGGCCTGGTCGTGGCCAGCACCAACATCCACGACGGCACGCCGCTGCAGCGCCTGCTGTATCCGTTCCTCACCGGCCATACCGCCTACTACACCGGTCGCGCGCTGCAGGCGATCTGCCGCCGCTTCGGCCTTCGCGTCGATTTCCGCACCCCGGCCGCGGCGCTGGGCGAGCCGGGCCCGCGCAAGCGCTACCTGCTGTTCTATCGCGATCCGGCGGTCGGCGAATGCATCAGCCAGTACTTCGCCGACCACCACCTGGCACCGTCGGAATGAGCCGGGCGCCTGCCCGGGCACGAACCGCCGCCGGACCGGCCGCCCGCGCGCCGGGCCCGGTGCGCGTGCTCGTGTTCCCGGCAGGCACCGAGGTCGGGCTGGAGACCGGCAGCGCGCTGGAGCGCTCGCTCAACGTGCAGCTGCATGGCGCCGGCAGCCGCGACGACCACGGCGTGCTGGCCTTCGCCCGTTACGCCACGCTGCCGTCCATCGGCGACGCCGACTTCGACGTTTGTTTCGCCGCGCTGCTGGCGCGCTGGAACATCGAACTGGTGTTCGCCAGCCATGACGACGTGCAGGAATACCTCGCCCCGCGCATCGGCGCCTGGGGCGCCACCCTGGTCAATGGCGATCCCGATGCCTGCCGCATCGCGCGCAGCAAGGCCGCGACCCTGGAGGCCTTCGCCGACGCCGAATGGGCCCCGCGCCGCCACCATGATGCCGGCGCGATCGTTACCTGGCCGGTGGCGGTCAAGCCCGATCGCGGCCAGGGCGGCCAGGGCTTCGCCCGCGCCGATGATGCCGCCGCGCTGGCGCACGCCGTGGCTGGGCTGCAGCAGCCAGTGGTCACCGAATACCTGCCTGGCGAGGAAATCACCGTCGACTGTTTCAGCGATCGCCACGGTCGGCTGCTGCACGCCGGCGCCCGCAGCCGCGAACGCGTATCCGGCGGGGTGGCGATGCGTTCGCGCCCGCTGCCGGCCGATGCCGCGGTGGACACCATCGTCAACGCGATCAACGAGCGGCTGGTCCTGCGCGGCCCCTGGTTCGCGCAGTTGCGGCGCGACGTCGCCGGATGCTGGAAGCTGCTGGAGATCAGCACGCGGTTGTCGACCGGTTCCACGCTGGCGCGCGCGGCGGGCATCAACCTGCCGCTGCTGGCCGTGCAGGATTTCCTCGGGCGCGACCTGGCCCTGCTGCAGGAACCTCGACTGCGCCTGCTCGAACGCCGGCTGCAACACCACGCCGTGCTGGATTACGACTTCGACGCCTGCTACTTCGACCTGGACGATACCCTGGTCTGCGCAGGCCGCGCCAACCCGGCCGCCATGCGGCTGGCCTACCGGCTGCTGGAGCTGGGCAAGCGCCTGGTCCTGCTGACCCGCCACCCGGGCGACATCTCCCGCACGCTCGAGGCGGCAAGGATCAGCCCGGCGCTGTTCGACGACATCGTCCACCTGCGCGCCGGCGAGCCGAAGTCCTCGGCCATTGCCGCGCCGGCGCTGTTCATCGACAACCACTTCCCCGAGCGCCAGGAAGTTTCCCGCCGCCTCGGCATTCCCGTCTTCGACGTCGACGCGCTCGACCTGCTGTGCAGATGACTCCGCAACCCCACCTGCTTCCCACCGATGCCCCGCTGGTCAGCGTGGTCATGCCCGCCTTCAAGTCGCTGTACCTGAAGCAGGCGCTGGCCAGCCTCGCCGCGCAGACCTGCCGCGCCATCGAGCTGATCGTTTGCGACGACAATCCGGGAACGGCCGTGCGCGACTGCGTGCAGGCCTTCGCGGCCACCGCGCCGTTCCCGGTGCAGTACCACCACAATCCAGAGCGCCTGCGCGAATCGCGCAACGCGGCGCGCTGCGTGTCGCTGGCGCGTGGCCAGTTCATCAAGTTCCTCTACGACGATGACGTGCTGGAGGCCGCTTGCATCGCCGCCCAGGCCGCGGTGCTGCGCGCCCATCCGGACATCGCCCTGGTCACCTCGCGCCGGCGCCGGATCGGCCCGGCCGGGGAAATCCTGCCCGACACGCTGCACACCGCGCCGCTGTTCACCGGCGACGTGCGCATCGATGGCCGCGCCCTGGTGCGTTTCCTCGGCGCGCATCCGCACAACTTCATCGGCGAGCCCAGCGCGGTCATGTGCCGGCGCGCCGACCTGGCCGACTGCGGCGAGCGCCTGATGGACCTGGCCGGCCAGCCCATCCAGTGGTTCGGCGACCTGGCGCTCTACGCCCGCCTGCTGCAGCGTGGCGACCTGGCGTACCTGGCCGCGCGGCTGAGCGACTTCCGCGTCTCGCCGTGGCAGTTCAGCCAGCTCGGCCGCGAGCGGCCTGGCATCGGCGAGCGTGGACGGGACGCATTCCGCAATGGCCTGCGCCAGCTTGGCTGGGCCGACCCTGAAGGCTTCGACACCCCCACCACCGTACCGCTGGCCCCACTGGACGCCGGCGCCCCGGCGCAGCCGCTCGACCTGCTGCAGGCCCTGGCCGAGGCCGAAACGCGCGCCGGCGTACGCGCCCAGCTCGACGAGTGGCAGCAGCAACGCCGGCTCGATCCATCGCAATGGCCGCTGGCGCAGGCATGGCTGGACGCGCATGCGCGCCCCGCACTGACCGTCCTGCTCGATGCCCGCCACCGCGACGACGCCGCGCTGCAAGCCACGCTCGAGAGCCTGGCCGAACAGCGCAGCCTGTATGCCCCGCTGCACGTGCGCGTGCTCGGCCGCGGCGAAATCGCCGCCGATTACCGGGACTGGGTCGCCAACGCGCCGGCAGCGCCGGACCTGGGCGCCGCGTTCGCCGCCCTGCGCGCCGATTCCCTTCCGGGCACGTGGCTGGTGCAGGCCGATGCCGGCGACGTCTTCTGCGCCGGCGCCCTGCAACGCCTCCCGCTTGCCCTTGCCGCGGCCAACGCGCCGCACGCGGTATTCGCCGACGAGTGGCATCGCGGCCCCGGCCTGGCGCCGCCGGCGCCGGTGCTGCGCCCGGATTTCGACCCCGACCTGCTGCTCGGCCACCCCGCCGCGATGGCCGGCCACTGGATCTTCGCCCGCGAGGCGCTGGACGCGCTGGACGTGCCGGCGGGCGATGACCCGCTCGTGCTCTCGCTGGCGCTGATCCTGCAGCTGCTGGAGCGCGGCGGCAGCGACCACCTGGCCCACCTGCCCGAACCACTGCTCTATTGCGAGCCGCCGCGCAGCGACGCCACGCGCCTGGCAGCACTGACCGCCGACCACCTGCACCGGCTTGGCCATCCCGACACGGCGATCAGCTCGCCGGCGCCCGGGCTGCAACGCATCGACTGGCGGCACGACCGGTCTGCGCGCGTGTCGCTGGTGCTGGTCGTCGATGCCGCCACCGACGCGGCCAACCTGCAGCGCTGCGTGGTGAGCCTGCTGGAGAAGACCGGGCATCCCGACTACGAGCTGCTGCTTGCCGACAACGGCGCCGTCCCCGAGGTGTCGCAGTGGCTGCAGCAGGTCACCGCGCTGGCGCCGTCGCGGCTGCGGCTGTTCGGCTTCGATGCGGTGGTGCCGCATGCCCAGGCCAGCAACCTGGCCGCGAGCCAGGCCAGCGGGGAGTTCCTGCTGTTCCTGCGCGCGGAGGCCGCCTTCGTGCAGCCGCATTGGCTGCAGGCGATGCTCGCCCATGGCCTGCGCGAAGGCGTCGGCATCACCGGCGCGCGCACGGTCTCGGCCGAGGGCCGGATCACCCATGCCGGCCTGCTGCCGGCGCTGGCAGGTGAATCCATCGGCGCCTTCGTCGGCGAGCCCATCGATGCGCCGGGTTACCTGGGCCGCCTGCGCCTGGCGCATGCGTGCCAGGCGGTGTCCGATCGCTGCCTGCTGGTCGGGCGCGGCTTGTTCGAGCAGCTCGGCGGCTTCGACGCGGAGGCGTTTCCGCAGGACGGGGCGGACATCGACCTGTGCCTGCGCGGCCAGGCCCTGGGACAGCGCGTGGTCTGGACTCCGGATGCCCTGCTGCTGCATGCCGGGCCACCGACGCTGTCGGAGGCCTCGCGCCAGCGCCTGCTCGAGCGCTGGCTGCCCGACATCGCGCAGTCGCCCGCCTATCATCCCGGCCTGCGCCTGGACGTGCCCGGTGGCTACCGCCTGGGCGAATCCGCTTTCTCCTGGCAGCCGCTGCCGCATCGACCGCAGCCGCGCGTGCTGGCACATCCGGCCGATGCACATGGCAGTGGCCAATACCGCGTGCTGCAGCCGCTGGCCGCCCTGCGCGCGGCCGGCGCGGTCGAGGGCACGGCGCATGCCCTGTTGCTGGACACGGTCGAACAGCACCGCATCGACCCGGACGTGGTGATCCTGCAGCGCCGCGTGGGCGAGGCAGAACTGGCCCGCATGGCAGCGATGCCGCGCCATTCGAACGCGCTGAAGGTCTACGAACTGGACGACTACCTGCTGGAACTGCCGGCCGGCAGTCTCCATCGCGCGCAGTTGCCGGCGGACATCGGGCGCAGCCTGCCGCGGGCGCTGTCCCTGTGCGACCGGGTGGTCGTCTCGACACCGGCCCTGGCCGAAGCCCTGTCCGGCCTGCACGCGGATATCCGCGTCGCCCGCAACCGCCTGCCGCCGGCCTGGTGGACGCGCCTGCCACAGGTCCATCGCAATACCGGCCCGCGCCCGCGCGTGGGCTGGGCCGGCGGCATCGGCCACGGCGGCGACCTGGAGATGATGTTCGAGGTCGTCCGCGCCTTGGCCGGCGAGGTGGACTGGGTGTTCATGGGCATGTGCCCGGAGCGCCTGCGCCCGTATGTGCGCGAGTTCCATGCCGGCGTGGACATCGAGGTCTACCCGCGCGCGCTGGCCCGGCTGAACCTGGACCTGGCACTGGCGCCGCTGGAAGACAACCGCTTCAACGCCTGCAAGAGCAACCTGCGCCTGCTCGAGTACGGCGCCTGCGCCTTCCCGGTGGTGTGCAGCGACGTCGAGGCCTACCGCGACGGGCTGCCGGTGACGCGGGTGCGCAACCGCAGCGCCGACTGGCTGGCGGCGATCCGCGAGCACCTGGCCGACGGCGACGCCCGTGCGGCGGCGGGCGATGCGCTGCGCGCGGTGGTACGCAGGGACTGGATGCTGGAAGGCGACGGGCTGGCGGATTGGCGCGCTGCCTGGCTGCCTTGATCGTGGGGCGCGGCCGGGAAACTGTGGGAGGGGCTTCAGCCCCGACGCCTTGCCGGCACAGACGATGCAAAGGCAGTCAGACCCACGGTCACGGCTGATGGCCCGGGGCCACCCAGAGCCACTCCTGCAGGTGCAATCCTCCACATTACCCACCTGGAGGAAAGCCCTCCTTCGTTGAGGTTCTTCGCCGATTTGCGGGGAGGAGGAGGGGGTGTGTTGTTGCGGCCTGGCGGCCGCTTTGTTTTTGGTCTTTTGTCTTTTGAGGCTGGGTTGGCCTTCGATGTGGGCGGGCTCGCTTGGGTTGTGCGGGGTCCTTGGGCTACCGGCTTGTCGGGACACGCCGTAAACCCATCCATGGGGGCTCGGTGGCGCCATCCATGGCGCCCCACGGTCCCGACAAGCCGGTAGCCCAAGAACCCGACAGATGGCGGGGGCGGACGGGAAAAGCGGAAGCGAAAAAGCAAAAGCGGAAAGCAGTAGCGGAAAGCAGAAGCGAAGAGCGAGTGGAATGAGGTGGGATGGAGGGAGAAAGCGGATCGCCCGCTGCGTGGCTCCAAGCATCTCGAAGCCACTCCTCCGGCGCACCGCGCAGCTGCCGGCCTCGAAGCCGCGCAGCAGGCGCCCCGCTTTCCATCACCCCACCACCCACTCTCATTCGCTCTTGCTCTTGCTCTTGCTCTTGCCTCTTGCTCTGGCTCCTGCTTTCGCCCTGGCTTTTCCCCACCGCCCCTCAGGAACCTGTCGGCGCCTTGGGGATACCGGCGGATCGGGACCGTGGGGCGCCATGGATGGCGCCACCGAGCCTCCATGGATGGATTCACGGCGTGTCCCGGTCCGCCGGTATCCCCGAGGCGCACGCACAATCCAGGCGAGCCGATCCACATCGAAGGCCAACCAAGCCAAAAAAGACAAAGAACCAAAACCAAAGCGGCCGCCAGGCCGCAACAACAATCCCCCCGCTTTCCAGCCAGATCGCTGTAGCACCCTCTCCAGGCGAAAGCCGACTGGCGGCCGGCAACGGGATGGACCAATCAAACGTCCCCTGCGAATCGGCGAAGAACCTTTATCAAGGGGGCGGGCCGACAGGCCGGGGGACAGGCAAGGCAGCAGGCGCCCCTGGCGCTTGCGCGGCACGCGCCAGGTCGCTGCCAGCCCAGCGGGCAGGGCGCCAAGTCAAATGCCAAACCCGTGCCGGATTCCCGGCGCAGGTTTGGCACACCAATTGCATTGTGAACGGCGACCGTCGTCCGGGCCGTACCCATGACCGATTCCATCAGTTCGATCCTGTCGCAGATCCGCAGCTACCAGAGCCAGGTCGGCCAGTCCTCGCTCGGGGCGGCGGCTGACGTCGGTCGCTCGAATGCGGTCCAGGGACTGGCCGGCAGCCAGGCCACCGATGCGACCCAGGGCGCCAGCTTCAGCGACACCCTGCGTGGCGCGCTGAGCGGGGTGAACGAGGCCCAGCAGAAGGCCGGCGCGCTGTCCAAGGCCTTCGAAATGGGTGACCCCAGCGCCGACCTGGCGCGCGTCATGGTCGCCTCGCAGCAGTCCCAGATCGCCTTCCGCGCCACCGTGGAAGTCCGCAACCGACTCGTCCAGGCGTACCAGGACGTGATGAACATGCCGCTGTAAGGGTAGGAACGGATGGCACTCGCACTCACCAAGGACAGCCTGCACCAGGGCGCCGAGAAGGCCGGCACCTGGTTCGACCGCATCCAGAGCCTGCAGATCACCCGCCGCCTCGGCCTGATGCTGATGATCAGCCTCGCCGTGGCCGCCGGCCTGGTCGTGTTCTTCTGGTCGCAGAAGCCCGGCTACACCGCGCTGTACACCGGCCTGGACGAGAAGGCCACGGCCGAGGCCACCGACCTGCTGCGCGCGGCCAACATCCCGTTCAAGATCGACCCGGCCACCGGCGCGATCACCGTGCCGGAAGCCAACCTGCACGATGCCCGCCTCAAGCTCGCCGGCTCCGGCCTGGCCGACAACGGCCGCATGGGCTTCGAGCTGATGGAACGCGACCCCGGCTTCGGCGTCAGCCAGTTCGTCGAGAACGCGCGCTACCAGCACGCACTGGAAACCGAACTGGTGCGCACCATCGCCACGCTGCGCCCGGTCCGCGACGCCCGCGTGCACCTGGCCATCCCCAAGCCCAGCGCCTTCACCCGCCAGCGCGAGGCGGCCAGCGCCTCGGTGGTGCTGGAACTGCGCGGCGGCCAGAGCCTGGAGCGCAACCAGGTCGATGCCATCGTCCACCTGGTGTCCTCCTCGATCCCGGACCTGGCGCCGGAACGCGTGACCGTGGTCGACCAGAGCGGCCGCATGCTCACCATCGCCGACCCCAACAGCGACGCGGCCGCCAACGCCGCCCAGTTCGACCAGGTGCGCCGGCAGGAGAGCGCGTACAACCAGCGCATCCGCGAACTGCTCGAGCCGCTCACCGGCCCGGGCCGGGTGAACCCGGAAGTCAGCGTGGACATGGATTTCTCGGTGATCGAGGAAGCCCGCGAGTTGTTCAACGGCGAACCGCCGAAGCTGCGCAGCGAGCAGGTCAGCGAGAACTCCAGCAGCACCGCCGGCCCGCAGGGCGTGCCGGGCGCGACCAGCAATACCCCGCCCGGCGCGGCCAATCCCGGCCAGCCGAACGCCCCGGCCGCCGCGCCGGGCGCCAATGGCGCGGCGAACGCCGCCGCTGCCCAGCAGGCCAGCGCCGCCACCCCGACCGAAAGCGCCAAGAGCGCCACCCGCAACTACGAGCTCGACCGCACCCTGCAGCACACCCGCCAGCCGGCCGGCCGCATCAAGCGCGTCACCGTCGCGGTGCTGGTCGACCACGTGCCGCGCCCGGATGCCAAGGGCAAGGTCACCGAGCAGGCGCTCAGCGCCGCCGAACTCACCAAGGTCGAATCGCTGGTCAAGCAGGCGGTAGGCTTCGATGCCGCGCGCGGCGACACCGTGTCGGTGATGAATGCCCCGTTCGTGCGCGAGACGCCCGACGCCGATGCCGGGCCCAAATGGTGGGAAGACCCGCGCGTGCGCGACGGTGCCCGCCTGCTGCTGGGCGCGGTGATCGTGCTGGCGCTGTTGTTCGGCGTGCTGCGCCCTGCCCTGCGCTCGATCGCCGGCCCGGCGCCGGCGAAGAAAAAGGACGAGGCCGGAGTGCCGGCGAGCGCGGACGTGCGCCTGCTCGACGACGAGGACCTGCTGCCCACGCTGGCCGAGGACACCGCGCAGCTGGGGCTCGAGCGCAAGGCAGCCATCGCCCTGCCCTCGGACGCATACGAAGACCGGTTGCGCCAGGCGCGCGATGCGGTCAAGGCCGACTCCAAGCGGGTCGCACAGCTCGTGAAGGGATGGGTCGCCAGTGAAACCTGACAATCAACCGCTGAGCGGCGTGCAGCGCGCCGCCGTGCTGCTGCTCTCGCTCGGCGAGAGCGACGCGGCCGAGGTGCTCAAGCACATGGACCCGAAGGAGGTGCAGAAGATCGGCATCGCCATGGCGACCATGAGCGGCATCTCGCGCGACCAGGTCGAGAAGGTCATGGACGACTTCAACAGCGAGCTGACCGCCAAGACCTCGCTCGGCGTTGGCGCCGACGACTACATCCGCAACGTGCTGATCCAGGCGCTGGGCGCGGAGAAGGCCTCCGGGCTGATCGACCGCATCCTCCTCGGCCGCAACACCACCGGCCTGGACACGCTGAAGTGGATGGATCCGCGCGCCGTGGCCGACCTGGTCCGCAACGAGCATCCGCAGATCATCGCGATCGTGATGGCCCACCTGGACAGCGACCAGGCCGCCGAATCGCTGAAGAACCTGCCCGAGCGCACCCGCGCCGACGTGCTGCTGCGCATCGCCACCCTCGACGGCATCCCGCCGAACGCGCTGAGCGAGCTCAACGAGATCATGGAGCGCCAGTTCGCCGGCAACCAGAACCTCAAGTCCTCCAGCCTGGGCGGGGTGAAGTGCGCGGCCAACATCCTCAACTTCCTCGACAGCGGCCAGGACCAGGGCGTGCTGCAGGCGATCGGCAAGGTGGATTCCGAGCTGGCCGGCCGCATCCAGGACCAGATGTTCGTGTTCGACAACCTGATGGAGCTGGAGGACCGCGAGATCCAGACCCTGCTGCGCGAGGTTTCCGGCGAGAAGCTCGGCCTGGCGCTGCGCGGGGCCGACGTCAAGGTGCGCGAGAAGATCACCCGCAACATGTCCCAGCGCGCCGCCGAGATCCTGCTCGAGGACATGGACGCGCGCGGCCCGGTGCGGCTGTCGGACGTGGAAGCGGCGCAGAAGGAGATCCTCACCATCGTGCGCCGCCTGGCTGACGAAGGCACGATCGTGCTCGGCGGCGGCGGCGCGGAGGCGATGGTATGAGCGCGGTGCTCGGCGAGGACGTGGTGCGCTGGCTGGCGCCGAGCCTGGACGTGGTCACCGTCGCGACGGAGCCGGTGGCCGACGAACCGCCGCCCCCGCCGATCCCCAAGCCGCCGACGCTGCAGGAGATCCAGGCGATCCAGGACGCCGCGCGCCAGGAAGGCTTCGAGCGCGGCCATGCCGAAGGCTACGCCCAGGGCCAGGCCGAGGTGCGCCGGCTCACCGCGCAGATCGAGGGCATCCTGGACAACTTCAGCCGCCCCCTCGCCCGGCTCGAGACCGAGGTGGTCGGCGCGCTCGGCGAACTGGCCGTGCGCATCGCCGGCAGCCTGGTCGGGCGCGCCTACGAAACCGACCCGGTGCTGCTGTCGGACCTGGTCAGCGAAGCGGTCGACGCGGTCGGCGGCAGCAGCCGCGAGGTCGAGGTGCGCCTGCACCCGGACGACATCGCCGCGCTCACCCCGCTGCTGTCGATGATGTCCGGCGCCCGCCTGGTCGCCGACCCCAGCCTCAGCCGCGGCGACCTGCGCGTACACGCCGAAAGCGTGCGCATCGACGGCACGCTGGAAGCGCGCTTGCGCGCGGCGCTTGAGACGGTCATGCGCAAGGCGGGGGCCGGCCAGTGAACGCGCAGCTGCTGCCCACTGCGATGCCCGCCGAATGGTCGGCCGCGCGCGACCTGCGCCTGGCTACGCGCCTGGGCGCACTCGGGCTGGATCCGGCCAATGGCCGCGGCCTGATCCGCGAGGGCGTGCTGCGCCGCGCCGTCGGCCTGACCCTGGAAGCGGTCGGCTGCGAGGCGCCGATGGGCGCGACCTGCAAGGTCGAGGTCGTCGATGGCGGCTGGGTCGATGCCGAGGTGGTGGGCTTCGCCGGCGACCGCACCTACCTGATGCCCAGCGCCGAACTGCACGGCCTGCTGCCGAACGCGCGCGTGGTGCCCTCGCGCCGCCGCGGCGGCGTGGAGGTCGGCGAAGGCCTGCTCGGCCGCGTCATCGACAGCGACGGCGTGCCGCTGGACGGCAAGGGCCCGATCCGCGGCGAAGGCACGACCTCGATGGCCGGCGTGTCGATCAATCCCCTTGCCCGCGAGCCGATCACCACGCCGCTGGACGTGGGCGTTCGCGCGATCAACGCCCTGCTGCCGATCGGCCGCGGCCAGCGCGTGGGTCTGTTCGCCGGCTCCGGCGTCGGCAAGTCGACGCTGCTGGGCATGATGACCCGCTATACCGCCGCCGATGTGATCGTGGTCGGCCTGATCGGCGAACGCGGGCGCGAAGTGCGCGACTTCGTCGAGACCACGCTGGGCGAGGAAGGCCTGCGCCGCTCGGTGGTCGTCGCCAGCCCCGCCGACCGGCCGCCGCTGGCGCGCCTGCATGGCGCCTACCGCGCCACCGCGATCGCCGAATGGTTCCGCGACCAGGGCCTGAACGTGCTGCTGCTGATGGACTCGCTGACCCGCTTCGCCCAGGCCCAGCGCGAGATCGGCCTGTCGGTCGGCGAACCGCCGACCACCCGCGGCTATCCGCCGAGCGTGTTCGCCAAGCTGCCGGCACTGGTCGAGCGCGCAGGCAATGGCGCCGCCGGTCGCGGCTCGATCACCGCGTTCTACACCGTGCTGACCGAAGGCGACGACCCGCAGGACCCGATCGCCGACGCCGCCCGCGCCATCCTCGACGGCCACATCCTGCTCTCGCGCCGCGTCGCCGACAGCGGCCTGTACCCGGCCATCGACGTCGAATCCTCGGTCAGCCGCGTGGTCCAGGACATCGCCGACGACGCCTGGCGCATGCGCATCCGCAAGCTCAAGCGGCTGGTCTCGGCCTATTCGGCCAACCGCGACCTGATCGCCATCGGCGCCTACCAGCGCGGCAACGACCCGGTCACCGACGAGGCGCTGGAGCGCTGGCCGGAGATCGTCGAATTCCTCGGCCAGGACGTCGCCCGCGCTGCCGACCTGTCGCACAGCCAGGCCGCGCTCAAGCGCCTGGTCGAACCGGAGGCCACGCCGGCATGACGCGACATACCGCCTGCCTCCCAGCCGCTTTTCCCCGCGCCCGCTTCGCCGCGGGTGCCTTCGATCGCCCCACAGGCACTGAACCATGATGCAATCCCGCCGGATCGATCCGCTGCTGCGCCGCGCCCAGGAACACGAGGACGAGGTCGCCCGCGACCTGGCCGAACGCCAGCGCACCCTCGACACCCACCTGTCGCGGCTGGAAGAGCTGCGCCGCTATGCCGAGGAATACGCCAGCAGCCAGATGGCCGCCACCAGCCCGGCCCAGCTGAGCAATCGCCGCGCCTTCCTCGACCGCCTCGACAGCGCCGTGCAGCAGCAGCTGCGCACCGTCGACCAGAACCGCGCCAAGGTCGAGGCCGAACGCGCGCGCCTGCTGCTGGCCAGCCGCGAGAAGCAGGTGCTCGAACAGCTCGCCGCCAGCTACCGCACCCAAGAGCGGCAGGTAGTCGAACGCCGCGACCAGCGCGACATGGATGACCTCGGGGCGCGCCGCGCGCGCCTGGCGCGGGCCGCCGAGCCGGGAGAAGGCGCTTGAACCCGCTGTCGATCCTTGCCGGCGCCGCGCGCGCCACCGGCCTGGGCGGCGAGGGCCGCGACAACGTCCCGCAGGACGATGGCGACTCCCCGGACCAGTTCGCGCGGATCCTCGGCGCCAACCAGCGCACCGATACCTCGTCGCCCTCGTCCACTCCGGTCGCGCGCGACAACGGCCAGCGCCGCGACGCCCGCCGCGACAGCGACGGCCAGACCGACAAGGACGCGCGCGGCTCGCAGGACGAGCACGCCACCACCCGTGGGCACGAGGATGGCCGGCGCACCTCGGTGCGGCAGAAGGATGGCGCCGCGCATGACGCCGCCAGCGACGAAGCAGGCGAACAGACCGGCGCCACGGAAGCCGCGGGCGATAAAACCCGCAGCGAAGCCGCCACCACCGCCGACGCCGACACCTGGCCGCCGGCCGGTCTGGGTGGCTTCGGCCTGATGCTGCTGCAGGGCACGCCGACCGCTGCCACCGCCACCGCCGATGCCCCCACGCTTGCCGCCGGCACCGGCGCCGTCCCGACCGCCCTGCCGGGCCTGCCCGGCGCCAGTGCCGGTGCACCGGGCATGACCGCCCTGCCCGGCCTGGCCGCCTCCGCGACGGCCGCCACCGCCACCAGCGCAGATGCGACCGCCCCCCAGGCGCTGGCCGCACTCGCGGCGGTCGCCCAGGCCGGCATGGCCGATGCGGCTTCCAACGATGCCGACCTCCCCGACCTGGCCGCGACCCCGTTCGCCCTGACCCTGCCCGCCGCCCCGGCGCTACCGCGGCTGGCCGACACCCCCGCCGTCTTCAACGCCAGCCCGACCCCGACCCCCGACCTGCAGGGCGACAGCTTCGACGAGGCGGTCGGCACCCGCCTGAGCTGGCTGGCCGAGCAGAAGATCGGCCATGCCCATATCAAGATCACCCCGAACGACCTCGGCCCGATCGAGGTCCAGCTCAAGCTCGATGGCGATCGCGTCCACGCCAGCTTCAGCGCCGCCCACGCCGATGTGCGGCAGGCCCTGGAGCAGAGCCTGCCGCGCCTGCGCGACATGCTCGGCGAGCAGGGCTTCCAGCTGGCCCATGCCGATGTCGGCGCGCAGCAGCAGGGCCAGCCGGGCAATGGCGACGGTTCGACGGCGGGCTTCGGCGGCCTGGCCGACGGCGTGGCCGACGAGCCCGCGCCGGTGATCGTCCCGGCCTCGGTGCTGCGGGCGCGGGGGTTGCTGGACGCTTACGCGTAAGGAGAAGGGGGTTGCGGCCCGGCGGCCGCTGTTGCCTTGGCCTTTCGCTGGCGGTGGGTTGGCTGGCCTTCGATGTCTTCTTTTTCTCTTCCCGCTTTTTCCATTCCCTTTTCGCCTTACGCTTTTTCTGCTTCTCACCTTTTTGCTTTCGCTTCCCGCTCGGCGTCTGCCCTTGCTCTTGCTTTCGGCTCGACGGCCATGATGTGTGGGGCGTTGTGGCGTGATGCCTGCTGACGGGAAGTAAAGGAGGAGGTTCATGTCCGCGCAGCGGACCTGAACCGGAGGACATGAGCGGCAGCAGGCATCGCGCCGCAACGCCCGCCACGATCCCACCCATCGCGGCCGCAAACGAAGGCCATCAAACGCCACGCCAACAACAACCCAAAGCCCCAGCGGCCGCCAGGCCGCAGCCCCCTCCCCCTTCCCAGCGACGGAAAACCGCCACCTGGCCACTGGCACGGCCGTTGCATCTGACGGGAAGCCCGATTCATTGGAGTTTCCCGTGGCCGCTGCCGCCGACAAGAACAAGAAAGCCGACGCCAAGGACAAGAAGCCGTCCTCGCCCCTGCCGATGATCATCGGCGCGGCGGTCCTCGCCGCTGCCGCCGCCGGTGGCGGTGCCTGGTACTTCGCCAGCCAGAACAAGGCCGCGCAAGCCGAGGCCAAGGCCGCCCCGGCGACCAGCAAGATTCCCGCACCGGCCCAATATTTCGCGATGGAACCGCCGTTCGTGGTCAACATGAACGGCCCGGTCGACGGCCCGCGCTACCTGCAGGTCGAGGTGCAGCTGATGACCCGCGACCCGGTCGCGCTGAAGAACATCGAGTCCAACGCGCCGGCGATCCGCGCCCGCCTGCTGATGCTGTTCTCGCAGGTGCAGCCGGCCGAGATCGCCGATCGCCCCGGCAAGGAGAAGCTGCAGGCCGCCTCGCTGGCCGAGGTGCAGAAGCTGCTGCAGGCCGAAACCGGCGCCAAGGGCGCCGAAGCCCTGCTGTTCACCAGCTTCGTGACCCAGTAAGGCCGCGCCGATGAGCGTCAACGACCTGCTGTCCCAGGACGAGATCGATGCCCTGCTGCACGGCGTGGATTCGGGCGCGGTCAACACCGCCCCGGAAGCGGCGCCGGGCGAGGTCCGCAACTACGACCTCTCCAGCCAGGACCGGATCATCCGCGGCCGCATGCCGACCCTGGAGATGGTCAACGAGCGCTTCGCGCGGTTGTGGCGGATCGGCCTGTTCAACCTGATCCGGCGCTCGGCCGACCTGTCGGTGCGCGGCATCGACCTGGTCAAGTTCAACGAGTACATGCACTCGCTGTACGTGCCGACCAACCTCAACCTGATCCGGTTCAAGCCGCTGCGTGGCACCGGGCTGATCGTGTTCGAGCCGACCCTGGTGTTCACCGTGGTCGACAACTTCTTCGGCGGCGACGGCCGCTACCCCACCCGCATCGAGGGCCGCGAGTTCACCGCCACCGAGATGCGGGTGATCCAGCTGCTGCTCAAGCAGACCTTCGCCGACCTCAAGGAAGCCTGGGCGCCGGTGATGGACGTGGACTTCGAGTACATCAACTCGGAGATCAATCCGCACTTCGCCAACATCGTCACCCCGCGCGAGTACGTGGTGGTGTGCCGCTTCCACGTCGAACTGGAAGGCGGCGGCGGCGAGATCCACGTGACCCTGCCCTATTCGATGCTCGAACCGATCCGCGAGCTGCTCGACGCCGGCATCCAGAGCGACCGCAACGACCGCGACGAAAGCTGGAACACGATGCTGCGCGAGCAGCTCGACGTGGCCGAGGTCACCGTGTCCAGCGTGCTGGCCTCGCGGCGCATGAGCCTGCGCCAGCTCACCGGCCTGAAGATCGGCGACGTCCTGCCGATCGAGCTGCCCGCGCAGGTGCCGCTGTGCGTGGAGGACATCCCGCTGTTCACCGGCGAGTTCGGCCTGGCCAACGGTCGCAACGCCGTCAAGATCACCGCCATGCAACCGCCTGGCGCCCCCACTCCGCGCCACGCGCAGGAACCGCAACCATGATGACCGAAGAAGAAATCGCCCAGGCCGCCCAGTTCGAGCAGCTGATGGCCGAAGAGCGCCAGCCGGCCACGCCCGACCTCAACCTGGACATGATTCTCGACGTGCCGGTGACGCTGTCGCTGGAAGTCGGCCGCACCCGCATGCCGATCCGCAACCTGCTGCAGCTCAACCAGGGTTCGGTGGTCGAGCTCGAGCGCGGCGCCGGCGAACCGCTGGACGTGTACGTCAACGGCACGCTGATCGCGCACGGCGAGGTGGTGGTGATCAACGACCGCTTCGGCATCCGCCTGACCGACGTGGTCAGCCCCAGCGAGCGGATCCGGAGACTGCGTTGAACCCGATCCTCGCCCTGGGCGGCAACGCCCCGGCCGTGGCCGGTCATGCCCAGCAGGTCGGCAGCCAGGCGCCGGCCTCGCCCGGCATGTTCGGCGCGGTGTTCGCGCTGCTGCTGGTACTCGGCCTGATCGTCGGGCTGGGCTGGCTGCTCAAGCGCATGCCCGGCAGTGGCTTCCGTCCAGCAGCGGGATTGAAGCTGGTGGCCAGCCTGCCGCTGGGCGCCAAGGAGCGCGTGGTGGTGGTCGAGGTCGGCGGCCAGCAGGTGATGCTGGGCGTCACCGCCGGCGGCATCAGCGCTCTGCATACCCTGCCCGAAGCCCTGCCGCCGACGCCGCCGCCGGCGCTGCCCGACCTGAAGAAACTTCCCGATTTCGCCCAGCTGTTGGCCCAGAAGCTGCGCAAGGACCGTTGAACATGTTCCCGTTCCGTACCGCCCGCGCACTGCGCCTGCTCCTGATCCTGCTGCTGGCGCTGTGCCCGGTGTTCGCAAGCGCCGCACCGGCCGCGCTGCCGGCCAGCATCGACACGGTCACCACCCCGGCCGCCGCGCCGGTCGGCGGCAGCAGCCAGCTGCCTGCGCTGCCCAACGTCACCGTCGGCCGCATCGGCGAGCAGCCGGTCAGCCTGCCGCTGCAGACCCTGCTGCTGATGACGGCGATCACCCTGCTGCCGTCGATGCTGCTGGTGCTGACCGCCTTCACCCGCATCACGATCGTGCTCGGCCTGCTGCGCCAGGCGCTGGGCACCGGCCAGACCCCGTCCAACCAGATCCTGGTGGGCCTGGCGATGTTCCTCACCGCGCTGGTGATGATGCCGGTGTGGCAGAAGATGTGGAGCAGCGGCCTGCAGCCGTACCTCAACAACCAGATCGACTTCCAGACCGCCTGGACGCTGACCACCCAGCCGCTGCGCGCCTTCATGCTGGCGCAGGTGCGCGAGACCGACCTGATGACCTTCGCCGGGATGGCTGGCGACGGCAAGTACGCCGGCCCGGACGCGGTGCCGTTCCCGGTGCTGGTCGCCTCCTTCGTGACCAGCGAGCTGAAGACCGCCTTCGAGATCGGCTTCCTGATCTTCATTCCTTTCGTGATCATCGACCTGGTCGTGGCCAGCGTGCTGATGTCGATGGGCATGATGATGCTGTCGCCGATGCTGGTCTCGGCGCCGTTCAAGATCCTGCTGTTCGTGCTGGTCGATGGCTGGGTGCTGGTGGTCGGTACGCTGGCGGCCAGCTTCAATGCGGCGTGACACAGCCCGGTCGTGACACACCCCGCTGCGCGGGCTGTGCCTCCACGGTTTGCTGCGCAAACCGCGGACCCTGACTTCTGCCTTGCCTATCCCCCACGCCTTCGGCGCGCCCCCCTTAACAAAGGGGGGCTTTCCTCCAGATGGCGCAACGCCGGCTGGAGGATCTGTGGGAGGAGGTTCAGCCCCGACGAGCGGAGCCGCGATCTGCCAGATGGCGGTCGCGGCTGAAGCCGCTCCTACAGTGCAGTTGCACGGCGCGAGGCCGGCTGGAGGATCTGTGGGAGGGGCTTCAGCCCCGACGAGCGGAGCCGCGATCTGACACAGGCCGGTCGCGCCTGATGGCCCGAAGCCAGCCAGAGCCGCTCCTACAAGAAAGCCATCCGGGTCGCCTGCAGCGAATCGCGACGGACCAACGTCACCCCTCTGGCACCACCCTTGCATCTGCAGGGCCATGAGCCCCGAAATCGCCCTTACCGAACTGCGCGGTGGCCTGGTCACCGTCCTGTGGCTGGCCGGCCCGATCCTGCTGGCGGTGCTGCTGGTCGGCATCGTCGTCGGCGTGGTCCAGGCCGCCACCCAGATCAACGAGCCGACCATCGCCTTCATCGCCAAGGCGGTGACGCTGACCGCGGTGCTGTTCGCCACCGGCAGCATGTTGCTGGCACACCTGGTCGAGTACACGACCCTGCTGTTCCAGCGCATCCCGCACCTGATCGGCTAGCGCCGCCGGAGCCGCCGCCTTGGATGCCGCCACCCAGATGGTGATCGACGGCCAGCGCGCCTTCGCGATGGTCGGCGCGGTGCTGTGGACGATGCTGCGCATCGGCGCGGTACTGACCGCGATGCCGCTGGTCGGCACCAAGGCCGTGCCGGCGCGCGTGCGGGTGATGATCGCCGGCACGCTGGCCATGGCGCTGGCGCCGATCCTGCCGCCGGTGCCGGGCTGGGACGGCTTCAACGCGATGGTGGTGCTGACCGTGGCCCGCGAGCTGGCGATCGGCGCGGCAATCGGCTTCATGCTCAAGCTCATCTTCGAGGCTGGCGCGCTGGCCGGCGAGATCATCTCGCAGAGCACCGGCCTGTCCTTCGCGCAGATGTCCGACCCGCTGCGGGGGGTGACCTCCGGCGTCATCGCGCAGTGGTTCTACCTTGGCTTCGGCCTGCTGTTCTTCGTCGCCAACGGCCACCTGGCACTGGTCGCGCTGATCGTGGACAGCTACAAGGCGCTGCCGATCGGCGCCGCCCTGCCCGATCCGCAGGCCTTCGCGCAGGTCGCGCCGACCTTCTTCCTGCAGGTCCTGCGCGGCGGCCTGAGCTTGGCGCTGCCGATGATCGTGGCGATGCTGGCGGTCAACCTGGCATTCGGCGCGCTGGCCAAGGCGGCCCCGGCGCTCAACCCGATCCAGCTCGGCCTGCCGGTCTCGGTGCTGCTGGGCCTGTTCCTGCTGGCGATGCTGGCCGGGGAAATGGCCCTGCCGGTGCAGCGCATGTTCGATGCCGCCTACGAGGCGGTGCGCGGCCTGACCAGCTGATCCCGGCATGGCCCGGCAAGGCCGCCGGCAACCTGGCGCGCGCCTTGAAGGCGCGCGGCTCAAGTTCGCACGCCGCCGGCCGATACCGGTGGCGGACGGGTCCCGGGAGGGGGCTCGCCACACCCTGGGAGTCATCGTCGCCACCGTGTCGACGCACCGGTCCGCATCCCGTCCGCCTGCCGCCTGGCCCTGCCCGCGGCGTGGCCGGGTAACGCGTTGGGCCACCTCCCTATTCATCATCCTGCTGGCGGGCTTCGTGCTGCCGCTGCGGGCGCAGAACTACAGCTTCCGCGCCTACGCCCAGGCCGAGGGCCTGCAGGGGCTGTCGGTCAGTTCACTGTACGAGGACCGCCAGGGCGTGCTGTGGGTCGGCACCGAGCTGGGCCTGCACCGCTACGAGCGCGAGCGTTTCCAGTTCATCGGCGGCGAAGCGGGGATCAGCAGCATCTACATCCGCGCGATCACCGAGGATCGCGATGGCCGGCTCTGGGTCGGTACCTCCAATGGCCTGTACGTGCGCCGCGGCGAGCGCTTCGAGCAGGTCCGCTGGCAGCAGCGGGCGATCCAGCTCGACAACGGCAACACCCTGGTCGCCCACGGCGATGGCGTGGTGGCGATCAGCCACCAGCGCCTGCTGCGCGTGTCGGCCAGCGCCAATGGCCGCTGGCAGGTGCGGCCGTTGCCGCTGCATGTCGATGGCCATGCCCTGCCGGTGCCGGGCGAAGCGCTGCTGGCCGATGGCGAGCGCCTCTGGGCGGCCTGCGGCACGCAGCTGTGCAGCATTGCCGCCGACGGCCAGGTCGTCGTCTGGGGCATCGCGCAGGGCCTCCCAGCCGAGCGCTGGCAGGCGCTGCTGCGCGACCGCGCCGGCAACCTGTGGCTGCGCGGCGGCGACCACGTGCTGTCGCTGCCGGCCGGCGGCCAGCGCTTCATCGACCATCCGGCGCCGCCCGGCGGCAGCTTCACCATGCTTTCCGGCACCACCAACCTGGCGATGGACCCGCGTGGCCGCGTGGTGACCCGCGCCAACGGCGGACTGGTGCGCTGGGAGGGTCGCCGCTGGCGGCTGTTCTCGCGCGCCGGCGGGGTGGACATCACGCCGCTGGTCGGGCCGATCCTGGTCCAGCGCGACGGTCGTTTCTGGATCGGTACCCGCGGCCTGGGCGTGCAGCGCTGGCTCGCCTATGACCATATCGAGCACTGGGACGAACCGCAGGGCCTGGCCGGGGCGCCGACCTGGTCGATCCTGCGCACCCCGCGCGGCGAGCTGCTGGTCGGCGGTGACGCCGGCAGCAACCTGCAGGACCCGCGCAGCCACCGCATGCTGCCGTGGACGCTGGAGGACGGCAGCCCGCTGCAGCAGACCACCAGCCTGGCCACCGCGCCGGATGGGGCGACCTGGTTTGGCCGGTCTTCCGGCTGGATCGGCCGTCGCGATCCCGATGACGGCCTCAGCCGCGACATCGCCCAGGTGCCGGCCGGCATCCGCGCGCTGCAGTTCGATCCGGCCGGCGTGCTGTGGATCGTCAGCGGTCGCGGCGTGTACCGGCTCGCCCCGGGCCAGCAGATGCCCGAACGCGAGCGCGAGCTTCCGGTGGCTTCCTACGACGATGCGCTCATCGATGCGCGCGGCCGCTTCTGGATGGCCTCCGCCGCAGGACTGTACCGCCGCATCGACGGGCATTGGCGCGCGGTCGAGGTCCGCGGCGCGCTGCCCAGCCACGACTTCTCGCGCATCTCGATCGCCCCCGACGGCGAGGCATGGGTTTCGCTCAGCGATGCCGGCCTGTGGCACGGCCGGCTCGACGAAGCGCGCAACCGCCTGGACCTGCGCGCGGTCGACGACCCGCTGGTCAGCCGGGTCATGCCCTACATCCTGCGCCACGACAGCCGCGGCTGGCTGTGGCTGGGCAGCAGCCAGGGCATCGACCTGCTGCGCGATGGCCGCTGGGTGCGGGTGACCCAGGCCGAAGGCCTGCTGTGGGACGACACGTCGGCCAATGCCTTCTTCGAGGACCGCGACGGCGCGGTGTGGATCGGTTCCAGCCGCGGCCTGAGCCGGATCTTCGACCCGGGCCGGCTGTTCGCGACCCGGCCGCTGCAGCTGCGCATCGCCAGCGTGCGGCGCGGCGGCCAGCCATTGCGCGCCGGCACCACCGCGCCGTGGTCCGATACGCCGCTGGACATCGAGCTGTCGACCCCGGGCGCCAGCGGCGGCAGCGACCGCATCCATTTCCGCTATCGCCTGCTCGGCTACCAGAATGCCTGGATCACCACCCAGCAGGACCACCTGGTCTACCCCGTGCTGGGGCCGGGCCGCTACCTGCTGGAAGTCCAGGCGCGGGACCTGCGCCAGCGCAGCCACAGCAATGTTGCCCGGTTCTCCTTCGAGATCCTGCCGCCGTGGTGGCGCAGCCCGGCCGCCCTGCTGCTCTACGTGCTGGCCGGCTTCGCCAGCGTTTTGGGCCTGCTGCGCTGGCGGGTCAGCCGGCTGCTGGCGCGCGAACGCGAGCTGGAGCGACTGGTCGCCGAGCGCACCTGCGAACTGGAGCGCGACAAGCAGGCGCTGGAAGGCGCGCGCGCGGCGCTGGCGATCAAGGCCACGCGCGACGAGCTGACCGGCCTGCTCAACCGCGCCGGCATCCTCGAGTCGATGGCGCTGCACATCGCCACCGCCCGTCGCGACGGCGAACCGCTGGCAGTGGTGCTGATCGACCTGGACCATTTCAAGCAGATCAACGACCACTACGGCCACCTGGCCGGCGACGCGGTGCTGGCCCGGGTGGGCCGGCGCCTGGACGCCGGCCTGCGCGGCGGCGACCAGGTCGGCCGCTACGGCGGCGAGGAGCTGCTGGCAGTACTGCCCGGACTGTCGCCGCGAGCCTCCGGCAACCGCCTGCGCGCGCTGCACGACACGATCTGCGGCACTCCGTTCGCGGTCGAGGACTGCCTGCTCGAGGTGACCTGCTCGATCGGCGTGGCCTGGTACCGCGAGGGCGAAAGCGCGTCCCAGCTGCTGGCCCGCGCCGACGCGGCGCTGTACCGGGCCAAGCACGGCGGGCGCAACCGCATCGAGCTGGAAGACGCTGCCAACGACGCCGGGCCGCAGCCGGTCCACTGAGGCTGCGACGGGCCGTAGCGGCCCGGATAGCTGACGGGTGATAGCCTCATCAGCGCTCCGCGCGCTGCGCCTGTGTAGCGGCAGGGATGTCCGGGCGACAAATGGATCCCGCACCGGGCGGCAGGCCCAGCTGAGGCCTGAGCGCGTCAGGCACCACGTTGCCGTCGCAGGGCGCGCCGCGGAGCATTCCATTCTCTCCGGGTACGAACTGGGTGCCGAAAATCTGCTGCTCGCCACGAGAACGCAGGTACCGATCGAGCGAGGCTGCCGCCAACCACACCGCGCCAGGCCGGCCCTTGGCGCTTGCCGCCATTGCCAGCGCATGGGCCAACAGGAAGTCGTTGCCATTGTCCCCATGCTGGAAGACGAAGGCCGCCCGCTCAAGGTCCAACCCGGTTACCAGGCGTCCGGATTCCAGGAGCGCTCGCGTCTGCGCGCGGCGTGCGCGATCACGCAATTCCAGGCCGGACACGCCACTGGCATGCATACGCTCCGCCTGATCCTCGGAAAACAACTTCGCCATCTCTGGATCTGGTGCGTCCCGATCTCCGACCACATAAGCGCGATTGGGCTCCCAATCAGCAGACAGCTCAGCCATCGTGCGCTTTTCCAGCCGCCACGGCCCAAGCCCACCCTGCTCGGGCTCATCCGCAAGCGACAGGATAACGGCATCGCCCTTCGGCTGGACGACAAAGTCGCGCCTCTCGCCCGCCTGTGATACCAGCGTAAGCCGCCAGCCGCCGGAGTGCCGAACCGAGGACTCGACACGATCGATGCGTGGGCTCGTATCACTTACTTCGAACAGACTGTATTCGATCTTCAGACCACGCGGGCGTTCGAGCTGTCCGGTACAGCTCGAGCCGCACTCCAGGCGCAGCACGAACATGTTTCTCTCAGCGATCTGCAACGACCATACGCCGTGGAGGCTTGCAGTCGCTGCCGAGGCAGAGGCCAAGGTCAAGGCCAGCACATTGCAAAGCAGGGTCAGCAAGCCGGCCAGGCCAGTCACAAGCCGCTGCCTCGCAACTGCAGACTTCCTTCTTCGATACATCGGTTCTACTCCCTTGTCAGCCAGCGCGCCTGCGTGACTCGATGAAAGCCGAGACGGAGATCTCCGGCCACTGACTGCCTGCATGCTTGCCCCCGGCCGTGCAGAGCAGTGATGCAAACGCCGAAAGCAGCGTGAGCCCAGGCAACCACTCCTCGACGAACAGGAACTGGCCGGCCGGATTGACCTCCAGAAACCACACCTCTCCATCTGGATCGACTATCAGGTCCAGGCAACCAAAATTCAGACCAAGTGCGCGCATATAGCGCAGTATTAGCGATCTCAAGCCGTCATCGAGGATGTACTCACTCACCCCGAACTGGTCGCTTCCCACCGCATATCGCCAATCCGTGAAGGATCCGCCACCTCTATGGAACAGCTTCGCCACGAAGACTTCGCTGCCAATCACCGTGACGCGAAGTTCGAACTTCTTCGGCACGTAGCGCTGCAGGATGCAGGGACACACCGCAAGGGCGGCGTCGTCGAATTCAAAAGTGCCCGCCTCGGCCAATGTGGTTGAAGCGATACGGCACTGCCGGCTTTCCGCCTCCCACCAGGTGAACACTGCGAACGGCTTGATGACCAACCTCGCGGCATCTGCCAGGAACTCCCGAGCCAGCAGGGAATCGTTGGTCGCCAAGGTATCTGGTATTCGGAATCCGATATCGGAGGCGACCTGCAGTTGGTGCATCTTGATGTCTGCATATTCGGCGAGCTCGCTCCCGACCACGAACTCGGACATTCCACGCGCCGCCGCCGCCAGGCCCTGGTGAGCGGCGCGACCTTCAGTGGATACGAACTCGGCCATCTCGCTCGCCACCGGGGGAGGTGACCTGAAGCTGGCTGGACGACGAAACCAGACGGAGCGGAGTTTCCGGTGGCTTTTCCCACCCACCCACAGAGAGGGCTCATCGCCCGGCAACACGCCCACCCGACCCTCCGGCTCCGTTCCGATACCTGGCCAGATGAACGCCTCCTGCCCCATCGCTTCCAGCGCCCAGCACACTGCGGCGGAATGGAAATCCTCGCTGCTTCCAAAGATGAGATGTGTCGACACGCAAGCTTCCTCCGGCTGGAGCCAGACCATGTGATCCGGCTCCAGCCAATTCGCACTAGAAATCACGTCGATAGTCAACTTCCTTGATGATGATCGGCCCGGGATCGCCACCACCGCTGCCGGTTGGGCCCGACGTTCCCGCGTCGCCGCTGCCCGCAACCTTGGCGATTTCATCCTCGGTCAGTACGCGGGCTACGGCGTAGGAAACTGGAACAACTACTTGGGTATCTCGCTTCGCATTCATGGTCGACCTCCTGGTTGGCTTGCCGAACACCGCTCCACTACGGCGTCCGAAACCACGGTCTACGCTGGGTCCGGCGGATATGGAATTCGATGAATCGCATCAGAGGGGCTGTTCGGCGGCCTGAGCAACCGAGGCCGAGAGGACTTCATCGGTTGCGGCAGCGAATTTCCCCCAGCCCGTCAGGCTGGACTGGCGCGGAGTGCGGAATGCCCGCGCCGAACGGATGGCATGCCGCTTGCATCGACCGGAGCAGTCCCTCCCCCCTGCCCGACGATGTCCGAGAACGAAGACGGCGGCGAACGCACAGAACTTCCTACCGAAAGACGCCTTCGCCAGGCCCGCGAACAGGGCAACATCCCGCGCTCGCGCGAACTGGCCACCGCGGCGGTGTTCAGCGCCGGCGTGTTCGCGCTGATGGGCCTGGCCGACGGCATGGCCGGCGGCGCCCGCGGCTGGCTGCAGGCCGCGCTCAGCCCGGACCCGAAGCTGTGGCAGGACCCGTCCCAGCTGTTCGGCCATTTCGGACTGCTGCTGCTGCGGCTGCTGTGGGTGGTCGCGCCGCTGGCCGGCATCTGCCTGCTGGCCGGAATCCTGGCGCCGGTGGCGATGAGCGGCCTGCGCTTTTCCGGCAAGGCGCTGCTGCCTGACCTCAACAAGCTCAACCCGGTCAACGGCCTGCAGCGCCTGTGGGGCGGCGACAGCCTGAGCGAGCTGCTCAAGTCCCTGCTGCGGGTGGCCTTCATCGGCACCGCCGCCGGGCTGACCATCGTCCATGGCCTGGACCACCTGCGCGGCCTGCTCGCCCAGCCGCTGGAGTCGGCGATCGTCGACGGCCTGGGCTTCACCCTGCGCCTGCTGCTGGCCACCGCCGGCGCGCTGGCCCTGCTGGCCGCGCTCGATGCGCCGTACCAGAAATGGAACTGGCTGCGGAAGCTGAAGATGACCCGCGAGGAAGTGAAGCGGGAGATGAAGGAGTCCGAGGGCAGCCCCGAGGTCAAGGGCCGCATCCGCCAGATGCAGATGCAGCTGTCCCGGCGCCGGATGATGGAAGCGGTGCCGACCGCCGACGTCATCCTGGTCAACCCGACCCACTACGCGGTGGCGCTGAAGTACGAGGGCGGCAAGATGCGCGCGCCGGTGCTGGTGGCCAAGGGGGTGGACGAACTGGCCTTCCGCATCCGCGAGGAAGCCGAGCGGCACCGGGTCGCGATCGTCTCGGCCCCGCCTTTGGCACGCGCCTTGTATAGGGAAGCGGACCTTGGAAAGGAAATCCCCGTGAGACTGTATTCGGCCGTGGCCCAGGTGCTGTCCTACGTCTACCAGCTGCGCGCCTGGCGCGCCGGGCCGATGCCGCAGCTGCCGTCGATCGATGTCGATGAGTTCGCCGGCAAGTCCGGGGGCCGCGCGTGAGCGCCCAGCCGATGAACGCCCGCCGCGTGCTGGAACTGGTCCGCGGCGGCCTCGGCGCGCCGCTGATCGTGCTGGCGATGCTGGCCATGGTCGTGGTCCCGCTGGCCGCGCCGGTACTGGACGCGCTGTTCACCTTCAACATCGCCATCTCGCTGATGGTGCTGCTGGCGGTGGTGTACGCGCAGCGGCCGCTGGAGTTCACGATCTTCCCGATCGTCCTGCTGATGACCACGATGCTGCGGCTGGCGCTGAACGTGGCCTCCACGCGGGTGATCCTGCTCAACGGCCAGAACGGCCATGACGCCGCCGGCAAGGTGATCGCCGCGTTCGGCGAGTTCGTCATCGGCGGCAACTACGCGGTCGGCATCGTGGTCTTCGCGATCCTGACCATCATCAACTTCGTGGTCATCACCAAGGGCGCCGGGCGCGTGTCGGAAGTGACCGCGCGCTTCATCCTCGACGCCATGCCCGGCAAGCAGATGGCGATCGACGCCGATCTCAACGCCGGCCTGCTGACCCGCGAGGAAGCCAAGGCCCGCCGCGAGGAAGTGCGCGAGGAAGCCGACTTCTACGGCGCGATGGACGGTGCCAGCAAGTTCATCCGCGGCGATGCCATCGCCGGCATCCTGATCCTGTTCATCAACATGCTCGGCGGCCTGGCGGTCGGCGTGCTCCAGCACGGCATGCCGTTCGCCGAGGCGGCCTCGACCTACACGCTGCTGTCGATCGGCGACGGCCTGGTCGCCCAGTTGCCGGCGCTGCTGGTGTCCTCGGCGGTGGCGATGCTGGTCACCCGTGCCTCGCGCGCCCAGGACATGAGCCAGGCGATGGTCGGCCAGGTCTTCGGCCAGCACCGCGCGCTGGCGGTGGCCGCCGGCATCCTCGGCCTGGTCGGCCTGGTCCCGGGCATGCCCAATGTCGCCTTTTTGACGCTGGCGCTGATCCTGGGCTTCATCGCCTGGAAACTGCACAAGCGCGCCGTTGCCGAACCCCAGGCCGGCGCCGACGCGGCGGCCCGTGGCGGGGCCACCACGCCGGGCACGCCGGCCTCGCCGAGCGCCGAGCTGAGCTGGGACGAACTGCGCCCGATCGACCCGCTCGGCCTGGAGGTCGGCTACCGGCTGATCCCGCTGGTCGACAAGGCCCAGGGCGGCGAGCTGATGGCGCGGATCAAGGGCGTGCGCCGCAAGCTCACCCAGGACATCGGCTTCCTGGTGCCGCCGGTGCACATCCGCGACAACCTGGAGCTGGCCTCCAACGCGTACCGCCTGCTGGTCCATGGCGTGCCGGTGGCGACCGCCGAGATCCAGCCCGACCGCGAGCTGGCGCTGGACCCCGGCGGTGCGCTCGGCCCGCTCGACGGCATCGCCGGCAAGGATCCGGCGTTCGGCCTGGACGCGGTGTGGATCCAGCCGCACCAGCGCGCCCACGCCGAGTCGATCGGCTACACCGTGGTCGATCCGGCCACCGTGGTTGCCACCCACCTGTCGCACCTGATCCGCGAGCACGCCCCGGAACTGCTCGGCCACGAGGAAGTCCAGCAGCTGCTGGCCACCCTGGCCAAGAGCGCGCCCAAGCTGGTCGAGGACCTCACGCCCAAGGCGCTGCCGCTGTCGGTGGTGGTACGGGTGCTGCAGAACCTGCTGGTCGAGCGCATCCCGATCCGCCAGCTGCGCAAGATCGTCGAGGCGCTGGTGGAGAACGCCCCGCACAGCCAGGAACCGAATGCGCTGACCGCGGCGGTGCGGACCTCGCTGGGGCGCTTCATCGTGCAGGAGATCGCCGGAATGTCGGCGGAGCTGCCGGTGTTCACCCTGGCCCCGCAACTGGAACGGGTCTTGCAGGACTCCACGCAGGGCAATGGTGTGGCCCTGGAGCCTGGCCTCGCCGAGCGGCTGCACCAGAGCCTGGCCGATTGCGTCGGCAAGCAGGAGGCACGCAACGAACCGGCGGTCGTCCTCGTCCCCGGCACGGTGCGCGCCGCGCTGGCGCGGCTGGTCCGCCATTCGGTGCCTTCGCTGTCGGTCCTGGCCTACGGCGAGGTGCCGGAGGACAAGCGGCTGAAGCTGGTCGGCACGATCAGCTGAGTCGCCCCACCGCCCTGACGCATCACCCAATACGAACCCGGAACCGCGGTCCCTGACATGAAAATCAAACGCTTCGTTGCCCCCGACATGCGCACCGCCTTCAAGCTGGTGCGGGAAGAGCACGGCCCGGACGCGGTGATCCTGTCCAACCGCCGCACAGAGGAAGGCATCGAGATCGTCGCCGCCAGCAACTACGACGAGGCGCTGGTGATCCAGGCCCTGGACAACGCCCGCGCCGAGCGCGCGCCGGCCGCCGCGGTGGCGCCGGAGCTTCCGGCCGCACCGCCAGCCGCTACCACTGCAACCGCCGTGGCCGCGACGCCTGCGCGCCGCACGCCCTCGCCCGCCGATGCCCTGATCGCGGCGATGGCAGAGCGCCAGCCGCCCGCCCGCAGCCAGCCCAGCGCCGGGCAGCGCGCCGTGTTCGCGCTGCCGCCGGAAGCGCCGGCGCCGGCCGCCGGCATTCCGGAACAGATTTTCACCGCCTTCGCCCAGGCGGCGACCGCGCCGGCCCCCGCCGGCGCGCCGGCACCGCGCGACACCGCGCCGCGTCGCGACGCCGAGCCCGATTTCGGCCTGGCCGCCGCGCTGCCGTCGATCGCCGCCCCGGCCGCGCTGGCCCCGGTCGCCCCGGCCGCGCCTGTGGTGGCCGCCGCGCCGGCGCCGCAGAGCGACGCACAGCTGGCGCAGCTGCGCGAGGAACTGGCGCTGATGCGGCAGATGATCGAGCGCGAAATGAGCCGCCTCACCGACGAACGCCTGCGCGGCTCGCCGGTGCGCGCGCAGGCGCTGGAACTGATGGACGACTACGGCTTCGACGCCGGCCTGACCCGCGACGTGGTCATGCAGATCCCGGCCGACACCGAGCTGCACAAGGGCCGCGGCCTGATGCTCGGCCTGCTCTCGCGGCAGCTGCCGATCGCCCCGGTCGACCCGCTGCAGACCGGCGGGGTGATCGCCCTGGTCGGCCCGACCGGCGCCGGCAAGACCACCACCATCGCCAAGCTGGCCGCGCGCTTCGCCGCCCAGCACGCCCCGCGCGACGTCGCCCTGGTCACCACCGACACCCAGCGCGTGGGCGGCCGCGAACAGCTCTACAGCTATGGCCGACAGCTCGGCATCGCCGTGCATGAGGCCGACAGCGACCATGGCCTTATCGAGCTTCTCGAGCGCCTGGCCGACTACAAGCTGGTGCTGATCGACACCGCCGGCATGGGCCAGCGCGACCGCGCCCTGGCCGCCCAGCTCAACTGGCTGCGCGGGGCGCGCCAGGTGACCTCGCTGCTGGTGCTGCCGGCAAACACCCACTACGCCGACCTGGACGAGGTCGTCCGCCGCTTCGCCGGTGCCCGCCCGCAGGGCGTGGTGCTGACCAAGCTGGACGAGACCGGCCGCCTCGGCAGCGCCCTGTCGGTGGTGGTGGACCACCAGCTGCCGATCACCTGGGTGACCGACGGCCAGCGCGTCCCCGACGACCTCCACCGTGCCAACGCGGCCAGCCTCGTACTTCGCCTTGAAGATTTGCGCCGCGCTGCCGATAAGCCCTGTACTCCGGAGCAGAACCATGCCGTCGCGTGAATACGCCAAGCTGACCAACGCCTTCCCGCTGTCGGCGACCCGTAGCGAGCCCCTGGGCCCGGTGCGCAGCATCGCCGTGACCGGCGGCAAGGGCGGCGTCGGCAAGACCAACCTGTCGGCCAACCTGGCCGTGGCGCTGGCCGACATGGGCAAGCGCACGCTGCTGCTCGACGCCGACCTGGGCCTGGCCAACATCGACGTGATCCTTGGCCTGTCGCCGAAGTTCACCCTGGCCGACCTGATCGCCGGCCGCTGCGCGCTGGAAGACGTGCTGCTGGAAGGCCCCGGCGGCGTGCTGGTGGTGCCGGCCGCCTCCGGCCGCCGGCACATGGCCGAGCTGGCCCCGGCCCAGCACGTGGGCCTGGTCAACGTGTTCTCCGAGCTGGAGCGCGACCTTGACGTGATGGTGATCGACACCGCCGCCGGCATCACCGACAGCGTGCTGACCTTCTGCCAGGCCGCGCAGGACGCGGTGGTCGTGGTCTGCGACGAACCGGCCTCGATCACCGACGCCTACGCGCTGATCAAGGTGCTCTCGCGCGAGCGCGGCGTGGACCGCCTGCAGATCGTCGCCAACATGGTGCGCGACCCCAACGAGGGCCGGCTGCTGTACGACAAGCTCTCGCGCGTGTGCGAGAAGTTCCTCGGCGACGTCTCGCTCAACTACCTCGGCCATGTGCCGCAGGACGACTGGCTGCGCCTGGCGGTGCAGCGCCAGCAGCCGGTCATCAAGGCCTACCCGTCCAGTCCATCGGCCCAGGCGATCGCCGAGATCGCCCGCCGCACCTCGCGCTGGCAGGCCCCCACGGCCGCGCGCGGCAACGTGGAGTTCTTCGTCGAGCGGATCATCCAGCGCGGGGTGGCGGCATGAACGCCGCGGCCCAGTACCGCGCGGTGCAGCGCGCCAGCGACGCCACCGACACCGTCACCCAGCACGCCGACCTGGTCCGGCGCATCGCCCACCACCTGGCCGCGCGCCTGCCGGCCAGCGTGGAAATCGACGACCTGGTGCAGGCCGGCATGATCGGCCTGATCGAGGCCTCGCGTTCCTACGATGCCGAACAGGGCGCCTCGTTCGAGACCTATGCCTCGATCCGCATCCGCGGCTCGATGATCGACGAGATCCGCCGTGGCGACTGGGTGCCGCGCTCGGTGCACCGCCGCGCCCGCGACGCCGCCGCGGCGATCCGCCGGATCGAGCAGGCCACCGGCCGCGCCGCCGCCGCCACCGAGGTCGCCGCGGCGATGGACATGCCCCTGCCCGAATACCTGCGGCTGATGGAAGACGCCGCGCGCGGCCAGGTGCTGAGCCTGGAATCGCGCATCGAAGACCACGGCGAGCTGGACACCATCGCCCGCGGCGGCGGCCCCAACCCGCAGCAGCTGGTCGAGCGCGGCGAGTTCGGCCGCGAGCTCGGCAAGGCGATCGGCCTGCTGCCCGAACGCGAGCAGCTGGTGCTGTCGCTGTACTACGAGCAGGAATTGAACCTGAAGGAAATCGGCGCCGTGCTCGGCGTGAGCGAATCGCGGGTGTGCCAGATCCATGGCCAGGCCGTGGTGCGCCTGCGTGGCCGCCTGAAGACCTTCGAGCTGGCCGACGCCGGCATGGAAGACGCCGAATGACGCCCGCCCGTACCCAACGCTTTACTGGAGCCTGAAGTGAACAAGAACATGCGGATCCTGATCGTGGACGACTTCTCGACGATGCGTCGCATCGTCAAGAACCTGCTCGGCGACCTGGGTTTCACCAACACCGCCGAGGCCGAGGACGGCAACGCCGCCCTCGCCGCCCTGCGCTCGGGCCCGTTCGACTTCGTCGTCACCGACTGGAACATGCCCGGCATGACCGGCATCGAGCTGCTCAAGGCAATCCGCGCCGACGAGAAGCTGCGCACGCTGCCGGTGCTGATGGTCACCGCCGAAGCCAAGCGCGAGCAGATCATCGAAGCCGCCCAGAGCGGCGTGAACGGCTACATCATCAAGCCGTTCACCGCCCAGACCCTCGAAGAGAAGCTGGGCAAGATCTTCGAACGCCTGACGGCCACCGCGTGATGAGCGTCGCGATGGATACCCAGGAAGAACGCCGGCTGCTGGTCGAACGCCTGCAGGGCGCGCTGGACGCGCTGGAAAGCGGCGACGAGGCCGCCTGGCGCCGGGAAATCGACACCCTCGCCGCCTGGCGCACGCGCCCGATGATGCAGGGGCTGAGCCGGCTCGCCCGCGAGCTCGGCCAGGCCCTGGGCGAACTGCCCACGATCAACGCCGAGGCCGGCGAGCTCGACGATGCCTGCGCGCGCCTGGACCACGTCGTGGCGATGACCGAGCAGGCCAGCCACCGCACGCTGGACCTGGCCGAGGAATGCCGCCGGCTGGCCGACCAGCTCGCCGCCGATGGACTGGCGCCGCAGCAGGGCGAGATCCTGGAGAAGATCCGCCACAACCTCACCGAGATGGCGCTGACCCAGAGTTTCCAGGACCTGACCGGCCAGATCATCCGCCGCGTCGCCGGCATCGTGCGCCGCGTCCACGAGGGCTTCGGCGCGCTTGGACTGCCGCCCAAGGAAGAGCCGCGCGACGGCCTGGCCGGTCCGGCCGTGGCCGGCCTGGACCGCCATGCGGTCTCGCAGGTCGACGCCGACGACCTGCTCTCGGAGCTGGGGTTGTAGGCCATGAGTGCAGTGCCGGACGACATCGCCGCCGATTTCATCGTCGAAGCGCAGGAGATCCTCGATCGCCTGGGCGAACAGCTGGTGTCGCTGGAGCAGGCACCGGATGACGCCGACCAGCTCAACGCGGTGTTCCGCGGCTTCCACACCCTCAAGGGCGGTGCCGGCTTCCTGGCGATCCACGCCATGGTCGAGCTGTGCCACGCCGCCGAGGACACCCTGGGCAAGGCGCGCGCCGGCGAGATCCACCTGCTCGCGCAGCACTTCGACGCCTGCCAGCAGTCGCTGGACTACCTGCAGGCGATGCTCGACGCGCTCTCGGCCGGCCGCGAGCCGGCGCATGCGCCGCCGGCCCTGGTCGCGCAGTTCGACGCCCATGGCACCCCGCCGGCGATGGCGCCGCGCGCGGTCGCCGCCGTGGCGGTGGCCGGCGACGGTGGCGATGACATCAGCGAGGACGAGTTCGAGGCCCTGCTCGACCAGCTGCATGGCGACAACGCGCCGGGCGCACAGTCCGCTGCCGCGGTTGCCGCGCCGCGTCCGGCCCCGGCGCCACGCCCGGCCGCCGCGGCGGCGCCGGCCAAGCCGGCCGCCGAGGTCGAGCACACCGTGCGCGTGGACACCAAGCGCCTGGACGCGATCGTCAACCTGATCGGCGAACTGGTGCTCTCGCGCAACCGCCTCAAGACCCTGCGCGCGCGCCTGCGCGACGAGGAACTCGATCGCGCGGTGAGCACCCTGGACATCGCCACCGCGCGCCTGCAGTCGGCGGTTATGCGCACGCGCATGCAGCCGGTAGGCAAGGTGTTTTCGCGCTTTCCCAAGGTCGCCCGCGACGTTGCCCGCTCCCTGCAGAAGGAAGTCGAGCTGGAGCTGATCGGGGCCGAAACCGAGCTCGACCGCAACCTGGTCGAAGCGCTCGCCGATCCGCTGGTGCACCTGGTGCGCAATGCCATCGACCACGGCATCGAATCGCCTGCCCTGCGCGAAGCCTCGGGCAAACCACGTAGCGGCCACGTGCGCCTGTCCGCGCAGCAGGAAGGCGACTACGTCAGCATCGAAGTGCAGGACGACGGCGCCGGCATCGATCCGGAGCGGCTGCGCGAGAAGGCCCGCGAGAAGGGCCTGATCGACGCCGAGGCCGCCGCGCGCCTGAGCACCGACGAGTGCCTGCACCTGATCTTCCTGCCGGGCTTTTCCACCAAGGCCGAGGTCACCGACATTTCCGGCCGCGGCGTCGGCATGGACGTGGTGCAGTCGCGCATCCGCGAACTCAGCGGCACCATCCAGATCCAGTCCGAGCTCGGCCGCGGCAGCCGCTTCATGATCCGCGTGCCGCTGACCCTGGCGATCCTGCCGACCCTGCTGGTGCAGGCCGGCGAGCACGTCTACGCGCTGCCGCTGGCCCGCGTGGTCGAGGTCCTGCACGCGCCGCAGACCTCGCTGGGCTGGTTCGACGGCCGCGCCGTGCTCGACCGCCGCTCGCACACGCTGCCGCTGATCGACCTGCGTCGCTGGCTCGGCGTGTCGCCGGCCCCGGCGACGCTGCTGACCGTGGTGCTGCTGCAGGCCGGCGAAACCCGCTTCGGCCTGGTGGTCGACCAGGTGCGCGGCCGCGAGGAAGTGGTGATCAAGCCGCTGCCGCGAACGCTGCGCGGCCTGCCGGGCTATGCCGGCGCCACCCTCATCGGCGACGGCCGCATGGCGCTGATCCTCGACGTCGACGGCCTGCGCGCCAGCGATTGAGGCCGCCCCGGATTGCCTCGCCGGCGCTGGCCGGGATCGCACTGCAGGCGGGGCTCCGGCTGGCCGACGATGGCTGCGACTGCACTGTGGGAGGGGCTTCAGCCCCGACGGGTCGGCCTGCGGCGTTGTCGCGGGAGCCCGAGTTCCACGGTCGCGGCTGATGGCCCGAGGCCACCCGGAGCCGCTCCTACATCGGCTGGCCGACGATGGCTGCGACTGCACTGTGGGAGGGGCTTCAGCCCCGACTGGTCGGGCTGCGGCGTTGTCGCTGGAGCCCGAGTTTCACGGTCGCGGCTGAAGCCGCTCCTACAGGGGCTGGCCTGCGAGGGCTGCATCGAAAGCGGGACCGCGCCCGCGGTCCCGCCGACGCCTCAGCGTCCGAGCACGCCGCTGACGCCGACGTAGCCGCCGATGCCCTCGCGGTTGCCGGACACGCCGCCCTCCAGGCTCCAACGCCCGTTGTCTGCGGTACGCCGCAGCGACACCCCGCCGGCCTGCTGGCCGCGCCAGGCGCCCGCGCCGATGTAATAGGTGGTCCTGCCCGAGACCGCTGGTGCCTGCTTCAGTCCCATCGCCGCGGCGATACCGGCCTCCATCCGCCGTTCCAGGCCATCAACCCGGCGGTCGAGCCGCCACAAGTCCTCGCGCAGCGGTTCGACGCGCGCGTCGGTGTAGGCGTTGGCGCTGTCCAGTGTGGCCGTGGCGCTGGCCTGCAGCTGGGCAAGATTGACCGCATCGTCCGGCCGGCTGCCCGGCGCCAGGTTGCCCAGCGTCACCGGGGCATCGCGGCCCAGGGTGACCGCGCTGTAGTCGACGCTGCCATCGGCGGCTTGGTCATATTGGACCGCGCGGTCGCGCACCCCCTCGAGCTGGCGCAGCGTCACCGCGTCGGAGGCCTCCACGCCGTCGGCAAGATGGCTGATCGTGCGCTCGCTGCCGGCCGCACCGACCGAGACTGTGTTGTCGCGGGTCGCCACCGCACCCGCACCCAGCGCGACGCTGCCGGCGCCGCTGGCCCGCGCCGCGTTGCCGAGCGCCAGCGCGCCCTCGCCCTCCGCCACCGCACCCGCGCCACCGGCCGTGGCCCGTTCGCCCGCGGCGCGGGCGCCAGCGACGTCGTCGGCGCTGACCCGGAACACGCCATCGGCGCCGCGACGCAGCTGGTCCACCTCGTTGCCGACCGCGGCCAGGCCGCGATCGGAACGTGCGACGGCCGCGGCCACCGCGCTGGCCGCCTCGGTTCTGGCTGCGGCCACCTCGGTGTCGGTATGCGCCCGTGCGGCGTCGACCTCATCGTCGGTGTAAGCCTTCGCCCCGGCGATCTCCTCGTCCGTGTAAGCCTTCGCGCCGGCGACCTCGTCGTCGGTATAGGCCTTCGCGTCGGCGATCTCCTCGTCCGTGTACGCCTTCGCCCTGGCGACCCCGTCATCGGTATAGGCCTGCGCCGCCTGCAGTGACTGCTCGAAGCTGGCGCGCAGCTGCGCCACGTTCACTGCGTCGGCATCCTCGTTGCCGGCCGCCAGGCCGGTGAGCTGGCGTTGGCCGAGGTTGACCTCGCCGAGCGATGCGCTCTCGCCCACGTACGCGCCAACGTATTCCGCCTGCGCACCGCGCTCGGCACTGGCGCCGGCGCCCAGCGCGACGCTGTTGGCGGCGGAGGCCTTCGCACCCTTGCCCAGCGCCACGCTGCCGGCAGAGGAGGCTTCGGCCTCGCTGCCCAGCGCCATGGCATCGGCGGCCGAAGCGGCGGCCGACGTGCCCACGGCGATGGCCGACCCCGCCGACGCCGTCGCGCTGTCGCCCACGGCCAGCGCCGACGCCGCGCTGGCCGTGCTGAAGATGCCGAAGGCGGCGGCACGATCGGCCTCGGCCACGTTGTTGATGCCTACCCCCAGGGCATGCTCGCCCTTGACGTCGGTGCCGTGGCCAAGCGCCGTGGCCTTCCAGCCCACCGCGCTGGCGTAGGAGGACAGGGCCGAGGCGTTAAGGCCGTCGGCATTGCTCTGGTAGCCCAGCGCCGTCGCCGATTCGCCCTTGGCCTGGGAGCCCATGCCGATGGCGACGCTGTCGCTGCGCTCGGCCTTGCCCCCGTCGAACTCTCCGGCCTGTGCGGCAGCCGCGCCCAGGCCGATCGCCACCGACAGCGTCAGCGCGCAGCGGCGGGCACGGCGGGGCGCGGCGGCGTGCGGTCCGGGAGATACCAACGTGGATGACTTCATCTCAAGCTCCTGCCTGGGGAAGCCGGGGAGTCTCTGGATGCAGGCGCGAGGATTGAATTGGACGATTCGCATGCCGCTGCGGCCGTTGCGCGCGCGGTGTTGGCAAGGCCAGCCGACCGCAAGCCAGTCGAACCGTGACGCAGTACCACCCAGAACCGTTAAGAGATCCGCCCGCAGGCCGATACAGCGTGCATGGACAAGCTCAGCCTCTCTGGAATCCTGCTCGGTCTGGCCGCCCTCGTCGGCGGCAGCGTCCTCAAGGGCGCCGGCCTGGCCTCGCTGTGGTCGCCGGCCGCCTTCGTGATCGTCATCGTCGGCACGATCGCGGCGATCCTGCTGCATACCGCGCCGGCGGTGTTCCGGCGTGCGTTCCAGATCGTCGGCTGGGTGTTCAGCCCGCCGGCTACCGACCGCGAGGCGCTGATCACCCAGATCGTCGAATGGAGCAACATCGCCCGCCGCCAGGGCCTGCTCGGCCTGGAAAGCCAGGTCACCCGCCAGGATGACCCGTTCCTGCGCAAGGGCCTGCAGATGCTGGTGGACGGGGTGGAGCCCGAGCAGATGCGGCACATGCTGGAGATCGAGCTCGAGCAGCAGGAGAAACACGACCTGGCCGCGGCCAAGGTGTTCGAGGGCATGGGCGTGTACGCGCCGACGCTGGGTATCATCGGCGCGGTGCTGGGCCTGATCGCGGTGATGAAGAACCTTGCCGACCCCAGCAAGCTCGGCCACGGCATCGCCGCTGCGTTCACCGCGACCATCTACGGCATCGCCTCGGCGAACCTGCTGTTCCTGCCGATCGCCGCCAAGCTCAAGAGCGTCATCCATGGCAGCAGCGGCGAGCGCGAGATGCTGATCGAGGGCCTGATCGCCATCGCCCAGGGCGAGAACCCGCGCAACATCGAATCCAAGCTCAACGGCTATCTGCACTGAGCCATGGCACGTCGGCGCAGGCACCACGAGGAACACGGCAACCACGAGGCTTGGGCGATCCCCTATGCCGACCTGATGACGCTGCTGCTGGCGTTCTTCGTGGTGATGTACGCGATCTCCTCGCTCAACGAGGGCAAGTACCGCGTCATGGCCGATGCGCTCACCGCGGCCTTCGGCGGCGCGCCGCGCACGATCAACCCGGTCCAGGTCGGCAACAACCAGCTGCAGGGCTCGAACTGGGACCGGCCCTCGCCGATCAAGTCCGGCGCCAAGAGCGGTCCGACCGCGCCTTCGCCCACCCCCGACCCCACCCTGCTGCCGTCGATGGCCGCGCAGATGCGCATGCCGGTGTCGCTGCGCAACCAGGACCAGCTCGCCCGCGCCCAGCGCCAGCTCGACGCCGTGGCCGTGCAGCTGGGCAAGGCGCTGGCGCCGCTGATCGAACAGAAGCTGATCAGCGTGCGCCGCTCGGAGCTGTGGATCGAGGTGGAGATCCACAGCGACATCCTGTTCTCGACCGGCTCGGCCAGCCTGGACCAGGGCGCACGCCAGACCCTGGCCCTGCTCGCCGGCGTGCTGCGCGCCACGCCCAACGGCGTGCGCGTGGAGGGCTATACCGACAACCAGCCGATCGCCACCGCGCAGTTTCCCTCCAACTGGGAGCTGTCCGCGGCGCGTGCCGCCTCGGTCGTGCACCTGTTCGCAGACCAGGGCCTGGAGCCGGGCCGGCTGGCGATGGTCGGCTATGGAGAATTCCGCCCGCGTGCCGATAACAGCAGTGAAGCCGGTCGCAATGCCAACCGGCGGGTGGTGCTGATCATCCTCGCCGACTCGGCCGCGCGCCTGGCCTCGGAGCCCGCGCAGCAGCTGCAGGCCGGGCCCAGCCCGCCCGCCACACCGGTGGCGACGGGCGGCATGAATCCGGGCACCGGCACCGTCGTGCTGCCCGCCGTGACTGAAGGAGTGAACTGATGCGCATCTGGGCGATCGCCAACCAGAAGGGTGGCGTAGGCAAGACCACCACCACGCTGGCCCTGGGCCGCGGCCTGGCTGCGCTCGGCCATCGCGTGCTGCTGATCGACCTGGATCCGCACTCCTCGCTGACGCGGGCATTCGGTATCCCCCTGGACCCGCCGCCGCGCGGCGTGCTCGACCTGTTCGCCACCCCGCCGGCCGACCTCGCCGGCCTGCTGCGCGAGAGCCAGATCCCGGGCCTGTCGTTCGTCTGCGCGCAGACCGCGCTGGCCACCCTGGAACGCCGCAGCGCCAACCAGCCCGGCCTGGGCCTGGCCCTGCAGAACGCGCTGGCCCGCCATGCGCGCCACCACGACTACATCCTGCTCGACTGCCCGCCGACGCTGGGCCTGCTGATGATCAACGCGCTGGCCGCCGCCGACCGCCTGGTCATCCCGACCCAGGCCGAACCGCTGGCCCTGCATGGCCTGGCCGGCATGAGCCGCACCGCCGACATGGTCGAGCGCTCGCGCCGCCGCCCGCTGCCGGTATCGATCCTGCCGACCCTGTTCGACCGCCGCACCCGCGCCGGCACCGAGACCCTGAAGCAGATGCAGGACAGTTACGGCGAGCGCGTCTGGGAAGACGCGATCCCGGTCGACACGCGCATCTGCGCGGTCGAGACCCTGACCCAGGCCGGCACCCCCGGCGAGTACCCGGGCCGTGGCCTGTCGGCCTACCGCCGCGCGCTGGAATGGATCCTCGCCAGCGACGGCCAGGCAATGGAGCAGGCTGCGTGAACGCGGTCGAAGCCCTGGACGACTACCTGGTCGAGCTGCTGGCCGAGGCGGCGCCTCCACCCGCGCCGGCCACGGTGGATTTCACCGCCGACCTGCTCGCCGAGATGGATGCCGATCCGGCCTTCGCCGGTAGCCCTCCTGTAGGAGCGACTCCGGGTGGCCCCGGGCCCTCAGTCGCGACCTCCGGGCAGCCTGCGGTCGCGGCTGAAGCCGCTCCTACCAAGGTCGATTTCACCGCCGACCTGCTGGCCGAGATGGATGCCGACCCGGCCTTTGCCTGTAGCGCTCCTGTAGGAGCGACTCCGGGTGGCCTCGGGCCATCAGTCGCGACCTCCGGGCAGCCTGCGGTCGCGGCTGAAGCCGCTCCTACCAAGGTCGATTTCACCGCCGACCTGCTGGCCGAAATGGACGCCGACCCGGCCTTTGCCGATACCCCTCCTGTAGGAGCGACTCCGGGTGGCCTCGGGCCATCAGTCGCGATCTCCAAGCATTCTGCGGTCGCGGCTGAAGCCGCTCCTACCAAGGTCGATTTCACCGCCGACCTGCTGGCCGAGATGGACGCCGATCCGGCCTTCGCCGGCGCCGCGGCCACCACCGCGCTCCCGGCGGCGCCGACGGCCAAGCCGGCCGCCAAGCCAAACGCCTTGCCGATCGCCCGCCGCCCCGCGCCGCGCACCTCGCGACTGCCGGCGAACATCCAGGCGCTGTTCCAGCCCGCGCAGCAGGTCGCCGATTCGCATCGACGCGCCGCCGACCGCAGTACCCGCTGGCTGCGCCTGCGCTGCGGCGGCCAGACCTACGCGCTGGAACTGCTGAAGGTCCAGGAAGTGGTCCTGCCGGTGCCGCTGCTGCCGCTGCGCGGCGCGGCGCGCTCCTTCCTCGGGATCATGAACCTGCGCGGCCAGGTGGTGCCGGTGCTGGACCTGGGAATCCACCTCGGCGCCGGTCCGGTCGACCAGGACGCGCAGACCCGCGTGGTCGTGCTGGAGGAGAACGGCGAGACCATGGGCCTGCGGGTCTCGGCGGTCGACGACGTCGCCAGCCTCACCGACCAGCAGATCGAGCCCCCCGACAACACGCGCCTGTGCCGGATCTCCAACCACCTGTTCCGCGGCGTGGCACGCATCGGCGCCCAGCCGGTGATCCTGCTCGACGCCACCCAGCTGCTGCACTGACTGCACCGCTAAAGTCCCGGCGGCCGCGGCCGCTAACCTGACTGCAACCATCCGTTCGGAGCAGCGATGAGCACCGTGTCATTGGGCGAGGATCTCGGCATCGAGACCAGCGCCGACCTCAAGCAGAAGCTCGCCAGCCACCTGTCGCAGGAAGGCGAACTGCTGCTGGACGCCGGCCAGGTCCGTCGCATCCACACCGCCAGCGTGCAGCTGCTGTGCGCCTTCGTCGACGCGCGCCGCCGCGCCGGCCGCGCCACCGGCTTCGATGGCTGCAACGACACCTTCAAGGATGCGGCAAGGCTGCTCGGCGTCAGCGCCGCGCTCGGCCTGCCCGCATCCAACGACAACCTGAAATCTGTGGAGAACGCTGCATGAGCGCACGTATCTTGGTGGTGGACGATTCGGCGTCGATGCGCCAGATGGTGTCCTTCGCCCTCACCTCGGCCGGCTTTGCCGTCGAAGAAGCCGAAGACGGCGCCGTCGCGCTCGGCCGTGCCCGCGGCGCGAAGTTCAATGCGGTGGTCACCGACGTCAACATGCCCAACATGGACGGCATCGCCCTGATCCGCGAGTTGCGCCAGCTGCCGGACTACAAGTTCACCCCGCTGCTGATGCTGACCACCGAGTCGGCCGCCGACAAGAAGTCCGAAGGCAAGGCTGCCGGCGCGACCGGCTGGCTGGTCAAGCCGTTCAATCCCGAACAGCTGGTCGCCACCGTGCAGAAAGTGCTCGGCTGAGCATCTCCCCTCCCCCTGATCGACCGGACCGCGTGCCATGAGCATGGACCTGCAACGTTTCCACGCCACCTTCTTCGAGGAAAGCCGCGAGGGCCTGGATGCGATGGAAGCCGGCCTGCTTTCCCTGGAGGAAGGCAACCGTGATCCGGAGACTATCAACTCGGTCTTCCGCGCCGCGCATTCGATCAAGGGCGGCGCGGCGACGTTCGGTTTCGAGTCGATCGCCGGCCTGACCCACGTCCTGGAAACGCTGCTGGACGAACTGCGCGCCGGCAAGCGCGCGCTGGAGCCGTCCGCGGTCGATGCCATGCTCGGCTCGGTCGACGTGCTGCGCGCCCTGCTGCGCGAGGCCGAGCACGGCCAGGCCGCCGACCCGGCGGCCGTGCAGGCCGTGCTGGCGCGGCTCAATGCCGTGCTCGCCGGCGCCGCCGCCACACCCGTGGCCGCCGCCGCGGCGAAGGAAGAGGAGCCGGAGGCCTGGCACATCGGCTTCACCCCGGCGCCGTCGCTGTTCATGAGCGGCAACGATCCGCTGCGCATCATCCGCGAACTGGAACACCTCGGCCCGCTGCAGATCGCCGCGCGCCTGGAGCGCCTGCCCGGCTTCGAGCAGGTCGATCCGATGGAAGCCTACCTGGCCTGGGACCTGGGCCTGATCGGCAAGATCCCGCGCAGCAAGATCGAGGACACCTTCGCCTGGGTGGTCGACGACTGCGAGCTGGACATCCGCCCCATGCCGCTCGGCGCGGTGCCGGCGCCGCCGCCGAGCCTGGCGGTCCAGCCCGACACCGTGGCCGTAGCAGCGCCGACGGCCGGCACCGCCTCGCCGGTAGCTGCTGCTCCGGCCGCTGGCGGCAGCCCTGCCGCGCACGAAGCCGAAACCTCGATCCGCGTCAGCGTCGACAAGGTCGACGCGTTGATCAACCTGGTCGGCGAACTGGTCATCACCCAGGCCATGCTCAAGGCGGTTTCCGGCGGCCTGGACGCCGCCCACGCCGAACGCCTGTCCGCCGGCCTGGACCTGCTCGAGCGCAATACCCGCGACCTGCAGGAAGCGGTGATCGGCGTGCGCATGCTGCCGGTGGACGCGGTGTTCCGCCGCTTCCCGCGCCTGGTCCGCGACCTCTCGACCCGGCTCGGCAAGCAGGTGCGCCTGCGCACGATCGGCGAAGGCACCGAGCTGGACAAGGGCCTGATCGAGAAGATCGCCGACCCGCTGGTCCACCTGGTCCGCAACTCGATCGACCACGGGCTGGAACTGCCCGAGGCGCGCACCGCCGCCGGCAAGGACGAGACCGGCACGATCACCCTGGCCGCTTCGCACCAGGGCGGCCACATCGTCATCGAGGTCAGCGACGACGGTCGGGGCCTGAACCGCGACAAGATCCTGGCCAAGGCACATGAGCGCGGCCTCAACGTGCCCGACAACCCGAGCGACGCGCAGGTCTGGGACCTGATCTTCCAGCCCGGCTTCTCCACTGCCGACGCGGTCACCGACCTGTCCGGCCGCGGCGTGGGCATGGACGTGGTCCGCCGCAACATCCAGGCCCTGGGCGGCGAAGTGCAGCTGGAAAGCCAGTACGGCCACGGCACCCGCGTGCTGATCCGGCTGCCGCTTACCCTGGCGATCCTCGACGGCATGACGGTGTCCGTCGCCGGCGAGACCCTGGTCCTGCCCCTGGCCTACGTGCTCGAGGCGCTGCAGCCACAGGCCGCCGACATCCGCACCATGGCCGGCGAAGGCCGCGTGCTGCGCGTGCGCGGCGAATACCTGCCGATCCTGTCGCTGTGCGACTACTACGGCTACACCGGCGAACGCGCCACCGATCCGCTGGTGGTCGTGGTCGAGGGCGACGGGCAGAAGATCGCCCTGGAAGTGGACGAACTGGTTGGCCAGCAGCAGGTCGTGGTCAAGAACATCGAGAACAACTACCGGCGCATCGGCGGCATTTCCGGCGCGACCATCATGGGCGACGGCCGCGTGGCGCTGATCGTGGACATCGGCGGCCTGGTCCGCTCGCTGAAGGTGCTGCCGCAGGCGGCGTGACGTAGTCCGCCGCTGGCCGACTACGTCCCCAATGTTTTGCGTAGCAAAACATTGGGCCCCGACGCCATGCCTTCCTATCCCCGCGGCGTCGCCGCGCCCGCTGCGCGGGCCGATCGCTTCGCGATCTCAAGCCTGGCTTGCCTATCCCCGCGGCTTCGCCGCGGCCCCTTAACAAAGGGGGCTTTTCTCCAGAGGCGATGCGTGCGCCTTCGCCTTGTGGGAGCGGCTTCAGCCGCGACTACCTGAAGACGCGGCTCCCTTGTCGACCGGCGACGGGCGTCCACAACGCTTAACCATTTCGGAATTGTGAAGGGCGCTTTGCTCAAGCGGGTGGTTGGTTCGCCGCTATCTGATTCTGCCGAGGACGAGCAAAGCACCACGCACCGCGGCTTTCCCCCGCGGCCGTGCGCCGTGCCTTCGAGATATCCGCCATGAAGTGGTTTCAGAATCTGACGATCGCCAGGAAGCTGGCGCTCGCCTTCTCCGTCACGACCGTGATGACCCTCGCCCTCGGCATCTTCGCGCTGATGCGCCTAGGCGCGGGCAATGACCAGCTCAAGGACCTGAGCGGCAACTGGATGCCGTCGGTCCAGCACCTGGGCGAGATGCGCTCGCAGCTCGGCGAGTACCGCACCTACGAGATCTCCCAGCTCGGCGTACAGGACGACGCCGAGAAGATCGCCGACTACGACAAGCGCATGGCCGAGAGCGAGAAGCTGATCGCCGCCGAGGAAAAGGCGTACAACGACATCAGCACCGAATCCTCGCCGGAAGAGCTGGCGCTGTACGCCAAGGTCAAGCAGGCCCGCGAGGCCTACTTCGCCGCGCACGACAGGATCGAGCAGGCGGTCCACGCCGGCGACTTCGACACCGCACGCACGGTTTCGTCCAATGACTCGCGCGAAGCACGGCGCGAGCTGTTCGCCGCGCTCAAGGACCTCAGCACCTACAACATCGACCAGCTCGAGGGCACGGTCGCCGCGGCCGATACGGCGCACAAGCGCACGGTGACCATGCTGGTCGTCGCGCTGTCGGCGGTGGCCATCCTGGCCGCGCTGCTCGGCGTGGCCATTGCCCACTCGATCGCCCGCCCGCTCGGCGAAGCCACCCGGGTGGCCGGCGCCATCGCCCGCGGCAAGCTCGACAACCACATCGTCAGCCAGAGCCGCGACGAGGCCGGCCAGCTGCTGGACAGCATGCAGGGCATGCAGCAGCAGCTGCAGTCCGTGCTCGCCGCGCAGGAAGAGATGGCACGCCGCCACGAAGCCGGCGAGATCAGCTTCCGCATGGACGAGAGCCGCTTCCCGGGCGACTACGGCCGCATGGTGCACGATGCCAACGCGCTGGTCGCCGGCCACATCCAGGTCAAGATGCAGGTCATCGAACTGACCCAGCGCTACGCCATCGGCGACCTCAGCCAGGACATGATCCGCCTGCCGGGCGAGAAGGCGGTGATCAGCGAAACCATGGATGCGGTCAAGCACAACCTCGGCGCGATCAACGGCGAGATCAAGCGCCTGGGCGCGGCCGCCGCGGCCGGCGACTTCTCCGTGCGCGGCGACGCCGACGCGTTCCAGCATGATTTCCGCTCGATGGTGGAAACGCTGAACCTGCTGATGTCCACCGCCGACGACAACCTCGGCGCGCTGTCCAACCTGCTGCGCGCGATCGCCGACGGCGACCTCACCCATCGCATGGAAGGCGACTTCCACGGCGTGTTCGCCGCCATGCGCGACGACGCCAACGCCACCGTGGCGCAGCTGACCGAGATCGTCGGCCGCATCCAGGCCGCCAGCGGCAGCATCAACCTGGCCGCCGGCGAGATCGCCCAGGGCAACAACGACCTGTCGCGCCGCACCGAGCAGCAGGCCGCCAACCTGGAGGAAACCGCCGCCTCGATGGAGGAGCTGACCTCCACCGTCAAGCAGAACGCCGAGCACGCGCGCCAGGCCAACCAGCTGGCGATCGGCGCCGCCTCGGTGGCCTCGCAGGGCGGCGACGTCGTGGGTCAGGTGGTCACCACCATGGGCGACATCGAGGCCTCGTCGAAGAAGATCGCCGAGATCATCTCGGTCATCGACGGCATCGCCTTCCAGACCAACATCCTCGCCCTCAATGCCGCGGTCGAAGCCGCGCGTGCCGGCGAGCAGGGCCGCGGCTTCGCCGTGGTCGCCTCGGAAGTGCGTACCCTGGCCCAGCGTTCGGCCAATGCCGCCAAGGAGATCAAGGGCCTGATCGATGACTCGGTCGGCCGCGTCGCCGACGGTTCGGCGCTGGTGCACAAGGCCGGCGCCACCATGGGCGAGATCGTGGCGAGCGTGCAGCGCGTCACCGACATCATGGCCGAGATCTCGGCGGCCTCGCAGGAGCAGTCCGCCGGCATCGAGCAGGTCAACCAGACCGTCGTGCAGATGGACGAAACCACCCAGCAGAACGCCGCGCTGGTCGAGGAAGCCACCGCCGCCGCGCGCGCGATGGAGGAGCAGGCCGGGCAGCTGACCGAGGCGGTCAGCGTGTTCCGGCTCGAATCCAGCCGCAGCGCGCGGCAGCCGATGCGCGTGGCGGCCTGACAAAAGGCCCGGCCCCACTGCGGGGGCCGGGCTGCCACGGGTCCCGCGCCATCCTGGCGTGAACCCGGGCTTTCAAGGCGTCGGCGGCGTCACGCCGCTGGGTCGTGCGGGCCTTTCGAAGCCCTTCTCCTCCAGGCAGGCCTGCATCCGCGTGTGCTGTTCCGGCGAAGGCGGACCACGGTCGTCGGGCAGGTCGAGCGTGGCGCGACAGGCCTGGAAGGCTGCATCGAATGCGGGGTCGCGCGGCGGTGGCGGCTCGATCCCCTTGCCATGCAGGCAGGCGTCCATCGCCTGGCGCTGCGCCGGTGTCGGGCGCGGCGGCGCGGCGCGGGCGGCCGGATCCGGGCGCGGCTCGCCAAGCGCCTCCATGCATTCGCGCAGCGCGGCGGCCAGCGCCGGGTCACGCGGCGGCCCGCCGTGCGCCATCCCCTGCGGCGGCGGCGCTTGATGCGGGCACAGGCAGGTGCAGCCGGCCAGGCTCGCCGCCATGAGCAGCAGCACGCCGGCGCGCCGCCGGCCGGCGGTGATGGTGGGCATCGTCATCCAGGCTCCCTCGTTGCAATCGAATCTGCCGGCGCATGCTGGCCGGCGGCGGTGTCGCCGGCGTGCCGGCATGCGTCGCGGGCCGGCATCGCCTGCCAGGACCCGTCCCCGGGGCGGCAGCATCGGCAGTCGCCTTGACCGGGGTTTGCCCCGGCGTTTCCCGCCCGGCCATGGGCTGACAAACGCTGACAAGAAGCCCCCGCCGGCACTCCGTATGATGGGTTTTCCCCCACCAGGCCGCCCCGCGGCGGCGCCCCGAGACGCTCATGCCTGCTTCCATCCTGGTGGTCGACGACGACCCCGACCTGCGCCGACTGATCGGCCACTTCCTCGGTGAACACGGCTACGCGGTGCGTACCGCCGAGAACGTCGACGACATGCGCCAGGCAATGAGCCGGCAGCGTGCCGACCTGGTCATCCTCGACGTGATGATGCCCGGCGAGGATGGCCTGAGTGCCGCCCGCCAGCTGGCCAACGAACGCGGCGGGCCCTCGGTGATCATGCTCAGCGCGCTGGGCGACGACACCGACCGCATCATCGGCCTGGAGGTCGGCGCCGACGACTACCTCGCCAAGCCCTGCAACCCCCGCGAGCTGCTGGCGCGCGTGCGTGCCCTGCTCCGGCGCAGCCAGCTGCAGGCGGAGATGTCCGACCATCGCGGCAATGTCTACGAGTTCGCCGGCTGGCGCCTGGACGTGATGCGCCGCGACCTTCGCGATCCCACCGGCGTGTTCATCCACCTGTCCGATGGCGAGTTCGGGCTGCTGCGCACCTTCGTCGAACATCCGCAGCGCGTGCTCAGCCGCGACCAGCTGCTCGACCTGGCGCGCGGCCGCGACACCGACGTCTACGACCGCGCCATCGACAGCCAGATCAGCCGCCTGCGCCGCAAGATCAACGAGCGCGTGCACACCGAGATGATCCGCACCGTGCGCAACGAGGGCTACATGCTGCTGCCGAACGTGGCCCGGCTGTGAGCACGCCGCGGCCGCGCAGGCGGCTGTCGATCTTCGTCCGTACCTTCCTGCTCCTGGTCGGCGCGCTGGTCGTCGCGCAGGGCCTGGGCGTGGCGCTGCTGCTGCTGCGCACGCCGATCTTCGACGTGCCGGCGCACCCGCCGGAAGTGATCGCCCTGCTCGGCACCGACATGCCGGCGGCCGACGCCAAGCTGCAGCTGCACACGCAGGCCGGCATGCCGAAGCCCGACACCGGCCAGCAGCGCGACCGGCGCATCGAGGCGGTGATGGCGCGCTGGCTGGGCGTACCGGCCGACGACGTGCGCTTCTACCGCGACGCGGACAGGCCCGGTGAGCGCCCCGGCCTGGCGCCGCCGCCGTTCGCCCTGCATGGCGACCACGCCGGAGGTAGCGTCGCCACGCCCTTCCCGCCAAGCCGCCCCGACGCGGTCGAGGGCCATGCGCCCGCCGCGCCGCCATCCGGCGCTTACCCGCCTCTGCCGCCGCAGGGTTTCGATGCCCACTTCGCGCCGCCGGCGGACTTTCCGCCCGGCGGCTGGCGGCGCGGTCCGGGGTTTGACTTCATCGCCGGCAAGAACCAGCTCGACGGCTTCACCGCCGCGCTGCGCCAGCCCGATGGCCGCTGGCGCGTGGTGACCTCGCCGGGCCGGCGCCTGAGCGGCACCTTCAAGCTGCAGGTCGCGCTCCTGTTCGGCGCCGGCCTGCTGCTGATGCTGCCGCTGGCGTGGTGGTTCTCCCATGCGCTGTCGGCACCGATCCGGCGCTTCTCCGAGGCCGCCGACCGCCTCGGCCGCCACCCGGACGCGGCACCGCTGCCGCGCCAGGGCCCGACCGAGCTGGCGCAGGCGGTGGACTCATTCAACACCATGCAGGCGCGCTTGAACCGCATGGTCCATGAGCGCACGCAGATGGTGGCGGCGATCGCCCACGACCTGCGCACGCCGCTGGCGCGGCTGGCCTTCCGCATGGAAGCGGCACCGGCGCCGCTGCGCGAACGCGGGCTCGCCGACATCGAGGAGATGAAGTCGATGATCAGCGCGGCGCTGGACTTCATCCGCAATGCCCAGCATCCCGGTCCGCGCGCGCCGCTGGATTTCCGCCTGCTGGTGGAAGGCGTGGTCGACGACCTGGCCGATGTCGGCGCCGATGCGACGCTGCTGCCCGGTGCTTCGGTCGTGCTGGAGGGGGATCCGGGCGCGTTGCGGCGGATGGTCGCCAACCTGTGCGAGAACGCGCTCAAGTACGGCGGCAACGTCCGCGTGGACCTGCACCACGAGGGCGATGGCTGCCTGTTGTGGATCGACGACGATGGCCCCGGCATCGATCCGGCCCAGCGCGAGCAGTTGCTGCTGCCGTTCGTGCGCGGGGAAGCCTCGCGCAACCGCGATACCGGCGGGATCGGCCTGGGGCTGGCGGTGGCCAACGGCGTGGCCACCGCGCATGGCGGCGAACTATCGCTGGACAACCGCCCCGGGGGCGGGCTGCGCGTGTCGGTGCGCCTGCCCTGCATGCCGGACGTGCCAGCCGGGCAGCGCGGCGCCGCGCAGGCTCAGTAGGCGAACTCGCGGAAGACCGGGTCCACGCTGCCGCCCCAGCGGCCGTGGAACAGCGCCAGCTTGCGCTCGGCCGGGGTCTGGCCGCTGTCGACGATCTCGCGCAGCACGTCCAGGAACGGGCTCTCGTCCTGGCCGTCGGCATTGCGACGCGCGCGCCGGCGCAGGCCGGCGATGGCGATCTCCAGCGCACGGCTGGCGAGGTCGCGGACGGTGCCATTGCGGAATGGCAGGCCGAGCGCCTGGCGCGGCACGCCGTCGCGCAGCGCATGGCGTTCGGCCAGGCTGAAATCCCTGACCAGGTCCCAGGCCGCATCGAGCGCGGCATCGTCGTACAGCAGGCCGACCCAGAACGCCGGCAGCGCGCACAGCCGGGCCCAAGGGCCGGCATCGGCGCCGCGCATTTCCAGGTACTTCTTCAGCCGCACTTCCGGGAAGGCGGTGGTCATGTGGTCGGACCAGTCGCGCAGTGTCGGCAGCGCGCCCGGCAGCACCGGCAGGCGGCCGCGCATGAAGTCGCGGAAGCTCTGCCCGCTGGCGTCGTGGTAGGTGCCGTCGCGATAGGAGAAGTACATCGGCACGTCGAGCAGGTAATCGACGTAGCGCTCGTAGCCGAAGCCGTCCTCGAACACGAAGTCGAGCATGCCGGTGCGATCGGCGTCGGTGTCGGTCCAGATGTGCGAGCGGTAGCTGAGGTAGCCGTTGGGCTGGCCCTCGGTGAACGGCGAGTCGGCGAACAGCGCGGTGGCGATCGGCTGCAGCGCCAGCGAGACGCGGAACTTCTTCACCATGTCCGCTTCGCTGGCGTAGTCCAGGTTGACCTGCACCGTGCAGGTGCGGGTCATCATGTCCAGGCCGAGTTGGCCGACCTTGGGCATGTAGGCGCGCATGATCCGGTAGCGGCCCTTGGGCATCCACGGCATCTCGTCGCGGCGCCACTTCGGCTGGAAGCCCATGCCGAGGAAGCCCAGCTGCAGCTCGCCGGCGACCTCGGCCACTTCGGCCAGGTGGGTGCCGGTCTCCACGCAGGTCTGGTGGATGGTTTCCAGCGCCGCGCCGGACAGCTCCAGCTGGCCGGCCGGCTCCAGGGTGACCGAAGCGCCGTCGCGGACCAGCGCGATGGTGTGCCCGTGCTCCTGCAGCGGCTCCCAGCCGAAGCGGGTCAGGCCCTGCAGCAGCGCCTCGATGCCGCGCTCGCCCTCGAACGTGGGCGGGCGCAGGTCATCCAGGCGGAAACCGAACTTCTCGTGCTCGGTGCCGATGCGCCATTGCGCCGCGGGCTTCTCGCCCGAGGCAAGGACCTCGACGAGCTGGTGGCGGTCGGTGATCGGCGTGTCGGCGACGTGGCTGGGGCTCGACAAGGGCGGGCTCGCTGGAAGAAGGTAGCGGGACATGTGGCCGTGGCGCTGGCCGCACAAGGGCTCGCACTATAGCCTGCCACCCGTGCCGGCTACGTTGCGGAACTGGCGTTACACATTTCCGCCCGCGCCGCCGAGACTACGCCGCCGGGCACTTGAAATGCCCCCCTGCACGGAGAGGACAGCATGACCCGCCACGGACCGAACCGCCCCGATCGTCACCGCGAAACCCACCGCTCCGACCGCGTCGGCTGGCTGCGCGCGGCCGTGCTGGGCGCCAACGACGGCATCGTGTCGGTGGCCGGCGTGGTGGTCGGGGTGGCCGCCAGCGGCGTGCAGGCGCAGGCCGTGCTGGCGGCCGGCATCGCCGCGACGGTGGCCGGCGCGATGTCGATGGCCGCCGGCGAATACGTCTCGGTGCAGTCCCAGGCCGACACCGAAGCGGCCGACCTGGCGATCGAGCGCCGCGAACTGCAGGAGTATCCGCACCACGAGCTGGAGGAACTGGCGGGCATCTACCGCCAGCGCGGGCTGGACCCGGAGCTGGCGCGCCAGGTCGCCGAGCAGCTCACCGCGCACGACGCGCTGGAAGCCCATGCCCGCGACGAGCTCGGCATCACCGAAGCCCTGCGCGCGCGCCCGCTGCAGGCCGCGCTGGCCTCGGCGGCGGCGTTCTGCGTCGGCGCCGCGCTGCCGATGGGCGCCGCCTTGCTGGCGCCGGCGCCTCGGGTCGCGCTGGTGACCACGCTGTCCACCCTGCTCGGCCTGCTGATCACCGGCGCCTGGGCGGCGGCGATGGGCGGTGCCTCGCCCTGGCGTGGCGCCCTGCGGGTGACCTTCTGGGGCGCGGCGGCCATGGCGGCGGCAAATGTGATTGGCCGGCTGTTCGACGTGGCGGTCTGAGCACCCGGACAATGTCGCGATGAACCTGCCGCCATCCCCGGCCACCCACGCACTGGCCGCCGCCCTGGCCCGGCTGTCGCAACTGGCCGGCTGCGCGCGCGGCGAGGGCTTCGCCTGCATCAGCGCGCGCCGGGAGCATGGCGCGCAGTCGGTGGAAATCGAGCGACCGCAGCTGGCGATCCTGCTGCAGGGCCGCAAGCAGGTACACGGTCCCGGCGGCAGCAGCTGGCTGCAACCGGGCGAGGTGCTGCTGGTCAGCCGCGCCTGCCGCATCGACGTGGTCAACGTCCCCGATCCGCACAGCGGGCTATACCAGACCGTGATCGTGCCGCTGTGCGAAGAAGTCCTGAGCGCGGCGCGCGGCCTGTGGCAGGAACCGCTGCCGGCCGCCGGCGAGCACTTCGCCGCCCTCCCGCTGGCTCCCATGATGGCCGCGCTGGCGCAGTGGCAGGACGCATTGACCCAGGCGCGCTACGCCGAGGCACGGCTGGCCCTGGTGGCGCTGGTACTGGAATGCTGCCGGCGCGGCCATGGCGACCTGCTGCTGCCGCCGGCGCCGAGTTTCGCCACCGAGCTGCGCGGGCTGGTCGCCGCGCAACCCGCGCGTGCGTGGCAGTCGCGCGACTTCGAGGACGCCTTCGGGATCAGCGGCGCCACCCTGCGCCGCCGGCTGGCCGGCGAACGCACCAGCCTGCGCACGCTGGTCGCCGATGCCCGCCTGGCCCAGGCCATGACCCTGCTCTACACCACCCGCCTGCCGCTGAAGACCGTCGCCGCGCGGGTCGGCTACCGCTCGGCCGGCAGCTTCAGCCAGCGTTTCCAGGCGCGCTACGGGATGGACCCCGGCTCGATCGGCAATGCCGCGCGCGCCGGTGATTGAGCGTTGCGCGGCGCAGATTGAGCGGATCGGCCGCAACGCCGCGGCGACCATGGGCACCCCCGCGGCGCTGCCGCCCCTCCGAGACTGACCGCATGAATTTTTCCCTGCCGGGCACCGCGCTCCTGCTCGCCATGGCGATCGCGCCGCTGGCCCGCGCCGAAGCCCCGCCACCAGCCGATACCCAGGTGCCCGGCGTGTACCGGCAGCAGCTCGGCGAGCTGCGCATCACCGCGCTGTTCGACGGCACCGTGGCGCTCTCGCGCAAGGAGCTGGTCGGCATCGATCCGGCCCGCGTGACCCGGCTGCTCGACCACCGCTACGTACCCGAGGACGCCAAGGGCCTGCAGACCGCGGTCAACGCCTACCTGGTCCAGCATGGGCGCCATCTGACCCTGGTCGATACCGGCACCGCGCAGTGCTTCGGCCCCGGCCTGGGACAGGTACTGGCGAACCTGCGCGCGGCCGGCTACGCGCCGGAGCAGGTCGACGATGTCCTGCTCACCCATGCCCATCCGGACCACCTGTGCGGGCTGCTCGATGCCCAGGGCAAACCGGCCTATCCGAACGCGACGGTGTGGCTCTCGCGCGCCGATGCCGATTACTGGCTGGATCCGGCCTCGGCGGCCGGCGCGCCGGAATTCCTGCGCTTCGCCTTCCCGCTGGCACGCCAGGCGGTGGCGCCCTACACGCAACGGCTGCGCCGCTTCGCGCCCGGCGACGCCCTGCCCGACGGCGTGACCGCGCTGGATTCGCACGGGCACACCCCGGGCCACGTGTCCTACCTGTTCGATGCCGGGGCTGCGGGCAAGCTGCTGGTCTGGGGCGATGTGGTGCATTACCACGCGGTGCAGTTCGCGCAGCCCGATGCCAGCTACGAAGCCGACAGCGACCGCGCCGCGGCGATCACCGCCCGCCGCCGCCTGCTCGCCGATGCCGCCGCCGGCGGCTGGTGGGTGGCCGGCGCGCACCTGCCCTTCCCGGGCCTGGGCCACGTGCGCACCGAGGGCCAGGCCTACGCCTGGGTGCCGGGCGAATTCTCGCCGCTGGCGGCGGGGAAGTAATCGGCATGGCGCTGGCGGAGAAGCGCCGGCTCCCCCGGGCCCGCTGGATCGATTGGTCGCGGCTGAGGCCGGAGGGGGCTGTTGCGGCCTGGCGGCCGCCTTGTTTTTGGCTCTTTGTCTTTTGGGCCTGGGATGGCCTTCGATGTTGCCCGGCTGATCGGGACCCTTCGTGTGGTCCTCGGGCTACCGGCTTGTCGGGACACGCCGTAAACCCATCCATGGGGGCTCGATGGCGGCATCCATGCCGCCAACGGTCCCGGCAAGCCGGTAACCCAAGGACCCGACAGATGGCTGCGCGCGGACGGGTAAAGCCGAAGCGAAAAGCAGAAGCGAAAATGGAGCGGAATGCGGTGGGGGAGAGGGAAGAAAGGCGGGTCGCCCGCTACGCGGCTCCAAACGCCATGAAACCACCCGTCCCAGCGCATCGCGCATTGGCCGCCCCCAAAGCCGCGTAGCAGGCGCCCCGCTTCTCCCTCATCCCCCACCCACTTCATTCGCTCTTGCTCTTGCTCTTGCTCTTGCTCTTGCTCCTGCTTTCGCCCTGGCTGTTCCCTGCCGACTTCTGGACCTGTCGGTGCCTTGGGGATACCGGCGGATCGGGACCGTGTGGCGCCATGGATGGCGCCACCGAGCCCCCATGGATGGGTTCACGGCGTGTCCCGATCCGCCGGTATCCCCAAGGCGCGCGCACGGTCAATAAGCCGGCCAACATCGAAGGCCAACCCAGCCGAAAAAGACTAAAGAACCAAGAACAAAGCGGCCGCCAGGCCGCAACAACAACACCCCCTCCCCTTTCCCCGCCAGATCGCAGTAGCGCGCATTCAAGGCGAAAGCCGGCTCGGGCCGGGAAAGGATGGGCCAATCAAACGCCCCGGCTTGCGACGAGGAACCTTCGTCAAGGGGGCGGCCGATAGGCCGGGGGATAGGCAAGTCGGGGCCCGAAGCCCGCGCAGCGGGATGGCTTACGGATCAGGCGGCCGGTGCCGCCTCGCCCAACCCCAGCCAGCCGCCGACGATGCCACGCAGCTCGTCCACGCCCTGGCGCGACTCGCTGGAGTAGACCTGCACGCTGACGCTGTCGGCCCACAGCGACTGCAGTTCCTTGCGCACCTTCTGCAGCGCCTGGCCCTGCTGGCCGCGGCCGAGCTTGTCGGCCTTGGTCAGCAGCGCGTGCGCCGGCAGGCCGCGCTCGACCGCGTAACCGAGCATCTGCTTGTCGTAATCCTTGAGCGGATGGCGGATGTCCATCACCACCACCAGCCCGCGCAGCGCCTCGCGGGTGCGGAAATACTTGTCGATGAAGGCCTGCCAGTGCGCCTGCAGCTCCTGCGGCACCTTGGCGTAGCCGTAGCCGGGCAGGTCGACCAGATATCGCTCCGGCTGCACCTGGAAGTACACCAGCTGCTGGGTCCGGCCCGGCGTCTTGGACACCCGGGCCAGCGAGTTCTGCCGGGTCAGGGCGTTGAGGGCGCTGGACTTGCCCGCGTTGGAGCGTCCGGCGAAGGCGACCTCGTAACCGCCGTCGTCCGGCAGCTGCCGGGCGTTGTGGGCGGAAAGCAGGTACTGGGCTCGTTCGATGAGTTGCGACATGCGTCTAGGATCGCACGTCCGCCGCCCCAGCGGCCTTGCTGCGGTGTTCGTTGACCGCCGCGCGAAGGGCCAGTGATAATCCGGTGACCTGCGGCCCCCACCCGCCCAACGCAGAAGTCCAGGTCCATAACGGAGCTCTAGCTGATGCGCCACGCTCGCGTTCTTGCTTTTGCCGCACTTGTCGTTCCGGTCATCGCCGCCGTCGCCTTCGCCCAGACCTCGGTCGTCCCGGTCCCGGACAACGCACCGGTACGGGTGAGGCCGCTGGAGATCGACCTGTCCAAGACCCACTGGGGCGACGCCAAGGCCGGGCAGGCCAAGGCCGCCGCCTGCGCCGCCTGCCATGGGCCGGACGGCAACCCGTCGGTCGCCATGTACCCGCGCATCGCCGGCCAGAGCGAGCGCTACATCGCCCACCAGGTGGCGCTGATCGCCAACGGGCAGCGCACTTCCGGCGCGGTGGCGGCGATGGTGCCGTTCGTGCAGGACCTCACCGCGCAGGACATGCGCGACATCGGCGCCTATTTCGCCACCCAGAAGGCCGGCGCCGGGCTGGCCGACGACTCGGTGGTCGCCGAAGGTCCCTACAAGGACATGAAGTTCTACGAGATCGGCCAGCGCCTGTACCGCGGCGGCGACAGCGCGCGCGGGATCCCGGCGTGCATGGCGTGCCACGGCCCGACCGGCGGCGGCAACCCGGGCCCGGCCTTCCCGCACCTGGGCGGCCAGCATGCCGACTACGTCGCCCGCCGCCTGCAGGAATACCAGGCCGGGACCACGCAGGAGACCGATCCGCGCCTGTTCCACATCATGGCCACCGTCGCCAAGCCGCTGACCGCGCAGGAAATCCAGGCGCTGGCCAGCTATATCCAGGGCCTGCACGACCGCGCCGACGACGAAGCCGCCGCGGCCGTGGCCCAGGCAGCCCCGCCGAAGTCCTGAACCTGCGGCCGCCTCGGCGGTCGAAGCAGGCGTTGTCCCACCACGCCGGTCGCCCAGACCGGCGTTTGTTTTGCAAATGGAGCCGAGTTGAAATGAAGCTGATCCACCGCGTCCTCATCGTCCTGCTGGCGCTGGCCCCGCTGGCCGCGATCGCCGCCGCCCCCGCCGCCGACCTGGTGCCGGGTGTGGATTACTCCGAGATCGAGAACGGCCAGCCGTTCGCGCCGCTGGCCGGGAAGGTCGAGGTGGTCGAAGTATTCGGCTACACCTGCCCGCACTGCGCCCACTTCGAGCCGATGCTGGAAGCCTGGGCCGCCAAGCTGCCCAAGGCGGTGCGCTTCACCCCGGTGCCGGCCACCTTCGGCGGCAACTGGGACGCCTATGCCCGGGCCTACTACGCCGCCGACGAGCTGGGCGTGGCCAAGCGCAGCCACGCGGCGATGTTCAAGGCCCTGCACGAGCAGCAGAGCCTGCCGCTGCAGAACGTGAGCCCGCAGGAACTGGCGCAGTTCTACGCCGGCTACGGCGTCGACCCGCAGCGCTACATCGCCACGCTCAAGAGCGACCCGGTGCAGATGCGGATGAAGGCCGCGCAGGCCTTCGTCGCCCGCGAGCAGGTCCCCGGCACCCCCGCGCTGATCGTCAACGGCCGCTACCTGGTCCGCGGCGCCAATTTCGAGCAGCTGCTGCGCAATGCCGACGCCCTGGTCGCCCGCGAACTGGCGGCCGCCAAGGCTCGCTGACCGGCGCTTCAGCCTTCCTTGACCGGTGGCCGTGCGATCATGTCGCGCGGCCCTGCCCTTCCGTTTTTCCGTTGGAGATCCATCCCGATGAAGACCCGTTTCGCCCTGGCCCTCACGGCCCTGCTGCCGATCCTGCTCGTGGCCTGCAAGGCCCAGGACGGCAGCGCCGACACCGCCGCCGCGCCGGCCGCCTCGAGCGCCGAGCCCGCCGCACCGTCCCAGACCCCGGCCAACGCCCCGGCAACTCCGGATGCCGCCCCGGCCGAGGCCGCCGCGCCGTCGGCAGCCACCACCGAACCCGGCCACCAGCCGCCGCCGGCCAGCGCCCAGCCGCCGAGCGGCCCGGCCCCGGTCGAAGGCACCGACTACCTGGTGATCGAGGGCGGCCAGCCCTACCAGCAGGCCGCCGGCAAGATCGAGGTGGCCGAGGTGTTCGGCTACGTCTGCCCGGCCTGCTTCCGCTTCCAGCCGCTGATCGGGCCGTGGAAGGCCGGACTGCCGTCGGACGTGCAGTTCGTCTACGTGCCGGCGATGTTCGGCGGCACCTGGGATGACTACGCGCGCGCCTTCTACGCCGCCGAGACCCTGGGCGTGCAGGAGAAGACCCATGACGCGCTGTACAACGCCATCCACGTCGAGCAGAGCCTGAAGGGCGAGCGCGGCCGCGACTCGGTCGAGGACATCGCCAGGTTCTACGCCAAGTTCGGCGTGGACCCCAAGCAGTTCGCCGACACCATGGGCAGCTTCGGCGTCGCCGCCAAGACCAACCGCGCCAAGCAGTTCGCCGCGCGCAGCAAGATCACCGGCACCCCGTCGCTGATCATCAACGGCAAGTACCTGGTCAAGGGCACCAGCTACCAGGACATGCTGCGCATCGCCGACCACCTGATCGCGCGCGAGCGCGCAGCAGGGCAGCACTAAGCGCCTGCGATCGTGTCCGGAACTTCCCCCACTCCGACGCGCACGCTGCGGCTGCTGACGGCCAACATCCAGGCCGGCAGCAGCACGCGCCGCTACAGTGACTACGTCACCCGCAGCTGGTCGCATGCGCTGCCGATGGGGCGCAAGCGCTCCAGCCTGGACACGATCGCCAAGCTGGCCGGCGACCGCGACATCGTCGGCCTGAACGAATCGGACCCCGGCAGCCTGCGCTCGGGTTTCACCAACCAGACCCACTACCTGGCCGAACGCGCCGGCTTCCACTACTGGAGCCACCAGCCGAACCGGCGCATGGGCGGCGTGGCCTCCAGCGCCAACGGCCTGCTCAGCAAGCTCGAGCCGGTCGAGGTCCAGGACCATGCCCTGCCCGGCCGGATCGGCGGCCGTGGCGTGCTGCTGGCCAAGTTCGGCGAAGGCGCCGAGGGCCTGGCAGTGGCGGTGGCGCACCTCTCGCTGGGCGCCAATTCGCGGATGTCGCAGCTGGACTTCATCGCCGAGCTGCTTTCGGACCATCCCAACGCGGTGCTGATGGGCGACTTCAACTGCGTCGCCGATCGCCCGGAGATGCAGCTGCTCTACCGCAAGACCCGCCTGCAGCCACCGGCATCGCCGGTGCCGACCTTCCCCAGCTGGCGCCCGGAACGGGCGATCGACCACATCCTGGTCAGCGACGGGCTGTCCATCGGCAACACCGAGGCGATCCCCGCCGCGTTCTCCGATCACCTGGCGATCGGCATGGAGCTGGTGGTGCCGGAGACGCTGCTGAAGGGGTGACGCAGCCCGCTGCGCGGGCTGCGTCATGCCAACGCCGCTGCGCGGCTTGGCACCCGAAGTTTGCTGCGCAAACTTCGGGCCCCGACTTCTTGCCTTTGTGACCCACCCCGCTACGCGGGCTGTGCCCCCAAAGTTTGCTGCGCAAACTTTGGGCCCCGACTTCTGCCTTGCCTATCCCCCGCGCCTTCGGCGCGCCCCCCTTAACAAAGGGGGGCTTTGCTCCAGCGGGCGCAATGCATGCGATTGCACTGTAGGAGCGGCTCTGGGTGGCCTCGGGCCATCAGCCGCGACCGCAAGATTCGGCAGGTCGCGGCTGAAGCCGCTCCTACAAGGGGATCTCGCGTTCACGGGCGAAGTCGCAAGGTCGGCGCGCTCGCAGGGTCGGGGAGCTGTTCTTCTCTTTCCACCCCACCGGCGCGCCCCCAAAGAATGGGGAAACAAAAGCGCCGGGTGACGTCCCGGCGGGTAGGGGCGCGAGTGGGCCATGGATGGCCCACGTTCGGTTTCGTCACGACACGGACGTCTGCCGGAACCGACGCGCACATGCCCGTCGGGGCGGCGCTCCCAAACGCAAGTCAGGACCAAGCCTCCGCCAACCAAGGCGCGCCCTCATAAAACCCAATACAGCCCGCGAACGCGGGCGCCCCGCTTTCCCCGGCAACGCCGAACCAAAAGCCCTAGAACCGCAGATCCGCCCGCATGTACCAGTAGCGCCCGCCGGGAATGTCATACGTCGACGCGTCGTAGCCGTTGAGCGAGCAGGACAGGCACACCGGCGGATCCTTGTCGAACACGTTGTTGATGCCCGCCGAAAGCTGCAGCCCGGACAGCCATTCGAAGCGGTAGCCGGCCTGCACGTCGCTGTAGGTCACCGAACCCATGTCATGGCGGTCGGCCACCGGATCCGGGCAGACCGGCAGCTCCACCGCATTGCCGCACGACTCGCGCAGGCCCGAGACGTGGCGCATGCGCCAGGTCGCGTTCCAGGCGCCCAGGTTCCAGTCCAGCGCCAGGTTGCTGCTCCACTCCGGGATCGCGCTGTCGTTGACCTCCACGCCGGGCCCCTGCGGCTGGCGCTGGCCCTGCGCGCCGGTCGCCTCGTAGCGGCCGACGAAGGTGTTCTGCCAGGTCAGCCTGAAGCGGCCGACGGTGGAGATCGGCAGCGTCCACGACACGTCCACGTCCCAGCCATCGGTCTTGATCGAGCCCAGGTTGGTCAGCCGGTTGTTGAACCCGTTGATGCCGCCGGTCGGCGCGCGGGTGATGCCGTCGCAGTACTGCCGGTCCAGCGTCTGCACGCACAGGTCGAGCTGGGTCTGCGCGTCGATGGCCTGGATCGCGTCGTCGACATGGTGGCGGTAGAACGTCGCCTCGATATCGAAACGGTCGGCCCAGGCAACGTCGTTGCCGAACCACGGGCTCCAGACGAAGCCGGCGCTGAAGCTGCGCGCGCGCTCGGGCTGCAGGTCGCGGTTGCCGCCGGTGGTCACCGAGATCTGCGGGTTGGCCTGCTGGTAGCCGGCCGGCACGCCGAGCGCGGCGCAGTTGCCCGGGTTGTTGCCGTCCGAGCATGGATCCACCAGCACCAGGTCGGCGCGCGCGGCCGAGCCGTACAGCTCGCCGATGGTCGGCGCGCGGAAGCCTTCGGCCCAGCTGGTGCGCAGGACCAGTTCCTCGCTCACCTGCCAGCGCAGGCCGTACTTCGGCGTGAACTCGCTGCCGAAGGTCGAATAGTCCGAATAGCGGCCGGCCAGGCTGAGGTCGAGGCGATCGCCGAACTTCGACTCGGACAGCAGCGGCACGCTCAGCTCGACATAGGCCTCGTTGACGTCGTAGCTGCCCGAGGTCGGCTGCGAAGGCACGCCGTTGTAATGGCCTTCGACGGTGAGCGGATCGGGCCGGTACCAGCCCTCGTAGCGACGATGCTCCACGCCGGCGGCGAACGAGGCCGCGCCGGCCGGCAGCTGGAACAGCTCGCTGCTGAGGTTGGCGCTGAACAGGCTCAGTTCGTTCTGGCTGCGGTCGTGCACCACCGGCTGGATCCAGCGCAGCATGTCCGGGGTGATGCTGCCGGCGCCGCCGAAGATGTCCAGCGGCACGCAGCCGACCACTGCCGCGCAGGCGGCCGGGTCGCCCAGCGCCAGGGCGATGTTGTAGATGTCGTAGCTGCCGGTATTGGTCTGCTCGGCCTTGCTGCGGCTGTACATCGCGTTGACGTCCCAGTACCAGGTGCGCCAGGAGGTCTCGAAGGTGCCGATGAAGCCGGTGGCGAAGTAATCGGTATCCACGCGCTGCTCGAACACGCGCGGGCCGCCCTCGACCGGACGCCGGCCGACCAGCACCAGGTTGTCCGACGAATCCAGGTCAAAGCCGAACGGGTTGTACGGGTTGGCCGCGGAAATGACGATGTTGTCGGCCAGCGGGTTGCCGGTGCCGGCTTCCGGACCGAGGAAGATCGGCTCCGGCGCGGACTGGTTGCGCGATTCGCGGCGGTTGCCCAGCGCCTTGGCGTACCACTGCACGTCGTCGTTGAAGAAGTAGCGGAACTGCCCGAACACGCTCTTGCGCTCGGACGGCGTCAGCAGCAGGTTCTCGCTGGCGAAGTTGTAGCGGTCCGCGTCGCTGAAGCAGTGGTAGCCGTCGCTGCGCGTGCAGCCGGCACTGCCGTCGTAGGCCGGCGAGCCGCTGCCGCCAGCGTTCGGGGTGATCGATTGGTGCACGCCGGTGTTGGGGTCGACGAAGTCGAAGTAGCCGTCCGGCGTGGCCGAACTGCCCAGCGCCACGCCGGTGCCCGGCACCGGCACGCGCGACTGCGCGCGGTCGCGGGCCCACACCGGCTCCTGCTTCACCCAGCTGGCGCCGACGAACAGGCTGTAGCGATCGCCCTGCGTGCCCCAGGCCAGGTCGACGCCGCGGCTCTGTCCATCGCCGCGACCGTACTGGCCGGCGTTGAGCGTGACCTGCCCGCCTTCGAATTCGCGCCGGGTGATGATGTTGACCACCCCGGCGATCGCATCGGAGCCGTACAACGCCGACGCGCCGTCCTCGAGCACCTCGATGCGCTCGACCAGCGCCAGCGGCAGCGTGTTGAGGTCGACCGAGGCACCCACGCCCGAAGCGGAGGACTCGTTGACCCAGCGCACGCCATCGACCAGCACCAGCACGCGCTTGGCGCCGAGGTGTCGCAGGTCGACCTGCGAGGAACCGGCGCCGACGCCGCCGCCATCGGCCGGGAAGCCGAAGTTGCCGGACGAATTGAACTTGGTGTTGATCGCCGAGCCCGACGCGGTGAGCTGCTGCAGCACCTCGCCGATCGACTGCAGGCCGGTGCGCTCGATGTCGGCGCGGGTGAGCGTCTGCACGGGCACCTGGCCCTGCATCTCGGCGGTCTTGATCCGGGTGCCGACCACCTGCACGCGGTCCAGGGTGCGGGGGACAGCGCCCTCGCTGGCCGCGTCGGCCTGCTGGGCGTGGGCAGCCCACGGCGAAAGGACCGCCAGCACGGCGGCGACCAGCACAGGCGGAACGGGGTCGCGGCGCAGGGTACTCATCCGGTCTCTCTCTCCAAAGGGGATGGGACGGCCGCAGCGTCTCCTGCGCCGCAGCGGCTTGCCCGCTTTGTAAACAAATCGTGAAGCGGTGACAAGCGCGCCGTATGGGATGCTCCGATTCATGCCGCGGCCGGCTGTCCCGCCATGGACAATGTGCGGCTGCCGTCACGGCCGTTCACCTGCGATCGCTATCCTCCTCACCATGAAGAAACTGCTGCAACCGATCTGCCTGCTCGCCGTCTTCGCCACGGCGGCGCCGCTGGCCTGCGCGCAGGCCCCGGTAGCCGCCACCGAGGCGGGACGGCAGGCGATGCGGGTCGCCCTGGAAGGCGCCGAGGCCGGGCGGGTCGACCGGACCGCCGCCACTGCGCTGCGCGGCAACCCGGTCTACGGCTGGCTGGAATACGCCACGCTCAAGCGCGACATCGACCGCCTCGACACCGCTACCGCGCAGGATTTCCTGCGCCGCTACCAGGGCCAGGCGGTGGCCGAGGCCCTGCGCGCAGCCTGGCTGCCGGCGCTTGCCCGGCGCCAGGACTGGTCCGCCCTGCTGGCCAACTGGAAGCCGACCGACAACGTCGGCCTGCGCTGCGCCGAACTGAACGCGCGCCAGGCACTGGGCCGCGCCGATGCGCAATGGGACAGCGAGGTGCAGGCGCTGTGGCGCGGCGCGGGCAAGTCCCTGCCCGATGGCTGCGATCCGGTCTTCGCCGCGCTGCAGGCCCGCGGCGGCATGACCGACGCGCTGCGCTGGCAGCGCATCGAGGCCGCCGCCGACGAACAGCAGCCGGCGGTGATGCGGGCCGCCGCCCGCGGCCTGCCCGCCGCCGACCTGGCCCAGGCCAGTGACTACGCCGCCTTCGTCGCCCAGGCCGACAACCGCGCCCTGGCCTGGCCGAAGACCGACCGCAGCCGCCGCGTCGCGGTGGCTGGCCTGTCGGCACTGGCCAAGGCCAATCCCGACGCCGCCGAACAACTGCTGCCGCCGGTGGCCGATGCGCTGGCCCTGGATGCCACCCAGCGCGGCAAGGTGCTCTACCAGATCGCCCTGTGGACCGTGGCCTCCTACCTGCCGGACTCGGCGCGCCGCCTCAATGCGGTCCCGGAAGCGGCCTACGACGAGCGGCTGCACGAGTGGCGCGTGCGCGAAGCGCTCTCGCGCGGCGACTGGCCGGCCGCTGCCACCGCGATCGCCAAGATGCCGCAGTCGCAGCGCAACGATCCGCGCTGGCAGTACTTCGGCGCGCGCATGGCCGAGAAGACCGGCCGCAAGGCCGAGGCCGAGGCAGGCTTCCGCGCGGCAGCGCGCACCCCGACCTTCCACGGCTTCCTCGCCGCCGACCGCCTCGACCTGCCGTACGCGCTGTGCCCGTGGGAACCGGACGACAGCGTGCAGGCACGCGCCGCCGTCGCGCGCGATCCGGCCCTGGTGCGGGCACTGGAACTGTTCCGGCTCGACCGCGCCGGCTGGGCGACGCTGGAGTGGAACGACGCGCTGAGCCGCTTCGACGACACCCAGCGCCGCCTCGCCGTGGAAGTGGCCAGCGACGCCGGCTGGTTCGACCGCGCGGTGTTCTCGCTCGGCAAGCTGCCCGACGAGCAGCGCCTGTACCAGCTGCGTTTCCCGCTGCACCACGACGAGACGATCCGCCGCGAGGCCGCGCGCAATGCGCTCGACCCGGCCTGGGTTGCCGCCGAGATCCGCGCCGAAAGCACCTTCAACCCGAACGCGCGTTCGCCGGCCAATGCCATGGGCCTGATGCAGGTGCTGCCGGGCACGGCCGCCGGCGTGGCCCAGCGGATCGGCCTGGACTATGCCGGCGCGACCAGCCTGTACGATCCGGACGTCAACATCGCCATCGGTACCGCCTACCTGCGCCAGCTGCTGGACAAGTATGGCCAGCCCTACGTCACGATCGCCGCCTACAACGCCGGCCCGACCCCCGCCGCACGCTGGCTGGGGCAGCGCCCCTCGCACGATCCGGACCTGTGGATCGAGACCATCAGCTACAAGGAAACCCGCGACTACGTGGCCCGCGTGCTGGCCTTCAGCGTGCTGTACGACTGGCGGCTCAATGGCGATGCGCTGCCGCTCAGCGACCGCATGGTCGGCACGCTCAAGGACAGGCGGCGGCAGTTCGCGTGTCCGACCGGCAAGTGAGCCGGCGCGCCGACTGACGGGCGCCGGCCCCGATCGGGCATCATGGGCGACATGGATATCTACCTGGTCGGCGGCGCGGTGCGCGATGACCTGCTCGGCCTGCCCGCGGGCGACCGCGACTGGGTCGTGGTCGGCGCCAGCCAGCAGCAGATGGAAGCGCTCGGCTACAAGGCGGTGGGTCGTGATTTCCCGGTGTTCCTGCATCCGGACACCGGCGAGGAACACGCCCTGGCGCGCACCGAGCGCAAGTCCGGCCGCGGCTATCGCGGCTTCGTGGTCGATGCCGACCCCTCGGTGACGCTGGAGCAGGACCTGCAGCGCCGCGATTTCACCATCAACGCGATCGCGCGCGGGCCCGATGGCCGGCTGGTCGATCCCTACGGTGGCGTGGAAGACGTGCGCGCCCGCGTACTGCGCCACGTCGGCCCGGCGTTCGTCGAGGATCCCCTGCGCGTGTTGCGCGCGGCACGCTTCATGGCCCGCTTTGCCCCGCTGGGCTTCACCGTCGCGCCGGAAACCATGGCGCTGATGCGCGAGATCGCCGCCAGCGGCGAGCTGGAGGCGCTGGTGCCCGAACGGGTCTGGCAGGAACTGCGCAAGGCGCTGGCCTCGGCCCAACCTTCGGCCTTCCTCGCCACCCTGCGCGAAGCCGGTGCGCTGGCCGCCGTACTGCCCGAGGTCGATGCGCTGTACGGGGTGCCGCAACGCGCCGAGTACCACCCCGAGATCGACACCGGCCTGCACCAGCAGATGGTCAGCGACATGGCCGCGCGGCTGCGGCCGGGCGATGCGCAGATCGGTTTCGCCGCGCTATGCCACGACCTCGGCAAGGCGCTCACGCCGCCGGAGCAGTGGCCGCGCCATCTCATGCACGAACAACGCGGCGTGGCACCGGCGCGCGCCCTGGCCGAGCGGCTGAAGCTTCCGCTGGACTACCGCCAGCTGGCCGAAACCGCCTGCCGCGAGCATCTCAACGTGCACCGCCTGGCCGAACTGCGCGATGCCACCGTGCACGAACTGCTGGCGCGCTGCGACGGCTTCCGCCGGCCCGAGCGGATCGCGCAGCTGGCCGCGGTCTGCGAAGCCGACGCCCGTGGCCGCCTCGGCAGCGAGGACAACGCCTATCCGCAGGGTCAGGAACTATGCCGGCTGCATGCAGCCGCGCTGGCCATCAACGCCCGCGACCTGGCCGCCAGCGGGCTGCAGGGACCCCAGGTGGGTGAGGCCCTCGCCAAGGCACGCATCGCCGCGATCGCCGCCGCGCGCACCTTGCGCCGCTGAGCATCGGCCGATGCCGGAACCCTGCCACCCCGCCGGAAATGTAATGTTATAACACTTCTCCAGTTTTTCTCCTGGAGAATATCCATGCCCTCGCCCAACTCGTTCCCACGCCACCGGGTCCTCGCCAGCCGGCGTGTCCTGCTCGGCCTGGCGCTGGCCACCCCCGCAGCGCTGGCCGGGGCGATCGAACCGGACGACGAACGCCGGCGCGCCACCACGCTGGACACGCTGCAGGTCACCGGCCTGCGCGAACGTGCCGACCGGGTGGCCGCGGCCCATGACGTGATTTCGTCCGAGCACATCGTCGAAAGCGATGCCGCCACCCTCGGCGATGCCCTGGACGGTCGCCCTGGCATCCACGCCGATACCTTCGGCGCCGGTGCCGCCCGGCCGGTCATCCGCGGCCAGACAGCACCACGGGTCAAGGTGCTGTCCGACAGCTCGGCGGTGATCGACGCCTCGGACATCTCGCCCGACCACGCGGTGACCGTGGATCCGCTGCTCGGCGGCCGCGTCGAGGTGCTGCGCGGGCCGGCGACCCTGCTGTATGGCGGCGGCGCGATCGGCGGCGTGGTCAACGTGCTCGACGAGAAGGTCCCCACCGCGCTGCCGGAGAACGGCATCGACGGCCGCGTGGCCGTGCGTGGCAACAGCGTGGCGCGCGAACGCGCCGCCGGTGGGCAGGCCTCGTTCTCGCTTGGCGGCGGCTGGGTCGGGCACGCCGAAGCCTCGTCGATCGATCGCGACGACTACCGCTCGCCCGCAGCGCCCGGAGGCAGGGTCGAGGACACCTTCGCGCGTTCGCGCAACGCCAGCGCCGGCCTCTCGTGGGTGGGAGGACGCGGCTATCTCGGCCTGGCCTATTCCTGGCGCGACGACGACTACGCCCTGCCCGGCCATCACCACGAGTACGAGGACTGCCATCCGCACGGCGCGCACCTGCACTGCGGCGGCCACGCGCACGATCATGCCGGTGCCGGGGACGATCACGATCATCCCGGGCACGAGGATGACCATGGCGCCACGATCGCCCTGCGCAGCCGGCGCCTGGACCTGCGCGGCGAAGTCAGCGACCCGCTGCCGGGCATCGCCGCGATCCGCCTGCGCGCCAACCACACCGACTACCGCCACGACGAACTCGATGGCGGGGTCGTGGGCACGACCTTCGCCAACAATGGCCATGACAGCCGGATCGAGTTCGTGCACCGGCCGCTGGGAAGGCTCGACGGCATATTCGGCGTGCAACATGCCGACACCCGCTTCTCCGCGCTGGGCGAGGAAGCGTTCATGCCGAAAGTGGATACCGTCTCCACCGGGGTGTTCCTGGTCGAGCACTTCGAACTCGACGACCGCTGGCATTTCGAAGCCGGTGCCCGCTACGACCGGCTCAGCCACACGCCGCGCGACGACGAGCGCCAGCGTCCCGCCTTCGGCGACAGCGCCACCTCGTTCTCGGCAGCGGCGATATGGTCGCTGCAGCCGGACCTGTCACTGGTCTTCTCGGCCTCGCGTTCGCAGCGCCTGCCGCACGCGCAGGAGCTGTATGCGCGCGGCATCCACCTGGCCACCAATACCTACGAATGCGGCCTGCTGCCGCAGCCGCTGACCTGCGGCGGACTGCGCAACAACCAGCCCTACGGCCGTGAGACCGCCCGCAACCTGGAGCTTGCGCTGCGCAGGACCGCCGGCGCGCTGACCTTCAGCCTCGGCGCCTACCGCAACCGCATCGACCACTACATCCATGCGCGCACGCTCGACCAGTTCGAGGATTTCCGCCTGATCAAGTACAGCCAGGCCGACGTGGAGTTCCGCGGCTTCGAAGCCGAGCTCGACTATCAATTGACCGAGGCGCTCAGCGTCGGCGCGTTCGCCGATGCGGTGGACGCGCGCCTGCGCGCCGGCGGCTACCTGCCGCGCATCCCGGCCTCGCGGATCGGCGCCCGCGCCCGCTGGCAGCGCGGCCCGCTGGAAGCGGACCTGGAGTTCCGCCGGGTCAATCCGCAGCGCGATATCGCCGACTTCGAATCCCCGACGCAGGGTTACGACATGCTCGACCTGGGCGTGGCCTACGCATTCGCCGACGGCCGGACCCGGATTTTCTTCCAGGGCCGCAACCTGCTGGACGACAAGGCATGGAACCACGCTTCCTTCCTCGCCCACACGGTGCCGCTGCCCGGACGCAACCTCAGCGCCGGGCTCAGCTACCGCTTCTGAACCGCGCGCCCGGCCGCCGACCGTCGCGGCCGGGCGCTTCAGATCTTCGGATACCAGCGGCGCCGGTCCATCCAGCGCACGATCAGCCACCAGACCGCCACGAAGGCCAGCGCGAACGCGGCCGAGGACGCCTCGCGTCCGGCCAGCGGTGCGATCCAGCTGGCGAAGCCGCGTTCGTACAGCGGCTCCCACCACCCCAGCCCGACCAGTGCATAGACCATGATCGCCGAACCGCCATAGGCGGCGATCGCATTGACCCCGAAGCTGCGGCCCAGCGCCGGCCAGCCGCGCAGGTCGATCAGCGCGTGCGCCAGCCACAGCAGCGCCATCGACAGGCCGCCACACCACAGCACGTACGACGGCGTCCACAGGTTCTTGTTCCAGGGCAGCCAGGCCGACCAGGCCAGCCCGAGCGCGGCGCAGGCGACCGCGGCGCCGAGCAGGCGGCCGCCGCGATCGTGGCGCAGCCAGTCGCCGGCGCGCACGCCCAGCAGGGTCGATGCCAGCGCGCCGAGCGTGGACAGCAGGCCTTCCGGGTCATGCCCCAGGCCGGTGGCCGGATCGAACTGGTAGAGCAGCGGCCCCAGCAGCGCGGTATCCACGCGGCTGGCCAGGTTGTGCCACGGCGCCAGCGTGCCGCCCCAGGCCAGCAGGCTGGCGTAACCGGCCAGCAGCGCGATGATCAGCGCCCACTGCGCGCGCGGCCGCAGCCAGACCGCGGCGCTGCCGGCCAGCGCGAAGCACACGCCGATCCGCTGCAGCACGCCCCAGGGCCGGAAGTGCGGCTTGTCCAGCCACCACCACGCCAGCGCGTGCAGCAGCAGGCCGAAGCCGATGATGCGCAATGCGCGCACCCACACCATGCGCGTGGCCGCGCCACGGTCGCCGCCCTGCAGTACCCGTGGCACCACGCCCAGCGCGATCGATACGCCGGCAATGAACAGGAACATCGGGAAGATCAGGTCGGTCGGCGTGCAGCCATGCCACGGCGCGTGTTCGAGCGGCCACCAGACGTGCGCCCACTCGCCAGGGTCGTTGACCAGCAGCATCGCCGCCACGGTCAGCCCGCGCAGCGCGTCGACCGAAGGATATCGGCGTCCCCCGCCCTGGCGCGCCATCTCAGTCGGCGTTGCCGGCGATCCAGGTCGCCACGACCTGCAGGTCATCGTCGAGCAGCACCAGGTCGGCCTGGTAACCCGGCGCGATCCGCCCCAGGCGGTCGTCCAGGCCGAGGAACTGCGCCGGATACAGCGAGGCCATGCGCGCGGCTTCCGCGAGCGGCAGGCCGAGCAAGCGCACGCTGTTGCGCACCGCGGTGGCCATGTCCAGCGCCGAGCCGGCCAGCGAACCGGCGGCATTGCGCACCACCCCGTCGACGGCGGTGATTATCTCGCCATAGAGCGAATAGCTCGGATCGTCGGCGCCCACCGGCGGCATCGCATCGGTGACCAGGAACACCTTGCCGCGCGGCTTGGCCGCCAGCGCCACGCGCAGGCTGGCCGGATGCACGTGCACGCCGTCGACGATCACCCCGCACCAGCTGTCGCGATCCTCCAGCGCGGCGCCCACCGCGCCGGGCTCGCGCCCCTGCAGCGGCGACATCGCGTTGTACAGGTGGGTGAAGCCGGTGATGCCGGCGGCCAGGCCTTCGCGCGCCTGTTCGTAACTGGCCGCGGTGTGCCCGGCGGCGACGATCACGCCGGCGGCGACCAGCGATCGGATCGTCGCGACCGGTACCTGCTCAGGTGCCAGCGTGAGCAGGGTGACGCCGTCGCGCAGCGAAGCGGCCATGGCGACTTCCGCCGCGTCTGGCACGCGGAACTTGCTCGCGTCATGCGTGCCCTTGCGGGCCGGGGCGATGTAGGGCCCCTCCAGGTGGATGCCGAGTACGCCCGGCACGCCGGCGGCGATCGCCTCGGCGGTGGCGGCGATGGCCTTCTGCATTACCGTCGCGTCGTCGCTGATCAGCGTCGGCAGCAAGCCGGTGGTGCCGAAGCGGCGATGCGCGCGCGCGATCGCGGCGATGGCCTCGACGTCGGGCGTGTTGTTGAACAGGTAGCCGCCGCCGCCGTTGACCTGGGCATCGATGAATCCCGGCAGCAGCGTGTGCCCCTGCAGGTCGACCTGCACGGCCGCGGCCACGCGCGGATCGGCGGACGGCACCAGCGCGGCGATGCGACCTTCCTCGACCAGTACCGCCAGGCCGGTTTCCAGGCCCTGGTCGGTGAGTACCTTTGCGTTGTGCAGCGCGATCGTCATGGCGTCAGACCGTCTCGGTAACCTTGTTCAGATGCGGCGGCAGGTCGGGGTTGTAGCCGCGACGCAGCGCCAGCGCGTTGATCGCGCGGTAGAAGCTCTGGATGGTCAGCAGCGGCGTGCAGGTCGGATGCGGCGCGGCGACCAGCGGCAGGTCGCCGTCGTCGGCCGCCAGCCACACCTGCGCGCCGCGGCCGCGGAACTCGACGGCGAGCGCGCGCGTGCCGGCACCGGTTTCGTCCGGCTGCGCGAACGCCAGCACCGGGAAGCCGGGCCCGACCAGCGCCATCGGCCCGTGCTTCACTTCCGCCGAGCTGTAGGCCTCTGCATGCAGGCCGCAGGTTTCCTTGAACTTGAGCGCGGCTTCCTGCGCGGCGGCCAGGCCGAGGCCACGGCCGAGCACGAACAGGTTGTGGGCCGGCACCAGGCCCTCGGTCAACCCGCGCCAGTCCGACTGCCAGGCCTGGCGCAGCGCGCCGGGCAGCGCGTCCAGCGCCGCCAGCAGGGCCGGGTCCTGCTTCCACACCGCGCCCAGCTGCAGGATCGCCGCCAGCGAGGCGAGGTAGCTCTTGGTCGCCGCCACGCTGCGTTCCGGGCCGGCGCCGAGCGGGATCACGGTTTCGGCCAGCTGCGCCAGCGGCGAGTCTTCCACGTTCACCAGCGCGACCACGCGCGCGCCGGCGGCCTTGGCGGCTTCGGCGTTGCGCAGCAGGTCCGGGCTCTTGCCCGACTGCGAGATCACCAGGTACAGCGCGCCCTTCAACGCCAGCGGCGCCTCGTACACCGATCCCACCGAAGGCGACGCCGAAGCCGTCACCACGCCGAGCTGGGTTTCGAACAGGTACTTGGCGTAGGTGGCCGCGTGGTCCGAACTGCCGCGCGCGCAGGTCACCACGAACGGCGGCGGCTCGGCACGCAGCGAAGCGGCAAGGGCTTCGACGGTGGCACGGTTGCGCGCGAACTGCGCGGCGACCACGTCGGCCGTTTCGGCGGCCTCGCGGAACATCAGGGTCTGGGTGGGTTCGGGCAGTGACATGGGGGTGGTCGAAGCTCAGGTCGGTTCGGAAGGAGGATGCCGTGGCAGCGCCGCCGGTGCCGGCGCAGGCGCGGTCGAGCCGCGCACCACCAGCTGCGGCACGAAGCCGCGGTTGTGCAGCTGCGGGGCCTGGTCGTCGTAGGCATCGCTGCGCATCTGGCTGATCAGCAGCCGCGCGGCATGCCGGGCGATGTCCTCGGTGGCCTGCTTGGCGGTGGTCAGCGGCGGCCAGGACTGCCGCGAGAACGGGCTGTCCTCGAAGCCGGCGATCGACAGCTGGTAGGGCACGTTCATGCCGGTGGACTTGGCAGCGGCCAGCACGCCGGCGGCGATCTCGTCGTTGCTGCCGAAGATCGCGGTCGGCGGCTCGCGCAGCGCCAGCAGCCGGCGCGCGCCGCGGAAGCCGTCGTCGAAGGTGTAGTCGCCCTGCACGATCAGGTGCTTGTCCACGCTGATGCCGTAGTCGCGCAGCGCGGCTTCGTAGCCAGCGTAGCGCTCGCCGCTGGAGCGGTGCTGCGGGCCACCCCAGAGGAAACCGATGCGCTGGTGGCCGAGCTGGATCAGGTGCTCGGTGATCTCGTAGGCGGCATCGCGGTCGTCGATGTAGACGCAGGCGCCATCACCCGGATCCTCGGTGGCGGCGATGATGCGCACGGTCTTGATCCCGCGCGCGGCCAGGCCGGCGAGCAGTTCCGGTCGCTCGGACATCGGGGCGGTCAGGACCAGGCCGGCCAGGCGCGAACGCTGCACCCAGTCGGCCAGTTCCTCGGCCAGCATCGGCGAGGTGGAATCGACCGGATTGATCTGCAGCCCGAAGCCGGTTTCGCGACAGGCCGCCAGCACGCCGCTCTGCACGGCGATGATGTGGTACGGGTTGGGGTTGTCGTAGACCAGGCCGATGACGAACGGGGTGCCGCTGCGCAGGTTGCGCGCGGACGGGTCCGGTTCGTAGTCCAGGTCGGCGATCGCGCGCAGCACCCGTGCGCGCGTGGCCTGCATGACCGAAGGCTCGTTGTTGATGACGCGCGAGACGGTCTTCAGCGAGACCTTCGCGCGCTCGGCGACGTCCTTGATCGTCGGCCTGCGCATGGGTGGCTCCAGGGGAGTGGCGAAGGCGTCCATGATGCGCGGTTCCGGCTTTCCCTGCTCAGCCCTGGTTCGCCGGCAGGCCGGCGCGGTGGCCGCGCAGCGAGTAGAACAGGATGTACAGGTAGCACGGGACCATCAGGCCGGCGAAGACCAGCTGGAAGTCGAAGTGCTGCTTGAGCAGCGCGAACAGCGGGGGAATGATCGCGCCGCCGACGATGCCCATCACCAGCAGCGCGGAGCCGATCTCGGTGAACCGGCCCAGGCCGCGGATCGCCAGCGGGAAGATCGCCGGCCACATCATCGCGTTGGCGAAACCCAGCGCGGCGACGAAGCCGACCGACACATAGCCGTGGGTGAGCAGCGCGCCGATCGAGAACAGCACGCCGAGCACCGCCGAGATGCTCAGGTAGGTCGCCTGCGAGACCACGCGCGGGATCAGCACCAGGCCGGCGATGTAGCCGGCGAGCATCGCCCCGAGCGTGTAGGAAGTGAAGATCTTGGTGCGGTCCAGCGGCAGGTCGAAGCCATGGCCGTAGGTGCCGATCGCATCGCCGGCCATCACCTCCACGCCCACGTAGACGAACAGGCACAGCACGCCCAGCCACAGGTGCGGGAACTGGAAGATGCTGGTCTTGTCACTGCCACCGGCAGCCGCCGGCGTGGCGTTGGCTTCGGACGGTTTGAGCTCGGGCAGCGGCGAGAACAGCACCCCGATCGCCACCAGCACCAGCACCGCGGCCATCAGCAGGTAGGGCGCGTGGATCTTGGCGGCAAATTCATCGAGCAGGGCCGCCTTGGTCGCCGCGTCGGCGCTGGCCACCTGCGCGGACAGGTCGCCGATGCCATGCAGCACCACGGTGCCGATGATGATCGGCGTCAGGATGCCGGCGATCTTGTTGCAGATGCCCATCAGCGCGATGCGGCGCGCCGCGGTCTCGATCGGCCCGAGGATGGAGATGTACGGATTGACCGCGGTCTGCAACAGGGCCAGGCCGCTGCCGATCACGAACAGGCCGCCCAGCGCGCCGGGATACCAGCGCTGGGTCGCGAACTGGCCGAACATCGCCGCGCCGGCCGCCATCACGAACAGGCTCAGCGCCAGGCCCTTCTTCATGCCCGTGCGCTTGAGGATCCACGACGCCGGCAGGGCCAGGAAGAAGTACGACAGGTAGAAGACGAACAGCACCAGGAAGGCGTTGAGTTCGTCGAGGTCGAAGGCCAGGCGCACGAAGGTGATCAGCGGGCCGTTGATCCAGGTGAAGAAGCCGATGATGAAGAACAGCACGCCGACGATGGCGATCGAGCTCATCACGCTGGAGCGTTCGGGAGTGGCGGTAAGGGCGGACATGCGAGGGAAAGCTCCTGCGTCGACGACGGCCGTTGCGGCTGTCCTGCTGGGAACAACGTTGTCACATTTATTCGATGCGAAGCCGCGCTTGTCAACTTCCCGTGACGATACGCCAATGCACCAGCGTGATGCGTCGCAGCATTGCTGCGGTGCGTCACGGACGCCTTGTGGCGGAATACTCTTGGACAATAAGCCTGTATTCGCTGGGTGTAACCGCTTTCCCCTTTCGGGTACATCTGCCCCATCAGGAAAAATTTCGTTACAACCCGTTGACATCGTTGTCAGACCGATTTCACACTCCGCCCCGTCGTCGCCCTCCCGGTGCGCGGCATGACCAGGCGATCAGGAGTCAGTGTGGCTGCAATGTCCCCAGCTTCGACCCCCACCCTGCCGCACGGCGGCGCGTTCCTGGCGGCGGATGTCGGCGGCACCCACGTGCGCGTCGGCCGGGTCCAGGCCAGCGCCGATCCGCGGCATCCGGTCGAAGTGCTGGACTACCGCAAGTACCGCTGTGCCGACTATCCGAGCCTGGCGGCGATCCTGGCCGACTTCCTGCGCGACAGCCCCGGGCTGCGTGACTGCGTGATCGCCAGCGCCGGCTATCCGCTGGCCGACGGCACGGTGATCACCAACAACCTGCCCTGGGTGCTGTCGCCGCGCGCTATCCGCGAGGAGCTTGGCCTGGCCTCGGTGCACCTGGTCAATGATTTCGAAGCGGTGGCGCATGCCGCCGCCTATGTCGACGCCAGCGAAGTGCTGCAGCTGGCCGGCCCGGCGCAGGCGCCGCGCGGCCCGACCCTGGTGCTCGGACCGGGCACCGGCCTGGGCGCGGCGGTATGGATTCCCAACGATGGCCGCCCGGTGGTGCTTGCCACGGAAGCCGGCCAGGCCGCGCTTGCCAGCAATACCGAACTGGAAATGCAGCTGGTCCGCGAGATGCTGCGCCATCGCAGCCACGTGCCGGTCGAGCACGCCATCTCCGGTCCCGGCCTGCTCAACCTATACAACGCACTGTGCGCGGTGCGTGGCACCACGCCGGCACATGCCACGCCGGATGCGATCACCGCCGCCGCCCTGGCCGGCGGCGACCCGCTCGCCCACCAGACCCTGGACGTGTTCTGCGGCCTGCTCGGCAGCGTGGTCGGCGACATGGCGCTGCTGTACGGCGCCCAGGGCGGCGTGTACCTCGCTGGCGGGATCCTGCCGAACATCCGCCAGTTCCTGATCGACAGCAGCTTCGTGGCGCGTTTCCTCGACAAGGGAACGATGCGCGAGGCGCTGGAAAGAATTCCCGTGAAGTTGGTCGATCACGGGCAGCTGGGCGTCGTGGGCGCCGCCAGTTGGTATCTGGGCCAGAAGGCTTGAGCAAGGAAGTCGCAACACCGTGGTTGTAGTCCGCGTCGACGTCCGGGGAGGACCGCAACGCACAGCAACATCGGCGCGCCAACAAATGCCGGCTAATCCATTGATTGATGAGGAGAGACATCATGAAAACACGCAAGACGCTACTTTCCGCCGCCATCGTGACCAGCCTGGCGTTCAGCGCCCAGGCCCAGCAAGCGGCTCCGCAGCAGACCGCCACCGACCTGGACACCGTGACGGTCGTCGGCATCCGCGCCAGCCTCGAGCGTTCGCTCGACACCAAGCGCAACAACGTCAACATCTCCGAGGCGATCACCGCCGAGGACATCGGCAAGTTCCCCAGCACCAACGTTGCCGAGGCCCTGTCGCAGCTGCCGGGCATCGCGCTTGACCGCCGCTTCGGCCAGGGCGAGCGTGTCAGCATCGACGGCACCGATCCGAGCCTCAACCTGTCGTTCCTGGACAACCATCCGGTGGCCCAGTCGATCTGGCTGTACGGCGAGCAGCCGAACCGCGGCTTCGACTACACCGTGCTGTCGCCGTTGATCCTCGGCCGCATGGAAGTGCTGAAGTCCTCCGAAGCCCGCCTGACCGAAGGCAGCCTCGGTGGCACGATCCTGATGCATACCCGCCAGCCGCTGGACATGGACAAGAACGAAGGCGCGGTGCAGCTGGGCTACAGCTACAGCGAGCAGGCCAGCAAGGGCAAGCCGAACGCCTCCTTCATCTACAGCTTCAAGAATGACGCCGAGACCTTCGGCGTCGATGTTGCAGCCCAGCACTACGAGGAAGCGGTGGACCGCCAGGGCATGGAGGTCTTCGGCTATGCGAAGGCGTCGACCTTCCCGAACGCCGCAGCCAGTGGCGTGCCGGCCGATGCCGACGTGCCGAACTCGATCAATGCCGCCTGGTTCCAGCAGAACCGCGAGCGCGACAGCGCCGTGGTCAACCTGCAGTTCAAGCCGACCGACGAGCTCGAGTTCAACCTGCAGGGCCTGTACATCAAGGAAAACTTCGACAACTACAACCAGTCGATGTACTCCTTCCTGACCTGGAACCCGGGCACCATCAACGCCGTGAACGAGCTTGGCGACGTTCGCAACGGCGTGGTCAATAGCGGACACTCCAACGCCAGCGCGACCGCCAACAGCGGCACGGTGATCTACGACAACAACGTGCGCAAGTCCGAAGTCACCACCAAGGGCATCGACCTGCGCGGCGCGTTCAAGCAGGACAGCTGGGGCGTGAGCGGACAGATCGGCCAGAGCAAGTCCGACAACAAGGAGATGGCGCAGTACTTCATCGAGCCGTTCTACAACGGCGGCTTCAGCTGGAATACCCGCAACGGCATCACCTTCGACGATTCGGCCGCGGCACGCGATCCGGCCAACTGGGGTTCGGCGGGCGGCTGGTTCGGCAACAACGGCATCTTCTCCACCGAGAGCAAGGACACCTACGGCCAGGCCGATTTCAACGTCAACTTCGACAGCGTGTTCAACCAGCTGCTGTTCGGCGTGCGCTCGGCCAAGCACGAGGAAGAGTTCTCGCTCAACGTCTATGGCGGCGTGACCCCGGGCACCCTGGCTGACGTCGGCACCATCGGCCTGACCGACATCCGCGGCTTCACTGATGACCATGGCCGCCATGTCCAGGCGGGCCGCGGCAACGTGATCGACTGGGTCACCGGCAGCCCGCTGGACTTCGCCAACCCCGACGCCGCCAGCTACCTCAACAACAGCTGGGCCCTGAAGCAGACCAACAATGCGGCCTACGCACAGCTGAACTTCTCCGACGGTCCGCTGCGCGGCAACGTCGGCGTGCGCTACGTCGACTCCAAGACCGAGGGCAGCGGCTTCGTCTACGGCGGTACGCCGACCCTCGACGACCTGGACAGCAAGTGGCAGACCCAGACCAAGAAGGAAGACTTCTTCCTGCCGTCGTTGACCCTGGTCTATGACGCCAGCACCGACTGGGTGTTCCGCTTTGCCGCCGCCAAGGTCATCGCCTGGGCGCCGTACAACCAGATGGTGAACAACACCTTCCTCAACGACACCCAGCTCACCGGCGCCGGCGGCAACGCCAACCTGTCGCCGTACGAGTCCTGGAACTTCAACCTTTCCGCCGAGTACTACTTCGCGCACCAGGCGGTCATGGCGTGGTCGGTGTTCTACAAGAAGATCGACAACTACATCGATACCTCGGCGACCATCGAGCGGCAGTACAACTCGATCCGCGACACCTCGCCGGCGACCTGGGTCAACATCGTGGGTACCAACGGCTGCACCGCCGATGGCTACTGCGACTACAGCATCCAGCGTCCGCGCAATGCCGGCGACGGCAAGGTCAAGGGCTTCAACCTGGCCTTCCAGCAGCCGTTCGGCGACAGCGGCTTCGGCCTGACCGCCAACTACACCTATGCCAGTGGCGAGAACAACACCGGCGATCCGCTGCCCTACCAGTCGCGCAACAGCGTGGCGCTGAGCCCCTACTACGAGAAGGGTCCGATCAACGCCCGCCTGACCTACAACTGGCGTGACCATTATCTGGCGGGCGGCTACGTCGCCGGCGCGGCCCCGGCCAGCGTGGACGACTACGCCGAACTGGGCGCCAGCCTCGGCTACCGCTTCACCGACGCCTGGTCGTTGCAGATCGACGCGCAGAACCTGCTGGACGAAGAGTACTTCCAGTACCTGGGTGACAAGGACCACCCGGCCGGCCGGTACAAGAGCGGTCGCCGCTACATGGCCACGCTCAACTTCAAGTTCTGATGGTCTCTCTCCCGACCATGTAGTGTTTCGCGGGCCCGGATTCGTCCGGGCCCGCGTTCTTTCCGGCTTCCCCAACGCCGCCACCGGAGGATCCATCCGATGACTGCCCGTCTGCGTTTCATCCCGCGCTGCGCGCTGCTGATCGCCGCGCTCGCCCCCGCCGCCTTCGCGGCCAATCCGCTGCCCGTCATTCCCGCACCGGCCCAGGTGCGCATGGACGAGGGTGGCTTCGCCCTGTCGCCGCAGGTCGTCGTGCGCGCGGCCGATGCCGGCGCCGCCGGCACCGCGCAGCAGTTCGTCGACGGCCTGGCCCGCAGCAGCGGCGTCCGCCTGTCGCTGGCGCCCAGCGGCCGCCCGGCCAAGGGCGAAATCGTATTCGCGATCGACCCGAAGGCGGGCAAGTCGCCCGAGGGCTATGTCCTCGACATCACCAGCGACGGCGTGCGCGCGCGCGCTGCCGATCCGCGCGGCTTGTTCTATTCGGCGGTGACGCTGTGGCAGCTGGCCGCGGCCAACCGCGACACCGGCATCCTGCCCGCCACGCACGTGGTCGATGCGCCGCGCTTTCCCTGGCGCGGCATGTCGCTGGACTCGGCGCGTCACTTCCAGAGCGTGGAGGAGATCAAGTCGCTGCTCGATGCGATGGCGCTGCACAAGTTCAACACCTTCCACTGGCACCTCACCGACGACCAGGGCTGGCGCATCGAGATCAAGCGCTACCCGCGCCTGACCGAGGTCGGCGGCTGCCGCATCCCGGCCGGCGACGGTGGCATCGGTGCCGACGGCCAGCCTGCGCCGTACTGCGGCTTCTACACCCAGGACCAGGTGCGCGAGGTGGTCCGCTACGCCGCCGAACGCCACATCGTGGTGATGCCGGAAGTGGACATCCCCGGCCATGCCACCGCCGCCATCGCCGCCTACCCGGAGCTGGGCGTGAGCGGCAAGCCGGTGGCGGTGTCCAACGAGTGGGGCGTGAACACCAACCTGTTCAATGCCGACGAAACCACGCTGCAGTTCTTCGAGAACGTGCTGGCGGAGATGATCCCGCTGTTCACCAGTCGCTACGTGCACCTGGGCGGCGACGAGGCGGTCAAGGACCAGTGGAAGGCCTCGCCGCGCATGCAGGCGCGCATCCACGAGCTCGGCCTGAAGGACGAGGAGGCGCTGCAGAGCTGGATGCTCAAGCGCCTGGAACGCTTCCTGGTCGCCCACGACCGGCTGATGATCGGCTGGGACGAGATCATCGACGGCGGCCTGCCGCCGGAAGCGGCGGTGATGTCCTGGCGCGGCACCGAAGGCGGCCTGGCCGCCGCGCGCCAGGGCCATGACGTGGTGATGGCACCGGTCTCGGTGCTGTACATGGACTACCTGCAGACCGACTCGCCGGACGAACCGCCGGGCCGCCCTTCGCTGATCGAGCTGCAGAAGGTCTATGCCTTCGAACCGGTGCCCGAGGCCCTGGAGCAGCAGTACCAGGCGCACATCCTCGGCCTGCAGGCCAATACCTGGACCGAGCACATGCGCAGCTTCGCACGGGTGGAGCACGCGATGTTCCCGCGGGCAGCGGCCGCCGCGGAAACCGGCTGGACGCCGCGCGACAAGCGCGACTTCGCCGACTTCCGCGCGCGCCTGCCGCACCTGCTGGCGCTGTACCGGGCCTGGGACGTGGGCTACGCGCGCACGCCGTTCCAGCCGCGCGTGGAGATCACCAGCGCCGGCAGCCGTGACCGGGTCCGCGTCAGCGTGTCTGATCGCCTCGGCTTCGACGACGTGCGCTACACCACCGACGGCAGCACGCCGGATGCCACCTCGCCGCGTTACCAGGCGCCGTTCGAGCTGGCGCTGCCCGTGCAGCTGCAGGTAGCCACGCTGTGGCAGGGCCAGCCGCTGGCGCCGCCGGTGGTGCGCGACCTGTCGGCCCTCGGCCTGCGCAGCCGCAGCGACGAGGAACTGGCGATGTGTACCGGCAAGCTGATGCTGCGGCTGGAAGATGATGGTCCGCGCACCGGGCCGCGCAGCATCTTCAATGCCGACATCTTCAATCCATGCTGGGAATGGAAGCAGGCCGACCTGGCCGGCACCCGCACCCTGCAGGTCCGTGCCGGCCAGCTGCCGTACTACTTCCAGCTGGCCCACGACGAACCGAACCGGACTTTCCAGCCGGCACGCTCGGCGCATGGCGAACTGGTGGTGCGCAACGGCTGCGAGGGCCCGACCCTGGCCAGCCTCAAGCTGCCGCAGCGACCGGATGCCGATGGCTTCCTCACCCTGACCGCCAGGCTGCCCGCGTCCACGCCGAAGCAGGCCGACCTGTGCCTGTACTTCACCGGCGACACGCGCCCGACGATGTGGGTGCTGGACCGGGTGACGCTGCAGCCGTGAGTTGAATGAAGGCCGGGCCCGCAGTGGGCCCGGCCTTGCGGAACACGCAGCTTCTGTAGGAGCGGCTTCAGCCGCGACCGCCGGACATGCAGTCGCGGCTGAAGCCGCTCCTACAATGGCATCACCAGCGCCGGTCGAGCTTCAACAGCCACTCGCGCATCGGCAGCCATGCCGTCGCCAGACCGGTCAGCACGCCCAGCGTGTTGGCCAGCGCATCGAAGGGATCGGCACTGCGATCCACGGTGAACGCGCCCTGCGCGAACTCGATCGCGATGCCCAGCATCACCAAGCCAAAACCGGCCCAAGCCAGCGCGCGGCGCGTGGCGAACAGCTGCACCGCCATCATCGACAGCAGCACGTAGGTCAGGAAGTGCTCGGCCTTGTCGCCGTTCTCCGGCAGGTCCGGGATCTGCGGCGGCGGCCCCAGGCACAGCGCGACCACCACCAGCATCATCGCCACCCACAGGCCGACCCACAACGCCGGCCGCTTGAACGAGCGCAGCGCCATCACAGACGCCACGTCATGTCGCCAAGCAGGAACGCCTGCTCGAACTCGACGCCGCGCTGGAAACCCATCACCTGGAAGCGCTCGCCCATTTCGCTGGGCAGGGTCAGGCGCTTGACCTGCTCGCGCAGGCGCACGCGTCCGACTTCGTCGGTGCGCGCATCGGCCTGCTCCACCAGCTGGTCCAGGCCGTTGCCGAGCAGGAAGCTGGCCTGGCTGCAGTAGCCGGCCAGGTCGAAGCCGGCGCCGGTGCCGGCTTCGGCCAGCGCGGTGAAATCGACCGAGGCGGTCAGGTCCTGCAGGCCGGGCCAGCGGAACAGGTCCTCATGGGCACGATGGCGGTAGAAGGCGCGGATCGTGCCGTCGTTGCGCTGCGGCTGGTAGTACTCGCGGCGCACGTAGCCGTAGTCGACGAACAGCATCGCCCCGCGCTGCAGGCCGCCAGCCACGGCCTGGATCCAGTAGGGCAGCTGCGGCAGCAGCTCGGACCGGTAGCCGTCGGCGAACGGCGACTCCAGGTAGCGTTCGACATGACGCACCGCCGCGCGCAGCAGCGCATCGCCGGGCTGCTCGGCACGCACGAAGCGGCCCTGATCGTCGACGGCCACGGTCTCCTCGAACACCTCGCCGTCGCGGACGACGAAGCGCGGCGTCGGCAGCGCGTCGATCACCTCGTTGGCGAACAGCACGCCATCCCAGTCATCCGGGAACGGCCCGTCGACCCATTCGACCAGATCGAATACCGGCGGGATCAGCGCGCGCTGCAGGCGTTCGCGCTGGCGTTCGCGCAGGTCCGCACTGGGCTCGAGGATGGCATAGCGCTCGGGCAGCGCGTCCAGCTCGAGGAATCGCTTGAGCGCGACTTCGGCGAAGGCGCCGCTGCCGCCACCGACTTCCAGCACGCGCGCCTGCGGGCCGAGCTGCTGCAGCACCGGGGCGATCGCGCCGGACACGGTCGCCGCGAACAACGGCCCGATCTCCGGCGCGGTAATGAAGTCGCCGGCCTCGCCGAACTTGCTGGCGCCGGCGCTGTAATAGCCCCAGCCTGGGGCGTACAGCGACAGCTCCATGAAGCGCGAGAACGCGATCGCGCCGCCACTGGCGTCGATTTCCGCGCGCAGCATGGCGGCCAGCTGGTCGCTGTGGGCGAGCGCGTCGGCGTCGGGAAGGGGCAGTTCCGAGTGCATGGCCGGGTCGATTACGTGGACAATGCACAGCATAGCCGAGCATGGGAAAGCCGCAGATGAGCGACATCGCCAAGGTAGCCCTGGTCACCGGCGGCGCGCGAAGGATCGGCGCGGCCATCGCACGCCGCCTGCATCGGGCCGGCTACCGGCTGGCCGTGCACGCGCACGGCTCCGGGGCGGAACTGGCCGCGCTGTGCGCGGAACTGGAAGCCGCGCGCGCCGGGAGCACGCTGGCGCTGCAGGCGGACCTGAGCGATGCCAGCGCACCGGCAGCCCTGGTCACGGCCTGCCTGGCCCGGTTCGGGCGCTTGGATGCGCTGGTCAACAACGCCTCCAACTTCTTCCCCACCCCGCTGGAACAGGCCACGCCGGCACAGTGGGACGCGCTGCTCGCGGTGAACGCGCGGGCCCCGTTCCTGTTGGCGCAGGCGGCGGCCCCTGCGCTGCGCGGCGCGGGCGGATCGATCGTGCACCTCACCGATGCCGCGCTGGCGCATCCGCTGCCCGGCCATGCCGCCTACAGTGCGGCCAAGGGCGCGTTGGCGGCGCTCACCGCCGCGCTGGCGGTGGACCTGGCGCCCCGGGTGCGGGTCAACGCGGTCGCCCCCGGGGCGATCCTGTGGCCGGAATCGGGCAAGGACGAGGCCGCGCGCGCGCAGGTGCTGGCGCGAACGCCGCTCGGCCGGATCGGCACTGCCGAGGAGGTTGCCGAAGCGGTGCGCTGGCTGCTGCAGGACGCCACCTACCTCACCGGCCATACGCTGACGCTGGATGGCGGCCGCGCCCTGGGTTGAGCGGCGTCAGTCGCCGAGCGCGACGACCTCGAAGCTGTCGCCATGCTGCCGGTGTTCGCGCCACAGCGCCGCCAGCGTGCGTCCGCTGACCGGGTCGACGAACTCCGGCGCGATGTCGGCCAGCGGCTTGAGCACGAAGGCATGCTTGAGCTCGGGCCGCGGTACCCGCAGGTGGCCCGGTCCCTCGACGATGTGATCGCCGTAGAACACCACGTCGATGTCCAACGTACGGTCGCCGAAGCGCGGACCGCTGCGGTCGCGCCCGTGCGCGTCCTCCAGCGCATGCAGCCAGGCGTCCAGCGGCGCCAGCGCAAGGTCGGTCTCCAGCAGCACGCCGTTGTTGAGGAAATCCGGGCCATCGAAGCCTACCGCGGCGGTGCGGTAGGCCGGGGAAACCCGCAGTTCGCCGAAGCGCGCGCGCAGCGCCTGCACGGCCGCGTGCAGGTGTTCGGCCGGCCGCAGGTTGCTGCCGAGGCTGAGGAGGACGGTAGTCATGCGATATTCGCGCATGCCCGGCGCGCCAGCGTCAACCTCCGCCTTCACGGCCCGTCCGCGGCCCCGCCCTAGAATGCCGGCACGGCCACCGATGGCAGCGCCATGACCTATTGCATCGGCATCGAAGTGGACGAGGGCCTGGTCTTCGCCGCCGACACCCGTACCAACGCCTCGCTGGACGACGTGCGCGTCCACCGCAAGCTGCACGTGTTCGAATACCCCGGCGAGGCGGTGTTCGCGCTGATGGCGGCGGGCAACCTGGCGACCACGCAGCTGGCGCTGGCGCGGATCCAGCGCGACGTCGACGATCGTGCCACCCCGAACCTGCACAGCTTCCGTCATCTGTTCGAGGTGGCCGAATACATCGGCAGCGTCCTGGTCGCCAGCCAGGTCGACACCACCGACCGGCCCGAGTTCGAAGGCATCAGCACGCAGGCCACGCTGATCCTGGGCGGCCAGATCGCCGGCGAGCGTCCCGGCCAGTACATGATCTACCCGCTGGGCAACGCCATCGCCTCCTCGCCGGAGACGCCCTACCTGCAGATCGGCGAATCCAAGTACGGCAAACCGATCCTGGACCGCATCATCCGCCCGCAGACGCGGCTGGAGGACGCGGCGCGCACGGCGCTGGTCTCGCTGGACTCGACCATACGCTCCAACCTGTCGGTCGGCATGCCGATCGACCTGGCGCTGATCCGCCGCGACGACCTGCGGGTCACCGAGCGCATGCGACTGGACGCGGACACACCCTTGTACGCGGACATCCATGCCAACTGGTCGCGCAAGCTCACCGACGCAGTGCACACCCTGCCGCGCTTTCCGTGGGAACTGCCGCCGGACCTGGCCGGCTGAACCGGCTCGACCGGGTCAGCCGTTTTCCAGCGCGTGCGCGACGGCGCGGAACACCCGGCGCATCTCCAGCGGCTTGCGCAGCACGTGGACCGGGATGTCCGGCGGGAAGTGCTCGCGCTGCAGCGGCTGGCCGACATCCTCCAGCACGATCGCCGGCCCCTGGTAGCCGAGTTCCTGCATGGTCAGCAGCAGGCTCACCGCCGACAGCAGGATGATGTCGCTGTCGACGATCACCAGGTCCGGCAGCGCATGCAGCTGTGCGTGCTGCAGCGCCGCGGCGCCATCGGCAGCCAGCTGCGGTACGTAGCCCTGGCTGGAGAGCGCGTTGCCGAGCAGCGACAGGCGGGTGGCCTCGCCATCGACCAGCAGGATCCGCTGCCCGCGACCCAGCGCGACTTCCGGTTCGTGCTCGCCGTTGCCCGCGGATTGCGACTGCAGCGGCAGCAGGATGTCGAAACAGGTGCCCTCGCCGCGCTGGCTGCGCACCAGGATCGTGCCGCCGTAGCCTTCGACGATGCGCTTGCAGGAGATCAGGCCGAGCCCGGTGCCATCGGCCTTGGTGGTGAAGAACGGGCTGAACAGCTTGGACAGCGTGTCGGCGTCCATGCCGATGCCGGTGTCGGCCACGCTCAGGCGCAGCCGGCCGTCGTCCTCGAGGTTGGCGGCCAGGGTCAGCGTGCCGCCGTCGGGCATCGCCTGCAGGGCGTTGAGGCCGAGGTTGAGCAGGCACTGCTGCAGCTCGGTGTAGTTGGCTTCCACGCTCAGGTCGCCATCGCCGCCTTCCACGTGCAGCGCCACGCCCTTGGGCAGGCTGCTCTTGAGCAGCAGCTGTACCGCCTGGAACAGGCGCGGCACCGAAACCCGCTCGCGCGGCTTGCTGGAACCGCGCACGAACGACAGCATCGACTCGGCCATTTCATGGCCGCGCCGCCCGCATTCGGCGATGACGTCGGCGAGCTGGCGCAACTGCGGATCTTCAGTGCGGCCGGCCAGCAGGTCCGGCACGATCAGCAGCGGCTGCAGGATGTTGCGCAGGTCGTGGCTGAGGCCGGCCGCCAGCAGCGCCAGGCTCTCCAGCCGCTGGGCGCGCATCAGCTCGCTTTCGACCCGCTCGCGCTCGCGCTCCACCCGCGACTCGCGGATCGCGCGCGCGACCGCCGCCGGCAGGCGCGTGGGATTGTGCTTGATGATGTAGTCGCTGGCGCCATCCTGCAGCGCCTTGACCGCGGTTTCCTCGCCCATCGTCCCGGAGACGAAGATGAAGGGCATCTGCGGGTCGATCGCGCGCACGATGCGCAGCGCGTCGTAGCCGGAAAAGCCTGGCATGCTCAGGTCCGAGAGCACGATGTCCGGGCGGAACCGCTCCAGGCTCAGGCGCAGCGCCTCCTCGCCGTCCACGCGCTCGAAGCGGGCCTCCAGGCCCGACTCCAGCAGCTGGTCGGACAGCAGCTCGGCGTCTTCCGGCGAATCCTCGATCAGCAGGATGCGCAGCTCGCCCAGCCGGGGACCTTCATGGGGCATGTCAGTTCAGCTCCGGTGCCTGGTTGATCACCGCCCAGAACGTACCCAGCGTCTTGACCGCGTTGAAGAACTGGTCGACGTCGACCGGCTTGACCACGTAGGCGTTCACGCCCAGGTCCCAGCTGCGCGCCAGGTCGCTTTCCTCGCGCGAGGACGAGAGGATCACCACCGGCAGGCGCTTGAGGTTGTCGTCGGTGCGGATCTGCTTGAGCACCTCCAGACCGTCCATGCGCGGCATCTTGATGTCCAGCAGCAGCACCGCCGGCAGGCCTTCCTCGCGGTCGGCGAAGGCGCCGCGGCGCAGCAGGTAGTCCATGGCCTCGACGCCGTCCTCGACGTGGACGATGGGGTTGGCCAGGCGCGCTTCGCGCAGGGCATCGACCGCCATCTCCGCATCGGCGGGGCTGTCTTCTGCAAGCAGGATGGTACGGATGGCGGTCATGCCTTGAACTCTTGGTTGGGCGCTTCAAGCGCGGAGGGGAGGATGAAATGGAAGGTGGCGCCCTGGTCGACCTTGCTGTCGGCCCAGATCCGACCACCGTGGCGGGCCAGAACCCGGCGCACGCTGGCCAGGCCGATGCCGGTGCCGGGATAGTCGCTGGCCTTGTGCAGGCGCTGGAACACGCCGAACAGCTTGCTGGCGTACTCCATGTCGAAGCCGGCGCCGTTGTCGGTGACGCTGAAATGGTGGCTGCCGTCGGGCATCGGCTCGTAGCCGACCTCGATCCTGGCCACGTCGCGCTTCATGCTGTACTTGACCGCGTTGCCGAGCAGGTTGGTCCACAGCTGCCGCATCATGTTCTCGTCGGCGACCAGGATCGGCAGCGGCGCCACGCGCCATTCGATGCGGTGCTCGGGGTGGTCGGCCTGCACGTTGGCATCGAGGATCGAGCGCGATTCGGCGACCAGCGACTGCATGTCCACCGCCTGCATGCGCAGTGCGCTGCGGCCCAGGCGCGAATACACCAGCAGGTCGTCGATGAGCGCGGCCATGCGCTGGGCCGAGCTGCTGATGACCTGCATGTAATGCTGCGCCTTCTCGTCGGCGCTGTCGCCGAGGTGGCGGGCCAGCTTGTCGGCGAAGCCGCCGACGTGGCGCAGCGGGGCGCGCAGGTCGTGCGAGACCGAATAGCTGAAGGCCTCCAGTTCTCGGTTGACCTCCGAGACCTGCTCGACCTTGCCCTCGAGCTGGCGGTTGAGCTCCTGGATGCGCTGGTTGGCGGCCTTCTGCACGCTGATGTCGCTGACGGTGATCAGCACCACCTCGTCGTCCTGGTCGGGCAGCGGCATGCGCCGCGCGTTGAGCAGCATGGTGCGGGTGACGCCGTCGGCGGCACGCTGCTCGTGCTCGAAATCCCACAGCTCGCGGCCGCGCAGCAGCACGTCGGCCAGCCGCTGGTGGATCATCGGATCACCCCAGGCGCCGTCGCCGATCGCGCTCAGCGGCGTGCCGCGCCGGTCTTCCTCGCCCAGCCCGTAGAGCTCGGCGAAAGCAGTGTTGTAGAGCACCAGGCGCTGCTGGTTGTCCAGCAGCACGATCGGCTCGCGCACGGTCTGCAGCACCGAGGCCGCGCGCGCGGTGGAACGCGCCGAGGCCTGCTCGGCGACCAGGCGCTGGCGGATCTGACGCTGCAGCAGCCACACGATCGTGCCCAGCAGCAGCAGCTGCACCACCAGCGCGCCCCAGCTCAGGGCGACATACTGGACCCGTCGGCGCGCCGATTCCTGGTCGCGCTCGACCAGCAGCGCGGCCTCGGAGGACTGCAGCTGGTCGATCATGTCGCGCATCGGGTTGGCGACGGTCATGTCCTGGATCAGCGCGCGGGTCCGATCCGGGTCGCGCGAACGGGCGATCGCCTCGGCCAGCTGCATGCGGCGCTCGATCGTGCTCTGCAGGCGGCCGATGCGGACCTGCTGGGCGGGGTTGTCGCGGGTGCCCTCGATGAGCTCGGCGATCGTCTTGTCGATGCTGGCCCGGCCCTCGCGCATGCGCTCGTTCAATATCGGCAGCTCGACGCCGTGCGAACGCATCAGCGCGGCAGCCTCGACATCGCGGGTGGATGATTCGAGCTGCTGCGACCACTGGCGGACCTGCTGGCTGTGCAGCACCCAGTTGTTGGCGTCCTCGGCGCTGCGCGCCATCTGCTGCAGCAGCAATGCCGGGACCACCACGATCAGGAATATGGCCGTGGTCAGCGCCGGCAGGCGCCAGCGGTCCCAGACGTCTTCGGTGGTGGGTATCTGCATCGGTCGGTCTGCTCGCTCTCTCGCGGGCCTGGCAGGGCCACGGATTTTCCCGCATCCCCCGCCAACCCGAATGAATGATTCAGGCTGGCCCGTCCGCCTCGGCGGAAAAGTCAAGATGAATGGGGAAGCATCATACGGCTTGGACGCGTGAAAGGGGCATCCACCAACGCGAGCAGCAGAAAAAGGGCGCGCCCGTCACCGGACGCACCCTGCAGGACGCGGGACGGGCCGCCTCGTCCGGCCCGTCCCGCGTGCATGGCACTCAGTTCTTCGCGGTGGCCGATACCTTCAGGTTGGCGGCCTCGACCTTCTTGACGCCGTCGATGCCCTTGGCCACCGAGATGGCCTTGTCATGCTCGGCCTGGGTCTTGACCACGCCGCTCAGCCACACGACGCCGTTCTTGGTCTCGACCTTGATGTCGGTGCCCGGCACGTTGCCGGTGGCCAGCAGGTCGCTCTTGACCTTGGTGGTGATCCAGCTGTCGGTAACCGGTGCCTGCGATTCGGCCGGCGGATTCTTCTCGCCGGCGACCGCTGCCGAGGCCGCACCGGTGGCGACGATCGACAGGACGGTCAGCGCGGCGGCCAGCGTATTGCGAAGGGGGCGGGTATTCATTGCGGTTCCTCATGGGTGGGCTACGGGGTCCAGTCTGGGCCGGACCGCATGCAGCAGGCGTGACCCCTGGATGCAGGCACCGTGAACCTTCAGCCGACGTTGTCTAACATGCACTTCCCGTGGACATGGAGCGCACCGATGCGCGAACTGCAGCTCGCCCTGGTCGGTTACGGCTATGTCGGCCGCGTCTTCCACGCGCCGCTGATCGAGGCGACCGACGGCCTGCGCCTGCATTCGATCGTGTCCAGCCAGCCAGACCTTGCCGGGCGGCACACCGGCACCCGGGTCTCGGCCGATCGCAGCGCGGTGCTGCACGATCCGCAGATCGATGCGGTGGTGATCGCCACTCCCAACGACACCCACGCGCCGATCGCGCTGGAAGCCCTGGCCGCCGGCAAGCACGTGCTGGTAGACAAGCCCTTCGCCCTGGACCTGGCGCAGGCACGCGCGGTGATGGCTGCCGCACGCCAGGCCGGCAGGGTCTGCAGCGTGTTCCAGAACCGCCGCTGGGATGCCGACTTCCTCACCGTGCAGCAGTTGCTGGCCGAGCGGACGCTGGGCGAGGTCGCCGAGTTCCATTCGCACTTCGACCGCCATCGCCCGCAGGTCCGCGACCGCTGGCGCGAAAGCGAAGCGGCCGGCGCCGGCCTGTGGTTCGACCTGGGGCCGCACGTGCTCGACCAGGCCCTGCTGCTGTTCGGTCGCCCGCAGGCGATCGCGGCCGACCTGCTGCGCCAGCGCGACGGCGCGCGCAGCGACGATTACTTCCACGTCGTCCTGCACTACCCGCGCCTGCGCGCGCACCTGCACGCCGGCTCGCTGGTTGCCGACGCGCGGCTGCGCTTCGCCGTGCATGGGCGCCTGGGCAGCTACCTCAAGCAGGGCCTGGATACGCAGGAGGCAATGCTGCGCGACGGCGTGGTGCCGGGCGCGCCGGGCTGGGGCGAGGACCCGCTGCCCGGCGAACTCACGCGCGTGGCTGGCGACGCCGTGCTGCGTCCGGAGCCGGTGGACACGCTGCGCGGCGACTACAGGCGCTGCTATGCGGCATTCCGCGATGCAGTCGCCGGCCAGGGGGCGCCCCCGGCCAGCGAGGCCGAAGCCCTGCAGGTGATGGAACTGCTGGAGCTGGCGGTGCGCAGCGCCGCGCTCGGCCAGCGCCTGGACGTGCCCTGATCCAGCCCTCAGTCCGGCTTGCCGGCAGCCGGCGTAGCGGCATGCAGCGCGTGCCCGCCGAACTGGTTGCGCATGGTTGCCAGCAGCTTGTCGGTGAACGAGTCCTTGTCGCGCGAGCGCAGGCGTTCGAGCAGCGACAGGGTGATCACCGGCGCCGACACGTCCAGGTCGATCGCCTCGGCGACCGTCCAGCGTCCTTCGCCCGAATCCTCGACGAACGGCGCCACGCTGGACAGGCGCGCGTCACGGCCCAGGGCCTCGGCGGTGAGATCGAGCAGCCAGGAGCGCACCACGCTGCCGTCGCGCCAGATCTGCGAGATCTGGTGCAGGTCGAGCGCGAACTCCTCCTTGCGCTCCATCAGGGCGAAGCCTTCGGCATAGGCCTGCATCATTCCGTACTCGATGCCGTTGTGGACCATCTTGGTGAAGTGCCCGGCGCCGGTGGGCCCGACCCGGCCCCAGCCGCGATCGGTCGCCGGCGCCAGCGCGGTGAACACCGGTGCCAGCCGCGCGACCGCCGCTTCGTCGCCGCCGATCATCAGGCTGTAGCCCTCCTTCAGGCCCCACACGCCGCCGCTGGTGCCGCAGTCGATGTAGGCGATGCCGTGCGGCGCCAGCTCGCGGCCGCGCCGCTGCGAATCCTTGTAGTACGAGTTGCCGCCGTCCACGACCAGGTCGCCCGGCGACAGCAGGGGCAGCAGCTGGGCCAGGGTGTCATCGACCACCTTGCCGGCCGGCACCATCAGCCAGATCGCGCGCGGCGCGGGCAGCGCGGCGACCAGCTCGGCCAGCGACGCTGCCGGGGTGATGCCGCGGCCCTGCGCCGATTCGCGCGCCACCGTGCCGGGATCGTAGCCGACCACCCGGTGGCCGCCGCGCACGATGCGCTCGGCCATGTTGGCGCCCATCCTTCCCAGACCCACCATTCCCAGTTCCATGTCGTTGTTCCTCGCGTCGATGAGATGCGTGCAGGGTGGCATGATCGCGCGCGGTGCGGCAGCGCCGTGGCGGTCAACGTATCGTTGCACTGGTGGCGCCGCCGCACTGTGCCAGGCGGTAGTCGACCCAGCGGTGGTACAGCGCAGCGTGCAGGTTGTGCAGCCCCAGGTCGATGGTGAAGGGCGTGCGCGGATTGCGGTCGAGCAGGCGCACCACGTGGTAGCCGATCGGGCGCACGCCCATCGGGTGCACGTAGACCATGAAGCCACGGTAGAACGGATCGTCCAGCAACTTCTCCATCTGCGCCAGGACCGCGCGCCGGGCCGGGTCCAGGCGCGCGCGCCGCGCCGGGTCGCGGTCGACCAGCAGCGGCTCCAAGCGCGGGCGCGTCGGTCCCTCCATCTGCCGCGCCAGCTGCCACAGCTGGCGGTTGCGGACGTCGTAGGCGGCCAGTCCGCCGCCCGCGGCCAGGGCCTGTGCCGCCGCGGCGCTGACGTCGACGACGATGAAATTCTCCGCCCGGTTGCTGATGTCGTCGACGAAGCGCAGCGGCCGCGCGTGTTCGAGGAAGCCGGGCACGCCCATGAACGCCTGCCGCCCCAGCGCCGCGCTGGCCACCGCCTTGCCATCGGCGAGGAAAGGGCCGGCATGGCGGCCGAGCAGGATGCTGTCGGTGTCGTGCAGGGTCCGGAAGGTACCGATCGACAGTTCGCCGGCGCTGAAGGCGGCGTCGAAGCCGGCGTCGCCGTACAGCTCGCGCTGGGTCGCCAGTTGCGCCACCTGGCGGCCGACGCCGCACTCGCTGCGCACCCTGCCCTCATAGAACGCATCGAGCGCACGGCTGTTGCCGGCGGCCGGCTGGTAGCCGCGCCCCAGGCTGCGGAACGGTACCCAGCCCTGGCTGCGCGCGCCGCCGGCGCCGAAGCTGATCCAGCCTGCCTGCAGGCCGGTGAAGCGGTAACCGGGATTGGCCTGCAGCCGCGAGGCCGCACGGCGTGCGGCGTCGCCGAGCCGGAAGGCGTAGGCGCACAGGGTCGCCGGATCGTCGAGCAGGCGCTGCCAGGTGGCCGGATCCCCCCGCGCGGCTGAGGGCAGTCGCGCGCGCAGGTCGCCCTGCGCCTGCGCCTCGGAAAGCGACTCGCGCGTGCACGGCGCTCCACCGTGGACCTCGGCGACGGCGACATCGGCGAATTCGATACGCCAGCCAAGCTCGTCCAGCAGGGCGGCAGCGCAGTGCGGCGCGGGCGACACCGGTGCAGCCGCGGCACCGCCGGCGAGCAGCCCGGCGCCCAGGCCGGCCAGCAGCACGGCGCGCGCTCCCGCAAACGCGAAAGCCCCGGCTCGCCCGGGGCTTTCGCCGGCATATCCACGCGGGTTCAACGGGTGCGTTCGCACACCGTCTGGACCTCGCGGTCGCCGTTGTTCTGCTGCTGCCTGCCCTGCACGTAGCGGCCGGTAGCGCCGCCAGCCACCGCACCACCGACCGTGGCCAGCGTGCGACCCTTGCCACCGCCGACCTGGTTGCCGAGCAGGCCACCGACCACGGCGCCTATCGCGGTACCGGCGACGCGGTTGGGGTCTGACGAATTCTTCCTGACTTCCACCTTGTGGCAGCGTACGACGGTGCCGTCGTTGAAGTGGCGACCTTCGTCCTGCGGGCCGTAGGTCTGCGCGTTGAGCGCGAACGCCAGGCCCAGCAGCGGCAGGCCGATCAACGATCTGCGAGCGTTCATGGGCGATCCTCCGTTGCGGCGCGGACAACCCATTGCCGTCCGCCATGCGGTCACTGTCATCGGCGAGCGCGCAAAGCACCGTGAAATCGGCAACGGCGATTCAGCTGCCGGCCATCGACGCGCGGTCAGGACTGCGGCGTGGTGCTGCCCTGCGCGGGATCGGCCGGTGCGCTTGTCGGCGTCGGCGTCGGCGTCGGCGTCGGCACATCGTCGGCGGGCGGCGCGGGTGTGGACGTTGGCGTCACCGGGGCTGCCGGCACCACCGGCGCGTCGACCGGCGGCGCTGGCGTCGGCGGCGCTTCGGCCGCATGCGCGGCGGCCGGCCTGGCCGCTGGCGTGGCGGCAGGCAGGTACGTGGCCAGCCGTTCGAAGAAGCGCTTGTAGAAGTCGCCGTCCTGCACGGTGACGCTGGCCACGCGCACCATTGAATCGTTGCTGCTGCCCACCGGCAGCGATACCGAACCGAGCACGCCCACGCCGACGCTGGCCGACGTCGGGCTCTTCTTCAGCGCGTAGCGGTCCTGTACCGCGCTGACGAACACCCAGGCCTTGTCCTCGCCCTGCGCCACGCAGGAGATCCGCAGGTCGAGCTGCTCGTGCGATTCCTCGCTGGGCTGGAAGTTCTTCGTGCCCTCCACCGCCGCGGCGTCGGCGCGCCCGACGATATAGCCCTGGCTGAGCAGCGCGCGGCGCGCGGCTTCGCAGGCGACCTGGGGCGGCACGTCCACGCTGCGCGAATAGGTGTTGTCGGAATTGAATGATTCGCGCACCAGCACGTGGTCGGCCTTGCCGCGACCGCAACCGGCCAGCGAGATCGCCACGCCCAGGCCGGCGAGCACGGGGAAAAGACGACGTGAAGGGATCATGGGCAGGGTCCGGGGAATCCGGCGGCGAGCATATCGCCACGACCGTGATCGGCACAGGAAACCGCCATACGCGGCAGGGTCCGGTTCATCGAAACCGCGACGCAGACGGCGTACAGGCTCGTTCGTCGGTGCCATCCTTGTGCGGTCCCCCGTCATCGAGTCAACGCATGTCCCTGATCCGCCTGCTGCCCGTGCTGCTCGGCTTCGCCCTGGCCCTCCCCTCGGCGAACGCCGCCGAATCTTCGCCCCCGCTGCGGGTGATGTCCTTCAACGTGCGCACGCCCGCCGATACCGAACCGGGCCGGCGCTGGGAGGACCGCCGCGACTCCATGGTCGCGCTGATCGAGCAGATGCACCCGCAGGTGATCGGCACCCAGGAACTGACCCAGCCCCAGGCCGAATATCTCAGCCAGCACCTGGCCGGCTTCCGCTGGTTCGGCCAGGGCCGGCGCGGCGGCGATGGCGACGAGCACATGGGCGTCTTCTACGACACCAAGGCGGTGCAGCTGCTGGAGTCAGGCGATTTCTGGCTTTCCGATACGCCCGAGGTGCCCGGCAGCATCACCTGGGGCCACCCGTATCCGCGCATGGTGACCTGGGGGCTGTTCCAGCGCCGCGGCGACGGGCAGCGCTTCTACCTGTTCAATACCCACCTGCCCTACCAGACGCAGGACGAACCGGCCCGCGTGCGCGGTGCCAGGCTGCTGCTGTCGCGCCTGGCCGCCCTGCCGCAGGACGTGCCGGTGGTGCTGACCGGTGATTTCAATACCGAGCCGGGCAGCGACACCTGGCGCACGCTCACCGCCACCCTGCACGATGCCCGCGGCGAAGCGGCCAAGGTCAGCGGCCCGCGCCTGACCTTCCACGACTTCACCGGCAAGGGCCAGCTGCAGCTGGACTGGATCCTGCTGCGCGGCTTCCACGCGCTGGACTTCGCCACCCTGGACCAGCGTCCGCTGGGCCTGCTGCCTTCGGATCATTTCCCGGTGATGGCCGACCTGCGCTTCCCCGCCGCTCCTCACGCCCGCGGTACGCAGGCGCCGTAGGATCGCGCTACCCCCGAGCGGAGTTCGGCCATGGCCCACCACAGCAGGCTTGCCGGTTTCATCATCGATTGCCAGGACCAGGACGCCGATCCGGCCGCGGCCTTCTGGGCCGCGGCGCTGGGCCTGCAGGCGCAGCCGGCCTACCGCGAGGAAGGCGCCGAGTACGCCGAGCTGCACGGCACGCCGGCCGGCCTCAACGTCGAGGTGCAGCGCGTGGCGCATGCCTCGCGCGTGCACCTGGACATCGAGAGCGACGACATCGATGCCGAGGCCGACCGCCTGGAGATGCTCGGCGCGCGCCGCATCGGCTTCGTCAAGCGCTGGTGGGTCATGGAGGCGCCGACCGGCCATCGCTTCTGCGTGGTGCGCATGCGCGACGGCGAAGGCAAGGTCACGCCCAACCGCTGGGACTGATCAGCCGGCGCGGGTCGCGCCTGGCGCGGCCGCGCGCAGCCAGTCGGCCAGCTGCCGCGTCGGTCGCGGCAGGGCGTCGAAGTCGCGCGCCACCAGCCACAGCGTGCGACGTGCCCAGGCTTCGTCGAGCGTGATCGCCACCAGCGCGCCGGCGACGCTGCTGCGGCGCACGGCGCTGGCCGGCAGCACCGCCACGCCGGCGCCGCGCGCCACCATCCGGCACAGCGGCTCCAGCCCCGGGACATGGGCGCGCCAGTGCAGTGGACCGCCGGCTTCGGCTGCATGTGCCAGCACGTGCCGCTGCAGCGCGCTATCGCCTGCCAGCCCCAGCATCGGCTCGCCAGCCAGGTCGGCCATGCGCAGCGCGCGGCGCGCCTGCCAGCGATGCTGGCGCGGACAGGCCACGACCAGCGGGTCTTCATCGAGCAGCGCGCCCTGCAGGCCCTGGCGGCTGGCATGATCGGCGATCACCGCCAGTTCGGCCGCGGCCTCACGCACGGCATCGGCGGCCTCGGTGCTGCCACGCTCGACCAGCGACAGGTCCAGGCCAGGATGCGCGACCAGGAAATCGGCGACGCGCTCTGGCAGCCATTCGCTTAGCGCGGCCGTATTGGCCAGCAGCCGGATCGTGGCGCGCTGCCCACCGGCAAATTCGGCCAGCTCGCCGCGCAGGCGCGCCACGTCGCCGCCGATCCGCCGCGCATGCCGTAGCAGGGCGTGCCCGGCCGGAGTGAGCCTGACGCCGCGGCGTCCGCGTTCAAGCAGGCCCACGCCGGCCTGGGCTTCCAGCTGGCGCAAACGCGTGCTGGCCGCGGCCAGCGACAGCGCCGAGGCCGCGGCACCAGCGGTGATGCTGCCGGCATCGGCCACGGCGACGAACAGGCGCAGGTCGGTCAGGTCGAAATGCATGGCGACTCCAGCCTTCGTCGGAGCCGAAGGCTGCCTCAGGATATCGCGCATTGTGGCGCGCGGCGTCGGCGCGGACCATGATCGGCATGTCGACCTGGCTGCCCCTGCTGCCCTTTCTCTGCGCGGTGTTCCTGGCGGCAGGCCTGGTCAAGGGTGTTACCGGCATGGGCCTGCCCACCGTCGCGATGGCGCTGCTGGCGCTGCGCCTGGCCCCGGCCGACGCTGCCAGCCTGCTATTGCTGCCTTCGCTCCTGACGAACCTGCAGCAGGCGCGCGGGCAGACCGCCGCGGGGCCATTGCTGCGCCAGCTATGGCCGATGCTGCTCGCCATCGTGCTGGCGACCTGCGCCAGTGCCGGGGTGCTCGCCAACAGCCAAGGGCCGGCCGCCAGGCTGGGCCTGGGTGCGATGCTGCTGCTGTATGCAATCAGCGGCCTGGGCCAATGGGCGCTACCCCCACCCGGACGCCACGCGCGCTGGCTCGGCCCGGCCTGCGGGGCGGCGACCGGGTTGGCGAGCGGCGCGACCGGCGTGTTCGTCCTCCCCGCCGTCCCCTATCTGGTCTCCCTGCGCCTGCCGCGCGAAGCCCTGATGCAGGCGCTCGGCCTTTGCTTCAGCGCCTCGACGCTGGCGCTGGCCGGGGCGCTGGCCGGCCATCGCGCGCTCTCCACGAGCCTGCTGCCGGCAGCCCTGCTGGTGCTGCCGCCCACCCTGGCAGGGATGTGGCTGGGCACCCGCCTGCGCGCACGGATCCCGCCTCAGGGATTCCGCCGCACGTTCTTCCTTACCCTGGGCGTGCTTGGCGCGCAGCTGCTGTGGCAGGCCTGGCCGCGCGGCTGAGGCCTGTCGCCGAGTCGTCATCGCGTTTCAACAACTCTCCGACAGGCAGCATGGATATTGCGGCAGGCGCATGCCGCATCCACCGGTCCGGCACGCAGCCCAACGGGGACACATGCATGTTCGGGAATGGCCACGCCAGGCAACGCGTCGGGGTGATCGTGCTGTGCCTGCTGCTGGCAGGTGCCTTCCTGGGCGCGCGCGGCATCTGGGACCCCGACGAAGGGCGCTACAGCAACGTCGCCGTGACCATGCTCGACAACGGCAACTGGGTCGACACCATGCGCAGCGACCAGGTTGGTCACTGGACCAAGCCGCCGCTGACCTACTGGGCGATCGCCGCCAGCGTCTCCACCCTGGGGCACAACGCCTTCGCCGCGCGCCTGCCGATGGCGTTGTCTTACCTCGCCTGCATCGGTCTGGCCGGCCTGTGCGCGCGCCGGCTCCGACCTGGCAGCGGCACGCTGGCGGCGCTGGCCTATGCGACGATGGCCCTGCCGTTCGGCACCAGCCAGTGGATCAGCACCGACGCGCCACTGGCGGCATGCCAGGCGCTGGCGATGTGGGGGTATGTGGAATACCGTTTCGGCTCCGGGCGCGCGCCTGGGCGCTGGCTGGCGCTGACCGGCGCCGCGCTGGGCTTGGCCTTTCTGACCAAGGGCCCCCCGGCGCTGGTGGTGCTGCCGGTGATGCTCCTGCTGGGCTGGCTGGCGCCGCCGGCACGTCCGGCTGGGCCCGCGCCGCGCGTCCTTGCCGTGTTCCTGTTCGCGGCGATCGCGCTGCCGTGGTTCATCGTGGTCGCCGCGCGCCATCCCGGCCTGCTGCATTACCTGCTCGGCGCGGAAGTGGTCGACCGCATGACCACCGACCGCTTCGCGCGCTTCGGCAGCTGGTGGGGCTGGGTGATCTACGTGCCGACGCTCCTGCTGGGCACGCTGCCATGGACCGGCAGCCTGCTGCGCGCCGGCGCCCGCCTCCCCGCCGCCTGCCGGCGCTGGCGCGACCGCGCCACGCGCCAGCGCGAAGCACCGGCGCTGCTGCTGGCCCTGTGGGTGGCCGTGCCCCTGCTGGTGTTCTGCCTGGCGCGTTCGCGGCTGCCGCTGTACGTGCTGCCGGTCTTCCTGCCGCTGGCGATCATCGTGGCACGGGTGCGCGCCCAGCGCGGACTGGGCCTGCCGCGCTGGCACTGGCTGCTGCTGTGGGTCGCGCTGCTGCTCGGGCTGCGCGTGGCCTCGGCGCACTGGACCACGCACAAGGATGCCTCGCACTGGGCCAAGGCGATCCGCCAGCGCGCGGGCGACCGGGTCAGCGAGGTGGTCTTCGTCGAGGACATGGCGCGCTACGGGCTGCACCTGCACCTGGGCGTGGAGGTGGAGAAGGTCTCGCTGGCCGAGCGCGAGGAGCCCCCCTACAACCCGGAGTTCGACGAGTCGCTGACCCGCGAGCTGGCGGACGTGGCCACCGAACCGGACATCCTGTTCATTACCCCGACCGCCCAGTGGCCGGCGGTACGCGCGCATGCGCAGGCACTGGGCTACGACCTGCAGGTACTGGGCACGCCGTACCGCGATCGGATCTTCTTCCGCGTGCGCTGCGCGCAGTTGACGCGTTGCGGCGCCGGGGCGGCGCCGGCCGGGCGCCGATAGCGCCAAGCGCGCGACCTGTGATTGCACTGTAGGAGCGGCTTTAGCCGCAACCCGCGATATATCCCGGTTCGCGGCTGATGGCCCGAGGCCACCCTGAGCCGCTCCTACACCTCCCCACAATTCATTCTTTGCTTCTTTGCTTCTGCCTTTCCTTAGGCGGCAATTGAACGCAAAGCGTTGCGGCGCGATGCCTGCTGGCGTCCATGTCCCCCGGCTCCGGCCTGCGGCCTGCGCCTCCTCCTTGACTTCCCGTCGGCAGGCATCGCGCCGCAACGCCCGCAGCCAACCCACCCCCGCAACGACGAAGGCCAGCCAACCCACAGCCAGCAAAGAACAAGAACAGCGGCCGCCAGGCCGCAACCCAATCCCCCCTTCCCAGGATCGGCGAAGCGCCCCAAAAAGAAGACCCCGCCGAAGCGGGGTCCGTGTAGCGATGGCCGACGGGCTTCAGTCAGCCCAGCGCCCGGGGGCACTGGACTGCGGCAGCACCTGCGCCGACAGCGGGCGGTCCTGCTCCAGCAGGTTGACCGCGTCGGCCAGGATCGACGCCGACTCGTGCAGCAGCGGATCCGGGCGCTTCTCGGCCGCCTTCTCGCGCGCGGTGTCCTTGGCGATGTCGCGCTCGCTGCCGGTCAGGCCGTCGTCGCTGTCCTCGGCCAGCGGGTCCAGCGGCATGCCCAGCTGCTTGCGAACCGCCTGGCGTTCCTTGCGCTGGTTTTCCTGCTTCTCGCGCTCGGCGCGGCGCTCGGCCTCATTGAGCGAGACGTACTTCTTGGCCTTCTCCTCGCGGAACTGGGCCACGTCCTGCTCCCACCACTGGAATTCCTTGTCGCCGGCCACGCGCGCGGCGTGCAGGCTTTCCAGCTTCGGCAGCAGCGGCGCGAAGTTGCCGTACTGCGTGTGCGCGACCGAGGCAATGCGCGTCCACGGCAGGGCGTTGTCGTAGGTGCTCTCGCCGAATTCGCTGGCATCGACGCTGGCCGGGAACGCGATGTCCGGCACCACGCCCTTGTGCTGCGTACTGCTGCCGCTGACGCGGAAGAACTGCGCGATGGTCAGCTTGACCTGGCCGAAGCGCTGCTCCTCGCTGGCCGGCCAGCGGTCCAGGTCGACGATGTTCTGCACCGTGCCCTTGCCGAAGCTGGTCTCGCCGATCACCAGGCCGCGGCCGTAGTCCTGGATCGCGCCGGCGAAGATCTCAGACGCCGAGGCCGAACCACGGTTTATCAGCACTGCCAGCGGGCCGTCCCAGGAAACCTTCTCGCTGCGATCGCCATTGACGGTGACGCGGCCGCCGGATTCGCGCACCTGCACGACCGGGCCCTGCTCGATGAACAGCCCGGTCAGCTCGACCGCCTCGTCCAGCGAACCGCCGCCGTTGTTGCGCAGGTCCAGCACCACGCCATCGAGCTTGTCGGCCTTGAAGCCGGCCAGCAGCTTGGCGACGTCGCGGGTGGCCGAGGCGTAGTCGGTCGCATTGCGACGGCGGCCCTCGAAGTCCTGGTAGAAGCCCGGCAGCTTGATGATGCCGATGCGACGCGCCGGCTCGCCGTCCTTCGCCGGCAGGCTGATGGTCTCGCCCTTGGCGGCCTGCTCGGCCAGGCGGACCTTCTGCCGGGTCAGGGTGATGGTGCGGTGGGCGCCGTCGATGCCGGCCTCGGCGGGGATGTATTCCAGCCGGACCTGGGTGTCCTTCTTGCCGCGGATCTTGGCGACGACGTCATCGATGCGCCAGCCGATCACGTCCTCGATCGCGCCGGACTTGTCCTGGCCGACGCCGACGATGCGGTCGCCCGGCTTGAGCGTGCCGTCGATCGCCGCCGGGCCACCGGCCAGCACCTCGCGGATGACGACCATGTCGTCCTGCTTCTGCAGCTGCGCGCCGATGCCTTCCAGCGACAGCGACATCTGCTGGTTGAAGTTCTCGGCGGTGCGCGGGGTGAAGTAGTCGGTATGCGGGTCGACCGCATTGGTGTATGAGCCCAGGAAGACCTGGAAGATGTCCTCGCTCTTGAGTTCGTTGACCGACTTGGCGACGTTAGCGTAGCGCTTGTCCAGCGTCTTGCGGATGTCGGCCGGCTGCTTGCCGGCCAGCTTCAGGCGCAGCCAGTCGTTCATCACCTGCTGGCGCCAGAGGTTGTCGAGCTCGGCCTGGCTGGCCGCCCACGGCGATTTCTCGCGGTCGTACTCGAACTTCTCGCTGCCGGTGAAATCGAAATTCTGGTTGAGCAGCTTGCGCGCGTAGGCCACGCGCTGGCCGACGCGCTGCTTGTAGACCGCGAAGACCTGGAACGCCGGGTCGAGCTGGCCCTCGCGGATCGCGTTGCCGATGCCCGCCTCGATCGGCGCGAAGGCGTCGATGTCGGCCTGGGTGAAATACTGCTTGCTGCCGTCCAGCGACTCCAGGTAGCGCTTGAAGACGTCCTTGGACATCGCCTCGTCGAGTGCGCGCGGCCGGTAGGCGTAACGGCTGTCCGAGAGCAGCCCGTACACCAGCTTGGTGGCGGTGGACTGGTCGGCACTGGCCGCCGCCGGCAGGGCGGTGTCGGCGCGCGCCATCAGGGTCAGCGGCGCGCTCAACGCCAGCGCCAGCAGGCCGGCGGTGATCCTCGCGGGGGCTTTGTATTTCATCGGGTTACTCTGGCCACGGGGCCGTAGGGGGGCTGCGGAAGCATCAGACAACGGGACAGTGCCCAAAGTTGCGCCGCTTGTCACCAGCGCGCTCCCAGCCTATCGCGAGCGGCGGCGAAGGTCTGTAAACGGCGCGTTATCCCGCCGCGACGGCGATGCGGGGGTTCAGGCACCCCCCGCGGCACTCAGGCCGCTACGCCGGCGTCGGCGGCCTGGCGGTCGGCATGGTAGGAGGAACGCACCATCGGGCCGGACGCGACATGGGCGAAGCCCAGCGACATCCCGTACTCCTCCAGCGCCGTGTATTCCTCCGGCGTCCAGTAGCGCATGACCGGGTGGTGATGGGGGGTCGGCTGCAGGTACTGGCCGATGGTCACCATGTCCACGTCATGGGCGCGCAGGTCGCGCAGGGTGGCCTGCACCTGCTCCAGGGTCTCGCCGAGGCCGAGCATGATCCCGGACTTGGTGTTGATCCCCGGGTGCTGGGCCTTGAACTTCTGCAGCAGGGTCAGCGACCACTGGTAGTCCGCACCCGGGCGCACGTTCGGGTACAGGTCCGGTACGGTCTCGATGTTGTGGTTGAACACGTCCGGCGGATTGGTCGCCAGGATTTCCAGCGCGCGGTCCATGCGGCCCTTGCCGCGGAAGTCCGGGGTCAGGATCTCGATGCGGGTCTTCGGCGAGTGCTCGCGGATGGCGGCGATGCAGTCGACGAAGTGCTGGGCGCCGCCGTCACGCAGGTCGTCGCGGTCGACGCTGGTGACCACGACGTACTTCAGGCCCATGTCGGCCACGGTGGTGGCCAGACTCAGCGGCTCGCCGGCGTCCGGCGGCTTGGGCCGGCCGTGGGCGACGTCGCAGAACGAGCAGCGGCGCGTGCAGACCTCGCCGAGGATCATGAAGGTCGCGGTGCCGTGACCGAAGCACTCATGGATGTTCGGGCAGCTTGCTTCCTCGCAGACGGTGACCAGCCGGTTCTCGCGCAGCTTGGCCTTGAGGTTCTGCACGGCGTTGCCGGACGGGATGCGCACGCGGATCCACGACGGCTTGCGCAGCACCGGGGCGTCGGCGAACTGCACCGGCGAACGGCCGATCTTGTCCCCGCCCAATTGCTTGGCGCCGGTCTGCAGGGAAGCGGCCGGGGCGCTGTCGGTCGGGACGACCTCCAGGGGGATGCTGCGGGGCGTGGGCTGGGTCATGGCGGTACTTGGGCGCGGTCAGGCCGCGTGGGAAAGATCGGGCAGGTCGGAGGCGGTGCGCAGGTCCAGGCCGAACTGGCGGGACAGCTCGTCGAGCAGCACGCGCTGCACCGCTTCCATGCCGGAAGGGCCGCCCAAGTCTAGCACCGAGGTTACCTGCAGGCCCTGGTAGCCGCAGGGGTTGATGCGCAGGAACGGTTCCAGGTCCATGGCGACGTTGAACGCCAGGCCGTGGAAGGTGCAGCCGCGGCGCACGCGGATGCCGAGCGCGGCGATCTTGGCCTCGCCGACATAGACGCCCGGGGCACCTTCGCGGCGCTGGGCGATGATGTTCCATTCCAGCAGGGTGTCGATGATCGCCTGCTCGATCCGGCACACGTACTCGCGCACGCCGATCCCGAGCCGGCGCAGGTCCAGCAGCGGGTAGACCACGATCTGGCCGGGGCCGTGGTAGGTCACCTGGCCACCGCGGTCCACGTGCACCACCGGGATCTGGCCCGGGGCCAGCACGTGTTCGTCCTTGCCGGCCTGGCCGAGGGTGAACACCGGATCGTGCTCTACCACCCACAGCTCGTCGACGGTGGCGTCGGTGCGGGCATCGGTGAAGCGCTGCATGGCGCGCCAGACCGGCTCATACGGCTGCCGGCCCAGCAGGCGGACCACGCCGGGATGGCGACCGGCGGTGGCCGCTGCGTCCAGCCCGCACGCGCTCACAGGGTCCACTTCACTTCCGGGTGTTCGCGCAGGGCCTGGTGGGCGGCGTCGTACTGGGCGCGGTTCTCGGCGCGGAAGCCGATGCGCACGGAGACATACTTGCCGTTGCTGGAGTGCTTCCAGCTGACGCGCTCCTCCAGCAGCTCCACGCCGGCGGCGGCGAGCAGGCGGGGCAGCTCGGTTTCCAGGCCGATATCGGCCGTGCCCATGGCACTGAGCTCGAAATCGCCGGGGAACTGGAAGCCGTGATCGGGGTTGTCGGACTTGATTTCCATGAGCGTCATTATCGGTCCGGACCTGCCCAAACCCAACCCCGACCCCGGGATGCAGTGTCGTGGCCATGGGGCGCCCCTGAACCGGGGCGCCGCATGAACGACGGGCGCAGGGCCCGCCGGCCCGGGGTCAGTGGGCCATTTGCAGCAGGGTTGACGACACCCAGCCCTTGTTGCCCATCTCGTCCTCGACCTCCCACATCACCCCCTCCTTGTTGCCGGTGGGGTACAGCATCATGCCCACGTCCAAGCTGCGCACCGGCGCACCGGTGCCCTTGGCGTTGGCGAGCAGGCGCGCCGGCTTGGCCACGCTGACCGCCTGCTGGGCGTTGCTTGCCGATGCGTTGCTCGATACGTCGCCCAGCTGGCCGACCAGCTGGGTATACGCCTGCAGGTAGGCCAGCGTGATGACCTGGCCGATCTCGGTGTTGGCGTAGCCGCTGGCACCTGCCGCGCCGTAGTCATACCCGCTGAACAGGCGGCCACTGGCGCCCCAGCCCAGATCGGTCTTGGTCGCATTGCCCTCGGCCATGGCCAGCTGCTCGGTGGAGCGGGTGTCGGTCAGGGTCAGCACGACGTCGGCGGTCTTCTTCTTCAGGTTCAGGCCGCCGATCACCTGGCCGGCATTGCCACCGACCAGTCCGCCGAGCAAGCCGCTGATGGCGTTGCCACCGGCATTGCTGTTCTGCGAGATCAGATCCGGCACCAGCACATAGTCGGCGGCCTTCATCTGGCCCTTGCCGACATTGGAGCGATTGCGCAGTTCGCCATCGGCGGCCAGGCCGCGCTCCGCCTGCGCCGCCGCCAGGCCAGCACCGCGATCCACCAGGGTGAAGCAGCGCGAGCGGTTCACGAACATCTTGATGAGCTTGGAAGGCGCCGGCAGCTGCTGTCCGGTCCACCAGTTGGTGGCGTCCTCCGGCTCCAGCACCGAGACCGTGCCCAGCGGCTTGGCGCACACCGGAATGTCGGCCTCGCCCTGCTTGCGCTGTTCCTGCGCGCTGCCCTTGAAGGCGTCCTTGAAACCGGCATGGGCCGGCTGGCCCGCCAGCGCCAGGCATGCGCCCAGCAGGCCCGCGGCCACGGGGGCCGACATGGAAAGGTTCTTCATCTACTCGACATCCTTATGAGGCACGCCGTCCCGGCGTGCGTTCCAATACTCCGGGGGCCCCGTGGGGACCGCCCGTTCCCCGGAACACGCAGTGTTCCAGTGGCCATCATACGACGCCGGCGTACACCCTCGTGACCGCGTCCGCCTGCAACGATCCGGTGCAGCGGCGCTACTGGCGGGCCATTAGATGAAAGCGTCTAATTTCACCTGCCGCTTTCCCCCCATTCACTTTCACCAACGGCCGCGCCCATTAAGGTTGGCCGCCTCTCCCCACGACCTCCCCCATGCCCTCCCCACGTCCGCTGTCCCTCCTGCTGGCCGCGGCCCTCGCCACGACCGGCTTCGCCTCCACCGCCCACGCCGCCGACCAGTGCTCGCAGAGCACCATGGACCAGACCCCGCCGGCGATCAATTTCCGCGTCGACAACGACCTGTTCGGCGGCGCCGACCAGGACCAGGGCTACACCAACGGCGCGCTGATCACCCTGGTGTCGCCGAACCTGGTCGACTACACCGACGATCCCTGCCTGCCGCGCCTGGCGCGCTGGGTGAACAGCCATCTCGAACGCCTGCACCCGGGCGAGTTCAAACAGCAGAACATGGTGTTCTCGTTTGGTCAGGGCATCTACACGCCCAGCGACTACACCCGCAAGGACGTGATCCCGGACGATCGCCCCTACGCCGGCATCCTGATGGCCAGCTTCGGCTACAACGCCCGCAACGACGACCATCTGCGCACCACCCAGCTGCAGCTGGGCATCGTCGGCCCCTGGGCGCAGGGCAAGCAGGTCCAGGACGCGGTGCACAGCCTGCTCGGCGACGAGAAGTTCCAGGGCTGGGACAACCAGCTGCACAACGAGCCGCTGATCGGCCTGGTCCACGAGCGCATGCGCCGCTGGCCGGCCGATGCCAGCGTCAACGCCGGCGGCTGGGGCTGGGATGCGATCAGCCACTACGGCGGGGTGATCGGCAACCGCGCCACGTATGCCAACCTCGGCGGCGAAGTCCGCTTCGGCTGGAAGCTGCCCGACGACTTCGGCAGCACGCCCACCCGTCCGGCCGGCGAGAACACCGCGCCGAGCATCCGCGGCCGCGCCCGCGGCTGGTCGGGCCACCTGTTCCTGACCACCGACGGCCGCTGGGTGCTGCGCGACATCACCCTGGACGGCAACACCTTCCGCGACAGCCACAGCGTGGACAAGCGCCCCTTCGTGGCCGATGTCGGCTTCGGCGTGGCGGTCATGTACGGGCAGTGGAAATTCGCGCTCGCCCGCTACTACCGCACGCGCGAGTTCGACACCCAGAAGGAACCGCCGATCTACGGCAGCTTCACCATCAGCCGGATGCTTTGAGGAGTCTGGTTGGCTCGGGGGCTTTGCTTTTGCTTGCCTGAAAGCCGGGCGCCCGCTTTCGCGGGCTGTGTTGGGGGTTGTTGAGGGCGCGCCTCGGGTTGCGGAGGCTTGGCTCTGACTTACGTTGTGGGCCCCATCCCGTCGGGGGTGGGGCCGTCGGGGCAACGGACGTCCTGTCCGACACCCCGAGCGCGGCACATCCCTGTGCCGCTCGACCCCACCCCCGCCGGGACGGGGCCTGGCGCTTTTGTTGTTCCAATTCTTTTGGGGCGCGCTGGGGAGAGGGAAGAGAAGAGCAGAAGCGGCGTCCCGAACCTTGTGGTGACCTGATCGATCTCCGCTTCGTCCGGAATCTCCTGTAGGAGCGGCTTCAGCCGCGACCTGCTGGATCAGGGGGTCGCGGCTGAAGCCGCTCCTACAAGAGCCCGTTGGTTGCTGGAGGAAAGCCCCCTTCTGTTAAGGGGGCGCGGCGACAGCCGCGGGGATAGGCAAGGCAGAAGTCGGGGCCCGAAGTTCGCGCAGCG